>Ga0308165_1000008_pt1 | contig 769019 bp, 697 predicted proteins | sample PhyWR2_FD_201032 | JGI IMG/M metagenome (GOLD analysis project Ga0308165, IMG submission 201032) | Phyllosphere microbial communities from UC Gill Tract Community Farm, Albany, California, United States - DLSLW.R2 | ecosystem: Host-associated > Plants > Phyllosphere > Unclassified | place... | reverse complement strand
TATGTTCACTCAGAGACTTGGTATTCATTTATTGTCCGAAGACATTAAGAATCCATGTCACTTTGAGTGCCCACACAGATTGTCTGATAAATTGTTAAAGAGCAGTGCCGCTTCGCTTTTTCTCAGCGGCGCGGGGTGTGCATATTACGCTTCCCCGCTACAGAGTCAAGCGATAATTTTCGCTATTCTCTTCTGACCCGGCGGCGTGTGTGCCGTTGTTCCGTGTCAGTGGAGGCGCATTATAGGGAGTAATTACGAAGCCGCAAGTATAAAGTGAAAATTATTTACCGACTGCTCATTTTCCAGGCAAATCACATCCCAGACCTCAATTTTCGCCTGGTTTTTAAACAAAAACGAGCCGCAAGCGGCTCGTTTTTGTGTTTTGTGACTTACTGCACTGCCACAATGCGATCGTTGTTGGCTTCCAGGCGGATAACTTTGCCCGGAATCAACTCCCCGGAGAGAATTTGTTGCGCCAGCGGGTTTTCGATCTGCTGCTGGATAGCTCGTTTCAGTGGACGAGCCCCGTAAACCGGATCGTAACCATTCTCGCTCAGCAGTTTCAGCGCATCGTCAGAGATGTGGATTTCATATCCCCGATCTTCAAGACGTTTATACAGACGCTGCAGCTGGATCTGCGCAATCGATGCAATATGCTTCTCGCCCAGAGGATGGAATACCACCACTTCATCAATACGGTTAATGAACTCAGGACGGAAGCTCTGGCTAACCACGCCAAGCACCAGATCTTTCATATGACCATAATCCAGTTCCCCGAAACGTTCCTGAATTAAATCGGAGCCCAGGTTCGAGGTCATGATCACCACCGTGTTACGGAAATCGACCGTTCTCCCCTGCCCGTCGGTCAGACGACCATCATCCAGTACCTGCAGCAGAATGTTGAACACATCCGGGTGCGCTTTTTCCACTTCATCCAGCAGGATGACGGAATACGGACGGCGACGGACCGCTTCTGTCAGATAGCCCCCTTCTTCATAGCCGACATATCCCGGAGGCGCACCGACCAGACGCGAGACGGAGTGTTTCTCCATAAACTCGGACATATCGATACGCACCATGGCATCATCACTGTCGAACATAAAGTTAGCCAGGGCTTTACACAGCTCGGTTTTACCGACACCTGTTGGCCCCAGGAACAGGAACGAACCAATTGGGCGATTCGGGTCAGAGAGCCCCGCACGGCTACGACGGATAGCGTTGGAAACCGCTTCAACCGCCTCGTTCTGACCAATTACACGATTGTGCAGATCCTGCTCCATGCGCAGCAGTTTTTCGCGTTCGCCTTCGAGCATGCGTGCCACCGGAATACCGGTCCAGCGAGCCAGCACTTCAGCAATTTCTGCATCCGTCACTTTATTACGTAACAGACGCATCGTTTTGCCTTCGGACTGCGTCGCAATCTCAAGCTGTTTCTCCAGCTCAGGGATTTTGCCGTACTGCAGTTCAGACATACGTCCCAGATCGCCAACGCGACGCGCCTGCTCAATGGCGATTTTAGCCTGTTCCAGCTCTGCTTTGATCGTCTGGGTGCCAGAAAGGGAAGCTTTCTCCGCTTTCCACTCTTCTTCTAACTCAGAGTACTGACGCTCTTTATCGTCCAGCTCTTCGTTCAGCATATCCAGGCGTTTCTTACTGGCTTCATCCGACTCTTTCTTCAACGCCTGCTGTTCCAGCTTGAGCTGAATGATGCGTCGGTCCAGACGGTCCAGCTCTTCCGGTTTTGAGTCAATCTGCATACGAATGCTGGATGCGGCTTCATCAATAAGGTCGATGGCTTTATCCGGCAACTGGCGGTCAGCAATATAGCGATGCGAAAGCGTGGCTGCGGCCACTATTGCCGGGTCCGTAATCTGCACGTGATGGTGCAGCTCATAGCGCTCTTTCAGCCCACGCAGGATCGCAATGGTATCTTCAACGCTTGGCTCAGCCACAAACACTTTCTGGAAACGACGCTCCAGCGCGGCATCTTTTTCAATGTACTGACGATACTCGTCAAGCGTAGTGGCACCGACGCAGTGAAGTTCACCGCGGGCCAGCGCAGGTTTCAGCATGTTCCCGGCATCCATCGCGCCGTCCGCTTTACCGGCTCCGACCATGGTGTGCAGTTCGTCGATAAACAGGATAACGTTACCTTCCTGTTTCGCCAGGTCGTTCAGCACGCCTTTCAGTCGCTCTTCGAACTCACCGCGGTATTTTGCACCCGCCACCAGCGCACCCATATCCAGCGCCAGTACGCGGCGGCCTTTCAGACCTTCCGGCACTTCGCCGTTGACAATACGCTGCGCCAGGCCTTCAACGATGGCGGTTTTACCGACACCGGGTTCACCAATCAGCACAGGGTTATTTTTGGTACGGCGCTGCAGCACCTGGATGGTACGACGAATCTCTTCATCACGGCCGATGACCGGGTCAAGTTTGCCCTGCTCAGCACGCTCGGTCAGATCGACCGTAAATTTCTTCAAAGCCTGACGTTGGTCTTCGGCTCCCTGATCGTTCACGCTTTCACCTCCGCGCATTTTCTCAATCGCCTGAGTCACATTGGCGGTGGTTGCACCGGCAGTTTTTAGCAGGTCGGTCAAGGTACCGCGTGATTCAAGCGCCGCCAGAACAAACAGCTCTGACGAAATAAAGTTGTCCCCACGTTTTTGCGCCAGCTTGTCGCAAAGGTTAAGCACGCGCACCAGATCCTGAGACGGCTGAACGTCGCCGCCGGTACCTTCTACCTGCGGTAAACGGCTCAGTGCCTGATCGATGGCGGTGCGTAACTGGCCAGCATTAATGCCGGCAGACGTTAATAACGGACGTACCGATCCCCCTTCCTGATTCAGCAAGGCGCTCATTAAATGAAGAGGTTCGATAAATTGGTTGTCGTGCCCCAGTGCGAGAGACTGGGCATCGGCGAGAGCAAGCTGGAATTTATTAGTAAGACGATCCAGACGCATAACTCCTCCCATAACAGGTCAAATTTGCTACTGGAGATTAAATGAGGTCATCCCTCAATTATTCAAGGTTAATGACCTGAATTATGTGAAAAGAAAACGGCACGTGCCGGATCGTCTTGATTCTTTAGGTTATATCAGCCAAATGAAACTTGCCATACGACCCGTCGTCTTGTCGCGGCGATAGGAGAAAAAATCACCCTTTTCGGTGAAGGTACAGCGATCGCCGCCGAAGATCTGCGTCACGCCAGCATTATTCAGGCGCTGGCGGGCAAGCCGGTAAATATCGGCCAGATATTTTTCTCCAACAGGCAGGAAAGCACTCACCGCGTTAGGATCTTTTGCCATGAAGGCTTCGCGCACCTCAGGCCCGACTTCAAACGCCTGAGGGCCAATGGCCGGGCCAAGCCAGGCGATAATGTTAGTCGGGGAATCGTTGAAGCAGGCGACGGTCTCTTCAAGCACGCCTTCACACAGACCACGCCAGCCCGCGTGGGCGGCGGCCACTTCTGTCCCCGCCTGATTGCAAAACAGCACTGGCAGGCAATCGGCTGTCATTACGGCGCAAACTGTTCCGGGAGTATTACTGTAAGAGGCATCGGCACGTTTAGACGCGTAGGGTTCCCCCGTCAACGTCAGCACATCTTTACCGTGTACCTGCTCAAGCCAGACCGGTTTCGACGGCAAGTTCCCCGCTGCAAAAAGACGCTTACGGTTCTCTTCAACGTGATCCAGGCTATCGCCACAATGCGCGCCCAGATTCAGGGATTCCCATGCACCCTGGCTCACGCCGCCGATACGGGTCGAACTGCAGGCCGCCACGCCTTCAGGTAGCGGCCACTCCGGAACAATTAGTTTGGTCATAACCAGTCCACACGATCCTTATGTTCTTCAAAATCAGCGCGCATTGCGTCGATAAGTTCAACCATATCCTCAGGGATTGGCGCATGCCATTCCATCTGAATGCCGGTAACTGGATGATACAGACGCAGCATCGTGGCGTGCAGCGCCTGGCGATCGAATTTACGCAATACGCCGATGAACTCCTCCGATGCACCTTTTGGCGGACGCGGACGGCCACCGTACACCTGGTCACCCACCAGCGGATGGGTAATGTGCGCCATGTGGACACGGATCTGGTGCGTACGTCCGGTTTCCAGACGCAGCCGCAGACGCGTATGAATACGGAAATGCTCCATGATGCGATAATGCGTCACCGCCGGTTTGCCCATCGGATGCACCGACATGTGAGTACGCTTAGTTGGGTGACGGCTGATCGGCTCTTCAACCGTGCCGCCAGAGGTCATATGACCAATCGCCACCGCTTCATACTCACGCGTGATTTCGCGCAGCTGCAGAGATTCCACCAGGCGCGTCTGAGCAGGAACGGTTTTTGCCACCACCATCAGACCGGTAGTGTCTTTATCCAGACGGTGAACGATACCGGCGCGCGGCACGTCAACAATCGGCGGATAATAATGGAGAAGTGCATTAAGCACGGTGCCATCAGGATTACCCGCGCCAGGGTGAACAACCAGACCCCGTGGCTTGTTGATGACCAGAATGTCGTCATCTTCATAAACAATATTCAGTGGGATATCCTGCGGCTCGAAGCGCACTTCCTCTTCGATTTCAGCATTGATGGCGACAGCTTCCCCACCTAACACTTTCTCTTTTGGTTTGTCCCAGACTTTGCCGTTAACCTGAACCTGCTGGTCCAGGATCCATTCTTTTATGCGTGAACGCGAATAATCAGGGAACAATTCGGCCAAAGCTTGATCTAAGCGTTGACCGAGCTGATTTTCGGAGACTGTTGCGGTGAGTTCTACTCGTTGTGCCATAAACTGCTTCTTCGTTTAACGTTGGGTTTTACGGCTTCGCCGTATAATATAGTGTGCTATTGTAGCTGGTCTTAATCGGGAGCAGGAAAGAGATTCTCCCGGACAAACATTTGAGGAAAGTCAAAACGTCATGACGCGCATGAAATATCTGGTGGCAGCGGCCACGTTGAGCCTGGCTTTGGTGGGCTGCTCCGGTTCGAATGAACAGGTCCCTGACAATCCGCCGAATGAAATCTATGCGACTGCACAACAAAAACTGCAGGACGGTAACTGGAAACAGGCGATAACGCAACTGGAAGCGCTGGATAATCGCTATCCATTTGGGCCCTATTCGCAGCAGGTACAGTTAGATCTCATCTACGCCTACTATAAAAATGCTGATTTACCGCTGGCTCAGGCTACCATCGATCGCTTTATCCGTCTGAACCCGACTCATCCTAACATCGATTATGTCATGTATATGCGCGGCCTGACCAATATGGCGTTGGATGACAGTGCACTTCAGGGCTTCTTCGGCGTGGATCGTTCTGACCGTGACCCACAGCATGCACGTGATGCCTTCAACGACTTCTCTAAACTGGTACGCGGCTACCCGAACAGTCAGTACATCACCGATGCGACCAAGCGTCTGGTGTTCCTGAAAGATCGTCTGGCGAAATACGAATACTCCGTAGCGGAATATTATACCCGCCGTGGCGCATGGGTCGCTGTGGTTAACCGTGTAGAAGGCATGCTGCGTGACTACCCGGATACTCAGGCGACGCGTGACGGCCTGAAGCTGATGGAAAATGCATATCGTAAAATGCAGATGGATGCGCAGGCAGAAAAAGTGGCGAAAATCATCGCCGCGAATAGCAGCAACACCTGATATCTCTTCGAATGCAAAACGGCAGCCTCGGGGCTGCCGTTTTTTTATTCGTTTCTGTCGCTCGCTGAAGCGGTTTAGCGTCAGCACATCCTATCAACTATGACCGCAATTTTAGACTTCGACAAGGTAAATCTCCCCTCTTCCTGCCCTGTCTCACAAAAAAGATTCCCTGACAAAAACCGACAAAATAACGTGATCTAAATCACACATTTTGACATTAGGTGGGGTATGCTGGAATCACCAAGACGGAAAGACAAGAGGTAAAATTTATGACAATGAACATTACCAGTAAACAAATGGAAATTACTCCGGCAATTCGCCAGCACGTCGCAGACCGTCTCGCCAAACTGGATAAATGGCAAACACATTTGATTAACCCGCATATCATTCTGTCTAAAGAGCCGCAAGGTTTCATCGCTGACGCAACTATCAATACTCCAAACGGCCATCTGGTCGCCAGCGCAAAACATGAAGATATGTATACGGCTATTAACGATTTGATCAACAAGCTGGAACGGCAGCTCAATAAAGTGCAACACAAAGGTGAAGCCCGTCGCGCCGCAACATCGGTGAAAGACGCCAGCTTCGCGGAAGAAGTTGAAGAAGAGTAATCCTTTAAATTGAGTGTACCGCCAACGCGCCTTCGGGCGCGTTTTTTATTGACAGGGTGAAAACAGTACGGGTACTTTAACGGTATCAATCTCAGGATGACTTTATGAAACTTACGCCGTTCTTCTTCGCATTCTTTTTTACCTTCCCCTGACTGGGAGGCGTTTCGTCGTGTGATAAAGAATGCGAAGACGAACAACAAGGCCTCCCACACCGGGGGGCCTTTTTTATTGATAACGATAAAACGAGACAGACAACACTATGACACCGGAAAACCCGTTACTGGATCTGCGAGTAAAAATCAGCGCACTCGATGAAAAATTGCTGGCGCTGCTCGCAGAACGCCGCACGCTTGCCGTTGAAGTGGGTAAAGCCAAGCTGGACTCCCACCGCCCCGTGCGCGACATCGACCGCGAGCGCGATTTGCTGGAGCGTCTGATCCAACTCGGCAAAGCCCATCACCTGGATGCCCATTACATTACCCGTCTGTTCCAGCTCATCATCGAAGACTCCGTACTCACTCAGCAAGCCCTGCTGCAACAGCACCTGAACAAGACTAACCCGCACTCCGCCCGGGTCGCCTTCCTGGGGCCAAAAGGCTCTTATTCTCACCTGGCGGCACGTCAGTACGCCGCTCGCCATTTCGAAGAGTTCATCGAGAGCGGCTGCGCGAAGTTTGCCGATATTTTCAATCAGGTTGAAACCGGCCAGGCTGATTATGCCGTTGTGCCTATTGAGAACACCAGTTCAGGCGCCATTAACGACGTGTACGATCTGCTGCAGCACACCAGCCTGTCGCTGGTTGGCGAGCTGACGATCCCGATCGACCACTGCGTGCTGGTCTCTGGCTCAACCGACCTGAGCAAAATTGAAACCGTCTACAGCCACCCGCAGCCGTTCCAGCAGTGCAGCCAGTTCCTGAACCGCTATCCGCACTGGAAAATTGAGTACACCGAGAGCACCTCTGCTGCGATGGAGAAAGTGGCGCAGGCGAATTCCCCGACGGTTGCTGCACTCGGCAGCGAAGCGGGTGGCGCACTGTACAGCCTGCAGGTGCTGGAGCGTAATCTGGCCAACCAGACGCAAAACATCACCCGCTTTGTGGTGCTGGCGCGTAAAGCCATTGACGTCTCGGATCAGGTTCCGGCTAAAACCACGCTGCTGATGGCCACCGGCCAGCAGGCAGGTGCCCTGGTTGAAGCGCTACTGGTGCTGCGTAACCACAACCTGATCATGACGAAGCTGGAATCCCGTCCGATTAACGGCAATCCATGGGAAGAAATGTTCTATCTCGACATCCAGGCCAACCTGGAATCTGCATCCATGCAGAAAGCCCTGCGCGAACTCGGCGAGATCACGCGCTCCATGAAAGTGCTGGGCTGCTATCCGAGCGAGAACGTGGTCCCGGTTGACCCGGCTTAACGTTCGATAAAGCGGCTTTTCTTCATCCCTGCCACGCTGACGGGCAGGGTGAAGATAGCGCCGGAGAGCGGGTATTTCGCCACCTCTTCCGCCTCCATATTTTCCCGCGTAGTCGTGATAAACAGCGTTTTCATATCGTCGCCGCCGAAGCAGACCATCGTCGGGCAACGCACCGGCAAGCGATACTCTTCCAGCTGTTCACCCTGCGGTGAAAAGCGCGCAATGCGCCAGCCGTCAAACAGTGCGCTCCAGTAACAGCCCTCTATATCCATTGCCGCACCGTCAGGTATCCCTTCGCCCTCTTTAAACCGGCGAAATACCTCGCGTTTACCGGGTTCGCCCTGCTCATCAAGCGGCGTTCGGTAAATGACCCCGTTCGGCGTGTCGGATGTGAACATCCATTGTTGATCCGGGCTAAAGGCTAACCCGTTGTGCCCATGGATATCGCACTGGATTACTTTCGGCGTCAGGTCGTTATCGATCCGCATCAGCATCGCGCCGTTGTAATCTCCCGGCCCCCAGAACGTTCCGGCGTAGAAACGCCCCTGGCGATCGGTGCCCCCATCGTTAAACCGCGCAAGCTGCGGGTTAGACGGGTTATCACATACCTTGCGCCGGAGCAGGCCGTGTTTATCGGTAAGCCAGATGCCCGTCCGCATTGCCACAATAAACCCGCCGCGCTCGCGCAGCGCGAAACAGCCCACCTCTTCATGGAATGAAAGAACCGTGTGTTCTGCCGAGGGCAGGTGGTAACGGTGGATCTCGCCTTCCAGGATATCCGCCCAGTAGAGTGCGTTCTCTTCTGCGCTCCACGTCGGGCATTCCGGCAGGTGCCCCGTGTAATTCAACAGCAGCTGTGGTTCAGCCATGACAGTTCCCCAAAATGAAAAAAGCCAGCATTGCTGGCTTTTAGTATATACATCATCGCATTACTGGCGACTGTCATTTGCCTGACGCAACAGCGTGCGGCTCTCGCTCTGGAAACGTGTCGCGTAGTCACCGAACCAGTGTTCAACCTTGCGGAAGCTGTCAATAAACGCCTGTTTATCACCGTGCTCCAGCAGCGTAATGGCTTCACCAAAGCGCTGGTAGTAGCGTTTGATCAGCGCAAGGTTGTTCTCGGACGACATAATAATATCGGCGTAAAGCTGCGGATCCTGCGCAAACAGACGCCCAACCATTGCCAGCTCAAGGCGATAGATTGGCGAGGAGAGCGCCAGCAGCTGTTCAAGCTGAACGTTCTCTTCCGCAAGATGCAGCCCATAGGCAAAGGTCGCAAAGTGGCGCAGCGCCTGAATGAACGCCATGTTCTGATCGTGCTCAACGGCGCTGATGCGGTGCAAACGCGCGCCCCATACCTGAATCTGTTCAAGGAACCACTGGTACGCTTCCGGCTGACGGCCGTCACAGTAGACGACAACCTGCTTCGCCAGGCTGCCGCTGTCAGGGCCAAACATCGGATGCAGGCCGAGCACCGGGCCGGTATGCGCCGCCAGCATGGCCTGCAGAGGGCCGTTTTTCACCGAGGCCAGGTCGACAAGAATACAGTCTTCCGGTAGCGCCGGGAGTTTCCCGATGATCTGTTCGGTCACGTGGATTGGCACGCTGACGATAACCATCCCCGCATCGCACATAAGTTCCGGAGCGCGTGCCCAGTCCTCTTTTTCAAGAATGCGCACCTGGTAGCCAGAAAGCGTCAGCATTTTTTCAAACAGACGTCCCATCTGGCCACCGCCGCCCACAATCACCACCGGGCGCAGCGACGGACACAGGGTTTTAAAGCCTTTGTCATTTTCGCTGGAGTAAGATTCGCGCATCACGCGGCGCAGCACATCTTCAATCAAATCCGGCGAGACGCCCAGCGCCTGCGCTTCTTTACGTCGGGAGGCGAGCATCGAGGCCTCGCGTTCCGGAACGTAAATCGGCAGGCCGTATTTGCTTTTAACCTCACCTACCTCGGCAACCAGTGCCATACGGCGCGCCAGCAGGTCCAGCAGCGCCTTATCCACTTCATCAATTTGATCGCGTAGTGCGGTCAATTCAGCAACCATAGCTAACCTCTTAAGCCAGACGTGACGACAGCTGGCCGTTTAAATCTTTATGGATCTCACGCAGCAGCGCGTCGGTGGTTTCCCAGCTGATGCAGGCATCCGTAACGGACACGCCGTGCTTCATCGCGCTACGCGGTTGTTCAGATGACTGATTGCCTTCGTGGATATTGCTCTCAATCATCAGTCCGATAATAGAACGGTTGCCATCTTTAATCTGTGCAACCACAGATTCCGCAACCGCAGGCTGACGACGGTAATCTTTATTCGAATTACCATGGCTGCAATCTACCATCAGCGCCGGGCGCAGTCCCGCCTGTTCCATCTCTTTTTCACACTGCGTTACGTCCGCCGGACTGTAGTTTGGCGCTTTGCCGCCGCGCAGGATCACGTGACCATCCGGGTTGCCCTGTGTTTGCAGAAGACAAACCTGGCCCGCCTGATTGATGCCGACAAAGCGGTGCGGCATCGCCGCGGCGCGCATGGCGTTAATTGCCGTTGCCAGGCTGCCATCTGTACCATTTTTGAAACCGACCGGCATCGAGAGACCAGACGCCATCTCGCGGTGGGTTTGTGATTCCGTGGTACGGGCACCAATCGCGGACCAGCTAAACAGATCGCCCAGGTACTGCGGGCTATTCGGATCCAGCGCTTCGGTTGCCAGCGGTAGCCCCATGCTAACCAGTTCAACCAGCAGGCGACGCGCAATCTTCAGACCTGCTTCCACATCAAACGAGCCATCCATGTGCGGATCGTTAATCAACCCTTTCCAGCCAACGGTAGTGCGTGGCTTTTCAAAATAGACGCGCATCACCAGATAGAGGCTATCGCTGACCTCCTCCGCTAATGCTTTAAATCGACGAGCGTACTCAATGGCGGCTTCAGGATCGTGAATAGAGCAAGGACCGCATACCACCAGCAGGCGCGGATCGCGGCCAGCGATGATGTCAGAAATAGTCTGGCGAGAGTGCTCAATTTGAGCTTCCTGCGCAACGCTCAGCGGGAACTCTGCTTTCAGCTGATCCGGGGTAATTAAAACCTGTTCATCGGTGATATGTACGTTGTTCAGCGCGTCTTTTTGCATGATTGCGATCCTGTAAAACTCGTTTGCGATAGTGGGTTTCCTCAAAGAGGTGGAACAACGATACCACAACAAGTAAAGATTTCAATCCAAAATACGTACAGATTACTTTACACAAACCAATTTAATGCAAAAAACAGGGCGAGAATCTGTAAACTTAAAATTACACACCAAGTTTGAATGGCCAGGCTATGCTGAAGAAAAAGGAGAATGGCTATGCGTTTACTCGCTCTGTTGCTGTTGTCGTTGTTTTTATCGGGCTGCAAGATTAACCCTTACACTTTCCAGCCAGACTGGACGAGCCCTGACTGGTTTGGCGCAGGGAAAGAGGATGCAATGAACGGCGTTCCTGTTAAAGATAATCGAGCACTGGCCGATAATTTTAACGATCCCAATGTCGATCGCAGTGAATATCTCCGTGGCTATGCCGACGGTCAGAAGAAAGTGTGTGAAGAAGGCTTTATTCATGCATGGGGATTAGCAGGCAAATCTTTTCCCGCCAGCTGCGATGCCACCGAAAATGCAGCAAAATTGCACGCGGCCTGGCAGCAAGGGATAGACGAAAGCATGAAGGCCAGCAGGCTAAATTGATTTAATCTTTAACCATCAGAATATATACAACTGTAAGATTTAACCCAAGTCAACTCGGTTGCATTGCTGACATAATGACGGCTTTGATAAACAATGGTATTCTGCCAACAACTCTTAAGGACATCTATTTCCAGAGCGGCATGGCAGATTCTGGTGAGAATTTCATTCTTGATCTCTTTTTTCCGACTCACTCTGGTGCTCATACTGCTCCTTACGGCTGGTTCAGCGGTTGCGAGTACCCTCGCAGAAACCGATAAGTCAGTGCGTTCAATAGTCTCAGGTATCGTTAGCTATACCCGATGGCCGTCTCTTTCCGGGCAGCCCAGGCTCTGTGTTTATACCTCATCTCGCTATACTCGGGCGCTTAGCAGTGAAGAGGGACAAAGCGAGTTGCCTTATACCCCCGTCATTGTGCATAACGATCGGGAAGCGCTGGCAGCAATGTGTGACGCTATTTATTTCGGCAATGAAACGCCTGCACAACAACTTGATTTAATTAGCCAGTACCAGGGCAGAGCCTTGCTATTAATCGCAGAGAAGAATCCGGAATGTGTTATTGGCAGTGCATTTTGCCTGATAATTGAAGATAACCGGGTTAGATTTTCCGTCAATCTTGATGCGCTGTCTCGCAGCGGCGTAAGAGTCAATCCGGATGTATTAATGCTTGCACGGAATAAGAAGCATGAATAAGGATTTCACTTCAACATCGCGTCCAACGTTTAAAAGAACGTTGCGGCGCATCAGCATGCTAAGCGTCACAATAACAATGACGTTTATATGGTTGTTGCTGTGTTTTGCTTCCGTGGTGACATTAAAGCAATACGCGCAAAAAAATCTCGAATTAACCGGCGCAACCATGAGCCACAGCCTTGAAGCCTCTCTGGTTTTCAACGATCCGCTGGCGGCTAACGAAACGCTTGCGACCCTTGGCAAGCAAGGACAATTTGCCGAAGCAGAAGTCCTCAACGTTCATAAAAAACGTTTTGCCCACTGGTCGTGGAACCCGGACGAAAACACGGACACGCTGGGCGCGCTGGTCAGCCGCTGGCTCTTCCCGCTCCCCGTCTCCCAGCCCATCATACATAACGGTAACATGATCGGTGAGATTCGCCTGACGGCGCGTGACAGCCTCATCAGCCATTTTATCTGGATGTCGTTTGCCGTCCTCACCGGATGTATTCTTCTTGCCTCTGTCGTGGCGATCACGCTTACACGCTCTCTTCACCACGGTATGGTCACGGCGATGCAGAACATTACCGATGTCGTGCATGACGTACGTACCAACCGCAACTTCTCCCGCCGGGTAAAGGCTGGACGTATCGAAGAGTTCCACCAGTTTGGCGAAGACTTCAACAGCCTGCTGGATGAGATGGAAGAGTGGCAGCTTAAGCTCCAGGCCAAGAATGCCCAGCTCATGCGCACGGCCATGCACGATCCGCTGACGGGTCTTGCGAACCGTGCGGCATTCCGTAACAGCATCGCGGCACTCATGAACGACTCTTCAGCAAAAACAAACTCCGCCCTGCTCTTCCTCGACGGCGATAATTTTAAGTTTATCAACGATACCTGGGGGCACGCGGCAGGCGATTGCGTATTAATTGAAGTCGCCAGCCGAATGGTTGAGTTCGGTGATAAGCGACATCAGTCATACCGCCTTGGCGGCGATGAGTTTGCGATGGTGCTGTATGGCGTCCACTCTGAATCCGATGTTCAACACATTTGTGCTGCGCTTTCGCAGCAGTTTATCCGTCCGTTTGATCTGCATAACGGGCACACTGCATCAATGTCACTCAGCATTGGCTTTGCTCTGGCGTGGGAAAATGCCTCTCTTGAAGCATTACTGGAGCAAGCCGACCGCAATATGTACCAGGTCAAAAACCAGCGTACAAAAACAATATCTTAGAAAGGAATACGATATGTTAAAGCGACACTTCGCGCCGTTATTACTGGCATCCCTGTTTCTCGCAGGCTGTCAGACGCCGCCTGAAGGCAAATTCTCACCCGAGCAAATTGCGGCAATGAAGTCCTACGGCTTTAACGAACTGAACGGCGACTGGTCGCTTGGGCTGTCGGACAAAATCCTGTTTGATAAAAATGACGCCAGACTGCGCCCGGAAAGTGAAACGCAGATCAGAACGATGGCTTCACGCCTGGCTGCTACCGGCTTAAACCATGCTCGCATGGATGGCCACACGGATAACTACGGTGAAGAGAGTTACAATGAAGCGCTCTCGTTGAAGCGCGCAAATGTCGTTGCAGACGCATGGGCGAAAGGCGCTGACATTCCGCGTAGCAATCTGACTACCCAGGGGTTAGGCAAAAAATACCCTGTGGCCAGCAACAGCACCGCGCAAGGGCGCGCTGAGAACCGCCGCGTTGCAGTGGTCATCAGCACGCCATAAGTTTATTTAGCGGACGATTCAGCGAGCGACACGCCTGATGCCGCTCGCCAGCGCAGCCAGTCAATGATAATAAACACCGCCAGGCTGACGCCCATTACCGGCAGTGCCAGCCCCAGCAGTAAGCTTAGCGCTATTGTCGCTCCCCTTCCCCAACGCGGCAACGCCAGCCAGCTTTGGCAGAGCGTCTCCACGGGACTGACTGCTGACTTTTTAGGGCGCCGCATCCACCACATCCGATATCCCCATATAATCAGCACGCACAGGGCAGTACCAAACGCGATGAGAACCAGCTGATTAACCAGGCCAAATAAGATCCCCATATGGAAATCCACGCCCCAGCGGGTGAGTTTTGCCATTAACGGAAAATCATCAAACCGGGTTCTGTCGACGACCAGCATGGTGTGCGGATCAACCGCAACGGCATCCACCTGCGTAGGCCAGCTACGATCGATTTCCGTTACCGTCCAGGCCTGGCCTGGCATTCTTGCCGGGCGGATCTCAAGCCTGCTGGCCTCAATCCCTGCATGACGGGCGGCGCGCAATACGCCGTCAAACTTCGCCAGCGCTATTGTCATCTCGGGCATTTCCATCCCACCGTGGTGACCGCGATGTTCGGCGTGTTCGTCCATCACCGTCGGCACACCGGAGAGCGTCGTATTCACCTGCGGCGTCAGCCAGTTCATCCCGGCGCGCAGTTTATCAACATTCCCGCCTGCCCACTGGGACCATGTCAGCCCGGTTGCGGAAAATAACAGCATTCCCCCCAGCAGGCTCCAGCCCAGAATGACGTGCAGGCGACGGCGATTCTGAAAGCGATTGTTCATCCGGCGCTTTGGTCGGGTATAGAACCACAGGCCAATCCCCCCCAGGGCGGAAACCCACATCCAGGAGGCAGCCAGTTCACTGTAGAGCCGTCCGACATCGCCCATCATTAACGAATTGTGCAAGTAATCAATTTTCTGACGAAGGGGCAGGATCCCGCTGGTGCCGTAAACCGTCATGTCTCCACGCACCGCAAGGCTTACCGGATCGACAAAAACGGCACGATGTTCAGACGGCCCCAGCGCCGGGTCAGCAAACATCACCCGGGTGGTTTCGCCATTCGTCAGGCCTGGACGGACGGCATGTAAACGGAGATCGTCACCCACCGTTTTTTCCGCCACGGCGATTTGCTCTGCCAGCGGCTGCCGCTCACCCGCGGCGTCCGAGTGAAGCGCCTGACGATAAACCGTATTTTCCAGCTGCGGCGTCGCCACATACAGCGTACCGGTCAGTGCGGCAAAGAAGATAAACGGGCCGACAAACAGCCCAACGTAGAAATGGAGTCGACGCAGCAGGTTTCCCCATGCCGCGCGCGGAGTGCAGGTAGTCATACTTTTCCTTTTTAAGGCAAAAAGTTATCGATTTTGTTTTTAAAGGGAAAAAGCAAACTATGCGGCGGGGCGCGGGTATCGGGATAGAGCCAGGGGAAAAAGTGCCAGTGGCTGACCGTCTGGCGAGGCGGCTTAACGCAGAGCCTTTGCAATACTATGCTCAGCAGAACGATCAGCGCCAGCATCATGCCCGGCACATGGGCGAGCAGCACGCAGTAGCCGCAGGCTTCCGCGTGGTCAACAGGCATGGAATGCTGCATGTCGCCATGATGTTCATCCATCGACATCATGCTCATATCATGATGCATGCCCGGCATGACGCTCATGGGATCTTTTTGCAGCGAGACGGAGATAAGCGGGGCAACCACGATCAGCAGGATCGCAAACAGCGCGGTCAATGCCGCTGCGCGTTTCCAGCCGTGCTGATGCAGTACGTTATCCACTTATCCTCCATAAAAGAGGCAAGTATTGTAAATGATTTATGTCGAAAGGGTTAATGCGAGAGGTGCGGTGGAATAAAAAAAGGGCCAGCCTTTTCGGCCAGCCCTTTTTAACAGGATGTTGCTTAAGCGAATCTTAGTTCAGACGCTCTTTGATACGAGCAGACTTACCAGTACGCTCACGCAGGTAGTACAGTTTAGCTTTACGTACAGCACCACGACGTTTAACAGCAATGCTGTCAACTACCGGAGAGTGAGTCTGGAAGACACGCTCAACGCCTTCGCCGTTGGAAATTTTACGAACAGTGAATGCAGAGTGCAGACCGCGGTTACGAATAGCGATAACCACGCCCTCGAATGCCTGCAGACGTTTTTTGGAACCTTCAACAACCCATACTTTCACTTCCACGGTGTCACCTGGACGGAAGGAAGGTACGTCCTGCTTCATCTGCTCTTGTTCAATTTGCTTAATGATGTTGCTCATAATTTAATCTCTTATCCTGGGTAAACTGATATTCGGGAGCGTATTACGCATTCCCATCATGTTCATGCTGCTGGTGCGCGTGTTCAGTTTTGAACTCGGCCAGCAACTTTGCTTGCTCTTCAGTCAGAGCCAGGTTTTCCAGAAGTTCAGGTCTTCTAAGCCAGGTTCGGCCCAGCGACTGTTTCAAGCGCCAGCGACGTATCTCGGCATGGTTTCCAGACAGTAACACTGCCGGTACATCCATCCCTTCTAACACTTCAGGTCGAGTATAGTGTGGACAGTCCAGCAATCCATCGGCAAACGAATCTTCTGTTGCCGAAGCCTCATGTCCCAGTACACCCGGAATAAACCGGGCAACAGAGTCAATCAGCGTCATTGCGGGTAACTCACCACCGCTGAGAACGTAATCGCCGATAGACCATTCTTCGTCAATCTCGGTTTGAATTACGCGCTCATCTATTCCTTCATAGCGTCCACAGACCAGAATCAGCTTTTGATTCGTCGCCAGTTCGCTCACGCCCGCTTGATCAAGCTTGCGTCCCTGAGGTGACAGATAAATCACCTTTGCGCCTTCCCCTGCCGCGGCTTTTGCTGTGTGAATGGCGTCCCGTAAGGGTTGCACCATCATTAACATCCCCGGTCCGCCGCCGTAAGGACGATCGTCCACGGTACGGTGCCGGTCATGAGCAAAGTCACGAGGACTCCAGCTCTGGATGTTCAGCAGGCCATTTTTTACTGCCCGGCCAGTTACCCCGTAATCGGTAATCGCGCGGAACATTTCAGGAAACAGGCTAATTATGCCAATCCACATAGCGCCGTCTTTTACCGTTTATCCGGAGAATTTAAAAACCAGGATCCCAATCTACTTCAATCGTTTGAGTAGCGAGATCGACATTCTTGATAACCTGTCCATCGAGGAACGGAACCAACCGCTCCTTGATGCCAAATGCATCTTTCAGGTTTGCCCTAATGACGAGAACGTCATTTGACCCGGTTTCCATCATGTCGATGACTTTCCCCAGGCTATAACCTTCAGTAGTGACCACCTGGCAACCCATAAGGTCTTTCCAGTAGTAGTCGCCCTCTTCCAGCTGCGGCAACTGCGACGAATCCACGATAATTTCACAATTAGTCAGTGCATTCGCGGCATCACGATCGTCAATGCCTTTCAGCTTGATGATGATATCCTGATTGTGGTGACGCCAGCTTTCCAGCTCGACCTCTTCCCACTTACCGGCTTTCTGGATAAACCAGGGCTGGTAATTAAAAATGCTATCAGCGTCTTCAGTGGAGGAAAACACTCTGAGCCAACCACGAATACCGTAGCAAGAACCCATTTTGCCCAATACGATCGGTTCAACAGGTGCTTTATTGCTCATCATGACCACCGTGACAGATTAAGCTGCTTTGTTTGCTGCTTTGATCAGCGTAGCAACGCGATCGGAAACAGTAGCGCCCTGGCCAACCCAGTGAGCGATACGATCCAGATCCAGACGAGTTTCTTCTTCTGCGCCAGAGGCCAGTGGGTTGAAGAAACCAACGCGCTCGATGAAGCGACCGTTGCGTGCATTACGGCTGTCAGTTACAACAACCTGGTAGAACGGACGCTTTTTAGCGCCGTGACGAGCTAAACGAATAGTAACCATAACATCCTCTTGTGTGAATAAAACAACCGGGCCCCATCGAGGAACGGAGCCCGGGTGTCATATTAAAAGCCCGAAAATTTTACTGATTTTTGGGGAAAAAGCAATCTCAAAAGCGATTAACGTCCTGGAAAGCCTGGGGGCATCATGCCCTTCATGCCGCGCATCATCTTCGCCATGCCGCCTTTCTTCATTTTCTTCATCATGCGCTGCATGTCATCGAACTGCTTCAGAAGGCGGTTTACGTCCTGTACCTGCATGCCGCAACCCGCCGCGATACGGCGTTTGCGGGAACCTTTGATGATTTCTGGCTTCGCACGCTCTTTCAGCGTCATCGAGTTGATGATGGCCTCCATACGCACAAGCACCTTGTCATCCATCTGCGATTTCACGTTATCAGGAATTTGGCCCATGCCCGGCAGTTTGCCCATCAGGCTTGCCATGCCGCCCATGTTTTTCATCTGACGCAGCTGTTCAAGGAAGTCGGTCAGATCGAATCCGTCACCTTTTTTCAGCTTGCTGGCGAGCTTTTCCGCCTGGGCGCGGTCAACCTTGCTCTCGATATCTTCAATCAGCGACAGCACGTCGCCCATGCCGAGGATACGGGAGGCAATACGATCCGGATGGAACGGCTCCAGCGCTTCGGTTTTCTCACCGACGCCGAGGAATTTGATCGGCTTACCGGTGATATGACGAATGGAGAGCGCCGCACCGCCGCGGGCATCGCCGTCCACTTTGGTCAACACGACACCGGTTAACGGCAGCGCTTCGTTAAACGCTTTCGCGGTATTGGCCGCATCCTGACCGGTCATGGCATCAACAACAAACAGGGTTTCTACCGGGTTGATAGAAGCATGCACCTGCTTGATTTCGTCCATCATCGCTTCGTCAACGTGCAGACGACCAGCGGTATCCACCAGCAGCACATCGTAGAATTTCAGCTTCGCTTCTTTCAGCGCGGCATTAACGATGTCGACAGGTTTCTGAGCAACGTCGGACGGGAAGAAATCTACGCCAACCTGCTCAGCCAGGGTTTCCAGCTGTTTAATCGCCGCCGGGCGATACACGTCGGCAGATACCACCAGCACTTTTTTCTTGTGCTTCTCGCGCAGGAATTTACCCAGCTTACCGACGCTGGTCGTTTTACCCGCACCCTGCAGGCCCGCCATCAGCACAACAGCCGGAGGCTGAGCGGCCAGGTTCAATACCTGGTTTTCTTCGCCCATCGCCGCAACCAGTTCCTGGCGAACGATTTTGACGAATTCCTGGCCCGGGGTCAGGCTTTTGTTAACTTCATGACCAACCGCCTTCTCTTTAACGCGGCTGATAAAATCACGCACGACCGGCAGCGCCACGTCGGCTTCGAGCAGCGCCATGCGGACTTCGCGCAGCGTCTCTTTAACATTTTCTTCGGTAAGGCGTCCGCGGCCGCTGATGTTGCGCAGCGTGCGCGACAAACGATCGGTTAAATTATCAAACATTGTCTCTCGCCTGGGGTAGAAACGTTGGGTCGCATGAGCGACACATACACAGAATTTTGCCGGAGTATAACATGAAGGCGCCTTTGTTGTTATGCAACGGTTGGAGCACGCGTCACGTAACGTTATACTGCTTCTCTTTCTTATTAAGACAACTGTCGACGCCTATATGCCTGTTTTCGCACTGATCGCCCTTGTTGCCTACTCTGTCAGCCTCGCGCTGATCATTCCTGGCCTGCTGCAAAAAAACAGCGGCTGGCGGCGCATGGCTATTCTTTCGGCGGTGATCGCACTGATAAGCCATGCTTTTGCGCTGGAATCGCGCATTATTCCTGGCGACGGCAGCGTGCAAAACCTGAGCGTATTGAACGTGGGCTCGCTGGTCAGCCTGATGATCTGTACGGTAATGACCATTGTCGCGTCCAAGAACCGAGGCTGGCTGCTGCTGCCGATCATATACGCCTTTGCGCTGATCAACCTCGCCTTAGCCACCTTCATGCCTAACGAATTCATTACGCATCTGGAAGCCACGCCGGGAATGTTAGTGCATATTGGCCTGTCGCTGTTCTCATACGCGACGCTGATCATCGCCGCGCTCTACGCCATGCAGCTCGCCTGGATTGACTACCAGTTGAAGAACAAAAAGCTGGCCTTTAATCATGAGATGCCGCCGCTGATGGTGATTGAGCGTAAGATGTTCCACATCACCCAGGTGGGTGTGGTTCTGCTGACGTTAACGCTCTGCACTGGACTGTTTTATATGAAGAACCTGTTCAGCGTGGAGAATATCGATAAAGCGGTCCTCTCCATCATCGCGTGGTTTGTCTATATTGTCCTGTTATGGGGCCATTATCATGAAGGCTGGCGCGGTCGCCGCGTGGTCTGGTTCAACGTAGCGGGCGCAGGCATTCTTACTCTTGCCTATTTTGGCAGCCGCTTCATACAGCAATTTGCTGGCTAAGTAACAAAGGAGTTCCCCCTGGAACACATCTCTACCACCACGCTGATCGTCACCCTGATCATCATGGTGGTCATCTCCGCCTATTTCTCCGGCTCGGAAACCGGCATGATGACGCTGAACCGCTATCGGTTACGTCACCGCGCTAAGCAGGGTAACCGCGCCGCACGTCGTGTTGAAAAGCTGCTGCGCAAGCCAGACCGCCTGATTAGCCTGGTGCTTATCGGGAACAACCTCGTGAACATTCTCGCCTCTGCGCTGGGCACCATTGTCGGGATGCGCCTGTACGGCAACGCCGGCGTCGCCATAGCGACCGGGGTACTGACATTTGTGGTTCTGGTGTTTGCTGAGGTCCTGCCAAAAACCGTCGCCGCGCTTTATCCGGAGAAGGTTGCTTACCCGAGCAGCTTCCTGCTGGCGCCGCTGTTAATTCTGATGATGCCGCTGGTCTGGCTGCTGAATATGGTCACTCGCCTGCTGATGCGCATGGTCGGTATCAAAGCGGATGTCACCATCAGCAGCGCGCTCAGCAAAGACGAGCTGCGCACCATCGTGAATGAATCCCGCTCGCAGATTTCCCGCCGCAACCAGGATATGCTCCTGTCGGTGCTGGATCTGGAAAAGGTGAGCGTTGACGACATCATGGTACCCCGAAACGAAATCGTCGGGATTGATATCAACGACGACTGGAAGGCCATAGTTCGTCAGCTGACGCACTCACCGCACGGACGCATCGTGCTTTACCGCGACTCGCTGGATGACGCCATCAGCATGCTGCGCGTACGTGAAGCCTATCGCCTGATGACCGAGAAAAACGAGTTCACCAAAGAGGTCATGCTCCGCGCCGCTGACGAGATTTACTACGTGCCGGAAGGCACTCCCCTCAGCACGCAGCTGGTGAAGTTCCAGCGTAATAAGAAGAAAGTCGGCCTGGTGGTCGATGAGTACGGCGATATTCAGGGGCTGGTAACGGTCGAAGATATTCTGGAAGAGATTGTTGGTGACTTCACGACCTCAATGTCCCCTTCCCTTGCAGAAGAAGTGACGCCGCAAAACGACGGCTCGGTGCTGATTGACGGTAGCGCCAACATTCGTGAACTGAATAAAGCCTTTAACTGGCATCTGCCGGAAGATGAAGCACGGACGATGAACGGCATGATTCTGGAAGCGCTGGAAGAGATCCCGGCGGCAGGTACGCGAGTTCGAATTGAGCAATACGATATTGATATCCTGGACGTACAGGACAACATGATTAAGCAGGTGAAGGTCCTGCCCGTTAAACCGCTACGCGAAAGTATCGCCGAGTAATGTTGTAGGCCGGGTAAGGCGAAGCCGCCACCCGGCACTACGGGGAGGCAAATTACGCTTTCGCTTTCGCCACGGTTACCATTGCGGCACGAATGGTACGGCCGTTCAGGGTATAACCTTTCTGCATCACGCCCAGCACTTTACCGGCTTCAACGTCTTCTGACTCCACCATCGCAATCGCCTGGTGAACGTTTGGATCCAGCGGTACGTTGGTATCGGCAATCACTTCCACGCCGAACTTACCTACAACATCAAGCATGGATTTCAGCGTCAGTTCGATACCTTCGATCATAGCCGCGTTGTCAGGATTCGCTTTATCCGCCACTTCCAGCGCGCGATCCAGGCTATCGATCACCGGCAGCAGCTCGTTGACGAATTTCTCCAGCGCAAATTTATGCGCCTTTTCAACATCCAGTTCAGTACGGCGACGCAGGTTTTCCATTTCCGCTTTGATGCGCAGCACGCCATCGCGTTCGCGATTTTGCGCTTCTACCAGCTGAGCTTCCAGATTGGCAATTTTTTCATCGCGCGGGTCCACCTGCTCAGCAGACGCGTCTGACTCTACGGCCTCAACGTTATCGTGCTGTTCCGTGATAATTTCTTCAGGGGCTTGCCCCTCAGGCGTTTTCTGTTCTTTACTACTCATGAATTTCTCCGCGTTTTTCTGCATTCATCTCGCTAACTTCGCTTATTATGGGGATCAGTTTCCGGGATTCAAGGGAACAAGACAGATTGTCATCATTCATCAGGCACAAGGACCTCCAGAAAATGAATAATCATTTCAGGTGTATTGGGATCGTCGGGCATCCGCGTCACCCTACCGCATTGACGACACATGAAATGTTGTATCGCTGGCTGTGTGGCAAAGGCTATGAAGTGATGGTTGAGCAACAAATTGCCCAGGAGCTGCAGCTTAAGGGCGTCAAAACCGGCACGCTGGCGGAAATCGGCCAACAGGCAGATCTCGCTGTGGTGGTCGGCGGCGACGGCAATATGCTGGGTGCCGCAAGGACCCTGGCTCGCTACGACATTAAAGTTATCGGCATCAACCGCGGCAATCTCGGTTTCCTGACCGACCTCGACCCGGATAACGCCCAACAGCAGCTTGCCGACGTGCTGGAAGGCCACTATATCAGTGAAAAACGTTTTCTGCTTGAAGCGCAGGTCTGCCAGCAGGACTGCCCGAAGCGCATCAGCACCGCCATTAACGAAGTGGTTCTCCACCCCGGTAAAGTGGCACACATGATTGAGTTCGAAGTTTATATCGACGAAATCTTTGCCTTCTCGCAGCGCTCTGACGGGCTAATTATCTCGACGCCGACGGGCTCAACCGCCTACTCGCTCTCCGCCGGGGGGCCAATCCTGACGCCGTCACTTGATGCCATCACTCTGGTGCCGATGTTCCCGCACACGCTCTCCGCCCGACCGCTGGTGATTAACGGTGACAGCACGATACGCCTGCGGTTCTCGCACCGCCGTAATGACCTTGAGATCAGCTGCGACAGCCAAATCGCACTGCCCATACAGGAAGGTGAAGACGTGCTCATCCGGCGTTGTGATTACCACCTGAATCTCATTCACCCGAAAGATTACAGTTATTTCAACACATTAAGCTCTAAGCTCGGATGGTCAAAAAAATTGTTCTGATTTTGCAACCAGCACTTTACTGTATAAAAAACCAGTTTATACTGTATGTAAACACAGTTATGGTTTTTCATACAGGAAAACAATTATGCTGGCACAACTGACCATCAGCAACTTTGCCATTGTTCGTGAGCTTGAAATCGACTTCCACAGCGGCATGACGGCGATTACCGGGGAAACCGGTGCAGGTAAATCCATTGCCATTGATGCCCTCGGCTTGTGCCTTGGCGGCCGCGCAGAAGGTGACATGGTGCGCCGGGGCGCAACCCGTGCAGACCTTTGCGCCCGCTTCTCCCTGAAAGACACCCCAGCGGCGCTGAGCTGGCTGGAAGCAAACCAGCTTGAAGACGGGCGTGAGTGTTTACTTCGCCGCGTGATCAGCAGCGACGGACGCTCCCGTGGCTTTATCAACGGTACAGCGGTCCCTCTTTCACAGCTCCGCGAGCTCGGCCAGCTGCTTATCCAGATCCATGGTCAGCACGCGCACCAGCAGCTCATCAAGCCCGAGCAGCAGAAAGCCCTGCTTGATGGCTACGCAGGTGAGTACGCGCTTACTCAGCTGATGGCAGAGCACTATCGCCAGTGGCACCAGAGCTGCCGTGAACTCGCGCAGCATCAGCAGCAAAGCCAGGAGCGTACCGCCCGCGCCGAGCTGTTGGAGTATCAATTAAAAGAGCTGAACGAATTTTCCCCGCAGGCGGGTGAGTTTGAGCAAATTGATGAAGAATACAAACGTCTGGCCAACAGCGGCCATCTGCTCTCAACCAGCCAGACCGCGCTGAACCTGCTGGCCGATGGCGAAGACGTCAATCTTCAAAGCCAGCTTTATAACGTGCGCCAGCTGATGACTGAGCTGGCAGGAATGGACAGCAAACTCTCTGGCGTGCTGGATATGCTGGAAGAAGCGGCGATTCAAATCTCTGAAGCCGGTGACGAGCTGCGCCACTACTGTGAACGCCTGGATCTCGACCCGAACCGTTTGTTCGAGCTTGAGCAGCGCATTTCCCGTCAGATTTCGCTGGCGCGTAAGCACCACATCACGCCGGAAGAGCTACCCGTCTTCTATCAGTCTCTGCTTGATGAGCAACAGCAGCTCGACGATCAGGCTGACTCACAGGAAACGCTATCTCTGGCGGTGAACCTGCACCACCAGCAGGCACTGGCCACGGCGAAACAGCTGCATGATATACGCCTGCACTATGCGCAGGAATTAGGCCAGCACATTACCGAAAGCATGCACGCGCTGGCCATGCCGCACGGCGTATTCACTATCGATGTCCGCTTCGAAGAGAACCACCTGACGGCGGAAGGCGCAGATCGCATCGAATTCCGCGTCACCACAAACCCGGGACAGCCTTTACAGGCGATTTCTAAAGTCGCCTCGGGCGGCGAGCTGTCGCGTATCGCTCTGGCGATTCAGGTGATCACCGCACGTAAGATGGAAACCCCGGCGCTGATTTTCGATGAAGTAGACGTCGGGATCAGTGGTCCGACGGCTGCCGTGGTGGGTAAACTGTTACGCCAGCTGGGGGAATCAACGCAAGTTATGTGCGTTACCCACCTGCCGCAGGTTGCGGGTTGTGGTCATCATCACTTTATCGTCAGCAAAGAAACGGATGGCGAAATGACCGAAACGCACATGAAACCGCTGGATAAACGCTCTCGCTTGCAGGAGCTGGCGCGCCTGCTTGGTGGTAGCGAAGTCACCCGCAATACCCTCGCAAACGCGAAAGAACTGCTGGCGGCATAAACTTTTTCGGGATCTCAGGGTCATAGAGAACAATAAAAACGCCGCCAGACCGGTTTCAAAGTGGGGCAAGGTCTATTATCATCGGCATATTACATATGAGCCGCGTTCTGCTCGGGCCCGAAAAGGAATCAAATCACTATGCGTTGTAAAATGCTGACCGCTGCCGCAGCGGTTCTTCTGATGTTGACCGCAGGCTGTTCCACTCTGGAGAAAGTGGTTTACCGTCCTGACATCAACCAGGGGAACTACCTTACCCCTAACGATGTGTCCAAAATCCGTGTAGGGATGACACAACAGCAGGCCGCTTATGCACTGGGAACCCCGATGATGTCCGATCCATTCGGCACAAATACCTGGTTCTATGTATTCCGTCAGCAGCCAGGCCATGAAGACGTGACCCAGCAGACCCTGACGCTGACTTTCAGCAGCGCCGGTGTGTTGACCAACATCGACAACAAGCCTGCCCTGACCAAGTAATCCATCGTCAGAAACGCAAAAAGGTGCTCAATGAGCACCTTTTTTGTTTTGGTTTTATCCCCTCGCCCCTTTGGGGAGAGGATCAGGGTGAGGGGAAAACACGCTACCTACCCGCTTTCTCCGCTCGCTGACGACGAAGCTCTTTCGGGTCAGCAATCAGCGGACGATAAATCTCAACCCGATCGCCATCCTTCAGCGCATCAGCAAGCTTTACCGGACGGCTATAAATCCCGACTTTATTCTTCGTCAGGTCAATGTCGCTGCGCAGTTCCAGTATGCCGGAAGCATGAATAGCGGCCTCAACGGTCGCCCCCTCTTCCAGAGTTACGCGCTGGAGGTATTGCTTCTCCGGCAGCGCGTACACCACTTCCACGGCAATCTTATGCGACACTGTAAACCTCTTTGGCTCGGGTGGTGAATGCCTGAACCATATTGGAAGCCAGCTCTTTGAAGATGCGGCCGAATGCCAGCTCAATCAGCTTATTGGTAAACTCAAAATCCAGATGGAATTCGATCCGGCAGGCATCCGCGCTCAGAGGCGTAAACTTCCAGCCGCCCATCAACTTTTTAAACGGGCCATCCACCAGATGCATCAAAATACTCTGATTATCGGTCAGCGTATTGCGGGTGGTGAACGTCTTGCTGATCCCCGCTTTGGAGACATCGACTGCCGCAGTCATCTGCGTCGGGCCAGATTCCAGCACCCGGCTGCCGGTACATCCCGGAATAAACTGCGGATACGCGTTAACATCGTTCACTAACTGATACATTTGTTCCGCGCTGTAAGGGACAAGCGCAGTACGGCTAATCTGAGGCATAGCATTTTCCATGGTCACACAACCGACAAATTATAACATTTATCACCTGTTAAAAAAACGCTAAGCCTCATCTCGTGCTAATATAGCGCGTTAGACCTCACAGGACGCGATGAGGTGACTTTTTGAAATCAGATTACCGACGGCTTTACGACAACTATGACGAAGAAAAAAGCACATAAACCAGGCTCGGCGACCATTGCGCAAAACAAGCGTGCTCGTCACGAGTATTTCATCGAAGAAGAATTCGAAGCTGGCCTTGCGTTACAGGGCTGGGAAGTGAAATCGCTGCGCGCCGGGAAGGCAAACATTGGCGATAGCTACGTGATCCTGAAAGACGGCGAAGCCTTCCTGTTCGGCGCGAACTTTACGCCGCTGACCGTCGCCTCTTCACACTACGTGTGCGATCCAACGCGCACCCGTAAACTGCTGCTGAACAAGCGTGAACTGGAATCCCTCTACGGACGTATCAACCGTGAAGGCTTTACCGTGGTTGCGCTCTCTATGTACTGGAAAAATGCCTGGTGCAAAGTGAAAATCGGCGTTGCAAAAGGTAAGAAACAGCACGACAAGCGTACTGATTTGAAAGAACGTGAGTGGCAGCTCGACAAAGCACGTATCATGAAAAACGCAGGACGTTGATTCTGCGCACTTATTGTACTATTCAATAAGTTAGCGTTTCGGGCTGGTAACCAGGAAGTGAAATCTGGTATACTCAGTTCAACACTATTGGGGCTGATTCTGGATTCGACGGGATTTGCGAAACCCAAGGTGCATGCCGAGGGGCGGTTTGCCTCGTAAAAAGCCGCAAAAAAATAGTCGCAAACGACGAAAACTACGCTTTAGCAGCTTAATAACCTGCTAAGAGCCCTCTCTCCCTAGCTTCCGCTCTTAAGACGGGGATCAAGAGAGGTCAAACCCAAAAGAGATCGCGCGGATGCCCTGCCTGGGGTTGAAGTGCTAAAACTAATCAGGCTAGTTCGTTAGTGGCGTGTCTGTCCGCAGCTGGCGTGCGAATGTAAAGACAAACTAAGCATGTAGTACCGAGGATGTAGAAATTTCGGACGCGGGTTCAACTCCCGCCAGCTCCACCACTTTTTAGTTGTTTGAAGTATACTGAAGTCTACTAAGCCCGCACAGCACAAGCTCTGCGGGCTTTTTTACGTCTATTGTCGTCCAGTGAGAATTGCTGAGAACTACGAGTTATGGCACCCTGAATGGGACCCACTAAGAAGGGTCCAAAAATCGAGGGTCCCAAATGGCAAAAATCGCTAAGAAGCTCACTGACACTGAAATCAAAAGCACTAAGCCAGCCGATAAAGAAATCAACTTATTTGACGGCGATGGTTTGATTCTACGAATCGCTCCTTTGGCAAAAGGAGGCAAGAAAAATTGGTATTTCAGGTATGCAGTACCAGTGAGCAAGAAAAGAACCAAAATGAGCCTTGGGACATATCCTCACCTTACCCTTGCAAGAGCCAGAGCCTTACGAGATGAATATCTCTCCTTTCTGGCAAATGGTGTTGATCCCCAAGTCCATAACAACGATAAGGCGAAGGCATTAAAGAGTGCTACTGAGCACACCCTCCAAGCCGTAGCGCGGAAATGGTTAGATGAGAAGGTAAAGACCTCAGGTATCTCACAAGACCATGCAGCAGATATCTGGCGCAGCTTAGAGAGAAATGTCTTTCCTGGTCTGGGTAATGTCCCTATCAATGAGATCCGACCTAAGCTCTTAAAACAACACCTTGATCCTATTGAGCAACGAGGCGTATTGGAAACTCTACGCCGCATCATTTCACGTCTGAATGAAATCTTCCGGTGGGCAGCCACTGAAGAACTTATTGAGTTCAACCCGGCTGACAACCTTAGCCAAAGATTCAGTAAACCAAAAAAGCAAAATATGCCTGCCCTTCCCCCAAGCGAATTGCCAAGGTTTATGGAATCTTTGACGAATGCGTCAATCCGGTTGGAAACACGTATGCTAATTGAATGGCAATTGTTGACATGGGTTCGTCCGGGTGAAGCCGTTCGCGCAAGGTGGTCTGATATTGATACAACCAACAGCATTTGGAACATTCCTGCTGATTTTATGAAAATGAAAAAGCCTCACAAAGTTCCTTTAAGTAAAGAAGCTTTGCACATCCTTGAATTAATGAAATCAATTAGTGGGCATAGAGAATGGGTTTTCCCCAGCATTAAAGCGCCTCTTAATCATATGCATGAACAAACAGCCAACGCAGCTATTATCCGAATGGGGTTTGGAGGGGAGCTTGTAGCTCACGGTATGCGTTCGATTGCAAGAACAGCGGCAGAGGAGTCTGGTAAGTTCAGAGCTGAAGTTCTTGAGGCAGCACTTGCCCACTCTAAAAAAGTTGAAATTATCGCAGCATACAATCGTGCAGAATATCTGATAGAGCGACAGAGTTTGATGCAATGGTGGGGTGATTACGTTCAAGCTCAAAGATTAAATGCTCTGGTAGCCTAGGTATCAGAATAGCTAATATAATCCTAAAGGTAAAGAAAATGGAAACCTTATTCAAAATTTTTGAAAAATTTAGTTCCAGACCACTTTATATTTGGGATTATCGTTATGTAAGATTTTTCAAGATAAATACGCATTACACAACCCCACAACTGAAATATTGCAACTTTACCGGAAGCAATGACTATAGGAGAACTTATAACTTGGGGATTTGAATAGCTGATTTTTTAATTTCAACGTAAATCTCAAATCACATGATTAAGGCGATATTGCTCCTACAATAGAAACTACCGCTTTAGTAGTATAATTGGTTTATGTTTAACATTTTCAGGAGAAGAATCCCGAAGCTTGAAATTTAAAACTATTAATAAGCCTTGGTTTTATATGCAGCGCAACTTTATTATTTCCCTTGAGAGCATGAAACTTAGGAGGTTATAACAAAAATAAAAACCCATCAATATTGGTTAGCAGTTAACTTCAGAAAATACGCTAATAGAAAGCTATTTCAACCTGTTAGATTAATGGTGTTGAATTATTTTAAAAAGCAAAACCAATCTAATCTAGATTGCTTACCCAGTAGAAAAAACATTATTTTATGAATTAGGCAATGCAAACATTAAAAAAGGGATGGTAAAAAACACCGCTCCCTTAATCTAATATTTACTTAACTCTTTTGAGAGAGATACCTGAATTCGGACCTGGAGGAACACCTAATGCACTATCGACACCAGGATTTGAACGCAGATCATTCAAAACTGCCTGAGCCGAGAATTGCTTACCAATGATAGCTACCGATTCTGGTCGAGGGTTAGTGGACACTCTGGCTCGATATACTTCCACAATGCTACCACCTTCTGAAACAACGGCTGAACATAATCCTCTTGCATAGAGTCTGCTGAATTCTCCTTCAGCTAAGGTTTGAGCCGCCGTTATTGGCACTCGTGCCTGCATCAACTCAGTGCTTTTCGGTTTCCTTTTTGTATAAAATTGCGCAAGCAGTCCTCTAGATCGGATCTCATTCTCCAACCATGCATCATCATATTTAACTGCTTCTTCTAACAATGAGGGCCATAAAGATTTACCATATTCTGTTAAATAATTACTATAATAAAAATTGTTATGTTCCTTATCATACTGAATTTCTAATGCCATATGTAGTCTAGTTTTATCATCTAAATCTAAAAAATTAAGGGACATACTTTTCTCCAAATTAATTTATCAGTTAGTTATAAAACATCTACACATAGCGCAATTAATAATTTTTTACCATGATCTACATCACTTTTTTAGCCTTTAAGTGGTTTTTTATAATATATTTTCAATTAAAATAAGTATTAGCGATCAGAAAAAAATTGTTGATTGATTTTACAAGAAAACCCTTTAATATGTACCTGCCACTGAGGCACTCTTTCTGCCAGATCCCATAGTATGCTTGCTTTGCACATGGGGTGTAAAGGCTATCAGTAGCTGACTGAGACAAGATTGAGTAAAAACCATGAATAACAAATGTGTGCTGGTATGCCAGTATCAACGTTTTCGGTTTGGACGGTGGGAAACGGTGTGTCAGCATCTCCGTTCCCTACCTAACCGTTAATGATTGATGGTGCCTCAGTGGTAACCGTTCTTATTCTACATTTTCTTTGTCAATTTCAACTCCAAACATTCGATTATAATGTGGTAAATCATCCGTTTTATCAAAGACGTTCTTAAAAATCTCGAAATACTTTTCAGTTGTTCCTCTTCCTAAATTATTTATATTGGAAGAGTCTGAATGTGATCCTCTGTGCATATAGCGACAGAAAGACTTATATGTAATATCACTCTCAGATTCTGCAAGTTTTTCTAATGCTTTTTTAAGACTATCCAGCTTACAAGAAAATGAAAAATAGTATTCAAGAATATTTCGCATTACATTAGGAAGAACAACAGGATTTACAATGCCCTCCTTCACATTTTTTAATACCATCCAATAGGATTCATACTCGTTTTTTATATCACCTTTAGACATAGCGATAACATCACTATATTCATTTTTCACTACTCTCAATAAATTATATTGCTTATCAAAATTTTTTATTTTAGGAGGAGCTAGTTTTAAAATTTCTTGAAAAAAGAATAAGTTATGAGTAAGTATTAAAATTTTAGCATCTGGTGCTATTCCTTCAATAATTCGATAATGTATTAAAGATGATATCTCATAAATATAGTCATGAGATAAACTCGATATAGGATCGTCAATCACAATTAACTTATCTTTAAGTTCCCCATCTTCAAGTTGACCTTCGCAACACTCTAAGAAATACAAAAAGGTTATTATTGTTTTTTCCCCTTCACTTAGTGATTTATAAATTTCAACATTATCGTTCCCTCTGTGAATTTGAAAGAAATTTCTTTCATGTGATTTTTTAATCTCTAAACTATTGAGGCCAAGATTTTTGAGTGATGCATTTATTTTATCTACCGTTTCATCCATGTTAGAAACTTGTTTCCTAAGGTTTGAAAGCCTAACTTTCTCCTGTTGTATTTCACCTTCAATTATATCTTTCCTTTGTATTATTGAATTCCTTTCACCTTTTAACTCCTCCATATTGGTGTTATTATTATCAATTACATCACTGCATAAATTCCTCAAGACCTTCCAGAGCTTACTTGTAATATTATAAATGCTCGTTTCATAGGCATTTAATCTGTCATTAATTTCCTTTATTTCACCATTCAAAACTTTGATTTTTGCGTTTACTTCATCGTAATTTATTGATGAATCAATAAGGGATATTGCTGCCGATGGCTTTTCTATCTTTTCTTTCAGAGCATTTTTATTTAGTTCAAGAGATTGCCCGATCTGTTTGATCATACCCCAGATATTATCGTCATCAGAAACATAACCCGAATCATACAAAGAATGCTCTAATTCTCTTATGTATTCATCACAAGAATTTGAGTAATCATTATAAATATCTTTAAGATCTTTTAATCTTAGTTCATACGTTTCGTCAAAGACATCTGTTATGGCTTTTAAAAAATCATTATTGATTGTATCGCCCTGGCAAAATGGGCACATTGTATCATTAACATATCCTAATCCCGACTTGACCCAATCTGCATTGCCTAATTTTTCAATAACATTTGAAAGGTAACTATTAGAAGATGGGATTAATGGTGTTAGGAGCAATTCTTCCTTTTGTGTATTCAAGATAGGCATTGATGGGTGGTTGATTGAATTAAAAGAAGAAGTTTTATTATTTTTCAACTTCTTATATTCATTCAAAACATCTTCTGTACTTGCTTCATCTTTTTCATCTTGTGTGCATATTTTACTATACAGACTATCTTTTCTTAAACTTTTTGCCATCAACTCAGTAAGTTCAGTTGTTCTGATATGTGCTGTCTTTTTCCATACAGCTTCTTTACAGCTATTCTCAAGCTTAATAAGCATTTCATCTTTTTCTTTTATTTCACTATCCAACCGAGTGAGCCGACTTTTCAAACTTGCTATTTTTTTATCTGACTGTTTTATATCTTCCAGCACTTCTTTGTTACTTTGGCTTAATGTAAATACTCCCGGTTGTTCTGATTTATGATAAAAAGAGTCCTCTACAAACTGATTATTATAAACGACATAATTATAATCACCTTCTTTGCTAAAAGAGCAATCATTGTATGCCACATTAGAGGGGCTGTAAAAATACCCTGATATAGTTGATTTTCCACTTCCATTCTGACCATATATGAGATTAACTTTTTTGCTCAAATTGATGTTAATGCTTCGTTCTTTAGAATAGCTTCTTACATTTCTAATTACTAACTGTGCCATTGATACCTTCCTTTTATCCTACAAGACACAAATATAATAATTTAAAATGGCTCATTAATGAGCCATTTCATCGATGAGTATCAATATTTACTCCAGTTATTCTCAAGCCACGAAGTTACATTCTTGTGGCTTCTGACATCGCCAGGCAAATATTCTTTTATCATCTTCTCAGCTTTGAGTGCTGATTGTTTATTTTTAAAAGAATGCTTTTCTGCAAACCTATTTATGAATGGAAGAACTTCATATCCTTCGTTCCTGCTGAGCAATGTGCTGTCAGGCTTACCTGTCTTTTTAGGATCGTCATCACCTATAGCAGTCCAACTATATGTATATTTCAAATCTGATTTATTTATAAGAGCCATCATAATCTCCAAGATATAATTGATGATGTTATTGGTTTGAACATGAATCACTTTCTTTCAACGAGCTAAAATACTGAGTGAATTCAATAGCTGCGTATCCAGGGTTTCTCTTGAGGGGGTTGGTAATCCGTTCGCAATGCGATAATTTTTTATTGACTGCCTTGTGGAAGGCCCCATTATGCCGTCAATATTCCCGTCATAAAAACCTTTGTCCAGCAAAGCGAATTGAACCCGCATGATTAAACGCTTACGCTTCTCTGTATCAGAAGTCAGCCCATTACTTGCACGGTTAGCTTCTGTAGTTCCAACAGAATTCGTAATAGTAGAGTTGTTATTGTCGTTAGAACGAAGCGAACGCACAGAGGAAGAGGACGATGAGGAACTTGTTCCTGAACTTGAAGACCCAGATGAGCTTGGTGAGCTGTATGTTTTTGGATAATAAGGAGTGCTGCCACCATAGTACCCGCCGCCTGATGATGATCGGTGAGAACTATGGCTCCGATGGGAGCTATGACTGCGATGCCCTGCAATGTAGAATGGAACTTCGGTGTTAAGTGGTGCGATCACTAAATCATGTTCATTAAGAGTCATACCAGGCAAATCACTTGCTCCGGTAGATGAATCACTTGCCCATACAGAATTATTGAGTGCCAAAAATCCCGGAAGTAGAGCAGCAAAATTAAATTTTTTCATAAAATTGGTCTCGGTGGTTGATGAAAACGGCCTGTTGAGGAACTGAAATAACCAGCACAGGAAGACTTCTGAGTGCATTCATCACATTCTTTCGGATAGTAATTTTTCCAATCAGAGATCGACTGAGCAGCAAGCTCCCAAGCTCTTTCAGGAAGATGACACAAAGGATAATTAAAAATTGTTAGAGGTATGCCTGACCTGTGTGCAGCGTCTATGGCGGAGGTTATTTTCTCACTATAGCTGCTGTACTCAATGAAGATTGTTGACCAGTTCTTTCGTGCCCAGCCGATAGATTCCAACCCCATAAGGGAAATCTGATTGATGTTGGAGAACACACGGCCAACGAACTCTACAATATCATCCAATTCTGTATAGTTAGCCAGTGTCGGAATAACTCTAAGTTCGATATTAATCCCTGAGTTTCCTGCATTGATTAACCCCTTAACCGTTTCATTAAATGCGCCATCACTCCCTACAAGATGGTCATGCACAAGTGGTCTTGATGAGTAGAGCGGGATACCAAAGGTGATTTTGATCTTTTTGCTTCGCTTTGCCATTTCCTGAGTAAAGTTGGTATCAGCAAATTTGCGTCCGTTTGTTAAAACATGCAAAGCAGTATCTGGTGAGTTCTCGATGATAAAATCAATGAAATGTAGGAAATCATCTCCATACAGCAGAGGTTCACCACCGCTGACCCCAACAACTCCATTCAAACCAAATGAAGCTATAGCAAGGGCTGATTGGGTAAGCAGCCAGTCATCATTTGCTTTCTTTGGTGGCTGGGAACAAAACAGGCACAGGTTATTGCAGCGTTCCGTAACTAAGACAGTATTATGATTGGCTCTGCGAGACAGAATAACGCGTATCATATTGCCATTGTTGATTATCCCAATATCTCCATCTTCAATTGACTCATATAATTCAGTGCTAATAACAGAGAAATCAAAGCATGGTTGAGTGGCATCATTATTGCCTTCAGCAACTACCAGTAAATTGGGCAAAAAGAATAAAGGGTTCATTGGTTTTTGTTTGCATAACCGATAGAACCCCGTGGGCACATTCTTTTTTGAAGCAAAATGAAAGATATCGTTCCTAATAACCTCAGACATATGCCCATCCTTTTAGCATCTCAGCCTTCGGACCACCTTCTGAGATGCAGTTCATCAGATACCTGAACATCCCCTTGTGATACTGACAAAACGTTGAACGACTCCTATCACCAACAGGCTCACCCTGTACACTTATGTTCTGGCATGGATCTGCACCGCAAAATGGTTGATATGCACATGTATCACAACCTGGCAGAGCAAAATTGAACGATGAACTCAACACTGCGTTATAGTAAGGACTCTTAGAAAATGATAGCGTTTTAACCTCACCCGCACTGAACTCCGTTTCAGGGTTCACCTTCTGCAACATACGGCTCTCATCGCTACCATATACTCGACCGTCATAATTGAAAAGAATACTGTTAAGCACGACCCCGCTTGGAGACTTTAAATCCGCATAACCACTAAAGCCGGGATTGAAGATCCTTTTCAGATGAATGGAGGCCGAATGTTCCACAACCCCTATCCCTTCATTATTCATCTTAAGGATTTCATCTATCAACGAGGCATAGAAACTGAAGTATTCCTCCATAGAAAATGTGAACGATGCTTTTTGTGCAAACCCATAGGGACTAACAGGTCGGATAAACATGTCCTTGAGGCCAAGAGACAAGTGAGCCTGGACAATCGATTCAGGATGCCTAATGAGATCTTTAGTAACTGTAGTAACCGTTGCAACGCGACCAGCGCCTAAAGACCGTTTGATAGCCTCTACCCCTGACACTGTTCTACGGTAAGCAAGCCCATGACCAAGAATTCGATTACTGTTGTGTACAACTTCCTCACCATCAAGCGAAACAGAGAAAGTTATGTTCCTGTCTCTCGACCATTCAAGCATACCCTCATTCAAGACAGACAGGCTTGATGCTACAACCATCTCAAAATCGGTGCTTCCCAGCGTTTCAGCACATTGCTCATAGATAGACTGAAGTAAATCGAACCGCAAGAGTGGCTCTCCACCCTGTATCTCTATCTTGTAAGGTGGTGTCGATAGTTTTTTGATAGTTGAAATGATATCAGGGATGAGAGCGGGATCTAGATCATAACCAGAGGCGTTCACTGAAGCTCTACTGACCTGACAATACTTGCAGGTATGGTCGCAACGTAATGTGGGCACAATCATGAAAATTGGCCTGATCGCCAGTTCATTCATCAATCGTTTTGCAAAAGCAGAACTTAAAGCATAGGGAGCAATAGCTGATGAGCTTTCGTTGGTTATGAACAGCTTGCTTTCTAGTGCGTTTGATTGCTCCGCACTGATTTGCTCATCAGAAAGATCAAGCAGCTCTTGCTCATTAATGAAGTGATGAAAGCCAGCGAGGTTGCTTATAAAAACCCGTCCATTAGGCAATCTGTCAAAATTGAATGGCATCAATTCCATTACGAAAGCCTTTCATCGACACTGCGAAGCACTTTATGGACAATAGAATCTCTCAACGCCCCCGTTTTATGCTGTAATTTTTCTCGCAAAGCATAATCATTCAGCAGCCTCTCGAATTCATAGAGGCATTCGGGACCATCGTTTTCAAAAAAGATTGTCCAGGAGGATATATCTTCACAAAGTTTCCACTGAGTAAGAGAAGTCATCCAGTACAGGCTATTGCGTATAACCCATTCAGAATAAACATCTTTTTTTAACGTCCTTTCGCACATTGCCATTGCCTCACAAAACTAATAATCACAATCAGCAACCGCTTTAAAGCGGATTTTTCCTATAGAAATGAGGATACACCATTTAATTAATATGTTACAGGATGTTAGCATCTGAATGGCAACTGCTTACCATGACTCGTCCAGCAGAAGCTTGAATGACTGGCTGGGATGAGATAGATAAAGAGGCAAAGGAATGGCGTCTCCCGACTTGCCGTATGAAGATGAAGCGTGAGTACGTCGTTCTGCTTTCTGAACAGGCTCTGGTGATTCTGGAAAGAATGAACCCCATCACTAAGCACAGAGAATACGTTTTTCCTCCTGGCTATCGTAATCCACTTGAACCGATTAACAGTTAGACAGCAAATATGGCGTTAAAACGTATGGGCTTCAAAGATCTGCTGGTAGCTCATGGCATGAGATCTATTGCCTCAACGGTTCTGAATGAGAAAGGCTTTCCACCTGACGTGATTGAAGCTGCGTTAGCACATATCGATACTAACGAAGTCAGAAGAGCCTACAACAGATCACAGTATCTGGAACAGCGTAGGGATATGATGGGCTGGTGGGGTGAACATGTAGAAGCGGCTTCTTTTGGGAGGACGAGTATGGGAGCAATTTCTGCCAAGGCACAGCTTAAATCAGAAACTACAAGCTAATGATGCAGCAATACCATTTTTCAATAGTTAACCTGCTCAAGTAGAGGCACAAAGTCATTGCCAGATATATTCTGGTTTACTAATGGGATACATTTTTGTTAAGAAAAATGTGATCTAGCAGTTGTAAAAAATACACTAAAATGGTATAGGGGAGAATATGTCTAACGATGCAGAAAAAATATTTACTAATAGCACCATTAATCAACACTACTTATCAAGAGCAGAACAACGTTTTAATAGTCAGAATAAAAATGCCCAACCCCGCAATCAAGAAATAAATATATTCGATATAGAAGAGATTAAAGCATTAGGTTTTAATGCAACTTCAGCAACAAAAAAAATAGCTGTCAGTTTGATGGGGCAGGATTTATTTTCTATAAGAACAGGGAAAGATAAACGCCTTAATCTTGAGAATTTAATGTGTCCATTAGAAAGTGGGTATTCAGAAGCAGTTGATGCTTTAATATTGAATAATGCTTTTAAAGAAAAATCGAGTGAAGAAAACACGCAAAGTTTAAAAAAAATACTTTCGCTAAAACTCATGTCTACATTCAGAAACCCCTATTATATTGAACAAACATTACGAACCTTGAACTTTGGAACGAATTTCATTTTAGATTCTAACGAACATTTAGTTGCATTAATCAATCTTTACAAGAAGGATAATAATATAAAGAGATTATGTGAAACATTTGATGTTTCGGAACTAACTTATATTAGTTGGATCAATACATTAATTGCTCTTTTATTAAATTCTGAAAAAAATAAAAGCATTATCGAAGGAATGGTTGAAGAGATATTTATGGCGAATGAATTTTTTCATTCTATTATACTTTATACCTATGATGATGATGTTGTTTTTTTACCTGAAGCAGGAATGTATGAAACAGCCAACAATCATAGCATGCAATATTTTATTAATTTATCTTCAAGGGCGTTTTTGCTGATCAATAGTAATGCAGTAAGCAACTTTGGCAAAATGAAAATGAATCCTGTTTTTTACCAACATATGGTAGAAAAATTAAACGACAAAAATAAAATAGAAAAATTTATAAATAAAATCAAAGGAAAAAAGCATTTTAGTGCCAAGCATAATGATTATAAAATGGTAAAAATATTCAATACTCAATGTGTGTTTTATGCAAAAAAACATGTTTTATTTTCTCAGTCGAAAATAAGTGAAGAAATTTACTCAATTATACCTAAGTAATTTATATACACGATATAACTAAGAGAACTCATATTCTCTTAGTCCTTTTTTCTTTGCTGTTTCATTGAAAAAAAACCAAAAGAATATATTAATTAATTTTTTGAACCTCTACTTTATTGACTCCAGAAAAAACAGATAACCATCGGTCAAAAAATTCATAGATTGTATCAGAATGATTAGCCCCCATTTTTTTAATAAATTATTAAACCCTAGATATTTTAATCTCACTCTAATAAATAAAAATACTTACTTGCAATAATTTCATTATTATATCTATCGTTTCTTTCACATTCTAAATTTTATATATTTTTATCAAATCATATTTTGAATGATTACTGCATAGAAATATTTTCATTTTGATTACTAATAACTCTTTGCATATATTAATCTATGCCATAGCCAAATTTTTGCATTAGATAAAAACTTTTCTTTTTTCCAAACAGATGCCATTCCTATTACATTATAGAGATATATTAAAAGGGATCATATTGTAAGTTTTAGCACCAAACATGTAAATATGCTATACTGTCGGAGAGGAAATTAGAACAGCTTGGTTGATAATCTAATTTTTTGCTTTAGTTCAGTTTTTTTCAAAGTCAAATTGATAGTCCTAATCAAATAAAGATTGACTATTTGAGATTTTTATGTTAAAAGATTGAAATTACAACGTAGGAAATAGGAGGTCTGTTATGAGAGATTATGTAACCTATAAACCTGAAACTGAAGATGTGGATTTCTTCTAATTTTATTTTTTAAATAATCATAGAATTTACCAACGCAGAGGTTTTTACTTCTGCGTTTTTTATGGAATACACAATGGAATTGATTTTTTCTATACCTCATGAGGTTATCTCCCCACCTTCATATTTTGAAATGATAGTTAAATACCTTCCTTCAGCAACGCCAATAATTGCTTTATTAGCTGCTCTTGTTGCATTCTTCGGATACAGAAGGCAACGCAGACTTCATCAAGAAAAATTGTCTTTCGATTTTGTTCATTTTTATCAGAATGATAAAGAACTTGCACAGCATAAAAATAATTTGAATACCTTATTCAAAAAATTCCGAAGAGAGAATATTGATGTTGCTTCTTTCGCACATATTGACTCTGAAAGCGAATATGGTAAATCAATCATGGCCGTTCTCAATACTTGGGAAAGATGCGCGCATTCAATAAAAGAAGAACTTATCGATGAAGAATATCTTTATAATATTTTCCATGTAGTAGCTTTAAAAGCATATGATCTTCTTGAAGGTTATATTGATTCACGAAGAAGCTTAAAAGGGAATAGCACAGCATATATTAACTTTAGATGGTTGGTTCAAAGATGGAAATTAAGAGCATTAATTGATCCGCCTAAAGAAGACTTTACAGAATTAAAAAAACTTATTACTAAATCTTCAGATTATAACTGGGCCTTTAAAAAGGGTTATAGATTAACAGATGATAAGTATAAGAAGAAAAACTTGAAGAGATTGTATAAAAATTTAACTCAAGAGAATCGGAAAAAAGGTATTTCTAATTGGATAAAATCTATATTGTCTCAAAATTAATAAATATCTTTAAAGAAGATATTTACCCGTGTGATGAAGAGATCATTGCTTATATTACTGCTTTGGGTGAGGTTGGAACTAAAGAGGCCATAGAAGAATTGCTTAAAACATACGAAAAGTCGAATAAATCCAGTAAAATAAAGATAGCAACACTTTTAGCAATTTCTAAATGCTGCGACTAAAATATTTTATATTAAGCAAGGGCTAACTCATCGAAGCGCTACGCTGCTTCTTCGAGTTCCCCTTGTTTTTCCGCCCTTCGGTTGGAAAAAATTAAAAGCAAAATCAAGACACTGCATTGACATTATTCACATCTATCATATAAATAAATTAAGCATAAGGAATATGCTTAATTTATTTATATGAAAAGGAGTTCTATGGTCGAAAGTAATACTTTTAATAAGATCGTTGTAAGTAAGTATTCCCGTAATGGAAGCGTTAGCGAAGCGAAGCTCTCACACAACCATCTTCGTTCTCATTGCATCAGTGTCAGATTAAATGATGAAGAGCTAACGCTTCTCAATGAGAAACGAGGCCGTCATCGTAAAGGCGAGTGGCTTCGCTTATCTTTACTTAATAAACTTCCTGCTGTCGTTCCAGCCATTAATTTTGAAGCCTGGAAAACCCTTGGTGAGATTTCGCAGAAGCTAAACAAGCTTGTGGCTCATCTTGATAGCAAAAGCTATGAAAGCTCTCTGACGCAAACTGAACTCTTCGCCGTAAAGCGTCAGGTCTCAGAGCTTCGCTTGCATTTAATTACCGCTGACCTGTGGAGAACTTCCCATGAAGGGAATGCAAAAAATCCGCAGGGGTAAGAGCTTCGCAGGGGTCGTGCTTTACGCATTAAAACCAGCTTCTCATCATAAAAAAGATCCGATAGTGATTGGCGGGAACATGGATGGAAGCGATGTCGGAGAGTTGATTGCAGAATTCAATGCGACTAAAGCGCTTCGTCCAGAAGTCATTAAAGCGGTATGGCACAATTCGCTTCGTTTGCCGAAGAACGAAGCGTTAACAAATTCAGAATGGGCAATCATAGCTGATGACTACATGAAGCGTATGGGCTTCTCTGAAACGCATCTCAGATGCTACGTCCTTCATGATGATGCGGCCGGCCAGCACATCCATATCATCGCCAGTCGCATCGAACTCAGTTCGGGGAAGCTCTACTTAGGTAAAAATGAGAACCTTATCAGCACACGTATCATTGAAGAGCTGGAGCAAGACTACCAGTTAACCAGAACCAAAGGACCGAAAGCATCTCCAGCAGCGCCCTCACCTAAACCGAAGCTCAAAAAATCCCGTAATGAGATGATGATAGAAAAGAGAACTGGTGAGCTATGCCCAAAAGCAATCATCCAAAACGCCCTAAATGAACTGCTTGGCAGCAGGCAATCTATTATCGGCTTCGTGCAACAGCTTCTTGCTCAAAGGATCAAAGCCATCCCAAATATTGCTTCAACAGGGAAAATGAACGGCTTCTCATTCGAATACAGCGGAATTTCTTTCAAGGCATCTCAGCTTGGCAAAGCATATTCTTGGCCAGCTTTACAGGGCAAACTCGATTACCAGCCGGAACGCGATAATGGTTTCCTATTTGCATTGAAAATGCCCTCAGTCAGTAAGGCATCGGTTAGTGAAGCGCCTTGTATGTTCATGACTACAGATGCTCCTGAAATCACAACAACAGAAGCTAACGGCCCCATAGCAGCGCTTATCCATGATAACCGTGCTGGTCAGGACGAATACGCTAACGCTTTAGCCAAACAGCTTCACTTAGAACCAAGTGCTGGTGCTCAAGAAGAATTTGCTACCGAAGCGGTAAAAGAAGCCTACAAGCGAAGCTATAGGGCTTCAACGTTCAGATGGTTAGAAACCATCCCCTATCTCAATACCATTATTACCATCTTCAAAAACCTCAAAATCCCAACCCTTAAACGCCCTCGAAAACACAAAACCATCACTGGCTTGAGAGTGGTAGAGATTATGCCTCTCCCCAAAAAAATCTCATCGAATCAGCACCTCAATCCAGAAGAGCTTCGCTTTCGATGTAAGGCTGGCAAGCCTTTTTTGATAGATACAGTCCAATATATTGATCGTTTATACCGATCGATAATCTAGTGATGATAGCCAACAGCTATCATTAATCAGTAATCGATCGGTACAAGTGATTTGCGTTTCTTACGAACTAAGTCAAAATGTCAATTTACATGCAATCATATAACAATATGATTTAACTAGTTTATTTACTTATCATTAGCTCAAACGCAGGGTTTGAAATGGCAATTACCATCTCAACTGTTAGCCAGGACGGTTTCATACATCAGCGAATATGACTTCATCTCAAAAACTAAGGAACTTGTATGAACATCTCCGCTACGAAAAGCAGGAAGAAAGAAGCTGAAGCTGGTCTTTCTAATGATCCTCTGCAAACGGAAATCACAACACCCAATTTTGTGCTGTTTGGTGGAACTTTCACATTTATTGAGACCTTCTCTGCCACTGTCATCGACTCCGATCTAGGCAATGGTCATATCTGGGTAAAAACCAACACAGGGGATGAGAAGCAGATTTCTGACTATGGTATCCCTTTCAGAAGTTCACACACTATCCATAAATACGAACTTCGCCAATATAGTGAGGATGGTTCGTATGATGCATATAAAGATGCGCTTATCGTTAATAAGAAAACGGGTGAACACGAGGTAAACTTAAAAAAGAAAACCATTATTATTCCCGCTTTTCTGACAATGCTATTTCATACTGCCTCTACAGCATCGTATTACAGAGCAATGCCTGTTCCAAAGTTGCTCACCGTTATTTTCATTTTACTTTGTGCTTCTGCACTTATCTCATTCCTCACACTACCTTGGGGATTTAAAGACGGCTACATGTGGAGCGACCACAAATACATGTGGTTTACATATCTTTTCTCAAGAGTTGGAAGTTTTATTTGTATCAATTTGATGAAAAGAAGAAGCCAGAAATTTGAGAATGAACTTAGAAATCTTATTGAGTTAGTAAAGCGCTAAAATTTAAAAATAAAAAAGGAAAGTGTTGTATGAAAAAAATCATCATCGTAGGATTCGTTTTTCTGGCCTTGGCAGGTTGTTCTTCAGTAGGCAACCAGTCATTGAAAAATGAGACGCAGGAAAGTGTGAAAACCAAAATTTTTAAAGGCAAAACTACAAAACAGGACGTGTTAGCATCGTTCGGTGAACCTGACAGCCGTTCTTTGATCGATGGTGAAGAACAATGGTCATACACTATGTATAACAGCCAGTCCAAAGCAACCTCTTTCATCCCCGTTGTGGGACTGCTTGCAGGCGGCGCAGACTCACAAACTAAATCTCTGACAGTTTCTTTCAAAGGCGATAAAGTCAGCACATACATCTTTAATGCTGGAACAAGCAACGTGAAGACTGGCATTTTTTAGATAAAAGACAAAACCAGCATCAAGGGAAAATTTAGCCCGCAGTTGAAACCTACGGGCTTTTTTACAGAAAACATAAATCACTTTTTAAAGATAGTGATTATCTTTTTTAGCCTCCCCCAAACTTTACTCTTCATTTCTACAGTCTCAGTATTTTCCTTTAAAGAGGATTTTATTGGCTCTGGCTCTGGCTCTGGCTCTGGCTCTGGCTCTGGCTCTGGCTCTGGCTCTGGCTCTGGCTCTGGCTCTGGCTCTGGCTCTGGCTCTGGCTCTGGCTCTGGCTCTGGCTCTGGCTCTGGCTCTGGCTCTGGCAAAGGAGAACTAAAATCTAATGAAGTTTCAATATTATATTCATGATTTTTATGGTCTATATCAGATAATGAAATGGGTTGTTCATTCAATGATGATATAGACAGATCATTTTCAATGTAATAATTACTATCATTATATGAGCTTTCAAATTTACCCAAGAAAGCCACATATACTAATTTAAAGTGGTTTGTCTTAAATAGAAACTTATCATTTTCATCCGGCATCCCAAAAAAGAAAACCGTCAGGTATTTTTTAGCATTCCTTTTATCTTTAAGTCCCTTATAATACCTATCAGCTTCCTTCCTTTGCTTTTCATATTCCTTCCAAAACACATCCTTCTGACTTTTATTCCAGTCAGAAACATCAATTTCAAGCGTAAATGGTTTTTGGGTCTTCTTATCCCTTGCGAGGAAAGTAATACAATGTTTATCTGAATCTTCATGCAGCCGAATATTAGACTGGACTACACCATAATAAATAGCAGGTTTGTAATAACGTATGTTGTTTTTGTAAAAAATAAGTTGAAATGTATCTTTATAAGATCGCGTGCCATATGGAGGGATTGATAGCTGTTCATTATGATTGCTATTATTTATGTAATAGTCAACGACTGGCTTAATACTTGATGAAGATACAGGATGTTCATTACCTTTTTTTTCATCCTTATGATTTTCATTTCTACTATTTCTGGCATTTTTAACACCACCTCTTGGTTTCACATCAATTTTTAAAAGTGATATAACCGGAGCAGGTGGCGAATTATGTTTTCTTTCGTCATTTGAAGTATGATTGTTTTTATATCGTGGATCATGAATACCACATCCATCCTTATGTTTATCACCATATCTAAAATATGATTGATTAATATGTTTCATAGTAAAACTACAAGGTGTGGCTTTAATTTTACAAGGCTCGTATGGGCATTCAAAACTCGTTGTCTTAATGTAAAAATCATCCATTCCACGGAGATCGTTTCCATGAATGATTTCATCAGTCGAACTATCCTTCGCAATCGTCATATCTTAACCCTATGAAAATCTATGTCCTTCTAAGGATTCTAGCTTTTTCTTATTGACGATCCAATCAAAAAATTGTACTCCAACTTACCAAAATACACTATCAAGTCGAAGTTATTAACTTAAGAGGTAGAATTAGTATTTTTCAAAGAAATTAAATATTTGACAGAACGATGCTGAATAATATCGCTAACCTTAGTAAGGTCAGGGGGTTGTTATACACAACTCCCCTCTATTATCGTTTGTTGAAGGTTCTGGGTATGTATGCATGGTAACAGTAAAAGCATCTTAGAGGATGCTTTTAAGCATTAATTAGATTCATGGAATTATAGATTTATGAATCTAATATTAAAATTTAGACTATAGATTAAGTAAGTTCAATGAAAACCATACAAATACTACAACCCATATCTTTTCCTTTTATCCTTTTTCGATAATTCTCTTTTTAGAGTTGAAGCCTCATATTTCCTTTTCTCATTAGCATAGACTTTCTCTGTTCGGCTACCATTACTGACTATAAAGTTAATCAATGAAGAGCATACATGCTTCATACGCTCTTTGTTGATCAAATCATCATCAAGTTTATTTATATGAGTATAATATGAAAGTAGCAGAAAGGTTAAAACAACCTCCCTGTTGGAGAAGGTCATCTTTTCGATACCACTTTGGTATTTGATATAAAATCCTGCACAAAAAAGATATGATTGTTCTATAATTCGTTGCTCTGAGAAACCTGATTCAGCGAGTTTATCAACGAATCGATCAAGCAGAAGAAGATACCTTTCCATAAGATTAATATTTATTTTTTCCATAATATGCATCCTTGCAATTTTTTTTGTCATCCTGACAATTAAAGAAATACCATAATTATTAATCATGTCAATAGTTAAAACCTATCAATTTTATTAAAGGTATTTTGCAGGTAACGGATTATTAAGTTCTTCAATCGTTATTTGTTTAAGGTGAGCATTATAAAGCCATACTTTGAACTGCTCTAAATAGCGTTCATTTAATGCTTTCAAAGCTTCATTTTCTGCTTCAAGTCTTCTAATTCGTTGAGAAGCCACTTTTAAATTAGCAGGTTTTACAGTGTGTATTGCACCAGATTTGATAGTGGCTTTTTTTACACTGAAGCTTTCTGCAATCCTTACATGACTACTTAAGGATTGTCTTGATGGTCTTTTCCCAATAATCCTTACTAACCTGTCGCACAAAGCATCCCAGGTTAGTTTTTCATCTATAGACCATGTGTTAATAACATCTACAATCTTCTTCTCATGATAACCATTTATATGCTTAGCCATTTATTCTCCTTTTTTTATTCTCTTATGGAATTCATACCATCTATCAGCATTTATGTTCCCATCATGTTTATCATACAGTGTTCTTTTTAAAATTTTATCGTGAATGTTTGAAATCGTTTCGTTATCTAAACCAGAATTCTCAATCGGATAATGTTCACACGGCTTAAACGCATATGAGTGCTTGCAGTAGCCATGTTTTGATACAAGTACTGCACCACTACTAAGTGAGTCAAACTCATTAAGATCCACCACTGGAATATCCTTTATTCTGTGCTCATTAACACATATTGATAACTTTTGTTCTCTTATTGCTTTAGACATTTGAAGATGCGATCTGTGGTCATAAGAAACATTTTGAGAAATAAGCTTACGTCCAGACCAGCGAGCAATACTAAATTCATCCATACCATTTATTTGAGCAAATGTGTTGAGAAGATGCCTCAGTTGATGTGTTCTTAGCAAATATGGGCTACCATCTTCATTTATATAACCATGTCTTTTAAAAACATTAAAATACCCTTTTATATAATCAGAATCAACGATATCAGTTTTAAAAAAATTCGTTGTAGGTCTGAATAATTTATCTGACATTTCCTTTTTATTTTGATTTAACTGTCCTTCAGTTAACAAGCAAAGCGCATTAGAATATTTGATTTTCTTCTCTCTATCATACCAAAAGAGATCAGGAGGTATATTTTCTTTAAGGGTTCCCTTCGTTGAATTAGAGTAATTGTTTTGAATTTCAGCAGCCAATAACCTCGCTTGACTTGATAATTCTTTTAATCTGCTAATAGCCTTTTTAGCTACAGGTATCATTAAAGTTGGAATCCATTTTATATTGCCTTCATACCCTTTTGCTGAAAAAAATCTTAAACCGTATCTTTGAATGCCCTTTCCATCACATTCTGTGATTTCACAATCCGCTGGCAAAGCTAAAATTTCCGATATCCTACTCGGTGCACACATAAGTAAAGCAAGCACAGATGTAGTAAATATATCTCTTGACGATAATTGTTCATCCCGCTTTGAAAAAATCTCAGCAATCGCAATAACTGATTTGATATCAGGCAATCTAGAATGGCCTTCCAGTGAAGAATCATAACCAGTCCAAGACTGAGTAATCCTATACCTAATTGGATTTACCCAAAATAAATAAAATGAGTTAGTCATCCTATTATCATTTAAAAATGAACTCAATTTCTCAAGTTCTTTCCCAATAGCAAATGCATGTGCTTTAGAATACTTTTCAGAGGCTATCCTTATGCATTCATCAAAGATTGAATTGTTGCAATAGTTTACATTAGCTTCCATATTGATTTTAAGTAAAACGAATTCGACAATCTTCAACATTGATAATGTTGAGTGTTTCGTCTTAGATTTATTGAATGAATGCACATGCAACATATATGCTTTAGCAAAATTAATAAAGCTATCATCTAAGCACTCCTTGCTGTTTAGGTTGTTTTTTGAGTTAAACTTAGTAAACCTATATAAACCTTTCCATTTATTGCTTTCCCAAGAAGTTGTTAAATTATTATTAGAAATAGTACTCTTACAAAACTCGATGAACTTAATAACATTATCGTGAGGGTTGTTTTTATTGCTTGGTTCAAAAATAAATATATTGTTCATAATGCTCTCCAGGGATTGAACTTTTTACACGTTAAACATTTCAAATCCTCTTTCGTATCTTCCAATAAGAAAAATGCATCTGAAACATACTTGATAAAAAAGTTCTTGTTTTCTTCAATCTCTATGCCCATAAGTATATTAGATAAGGGGTTAAAAAACGCACTTAGTCTCTTATCGATGTCATAAACGTTGTCAGGATTATTTTTTATATATATAATAGAAGAGTTTACCGATTTATGATCTAACGCTTTAGCAATCACCTCAATTGAGGCTCCTTCATTAGCCAGTCGACTCCCTAACGTATATCTGAATCTTCTAGCATTAAGTTCTATATAGCTGTTAGTCCTTTCTGACCTAACATCGAATTTTGACGGAAAGTGTTTTAATAGTTTTGACATAACTGAATTTTTCATATGGAAAAAATCTGTTGTTAAATCATATAAAAAATCCTCAATCCTTTTTGTTTCCGTAATCTTATCTAAATTCATGAAGATTGGTAATTCGCCTCTATAGTTACTAATCCCAACACTGAATTTATCTTCAACAAACGCCTGATTTTGATTAATTAGCATTGATAAGCTGTCATATAAGAACGGTTCTATCATAACCATGTTAAATTCTTTTCTGAAACATTTTCTTTGTTTTACTTTTGGTACATTCAAAAAGCACCCTCTCTCATTTTTAATGAGATCTTTAGCTTTTAGAGATATTAATTGTAATGGCCTTCTTCCTGTTATTGCCAGCAAAAGGATATAACAATACAAAAAGCATTGAATTTTCTTCTCATGATAAAATTTTCCAACGGCCTTAATGATGTTATTGAATTCCGTTTCAGTTAAAGGTCCTTTATTTGGATCTCTTCTTTTAACTGCATCTCCTGTTTGGTTTGGAATGATTTTTATTTTCTCCAGCATTCTAATGGCAGTCGCTTCTACACCAGGGTAATTGAGATTTTTCCATTTAATGATGAAAGCCTTAATTAAGTTTAGTTTGTAGTTTCTTTCTGAACCTAAATAAACATTCAATTGATATATTGCTTTGTCATCAATAGTATCGATGGTTATTGCACCAAACCACTTATAAAATAGAGTGTTAATATTTTGTATATAAAAAGAACTATATTCAGACGCATAGTAAGCTAATGTTTTTAAGTAGCTAAGTTTCATTTTTGTAGGCATTATATCTACAACTTTATGAGGGTATACGCAGTTTTCTTTATCAAGTTGCCATTTCTTATCTGACAGTTTGAAACTATATCTATTCATCTTAGCAAAAAAAATTTGCTCACTTTCAATACATTTGATTTCCACATTAAACCTCACTAATTATTTTACTTACTGATTTATAGACCTTTAGGACGACATCCTTCTCTTGTTGGGATATATATTTAAAATTGTATCTATCACACATGATTGACTCCTTTGACCAACCCATTAGATAATTCCTTAAATCTTTCCTTCTACTATATTCTAATTCAGCGTCTTCTATTCCTTTAGAATACATATAATTCCAAGAGTGCCTTAACCTATGACCTGAAAGATTATATAGCTTTGGACTTGCTCGTTTCAGTGTTGATATCACCTTCTCATAAGCTGAAATGCTTAAGGGTTCTCCTGCGTTTTTTCCGGTGCAATGAGCCACCAATAAGAAATTATGCTTTTTCCTTTTTGTCATTTTTTCCCTGCTATTGCTTATGTAATCAAAAATTTCACTGGCTAACTCATCAGATAACGGAATAACCCTTTCTCCAGTCTTTACTAATGGTTGATAAGATCTTCCATCTTCTTTTGAATCATGTCTTCTGACTACACTTAAAGTGTTGTCTCTGAGATCAAAATCATCTATTTTAAGATTGAGCAACTCTCCAGCCCTTAAACCTAAATTTAAGAGCAAGGTAAATATTAGTCTGTTCCTGACCTGTACTTCCTTATGGAAAGGGTTTTCAATCCCGCCAATTTCCAATAGACGGAAAAGCACATTGATCTCTTCTTCATTTAACGATTTTTCAGATATTTCATTCATATTCAATGAACTGTTTCTTGGAATATGTGCTCTGATACTTTCAATAAATACTTCTACTTCATACTTTGCATGAATCCCCTTTGACGAATGAACTAATCCACATAACCACTTAAGGTAGCGTGAAAAAACGTGTACTCTATAACTAAAGGTTCTCTTCGCAATAAACTTATTACTTGCTGATTTTATATTTATATTTTTTTGTCTATCGAATCTTTGTTTCGCGTATCTTACCAGATCATCTATTTCTGCAACACTGAGATACTTTTTAAGCTCAATTCTCTCAACTATATTAATTTTCCTACTATCTAAGAAATTACTAAAAATTAGTAAGTTAGTTGCAACTATTTCCATAGTTGAGGCGGTTGCGCCTCTATTTCTTATGTCTGTAGTAAGAAATAGATTTTGATAGTAAGCTGGTAAATTACTATTTTTATCAAGGATCAGGCATCCTCGCTCCCCATTACTCATGATGAATTTCTTTACTTTATATCCCATTTTGACCTCATTCTTTACAAATTAATATCACTCTCACTTATTAAATATATTCCAATTCAAAATAATTCAAATTTTTTACAATGACTTTAGTTTATTTGGTATATATATTAATGGCTTGAAAAAATTTATTTGACGTCAAATAAACAGGTACGGCTAGTAAAGAGTATCCATACCTGATATTAAGAAACCACCTTTAAATACCTATGGCGTAAGCCCTGCCTAAAAAAACGTAAAGAATTACGTTAAATATAGGTTTCTTAAAGATTTAAACTTTACAAATCTGAGAATTAATCTTCATAAATAAGAAGGCTGTAATTTATTTCAGGCAACATGTTTTCTTGAATTTTCGATAGTTAATTGAATCCATTCGTCTACTTCACTTTCAATGAAAGCAACTGCACGAGATCCAATTTTGACTGGTGATGGGAAACGGCCTTTGCTGATTAGATGATAGATCCACGCTTTACCATAACCGGTTCGATTTAGAACCTCTGGTAAACGAATAAGGCGAGTATTGTGCTGATTCATATTTTATTCCTCATTTCAGTTGCGATGGGAATTACTATATAAATGAATCAGCAGGAAAAAGACCGAAGCCGAGAACGCCAGAGCTAATGGAGGTTGGTCTTAGTCAGAATCAGCGATTTTCATCACGTCTGAAACTCTGATCTTTTTTAGGTGGTCGTTTTTGTTGATGAACAGATGAAACTGACGGATGAACGGTATACTCGCGGCCTTCAGAGCAAGGGGTCTGTCCGTATCCCTGATTTGGTGGTTCAGGCGGGTTTGTTCTTCATCATCATCATCCGTGTACAGGAGCCGGGAAAGGCGATCTTCGGATACACGAACTTGGTGCAGGTTTGACCATACCAAGATATCAATAAGGGGTATAAGTCTGTAGTTGATGATTTTCTTAATCGTTCCATAACCAAAGCGAATAGCTTCCGTTACATCTGGTTCTATACCACGCACTTTACGCCATTGAGGAAGTGCAGCTTTGAGTGATTCAGCGATCTCTTCATCTGTCCCGTTTGCTAGGTCAATTTCGACCATGACCGTATCTCTGAACAATTTTGGCAAAACTTCCGATACAGGGCTATCGAGGAATTCTCTGTTAACAGAATACTCATCGCTTCCATCCCAGAAGAACAATGAATTTCGCAGTCCAACGATGCTGAGTTGTGCCAGTCGTTCGGTGGTTGTGAGAAAAAAGTGCGGGGGCTGATACAATGTGTCCTCTCTTGTGAGATAACCTAAATGCTTTTCTGTGATGAGAAAGGGATTTCCATTGAAGATCCTGTCGATGTAGAGGCTTACGGCCTTCGCTTCAAATTCTTCATGGTAAGGTTTGAAGAACAAGGTTCTTGCAAGTAGTTCATGATAAAGCTGCATGAGTGGAAGCTCTTCGAATCCGCGATATGTATCTATGTCCAGCCACTTCTTCACCTCTCTCGTATGCTCAACTGACCAGTTTTTCATAACAATCTCCAACAGGCGTTAGTCTTAATGTATGTAGCTAACGTAATCGACATGTTAAAGGAAGACCAATGAAATGAGTTCAGATGCCATCAGGAAGTTGAACCAAGAGGTTTGATATTTTTTGATACAGTTCGCTAACGGACTATTTTCAGGGGTTCATGCCGTTACGATTTATGGTTCCTTTATAGAACCAAAGATAAAGTCAGAAACAACAGTTATCTAGAAAATTCAATCAAATAGATATCTAGTTACAGGGACGCCAGCTCCACCAAAATTCTCCATCGGTGATTACCAGAGTCATCCGATGAAGTCCTAAGAGCCCGCACGGCGCAAGCCCTGCGGGCTTTTTTGTGCCTTGAATTTGTCCCGCGAAGTCTGATGCCAACTAATTAAATCCGAACCTTTTAGGCACCTTGTTAGGCACCTCATAAAGCTTTATTGTTTTTGAGGTGCCTAAAACTATGGAAACCCGGCAATGGCAAGACAAACCAAACCTCTATCCGTTAAGGAAATCGAATCTGCTAAACCCAAGGAAGCGGACTACGTTCTCTATGATGGCGATGGCCTTGAGTTATTGATCAAATCCAGCGGAAGTAAAATCTGGCAGTTTCGCTATATTCGCCCTGTCACAAAGAAGCGCGTGAAGAAGAGCTGCGGCCCCTACCCAGCAGTTATCCTCCAGCAAACCCAAAATAGCTAAACCACAAAAACCAAACCGTTTGATTTTTCGCCGCCTTAACGTGAAAATCCTTATCATATACATGGGATAAGGAAGAAACGGAATGTTCACTCTTTACATGAGGCGGGACGCCGAGCGAGAACTGGCTCCAGGTGATATTCAGTTCATTCTGTCGCCCCGAGATTCGCTGGCTATGGCGAGCATCTTTTACGAATTGGATTACCTGGAATATGACCAGCGCAACCGCATTCTGCCTCACAGCGTCCCGAAGCGACGGGAAGGGGTTTACCACAGATATGCGACACAACCTTACAAACGCAAGCATCTTACTGAATACGACGGACTCTATGATGAGGTGAAATGGAATCTGGAGCACGGCTGGATGGTCGGCGTTAACACCAAAGAAAAATGGGACCACTTCCACAATCCGTTCTATTTCGATGATGACAGTAATCTGATTTACGACTGCTTCATGGATACCTACAGCGAGGGTTTTCAGCAGGCAGTGCGTCAAATCTACGAATATAGCCTCAACGGGCATCAGGGAAGAAAGCCACCTCCGACCATTAAACATCACTATTCCGATGCCCCGATACAGCACGCCCAGGCGGGTAAAACGATTAACAGTAAAGCAGCCGGGAGGCTTTTGGCGGCTGGCGGTATCTATAATGGTAATATTGAGGGATTCCATCAGACCGCAGAACAGCTCGGTGGCGATGCGCCAGCGGGTTACGATCAGGTCATGGACAACAAAGGATTACTCATTACCGGTGCATCTGTCGCTGCCGGGCTGACAATGGGAAGAATTAACGTTACTGGGGAACTACAAGAATTATCATCGTTAAGCAAAATCCCAACGTTTGAATCACCTGCTTTAAAGGGGTTTACCTCAGAGTCAGGGACATTACTGAATGCGGAACACGCCGTTGTAGATTACAAAAAGCTATCTACTTACTCTTTAGACCCTACCCATCTATCTGGAGGGCATAAAGCGAGGGTTTTCCAGTCAGCACTGGGTTATAACCCAACGAATGCTGACGTTTTAGGAGCACGAGTCCAGGAGGGCGTATTAACCGCCCCGGCTAAAATTTTGGACGCGAACCAGCACGGGCAACGAATGGCCGTAGACATGCCGATATTAGGCTCAAACGGTGAAACCGTGATAGTGCGCAGCGGTTGGATTTATGAACCTGGTGCTGTCGTTCCACGCATGACAACGCTTTTTGTTAAATGAGAGGCATACCATGAGAAGAGAAGAGACTGAAGTAGTTGTTTTAGCTGAAGATTTGCCGAGTGAAGGTTTAACTAAAGGCATGTTAGGTACCATCGTATTCATACATGAAAAGCCACATTTGGCTTATATGGTTGAATTTATTAATGATGAAGGGCGACCTATTGCAATGCCTGATCTTTTGCCTGAGCAAATAACGGATTACAGCTTATAAAACGATGTAAATCAAATGATCGGCATATTCACAACGCTGACGGTTTCCGATAGCTACTCGGTAAACAATTCAGTACCGTCAGACACAGTGACAGACTTAAGGTGTAAGCCTGCGCCAGCAGAATGGCATGAAACGAAATGCGGCGTTTACGGAGGTATTCAGCGTTTAGTGTTACGCTGATATGTAATGTTTTGCTAACTTTGGCCATCTTTAACAAAGCTAAATCATGCGTTTTATCTTCCAGTTCAAGCCGGATTCGTAGCCCCCAGAGATGAGATGTCTGAAGTGGTCTTTTTTGGCCGATGATATGGCCTTTGTTCTACAATGACGTGTTCATACTTAAATCTCCAACAACGTGGTGAACTGCGTATGGTTGTCCCTTAGGAGCGAGGAACGGATATTGCTAACAACATTCTGTATGAATCCACAGGGAGCAGGTCACGCAAGGCGCAAGCCCTGCGGGCTTTTTTGTGCCTTGAATTTGTCCCGCGAAGTCTGATGCCAACTAATTAAATCCGAACCTTTTAGGCCCATGACAACTAAAACTGAGCCCCTCACTGGTAAAGAAATCAAAGCCGCCACAGCTAATCTGACAGCCTGTTCTATACCCGTTGAGGACGTTGCCAGTCGCTCGCCACAATGAGTAGCGGGATGCAGCGTAGTCACTGTCGCTGTTAATAAAAACATGTTAAAAAAAACAGTATTGACCTTCAATCTCAAATATGTAAATTAGTACTCAGCAGCACAATGAAAGTAGTAAGTAACGTAGTGATTGGAAAGAAGTTCTGGGTAAGCCATTTTGCTTTACAGGCCACGAAGTTTGTAGTTTGGGATGTAGTTCGCTTTCAGGCCTCGTAGTGATTGTGCTGGTTCGCAAAATGGTAGTGTTAGCGCGACGATGTAAGGCCTTGTTTTTTTTAGTTAATGCTGACGGTTTTGTTTTTTGATAGTAACCGTATCAGCAGCGGGCAACGCATCAAAGAGTATATGTCGCGATGGGTGATGTGCTTGTTTAAGTTGCCACGCTTAGGTTTTCAAAGCGCAGGCGGTGTTTAACGAGATAAATAGAGGGAGGCTTTTAGTATTAATGCCCAATATTATCTGTAATGAACGGGTACATTTGAAAGTAGTATAAATAGCTGTATCACCTAATTAAGTCCATTAATGTCAAATCTGAAGTGTGTAGTACCTTAAAAGCCCTGGCTGCAATGGTCAGGGCTTTTAAGATTACTCCCACCCCCTCCTTTTGAATTGTAAATTTCCCTAACAGATTGCTGACAAAATTAACCTTGCTTATCAACTCACATGAGTCCACTATGCGTCATCGGTTTGGCATACAGACCTTATGAAAGCAGTTTTAGTAAAGCAGTCCTCATTTCAAGCGTTATCCTCAGATACTCTTCTGCATGAGCCTCCTCCTAAGTGCCCAGTAAGTCCTCATCTGCAATCAGGCCATGTTCGCCACAACATGTGGCTCAAAAAAATTAAAGGAAGTATCTATGTCTAATAAAATGACTGGTTTAGTAAAATGGTTTAACTCTGACAAAGGTTTCGGCTTCATTTCGCCGACTGACGGCAGCAAAGATGTTTTTGTTCATTTCTCTGCCATTCAGAGCAACGATTATAAAACGCTCGACGAAGGCCAGAAGGTTGAGTTCTCGATTGAGAATGGTGCCAAAGGTCCGGCTGCCGCAAACGTCGTCGCGCTTTAATTGCCGATAACAACACGGACGCTTACGACAGCGATGACGGCACTGGCCTGAGCAGATAAGTGAACGTGTAAAAAGAACGCCCCTGGCCTTAACTGGTCGGGGGCGTTTTTTTATGGCTGCAATACCTTGCTTCACAGGCTCCCTCGGAGAAATCCTAACAAACCGCATTGATTCAATTACAGTTTTTTCCTAAAGCCTTCCCGCTTCGCCTGTGCCATTCTGAATCACGCTCATAACCGATAACGTTAAATGAGGACATTATGAAAAAAACAATTATCGCATTATCTGCTGTTCTGCTGGCTTCCCCAGTGTTTGCTGCGACCACACATGCAACCGATGACACCGTCGCTGCGGCTAACGCTAACGCCAACGAGGCGAAGCAAAAACTGCACGAAGAGCAGCACAAAGGTGAACAGCTGAAGCTGAAGAAAGAGCATGCCGCTGAAGGGAAAAGCGAAAGTTTTGGTAGCAAGGTGAGCGAAGATTCGCAGAAAGCCTGGCACAAAACCAAAGAAGGTACCGAGAAAGGGTGGGATGCCACCAAAGAAGGGACTGAGAAAGGCTGGAATAAAACCAAGCAGGGTGCCAGTGAGTTAGAAAAGAAAGTCACTGAATAACCCCTCCGAAAGGTCGCGCAAGCGGCCTTTTTTATTTCTCCGAATAAAACCAGCGCGTCATGCGTTAACACAGAGCGCGCTTAACGGAGAACCCCCATGCCTCGCCTGCTGGCTTTTTTTGCTTGTCTGCTGTTATGCCCCAGCCTGTATGCGGCGCCACAGCGCTACGTGATCGACACCGATAACACGGCGATCCGGCTTTCGTGGCATGCCTTCGGCGGTATCCTCTCATGGGCAAGGCTCAGCGGCGTGACGGGCGACGTTACCCTCAACCCGGAAAATGATTTAGACGACCATATTCACGTTACCATACCCGTGAAGACGCTGGTTGCGTCAAATAGCCTGCTCACCTGGCAGTTGAAAAGCGACATGTTCTTTGACTCTGCGCGTTACCCCACCCTCGAGTTTACCAGCACGCGCGTGGTCTCCAGAGGAAACGGGCAGTACCGGGTATTCGGGACATTGACCGTCAGGGCCCTCTCCCGCCCGGTGATCCTGGAGGCGGTGGTGAAGGACCCGCACGCGCAGCCCCTCATGCTGGATGCCAAAACGGCGATTTCACGTGCGGCCTACGGCATGGATAAATTCGCCTTCGTGGTCGATGACCGAATTGCCATCTCGATAGCGATTCAGGCTAACGCATCATAAAGCTGCTGCGCGCTTCCCTTTAACGCTGGCAGCGGATTACGGCCAATCAGGACAAACTGATACCCCGCGTGATGCCACCAGACCAGGTTCATACCGTGCCGCTGCTCCTGCTGAAAGGCGGTTGTCGCCCCCTGCTCCGTCGGTGAGATACACAATGCCATCGGGCCGTAGTCGGCACTTAACCAGGCGATCTGCGCAATCGAGGTGGAGTCGTACCGTAGCATTCTCACCATTTTAAGCTCGGCTCCGCGCAGCCTAAGCTGTGACGCCAGCAGCGGGAGGCCAAGATCCTCTGCCGCCCGAGCCAGCCCTCGCTGGATAACAGGCGTGGCGCTGTCCATATCCACCAGCGTTTCCGCGCTATACAGCGACATGTACTGCGCTTCCAGGTCACGCATGTGGGCATGTTCATCAGCCTCCGCGGAAGACGGCCGGAGCAGATACCCCGCAGTGGAACCCAGCGCCAGAAAACTGACCGATGCAGCAATCAATGCCCGACGGCTTACGCCCCGGGGCGAGGCTGCAGGCTGTGCCGAAAGCGTATCCAGCCGGGCGTGCATTCGCGCCAGCGGAGCCTCATCCAGTACGGCGGCAAACGCCCCCTGATAATCCTGATTACTCTTCATCAATTCTGCCGTACGCCCTGACAACAGATCATCGCTTCTGAGCCGTGCTTCAAAGGACTCGGCATCGGCACGGCACATCTCGCCGTCTATCCAGGCCACGATCGCCTCGTCGCTATACGGCGGCGTAAAACGTTGCGCTTTCACGAGCGTCTCTCCTTTATCGGAGGGGGCAGAACGACCGATTTTGCCAGCGTCGCGCGCGCCGTCGCCAGCCGACTCATCACCGTGCCGATCGGTACGGATAAGGTTTCAGCCGCCTCCTGATAGGTAAACCCTTCGACATAGACTAAAAAAACCGCGTTGCGCTGCGCTTCCGGGAGCGCGTTAACCCGCTGCATGATCCTGTGGTAGTGCAGGCGCGTCTCATCCTGTTCACGCGTATCCGGGGCCAGCAGCTCGTCGCTGGGCACAAACCCCTGCCCCAGCCGGACGTGCCGCGCCCGAAGTTCGGATATCCAGATGGAGTGAAGAATGGTGAAAAGCCACCTGTCGATACGTGTACCAGGCGCGTACTGGCTGCTCTTTTCAAGCGCACGCACGCAGGTGGACTGCACCAGCTCTTCGGCAATATCCCTGTTTCGCGACAACACCAGCCCGTAGCGCCACAGGCGTGAAAGATGTGCCGCTAGCTGTTGGCGAACGTCACTGGTAGCGATTTGCATTCCCTCCGGGTGGACCTCACGATTCCGGGTGGCCGTTAATCGCGGCCTGCAAATCCCGGTACTCTTCGCACGTTTCTCCGCAGATCCCGGCAATGGCCTTCAACTGCGCTTTCGCCAGGTCTGGCCGCCCTTTGACCATCCACGCCTCGCCAAGGTACTCCCTGGCTTTGGCATACTGAGGTTCAATGGCCAGCGAGCGCTGGTAGTAACCAATTCCCTCATCCGTACGGCCGAGCTTACGGGTGGCATAGCCCCGGTAATTCCACGCTTCTGCGGTATTGCCGTCTTTCAGCGAATCAAGCAGGTTCAGCGCCGCCTGATATTCACCTTTCTTCGCCAGATGGTAGGCATAGTTGGTTTTGTCTTCATCGCTCAGTCGGCTGGATTTCTCCGGCACGCACTGTTTGCTGGTGCTGTCGTACACCTGCCCGGCGGGGCAGTCGGGGGTTTTACTGTTAGTATCATTATTGCCCATCGCCAGCGCGTGTGTCGTTTGCAGGCATAAAATCAACGCGGGGATCGCAAGATAACTCGACGTCTTCATTTTTTACTCCAGAGTGAGTGTGGCAGGACGTGAGTTAACGCCTGAGCCTCACCTTTTATTCATTGTTATTGTGAGCTTTCCCCAAAAGTCATACTAAGGTCGTATCCTCAGCAAGAATAATTGCGGTTATTTTTTAATTATCTGCTATCGGCAGAGTATTAATTTCGGCCGTATAGCAGAACATCAAACACCCGCCGCAATATATTTTAATGCTGGACATAAATATAATATATTCTGCATCAAAGATTTCACCCTAACTTAAATACAAATTAAGCACCAATAAACTTATCTAAAACTCGAAATAAAACATTCCAAGAAAATGATTATTCCCGCTTCGCTTAACTTGCCTGCCGCGGATTGCGGTAACGCCTCGCAGCCCAGCCTGGCGCGGCCTTCCGCGTCAAACCGGAAATATTCATTAAATAAATTAATTCCCTCTACAATGAAACGCACCGGGTTTACAGAAGCTTAATTTGCATATTCAGACATTTATAGCTATATCATTTTTATACCGAATTGATTTAATTCCTACATAAATCACAGGGATTTAAATATCACAACAAATTAAAAGACGTTATTTTTCGTCGTAAATAATGCGTTTCACTCTGATGTTGCCACTCTGGATGCTGGCGGGCATCGGTCGCCCTAAAAAAAGTTACGGTGAGTGCTGCTTAAATAACAGCGACTCCGCCGGGGGCCCGCTTTACCCTCCGCAAAGAGATGGCCATGTCTTGCACGCCGTCCATGACAACTCTGCTGGAGTAATAACTATATGAGCCAAATCTCTGTTATCTCGAAACTCACTGGCGTGGAAACCAACACGGAAGGCACTCAGGTTACGCTGAGTCATTCCTCCATCGTTGAGCTACATGTTGAGCGATCTGATATCGCCCAATACGCCCGCAGCGGGAACGATCTGGTCATAACGCTCAACTCCGGCGAGGTGATCACGCTCAAGAATTTTTACGTCACTGATGCAGAGGGGGCGAGCCAGCTGGTGCTCGCCGAAAGCGATGGCGCACTGTGGTGGATTGCGGACCCTACCGGCGCTGCGACGTACGAATCTATCGCCTCCACCGACGTCTTACTGGCTGCATCAGGCAGCGATGCCGGTGGCGCAGCCGTCTGGCCCTGGGTATTAGGTGGTTTAGCCGTCGCCGGTGGGATTGCCGTCGCGGCAGGCAGCGGCGGCGGCGGTGGTGGTGGCGGCGATGACGACAACAACGTTAACCCTGGCAATCCAGGGAACCCTAACCCAAACACCCCGGATACGACCCCACCGAACGCTCCCGCCAATCTGCAGTTCTCCGCAGATGGTACTACCGTTACCGGCACCGCGGAGCCGGGCAGCACCATCACGCTGAAAGATGCTGACGGTAACCTCGTCGGCACCGGCAAAACCGGCAGCGACGGTAAATTTACTATCGTGCTGGGAACGCCGCTGACCAACGGCGAGCAGCTTACCGCCACGGCCACAGACTCCTCCGGCAACACCAGCCAGGCAGGGCACGTCAGCGCGCCAGACTTAACCGCGCCGGATGCGCCGGACATTTTGATCGTCAATGATAACGTTGGCGGTGAACAGGGCCCGCTGGACAACGGCCAGCGCACCGATGATGCCCGCCCGACGTTCAGTGGAATTTCCGAAGCGGGCGCCACCATCACGGTGTATGACAACGGTACCCAGATTGGCACCACCAAAGCCGACGCCAACGGGAACTGGAGCTTTACCCCATCGACCGCCCTCGCCAACGGCAATCACTCCATCACCACCACCGCAACCGATGCCGCGGGTAATACCAGCGCACCGTCCACGGCGGCAACGTTTATTGTGGATACCGTTGCCCCCGCCGCACCTGTCGTGACCAGCCTGAACGATGACGTCTTGCCGAACACCGGGGCGCTCAGCAACGGCGGCAGCACTAACGATCAGCGTCCTCAGCTGAGCGGCACCGCAGAAGCGGGGTCTGTCGTCACGATTTATGACAATGGCATTGCGATTGGCACCGCGAACGTGGGCAGCAACGGCAGCTGGACCTTCACCCCGCAGGTTAATCTTAGCGAGGGGAATCACCAGATTACCGTTCGGGCTACGGACGTCGCGGGGAATCTGGGCGCGCCCTCCCCGGCTATCAGCATCAGTGTGGATATTACGGCACCGGATCGCCCCAGCGTTGCGCTGAACGGAGCAGGTACCGTCGCATCGGGTACGGCGGAAGCCAACAGCACCGTGACCATCACTGACAGCAATGGCAACATCATCGGCAGCGCAGTTGTCGGCGCGAACGGCAGCTACAGCATCACCCTGGCGCCACCGCAGCCGGGCGGCGCGGTGATCAGCGTGATTGCCACAGACGCCGCGGGCAATATGAGCCCGGTCGCGACGGCCTCGACGCTCCAGGTCGTGCCAGACACCACCCCGCCGAACCAGCCGGGTAACCTCGTCGTCTCAGGTGACGGTAAAACGGTTACCGGCAACGCCGAGCCGAATAGCACGGTGACGATCAAAGATTCAACCGGCACGGTGATCGGGACCGGAACCGCCGGGAATGACGGCAAATTCACGGTAGGCATCGATCCCGCGCAAACCAACGGCGAAGTGCTGCAGGTTGAAGCAACCGATGCGGCTAACAATACCAGCCAGCCGGGTCTCGCCACCGCGCCTGACACCACGGATCCGTTAGCGCCAACCAACGTCGAGGTGTCGGGCGACGGTAAAACGATTTCCGGGCAGGCCGAAGCGGGGAGCACCGTCAGCATCAAAGATGAGGACGGGAATCAAATTGCCACGGGTAAGGCAGACGATCAGGGCAACTTCAGTATTCCACTTAACCCGGCAGTGGTGAATGGCGAAACCCTAACGGCGGACGCGACCGACAAAGCGGGAAATACCGGCCCTACCGCCACCGCCGTTGCGCCGGACACCACGCCTGCGGAAACGCCGGTGATTACCTCCGTCGAGGATAACGTCGCCAACATCACTGGTCCGATCGCCAACGGTGGGCTGACGAACGACGGCACGCCAACGATTAACGGCACCGGCGAGGCGGGCACGCGTCTGTATATCTTCGACGGACAAACCCAAATTGGCACGCTGGTAATCCCGGCTAGCGGGATCTGGTCCTTTACCCCGTCCGCTAACGTGCTCGCGGGGGGCCACGTCTTTAGCGCCAGAGCCGTTGATGATGCAGGTAACGCCAGCGGCCCGTCTAACAGCTGGAGCATCACCGTCGATCTGACGCCTCCCGCAACGCCCGTCATCACCCAGGTGGTGGATGCGGTTGAAGGCGGCACCGGTCCGCTGACCAGCAACCAGCCAACCAACGACAACCGTCCAACCATCAACGGGACAGGCGAGCCTGGTGCCACCATCAGCATTCGTATTGACGGCGTTCAGGTGGGTACCGCGACGGTTGGCCCGAACGGTGACTGGAGCTTCCGTCCCGGCACGGCCATTGCTGACGGCAGCCATTCCCTGACCGCTGTCGCCATTGACACAGCGGGTAACCCAAGTTCGCCAACGGGCGGATTCACGCTGAATATTGATACCGCTGCGCCGGGCCAGCCAACGATCGGGGCAGTACAGGACAATACCGGTGATGTTACCGGCCCCGTCACCAGCGGCACGCCGACGGATGAAACCCTGCCTGTACTGACGGGCACTGCCCCCGCAGGAACCGTGATTACCGTATACGACGGTAACACGCTGCTGGGTACGGCCACCCTTAACGGCAGCGGCGGCTGGAGCTTTACGCCTTCCACGCCGCTCACCGACGGCACGCACACCCTGACCGTCAGGGCCACCGATCCGGCGGGGAACATCACAGTTTCGCCACCGTTCAGCCTGGTCATTGACACCATTGCACCGGTCACGCCGGATGCGCCAGACGTTACCGTTAACCCGGACGGCGGCACAACCGGCACGACCTTAAACCCGGGTGAGACCACCCGCGACACCACCCCGACCCTGAGCGGTGAAGGCACGGCGGGTGAAACCGTCGCCATCTACATTGACGGCGTTAAGAAAGCCGAAGTGCCCGTCGGGGATGACGGGAAATGGTCATGGACGGCGTCACCGCCGCTGGCGAGCGGAACCTATGACGTGACGTTGACCGTCACCAATAAAGACGGCGCGGGCAACGAAAGCTCACCGTCTCTGCCGGTGACTATCGTCATTGATACCGAGGCGCCGGATAAACCGGCAACCCCGGTCGTCAGCGACAGCGTCGATCAGGTTACCGGTCCGGTAACGAACAATGGCTACACCAACGATCCGCGTCCGGTGCTGACCGGCAGCAGCGATCCGGGTGACGTCATCATTATTTATGACCGTATTAACGGCGCGGCTCAGGTGGAAGTGGGCCGCGTGACGGCAGACATTAACGGGGACTGGAGCTGGCGTCCCGGCAGCAACATCGTCGAAGGCACGCACCAGTACACCACCACCGCGACGGATGAAGCGGGCAACGTTTCCGTTCCTTCCGATCCGATCCTCATCAACGTCGATATCACCGCGCCAGATGCGCCTGCCATCACCCTCGCGGGCGGGGCAGCGACGGGCGGTGCCACCAGCGACACCACGCCGGACATCACCGGAACGGGGAACAACGGCGACAGGGTGATCGTGTACAACAACGGCATCGCGATTGGTGAGGCCGTCGTGGCCAATGGCACCTGGACGGTGACCCCAACGACCGCGCTGCCGAACGGCCCGCTGAACCTGACCGCCGTTGCGGTCGACCAGGCGGGCAACCCGAGCGCACCGAGCGCAGGGTTCGTGGTGACCGTGGACACCGTGCCGCCTGCCGTGCCGCAGATTGACGCCGTCTCCAGCAGCACCCTGTCGGGCGGCGTGCTGTATACCAACGACACCACGCCAACGATCTCCGGGAAAACGGAGCCGGGAAGCCGGGTTGAGGTGTTCATTGATGAAACGTCCGTCGGCTTCGCCACCGTTGCCACAGACGGTACATGGACATTCACACCTACCACCCCGCTGGATCAGGGCTTAACGGGCGTGTCGGTGATTGCTACCGATGCGGCGGGTAACGCCACCCGCGGCCCGACCACAACCTTCACCGTGGACAGTATCGACCCTGCCGATCCAACTAACCTTGCGATCGCCGTTCAGGGTACGCCAGTGACGGGTAATGCTGATCCAGGCACTACCATCACGATTAAAGACAGCGGCGGTAATATTATAGGCACGGGTGTCACCAACGCTGGCGGAGCATTTTCTATAGCCGTAAGCCCCGCACAAACGAACGCCACCACGCTTACCGTCACGGCATTCGATGCGGCGGGTAACGACAGCCAGCCTGTGTCGCTTAACGTGGTTGATGTCCCCGATCTGCCAGCCGTGCCGATTATTACGGACATTACCGACAACCAAGGTCCCGTTACGGGCAGCGTCCTGGGCAAAACCTCAGACGACACCACGCCAACGATTACCGGTACTGCGCCAATCGGCAGCACGGTTACCCTTTACCTGAACGGGCTCCTCCTTACCGTCGTTCCGGTTGGATCGGACGGTTCCTGGAGTTATACCCCGACGGTTCCACTGATTGCTGGCACGTATTCATTCGAGGCCACCACCACAATCGGGCTTGAAACCAGCGGTCGCTCACCGGCCGCCACCGTCACTATCGACCTCACCGCCCCGGACGCCCCCACTATTGCCTCGGTTATTGACGATGTCGGACCGGGTACCGGGGCGCTCGCCAGCGGGCAGGCCACTAACGATACCCAACCTACCCTCAGCGGCAGGGCAACGCCGGGTGACACCATCACGGTTTACAACGATGGCGTTGCAATTGGTACCGCCCTCGTGGGGCCGACAGGCACATGGAGCTTCACGCCATCGTCGCCGCTGGGTGAAGGCAGCAACCCGCTGACCATCACCGCGACTGACCCGGCGGGTAATGAAAGCGCGCCGTCAGGGGCGTTCAACGTGGTTGTCGATATCTCCTCGCCTCTCCCGGTTATCCTGGGGGCGGAAGATAACGTCGGCAGCGTAACGGGGAACGTCGCGACGGGCGGCACCACCAACGACACCACGCCAACGCTGACCGGTACAGCAGAAGCCAACAGCACCGTGGCGATTTTTGATAACGGCGTACAAATCGGTACCGTCACCGCCAGCGGCACGGGAAACTGGACCTTTACGCCAGTGACCGGGCTGGCTGAAGGCCCGCACGCGTTTACGGTGAAAGCCACCGACACGCTGGGGAACGTCAGCGCCACGTCCGGCGCCTACACCGTGACGGTGGATACCACCGCGCCGACGGTACCGACGCTTGACGGCGTAGAGGATAACGTCGCGGGCGGGATCGTTGGCAATATCACCACCGGCCAGGTCACGAACGACAACACGCCAACCCTGAGCGGAACGGGCGCGCTCGGCAGCACCATCCACATCTTTAATAACGGGGTTGAGATCGGCACCGCGCCGGTTTTGGCGGGCGGCATCTGGAGCTTTACGCCGACAACCGTACTGGCAGACGGCACCTACACGCTCAGGGTCAACGCCACCGATGCGGCGGGCAACGTCTCAGCCAGCTCCTCCGTCTATACTTTCACCGTAGACACCGCCGGCCCTGCTGCGCCGGTGCTTTCTACCGTGATTGATGACGTCGGGCCGGTGACCGGCACGCTGAACAGCGGTAATTCAACCAACGATGCGCGCCCAACCTTCAACGGTACGGGCGAAATCGGCTCCACGGTCCACATTATTGTGGACGGGGCAGAAGTCGGCACCGCGCTGGTAAATGCCCAGGGCAACTGGACCTTTACCCCAACCGACCCGCTGCCGGACGGCCCGCGCGCCATCACTTTCAATGCCACCGATCCGGCAGGCAACACCGGCAGCACCAGCACGGCGTTTAACCTGACGGTGGATACCGGCGTTCCTCTGGCCCCAACGATCGCCACGGCCAGCGATAACGTCGGAACGATCCAGACCCCGCTCACCTCCGGGCAAACGACGGATGACACCACGCCAACGTTAAACGGAACGGCGGAGAACAATGCCACTATCACGATCTACGAAAATGGCGTGGTCGTCGGGACAACGACCGCTAACGGTTCAGGGGCATGGAGCTTTACGCCACCGGCTTTGACCAACGGGAGCCATACCTGGACCGCCACCGCTACGGATGCCGCGGGCAACGTCAGCCCGGCGTCGTCGGGCTTTACGGTCATTGTCGATACCACCCCGCCGCTTGCGCCGGTTATCACGCAGGCCATCGACGATATTGGCAGCATCACCGGGCCGATTACGTCCGGCCAGACTACCGATGACACGGTGCCGCGCCTGATCGGGACCAGCGAGCCTAACGCCACGGTCCGTATCTATGAAGGTCAAACGCTGGTGGGCACGGGTACCGCCGATGCGAACGGTAACTGGAGTATTGACCTCACGGTCACGCTCGGCACCGGCCCGCATACCTTTACCGCACAGGCCACGGATGCGGCAGGCAACAACAGCCAGCCGTCCGCCTCCTTTATTCTGACCATCGACACCACCCCGCCAACGGTGCCGGTTCTGGCAAGCGTGATAGATGACGTGGGCAATGCCGCAACGCCGGTCGCCAACGGCGGCTTAACCAACGACAGCCAGCCAACCCTCAGCGGCACGGCAGAGGCCGGGTCAACGGTCAGAATTTATGACGGCACCACGCTGATTGGCACCGTGACCGCCACCGGCGGAAACTGGAGCTTTACGCCGACGCTGGGCGACGGCGCTCACTCTCTGACCGTCACCGCAACCGACGCCGCCGGGAACGCCAGTAACGCTTCCGCGCCGTACGTGATTAACGTGGACGCCACCGCGCCAAACGTGCCGGTTATCAGCACCGTGGTGGATGACGTCGGGTCCGTTACCGGACCTGTTATCGGCAACAACCCAACCAACGACACCCGTCCGACGCTCAACGGCACCGCCGAAGCCAACGCGACCGTTCGCATCTACGACGGCACCACGCTCGTCGGCACGGTCACTGCCGATGCCAACGGCAACTGGACGCTGCCGCAAACCAGCACCACGCTTTCGGAAGGGCAGCATAACTTCACGGCCACCGCGACCGATGCCGCGGGCAATACCAGCGCGCCATCCTCCGTCACCTCCATCACGGTAGATGTCACGCCGCCAGCGGCTCCGGGCGGGCTGGCGGTGATCACCAACGGCACGCACGTCACCGGTACGGCTGAAGCAGGAAGCACCGTCACCATCACCACCAGCGGCGGCACGGTGCTGGGCACCGCCACGGCGGACGGCAGCGGCAACTTTAACGCCACTATTACTCCGCCCCAGACGGGCGGTGAATCCCTGGTGGTGTTCGCTACCGACAAAGCCGGGAACGTGGGGACAAACACCTCCGTAACGGCGCCGTTTACCACCATCCCGAACGCGCCGGTTATCGCCACCATTAACGATAACGTCGGTACCGTCACCGGAAATCTGACCAACGGCAAAACCACCGACGACACCACGCCTACCCTGAGCGGAACAGCCCAGCCAAACGCCACCGTCACCCTGTACAACAACGGCGTGTCGATGGGTACCGTTGTCGCTGATGGCGCAGGTAACTGGAGCTTTACAACGCCGGTGATGGCAGAAGGCTCCCACGCCTTTACCGCCACCGCGAGTAACGGTTCCGGCACCAGCCCGGTATCGTCAGCCACCACCGTGATTGTCGATATCACGCCGCCGAATACGCCAACCGGTACGTTTAACGCGGACGGCAGCGTGCTGACCGGCAGTGCCGAAGCGGGCAGCACCGTGACCATCTCCACCAGCACCGGGACGGTACTTGGCACCGCTACGGCAGGCAGCAACGGGACCTACAGCTTCACCTTCCTGAACAAACAAACCGAAGGCCAGACGCTGCAAGTCACCGCCACAGATGCCGCAGGCAACGCTTCACAGCCGGGCTCCGCCCTTGCCCCGGTGGTGCCGCTCTCAGCGAGCACCAACGTCGAAGAGCTGGATCTCACCACCACCGCTACGGTAACCAACTCGCAGTACAGCGACTACGGCTTCCTGCTGGTGGGGGCGGTGGGTAACGTGATCACGCTGCTCGGCAACGACACCGCACAGGTCGGCTTCACGGTGGGCAGCGGCGGCAGCGCGGATCTCGTGGTGAACGCCAACGCCACGGGCGCGGTGCTGTCGCTGCTCAATACCCTGGAGCTGGTGGTTCAACGCTGGGATAGCGTCAACAATACGTGGACCACGGTGATTGATACCGGACAACCGCAGTTTGCCGATCTGCTGACCCTCGGGGCCACGGGCGTGTCGCTGAACCTGAACGGGCAGCCGGAAGGTCAATATCGCGTGCTGAGCTACAACACCAACCTGCTCGCAACCGGCTCCTACACCAGCATTGACGTGGCGGTGAAAGAGACCAGCGCGGGTACCGTGACCGGTGATACCTCACTGGGCGGCAACGTGATCCTCGACGTCGACCCGACCACCGGCAGCGACAATGCGCCGGTGGGCACCACGGTAAGCGCGGTCACCAATGCCCTGGGCGTTACCACCAGCGTGACGGCGGACGGTACGGTGATTCAGGGCCAGTACGGTACGCTGACCATTAACCTGGACGGCAGCTACACCTATAGCCTGACCAACACCAGCGCGGCAGTCATTGGCCGCACGGAGAGCTTCACCTACACCATCACCCATAACGGCACCAGCGCCTCGGCAAACCTGGTGCTGTCGCTGGGCGCAGGCACCGCGACCAGCGGCATTGTGGCGACGGACGACACGGCATCGCTGACCTTCGATACCACCGTTAGCGCCATCAACAACGGCACCTCGTCGCAGGGCGGCTTCACGGTTGTCGGCATTAATCTTGGCAGTACGCTCGGGGTTAACCTGCTGGACGACCTGAGCAACCCGATCATCTACAACGTGGAGGAAGGCACCACCCGCACCATGACCATTCAGGCCTCCGTTGGCGGCGTGGCGCTGGCATCGGTGTTTGACCTGTACATCTATAAATTCAACGACGCGACCCAAACCTTCGAGCAGATGCGCGTCCAGCCGGGCTGGCTGCGCGCACCGCTGCTGGGCGGTACGTCGTCCCAGCTGACGCTCAACCTGCCATCCGGCGAATACCTGTTCCTGCTGAATACGGCGGCGGGGATCACCGCGCTGACGGCCTATACGCTCAACGTGCTGCAGGACCACGTCTACAGCGTGGCGAGCGTGGGAGCCAGCACCACCGGGGACGTGCTGGCTGACGATGTGGCGCCATCCGGCACGCTGGTGACGGACGTGAACGGGGTGGCGGTCAACGGCAGCGGCCTGACCACCATTGTCGGTGAATACGGCACGCTCACCATAAACTCCTCCGGGCAGTACACCTATACCCTGAAGACGGGCGTCGGCTCTGACTACATCAGCACGCCGGACACCTTTGTCTACACCATCACCGCGCCGGGTGGGGCAAAAGACACGGCAACGCTGAACATCACCCCAACCGCCCGGGCGATGGATGCGGTGAACGATGTCAGTACCGCAATGGATGTGACATCGGTTCACCATACCTCGGTGTACTCGGATACGACGGTCGGAACCGCCAGTTGGACCACCGCCTTGTTCGCGTCAACGCAGGGTAGCGGGAACGGGACCTTTGTCGTGGATGCCAACACCGCGCTGCATAACGCATCGCTGCACTTTAACGTCGCGTCGTTACTGGCGCTGGGCGGGCTGACGGTGAACTGGTCAATCAGTGACGGTTCGGGCGTGATCCGCAGCGGTTCCTTCAGCGGAGGCTCGCTGCTGGGCGGCAGTATTGACGTTCCGCTGACCGGGCTGGATCTCAACGCCGGAACCTATACGCTGAACTTTACCGGCAGCGTGCCGGGGCTGAGCGTGGGGAACATCACCATCACCCCAAGCGTGAACGGCACCACCTACTCTCTGTCGCAGTTCGACGCCTCGGGCACCCACGCCGTCAACGGCAACATCTTTGACGGCACCGACTCCGCCGGGGCGATGGATCAGCTGCACTCGGTGGATACCCGCCTGAGCGTGACCGGCTACAACGGCGTGACCACCACGCTGGATCCGTACGCCGGCAGCACCACGGTGAACATCGTCGGTCATTACGGCACCCTGGCAATTGCGGCAGACGGGCATTACACCTACAGCCTCAACGCCGGGATATCACTCTCATCCATCACCTCAAAAGAGGTCTTTAACTACACCCTGACCGACGCTGCGGGCAAAACGGACACCGCCTCGCTGACCATCAACATGGCGCCGCAGTTCATCAGCTCTGAGCATAACGACCTGATCACCGGCACGGCCTATGGCGACACGCTGATTTACCAGGTGCTCAACAGTACGGCAGGCAACGCCACGGCGGGCAACGTTAACAGCACGGTGGGCGATCACTGGACCAACTTCTCGCTGGCACAGGGAGACAAAATCGACATCGGCGATCTGCTGGTGGGCTGGAACGGTAGCGCCTCGACGCTGGGCAACTATGTCTCTGTTTCGCAAAGCGGTAGCAATACTGTGATCTCTATCGACCGTGACGGTACGGGGGCCGCCTACACTAAATCTGCACTCGTTACGCTTGATAACGTTCAGACCACTTACGACGAGCTTGTTAACCAGCAGCACATCATTACCTGATAGCAAACCAAATGACCCGGGCGCAGCAGCGCCCGGGCAAAATAAAGCAGTACCATTTTATTAGGGATAAGACATGGGAAAGAAGATGCCTTACTGGTGGCTCTCGTGCTGCCTGATATCTGTGCCCGCAACGGCCGCCAACCCGGCGGCAACGATCAATACCGGACAACTGAGCGAAACCCAGGAACTCCCCTCACTTAATGGCCGCGTGGCCCCCATGCCGGGCAGCGCCGCCCCCGGCACGCTCCAGCTTGGCGAAGCGGTTAACCGCGCCGTGACCTGGCACCCCGCCATCAGTGAAGCGGTGGGAAAGCTTTACCAGCAGAGCGAAAACGTGGACGTCGCCAAATCGAAATACTATCCGCAGGTTAACGCCGGAATGGAGAATGGCTACACCCACGACGGCAGCGATAACGGTTTTACCCCTTCTCTGGTGCTCTCCCTCTCACAGATGCTTTACGACTTCGGCAAAGTGGCCAGCCAGGTGCGCGCCGAAAGCGCGGGCGTGGCCCAGCAGCAGGCCAACGTGCTGGTGAGCATCGATACCATCGCCCACGATACCGCCATCGCCATGGTGCAGGTGCAGACCTGGCAGCAGATGGTCGACACCGCCAAAGAGCAGCTGGACGCCCTCTCCGCCATCGGGAAACTGACGAAACTGCGCAATGACGAAGGGGCGACCTCGCTCTCTGACGTGGTGCAGACCGATGCCCGTATCGAAGGCGCACGCGCGCAGCTGATGCAGTATCAGGCCAGCCTCGACAGCTCCCGCGCCACGCTGATGAGCTTTCTCGGCTGGAACAACCTGAACGAGGTCAGCAACGACGTCCCGAAAGGCCTGGCCCGCAGCTGCGACATCGCCGAGCCTGACGATCGCCTGGTCCCTGCCGTATTAGCGGCCTGGGCGCAGGCCAACGTCGCTCAGGCCAACCTCGACTATGCCAACGCGCAAATGACTCCTACCGTCTCGCTGGAGCCGGAGGTGCGCCACTACCTGAATGACCGCTATTCCGGCAACGACACGCGGGATCGCACCCAGTACTCGGCGTGGGTGAAAGTGCAGATGCCGCTCTACCAGGGCGGTGGCCTGACGGCACGGCGTAACGCCGCCGGACACGCGGTGGAGTCAGCCCAATCCACCATCCAGCGCACGCGCCTCGACGTGCGGCAAAAGCTGCTGGAAGCGCGCAGCCAGGTCATGAGCCTGATGAGCACGCTGCAAATCCAGGGCCGCCAGGAGGCGCTCAGCGCCCGCACCCGCGAGCTGTACCAGCAGCAGTATCTCGACCTCGGCTCCCGCCCGCTGCTTGACGTCCTCAACGCCGAGCAGGAGGTCTATCAGGCCCGCTTCACCCAGCAGCAAACCGCCGGGCAGCTGCACCAGCTTCAGCTGAACTGCCTGTACAACACCGGGCGTCTGCGTCACGCGTTCGATCTAGAAAACCGCACCATCCAGACCGTGGAGATCCAGCCATGAAGCAACGCGATATCCCGCAGGGTGAAACCATGACGGATGAGGCCCTTGAACAGTGGGCGCAGGCGTTCGGCTACGTCGCCACACGCTATCGCGTCGCCTGCTCGCCCGGCGCGCTGATGGCCGGCGCGCCGTGGCTGAAAGGCAAGCCGATGGTGCCTGCCCTCACCCAGCTCGCCCGCGAGGCGGGGCTCTCCTTTCAGCTGCTGACGGCGGATCAGCAGTCCATCAACAGCTGGCGCTTACCCGTCGTTGTGGAACTGAGTGAAGGCAAAATCGGCGTCATTGAGCATTTTGACGGCGAAGATACCCTTGAGGTCAGCTTTTTCGACGACAAAACGCACACCAACCGCCTGTCGATGAGTGCGATGCTGCCCGCCATCCGCCACGTGATCGCCCTGCGGCCGCTGGCGGCGCTAAAAGACAGCCGCGTGGACGCCTACATCTCAAAATACCGCCCGGACTGGCTCTATCGTCTGGTGATGCGCGACCTGCGCCCCTACAGCTGGGTGATGCTCGCCGCGCTGTTCATCAACGTGCTGTCGCTCTCCGGCATTGTCTTTTCCATGCAGGTGTATGACCGGGTGATCCCCGCCCAGTCTTACCCGACGCTCTACGTCCTGACCATCGGGGTGCTGATCGCCACGCTGTTCGGCTTCGTGCTGCGCGTGGCGCGCGGGCACATTATGGATCTGCTGGGCAAACGTTCGGATCTGCGCGTGTCGGATCGCGTCTTCGGCCACGCCCTGCGCCTGCGTAACAGCGCGATCCCCCGCTCGACCGGCAGCTTTATCTCCCAACTGCGCGAGCTGGAGCAGATCCGCGAGATGGTCACCTCCTCGACCATTTCAACGATCGTCGATCTGCCGTTCTTCCTCCTGTTCGTGGTGGTACTGGCGATCATCGCCCCGCAGCTGGCGTGGATCGCCCCGGTCGCGGCGGTGATCATGGTGCTGCCCGGCCTGCTGCTGCAAAAGAAGCTGGCCGAGCTGGCGAAGCAGTCAGCGCATGAATCCACCCTGCGCAATGCGGTGCTGGTGGAGAGCGTGCAGGGGCTGGAGGACATCAAGCTGATGCAGGCGGAAAACCGCTTTTTGCAGCAGTGGAACAGCTACATTCAGATCACCGCCGAGTCCGGCCTGCGCACCCGCGAGCTCACGCAGAACCTGATCAGCTGGGGGATGACTATTCAAAGCCTGGTGTACGCCGGGGTGATCGTCGTCGGTGCGCCGATGGTGATCGAGGGCACCTTAACCACCGGCTCCGTCGTGGCCGCCTCGATGCTGGCCTCGCGGATGATCGCTCCGATGGCGACCCTGTGCGGCGTGCTCGCCCGCTGGCAGCAGGTGAAAGCGGCGAAGGAAGGGCTGGACAGCATCATGCAGCTGCCCACAGAGAACCAGCGCGAAGAGACGCCGATCCGCCAGGACGTGCTGCGCGGGCATTACCTGTTCGAGCAGGCGCAGTTCCGCTATCACCCGGACGATCCGCGCATGGCGCTGCGCATCAACCGCCTGGAGATCAAACCGGGCGAGAAAGTGGCGATCCTCGGGCGCAACGGCGCGGGCAAATCAACCCTGCTGCAGGCGATGGCGGGCGGGATGGATCTGGCGGGTGGCGAACTGCGGCTCGACAACTTCAGCCTGCCGCACCTGGACGTGGCGGACGTGCGGCGTAACGTCGGCTTTATGACCCAGAACGCGCGGCTGTTTTACGGCACCCTGCGCGAGAACATCACCCTCGGCATGCCGCGCGCCACCGACGAAGAGATTTTCGAGGTGCTGGAGATGTGCGGCTCGTCGGGCTTTGTGCAAAAGCTGCCGAAGGGGCTGGACTACCCGATTATGGAGAACGGCGTGGGGCTTTCGGGCGGACAGCGGCAGTCCATTCTGCTGGCGCGCATGCTGCTGCGTGACCCCAATATCGTGCTGATGGATGAACCCACCGCCTCGCTGGATGAACATACCGAACGGGAATTTATCCAGCGTCTGGGGTCCTGGCTTGGCAACCGCACGCTGGTCGTCGCCACGCACCGCGTGCCGGTGCTGGAGCTGGTCGAGCGCGTGGTGGTACTGAAAGAGGGCATGCTGGTGATGGACGCACCGAAGGCACAGGCGCTGAGCAACAGCCGCATGCAGCAACAGCAGCAGGCAACCGGACGGGAGTGGAAAAATGAAAATCAGTCAGCGTGACGTTGCGGCAATGGAAGACCTGGACAACGCTCTCGAATCTGAAAGCGGCTACACCGGTGCGCGGCGGATTGTTTTTTTCTCTTTATTGATGTTTGTTGCCGTGGGCATTTGGGCGTGGTTTGGCGTGCTGGATGAGGTCTCAACCGGAACCGGCAAAGTGATCCCCAGCTCGCGCGAGCAGGTTTTACAGTCTCTTGACGGCGGGATCCTCACCGAGCTAAACGTTCACGAAGGCGATCAGGTGCAGGCCGGGCAGGTACTTGCGCGGCTCGATCCGACCCGTTCCGAATCGAACGTGGGTGAAAGCGCCGCGCGCTACCGGGCATCGCTGGCCTCCAGCGCGCGTCTTTATGCCGAAGTGAACGATCTGCCGCTGAAGTTTCCGCCCTCGCTGGCGAAATGGACGGATCTGACGGGCACCGAAACCCGGCTCTACAACTCTCGCCGCGCGCAGCTTGAGGACACCCAGCGCGAGCTGCGCTCGGCGTTAGATCTTGCTAATAAAGAGCTGGCGATCACCCAGCGTCTGGTGAAGACCGGTGCCGCCAGCCACGTGGAAGCGTTGAGGCTGCTGCGGCAGAAGAGCGATCTGGAACTTAAGCTCACCGACGTACGCTCGCAGTATTACGTCCAGGCGCGCGAAGCGCTATCCAAAGCCAACGCGGAGGTGGATATGGTTGCGGCTATTCTCAAAGGGCGTGAAGATTCGGTGACCCGCCTGACGGTAAAATCCCCGGTGCGCGGCATCGTGAAAAACATCAAAGTCACCACCATCGGCGGCGTCATCCCGCCCAACGGTGAGCTGATGGAGATTGTGCCGGTGGACGATCACCTGCTGATTGAAACCCGCCTGTCCCCGCGCGATATCGCCTTTATCCATCCGAACCAGGAAGCGCTGGTCAAAATCACCGCCTACGATTACGCCATCTACGGCGGGCTGCACGGCGTGGTGGAAACCATTTCGCCGGACACCATTCAGGATGAAGCCAAGCCGGAGGTATTCTATTACCGGGTGTTTATCCGTACCGGCCAGGATTACCTGGTGAACAAAGCGGGACGGCATTTCTCGATTGTGCCGGGGATGATCGCGACGGTGGATATCAAAACCGGGGAGAAAACGGTGCTGGATTATATGATCAAGCCGTTTAACCGGGCGAAAGAGGCGTTGCGGGAGCGGTGATACATTGCCGGGTGGCGGCTGCGCCTTACCCGGCCGACAAAACCTCAAACTGCACAATCAATCCCCTCTCCCCTCTGGAGATAAGGTGAGGGGAAATACAGCTGGGTGGTATTTCCGTTTTTGCCTTTACTTAGCTTATTTAACGCTCATTCCAGGCATCTGAGAACTGAACGTTACCATCGACATAGCGCCATGTTATTTTCTCATAGCGAAGTTGCACACTTTCCATATGCCCGGTTCCCGGACAGTTACGCGTGTCGTGCATAATCGGTGTAATAGAGACTACTTTTACAGCTTCCATTAAAATATTGAAGTACTCAACTTCCTGCCCGGCATCATTAATGTGATACCACTTTATTTCAGCAGACTGCAGTGTTTGCCCTGTCGCAACCGCCCGATAAAGGTAGGGGGAAGCACTATCAATCTCCTTTTCAAACAAAAATGCGGCGTGCTGACGTGTACCCGTAAGTTTTCCCGTGGTTCCATCAACGGGGATACTCAGGTTATGCGTTAAACCACGTAATTCAATACTCCCTTCCCGGAATTCTACATCGGATGAGCCCGTAATAAGATTTCCTGCATCATCCTTAAGCCATAAATGGACAGGTACCGCCATTTTAACACTCCTTATTATTCATATAGCCACCGCCCCGCCTTCGCAGATTCGGCAAACATTTTTACTGTTAAAGGTTTAGAAATTTGTTCCACGGGTTTATCCGTAAACCACTTTCTAAAAAACCATGCATGAAACCATGGGTAATATGCGTTGTAATTCATCTTAGATATATCAACTTCAAATGTGACGCTGAATTTATCCATACAAAAAGCCAAATCATCCTCTTCGGCGTATTCTTGTAAAATATCATTCAACCGCAGCGGAATGAGTTTTCCAGTGAATGTTCCCAGCACGGGTAACTCATTTTGGAAAAAAGCCAATACCTTTTGCTCCGTCACCATAGTCGATCTTTCTCGTGTGCAATCGTGTTATAGGTTTTAATTGTTTTATAGCATATCTGAGCCAAATCACCTGCGACCATTGTCCAGCCGATAACAGGCAAACCTCTACCAATGAAGGCTCCCAGATTAGTCACATACTTAGGCTTTAATGTGGTAATACTAGCCTCAGTTAAGGTTGGTAGTCTTACCGGTAACTGAACATTGAGGTACTGCCGTAGATATTTAGAGGCTATGGACGTCCCTGCAGTGGTCCCATAAGGTTTATTTCTTGTCTTTAACAAGGGCAATCCTAAAATAATACAACTCAGTGTTACTACATCGACTATTCCTCCGAACTGTTCTTCAATTTTGTCTAACAAAAGCCAGAAAAATAACTCTCCTGCCGATATGTTACATATGCCTTTGTAAAAGTACGTTCCGCTTAATTCCTCGACCGTATCCATACGTACCTTCTTTCCTGTTACTCCAAAAAGACAGCATACTCCACTCAAATGGCCATATGGATAAAAAGAACCTTTATAAATTCCTAAATAACTAAAGCTATGATCTTTTAACGAAGCGACATTTTTCCTGAAGCCGCCTCGCAGAATTTAACTTCTCCTTTCTACCCCTCTTTTTATTGTGATTAACCGGGCGTATGTTCCTTCCACGCCAGCAAAATCTGGCGTCGGGATTGGCATCCCGGTTATGATTGGAGTCGGCGTAAGTGATTGTTACGCCGCGCGTCTGGCTACATTCCAATGGTGGGCTGGACGGGGGCGTCGCATGACGCGCCGGTAAACTCCAAGCCGGTAATGCCAACTCCGTTCAGACCTACCACCCAGGAAATTGGCATTTCCTGGGTCGGTTTAATCAACTGATTGGAGAAAAATATGAAAACCAGCAACGCGCTTCTCACCACCCCCTTCGACCACAACACCAGCTTCATCGACCTTGCCGACAACTGCGAGCGCTTTTGCGACGCTATGGTAGAAGAGACCGATCCGGCAATAAAACTCGCACTCTGTGGTCGTCTCGCGACCTGTCTCGCCCTGCTCCGTCCGACGCTGCTTGAGCCGATCCCTGAACACCTGCAGGAACGCTTAACCGTCGATGTCTTTCCCGAAAGCGAACCCGCATTCCGCGCCGAATCCGATCAGCTGTGCCGCTACTGCGAAGTGATTACGCAACTGCTGATCGGCGGCGCGCTTGCGCCGCAATCAGCCCGCGTGATGGGGGATTTACTGTCTGAACTGACAGGCTATTTTGCTGACCAGTTAAAAGCCCCGCGCTGGCTAAGAACCGAGGCAGGCGTCGCGTTACTGGGCTGAGCCTGAACCGCCGGGTGGCGGCTGCGCCTTACCCGGCCTACATCCGCACGGATGTGAAAATTCGCTTTGATTTCTCCCTCTCCCTGTGGGAGAGGGCCGGGGTGAGGGCAACAGGCAACATAGATTTTTCATCAGTATAAACAAGGACATTATCATGAAATATCAAAAAACATTGCGTACGCCAGCCACACCAGGCGAGGTATTGCTGTACGAATATCTTAAACCGCTCAATATGGAGAGTTCATTTCTGGCAGACATGCTCGACGTAAGCCACGGGACAGTTGACGCACTGATATACAATAACGGCACACTCACCGACGATATGGCTTTCAGGCTGGCAACAACATTCAATACCAGCGTTGAATTCTGGCTGAATCTACAACGAAACGTTGTCGACCAAAAGGCTTAAATATGACGCTGCCTAACACACCCAGCACCCCGCATCTGATAAAGTAGCCCAAACTCATTTTTCAGGAAGAAACCATGCGCCAACGTACCATTGTCTGCCCCATCATTCAGAACGACGGGGCCTATCTGCTGTGCAAAATGGCCGACGATCGCGGCGTGTTCCCCGGCCAGTGGGCGCTGTCCGGTGGAGGGATGGAGCCAGGCGAAACGATGGAGCAGGCGCTGCGCCGGGAAATCCGCGAGGAACTTGGCGAGGCGCTGGAGATTACCGACGTGAAGCCGTGGGCGTTTCGCGATGATATTCGAGTGAAAACTTACGCCGACGGTACCACGGAAGAGATCTATATGATTTACCTGATCTTCGACTGCATCAGCGCCAACCGTGAGGTGACGTTTAACGAAGAGTTTCAGGAAATTGTCTGGGTGCGCCCGGCGTCATTACAAGAGTTGGATCTGAATGAAGCCACTCGTCTGACATTTGCACAGAAAGGGCTGCTGTAAGGAAGGTTTGCGCATAACGACGTTGCCGCCATTATGCGCGGGTCGTTTACAGCGAGATTTTCAGGCGTCTCACAGCCTCTATCAGCTGCTCATCCGTTGGCGTCACAAACGACATACGCAGCGTCGTGTGGTCCGGCTCGTTGCAGTAGAAGAACTCGCCCGGCACGAATACCACGCCGTTGCTCAACGTTTTTTCCAGCCATTTCGTGGTGTTGATGCCGTTGTTCATTTTCGCCCACAGGAACATGCCGCCCTTTGGCTTATGGAACGACATCACATCGCCCAGCTCGGCTTCCAGTTCGTTCGCGAACGTCTGGTATTTCTGGCGATACGCTTCTCGAATCATCGTAATTTGCCCGGCCAGACGCCCCGTTTTCAGATACTCATAGGTCATCAGCTGCGACAGCGTGCTGGTGTGCAGATCGGTGGTTTGCTTCAGGTTAACTACCGCGCGTTTCAGCCACTCGGGGACCAGCACCCAGCCCACACGGGTGCCCGGCGCGAGGATTTTCGAGAAGGTTGAGGTGTAGACCACGTTATCTTCATTGCCGATATCTTTGGCGTGGGCAATTAACGGGCGGAACACTTCCTCGGTATAATTAATTTCGCTGTAGGGATCGTCTTCAATAATAACGAAATCATAGCGCTTTGATAATTCCACCAGCTGTTTACGACGCGCTTCAGAAAGCGTAACGCCGCCCGGGTTACCAAATGTCGGGACAATATAAACCGCTTTGATGGTTTTATTAGCCACCAGCGCTTCAAGTTCATCCACTTTCATTCCGTCGCCATCGGTGCCAACGGATTCAAAATTCGCCTGTGCCAGACCAAATACCTGCAGTGCGGCAAGATAGGTCGGGCGCTCAACAACAACGGTATCGCCTGGGTTGATTAACGCGCGGGCCAGAACGTCCAGAGACTGTTGCGAACCGGACGTTATCACCACGTCATCGGCTTTACAGGCAATTCCACGCCCCTCGCAAATGCGCTGGATCTCTTCGCGCAGCCCCGGTACGCCTTCGGTCAGGCCGTACTGAAATGCCTCACCAAAGTGTTGTGATAACACGGCATCTGCCGCTATTTTCAGGCCTTCGTGATCGAACAGCGCAGGGTTAGGAATACCGCCGCCAAGCGAAATCACGCCCGCCATTTTGCTGTGTTTTAATAATTCACGGATGGCGGATGATTGCAGGCCCTGCGCGCTGCTGGCGAGTTTACTGACAGACATTCTCTCTTTACCTTCTTTTTTTATGATATGACCAATCTTAGTAGCACATGTCCGCGGCTTTGATAACTCCTTTTCGCGCGCTCTGCGGGGTCGTCGCGCTATAACCATACGGATACCGTGGGTTATTCGTTATTTGTTCCTAAACCCAAATATATTTTGCAGAAGGGGAGAAACTACCAGAATTAAGGATATTCTAGCTCAGAACTTTCTTAGCTTTAGGATTAATCCCCCTTTCATTACCCCGCCAATATTTAAACAATCTTACACAAATTCACATTGCATCCATTTTGCTTACACAGCACGGAATACCCTCGATGATAGCCCGACAAAATATAGCGATAATAATATCGACAGCCACCGGCCTGTTTTTCATGCTTTCTGCCCATGCTGCTGAGCCGGATAATCAGTTTATTATCCAGCAGCAACGTCAGAAGGCGCTGGAACAGCAGCTGACGCCGCCCGTGCCGGACGTACGCCTCTCTGACGCCTCCTCCAGTTTCGGCAGAATCACCTTTCCGACCGAAACGCCGTGCTTCCCGATTAACCGGGTGGAGTTAAGCGGCCAGGATGCCCTGCCCCGCTGGCTGCCCCTGCAGCGCATGGCGGATCAGGCTCAGGGTCGCTGCCTCGGTGGTAAAGGCATCAACCTGCTGATGACCACCCTGCAAAACCGCATTGTCGACCACGGCTGGATCACCACCCGCGTTCTGGCGCCCTCACAGGATCTGAAAAGCGGCACGCTGAAGCTGGCCATCGTGCCGGGCTATATTCGTCACGTGAAGCTTACCGATGAGAGCGATGATTATATCCAGCTCTACAGCGCGTTCCCGGCGCACGAGGGCAACCTGCTGGATCTGCGCGACATCGAACAGGGGCTGGAAAACCTGCAGCGGCTGCCGACGGTGGAAGCGAATATGGAGATTATTCCCGGCGAGGAACCGGGCGAAAGCGATGTGGTCATCACCCGCAGGCAGAGCAAGATGTGGCGCGTGGGCCTGTCGCTGGACGATGCAGGCACCGAAACCACCGGGCGCTATCAGGGCGGCGTGACGCTGTCGCTGGATAATCCCTTCTCGCTGAGCGATCTGCTCTACGTATCTGCCAGCCACGACCTGAATGACAGGGGCGGCAAGGGCAGCAAAAACTATACCGCGCATTATTCGGTGCCGTTTGGCTACTGGATGCTCGGGGTGACCGGCAGCGATTACGACTATCACCAGACCGTGGCCGGGCTGAACGGCGACTACCGCTACAGCGGGAAAAGCAAAAACCTCGACGTGCAGCTAAGCCGCGTCCTGCACCGCAGCGGCACGCAGAAAACCACCCTTACCTACGACGTGCTGGCGCGCGAAACCCGTAACTACATCGACGATACCGAAGTCGGCGTTCAGCGCCGTCAGACGGCGGGCTGGCGCATAGGGCTGGAACATCGCCACTACATCGGCCAGGCCACGCTGGACGCCGGGATCAGCTACCAGCGCGGCACCCGCTGGTTTGGCGCACAGCCTGCGCCGGAAGAGACCTTCGGCGAGGCCACCGCGCTCGGCAAAATTACCCAGATTAACGCCCAGCTCAACCTGCCGTTTGATATTGGCTCGCTGAACTTCCGCTACGGCGTGCAGTACCTGCGCCAGGTCAGCAACACGCCGCTGACGCCGCAGGATCAGTTTGCCATCGGCAACCGCTGGACGGTGCGCGGCTTTGACGGGGAGCGCACCCTGAACGCCAGCCACGGCTGGTACGTGCGTAACGATCTGGCCTGGAGCACGCCGCTGCCGAATCAGGAACTTTATCTCGGCGCGGATTACGGCGAAGTGGGCGGTTACAGCTCGGATTACCTGATTGGCAAACACCTGGCCGGCGGCGTAGTGGGCCTGCGCGGCAGCGCGTTCAACACGGGCTATGACCTCTTCGCCGGCACGCCGTTCTCGAAGCCGGACGGCTTCACCACCAGCAACCTCACCCTCGGGTTTAACCTCAACTGGAGCTGGTAATGCGCATCGGAAACCTGGATATCAAAGCCCCGCTGATGCTCGGCGGTGAAGAGAGCGAAGCCGAGGTGCTGGGCGCGACCGTCTGGCTCTGGATGCACTCGCCGATGCATCGCGATGCCCCGCTGCACGCCCTCCCGACGCTGCTGCTGCCCATTATCAAGCGCGGGCAGTATGTGCTTATTTCCGAGAACAACCGGCCCGTGTTTTTCCTCAGCTGGGCCTGTCTCAATGAAGAATCAGAAGCCCGCTATCTGACCCGCCCCGCCATTGAGATGCGGGAGGAAGACTGGGACAGCGGCGACCGGATCTGGTTTTGCGACTGGATCGCCCCGTTCGGGCACACGGCGGAGATGTACGCCCTGATGTGCCGCGACATTTTCCCCGACCACATCTGCCGCGCGCTCTATCACCGCGGCGCGGCGCGCGGCAAGCGCGTGATGATTTTCCACGGCAACCGCGTCAGCCGCAAAGAGGCCAGAGAGTGGCAGCAGCAACACCCGCTCGCCGTTAACCTGCCGGAAGCGTTTAAAGGAACGAACCATGAATAAGAACCTGTACCGAATTGTCTTTAACAAAGCGCGCGGCATGCTGATGGTGGTGGCGGATATCGCCCGCTCCGGCCGCGCCGGTTCGCCACGTTCTTCCGGTATCGGTCACACCCACAGCCAGATTATCGGCAGGGTAAGCACGCTCAGCCTGAGCCTGTGGCTGGCCATGGGGGCCGTGCACACGGCGCAGGCGGCAATCGTCGCCAATACCGGTGCGCCCAAAAACCAGCAGCCGACGGTGGTCAACAGCGCCAACGGCACGCCGCAGGTGAACATTCAGACGCCGTCGAAAGCGGGCGTGTCGCGCAACAGCTACACCCAATTCGACGTGAATAAAAACGGGGCCATTCTCAACAACTCCCACAAAAACGTGCAGACCAACCTTGGCGGCATGGTGGCGGGCAACCCGTGGCTCGCCAAAGGGGAAGCGAAGGTCATCCTCAACGAGGTCAGCTCGCGCGATCCGAGCAGGCTGAACGGCATGATTGAGGTTGCCGGGCAGAAGGCGCAGGTAGTGATCGCCAACCCGGCGGGCATTACCTGCAGCGGCTGCGGCTTTATCAACGCCAACCGGGCTACCCTTACCACCGGTCAGGCGCAAATGAAAGACGGGCAACTGACGGGCTACAAGGTCGAGCGCGGCGAAGTGGTGGTGGACGGTGCCGGGATGGACACGTCCGGCGCGGATTACACCGATATCATCGCGCGCTCGGTGAAGGTTAACGCCGGGCTGTGGGCAAAAGACCTGAAGGTCACCACCGGGCGCAACACGGTGGATGCCGCCCACGAGAAAATTGAGAAAGGCAGCGATGATGCCACCGCGCGCCCGCAGCTGGCGGTGGATGTCTCAAGCCTCGGCGGCATGTACGCGGGTAAAATCCGCATGGTCGGCACCGAGCGCGGCGTCGGCGTGCGCAATGCCGGGGCGATGGGCGCGCAGGCGGGTAGCGTCACGATTACCGCCGACGGACGCATTGAGAACAGCGGCACCTTACGCGCCAGCGACAGCGCCAGCGTGCAGACCGCAGGCGAACTCTCCAACAGCGGCATGCTGACCGCGGCCAACGGCGTGCAGGTCAAGGCCGCGAGCCTCACCAGCAGCAAAGGGAGCGTGCTGGCTGCCGGGGTGAAAAGCGACGGCAGGCTTGGCGATGCGGGTGATTTACAGCTCAGCACCAGCGGCCAGCTCAGCGCCCACGGGCAGATGCTGGCGGGCGGAAACCTGAGCGCTCACGGTCAGGGCATCGACCTGAGCGGCAGCCAGACGCAGGGGAAACGGGTCCTGCTCGACGGCGGCGCGGGGGATGTGAATACCGCCAGCGCGAAAGTGAACGCCAGCGAGCTGAACGTCCGTACCGGCAAGATGCTTAACAATACCGGCGGCACGCTGGGCGCGGCGAACAGCGTGCAGATTGAAGCAGGATCCGTCGATAACACCCAGGGCAAAGTGATTGCCGTGGCGGGTAAAAACCAGATTAGCGCCGCCACGCTGAACAACACGCAGGGGCTGATTTCTGCGGTAGCGGATGACGGCGACATTACCACCCGGCAGGCCATCAACAACACCAAAGGGCGTATCGAAGCCGCCAAAACGCAGCGCATCACCGCCTCAGGGCTGAACAACCAGCAGGGGGTAATTGTCGCGGATGGCGCAACGGTTGCCCTCAACGGCGGCACGCTCGATAACACCGCCGGCGCCCTGCTCTCGCGCGGCGCGTTAAGCCTTGAAAGCGGCACGCTCGTTAACCAGAGCGGCTTCATTGCCAGCGAGGGCGACTTCCGCCTTTACGGCGGCGACGTGAATAACACCGGCGGGCAGATTGGCGCAAACCAAACCCTCACGGCGACGTTCAATACGCTGCACAATGACGGCGGCGCGGTGAAATCCGTCGGCGCGATGGCCCTTAGCGGCGTCCTGCTGGATAACGCCAGCGGCACCACCTTCTCGGGAGCCGACCTCGCCTTCACGGGCGAAACGCTAAACAACGATGCGGGGCAGCTTGCCGCCGCCGGGGACCTGTCGCTGAACGCGAAGAATCAGTTAAGCAACGCAGCGGGCATTCTCCAGGGCAACGACATCAGCATCACCACGGGCACGCTCGATAACCGCAGCGGGGGACGCCTGGTCAGCCTCTCCAGTGCCGCCCTGCACAGCGATAACCTGCAAAACGACGGCGGGCAGATCCAGAGCGTCGGCGATCTGCTGATCGACAGCGCCAGAGGGCTGGTGAATAACGCGTTGGGCCTGATCCGCAGCGGCAAAGCGGTTACGGTGAATGCGCTGAATGTTATTAACCAGAACACCCTCGGCGAGAGTCAGGGGCTGGAAGGGCAACGCGTTACCCTCACTACCCAGGCCCTCGACAACCAGAGCGGCAGCATACTGGCGAATGATACCCTCGCCGTTCGCACCGACGGCGTGCTCAACAACGGCGCGGGCGCGCTGGCCTCCGGCGGTACGCTGGATCTTAGCGGTAACGGTCTGGACCTGATGAACGCGGGCGGTACGGTCAAAGCGGGTAAAACGTTAGCCGTACAGGCACAAACGCTGGACGCCAGCGGCCAGCTGCTGTCGCTGGGAGATATGACGCTTGGTAGCGCCAGCAGCGTCATCAACAGCGGGAACACGATCGCCAACGGCAACCTCACCTTCACCACGCCGGGCGACATCACCAACAGCGGCAAGCTGATGGCGGGCAGCGCGCTGACCGTGCAGAGCGCTAACCTGACGAACGCTGCCAGCGGAGAAATTAACGCCGGAAGCAACGCGCTCAACGCCACGGGCACGGTGCTGAACCATGGCCTGATTGACGGGGTTCATACTCTTATCAACGCCGACACGCTGACCAACGTCGGCACCGGGCGCATCTACGGCGACGCCGTGGGCGTTAACAGCATCACCTTCAATAACCTGGCCGAGAACGGCACGGCAGCAACGCTTGCCGGGCGCGAGCGTGTCGATCTTGGCGTGCAGACGCTGAACAACGTCGGTCACAGTCTGATTTACAGCGCCGGTACGATGCTGATCGGCGGCGCGCTGGACGACAACGGCGCGGCAGCCGGGCGCGCGAGCGCGATTAACAACCACAGCGCCACCATCGAATCCGCCGGGGATATGGCGATTGCGGCCTCGCAGATCAACAACATCAACGACAACTTTTCCACCGAAGTGGTGCGCGTCTCTGAAGAACAGCTGACCGACTACCAGCATTCCGGCTCAACCAACCGCTGGAGTTCGAAAGAGAGCGGCGTCTGGGTGGACGGCAACTCTTCCGATGGGCTGAAAAACCTGAATACGCCAGAAGATACCGGCTCGAACAACGACAATTTCAACCAGTACGACTACACCCGCACGATTGACGAAACGCGTATCAAAGAGAGCGACCCGGCGAAGATCCTCGCGGGCGGCAGCCTGAGCCTGACCGGGGACACGCTGTTTAACGACAAGAGCCAGGTCATTGCGGGCGGTACGCTGCTGATTGACCAGATGGGCAGCGTGCAGAACGACGACGTCAGCGGCGAGCGCTATACCAACGATAGCGGCACCGTGACCCACTACTACCGTATTCGCCACAAGGGCGACGATGAGCAAGGGCGGGATCGCACCGCGTATACCCCACCAACGACCATTCAGAGCATCTCACTGAAACCGGGCCAGCTGGTGAGCAACGGCAGCGTCGAGGGCAGCAACCTCAGTATCACGCCGCTGGTTTTACCGGGCACCGGCGTGGACATCGGTCAGGCGGGAGCCCCGTCGGCACAGCAAACCGTGAAGCCGGGCGAACCGGTCACGCCACCTGCCGGCCAGCAGTTTGAGGTGACGCCTGCCGACGGTGCCATCCGCATCATTGGCCCGAACACCACCCTGCCGGACAACAGCCTGTTTAAGGTCAACCCGTCGGCGGACGTGCCGTATCTGGTGGAGACCGACCCGCGCTTTACCAACGAACGCCAGTGGCTCGGCAGCGACTACATGCAGGACGCCTTTACGAACGACGGTGATAACACGCTGAAACGTCTCGGCGACGGTTATTACGAGCAGCGTCTGGTGCGCGAGCAGGTGATTGGCATTACCGGCCAGCGCTATCTGGACGGATTCAGCAACGACGAAGAGCAATTTAAGTCGCTGATGGATAAAGGCATCACCTTCGGCAAAGCGTACAACCTCAAGCTCGGCGTGGCGCTCACCCCAGAGCAGATGGCGCTGCTGACCGGGGACATCGTCTGGCTGGTCAACACGCAGGTCAAAATGCCGGACGGGGCGATGCAGACCGTGCTGGTCCCGCAGGTTTACGCCAAAGTGAAGCAGGGCGATATTGACGGCTCCGGCGCGCTGATCGCCGGGAATAATGTGTCGATTAAGCTCAACGGCGATCTGTTTAACAGCGGCACCGTGGCCGGGCGCAACGTGCTGCAGATAGATGCAGACAACATCACCAACCGGTCCGGCACCCTTCAGGGGGCAGACGTCAGCCTGAAGGCGAAGACAGACATTAACAACGTCGGCGCGGCCATTGTGGGCGACAGCAGCGTGCTGGCGAGCGCCGGGCGCGATATCAACGTCACCACCACGACCGCCAGCGCGCAAAGCGTGAACGGCGAAAACAGCTTCGCGCGCACCACTATTGACAGCGTCGCGGGAATTTACGTCCAGGGCGATGACGGCAGGCTTGCGCTGCAGTCCGGGCGCGACATTACCCTGACCGGCGCACAGGTGACCGCCAGCGGTGAGAACGGCAAAGCGCAGCTGGTCGCCGGGCGTGATATGCACCTGAACACCGTCACCACGGCAAGCCGTGACAATCTGGTGTGGGATGCGGACAACACGCTTAAACAGAGCGACACCACAAGCGTCGGCAGTGAGGTGACCGGTAAAGGCGACGTCACGCTGGCGGCCGGTAACGACCTGACCGCGCGCGCTGCCGCCCTCTCCGCCGGGCAGGCGCTTAACGTCAGCGCGGGCAACAACCTGACGCTGGCGGCGGGCGAAAATACGCAGGATCTGGACGAGCGCCATAAGGTGGTCGGCGGCAACGGCTGGCTGTCAAAAACCACCACCACCACGCACGACGTGATTTCTCGCCAAACCGCCCAGGGCAGCGAGCTGAACGGCAACACCGTTAACCTGGCGGCCGGAAACGATCTGACCGTTCGCGGCAGCAGCGTGGCGGGCACGGGCGATGTCGCCCTGCGGGCGGGCAACGACCTGACCGTGGAGACCGCCGCGGAGCGCAATGCCGAAGAGCACATGAAGCAGGAGAAAAAATCCGGGCTGTTGAGCTCCGGCGGCATCGGCTTCAGCGTGGGCTCGCAGAGCATCAAAACCACCGATACCGGCAATGATGCCATGCAGGCGGGCAGCACCGTCGGCAGCGTCAACGGCGACCTGACGCTGCGCGCGGGCAATCGCCTGACGGTGAGCGGTTCCGATCTGGTGGCCGGTCAGGATATGGCCCTGAGCGGGAAAGACGTGGACATTACCGCGGTGAACAACCGCAGCCAGCAAACGCACGAGGTGGAGCAGAAAACGTCCGGCCTGACGCTGGCGCTCTCCGGCACCGTCGGCAGCGCGCTCAACAGCGCCGTGGAGGCTTCGCAGCAGGCGAAATCGTCCGGCAGCGGCCGTCTGCAGGCGCTACAGGGCGTGAAGGCCGCGCTCTCCGGCGTGCAGGCCGCACAGGCCGCGAGGATGGATCAGGCTCAGGGGGCGGCTGCCGACAACACCAACACGGTGGGCATAAGCCTCTCCTACGGCAGCCAGTCGTCGAAATCAACGCAATACAGCGAGCAGAACACCGCCCAGGGCAGCACCCTCAACGCCGGGCGCGATCTCAGCGTCATCGCCACCGGCAGCGGCGAGCAAGGCGCGGACGGTGACCTGACCGTTGAGGGCAGCCAGCTTAAAGCCGGAAACGATCTGACGCTTGCCGCCAACCGCGATCTCTACCTGCGCTCGGCGCAAAACACGCAGCTGCTGGACGGCAAAAACGAAAGCAAGGGCGGCAGCGTGGGCGTCGGGATCGGCGTCGGCTCCGGCGGCTTTGGCCTCAACATTTCCGCCAGCGTGAACCGCGGCAAAGGCAGCGAGAGCGGTAACGGCACCACCCACAGCGAGGCCACCGTTGACGCGGGCCGTCAGGTCACGCTGCTGACCGGACGTGATGCCACGCTGACCGGCGCGCAGGTCAGCGGCGAAACGGTGAAGGCGGACATTGGCCGCAACCTGACGCTCGCCTCCGAACAGGACAGCGATCGCTACGACTCAAAACAGCAGAACGCCAGCGCGGGGGGAAGCTTCAGCATAGGGTCCATGACCGGCTCCGCCAGCGTGAACCTCAGCCGCGACAAAATGCACAGCAACTACGATTCCGTCGTGGAACAGACCGGGATCTTCGCGGGTAAAGGCGGGTATGACGTCACCGTGGGCGAGCATACGCAGCTTAACGGGGCGGTGATTGGCTCCACGGCAGCAGCCGATAAAAACCGCCTGGATACCGGCACAATCGGCTTCAGCGATATTGAAAACCGCGCGGATTACGAAGTGGAGCATCAGAGCGTGGGCATGAGCACCGGGGGCAGCATCGGCAGCCAGTTTGCCGGTAATATGGCCAACGGATTGCTGGTCGGCGCAAACCGCGAGGGGCATGACAGCAGCACCACGCGCGCGGCGGTTTCGGAGGGTGCCCTGATCGTTCGCGACCAGGATCGTCAATCTCAGGACATCGCCCTGCTGAGCCGCGACGTGGAGCACGCCAACCAGACGCTCTCCCCTATCTTCGACAAGGAGAAAGAGCAGGAGCGTCTGCAGCAGGCGCAGCTGATCGGCGAGATTGGTAATCAGGTTGCCGATATTGCCCGCACCGAGGGCAATATTCGCGCCACCAACGCCGCGAACGAGAAGCTCAATAGCGCCAACGCGCAGGATTTACAGGACGCGAAAGCCGCGTGGGAAAAAGCCAACCCGGGCAAGACCGCGACGCTTAACGACATTAGCGGTCAGATCTACAAAACCGCCTATGACGACGCGATGCGCGCCTCCGGCTTTGGCACCGGCGGTCAGTATCAGCAGGCCATTCAGGCCGCGACCGCTGCGGTGCAGGGTCTGGCAGGCAGCGATCTCAGCGCCGCGATTGCCGGCGGCGCCGCGCCGTACGTGGCTGAAGTGATTGGTCACTACAGCGATTTAAACGACGCCGGTAAAGTGGCCGCCCACGCGGTGGTGAACGCCGCCCTGGCCGCCGCGCAGAATCAAAACGCGCTGGCGGGCGCTGCGGGCGCCGCCACCGGAGAACTGGTGGGGATGATCGCCAAAGAGATGTACGGCAAACCGGCCAACGAGCTGGATGAAACGCAGAAGCAGACGGTCTCCGCGCTGGCAACGCTGGCGGCGGGGCTTTCCGGCGGGCTGGCGGGCGACAGCAGCGCGTCCGCCGTGGCAGGGGCGCAGGCGGGTAAAACGACGGTTGAGAATAACTCGATGGGCGACATTGCAGCCGCCTTGTCGCAGGGGAAAACGACGGAGCAAGTGGCCGAAGAGCACGTGAAGGCCGAGAATGAACGCTACAAGCGCGAAAACTGTGGCGGGATGAGCGCCGAAGCCTGCTCCGTTAAAATGTACACGGAGCGTCGGGAATCGCTTAAACAGATGGCGCTGTATGGCGTTGATTTTGTCCCGGTCGTGGGGGATATCAAGAGCTTCGCAGAAGCAAACAGCGCGCTGGACTATCTGGCCGCCGCCATCGGCGTTATCCCTGGCGCGGGCGATGTGGCGGGCAAAGCCATCAAGGGCGCGGAAAAAGCGCTTAAAGCGGGCGATCTTGAGGCTGCCTCGACGCTGATTAACAAGGCCAGCAGCGAGATTCAAAGCGTCAGGGCCCTTGACGTCGGTTCTTACGATGAACTTAAAGTACGCGCAGTCGTGGGCGATGGCCTCGAACACGATCATATTCCGTCGTTTGCCGCACTGCGAAAAGCGAAGGAAAACGAGCTGGGGAGAAAGCTGACGCCAGCGGAAGAAAAAACTTTATATAAAAATGCAACTGCTGTAGAAGTGCCAAAAGATGTTCATCGCGCTGGGCCGACCTACGGGGGCAAAAATAATGCCGCGCAGGTTGAACAAGACGCGCTTGATCTTTGTGGTGCGGTCTGTCGCGATACAGATGCCTTAAGATCGAATATGGTTGAACGTGGATACGAACCAAAACAGGTTGATGAAGCGATAGAAAAAATCATTGACCGAAACCGTAGAACTGGAGTGATAAAGTGATGTTAACCTGGAATAGTTTTATCGACATGTTAGGGGTGCAAAAGACGGATACTCGCGTTGTTCGTCTTTCGCAAGAGCTCAATGAATTACCTGACATTGATGAGAGTGTTTTAGGGGACAGGACCTATTACTCCTTCTTCCGCGCAGGCATATTGCTTTTAATAGAAGATGAGCAGGTGGATCAAATTAGCTTTTATATAGAGTCTGATGAAGGGTTCGAAAAATATAAAGGTGAGTTACCTTTTTCTGCAGGCCATACCGAGTCTGAGATCGTTGGCATTCTCGGAAGTCCTTCATTTTCAGGGGGCGGAAAAACGGATACGCTACTGGGGTATATTGACCGCTGGGTAAAATACGACAACGATAAATATTCGTTGCATCTACAGTTCGGTCAAAACAACGTATTACGTAGAGCAACGCTCGCACGGTAACGCGTTCTGCCTTAATCAAAATTTTTGCCTCCCCTACTAATAAAGGGGAGGCAAATACCAGGACTATTCCGGCCTTTAAGAATAATCCCTATTTCATCCCCCGCCAAAAAAACCAACAATTTTAGCCGCTATATCGCACATGGTTTCCCCATGGCTTCACAATAAAAATGACGAAAGGATAACGGAAGATGAAATATGTATCTCTGGCGGTACTTATCGCGGCAAGCCTGGCAAGCGGCGCAGCTCTCGCGGATAAGCACACTGTTTCTGTTGGTTATGCGCAGAGCAAAATAGAAGACTTCAAAAATATCCGCGGCGTTAACGCGCAGTATCGCTATGAGTGGGATTCCCCGTGGAGCGTAATGGGTTCCTTCACCTATATGAGCGGCGACCAGGACGAAAATTATTATGTTGCTTCTGATTCGGTGAAAAACCATATCGAAGCAAAATATTATTCCCTGCTGGTGGGTCCGGCGTACCGTATTAACGAGTACGTTTCCCTTTACGCGCTGGGCGGTGTTGCCCACGCCAAAGCGGACGGTGACACCAAATGGGTCAACGCGGGCGACGGCTATACCCAGCGCGACAGCATCTCCGAGAAATCGACCTCTTTCGCCTACGGCGCGGGCGTACAGTTTAACCCAACGCCAGAGCTGGCGATTAACGTCGGGTACGAAGGGACCAATGCGGATCTCGACGGCAACCGTTCCATCAACGGGTTTAACGTGGGCGTGGGTTACCGCTTCTAACCCCCTTTTCGCCTGACCCGGCCTACGGACCGGGTTTTGTAGGCCCGGTAAGCGCAGCGCCACCGGGCATGACAGACCCCACAACATGCGCAATAAACTGCGTGAGCTTTGGCAAAGGCCTGAGATCCTGTCGCCACAGGAGATGCACCGGTCTTGGCTCAGGCGTGAATTTCTCCAGCACCCGTACCAGCCTTCCGCTTGCCAGCTCTTCTGCCACCAGCACTTCCGGCTGGAGCAACAGCCCCGCCCCCGCTCTCGCCGCCATCCGCAATCCGTAGCCGTCGTTACACCTTAATATCGCATCACGCTTCCAGCGCACCTCCCCCTCCACGCCCGGCAGCCGCCACTCGTTGCGCGCGGTCCAGACCGTGTGGGAAAGACACAGATGATCCACCAGATCGGCAGGGGTTTGCGGCGTGCCGTGGCGGGCTAAATAGTCCGGCGCGGCGCAGATCGCCATCCGGTAGGGACAAAGGTATTTTGCCACCAGGTCGTCATTGCGAATGTCACCGATGCGGATCGCCAGATCGACGCCTTCATCCACCAGATCCACCATTCGGTTGGTGAGGTCCAGCTCCACGCGGACGTCCGGAAAGCGCTGCAAAAACGTGGCGGTGAGGGGCGCAATCACGCAGGCGCCAAACGAGGTGGGCGCCGTCACGCGCAGCGTCCCGGCAGGTGCGGCACGCAGCCGCTCCACCGCGCTTTCAGCGAGGGTGACCTGCTCCAGCACGCGCTTTGCTTCTTCAAAATAGACGCGTCCGGCATCGGTCAGACTTTGACGCCGCGTGTTGCGCTCCAGCAGGCGCGTGCCGAGCCGGGATTCCAGCAGCGCGATGTACTTTCCCACCATCACCGCCGACATCTCCAGCCGTGCCGCCGCCGCGGTGAAGCTGCCGCTTTCCACTACCGCAACGAACGTTTCCATGCTGCGAAGCTTATCCATATTCCAAACTCCTGGTTAGTAATCATCTAACGTTAGCCCAGTTTATCCGACATTTTATTTATTAAAGAATGAAGGCTCACAACATGAGGAGTCTGCTATGAAAATCGTCATTATTGGTGCCAGCGGTACGGTCGGTCGTGCGGTAACGGAAGAGCTGAGTCGTCGCCACGAGCTCATCCGCGTCGGGCGTACGCAGGGAGATTATCAGGTGGATATCACCTCTCAGGAGAGCGTGCAGGCGCTGTTTGAAAAAATCGGCCCGGTGGATGCGATTGTCTCCGCCAGCGGCGGCCTGCACTTCGGCCCGCTCGTAGCCATGAAGGACAGCGACTTCAACAAGGGGCTACAGGATAAATTACTGGGGCAGGTACGCCTGGCGCTGACCGGCCAGCACTACCTGAACGAAGGCGGCTCGATTACGCTGATAAGCGGGATTGTGGCGCACGAGCCGATTGCGCAGGGCGTGAATGCCACCACGGTGAACGCGGCGCTGGAAGGGTTTGTGCGCGCTGCCGCCTGCGAGCTGCCGCGCGGGATCCGCATCAACCTGATTAGCCCGACGGTGCTCACCGAATCCGCCGAGGCGTACGACGGCTTCTTCCCGGGCTTTGAAAGCGTGCCCGCCGCCACCGTTGCGCTGGCCTATCGCCGCAGCGTGGAAGGCGTGCAGAGCGGGCGGGTTTACAAGGTGGGTTACTGAGCCTTACGGGCGGCGATCAACACCAGCATCGGGCGTTCAGCCTCTTCGGCCAGCGCGGGCCAGGCGTCAGTCTGCGCCTGCGTTGGGCCCCATTCGTTGACCTCATCGATCGTCAGTCCGGCCTTGATTAGCGCGTTGAGCGTGGTGCCGAGCGTGCGGTGATATTTAATCACCCCGTCCGCCAGCCAGTTGCTGACGCGCTGGCCTTCGTCCTGATAGTGGTTCACGCCCCAGAACCGCTCGCCGCTGTCGTCGGTCAGCCAGCCCTGACGGGTGGCGCAGGTGTAAATCGGGTGCTCCATGGAAAAGACCAGGCTGCCGCCCGGCCTGAGCGCGCGCTGAACCTTCGCAAACAGGGTATCCAGCTCCGGCAGGTAGTGCAGCGCCAGCGAGCTGTAGACCAGATCGAGGCTGTTCTCGGTGAGGCTGAGAGATTCCAGGTCGCTACGCTGATAGTGAATCTGTGGGTCATCCGTCAGTTCAGCCGCGCGGGCGAGCATCTTTTCTGAGATATCAACGCCCGTGACGTCAGCTGCGCCCAGCGCGCGCGCCGCGCGGCAGAACCAGCCGTAGCCGCAGCCGAGATCGACAACCGATTTGCCGGCTAAACCCGGCAGCATGTTTTTCAGCGCGGGCCACTCGGGCGCGCCGTCCAGCCCCTGTACCGAGCGCGGAAGCCGGGCGTAGCCTTCAAAAAATGCCGGGTTGTCGTAGATGTTTTGTGCCATGGCAGATCCCTCTTTAAGAATGAGCCCGCAGTATAAAACATTGCCGGGTGGCGCTGCGCTTACCCGGCCTACAATTTGAGGATTTCTGTAGGCCGGGTAAGGCGAAGCCGCCACCCGGCGCGCTTTTAGCTCACGGAGCCCCAGACCAGATTTCCCTTGTGGAACGTCGCGGTGCGCGGGGAAATACGCGCCACGGCCTCGGCGGAGCAGGAGGCGTCCACCAGCACAAAGCTGGCGTCATCCTGCGCTTTTGGCCACACGCGTTCGCCTTTGTCGTTCAGCGGCAGCACGTCGCCGGTGGCGATGCCGAGCGCGCGGGAGAGAGTCTGCTCGTTCGGGCGAATATAGAGCTGCGCATAGAGATTCGCTTTTTCCAGCATGTCCCCCAGGCCGTACGGCGACCAGTGGTCGATGACGCTGTCGGTGCCCGTCATGACGAACACGCCCTTCTCGCGAAGCTGCTTCAGCGGCATGTGCAGGGTGCCAATCGGCACGGTCGAGGCGATGGTCACCTGCTGCGCCGCCATGCGGGTAGCAAGTTCATCCACCTGCTGCTCGTTGAGCGTCGCCAGCGCAAAGGCGTGGCTGATGGTGAGTTTCCCCTTCAGCGCCGGCGTTTTCTCCACGGTTTCCACCATGTAGTTCACCGCCGCCACGCCCGCCGGGCTGGTTTCGTGCAGGTGAATATCCACCCCTTTGTCGTAGTCCAGCGCAATCTGGAACATGGTGTCGAGGGATTTCTCCATCGCGCCGTCCACGCTCGTGGGATCCAGCCCGCCCACGTAGTGCGCCCCGGCCTGCATCGCCTCGCGCATCAGCTTTTCAGAATTCGACAGCAGCAGGCCGTGCTGCGGGAAGGCGACGATTTCGCAGTCAAAACCCGCTTTGCGGCGCGCCAGCACCGCCTGCAGATTTTCCAGGTTTTTCAGGCCAGAAACCGGCTCAATGTTGCAGTGGCTGCGGGCGATGGAGGAACCTTTCGACTGGATCAGATCGATAAGCTTTTCCGCACGTTCCTGGGTGTAGGGCTGCAGCTCCGGCAGCAGCTTCTGCTCCAGGCGGATCATATCCTGAATGGTCGTTCCGGCCGGACGGTTCAGGGAGCGCCACGGGCCGCCGTAAAAGGTTTTATCCAGGTGAATGTGCATGTCGCGCATCGCCGGAAGCATCAGCTTTTTACCCGCATCATAGTGCGGCAGCGTGGCGTCGGCGTGGCTGCTGTTGTCGCGCAGGGCGACGATCTTCCCGTCTTTAATCTCCAGCGTTTTCAGTTCGGTGCGGGTGCTCGTCGCCACGCCGCCGTCGACGTTAAATCCGGCCTCCAGCAGCACGTTGTCGAGGTAATAGTGTGTTGCGGTGACGTTCATCGGTTTGCCGGTCTCGCTGGTTGTCTTTGCGGAGTCAGCAGCATACGCGACGGAGCCGGTGGCGCCAAACAGCGCGCAGGCGGTGACCATTTTGCCGCTCTGGCTAATAAACTCGCGGCGGCTTTTATTTTCACTCATCTTATCTTCCTTCATTAACGATGTGGGTACCGGTTTCCCCGCGCAGCGCCGCGGGCAGGCAGTCCGGCGAGGTGACGATCACCCGCCTGCCGCCGTGCTTTAAAAATTCCAGCGAGGCGACGATTTTGGGCAGCATGCTGCCTGCCGGGAAGTGGCCCTCATCCATGTAGCGCGTCATCTGCGCCACGCTGACCGTATCCAGCGCCTGCTGGTTCGGCTTGCCGAAGTTAACGCACACTTTCTCGACGCCAGTGGTGATCGCCAGCACGTCGGCGTGGATTTCGCGCGCCAGCAGCGCGGTGGAGAGATCTTTATCAATCACCGCGTCGACGCTCTGGTAGTCACCCTGCTCGCTGCGCACCACAGGAATACCGCCACCGCCCGCGCCGATTACCACAAAGCCTTTTTGCGTCAGCGTTTTGATGGCGTCGGCCTCAACGATGCGCAGCGGCTGGGGTGAAGCCACCACGCGGCGGTAGCCCCGACCGGAATCCTCAACAAAATGCCAGTCCGGGTGCGCAAGCTGTAGCGCATCGCGCTGCGCCTCGCTGAAGAACGCGCCGATAGGCTTCGTCGGATGCGTGAAGCCGGGATCGTTTTTATCCACCTCAACCTGAGTCACGACCGTGACCGCCTTCTGCTCGCCGCGCGCGGCCAGGCGGTTGTTGAGCGCCTGCTGGATCAGGTAGCCGATGCCGCCCTGGGTATCCGCCACGCAGTTGGCCAGCGGCGTCAGCGGCAGCCCTTCCCGCTCGTGGGCGATTTCGGCGCGGCGCAGATCCAGCCCTACCTGAGGGCCGTTGCCGTGGGTGAGCACGATGTCATAGTCGGAGGCCAGCATTTCGAGCACCGACTCGGCCACCGCTTTCACCGCCTGCGTCTGATGTTCAACCGACTGGCTGGCGTTGTCTTTGATAATGCTGTTGCCGCCGATGGCGACGACCATGAGTTCTTTCATTTTGTTTCCTTTAGAAGGTGCGTTCTGGTGCCCTCACCCCGGCCCTCTCCCACAGGGAGAGGGGGATTAACGTTCCCTCTCCCTGTGGGAGAGGGTTAGGGTGAGGGCATCAGGCATTATCAGGACTCAGAAACCGGTGCCGCAGCGCTCGCCGCTTCCCGGCTATCGAGGAAATGCTTCACCACAAACATGCCGCCCATCATCAGGTAGGCCGTGACGAACATCAGGGAACTGCCTTCGGCAAAGCCCACCACCGGGGCGTGAATGACGCCGAACAGCGCCAGCAGCGCGCCGACGGCTGCCGCAACGGCACCGCGCAGCGGCTTATTGATGATGGAGAAGATGGCGATGCAGCCCCAGAGCATGCTGGCGAGCGGTGCGCCGTTGCCGAGATGCATCAGCCCTTCGTAGTAGATCCCCTTGCTGTGCAGCACGTCGGTGCCGATTTTCGCCGCGCTCGTGCCCGCGGCGCTCATCACGCTGTTCATCATGGTCAGCGCCCAGTTGGCGATCCACGGGAACAGGCAGATGAAAATCACCGGCACCTCCACCTTGGGGGTTTCCCTCACCACCTGGTTGGCCGTCACCACGCCGATAAACACCAGTATCGGCACGATGGCGGTCATCGGAATGATGGCGAGCATAAATGCCCCCAGCCCGAACAGCGGCACGATGAACATGGTCACGCCCGAGGCCAGCGTGTAGCCGATGCTGGCCCCCATCGCTTTCCAGCCGGGATGACCAACGTAGACCGTCACCGGGAAGGGGTTGCCCATCAGGCAGCCGAGCATGGAGGCCAGGCCGTTCGCCAGCATCACCTTGCGGGTTGGGTAGGGGTCACCCGCCGCGTGGGCGCTTTCGATGTTTTCCAGGTCAAAGATGTAGTTCGCCAGCCCCAGCGGGACGGCAGAAGCGAGATACGGCAGCGCGTGCGGCAGGCCCTGCAGGAAACCTTCCACGTGGATCTGCGGCGGGTTAAAGCCGAACGACGACATCGAGGCTTTGATGGCCTCCGGGCTTTGCAGGCCGGAAATCCACGCCAGCGCCGTACCGGCAATTAACAGCAGCAGGCCGGTCGGGATTTTGGCGAAAATCGGCTTTTTGCCAAACCAGTTAATGAAGATCAGCAGCAGCACGATAAACGATACGGTCGGCGCTTCGAACGCCTGCAGCATCGGGTTCATCGCCAGCAGCAGCAGGCCTAAACCGGACAGGCACGACAGCAGCACGGTACGCGGGATCATCTTGCGGATGGTTTCACCCAGGAACGAACCGCCCGCGAGGATCATCGCTTCAACAAAGCACCACACCAGGCCGATTTGGATAGCAAAATCCGCATCGCCCGTTTGCTGATAAACCGGCATCAGCACCAGGAAGGTCACGGTAAAAATCGACGGCGCGCTCGGGCCGGACGGGAGCGCGGTGACGTCCGTTCGCCCGGTGGCGCGCGCCATCTGCAGGCCAAACCACGCGTAGCAAATACTCGCGACCAGCACCGCCAGCCCGAAGGCTGGCGCAATGCGTCCATAAACAATCTCTTTCGGGATGCCGACGACAAAAATGAGCAGCCCCATCATGGTCAGCAAATTGGTCAGATTGTTGGTCATCAACCCGAAATACGCCGCCCAGTCACCTCTTTTCCACTCCAGTTTCATGTTTTTCATGGATGCTTGCCTTATAAAAAGTAGCGATCGCGGAAGGTCAACAGCGCCTTTTCAAAACAGCTGAACGGCGGGTGAACGATGCCCGCCCCAATCATGCCGATGCCCGCGTCTTTGTGGGCAATGGCGGTGTTGATCACCGGCAGAATGCCGCTGCCCGCGACTTTGGTGATGTCGATGGCGGTAGGGATGCCCATAAACGAGAGCAGCGGAATGGTGACGTTCGGGTTTTCGCCAAGGGTGATTTCGCGCATCTGGCGGGAGAAGTCGATAGCTTCGTCCACCGTGCCGCCCACCAGCGCAACGATCGCCGGGGCCGTCGCCATGGCAAAGCCGCCGATGCCGTAGGTTTCGGTGATGGCGCTGTCGCCGATATCCAGCCCGGAGTCTTCCGGCCTGTAGCCCGCGAACATGGGGCCGATCACCTGCTGCGCCGGGCCGGTGAACCACTGCCCCGGCAGGCCGGAAATGCGCAGGCCAAACTCGTAGCCGTTGCGCGCCATGGTTGTTACCACGGTGCTGTACTCAATGCCGTGCGCGGCGTCCAGCGCGGCTTTACACATCGCCATCCACGTCGGGCCGGAGAAGTAGTCGCTGCTGGCGACAAACTCGAACACCTCGCGCTGCTGCTCCACCGGATAGCCCGCCTGAATCAGCCCCGGCGTCAGCGCCTGGATGAGCAGCGTGGTGCCCGCGTTGTTGCGGTTGTGGCACTCGTCGCCCATGTGCAGCGCCTGCGCCAGCATCAGGCGCAGGTCGATTTCGCCGATAATCTTCATCGCGTCGCGCAGCATCGGGCCGAGCACGTCGCGCATCCAGTTCAGGCGGTCGATCACGCTCTGGTCATTGGCGCCCATGCGCAGGATCTTCGCCATCTGCTCGCTGAGGTTGGTGAAGGCGCGGTTGCCGTAGGTTTTGTTTTCAACGATGTGCATAAACATCGACGCGGAGGTGACGCCCGCCATCGAGCCCACGCAGTCGTGCTCGTGGCACGGCGAGAAGGTGATGTCGCCTGAAGCCGCCAGCCTTGCCGCGTCGTCCAGATCTTTCGCCAGCCCTTCGAACACCAGCGCCCCGGTGACCGCGCCCTTCATCGCCCCGCACATCTTTTCCCATGAGACGGGCGGACCGGCGTGCAGAATGGTGGTGCGGGTCATCCCCGGCACAACGTTAATGGCCTGGTCGTAGCCCACCAGCACCGGGTGGGACTGGATGATGCGCTCAAGGGCGATTTGGTTAGCGGCGGCGATTTTCTCCGCCAGCGGTTTTTCCGCCAGCTGGTCGAGCGCCTCAACGACCTGCATATTGCCCTGCCCCGGCGGCGTCCAGTCGAGCTGGGTGACGGGAACGTGCTGTTTTTTGAGATCGTCGCTGAACATCGCGATGCCGACGTTAATCACGTTCAGCGGCTGGTTGAATAAGGTGGTCATTATGCTTTCTCCCCTTTGCAGACAAATTCGCGCGCCAGTAATCCGGTATTGGTGCTGCTGCTGGCCCAGATAACGCCAGCGTCGGTCAGCAGCTGGCACTGCTGCGCCAGCGACTGCGGATCCTGGTCGGTGCCGAGCACGTAGCCGAGGATCTCCAGAGGGCGGTTATCGGCCTTCGCAATCGCCTGCGCCTCCTTAATGGCGTCAAGCATCACGCCGACCGGATCCTCGTGCGCGCCGAAGCCCAGCACGAAGTCCATCACAATGACGCCCACCTCAGGATCGCGCGCCTCCTGCAGCAGGCGGCTGATGCGGTTGGTCGGGTCGATCATCGGGTGCGGTTTGCCGTTGGTGAAGTCGTCGTCGCCAAAGTCGAGGAAGGTGTGGGCTTTACTGACGCTGATGTCGCTCAGGCGTTTCGCGGGATCCGGCTGAATGTTGCTGTAGACGTCGTCGAATTTCGCAAGCGCGGCGAACATCGCCTCATCGCACAGGGTGCCGCCGCAGAACAGGCCGCGAATGTACTTTTGCTGCGGGGTCAGGCGGGCGCGCACCTCTTCAATCAGCGGCCAGTTGAGCGGGTGTAGATCGAGGGACTCTTTTTTAATGCCGGTAAGCAGAACCGCCTTCAGCGCGGCCTCTTTGGTACCGCGCGCAAACTGCAGGCCGTCTTCATCGGCGGGCGGTTCGCTGCGCCCAAGGAAGCAGACAACCACCGGCTTGCGGCAGGCGCGCGCGCGGGCCAGCACTTTCTCCGCCACGGCTGGCGCGGGCGGCTTGGAGATGAGCGCAATCACCTGCGTGGCGTCGTCGGCCTCCAGCATCTCGATGGCGTCGAGCATCATCAGGCCGCCGATTTTTTCGCTCAGATCGCGCCCGCCGGTGCCAATCAGCTGCGATACGCCGCCGCCGAATTCATGAATGCGCACGCTCAGCTCCTGGCTGCCGGTGCCGGATGCGCCGACGATGCCAATCGGGCCGCGGCGCACCGCGTTGGCGAAGCACAGTCCCGCGCCGTTGATGATGGCGGTGCCGCAGTCCGGCCCCATCATCAGCAGCCCTTTCTCATGCGCCAGCTGCTTCAGCGCCAGCTCGTCGTCGAGCGATACGTTGTCGGAAAACAGCATCACGTTGAGATCGTTTTCCAGCGCCTGCCGCGCTTCGCGTGCGGCGAAGGTGCCGTTAACCGATATCACCGCAAGGTTTGCCTCAGGGCGATGGGTTTTGGCGCTGGCAATCGTCGCGTAGCGTGCCTCATGGGAGCCCGCGCTCTCTTTACGGATAAATAAGGCTTCAATGGCCGCCAGCGTTTCATCATTCGCCGCGTCGCCTTTAATCACGATCATCAGATCGCCGTTTTTGGCTTCCGCTAATTCCGGCGTTAATAGCCCGAGATTTTTTAGGACGCCTTTATTCATCTCCGTCGCCATTGCCACAAACGCCTGTTCAACGCCCGGCAATTTATTGGCTTTGGTGGAAACGGACATCAATGACACCGAATCAAAATAGGTGTTCTTTTTTATGACGATTTTGGTTGGCATTATTTTCTCCAGAATGCGGATAAAAGGGGGCCGCCGTCGTGCAGAATGCACGTCGGTAAAAATGCGTTTTTTAATTAACGGCCAGCCGGAAAAGGCTGGCCGGAGACGTTATGCGCCTGCGGCCAGCAGCAGGTCAGCGATCGCGTCGAAGCCTTTTTCTCGCGCCAGTTCGAGCGGCGTTTTACCGTATTTATCGGTCATGTGCGGGTTTGCGCCGTTGTCCAGCAGCAGCTTGACGATCTCCTGCTGCTTCGCGCCGCCGTCGTTGAGTACGATGGCTTCCAGCAGCGGCGTCCAGCCGACAAAGTTGGTGTGGTTGACGTTGATATCAGTTTTTTCCAGCAGCTCGCGCACAATCTCAACGTGCCCCTTTTCGCTGGCGGGCGTGATGCCCACGCCGCCGAAACGCGTCAGGCGATCGAGATCCGGGTTAGCCGGAAGGACAAGGCGCAGCAGGGTGAGATCGTTGGTCAGACAGCTAATCAGGAAAGGGTTGAAGCAGGTGTTATCCTGCCGATCGATATCCGCGCCGGCAGAAATTAAAAACTCAACGCTGGAATACTGTTTTTTGAGGCTGGCAATAATAATGGCGGTTCTTTTCTGACGGTTGGTGGCATTAATATCCACACCTTTATCCAGGCAGGCTTTTAGGGCAGCAACGTTGCCCTGCTCTGCCGACAGCAGAAATTCAGTAACGAGTTCATTTTCAGACATATTCAGACTCCCGATGATTCACTTCTGATGACCTGAGAATAGCAACAGCCTGGTCAGAAAAGAATCCGCTTAAAAAGGATTCATCGACAGCCAATTCATTGTTAAGGTAAATTCAACAGTCAGGTTAAAACGTGCGTCTGTGCAACCTTTTTCTTATGTTTGAGGGCGTTTTAGCGTTTCAAACTGCATTATGCTTATGCCTGATAAAGCCTTGCATGGCGCGGCCTCCATGAAATAGTCAGAACTGTGATCGGCTTCAAATGCGGTGTAACAGCGTTGTTAAAATATGTTCAAAACTGATGGCGACACGGAGCCGTAATATGAATTCCATCTTTACCGAAGAGAATCTCCTGGCCTTCACCACCGCGGCGCGCTTTGGCAGCTTCAGCAAGGCCGCCGCGGAGCTGGGCGTCACTACCTCGGCCATCAGCTACACCATTAAGCGCATGGAGACCGGGCTGGACGTGGTGCTGTTTGTGCGCAACACGCGCAGCATCGAGCTGACCGAGTCCGGCTTTTACTTTTACCGCAAAGCCACCGACCTGCTGAATGACTTCCACGCCATCAAGCGCGGGATAGATACTATCTCCCAGGGGATCGAAACGCGGGTGCGCATCTGTATTAACCAGCTTTTATATACGCCGCGCCACACCGCCCGGCTGCTGCAGGTGTTGAAAAAACAGTTCCCCACCTGCCAGATCACGGTAACGACCGAGGTGTACAACGGCGTCTGGGATTCAATCATTAATAACCAGGCCAATATCGCCATTGGCGCGCCGGATTCGCTGCTCGACGGCGGCGGCATTGACTATACCGAGATTGGCGCCATCCGCTGGGTCTTTGCGATTGCCCCGTCGCATCCGCTGGCGTTTACGCCGGAGCCAATAGCGGAAAGCCAGCTCCGCCTTTATCCGAACATCATGGTGGAAGATACCGCGCACACCATCAATAAGAAGGTCGGCTGGCTTCTTCACGGGCAGGAGGCCATTCTGGTGCCGGATTTCAACACCAAATGCCAGTGTCAGATCCTGGGTGAAGGCATTGGTTTTTTACCGGAATATATGGTGCGGGAGGCGGTGGAGGACGGCCTGCTGATTGCGCGGCGCATCAATAATCCGCGTCAGGACTCGCGCATGCTGCTTGCCACACAGCATGCGGCGACCGGCCAGGTCACGCGCTGGATCAAACAGCAGTTTGGCCCAGAAGGCGTGCTGACCGGGATCTACAGCGATTTACTCTGGCGCGCCTAGCTTTTGGTCTGCACCCAAAAGGCGTGAATAAGACCGGGAATATACCCCAGCAGGGTCAGAAGGATATTCAGGAGGAATGCCCAGCCAAAACCTTTGCCAAGCAGCACGCCCAGCGGCGGCAGAACGATCGTGAAAACAATACGCCAAAAACCCATAACAACTCCGTGCAAGCTAACCAATTGAAAATCAAAAAGAGTACATACTCTAAGCGTAGCCAGTGTATCGGCAACTGTCATCCCACTCGCGACCTTTTACCCGCTTTTACCCTCTTTACACTGGCTGAAGATGGGCTTTAAATGCTCTACTTGTCTGACCTATACCGACCGTTTCCGTAAGGACACACGATGCCACTTGCTCTTATTACGCCACAACAGGCGAACGCGCGCATTGCCGATGGCGCGAAGCTGATTGATATTCGCGATACCGATGAATACGCCCGCGAGCATATTGCTGCTGCCAAATCCGTACCGCTGGATACCCTTCCCGGCGGCCTGAAAACACAGCCTGGTGAAACGGTTATTTTCCACTGTCAGTCCGGCGCGCGGACAGCAAATAACGATGCCCGCCTGGCGCAGGCGGCATCGCCGGCACAGGCATACGTGGTTGAGGGCGGAATTCAGGGCTGGAAACAGGCCGGGCTGCCGACGGTTGAAGACAGGTCGCAGCCGATTCCCCTGATGCGTCAGGTGCAAATTGCTGCCGGGCTGTTGATTCTGTGCGGCGTGGTGCTGGGCTACAGCGTCTCCAGCGGCTTTTTCCTGCTGAGCGGCTTTGTCGGGGCGGGCCTGCTGTTTGCCGGGGTGACCGGTTTTTGCGGTATGGCCAGGCTATTGAAAGTAATGCCGTGGAACCGGCGTACCTCATAAGCAGTACCTGAAAGATTAACGCTGTACCCTGCGCCAGACGTGGGCTAAGGTGAAGATCGCTAAACGAGAGGAGGTGTTATGTTTTCTGTTGGTGATTATGTTCAACCGCGTCAGGGCGGCCCAAAACTGAAGGTTCTTGAAGTGAATGGTGAAAGCATTGTGGCGGTACAGGCCAGCAATGAACAAGGCGAGACCTACACCCTGAAAGCAGCAGACGTGACGCTGTACACCGAATCGGGTGATTTCGGCGTTTGCTGATCGGACAACCGGGCGGATATTCCGCCCGGCCTACGGATTAGATCAGGAAATCATCCAGTGATTTACCGTTTGCCAGCGCGCTCGCGATTGGCTTCGGCGTACGGCCCTGACCGGTCCAGGTTTTCTCTTCACCGTTCACGTCAATAAAGCGATATTTTGCTTCACGCGCTTTGCGTTTTTTCGCCGGTTGACCGGCCTGCGCCAGGTCTGTGCCCAGCAGATCGCTCGGGGAAATACCGTCAGCTTTCATTCGCTCCAGCAGGGCGTTAATTTTATCCTGCTGTTCAGCACGTTGCTGCTCGAACTCCGCCTGCTCGCTGCGTTTTTCTTCCGCGACAATCCTGACTTTTTCCAGCACTTCTTCCAGAACGTCCATGGATAATTCACGCGCCAGCGCACGAAGCGTGCGGATATTATTAAGATTCTGTAACGTCAGAGACATATATAGTGAAAACCTTTTCTTTGTGGATAAATCGAAAAATCAACAGACAGAATAATTGATTTCTCCTCTGATATCCACCCATTGGCCCTTTTTGCCATTAATGTAAATATTTTAAAGAGTAAATTTAAATATCAGAGATTCGGCATACATAAATCATTAAGAATAAATCACCTCATCAATATAAAAGGTCGCTTTTAAACCAAATCGAAGAACGCCATGCTGCCCCCCCTCTCAGCGCGACACACGCCCAGCCCCTTAAATTTCAATATATTGATTTATATACATAAATTCACCCATGAGAGACAAAATAACGAAACGAGCAAAAAACAACCACCTTTAGAGATTTTTGTTGAAAAAATGCGCACAAATAAAAATTAATCACTAGTTGTTAGTTTAAAGCCAGAGAGATACGCTATACACGCCAAACAAACCAACCTAAATCACTAAGGTTAATGGGTTAAACGTCACCTTTTGCGCTTCTCAAGGAGTTCAGACATGTTCTCACCGCAGTCCCGCCTGCGCCATGCGGTAGCGGATACTTTCGCGATGGTTGTCTACTGTTCCGTCGTGAACATGCTGATTGAAATATTCCTCTCCGGAATGTCCTTCGAGCAGTCGCTTTCTTCTCGTCTGGTGGCGATCCCGGTCAACATCGTAATTGCATGGCCTTACGGTTTATACCGTGATGCGGTGATGCGTTTTGCCCGGCGTCTTAGCCCGGCGGGTTGGGCGAAAAACCTGGCAGACGTTCTGGCGTACGTGACGTTCCAGTCGCCGGTTTACGTCGCTATTCTGCTGGTCGTAGGGGCAGACTGGCATCAAATCGCTGCAGCGGTCAGCTCCAACATTGTGATTTCGATGTTGATGGGCGCGGCATACGGCTATTTTCTCGACTACTGTCGCCGCCTGTTTAAAGTCAGCCAGTACAGTCAGGCGAAGGCGTGATGTGAAGCGACTGGCGAATGCCAGTCGCAGAGTTATTGAACGTCGCCAAACAGTCCCTTCAGAAACCGCTCCAGCGCCATTCGCGAGCTGAAACCGTGCGGAATACCATAATGCTCATGCCTTTCACCGCCTAAATAGAGCGGAAATTGCTGATAATGATCGCAGGTTTTAATATCCGAAGCGGGCTCAGCAAATGACTGACTTCTGTCTTTCAGCGTCGGGTGAATAATGAGAGCGGTGCGCCCCATTCTTGCTTCACGGTTCACATAAACGTAATTCTCGCCACGGCGATAGCCATACGCTTTTGATGTTACCTCATCCATGGTGAATCCCGCTTTTTCAAGAACGCGCGCCACCTCATCGGGTCGTAAATACATATCTCTTCCTCATTATCATTCCTGCCCGGCAACCTTACAGTATTCAGCATTAGCAGGGCTTTCAGAATATTCCATAAACGGCCCGATAAGGCGTGACAGGCTTCAGATATTAAATTTCTGGACTAAACTAAACGGGAACACAAATTATGGAGGATCGTATGTTTAACAGACCGAACCGAAACGAAATTAACGACGACGCTCAGGACATTCGTAATGATGTCAGCCAATTAGCGGACACGCTGGAAGACGTGCTGAAGTCCTGGGGCTCTGATGCGAAGGACGAAGCAGATGCCGCGAAACGTAAGGCTCAGTCTCTGCTGCGTGAGACGCGCGCCAGGATGAACGGCCGCTCGCGCACCACCCAGGCGGCCTGCGACATGGCCAGCTGTGCGACCACCTTCGTACGAGAAAAACCACTGTGCACGCTGGGAACCGTAGCCGCCGTCGGTATTTTTGTTGGCGCGCTGCTCAGCCTGCGTAAGTAAGCGTAGTCAGTCAGCCCCGGTAGCCTCTGGCGCCGGGGCTTTTCTTTGCCTGCTCGCCTGAAAAACCCGCACAGCCTGCCCTGCCCCGCCGTGCTCATCATCGGGGCATCATCAATCTAAATTTCCCATATCTTGTATGGTTGAAACTTATCACAACTACATCTAGTATTCCCTTTAGCAAGATACACACAACCTGACGTGACAAATCGCGTCGGCCTTTCATTCTAAATGGAAATACGAATCATGAGCATTATTATTTACACTCGTAACGATTGTGTTCAGTGCCACGCCACCAAACGCGCAATGGAAAGCCGCGGCGTAACGTTTGAGATGGTGAATATCGACCTGGTCCCGGACGCTGCCGATACCCTGCGCGCGCAAGGCTTTCGCCAGCTTCCCGTAGTTGTTGCGGGGGAAACCAGCTGGTCCGGCTTCCGCCCGGACATGATCAACCGCCTTGCCGCTCAGGCCGTCAGTGCATGAGTGGGCTGGTCTACTTCTCAAGCAGCTCGGAAAACACGCTCCGCTTTATCGAGCGCGTCGGGCTGCCCGCCATTCGCATTCCGCTTAACGAGCGCGAGCGTATACGGGTAGACGAACCTTACATTCTGATCGTGCCCAGCTATGGCGGCGGCGGAACGGCGGGAGCTGTGCCTCGTCAGGTTATCCGCTTTCTTAACGATCCCCATAACCGGGAGCGTATCCGCGGCGTGATTGCGGCGGGCAATCGCAACTTTGGCGACGCCTTTGGCCGCGCCGGGGATGTCATCTCTCAAAAATGCGGCGTGCCGTATCTCTATCGTTTTGAACTGATGGGAACACAGCAGGACGTAGAGAACGTGCGTAAAGGAGTAAACGAATTTTGGCAACGACAACCGCAGAACGCGTAATTCAGGCAACGCCGGATTACCACGCATTAAACGCGATGCTTAACCTCTATGACCGCGAGGGGCGCATCCAGTTTGGCAAAGACCATGACGCGGTGGACGCCTTTTTTGCCGCCCACGTCCGCCCGAATACCGTGACGTTTGGCAGCCAGCGTGAACGTCTCGATTATCTGGTCCAGGAAGGCTACTACGACGAGCGTGTTCTCGCCCGCTACGACCGCAACTTTGTGGTGACGCTGTTTGAACGCGCTCATGCCAGCGGTTTTCGTTTCCAGACGTTTCTTGGCGCGTGGAAGTACTACACCAGCTATACCCTCAAGACCTTTGACGGCAAGCGCTATTTAGAGAGCTTTAAGGACCGCACCGTGATGGTGGCCCTGACGCTCGCCCAGGGCGATGAAGCGCTGGCGGAGCAGCTAACCGATGAGATCCTTTCCGGACGCTTCCAGCCCGCCACTCCGACCTTTCTCAACTGCGGTAAAGCCCAGCGCGGCGAGCTGGTCTCCTGCTTCCTGTTGCGCATCGAAGACAATATGGAGTCGATCGGCCGCGCGGTAAACTCGGCGCTGCAGCTCTCTAAACGCGGCGGCGGCGTGGCGTTTCTGCTTTCAAACCTGCGCGAAGCGGGCGCGCCGATCAAGCGCATCGAAAATCAGTCTTCCGGCGTGATCCCGGTGATGAAGATGCTGGAGGATGCCTTCTCCTATGCCAACCAGCTTGGCGCGCGTCAGGGCGCGGGCGCGGTCTACCTCCACGCGCACCACCCGGATATTCTGCGCTTTCTGGATACCAAGCGCGAAAACGCCGATGAGAAGATCCGCATCAAGACCCTGTCGCTGGGCGTGACGATCCCGGATGTCACCTTTAAGCTCGCAAAAGAGAATGCCGAGATGGCGCTCTTCTCGCCGTATGACATCGAGCGTATTTACGGCAAAGCCTTTGGCGACGTGGCGATAAACGACCTGTACGACGAGCTGGTTGCCGACGATCGCATTCGCAAGACGTACATCAACGCCCGTGATTTCTTCCAGACGCTGGCAGAAATTCAGTTTGAGTCCGGCTATCCCTACATCATGTTTGAGGATACGGTGAACCGCGCGAACCCGATTGCCGGGCGCATCAACATGAGCAACCTGTGCTCGGAGATTTTGCAGGTCAATAGTGCCTCAACCTATGACGAAAACCTGGACTACGCGGAGATCGGGAAAGATATCTCCTGCAACCTCGGCTCGCTGAATATTGCCCACACCATGGACTCCCCCGATTTTGGCCGCACGGTTGAGACCGCCATTCGCGGGCTGACGGCGGTATCGGACATGAGCCAGATCCGCAGCGTGCCGTCTGTTGCCGCGGGCAATGCCGCCTCACACGCCATCGGCCTTGGGCAGATGAACCTGCACGGTTATCTGGCGCGCGAGGGCATCGCCTACGGCAGCCCCGAAGGGCTGGATTTCACCAATCTCTATTTTTACACCGTCACCTGGCACGCGCTGCATACCTCAATGGTGCTGGCGCGGGAGCGTAACCAGCGGTTTGCGGGGTTCGAGCAGTCGCGCTACGCCAGCGGGACCTTTTTCACCCAGTACCTTGAAGGCAGCTGGCTGCCTAAAACCGAAAAAGTGCGCGAACTGTTTGCCCGCGCGGGGGTTGCCCTGCCGACCCGCGAGATGTGGCAGCAGCTGCGTGACGACGTCATGCGCTACGGCATCTATAACCAGAACCTGCAGGCCGTCCCGCCGACCGGATCGATTTCCTATATCAACCACGCCACGTCGAGCATCCATCCGATCGTGTCGAAAATCGAAATCCGTAAGGAAGGTAAAACCGGCCGCGTTTATTACCCTGCCCCGTTTATGACCAACGAGAACCTGGCGCTGTATCAGGATGCGTACGAGATCGGCCCGGAAAAGATCATCGACACCTACGCCGAGGCAACGAAGCACGTGGATCAGGGGCTGTCGCTGACGCTGTTCTTCCCGGATACCGCCACCACGCGGGATATCAACAGGGCGCAGATCTACGCCTGGAAGAAAGGCATCAAGACGCTCTACTACATTCGCCTGCGCCAGCTCGCGCTGGAAGGCACCGAAATTGAAGGCTGCGTGTCCTGCGCGCTGTAAGGAGAAAGGATGAAACTGTCACGCGTGAGTGCCGTTAACTGGAACAAAATTCAGGACGATAAAGACCTGGAAGTGTGGAACCGCCTGACCAGCAACTTCTGGCTACCGGAAAAGGTGCCGCTTTCAAACGATATTCCGGCCTGGCAAACGCTGAGTCACGCCGAGCAGCAGCTGACGATCCGCGTTTTTACCGGCCTGACGCTGCTGGATACTATTCAAAACACGGTCGGCGCCCCCGCGCTGATGCATGACGCGCTGACGCCGCACGAAGAGGCGGTGATGTCGAATATCAGCTTTATGGAGGCGGTGCATGCCCGCTCCTACAGCTCGATTTTCTCGACGCTGTGCCAGACCAAAGACGTGGATGCGGCCTACGCCTGGAGCGAAGAGAGCGCGTCGCTGCAGCGAAAGGCAGACCTGGTGCTGGAATATTATCGAGCCGACGAGCCGCTGAAGAAAAAGATCGCCAGCGTGTTTCTGGAATCTTTCCTCTTCTATTCCGGCTTCTGGCTGCCCATGTACTGGTCCAGCCGGGGCAAGCTCACCAATACCGCCGACTTGATTCGCCTGATCATCAAGGATGAAGCGGTGCACGGGTATTACATTGGCTATAAGTACCAGAAAGGCCTGGAGAAAGTCAGCGAGGCTAAGCGTGAAGAACTCAAAGGCTTCGCACTCGATTTGCTGATGGATCTGTACGACAACGAGCTGCGCTATACCGAGGAACTTTACGCCGGCAGCGGCTGGGAAGAGGACGTGAAAGCTTTCCTCTGCTACAACGCCAACAAGGCGCTGATGAACCTTGGCTATGAGGCGCTGTTCCCGCCGGAAATGGCGGAGGTGAACCCGGCCATTCTGGCGGCGCTGTCGCCGAATGCCGACGAAAACCATGACTTCTTCTCGGGATCTGGCTCGTCTTACGTGATGGGTAAAGCGGTGGAGACGGAAGATGAAGATTGGGATTTTTAACGGTTTTTTACCCCCCCTCACCCCGCCCTCTCCCCAAAGGGGCGAGGGAGAAAAGACGGCACAGAGCGATCCCCTCTCCCCTCCGGGGAGAGGGATAGGGTGAGGGGAAAATAACGCTCATTAATTTAATATAAATTCATTATTTCCTCCCTAATATCTCTACGCCATCTACACTGTAATTTCCGCTTCATATTCACCTGAATCACGCCGATTCAGGTGATATTTCCCGATGCTGCAGTAAAAAATTCAGAAAAATTCAAACCGCCCTCAGCCCTTTACTCATGGGAAATTCAGCCGTTTCGCTTGCGGCAAAATTCATGCCATCGGCGGGGTCAGGGTTGTCTCAGATTCTCAGTATGTTAGGGTAATGCCAGTTAACTATTTACCATGGTAATCATATCGACATAAACAAATAACAGGACACTCTCTATTGCATGGCAATTAAATTAGAAGTGAAAAATCTTTATAAAGTATTTGGCGAGCATCCACAGCGCGCGTTCAAATATATCGAAAAAGGACTTTCGAAAGAGCAAATTCTGGAAAAAACAGGGCTATCGCTTGGCGTTAAAGACGCCAGTCTGGCCATTGAAGAAGGCGAGATTTTCGTCATCATGGGGTTATCCGGCTCGGGTAAATCCACTATGGTTCGCCTTCTCAATCGCCTGATTGAACCCACCCGTGGACAGGTGCTGATTGACGGCGTGGATATCGCCAAAATATCAGACGCAGAGCTTCGCGAGGTGCGCAGAAAGAAAATTGCGATGGTGTTCCAGTCATTCGCACTGATGCCGCACATGACGGTGCTGGATAATACCGCCTTTGGTATGGAATTAGCGGGCGTGCCTGCTCAGGAACGTCATGAAAAAGCGCTCGACGCGCTACGTCAGGTTGGGCTGGAAAATTACGCCCACGGTTATCCGGATGAACTTTCTGGCGGCATGCGTCAGCGCGTGGGATTAGCCCGTGCATTAGCCATTAATCCAGACATATTATTAATGGATGAAGCCTTCTCGGCCCTCGATCCGTTAATTCGCACCGAGATGCAGGATGAGCTGGTAAAATTACAGGCCAAACATCAGCGCACCGTTGTCTTTATTTCCCACGATCTGGATGAAGCCATGCGCATTGGCGACCGTATTGCCATTATGCAAAATGGTGAAGTGGTGCAGGTCGGGACGCCGGATGAAATATTGAATAATCCGGCGAATGATTATGTCCGCACCTTCTTCCGCGGCGTGGATATTAGCCAGGTCTTTAGCGCCAAAGATATTGCCCGTCGAACCCCGAACGGCATTATCCGTAAAACGCCGGGCTTCGGCCCGCGCTCCGCGCTTAAGCTGCTGCAGGATGAAGACCGTGAATACGGTTATCTGGTTGAACGCGGCAATAAATTTGTTGGCATTGTCTCCATCGACTCCCTGAAAACCGCCCTTGGCGAGAACCAGGGCATCGATGCGGCGTTAATCGACGCTCCGCTGGCCGTGGATGCCGAAACGCCGCTCAGCGAGTTGCTTTCTCACGTAGGCCAGGCACCCTGTGCCGTGCCGGTAGTCGGTGAAGAACAACAATATGTCGGCATCATCTCAAAACGGATGCTGCTGCAGGCTTTAGATCGCGAGGGGGCAAACAATGACCGATCAATCTAACCCGTGGGGCACCGCTGAAGCAGCGGACAGCGCGGCACAATCTGCCGATGTGTGGGGTTCCACGCCGGCACCTGCCGATGGCGGCGGTACGGCTGACTGGCTCAACAGCGCACCTGCGCCCGCGCCAGAACACTTCAATATTATGGATCCGTTCCACAAGACGCTGATCCCGCTGGACAGCTGGGTCACAGAGGGGATCGACTGGGTGGTTACCCACTTCCGTCCGGTCTTCCAGGGGATCCGCGTGCCGGTGGATTACATCCTCAACGGCTTCCAGCAGCTCATGCTGGGCATGCCTGCGCCGGTCGCCATTATCCTGTTCTCCCTGATTGCCTGGCAGTTTGGTAGCGCGGGTATGGGGATCGCCACGCTGATCTCGCTGATTGCCATTGGTGCGATTGGCGCGTGGTCTCAGGCGATGATCACCCTGGCGCTGGTGCTGACCGCCCTGCTCTTCTGCGTGGTGATTGGCCTGCCGATGGGGATCTGGCTGGCGCGCAGCCCTCGGGCAGCGAAAATCATTCGCCCGCTGCTGGATGCGATGCAGACCACCCCGGCGTTCGTTTATCTGGTGCCTATCGTAATGCTGTTCGGCATCGGCAACGTGCCGGGCGTAGTGGTGACCATTATCTTCGCCCTGCCGCCGATTATTCGTCTGACCATCCTGGGGATTAACCAGGTGCCTGCGGATCTGATCGAAGCGTCACGCTCGTTCGGCGCCAGCCCGCGTCAGATGCTGTTTAAGGTTCAGCTCCCGCTGGCGATGCCAACCATTATGGCCGGCGTTAACCAGACGCTGATGCTGGCCCTGTCGATGGTGGTGATCGCCTCGATGATCGCCGTTGGCGGTCTGGGTCAGATGGTGCTGCGCGGTATTGGCCGCCTCGACATGGGGCTGGCAACCGTCGGCGGCGTCGGCATTGTGATCCTCGCCATTATTCTTGACCGCCTCACCCAGGCCGTTGGTCGTGATTCACGCAGCCGCGGCAACCGTCGCTGGTATACCACTGGCCCTGTCGGGTTATTCACCCGCCCTTTCACGAAATCAAAATAAGGAACAACGATGCGACATAACGTACTTTTTGCCACAGCGTTTGCGACCCTTGTCTCCACCAGCGCATTTGCAGCTGACCTGCCTGGCAAAGGCATTACCGTGCAGCCGGTTCAGAGCACCATTTCGGAAGAGTCCTTCCAGACGCAGATTGTCAGCCGCGCGCTGGAGAAGCTGGGCTATACGGTGAATACCGCCAGCGAAGTCGATTACAACGTGGGCTACACCTCGATTGCTTCCGGTGACGCCACCTTTACCGCCGTAAACTGGCAGCCGCTGCACGACGATATGTATGCCGCCGCCGGTGGCGATAAGAAATTCTACCGCGAAGGCACTTTCGTGACCGGCGCGGCGCAGGGTTATCTGATCGACAAGAAAACCGCTGATAAGTACCACATCACCAACATTGAACAGCTGAAAGATCCGAAGATCGCCAAACTGTTCGATACCAACGGTGACGGCAAAGCCGACATGATGGGCTGCTCGCCGGGCTGGGGCTGTGAAGCGGTGATTAACCACCAGAATAAAGCGTTCGATCTGGCGAAGACCGTCGACGTGAGCCACGGCAACTACTCCGCGATGATGGCCGATACCATTGCCCGCTTTAAAGAAGGGAAACCGGTTATCTACTACACCTGGACCCCATACTGGGTGAGCGACGTGCTGAAGCCGGGTAAAGACGTGGTGTGGCTCCAGGTGCCGTTCTCCTCCCTGCCGGGTGAGCAGAAAGATATCGACACCAAACTGCCGAACGGCATGAACTACGGCTTCCCGGTGAACACCATGCATATCGTGGCCAACAAGGCCTGGGCGGAGAAAAACCCGGCGGCAGCGAAGCTGTTCTCGGTAATGAAGCTGCCGCTGGCGGACATCAACGCTCAGAACGCTATGATGCATGAGGGCAAGTCGTCAGAAGCGGATGTGAAAGGCCACGTTGACGGCTGGATTAAAGCCCACCAGCAGCAGTTTGACGGCTGGGTGAAAGAGGCGCTTGCGGCGCAGAAGTAAAAATACTCCCCCTCACCCTGCCCTCTCCCCAAAGGGGAGAGGGTGTATAACGTCCCCTCTCCCCTTTGGGGAGAGGGTTAGGGTGAGGGGTCCAAACCGCACAAACCCACACATAACATTCCCCCAACATTCACCATCATTGGTTATTATGGTTTCCGGAAATATAATCACTCAACTAACGATTCCTGAAACTAATGACAAAAACAACTCAAGGGCTTAGCCCCGCACTCATCCTTTTAATGTCCGTGGCAACGGGTCTGGCGGTCGCCAGCAACTATTACGCGCAACCTCTGCTCGATACCATCGCTCGCGCCTTTAACCTTTCCGCCAGCTCGGCAGGCTTTATCGTCACGGCGGCGCAGCTGGGCTATGCCGCGGGGCTGCTGTTCCTCGTCCCGCTCGGCGATATGTTTGAACGCCGGATGCTGATTGTCTCTATGACGCTACTGGCCGCAGGCGGGATGCTGATCACCGCCAGCAGCCAGTCGCTGACGATGATGATTATTGGCACCGCGCTGACGGGGCTGTTCTCCGTCGTCGCGCAAATCCTGGTGCCGCTGGCCGCCACGCTCGCCTCGCCGGAAAAACGTGGCAAAGTGGTCGGCACCATTATGAGCGGCCTTTTGCTCGGGATTTTGCTGGCGCGAACCGTTGCCGGGCTGCTGGCAAGCCTGGGCGGCTGGCGTACCGTTTACTGGGTGGCAAGCGTGCTGATGGTGGTGATGGCGCTGGCGCTGTGGCGCGGGCTGCCAAAAGTGAAGCCGGAAAACAACCTGAACTACCCGCAGCTTCTGGCCTCCGTGTTCAGCCTCTTCACGCAGGACAAGCTGCTGCGCACCCGCGCACTGCTTGGTTGTTTCACCTTCGCCAACTTCAGCATCTTATGGACGTCGATGGCCTTTCTGCTGGCCTCACCGCCGTTTAACTATTCCGAAGGGGTCATTGGCCTGTTTGGTCTGGCGGGTGCCGCAGGCGCGCTGGGCGCGCGTCCGGCCGGCGGGCTGGCGGATAAAGGCAAATCGCATATGACCACCTCTGCCGGGCTGGTGCTGCTGCTGCTCTCCTGGGCGGCTATCTGGTACGGGCACGTCTCGGTGCTGGCGCTGATCGTCGGGATTCTGGTGCTCGATCTCACCGTCCAGGGCGTGCACATCACCAACCAGACGGTTATCTACCGCGTGAAGCCGGACGCGCGAAACCGTCTTACCGCCGGGTACATGACCAGCTACTTCATCGGCGGGGCGGCGGGCTCATTAATTTCGGCGGCGGCATGGCAGCATGCGGGCTGGACAGGCGTATGTACGATTGGGGCCATCGTCGCCGCGCTGAACCTGCTTGTATGGTGGCGCGGATATCATCGTCAGGAAGCGATTAACTAAGTTTTACATTGCTTTGGGCCTCTTAGGGTGTAAAGGGGCCCTGCATCTGTTAATGTAAACGCAATCATTTATCCCAGAAATTTTAATGTGGGTGACATATTTACTACCGGCATGAATAGTTCAGACCCCAGTCCTCACATCCTCTCCTCTTCGGGTTCATACCCTACGCTTTCTGTGCCTACCGGGTCACGGACTTACCCGGCGCTTTCTGATGGTGACATACGTTTGGCGGATATAACCGCACAAATAATTCATTTACATTATTTGTCACTATCGTTACTATATCGGCTGTAATTAATGAGGTTATGCCCAAATGGATAGTTCGTTTACGCCCATTGAACAAATGCTTAAATTCCGCGCCAGTCGTCATGAGGAGTTCCCGTACCAGGAAATCCTGCTGACCCGCCTGTGCATGCACATGCAGGGTAAGCTGCTGGATAATCGTAATAAAATGCTGAAAGCTCAAGGGATTAACGAGACGTTGTTTATGGCGTTAATTACGCTGGAGTCTCAGGAAAATCACAGCATTCAGCCGTCTGAGCTGAGCTGCGCGCTGGGTTCATCCCGCACCAACGCAACCCGTATTGCTGACGAGCTGGAAAAGCGCGGCTGGATTGAACGTCGTGAAAGCGACAACGATCGCCGTTGCCTGCATCTGCAGCTGACCGACAAAGGTCACGAATTCCTGCGTGAGGTGCTTCCACCTCAGCACAATTGTCTGCACCAACTCTGGTCTGCCCTCAGCACCGCCGAGCGCGACCAGCTTGAGCACATCACTCGCAAGCTGCTCACCCGTCTGGATCAGATGGATGAAGACGGTGCCGTTCTTGAGGCGCTGCGCTAACGCGAAGACACGCTCGACAATCCAGATTTAAAAAAGAAACCGACAGGCCAGCACGTCACACTGCTGGCCTTTCTGACAACAGGTCGGCCTCAGCCGATGTGAAAATAAAAAGATCGTGGAGAACAACAATGAGCGCAAATGCGGAGAACACAACCCCGCAGCAACCGGTCAATAAGAAAGGCAAACGCAAGAGCGCCCTTCTTATCCTGACCTTGCTCTTTATTATTATTGCCGTGGCATATGGGATCTATTGGTTTTTAGTACTGCGTCATGCTGAAGAGACTGACGACGCATACGTGGCAGGGAACCAGGTACAAATTATGGCGCAGGTGTCGGGCAGCGTGACGAAAGTCTGGGCTGACAATACCGACTTTGTGCAAAAAGGCGATGTGCTGGTCACGCTCGATCCGACCGATGCCCAGCAGGCATTTGAAAAAGCGCAGACGGAGCTGGCGTCAAGCGTTCGTCAGACCCGCCAGCTGATGATCAACAGCAAGCAGCTTCAGGCCAGCATCGACGTGCAGAAAACCGCGCTGGCGCAGGCGCAGAGCGACCTCAATCGCCGTGTTCCTCTGGGCACCGCCAACCTGATTGGCCGTGAAGAGCTCCAGCACGCCCGCGATGCCGTGGCCAGCGCGCAGGCTCAGCTGGACGTGGCGATCCAACAGTACAACGCTAACCAGGCGATGGTGCTGGGCACCAGTCTGGAAAACCAGCCAGCGGTGAAACAGGCAGCGACCGAAGTGCGTAACGCCTGGCTTGCCCTGCAGCGTACCAAAATCGTCAGCCCGATGACCGGCTACGTCTCCCGCCGTTCCGTGCAGCCTGGCGCACAGATTAGCACCACGACGCCGCTGATGGCGGTCGTACCTGCCGATAATCTGTGGGTGGATGCGAACTTCAAAGAGACGCAGCTTGCCCATATGCGCATTGGCCAGACCGCGACCGTGGTCAGCGACATCTACGGTGATGACGTGAAGTACACCGGTAAAGTCGTCGGCCTGGACATGGGGACCGGCAGCGCCTTCTCCCTGCTGCCCGCGCAGAACGCCACCGGCAACTGGATCAAAGTGGTTCAGCGCTTGCCCGTGCGTATCGAGCTGGATGCAAAACAGCTGGCGGACCATCCGCTGCGTATTGGCCTTTCCACGCTGGTGACGGTGGATACCGCCAACCGCGATGGACAGATCCTGGCAAGCCAGGTTCGCAGCAGCCCGGCTTATGAAAGTAACGCCCGTGAAATTAGCCTCGATCCGGTCAACAAGCTGATCGATGACATCGTGAAGGCAAACGCCGGTTAATCCGAAGGTGAGCGTTATGCAACAGCAAAAGCCGCAAAAACCGCTGGAAGGCGCGCAGCTGGTCATCATGACCATTGCGCTCTCGCTGGCGACATTCATGCAGGTGCTGGACTCCACCATCGCAAACGTGGCGATCCCTACGATCGCCGGGAACCTTGGCTCGTCATTGAGCCAGGGGACCTGGGTCATTACCTCGTTCGGGGTGGCAAACGCCATCTCTATTCCGATCACCGGCTGGCTGGCGAAGCGCGTCGGTGAGGTGAAGCTGTTCCTGTGGTCAACGGTCTTATTCGTTATCGCCTCCTGGGCGTGCGGCATGTCCAACAGCCTGACGATGCTGATTTTCTTCCGCGTCATTCAGGGGATTGTTGCCGGGCCGCTGATCCCGCTGTCGCAGAGTTTACTCCTGAATAACTACCCGCCCGCCAAGCGCTCTATCGCGCTGGCGCTGTGGTCAATGACCGTGATTGTCGCGCCGATTTGCGGACCGATCCTCGGCGGGTATATCAGCGATAACTACCACTGGGGCTGGATCTTCTTTATCAACGTACCGATTGGTGCCATCGTGGTGATGATGACGCTGCAGTCGCTGCGTGGCAGAGAAACGCGGACTGAACAGCGGCGTATCGACGCCATTGGCCTGGCGTTACTGGTTGTCGGCATCGGCAGCCTGCAGGTGATGCTCGACCAGGGCAAAGAGCTGGACTGGTTCAACTCCCGGGAAATCATCATCCTGACCATTGTCGCGGTGGTGTCGCTGAGCTTCCTGATCGTCTGGGAGCTGACGGACGATAACCCGATAGTCGACCTCTCGCTCTTCAAGTCGCGAAACTTCACCATCGGGTGTCTGTGTATCAGCCTTGCCTACATGCTCTACTTCGGCGCGATCGTTCTGCTGCCGCAGCTGTTGCAGGAGGTATACGGCTATACCGCAACCTGGGCAGGTTTGGCCTCGGCGCCAGTGGGATTGATTCCGGTCCTGCTGTCGCCGATTATCGGCCGCTTCGCCCACAAGCTCGACATGCGCAGGCTGGTGACGTTCAGCTTCATCATGTACGCCGTGTGCTTCTACTGGCGCGCGTACACGTTCGAACCGGGGATGGACTTTGGTGCCTCCGCGTGGCCGCAGTTTATTCAGGGCTTTGCCGTGGCGTGCTTCTTTATGCCGCTCACCACCATCACGCTTTCTGGGCTACCGCCTGAGCGCATGGCGGCGGCATCGAGCCTGTCGAACTTTACGCGAACGCTGGCGGGCTCGATTGGCACGTCCATCACCACGACGCTGTGGACCAACCGCGAGTCACTGCACCATGCGCAGCTGACCGAAGCGGTGAACCCGTTCAACCCAAACTCTCAGCAGATGTACAACCAGCTGCAGGGAATGGGCATGACGGAGCAGCAGGCGTCAGGGTGGATAGCCCAGCAGATCACCAACCAGGGGCTGATTATCTCTGCCAACGAGATTTTCTGGGTATCGGCGGGGATCTTTATCGTCCTGCTGGGGCTGGTGTGGTTTGCCAAACCGCCGTTTGGTGCCGGTAGCGGGGGCGGTGGCGCGCACTAGTTCTGTGACAGTTGCCCGGTGGCGCTACGCTTACCGGGCCTACGAACGTAGGCCGGATAAGGCGTAGCCGCCATCCGGCAAAAAAACCTCACCGTGTCCAGAACGCGACAGCGATTGTCAGTTCCGATAAAGCAGCGCTCCTGAAATCCATTCACGATAGTGAAAAGACAACAGGAGCGCATCATGCTGAACACACCTGCCGACAAATACCAACCTTATCCCGCCGTTTTCCTGCCCGACCGTCGCTGGCCGGAGCAACGCATCACCCGTGCCCCGCGGTGGCTCTCGACCGACCTGCGCGACGGCAACCAGGCGCTTGCCGAACCGATGGACAGCGCGCGCAAGCTGCAGTTCTGGGATCTGCTGCTGAGCTGCGGGTTTAAAGAAATTGAGGTTGCCTTCCCGTCGGCGTCGCAGACGGACTTCAACTTTGTCCGCCAGCTGATTGAAGAGAACCGAATTCCGGATGACGTCACGATTCAGGTGTTAACACAGGCGCGGGCAGATCTCATCCGTCGCACTTTTGAATCCCTGCGCGATGCGAAACAGGCCACTGTCCATCTGTATAACGCCACAGCCCCGCTGTTCCGCCGCCTGGTGTTTGGCATGGAAAAAGCGCAAATTGTTGAGCTGGCGACGCGCGCCACGCGCCTCATCCGCACGCTGTGCGAAGAGAACCCGGACACCCGCTGGCAGTACGAGTACTCCCCGGAAACCTTCTGCTTTACCGAACCGGAATTTGCGCTGGAGATTTGTGAAGCGGTGGCAGAAATCTGGCAGCCGTGCGCCGAACGCCCGATGGTGATCAACCTGCCCGCCACCGTCGAAGTGAGCACGCCGAACGTGTATGCAGACCAGATTGAGTACTTTTGCCGCCGCTTTAGCCGCCGCAGCGATGTCTGTATTAGCGTGCACCCGCATAACGATCGCGGTACCGGCGTGGCCAGCGCGGAGCTGGCGGTGATGGCAGGAGCCGACCGCGTCGAAGGCTGCCTGTTTGGTAACGGCGAGCGCACGGGCAACGTCTGCCTTGTGACGCTGGCAATGAATCTCTACAGCCAGGGCGTTAGCCCGAATCTGGACTTTAGCGATATGAACCGGGTGGTGGAAGTGGTGGAAGCCTGCAACCAGCTGCCGGTGCACCCGCGCCATCCGTGGGCGGGCAGGCTGGCCTATACGGCCTTCTCCGGCTCGCACCAGGATGCCATCAAAAAAGGCTTTGACGCCCGTCAGCCCGGCGAGCGCTGGGAAATGCCTTATCTCCCGGTCGATCCGCAGGATATTGGCTGTACTTACGAAGCGGTGATCCGCGTGAACAGCCAGTCGGGCAAAAGCGGCAGCGCGTGGCTCATCGAGCAAAACCATGGCCTGAAATTACCCCGCGCCCTGCAGCAGGATTTCAGCCAGCACGTGCAGCAAGAAACCGACAGCCACGGAAAAGAGATGACGCAGAATGCGCTGTGGCAGCTGTTCCGCAGCCGCTACGGCCTGGTAGCCACGCCGCACTTTGCGCTGCAATCGTATCGCAGCGACAGCCAGCAGGACGGCCAGCTGCGTTTGACCGCCAGCGTCGCCACGCAGGGGGGAATGCGCCAGCTCGAAGGCCAGGGTAACGGGCTGTTATCCGCCGCGGCTCAGGGTTTGAGCCGCTGGATGAACGCGCCGTTTGTGATTAAGGATTATCACGAACATACGCTGGGTGAGCGTAGCGACAGCCGTTCAGTCGCCTATATCCGCTGCCTGTTCCAGGACGGCAGCAGCCGCTGGGGCGTGGGGATTGACAGCGACGTGGCGCGCGCGTCGATTCAGGCGCTCTTCAACGCCGTCAGTCGTTCTTAAAATAGTCGCTGGGTGAGATGCCCATCACCCGGCGGAACATCGCTGTGAACGCGCTGTGGCTACCGTAGCCCAGATCCAGCGCCACGCGCAGCACCGGCTGGCCCTGCGCCAGCCGAACTAATGCTTCCAGCAGTCGCGCCCTTCGTACCCACTCGCTGTAGCGTAATCCGGTCTGCTGCTGAAAATGGCGGTTCAGCGTGCGCTCGCTCATGCCCATCATGCTCGCGGCCTGCAGGCTGCTCCAGCTTTCCCCCGAGGCTTGCCGTATCTGCTGGCAAAGGTGGCGTAACGGCTCGCTTTCCGGCTCCGGCAGGTGAAACGGCAGTACAGGCATAGTGCGGATTTCATCGAGGATCAGCTCATAGACCCGTTCATCGCGGCTGCCGGGCGAGTACGATTCAGGGAGCGAAAGGGATACGAGGATCAGCTCGCGTAGCAACGGGGAGATTTGCACGATCTGACAGGTTGCCGGGAGATCGGCGCGCGCAAGCGGATCGATAAACAGCGTACGGGCGGCAACGTTACCGCTGATTCGAAGCGCGTGCCGTGTGCCGGCAGGCAGCCAGACGCCGCGGCCAGGCGGAACGACCCAACTGCCAGAGGCGGTATCCACTCTCACGACACCGCTCAGGGTGTGCAGGAGCTGCGCGCAGTCGTGCTGGTGCCAGGGCTCGCTGTCGCCATGAGCATAATCATGTGCGAACGGAACAAGCGGTCGATGGGTAAAGGAGAAGGTTGAGGTTGTCGTCACGGGCTACATAACCCTCACCCTACCCTCTCCCTGAGGGAGAGGGAAAAGGTGCACTAGATGTGCAGTTCCTGCAGTTTTTCTTTCGGCAGCGCCAGCTCGTCGTTGCTGTTCACGCGAACGTCACGTTCGATGATATGGCGGGCGATCTCCTGCGCTTCTTCCAGAGAGTGCATCTGGTACGTACCGCACTGGTAAACGTTCAGCTCGGGGATCTGGTTCTGCTCTTTCACCTTCAGCACGTCTTGCATCGCCGCTTTCCACGCATCTGCTACGCGCGTCTCGTCAGGCACGCCAATCAGGCTCATGTAGAAGCCGGTACGGCAGCCCATCGGGGAGATATCGATAATCTCAACGCCGTTGCCGTTCAGGTGGTCGCGCATGAAACCGGCGAACAGGTGCTCCAGAGTGTGAATGCCTTTTTCTGGCATCACTTCCTTGTTCGGCACGCAGAAGCGCAGATCGAAAACGGTGATCGTGTCGCCGTGCGGGGTGTGCATGGTCTTCGCCACGCGGACTGCAGGTGCTTCCATACGGGTATGGTCGACAGTAAAGCTATCTAATAACGGCATACGTCACCTCCGACAGTGATTTTTTTTAAAATAAACTGAACTCTTCTACAGAATGCGCGTCTGAGTATATGAAAGACGCGCATTTGTTATCATCATCCCTGAATTCAGAGATGTATATTTTGGCCACAGCGATGTGGCCTTTTTCTTTTTCAGCTCAAGCCTGCTTCGCCAGAAACGCCTCAAACGACTCCGTATCCGCCGCTTCGACCTCTTTCTGACGCACAACGGACGCATCGCGTTCCGCCACAAAATCCGCTTCGCTTAAGACTTCCAACGGCTCCTGCATCAGCATCTCACGGTATTCTGCCGCGAGCGCACGTCCGGTTCCGCCAATGCCCTGATCGATCATAGAACGCAAAATGCGCGCCGAGAACGTCAGCTCAGGATTATCAAAAGATTCAACCAGCTGGTCGCAAACCTCTTGATACGCTTTACCACCGTAGACATCGTCCATCGTCTTAGCAACGCGCTTCAGGTCACGGAACAGATCTTTACCGACTTTAGCCAGCGGGAACTGAGCCGTTTCACAGCCGATACCCAGCGTCAGGCCCGGCTTGCGACCTTCCAGAATCACGCGGTTCCAGTTGGTGCGCGTGCAGAGCAGTTCATCCGCGCTCATTTCCGGCGCATCCGCCAGCACGCACCAGACCATAAACAAGTCCAGGAAACGCACCTGCTGTTCATCAACGCCAATCGGTGAGAACGGGTTGATATCCAGCGAACGCACTTCGATATACTCAATGCCACCGCGCTGAAGCGCATCCGACGGCGTTTCGCCGCTGCGGGTCACGCGTTTCGGACGAATCGGCGCGTACAGCTCATTTTCAATCTGCAGCACATTGCTGTTGATTTGCAGGCGTTTGCCGTCTTTTTCGAGGCCGATTTTCTCGTACTCTTCTGACGGGGTTTTGATCGCCCGCTTCAATCCTGCCACATATTCGTGCAATTCGTTAAACGTAATACCGAGATTGCTTTGCGATTTATTGGTATAGCCAAGATCGCTCAGGCGCAGGGAAGTCGCGTACGGCAGATAGTACATCCCGCATTCGGTCTTCTCGAACGGCAGCGTTGTCGGTTTTCCCTGCAGGAAAGATGAACAGATCGCCGGGGACGCGCCGAACAGATAAGGAATTACCCAGCCGAAACGGTAATAGTTGCGGATCAGGCGGAAATAGCCCGCGGAGATGGCTTCTTTATCCGTTTCACCGCATTTCGCCTGCCAGAATGCCAAAGGCAGGGAGAAATTGTAATGCACGCCAGAAATGGTTTGCATTAACGCGCCGTAGCGGTTTTTTAGCCCCTCACGGTAAAGCGTTTTCAGCTGACCGATATTCGAGGTGCCGTATTGCGCCAGCTCAATCTCCTGACCCTGCTCGATGTAGCACGGCATGCTCAGCGGCCACATACGCTCGTCGCCCAGATTACGAGCGGTGAAGCGATGGACGTCGCGTAACAGCGTCAGCATATGATCGACATCACCATCCACCGGGGTAATAAACTCCAGCAGCGCTTCGGCGAAATCCGTTGTGATCCATTTATGTGTCAGCGCCGAGCCTAACGCCTTCGGATGACCCGTTGTCGCTAAGCTGCCATCCGCGTTAACGCGCAGCGTTTCGCGCTCAAGACCACGCTGAATACCCTTCAGAGCCTGAGGGTGGTTTTCCAGCCAGGCCAGCGCCTGTGATACGTCCGGGATCAATTTGACCTCCCGCCTGTCAAAAAATTGTCACTCAGCATAATTGTAATGGTTGACGATTGAAGGTCGCGAATTCATTCCACCAATTAGTGCCACCACGTCATACCCTGTAGCGTTACCCATGCCAACAAAACATAGCGTAACGCCTTGCCAAGGCACAAAAAAAAGAGCACCGGTCCCCAGGAGATGCGCATCCATCCCGCCAGCAGACACAGTAAATCACCTATTACAGGCATCCAGCTTAATAACAGCGTGGCAGCGCCATAGCGTTTTAGCCAGCCGACTGCCTTTTCCTGCCAGCGCGATTTTTCGCGTAGCGGAAAGAAACGCCCAAGAATAACGTTAGTCAGCCCTCCAAGGCTATTACCCATTGTTGCTATTAATACCAGCAACCAGGGCTGACTCACGCCGGACAACAGCATCGCCACCAGCACCACTTCCGAATTTCCCGGCAAGAGCGTGGCGCTTAAGAAACTGCTGGCGAATAATGAGGCAAGTGACAGCGCGTCACTCACAGTAAGCGAACGTCCACTGCCGCCATCCCGGCATCATGCGCGGCCTGAATGCCAAAATCGGCATCTTCAAACACCACGCACTTCGCCGCGGGGACACCCATTAACTCTGCGCAGAGCAGGAAGGTGTCCGGAGCGGGCTTGTGATGTTTAACATGATCGGCGGCAACCACGGCAGAAAAATAGTGACGCAGGCCAAGGTGATTAAGCAGTGCTTCTGCAATCGCGCTTTCGCTGCCCGTCCCGACCGACATAGGACGACGTCCGTGCCACTCTTTCACCACGTCAATGAGTGGCAGAGGACGCACGGTATCTAAAAGCATGGCTTTCACCGCATCGGTTTTTTCACGTGCGAGCAGGTGCGGGTCGAGATCGGCCTGATTCAGTTCAATCACGGCCTGAGCAATACGCCAGGTTGGGGATCCGTTGAGGGCAATCATCGCCTGAAGGTCGAAACGCATGCCGTAACGCCCCAGGACATCGGCCCAGGCTTTACGATGCGTAGGTTCGGTATCAAGGATGGTGCCATCCATATCGAAGATCAAACCGTCATACTGTGCGTACATCGTGCTCTCGCTAAACGATTAACAAAGCATTACTTTATCGTAAATGGGGATTTTTGTCGCTGACAGAGAGTGTGATTGCTGACGGAACGTCGAAGGAATAAACAAAGGGGGAGAGATGGTGCATCCGGGAGGATTACTCGGCTTACGCCTCGCCCTGCGGGCCGTTGCTAAAGCAACGTTATCCTGCCTGGTGCTTGCGATTAACTCGCAGACCTTAAAACAACAGCATCGCTGTTATCCTGGAGAATATGGTGCATCCGGGAGGATTCGAACCTCCGACCGCTCGGTTCGTAGCCGAGTACTCTATCCAGCTGAGCTACGGATGCATCGGGAATTACTACTGTACTACACGATACTCATATCACTCGAAAGCAATATAAAGTAATAGATGGTGCATCCGGGAGGATTCGAACCTCCGACCGCTCGGTTCGTAGCCGAGTACTCTATCCAGCTGAGCTACGGATGCATCAGGGTACTGCTCTCAGAAATAGTAAATGGTGCATCCGGGAGGATTCGAACCTCCGACCGCTCGGTTCGTAGCCGAGTACTCTATCCAGCTGAGCTACGGATGCATCGGGATTTACTACTGTACTACACGATACTCATATCACTTCGAAAGCAATATGAAGTAATAGATGGTGCATCCGGGAGGATTCGAACCTCCGACCGCTCGGTTCGTAGCCGAGTACTCTATCCAGCTGAGCTACGGATGCAAAATGGCGGTGAGGCGGGGATTCGAACCCCGGATGCAGCTTTTGACCGCATACTCCCTTAGCAGGGGAGCGCCTTCAGCCTCTCGGCCACCTCACCACACAACGCCTCTTTCGAGTGCTTCGAGTAACTCGTTAAGAGCTTCTCGTCGCTGCGTGGCGCATATATTACTTTCTGGGACTTATAAGTCAAACAATTTTCCACAACCTTTTTCCGTTTGCACAAATCACACGCAATTCGCATGTAAAAGCCGCAAAGAGGGTGTTTTATAAGCGGATTTTGCAGGCATCTTCACAGTAAACTATTGCAGGAAGGTTGGAGTTTGGACGAGATAAGGTTTAAAGAGTGGTTAAAAACGCAGCGATTGAAATCGAATGGTAACTTTAAAGAGGAAAAATGCAGGAGGGGTTGCGTCTCGCCCGACAGCGAGACGCGATAATATCAGTAACTGGACTGCTGGGATTTTTCAGCCTGGATACGCTGGTAGATCTCTTCACGGTGGACAGATACTTCTTTAGGGGCGTTCACACCAATACGTACCTGGTTACCCTTTACCCCTAAAACTGTCACGGTGACCTCATCCCCAATCATGAGGGTCTCACCAACTCGACGAGTCAGAATCAGCATTCTTTGCTCCTTGAAAGATTAAAAGAGTCGGGTCTCTTGTATCCCGGCATTATCCATCATATAACGCCAAAAAGTAAGCGATGACAAACACGTAAAGTGTAAGCAGTCACGGCATCACATTCTGTTAAACGTAAGTTTAGCCGATATACACAAACTCAACCTGACTTTATCGTTATCGATAGCGCAGTGAACAAGACGCCATAACGTTGCCGCTATGGCGTCTGCTTGTGCTTTGTAGTTATTACAGTTTCGCGCTTACCCAGCTTTCAACGCTGGCCAATGCCGCGGGAAGTGCCGCCGCATCCGTACCACCGGCTTGCGCCATGTCCGGACGACCGCCACCTTTGCCGCCCACCTGCTGGGCGACCATACCAATCAGTTCCCCTGCTTTCACACGGTCGGTCACATCCTTAGAGACGCCCGCAATCAGAGAAACCTTACCTTCTGCCACCGTCGCCAGCACGATAACTGTGGAACCGAGCTGGTTCTTCAGATCGTCGACCATAGTACGCAGCATCTTAGGCTCAACGCCGGCCAAATCGCTGACCAGCAGTTTGACGCCCTTAATGTCTACCGCTTTGCTGGAGAGGCTTGCGCTCTCCTGCGCTGCAGCCTGTTCTTTCAGCTGCTGAAGCTCTTTTTCCAGCTGACGAGTACGATCCAGCGCAACGCGCACTTTCTCGCCCAGGTTCTGGCTATCGCCTTTCAGCAGCTGCGCGATATCGTGCAGCTGATCGCTCTGCGCATGCAGGCTGGCAATGGCACCTTCACCGGTTACCGCTTCAATACGGCGAACACCTGCCGCCGTACCGGACTCAGAAACGATGCGGAACAGACCGATATCACCCGTGCGCGATGCGTGGGTACCACCGCACAGTTCAGTAGAGAAGTCGCCCATGCTCAATACGCGAACACGGTCGTCATATTTCTCTCCAAACAGCGCCATTGCACCTTTTTTCTTCGCGTCCTCGAGCTCCATGATGTGGGTCTCGATTGGCAGGTTACGGCGGATCTGCGCGTTCACCAGATCTTCCACCGCGCGGATTTCAGAAGGCTTCATCGCTTCGAAATGAGAGAAGTCGAAACGCAGCACTTTGTCGTTTACCAGAGAACCTTTCTGAGCAACGTGCGTACCCAGCACGTCGCGCAGGGCGGCGTGCATCAGGTGCGTTGCAGAGTGGTTCAGACGAATGCGCGCGCGGCGAGCTTCATCAACGTTAGCCTGAACGCCCTCGCCCACTTTCAGAGAACCGGAAACCAGTTTGCCCTGGTGACCAATCGCCTGACCGTATTTCTGGGTATCGCTAACGCTGAAGCTAAAGCCGGTGCCTTTCAGTTCGCCTTTATCGCCAACCTGACCGCCAGATTCCGCATAGAACGGGGTTTTGTCCAGAATCACAACCGCATCCTGACCTGCGCTGATGCTGTCAACCGCTTTACCGTCAACAAACAGGGCGGTCACTTTGCCGGTCAGTTCCAGGGCTTCATAGCCTTTGAATTCAGACGCACCGTCAACGCGGATCATCGCGTTGTAGTCGGCACCAAAACCGCTGGATTCACGCGCACGACGACGCTGCTCTTCCATCGCGGCTTCAAAGCCCGCTTCGTCAACTTTGATGTTGCGCTCGCGGCAAACGTCAGCCGTCAGGTCAACCGGGAAGCCGTAGGTGTCGTACAGGCGGAAAGCGGTTTCGCCATCCAGCGTGTCGCCCTTGAGCTTAGACAGTTCGTCGTCCAGCAGCGCCAGACCGCGCTCCAGAGTACGAGCAAACTGTTCTTCTTCAGTTTTCAGAACCTGTTCAACCTGCGCCTGCTGGCGTTTCAGTTCGTCACCCGCAGCGCCCATCACGCCAACCAGTGGCCCAACGAGTTTATAGAAGAAGGTGTCCTTCGCGCCCAGCATGTTGCCGTGACGGATGGCACGACGAATGATGCGACGCAGCACGTAGCCACGGTTTTCATTCGACGGGATCACGCCGTCGGCGATCAGGAAGGCACAGGAACGAATGTGGTCTGCGATAACGCGCAGCGATTTGTTGCTGAGATCGGTCGCACCGGTCACTTCCGCGACGGACTTGATCAGCGTGCTGAACAGGTCGATGTCGTAGTTGGAGTTAACGTGCTGCAGAACCGCCGCAATACGCTCCAGACCCATACCGGTATCAACGGACGGCTTCGGAAGTGGCTCCATGGTACCGTCAGCCTGACGGTTGAACTGCATGAAGACGATGTTCCAGATCTCAATGTAGCGATCGCCATCTTCTTCAGCGGTTCCCGGAGGGCCGCCCCAGATGTGGTCGCCGTGATCGTAGAAGATTTCGGTGCACGGGCCGCAAGGACCGGTGTCGCCCATCTGCCAGAAGTTATCAGACGCGTAAGGTGCGCCTTTGTTATCGCCGATACGGATGATACGTTCGCGCGGGATACCAACCTCTTTTTCCCAGATTTCGAACGCTTCGTCATCGGTTTCATAGACGGTAACCCACAAACGCTCTTTCGGCAGGTTGAACCAGTTTTCACCGGTCAGCAGTTCCCACGCGTATTGAATAGCATCGTGTTTGAAGTAGTCGCCGAAGCTGAAGTTACCCAGCATTTCGAAGAAAGTATGGTGGCGCGCGGTGTAACCGACGTTTTCCAGGTCGTTGTGTTTACCGCCCGCACGCACGCAACGCTGTGAGGTTGTGGCGCGGGAATAATTACGCTTGTCGAGACCAAGGAAAACATCCTTGAACTGGTTCATCCCGGCGTTGGTAAACAGCAGAGTCGGATCATTGTTCGGTACCAGGGAGCTGCTGGCAACAACCTGGTGTCCCTTACTATGGAAAAAGTCGAGAAACGCCTGACGGATCTCAGCGGTGCTCTTGCTCATAATTATCCTGAAATCAAGCTAACGAAATGTCGCAGCAGGTCTGTATCTGTAAACAGTTGGACGGACCAGCTACTGGAAAAAGTGGGAATAAGATAAGTTTTCTTTAGTGGGAAGTAAAATCCCTCATGCGCTCAATCGACAAAATTACGCCAGATATCCTGAATATCTTCCATCAGAAAGCCGCGGTAGAGCAAAAATCGCTGGATTTTGACTTTTTCTGAAAATTCACGCGGCAGCGGTTCACCGTATTTCCGAATCGCCTGTTCTTTTGCCCGCTCGCACCAGTCGGTATCGCATTCGCGCATCGCCTTTTCAATCGATTCCCGGGCAACGCCTTTCTGATTTAGCTCCTGACGGATACGCGAAGGGCCATATCCTTTGCGGCCACGGCTGGCGAGAAAGCGAGAGGCAAAACGCTCATCATCCAGATAGCTGTGCTCATAGCACCAGGCAATCACACGATCGTAATCTTCTGCCGTGGCATCAATCTCCTCCGGCCCATTTTTGCTCATCACGGGGGCGGACAGTTTTCGCCGCAGCTCCTGTTCGCTGTGGTCACGTACGGCGAGGATGCGCACGGCGCGATCCAGCAAGCGGGCATAGGCGGGTCGGCGAGGTGTAGTTTCACTCATAAAAAACCTGCTGATTCAGAAATGCAAAAAGGGCCGCATAAGCAGCCCTTCATTTTTAAACGAAAGATTTAAAAGTCTTCGTTGGTTTCTTCAGCATCCGCGGCATCAACCACGAAATCAGGTTTGGAGTCCTGGTTGTTCAGCAGAAGTTCACGCACTTTCTTCTCAATTTCTTTCGCTGCAGCCGGGTTATCTTTCAGCCAGGAGATTGCATTCGCTTTACCCTGACCAATCTTATCACCGTTGTAGCTGTACCAGGCGCCCGCTTTTTCAATCAGCTTCTCTTTCACGCCCAGGTCAACCAGCTCACCAAGGAAGTTGATGCCTTCGCCGTAAAGGATCTGGAATTCAGCCTGTTTAAACGGTGCTGCAATTTTGTTCTTCACGACCTTCACGCGGGTTTCGCTGCCCACCACGTTGTCGCCATCTTTTACCGCACCAATACGGCGGATATCCAGACGGACAGACGCGTAGAATTTCAGCGCGTTACCACCGGTAGTGGTTTCCGGGTTACCGAACATCACGCCAATTTTCATACGGATCTGGTTGATGAAGATCAGCAGCGTGTTGGACTGTTTCAGGTTACCGGCCAGCTTACGCATCGCCTGGCTCATCATACGTGCCGCGAGGCCCATGTGAGAGTCACCGATTTCGCCTTCGATTTCCGCTTTAGGCGTCAGTGCAGCAACGGAGTCGACGACAAGGACGTCAACCGCACCGGAACGTGCCAGCGCATCACAGATTTCCAGTGCCTGCTCGCCGGTATCCGGCTGGGAGCACAGCAGGTTGTCGATATCGACACCCAGTTTGCGGGCATACACTGGATCCAGCGCGTGCTCGGCATCGATAAACGCACAGGTTTTACCTTCGCGCTGTGCTGCAGCAATAACCTGCAGAGTCAGGGTAGTTTTACCTGAGGATTCCGGTCCGTAGATTTCTACGATACGGCCCATTGGTAAACCGCCCGCGCCCAGTGCGATATCAAGAGAAAGCGAACCGGTGGAGATGGTTTCCACGTCCATGGAACGGTCTTCACCCAGGCGCATGATGGAGCCTTTACCGAATTGCTTTTCGATCTGGCCCAGTGCTGCCGCCAACGCTTTCTGTTTGTTCTCGTCGATAGCCATTATTACTCCTGTCATGCCGGGAGAAGCAACTGCGCTTCACCGTGGATTTCTGTTCTGTTGGTGCAATTATACTGTATAGTCATACAGTATCAAGTGTTTTGTAGAAATTGTTGCCAGAGCGTTTTTAACGCATAAACGGTGGCCTGACGACGCACGCTTTCGCGGTCGCCGCTGAAGCACTCCCGGCGAGTGATCCCCTCACCTTTTGCGGTCGCGAAGCCAAACCAGACGGTGCCGACGGGCTTAACGTCGCTGCCGCCGTCCGGCCCTGCGATGCCGCTAATGGAAACGGCGTAATCTGCTCTCGCCTCTTTGAGTGCCCCAATGGCCATCTCAATCACCACCGGTTCGCTGACCGCACCATGCTGTTCCAGCGTCGCTTCTCGTACGCCAATCATCTGTGCTTTAGCTTCGTTACTGTAGGTCACAAAACCGCGTTCAAACCAGGCGGAACTGCCCGCAATGTCCGTGATCGCTTTGGCGACCCAGCCACCGGTACAGGACTCAGCCGTCGTGATGGTCGCCCCACGCTGCTTAAGCGCCAGCCCTACCACTTCGCTAAGCTGCATCAATTCATGGTCAGTCATACTCGCTCCAGGCATCGGAAAAACGTGCTGCACAAGATAGCACTTTCTCGTCAGATGTGGGGATGCGCTTCAGGTTTTACGAGGAGGCTTCAGAAAAAAGCCGATGCGGGCGCACCGGCTCTGGTTTTTTATTTCATGCCGTTCGCTATCGTAACCACGTTGTGGCGAAACGCCTTAACATAGCTGTCCGCCACGCCGCCTTTTGCCGACAGCGCTTCCGGGTAAAGTTCGCCACCCGGCTGCGCGCCCGTGGCGCTGGCAATCTGTTTCACCAGTCGCGGGTCAAGCTGGTTTTCCATAAACCAGGTTTTCACGCCGTCGGCTTTAATCTGATTAATGATCTCCGCTACCTGCCCCGCGCTGGCTTCACTTTCGGACGACAGCCCCTGCGGCGCCATAAAGGTCACGCCGTAGGCGCGGCTGAAATAGCCAAATGCATCATGGCTGGTCAGCACTTTTCGTTTCGCCAGCGGGATTTCGCTGAAGCGCGTTTTGGCCCAGCCGTCCAGTTCGGTGAGCTGCGTAATATACGGTTTACCGGAAGCCTCAAGCGCCGCTTTATCTTCAGGGTCAACCTTTACCAGCCCCGAAAGAATATTCTGCGCATACAGCGCCCCGTTCGCCGCGCTGTTCCACGCATGCGGGTCGGTTACGGTTTTGCCATCCTCCTCCAGTGTGTGCGTCTTCACGCCGGTCGAGGCAACGACCAGCTGGCCTTTAAACCCGGACGCTTTCACCAGACGGTCGAGCCAGCCCTCCAGCCCCAGGCCGTTGACCACCACCACGTCAGCCTTGCTGAGCGCGGCGCTGTCTTTGGGTGAAGGTTCAAAGGTGTGCGGATCGCCATCCGGGCCGACCAGCGTCGTCACCTTAACGTGGCTTCCGCCCACTTCCTGCGTGATATCCCCCAGTATGGAAAAGCTCGTCACCACATTGATTGTTTTCGCCGTCACTCCCTGCGACATCATCCCAAGCGCGAGCGCCACGGCTAACCCTGTACGTTTCATCATTTCCCCTTGCGTTGAAAAAGCGCACGCAGGCTGCCAGCAAGCTGGCTTCGCGTGCCACATAAAATAGAGATAAAGAACAGCCCGCTGGCGGTCAGCACGATGGACGGGCCGGCGGGCAAACTTACCGCCCAGGAGAGGCTCAGCCCCAGCCACGCGCAGAAAATGCCGCTGATACCCGCCATCAGAAGTAATGCCGGCAACGTGCGCACCCAGCAGCGCGCCGCCACGGCCGGCAGCATCATCAGCCCGACGGCCATCAACGTGCCGAGCACCTGAAAACCGGCCACGAGGTTAAGTACCAGAAGCGCCAGAAACAGCCCGTGCAGCGCGCCGGGCAGCCAGCGGGCATTGACCTGCAGCCAGGCGGTATCAAAAGCCTCGGTCACCAGCCCACGATAGAAAATCGCCAGCGTGATTAGCGTAAACATGCAGACGCCCACCACAAACAGCGCGGCGTCATTATCCACGGCGAGGATAGAACCAAAGAGAAGGTGCAGGAGGTCAACGTTCGAACCGCGCAATGACACCAGCGTAACGCCGAGCGCCAGCGATCCAAGATAAAGCCCGGCAAAGCTGGCATCTTCTTTGAGCGGCGTACGGCGGCTGACCAGTCCCGCCACCAGCGCAACCATAATCCCGGCAATAAAGCCGCCGATACTCATTGCCAGCAGCGACATGCCGCTCAGCAGGTACCCCACCGCGACGCCGGGTAAAATAGCGTGCGAGAGCGCATCGCCCATCAGGCTCATCCGGCGCAGCTGAAGAAAAACGCCCAGCGCAGTCGTGCTCACGGAAAGCGCAAGGCAAACCACCAGCGCGCGGCGCATAAAGCCGTACTCAATGAACGGCTGGAAAAAAAGATGCCAGATCATGCCACCCTCACCCGCTCGGTTTTCCAGCGCGGTGTGTCGGTATCCAGACGTAAGGTTTGCGGGAAATGGCGTGACACACGTTCGCTATCATGCAGCACCGCCAGCAACGTCTGCCCCTGCATGTACATCTCAAGCATCAGGTCCATCAATACGTTGCAGGTGGCCTCATCAATGCCTGTGAAGGGCTCATCCAGCATCACCAGCGGCGCCTGCTGGACTAACACGCGGGCAAACAGCATGCGCTGGAACTGTCCGCCGGAGAGTTCATCAATGGTGGATAACGCCAGTGACGCCAGCCCCACACGCTCAAGCGCGCCACCTGTGCGCAGACGCGCTTCACGGCGAAACCCGGCGAAAAGAGAAATACCCGGCCAGCAGCCCATGCTGACCACGTCCTGCACCGTCAGCGGAAACTGCGCCTCCAGAGCATGGCGCTGCGCCAGCCAGCCAATCACCGGGCGCTTGCCCTGCCAGTGAAAACAGCCGCTGACGGGGGGGATAAACCCGGCAAGCGTTTTGAGCAGCGTGGATTTACCGCAGCCGTTGGCGCCGATAATCGCGGTCATACTGCCGCGCTCAATCACGCCAGACAGAGGATGCGTTACGGGCTGGCGGTCATAGCCCGCGACCAGTTCGTTCATCACGATCATGGCAACGCCACCGCCCAGCGCACGGCCAGCCCGAGAAATGCAATGATCGTCAGCGCCAGTAAAAGGCGAACCGGGGCAGAAAGAGCAAAAAGGGACGTTGACATCTCGATACCACATTAAATGTTATAACATAACAATAACGAGCAATAGCGAAGATGTAAATGGAGAGGATAAAAAGGGAGTGTGGCGAAATGTTTCTGCAAAACTTCCCTCTCCCGTGGGAGAGGGTTAGGGTGAGGGCATCAGGCCGCACCGTGCGCAAAGCCATGCCGGGTGGCGGCGTTGCCTTACCCGGCCTACCCGTCGGAGCGAATTACTGACTAAACGGTGACGCCGCCGGTACGCGCGCCTGTGAAACCGCCAGCCCCAACTGCCACACGGCCATTGCGTAGTGCGTACTGTGGTTATAGCGGGTAATGGTGTAGAAGTTCGGCATACCGAACCAGTACTGATACCCGGTACCCACGTCCAGACGCAGCAGGCTGACCTGGTCGACATTGCCCAGCGGCTGGGTCGGGGTTAAGCCAGCCGCCGTCAGCTGCGCAACGCTGTATTTGGTTTTAAAGCCGTTTTCCAGACCAAAGGCCTCGCCGTTCGCCTGCACGGCAACCTGGCCGCCCGGCGTCCAGCCGTGGGCTTTAAAGTAGTTCGCCACGCTGCCGATGGCATCCACCGGATCCCACAGGTTGATGTGGCCGTCGCCGTTAAAGTCGACCGCGTACTGCTTATAGGAAGACGGCATAAACTGGCCGTAGCCCATCGCCCCGGCAAACGACCCTTTCAGGTCGAGCGGATCGTCCTGCTCGCTGCGCGCCATCAGCAGGAAGGTCTCCAGCTCGGAGGAGAAATATTCGGCGCGACGCGGGTAGTTAAAGGAGAGCGTCGCCAGCGCGTCGAGGATGCGGGTTTTTCCCATCACGCGGCCCCAGCGGGTCTCCACGCCGATGATCCCGACGATGATTTCAGGCGGCACGCCGTAGGTTTGCCACGCGCGGTTAAGCGCGTCTTCGTACTGATTCCAGAACACCACGCCGTTTTGCACGTTGTCCGGGGTAATAAACTGTTTGCGATAGCGCAGCCACGCGCCGTTTGGCCCGGTCGGCACCTGTGCCGTCGGCGCCTGGCGGTCCATCAGGCGCAGCACGTAGTCGAGACGCTTCGCCTGAGAGAGAATTTCATGCAGCTGCTGGCGGTCAAAGCCGTGCTTGCTCACCATTTTGTCGATGAACTGCTCGGCCGCCGGGTTGTTTGCGAAGTCGCCGCCCATCTGCATCATATTGTGCTGCGGCTCCAGCAGGAATCCTCCGGATGGCGCGCCAGCCGTTTGCTGAACAGCTTCGGTCTTCGGTTTGCTACTACAGGCGGACAGCAGAATAAGCGCAGGCAACAGCGCTGCGTAACGACGCTTGAACATGGGACATCCATTTAACGAGTTCGGTAAGAACCCATTATGGTAAAGCATCCCCGTCTCCTCAAGGAAGCGGTACTCATCTTCTCTGCCAAATCTTTACGTCCCCCAACGCAAATCTGCACTTTTTTCAACCAAAACCGGTTCACCCCATCAATTAACTTTCAAAATAATCCATTTTTCTTTCATTGTGAGATCTATTTAACACTTTAAAACCTTTCAAAGTGATTATTATTAGCGCCAGCCAGACAATAACAATACGTCCTGAGGAGAGAAGAATGATAGAAACCATCACCCACGGCGCCGAGTGGTTCATCGGGCTGTTTCAGAAAGGCGGAGAGGTGTTCACCGGCATGGTGACCGGGATCCTGCCCCTGCTGATCAGCCTGCTGGTGATCATGAACGCCCTGATTAACTTTATCGGCCAGCAGCGTATTGAGCGCTTCGCCCAGCGCTGTGCCGGGAATCCGCTGTCCCGCTACCTGGTTTTACCCTTCATTGGCACCTTCGTGTTCTGTAACCCGATGACCTTAAGCCTCGGCCGCTTTATGCCGGAAAAGTACAAGCCGAGCTATTACGCCGCCGCCTCCTACAGCTGCCACTCGATGAACGGCCTGTTCCCGCACATCAACCCCGGCGAGCTGTTTGTCTATCTCGGCATTGCCAGCGGCCTGACTACGCTTGGCCTGCCGCTCGGCCCGCTGGCGGTGAGCTATCTGCTGGTCGGCCTGGTGACCAACTTCTTCCGCGGCTGGGTGACCGACCTCACCACCGCCATTTTCGAGAAAAAAATGGGCATCCAGCTTGAACAAAAAGTCCATCTTTCAGGAGCCACAGCATGAACCGGATCCGCATTGAGAAAGGCACGGGCGGCTGGGGTGGCCCGCTGGAGCTGGACGCCACCGAAGGCAAAAAGATTGTCTACATCACCGCAGGCACGCGCCCGGCGATCGTCGACAGGCTGCGCGAGCTGACCGGCTGGGAAGCGGTCGACGGCTTCAAAGAAGGCGAGCCGCCGGAAGCGGAAATCGGCGTGGCGGTGATCGACTGCGGCGGCACATTGCGCTGCGGCATCTATCCGAAGCGGCGCATTCCGACGGTGAATATTCACGCCACCGGAAAGTCAGGCCCGCTGGCGCAGTACATCCTTGAGGACATTTACGTCTCGGGCGTGAAGGAGGACAACATCACGCTGGTGAACGGGACGCCTGCACCGCAAAAAGCGGCCCCGCGCGAGTACGACACCAGCAAGAAAATCACCGAGCAGAGCGACGGCCTGCTGGCGAAGGTCGGGATGGGGATGGGGTCTGCCGTGGCGGTGCTGTTCCAGTCCGGGCGCGACACCATCGACACGGTGCTGAAAACCATCCTGCCGTTTATGGCGTTCGTCTCGGCGCTGATCGGCATCATCATGGCGTCCGGCCTGGGCGACTGGATTGCCCACGGCCTCGCCCCGCTCGCCAGCCATCCGCTCGGGCTGGTGACGCTGGCGCTGATCTGCTCCTTCCCGCTGCTGTCGCCGTTCCTCGGCCCGGGCGCGGTAATTGCCCAGGTCATCGGCGTGCTGATTGGGGTGCAGATTGGTCTGGGGAACATTCCTCCGCACCTCGCCCTGCCCGCCCTGTTTGCCATTAACGCCCAGGCGGCGTGCGACTTCATCCCCGTAGGGCTGTCGCTGGCGGAAGCGCGCCAGGACACCGTGCGCGTGGGCGTACCGTCCGTGCTGGTCAGCCGATTTCTGACGGGCGCGCCGACGGTGCTGATTGCCTGGTTTGTCTCCGGCTTTATTTATCAATAAGAGGTACCCGCGATGACCGTGATTTATCAAACCACCATTACCCGCATCGGCCAGAGCGCGGCCGATGCCTTAAGCGACCAGATGCTGATCACCTTCCGCGAAGGCGCCCCGGCGGATATCGAAGAGTTTTGTTTTATCCACTGCCACGGCGACCTGAGCGGTGAGCTGAAGGCCGGGAGCCAGCTGGAGCTGGGCAACGCGCGCTATGCCGTGACCGCCGTCGGCGACGTAGCCGAGCAAAACCTGCGCGAGCTGGGGCACATCACCCTGCGCTTCGACGGCCAGCCGCAGGCCGAGTATCCCGGCACGGTTCACGTCGATGGCCCGGTTCCGCAGGCCGTTACCCCAGGCTGCACGTTAAAATTTGTTGCGTAATTAAGGAGATACACATGAGTCAGGTTGCCGTTGTCATTGGTGGGGGACAAACCTTAGGCGAGTTCCTCTGCCGTGGGCTTGCCGCAGAGGGTTACCGCGTGGCGGTAGTCGACATTCAAAGTGAAAAAGCCGCCCGCGTGGCGGACACCATCAACACCGAGTTTGGTGAAGGGAGGGCCTACGGATTTGGGGCCGACGCCACCAGCGAGCAGAGCGTGATGGCGCTCGCCCGCGGCGTGGACGAAATCTTCGGGCGTGCCGACCTGCTGGTCTACAGCGCGGGGATTGCAAAAGCGGCGTTTATCAGCGACTTCGCGCTGGGGGATTTTGACCGCTCGCTGCAGGTGAATCTGGTGGGCTATTTCCTCTGCGCCCGCGAGTTTTCCCGTCTGATGATCCGCGACGGCGTTCAGGGGCGCATCATTCAGATCAACTCAAAATCGGGCAAAGTGGGCAGCAAGCATAACTCCGGCTACAGCGCGGCGAAGTTTGGCGGCGTGGGGCTGACGCAGTCTCTGGCGCTGGATCTGGCCGAATACGGCATTACCGTGCATTCGCTGATGCTCGGCAACCTGCTGAAATCGCCGATGTTCCAGTCCCTGCTGCCGCAGTATGCCACCAAGCTCGGCATTAGCGCCGACGAGGTGGAGCAGTATTACATCGATAAAGTGCCGCTCAAGCGCGGGTGCGATTATCAGGACGTGCTGAATATGCTGCTGTTTTACGCCAGCCCGAAAGCCTCGTACTGCACCGGGCAGTCGATTAACGTGACCGGTGGGCAGGTCATGTTCTGAGTTCACTCCCCGGTGGCGCTGCGCTTACCGGGGCTACAAAACCCCGTAGGCCGGGTAAGGCGCAGCCGCCACCCGGCAATTAAAGGAGTCGATATGGTAACCGCGCTCATCACCGTCGCCGCCCTCGCCTGGCTGTGCCAGATGGCGTTTGGCGGCTGGCAAATCCACCGGTTTAACCGGGCGTTTGACGCGCTGTGTCAGAAAGGCCGCGTGGGGGTCGGGCGTTCCGGCGGCCGCTTTAAGCCGCGCGTAGTGGTGGCGATTGCGCTGGATGAAAACAACCGCGTCTGCGATTCGCTCGTCATGCGCGGTATAACCGTCTTCGCCCGCCCGGCGAAAATCCAGGCGATCAACGGCATTTCGCTGCAGGAATTGCAGCCTGATGTGATCTTTCCCCATGATTCGCTCTGTCAGAATGCACTATCATTAGCGCTTAATCTGAAACATGGATAATTTCGTTGTGAAAGCTATATGCTTGCGAAATTATCATTTCGCAACGTAAGGAACGAAGCGCCTATGAAACCACGTCAGCGGCAGGCGGCCATTATCGAGCATCTGCAAAAGCAGGGAAAATGTTCGGTAGAGGATTTGGCCCACTACTTTGACACCACCGGCACGACAATACGCAAGGACCTGGTATTGCTCGAAAACGCTGGCGCAGTCATTCGAACCTACGGCGGCGTTGTGCTGAATAAAGACGAAGCCGATCCGCCAATCGACCACAAAACGCTGATCAATACGCACCAGAAAGCGCTGATTGCCGAAGCCGCCGTCACGTTAATCCACGACGGTGACTCCATTATTCTTGATGCGGGCAGCACCGTCCTGCAGATGATCCCGATGCTCAGCCGTTTTAACAACATCACGGTGATGACCAACAGCCTGCACATCGTCAACGCCCTGTCCGAGTTCGACAGCGAGCAAACCATCCTGATGCCCGGCGGCACCTTCCGTAAAAAATCGGCGTCATTTCACGGCCAGCTGGCGGAGAACGCCTTTGACCACTTCAGTTTTGATAAACTCTTTATGGGCACCGACGGCATTGACCTGAACGCGGGCGTCACCACCTTCAACGAGGTGTTCAGCGTCAGTAAAGCGATGTGTAACGCCGCGCGGGAAGTGATATTGATGGCTGACTCGTCAAAATTTGGCCGCAAAAGCCCTAATATCGTCTGTAGCCTTGAAAGCGTCGATAAGCTGATCACCGACGCGGGTATCGACCCGGCGTTCAAAAAAGCGCTGGAAGAGAAAGGAATCGACGTGATTGTAACCGGAGAGAGAGATGAGTGATTTTCTGTTAGAAACGGGCCGCCATACCTTAATGCTGGAACTGCAGGAGGCCAGCCGCCTGCCGGAACGTCTGGGCGACGATTTTGTCCGCGCGGCAAACACCATTATTCAGTGCGAAGGCAAGGTGATCGTCGCGGGGATTGGTAAATCCGGCCATATCGGCAAGAAGATTGCCGCAACGCTTGCCAGCACCGGCACCCCGGCCTTCTTCGTCCATCCTGCCGAAGCGCTGCACGGCGATCTGGGGATGATCGAAAGCCGCGACGTGATGCTGTTTATCTCCTATTCCGGTGCGGCCAAAGAGTTAGATCTCATCATTCCGCGCCTGCAGGAGAAGTCCGTTGCCCTGCTGGCGATGACCGGCAAATCCCGCTCGCCGCTGGCGCTGGCAGCGAAGGCCACGCTGGATATTTCCGTTGAGCGTGAAGCCTGCCCGATGCATCTCGCCCCGACCTCCAGCACCGTCAACACGCTGATGATGGGCGACGCGCTGGCAATGGCGGTAATGCAGGCGCGCGGCTTTAACGAAGAAGATTTCGCCCGCTCGCACCCGGCGGGCGCGCTCGGCGCACGCCTGCTCAACAAGGTTCACCACCTGATGCGCACTGACGATGCCATTCCGCAGGTCAAACTCGATACCAGCGTGATGGACGCCATGCTGGAGCTGAGCCGCACCGGGCTGGGGCTGGTCGCGGTGTGCGATGAGAACGGGCACGTCAACGGCGTCTTTACCGACGGCGACCTCCGCCGCTGGCTGGTCGGCGGCGGCAAGCTGGAAACCCGGGTTTGTGAAGCGATGACCAAAGGCGGGCTAACGCTTAATGCCGAAAGCCGCGCCATTGAGGCCAAAGAGGTGCTGATGAAACGCAAAATCGCCGCCGCCCCGGTCGTGGATGAGAGCGGCAGGCTGTGCGGGGCCATCAACCTGCAGGACTTCTACCAGGCCGGGATTATTTAGCCCTTCAGCCCCAGACGCTTCGCCAGCCTGTGCAGGTTGGCGACGTCCATTTCCAGCGCCCGCGCGCACGCCGCCCAGCTGCGGTTGTTCTGCTCCAGCGCGCGGGTAATCATCTGACGCTGAAACGCTTCTGTTGCTTCACGCAGATTCTCATTGGCAATCTCCGGTAACGCCTGAGCCACAGGCTGCGCGGTGTCATCATGCAGGGCAAAATGTCGCGCGTGGATCACCACTTCATCGCCCGAGCGCGTCGCCCGCGCCAGCACCACCGCGCGGTGAATCGCATGCTCAAGCTCGCGCACGTTGCCCGGCCAGCCGTAGCTCAGCAAATGCGTTCTCGCCCCCGGGCTTAGCACCACGCGAGACAGTCCCATTTTGAGCCGACACTGCTCGCAGAAAAAACCGGCCAGCAGAACCACGTCTTCACCACGCTCGCGCAGCGGCGGAACGGAGAGCGGAAACACGCTCAGGCGGTGGAACAGGTCAGCACGGAAATTGCCCGCCAGCACCTCTTCCCGCAGGTCGCGGTTGGTTGCTGCCAGCACGCGGACGTCTACTCTCAGGCTGCGGTCATCCCCCACGCGCTGGATATCGCCGTACTGCAGCACGCGCAGCAGCTTGGCCTGCAGCGAGAGCGACAGCTCGCCGATTTCATCAAGAAACAGCGTGCCGTTATCGGCCATTTCGAACTTGCCGCTGCGGTTGCTGATGGCACCGGTAAACGCCCCTTTAACGTGACCAAACAGCTCGCTTTCCGCCACGCTTTCGGGCAGCGCCGCGCAGTTGAGGTACACCAGCGGGTTGACCGCGCGCGGCGAGGCTTCGTGAATCGATTTCGCCACCAGCTCTTTACCGGTGCCGGTTTCGCCGAAGATCAGCACGTTCAGATCGGAGGCCGCCACGATGTCGATCTCTTTTTTGAGCTGCTCCATTCCCGGCGAAAGGCCGATCATCTCCGTGTGCGCGACCTGCTCGAACGCCGTCGGGCTGCCAGGGAGAATGTTCTGGCTCTCCAGCTGTTCAATCAGCAGAGCATTGTTCAGCGCCCCGGAAGCCAGCGCGGCAATCAGGCGCAGCTCTTCGTCGCTAAAGGTATCAAACTGGTCCGGCGACATGCCGTCGAGCGTTAGCGCGCCGATCAGGTTTTGTCCGGCAAAGAGCGGCAGCCCGATGCAGGCATGCACCTTCAGGCTCTCCTGCCCCGGGATCAGGCCGTCGTACGGGTCGGGCAGATCGCTGTCCGCCGGGAACCGCACCACGTCCCCCGCGCGGGCGATGGTTTCCAGACGCGGGTGTCCTTCGAGGGTAAAGCGCCGCCCCAGCACGTCCTGCGCCAGCCCGTCGATGGCCAGCGGAATAAACTGTCGCCCTTCATAGCGCAGCAGGGCCGATGCATCACACTCAAGCACGTGGCGCAGGGTGGAGATCAGCCGCTGAAAACGGTCCTGATGGCCGATACCGGTTTGCAGTTCAATGGCGATCTTCGCCAACACGTCTACGGAAAAGCTCATCTGCACCTCATAGTCTTTTTGACAATTTATAATGTCATAATGACCATTATTAAGATAGTCATAATGACTACCCACAAGGGATGATAAATTTAAAAATTGTTTAAAATCATACAAATAAAAAGTTGGCACGCAACTTGATATAGCTAAACCATCTTATTTGAACACACCGTATTAAACTGAGGTTGCTATGTCTATTCTGGTTAAAAATAACATTCATTGGGTTGGTCAACGTGACTGGGAAGTGCGTGATTTTCACGGGACGGAATACAAAACGCTGCGCGGCAGCAGCTACAACAGCTATCTCATTCGTGAAGGTAAAAATGTGCTGATCGATACGGTCGATCACAAGTTCAGCCGCGAGTTCGTGCAGAACCTGCGCAGCGAAATCGACCTGGACGCTATCGACTACATCATCATCAACCACGCGGAAGAGGACCACGCCGGCGCGCTGACCGAGCTGATGTCCTACATTCCGAACACGCCTATCTACTGCACCACCAACGCCATCGACTCCATCAACGGCCACCATCACCATCCGGAGTGGAACTTCCATACCGTGAAAACCGGTGACTCGCTGGATATCGGCAACGGCAAACAGCTGATCTTCGTTGAAACGCCGATGCTGCACTGGCCGGACAGCATGATGACCTACATGACCGGCGACGCGGTGCTGTTCAGCAACGACGCCTTCGGCCAGCACTACTGCGACGAGCGCCTGTTCAATGACGAAGTGGACCAGACCGAACTCTTCGAACAGTGCCAGCGCTACTACGCCAACATCCTGACGCCGTTCAGCCGCCTGGTGACGCCAAAAATCACCGAGATCCTCGGCTTCAACCTGCCGGTAGATATGATTGCCACCTCCCACGGCGTGGTATGGCGTGAAAACCCTACCCAGATTGTCGAGCTGTACCTGAAGTGGGCGGCGGACTATCAGGAAGACCGCATCACTATCTTCTACGACACCATGTCCAACAACACCCGCATGATGGCAGACGCCATTGCCCAGGGCATCAACGAAGTGGACCCGAACGTGGCGGTGAAAATCTTCAACGTGGCGCGCAGCGATAAGAATGAGGTATTGACCAACGTCTTCCGCTCTAAGGGCGTGCTGGTGGGCACCTCCACCATGAACAACGTAATGATGCCGAAAATTGCCGGCCTTGTGGAAGAGATGACCGGCCTGCGCTTTCGCAACAAGCGCGCCAGCGCGTTTGGCTCCCACGGCTGGAGCGGCGGCGCGGTAGACCGTCTGTCTACCCGTCTGCAGGATGCCGGTTTTGAGATGTCCCTGAGCCTGAAAGCCAAATGGCGGCCGGATATCGACGCGCTGGAAATCTGCCGCCAGCACGGCCGCGATATTGCACGTCAGTGGGCGCTCGCTCCGCTGCCTGAAGCGGCGGCCAAACCCGCTGAGCAGCAGGAAACCAGCGCCTGTGCCGCCGCAGCATCCGCCGATCTGGGCCCGCGTATGCAGTGCAGCGTCTGCCAGTGGATTTACGACCCTGAACTGGGCGAGCCGCTGCAGGACGTTGCCCCGGGGACACCGTGGAGCGACGTGCCGGACAACTTCCTCTGCCCGGAATGTTCACTCGGTAAAGACGTCTTTGACGAACTGGGTACGGAGGCAAAATGAGCAACGGTATCGTCATCATCGGCTCGGGCTTTGCCGCCCGTCAGCTGGTGAAAAATATCCGCAAGCAGGACGCCAGCGTGCCGCTGACGGTGATTGCCGCCGACAGCATGGACGAGTACAACAAGCCTGATTTAAGCCACGTGATGAGCCAGAATCAGCGCGCCGAAGACCTCACCCGCCAGACGGCGGGGGAGTTCGCGGAACAGTTTAACCTGCGCCTGTTTCCGTACACCTGGGTCACCGACATCGACGCCGCTGCCCGCGTGGTGAAAGCGAAAGATAAATCCTGGCAGTACGACAGGCTGGTGCTGGCGACGGGTGCTTCCGCCTTTGTGCCGCCTGTTGAAGGCCGTGAGCTGATGATCACGCTGAACAGCCAGCAGGAGTATCAGGCCAGCGAAACGGGGCTGCGCGACGCGCAGCGGGTAATGATTGTCGGCGGCGGTTTAATTGGCACCGAACTGGCGATGGATTTCTGCCGTGCGGGTAAATCCGTCACCCTGGTCGATCATGCTGCCAGCATCCTGTCGGCGCTGATGCCCGCAGAAGTGAGCAGCCGCTTACAGCATCGTCTGACCGACATGGGCGTGCATCTGCTGCTGAAATCTCAGCTACAGGGTCTGACCAAAACCGAGAGCGGTATTCGCGCTACGCTCGACCGCGACCGCAGCGTCGACGTAGACGTGGTTATCGCGGCGACGGGCCTGCGCCCGGAAATTGCGCTGGCGCATCGTGCAGGGGCAGAAACAAACCGTGGCGTGAAGGTGGACAGCTACCTGCAAACCACGCAGCCCGATATTTACGCGCTGGGCGACTGCGCCGAGATTAACGGTCAGGTGCTGCCGTTCCTGCAGCCGATTCAATTAAGCGCCATGTATCTGGCTAAAAATCTGCTCGGCGGCAGCGCGCCGCTGAAATTACCCGCCATGCTGGTGAAGGTCAAAACGCCGGAATTACCGCTCCACCTCGCCGGTGAAACGCAGCGTCAGGATCTGAACTGGAACATCGCCATTGAGCCGCAGGGCATGGTGGCGCGCGGTGCAGATAATGACGGCCAGGTGCGGGCCTTTGTCGTGAGTGAAGACCGCATGAAGGAGGCTTTCGCGCTGCTGAAATCGTTACCTGCTTAACCCTCGTTTTGCCGGGTGGCGCTTCGCTTACCCGGCCTACATTACTGCCACGCTTACTTAACCTTTGGATTTTATTGTCCACCGCCCCGATGTCCCGGGGCTTTTTTTTTGCGCGCCCTATTCACGAGATAAATACAAATTAGATAAATCATCGCTATCAATCCTTTGTTTATTATTTCCATCAATATATAAATGCGGAACAGCTTAAAAACATCACCCTGTTTTATTATTTGCACCCGGCTTAGCCTAAAGGGAATTAATCAGCCGGAGGCGAATCATGGCGACTTTTAATAAAGAACTCAATTATCTTTCTCGTTATTTCAAAGAAGCGAAGCCTGCGGAACATATTTTATTTCGCTGGCTTTATTTGAGCCCGGAGGCGCGCATTGAGCGCCTGCGTGAGCTGATGATGCCGGTCAGTAAACATGAGCGATAATCGCCGGGTGGCGCTACGCTTACCCAGCCTACAAAGCCCGTAGGCCCGCGCAAGCGTAGCGCCGCCGGGCAAAACCGGAACACTTTACGTAAACCAGCACTTTTTCTTCCGCAAAAAAATCCTACACTCTCAGCATCCCTTTCTCATCGGTATGCCGCTATGCGCCAGCTTCAGAAAATCCGTCAGTATCAACGGCTTTATCAGCACTACGGAACCGAGCCCAGGCCGACGACCATTGCGGAAGTCGCTGAGGTTGCGCTGTGCAGCGAACGTCATGCCCGCACGCTTCTGCGCCAGCTTGCGCAGAGCGGGTGGTTAACCTGGCGCGCGCAGCCGGGGCGCGGACACCGTGCTACGCTGCACTGCCTTGCCACGACCAGCGAGCTGAGCATACCGCTGATGCATGCCTGCCTGGAAAAAGGGGATTATCAGAGCGCGCTGCAGCTGGCCGACGGCGACCCGGCCAGCCTGCACCACATCATCACCCCGTTTTTAGGCGGCAAATGGCTCAAGCACCAGCCAACCCTGCGCATTCCGTGGTATCGCCCGCTTTCCTCGCTGCACCCCGCACTTCACCGTCGACGCGCCGAACAGCATATTATCTGCGCGGTGCACGCAGGGCTGACGCGCTATACGCCCGGCCATCCCCAGCCCGTGCCTGATTTAGCCCACCACTGGGAAGCCAGCGAAGATAGGCTCAGCTGGCGCTTTTACCTGCGCAGCGGCGCGCACTGGCATAACGGGCAGTCCATCAGCGATGAAGATATTTTCAGCGCGCTGCATCAGCTGTTCACGGACCCCGCGCGCAATTCGGGGCTCACGCACGTGAGCAAGGCGTCGCTTGTCGCCCCCTGGTGTCTGGAGATCGCGCTTAACGCGCCCGATGCCATGCTGGCGCACCGTCTCGCGCATCACGCCTGTCGCCTGCCGCATCCGCAGCAGCCGACTATCGGCGCGGGCCCCTTTGCTATCGCCCATCACCACTCGCACTACCTGCGCCTTGAGCGTCAGCCGTGGTACTTTGCGGCGCACCCGCTGCTGCAGGCGATAGAGTTCTGGCGTACCCGCAGCGAGGCGGAAAAACCCGCGTGGATCACCGTGGGCAAAGGCGAAAATGCCAGGAAGTCCGTCACCTCTACCAGCGGCGGGTTTGCCTGGCTGATGCTGAACGCCGGGCTGACGCAGCCGCTGGCCGCCTGGCTGCGTCAGGAAATTCAGCATATTAACCAGCAGCACCTCCGTCGGGAGGATGTCGATACCCGCACGGAAATCCTGCCCGGCATCACGACGCCCGCCTTTCCCGATGCGTGTGAAGTGACGCTGCCAGTCACCCTTTCGCTTGTCTGTTATGACACGCCGGGGCTGAGCGATTTGGCCAGCATGCTGCAAACGCGCCTGAAAAAGCGCGGCTGCGACGTTAACATTCAGTGGAAAGACCGTGAGGAGTGGCACGCGCCCGGCGCGCTGGCGCAGGGGGATATTTTATTGGGGGACTATCTGGCAGGTGAGGTGCCGGAGTTTGCGCTGGCAGAGTGGTTTACCGAAGATCCCGCCTGGGCCACCGCGCTGGGGCAGACCGCCTGGCAAGAAGCAAAGCAGACGCTGATGGCCTACTGCGAAAGCGAGGAAACGCTGAGAACACGCCTTCCCGCCTTCTTTCAACGCCTGCTGGAAAGCGGCGCCTGCACGCCGCTGTTCCACTATCGCTATCGCATCAACACCCTTGAAAACGTACAGGGGATCGTGCTGACGGCCAGCGGCTGGCTTGACTTTACCCGCGCCTGGCTGCCGCCCGCTCAGGAACGCACGACCAGCGCGTCGTAGCCGCGCCAGCGGTAGTTGACCATGGAGACCAGCCAGCAGGCAACGAACAGCCCGACCACCACGAATCCGGCGTTGCCCAGGTTGTCATTGACCGCGCCGATCAGATCCCAGACGCCGCCGCTGAGGGCGAATTTGTCCATCAGCAGGCCCAGCGCTTCGAGCCCGCCGATAAACAGCGCCACCACCACGGAGGTGCCGGTGATGGTCATGTTGTAGTAGAGCTTGCGCTGCGGCTTATTAAACGCCCAGCCGTAGGCACCCACCATCAGCAGGTTATCGAGGGTATCAACCAGCGCCATGCCGCTGGCAAAGAGCGCCGGGAAGATCATGATTGCCCATACCGACATACCGTTTGACGCGCTGGCGGCAGAGATCCCGAGCACGCCAATTTCCGTGGCGGTATCGAACCCCAGCCCGAACAGGAAGCCGACCAGGTACATCTGCCAGCTTTTATTCACCAGGCGGAAGGTTTTGCCAAACAACCAGTTCATGACGCCGCCCTGCGCAGGCAGCGTAATATCGCCCTGCACTGGCCTGCCGTGTTTCAGCGCCTGAAAACTGCACCAGACGCCGCGCAGGATCACCATGTTCACCAGCGCCATTGCCAGCAGGAAGGTGGCGGAAACGGCGGTGCCAATCAGGCTGCCGGTTTCGTGGAACCATTCCATGTTTTTCTGAAACGCCGTCGCGGTAGCGGCGATGGCAATGGAGGCCAGCACCACGATGGTGGAGTGTCCCAGCGAGAACCACGCCCCCACGCCGGACGGGCGTTTGCCCTGCTGCATCATCTTACGCGTCACGGTATCAATGGCGGCGATATGGTCCGCATCTACCGCATGACGCAGCCCGTAGCACCACGCCAGCAGGCTTGCGGCCATCAGCGCCGTGCTGCCGCTAAACGTGCGCCACGCCCATCCCCAGGCCAGCAGATTTGCCATTACCAGTCCCAGCAGCAGGAGCGCTGCGCGAGGTTCATTGCGTAAGAGTCGTAACATTTTAAATCCCTTGTGAACATGACCGGGCAGCGGCAACCACCGCCTGCCCGAAGGAGATCGCCCCGTCACCTGCGGGCAGGCGCGAAGGAAAAAGAAGCGTAAAGTCAGAAAGATAATGACGCAGGCGCGCACGCAGCTGGCGGTTGTGTAACACGCCGCCGCTGAAGCAGATTGTCGACAGCGACAAGCGTCGGGCATGGAACGCAGCGAGTTCCGCCAACCCTTTGGCCAGCGCGTCGTGAAACGCCCACGCGCGCTCGCAGGGCTCTGCCTGCCAGGTCAGCCACTGCCGCCAGAAAAGCGCAAGGTTATCCGCGTCCAGCGTCACCGGATGGTCGACACCCGCGCACCGCGACGCCAGCGCTTCCAGCCTGCAGGCGGCTTCGCCTTCGTAGCGCTGCGTGTCGATACCCAGCGCGCAGGCGACCGCATCAAACAGGCGGCCGCACGACGAGGCCAGCGGCGCATTGATACCGCGCTGAATCGCCGTCGCCAGCAGCGGCCAGTTTTGTGATTGCACGCCGCCTGTTTCCGGGTAGCGCTGCCAGTCAGGGACAAACGCCTGGCAGTGGGCGAGCAAATTTCGCCACGGCTGCCGCGCCGCCAGGTCGCCGCCGGGCAGCGCAACGGCAGGCAGCCCGCCCAGACGCTCGCACTCAAGGTAGTTTACCCGCAGGCACTCCCCGCCCCACAGCGCGCCGTTCTCGCCCATGCCGATCCCGTCCAGCGTCAGGGCAATAACGTCGCCGCCGCCGCGCGGCCAGCCGTTCTCCGCCAGGCACGCCGCCGCGTGGGCGTGATGGTGTAGTACGGTTTCAACCGGCAGCGCCTGCGCCTGGGCCCACCGGCGCGCGCGGTACCCCGGATGGGCGTCGCACACCACGCGCTCCGGCTGGAAGGCGTAGATGTCCTGCATCGTCGAGAGCGCGCCGCGCCATTGCGCTTCGACACCCTCGTCGCTGAGATCGCCAAAATGCTGGCTCAGCACCGCCTGGTTGCCGCGCACCAGGCAGAAGGTGTTTTTCATCTCTGCGCCGGTGCATAACATGGCGGGGATATTCTCGAAACCCGCAGGCAACGTGATGGCATCCGGCACAAAACCGCGCGCCCGGCGCAGCATCGCGCCGTCCCGATCCATCACCGAATCATCCATTCGCTGCAGAATGTCGCGGTTGTGCAGCAGAAAACCGTCCGCGATGTCGCTGAGCTCAATCATCGCCTGCTCGTTGCTGATGGCAGGCGGCCTGCCGCTGAGGTTGCCGGAGGTCATCACCATCGGTCGCTGGCAGTCCATCATCAGCAGATGCTGCAGCGGGTTCGCAGGAAGCATCACGCCGATCGCGTTCAGTCCCGGCGCAATCTCCTCGGGAAACGCCGGAAGAGAGGCTTTTGGCGTCAGCACAATCGGCGCAGCGGAGGAGCGTAACAGCGTCTGGATAGACTCCGGCAGGCCGTCCGCATCCGGGATCATCACCGCCAGCGGCTTCGTCGGGCGCTGCTTGCGTGACCGCAATTTCAGTATCGCCTGCGGGTTAAGCGCGTCGCAGACGAGATGAAAACCGCCCAGCCCTTTGACCGCGACGATACCGCCGTTTTTCAGCATCGCCACCGCCGCACGCAGTGCCGTTTCGCGGGTGGCAATAACGTCGCCCGAACGCCATTCCAGCGCGGGACCGCAGTCCGGGCACGCCACAGGCTGGGCGTGAAAGCGTCGGTCGGCAGGATTGCGGTATTCCGTTTCACAAGGTGCGCAGAGGGGAAATGCGGCCATCGACGTGGCCGGACGGTCATAGGGCATGGCGCGAATAATGGTAAACCGCGGCCCGCAGTGGGTGCAGTTGATAAACGGGTAGCGATAGCGGCGCTCGCGGGGGTCGCGCATTTCAGCCAGACACGCCGGACAGGTGGCGGCATCCGGCACAATCTGGGTGTCCATCGCGCCGCCCGCGCTGTGGCGGATAATAAACGCGTCCGGCACACGCGGCCAGGTGAACGGCTGCACGTCAACGTGGTCAATGCGCGCCAGCGGCGGGCAGTCCTGATGCAGCCTCGCGGTAAAGGCCCCCCCATTACCCGCGAGGCGCACCAGCACGCCCTCTCCGTCATTGCAGACATCGCCCGTTAGCTGAAGCTGGTGCGCAAGCTGCCAGACGAAGGGCCGAAACCCCACGCCCTGTACCTTGCCGCGCACACGCAGCTGTACGCCGTTACCGCTCATCGCAGGTTAAAACAGCAGTGACGACGAGGTGTCGAAGGCCGCGCGTCGACGCTTTTCGGCGCTCATCTGTTCGAGCTTGTCGCGATCCACGCACACCAGCGCGTGCGTCGGGCAGGCTTCCATGCAGGCCGGACCCGCCTCGCGGTGGTAGCAGAGGTCGCATTTGTTGGCTTCGGCTTTCTCTGCGCGCACGCTCAGCCCCATGCCGCTGTTGCGTACAACCGGACGGACCACCACCTCCATCGCGCCGTACGGGCAGGCGACAACGCAGGTTTTACACCCGATGCAGCGCTCCTGCATCACGTGCACAAAGCCTTTCTCGCGCTTAATGGCCCCGTTCGGGCAGACGTTGGCGCACGGCGCGTCTTCGCACTGACGGCAAATCGCGGCGGTTGAGATATTCACGCCCTTAATGACGTGAATACGCGGCAGGAAAGCGTCCGGGGTCAGGGATGCACAATCCTGATCCGGCTGATGGGATACAACACAGGCGACTTCACAGGTCCGGCAGCCAATACACTTACTGGCATCGGCCATCATAAAACGGTTCATCTGCTTCTCCAGCATAACAGTCATGCGCGGAGCTATTCATAAACCGTGCCAGTTTTTAACCTGTTGAAATGTTTGGGTTTACAGAAAAGACAGCGGTGCCGTCATCGTCACTTATGACGATGATGGCTGTCGACGTCAGCAGTGCGGGCCGTCAATCACGGAGTCGCGCAGGACAAGCTCACCGGAGAAGGTTTGTTGATAGGTAAACTCGCCGCCGTCGAGCATGAAGATCAGGCGGCTGATGGTCTCTTTGATCATCTCCGTCACCGGAATGCGCACGCTGGAGAGCGACGGCACCGTGTACGGCGCGATGGCCACGTCGTCAAAGCCAACCACCGATACCGCCTGCGGCGTGGCGATGCCGCTGTCGTGAAGCTGCTTTATGGCACCGATTGCCATGTCGTCGTTGCTCGCCACCAGCGCCGTAAAGCGTTCGCCACGAGCGAGCAGTTCAGACACCGCCGCCGCGCCGCTGGCCGGGTTCCACTTCCCCTGCGCAATCAGCCCCTCGCGCAGCGGAATACCGTGCTGTGCCAGTGCGTCCCTGTAGCCGGAAAGGCGCTCAACCCCGGTAGGGGAATCGAGTGAGCCGGTGATAAACGCGATCTCCCGGTGCCCTTTCGCAATCAGCTGCGCTACCGCCTCCTGGCAGGAGGCTTTATGATCGGACCAGACGCTGTGGCTGCTGTGTTTCCGCAGGCGGCGGTTCAGCACCATAATCGGCTGCTCGCACTTCTCGACGATCTCGTCCATCTCCTCCACGCTGAGAAAGCGCGGGTAGATGATCACCGCATCGCAGCGCATATCCAGCAGATACTGAATGGCCTCGCGCTCCTCGTCGGCGCTGTGCTTGCCGTCCGCGAGGATCAGCTGGCGCCCCTTCTCTTCGGTCATGCGCGCGGCGTGAAACAGCAGTTCGCTAAAGTAGACGCCGTGGTAAAGGGTGTTCGTCACCACCAGACCCAGCGTCTGGGTTCGTTTGGTCGCCAGGTTGCGCGCCAGCAAATTGGGGCGATAGCCGCTCTCTTCGATGGCCTGAAACACCCGGTCTTTGGTCTCCTGGCTGACGTAGCCATTCCCGGACAGCACCCTGGAGACCGTCGCTTTCGAAACGCCTGCCCGCTTCGCCACTTCAAGCATCGTGGTCATGTTGTTATTCCGTTTGAAACTGATGGGCGCAGTGTACTGCACTGCAAAAAAATTGTCGCAGCGGCGAAATCACGCTTTCAATGCCTCATTGAGATCTGCATCACGAAACGAAAAAATGGTCAAAAAGCGATCTTGTTTCATTCAAAGAAACTCATGATGATTATGTGGAACCGGTTTCCTACATTTCTCACAACGATAACAGGATCACATCCGATGGCCAAAAATTACGCCGCGCTGGCGAACGACGTTGTCAGCGCGCTGGGCGGCAAAGAGAACATTGTCGCCGTCACCCACTGCATGACGCGTCTGCGCTTCGTTCTGAAGGACGAAAGCCTCACCGACGCCGCGCGCCTGAAAAGCATCAGCGGCGTGCTCGGCGTGGTACGCAATGACAACCAGTGTCAGGTCATTATTGGCAACACCGTTTCTCAGGCGTACCGCGAAGTGGTCAACCTGCTGCCAACCAGCCTGCAGCCTGCCGTACCGGAAGGCCCGCAGAAAATGACATTACGCCGCATCGGCGCCGGGATCCTCGACGCGCTGATCGGCACCATGTCCCCGCTGATCCCGGCGATCATCGGCGGCTCGATGGTCAAGCTGCTGGCGATGATCCTCGAGATGACCGGCGTGCTGCCAAAGGGCGCGCCGACGCTCACCATTCTGACCGTCATCGGCGACGGCGCGTTCTTCTTCCTGCCGCTGATGGTGGCGGCCTCGGCGGCGGTGAAGTTCAAAACCAACATGTCGCTGGCGATAGCCATTGCGGGCGTGCTGGTCCACCCGAGCTTTATCGAGCTGATGGCTAAAGCCGCGCAGGGCGAGCACGTGGAGTTCGCCTTTATCCCGGTGACCGCGGTGAAATACACCTACACCGTCATCCCGGCGCTGGTGATGACCTGGTGCCTGTCGTATATCGAGCGCTGGGTGGATCGCATCACCCCGGCGGTAACCAAAAACTTCCTCAAACCGATGCTGATCGTGCTGATTGCCGCCCCGCTCGCCATCGTGCTGATTGGCCCGCTGGGGATCTGGATCGGTAGCGCCATCTCCGCGCTGGTCTACACCATTCATGGCTATCTGGGCTGGCTGTCCGTCGCCATCATGGGCGCGCTGTGGCCGCTGCTGGTGATGACCGGTATGCACCGCGTGTTTACGCCGACTATCATTCAAACCATCGCCGAAACGGGCAAAGAAGGGATGGTCATGCCGTCAGAAATCGGCGCCAACCTGTCGCTCGGCGGCTCGTCGCTGGCGGTGGCGTGGAAAACCAAAAATCCGGAGCTGCGCCAGACGGCGCTGGCGGCGGCGGCCTCCGCCATCATGGCGGGGATCTCTGAACCGGCCCTGTACGGCGTGGCGGTGCGGCTGAAACGTCCGCTGATTGCGAGCCTGATCAGCGGCTTTATCTGCGGTGCGGTAGCGGGCATGGCCGGTCTTGCCAGCCACTCCATGGCGGCACCGGGGCTGTTCACCAGCGTGCAGTTCTTCGATCCGGCCAACCCGATGACTATCGTCTGGGTGTTTGGCGTGATGGGGCTGGCAGTGGTGCTGTCGTTTGTTCTGACCCTGATTCTCGGTTTTGAGGATATTCCGGTCGAAGACGAGGCCGAAAAAGCGCGCGCCCTGCAGACCGCACCGGTTCAGGCCAAAGCGGCACAAGCATAAAATGAAAGCGAGGTAAGAATGTCTGTTTTTCCACAAGGATTTTTATGGGGCGGCGCGCTTGCCGCTAACCAGAGTGAAGGGGCTTACCGTGAAGGCGGAAAAGGGCTGACGACGGTCGATATGATCCCCCACGGCGCGAATCGCCTGGCGGTGAAGGTCGGTAAGGAAAAACGTTTCTCGCTGCGTGACGACGAGTTTTACCCAAGCCACGAGGCGATTGATTTTTACCATCGCTATAAAGAAGACATCGCCCTGATGGCGGAGATGGGCTTTACGGTGTTCCGCACCTCGATCGCCTGGAGCCGCCTCTACCCGAACGGCGACGAGCCGCTGCCGAACAAAGAGGGTATTGCCTTCTACCGCGCGGTGTTCGAGGAGTGCAAAAAATACAACATCGAGCCGCTGGTGACGCTCTGCCACTTCGACGTGCCGATGCACCTGGTGACGGAGTACGGCTCGTGGCGTAACCGTAGGATGATCGATTTCTTCGCCCGCTACGCCCGCACCTGCTTTGAAGAATTTAACGGGCTGGTGAAATACTGGCTGACCTTCAACGAAATCAACATCATGCTGCACAGCCCGTTCTCCGGCGCGGGGCTGGTGTTTGAGGAAGGCGAAAACGAAGACCAGGTGAAATACCAGGCCGCGCACCACGAGCTGGTGGCGAGCGCGCTGGCGACCAAAATCGCCCACGAGGTGAACCCGGAAAACCAGGTCGGCTGCATGCTGGCGGGCGGCAATTTCTACCCGTACTCCTGCAAGCCGGAAGACGTGTGGACGGCGCTGGAGAAAGACCGCGAGAACCTGTTCTTTATCGACGTGCAGGCGCGCGGCAGCTACCCGGCCTACTCCGCCCGCGTGTTCCGCGAGAAAGGCGTGGTGATTGTGAAAGATCCCGGCGACGACGACCTGCTGAAAAACACCGTCGATTTTGTTTCGTTCAGCTATTACGCCTCGCGCTGCGCGTCGGCGGACATGAATGCGGGAAATACCAGCGCGGCGAACATCGTGAAGTCCCTGCGCAACCCGCACATTCAGGTGAGCGAATGGGGCTGGGGCATCGACCCGCTCGGCCTGCGCATCACCATGAACATGATGTACGACCGCTACCAGAAGCCGCTGTTCCTGGTTGAAAACGGGCTGGGCGCGAAGGACGAGATCGATGCCAACGGCGAAATCAACGACGACTACCGCATCAGCTACCTGCGCGAGCACATCCGCGCGATGGGCGACGCGATTGAGGACGGCGTGCCGCTGATGGGTTATACCACCTGGGGCTGCATCGACCTGGTGGCCGCCTCAACGGGCGAGATGAGCAAGCGCTACGGGTTTGTGTACGTTGACCGCGACGACGCGGGGAACGGCACGCTGGACCGCAAGCGCAAGAAATCGTTCGGGTGGTATAAGAAGGTGATTGCGAGTAACGGGGGGGATCTGGAGTAGCCTGTTGCCCTCACCCCAGCCCTCTCCCACAGGGAGAGGGAGATGGGTTTGGTAGGCCGGGTAAGGCGAAGCCGCCACCCGGCACTGCTCAGAGCTGAGAAAAACCTCCGTCCCCAACCCACTCCGCAAGCCGTGAATAAACCACTTCCACCGCCTCTTTCACCGGCGGCGTCATCGGGTAATAAAACCCGACAATGTCCGGCTGAATCCCCAAAAAAAGCACCTCGCCTACGTCGTCTTTAATCTGATCGACCAGGTAGTTCAGCGGCATATTGTGCGTCGTCATCATAAACATCTCGGCGATGTCGTCCGGGTCAATCAGGCGGATCTCGCCGGGGTTGAGCCCCATATCGGTGGCATCAACGATTAACAGCCTCTCCGGACGCAGTTCGCGAATGGCGACCACGTCGTTTTCCGGCGCGCTGCCGCCGTCGATAACCACCCAATTGCCCTGCGGGTTCGCGGCGCACATCTCTGCCAGCAGCGGGCCCGCGCCGTCGTCGCCCATCATGCTGTTGCCGACACACAGTAAAACGTCAGTCACGTAATCTCCTCACCATCAGGTAAATGGCGCTCTCCTGATGAATATCGTGCAGCATGCTGAGCAGCGTTTTGCTCCACGCCTGCTGCTCGGGGGTTTGCCTGCTCAGCGCGGCGTCAAAGGCGTTGGCGAGCATCGCAATGTGGTTGGCGTCGATGACGATCTCGCCGTATTTCGGCACGCCCTCCATTTTGCGCCGCGCCGTGCTGCCCTCCTCCAGCGTGGCGATCCACGCCAGGTACTCGGACCACGGGCAGCTCAGCGCCGCCTCCAGGCAGTCGATCACCCCGAGGTGGTGCCCAATCGCCAGGCTGTAATAGACCACCTGCTGCGCCGCATCCGGCGTGGCATCGTTCTCATCAATAAACTTACGGCTCAGCTGGCTGAACACCACCGTTTCACTCATCGGATACGCGCCTCATCGACGATGCTGTTCAGGTTCGCCACGATCTCATTGAGACGCGGATCGTTTTCCGCCTCCAGCCAGCGCGCAACCTGATGGTCGCCCTGGCTCAGCAGGCGCAGGTAATCGTCGGCAATCTGACGCCCGTAGCGGTAGCCCGCCAGCCTGCGCGCCGTGCGGTCGACCTTCACGCGCAGCGGCTGCACCATGTCCGGGTGCAAAATAGCGGCTGGCTGGTTGTCCAGCTCGCCCGGTTCGCGGGCGTGGATTTTCTGCTCCAGCAGGCCGAGCGCCATCGCAAAGCCGTACAGCGTCGCGGCGGGCGTTGGCGGACAGCCCGGAATGTAGACGTCCACCGGCACGATTTTGTCGGTGCCGCCCCAGACGCAGTAAAGGTCGTGGAAGATGCCGCCGCTGTTGCCGCAGGCCCCGTACGAGATGCAGATTTTCGGGTCCGGCGCGGACTGCCAGGCGCGCAGCGCGGGCGAGCGCATGGCGCGGGTGACGGCCCCGGTAAACAGCAGGATGTCCGCATGGCGCGGGGACGGCACCACCTTGATGCCGAAGCGCTCGGCGTCAAACAGCGGTGACAGGGTGGCGAAGATCTCAATCTCGCAGCCGTTGCAGCCGCCGCAGTCCACGCGGTAGACGTAGGCCGAGCGTTTGATTTTTTTCAGCAGCGACGCCTTCATGCTGGCGATGGATTCGTCCACCGTCATCGGCACCGGAATGCCGTTAGCGTCGCGCGGGCCCAGTAGGTTTTCCATCAGCTGGCCTCTCTCATATGGCGGGTGATATCAATACGGTCGGACGGCAGCAGGCACTTCTGACGCTTGCACTCCGGGCAGGTTTCAAAGCTTTCACGATGATGCTCCGCGCGGGCGTCGCCGTTGTGCTGCAGCAGCGCGATGGCGTAGTCGATCTCTTTCTGCACGGCGAACGGGCGCTGGCAGACGCGGCAGCTGCACAGCTCAAAGCGCGACTGCTGCAGGAAGTCTTCTTTTTTCCACACCGCCAGCTCGAATTCCTGCGACAGGCGAATGGCCACCGTCGGGCAGACCTCCTCGCAGCGGCCGCAGAAAATGCAGCGCCCGAGGTTAAACTGCCAGGCCAGCTCGCCGGTTTTGAGATCCGTTTCGACCGTTAAGGCGTTCGACGGGCAGGCGTTGACGCAGGCCGCGCAGCCGATGCACTGCTGCGGGTTGTGCTCCGGCTTGCCGCGAAAGTTTTTATCCACCGGCATCGGCTCCAGCGGATAACTGCTGGTCTGCGTGCCGGTTTTGATCACTTTTTTGATAAAGGTAAACATTTTTACTCCTGCTTTCGTGCGGTTTTCTAACCCTCACCCTAGCCCTCTCCCTGAAAGGGAGAGGGAACCGTTCGCCCCCTCGCCCCTCAGGGGAGAGGGCCGGGGTGAGGGGTTACAGACCGCACAACATCAACTATTTCAGCGGCGAGTTTTTACGCTCGATGCTGTAGCGCTCAAGCTCTTTGTACGGCACCACCTGGCTTTTCTTCTTGCGCACGTCGACCACGGTCATGCGGTCGGTGCAGGAGTAGCACGGGTCGAGGCTGCCGATGATCAGCGGCGCATCGGACACCGTGTTGCCGCGCAGCATGTAGCGCAGGGTTGGCCAGTTGGCGTAGGTGGCCGCGCGGCAGCGCCAGCGGTAGAGCTTCTGGTTATCGCCAGTCATGCTCCAGTGGATATCGTCCCCGCGCGGCGCTTCGGCAAAGCCGAGGGCAAAGCGGTTCGGGATGTAGGTGAAGCCCTCCACCATCAGCGGGCCGCCCGGCAGGTTATCAAGGCCGTAGTCGATCATGTTCAGGGCGGTGAACACCTCGTTGATGCGCACCTTGAGGCGCGAGATGACGTCGCAGCCCTGCTCGCTGTGCACGGTCATCGGCAGCAGGCCGTAGCCGACGAACGGGTGATCGGCGCGGGTGTCGCGGGCGTGGCCGCTGGCGCGCACCATCGGGCCGACGTTGCTGAAGTCGCGGGCGATTTCCGGGTCCAGGCGGCCAATGCCGACGGTGCGCTGCTCGATGTTTGGCGTGCTGAGCAGCATATCCACCAGCTCCTGCACGTCGCGACGCATCTGCTGCGCCAGCAGGCGGGTCTGGATCATGTCGTCCTTCAGCAGGTCGCGACGGATCCCGCCGATCAGGTTCAGCCCGTAGGTTTTACGCGCCCCGGTGAGGATCTCCGCCATCTTCATCGACGCCTCGCGCACGCGGAAGAACTGCATAAACCCGGAGTCAAAGCCGACGAAGTGGCAGGCCAGGCCGAGGTTGAGCAGGTGCGAGTGCAGGCGCTCCACCTCCAGCAGAATGGCGCGGATCATCTGCGCGCGCTCCGGCACCACGATCCCCATGCCGTTCTCCACCGAGGTGGTGTAGGCGGTGCTGTGGGCAAAGCCGCAGATGCCGCACACGCGGTCAGAGAGGAACGTCACCTCGTTGTAGCCCATGCGGGTTTCCGCCAGCTTTTCCATGCCGCGGTGGACGTAGAACAGGCGGTAGTCGGCGTCGATGATGTTTTCGCCGTCAACGAACAGGCGGAAGTGGCCCGGTTCGTCAGAGGTGACGTGCAGCGGGCCGATCGGCACCACGTTGTTCTTCTTGCTGCCGAGCTCGTTGATAAACTCGTAGGTTTCGCTGTCGGTGGTCGGCGCCGGGCGCTGGCGGTAGTCCATGCTGTCTTTGCGCAGCGGATAGAGTTCGTCCGGCCAGTCGTCCGGCAGCACCAGGCGGCGCTCGTCGGGCAGGCCAACCGGCACCAGGCCGTACATGTCGCGCACTTCGCGCTCGCCCCAGACCGCGGCAGGCACGCGCGGCGTAACGGACGGGTATTCCGGCTTGTTCGGGTCGACCTCGACGCGCACGGTGAGCCAGCACTTCTCGCCCTGCTCCATCGACATCACGTAGTACACCGCATAGTTGCCACACAGCTGGCGCTCGTCGTTGCCGAACAGCACCGACAGCCAGCCGCCCTGCTGGTAATAGAGAAACTCCACCACTTCCGGCAGGTAGTTCACCTTAATGGTGACGGTTATCTGGTCTTTGGTTTGCCAGGACTCCTCCAGCACCACGCCGGGAAAAGCCTGATGCAACGCGGCGAGATACTGCTGACCTTTCTTTTCTTCAGACATAAAAATTCTCTTTAATCACGCCACCAGCAAGGAGACGAACGCTAAAAATGCAAAACCAAAACCAGCCCAGGTGATGCGCGATGTTTCGACAAAACGCAGGCGGGCCATGCTGTTCTCAAACAGGGCAATCACCAGCACGCCGACCAGCAGCTTGAGGGCGGCAACAACAACCGCCAGCACCAGGCCGCCTGCAGAGAAGTGCGTCATCTGCCCCCACGGGAAAAAGACGCCGACGAACATCTGCAGCACCACCAGCTGTTTGAGGCTGATGCCCCACTTCAGCACCGCAAAGCCGTAGCCGCTGTATTCAGTGAGCGGCCCTTCCTGCAGCTCCTGCTCCGCTTCCGCGAGGTCGAACGGCAGTTTGCCCATCTCGATAAAGGTGGCGAACGCGCAGGCGCACAGAGCCAGCACCAGCGGGATCGAGCGCGCCACAGGCCAGTGATAAACGGTGTCGGTGATAAAGCTGATGTGGGTGGAACCCGCCACCTGCGCGGCGACCCACAGCCCCAGCAGCAGGATCGGCTCCACCAGCACGCCGAGCATCGCCTCGCGGCTGGCACCGATGCCGGTAAACGGGCTCCCGGTGTCCAGGCCCGCAATCGCAAAGAAGAAGCGGGCGATGGCGAAGAGGTAGATAAGCGTAATCAGATCCCCGAGCGCCGGCAGCGGCGAGCCCACCGTCACCACCGGCAGCGCGGTGGCGATGGTCAGCATCACGCCCACCATCACAAACGGCGTCAGGCGGAAGACCCAGCCTGCGGCATCCGGGGCGACGCTCTGACGGGAAAGCAGCTTGAAGAGATCGCGGTACTCCTGGAGCACGCCGGGCCCGCGACGGTTGTGCATCCGGGCGCGCGCCACGCGCGTGATGCCCGACAGCAGCGGCGCGACGGCGAACAGCACCAGCGCCTGAAGTATTGCCAGTAACAGACTCATGTCAGGCTCCTCGTGAAATTACAATGACCACCAGCACCGCCAGCTCGATCAGCGCCAGACGGCGGAACAGCGCGGGCGCGGCGGCGCTCTGCCAGCCGGGTACCCAGTCCACCGGGTTCAGCCAGTGGCGCAGCTTCAGCACGGCGGCGAAATTCTCCTTCACCGGCATGGCGAAGCCGTGGGCGGTGATGACCATCGACTGCTCGTGTTCGTAGCCGCAGGCCCACGCCGCGCCGCGCGAGCGGGAGGCGAGACGGTCGCGCCTGAAGAACAGCATCAGCACGAACGGCAGGAGCGGCGCGGCGACCAGCAGCAGCGCTATCATCGGCTGGGAAACGACGGTATGCGCCGTGGTCAGCGGCAGTGGAATAGCGTTACCCAGCAGCGGCAGGAGCCACGGCGCGGCAACCCCGCCCGCGATGCAGCACAGCGCCAGCGCGACCACGCTCACGCCCATCAGTACCGGTGCGCAGCAGGCGTTTTCCGCTTCGCGGGTGCGCGGCGCGCCGAGGAAGGTCACGCCGTAGACTTTCGCCATACACATCACCGCCAGCGCGCCGGTAATCGCCAGGCCGACCGCCAGCAGCGGCCCGAGCAGGCGTGCGATAAAGAGATCGCTCTGACCGAGCGCGAAGAAGGACTGATAGATCACCCACTCTCCGGCAAAGCCGTTCAGCGGCGGCAGCGCGGCCATCGCCATCAGCCCGACCAGCATCGCGAGTGAAATGACCGGCATCTTTTTACCGATGCCGCCGAGCTTTTCGATATCGCGATGGCCGGTTCGGAACCAGACGCTGCCCGCGCCGAGGAACAGCGTGCTTTTGAACAGGCTGTGGTTGACGAGGTGATACAGACCGCCGATAAACCCGGCGGCAATCAGCGCAGGCTGGTTAAGCGCCAGCCCGGTCACCCCCGCGCCCATTCCGAGCAGGATAATGCCGATGTTTTCCAGGGTGTGGTACGCCAGCAGGCGCTGGATGTTGTGCTCCATCAGCGCGTACAGCCCGCCGACAAACGCGGTGACCATACCTGCCAGCAGCAGCACGATGCCCCACCACAGCGGCGGCTGCCCGCCGGCCAGCGTGATGCTCAGAATACCGAACAGCCCGACCTTCATGACGACGGTGGAGAACAGCGCAGCGGCCGGTGCAGAGGCGTTCGCGTGCGCCTGCGGCACCCAGCCGTGCAGCGGGATAATCCCGGCCAGCAGGCCAAAACCGACGACGCCGAGAACCCAGACGTCATTGCCCAGCGCCTGGCCGTGAAGCGCGGCAAAGTCCAGCGTGCCGAAACGCTGCCACACCAGCCAGCAGGCCAGCGCCAGCAGCAGCGTGCCGAGGCGACCCAGCGCAAACCACAGCTTGCCGGAGGCGCTGCAGCCCGTCAGGAACACGCCGCACAGGGCCATGATTTCGGCCATCACCACCAGCGCGCCGAGGTTGCCGGCAATAACGGAGCAGACCGCCGTCGCCATCAGAAGGTTAACCAGCAGGCCGTTGGCGAAGACGTGCTGATGGCGGTGCCAGTCGATGTTGAACAGGCTGATAAACAGCCCGCACAGGCCAAAGGTCACCAGCCAGATGGCGTTCAGCGGCGTAATAGCCACGGTGTGGCGGATCAGCGGCATGAGTGCGGAAACGGATTGACCGCCGAGCAGGACGACGCCGCCCGCGGCCAGCGTCATCAGGCTCCCGACCGCGCCGCCGATACCGGCGACCCAGCCGCTCAGGGTTTTATGAAAAGAGCAGATCAGCGCCAGCACGGCGGCAGCGGCAAAGTACGCCACGGCGCTGTTAATCATGGTGATGGCGTTCATTTCGCCCCCTCGTTAAGCGCCTGCAGAAGCGAAAGATCGCCGACGTCGGTATTAATGGTCAGCTCGCGCTTGCGCCTGCTGGTGCGGGCAATGTCGCGAATGTTGACCAGAATCAGCGCTTTGGTCGGGCAGGTGCGTACGCAGGCCGGGCCTTGCTCATCAAAGCTGCACAGGTCGCATTTCACCGCCACGGCGCGGATGCCGGGCACCCAGTCCAGCAGCGTGCTCACCTTCGCCGGAGCGGGTGGCGCAGGCGGCGCTTTCGGGGAGTTGGCATTCGCCGGGATATGCAGCGGGCGGCTGCCGGAAAACTCAATGGCGCCGAACGGGCAGGCGATGCCGCACAGCTTGCAGCTGACGCACAGGCTTTCATTCAGCTGGACTGCGCCGTCAACGCGGGTGATGGCGTTAACCGGGCAGACGCCCGCACAGGGCGCATCTTCACAGTGGTGGCAGAGCTGCGGGGCAGACTCTTTTTCATTACGCATGACGCGCAGGCGCGGCATGGACTGTAGCCCGTGCAGGCGGTGCGTTTCCGAACACGCCGCCTCACAGGTTCGACAGCCAATACAGACCGTCGAGTCAGCAATTACAAAACGGTTCACCGGGCAATCCTCTGGTGATGGTCATTTTTGACGAAAAAACTGTCGTGTCGTCACATCTCGACACGCGATATTCAGGCCACGTGCGCCGAGGATTTTCCGTCCATCAGCTGCTTCAGGTTGACCGGTAAATCATGCTCAACCGCGGTGTAGAGAACGTTATAAACCGGGGCGATTTTCTCCAGATAGTGCTCAAGCACCTGCTGGCGGTCGCGGTTGCTGACGTGTCCGTCTACCATCCCGTCGGCCATCAGCTGCGCCTTCGCAATACACTGTTTTTCACCCTCTTTTGTTTCGAGGTAGTACTCAATGGTGTGGCTGTTAAAGCTCTCTGCCAGGGTGACGTAAATCGTAAAGTGACCAAATAACACGAAACGCATATCTCCCTGCGACGCACAGCTCATGGCGTGGTGCAGACGGGCTTTCGACAGGGTGATCCCCTGAACCAGAGAGTTGCAGTAGTGGTGCCACTGATCCTGCAGCTGCTGGTGACGCTGCGCGATGTAATCCGCTTTTTCGCTAATTTCCCAAATAGTCATAGAAGGTATCCGCTGAATGGAGATAGCCGCTGTTAAGCAGATTCCGTGCCAGTTTTTAACTAATTGAATTTAAAATGATTTAGCAATACTGGCGCTGTCATTACCGGCGTGTCGACGTGTCATTTCGACAGCGTTGACATCGTCACGCCCTGACAAAAAACAAGCTGGCACCGTTATTGCATTCACTGGCGCAAATCATTGAGGAGGCGTCATGCACGAAATCACCCTCTGCCAGCGGGCTCTGGAACTTATCGAACAGCAGGCAGTGCAAAACCACGCCAGGCGCGTCACCGGCGTCTGGCTGAAGGTCGGCGCGTTTTCCTGCGTCGAGACCAGCGCCCTCACCTTCTGCTTTGAGCTGGTGTGCCGCGGCACGCTGGCGGAAGGCTGCGCGCTGCATATCGACGAGCAGCAGGCGGAGTGCTGGTGCGAGCAGTGTCAGCAGTACGTCACGCTGCTGTCATCGAAGGTTCAGCGCTGTCCGCAGTGCCAGAGCACCGGGCTGCGCATCGTGGCTGACGACGGCATGCAGATCCAACGCCTTGAAATCGAGAAGGAGTAAAGTATGTGTAGCACCTGCGGTTGCGCCGAAGGCAACCTGTATATCGAAGGGGATGAACACCGTCCCCACTCCGCGTTTCGCTCCGCGCCCTTTTCGCCTGCCCCGCGGCCTGCTGCGGCCTTAACCGGTATCACCTTCGCCCCGCAACAATCCGCCGCGGGCGATCTGCACTACGGCCACGGCGAGGCGGGAACCCACGCGCCGGGCATGAGCCAGCGCCAGATGCTGGAGGTGGAGATCAACGTGCTGGACAAAAATAACCGGCTCGCCGCCCGCAACCGCGCCCGTTTTGCCGCCCGTCAACAGCTGGTGCTAAACCTGGTCTCCAGCCCCGGCTCCGGAAAAACCACGCTGCTGACCGAAACCCTTAAGCGTCTGAACGAACGCGTCTCCTGTGCCGTCATCGAAGGCGACCAGCAAACCGTTAACGACGCCGCGCGCATCCGTGAAACCGGCACCCCGGCGATTCAGGTCAATACCGGCAAAGGCTGCCACCTGGACGCGCAGATGATTGCCGATGCGACCCCGCGCCTGCCGCTGGCGGATAACGGCATCCTGTTTATTGAAAACGTCGGCAACCTGGTCTGTCCGGCGAGCTTCGATCTTGGCGAACGACACAAGGTGGCGGTGCTCTCCGTGACAGAAGGAGAGGACAAGCCGCTGAAGTATCCGCATATGTTTGCCGCCGCCTCCATCATGCTGCTCAACAAAGTCGACCTGCTGCCGTACCTGACCTTTGACGTGGATAAGTGCATGGCCTACGCCCGGGAAGTGAATCCGGACATTGAGATCCTGCTGGTCTCCGCCACGCGCGGAGAAGGCATGGACGCCTGGCTGAACTGGCTGGAGAGTGAACGATGTGCATAGGCGTCCCGGGACAAATTCACACCATCGACGGGAACCAGGCCAAAGTTGAAGTCTGCGGCATCCTGCGCGACGTCGATCTGACGCTGGTGGGCAGCATTGATGAAACCGGCGCATCGCGCCTCGGCCAGTGGGTGCTGGTGCACGTGGGGTTTGCCATGAGCGTGATTAACGAAGCGGAAGCCCGCGACACGCTCGACGCCCTGCAAAACATGTTCGACGTAGAGCCCGACGTCGGCGCGCTGTTATTTGGCGAGGAGCGGTAACCCATGCGCTACGTTGATGAATACCGCGCGCCGGAGCAGGTGATGCAGCTTATTGAGCATCTGAACGCGCGCGCGGCGCTGCTGAGCTACACGAAAGAAAAACCCCTGCGGATCATGGAGGTGTGCGGCGGGCATACCCACGCCATCTTCAAGTTTGGCCTCGACCAGCTGCTGCCGGAGAACATCGAGTTTATCCACGGCCCCGGCTGCCCGGTGTGCGTCCTGCCGATGGGCCGCATCGACAGCTGCATTGAAATTGCCAGCCAGCCGGACGTGATCTTCTGCACCTTCGGCGACGCGATGCGCGTGCCGGGGAAACAGGGATCGCTGCTGCAGGCGAAGGCGCGGGGGGCGGACGTACGTATTGTTTACTCGCCGATGGACGCGCTGACGCTGGCAGCGGATAACCCCGCGCGCAGGGTTGTGTTTTTCGGCCTCGGCTTCGAAACCACCATGCCCGCTACCGCCATCACGCTCCAGCAGGCAAAAGCGCGTAAGCTCGACAACTTTTTCTTTTTCTGCCAGCACATCACGCTCATCCCAACGCTGCGCAGCCTGCTGGAGGAGCCGGGCAACGGTATTGACGCCTTTCTGGCACCGGGGCACGTCAGCATGGTGATTGGCACAAAAGCCTACGGTTTTATTGCCGAACAGTACGATCGCCCATTAGTTGTCGCTGGATTCGAACCGCTTGATCTACTGCAAGGCGTGACCATGCTGGTTGAGCAGAAAATAGCGGCCCTGAGCGCGGTGGAAAATCAGTATCGCCGCGTGGTGCCTGATGCGGGCAATGCGCTCGCACAGCAGGCGATAGCCGACGTATTTCGCGTTGAAGGCGACAGCGAGTGGCGCGGTCTGGGGCTGATTGCCGAATCCGGCGTGCGCCTGACGCCCGCGTATCACGCGTTTGATGCTGAGGCGCATTTCCGCCCGCAGCCGCAGCAGGTGTGTGACGATCCCCGCGCCCGCTGCGGTGAGGTGCTCACCGGAAAATGCAAACCCCATCATTGCCCGTTATTTGGCAACACCTGTAACCCGCAAACCGCGTTTGGCGCGCTGATGGTCTCCTCCGAAGGGGCGTGCGCCGCGTGGTATCAGTATCGCAACCAGGAGTGTGAAGCATGAACACGGTTGAAATGGCGCACGGGAGCGGCGGCCAGGCGATGCAGCAGCTGATCAATCAGCTGTTTATGGAAGCATTCAACAACCCCTGGCTGGCTGAACAGGAAGACCAGGCGCGCATCGATCTCGCCACCCTCACCGCGCAGGGCGACCGGCTGGCGTTCTCCACCGACAGCTACGTGATTGATCCGCTGTTCTTCCCGGGCGGGGATATCGGCAAGCTCGCCGTCTGCGGTACGGCGAACGACGTAGCCGTTAGCGGCGCACTTCCTCGCTACCTCTCCTGCGGGTTTATCCTCGAAGAGGGGCTGCCAATGGAGACGCTCACGGCGGTGGTGAACAGCATGGCGCAGACCGCACGCGAGGCGGGGATCGCCATCGTAACCGGTGATACCAAGGTGGTGCAGCGCGGCGCGGCGGATAAGCTGTTCATCAATACCGCCGGAATGGGGGCAATACCAGCCGACATTCACTGGGGCGCGCAGCAGCTTTCCGCGGGCGACGTGCTGATCGTCAGCGGAACGCTCGGGTGCCACGGGGCGACCATTCTGAACCTGCGCGAAGGGCTGGGGCTGGACGGTGAACTGCGCAGCGACTGCGCGGTGCTTACTCCGCTCATTCAGCCTCTGCGCGCCATTCCGGGGGTAAAAGCCCTGCGCGACGCGACGCGAGGCGGCGTCAACGCCGTAGTGCACGAGTTCGCGGCAAGCTGCGGGTACGGGATCGAACTGACCGAGCGCGATCTGCCGGTTAAACCTGCCGTCCGCGGGCTGTGCGAGCTATTGGGCCTTGACCCGCTAAACTTTGCTAACGAAGGCAAGCTGGTGATTGGCGTTGAGCGTTCGGCAGCGGATGCCGTGCTTGAACAGCTGCGCGCGCATCCCTTAGGGAAAGACGCGGCAATCATCGGCGACGTGGTTGAGCGCAAAGGGGTGCGCCTGGCCGGACTATATGGCGTTAAGCGTACGCTGGATCTTCCGCACGCTGAGCCGTTACCCCGTATCTGCTAGAGCCGCGCCATAAGCGGCCAGCAATGAATTTATCTTTTCGCCAGTTTCTATTGGAAAGCAATAATGCCGTATACACCGATGAGCGATCTTGGACAGCAGGGCCTGTTTGATATCACGCGCACACTTTTACAGCAGCCCGATCTCGGTTCGCTGAGCGATGCCCTGACGCGTCTGGTCAGGCAATCCGCGCTGGCGGACAGCGCCGCCATCGTGCTCTGGCATAGCGGAACCCATAGGGCGAGCTATTACTCAACGCGTGACAACGGCAAAGCCTTCGAATACGAAGACGAAACCTACCTGGCGCACGGTCCGGTGCGCCGCATTCTCTCTCGCCCGGAGGTGCTGCACTGCAGCTTCAATGAGTTCCGGCAGGCCTGGCCGATGCTGGTCGAGGGCAACCTTTATCAGCCCTTTGGCCATTACTGCATGCTGCCTCTGGCGGCGGAAGGCCACATCTTTGGCGGCTGCGAATTTATTCGCAATACGGACCAGCCCTGGACCGAGGCGGAATACGAGCGGCTGCACACCTTCACCCAGATTGTGGCCGTGGTGGCAGAGCAGATCCAAAGCCGGGTCACCAATAACGTGGACTTTGACCTGCTGAGCCGCGAACGCGATAACTTCCGCATTCTGGTCGCCATCACCAACGCCGTGCTCTCCCGCCTCGACATGGACGAGCTGGTCAGCGAAGTGTCGAAAGAGATCCACCACTATTTCAAAATCGACGCCATCAGCATTGCCCTGCGCGGGCACCGCAAGGGCAAGCTGAATATCTACTCCACGCACTATCTCGATGAAGCCAACCCGGCGCACGAGCAGAGCGAAGTGGATGAAGCGGGTACGCTCTCCGAGCGGGTGTTTAAAAGCAAAGAGATCCTTCTGCTCAACCTGAACGAACAGGACCCGGTCGCACCGTACGAGCGGATGCTGTTCAACACCTGGGGCAATAAAATTCAGACCCTGTGCCTGCTGCCGCTGATGTCCGGCAACACCATGCTGGGCGTGCTGAAGCTGGCGCAGTGTGAGGAAGGCGTGTTCACCACCGCCAACCTCAAGCTGCTGCGCCAGATTGCCGAACGTATTTCTATCGCCCTGGATAACGCCCTCGCCTATCAGGAGATCCACCGCCTGAAGGAGCGGCTGGTGGATGAAAACCTCGCCCTGACCGAGCAGCTTAACAACGTCGACAGCGAGTTTGGCGAAATCATCGGGCGCAGCGACGCCATGTACAGCGTGCTCAAGCAGGTCGAGATGGTGGCGCAAAGCGACAGCACCGTGCTGATTCTGGGCGAAACCGGCACCGGCAAGGAGCTGATCGCCCGCGCCATCCACAACCTGAGCAACCGCAACAGCCGCAGGATGGTGAAAATGAACTGCGCCGCCATGCCCGCGGGCCTGCTGGAAAGCGACCTTTTCGGCCACGAGCGCGGAGCCTTTACCGGGGCCAGCAGCCAGCGGCTGGGGCGTTTCGAGCTGGCGGACAAAAGCTCGTTGTTCCTCGACGAGGTGGGCGACATGCCGCTTGAGCTGCAGCCTAAGCTGCTGCGCGTCCTGCAGGAGCAGGAGTTTGAGCGTCTCGGCAGCAACAAGCTAATTCAGACCGACGTGCGTTTGATTGCCGCCACCAACCGCGACCTGAAAAAAATGGTCGCTGACCGCGAGTTTCGCAGCGATCTCTACTATCGCCTCAACGTCTTCCCGATCTGCCTGCCGCCGCTGCGCGAGCGCCCGGAAGATATCCCCCTGCTGGTGAAAGCCTTCACCGCCAAGATTGCGCGTCGGATGGGACGCAATATCGACAGTATTCCTGCCGAGACGCTGCGCACCCTCTCCTCTATGGAGTGGCCGGGCAACGTACGCGAGCTGGAAAACGTCATTGAGCGCGCGGTGCTCCTGACGCGGGGCAGCGTGCTGCAGCTGTCGCTGCCTGAGATCTCGCTGCCGGAGGAGACCTCCGTCGCGACAGAAGTGGCGCAGGAAGGTGAAGATGAGTATCAGCTGATTATGCGCGTGCTCAAGGAGACCAACGGCGTGGTAGCCGGGCCGAAGGGGGCAGCCCAACGCCTCGGGCTGAAGCGCACCACCCTGCTCTCACGCATGAAGCGCCTGGGGATTGATAAAGAGAGTCTGCTTTAACCCGTCATTCCGGCGGTGTTTTCAGACGCCGCCTTTCGTCACCCTGCGCAATTGTCTCTCATTGACACAATATATTTTCCTCTGTATAAAATTCCGCCTTAATAATGAGTTTCATTTGCATCAATAATAATTTTAATGAAGGGTAGCGTTTAATGAAAAAGGTCCTCTGCGCGTTAGGCCTGGCGGTGGCGTCGGCCAGCTCTGCTCTGGCAACCACGTATCCGCTGACGATTGAAAACTGCGGATATAAAGAGACATTTACCAAAGCGCCCGAGCGCGTCGTTGCCCTTGGTCAGAATACCGTTGAGATCCTGCTTCTGCTGGGACTGGAAGACAAGGTCAAAGCGAGCGCCTTCTGGCCGACAAAAGTATTGCCGCAGCTGGCTGAACAGAATGCAAAAGTGAAGACGCTGACGGTTGAAATTCCTACTCTTGAATCCATCCTTTCGCAAAATCCCGATTTTGTTCCTGCCCAGCTGCCGCTGCTGCTCGGGCCTGAGAGCAAGGTCGCAAAACGTGAAGATTTGGCCACCGTCGGCGTGAACAGCTATTTATCACCGGGCATGTGCGCCACCAAAAAAGCGGCCGGGGATATGTACGGCAGCCGCCAGCAGCTGTGGGATATGACCTATCTCTATAAAGAGATTGAAGATTTCGCCCGGATTTTCAACGTTGAAGATCGCGGTCAGGCCGTCATCGCCGATTTCAAAAAACGCGAGGCTGACCTGCGCCAGGAGTTCGGCAAAAATAAAAAGGATCTCTCGTTTGTCTTCTGGTTCTCCAGCGCCTCCCCTTCAGCTGATGCCTACGTTGGCGGGAAAAACAGCGCCTCCGGATTTATCGCCAACGTGCTGGGCGGCCATAACGCCATCACCTCCGAAACCGAATGGCCGACCGTGGGCTGGGAAAGCATTATCGCCGCCAACCCGGACGTGATCGTGGTCTCCAGCCTGGATCGTAACCGCTGGGCGCTGGATAACGCGGAAGAGAAAATCAAATTCCTGAAAAGCGATCCTGCCGTCAGCCAGCTCGACGCGGTGAAAAAAGGCCACATCGTGGTGATGGACGGTCAGGCCATGAACCCGACGATTCGCACGATCTACGGCGCTGAGCAGGTTGGCGAGCAGCTCAGAAAGCTGGGGCTGAACTGATGCCATCCGTTGTACTACAGGCCCGACAGGGCCTGTTCCTTACCACCTCGTGCATACTCGCGTTCATTCTGCTATTTCTGGTGATTGCGCTTGGCGTCAGCGTCGGCGAGCTGTCGATTCCGCTGTCCAACGTCTTTTATGCTATTGGCAATAAGCTGGGGCTGACCGAGGTCCCGCTCAACCGCATCTATGAAAGCGTCATCTGGGACTTTCGCCTGAGCCGCGCGCTGGTGGCGGCCTGCTGCGGCGCGGGGCTTGCCATCTGCGGCGCCGTGTTGCAAAGCCTGTTAAAGAACGCGCTGGCCGAACCTTACGTGCTTGGCGTCTCTGCCGGTGCATCTACGGGCGCCGTATCCGTCGTGGTGTTAGGTATCGGCACAGGGGCGGTTTCGCTCTCTGCGGGTGCCTTTGCCGGGGCGTTCGCCGCCTTTGCGTTTGTTGCTTTTCTGACGAACGGCGCGCGCGGCGGTAACGAACGCACGATCCTGGCTGGCGTCGCCGCCTCACAGCTGTTCAACGCCATTACCGCTTACACCATCAGCACCTCCGCAAGCGCGCAGCAGGCGCGCGACGTGATGTTCTGGCTGCTGGGCAGCTTTAGCGGCGTACGCTGGCCGGAATTCCAGCTGGCGCTGGTCGTGGTGCTCGCGGGTCTTGCCGTGTGCCTTTACTATTCCCGCGCGCTGGATGCGTTCACCTTTGGCGACGATGCCGCCGCGTCGCTGGGTATTAACGTGCCCTGGGTACGTCTGGCGCTGTTTATCATAACCGCGCTGATTACCGCGACGATCGTCAGCATGGCAGGATCCATCGGTTTTGTAGGGCTGGTGGTGCCGCACGTCATGCGCTTCCTCTTTGGTCCCCTGCACCGCACGCTGCTCATTGCCAGCGCGCTCGCGGGCGCGATCCTGATGGTACTGGCTGATATCGCCTCGCGCATGCTGATTGCCCCGCAAAGCCTGCCCGTAGGCGTGGTAACGGCGCTGGTTGGCGTTCCGTTCTTTGCCGTGATTATCTACCGTTCAAGGAATAAGTGATGAGTATCTGCGCTGAAAATATTACCTGGAAGGTGGGTAAAAAGATCATCGTGAATGACGTTTCGCTGAAGGTGTCCCGGGGTGAAACGGTTGGATTGCTCGGCCCTAACGGCTGCGGTAAGTCTTCACTTCTGCGTATCCTGGCAGGGTTGCGTCGCGCTGATGCTGGCCTCGTAACGCTGGACGGACAGGACATTTCTCGCATTGCCAAAAAGCAGCTTGCCCGCCGTGTCGCCTTCGTAGAGCAGCACGGCATGACCGACGCCAATATGCGGGTGCGCGACGTGGTTAAACTCGGGCGTATTCCGCACCATTCTCCTTTTTCGAACTGGAGCGCGCAGGATGACGAAATCGTCAACGCCGCTCTTGAGCGCGTAGACATGCTGGACCGCAGCGAGCAGGGCTGGCTGAGCCTGTCCGGCGGTGAACGTCAGCGGGTACACATTGCCCGCGCCCTGGCGCAGACGCCCACTGAAATACTGCTGGATGAACCGACCAACCATCTGGATATACATCATCAAATACAGCTGATGCATTTGATCAGCGAGTTACCCGTTACCAGCATCGTCGCCATTCACGATCTCAACCACGCCTCGATGTTCTGTGATTCGCTGATTGTCATGCAGAAAGGGCAAATCGTCGCGGTGGGCACGCCGGAGGAGATCTTATCAGAATCCTTACTCTGGGATGTATTCAGAGTAAAAACCAAAATTGAGATCTCCCCGTACCATGGCAAAAAGCACATCCACTTTATCGTTTAGGGGCAAATAAACATGCTGCCCCTGCGCCCTGCCACCGCGCTCTGGCCGCCCGTCCTGCTGGGCAGCCAGTTTATTTTTAACATTGGCTTTTACGCCGTTGTGCCTTTCCTCGCGATATTTTTACGCGACGACATGCTGCTTTCCGGCGGGCTGATCGGGCTGGTGCTTGGGCTGCGCACATTTTCGCAGCAGGGCATGTTTATCATCGGCGGCGCGCTCTCGGACAGGTACGGCGCGAAGATCGTTATCCTGAGCGGCTGCGTCATCCGCGTAGCGGGTTATCTGCTGCTGGCCTGCGGGCAATCGCTGTGGCCCATTATTCTCGGGGCGTGTCTGACCGGCATCGGCGGCGCGCTCTTCTCTCCCTCGATTGAAGCGCTGTTGGCTAAAGCGGGAACGCAAAGCGAAGCAAAGGGAAAGCGCAGCCGCGCGGAGTGGTTTGCACTCTTTGCCGTATGCGGTGAGCTTGGCGCGGTGCTGGGTCCGGTTGCCGGGGCACTGCTGACGGGGCTAGGCTTTCGCCAGGTGGCGCTGGCAGGAGCCGGGATATTTGTCGTTGCGCTGGTGGTGCTGTTTTTCTGCCTGCCTGCGGCACGCCACGGCCATCGACCACTCAAAATTTTGCCCTGGTGGACGACGTTCCGCCAGCCGCGTTTCGTCGCCTTTATCATTGCCTACAGCTCCTGGCTGTTGAGCTATAACCAGCTCTATCTGGCGCTGCCGGTTGAGATTCAGCGTTCGGGGGGTAACGAGAAAGATTTGGGGCCGCTTTTTATGCTCGCCTCGCTGCTGATCGTCACCTTTCAGCTACCGCTTGCGCGTTTCGCACGACGCGTCGGCGCGGTCAGGATACTACCGGTTGGTTTCCTGCTTCTCTCCGCGGCTTTTGCAAGCGTGGCGGTATTTGCGGCGACGCAGCCGCCGGAAGGCTGGCTGCGGCTGTTGCCTTCGGCGAGCCTCGTCACGCTGTTGACGCTAGGGCAAATGCTGCTGGTACCGTCGGCGAAAGATTTGATCCCGCATTTTGCCGAGGAATCGACGCTGGGTGCCCACTATGGCGCACTTTCCACCGCCGGAGGCATCGCGGTGCTCGCGGGTAATCTAGCGTTTGGCAGCCTGCTGGATCGGGCGCTGGTTCCCTCCGCGCAGGCGGTTTACCCGTGGCTGCTGTTGGCACTGTTCCCGCTATGCAGCGCGATCGCCCTGAATATTATCTGCCGTCCGCTGCGTTGATAGCGCCGCTACTTTTTCGGGCGGAACTTTTCCGGTAATTCCGGCACCGGGCGGCGATCGTCAATGAGATGGCGGATGGTCAGGATCGGATGACGCCATAACATACGCGGTCCCGCCCAGCGCATCACCTGTTTCATCTCCTCTCGCCTTGCAGGCTGATAACAGTGTACTGGGCACTGCTTACAGGCGGGTTTATCCTCGCCAAAGACGCATTTATCCAGGCGCTTATCGGCATAGGCGTTCAGCGCCTGATAGTGCCCCACTTCCCTCAGGGCCTGCGGGCACCGCTTTTCATACAGAGCGATCATCCTCGCGATCGTCTCTTTCTCTCTTGAGATGCGTTTACCGGACATGGGTGATTACCAGATTATAAGGTGCATCTATAATACCCCTTTCTGTGTTTGATTTCAGTTGTTGCATTCCATTTTCTGAAGACCGCTTCCAGTATTACGCCATCCCGACATCATTTTTACTGGTATTTTATACAGCACATCAGCACAGCCGCTGTCCAAATCAACTGGAGTTCCTATGCAAGAGATCGCTTTGACTAAACCACACCGCCATTTGAAAGTGGGGTATTTCAGAAAACGCCATGAGGATCGTAAAACCAAAATACCCCGGCGTTACAGTGTTCATGCCGCCCTGAGTCTGAAGGGCGACTGGCTTGAAAACGCAGGATTCGCGACCAACTCACGGGTCAAACTGGATGTAGAATACGGTAAAATTGTCATCGAGCTCGTGGCTGAGGAGGGGGCGTAGAGCCGCGCCTCGTCTCTGCGCTTTGATAGATATCATGCTGCAAGCCCCTCGATGCCCACTGAATTGAACATGATGTTTAGCGAGAACAAAAGAATACAGGGCGCTTTCCAACGGAAAATAAGAAGCCTTTAGGCCCCTGCTTCAGGATCGTATAATTCAGTTTTTTATTGGGATAGATATAAAAATCAGGCAATACGTCGGCAATTATTTCGTCCGACAGGGATTCATCATTAATTTTGTGAATACTGACCGAGGTGAAATGAAAAGAATCTTTGTTTTCCGTCCAGACATACGAGACATCTCGTCGGATAGCGCCCGAAAGCTTATCATCTTTATATAATGTCCCGTTCACCGCCACGACGCCGGTCTTCTTCTCGAGCGTATACATAAAATCCAGCGTAAGGTTTGCGCGAACATTCTCATAAAAAACAACGACAGATGCAGAGCACGCTTGCGTATCATGCTTTTCTGCTAACCGAAAATGATAAAGCCAGGAGGTTAGCGCCCCTGCGGTAAACAGCACCAGGCACAACAGCGCGGTTGTCTTTTTCGTCACAGGACGTTCCCCCTGAAATAAAGTGTCACACACCCTGCACTTTCCACTTTTTCATAGGGTTTTCTGCATATGAGCACTGAAAGTGCTGGCGCAGTGCTGGATGAGGAGAAGTAGACCCACGGATATTTTTTGCAGTCGAGCCCCGTCTGCATGATGCGCTTTTTTAACCGCGTGAAGTTCCCGATGCTTTTGATGTCGTCGTTTTGCGAGTAAAAATGGCAGCCATTTTCGGTACTGTTTATCGTGTAGCCCGTGAAAAAATCTTTCTTCGAGCTATCATGCTGGGCCAGATGGATGAAAAAATACCCCACGGCAAAAGAGACGATCATAAAGAGAAGCGGCAGAAGGCGCCGATACGCGCGATGCGGCTTTTTCACGCCTTTCTTAACAACGGGGATATCACTTGCCGGCTCCGCTGGGGCGATAGCAGGCCGGGCGTCAGATACAGTAATTTCCGCTGCATTTTCCGCGAGAGCGGCTTCGCTTTCGACTCGGGTGATCTTCACCCCTTTCTCGATCTGAAACCCTTTTCTGGGTACCGTCACAACCAGCGTTTCATCCGTCTCGCCGGTTGAGCGTAGCCCGCGGCGGATAATGGAGATATTCTGATAAAGCGTATTTGCGGGCACGAGCATCCCGTCCTCGCCCCATACTTTATCGAAAAAGGTTTTCTGATTAACGACCTCTGGAGAAGACTCCAGCAAAAGAACAAGGCAACGGCAAGCGGGCGTTGTCAGAATTACACTCAACTCAGGACGAGTCAAAGAGACGAGTGCGTTTTTCTCTGGACAAAATTTAATATTATCGTTAATTATCCAGAACATACGCCGCTCGCTATACAATAAACAGAATCAGGAAACTGTTGATATTGATGGTAATTATACTCTGCGGCTATTCCTTGTCAAAGCAAGAAGATAGCGCATGGCTTAACGTTTTCTTATCAATTTTAAGAAAACATTACTCCGGACAACGATAATTAAAAGCCGTATATGAACGTTCTCTTAAAATGAAATTAAAGAAATTAAAGCACTTCATTCAGAACATCCTATTTACGACCCTCTTTTAAACTGAGTAACGTTATTTATCTCGTCAAGTTTTGGATAATACGTTGCACGCGTCGCGTCATCAAAAAAAGCCGCGCTGATAGCATTTTAAGACAACGTTTTTGAGCATGAATGGAATCGGCTACGCATTTTGAACCAAAGCGCTATCAACTGCTGTTTTCCTGCCATAAAGACTCCGTTATCATGGTCCCCAGACATTGCATAATACGCACGCAGGATTTGACGAGTTCCAATGAGATGGTAAGAAACCTGACAACAAGAACAAAAGACAACTCATTGAAATTTAATAAAAATGGACACGATACGCTAATGAGTACAACCGAAAATTTCGACGCACATACCCCCATGATGCAGCAGTACCTGAAGCTGAAAGCACAGCATCCGGAAATTCTGCTGTTTTACCGTATGGGCGACTTTTACGAGCTCTTTTATGACGACGCCAAACGCGCGTCGCAGCTGCTCGACATCTCGTTGACCAAACGCGGCGCCTCCGCGGGCGAGCCTATCCCTATGGCAGGCATACCGCATCACGCGGTAGAAAACTATCTGGCGAAACTGGTGAACCAGGGTGAATCCGTCGCCATCTGCGAACAGATCGGCGACCCGGCCACCTCAAAAGGCCCGGTCGAGCGCAAAGTCGTTCGCATCGTCACGCCCGGCACCATCAGCGATGAAGCCTTGTTGCAGGAACGTCAGGATAACCTGCTGGCTGCCCTGTGGCAGGATGGCAAAGGGTTTGGCTACGCAACGCTGGATATCAGCTCCGGGCGTTTTCGCCTGAGCGAACCGGCTGACCGTGAAACCATGGCCGCAGAGCTCCAGCGTACCAATCCGGCAGAACTGCTTTACGCCGAAGACTTCGCCGAGACCGCGCTTATTGAGGGACGCCGCGGTTTGCGCCGTCGTCCGCTGTGGGAATTCGAGATTGAGACCGCGCGCCAGCAGCTGAACCTGCAGTTTGGCACGCGCGACCTGATTGGCTTTGGCGTGGAAAACGCGCAACGCGGGCTCTGCGCAGCGGGCTGCCTGCTGCAGTATGTGAAAGATACCCAGCGTACTTCTCTGCCGCATATTCGCTCTATCACCATGGAGCGTCAGCAGGACAGCATCATCATGGATGCGGCCACGCGCCGTAACCTGGAGATCACCCAGAACCTGGCCGGTGGTGTAGAAAACACCCTCGCCTCCGTCCTCGACAGCACGGTTACGCCGATGGGTAGCCGCATGCTGAAACGCTGGCTGCATATGCCGGTTCGCGATACCGCGACGCTTATAGGTCGCCAGCAAACCATTGCCGCTTTGCAGGATAGCTATACCGAACTGCAGCCGGTGCTGCGTCAGGTCGGCGATCTGGAGCGTATTCTTGCCCGCCTGGCGCTGCGCACAGCCCGCCCACGCGATCTTGCGCGCATGCGTCATGCGTTCCAGCAGTTACCGGAGCTGCGTGCCCAGCTGCGTGACGTCGATAGCGCGCCGGTACAGAAACTCCGGGAAACGATGGGCGAGTTCACCGAACTGCGTGAATTACTGGAGCGCGCCATCATTGACGCGCCGCCCGTATTAGTGCGCGATGGCGGCGTGATTGCTCCCGGCTACAACGAAGAGCTGGACGAATGGCGCGCGCTGGCCGACGGCGCAACGGATTACCTGGATAAGCTGGAAATCCGCGAGCGCGAACGTCTGGGCCTCGACACCCTCAAGGTGGGATATAACGCGGTACATGGCTACTACATCCAAATCAGCCGCGGGCAGAGCCATATGGCGCCTATCCACTATGTGCGTCGTCAGACGCTGAAAAACGCTGAACGCTACATTATTCCAGAGCTGAAAGAGTACGAGGACAAGGTTCTCACCTCGAAAGGCAAAGCCCTGGCGCTGGAAAAACAGCTGTATGACGAGCTGTTTGACATGCTGATGCCGCACCTGGCAGACCTGCAGCTAAGCGCAGGCGCGCTGGCAGAACTGGACGTGCTGGTAAACCTGGCCGAGCGTGCTGAAACGCTGAACTATACCTGCCCGACCTTTACCGATAAGCCCGGCATTCGCATTACCGAAGGTCGCCATCCGGTAGTGGAACAGGTGCTGCACGAGCCGTTCATCGCTAACCCCCTGAGCCTCGCGCCTCAGCGAAGAATGCTGATCATTACCGGTCCGAATATGGGCGGTAAAAGTACCTATATGCGCCAGACGGCGCTAATCGCCCTCCTCGCGTACATCGGCAGTTACGTTCCCGCGCAAAGCGTGGAGATTGGGCCAATCGACCGTATCTTTACCCGCGTGGGTGCGGCGGACGATCTGGCAAGCGGACGCTCAACCTTTATGGTTGAGATGACTGAAACGGCCAACATCCTGCATAACGCGACGGAACACAGCCTGGTGCTGATGGACGAAGTCGGACGCGGCACGTCGACCTATGACGGCCTGTCGCTGGCGTGGGCCTGCGCGGAAAGCCTGGCCAATAAAATCAAAGCAATGACCCTGTTCGCCACGCACTATTTCGAACTGACGCAGCTGCCAGAGAAAATGGAGGGCGTAGCCAACGTCCACCTCGACGCGCTGGAACACGGCGATACCATCGCCTTTATGCACACGGTGCAGGATGGCGCAGCGAGCAAAAGCTATGGTCTGGCCGTTGCGGCCCTGGCGGGTGTACCAAAAGACGTGATCAAACGCGCGCGTCAGAAACTGCGTGAACTGGAAAGCCTGTCGCCAAATGCGGCGGCCACGCAGGTTGATGGCACGCAGATGTCGCTGCTGGCGCCTGCGGAAGAAACGTCGCCTGCCGTCGAAGCGCTGGAGAACCTCGACCCCGATTCGCTGACGCCGCGTCAGGCGCTGGAGTGGATTTATCGGTTGAAGAGTCTGGTTTAGTTTTCTGCGGTCTGTTTTGTCGGGTGGCGGCTTCGCCTTACCCGACCTACAAAACCGTAGGCCCGGTAAGCGCAGCGCCACCGGGCAAAAGACCGCACGATATTATCGCCCGGTAAGCGCAGCGCCACCGGGCTTTTTTTACAACAACGGCGGGATGGTCGGCACCTGCGGTGCTTCGTCAATATCCTTCTGCGTCATGCGGAACGCTTCCGGGTAATGTTCGCGGCTGGTACGGCGCAAGGGTTCGGTATCGCGCCAGGTATACAGACAATGCTGGCACTGGTAGACGGTCCAGACACCTTTCACCGGTGACGTCGCCATCACTTCAATATGCTCATCGGCACAACGTGGACAAATCATCATTTCCTCCTTATTGGCGTGCTGCCAGCATCGCGGTCAATTTTTCAGCCCAGGCTTTGGTTTCAGGGAGATCCTGTACCGGCTGGCTGTAGTGACCGCGGTTGTCCGGCGCCACAGGCGTGGTGGCATCAATAATCAGCTTGTCGGTAATACCTGCCGGGCTGGAGCCTGGGTCAAGTTCCAGCACCGACATGTTCGGTAGCTGCACCAAATCCCCCGCCGGGTTCACCTTCGACGACAGCGCCCACATCACCTGCGGGAGGTTGAACGGATCGACATCCTCATCCACCATAATCACCATCTTCACGTAGCCCAGGCCGTGCGGCGTGGTCATGGCGCGTAGCCCAACGGCACGGGCAAAGCCGCCATAGCGTTTTTTGGTGGAGATAATCGCCAGCAGGCCGTGGGTGTACATGGCATTTACCGCCTGCACTTCCGGAAATTCAGCTTTCAGCTGCTGGTAGAGCGGCACGCAGGTTGCCGGGCCCATCAGGTAGTCGATCTCGGTCCACGGCATGCCCAGGTAAAGGGATTCAAAAATCGGCTTCGTGCGGTAAGAGACTTTATCGATCCGCACAACCGTCATATTACGGCCACCGGAATAGTGTCCGGTAAATTCACCAAACGGCCCTTCAATTTCCCGTTTACGCCCCTCAATCACCCCTTCCAGGATCACTTCAGAACCCCACGGCACATCGAACCCGGTCAGCGGCGCGGTCGCAATCGGATAAGGACTTTCGCGCAGCGCGCCGGCCATTTCGTACTCGGACTGATCGTACTTCAGCGGCGTTGCGCCCATCAGCGTAATGATCGGGTCGTTACCCAGGGTAATGGCAATCGGCAGGTCTTCACCACGCTCTTCCGCTTTATGCAGATGCAGCGCAATATCGTGCATCGGCACCGGCTGCAGGCCGAGCTTGCGCTTGCCCTTCACCTCCATGCGATAGATCCCGACGTTCTGCTTGCCGAAGTGATCCGGGTCAAGCGGATCGCGCGAGACGACGCACGCTTTATCGAGATAAAAACCCCCGTCGCCGTCGTTCAGGCGGAACAGCGGCAGAATGTCGAACAGGTTGATCTCTTCGCCGTCTACCGTATTCTGCGCCCACGCCGGGTTAGCGCGACGCTCTGGCGCAATCGGAAATTTATCCCAGCGGCGAATGAACTCGTCAATCTGCTTTTTCACCGGCGTATTCGCGGGCAGCCCCATCGAAATAGCGTGGTTCTGCCAGGAGCCGATGGTGTTCATCACCACGCGAGCATCGGTGAAGCCACGAATATTGTCGAACCACAGCGCGGGCGCGCCGTCGCCAATACGGCCCGTGGCGTTCGCTGCCGCCGCCAGATCCGGCTCAGCGTTAACCTCTTCCTTTATTCTCAGCAGCTGCCCTTGCTCTTCGAGCGCCTGCAGGAAGCTTCTCAAATCATCAAATGCCATCTTTTGTCTCCTGTGAAAAATGTTTAGCCGCCTGCAGGCCGTTCCATCGACGCGCTTTTTTATGCTCCAGACCAAACTGATCGAGCACGCGGGTCACGATATGCTGGGTAATATCATCGGCGGTTTGCGGGTGGTTGTAATACGCGGGCATAGGGGGCACCATCGCCACGCCCATGCGGGAAAGGGCAAGCATGTTCTCAAGATGGATGGTGCTGAGCGGCGTCTCACGGGGAACCAGCACCAGCTTGCGCCCCTCTTTCAGGACGACATCCGCCGCACGCCCCACCAGCCCTTCGGCATAGCCCGAACGGATACCCGCCAGCGTTTTCATGCTGCACGGAATGACGATCATGCCCTCGGTACGAAACGAGCCGGATGAGATGGTGGCAGCCTGATCGGCCGGGCTGTGGACAACATCCGCCAGCGCGGCAACGTCCTGCGCCGTATAGGGCGTTTCCAGCTCAATGGTGGTCTTCGCCCACTTTGACATCACCAGATGGGTCTCCACTTCTGGCATTTCGCGCAGCGCCTCAAGCAGCGCCACGCCCAGCGGCGCCCCCGTTGCGCCGGTCATTCCCACTATCAATCTCATTCAGCACCTCAATTTATTTGTTCGCATACGAACATTGTCAGTAAACTACTCCCGGCTCCGTCTTCTGACAAGATCGTTCGTATGCGATCACACGAATTGCTAAAAACTCCCGCGTTAAAATCCCGGGCGATAGCGGCTATCATAGAGGGAATTATTTTTCGTCGGAGTGCTCATGGAGCTTAGACAAGAAGCGTTTCACCTGTTACGCCAGCTTTTTCAACAGCATACCGCCCACTGGCAACATGCTTTGCCAGAGCTGACCAAGCCGCAATACGCGGTAATGCGGTCTATTGCTGAAAATCCTGGCATTGAGCAGGTCGCACTGACGGAAGTCGCGGTGAGCACCAAGGCGACGCTGGCAGAAATGCTCAGCCGCATGGAGGCACGCGGCCTGGTGAAGCGCGAGCACGACCCGGCCGATAAGCGTCGCCGGTTTGTCTTCCTGACGCCAGAGGGTGAAGCCCTGCTTGCAGGCTGTAAACCGGTTGGCAACGAGGTGGATGAGGCGTTTTTAGGACGTCTTAACAAGGCCGAGCGGGAGCAGTTCTCCGCGCTCATCAAAAAAATGATGCACGATTAATTCACGCTGGCGCGCATAAAATCGATAAAGGTGCGCACTTTCGCTGTCACATGCCGGGCATCGGGATAAACCGCATAGATGCCCTGCTGCGCAAAGGTATATCCTGGTAAAACCGGGACCAGTTTTCCCGCATCAAGCGCATCGTGCGCCAGCCATTCCGGCAGTAACGCCACGCCACCGCCTGCGAGCGCAAAAGCCATAAGGGCCTGAGCGCTGTCGGCAAACAGGCGCGGCGCTTTTTTTATCTCCAGCATTTCAGGCGCACCGCTGGCATCTCTCACCTGCCAGCGCAGCGGCGAGGCCAGACGCTCGTGAATAATCCAGTCCGCGTGGGCCAGCTGCGCAAGCGTTTCGATCGGATGGTTAACGAGCCACCCGGGCGTCGCGACGGGGAGAATGGAGAAGTGAGAAATCAGCGCGGCGTGGATGCGCGAATCGGCAAGCGTTCCCAGCCGGATGGCCACGTCAAAGCGCTCCGAGATAAGGTCGGCGTGCAGGGACGACGAAACATGCCGCACGCGAAGATCCGGATGCTGCTGGCTAAACCTGGTCAGCAGCGGCACCACCACCTGTGAGCCATACTCGGGGGTAGTCGTGATCCGCAGTTCGCCAGTAAGCCCTGCATGATTTGCGCGGACATCATCCTGCAGCCGTTCCGCATCCTTCAGAAGCGCCACGCTGCGCTGATGAAAAAGCGCGCCCGCCTCGGTTAACGTCAGGCGACGAGTGGATCTCAGCAGCAGCGTAACGCCCAGCTCATCTTCAAGCTGGCGAATATTGAAGCTGACCACGGCTTTTGTCAGCCCCATCGCTTCGGCTGCGGCAGTGAAGCTGCCGGTGTCGGCCACCGCGACAAACATCTGCGTCCGCTGTAAGTTAATCATCATCACGCCTTTTACTGTCAAAATATTTTTGACAGTATATCGCGCTTTGTCAGGTTTATCCGTGCTTCCCGGGTCGATACGATACGCCACCTCACCGGAGGATCCACCATGACGTATCGCAGCAAAGTCGCCGTTGTTTATCTGCTGGGCTTTTTTCTTGATTTGATCAACATGTTTATTGCCAGCGTCGCGTTCCCGGCAATGGCTCACGCCTTTAACACCACGCCTTCAGCCCTTGCCTGGGTCAGTAACGGGTACATTGCCGGCCTGACGCTGGTGATCCCGTTCAGCAGCGTGCTCACGCGCCGCATCGGGTCAAAGCGCGTCATCCTGCTCTCGCTTTTTCTGTTCAGCGCAGCCTCCGCAGCGGCGGGCTTGTCTGCAACGCTTGAAGGTCTGATCGCCTGGCGAGTACTCCAGGGCGTCGGTGGCGGGTTGCTAATCCCGGTCGGGCAAGCGCTGACCTGGCAACAGTTCAAGCCTCACGAGCGCGCCAGACTCTCCTCGGCGGTGATGCTGGTCGCACTGCTTGCCCCTGCCTGTTCGCCGGCGGTGGGCGGTGCGCTGGTTCAGGCCTTTAGCTGGCGCTGGATATTTTTTGCCACGCTACCCGTCGCTATCGTTACTTTCGTGTTGGCCTGCGCGTGGCTCAAAACTGAAGCGCCGCCGGTTAAAACAGCCAGGCTGCTGAACCTCGCTTTGCTGGCGAACCCGCTGATGCGCTTTTCCATGCTGATCTATTTATGCGTACCCGGCATCTTCATTGGCGTAAACGTAACGGGAATGTATTACCTTCAAAGCGAAGCGGGCATGACGCCCAGCGCAACGGGCATGCTTATGCTGCCCTGGTCGGTGGCATCTTTTATCGCCATCACGGCGACGGGACGCTATTTCAACCGTATCGGCCCCCGGCCTCTGGTCGTCATTGGCTGCCTTTTGCAGGCGACGGGCATTCTGCTTTTGATTAACGTCAGTTCAGCCACGCTGCTGCCCGTCGTTGCGTTTACGCTGATGGGGGCAGGAGGAAGCCTGTGCAGCAGCACGGCTCAGAGCGGCGCCTTTCTGACAACGCGACGAGAGGATATGCCTGATGCCAGCGCGCTGTGGAACCTTAATCGCCAGCTGAGCTTTTTTGCGGGCGCCCTGCTGCTGGCCCAGGCGCTGAGCACCCTGCAGGCTTGTCTCGCGCCGCTCGCCGCCTGGCACGGGATGTTTATCTGTGCCGCAGCCATGACCTTACTGCCGGTACTTTACGTTTTCCGTCTTAACAACGCGCAGGTGCTTACGCAGCTGCATCAGGAGAAACCATGACGCATTTCGAACATGACATTATCGACATCCACGTCGCGCTTGAGAACTGGTTAGGCGCAGGAAAGGGAGATGTAGCCGCCCTGGCCGCCCGTTTCCGCACGGATTTTCTGATGGTTCCACCGAGCGGTGCCCACTTAGACCACAGCGCCCTGGTCAGCTTTCTTGACGCGCAGCGCGCAAGCCGACCTGGCCTGAAAATTACCATCGATGCGTTAACGACGCTGCAAACATGGGATAACGGCGCGGTGCTGCACTATCGCGAAACGCAAACCCGGCCGGACCTGCCCGTCAACGTGCGCTGGTCAACCGCGGTGCTTAATCAGGAAGGCAACAACATTACCTGGCGTTTGCTGCACGAAACGGCGCAGCCGTAGCACAAAAGAAAAAGGCCCGTCTCACGACGGGCCTTTTTTGACGAATGGTTGCTTATTCGCGGAACAGCGCTTCGATGTTCAGCCCTTGCCCCTGCAGGATTTCACGCAGGCGACGCAGACCTTCAACCTGAATCTGACGAACACGTTCGCGGGTCAGGCCAATTTCACGGCCGACGTCTTCCAGTGTCGCAGCTTCGTACCCCAGTAAACCGAAACGACGTGCCAGCACTTCACGCTGTTTGGCGTTCAGTTCGAACAGCCATTTGACGATGCTCTGTTTCATGTCATCGTCCTGCGTGGTGTCTTCCGGGCCGTTGTCTTTTTCATCGGCCAGGATGTCCAGCAGCGCTTTTTCGGAGTCGCCACCCAACGGGGTGTCAACTGAGGTAATGCGCTCGTTGAGACGCAGCATACGGCTTACGTCATCAACCGGTTTATCAAGCTGCTCGGCAATCTCTTCCGCACTTGGCTCGTGGTCCAGCTTATGGGACAACTCGCGCGCGGTACGCAGATAGACGTTCAGCTCTTTGACGATGTGGATCGGCAGTCGAATCGTACGGGTTTGGTTCATAATTGCCCGTTCGATGGTCTGACGAATCCACCAGGTCGCGTAGGTTGAGAAACGGAACCCGCGTTCCGGGTCGAACTTCTCAACTGCGCGGATGAGACCTAAGTTGCCCTCTTCAATCAGGTCCAGCAGAGCCAGACCACGATTGCCGTAACGGCGGGCAATTTTCACGACCAGACGCAGGTTACTTTCAATCATGCGGCGGCGCGAGGCAACATCTCCACGCAAAGCACGACGTGCAAAATAGACTTCTTCTTCGGCCGTTAACAGTGGGGAGTAACCAATCTCCCCAAGGTAAAGCTGAGTCGCGTCCAGTACACGCTGTGTGGCGCCCTGCGATAACAGCTCTTCTTCAGCCAAATCGTTATCACTGGGTTCCTCTTCTACTAAGGCTTTTTCGTCAAAAGCCTCTGCTCCGTTCTCATCAAATTCCGCATCTTCATTTAGATCATGAACTTTCAGCGTATTCTGACTCATAAAGGTGGCTCCTACCCGTGATCCCTGAACGAGACATCCTGGCTGGCATGCCCCGTCAAATTATCGCTGCGGCAAATACTGCAGCGGGTTTACGGATTTCCCCTTGTAACGAATTTCAAAATGCAAGCGTGTAGAACTGGTGCCGGTGCTACCCATGGTAGCGATTTTCTGCCCCGCCTTGATTTCTTGTTGCTCCCGGACCAGCATTGTATCGTTATGGGCGTAGGCACTCAGGTAATCATCGTTATGTTTTATGATAATAAGATTACCGTAACCGCGCAGAGCGTTACCGGCATACACAACGCGCCCATCTGCGGTCGCGATGATAGCCTGTCCCTTACTTCCTGCGATATCGATCCCTTTATTTCCCCCCTCAGAGGAAGAGAAGTTCTCGATAACCTTACCGTCAGTCGGCCAGCGCCAGGTGGAGATTGGCGAACTGGAACTCATACTGCTGGCAGTCGGCTCGGTAGAGCTAACCACAGGTGCCGTAACCGGTGCTGTGACAACCGTCGCAGTACCTTTATTATTCGGCAACATTTTGTTAGCACTCTGATCACCTGAATCCTCAGAATACGTAATTACAGGTTGCGAAGCAACTACCGTGGTGGTTTTTTGTGCAGGCTTAACGCTGTTATTTTGCGCCGTGACGTCGGCAGCAGAAACCGAGTTACCCGGCGTGAGCGGCGTACCCGTCGCGTTGCCGACCTGAAGCGTTTGTCCGACTTCCAGTCCATACGGGGCCTGCACGTTATTACGCTGTGCCAGGTCACGGAAATCGTTCCCGGTGATCCAGGCAATGTAGAAGAGCGTATCGCCGCGTTTCACCGTATAGGTACTGCCGCCGGTATAACTTCCTTTCGGAATGTTCCCATACTTACGGTTATACACTATGCGGCCATTTTCGGTCTGAACAGGCTGTTGCACTGGCTGTATTTGTGTTGGCTGGGATACAGGCTGCTGAACAGGCTGGATCTGCGGAGTTTGCTGCGCCGTAGACGCGCCCATTTTAGGCGGAGGGGTGATCAACATTCCGCTGGACGTGTTACCCGAGCCGCTGTTCCCGCCGACGGAGCTTACCGGCGCAGGCGCGTTATTTGAACTTGTACAGCCTGCCAGCCATAGCGAAACCAGCGATAATGCCGCAACACGGCTGATGGTGAATTTTGGGCTTCCCGCGCTCATTTATCCCCCAGGAATGTGTTAACTACCAGTGACTTAAAATAACCGTGATGGCACGAACCTTTTGCGCCACACCATACGCTGAATTTGCCTTAATAACCCTGGATAAATCCGAGTCTCAGGCCAACTCCCCCTTAACAAGGGGGACGAAGCGCACGGCTTCTACGGTATCGATAATAAACTCGCCGCCGCGCCGACGAACGCGCTTCAACAGCTGCTGTTCGTCCCCCACGGGCAAAACAAGAATGCCACCCTCATCAAGCTGCGCCAGAAGCGCAGCGGGAATTTCAGGTGGCGCCGCCGTGACGATGATGGCATCAAACGGGGCGCGAGCCTGCCAACCCTGCCATCCATCGCCGTGGCGTGTCGAAACATTATGTAAATCAAGTTGTTTCAGGCGACGGCGCGCCTGCCACTGTAAACCTTTGATACGCTCAACTGAGCATACATGGTGAACCAGATGCGCCAGAATCGCGGTTTGATAACCCGACCCGGTGCCAATTTCCAGCACGCGGGATTCCGGGGTTAGCTCCAGCAGCTCCGTCATGCGCGCCACCATGTAGGGCTGCGAAATGGTCTGGCCTTGCCCGATGGGCAGCGCCACGTTTTCCCACGCTTTGTGTTCAAACGCCTCGTCTACAAACTTCTCACGGGGAACCTGAGCAAGCGCATCCAGTACATGCTCGTTCGTGATCCCCTGAGCACGCAGTTGTTCCAGAAGCGCATGTACACGTTTACTTACCATTGCACGTTCACTCCGACCCGATCTAACCAGTCCGACACCACATCATGCGCGCTATAAGCGGTTAAATCTACGTGCAGCGGCGTAACCGAAACGTACCCTTCATCCACAGCGGCAAAGTCAGTATCTGGCCCGGCATCGCATTTCTCACCCGGAGGACCGATCCAGTAAAGGGTATTGCCGCGGGGATCCTGCTGCGGGATCACCTGATCGGCTGGATGACGGCTGCCGCAGCGCGTCACGCGGATCCCTTTGATCTCACTAAGGGGCAGGTCAGGAACGTTGATATTCAGGATACGGCCGGTGCGCAGGGGTTCGCGCCCCAGTCCGCGGAGAATAGAACAGGTCACCGCTGCCGCCGTGTCGTAGTGCTTGTGGCCGTTTAACGACACCGCCAGCGCCGGGAAACCCAAATGGCGGCCTTCCATCGCTGCCGCCACGGTGCCCGAATAGATAACGTCATCACCAAGATTCGGCCCGGCATTAATACCCGAGACCACAATATCCGGACGCGGACGCATCAGCGCATTCACGCCGAGAAAGACGCAGTCCGTCGGCGTGCCCATCTGCACGGCGATATCGCCGTTATCAAAGGTAAAGGTGCGAAGCGACGACTCGAGCGTCAATGAGTTAGACGCCCCGCTGCGGTTACGATCGGGTGCCACAACCTGCACATCCGCAAATTCACGGAGGTGTTTCGCCAGCGTCTGAATGCCCGGCGCATGGATCCCGTCATCGTTACTCAGCAATATTCGCATAATCACCCGACGTGTTGATAAGTTCCCTGACAACACTGGTGGCAAAGCTACCTGCCGGCAGCCAGAAGCGTAACTCGACGGTCACGTCATCCCACCAGTTCCAGCTTAACTGCTGCGGGTAGAGCAGCATCGCACGGCGTGCCGCTTCGACTTTTTCCCGCACCAGCAATGATTGTAATTCTGGCGCATCCGCCACGGCGGCCTGCTCGGCGGCCAGCGCATCACCCTGCGGTCCCCAGTCGCCCGTACCGGGCAACGCGGCGGTAATCATCAGGGTTTTGGCCTCCACGCGCGACTGGACATCGGCCATTTCCTCAGCCGTTGCCACAAACCAGCTTCCGCGTCCCGCTAATTGTAGCGCATCGCCGACAACAACTTGATTCGCGTCCGTTTTTTTCAGTCGTTCGCTCACAATCTGATTAAACAACGCGCTGCGTGCTGCCGACAACCAAAAACTGCGTTTATTCCTGTCGCGCACCGGGGCATCGCTTTGCGCCCAGCGCAGCGCACCCAGCAGGTTGCTGCCGCCAATGCCAAAGCGCTGCGCGCCAAAGTAGTTCGGTACGCCCAGCTCCTGAATCGCGCTCAGACGCGTCTCAACGTCATCGCGGTTTGTCACTTCGCGCAGCACAAGGGTAAAGGCGTTACCTTTCAACGCGCCGAGACGCAGCTTGCGCTTGTGGCGTGCGTACTCCAGCACCTTACAGCCTTCCAGCTCAAATTTGCTTAAATCAGGCATCGCATTGCCAGGCACACGCGCGCAAATCCACTGCTCGGTGACGGCGTGTTTGTCCTTCTGCCCGGCAAAACTGACTTCGCGGGCGTGAATTTTGAGGAATTTTGCCAGCGCGTCGGCCACAAACCGAGTGTTGCAGCCGCTTTTCAGAATCCGGATCAGAATATGCTCGCCTTCACCGTCCGGCTCGAAACCTAAATCTTCCACCACCACAAAATCTTCCGGACTGGCTTTCAGCAGGCCGCTTCCCTGTGGTTTACCGTGCAGATACGTCAGGTCGTCGAAGTCTGTCATTTTGCCGCCTTCACCAGCAGCGCAACGGCCTCACAGGCAATGCCTTCACCACGACCGGTAAAGCCCAGCTTCTCGGTGGTGGTGGCTTTGACGTTAACGTCATCCATGTGGCAGCCCAGATCTTCAGCGATAAATACGCGCATCTGCGGGATGTGCGGCAGCATTTTCGGTGCCTGCGCGATGATCGTTACGTCAACGTTACCCAGGGTGTACCCTTTGGCCTGAATACGGCGCCAGGCTTCGCGCAGCAGCTCACGGCTGTCTGCCCCTTTGAACGCCGGGTCGGTGTCCGGGAACAGTTTGCCGATATCGCCCAGTGCTGCAGCACCGAGCAAGGCATCGGTTAAGGCGTGGAGCGCCACGTCGCCATCAGAATGCGCCAGCAGCCCTTTTTCGTAAGGGATACGTACGCCGCCAATGATAATTGGGCCTTCTCCGCCAAAGGCGTGTACATCAAAACCGTGTCCAATTCGCATTATGCCTTCTCCTGATGGGTCGAACGGGTAAGATAAAATTCCGCGAGCTGTAAATCTTCCGGGCGCGTCACTTTTATATTATCAGCGCGGCCTTCAACAAGCTCAGGGTGAAAACCGCAATACTCCAGCGCGGAGGCTTCGTCCGTGATGGTCGCGCTCTCTTTGAGCGCACGCGTTAAGCAGTCATGGAGGAGTTCGCGGGGGAAAAACTGTGGCGTCAGCGCGTGCCAGAGATCGACGCGCTCAACGGTATGGGCGATGGCCTGCCTGCCCGGCTCGGCGCGCTTCATGGTGTCGCGCACCGGGGCGGCGAGAATGCCACCGACCCTGCTTGTTTCGCTGAGGGCCAGCAGACGCGCAAGATCGTTCTGATGCAGGCACGGGCGCGCGGCGTCATGGACCAGCACCCATTGCGCGTCACCCGCGGCCTGAATGCCCGCCAGCACGGAGTCGGCGCGTTCGGCGCCGCCGTCAACAACGGTAATTTGCGGGTGGTTTGCCAGCGGCAGCTGCGCGAAACGCGCATCGCCCGGGCTGATGGCGATCACGACGTGCGTCACCCGTGGATGCGCCAGCAGCGCCGCCACGGAGTGTTCGAGGATCGTTTTATCGCCAATTGAGAGGTACTGCTTGGGACATTCTGTCTGCATGCGCCGACCAAAACCTGCGGCCGGCACCACGGCGCATACGTCCGAAAAAGTTACTGCCATGTCGTAATCCTGGGCCTGATTATCGATTGTTTTGTGCTGAGCCCTGATTGCGTTTAGACGCATCCGGAACCAGACGATAAAAGGTTTCGCCCGGCTTAGTCATACTGAGTTCATTGCGCGCGCGTTCCTCAATCGCCTCTTGCCCGCCATTGAGGTCATCAATTTCAGCAAAGAGTTGATCGTTACGCGCCTTAAGTTTAGCGTTTGTTGCCTGCTGGGCCTCGACGTCATCGCTCACCCGGCTATAGTCGTGCAGCCCGTTTTTACCGAACCACAGCGAATATTGCAGCCAGACCAGCAAAGCCAGCAACAGCAGCGTTAGTTTACCCATCCTGCCCCCTGAAAAACGGCATCCTCATCCCAAGACTTCCCCAGGACACTACGCCGGGGTAACAGAGATGCCGCAACATCGCGGGCAAATGTACCACATTTTTTCCGCAGAATCGCCCTGCACAATATCGTCACACAGTTGGTTACGGTTTGAATTATGGCTGAAGTTAGCCCATGAGCCACAAAAATAACAGACCAAACATCAGAACCACCGTCACAATCGTGACAACGGCGCTGTAAAGGAGTTTGCCATTGAGGAGCGAATGCAGCGCAATGCCGACGACAACCGCGACGGGCATCAGTGCCAGGAAGAAGGGCCAGGTGTAGAGGAAGAAGAAAAGCGTGTTCCCACCGTAGATGAGAAAGGGAATGCCCAGCGCCAGCAACCACGCGACGAAGCCGACGAAGGCCCCGGGAAAGGACCATGTCGTCTCGTCGTCGGGCGTTATCGGCTCCGACACGGTGGTAATAATGTAATTTTCACTGTTGCGCATAGCTAATCCTGTGACCGTGACTCATCGTTCGGGAAGACAGATCCCGAACGATACCGTCTCAGGATCTGATAATATCGTCCCGTCTGAGCAGGTCTAATAATTGGCTTACTAAATTTGTTACCAATTGTTGACCTTCCAGGTGAATCTCAGGGGATTCAGGCGCTTCGTAGACCGAGTCTATACCGGTGAAATTGCGCAGTTCACCCGCGCGGGCTTTCTTGTACAGCCCTTTCGGGTCGCGCGCTTCGCAGATCGCCAGCGGGGTATCGACAAACACCTCGATAAAGCGTTCGTGACCCACCCGTTCGCGCACCATCTGGCGCTCGGCGCGGTGGGGCGAGATAAACGCCGTCAGCACCACCAGCCCGGCATCCGCCATCAGGCTCGCAACTTCACCCACCCGGCGAATGTTCTCTTTGCGGTCGTCGTCGCTAAAGCCTAAATCGCTGCACAGGCCGTGACGCACGTTGTCGCCGTCCAGCAGGTACGTGCTCACGCCCTGCTGATGCAGCGCCTCTTCCAGCGCGCCTGCCACCGTGGATTTACCGGAGCCAGACAGCCCGGTAAACCACAGCACAACCCCACGGTGACCGTGGAGCTGTTCGCGCTGGGCGACGGTGACCGGATGAGGATGCCAGACGACGTTCTCATCATGGGCGGCCATTACTTGCCTCCCAGCAGATCGCGTGCGCCCCAGTGCGGGAAATGCTTACGCACCAGCGCGTTCAGCTCCAGCTCAAAGGCGCTGAATTCAGACGCCACGGCCGCCTGCTCGTTTGGCTCGCGCACCATGCCGGCGCCCACGGTGACGTTGGTCAGCCTGTCGATAAAGATAAGCCCCCCGGTGACCGGGTTCTGCTGATACTGATCCAGCACCAGCGGCTCGTCGAAGGTCAGATCAACCAGGCCAATGCCGTTCAGCGGCAGCTCGCTCACGTCGCGTTGAGTCAGATTATTGATGTCTACCTGGAACTGAATACCGTCCACGCGAGCACGCGTTTTCTTGCCCGCAATTTTAATGTCGTAGCTCTGGCCTGCCGTCAGCGGCTGCTCGGCCATCCACACCACGTCTACGGCTGCGCCCTGTACGGCTGCCAGCGATTCGCTCGCGTCGACCAGCAGGTCGCCCCGGCTGATATCAATTTCGTCTTTCAGCACCAGCGTGACCGCTTCACCGGCGCCCGCTTCCTGCAGATCGCCATCAAAGGTGACAATGCGGGCGAGGGTCGATTCCACGCCTGACGGCAGCACTTTTACGCGCTGGCCGACGTTCACCGAGCCAGAGGCAATGGTGCCGGAGAAACCGCGGAAATCGAGGTTCGGACGGTTAACGTACTGCACCGGGAAACGCATCGGCTGGGTGTCGACCACGCGCTGGATCTCAACGGTTTCCAGCACTTCCAGCAGGGTCGGGCCGCTGTACCAGGGTATGTTTGCGCTCTGGGACGCGACGTTATCCCCTTCCAGCGCAGAGAGCGGCACGAAGCGGATATCGAGATTGCCCGGCAGCTGCTCGGCAAAGGTCAGGTACTCTTCACGTATACGGTTGAAGGTCTCTTCGCTGTAGTCGACGAGATCCATTTTGTTGACCGCCACCACCAGGTGTTTGATCCCCAGCAGCGTGGAGATAAAGCTGTGACGACGGGTCTGATCCAGCACGCCTTTACGGGCGTCCATCAGCAGGATCGCCAGCTCGCAGGTGGAGGCACCGGTTGCCATGTTACGGGTGTACTGCTCATGCCCCGGGGTGTCGGCGATGATAAATTTGCGCTTCTCGGTGGAGAAGTAGCGATAGGCCACGTCAATGGTGATGCCCTGCTCGCGCTCCGCCTGCAGGCCGTCTACCAGCAGCGCCAGGTCGAGCTTTTCGCCCTGCGTGCCGTGACGCTTGCTGTCGTTGTGCAGAGAAGAGAGCTGGTCTTCATAAATCTGGCGCGTGTCGTGTAGCAGGCGGCCAATCAGGGTGCTTTTCCCGTCATCGACGCTGCCGCAGGTCAGAAAGCGCAGCAGGCTTTTATGCTGTTGCGCGTGCAGATAGGCTTCTACGCCGCCTTCATCAGCGATTTGTTGAGCAATAGTGGTGTTCATGGCGGCTCCTTAGAAATAACCCTGACGTTTCTTCAGCTCCATGGAGCCTGCCTGGTCGCGGTCGATCATGCGGCCCTGTCGCTCGCTGGTGGTCGACACCAGCATCTCTTCGATGATCTCCGGCAGCGTTTGCGCGCGGGATTCCACCGCGCCGGTCAGCGGCCAGCAGCCGAGGGTGCGGAAACGCACCATCTGTTGTTTGATCTCTTCACCCGGCTGCAGGTCGATGCGATCGTCGTCGATCATCATCAGCATGCCGTCTCGCTCCAGTACCGGCCGCTCGGCCGCCAGGTAAAGCGGAACGATCTCGATGTTTTCCAGGTAGATGTACTGCCAGATATCCAGCTCGGTCCAGTTAGAGAGCGGGAAGACGCGAATGCTTTCGCCTTTGTTAATCTGGCCGTTGTAGTTGTGCCACAGCTCAGGGCGCTGGTTTTTGGGGTCCCAGCGGTGGAAGCGATCGCGGAAAGAGTAGATACGCTCTTTGGCACGGGATTTTTCTTCATCACGGCGCGCGCCGCCGAATGCCGCATCAAAACCGTATTTGTTCAGCGCCTGCTTCAGCCCTTCGGTTTTCATGATATCGGTGTGCTTGGCGCTACCGTGCACGAACGGGTTAATGCCCATCGCCACCCCTTCCGGGTTTTTATGCACCAGCAGCTCGCAGCCGTAGGCTTTTGCGGTACGGTCACGGAATTCGTACATCTCGCGGAATTTCCAGCCGGTATCCACGTGCAGCAGCGGGAACGGCAGCGTACCCGGGTAAAACGCTTTACGCGCCAGGTGCAGCATCACGCTGGAGTCTTTGCCGATGGAGTACATCATCACCGGGTTTGAGAATTCAGCAGCCACTTCGCGGATAATATGGATACTTTCCGCTTCGAGTTGCCGCAGGTGAGTCAGTCGTTTTTGGTCCATAACCGTTCCTTAAGCCAAATTTACGACAGAAGAACCAAAGCCTTCTGTGTCGGTTGTGTGTTGAAACCAGGCGAGCGTGCTATGCAGCTGCACCACTTCACCCACCACGATCAAGGCGGGCATGGGGGCGTCTTTCGCCAGGGTTGCAAGATCGTGAAGCGTGCCGATAGCGACGTGCTGATCGACGCGCGTGCCGCGGGAGATCACGGCGACAGGCGTCGTTGCATCGCGACCGTGTCGAATAAGCTGCTCGCTGATGTCTGCGGCCTTCATCGTGCCCATATAAATAGCCAGCGTTTGTCGGCTCTGGGCGAGGTGCGTCCAGTCGAACGGCGCGCTGTCGGCCTTGTAGTGCCCCGTTACAAAGGTCACGCTCTGGGCGAAATCGCGATGCGTGAGCGGAATACCGGCGTAAGCCGTCACCGCTGACGCCGCCGTGATGCCGGGAACGACCTGGAACGGCACGCCCGCTTCGGCTGCGGCCTGCAGCTCTTCGCCGCCGCGACCAAAGATGAACGGATCGCCCCCTTTGAGGCGCACCACGGTTTTGCCCGCTTTCGCTGCGGCAATCAGCATCTGATTGGTGTCATGCTGGGGTACGGAGTGTTCACCCGCGCGTTTCCCCACGCAGATTTGCTCCGCGTCGCGACGGATCAGCTCGCGCACGCCGTCGGTGACGAGATGGTCGTAGAACACGACGTCTGCGTCCTGCAGCACCTGCAGGCCGCGCAGGGTCAGCAGCCCGGCATCGCCAGGCCCTGCGCCGACCAGAATAATTTCCCCGCCGCTGCTGCCGGGGTTATCCAGTTCGTCTTCGAGAATTTTCTGCGCTGCGGTTTCATTACCGGCATGCATCAGGCTGGCAAAACGGCCACGGAACACGCGCTCCCAGAAGCGACGGCGTTCCGTGACGCTGGTCAGGCGGGTTTTCAGGTGGTTACGCCAGTAGCTGGCTTTCTCTGCCATACGCCCGAGGCTTGTCGGCAGCAACGCTTCGATTTTTTCCCGCAGCACGCGCGCCAGCACCGGTGCGGTACCGCCGGATGAGATGGCGACCAGCAGCGGAGAGCGGTCAACGATCGACGGGAAGATGAACGAACATAAAGGCTGGTCATCCACCACGTTTACCAGCCGGTGGCGGGCCTGCGCCGCGTCAGAAACCCGGCGGTTGAGCTCGCGGTTTTCGGTTGCGGCAATCACCAGCACCACGCTGTCGATTTGTGACTCGTCGAAATCAGCCTCTTCAACAACCCGCACCTGCGCACCCGCACGATGCAGAAATGCGATTTTGCGATCGGCAATCTCACCCGTGCCAACCACCAGCACGGGCCTGTCTTTAATCGCAGCAAATAAGGGCAGATAGTCCACAGGCAACAACTCACTAACAACAAGCAATAGTGGGACTATAGGGGGCGGCTTAGAGTGAATGAAATTACGAATTGGAATGAGTAGTTACTCAATGGAATAACGCCATGGGAAAGCAAATATCAAAAAGTGCTTAACCCGCGAAATTTCGGGCATTTAAGAGCAATTCAAATTGTGTCTGCACGATCGCAGTTTCATACTAAGCGGGTTAAAATTTTGCTCAGTTTTTAAGGACTCACTATGTTTTCCGCAATGCGCCACCGTATTGCTGCCCTGGCGCTCGGCGTTTGCTTTATCCTTCCGGCTCAGGCAAAAAACCAACCGTACGGTGACATCGCCAATATGCAGGCGCGGCATATTGCTACGGTCTTTCCTGGACGAATGACCGGTACACCTGCGGAGATGCTCTCTGCTGACTATATCCGCCAGCAGTTTGCCGAGATGGGCTACCAGAGCGATATCCGCTCGTTTCACAGCCGCTACATCTATACCTCACGTAATAAAACGCAAAACTGGCACAACGTGACCGGCAGTACGGTTATCGCTGCACACGAAGGGAAAGCGGCCGAGCAGATCATTATTATGGCGCATCTGGACACCTTCGCCCCGATGAGCGATGCCGATACCGATAATAACCTCGGCGGGCTGACGCTGCAGGGAATGGACGATAACGCAGCGGGTTTGGGCGTCATGCTTGAGCTGGCTGAACGAATGAAAAATATTCCGACGCAGTACGGCATCCGCTTTATTGCGACCAGCGGTGAAGAAGAAGGAAAACTCGGCGCTGAGAATCTCCTTAAGCGCATGAGCCATGAAGAGAAGAAAAATACGCTGCTGGTGATTAATCTCGATAACTTAATCGTTGGCGACAGGCTTTATTTCAACAGCGGGCAGAGTACGCCGAGCAGCGTACGTAAACTCACCCGCGACCGGGCGCTGGCGATTGCGCGCAGCCATGGCGTTTATGCCACCACTAACCCAGGCGGAAATCCGGATTATCCAAAAGGGACAGGCTGCTGCAACGACGGGGAAGTCTTCGATAAAGCGGGCATTCCTGTGCTGTACGTCGAAGCTACCAACTGGGGCCTTGGCAAGAAAGATGGCTATCAGCAGCGCAGCAAAAGCAAAGCCTTCCCGGACGGAACGAGCTGGCACGACGTGAGGCTGGACAATCAGCAGCACATTGATAGCGCGCTGCCGCAGCGGATTGAACGCCGCAGCCGCGACGTTGTGAAGGTTATGCTGCCGCTGGTGAAGGAGCTGGCGAAAGCGGGGAAAGCCTGAGGCTTTTAAGCATAGCGCGGCCTGATGCCCTCACCCCAACCCTCTCCCACAGGGAGAGGGAGGATAAAGGATTATCCTTCGTGCAATCCGCACTCGCGCTTCAGCCCAAAGAATCGCGTCTCTTCTTCCGCCATTCCCGGTTCCCATTTGCGCGTGGTGTGGGTGTCGCCCACCGACAGATAGCCCTGATCCCACAGCGGATGGTACTTCAGCCCGTGTTTTTGCAGGTACTGATATACCGTACGGTTATCCCAGTCGATAATCGGCAGCACTTTGAACACCCCGCGCTGGACCGCCAGCACCGGCAAGGTTGCACGGCTGCCGGACTGCTCGCGGCGCAGGCCCGCAAACCAGGTTTGCGCGTTCAGATCTTTCAGCGCGCGGTTCATCGGCTCGACTTTGTTGATCTCATTGTACTTCTCAATGCCCTCAACGCCCTGCTCCCATAGCTTGCCGTAGCGCGCCTCCTGCCAGGCCGCGCTTTGCTCCGCGCGGTAGACTTTCAGGTTCAGCTTGAGCTTGTCCGTCAGCTCGTCGATAAACTGGTACGTTTCCGGGAACAGGTAGCCGGTATCGGTGAGGATCACCGGAATGTCCGGGCGGATCTGATTCACCAGATGCAGGCTGACCGCCGCCTGAATGCCAAAGCTCGACGAGAGCACGTAGTCTCCCGGCAGGTTTTCCAGCGCCCAGGCCACGCGCCCTTCGGCGTCCAGCTTTTCCAGCTGGGCGTTGGTTTCTGCCAGCGCCAGAATGCGATCGACTTTTGGCAGGTCATTAAGGGCGTTTAGATGGAGTACGGACATAATTACCTCTCGTGGTTACTCCCAGAAATCCCTCGCGGGATCGAGCACCGGGCGAATGATGCCCGCACGCACCGTAAAGTCGCCGAAGCCTTCACCCGCTTCACGCTCTTTCGCCCAGCGCCCGACAAGCTCGTCAACGGAATCGAGAATTTCCGGTTCCGTGATATTTTCGCGATACATCCGCGGAATCCGCGTCCCGCTGCGGTTACCGCCTAGATGCACGTTGTAACGCCCCGGCGCTTTACCCACCAGGCCCAGCTCGGCCAGCATCGCACGGCCGCAGCCGTTCGGACAGCCGGTCACGCGCATCACGATATGCTCTTCGGGCACGCCGTGTTTTTCCAGAATCGCTTCCACTTTATCGGTGAACGACGGCAGGAAACGTTCGGCTTCCGCCATCGCCAGCGGACAGGTCGGGAACGACACGCAGGCCATCGAGTTTTCGCGCTGCGGTTTGACCGCATTCATCAGCCCATGATCGCGCGCCAGCTTCTCGATCTTCGCCTTCTGGCTATCCGGTACGCCGGCAACGATCAGGTTCTGGTTGGCGGTGATGCGGAACTCGCCTTTATGGATCTTAGCAATTTCCAGCAGGCCGGTTTTCAGCGGACGGCCCGGGTAGTCCAGAATTCGGCCGTTTTCGATAAACAGCGTCAGGTGCCACTTATTGTCGATGCCCTTGACCCAGCCGATGCGATCGCCGCGACCGGTAAATTCGTAAGGGCGGATTGGCTCAAACTTGATGCCCGCGCGACGCTCCACTTCCTCTTTGAACGTCTCAACGCCCACGCGCTCCAGGGTGTATTTGGTTTTCGCATTTTTACGGTCGGTACGGTTACCCCAGTCGCGCTGGGTCGTCACGACCGCTTCCGCTACGGCCAGCGTGTGCTCCAGCGGCAGGTAGCCGAACTCGCTCGCGGTGCGGGCATAGGTTTTCTTGTTACCGTGCTCGATAGACAGGCCGCCGCCCACCAGCAGGTTAAAGCCCACCAGCTTGCCGTTTTCGGCAATCGCCACGAAGTTCATGTCGTTGGCGTGCAGATCGATATCGTTCTGCGGCGGGATCACCACCGTGGTTTTGAACTTACGCGGCAGGTAGGTCTGGCCGAGGATCGGCTCTTCGTCAGTGGTCGCCACTTTTTCCTGATCGAGCCAGATCTCCGCGTAGGCGCGGGTGCGCGGCAGCAGGTGCTCAGAGATCTTCTTCGCCCACTCATAGGCTTCTGCGTGCAGCTCGGACTCATACGGGTTCGAGGTGCACAGCACGTTACGGTTCATGTCGTTGGCGGTCGCCAGCGCGTCCAGACCCACGGAGTGCAGCATCTGGTGAACCGGCTTCACGTTCTTTTTCAGAATACCGTGGAACTGGAAAGTCTGACGGTTGGTCAGACGAATGCTGCCGTAAATAGTGTTGTCATGGGCGAATTTGTCGATCGCCTGCCACTGTTTGGTCGTGATGACCCCACCCGGCAGGCGGCAGCGCAGCAGCATCGCATGACGCGGCTCCAGCTTCTGTTCAGCACGCTCGGCGCGGATATCGCGATCGTCCTGCTGGTACATACCGTGGAAACGGATCAGCAGGAAGTTGTCGCCTTTGAAACCGCCGGTCAGGCCGTCATTTAAATCTTCGGCAATGGTACCGCGCAGGTAGTTGCTCTCTACCTTCATACGCTCGGCATCAGTCAGTTTGCCTTCGACCACCAGTGGGCCAGGATGTTTTTCGCTCATTAGTAGACATCTCGCTGATAACGGCGCTCAACGCGCAGCTCACTTAAAAATTCATCCGCCGTTTCGGCATCCATACCGCCGAATTCGGCAATCACTTCCAGCAGTGCCTGCTCAACGTCCTTCGCCATGCGATTGGCGTCGCCGCAGACATAAATATGGGCACCGTCATTGATCCAGCGCCACAGCTCTGCGCCCTGTTCGCGCAGTTTGTCTTGTACGTATACTTTTTCTTTTTGGTCACGAGACCAGGCCAGATCGATGCGCGAGAGCACGCCTTCTTTGACGTAGCGCTGCCACTCAACCTGGTAGAGGAAATCTTCAGTAAAGTGCGGGTTGCCGAAGAACAGCCAGTTTTTGCCCGGCGCTTCGTCTGCCGCACGCTGCTGCATGAAGGAACGGAACGGCGCAATGCCGGTGCCCGGACCAATCATAATCACCGGGGTTTCCGGGTTGGCCGGCAGGCGGAAGTTGTCGTTGTGCTCGATAAAGACGCGCACTTCGCCCTCTTCTTCTACACGGTCTGACAGGAAGCTTGATGCCCCACCCGCGCGCGCGCGGCCCTCAACGTCATAACGCACTACGCCAACGGTAACGTGCACTTCGCTCTCCACTTCCGCCTGCGAAGAGGCGATGGAGTAGAGGCGTGGCGTCAGCGGGCGCAGCAGGCCAATCAGCGCGTCTGCATCCAGCTGAGCGGGAGAGAAACGCACCATGTCGACAATCGGGGTGGTTGCCGCGTAATGCTGCAGCTTCGCTTTGTCGCCCACCAGCGGCAGCAGGGATTCGCTGCGGGTCAAGGTGGCGTAGTTTTCGACGATATTGGCGGTATTGACCGTCAGCTCGAAATGCCACTGCAGCGCTTCGGAAAGCGGCTGAGTTTTGCCTTCCACGGTGACGGGCTCGTCGCCCTTCAGCCACAGCAGCTCGATCAGCTCTTTTACCAGAGCAGGATCGTTCTGATACCAGACGCCAAGCGCATCGCCGGGCTGATAGCGCAGGCCGGAATCGCCCAGGTCGATTTCAATATGGCGCACGTCTTTTTCAGAATCACGCCCGGTGATTTTCTGGTTCACCGCAAGGCTTGCGGTAAGCGGGGCTTCTTTGGTGTACGGACTGGTGTGAATGTCATTCACGGCACCGGTCGCGGTAACGGCAGCCTGCGCGGACGTCTCTTTCGGGACGCGGGCTTTCAGCACCTCAACCACGCGTGCGCGCCATTCAGCGGCGGCAGGCTGGTATTCCACATCCGCATCCACGCGGTCCAGCAGGCGTTCACCGCCGAGCTCCGCCAGCTTGCTGTCGAAGTCTTTACCGGACTGGCAGAAAAATTCATACGAGGTATCGCCAAGGCCGAACACGGCAAAAGCGGTACCGTCCAGTTTGGGAGCTTTTTTCGAGAACAGGAACTTGTGCAGCGCCACCGCTTCTTCTGCGGGTTCACCTTCACCCTGCGTTGAGGCCACAACCACCAGCAGTTTTTCTGACGCGATTTGTTTGAATTTATAATCCCCGGCGTTCACCAGGTTCACGTTCAGTTTAGCGGCGAGCAAATCATCACGCAGCGCTTCTGCCACGCGGCGGGCGTTGCCGGTTTGCGAGGCTGAGATGAGCGTAATGACAGGAATTTCAACCGCTGCGGCGGGGACTGTTGCGACAGCACCCGGCTGCTGGTTGAGCATTCCCCAGAAATAGCCGGAGACCCAGGCAAGCTGAGTGGGTGAAAAATCAGTGGTGGCAGCCTGAAGGCGCGCCAGCTGCTCCGGGTTCAGGGGAAGCAGGTTTGAAGGTGGGGCCTGTGTTGTCATGCGTCGTTATGTTCCAGTAGCCAAGCGGACTTTAAGCGAGTAAATCCAAACTGAAGATAAGGTTAACGGCGAGGATAATAACAATTAAAGAAGGGATGGAAATAATAAATAACCAAATGGACTAACCTGTTTTAGTTATCGTTCTTAACGATAAAAACGATTATCTAATCCATTGAATAATAACCATAAAAACCAGTCATTTTCTTCTCTTCGGCACGCATGAAGGTAAAGGCCGTTTTAGTTAATGCTAAAAAATGTGCTTTCCGGTACTATGCGGCGGTTTTTTCCGCATTACTGAGAGCTATGATGTCCACCACACTGTTTAAAGATTTCATCTTCGAAGCCGCACACCATCTTCCACACGTTCCTGCCGGGCACAAATGTGGCCGTCTGCATGGACACTCTTTTATGGTGCGTCTTGAAATCACGGGTGAAGTCGATCCACATACCGGTTGGATCATCGACTTCGCTGAACTGAAAGCGGCCTTTAAGCCGACGTACGATCGTCTGGATCACTACTATCTGAATGATATTCCGGGTCTTGAAAACCCGACCAGCGAAGTGCTGGCGAAATGGATCTGGGACCAGATGAAACCGCTGATTCCACTGCTGAGCGCGGTGATGATCAAAGAGACCTGCACGGCGGGCTGCGTGTATCGCGGAGAGTAAGGGAAGCGCCGGATGGCGACGCGAAGCGTCTTATCCGGCCTACAAAATCGGCTTCCTGTAGGCCCGGTAAGCGCTAGCGCCACCGGGCTTTTTTATGCGATGTTCAGGTACTTATGCGTCTGCATCGACAGGCGCCAGTTGCGCGCGATACAGGTTTCAATACACAGACGCGTCGCGTCGTCTTTCTGGCTGATCGGCTGTAGCGCAATAACGCGCTGTTTTTCATCCGTCAGCGTCCCCAGCAGTTCGTCCAGCGCTTCGATATCGCGCACGCGCCCTACCGGATGTTTTATCTCATCCGCGCGCTCAAGCGCCTGAGACAGCACGTCATAGCCCCCACGCATGTTCACTTTGGGAGAGACGGTTACCCAGGTAGCATGGGAGCAGCGAACCTCATGGGTTCCGCTGGTTTCGATCTGACAGCTATAGCCATTTTTTTCGAGCAATTCGGTCAGCGACGTCAGGTCATGAATGCAAGGTTCGCCGCCGGTGATGACCACATGGCGCGCCGTCCAGCCCTGACGACCGATAATGGCCAGCAGATCTTCTGCGCTTCCCGCGCCCCATTTATCGCTCTCTTTGGTTTTAGCCAGAATGCTAAACAGCGACACTTCCCGATCTGCGAGTTTATCCCACGTATGTTTGGTATCACACCAGGCACAGCCAACCGGGCATCCCTGTAAACGAATAAAAATGGCGGGAACGCCGGTAAAGTAACCCTCGCCTTGCAGGGTCTGGAACATCTCGTTAATCGGGTACTGCATAGTCAACTCTGTTAATGGGGTGAACGTTAATTATCGCAGATGTTGACCTTAAGGTCATGTGCGAGAGCTGCTTTAGCGCAGACATAAAAAAACCCGCCGAAGCGGGTTTCTCAGAAGAACGAAAGTTCAGGCTTATGCCTGGCCTTTGATCTCTTTCAGGCCGTTGTATGGTGCTTTTTCGCCCAGCGCTTCTTCGATACGAATCAGCTGGTTGTATTTAGCAACACGGTCAGAACGGCTCATAGAACCGGTTTTGATCTGGCCTGCAGCGGTACCCACAGCCAGGTCAGCGATGGTAGCGTCTTCAGTTTCGCCAGAACGGTGAGAGATAACAGCGGTGTAGCCAGCGTCTTTCGCCATTTTGATCGCAGCCAGAGTTTCGGTCAGGGAACCGATCTGGTTGAATTTGATCAGGATGGAGTTAACGATGCCTTTCTCGATGCCTTCTTTCAGGATCTTGGTGTTGGTTACGAACAGATCGTCACCAACCAGCTGGATTTTGTCGCCCAGTACTTTGGTCTGGTATGCGAAACCATCCCAGTCAGACTCGTCCAGACCGTCTTCGATAGAAACGATTGGGTACTGTTTGGTCAGGTCTTCCAGGAAGTGAGTGAACTCTTCAGAGGTGAACGCTTTGTTGCCTTCGCCAGCCAGAACGTATTTACCGTCTTTGTAGAATTCAGACGCTGCACAGTCCATCGCCAGAGTGATGTCTTTGCCCAGCTCGTAGCCTGCTGCTTTAACCGCTTCAGCGATGACAGCCAGAGCTTCTGCGTTAGAACCCAGGTTTGGCGCGTAGCCACCTTCGTCACCCACAGCAGTGTTCATACCTTTAGCTTTCAGAACTTTAGCCAGGTTATGGAACACTTCAGAACCCATACGTACCGCTTCTTTCAGGGATTTCGCGCCAACTGGCTGAATCATGAATTCCTGAATATCAACGTTGTTGTCCGCGTGCTCACCACCGTTGATGATGTTCATCATTGGTACTGGCATAGAGTATTTGCCTGGGGTGCCGTTCAGTTCAGCGATGTGCTCGAACAGTGGCTGGCCTTTCGCTGCTGCTGCTGCTTTGGCGTTCGCCAGGGAAACAGCCAGAATTGCGTTAGCACCGAAGTTAGATTTGTTTTCAGTACCGTCCAGATCGATCATGATCTTGTCGATGCCAGCCTGGTCTTTGGCGTCTTTGCCAAGGATTGCCTGAGCAATCGGACCATTTACAGCGCCAACCGCTTTCAGTACGCCTTTGCCCAGGAAGCGGGATTTGTCGCCATCGCGCAGTTCCAGCGCTTCGCGGGAACCAGTAGAAGCACCTGATGGAGCAGCAGCCATACCAACGAAACCACCTTCCAGGTGAACTTCGGCTTCAACGGTCGGGTTACCACGGGAGTCGATGATTTCACGACCGATGACTTTAACGATTTTGGACATTAGATTTTCCTCAGTACAAGTTAAACTAAAACTCCAGACAAACAACGCGTACCAAAGGTACGCGTTGCCGTTCTAACTTTTTTTACTTCGCCTGACGCTTCTGGTACTCGCTGGCGGCTTTCACGAAGCCTGCAAACAGCGGATGCCCGTCACGTGGCGTTGAAGTAAATTCCGGATGGAATTGGCAGGCAACAAACCATGGATGGTTAGGCACCTCGATGATCTCGACTAACTGATCGTCCCCGGAACGGCCCGCAACACGCAGACCCGCAGCTTCAATTGGTTTCAACAACATGTTGTTGACTTCATAGCGGTGACGATGGCGCTCGGTGATGGTTGATTCGCCATACAGCTTGCGAACCACGCTATCGTCGGACAGCTGGCAGGCCTGTGCGCCAAGACGCATCGTGCCACCCAGATCGCTCTTCTCGGTACGGACTTCGACGTTGCCTTCTTCGTCGCGCCATTCAGTGATAAGCGCCACTACAGGGTACTTACAGTCTGGCACAAATTCCGTAGAGTTCGCGTTTTCCATTCCCGCTACGTTGCGCGCAAATTCGATCAGCGCAACCTGCATACCCAGACAGATGCCGAGGTATGGAATATTGTTTTCACGCGCAAAGCGTGCGGTGGCAATCTTGCCTTCCACACCGCGGTAGCCGAAGCCGCCAGGGATGAGGATAGCATCCAGATCTTTCAGAATTTCGACGCCACGCGTTTCAACATCCTGCGAATCAATCAGCTTGATGTTAACGGAGACGCGGTTCTTCAGACCACCGTGTTTCAGCGCTTCGATGACTGACTTATAGGCATCCGGCAGTTCAATGTACTTGCCGACCATACCGATAGTCACTTCACCTGCCGGATTGGCTTCTTCATAGATAACCTGTTCCCATTCAGACAGGTTAGCGTCCGGACAGTTCAAGCTGAATCGTTTACAAATATAATCGTCCAGGCCCTGTGATTTCAACAGGCCCGGGATTTTATAAATGGAATCGACATCTTTCATTGAAATAACGGCTTTTTCCGGCACGTTACAGAACAATGCAATTTTCGCACGTTCGTTCGCTGGAACCGCACGATCGGAGCGGCAAACCAGGATGTCAGGCTGAATACCGATGGAGAGCAGCTCTTTAACAGAGTGCTGAGTCGGCTTGGTTTTCACTTCACCTGCGGCTGCCATATACGGCACCAGCGTCAGGTGCATGAACAGCGCGTGTTCACGTCCAATATCTACCGCCAGCTGGCGAATCGCTTCAAGGAACGGCAGGGATTCGATGTCACCTACCGTACCGCCGATTTCAACCAGCACCACGTCGTGGCCTTCGCCACCGGCAACAATGCGTTCTTTAATGGCGTTAGTGATGTGTGGGATAACCTGAACGGTTGCTCCCAGATAGTCACCACGGCGCTCTTTACGCAGCACGTCGGAGTAGATACGACCGGTCGTAAAGTTATTGCGACGGGTCATTTTGGTACGAATGAAACGCTCGTAGTGGCCAAGATCCAGATCGGTTTCAGCGCCGTCTTCAGTAACGAACACTTCCCCGTGTTGGATTGGACTCATGGTGCCCGGATCGACGTTGATGTACGGATCCAGTTTCATCATGGTCACATTGAGGCCACGGGCTTCAAGAATGGCTGCGAGGGAGGCTGCGGCAATGCCTTTACCCAGAGAGGATACGACCCCGCCGGTCACAAAAATATAGTTCGTTGTCATGCTGAACCTGAGAAGTTAGGGTGAAACGATGGAATAACCAGGACGGGAAAGTAGTATACCCGAACACGGCGAGCGCCACAAACTTTCATTCTCCGTCTCCTTTCCAGGCAATGACAAACATAAGGAGTGAGAAAATAGCCCCTTTTGGGTAAATGTTTTTGACGCAAATCAAGCGCTTGTCATTTAAAAAATCACACAAATTGCGCTTGATCGCAAAATTCCGTTAGAGATCATGTTCCTGGCGTTTTACTTCCTGCCAGACTTCTTCCATGGCATTGAGGTCAATTCCCGTCATTTCCAGGCCGCGCGAGGCCACAATACGTTCAACTTCGCGGAAGCGTCGCTCGAACTTAATGTTGGCTTTTTGCAGGGCAGTTTCCGCCTTTACGCCCAGGTGGCGCGAAAGATTGACGGTGGCGAACAGCAGGTCGCCCATCTCTTCCTCCAGCTTTGCTTCATCCACCACGGCCTGCTGCGCTTCGTGCATCACCTCGTCGATCTCTTCATGCACCTTTTCCAGCACCGGACCAAGGGAGTGCCAGTCAAAGCCAACCGCAGAGCAGCGTTTCTGAATTTTATGCGCGCGCATCAGCGCAGGCAGGTTCAGCGGGATGTCGTCCAGCGCGGAGTGCTGAGATTTTTCAGCACGCTCGGCGCTTTTGATCTGCTCCCAGCGGGCCAGCACGTCGTCGCTGTTGCCAGCAGTGGCATCTGCGAAGATATGCGGATGGCGGCGCTCCAGCTTGTCGCTGATGGCAGCGCAGATGTCGTCGAAGTTAAAACGCCCCTCTTCCTGCGCCATCTGCGCATAGAACACGACCTGGAAAAGCAGGTCGCCAAGCTCGCCGCGCAGATCTTCAAAGTCCTCGCGTGAAATCGCGTCCAGCACTTCATAGGTCTCTTCGAGGGTGTAAGGTGCGATGGTGGCGAAAGTCTGCTCTTTATCCCACGGGCAGCCGTTTTCCGGGTCGCGCAGGCGTTTCATGATGCCAAGCAGGCGGTCGATTTGAGTCATGGTTCTGTCCTGATAAAAAAATGCCGGGTGGCGGCTTGCGCCTTACCCGGCCTACAAAAGAGGAAAATCTTATCCGCCGTGCAGACGACGCGCGTCAATCACATCCGGCACCTGGTTCAGTTTGCCAAGCACGCGGCCCAGCACCTGCAGGTTATAGATTTCGATGGTCATATCGATGGTGGCAAGCTGTTCCCGGGTATCGCTACGGCTAGCCACCCCGAGCACGTTGACCTTCTCGTTAGCGAGAATGGTCGTGATATCACGCAGAAGCCCGCTACGGTCGTTTGCGGTGACGCGTACCACCAGCGAGTAGCCGGCGGAGTAACTTTCGCCCCATACCGCATCCACCACACGTTCCGGCGCGTGGGACTGCAGTTCCGCAAGCTGATCGCAGTCTGAGCGGTGTATGGAGATCCCGCGCCCTTGGGTGATAAAGCCGACAATATCGTCACCCGGGATAGGCTGGCAGCAGCGCGCAATGTGGTGCATCAGGTTCCCGACACCTTCGACAACCACGCGGCCATTGTCTTTGCTGCGCTGCTGTGGGGCGTGGGTTTTCTGCTGAAGCTGCTTCAGCGCGGCGGCGTCCTGCTCTGCCGCGCTTGGCTTATTGAACTGCGCCTGCAGGAAGTTCACCATCTGATTGAGACGGATATCACCCCCGCCAATCGCCGCTAACAGTTCATCAAGCTCGTTGAAGTTGTAGCGCGGCAGCAGGAACTTCTCTGCCTCTTTCAGGCTGATCCCGATATGCTCCAGCTCGTCGTCCAGGATTTGGCGACCGGCAAGGATATTTTTGTCACGATCCTGCTTGCGGAACCAGGCGTGAATTTTAGAACGCCCGCGGCTGGTGGTGACGTAACCGAGGTTCGGGTTCAGCCAGTCGCGGCTCGGATTCGGCTGCTTCTGGGTGATGATTTCAATCTGATCGCCCATCTGCAGCTGGTATGTGAATGGCACGATGCGCCCGCCGATTTTCGCACCGATGCAGCGGTGTCCCACATCGCTGTGGATGTGGTAGGCAAAGTCGAGGGGCGTTGAACCGGCTGGCAGGTCGACAACATCGCCTTTCGGCGTAAAGACGTACACGCGGTCGTCAAAGACCTGGCTGCGCACTTCGTCGAGCATTTCGCCGGAGTCGGCCATCTCTTCCTGCCACGCAATCAGCTTGCGCAGCCAGGCAATGCGGTCTTCATGGCCGGAACGCGCGCCACCCGAGGTACCCTCTTTGTATTTCCAGTGCGCGGCCACGCCCAGCTCGGCGTCTTCGTGCATCTGTTTCGTTCGGATCTGTATTTCAACCGTTTTGCCGCCAGGGCCAAGCACAACGGTGTGAATAGACTGGTAGCCGTTAGGTTTCGGGTTTGCGACATAGTCATCAAACTCGTCCGGCAGATGGCGGAAGTGAGTGTGCACTATGCCGAGCGCGGCGTAGCAGTCCTGCAGACGTTCGGCCACAATACGCACGGCGCGCACGTCAAACAGCTCGTCAAAGGCGAGGTGTTTTTTCTGCATTTTACGCCAGATGCTGTAGATGTGTTTTGGTCGACCGTACACCTCGGCGCGCACGTTCTCTTCTTTCATCGACTGGCGCAGGCCGCCGACAAATTCCTCGATATAGTGCTCGCGGTCGATACGGCGTTCGTGCAGAAGCTTGGCAATGCGCTTGTATTCCGCCGGATGCAGGTAGCGGAAGCAGTAATCCTCCAGCTCCCATTTCAGCTGACCGATACCTAAGCGGTTCGCCAGCGGTGCATAAATATTTGTACACTCTTTGGCCGCCAGCACGCGTTCGTCTTCTGGCGCATCCTTCACTTCCCGCAGGTGGGCAATACGCTCGGCCAGCTTGATCACCACGCAGCGGAAGTCATCCACCATTGCCAGCAGCATCCGGCGGACGTTATCCACTTGTTCAGAGGAGACGGAATCAACCTGAGCAGCCTTCAGCTGACGGATTGCGGCCATATCCCGCACGCCGTGAATGAGCGAGACGACGGATTGACCGACGCTTTCTCGCAGCACATCTTCAGAGACCACTTCCGCATCGGCCAGCGGGAACAGGAGCGCAGCCTGCAGCGTTTCGATATCCATATTGAGCATGGATAAGATTTCGACCATTTCGATACCGCGCCACAGCAGCAGTTCAGCATCGGCGTGTCCCTGCGTGGTCCGCAGACAGTAGGCCCAGGTTTCGGTTAAGCGTTCACACGACTGCTGGCTGGAAATTCCCAGACTTGCGATCCATTTTTGTGGGTCAAACTCACCAGCTTTATTAAGATGTGCACTTCTTACCGCAACCATTGTCCTCTCCTTTAGGGACCAGGGCCTGCCGAAGTCGGCAAGCCAAACAAATTAGATGTGCTCAAACAACGCCATCGATTCCAGATGTCCAGTGTGCGGGAACATGTCCAGCATTGCCAGACGCTGAATTTGGTAACCCGCACTGATTAATGCCTCGCTGTCACGGGCAAGCGTCGCCGGGTTACAGGAAACATAGACCACACGCTTCGGCGCGAGCTTAATAATATGTGCCATTACGCCCGAGGCACCAGCACGTGCCGGGTCGAGCAAAATTTTATCAAACCCCTGTTTCGCCCACGGCTGCTGAGTGACATCATCCTCAAGGTTTTGATGAAAGAATGTCACATTTTGCAAACCGTTCTGTCGCGCGTTCTCCTGCCCTTTAGCCACCAGCGCCTCAACGCCTTCCACACCCACCACGCTGGCTGCTTTCTGCGCCAACGGCAGCGTGAAGTTACCCATCCCACAGAACAGATCCAGCACCCGATCGCTCTTTTGTACATCCAGCCACGACAACGCTTGTTCAATCATCTGCTGATTCACGCCGTCGTTTACCTGAATGAAATCCCTTGGGCTGAACGTTAAGCGTAGCCCGTTTGACGCATACCAGGGGGCGTCTCCCGTAACCTGCTCAAGTATCTCGCTTTGAGGCGCAAGGAAAAGCATCAGCTCGTGAGAATGCGAAAAGCGTTCCAGTTTTTCGCGGTCTTTTTTCGTAAGAGGTGCAGTGTGACGCACGACCATCAGCGGCCCATTGTTGGCCAGAACCAGCTCGACGTGCCCAAGATGGCGAACCCCTTCGAGCCCGGACAGACAGGTGTGCACGTCCGGGAGCAATGCCTCAAGTTGGGGCACCAAAATGGGGCACTGCTTTATTGTGACAATGTCGCTGGAGCCGGCTTTACGAAACCCCATCTCCAGCCGCGCCGTCTTAGGCTGATAGCTGAGGCTCAGGCGAGCACGACGGCGGTAGCCCCAGGGCTGGTCGGCAATAATGGCGTTAACCTCGTGCTTAAGCTGACGCGCCAGCGCGCTGCTTTTACTTTTTTGCTGTAAATCTACGCTGGCGTGCTGTTGCTGACACCCTCCGCAGACGCCAAAATGGGGGCAGAGAGGAACCGCGCGTTCAGGGCTGTCGTTGAGACGACGCTTCACCTGGCCGCGCGCATACTGGCGTTTATCTTCCGTCAGGGTAATTTCTGCTCGTTCTCCAGGCAGCAAACCTGTTATAAACAAGGCCTTGCCGTTGTGACGTGCAACCCCCTGACCAAAGGGGTCAAGGTCAGTGGCTTCAACAGTTATGATCTGACGCGTCGTCACGCGTCGCTTTGCAGAGTAGAATTGCGCCATCGCCGAGATATTTCTCACATATACATAATTATCTTAATTGTCCCATAACGGAACGCCATGACCAACTACAGCCTGCGCGCGCGCATGATGATTTTGATCCTCGCCCCCACCGTTCTCATCGGTTTGCTGCTGAGTATCTTCTTTGTGGTGCACCGCTATAACGATTTGCAGAGGCAGCTTGAAGACGCCGGAGCCAGCATTATTGAGCCGCTCGCCGTCTCCAGTGAGTATGGGATGAACCTGCAAAACCGCGAATCTATTGGTCAGTTAATCAGCGTGCTTCACCGCCGCCATTCGGACATCGTGCGCGCGATTTCCGTGTACGATGAGCATAACCGCCTGTTTGTTACCTCGAATTTTCACCTCGATCCTACGGCCCTGAAAATCCCGGACGGTACGCCGTTCCCGCGCCACCTCACGGTGCTGCGGCGCGGGGATATCATGATTTTGCGCACGCCAATCATCTCGGAAAGCTATTCGCCCGATGAATCAGCCCAGTCTGACGCCAAGTCCAGCAACAATATGCTGGGATATGTGGCGCTGGAGCTGGATCTCAAGTCAGTCAGACTGCAGCAGTACAAAGAAATTTTTATCTCCGGCATGATGATGCTGTTCTGCATCGGGATTGCGCTGATCTTCGGCTGGCGACTGATGCGCGATGTGACGGGACCCATTCGCAACATGGTTAATACCGTTGACCGTATCCGCCGTGGGCAGCTCGACAGCCGCGTGGAAGGGTTCATGCTGGGCGAGCTGGATATGCTGAAGAACGGCATCAACTCGATGGCCATGTCGCTGGCGGCCTATCACGAAGAGATGCAGCACAACGTTGACCAGGCGACGTCCGACCTGCGCGAAACGCTGGAGCAGATGGAGATTCAGAACGTTGAGCTTGATCTGGCGAAAAAACGCGCCCAGGAAGCGGCGCGTATTAAATCCGAATTCCTTGCCAATATGTCACACGAGCTGCGCACGCCGCTGAACGGCGTGATCGGCTTTACCCGTCTGACGCTGAAAAGCGAGCTTAACCCGACGCAGCGCGACCACCTGCACACCATCGAGCGCTCGGCCAATAACCTGCTGGCCATCATTAATGACGTGCTGGACTTCTCCAAGCTGGAAGCCGGCAAGCTGATCCTGGAGAGCATTCCGTTCCCCCTGCGCAGCACGCTGGATGAAGTGGTAACGCTTCTTGCCCACTCGTCGCATGATAAAGGGCTGGAGCTGACGCTCAACATTAAGAACGACGTGCCGGATAACGTCATTGGTGACCCGCTGCGCCTGCAGCAGGTTATTACCAACCTGGTGGGTAACGCGATTAAGTTCACCGAGAGCGGGAACATCGACATTCTGGTCGAGAAACGGGCGCTCAGTAACAACAAAGTTCAGATTGAAGTCCAGATTCGGGACACGGGCATCGGTATACCGGAGCGCGACCAGTCGCGTCTGTTCCAGGCGTTCCGTCAGGCGGACGCCAGCATTTCCCGCCGCCACGGCGGTACTGGCCTTGGGCTGGTGATCACCCAAAAACTGGTGAAAGAGATGGGCGGGGATATCTCCTTCCATAGCCAGCCAAACCGCGGATCAACCTTCTGGTTCCATATCAATCTTGACCTCAACACCAATGTACTGGCCGACGGCCCGGTCACTGACTGCCTGAAAGGGATGCGCCTGGCCTACATCGAGCCTAACGCCGCAGCGGCGCAGTGTACGCTGGACGTGCTCAGCACCACGCCGCTGGAGGTTGTCTACAGCTCAACCTTCTCTGCGCTGGCCGTCGAGCATTACGATATCCTGCTGATGGGTATTCCGGTGACCTTTACGGGCGAGCTGACCATGCAGCAGGAGCGCCTGGCGAAAGCGGCGTCGATGACGGATTACCTGCTGCTGGCGCTGCCGTGTCACGCTCAAATCAATGCGGAAGAGTTAAAAAACGACGGGGCGGCGGCCTGCCTGCTAAAACCTCTTACCGCGACGCGTCTTCTGCCTGCGCTGACAGAATACTGTCGTCTGACGCATCAGGCCCTGCCGCTGGTTCATGACGAACATAAGCTGCCGATGACCGTGATGGCGGTGGATGATAACCCGGCAAACCTGAAGCTGATTGGCGTGCTGCTTGAAGATCAGGTCCAGCACGTCGAGCTCTGCACCAGCGGGGCCGAGGCGGTAGAACACGCTAAACAGATGCAGTTCGATCTGATTCTGATGGACATTCAGATGCCGGGTATGGACGGCATTCGCGCCTGCGAGCTGATCCGCCAGCTTCCGCATCAGCAGCAAACGCCGGTGATTGCCGTCACCGCCCACGCGATGGCCGGCCAGAAAGAGAAGCTTTTGAGCGCAGGGATGAATGACTATCTGGCAAAACCCATCGACGAAGAAAAACTGAATAGCCTGCTGTTACGCTATAAACCAGGCCACATTGGTGGGACCTACACGGTGTTCAGCGAACCGGTTGAGATAAGCGTTAATCACAACGCCACCTTTGACTGGCAGCTGGCACTACGCCAGGCGGCAGGTAAGCCGGACCTGGCGCGCGACATGCTGCAAATGCTGGTCGCTTTCCTGCCGGAAATTCGTAATAAAGTCGAGGAGCAGCTGGTGGGTGAAAACCCTGAAGAACTGCTGGAATCCATCCACAAGCTGCACGGCAGCTGCGGCTACAGCGGTGTGCCAAGGTTGAAAAATCTCTGTCAGCTGCTTGAACAGCAGCTCCGTGCCGGTACGCCAGAATCTGAGCTTGAGCCTGAGTTTCTGGAGCTGCTGGATGAAATGGATAACGTGACGCGGGAAGCGATGAAGGTGTTGGGGAACTGAGGTAAAAGCCCGGTGGCGCTGCGCTTACCGGGCTTACAGGTGCGGGTGCGGCCTGATGCCCTCACCCCGCCCCTCTCCCACAGGGAGAGGGAGAACTACATTTCCTGCCCCGCTTTTAACGTTGCCGCGATATTCCTCGCGGCCATCTGCACATTCTTGCTGGCGTTTTCCAGCGCGTCTTCCAGCGAGCAGATGGTATAGAGCACGCTGAACACGGCGTCGATACCGTGATTATGCACCACGCCCACATCCGCCGTCAGGCTGCCTGCAATCCCGATAACCGGTTTGTTATAGCGTTTCGCCACTTTCGCCACGCCCACAGGGACTTTGCCGTGGATCGTCTGGCTGTCAATGCGACCTTCTCCCGTGATCACCAAATCCGCATCGGCCACCTGGTCGGCCAGGTGTAGCGCGTCGGTGACGATCTCAATGCCCTGCCGCAGCTGCGCGCCGCAAAAGGCATAAAGCGCCGCCCCCATCCCGCCCGCCGCACCGCCGCCATCGAGACTGACAACGTCAATATCTAAATCCCGGGCGATCACCCGTGCGTAATGGGCCAGCGCCTTGTCCAGAGTAATAATCATCTCCGGTGTTGCCCCTTTCTGCGGGCCAAACACCGCAGAGGCGCCCTCTTCACCGAGTAGCGGGTTGGTGACATCGCACGCCACTTCAATGCGGCAGTCCGCCAGACGTTTATCTAACCCGCTGAGATCGATACGCTCAATACGCGCCAGCTCGCCGCCGCCCTGCCCGATGGGCTGTTCTTCGGCATCCAGAAGCTTTGCGCCCAGCGCCTGCACCATACCCGCGCCGCCGTCATTCGTGGCGCTACCGCCAATGCCGATAATAATATGCTTAACGCCCACATCCAGCGCATGGCGGATGAGCTCACCCGTTCCCCACGAGGTAGTGAGCAGCGGGTTACGCCTGGAAGGCGCGACAAGTTCCAGACCGCTCGCCGCCGCCATCTCAATAAACGCGCTCTGCTCGTCACCGGAAAGCCCGTAAAAACCGTCTACGCGCTCACCCAGCGGGCCGGTGACGGATACGGGGACAATACGCCCCTGAGTGGCCGCGACCATGGCTTCCACGGTCCCTTCTCCACCATCCGCAACCGGAAGTTTGACGTACTCTGCCGTCGGGAAAATTTCGCGAAAACCGTTTTCAATCGCCGTCGCGACCTCAAGCGCGCTCAAACTTTCCTTATACGAGTCCGGTGCGATAACAATTTTCATAAGCCATCCTTACGCATGTTGATTACGTTAAGCATACACCACGTAAATGACCGCTCATGGGAGCGGTCCCAGTGCGTTTATCGTACCATGCACGGACGCTTGTTGTCGAATGTCCAGTCAGGGATCAGATATTGCATCGCCAGCGCATCGTCACGCGCGCCCAGCCCGTGTTTCTGATAGAGCTCATGCGCTTTCATCAGCTGGTCCATATCCAGCTCAACGCCCAGCCCCGGCGTAGCAGGCACCTGCACCATACCGCCTTTAATCTCGAACGGTGTCCTGGTCAGGCGCTGGTTACCTTCCTGCCAGATCCAGTGGGTGTCGATAGCGGTGATTTTGCCCGGCGCAGCTGCCGCCACGTGGGTAAACATCGCCAGCGAGATATCGAAGTGGTTATTCGAGTGCGAGCCCCAGGTCAGGCCGAACTCGTGGCACATCTGCGCCACGCGAACCGAGCCTTGCATCGTCCAGAAGTGCGGGTCCGCCAGCGGAATATCGACAGACTGCAGGGAGAGCGTATGGCCCATTTGACGCCAGTCGGTGGCTATCATATTGGTCGCGGTTGGCAGGCCGGTGGCACGACGGAATTCCGCCATCACTTCACGACCGGAGAACCCCTGCTCGGCACCGCACGGATCTTCTGCGTAGGCCAGCACGCCTTTCAGCTGCTTGCCGATGGCGATCGCTTCATTGAGCGACCAGGCGCCGTTCGGATCCAGCGTGACGCGCGCCTGCGGGAAGCGTTTAGCCAGCGCGGTGATGGCTTGCGCCTCTTCCTCACCGGCCAGCACGCCGCCTTTGAGTTTGAAATCATTGAAGCCATATTTTTCGTAAGCGGCTTCGGCAAGACGCACCACCGCATCCGGGGTCATTGCTTCATCGTGGCGAACGCGATACCAGTCGCATTTCTCGTCCGGCTGGCTCTGATACGGCAGCGGCGTCAGTTTGCGGTTGCCGACAAAGAACAGATAGCCGAGCATTTCCACTTCGCTGCGCTGCTGGCCGTCGCCCAGCAGAGAGGCAACGTTTACCCCCAGGTGCTGGCCTAGCAGATCCAGCATCGCGGCTTCGATGCCGGTGACCACATGGATAGTGGTGCGCAGGTCAAACGTTTGCAGCCCGCGGCCGCCCGCATCGCGGTCGGCAAAGGTATTACGCACGCCGTTCAGAACGTTTTTGTATTCACCCAGCGTTTTGCCGACGACCAGCGGAATCGCGTCTTCCAGCGTTTTGCGGATCTTCCCGCCGCCCGGTATCTCCCCTACGCCCGTATGGCCGGAGTTATCCTTGATTATCACAATATTGCGGGTAAAGAATGGCGCGTGCGCACCGCTCAGGTTCATCAGCATGCTGTCATGGCCCGCGACCGGAACGATCTGCATGGAAGTGACTACAGGGGTAGAAAATGTGCTCATCGTGCAATCCTTTTATCAGTGACGTCCAAAAACAGGGCGCTTACGGTCAAATGTCCAGCCGGGAATAAGGTACTGCATCGGGCCCGCGTCGTTACGCGCGCCGCCCGGCAGCTTTTTATACGCCTCGTGGGCTTTGTGGATCTGATCCCAGTCAATTTCCACGCCCAACCCCGGCGCATCCGGCACGGCAATTTTGCCATTTTTGATCTCGAGCGGATTTTTGGTCAGGCGGGCCTCCCCCTCCTGCCAAATCCAGTGAGTATCGATGGCGGTTGGATTACCCGGCGCTGCCGCACCGACGTGGGTAAACATCGCCAGCGAAATGTCGAAATGGTTGTTGGAGTGGCAGCCCCAGGTCAGACCCCAGTCGTCGCAGAGCTGCGCCACGCGCACGGCGCCGGAGAGCGTCCAGAAGTGCGGGTCCGCCAGCGGAATGTCCACCGCGTTCAGCATCACCGCGTGGCCCATTTCGCGCCAGTTGGTGGCAATCATATTGGTCGCTACCGGCAGGCCGGTCGCGCGGCGGAACTCTGCCATCACTTCGCGGCCGGAGAAGCCCTGCTCGGCGCCGCACGGATCTTCTGCGTAGGTCAGCACATCGCCCAGGCCTTTGCAGAGCGTGATGGCCTCATCCAGCAGCCATGCGCCGTTCGGATCGACGGTGATCCGCGCGTCAGGGAAGCGCTTTTTCAGCGCGCGGGCACTCTCAATTTCCTGCTCGCCCGGCAGCACGCCGCCTTTCAGCTTGAAATCTTTAAAGCCGTAGCGGTCCTGCGCGGCCTCCGCCAGGCACACCACCGCCTCGCTGGAGAGCGCCTCCTGATGGCGCAGCCGATACCATTCGTGGCTGCCCGGCGAACGTTCCAGATAAGGCAGATCGGTTTTGGTGCGATCGCCAACGTAGAACAGATAGCCCAGCACCGTGACCGCATCACGCTGCTTACCCGGCCCGAGCAGTTCACAGACCGGAACGTTCAGGGTCTTACCGAGTAAATCCAACAGGGCGGCTTCCAGCGCGGCAACCGCGTTCACGCGCAGTTCGAAGGTCCATGCGCCTTTGCCGAAGGTGTCGAAATCTGCCGACTGGTTGCCCTTATGGACGTGCTGAACCACCTTGTTCAGACGCGCCACTTCCTGCCCGACAACCTGCGGTATTACGTCTACCAGCGTCTGGTAAATCACCTCTCCACCCGGCGCTTCGCCCACGCCGGTATTGCCCGCGCTGTCGGTCAGCACCACGATGTTGCGGGTAAACCAGGCGTTATGCGCGCCGCCGATGTTGAGCAGCATACTGTCCTGCCCCGCCACCGGAATGACCTTCATCTCCGTCACGATCGGGCTTGATTGCGTTGTCATCATCCACGCTCCCCAACAGGTTTAAGTTCCACACGTTTGATATCGCCCACCAGCACCAGATAACTCAGTACCGCCACCAGAGCATGAACCCCCACGTAGATCAGCGCGCCGTTGAAGGAACCGGTTGTCCCGACGATGTAGCCGATAGCAATTGGCGTGATAATCCCGGAAATGTTGCCGAACATGTTGAACAGGCCGCCGCTCAGGCCGCTGATCTCTTTTGGCGCGGTATCCGCCATCACCGCCCAGCCCAGCGCACCGATGCCTTTACCGAAGAATGCCATGGCCATAAAGCCGATAATCATCCACTCCGCGTTGACGTAGTTGCAGAACACCATGGTCATCGAGAGCAGCATGCCGAGCACGATAGGCGTTTTACGCGCGATATTCAGCGAACCGGTACGGCGCATCAGCCAGTCGGAAATCACGCCCCCGAGCACCCCGCCCACGAAGCCGCAGACCGCCGGGATAGAGGCCACAAAGCCTGCTTTGAGGATCGTCATGCCGCGCGCCTGCACCAGGTAAACCGGGAACCAGGTGATAAAGAAGTAGGTCAGGGCGTTGATGCAGTACTGGCCCAGATAGATGCCGATCATCATGCGCGAGCCGACGAGCTGTTTGATCTGCGCCCATTTATGGCTGAACGGCACTTTCGCTTTGGCGCTCTTCTGATCCATATTGATCAGCGCCCCGCCTTCCGCAATGTACTCCAGCTCTTTCTTATTCACGCCAGGATGTTGGTTTGGCTCGTGGATCACTTTCAGCCACACAAAGCTTATGACGATCCCAAGGCCGCCCATGAAGAAGAAGACGTGTGACCAACCCACCTCCTGCGTCAGCCAGCCCATGATCGGTGCGAAGATAACGGTCGCGAAGTACTGTGCGGAGTTAAAAATGGCTACCGCCGTTCCTCTCTCCTGCGCCGGGAACCAGGCCGCGACGATGCGGCTGTTGCCGGGGAAGGACGGCGCTTCCGCCAGGCCCACGAGGAAACGCAGGGTGAAGAGCGCAATGATAATGCCGAAGCCGCTGAAGATATCGACGAAGCCCTGCAGCAGGGTAAACATCGACCAGATAAAGATGGACCAGAAATAGACGCGCTTCGAGCCGAAGCGGTCAAGCAGCCAGCCGCCGGGGATTTGGCCGATAACATAGGCCCATGAAAACGCAGAGAAAACGTAACCCATGCCAACCGGGTCAAGCCCGATATCTTTTGCCATTTCTGAACCGGCAATCGACAGCGTGGCGCGGTCACCATAGTTGAAGGACGTGACGATAAACAGCATCACCACGATCCAGTAGCGTGCGTTAGTGCGCTTTTCCGCGCTGCTCGCAGCCTGGCTTAATGTACTCATAGTTGCACTCCTGAATCCTGCTTTCGCCGGTTCATTCTGTACAGCACCTGTAGGGTAATCAGAATGAGAGGTTAGTATTGGGCAGTTTTGGTACGGCTAATTGCCGTTTTATAGGGAAGCACTGCCTTTTTTTGTAACTGACGGGGAAAGTATATGAAGGAGTGGCGTTCTGCCTCACCGTGCATCGACACAACATTGAAGGAGGTGTGAGACGTGGTTTGGGGCATAAGCCCAAAGCAGTGGAAGATGGTTCACGGAATTGAGGTTTTCGCGCGGTTTCGTTGCCGGGTGGCGGCTTCGCCTGACCCGGCCTACAAACCCATAGGCCCGCGCAAGCGAAGCGCCGGCGAGCAAGGTGTTATTTGAGAAGCGTGGCCCAGTGCTCAACCCACGGGTTGGATTCGCTTTCGGGCTCCGGGTGTTCGCCCGCATCAATCAGCAGCATCTCGCCGACGCGCTGGGCACTTTGCTCCTGAAGGAGCGCGTCGAACTGCTTGCCGCCGCCGCAGAAGTTGGCATAGGAGCTGTCGCCCAGGGCAATGATGCCGTAGTGAACGTCAGGCTGGTAGCCAAGCTGGTCTTTGATACCCTGAAAAAGCGGCACGATGCTGTCCGGCAGATCGCCCTGCCCGGTCGTAGACGTGACGACGAGAGCGTATTTGTCTTTATACTTTTCCCAGTCTGCCAGCTCCGGATCTTCATAAACCGTGGCTTTGTGGCCCTGGTTGGCGAGGATCGCTTCAGCTTCTTCCGCTACCAGCAACGAGTTGCCGTACATCGTGCCGACAAAAATGCCTACTTCAGCCATGCTTTACTCCCTTAATTATTGCGCGTGATGCTCATCCTGAACGCTGCCGGGTGCAAACTCAACCCTTTCATTTTCGGGGAGTTGTCCCAGCCAGCCAAACTGTGACAGCGCCTGCATCCAGACGTCGTCCAGCCCCGCGCGGATAGTCAGCGGTTCGCCCGTGAACGGGTGCGTCAGGCTAAGCTCGCTTGCGTGCAGCATCAGACGGTCGCAGCCAAAGTGCTCGGCCGCACTGCGGTTCTGACGCAGGTCTCCGTGCTTGCTGTCGCCAATGATCGGGTGACGCAGGTGTGACAGATGGCGGCGAAGCTGGTGTTTACGTCCGGTTTTAGGCAAAAGCTCAACCAGGCTGTAGCGCGTGGTGGGAAATTTACTCGTGGCCACCGGCATTTCGGTTGTTGCCATGCCGCGATAATCGGTCACCGCAGGCTGAGGCTCTTTATCAGCCCGGGCAAATTTATCGGCAATTTTGTCCAGCTCCTCCACCAGCGGATAGTCCAGCGTTGCGGCATCCGTCAGCCAGCCGCGCACAATGGCGTGGTAGCGTTTTTGCATCTGGTGCTGTTCAAGCTGCTGCGACAGCAGACGCCCCGCTTCGCTGGACAGCCCCATCAGCAGCACGCCGGAGGTCGGACGGTCCAGACGATGGACGGTATACACATGCTGGCCAATCTGATCGCGTACGGTCTGCATGACCACGACTTTCTCGTCGCGATCCAGCCAGCTGCGGTGTACCAGCCAGCCCGACGGTTTATTCACCGCCACCAGCCACTCGTCCTGATAAAGGATCTCAATCGTCATGCATCATTACCGGCAAACAGCGCATCCAGGCGCTCTAACTCAACCAGCACGACAACGCGCGCCGGGTGCGTCGCATCCAGCGCCATTTCATAATAAGGCGCAACCGCAAAATTCTGCGGAAGCGGATGACGCCCATCCAGCAGAGCGTGCATGCGGGGGATCAACACCCACTGCAGCCACTCAAACGGCTCAAGGGTATCCAGGCAGAAAGGCTGGGTGCTTGCGAACGCTTCAGGCTGCGGCGCAGTCTCCTGCCACAGCTGATGTTGGCGCAAGAGTGCTTCGATGGCGTGCAACTGAGCACGAACGCTATCGTGTTGCGTCATGAAAAACCTCAACTGAAAAAATGATCGGCGCGCAGCATAGCATTGCAGAAGGCAGAAATAAAAAAAGGGAGCACTGTAAAAACAGTGCTCCCGGTTCGTTTCGCAGCATTCCAGCTACAATTTGTGCTCCCTGCTCATCCGTGACAACTTTTCCTGATGCCCGAAGGCCTGGTCATCCGTCTACCGCTGCATCCTGCACACATCGTCCTGACGTGTTTGTTTCATCCTGAAACATCCTGGCCTTCCTGACCCACCGACCATCCTGACCGGCTCACATTCTCCTTCCTGGAGGTGTCCTTTACGCATCCTGCGCGATCCGCTTCGCTTCATCCAGAAGCCTTCCTGCAACGCCATCCTGGCGGGTCCTTCGTGAGAAACGCCATCATCCTGATGTTCGTCTCTCGTGTCGGCTTCCTGTCGACGGAGATAGAATCCGCTATTCCGCTTCGTCTTACAACCCACTCTCACAGCAGTGTAAGCAACACGTACTCTTCTTACACGGCACAAAGACCAATTAACAAATTGAAAAATATGAATTTATTTAATTTACAACGTTAAGATATTACTGAATGACTCAGCGATCTCTCACAAACCTTGTAAGAGATCTCTCACACGCGCTATAGCATGATGGATTACAGAAGTGGCTCAAGTCGGGTGAGGAAATCCGCAAGTGATGGGGCGAGAACGTCGCGATTGCGGGTGCCGATGGTCTCTTTAATCACTTCGCCGGAAAGATTACAGACGGAGATAACGTCCAGTTCACTGTCGAGCGTGGCGATAAAAAGAGTCGGGGAAAGCTTAAGGCGTTTTTGCGTGACCAGATGGCCAATCAGGTTTTCCTGAACGCGCTGGAGATCGTCTTCGCTCCAGGTTTGCAGCAATGCTAGCGATATGTCGGCAAAGCGCGCGGCCATATCCCCTGCAAACTGCGTGGTGTAAAACGCGTGAACCGGGGGTTGTACCACAAGGTCCATTGCCCGTTCAACTCCATTTACATTAGCCTCGCCCGTAAAGGGTTTAGGCTGCCAGAGCACGCTGTCGTCAAAAGTCGAGATAATGCACGGTGACGGCACGCCATATAAATCAGCGCTTTGCGGCCACGTTTCCTGCTTCTCATGCCATGCGTCGCAGTAGCGGGTCGTAAAGCTCGTGAGGGCATTTGCAGTTTCGATATCCACGGATTTCTCTCTTCTTGTAAGACAGGATAAACTCAGCCCCTAAGTGTACCTGTAAAGTGGTTATGAAACATGTCTTACGAAAATCATCAGGCGTTGACGGGCTTAACGCTGGGTAAATCGACCGATTACCGCGACACCTACGATGCAAGCCTGTTGCAGGGTGTTCCGCGCAGCCTCAATCGCGATCCGCTGGGCCTGCACGCCGACGCGCTGCCGTTTGTCGGCGGCGATATCTGGACGCTGTACGAACTCTCCTGGCTTAACGCGCGCGGCCTGCCGCAGGTGGCCGTCGGCCACGTGGAGCTGGATTACGCCAGCGTTAACCTCGTCGAATCCAAAAGCTTCAAGCTGTATCTCAACAGCTTTAACCAGACCAAATTCGACAGCTGGGACGACGTTCAGCGCACGCTGGAGCGGGATTTGCGCGCCTGCGCGCAGGGCGACGTGGCGGTTTCGCTGTATCGCCTGAATGAGCTGGAAGGGCAGCCTGTCGCCCACTTCAACGGCGCCTGCATCGACGATCAGGATATCGAAGTGGATAGCTATGAATTCAGCACCGACTACCTCGAAAATGCAGCAGGCGGTAAGGTGGTTGAAGAGACGCTGGTCAGCCATCTGCTCAAGTCCAACTGCCTGATTACCCATCAGCCGGACTGGGGCTCGGTGCAGATCCAGTATCGCGGCCCAAAAATCGATCGTGAAAAGCTGCTGCGCTATCTGGTCTCATTCCGCCATCACAATGAATTCCACGAGCAGTGCGTAGAGCGCATCTTTAACGACATTATGCGTTTCTGCCAGCCGGAAAAGCTGAGTGTTTACGCGCGCTACACCCGCCGCGGCGGTCTGGACATCAACCCGTGGCGCACCAATACCGATTTTGTGCCTGCCACCGGTCGACTTGTCCGGCAGTAATATAAATATTTTCACAATATGCGCAGTCTATTCCGCGCTTTAGGTTGTGAAACGTCATAAGCCAGGGCTATTGTAATCAACAGGGAAAGACGATAATTGTCCCGTAAGGAGCTCACTTGATTACACACATTAGCCCGCTTGGCTCAATGGATATGTTGTCGCAGCTGGAAGTGGATATGCTTAAACGCACCGCCAGTAGCGACCTTTATCAACTGTTTCGTAACTGTTCACTTGCCGTTCTGAACTCCGGAAGCCTCACCGACAACAGTAAAGAGCTGCTGTCCCGCTTCGAAAGCTTCGACATCAACGTGCTGCGCCGCGAGCGCGGCGTGAAGCTTGAGGTCATCAACCCGCCGGAAGAGGCCTTTGTCGACGGGCGCATTATTCGCTCCCTGCAGGCCAACCTGTTTGCCGTGCTGCGCGACATCCTGTTCGTTAACGGGCAGATCAGCAACGCGGGCCGTTTCCAGCATCTTGATCTGGAAAGCTCGGTTCATATCACCAACCTGGTCTTCTCTATTTTGCGTAACGCCCGTGCGCTGCACGTTGGCGAAGCGCCGAATATGGTCGTCTGCTGGGGTGGTCACTCAATTAACGAAACCGAATATCTCTATGCCCGCCGCGTGGGTACTCAGCTTGGCCTGCGGGAGCTTAACATCTGTACCGGCTGTGGCCCTGGGGCGATGGAAGCACCGATGAAAGGTGCCGCCGTGGGTCACGCGCAGCAGCGTTATAAAGAAGGGCGTTTTATCGGGATGACCGAGCCGTCCATCATCGCGGCTGAGCCACCTAACCCGCTGGTTAACGAACTGATTATCATGCCGGATATCGAAAAACGTCTTGAGGCGTTTGTCCGTATTGCCCACGGCATTATCATCTTCCCAGGCGGCGTAGGCACGGCGGAAGAACTGCTTTATCTGCTGGGCATTCTGATGAACCCGGCCAACAAAAATCAGGTTCTGCCGCTGATCCTGACCGGCCCTAAAGAGAGCGCAGACTACTTCCGCGTGCTGGACGAGTTTATCGTGCATACGCTGGGCGAAGCCGCGCGCAGCCACTATCGCATCATCATTGACGACGCTGCAGAAGTGGCGCGCCTGATGAAAAAAGCAATGCCGCTGGTGAAAGAGAACCGCCGCGATACCGGAGATGCCTACAGCTTTAACTGGTCAATCCGCATCGCGCCAGACCTGCAGGTGCCGTTCGAGCCTTCTCACGAGAATATGGCCAACCTGAAACTCTACCCGGACCAGCCGGTGGAAGTGCTGGCCGCCGACCTGCGACGAGCCTTCTCGGGCATCGTGGCGGGCAACGTAAAAGAGGTGGGGATCCGCGCTATCGAGGAGTTCGGGCCGTATAAGATCCACGGTGACAGTGAGATGATGCGCCGCATGGATGACATGCTGCAGGGCTTTGTCGCCCAGCACCGCATGAAGCTGCCGGGCTCAGCCTACATTCCTTGCTACGAAATCATCAAATAACGCGCTTTCATGACCAACACAGGCCGGATCGCATCACGTGCGATCCGGCTTTTTTATTACTGAACTCATTCATTGCGTTGTCTTATAAATTTAACAAACGAAGCGCCAACGCAAACGATTACTTCAATTTGAAGACCGTAATTTATCAGCCTTAATCTAAATTACCTGCAAGAAAATACTAAAAACCCATTTCTTTACAGCGTAACTCTCCTAACTCACCGCTCAGCCTTTCAGGCGACATGTCGTTAATGATAGCCTTCGCGCCCGTAAATTCTCTTTGATGTTTTTTTAACAGATAAATGGTCTAAACATGCCCACATAGAGAGTGGATTATTGCATTTGGGATCAGGATCACTGAAGGATTCATAACTAGAATGTATCTTTCCGCCCGCCAATAGTTACGGGCGAAAATTATTAAAAAACCGTCACTGAACGAATTTCATATTACCGTCAGGCACTTTTTCATCGGATTTGACTAAAAAGCCTGACAATTTGCTTCCTCCAGGAGATACAGATGGAAACCACTCAAACCAGCACCGTTGCTTCGATTGATTCCCGAAGCGGTTGGCGCAAAACGGATACCATGTGGATGCTTGGCCTTTACGGCACGGCAATCGGCGCTGGTGTACTGTTCCTTCCTATCAACGCAGGTGTCGGCGGTCTGATCCCGCTGATCATCATGGCCATCATCGCTTTCCCGATGACCTTCTTTGCACACCGCGGCTTAACCCGCTTCGTGCTGTCCGGTAAAAATCCGGGCGAAGACATCACTGAAGTGGTTGAAGAACACTTTGGCGTCGGCGCAGGTAAACTGATTACCCTGCTCTACTTCTTCGCGATTTACCCGATTCTGCTGGTTTACAGCGTGGCAATCACCAACACCGTTGAAAGCTTCATGACGCACCAGCTGCACTTGACGCCGCCACCGCGCGCCATTCTGTCCCTGATCCTGATCGTGGGTATGATGACCATCGTGCGCTTCGGCGAGCAGATGATCGTTAAAGCGATGAGCATCCTGGTGTTCCCGTTCGTTATTGCCCTGATGGTGCTGGCCTGCTACCTGATCCCGCAGTGGAACGGCGCGGCGCTGGAAACCCTGTCTCTGAGCAGCGCATCCGCGACCGGTAACGGCCTGCTGTTGACCCTGTGGCTGGCAATCCCGGTAATGGTGTTCTCCTTTAACCATTCGCCGATCATCTCCTCCTTCGCAGTAGCGAAGCGTGAAGAGTACGGCAACGGTGCAGAGAAGAAATGTTCCAGCATCCTGGCTCGCGCTCACGTCATGATGGTGCTGACCGTCATGTTCTTCGTCTTCAGCTGCGTGCTGAGCCTCTCCCCAGTGGATCTGGCTGCGGCGAAAGAGCAGAACATCTCCATTCTGTCTTACCTGGCAAACCACTTTAACGCACCGGTGATTGCGTGGATGGCACCTATCATCGCGATTATCGCGATTACCAAATCCTTCCTGGGCCACTACCTGGGCGCTCGCGAAGGCTTCAACGGTATGGTGATTAAATCTCTGCGCGGTAAAGGCAAGAGCATTGAAATCAACAAGCTGAACAAAATCACTGCGCTGTTCATGCTGCTCACCACCTGGGCGGTAGCGACCCTGAACCCAAGCATCCTGGGCATGATTGAAACCCTGGGCGGCCCGGTTATCGCGATGATTCTGTTCCTGATGCCGATGTACGCGATTCAGAAAGTGCCTGCGATGCGTAAATACAGCGGCCATATCAGCAACGTGTTCGTTGTGATTATGGGCCTGATTGCCATCTCCGCGATTTTCTACTCGCTGTTCAGCTAATACCTCCTGCGCCGTCCTCGGGCGGCGCACTCCTCCCCTCTGACTGATAGCAATGGACGCATCATGATTAGCGTATTCGATATTTTCAAAATCGGTATTGGTCCTTCCAGCTCTCACACCGTCGGACCAATGAAAGCCGGTAAACAATTCACGGATGACTTGATTGCACGCGGCATTTTGCACGACATCACCCGCGTGGTTGTCGATGTATACGGTTCCCTTTCCCTGACCGGTAAAGGCCACCATACCGATATCGCCATTATCATGGGCCTGGCGGGAAACCTGCCGGATACCGTTGATATTGATGCGATCCCTGGCTTCATCCAGGATGTGAACACCCACAGTCGTTTGCTGCTGGCGAACGGCGAGCATGAAGTTGAATTCCCGGTTGATCGCTGCATGAACTTCCATGCCGACAACCTGTCGCTGCACGAAAACGGCATGCGTATTACCGCACTGGCCGGCGACAAAGCGGTGTACAGCCAAACCTATTACTCTATTGGCGGCGGTTTTATCGTCGACGAAGACCACTTTGGTCAAACCAGCAATTCTGCTGTAGATGTGCCTTATCCGTACAAAAATGCGGCGGACCTGCAGCGCCACTGCCAGGAAACGGGGCTTTCCCTCTCCGGCCTGATGATGAAAAACGAGCTGGCGTTGCACAGTAAAGAAGAGCTGGAGCAGCACTTTGCGAACGTCTGGGACGTGATGCGCGGCGGTATTGAGCGCGGGATCACCACCGAAGGCGTGCTGCCGGGCAAACTGCGCGTACCGCGCCGTGCGGCTGCGCTGCGCCGTATGCTGGTTAGCGCCGACAAAACGACGACCGACCCCATGGCCGTTGTCGACTGGATCAACATGTTCGCGCTGGCGGTGAACGAAGAGAACGCCGCGGGCGGCCGCGTGGTCACCGCGCCAACCAACGGCGCGTGCGGTATTGTTCCGGCGGTACTGGCGTACTACGACAAGTTCATCCGCGAAGTGAACGCAAACTCACTCGCGCGCTACCTGCTGGTCACCAGCGCGATTGGCTCACTGTACAAAATGAACGCCTCCATTTCCGGTGCGGAAGTGGGCTGTCAGGGTGAAGTCGGCGTGGCTTGCTCGATGGCGGCTGCGGGTCTGGCCGAGCTGCTGGGTGCAAGCCCGACTCAGGTGTGTATTGCGGCTGAAATCGGCATGGAGCATAACCTGGGGCTGACCTGCGACCCGGTCGCCGGACAGGTGCAGGTACCGTGCATCGAGCGTAACGCTATTGCCTCCGTGAAGGCGGTGAACGCGGCACGTATGGCGCTGCGCCGCACCAGCGAACCGCGCGTCTGTCTCGATAAAGTTATCGAAACCATGTACGAAACGGGTAAAGATATGAACGCCAAATACCGCGAAACCTCGCGCGGCGGCCTGGCGATGAAGATCGTGACCTGCGATTAAGCCTCTCGGGAAGCCTCGTTTTGCGAGGCTTCTTCCTGTTTTCCCCGCCGTTCATAGTTTCCCTTTGCTGACAGTGTTACCCTTCCTTCATTAGACAGAAGGGAGATTATCTGTGGCCGTTCATTTGCTTATCGTCGATGCGCTTAACCTGATCCGCCGTATCCATGCGGTGCAAGGCACCCCCTGTAAGGACACCTGCCTGCACGCGCTGGAGCAGCTTATTCGCCACAGTGAACCCACGCACGTCGTTGCCGTGTTTGACGACGAAGCGCGTAATACCGGCTGGCGACACCAGCGTTTACCCGACTACAAGGCCGGCCGCGCGCCGATGCCGGACGATCTTCACGCTGAAATGCCCGCCCTGCGAGCAGCCTTTGAACAGCGCGGCGTCCCCTGCTGGGGGGCGCACGGTAATGAAGCGGACGATTTGGCGGCAACGCTGGCCGTCAAAGTCGCGAGCGCCGGTCACCAGGCGACCATCGTTTCTACCGATAAGGGCTACTGCCAGCTGCTCTCTCCGGATATTCGCATACGCGACTACTTTCAAAAACGCTGGCTTGATGCCCCCTTTATCGCCGCTGAGTTCGGCGTTTCGCCCGGGCAACTCCCCGACTACTGGGGGCTGGCGGGGATCAGCAGTTCAAAAATTCCTGGCGTGGCAGGCATTGGGCCGAAGAGTGCCGCACAGCTGTTAACGGACTTTCAGAGTCTGGAAGGAATTTATGCCCGGCTGGATGAGGTGCCGGAAAAATGGCGCAAAAAGCTGGAGGCGCATAAAGAGATGGCGTTTATCTGCCGGGATGTGGCGACGCTGCAGACGGATTTACAGCTGGACGGGAATTTGCAGCAGCTGCGGTTAGAACGTTAAGATCCCCCTCACCCCGGCCCTCTCCCCAAAGGGGCGAGGGTGAAAAGACGGTTCAGTGCCGTCCCCTCTACCCAAAGGGGAGAGGGTTAGGGTGAGGGGAATTCAACGCACTATCGTTCGTCGCGACGCCCGCCCACTGCCGCCCACCAGCGACGAATATGTACCGTCACCTCTTCGCGGTCGTGATACAGCTGGCGCGCCTGGATGACCACGTTAATGCCGTGCTCGTCCATCTGTTCCTGAATGTAGGCCAGGTTCTGAGACACTTCCTCGTAGCGCTTTTTCATCGGCAGCTTGAGGTTGAAGATTGTCTCACGGCACCAGCCGTTCACCAGCCAGGAGGCCATCAATGCAGCCACTTTTGCCGGTTTCTCAACCATATCGCACACCATCCAGGAGATGTTGTTGCGCGTAGGGCGGTAGCGGAAACCGTCTTCTCGCAGCCAGGTGACCTGTCCGGTATCCATCAGGCTTTGCGCCATCGGGCCGTTATCGACAGACGAAACCCACATGTTGCGTTTCACCAGCTGATACGTCCAGCCGCCAGGGCACGCGCCAAGGTCGACCGCGTACATGCCGTTCGCCAGGCGTTCATCCCACTCATCCGCCGGGATAAAGACGTGGAACGCCTCTTCCAGCTTCAGCGTTGAACGGCTTGGCGCATCCGCCGGGAACCGCAAGCGCGGGATGCCCATAAAGAACGGAGAGTTATTCGTGGTGTACGAGTAGCCGGTGTAACAGCAGCCCGGGGCAATAAAGAAGATATGCACCACCGGACGTTTCGGCGTTTCGTAGTTCGTCAGCACGCCCACGTCACGCAGCGCGGCGCGCAGCGGAACCGTGAACTTGCGGCAGAACTTCATCAGCTCTTTGCTTTCGTTGGTGTCGGCAACCTCAACGCGCAGATCGCCGCCCTTCTCTACTACGCCCTGCAGCATGCCCACAATCGGCGTGATGCGGTCTTCCGGCGGCAGATCTTTTAGCAGCTCACCGGCCACAAACATCTGGCGAGCGAAGATCAGCGAGCTGAACGGCAGCTCGCGCGCCAGCTTGTCTGCATCTTCAGGCTGATAGCATTCGAATATCACATAGCCCGCGTTCTCTTTTACGCGGGCAAAACCGAAGACTTCGCGCTTCGCGGCTTTGTCCGTAATTTCCGCGGCGCACTCTTTCTCAAACCCCGGGCGACAATATAAAACAACCTTATTCATGAACAACGCCCTTGCGTTTCAGACGGATAGCTCCGATAAACATTAATACCCATCCCGCCAGGAAGCAGACGCCGCCGACAGGAGTAACAAACGCCCACAGGCGCAAATGCGAGAGTGCAAGGCAGTACAGGCTACCGCTGAACAGCACGGTACCCAGCGCCAGAAATACGCTACTCCAGTAAAACCAGATGCTGATACGGCGCTGCATCGCAACCGCCAGCCCAAATATTGCGAGGGTGTGGAACGCCTGGTATTCAAGGCCGGTCTGGATCCAGCCCATCTCTACAACCCCTAAGGACTTGCTTAGTACGTGCGCGCCAAAGGCGCCCAGTGCGACAAAAATAAAGCCACTCACCGCGGCAAAAATCAGCATGAATCGGCTGGTCATGTTTCGATCCTAAAGTGATGCGTGCTCGGCACACAAAAGTTATTGTTCATACCTGAAGCGGAATTTTTCTTGCTCGTTTGCCGCTTTGGACAGTATCCACTGTCTGAAGGCGGCTATTTTACCCAGTTCTGCCTGACTGTCATGACAAACCAGATAAAACGCATTCTTGCTGACCAGAACATCATTAAATGGGCAAACCAGACGGCCTGCCTCAATTTCGGACTGCGCCATAACGTTATTTGCCAACGCCACGCCCTGTCCGTGAATGGCAGCCTGTAACACCATCGCACTGTGGCTGAAGATGGGGCCTTGCTGCACGTTTATATGACTCAGACCTAATTGCCGGGTATAAGTTTGCCAGTCGCGGCGAGAAGCATCATGTAAAAGCGTATGTTTCGCTAAATCGGCGGGAGTCTTCAGCGCTTTTTCGCCCGTCAGCAATAGAGGCGAACAGACCGGTAACAGATATTCTGCGTATAATTTCTCGACGCGCAAGCCCGGCCAGTTGCCGCGGCCATAAAAAATGGCGACATCCACATCGTCTGCCAGCTTGTCTTCCTGACGATCCACCGCCTGGATTCTGACGTCAATTCCCGGATAAGCTGAGTTAAAGCTTGAGAGTCTCGGTACCAGCCACTGAATCGCAAAACTGGGCAATAAACTTACAGTGAGTGCGCCTTTAGCGCTGCGCGCCTGCAGCTTGCGCGTGGCTTCAGTCAGCTGGGAAAAAATCTCTTTAATATCCTGAAAATAGCTCTGACCTTCTTCGGTCAGCAGCAACGAACGGTTGCGCCGACGGAACAGCTTGAGGCCCAGGAAATCCTCCAGAGACTTGATTTGGTGACTTACTGCGGCCTGCGTCACAAAAAGCTCATCGGCTGCGCGGGTGAAGCTCAGGTGACGTGCTGCTGCATCAAAAACACGTAATGCATTAAGGGGTGGCAATCGCTTCGACATGGGTATCAGGCTTAGATGTTAACGGGATTTAACATATAGGAAACAACGTTTAACCTATTAGTTTTTTTAATCTGAGCCATTATAATTTGTCCGTTGAGGAACTACCAGCAAATACCTATAGTGGCGGCACTTCCTGAGCCGGAACGAAAAGTTTTTTGGAATGCGTGTTCTGAAGGGCTTTTGGCTTACGGTTGTGATGTTGTGTTGTTGTGTTTGCAATTGGTCTGCGATTCAGACCACGGTAGCAACGCTACCAATTTTTCACTTCCTGTACATTTACCCTGTCTGTCCATAGTGATTAATGTAGCACCGCCAATTTGCGGTGCTTTTTTTTGCTTATCGATCTGTTAACGCTGGATTTCTTTCATCTCTTTCACGTCCGTGCGATTGATCTGCTGCTTGTTCCCGTTAGCATCTTTGTATGAAATCATTCCGGTATCATTATCGGTAGTCGGTTTCCCTTCCGAAACGATAGAACGACCATCATTTGTGTGCATCACGTAGTTGTTACCAGAACAGGCGCTCAGGGCAAAAGTAAACGCACAGGCAGAAATGATTGCAGCTGTCTTATTCATGATTATTCTCCTTTAGCAATTAATGCTATTCAAACCTCGATTTATAACAGGCTAAAACATCCGCCTAACACTATTTAGCATAACCTGCTTTTCTGAGGTCGCCAGGATATGCAGACGAATCTGATAGATATGAACCTCCTTGCCCTGCCGTTCAAATTGCGCGACGATCTCTCTATCGACATGAGGAATTCCATGAACGCTTTCAGCCCTGCGCAGTTTCGCGCACAGTTTCCGGCGCTGGCCGATGCCGGCATCTACCTTGATAGCGCCGCCACGGCGTTAAAGCCACAGGCGGTTATCGAGGCAACAAACCAGTTTTACAGCCTGAGCGCAGGCAACGTACATCGCAGCCAGTTTGCCGAAGCGCAGCGCCTGACCGCGCGCTATGAGGCCGCACGCGATCAGGTTGCACGGTTGATAAATGCCGAAAGCGGAAAAAATATCGTCTGGACGCGCGGCACTACCGAGGCCATCAATATGGTGGCTCAATGCTATGCCCGCCCGATGCTGCAGCCGGGAGATGAAATTATCGTCAGCGAGGCCGAGCACCACGCAAACCTGGTCCCCTGGCTGATGGTTGCGGAGCAAACGGGTGCACGCGTCGTGAAGCTCCCGCTGGGCGCCGATTTTCTGCCGGACGTGGCGCGCTTACCTGAACTGATCACCTCCCGCAGCCGCATTCTGGCCCTGGGGCAGATGTCTAACGTCACCGGCGGCTGCCCGGATCTGGCTCAGGCTATTGAGATAGCCCACGCCAGCGGCTTAGTGGTAATGGTGGACGGCGCGCAGGGGGTAGTGCATTTCCCGGCGGATGTTCAGGCGATGGATATCGATTTCTATGCCTTCTCAGCGCATAAGCTCTACGGGCCAACCGGCATTGGGGCATTGTACGGCAAGCCTGAACTGCTGGCGCAAATGTCGCCGTGGCTCGGGGGCGGCAAGATGATAACCGAGGTAACCTTCGACGGCTTTAAAACCCAGGAGGTGCCTTATCGCCTGGAAGCCGGGACGCCGAACGTGGCCGGAGTCATCGGCCTCAGCGCGGCGCTGGAATGGCTGGCAGAGACTGACGTCGTTCAGGCTGAAAGCTGGAGCCGGGGGCTGGCAACCCTGGCAGAAGAAGAACTCAAAAAGCGTCCCGGGTTTCGCTCGTTCCGCGTGCAAGATTCAAGCCTGCTCGCCTTTGATTTCGCGGGCGTTCATCATAGCGATATGGTGACGCTGCTGGCCGGGTATGGCATTGCCCTGCGCGCCGGACAGCACTGTGCACAGCCGCTGCTGGCGGCCCTTGGCGTGAGCGGTACGCTGCGTGCGTCCTTCGCGCCGTACAATACAAAAAGTGATGTCGACGCGCTGGTTGCCGCCGTCGACCGCGCGCTTGAATTACTGGTGGATTAATGACTCACTCAGCTCTGGCCGGACATCCGTTCGGCACCACAATCACCGAAGAGACCTTAAAACAGACCTTCGCTCCGCTCACGCAGTGGGAGGATAAATACCGACAGCTGATCCTGCTGGGTAAACAACTCCCCGCCCTGTCTGACGAGCTGAAAGCGCAGGCAAAAGAGATCCCGGGCTGCGAAAATCGCGTCTGGCTGGGGTTTAGCGTATCCGGTGACAAGATGCACTTCTTTGGTGACAGCGAAGGCCGCATCGTTCGCGGCCTGCTGGCAGTACTGTTGACCGCCGTGGAAGGAAAAAGCGCCGCCGATCTGTTGGCGCACGCTCCGCTGGCGTTATTCGACGAACTGGGGTTACGTGCGCAGCTGAGCGCCTCGCGCGGTCAGGGCCTGATCGCACTCAGCGACGCGGTACTCGACGCAGCGCGTCAGGCCTTAGCCTGACGCTCCGCCTTCGCCATCATCTTCTTCAGGGCGTGAGAGACCGCCACAAAGCCGAAGGAGGCGGTCACCATGGTGGCCGCACCAAATCCTGAGGCGCAATCCATCCGTTTTGGTCCTTCCGCCGTACTTTTCATGGCACACACCGAACCGTCAGCCTGCGGGTAGACCAGCGCTTCGGTGGAGAACACACAGTCCACGCCCAGCTTGCCTTTGCTGTTCTTCACCACGTTGAAGTCGCTTTTCAGACGCTCGCGCAGCTTGGCCGCAAGCGGATCCTGAATGGTTTTAGCCAGATCGGCGACCTGGATCTGCGTCGGGTCGATCTGCCCGCCCGCACCGCCGGTTGTCACCAGCGGAACCTTGTAGCGACGGCAGTATGCGATCAGCGCCGCTTTAGGACGAACGCTGTCGATGGCGTCAATCACGTAGCTGTAGCCTTTGCTCATGTACTCCGCAACGTTATCTGCCGTCACAAAGTCATCAATCACCGTCACGCGGCATTCCGGATTGATGAGACGAATGCGCTCCGCCATCACCTCCGATTTCGCCAGGCCCACGCTGTCGCGCAGGGCGTGGATCTGACGGTTGGTGTTGGTGACGCAGACGTCATCCATATCAATCAGCGTGATCGCGCCTATTCCCGTTCTCGCCAGCGCTTCCGCCGCCCAGGAACCCACGCCGCCAATGCCGACAACGCAGACATGCGCATCCGCAAATAGCTGCAGGGCATTTTCACCATATAAACGTGCCGTGCCGCCGAAACGCTGACGCCAGGCATCGCTGATTACCACAGACATAAAACCTCAGATGTAAAAAGGGTGAGGTTTTCCTCACCCTGAATATGAATCCGTATTGCGCTCAGAATACCATAATCAGCCGCTGAATACGTTGCCACTCGTTGCTGCGGTTTTCAGCACCCAGACGCGTCCATAGTGGTTATACCAGCCTGCACGATGGCCTGCGTCAGGGCCAATCCCCTGATAAATATCGAAGTGCTGGCCTTTGATGGCACCGCCCACATCCAGCGCCACCATCAGGCGTAACTCGTACTGACCGCTGAATTTGCCGTTGTTATCCAGCACAGGGACTTCCGCAAGGAGCGTGGTGCCCGCAGGAATAATAGAACGATCGGAGGCCACAGACGCGCGGCCAATCAGCGGTACGGCACTTGCCCCTTTCACCGGCGCAAAGTTTTGCGGTTTAAAGAAGACGAACGATGGGTTCTGCTCCAGCAGCTCGCGCACTTCGGCTTCGCTGTGCTTTTCGCCCCACTCGCGGATCGCCTGCATCGACATATCTTCTTTCTTCACTTCACCGCGGTCGATCAGCACCTTACCAATACTGCGGTAGGCATGGCCGTTTTTACCGGAGTAACTGAAGAAGTTAAGTGGCGAACCGTCGCCAAAATCAATGTAGCCGCTGCCCTGAACGTCCATGATGAAGTTATCCATCAGCGAGTTGCTGTAGGCCAGAATATAGTTGTCACTGAGCGCACCGGAATAGATCTCTGCGCGCGACGGCAGGCGGCCACGTTTTGGCGGCATACGGTAAATCGGGTACTGGAATTCGCCCTGACGGGTATGGCGCGCCTGAATAACCGGCGTGTAGTAGCCAGTGAACTGGACGTTACCGTAATTATCCGCCCCTTCCATCTGCCAGGCATCAATACCGAACTGGCGCATATTGCGCGTATCGCCGCCCGCACGCAGCCAGTCCTGTACAGCGCTATAAATGTTGTTCTGTGAGCCATACAGGCGCGGTGAGGCGTTGCGGATCTGATAGACCTGCTCGGAGAAGTCTCCGGCGTTGATCGGTGCGCCCACGGCGTCAGGCTGGTTTACTAAAGAGAAAGGCTGGGATAACTTCCCGTCTTTATACTGTTGACCGCGATCGGTCGGTTTAGAAGAGCAGGCCGCAAGAATAGCCACCATTGCGCCTGTCATTAGATACTTCGCCCAACGTCCTTTCATTATATCTCGTCTTTAAGTTGCCTTTATCCGCGTGATGAAGATAACAAACCGCCAGGGCTATTGAAATGCGATCGCATGCCCTTTGCCAAATTTTGCGCAAAAAATAGTCCAAACAGAGCCATGTCGTTCAATTTGCATACAAAATCATGATTAATGTGAAAAAGGGGTTGCATCACAAACCTATCCGAGTATAGTGCGCATCCACGGACGCGGGGTGGAGCAGCCTGGTAGCTCGTCGGGCTCATAACCCGAAGGTCGTCGGTTCAAATCCGGCCCCCGCAACCAATTAAAATTTGATGAAGTATCTTCTACGACTGTAGAAGTTTGCGAAGTAGTTAGAATCACAGCAAGGCGACAACGCAGATGTGGTTTGAAATACGAAGCAAAAAGACGGACGCGGGGTGGAGCAGCTTGGTAGCTCGTCGGGCTCATAACCCGAAGGTCGTCGGTTCAAATCCGGCCCCCGCAACCAATCAAATTTTAGAAAATATAAGAAGTACGGTGCCGCGGGGTGGAGCAGCCTGGTAGCTCGTCGGGCTCATAACCCGAAGGTCGTCGGTTCAAATCCGGCCCCCGCAACCAACACTTCTAAAAACAATAAACACCCTCAAGGGTGTTTTTTTGTATCTGCAGTTTGTGAAACTGCCGGGCGATAACCCGGCGTACATCACTATCCACGTCTTGCCAGCGTCGCCCCGTCTGAGAAATAGGCCCGTATCCCTGCCAGAATCGACTCTGCCACCTCCTGCTGGAATTTGGCGGTCTTGAGCTTACGCTCTTCCTCAACGTTACTGATAAACGCGGTCTCGACCAGAATGGACGGAATATCCGGCGCTTTGAGTACCGCAAAACCGGCCTGCTCGACGCTGTTTTTGTGCAGCTTATTAACGCCGCCCAGCTTGCCCAGCACCGCTTTGCCAAACTTCAGGCTGTCGGTAATCGTCAGCGACTGCACCATATCGAACATAGTGTGGTCGACGTAGCGGTCGCCGCTTTTACTCACGCCACCAATGAGGTCAGAGGCGTTCTGGCTGTCAGCCAGGAATCTTGCTGCGGTACTGGTCGCGCCTTTGGTTGAGAGCGCAAACACCGACGAGCCGCTCGGCTGGCGGCTGGTAAACGCATCCGCATGGATCGACACGAACAAATCGGCGCGCTGCTTCTGCGCTTTCGCCACCCGGACCTTCAGCGGAATAAAGACGTCTTCATTGCGCGTCATGTAGGCGCGCATATTGCCCTCTTTGTCGATCAACGCCTTCAGGCGGCGGGCAATCTGCAGCACCACGTCTTTTTCGCGGGTGTGGTATTTCCCGACGGCGCCGGAGTCTTCCCCGCCGTGGCCCGGATCGAGCATGATCACAATCGGGCGATCGCGCCCGGCTTTGCCCGGCTGCGGGCCGCTTTGCGCAGGGGGAACCTGACGCTGCAAATCGCCTTTATTGTAATCCTCCAGAAGCGCCAGCAGCGGATCCTGAATATCCGTGGCATTGGCCGGGTAGAGATCCATTACCAGACGCTCTTTGAAGGTCGCAACGGGCGCCAATGCGAAGAGCTGTGGCTTGACGTTCTGCTTCAGCTCAAACACCATGCGCACGGTCTGCGGATCGAACTGCCCGACGCGAGCCGATTTGATAAACGGATCGTCGCCGCGGATTTGCGCCGCCATGCCTTTCAGAACCGAATTCAGGTTAACGCCTTCGATATCCACGACAACACGCTCAGGGTTACTGAGGGCAAATTGCTTATATTTCAGTATCCGATTGGATTCTACCGTCACGCGCGTATAGGTCGACGACGGCCAGACGCGCACCGCCACCACCTGACTTGTCGCGGCAAGGCCCACCTGACTGACGCTAAGCAACCACATTGCCCCCGCCCCTTTTAACAAGCGGCGACGGCTTATTGCTGAATTGGATCCCGACATGCTTCTCCCGAGCAAGAAATCTAACAGATGTACAAAACGTCCAAATTGACCGAAAACTTTAACGAATGACGCATAAACTGTCATCTATAAAAGGGTAAACAATCATACGCTAACGCACGGATTACTTATTAGTTTCTGTGTGTCGCAAAAAATTTAGGCTTGCACACGCGGCCACAATCGAATAAAAATACAGAAATTACGAATAAACATTCATTAAGGGTTGTGTCATGGTGAAGGAACGTAGAACCGAACTGGTCGAGGGATTCCGCCATTCTGTTCCCTATATCAACGCCCATCGGGGAAAAACGTTTGTCATCATGCTTGGCGGCGAAGCCATTGAGCATGAAAATTTTTCCAGCATCGTCAATGACATTGGCCTGCTGCACAGCCTCGGCATCCGCCTGGTGGTGGTCTATGGCGCTCGCCCGCAGATTGATGCCAACCTTGCTGCGCATCACCATGAGCCGATTTACCATAAACATACCCGCGTAACCGATGCGAAAACCCTTGAGCTTGTTAAGCAGGCGGCGGGTCTGCTGCAGCTGGATATCACCGCTCGCCTGTCGATGAGCCTTAACAACACCCCGCTGCAGGGGGCGCATATTAACGTCGTGAGCGGCAACTTCATCATCGCACAGCCGCTTGGCGTGGACGATGGCGTGGATTATTGCCACAGCGGCCGTATCCGTCGTATCGATGAGGAAGCCATTCATCGTCAGCTGGACAGCGGTGCCATCGTGCTGATGGGGCCGGTGGCCGTTTCCGTGACGGGGGAAAGCTTTAACCTGACGTCTGAAGAGATCGCTACCCAGCTCGCCATCAAGCTGAAGGCGGAAAAAATGATTGGGTTTTGCTCCTCACAGGGCGTCGTAAACGATGAAGGGGTTATTGTGCCGGAACTCTTCCCGAATGAAGCCCAGGCCCGCGTGGAGGAGCTGGAAGCGCAAAGTGACTATCACTCCGGCACCGTGCGCTTTCTGCGCGGCGCGGTGAAAGCCTGCCGCAGCGGCGTGCGTCGTAGCCACCTGATCAGCTATCAGGAAGACGGTGCCCTGCTGCAGGAGCTGTTCTCCCGCGACGGTATCGGCACGCAGATTGTGATGGAGAGCGCCGAGCAGATCCGTCGCGCCACCATCAACGATATCGGCGGTATTCTGGAACTTATTCGCCCGCTGGAACAGCAGGGCATCCTGGTTCGTCGCTCCCGCGAACAGCTGGAGATGGAGATCGACAAATTCACCATTATTCAGCGCGATAACCTGACCATCGCCTGCGCTGCGCTCTATCCTTTCCCGGAGGAGAAAATTGGTGAAATGGCCTGCGTGGCCGTGCATCCTGACTACCGCAGCTCATCGCGCGGTGAAATGCTGCTGGAACGCGTGGCGGCTCAGGCGCGGCAAATCGGCCTGAGCAAGCTGTTTGTGCTCACCACGCGCAGCATCCACTGGTTCCAGGAACGCGGCTTTACGCCGGTGGATATTGATTCACTGCCGGAGAGTAAGAAAGAGATGTACAACTATCAGCGTCGTTCCAAGGTGCTGATGGCCGATCTGGGCTAGCGCTCAGCCCTCGCCGTCCGGCGAGGGCCTGTCCTTAACCGGCCTCGAAGAGGGCACTCAGCCCGCTTCGCCGTTCCGTACGCGCGGCGATCGCCTGCACCAGCACCCGTTCATCGGTGTACAGCGACAAGCGCTGGCGCGCGCGGGTAATGGCGGTATAAATCAGCTCACGGGTAATGACCGGCGAGAGTTGAGTGGGCAGGATCAACGCGGCATGGTTGAATTCTGAACCCTGCGATTTGTGCACCGTCATCGCCCAGGCCGTTTCGTGCTCAGGCAGACGGCTTGGCTGCACGGACTTCACGCTGCCGTCCGGCATCATGAACCAGACGCGAAGCCCGTTTCCGCGATCGAGCGCGATCCCAATATCCCCGTTAAACAGCCCGAGGGCACTGTCGTTTCTGGAAATCATCACCGGCCGCCCCTCATACCAGCGCGAGTGCGGTAAACGGGTGATTTTTCGCTTCTGAGCCAGAAGCTGTTCCAGCCTGTCATTGAGGCCACTGACGCCAAAGGGCCCTTCCCTCAAGGCGCACAGCAGCTGGTACTCGCCAAACGCCGCAATAGCCTGCTCGGGTGAGCGTTGCTCTTTCACGCACGCCAGGAAGTGCTGATACCCTTGCAGGGCATCGTTCAGCATCGTCTGGTACTCTTCCCCGGTCTGCAGCGATTTTTTCTCAATATCGGTAAAGGTGCCGTCAAACACGGCGCGCGTGGCCTGACGATCGCCCCTGTTTACTGCCGTTGCCAGTTTACCAATCCCGGAGTCGCTGCCGAAACGGTAGCTTTTCTGCAGCAGGCACAGGCTGTCGCGCAGCGCACCCGCCAGCGGGCTGCTGTTGCCTTCAAGCTGACATCCGGTGAGCCGCGATAACTCCTCTGCCCGGCCAGCGGTGTAGCCCTGGCTGGCATAGGTACAAATATCCCCCAGCACCGCTCCGGCCTCAACGGAAGCAAGCTGGTCGCGATCGCCGAGGAAAATGACGCGTGCGTGAGGAGGCAGGGCATCAATCAACCGCGACATCATCGTCAGGTCGATCATCGACGCTTCATCCACCACCAGCACGTCCAGGTGCAGCGGGTTTCCGGCATGATAGCGCAGACGCTGGCTGCCCGGCTGCGCACCGAGTAAACGGTGAAGCGTGCTGGCCTCATTAGGCAATAATGCAAGCTGAGCCTCGGTAAGCGGCAGTTTTTGCATTGCACCGCCCAGCGATTCCGTCAGACGCGCCGCGGCTTTTCCGGTAGGTGCCGCCAGGCGGATACGGCATTTTTGCTCCCCTGAGAGCTGAATCAGCGCGGCGAGCAGCTTTGCCACGGTGGTCGTTTTCCCCGTTCCCGGGCCTCCCGAAATCACCGAAATCCGCCGCGTTAACGCCACGGCAGCGGCCACTTTTTGCCAGTCGCTGGCTTCGGTTGACGTGAACAGGGCATCCAGCGTTTGCCGGAACTGCTTTTCCTCACAGGGCAGTGACACATTGGTCTCGCTGAAAAAGCGCGCAACCGTCAGCTCGTTGCGCCACATCCTGTTGAGGTATAAACGACCGCCCGTGAGGATGATTGGCGTCTGAATGTCTCCACGGCTCACGGCGGGAGAACTCTCCAGAACGGCCTGCCAGTCCACCGTCTCACCGAGCAGGGCGAAACAGGATTGCAGAGCGGGGTGTGCCGCCTCGTCAACCACCAGGCGCGAAAGCGAAAGACAGACGTGCCCCTCGCCCGCGTCTTTGCTGAGCATTGCGGCGGCAAGCATCACGGCGGGCTGTTCATCTGCCACCATCATCGCAAACTGGACGTCCAGCTGGCGCAGCAAACGTTGCTCAACCGCATCCAGCAATAATGTTTGCATCGTCATGCGACCTCCTCCGTGGTTGCGGCGAACAGGTTATCCATCTTTTCAATCAGCGCCACTTCCGGACGAGTGCTGAAAATTCCGGATCGCGGGTCAGCCGGGTCGACTCCGCGTAAGAAGAGATAGATGACGCCGCCAAAGTGTTCTTCATAACGGTAATCGGCAATGCGATGACCTAAATAACGATGCAGCGCCAGGGTGTACAGTTGGTACTGCAAATCATAGCGATGCATTTGCATGGCGGATGCCATGGCCTGCGGGGTATAGGCTTCGCTGTTTTCGCCCAGCCAGTTCGATTTGTAATCCAGCAGGTAGTAACGCCCTTCGTGACGGAAGACCAGGTCGATAAACCCTTTCAGCATTCCCTGAACCTGACGGAAATTGAGCGGCGGGCAACCGGCCGACAGCGGGTCATATTCGCGGATAAGCGCATCCAGCGCGTCGGCTTTCAGCGGGCTGGCGATAGGGAGATAAAACTCCATCTCCACCTGCTTGTCTTTTGCCGTTAACTGGCTCAGGGAGATACCCTGCTCGGTCAGGGGGGCGTGCAAAATGGCGCTTACCCAGTCGGTAAGAACCGGCTGCCACTTCGCGTCATAGCCTCCGCTTTGCAACATCTTCAGCACCCACTCCGCTGAAACAGGCTGGGTGAAATCCAGCTCTTCAAACAGGCTGTGCAAAAAGGTTCCCGGTGAGGCGCCGCGCGGAAATTGATGCGGCGTCAGGACGGGTTCGTCCTGCACGTCACCTACCCCTGCGGCATCCACGTCCAGTTTTGGCATTAGGTCCTGCGCGAGGCTTTGACCGTGCTGCTGCAGGCCGGAGTAGCTGGTGACCCGCCAGTCGTCAGCAAGGGTGCGAACAATCTGTCGGGCGTTCAGCTCGGTCTCGCGCTGCTCTGGCATCTGCCAGCGGCTGCTGTCGGGCGATGACGGGATATGCAGGGCAATATGGTCATTGCAGAGTGATTCCAGGCACAGGCGCAGCCCCGCCGCATCTTTTGGCTCGCCGAGCTGAATAAGCCGCCCCAGCGCGCTCAAATGGAAATCGGTCTCCCCCGCTTTTTCACCGCGACGGCGAAACAGCGGGGCAACACCCAGGCTACAGTGCCAGACAGAGCGGGTTAACGCCACATAGAGCAGGCGTAAGTCTTCCGCTAAACGTTCGGCCTCAGCCAGCGCCACGCTGGACTCTGCGTTACTGAGATCGAGCACCGCTTCGAAGGAGTCACGATCGTGGTAAAACGCCTGATCCTGCACCCGATAATTGGCGATAAACGGCAGCCAGACCAGCGGATATTCGAGACCTTTAGATTTGTGAATGGTGACGATTTGCACCAGATGCTTATCGCTCTCGAGGCGCATCTGCTGGCTGGAGGCGTTGCTGTTCGGGTCAGCGATTTGCTGTGAAAGCCAGCGCACCAGGGCGTGTTCGCTCTCCAGCTGCGAGCCCGCTTCCTGCAACAGCTCGCTGATGTGCAGGATATCGGTCAGACGGCGTTCACCGCCGGCCGTGGCGAGCATGTTCTCCGCAATCTGGCGCTGGGCCATCAGCTCGCGCAGCATGGCCATCACACCGCGTTTAAGCCAGCGTTCCCGATAGTGAACAAACTCTTCCACCACCGCATCCCAGGCGGCCTCGTTGTTGTTCAGGGCGTCAATATCCCGGGCATTCAGCCCCAGCATGGCGCTGGCCAGCGCGCTGCGAAGCGTACTTTCGCGCTCTGGCGTCAGTACCGCCTGAAGCAGCCACAGCATCTCCTGGGCTTCCAGGGTTTCAAACACGCTATCGCGGTTTGAGAGATACACGGAAGGAATATTCAGCAAGGTCAGCGCGTCGCGGATCAACGCGGCTTCCTGACGGCTGCGCACCAGCACGGTAATATCCGAAGCCTTAACGGGACGTGACTTTTCGTCCCTCCACAGGACGGCCTCGCCGCGCGTCCCCGCGCTCAGCCAGTCACGAATTTGCGCGGCGCAGTGCTGCGCCATCGCATTTTGATAATCCGCGACGCCGCAGCCCTCGCCGTCGAGCAGCCAGAAATTCATCGCAGGCTGCGCTGTGCCTTTATATTCAAAGCGCAGTGAGCCATTCCTGGCGGCAAATTTTACGGGTAAGAAAGGGATTTCATTAAACATGAAGGCCGCCTCCATGCGGCTGAACAGCGCGTTAACGCTTTCAACCATACCCGGAGCCGAACGCCAGTTTGTGTCCAGCGTATAGTGCGCCGCCACCTCGCTTCGGGCTTTCATGTAGGTGAAAATATCAGCACCGCGGAAGGCGTAAATGGCCTGTTTTGGGTCACCGATCAGCAGCAGGGCGGTATCCGGCTGATGCTGCCAGATGCGGCGGAAAATACGGTACTGCTGAGGGTCGGTATCCTGAAATTCATCGATCATCGCCACCGGAAAACGGGTGCGAATTGCGGCGGCAAGGGCTTCACCGTTTTCGCTACTCAGCGCGGCGTCCAGGCGGCTGAGCATATCGTCAAACCCGAGCTCACCCCGGCGGCGCTTTTCCCGCGCTACCGCGTCGCGGATTTCCGTCATCGCACGGGTGATCATCAGGTCGTTGAGCGTTAAGGGCTCAGCAAGAAGCGTTTCAATGGCGACAAACAGCGGATGCTCAGGGACGATGCCATCGGCTTTGGTCCGCTCAACCAAGAAACGCTGGGAGAATTTCTCCAGCGCATCCGGGAGCTGGTAGCCTCGCGTCTCTTCCTGCGCCCAGGCGCTAATCTTGTCGATCCACTTCCCCTGGTTTCCACGGTTAAACTTGCGCCTGTCGATGCCTGAATTTTCAATGATCGGCTCAATTTCACCAACGGAGGCATTCCACTTTTGCTTTAAGGCTGCAATTTGCGCGACGATCTTTTCATGGCGAGACGCCAGCGTTTCGTCCGCTGGCGGCGGAGATTTAATCACCGGCGCTTCACCCTGAAGATAGCGGTCAATGGCGCGCAGAAGCTCTTCCGGGCCTTTCCATAATGCATGAACCGCTTCGGCAATATCGCGCTGAAGCGGATAGCAATGACGACGCCAGAAATCCGCGCAGGCCTGATAGCGCAGTACGGACTCATCTTCGATTAGCTGCTGTTCAAACAGCATGCCGGATTCAAACGCATTCAGGCTCAGCATGCGCTGACAAAAACCGTGAATGGTGAACACCGACGCTTCGTCCATCTGCCGCTCGGCAAGCAGAAGCCATTGTGCCGCCTGCTGCTTATCAGCAATCTCTTCCAGAAGACTCGCGTAGAGAGGGCTATCCGTGCTTTGTCGCAGGCAGGCGATACGCAGTTCATGAATGTTCGCGCGAATACGGCCGCGCAGCTCTGCCGTGGCCGCTTCGGTGAAGGTGACAACCAGCAGCTCTTCCACGTTTAGCGGGCGTGGAAAAGCCGCGTTACCGCCAAGACCCAGCAGCAGTCGCAGGTAGAGCGCGGCGATGGTGAAGGTTTTTCCCGTTCCCGCTGAGGCTTCTATCAACCTTTCACCCCGTAGAGGTAAACGTAAGGGATCTAGGGACTCAGCGGTATCGGTCATTCTTTCTTACTCCAGGGCATAGATTGCTGCAGTGCGCTGATGCTCTTCCAGACGGTCCAGCCTTTCGGGTCCACATACTCCGCTTTTCCGTTCTGGCTGCCGGAAACCTGTGAAAGAATGGCGATCCCCTGCGGTTTGACCACCGCCTGATGGAAGAAATCGGCAACCTTCTGAGGCGTCAGCTGTTTTATCTCTGCCACTACTTTATCACGTGAATCAAATTTCATATTGCCGCGATCAAAATCTTTGCTCAGCTGTGAGGCTTCCTCACCCAGCGTCTGCGGCGGCTGCATCACCTGCGCGATAACCGCCTGCTGGATCTGGGCAAACTCTTCCGGCTTCATGGCCCGCAGTTTTTCTTCTGCCTGCGGGAAGAAAGCCTGATAGCGCTGCCAGAGGTAGGCAGGCTGCTTATCGCTGCTTTGCAGCAGGAAACCCAGACCCCACTGACGGCCCACGTTCATCGAAAACGCAAAGACCGCATAGCCAAGCTGTTCTTCTGTACGCAGCTGGTTGTAGAACCACGGCTGTATAATTTGTCCGAGCACGGCGCTTTGTGCTGTGCTGGTAAACTCGTCATAGCCCGTAGGTACAAAGACGGCGGCCAGCGCGGAATCGGTGCTGCTTCCCGCTTTTTCGAAAATGACATTCTGCTTTTTCTCGACCAGCACGTCCTGGTTACGACACCATTCGTCACCCTTTGAGCCCAGCTGAGTTAGCACATTTTGCGCCAGCGTTTTAGCCTGATCCTCGCTCATATTGCCGACCACGAGAAATTCCGGGCGAGTATTGGTTTTCAGCGCATCACGGTAAGCCAGCACATCTTTTAACGAGATGGATGGCAGCAGCGCCCGGCGATCTTCACGCTGGAAGTACGGAATTTGCGATACCATCTGAGCAGGCATGATGGCCTGATCGTAAGCTTTGCCCTTCTCAGCGGAATCCATCATCTGGGCATACCACGACTTGGCCTGCTCAAGCTGCTCTTGCGTTGGCGTATAGCTGAAATAGCCCTCAAGCAGGGCCTGGAAAAGCTGTGGTAAACGCTGGGTATAGCCGTTCGCATTCACCATCAAACCGTTGTTGGCATTGGTTGAGAAGCTAATGCCCCCCACTGCCGCCTGGTTGCTGAGCTGATCCAGCGCGATGCCGGCGAGGTAATCGTTGAGCGCAAACATCACCTGATTTTTTGCACTGTCCATCGCTTTCGGATTGCGCAGCACTACGCTGACGTCCGCCTTCGGCTCGCTGGCAAAATAGCGGCTTGGAGCGTACACCACGCGCAGCGTCGGCTCATCAACAATCAGCGCCGGATGCGGGTACTCTTTCGCGGTTTTTATCAGCGAGAAATCATCCGGAATGTAAGGATTCAGCTCAGGCATCTGCAGCGCAATCTCGCCCGCCTTTTTCTCCCAGCCCGCGAAGGTCTGCTCGCTGATTTTATCGACCTGGTAAGGCGCTTCAACGAAATACGCCGTTTTGTTATGCGGCTCGTTCGGGCTGATATACCAGACTCGGGCATTTTGCGGCGTCATCATCGCCAGACGCGCTTTTATCGCCTCTGCATCATACCGATCGGCAATATTGACGGCGTCCAGGGTATGCGCCACCGGTACGCGGATCATGGTATCTGCCAGCCACTCTACGTAATCCATATCACGGGTAATGGAGGGATAGCGGAAGTCGAGATCCAGCACGTGCGCCAGCTCGTCAAAGTAACGTTTATCAACGCCTTTATCACGCAGCAAAGAGAGGTAGCTGAAAATGGCTGCAACCACTTCGTCGCGGTTTGCCAGGCCTTTATCCGTGAGGGTGGCGGAAATGGCCAGCACGCCGCTGTTACCGTTCACCACGGGATCGGAGTCGGCGCGAATGCCTTCAACCAGCCCTTGCTTTTGCAGCCAGTCAGACAGCGTACCCGGGCTACGGTTACCGATAAGATAGGTTACCAGCTCGTCGGTTTTGCTGCGGAACTGCGCGGTGTTGTTATCGATACGAAACTCTACGCGCAGTACTTTCCGCGGCAGGGCGGGAACGTAGTGGATCACGATCCCTTTTTGCGCGTCAGTCACGACCGGAACGTCAATCTTCGGCAGCGCGATGTTTTTATTCGGTACCCGACCAAACGTCTGTGCCGCCATGCTGGCCAGCTCAGGTAAAGGCCTGTTGCTGTAGATGACCGCTTTCATCAGGTTGGCGGAGTAGTATTTATCACGAAATGCATGAAGCGCGTCGAGCACCGGGCTATCCGGTTTGTCGCTCAGCGTCTCAAGGTTACCGCCAGAGAAGCGCGAACCAGGGTGTGCCGGGTTAATGGTTTCGGCGCTCACCTGCGCCATGCGCATACCGTCCCGGGTACGGGCCATGGTCAGTTCGGCGTTGACGGCATTACGCTCGCGATCGGCGTACTTTTTGTCCAGCAGTGGCGCAGCGATAGCGTCGGCCAGGCGGTCAACCGCCCCTGCCAGCGCATCGTTTTCCACTTCGAGGTAAAACGCCGTACGATACGGTGCCGTACTGGCATTATGGCTGCCGCCATGCATTTTCAGGAATTCAGAGAGGCTATCGGGCTGTGGGTATTTTTTCGACCCCATCAGCGTCATATGTTCGAGGTAGTGCGCCAGCCCTGGATGTGCTTCAGGATCTTCCAGCGAACCCACGGGCACAACCAGCGCCGAAAGGGATTTTACCGCCTGCGGATCGGAAACCAACAGCACGGTCATTCCGTTATCAAGGCGGATCGCCTGATACTGGCGAGTATCTTTTTCGCTCTTACGGATAGTTTCCTGAACGGGTTGCCAACCGGAATCTGCCTGCGTGATGGGAGCCCAAAGGGCGACAAACAAAACAAACGCTTTAAACAAGGTGCTGCCTGGCATTACGACCTCTTTATCACGGCTACATCATTAACAAAGTGCGTGCTGGACGGGCCAGCATCTCTTTCTAGTGGTACATCAGTCCGTGATAAGAGGTGCATCATAAATGAACACCCAAACCTGTGCAATTTTTATACAGCACTCAGGACTGATTAAATTTGAACAACGGTAACAGGTAGCGCTGCGCCTCTTCCGTGATAGCGTCATAGTATTCAGGCTCCAGCGTTCGCCATAAGCGTTGATACCAGACATCCTCACCTTCGCCGCGCACCATCATGTTTCCTTCATAGGCCTGCAAAAACTTACCGCGCGCTTTTTGCAGCGAAGCGTCATCCGTTAACATGGCATCATTCTGCGCGTCGTAACAGGTTTTTATCCATGCCCCCCCACTTTCAGGGAGCAGCAGCAGGGGTTTGTTCATTCCCTGACGATAGCCTTCAATGTACAGCCCCAGCCATGCCATTGCCTGCTCGGAATCCATTGGCGGGAAGCGCCATTCCCCGTCCTTACGCACAAACAACCTGCTTTCGCCCTGGTTGCCGCAAGCACTGTAGACAAGATGTTCGAGCCAGAGTTGCAGACCGTGTGAAACGCTAAGCATTGATGGCCGCCAGCGCAGCAGCCCGTCAGGCTGGACCTGGGTCAACCAGCCCGTCAGCTGCACGCCGTTACAGGTAAGATCGATTTCAATGCTTTTGCCGGGCTGTCGGCACTCAATCACCCGGTCAGCCAGGGTTTTCATTTCCTGGCACTGCGCGTCCCAGACGATTTCCCCAAAAGCGCCATAGGGCAATAACCCGGAGGCCTTATAGCGGCGGAAGAGCTTAGCGGCATCCTCCTGGTCAACTAACGCATTCAAAAGCTGAGCATTGAGCTTGTACCGCTCCAGGCCATCAAGCACAAAGGGTTCAGCATCAGGGATTTCGCTCTCTTCAGAGCGGAAGTTGACGTGTAACCGCTGCTGGAAAAATGCCCGAACCGGATGCGCCCAAAACCGCTGGAGCTGTTCGAAGGTCAGGGTGTCAATTGGCCGCGCGTCAAGCTCCTGAATGAAATCGGCGTGCGCCCTTCCCTCTTGCTTCGCCGCCGGAAGCCACTCGCGCGCGTAGCTTTGATGTTCATTTGCAACATAGTTCACCGGATCAAACGGCATACGGCTATGGCAGCAGGTGATGTGCGCCTTCACCCGCCGTTCGCTTTCATCGCAATTGCGTTCTTCATCGCCCGGCAAATAGTGGCTCTGCCCGATATAGTCCACCAGCTCTTGCACCAGTACCGAGGGGAACCGTTCGCTGTTGTCCTGGATCGAGCGCCCAATGTAGCTGATATAGAGCTTATTCTGCGCGGAGATAAGCGCCTCCAGGAAGAGGTAACGGTCATCATCGCGACGGCTACGGTCGCCCCGCTTTGGCTGAGGGCTCATGAGATCAAAACCTAACGGTGCCAGCGCGCGCGGATAAACGCCGTCATTCATGCCCAGAAGGCAGACGACCTTGAAGGGGATAGAGCGCATTGGCATCAGGGTGCAAATATTGATCGGCCCGGCAAGGAAGCGCTGACTGATGCGTTCCTGATCGAGACGCTGCGTTAGCTCATCCCTCAGGAGCGTTAAAGGAACCGCCTCAGCGTAGTGCGAGTTGACGCCCTCATCGACGATGGCCTGCCACTGCTTTTCAATAAGCGCCATTGCCGCTTCGGTTTCACTGTCCGGCAAGAAGAAGTCGTTGAGCATTTCACGGCACACCGGCAGCCATGCCTCAAGCGGACGCGGCTGCATCAGCTCTCGCCGCCAGTGGTTTAGCTGCATCAGCAGCGAGGATAAATGACCGACCAGCTCTGCGATTAACCCGCTGGATTCGTCATAAGGTAATACCTCATTCCACTCGCCCTGGCTGCTCTCCATGGCGTAGCCGAGCAGCATGCGCGTCAGGCCAAACCGCCAGGTGTGCTGACCCGTAGGCGGCAGCTCAAATTCCTGAACGTTATCGTCATCAATTCCCCAGCGAACGCCGGATTCATTGACCCACTGGCGAAGGTAGCGCAGCCCCTCCTCGTTGATGTCAAATCGTGCTGCCAGCACGGGGACATCCAGTAACGCCAGCACATCTTCTGAGACAAAGCGGCTGTCCGGGAGTGACAGAAGAGAAACAAACGCCTGCAGTGCCGGATGCGACTGGCGAGCACGGCGGTCAGAAATAGCGTAAGGCAGATAGCGATCGCCCGTAGCGCTGCCGAAAACGGCCTGGATAAACGGACTGTAGCTGTCGATATCCGCCACCATGACCACGATATCCCGCGGCGTGAGGGTGGGATCGTCCTGCAGCATTGCCAGCAAGCGATCGTGCAGGATTTCAACTTCACGCTGCGGGCTGTGGCAAACGTGAATGATAATGCTGCGGTCCTCAGGCTCCAGTTTTCGCTTCTTATCGCTACGGGCAAACTCCTCGGCGGTGACCCCGGCAATGGCGCGATTTTCCAGATCCAGAATATCCAGCTGGATGTTATGCAGCAGGCTATCCGGCGTAATATCCACAAACGCATCAACATCACCTTCGCCTGAGGAGGTGATATCGGAGAGCATATGGATGTAATCGCGCCCCAGCTTGCCCCAGGAGGCAAGCAGCGGATTCGGCAGGTTTTGAATACCCTCTTCATCAAAAAGCTGCGCAGCGGTTTCACTGTCTTTGAACAGCGGGACCGAGCGTTCTTCGAAGAGCCGCTTTCTCTGGCGGGTAACCAGCCGCGAAAGCCAACGCGCATCCTGAATATCGCCCCAGTAGTGCCGACACGGGTTAGTAAAGAGGATGTGAATATCAACGTGTTTACCCAGCGCTTCGAGCGCTTTCAGGTAGACAGGCGGCAGGGCGGAGATACCGCAGATAAACACGCGTGACGGCAGCCGTGCAGGGCGAACCGACGCATTTTCGAGTATCGAGATGAACCGATCGTACAGGTTCGCACGGTGCCATTTAGGCTGTCCGAGTTTCTCCGTATGCTCCACCAGCGCTTTCCACAGCGGAGCCTGCCAGATTTGCGCCTCGGGCAGCCCGTCTACGAATTCCCCGGCTTCCCAGCGAATTAACCAGTCAGCACGGTAAACCAGATACTGGTCATAGAGGTCGGCGGTGCGCGACGCCAGCTGGAACAGCTTACGCTTGTCGCTATCGTCGTTGAGATAGTGGCGCAACATGGTGAACTCATCGCGCGTTAGCATATCCGGGAGCAGAGCCATCAGCTTCCAGCTCATGCTTTGCTTGTTAAAGGCGCTCTGCTCAGGAATGTCGGGCAGCACGCGCACAAACATCTCCCAGATAAAGCTCGCGGGCAGAGGAAATTCAATGTTTGCCGCAATGCCAAATTTCTTCGAAAGCGACATCTGCAGCCACTGTGCCATGCCGGTGCTCTGCACCAGCACCATTTCAGGCTCAAAAGGATCGTCGAGACGCTCGCGTTCAACGATAAATTCCATCAGCGCTTCCAGCACATCCAGACGATTTGAGTGGTAGACCCTTAACATAGACGCTCCCGACTACTGGCTAACCGGGCAATGCAGACGCGTCATCTCACCGCGTCGCCCCAGAGGAGAAATAAGTGTAACCGTGATGCTGACACATCCGGACCCTGTTGTCTGCACCCGGCTGGCCTGCCAGCCTGCTGGCAGCGCGAATGTTGAGAGCTGGGACAAGCTCCATGCGTTGTGCCAGAGCTGACGATATTGATTCAGCATCGCAAATCGGGCCGCCAGCGCGCGGTGGTATCCGGACAATGCGGTCACCACGACAACCAGGAGCATCATTGAAAGCAGGACTTCAACCATGCTAAATCCTTTCTGTTTGTTCAGGGCAGCCGGCATAACGCACTTTCCTTAAGCGGGCAGAAATCACTCCAGCCGTGGGGAGAAAACCGTATCCGTCCTTCCGCGATCTCTCCTCCTCGCCACAGCCTCAGGTCATTATCACCGGCTATCAGCAATACGCGATCCTCGCTCAGGAGCCGCAAACAGACCCGCAATGATTGCGTCTGTTTGCACTGCTGCTCAGGACCTATCAACCAGCGCTGAACGCGCCCCCACTCCAGCGCGGACTGGACAGCAGCCTGCCCTCGAAGGGAGACGCTCTCACCGTTTACCAGCGAGTGGAACGTCGCCAGCTGCTGATTCAGGCCGGAGAGGCTCAACGTGCCGAGCACCAGCAATAGCAGGACGAAAGCCAGCGACGACATTCCCCGTTGTCGATTCACAGATTGAACCCCGTCACGGTATAGCGGGCGGAATAAGCAGTGGGTTCACCTTTGCGCACTGCCGTTAATTCGATACTTAACTCTGGCGCAAAACCCGGCTTAGCCTCTTTGCTCACGATAAACTGCTGGATCACGAGCCTGTCCGGATCGGTGAGTTTTTCCCAGCCCTTCCCATCACAGGAGGCCGCCCCCCGCTGCGTCTCCAGCGCGCCAGAGTCGAGACGAAACCCCACGCGGTCGTTTTCCGAAACCGAGCTATCCCAGCTTCCGTTGCTGTTGGCATCCCATTGCACTATCACGCACTGGCCCTGCCTGCCGATGACCAGACCGTCCCCCTGGCATTGCCCTGCGCAGTAACCCGCTCTTTGAAGCTGCTTACCGATGGCGAACAGGCGCTGCCAGACCTCCTCTTCAAGCTCCTGTTGGCCAGATTGCAACAACACAGCGCGTTGCAAGCCGGGTAAAAAACGCGAAGTACTCAGTAACAAGATACTGCTTATCGCCATCGCAATAAGGACTTCCGTCAACGAGAAACCGTGCTGGTTCATCGGCATGTTCCTTCTCCTGCGGTATTGCACATTCTGATCCGCCCTCCGTTTGAGACCATCACTAGCCATTCTCCCGCGCGGCTGTTCAGCCGTATCCGCCCGGCCCATGCGGTATCTCTTAATCCATAAAACCCCAACGACGGGGTGATCTCGCTAATCACAACCTCTGGCCAGAGCGGCTTCATCACAAAGGGGCCGCCGCTCTCGCAACCCGAAACGACAGAACTCGCTAGACACGCTGTTTTACCGTCCCGCTGGAGAGCAAGGGTGTGGTCACGGTTGTGGCGGTTCGCGTCGTTACGCAGAAAGACCAGGAAATCACGCACCTGGCTGGCGGTTTGCCAGAGCCGCTGCCGCTGTTGCCAGCTGTCCCAGCCATAGAGACCCGTTGCGCTCAGAATCACAACCAGTGAGATAGCGACAAGGGTTTCGATTAACGTAAAGCCGTTCTCTTTTTTCATGGCGGGAGTGTGGCGAAATTTCGGTGAAGCGGCGAGGCGCAACTCTGGGCTTTACGAGCGGTTATCCAGAGAATGTCTCCCGTTGCAGTACGTTGCATTCTCTCTGGAAAACGGCTCGAAAAATAAAACGAGGGCGAAAAAAAACCGGCGCTAAAAAGCACCGGTTGTGTGAGTATTTTGCCGTATCAGATAGCAACAGGCGCTTTGATACCGGGGTGCGGGTCGTACCCTTCAATCTCGAAATCGTCAAAGCGATAGTCAAAGATTGATTCAGGTTTACGTTTGATGACCAGCTTCGGCAGCGCGCGCGGTTCACGGGTCAGCTGAAGATGCGTCTGTTCCATGTGGTTGCTGTAAAGGTGAGTATCACCACCGGTCCAGACAAAATCACCGACCTCAAGGTCACACTGCTGCGCCATCATGTGCACCAGCAGCGCATAGCTGGCAATGTTAAACGGCAGGCCGAGGAACACGTCACAGGAGCGCTGATAGAGCTGGCAGGAGAGCTTACCGTCAGCCACATAGAACTGGAAGAACGCGTGGCACGGTGCCAGCGCCATTTTGTCCAGCTCACCCACGTTCCAGGCGGAAACGATAATACGGCGCGAGTCCGGATCGTTTTTCAGCTGGTTTACCACGGTAGTGATCTGGTCAATATGGCGGCCATCAGGCGTTGGCCATGCGCGCCACTGCTTGCCGTAAACCGGGCCCAGATTGCCGTTTTCATCTGCCCATTCGTCCCAGATAGAGACGTTGTTTTCATGCAGATAAGCAACGTTGGTATCGCCTTGCAGGAACCAGAGCAGTTCATGAATGATCGAGCGCAGGTGGCAGCGCTTTGTCGTCACCAGAGGAAAGCCTTCTTGCAGGTTGAAGCGCATCTGGTGGCCAAAAATAGAGAGCGTACCGGTGCCGGTGCGGTCGTTTTTCGGCGTGCCCTCATCGAGCACTTTTTTCATCAATTCAAGATACTGTTTCATGGTTCCTCAGGAAAGTTGTTGCTGTGGACGACGACGATACGCCCAAATCATCATAATGGCACCCGCGACAATCATCGGAATGGAGAGGATCTGCCCCATGCTGATGTACTGTACCCACTCGCCGGTAAATTGTGCATCCGGCTGGCGGAAGAACTCGACGATGATACGGAATGCGCCATAGCCAATCAGGAACAGGCCGGAGACCGCCCCCATTGGACGCGGCTTGCGGATAAAGAGATTCAGGATGATAAACAGCACCACGCCTTCCAGCGCCAGCTCATAAAGCTGGGACATATGGCGCGGCAGAACGCCGTAGGTGTCAAAAAGAGTCTGCCATTCAGGATGAGACGGCAGCAATGCCATGTCCTCTGCGCGAGAGCCCGGGAATAGCATGGTATAAGGCACGCTCGGATCGACGCGTCCCCACAGTTCGCCGTTGATAAAGTTGCCCAGACGACCTGCGCCCAGCCCAAATGGGATCAGCGGAGCAATAAAATCAGCGACCTGGAAGAAGTTGCGTTTGGTCCGTTTGGCGAAAATCACCATCACGAGGATCACACCGATCAGGCCGCCATGGAAGGACATGCCGCCGTCCCAGACGCGGAACAGGTAGAGCGGATCGTTCAGGAATACCGGGAAGTTATAGAACAGGACGTAGCCGATACGGCCACCCAGGAAAACGCCGAGGAAGCCGGCATAAAGCAGGTTCTCCACTTCGTTTTTCGTCCAGCCGCTTCCGGGACGACCGGCGCGACGGCTCGCGAGCCACATAGCAAAAATAAAGCCTACCAGGTACATCAAACCGTACCAGTGAAGCGCGACAGGTCCTACTGAGAAAATGACCGGATCAAATTCCGGAAAATGCAGATAGCCACTGTTCATCTGTCACCACAAGATGTTGTTATTCCGCTGAAAGTGGACAGCGGTAGAATTGCATTCCCGCCGTTGGCAGGTGCTCCAAGGTTGCGAATAATAGCATAAGGTGGTCGCGGAGGATGCGCCTGAGATGTAAAAGATGTGTATAGGGTATTGTGCGCGCGGGTGCCCTCACTCCGGCCCTCTCACACAGTGAGAGGGAGAAAGGCTTCAGCGGCCGCCGCGGATCAGGCCGCCCATGCCGCGACGCTCCATGAAGGCCGCCACCTGGTGTCGTACTTCGGTCGCTAACTGGGCTTCGAGGCTGCGTGCCGCTAATTCGCGGGCATCATCGAAGTCGATATGACGCAGCAGATACTTCACGCGCGCGACTGAACGACCGTTCATGGACAGGTGACGGAACCCCAGGCCAATCAGGATCGCGACGCACATCGAATCCCCAGCCATTTCTCCGCACAGGCGCAGATCGAGATCGTACTGTTCCGCCTCACGTGCGATCATCGCTAGAGCCCGAAGCATCGCCGGATGCAGGCTGTCATAAATACTGGCGACGCGGGTATTGTTTCGGTCAACGGCCAGAATGTACTGCGTCAAATCGTTGGTGCCGACGGAGATAAAATCGACGCGGCTTGCCAGCTGCTGGAGCATAAAGACCATTGACGGCACTTCAAGCATCACGCCAATACGCGGCTTAGGGATCGCATAGCCGATCATCTCCTCCACTTCCCGGCCTGCGCGCTCGATCAGGCGTTTTGCCTCATCGATCTCATCAATGCTGGTGACCATCGGCAGTAAAATGCTGAGGTTGCCCGTCGCCGCGTTCGCGCGCAGCATGGCGCGAACCTGGATCAGGAAGATCTCCGGCTGATCGAGCGTAATGCGGATCCCACGCCAGCCGAGACACGGGTTCTCTTCGCTGATCGGCATGTAGGGCAGTTGTTTATCCGCCCCAACGTCCAGGGTGCGGAGCGTGACCGGCTTGTCGTTGAACATCTGTAACATACCCTGATACTGCGCGACCTGCTCCTCCTCAGACGGGAAGCCGCTCTGCAGCATGAAGGGAATTTCGGTTCGGTAGAGTCCGATGCCGTCGATACGGCTGCCAAGCTTCTCTTCATGTTCAGGACTCAGGCCAGCGTTGAGCATTACCTTAACCCGCTCGCCGCTTTTAAGCTGCGCAGGCAGGTTAACGTCATCTTCCGCCAGCTTGCTTAGTTCATTCTCTTCACTGATGAGACGCTGGTACTCCTGGAGAAGAACCGGCTCAGGATCGACCAACAGCTCGCCGCGGTACCCGTCCACCACCAGCGTGCGTCGGTGCAAAACAGACGGCTGGATATCTGCGCCCATTACCGTAGGGATACCGAGCGCGCGGACCATAATGGCGGCATGAGAGTTAGCGGCGCCATCACGCACGACGACGCCGGCCAGCCTGTCCTGCGGTAATTCAGCCAGAGTGGTTGCTGAGAGTTCATCGGCAACCAGCACAAAGCGTTTTGGCCAGGCATTCGCCCCTTGAATAGTATCATCAAGGTGGAACAGCAGACGCTGCCCCAGCGAACGCAAATCACCGGAACGCTCTTTGAGATAACCGTCGGTCAGGGCTGCAAACTGCTCGGCAAATTTCTCGATGACTTTTTTAACGGCCCACTCCGCCACCGAACCTTTATCCACCTCAGCAAACAGCTCGCGGCGCAGGCGCGCATCGGAGAGAAGGTGTGAATAGAGGTCAAATATGGCCGCCGTCTCTTTTTGCGCACCCGCGGCGAAACGCTTGCTGTAGCGACGAAACTCATTTGCCGCCTCTTCCAGCGCGGCGGTGAGGCGTTCACGCTCGAGGGCTTGATCGAGCGTAGAGGCTTCGTAAACCTGCTCCATCAGCGGCAGCGTGGCGTCCATCCAGCCTTCTGCAATCGCCACGCCCGGTGAGGCCGGAAGCGCGCGAATTCGCGTGTGGCGATACTGACCAAACAGGGCTGCCAGCTGAGACTGAGAGAGGATCGCGGCCATTTGCGTGGCGAGCGTGACGAGGAAGGACTCCTCGCTTTCGTCATACTGGCGAAGCTCACGCTGCTGAACAACGAGCACGCCCAGCAGCTGACGACGCTGAATAATAGGTACGCCAAGAAACGCGCGGAAACGCTCTTCTTTTACGGAGGGGATGTATTTGAAGCTGGGGTGCTTTTGCGCGTCGGCAAGGTTGATAGGTTCAGCAAGACGCCCAACCAGCCCAACGATACCTTCATCAAACGCAAGCGTAACCGTGCGGCCTCGCGGTTTTTTCAAACCACGGGTCGCCATCAGATAGTAGCAACGCCGGTCATGGTCGGCCAGATACACCGAACAGACTTCGGTTTCCATCGCAAGACAGATGTCTGTCACCAGAATATTCAGCGCCTCGTTCAGGCGAGGCGCACTGGCAACCTTCTCGACTATTTCTCGCAGGCGGGTGAGCATGATTTGCGTAGCTTAACCTCTTTTACGTCGCCAGGCAGGTGCGCTCTGCGGCTTAGGAGGAGCCTCCTGAAGCTGCATAACAACACTTGCGAACTCTTTCATCACCCTACGGTAAACGTCGCGTTTAAACGACACGACCTGACGAACAGGATACCAGTAGCTTACCCAGCGCCAGCCATCAAACTCCGGCGTACTGCTGGTTTGCATATTGATATCTGAATCGTTGCCCACCAACTGCAGCAGAAACCATTTTTGTTTCTGGCCGATACAAACCGGCTTTGTGTCCCAACGCACCAAACGTTTCGGTAACTTGTAACGCAACCAGTTGCGGGTCGAAGCCAGGATGCGAACATCTTTTCGGCTTAAACCAACCTCTTCAAACAGCTCCCGGTACATCGCTTGTTCTGGGGACTCTCCTGGATTGATCCCACCTTGTGGGAACTGCCAGGAGTGCTGACCATATCGCCTTGCCCACATAACCTGGCCCTGGCGATTACAAATTACTATTCCTACGTTTGGGCGGTAGCCATCGTCATCAATCACCGGACTACCCCAAACTAAACCTTATATATGAATGATTGTTTCACACTACTGAGAGGCGGTAAACCACTCTCTTACAGGCCTGCAACCTAATAACATTTGAATAACTCACAAATAGGGGCCGAGTTATAAACAGATGAGCCGTAACGAAGCCAATTTTATTCACCTTTTCTGTGGATATAGTTGTGAAGAAGTATGGAATTACCGATGGACAACCTGATAAGGGTAAAAAAGGCCTTAGCGAAGGCCATTAAATAATAACTTATAATTCATATAATTAAAGGCATTCACAGCCCCCAAAAGGTAAATAACGTGACGATCATCACATCAGAGATCCTTGTACTGATGAAAGATCGAACAGCGTCGGTTTTATCCACAGATTGTGCCAATAAGTTAGGCACAATTTGTGTGAAAATTCGATTTTCGTCGCACGTCAAGGCTGTAAATCGAAACAGTAGTAGGGGTTATTCCCAGTTATCCCACTTTTCTGTGGATAACATGGTGTAAGATCCTGTTTATTGTCAGTGACCAGAATTGAACAACCTATTTTTTGGCGACTGCGCCCTGAAATTAAAAAGATAAAATAAGCTATAAATCATGCACATGGCATGTTTACTCAGAAAAAGTTAAACTCTATCCACAGGGGACAGTTTTTCAGTTCATTTTTTAATCAAAAGGTTAACGTCATGCATTCGCTTGCGCCGCTATTGTCTGCACCGGCCAGTGAAGCCCAGCTGTTACACCAGGCGCAGCGTCTGGCGGGTTTTTCACTTGGAGAACTGGCCGCAATGGCAAACTTGCCTATACCCAAGGATCTTAAGCGCGATAAAGGCTGGATTGGCATGCTGCTTGAGCTGTGGCTTGGCGCTAGCGCGGGCAGTAAACCGGAACAGGATTTTGCTGCCCTTGGCGTTGAGCTGAAAACGATACCAGTGGACAACCAGGGGCGACCGCTGGAGACCACGTTCGTGTGCGTTGCGCCGTTAACGGGCAATAGCGGTGTGACCTGGGAAACCAGCCACGTTCGCCATAAGCTAAAGCGGGTGCTCTGGGTGCCGGTAGAGGGAGACAGGCAGATCCCGCTCGCGGAACGTCGCGTCGGTGCCCCTCTGCTCTGGAGCCCCGATGAAGAGGAAGAGAGGCAGTTAAGTCAGGACTGGGAAGAACTGATGGATATGATCGTGCTGGGTCAGGTTGAACGTATCACCGCCCGCCACGGCGAAGTGTTACAGATCCGGCCTAAAGCGGCAAACAGCAAGGCGCTCACGGAGGCCGTAGGCTCGCGCGGCGAGCCGATCCTCACGTTACCTCGCGGCTTTTATCTCAAAAAGAATTTCACGGGCGCACTGCTGGCTCGCCATTTCTTACTAAAAACATAGCTTTTTAACGAAAATTGGGCTCTGTTTAACACAATCGCCTGGTTTTTAAGATTCTCCCCCTTCCTCCTGTCGAAATATCAGGTTATTACTACACTATGATTTGATACGAGCCAGGTGAGGATGATAACGATGAAAAAATGGGCAGTGTTAATTTCAGCAGTCGGTTTAGCGTTTGCGGTATCGGGTTGTAGCAGTGATTACGTCATGGCGACAAAAGATGGGCGTATGATCCTGACCGATGGCAAACCCGAAGTCGACGATGATACCGGTCTGGTGAGCTATCGCGATCAGTCAGGTAATAATATGCAGATTAATCGCGACGAAGTTTCACAAATCATCGAGCGATAAACAGATAAAGGTCAGTGGCTTGCTGGCCTGTTAGATTTTTTCCTTCCCCTTTTGCTTCCCCTCTGCCATGTTTATATTCCTTTGTCGGGAGGTTCCTGACGCTGTCTGTATTTTAATGAAGGAAGCCGGCTATGCATTATCACCGTATCCCCCACAGCGCTCTGGAGATCAGCCAACTGGGGTTGGGCACGATGACATTTGGTGAACAAAACAGCGAAGCCGATGCCCATGCACAACTCGATTACGCCGTCAGCCAGGGCATTAACCTGATTGACGTGGCAGAGATGTACCCAGTCCCCCCACGTCCGGAAACGCAGGGCCTGACCGAAACCTACGTGGGCAACTGGCTGGCAAAACGCGGCAACCGCGAGAAGCTGATTTTGGCGTCGAAAGTCAGCGGTCCCTCACGTAATAACGATGCCGGGATCCGCCCTAATCAAATCCTCGATCGTAAGAATATCCGCGCAGCGCTGGATGCCAGCCTGAAGCGGCTGCAAACTGACTATCTCGACCTTTACCAGGTGCACTGGCCGCAGCGTCCAACCAACTGCTTTGGCAAGCTCGGCTATACCTGGAACGAAAGCGCACCGGCCGTCAGCCTGCTGGAAACGCTGGAAGCCCTGACGGAATGCCAGCGCGCGGGCAAGATCCGCTATATTGGCGTCTCGAACGAAACGGCGTTTGGCGTGATGCGCTACCTGCACCTTGCCGATAAACACGATCTGCCGCGCATCGTCACTATTCAGAACCCCTACAGCCTGCTGAACCGCAGCTATGAAGTGGGTCTGGCTGAGGTCACGCAGTATGAAGAAGTAGAGCTCCTCGCCTATTCATGCCTGGGCTTTGGTACGTTGACGGGTAAATATCTGAACGGCGCGAAGCCTGCCGGGGCGCGTAACACCCTCTTTAGCCGCTTTACCCGCTACAGCGGCGAGCAGACGCAGAAAGCCGTCGCGGCCTATGTGGATATCGCCAAACGTCACGGTCTCGATCCGGCGCAGATGGCGCTCGCCTTCGTGCGCCGTCAGCCGTTTGTAGCGAGTACGCTGCTGGGCGCAACGACGATGGAACAGTTGAAAACAAACGTTGAAAGTTTCCATCTGAACCTGAGCGAAGAAGTGTTAGCGGAGATTGAAGCGGTGCATCAGGTATATACTTATCCTGCACCGTAGCCTGATGCTTTTGCCCGGTGGCGCTGCGCTTACCGGGCCTACAGGCCCACAAACGTAGGCCGGGTAAGGCGAAGCCGCCACCCGGCTATATTTATCAACGCCGACGCTGCCAGATCCACAGCCCGGTAATCGCCAGCGCGAACAGCGCGCCAAACCCGACGCCAACGCCCACTACAGGTACACCCACTTTTACCGCCAGCGAGTAAAGCCCCAGCATCAGCAGCATCGCCATGTTTTCGCCGAGGTTTTGCACGGCAATGGCATTTCCGGCCCCTACGGTCTGCTTTCCGCGCTCCTGTAAAAGCGCATTCAGCGGCACCACGAAGAAGCCGCCCAGAATACCGATCAGAATAAGCAGCACGTACGCTGGCAATAACGCATGCTGGAGCGAGAAGAACAGCACGCCAACGCCGATCAAAATACCCGCCGGCATACAGCGCGCCACCGTTTCGAGCGTCACCAGCTTCGCCGCGGCCCCCGCTCCGACGACAATCCCGACGGCGACCATCGCATTCAGGTAGGTTGGCGTGGCGTTGTCCGTGATGCCCAGCGCCACCGGTACCCACAGCACCAGCAGGAAACGCAGCGTCACGCCCGCGCCCCAGAACATGCTGGTTCCCATCAGCGAGAATCGCGTTTCACCGTTGCGCCACAGCACGCGACAGGCGTTGAAGAAGCTGCCGGTCATCGGTTTAAAACGCCAGGATTGTCCCGGACGCGCCACCGGCAGTTTGGGAATAAAGAGGTTAGCGACGACCGCCCCGCCGTACACCACGGCACAGACGCCCAGTGCGGCAAGCACGTGCCAGTCCGCCAGCACCCCGCCTGCGACAGAGCCAATCAGGATCGCGGCAATGGTAGAGGACTCCATCAGGCCATTGGCCTTCACCAGCTTATCGCCCGTCGTGAGCTCGCCCAGAATGCCGTACTTGGCTGGAGAGTAGGCGGCCGCGCCGATCCCCACCAGCGTGTAGCCAATAAACGGGTTGATACCAAAGCAGATACTCGCAGCCCCCAACAGCTTGAGACCGTTAGCAAACATCATCACCCGGCCTTTCGGGAAACTGTCTGCCACCTGCCCCACAAACGGCGCGAAGATAATGTAAGCACCCACAAACACCATCTGCAGGATCGGCTGGCTCCAGTCCGGGTAAAACTCGGCCTTCAGTAACGCCAGGGTGGCAAACAGCAGGGCGTTGTCACCAAAGGCAGAAAGAAACTGGGCGGCGATGACGGCCATCATGCCCTTCGACCAGATAGATGGGTTAGTGTGCACTGACTCACGCATTTTGCTGTTCCGCCTCTTCAACCATGCCTTTTAGGGTGACGAAATCGGGCTTGCCGCTGCCCAGTACCGGAAGCTGTTTGAGGTAGCGAATATCGCGAGGCACCGCCAGCTCAGGAATACCGTGCTCTCGCGCATGCTTAAGCAACTGGTCGCGCTTAAGCTCGCAGTCCGTCGTAAAGAGCACCAGCGCCTCGCCTTTACTGGCATCGCTCTTCACGACCGTCGCGTGCAGCTTATCAGCAGACACCGCGGTTGCCAGCAGCTCTACCATTTCTAGAGAAACCATTTCACCGGCAATTTTAGCGAAGCGTTTAGCGCGTCCCTGGATCTGCACAAAGCCCTGCTCGTCGAAGCGAACAATATCCCCCGTGTCGTACCAGCCGGTCTCGGTCTCACCATTGACGTTCTCCGCCGTTGGCGCTTCCAGCACGCCGGGGTTTTCCACGCGCAAATAGCCATTCATCACGTTTGGCCCCTTCAGCTGCAGACGGCCACCGTCCTCAATGCCCGGCACCGCCAGAAGACGCGCATCCATCCCCGGAAGAATACGGCCCACCGTGCCCGGCTTCGCCGCCATCGGCACGTTGATCGACACGACAGGCGCGCACTCGGTAACGCCATAGCCTTCCAGAATGCGCAGGCCAAACTTGTCCTGCCAAATCTGGCGCGTGCTGTCCTGCAGTTTTTCTGCCCCCGCAACCACGTAGCGCACGCGGAAGAAGTCATACGGATTAGCGAAGCGCGCGTAGTTCCCCAGGAAAGTCGAGGTGCCGAACAGCACGGTACAGTTACGGTCATACACCAGCTCCGGCACAATGCGGTAGTGCAGCGGGCTCGGGTAGAGGAACACTTCAGCCCCGGTCAGCAGCGGCGTAAAGAGGCCGACGGTCAGACCGAAGGAGTGGAACAGCGGCAGCGCCGACATGAAGCGGTCATTCGCGGTAAAGTCAGCGATCGTTTTGATCTGTTCGACGTTCGCCAGAATACTCTTGTGGCTGTGAACAACGCCTTTCGGGTTGCCCTCAGAGCCTGAGGTAAAGAGGATAATCGCGTCGTCTTCCGGCTTCTGCTTAACCTGCGCGAGACGCGGCGCGAGCAGGTGTGCAAAAATCCACAGCTTGTCGCCCGTGGTGACGTCGGCTTTCAAATCCTCAAGGAAGACCCAGCGCACCTGCGTCAGCTGTTCCGGCAGGTGCCACAGCTTGCCCTTATCAAGGAACTGGCGGGAGGTGAACACCGTGTTGATTTGCGCCGCAGTGATGGCGCTGGTCAGCCCTTTTACGCCTGCGGTGTAGTTCATCATTGCCGGAATGCGCCCGCGAGAAACGGCACCGAAAATCACGGCCGCGCTGATGCCCGCGTTCGGCAGCATCAGGCCAATTTTTTCGCCCCGCTTGCTGTACTTCTCCAGAATACGACCCACAAACAGCGTCTTGGTCAGCAGCTTGCGGTAGGTATCCGGCGTGAAGTTGATGTCTTCAATGCAGTTTTTCTTAGCGCCATAGCGATACTGCGCCGACAGCAGCGATTCATACAGTGTTTCTCGTGGACGCACCGCCATCCGCGCTTCCATCATAATCTGATGCAGCATTTCACCGGCGATTTTGCGGCGATCGCGCGCTCGCGGCGCCTCGGGCATCGGTAATGACGTCGGCGGCAAAATATGCAGCGTAATTTTTGGGAACATACGCTGCTTCACCAGCCCTTTCAGGCGGCTGAAGTGGGTCAATTCCGCCCCTTCAATACGCAGCGGTACGACAGTCGCTTTTGACTTCGCCGCAACAAACCCCGCGCCGTCATAGATTTTCATCAGCGAACCCGTCACCGAAATGCGCCCTTCCGGGAAGATGACCACCGGACGGCCCTGTTCAACCAGGCGCACCAGATGTTTGATCATCATCGGTTTTGTGGGGTCGAGCGGCACAAAGTCAATCAGCGGCGCCAGCCTGCGCATGTACCATTTTTCACTGATGGAACTGTACACGGCGAACACGGGCCGCACGGGCAGAAACAGCGCCAGCAATATGCCATCAATAAAGGAAACGTGGTTTGGCGTGATGAGAACGCGCTCGCCAGACAGCGCCTGGGTATCGCCAGTGACGCGAATGCGAAAGAGGATACGAAACAGTGTACGGAAGAACCCAAAAAGCATTTCAACTCCCTTTGCCAGCCAGTGTGGAGGGTTATTCAATGGTGGCAGATTACACGAGAAGTCGGGAGGGAGCGACAGCAAAAATTGAGGCGAAAAAAAACCTGCGCATCCGCGCAGGCTGGTGCAAGAGATGAGTACGAAACCGTACTAAGAATTCTCACCAATCAATACCTCTGGGATCTTGATTGTGGCTTTTCACTGCCGGCTTCGCCAGCGGGAAAACGCAAGGGAATGAGCCTAAGTGCAACCAGGTGTGAATATTATCGTTTGCTGTTACAGGTTGAACTTACAGACAAAAAAAACCTGCGTATAAACGCAGGTTGGTGTAAATCGTGTTAATCAACCGGAGCTGATTCCACCTATCAATACCTCTGGGATCTCGACTCTATCAATCCCTTCGATATCTTAGCCATCGGACAATCGCAACAGCCTGAGGCAAAGTGTAACTAAAGGTTCGGATTGACATTATTTTGACACGACTGCCCGTGTAACGATTACACCATCGGGGGGTGTTCTGCGTCACGTTTGTCGCGGGTGTTACCCCGCTCCCCTTGAATGCGCGCCGCTTTTCCGCAACACTAGTTAGTGTGTAAACGCTTACCCATAACAAGAAGGTATTAAATGGCGACAATTAAGGATGTGGCTCGTCTGGCAGGTGTTTCCGTCGCGACCGTCTCCCGCGTGATTAACCACTCCCCTAAAGCCAGTGACGCATCACGCCAGGCCGTTCAGGACGCCATGGAAAACCTGAACTATCACCCTAACGCCAATGCCCGCGCGCTGGCGCAGCAGTCTACCGAAACTATTGGTCTGGTGGTGAGCGATGTGTCTGACCCGTTTTTTGGTGCGATGGTAAAAGCCGTTGAACAGGTGTCGTACCAGACGGGCAATTTTTTACTGATCGGCAATGGCTATCACAACGAACAAAAAGAACGCCAGGCCATCGAGCAGCTGATCCGCCACCGGTGCGCCGCGCTGGTTGTGCATGCCAAGATGATCCCCGATGCCGAACTGATCCATCTGATGAAGCAGATCCCCGGCATGGTGATCATCAACCGCATTATCCCCGGTTTTGAAAAACGCTGCGTGGCGCTCGACGACCGCTACGGCGCGTGGCTGGCAACCCGTCACCTGATCCAGCAGGGCCATACCCGCATTGGTTATCTCTGCTCTAATCACCCTATTTCGGATGCGGAAGATCGCCTGCAGGGCTATTACGACGCGCTGCGCGAAAACGGTTTGCCGTGCAACGACCGACTGGTGGCATACGGTGAGCCCGACGAAAGCGGTGGCGAACAGGCGATGACGGAACTGTTAGGGCGCGGGCGTAATTTTACCGCGGTGGCGAGCTATAACGACTCCATGGCCGCCGGTGCGATGGGGGTAATGAACGACAATGGCATCGAGGTGCCGGCAGAAATTTCCCTGATTGGCTTTGATGACGTGCTGATCTCGCGCTACGTGCGCCCTCGCCTGACGACCGTGCGTTACCCGATCGTTACCATGGCGACGCAGGCCGCAGAGCTGGCGCTGGCGCTGGCCGAACAGCGCCAGCCGCCGGACATCACCCATCTGTTTAGCCCGACGCTCGTGCGCCGTCACTCGGTTGTGTCGCTTGCCGAGGCGCAGAGCGAATAACGATAAAGGTGAACCGTTGTGTTCGGGTATTCCAGCGCATCGCCGATGTACCGCCAGCCGTAGCGTTCGTAAAAGTCGCGGCAGGCGGACCACAGATGCAGCTCGGTATACCCGGCCTGCGCGGCACAGGCGATGACATGCTCCTGAAACTTCCCCGCCAGCCCTTTTCCTCGCGCCGCCTCATCCACATACAGAGCAGCCAGCCACGGATACAGATCCTGACGGGTGATGAGATCGCAGCGCCATAGCCCTACGGTACCGAGAAGCTGTTCGCCCTCAACGGCAACGAACGTGATCGGCAGCGCATCCGGCGTCTGGCTGTGATCGACAATGCTCTGAAAAAATTCACGCGGCAGCCCGTCGCCAAAGGCCTCCCAGATCCAGTCGATCACCTGTTCCGCAAACTGCGGCGCGGCGTGAAGCGGCAGAATGTTCACATCAGTTTTCCCTGAAACACAGGAACGGATTCAAAAAGATAGCCGTCAAAATCTGGCGCATCTTCATCCGACAGCTCGAGCAGGCTCTTTTTCACGTTTTCCAGATGCTGGAACATCGCCTGCCAGGCGCCCATGACGTCACGACGGCGCAGCGCGGCGAGTATGGTTTGCCGGTCGCCCAGCCATTTTAGGCGATACGCCCGGCTGGCAATGTGGACGTTAAACTGCTGCCACAGCGGGCTGCTGTCCATGTGATGCCAGACGCTCTCAACCGTTGCCAGCAGCATCTGATTTTGCGTCGCCCCCGCCAGCACAAGGTGGAACATCTTGTTGTTATCCTGGCTGTTGTCGTCGGCGGCAATGGCCCGCTGCTCCTGCTCGACGATCCGGCGCAGGTTATCGATATCCGCGCGCGTTGCCATTTTGGCGGCAAAGGCGGCGATGTTGCTTTCGAGGAGCTGGCGCGCCTGTAAAATCTCAAACGGGCCCACGTCGCTGTTGAGGAAACGCTCTTCCTCGTTTTCGTGCTCTTCTGGAATGCGCATCACGTAGACGCCGGAGCCCTGGCGGATATCCACCGTGCCCTGCAGCTCCAGCATCAGCAATGCCTCGCGCACGATGGTGCGGCTGACGCCATAGGTCTCAGCAATGTTGCGCTCCGGCGGCAGGCGCGACCCAACGGGATAGTGCCCCTGGATAATCTGCGCCCGTAAATCCTCGCCAATTTCCTGGTACTGTTTTCTTTCCGGCAGGATGACAGCCTTATCCACGTTTTCACCTGTGTTTTTCAGTTAATGCGCAGGCCGGGCGTCCTCCCGGCCAGTTTGTGCGCTATTTTACCAGAAGGCTCACTTCCATTCATCGTCAACGCTGAGGGTAAGCACGCGCTCGTCGCGCAGCTGCCTGAACCAGGCGGCCGATTTTTTTGCCCGTCTGGCGCGGTTGTTATCCAGATCGATCTCGATTAATCCGTAGCGATTTTTAAAGGCGTTCATCGGGGAAACATTATCCGTAAACGCCCAGAGCATATAGCCGTGGCAGTTTGCCCCTTCTTCACGCGCCAGCAGCGTGTAGTAAAGGTGCTCGCTGATAAAGTCGATGCGGTACGTATCGTCGATAACGCCGTCACGGTTGCGGAACTGGGCTTCGTTTTCAACCCCCATCCCGCTTTCCGCCACGAACCAGTCGATGTTGCGGTAGTCATTTTTAATCCGCATCGCCATGTCGTAGATGATGCGCGGGGAGATCTCCCAGCCCCGGGAGGTGTTCATCCGCCGCCCCGGCAGCTCAAACGGCTCGTAGTAGCAGGCCGGGTGGAACGGCGTGTCCGGATGCCAGGCGCGGGAAGGCGCTTTGACGCGGTGCGGGTAATAGAGGTTGATGCCCAGTTCGTCCACGGTATTGTCGGCGATCAGCGCCAGCTCGTCCGCCGTGTAATCCCACTCAACCTGATGCCGCTCAAGCAGGGTGAAGAGTTCCTGCGGGTAGCGCCCGTGCACCAGCGGATCGAGGAACACGCGGTTATAGAACAGATCGTAGATCTCTGCCGCCCTGACGTCATGCGGCGCGCGGGAGCGCGGATAGGTCACTTCCGGGTTGAGAATACAGCCAACCGACCCGCCATACCCCTTCTCGCGGAACAGCTTCACCACCTTTGCCGTCGCCAGCACCTTATGGTGATTCCACTGCATCCATGTGCCGGTGTTTTGCTCATACGGCCAGCGCAGCGCGTCCAGGTAAACGCGGGTCTGGACCACAATCGGCTCGTTGAAGCTAAACCAGCGGGTGACTTTGCCGTGGTAGCGGTCAAACACCTTTTCCGCATAGCGAACGAACAGCTCAACCACGTGCTTCGACGCCCAGCCGCCGTAGTTTTCCAGCAGTACGCCCGGCAGCTCGTAATGTTCCAGGCAGATCATCGGCTCAATGCCCTGACGGTGCATTTCGTCGAACAGCGCGTCGTAGTACGCGGCGTACTCTTCATCCACCGTCGCGTTTTCATAATCGGTTAAAAAGCGCGACCAGTTGATGGAGGTGCGGTAGTGCGTCAGCCCCGCCTGCTTCATCAGGGCCACGTCCTCGCGAAAGCGGTTGATAAAATCGGTCGCCACCGCCGGGCCGTAGCCGTTATGCCAGACGTGGCGATCGTTTTTGTACCAGAGATCGGGCCATGAATCCTGCCCCGGCTTTTTGCCGCTCCAGCCCTCGGTTTGCCAGGCCGAGGCGGCCGCGCCCAGAATGAAATCCTGCGGTATAGCTATCTGTTTTGTGCTCATCACATCCTCATGGGTTGTCGGTGGCGTGTTGCAGCGCGGCCTGCTCCGCACGGCGTGAGGCAATCTTCACAAACGGCAGATAAATCAGCACCGCCGTCACGATGCAGATCAGCTGGGTAATCACCGCCCCCATCGAGCCCGCGGTAGAAAGCCAGGCGTTAATCAGCGGCGGCGTGGTCCACGGCACCATCACCACGGCTTTGCCGGCAAAGCCGGTCACCGTCGCAAAGTAGCCAATCGAGCCCGTCACCAGCGGAGTGATGATGAACGGAATGGCGAGGATCGGGTTAAGCATGATTGGCATACCGAAGATCACCGGCTCGTTAATGTTAAACAGGCCCGGGCCGATGGAGAGCTTGGCGATCTCCTTCATCTCTTTACGCTTGGTGGCAATCATCACTGCGATCAGCAGGCCGATGGTCAGGCCGGAACCGCCAATGCTCATGTACACATCCCAGAACGGCATGGTGATGATATTCGGCACCTCTTTGCCCTGCTCAAAGGCGCTCATGTTGACGGTGATCGCCCCCAGCAGCAGCGGCTCGCGGATGGGCTTGATCATCTGGTTGCCGTGTATGCCGATCACCCAGAACAGCTGGGCGACAAACATCAGCAGCAGGATACCCGGCAGGCTTTGCACCACGCGCTCCAGCGGCTGCTGCACCACCTGGTACACCGCGTCGTAGAGATACATGCCGGTAAGCTGGTGGAAAACGAAGCCAAAGGTGGCAATCGCGGTGGTGGTGATAATCGCCGGGATCAGGGCCGAGAACGACGCCGCCACGTTAGGCGGAACCGTATCCGGCATCTTAATCTTCAGCCCTTTACGGTTTTCCAGCCAGCAGTAAACCTCAACGGAGAGAATGGCGATAAACATGCCGAGGAACAGGCTGCGGGTGTCGGAGAACTGGCGCAGCAGCACGTCTTTCACCACGTGCATTTCGCCGTCCACCAGCATTTCTACCGTGGTCGGCGTGACGCAGATAAAGCAGATGACCGCCAGCAGGCCGGGAAACAGGGATTTGATCCCGTTAATGCGCCCCAGCTCCACGCCAATCAAAAACACCGCGCCGATGTTAAGAAAGTTAAGCGTGGCGTAGTTTAGCGCGCTGGTGATCGGCTTTAGCGCGGCGAGAAACGACAGCGACTGGAAGCTCGCCAGGCCGTTTTTCGGATCCAGGACCATGTTGGAGATCAGCACCGAGAATGCCCCAACGATGATGACCGGCATTAAGGTGATAAAGGCAGACTTGATCGCCATGATGTAGCGATAGCTGTTGAATTTGGTGGCAAAACTGCCCAGAGCGTCGATCAGTTTTTCCTGTAATGCCATAGGGTAATACCTCAGTAAAAGGGCTTTTATTGAATAAGGTGTACAGCCGGATACTATTGGCATACCAAAAATAGCTTCATGACGAGAATTGTTCTGTGATTAAGCTCTCAACGCCGCCAGAGGTATTCCAGATTGCGATTTATGACCAATTTGGCATACCACTTTCAGCCATTTATTCCACGGCGAAAGATCGTTACCGAAAAGCGTGATCCTCATGGGGTTTTGCCCGTCCCGCGTCGCTTATGCGCCGTAAGGTCTGTGTTAAACTGCAGACCATAACGTGGAAGCAGGAATTTCGAATGGCAACAATGCTGGATGTCTCACTGCGTGCGGGCGTGTCGAAGGCCACCGTCTCGCGCGTGCTGAACGGCACGGGTCAGGTTAAAGAGAGTACGCGAAAGCAGGTGTTTGCTGCGATGGAAGAGCTGGGCTATCGCCCGAACTTTCTCGCGCGTTCACTGGCTAACCAGACCAGCAACAGCATTGGTCTGGTGGTTTCAACGTTCGACGGTTTTTACTTTGGCCGCCTGCTGCAGCAGGCCTCGCGGCAGACGGAAACGCACGGTAAACAGCTGATCGTCACCGACGGCCACGATGCGCCGGAGCAGGAAGAACAGGCGGTGCAGATGCTGGCCGATCGCAAATGCGACGCCATCGTGCTGTACACCCGCTACATGAGCGAAAAGGCGATCATGAAGCTGATCGACAGCGTGCAAACGCCGCTGGTGGTGATCAACCGTGAAGTCAGCCAGGCGGCGGATCGCTGCGTCTTCTTCGAACAGCAGGATGCCGCCTTCAAAGCGGTGGATTATCTGATAAGCCAGGGGCATCGCGAGATCGCCTGCATGACCGTGCCTATCCACACCCCGACCGGCAAAGCGCGCCTGATGGGCTACCGCAAAGCGCTGGAAAAGCACGGCATTCGTCTGGACGAGCGGCGGATTAAGTACGGCGATGCGGGAATGACGCGGGGCTACGAGCTGTGCAAGGAGCTTATCGACGAGAAGGTTTCGTTTAGCGCCCTGTTTGCCTGTAACGACGATATGGCGCTGGGCGCGTCCAAAGCATTACACCAGGCCGGGCTGAAGATCCCACAGGATATTTCGCTGTTTGGCTTTGACGATGCCCCCAGCGCGAAATGGCTGGAGCCTGCGCTATCGTCGGTCTACCTGCCGATAGACAGCATGATTGTCACCGCTATCGATCAGGCGATCCGGCTGGCAAAGAACCAGCCGGTAGAAGCGATCCCGCCGTTTACCGGCACGCTGGTCCTGCGCGACTCGGTGACAACGGGGCCGTACTTTACTCAGATGAGTTCTAAAGCCAGCAGCTCCTGAATGGTCTGGCGACGGCGGATAAGCCGCGCCACGCCGTTATCAAACAGCACTTCCGGCAGCAGCGGGCGGCTATTGTAGTTAGAAGACATAGACGCCCCGTACGCGCCGGTATCGTGCAGCACCAGGTAATCGCCCGGCTTCACCTCAGGCAGCGCGCGGGTTTCCACCTTGCCGCCTTCCTGCTGGGTAAACACGTCCCCGGATTCACACAGCGGGCCGGCTACCACCGTCTCAACGCGCGGGGCGTTGATCAGGTCGCGACCGTCGGCGGCCAGCGCCGTAATGTGGTGATAGCTGCCGTACATGGACGGACGCATCAGGTCGTTGAAGCCTGCATCGATCAGCACAAAGTGACGGCTGCCCATCTCCTTCACGCTGCGCACCTGCGACACCAGCACGCCCGACTCTGCCACCAGGAAACGGCCCGGTTCAATTTCCAGCTTCACCGGATGCCCCAGATGGGCGGCGATTTTGTCGCGCGCGTTGCTCCACAGGCCGTAATAGTGATCGGTGTCGATCGCCTCTTCACCTTCGCGGTAGGGAATAGACAGCCCGCCACCGGCGGAGATCGCCTCCAGATCCTGGCCGAAGTCCACGACCTGGCGCACCATCGCACCGCACACCTGCTCAAGGTGACCGTAATCCACGCCGGAGCCAATGTGCATGTGAATGCCCACCAGCTTCAGGCCGTAGCGCTGCAGCACCGCCAGCGCGGCAGGCAGATCGGCATACCAGATGCCGTGCTTGCTGTTTTCGCCACCGGTGTTGGTTTTCTGGCTGTGTCCGTGGCCAAACCCCGGGTTGACGCGCAGCCAGACGCGATGGCCGGGCGAGACCTGCCCGAGCTGTTCCAGCATATCCACAGAGCCGGCGTTGACCGGGATCTGCAGCTCGTGGACGCGCGCAAGCGTGGCCTCGTCAATCAGGTCGGCGGTAAAGACAATGGCATCGCTGTCGGCTTTCGGGTCAAACCCGGCCGCCAGCGCGCGTTCGATTTCGCCCAGCGACACGGAGTCCACCTTCACCCCCTGCTCGCGCATCAGGCGCAGAATATGAATATTGGAGCAGGCCTTCTGGGCAAAACGCACCACGTCAAACTGATGTAAGGCGGCAATTTTTTCGCGAACTATCTGCGCGTCATACACCCACACCGGGCAGCCAAATTCAGCAGGCAGGCGCAGCAGGTTGTCTGCGTTCAAATCGGTATCAGTCTGGTTCAGCGGGCGTGGCATGGTCTTCTCCGGGCAATCACATTTTTTTATGATTACGCCACAGCCTGAAGAGAATAAAAAATATCGTTTTATCGTGAGTCTATGCAAAAATGATATGGATAACGTTCAGCCAACAGGTGCCTTATGCCCGCCGTTAACCTCCGCCATATCGAGATTTTTCACGCCGTGATGACCACCGGCAATCTCACCGAAGCCGCGCAGATGCTGCATACCTCGCAGCCGACGGTCAGCCGCGAGCTGGCGCGATTCGAAAAGGTGCTGGGGCTAACGTTATTTGAACGCACGCGCGGCAGGCTGCATCCCACGGTTCAGGGGTTGCGGCTGTTTGAAGAAGTGCAGCGCTCGTGGTACGGGCTGGACAGAATCGTCAGCGCGGCAGAGAGCCTGCGCGAGTTTCGCCAGGGGGAGCTGTCCATCGTCTGCCTGCCCGTTTTTTCACAGTCGTTCCTGCCAGCGCTGCTGCAGCCTTTTCTGGCCCGCTACCCGGAGGTCAATCTCACCATCGTGCCGCAGGAGTCGCCGCTGCTGGAAGAGTGGCTGTCGGCCCAGCGCCACGATCTTGGACTAACGGAAACCCTCGCCACGCCTGCCGGCACGGCGCGCACGGAGCTGCTTTCGTTAGACGAAGTCTGCGTCCTGCCCGCCGGTCATCCCCTCGCCCGCAAAGAGGTGCTTAGCCCTGCGGATTTCCACGGCGAGAACTATATTAGCCTGTCGCAAACCGACAGCTACCGTCAGCTGCTGGACACGCTGTTTGCCGAGCATCAGGTGAAGCGGCGGATGGTGGTGGAAACGCACAGCGCGGCGTCAATTTGCGCCATGGTGCGCGCGGGCGTGGGCGTCGCGGTCGTCAATCCCCTCACGGCGCTGGACTATGCCGGAAGCGGGATCGTCATCCGCCGTTTTAGCGTTTCCGTTCCCTTCACCGTGAGCCTTATTCGACCCCTGCACCGTCCGGCTTCGGCGCTGGTGGACGCTTTCACCGGGCATTTGACGGAGCACGCGCGTCAGGTGGCGCTTCGCTTACCTGACCTGCAAAACCCCCTATGACAGCATAAACTCGACGGCATCGGCGGCGTGAATGGCCGCGGTGTCGAATACCGGAATGGCGCTTCGCTCGGCGGGCACCAGCAAACCGATCTCCGTGCAGCCGAAGATCACCCCTTCCGCTCCCTGCTGCGCGAGCCTCTCGATAACGCTGACGTAGTAGGCGCGGGACGTTTCGCTGAAGGTGCCGAGACAAAGCTCGTCGAAGATAATCTGATTGATGCGCGCCCGGTCCGCGTCATCCGGGATCAGGCTCTCAATGCCAAACTCGCTGCGCAACCGCCCGCGATAGAAATCCTGCTCCATGGTGTAGCGTGTGCCCAGCAGCGCCACGCGTGACATTCCGGATGCGCGAATGGCGCGCCCGGTCGCATCCGCGATATGCAGGAACGGCAGCGCACAGCGCGCTTCTATTTGTGACGCAACTTTGTGCATGGTATTGGTACACAGCAGGATGCCCTGCGCGCCCGCCCGCTCCAGCCCCTGCGCGGCGTCTGCCAGTATTTCTCCGGCTTTCTCCCAGTCGCCGCTGGACTGACAGGCTTCAATTTCATGAAAATCCACGCTGTGCAGGAGCAGGCTGGCTGAATGCAGCCCGCCCAGACGCTGCTTCACGCCTTCATTAATCAGGCGATAATAGGGGATAGTCGATTCCCAGCTCATCCCACCTAACAGGCCAATCGTTTTCATCATCGCTCCTTATGTATTTATTCCAGTGAAGCAAACTTGTGATCCTGTTTCCAGTTCTTTGTCGCATCGTTTCTTTTTAATGCAGGGTGATATAAATTAAATGAAACAATGTTTCAGTGAATAAAAGGCGAAGATATGTTTATTTTCCACAAAGAGACTACGCTTGACGATCTCGGCAACGGCGTGACGCGTCGTATTCTGGCGCATGACGGTAAGATGATGGCGGTTGAAGTCAACTTTGAGCAGGGAGCGATCGGCCCAATGCATAATCACCCGCACGAGCAGTTAACCTATGTGCTCTCCGGCGAGTTCGAATTCACCATCGGTGAAGAAAAACATGTTGTGACCGCCGGGGATACGCTCTACAAAGAGCCGCACGTTATGCACGGCTGCGTATGCCTGAAGCCGGGCACGCTGCTGGACACCTTTACGCCGGTGCGCGAAGACTTCCTCAAATAAACAAAAGGCGCTGTCATCAGCGCCTTATTTATCTGTCCCTGCGTTATTCCGTTACCGGCTCAGGCGCGATCGGCTCAGGAAGCGGGTTACGCGAGAGCATTGCCTCACGCAGCAGTACGCTCCCGCACGCAAACAGGCCGCCCAGAATTCCCGCCAGAATCACGATCAGCGCTTTACCCGGACCGTCTTTCCTCACCGGCATTGACGGTGAAAGCTGGTATTTAAACGGCTCAAGCGTCACGTCCTCAACGGACAATTTTTCCAGCTGAGTCAGATAGTATTCACGGTTCTGGAAATCGGCGTTCAGCTCTGCCACGTCCTTCAGGTTCTTTTCAATCTGCAGTTTCTGCGCAATACCGTCCGCACCCAGCGCAATGGAGTAGTCCGGATCGTCTTTCACGGCCTGGCCGTTGCTGTAAACCGGCTTCTTAATACCCGCTGCATTCGCCACTTCCAGGGAGTAATTCAGACGCTGAAGATTGGTATTATGGATATTGGTTAAGCGCACGCGGTCCAGCTCCAGCTGCTCTTTTACCACTTTCGTTTTCAGGGTGATCTGGTTACGAATATTCATCATCGTCTCCTGCTCAACGATGCGGGAGATATAGTCGATGTAGCCAGTAAGCACGGTCTGCGCATCCCCTGCCGTCGGCGCGGTAAAGCTCAGCGTCCAGGATACGTAGGGCGCTTTATCGGCGTCTTTTACCTGCACGTTATCTTTCGCTTTCATGTTCTCTGAAATATTCACCACCGCGCGGTGCAGATCCAGCGGGTCGATATCCGTGCCTTCGAGCTGGGCCATCACGTAAGGCGAGCTCTTCATGTACTCTTCGAGCAATGACTGCGACTGGAATTTTTTGATAAACAGGTTAAAGACGTCCGGGCGGCTTACCTTCACGTCGACATCCAGCACCTGCAGCGCCACCATCATCTGGCGCAGCGGGTTCCACTGCGTCTGTTCTGCCGGGGTAATCACGGCTTTACTGGTCCATTTTTGCGGGATTAAAAACGCGATGGCCAGGCCCACAAGGGCGAACGCAAATGCAATGGCGACGATACGTTTTTTTGCCGCCAGCAGGATATCTAATAATCCCAGAAGGTCGATCTCTTTAGAACTGATTGCCGGGGAGGCATAACGGGGAAAATCGAGGTCCGTGTTTTTTTTGAAGTCCATTGCTGACATAACCGTTCTTCTTTTTAGGATGCAGTAAATTTCTGCCGATGGGTTCTGGTGGCCTGATGATACAAGAAAGTAAGAATTATCTGAACGTGAGTTTGGCCTAAGTGTGCACCGACTATCAGAATTAGTAGTTACCGTATTCACAATTTCATTGTTAATTATCCCCCTCTCATTTTTCTTCCCAACGCACCTGAAAGTTGACCGCCCCCTTCCCCTGAAAGTCAAAAATGCCACTTGCCTCACCTTATTGAAACAGCGTTTCGACCTTGATCACATTTCCATCATTAAGCGAATGACGTAGAAATAAATAGCAATAAAATAAAATAAAACGGTGTTTTAGTATTCAAGAACAGCGGTTCGCATGATTTGAAACCCAAGCCGTACGCAGAAAAGATATCTTAAAAAAATCGTTATAAAACAAAGTTAAATGAAGTAAACGCTGTATGCACCACCCTGATTATTGGTTCTTATGCCGTGCAGTGCGGGCGTGAGACGTCGTAACAAATGCAGATTCCGTTTTAACCATTGATCGCCAGGTAGGTATGTATGAATGAAAACAAGCTGCTGGGGTTAGCGTGGATATCACCCTACATAATTGGGTTGATACTCTTTACGGCTTTCCCCTTCGTCTCATCGTTTTTCCTCAGCTTTACGGATTACGATTTGATGAGTCCGCCGGTCTTTAACGGCATCGAGAACTATCGCTACATGTTTACCGAGGACACCCTCTTCTGGAAATCCATGGGCGTTACCTTTGCCTACGTATTTTTGACCATCCCGCTTAAGCTCGCCTTCGCATTAGGGATTGCGTTTGTTCTGAACTTTAAATTACGCGGCATCGGCTTCTTCCGTACCGCCTACTATATTCCTTCAATCCTCGGCAGCTCCGTGGCGATTGCCGTACTGTGGCGCGCCCTGTTTGCCATCGATGGCCTGCTGAACAGCTTTATCGGCGTGTTTGGTTTTGACCCGGTGAACTGGCTCGGCGAACCGTCGCTGGCGCTGATGTCCGTCACCCTGCTGCGCGTCTGGCAGTTCGGCTCTGCGATGGTTATCTTCCTGGCCGCGCTGCAAAACGTTCCGCAGTCGCAGTATGAAGCGGCGATGATCGACGGTGCATCCAAATGGCAGATGTTCACAAAAGTGACCGTGCCGCTGATTACGCCGGTGATCTTCTTCAACTTCATTATGCAGACCACCCAGGCGTTCCAGGAATTTACCGGGCCGTACGTGATTACCGGCGGCGGGCCAACCTATTCGACCTACCTGTTCTCGCTCTACATCTACGACACCGCGTTCAAATACTTCGATATGGGCTACGGCGCAGCGCTGGCGTGGGTTCTGTTCCTGGTGGTCGCCGTCTTTGCCGGTATCGCCTTTAAGTCGTCGAAATACTGGGTGTTCTACTCCGCCGATAAAGGAGGCAAAAATGGCTGATATCCAACAACTCTCCACGGCACGAAGCGTTGCCGAGCGCGAAGTCGCCCGCACGCTGCGCAGAGAGAAAATCAACGCCAGTATTCGCTACGTGATCCTGCTGCTTGTCGGCCTGCTGATGCTCTATCCGCTGGTGTGGATGTTCTCGGCGTCGTTCAAACCGAACCACGAGATCTTCACCACCCTGAGCCTCTGGCCTGCCCACGCGACCTGGGATGGCTTCGTGAACGGCTGGAAAACCGGGACCGAATACAACTTCGGCCACTACATGCTGAACACCTTTAAGTATGTGATCCCGAAAGTGATCCTGACCATTATCTCCTCCACCATCGTGGCGTACGGCTTTGCCCGCTTCGAGATCCCGTGGAAGAAATTCTGGTTCGCCACGCTCATCACCACGATGCTGCTGCCAAGCACCGTGCTGCTGATCCCGCAGTACCTGATGTTCCGTGAAATGGGCATGCTCAACAGCTATATGCCGCTGTACCTGCCGCTGGCCTTCGCTACGCAAGGGTTCTTCGTCTTCATGCTGATTCAGTTCCTGCGCGGCGTACCGCGTGACATGGAAGAAGCAGCGCAAATTGACGGCTGCAACTCCTTCCAGGTGCTGTGGTACGTGGTGGTGCCGATCCTGAAACCGGCCATTATCTCCGTCGCGCTGTTCCAGTTCATGTGGTCAATGAACGACTTCATCGGGCCGCTGATTTACGTCTACAGCGTGGACAAATACCCGATTGCACTGGCTCTGAAAATGTCCATCGACGTCACCGAAGGTGCGCCGTGGAACGAAATTCTGGCAATGGCGAGCATCTCCATTCTGCCATCCATCATTGTCTTCTTCCTGGCACAGCGCTACTTCGTACAGGGCGTCACCAGCAGCGGAATTAAAGGTTAAGAGGGAAATATCATGGCTGAAGTTATCTTCAACAAACTGGAAAAGGTTTACTCCAACGGCTTCAAAGCGGTACATGCTATCGACCTTAAGATCGCTGAAGGGGAATTCATGGTGATCGTCGGACCGTCCGGCTGCGCCAAATCCACCACCCTGCGCATGCTGGCCGGGCTGGAGACCATCAGCGGCGGCGAAGTGCGTATTGGCGAGAAGATTGTGAACAACCTGGCGCCGAAAGAGCGCGGGATTGCGATGGTGTTCCAGAACTACGCGCTCTATCCGCACATGACCGTGCGCGAAAACCTGGCCTTCGGCCTGAAGCTGAGCAAGCTGCCGAAAGATCAGATTGAAGCTCAGGTAAATGAAGCGGCCAAAATCCTTGAGCTGGATGAGCTGCTGGACCGTCTGCCGCGCCAGCTTTCGGGCGGCCAGGCGCAGCGCGTGGCCGTAGGCCGTGCGATTGTGAAAAAGCCGGACGTGTTCCTGTTTGACGAACCTTTGTCTAACCTCGACGCCAAGCTGCGCGCCTCGATGCGCATCCGTATTTCTGATCTCCACAAGCAGCTGAAGGCCTCGGGCAAACCGGCGACCACCGTTTACGTGACGCACGACCAGACCGAAGCGATGACCATGGGCGACCGCATCTGCGTGATGAAGCTGGGTCACATCATGCAGGTGGATACGCCAGATAACCTCTACCACAAGCCGAAGAACATGTTCGTGGCGGGCTTTATCGGCGCGCCGGAGATGAACATTCGCAAGTGTCAGCTGGTGGACAACGCGGGCCAGCTGCACATCGCCATCGGTAATGAAAGCATGCCGCTAAACGCCGGGAAGCAGGAGAAAGTGTCTGCCTGGGCCGGTCAGGAGGTCTTCTACGGCGTGCGCCCGGAATTCGTGTCGCTCTCTGATGAACCGTTCCAGGACGGCGGCTGCAGCGGCGAGATGGTGCGCGTCGAGAACATGGGCCACGAATTCTTTGTGTACCTGAAAGTCGCGGACTACGAACTGACCGCCCGAATTCCTTCCGATGAAGCTAAGCCGATGATTGATAAAGGCCTTCACCGCAAGGTGTACTTCAAGTTTGATATGAATAAGTGTCATATTTTTGACGCAAAAACCGAGCAGAACATCTCTCTCTGATGGAGTTATAAAAATGAAAAAAGTGCTTTTAAGCGCAGCAATCTCCGCTACCCTGGGCCTTACCGCGCTGCCATCGATGGCGCAAGATGTTGATTTACGTATGTCCTGGTGGGGCGGCAACGGCCGTCACCAGGTCACGCTGAAAGCGTTGGAAGAGTTCCATAAGCAGAACCCGGACATCAACGTGAAGGCTGAATACACCGGCTGGGACGGCCATCTCTCCCGCCTGACCACCCAGATTGCCGGCGGCACCGAGCCGGACGTGATGCAGACCAACTGGAACTGGCTGCCGATCTTCTCCAAAACCGGCGACGGCTTTTACGATCTGAACAAGATGAAGGACGTCATTGACCTGACGCAGTTCGATCCGAAAGAGCTGCAGTCCACCACCGTGAATGGTAAGCTGAACGGCATTCCGATCTCGGTGACCGCGCGCGTGTTCTACTTCAACGACGAGACCTGGAAAAAAGCGGGCGTTGAATACCCGAAAACCTGGGACGAGCTGATGACCGCGGGCAAGACGTTCGAAAGCAAGCTCGGCAAGCAGTACTATCCGGTGGTGCTGGAGCACCAGGACACGCTGGCGCTGCTGAACTCGTACATGATCCAGAAGTACAACATTCCCGCCGTGGACGAGAAAACCAAAAAATTCTCCTACAGCAAAGAGCAGTGGGTGGAGTTCTTCCAGACCTACAAAAATCTGGTGGACAGCCACGTGATGCCGGATACCAAATACTATGCCTCGTTTGGCAAGAGCAACATGTATGAGATGAAGCCGTGGATCCAGGGCGAATGGGGCGGCACCTATATGTGGAACTCCACCATCAACAAGTATTCCGACAACCTGAAGCCACCGGCGAAGCTGGCGCTGGGCAGCTACCCAATGCTGCCGGGCGCAACCGATGCGGGCCTGTTCTTCAAACCGGCGCAGATGCTGTCGATCGGTAAATCGACCAAAAACCCGGAAGCGGCGGCGAAGCTGATTAACTTCCTGCTGAACAGCAAAGAGGGTGTGGATACGCTGGGTCTGGAGCGCGGCGTGCCGCTGAGCAAAGCGGCGGTGCAGTTCCTCACCGAAGACGGCACCATCAAGGAGAACGACCCGTCCGTTGCGGGCCTGCGCCTGGCGCAGTCGCTGCCAGCGAAGCTTACCGTGTCGCCTTACTTTGACGACCCGCAGATTGTGGCCCAGTTCGGGACGTCACTGCAGTATATCGACTACGGCCAGAAAACCGTGGAAGAGACGGCGGCTGACTTCCAGCGTCAGGCAGAGCGTATTTTGAAACGCGCGATGCGGTAATAGTCTCCTCCCTACCCGTCCTGCGCTTCGCAGGGCGGAAAACTGTGCCTTTCCGCGATCCGGAAAGGCACGCGGTATCAGAGATTACTCAAGTTGCCAGGCACCAGCCTCGGTTAAAACGGCCGAACCGCTCCAGGCGAATAACGCTAAATCCCGATGGTCAGCGTCCGGATAAATACGGCTGCTCAGGCAAGCCTCACCGTCGTTAACAAAAACTTCCACTGACGAGCTGTCGAAGAACAGCCGCAGCGTCAGCGCCTTCCCTGCGGTTAAGGGCACGCTGCGCATGCCGCACAGGCCAAACTGCGGGTAGTGGCGCTCCAGCACCAGCCGCTGCATCTGCGCATCAACATAGACGCGCAGGCCATCACCGAAACGCAGTCCATACTGTTCGGCACTGCTGTTGGCACAGTCCCAGTGAAGGATGACCTCCAGCGCCCCGCCGTTTTCCATCATCACGCTCTGCTGGTTTTTCACCGTGGTGACCGGCCACGGGAACCAGGCACCGCGCATCCCCTCGACCTCTTTAGCTGGACGCATTTGCAGGCGGTTATCCGCACTGAGGCTCAGCTCGCGCGGCAGCGAAAGCATGCCCGCCCACCCGTCCTGTTTCTCCGGCAACGGTGACTCCCACATGTCCAGCCAGCCAATGACAATGCGTCGGCCATCTGGCGTAAGGAAGCTTTGCGGGGCATAAAAGTCATGGCCGTGGTCCATTTCAACAAAGTCGCCTTCGCGGACAAACGCCTGCCCTGGCTGCCATTCCCCGAGCAGATACCCGCTCTGGAACAAATTGCGGTTCTGGTAACCTTTTGCTTCCACGCCCTGGGGAGAGAACATCAGAACGCGCTTGCCGTTGAGGGTGAAGAAATCCGGGCACTCCCACATATAGCCCATCTCTTTTTCCGCTTCATCAAGAACGCCCGCGTCCTGCCACTGGCGTAGATCGGCCGATCGATACAGCCGCACCTGCCCGGTATCACCGTCGCGAGCGCCAACAATCATGTACCAGTCATCCCCTTCGCGCCACACTTTCGGATCGCGGAAATGATGCATACCGGCAGGTGTTTCCACCACAATACCCTGACGTTCAAAGTGAATACCGTCGCGACTGGTCGCCAGACACTGGACCTGATAAAGGTTGGCCTCATCACTGGGATCGCCATGAAATTTATGCCCGGTGTAAATCAGCGCCAGCGTATCGCCATCAACCACTGCCGAACCGGAGAAACACCCGTCTTTGTCCTCCGGGCCTTCCGGGGCCAGCGCCACCGGCAAATGTTCCCAGTGCACCAGATCTTTACTGCGCGCATGCCCCCAGTGCATTGGCCCCCATTCTGTCGAATACGGGTGATGTTGATAGAACGCGTGGTACCAGCCATCAAACCATACCAGCCCATTCGGGTCATTCATCCAGCCCGCACGGGCGGCCAGGTGGTAGCGCGGATACCATCTTACGTTCAGCGCCTCACGTTTAGCCTGTAGTTCCTGTTCTGCGTTGGAAATGGAGTACATCATCGTTTTCACTCTTTTCGTTTCATATAGCGGAAGGTTGCGAGACCAGCGGATCGGAAGAGGACCTGGCGGATCGCAGCAAGAAGATGGAGATAAAGGTGGTGCTGAACACCAGCAGTCCCATAATCAGATAGGACTGGGCGAAGCCGTACTTCTCGTAGCTGTAGCCCGCCAGCGGCGAAAGTACGGTGGCAATAACCGAGCTGGTACAGGCAAAGCCCACCAGGTACAGCGTGGAGGAGAGGCGTCTGTCGAAGTTAAGGCTGTTGTATTTAAAGATAGCGACCAGCAGGATCGGCAACTCTACCGCGTGCAACAGTTTGGTAATGGAGATAAGCAGCGGACCTTCCACCAGCCCGGAGGCGACCATGCGTGCCGCCATCACCATTCCGGCGAAAATAAGGCCGTTTTTCGCACCGATGCGGTTAACAAACCATGGCGCACAGAACATCCCTGCCGCCTCCAGAAAGACCTGGAATGAGTTCAGATAGCCATACATGGCGTTCCCTTCCTGCAGCGTCGGAAACTGAGAAGAGAAGTAGACCGGAAATTGCTGATCGTAAACGCCGTAAATGCAGGTGCCGATCACGAAGAACACCAGCGCCCAAAAGCGCGGCAGGGTGAGCAGGCGCAGCGCGTCTTCCAGCGTCACCTTACCGCCCGCCACCGCTTCTTCCATCGCCTGCGAGGCAGAGAAAACCCGCAGCCGCGCCAGCAAAACGAAAAAGACCAGGCCAGAACAGCTTGCAACAGCAAAGTTTAGCTTTGGGTTGATGTTGAAGAGTAAACCCGCGAAGAACGTCGCCACCGCCCAGCCCAGCGAGCCCCACATCCGCGCCTTGCCAAACTCAAACTGGCTCTGTCGTGCCACACGCTCGGTATAGGACTCCAGAACACCGATGCCGCCATTAAAGGTCAGGCCGATATAAATCCCGCCGAAGATGCTGCCCAGCAGCACGTTAATTTTAAGCAGGTAGCCAAACAGCAAATAGGCGGGGCCGGAGAGGATCAGCAGTACGGTGATATACCAGAGCAGATTTTTACGCAGGCCGAGCTTGTCCTGAATAAAACCGTAGCAAACCTGCGCGAACAGGGCGGAGACGGAGAGCACCGCATAGATAATGCCGGTATCCCCCGGCTTGAGCCCGACTTCCTGGTGCAGCCAGATAGAGAGCAGCGATCCGGATGAGGACCAACAGACAAAGAAGAAAAACAGTAACGCACTTAATAAGGGATAGTTTTGAGAGTGATGCGTTTTCATCGTGACATTCTCATGTTGAGGTAATGTCGCGAATGGTAACGTTAACAAACGAACTAACACATGTCATTTTGCTGAGATTCATGATGTTAATCACAAAAGTTAACGTTAACATTAAAGGTGTGCGATCGCGATCAACTATTTCTCTCCAGCACAGCCGGTACGTGTGCGATAGAATATCGAACGACCTTTTTAATCAGCAACGTAGTTCAAAGACGGCAATGGCGGAGTAATCAATATGGCATCGCTTAAGGATGTGGCAAAGCTGGCCAATGTGTCACTGATGACGGTTTCCCGCGCGCTGAACAGCCCGGAAAGGCTGAAACCGGAGACGCTGGCGCGGGTTCAGGCCGCTATCGAGCAGACCCATTACGTGCCCGACCTGTCGGCGAAAAAAATTCGCGGGGCTCACGCCATGCCGAACACCATCGGGGTGCTGGCGCTGGACACGGTGACCACGCCGTTTTCGGTAGACATTACGCTGTCGATTGAGGAAACCGCGCGGGCGCACGGCTGGAACAGCTTTGTGGTCAACATGTTTTCCGACGATAGCCCGGAAACGATTGTCGACCTTTTGCTCTCGCATCGCCCGGACGGAATAATCTATACGACCATGGGGCTGCGCAAGGTGCCGCTTCCTGCAAAGCTGTTGACCCTCCCCTGCGTGCTGGCGAACTGCGAAAGTTTGCACGATCCGGTGGCCAGCTACATACCCGATGACGAGCAGGGCCAGTTCTCTGCGGTGCAGGCTCTGCTGGCTGCGGGCTACCGCCGCCCCCTTTGCCTGCATCTGCCGGCTAACCATCTGGCAACCCTCCGCCGGCGTGAGGGGCTGGAACTTGCCTGTCGGGAAGCGGGGATAGACCCGAACTCGCTGGATCACTGCTATATGGATTACGGCGATGAGCACTATCGCGATATTCCAGCCATTGTTTTGGCGCATATTCAGCAGCGAAAACCGCTTTTCGACTCCGTGATTTGCGGCAACGACCGCATTGCGTTTATGGTCTATCAGACGCTGCTGGGACAGGGCTTGCGTATTCCACAGGATGTCGCGGTTGTGGGGTATGACAACATGGTGGGGATCGGCGATTTGTTCTTACCGCCGCTCTCAACGGTGCAGTTGCCGCATTATGAAATCGGGCGCCTGAGCGCCCTGCATATTATTAACGGCGACAGCCATCGTGAAACCGTGCGGGTCGCCAGCCCGTGGCTACCCCGCGAGTCGCTATAGCTAGATGCCGATATTCCGCAATTTCTCCCCCGCCATCAGCTTGCGTTCAATATGCTCCAGCGTCACGCCTTTGGTTTCCGGGATCAGCCAGAACGTCACGCCGATAAACGCCACGTTCAGCACCGTGTAGAGCCAGAAGGTTCCGGCAGCGCCAATTGAATCCAGAAGCGTCAGGAAAGTCGCGCCGATGATCATGTTCGACACCCAGTTGGTGGTGGTCGAACAGGTGATGCCAAAATCGCGGCATTTCAGCGGCTGGATCTCAGAGCAGAGGATCCACACCACCGGCGCGGCGCTCATCGCATAGCCGGCGATGCACATCATGGTCATGCCGACGGAGAGCCACGACAGCCCGCTTGACGCAGTGCCGTTATCAAACTGCATCAGGCAGTAGCCGAGGATCAGCGTACCGAGGGCCATCACGCTAAAGCCAATCTTCAGCGCCGGTTTACGTCCGGCTTTATCCACGGTGAATACCGCAATAAAGGTCGCAAACATAAAGGTCAGCCCCACCACCAGCGTGGCAATCATCTGCTGTTCGGTGGTCGTGAACCCGGCCATTTTGAAGATGCGCGGCGCGTAATACATGATGATGTTCATCCCGGTAAACTGCTGCATCGCCTGCAGCAGCATACCGAGGAACACCGCACGGCGTACGTTGCGGTTAATCTTAAACAGCGCCCAGCCGCCCTGCTTCAGCTTCAGGCTTTCGCGGATTTCGTTCAGCTCTTCGCGCGCTTTTTCGGAGGTGTCGCGCAGCATACGCAGCACTTCTTCCGCCTCCACGTGGCGCCCTTTTTGCGCCAGCCAGCGCGGGCTGTTCGGCAGGAAAATCACCAGCACAATCAGCAGCAGTGCAGGCAGCGCCAGCACGCCCAGCATCGCGCGCCAGTTACCGCTGTAGCTGAAGTAGGTATCGGAAAGGAACGCCAGCACGATGCCGAGCGTCACCATCAGCTGATACATACTGATCATCTTGCCGCGCACGTTCTCGCTCGCCATCTCGGAGAGATACAGCGGCGCGGTGTAGGAGGCAATCCCCACCGCCACGCCGAGCAGCACGCGGGAGAGCAGCAGTACTTCAACATTGCTGGCAAACGCGGAGCCAATAGAGCCTGCCACAAACAAAATCGCCCCGACCATCAGGCTGTATTTGCGGCCAAGACGGAACGACAGCCAGCCGTTGAACAGCGCGCCGATGGCCGCGCCGAGCATCATGCTGCTGACCACCCACTCCTGCAGGCGGTTGCTCAGCGTAAAGTGATCGGTAATGAACGGCAGCGCACCGGCAATCACGCCGATATCCAGGCCGAACAGCAAACCGGCCACGGCGGCGGCAATAGAGACAAACTGGTTCATGCGGCGGGTATCGCGTAGCGCAGCGGGCATTAAGGTAGAGTCATTTATAGAAGTCATAGTTTCCTGCCTGAACAGCGAAATTCGTTAAGTGAAATTACGAGAAAGCGAGGAAAAGTGTCAGGCCGGAACTCGCGAAGATATGGATTAATTCGCTACGCCATAGCATTCTGTGATGGACATTACAATTTCAACGAATAACGAATATTCACGCATTTTTACTAATTAGCTAATATTTAAGCAATAAAAGTGTGATTTCCGTCATTTATGATTTTTCAGTATGGATATTTCATCTTTATCGATATGGACTCCGTCAATTTTTGAGCAAAAAAAACCTCCGCCAGCGGGCAGAGGTTCTTAATACGGGCGGAATTAACGCGCCAGCCAGCCGCCGTCGACGGCCACGGTATAACCGTTGATGTAGTCCGATGCAGGGGATGCCAGGAAGACAATCGGCCCCATCAGATCGCTCGGCAGACCCCAGCGCCCCGCAGGGATACGTTCAAGGATCGCCGCGCTACGCTCTTCGTCAGCGCGCAGCTGCTGGGTATTGTTAGTCGCCATGTAGCCCGGCGCAATCGCGTTGACGTTGATGTTGTGCTGCGCCCACTCGTTTGCCAGCAGGCGGGTTACGCCCATCACCGCGCTTTTCGATGCGGTATAAGACGGCACGCGGATGCCGCCCTGGAAGGAGAGCATGGAAGCGATGTTGATGATCTTGCCGCCTTTACCCTGCGCGATGAAGTGCTTCGCCGCCGCCTGAGACATAAAGAACACGCTCTTGATGTTCAGGTTCATCACGTCGTCCCAGTCGCGCTCGCTGAAGTTAATCGCGTCTTCACGACGGATCAGGCCGGCGTTGTTCACCAGAATGTCGATATGGCCGAATTCCGCTACCGCACGATCCAGCAGCTCCGGAATAGCGTCGATTTTACGCAGGTCGGCCGTCAGGCTCAGGAAACGGCGGCCCAGTGCGGTAACGCGCTCGATGGTTTCCGTTGGCTCAACGATGTTGATACCGACGATATCACAGCCCGCTTCCGCCAGACCTAACGCCATACCCTGGCCCAGACCGGTGTCACAACCGGAAACCACAGCCACTTTACCCTGCAGAGAAAATGCATCCAGAATCATGTTTGTTCCTTAATCTTTCAGCGCCTGTCACGAACAGGCAGGTTTATGCTTAACTGCCCGCGACTAGCGCAGATCTTTTACAGCGACGTGGTCCATGTCATCAAAGACCTGGTTCTCACCGACCATACCCCAGATAAAGGTGTAGGCCTTCGTTCCCACGCCTGAGTGAATAGACCAGCTCGGTGAAATCACCGCCTGTTCGTTGTGCATCACGATATGACGCGTTTCCTGCGGTTGCCCCATCATGTGGAACACGCAGGCGTCTTCATCCATGTTGAAGTAGAAATAGACTTCCATGCGGCGCTCGTGGGTGTGGCACGGCATGGTGTTCCAGAGGTTGCCCGGCGCAAGCTCGGTCAGCCCCATGCTGAGCTGGCAGGTTTCCAGCACATCCGGTACGAAATATTTGTTGATGGTGCGGCGGTTGCTGGTGAGGTTATCCCCGAGCGTGACCGGCGCTACGTCCGCTGGCGTCACTTTTTTCGTTGGGTAGGTGCTGTGTGCCGGGGCGCAGTTGTAGTAAAACTTCGCCGGTTTCGCGCTGTCGATGCTGGCAAAGACCACCTCTTTCGCCCCTTTTCCGACATACAGCGCGTCGCGATGGCCTATCTCATAGCATTGCCCGTCGACGGTGATGGTGCCCGGCCCGCCGATGTTAATTACGCCCAGCTCGCGGCGCTCCAGAAAGTAGCTTACGCCCAGCTGTTTGCCCACTTCACCGCCCACTGAGACGGTTTTTGCGACGGGCATAATCCCGCCCACAATAATGCGGTCGATGTGGCTGTAGACCATGGTGTACTTGTCAGCCTCAAACACCTGCTCAACTAAAAACTCGTCGCGCAGCCCCTGGGTATCCAGCGTTTTCGCATGCGCGCTGTGGATGCTTTGTCTGATGTCCACGGTAACCTCCAGAATTAGTCGTGCCCGTAGGCAAAGATAATTAACGAAACGACGTTCCGTTTTCTTGTTGAGCACATAATATCCGCTGGAATTGGCCATTTCAATTACATTTAAAACAACGTTTCACTTTTTCTGCATCTTAATGCCGGAAATGGTGTTCCGATCACGATAATGCCAGGAGGATATAATTCGCATCAATGATTCTTGCGAATTGCGCCTTCAGTCACACATATTGAAACGATGTTTTGATAATTTAATACCAACTTTTTAACTCATCTTTTCTACAAAGGAGTGCACTATGGCTAAAGGTATGCGGGTCAAGCTGAACTACGAGGTCAGCCGCGATCCGGATACAGGCGTGGAAGTCACCCGCCTGACCCCCCCGGAAGTAACCTGTCATCGCAACTACTTTTACCAGAAGTGCTTCTTTAATGACGGTAGCCACCTGCTGTTCGCAGGCGAGTTCGACGGCCACTGGAACTACTACCTTCTGGATCTGAAGAACGCCGAGGCGGTACAGCTGACGGAAGGCGCGGGCGATAACACCTTCGGCGGCTTCCTCTCGCCCGATGACACCTCCTTTTACTACGTGAAAAACGATCGCACCCTGCTGGAAGTGAATTTGCAGACGCTGGTGGAGCGCGAAGTGTATCGCGTCTCTGACGAGTGGGTCGGCTACGGCACCTGGGTCGCCAACAGCGACTGCACCAAACTGGTCGGCATTGAGATCGCCAGAAGCGACTGGACGCCGCTCAATGACTGGAAAATTTTCCACGATTTCTTCCACAAAGGGCCGCACTGCCGCCTGCTGCGCGTGGATCTGAAAACCGGCGCAAGCTCCACCATCCATGAAGAGAAGAACTGGCTGGGGCACCCGATCTATCGCCCGTTTGATGACAGTACGGTCGCGTTTTGTCATGAAGGCCCGCACGATCTGGTGGACGCCCGCATGTGGCTGGTCAACGAAGACGGCAGCAACGTGCGTAAGGTCAAAGAGCATGCCGAAGGTGAAAGCTGCACGCATGAATTCTGGGTGCCGAACGGTTCTGCGCTGGTGTACGTCTCCTATCTAAAAGGCCAACAGGGCCGCACTATTTCCAGCTTTAACCCGGACACCGGCGTGAACGAAGAAGTAATGCAGATGCCTGCCTGCTCACACCTTATGAGCAACTTCGACGGCACGCTGCTGGTGGGCGACGGTTCCGGCACGCCGGTTGATGTGAAGGACACCGGCGGTTACACCATCGATAACGATCCGTACCTTTATGCTTTTGACGTGGCGAAGAAAGCCTATTTCCGCATCGCCCGCCACGACACCTCCTGGGCGACGGTGGCCAACAGCCGCCAGGTCACCCACCCGCATCCCTCCTTTACCCCGGATGATAAGGCGGTGCTGTACAGTTCCGATAAAGACGGCAAGCCGGCGCTCTATATCGCGAAACTCCCCGAGCAACCTGAAATGTTGCAAGCATGATTTGAGTTAGTGTTTCTGTAACTGGCCTTGCCCTCCTTTATGGAGGGCTTTTTTTTGGGCCTGGTGCGCGCGTTTTGCCCGGTGGCGCTAACGCTTACCGGGCCTACAGAGTGAAATGGGGGGAATCAAAGTAGGCCGGGTCAGCGCAGCGCCACCCGGCGGTTTTTGGAAAAGGAGCAGGATTATTAGAAGGAGTACGCCACGCCTAAACGGAAACGGGTCTGGCGTTCGTCGGTCTCTTTCACGCCCACGTTACCCACTTCAACATACGGCGCCCAGTTCTTATCCCATTTGTAGGCCAGCTTGGCGTTATATTCGTTAGAATAATCTTTGTTGTTATTACGAATCATACCCTCTGAGCTTTTCGCGTAAACATAGTTCAGCTCCGTACGCCAGTCGCCTAATACCCAACCAACCCAGGCATCGCCACGGTTCACTTTGTCATCTTCTTTATTGGCGCTAGATGGGTAGCGGGTATATTCATAACGGTAACGTGCCGCCACGTAGAAACCATTATCGAAGCTATATTGCAAATGGAGGTTCGGCTTATAGATAGTACGACTGTCATTACTTTCAATCGTGAACGCCGGCGTCAGCGCAATATTGTCAGTCGCTTTCCAGCGCCAGCTAATTTGGTCTTCATGGCCGTTACCCACTACGTCCGCAAACGGCTGGTCGGCCTTATCGCCGCCTGACTTCCACTTTGCTTCCACAGAAAAACCTAAGCCGTTTGCGAAGCGGTGTGAGACCGAGACGCGGTCCGCATTTGAGCCGCTGTCGATGTATTCATGACGCAGATCGACGGTAACAGCGTTAGCCGCGAAAGATGCACCAATCAGAGAAGCAAGAGCCAGAGATTTCTTAAACATGAAAAAACCCTCAATTAAAATAGCGTTTCGTTTTTATGGAACTGCAGTTTATTTTTTATATAACGTTATTTTAGTGACCAGGATCGTAATTATTTGTTTCATTTTTTTTGGCAAAGATCGACGTGAGCCCCATCAACAAAAAGGGGAACTTAAGGGTAATTTTCCGGTGAGAGATCACAGTAAGCCGTTAACCAGGCGAATAATTAAGCGCGCGATTATTCAATTTATGCCTAAGAATGAACTGAGAAGGGTAAATATCTCGTTCTGAATGTAAAAAAAAACCTCCCGGCGGGAGGTTCTCTTAAGCTGAACGGATATTACCGCTCGATGGCCAGCGCCACCCCTTGACCACCGCCGATGCAGAGCGTCGCGATCCCCTTACGGACGTTACGCTTTTTCATTTCGTGGACCAAGGACACCAGGATGCGGCAGCCGGATGCGCCAATCGGGTGACCGAGCGCAATCGCCCCGCCGTTGACGTTGACCCGCAGCGGATCCCACTCCAGCATTTTGCCCACCGAGATGGCCTGGGCGGCAAAAGCTTCGTTGACTTCAATCAGATCCACATCTGAAAGCTGCCAGCCGGCGCGTTCCAGGCAGCGGCGCGTGGCATACACCGGCGCGATCCCCATAAAGGCAGGATCAACCCCCACGCTGGCGAAGGCTTTGATTCGGGCCAGCACGGGAAGATTAAGCTCAAGCGCTTTGCTTTCGCTCATCATCATCACGGCGGCGGCACCGTCATTGATGGAAGAGGCATTGCCCGCCGTGACCGAACCGAGCGTCTCAAACGCCGGGTTGAGCTTTGCCAGCCCTTCGGCACTGGTATCGGTGCGGGGCTGTTCATCGGTATCCACCACCAGGGTGTCACCGTTCTGACGCTGGGTGCTGACAGGAACGATCTCGTCACGAAAGCGCCCGGCGTCAATCGCCGCGCGGGCTTTTTGCTGCGAGCTGAGCGCCCAGGCGTCCTGAAGCTCACGGCTGATGCCGTATTCACGCGCCAGGTTTTCCGCCGTCACGCCCATATGATAATCGTTGAAGGCATCCCAGAGGCCGTCGTGCACCAGGCTGTCGAGCAGCTGGCTGTTTCCCAGCTGGGCGCCGGTGCGGCTGTCGGTCAGCACGTGGGGAGCACGGCTCATGTTCTCCTGCCCGCCGGCGATAACCACATCCGCCTCGCCGCACTGAATGGCCTGGGTAGCAAGGTGCAGCGCTTTTAGCCCGGAGCCACAGACGTCGTTGATGGTGATCGCAGAGACGGTGTTGGGCAGACCGCCCTTCAGCGCCGCCTGACGGGCAGGGTTTTGCCCCGCGCCGGCGGTCAAAACCTGGCCCAGGATCACCTCATCGATTTCATGCCCGGCAATACCGCTGCGTTCCACCAGCGCTTTCACCACCACGCTGCCCAGATCGACGGCAGAGTGACGCGCCAGCGCTCCCTGAAAACAGCCGATAGCCGTACGCAACGCACCCACTATAACGACATCTTTCATCACGACCTCTGTGCAAAATGACAGGAGGATAGTAGAGGATTGTTATCAACAATTATCGTAATTGTTTAAAATTAGTGAGTTTAATCACAAGGATTAACGGGCATCCTGCAAATACTGGCGCAGCCAGCTTCCGGCAACGCCGGGAGGCGATCGCTTATTCCACAGCAGATCGATACCGATCGCGCGCGGCCAGCCGGGTACGTTCAGCTGTACCAGTGATTTCGCCGCCGCGAACTCCTCCACCAGCGCACATGGCAACACGCACCAGCCGAATCCCTGTACGGCCATACTCAAGAGTAACAGGTAATTCGGCGCTGACCAGACCGGCCCGCGCGCGAGCGTCGCCTCGCGTTCGAGATAGGTACTCAGCCGCAGCTCGCGCCAGCCGTGCAGTTCATCGGCGTTAACTTCGTGCTGTCCGGCAAGGGGGTGCTCCGCCGATACGTAAATCGCCATCCGGGTCTGCAGGGGAAGCCGGGTCACGCCGATATCCGTGGGATAGCCGTCGCGCGCTTCCGTCAGCCCAACCTGCGCCCGCTCCTTCTGCAGCAGGTCGATAACATCCTCCTCCTCGCCAATCAGACATTCGAATTCCGTATGGGGAAAACGCCGGTCGAACTGCTTCATCAGATCTTCCAGCACGTCAGGGTTCAGCGTATCGGAAAGGACGAACGTCAGCCGCGCCTCCGTTTGCGCCGTTAATGAAACGGCGAGCTCGTCGAGGCGCGCGCTGGCGGCGAGGATCGACTGTACATACCCCAGCACCTGCTCGCCCTGGGCGGTTAATACCGGCTGGCGCGCCGAGCGGTCAAACAGATCAAACCCCAGGTCGGCCTCAAGGTTAGCAATGGAGGTGCTGATGGTAGACTGGCTTTTACGAAGGCGGCGCGCGGCGGCGGAAAAGGAACCGGCAGCAACCGTTTCAACAAAGGCGGTAAGGGCTTCGGGGGAGTAGCGCATGATGTATCTATTTTATCGATGGATACCATCTTTTATATATCATCTTTTGCGATAAAAATAGGCCGCATCAATGCCCATTCCGGCGAATTAATGAGGTCACTATGCAACATCAGGATGCACTCCAACGAAAACTGCCGGAGCGGATCTTTCACGCCGTCTGCTTTGAAGGGATTGCCACCGCGATCCTCGCCCCAACGGCGGCGTGGTTAATGCAGCGTTCCGTGGTTGAGATGGGCGGGCTAACCATTATCCTCGCCACCACCGCCATGCTCTGGAACATTATCTATAACGTCGGCTTTGACCGCTTCTGGCCCGTTCAGCGCGTTACGCGCACGGCGAAGGTGCGCGCCCTGCACGCGTTAGGGTTCGAATGCGGCTTTATCGCGATCGGCGTGACCATCGTCGCTGCCGTGCTGGGCGTGACGCTGCTCCAGGCATTCACGCTGGAAATCGGTTTCTTCCTGTTCTTCCTGCCGTACACCATGTTCTATAACTGGGCGTATGACACCCTGCGCGAGAAATTCCTCAAGCGCCGCCAGCAGCGGCGCGCCCTCGCAGGCTAACACCACGCTGGCCGGACACCCGTTCCGGCCACTCTCTTCACGAAGCAAACGCCCCCTCCCTGCATAATTATGGTAAATTGCACTCCTTTTTGTTCGTTTTATAGTTGATACGTTGCTCTAATGTCGAAAATTTGGTCTAAAGAAGAGACTCTCTGGAGTTTCGCCCTCTATGGCACGGCCGTGGGCGCAGGAACGCTGTTCCTGCCCATTCAGCTCGGCTCCGCAGGCGCAATCGTCCTGCTTATCACCGCCCTTGTGGCGTATCCATTAACCTATTGGCCGCATAAAGCGCTGGCGCAATTTATCCTGTCGGCAAAGACGAAAGGCAGCGAAGGGATCACCGGTGCCGTTTCGCATTACTACGGTAAGAAGATCGGAAACCTGATCACCACGCTCTATTTCGTCGCCTTCTTCGTGGTGGTGCTGATTTATGCCGTGGCGATAACCAACTCCTTCACCGAGCAGCTGGCGAAACGGATGACTGTCGATACCGGCGTGCGCATGATGGTGAGTTTTGGCGTGGTGCTGGTGCTGAACCTGATCTTCCTGATGGGGCGGCATATCACCATCAAGGTCATGGGTTTCCTGGTGTTCCCGCTGATTGCCTATTTCCTGTTTGTCTCGCTGTACCTGACCGGCAGCTGGCAGCCGTCGCTGCTTACCAGCCAGATGGCGTTCGACCAACATACGCTGCATCAGGTGTGGATTTCGATCCCGGTGATGGTTTTCGCTTTTAGCCATACCCCGATTATCTCGACGTTTGCCGTTGACCGTCGTGAGAAATACGGTGACGAGGCCATGGGTAAATGCAAAAAAATCATGAAGGTGGCGTACCTGATCATCTGCCTGAGCGTGCTGTTCTTCGTGTTCAGCTGCCTGCTCTCCATTCCGCCGTCGTATATCGTGGCGGCGAAGGAGGAAGGGGTTACGATCCTGTCCGCACTGTCGATGATGCCCTCTTCTCCGGCCTGGCTGGGTATTTCGGGCATTATTGTGGCCATTATCGCGATGTCGAAATCGTTCCTCGGCACCTATTTTGGGGTGATTGAAGGGGCGACGGAGATTGTGAAATCAGGCCTGAATCAGGTGGGGGTGAAGAAGAGCCGCGCCTTTAACCGGGCGATTTCGATTCTGGGCGTATCGCTGATTACCTTTGTGGTCTGCTGCATTAACCCGAACGCGATCTCAATGATTTACGCCATCAGCGGACCGCTTATCGCCATGATCCTGTTTATCATGCCGACGCTGTCAACGTACCTGATCCCGTCGCTGAAACAGTATCGCTCCTTCGGCAACCTGCTGACGCTGATCGTCGGCGTGCTGTGCGTGTCGGTGATGTTTGTAGGGTGAATCCGAAGTGCCCGGCGCAATGCCGGGCATTTATTTCACGCGCGAATATCGTCATAGTCCCGCGTGTTATCAAATTCATGTTTGGCAAACGGGCACAGCGGGATAATTTTACGGTTCTCACCGCGCATCTTCTCCACCACTTTCGCCACCAGCTGCTTGCCCACACCCTGCCCTTTCAGGCTCTCGTCTACGTCAGTGTGTTCAATAATGCTCAGGTGTTCGCCGGTCGGGACAAAAACGATCTCCGCAACCTGGTTGCCGTCTGCATCGTTTACGTAAAATTTGTTATGGCCTTCCAGAATATCCATGGTTCCTCGCTTATTTTTGGCGGTACTTCAGCGCGCCGCTCGGGCAGGTATCAATCACGCGTACGACTGTATCTACATCCACTTCATCCGGAACGATCCACGGCTTGCGCTTCAGGTTAAAAAGCGCCGCGCTGCCGCGCACGCAGTTTCCCGAATGTTTGCAGATCCCCGTGTTGAAGTAGACGTCAATTTTTTCACCGGTGTAGGCCCGGTAGCCCGCGTCCAGTAGCTCTTTATCCATGACATTGCCTCTGTTGTTATTATGTTGATGAATGGGTTATAGCACAGTAAAGGGAGAGGCGGTAAGCCCGTCAGCGATGGCTCTCACGGCAAACATTATTCAGCCTGACTGAATAATGAGAAATACATTTCCACATTAACGCTGCGGAATAATCACGCCTTTTATTAAAAATAATAAAATTATTTTCTTCGTAAATATTTATCGAGTAGCGAAATCCTATTTTCGCCGCAATTAATGTCATTTACCCACAAAGAAGTATTCAGCAGAAAAATCCTCCTCCCGCGGCCATTTTAAGAAAAATCTCAATATTCTGATCGCGCTCAGACGGCGCTTTGTAAACTCATGTAATTAAAACTCACGTCTGGTTTAGGATTATAAACCCAGCGCTGAGCGGGAGTTTTTTAGAAATCAACGGAGTAAGCGGTGGATATATCGATGCTTTATAAAGCACTTACCCCACCGCCAACGAAGCGGTATATTTCAGCGCTGTACTCATAAGCACTGAAATAGAGCGAAACTGCAATTTGACTCTTTCGATATAACGGCTAGTGTTAATACCTGAACGACAACTGATACGAAATAAAAATCGTATCTCCTGACATAAACGCAACAAGAGGGTTGATATATGGCAGAGCATCGTGGTGGTTCCGGTAATTTCGCAGAAGACCGTGATAAAGCATCTGAAGCTGGTAAGAAAGGTGGCCAGCATAGCAGTGGGAATTTTAAAAACGATCCGCAACGCGCGTCCGAAGCAGGTAAGAAAGGGGGACAGAACAGTCACGGCGGAGGCCGTAAATCTGATAATTCCTGATCTTATTTAAGTCTCAAATAAATAACCGAGAGCATGCTGCGGGCCTGGTGGCTCGCAGTACCCTTTACTTATTTAACGGGAACATAAATATGAACATGAAAAATATCGAAGACGTCTTTATTCACCTCCTGTCGGATACCTACAGCGCTGAGAAGCAGCTGACTCGTGCGCTAAGCAAACTTTCCCGCGCCGCATCAAGCGAACAGCTCAGCGCCGCGTTTACGGCACACCTTGAAGAGACGCAGGGACAAATTGAGCGTATAGACCAAATTATTGAGCAGGAATCCGGTCTTAAATTAAAGCGCATGAAATGCGTTGCAATGGAAGGCCTGATTGAAGAAGCAAACGAAGTCATTGAGAGCACAGAGAAAAACGAAGTACGCGATGCGGCATTAATCGCTGCCGCGCAAAAAGTCGAGCATTATGAAATCGCGAGCTATGGTACCCTGGCGACATTAGCAGAACAGCTTGGCTATAAAAAAGCCGTTAAACTTCTCGCCGAAACGCTGGAAGAAGAGAAAGAAACCGATCTTAAATTAACCGATCTGGCCGTTGGCAATATTAACCAAAAAGCCCAAAAAGGTTAGCCCCGGAAATAAATGAGCATCAGCATTTAATTAAATCAAATAACTCACAGGAGTTTATTATGAATCATGTAGAACACTACCATGATTGGCTGCGCGATGCCCATGCGATGGAAAAGCAAGCCGAATCAATGCTGGAATCTATGGCCAGCCGTATTGAAAATTATCCAGATTTACGTGCCCGCATTGAACAACATATTAATGAGACAAAACGCCAAATTACATTGCTGGAGGAAATTCTCGACCGCAATGATATTTCACGTTCGGTTTTAAAAGACTCAATGAGCAAAATGGCGGCACTGGGTCAGTCTATTGGCGGCATGTTCCCTTCCGATGAGATCGTAAAAGGCTCCATCAGCGGCTACGTATTCGAGCAGTTCGAAATTGCCTGCTACACCTCCCTGCTGGCGGCGGCCAAAAAAGCGGGTGATACCGCCTCGGTCCCCGCCATTGAGACCATCCTTGCGGAAGAGCGCGAAATGGCCGACTGGCTGATTCGCCACATTCCACAAACGACGGAACAGTTCCTGCTGCGTTCTGATGCGGACGGCGTTGAAGCGAAAAAATAACAAGAGGGAGAATGTATGTTCCGACACGTAAAACAACTGCAGTATACGGTTCGCGTTGCCGAACCGAACCCGGGTCTGGCCAATCTTTTGCTGGAGCAGTTCGGCGGGCCGCAGGGCGAACTTGCCGCCGCCTGCCGCTACTTCACTCAGGGCCTGAGCGACGACGATCCTGGCCGCAAAGATATGCTGATGGATATTGCCACCGAAGAGTTAAGCCACCTCGAAATTATCGGCACCCTGGTCGGTATGCTTAACAAAGGGGCAAAAGGCGAGCTGGCGGAAGGCGTTGAAAGCGAAGCGGAACTGTATCGGTCCATGACCGAAAACGGCAACGACAGCCATATCACTTCGCTGCTTTACGGAGGCGGCACGCCGCTGACCAACTCCGCAGGCGTCCCCTGGACCGCGGCTTATATTGACACCATCGGTGAGCCAACCGCGGACCTGCGCTCTAACGTGGCGGCAGAGGCCAGAGCCAAGATCATCTATGAGCGGCTGATCAACGTGACGGACGATCCGGGCGTTAAGGATGCGCTGGCGTTTCTGATGACGCGTGAGGCGGCGCATCAGCTCTCTTTCGAGAAAGCGCTGCAGTCCATTCGTAATAATTTTCCGCCCGGCAAACTGCCGCCGATCCAGGAGTACACCAACAAGTACTACAATATGTCTGAAGGTGGAGAAGTCCGCGGAAGCTGGAACAGCGATAAGCACTTCGATTATGTGGAATCTCCCCAGCCAGCGGTCGACGGCGGTGATGGCAGTGCAAGCGTGACGCTCACGAAAGAGCAGGCTACGCTGGTCAAAGCGATGTCTGCACGCACGAAGTCCGATCCCAACGCCGATCCGCTAACCGGCGCCGAGCTTGGCGCAGGTAAGAAAAAACCGTAATCGGTTTTGCCAGGTAGCCCGCGCTGCCTGGCATTACTCGTACGCCCTCTGTTCCCGAGGTACGGCCCATGTTCGAACTCGATGCGTTTCATCTTGCCAGAATACAGTTCGCCTTTACCGTCTCGTTTCATATTCTGTTTCCTGCGATCACCATCGGTCTCGCCAGCTATCTTGTGGTGCTCGAAGGCATGTGGCTGCGCACCAAAAACGATGTCTGGCGCTCGCTGTACCATTTCTGGCTAAAGATTTTTGCCGTTAACTTCGGCATGGGCGTGGTTTCCGGGCTGGTGATGGCTTACCAGTTCGGCACCAACTGGAGCGGTTTTTCCCAGTTCGCGGGCAGTATCACCGGCCCGCTGCTGACCTATGAAGTGCTCACCGCCTTCTTCCTCGAAGCCGGTTTCCTGGGCGTGATGCTGTTCGGCTGGAACAAGGTCGGCCCGGGGCTACACTTCTTCGCGACCTGCATGGTGGCGCTGGGCACCCTGATGTCCACCTTCTGGATCCTCGCCTCCAACAGCTGGATGCACACGCCCCAGGGCTTCAGCATTCAGAACGGCCAGGTGATCCCCGAGGACTGGCTGGCCATCATCTTTAACCCCTCCTTCCCGTACCGGTTGATTCATATGTCGATTGCCGCGTTCCTCAGCAGCGCGCTGTTCGTGGGCGCGTCAGGCGCATGGCACCTGCTGCGCGGTAACGACACCCCCGCCGTGCGCAAAATGTTCTCAATGGCAATGTGGATGGCGCTGCTTGTCGCCCCCATCCAGGCCGTGGTGGGCGATATGCACGGTCTGAACACGCTGGAGCACCAGCCCGCCAAGATTGCGGCCATCGAAGGACACTGGGAGAACCCGCCGGGTGAAGCCACGCCGCTGCTGCTGTTTGGCGTGCCTGACATGGACGAGGAGCGCACCAAATACGGGCTTGAGATCCCCGCGCTCGGCAGCCTGATCCTGACGCACAGCCTGGATAAACAGGTTCCTGCCCTGAAAGATTTTCCGAAAGAAGATCGCCCGAACACCACGATTGTCTTCTGGTCATTCCGCGTTATGGTCGGGATGGGACTGCTGATGATTGCGCTCGGCGCGCTCAGCGTCTGGCTGCGCTATCGACACCGGCTCTACCACTCGCGCCCGTTCCACTGGTTTGCCCTGTGCATGGGGCCCGCCGGGCTGCTCGCGCTGCTGGCAGGCTGGGTGACCACCGAAGTGGGCCGACAGCCGTGGGTGGTTTACGGCTACCTGCGCACGATAGACGCCGTATCGCTGCACAGCACGCTGCAGATGAGCATCAGCCTGCTGGCCTTTATCGTGGTCTACTGTTCGGTGTTTGGCGTGGGCTATGTCTATCTCGTCCGGCTAATTAAGAAAGGGCCGCAGCCTGTTGGCACGCTGACCTCTAACACCTCGGGCACCCCTGCCCGTCCGCTGTCTGCCGCTGAATCTGTTCCTGAAGAGGAGAGAAGCTGATGGGCGTTGATATCTCGGTTATCTGGTTTGCGATCATCGTCTTTGCCACGCTGATGTACATCGTTATGGATGGCTTTGACCTCGGGATTGGGATGCTCTTCAGCTTTGTCGGCGATGCCAAAGAGCGCGACGTGATGGTAAACAGCGTCGCGCCGGTCTGGGACGGAAACGAAACCTGGCTGGTGCTCGGTGGCGCGGGGTTATTCGGCGCCTTTCCGCTGGCCTATGCGGTGATCGTGGATGCGTTGACCATTCCCCTTACCGCCATGCTGATCGGCCTGATCTTCCGCGGCGTGGCGTTTGAGTTCCGCTTTAAGGCCACCCCGTCGCACCGCAAATTCTGGGACTACTCCTTTGCGGGCGGATCGCTGCTCGCCACCTTCAGCCAGGGTATCGTCGTGGGCGCAATGATCAACGGCTTCGACGTGGAAGGCCGCCGCTTCGTGGGCTCATCGCTGGACTGGCTGACGCCGTTCAACCTGTTCTGCGGGCTGGGGCTGATCGTCGCCTATACTCTGCTGGCGACCACCTGGCTTATCATGAAAAGCGAAGGCGCGCTGCAATCCCGCATGCGCGAACTGACCCGCCGCGTGCTGCTGGCGCTGATGGTGGTCATCGCCGTGGTGAGCATCTGGACGCCGCTTGGCTGGCAGTACGTGGCCGACCGCTGGTTCACCCTGCCGAATTTCTTCTGGTTCCTGCCGGTCCCCATTCTGGTGGCGGTATTTAGCCTGCTGATCTGGCGCCTGACCCGCAATCCGAACAGCCATGCCCGCCCGTTCCTGCTGACGCTCGGGTTGATCTTCCTCGGCTTTAGCGGGCTGGGCATCAGCCTGTGGCCGCACATTATTCCGCCGCGCATTACCCTGTGGGAGGCCGCCGCACCGCCTGCCAGCCAGCTGTTTATGCTGGTCGGGACGCTGCTGATTATTCCGGTGATTCTGGTGTACACCGCCTGGAGCTACTACGTCTTCCGGGGCAAAGTGTCTGATACGGAAGGCTATCACTGAGGTGCGCTATGGCAGGCTGGCATACACGAGCCATTATCTACCAGATTGATACCGCCCTGTTTTACGACCTGAACGGCGATGGATGCGGAGACATCGCCGGAATAGGGGCAAAGCTGCGCTACATTCGCCGGATGGGGGCGACGGTTATCTGGATCACCCCGTTTTATCTGACGCCGTTTCTGGATGAAGGCTACGACGTCAGCGACCACCTGCAGGTCGATCCGCGCTTTGGAAAACTGAAGGATATCATCGCGTTTATCGAGCAGGCCCGCGAGCTGGGCATGCAGGTGATTATCGAGCTGCTGATCCAGCACACCTCAGACGCGCACCTCTGGTTTCAACAGGCGCGCCGCAACCCGCAGTCCCCCTTTCGCGACTATTACCTGTGGTCAGATAACGACGATGACGATACGCCGCCGATGTTCCCCGGCGTCGAGAAGAGCATCTGGTCATGGGACGACGAGGCCGGGCAATACTACCGGCATATGTTCTATCGCCATGAGCCGGACCTCAATCTCGCCTCGCCTGCCGTACTTAAAGAGATCGACAACATCATCCTCTTCTGGCTCAAGCTCGGCGTATCGGGCTTTCGCCTGGATGCGGCGTCTCACCTGACAAAGCAGGCCGGGCGTGGGGATGAGAAAAAGGGGCTGTGGATCCTCGAGCATATGCGTCAGCTGATTGAGCAACATAACCCGGATGCGATCCTGCTTGGCGAGGTGGACGTCGCGGTAGAGGAATATAAAGACTACTTTGGCGATAACGATCGCCTTAACCTGGTGCTGAACTTCTGGCTTAACAAGTACTTCTACGTCAGCCTGGCCGAGAAGAGCGCCCGCCCGCTGCGCAACGCGGTGAAGAAAATGATCGTCCCTCCGGATTCCTGCTGCTTCGCTAACTGGCTGCGCAACCACGACGAGCTGGATCTCGAGGGCATTGGTCAAAAAGCCAAACAGATCGTGCTCGACACCTTCGCGCCGGAGGAAAATATGAACGTGTATCAGCGCGGGATCCGTCGTCGTCTGGCACCGATGCTGAATGGCGATCAAAAGCGGCTGGCGTTCTGCCATGCGGTGTTGTTCTCTCTGCCCGGCGTGCCGGTGATGCGCTACGGGGATGAGATCGGTATGGGGGATGATCTCACGCTGGAAGAGCGCTACGCCGTACGCACGCCGATGCAGTGGGCAGGCTCGCAGGGCGGTGGATTTTCGGACGCCGATCCTGACGCATTTATCGCCCCCATCATCGATCGCGGCCCCTACCGCTACCACAAAGTCAACGTGGCGGATTCGCTCCTGCACCGCAGCTCGCTCCTGCACCGGATCATCGATATCGCTAACACGCGCTCGGAGTTCCCGGAAATCGCCGTTGCGCCGTTTCGGCTCATCACTGTGGATAGCGATGCCGTGCTGGGGATTTACTACGAGGCCGACGAACGCAGCATTCTGACCTTTGTGAACTTTAGCGACAAACCGGTTACGTTCGTCGCCAAAGGGATCCGGCACGCCGCCTGGACCGCCTGTCTGGCAGACAAACGTTACGATGATGCGCTACTCCCCGGCAAAACGGTTGAGCTGAGCCTCAGCGGCTACGGCTACCGCTGTTTCTGGACCAACCGCACCGCGCTGCGCTGACTATTTTTTTCGGGTCGTCAGCAGACGAGCCAGGACCACGCCCGCCACCGCGAGCGAACCGAGCACTACCTTCCCCGGCACGCCGGAGGTCATGGTCGCGGCGCGGCTCTTCGCCTCGGCAGTAAAACGCCCGTGGATTTTGTGCAGATCGTTGACCGGCCGGTCGAGGTAATCCTGACGATCTTCGGCGTTCAGCGTATCGGTCATCTGCCCTTCCCAGGCTTTCCTGACCATGAGCCGATCGAGAAAATCAGGGAACAGGAACTGCCCGACAATCGACTGGATGGTGCTGCTGCCTACCCAAAGCTCGCGCACCGGTTTTTGCGCCACCTTGAAGATGGCCCTGGCGGCGACCTCTGGCTCAAAAACGGGCGGCACGGGGCGCATCGCCCAGGCAAATTTGTTCCTCGCCCACTCAAACTGCGGCGTGTTGAGCCCCGGCATCTGCACCATTGATATCGCCACCCGGCTATTTTCGTGCATCAGCTCGGTGCGCACGGCGTCGGTGAACCCCCGAATGGCCGCTTTCGCGCCGCAGTAAGCGGACTGCAGGGGAATGGAGCGGTAGGCCAGCGCGGAACCCACCTGAATAATGACGCCGCGATCGCGAGGCACCATCAGCTCCAGCGCGGCGCGGGTGCCGTTCACGTATCCCAGATAGGTGACCTCCGTGACGCGGCGAAACTCGTCGGGCGTCATGGTGCGAAACGGTGCCAGCACGGCGCCCATCGCGTTGTTGACCCACACCTCAATGGCGCCCAGGCGATACTCGATGTCGTTGGCCGCGTCGACCACGGCCTGGCTGTCCGCCACGTCGGCCTGAACGGCGTAGGCCTTGACGCCAAAACGGCGCAGTTCCTCCTGGGTAGAGTGCAGGCTCTCTTCGTCGCGGGCAATAATGCCCACGTCATACCCCGCTTTGGCAAAGTGCAGCGCCGTGGCTTTACCCACGCCCGCCGTTCCCCCGGTAATGACAATTACGGCCATATCCCCTCCGTCATGACGTCAAGCCCGATAGCTTCCCGATCAGCTCCGTTAATGAATAGCGGACCGCTTTTTCCACCACGTCCTGACATTCTCCTGAAAAGAGCACGGTGCTTGTTTCCGTACGCCCTTGTAAATTCCAGGCGAAGCAGACGGTACCTGCTGCCGTACCGTCGTCGCCCCCTTCCGGGCCAGCGTATCCGCTGATGGCGATACTGATATCGGCCTCGGCAATCTCGCGAATTTTTGCGGCCATTTCGGTGACCGTCTGCTCACTGACGGCGGTGAAGCGCTCAAGGGTTTCGCGACGCACGCCCAGGATCCTCTCCTTGGCCTCATCGCTGAATACCACCATCCCGACATCATAGAATTCTGCCGTGTTCTCCTCCGCGCAGAGCGCAACCGCAAGATTGCCGCCGGTGCAGGATTCCGCCGTGGTTAAGCGAAGCCCTAAATCCGTCAGCTTCGTCGCCAGCTTTTTGGTGAGCTCGCCCGTGGTCTGGTTTTTATCGTGATCCAGATTGCTCATAAGGGTGCCTCTTAATTTTCAAAAGGAATGATTGAAATATGCCCATTCCGTTCAAGAATAGCGTATTTGATTTTAGCAAATTCGGTAATGCCATTATTTTGCCGGGCTGACACAAGAATATCATCGCAGGAAACATCAACTTTCTTCAGCTTATCGGTGAGTGGAACACCGTTTTCCACCAGAATTACCGGCGTACCGTCCAGAATATTTTCAACGGGTGAAAAATACTTCTTCATCAGGCCAAATATTATATCCACCACCACCAGCGTTGTTATTGTAATCATGGCTCCGGTGACCGAAAAATCCTCACCCAATAACGCCTGCTGCGTCGCCTCGCTGATAATTAAGAGCAATATCAGGTCGAAACTCGTCATCTGCAGCAAGGCGCGCCGCCCGGCCACCTTAAATACCACCACCAGAAACAGATAAATAGCCAGAGCACGAAAGACCATATCCATGTTCGTCTCCTAAGGATAGATAAACTGCCAGAAAGCTATTTCGGGCTCGTTGTTGACACGCAGCGTATTTGTCCACTTTCCGGCTTTAGAGGGCGTTAAAAACAGCTGGATGACAAATTTTTCATTCTGCTCCAGGTTGTTATAGACCAGGAAGAGCGTATTACCCCGGCTGTACATGCTGTCCGGCTGCGGCCAGATGCTGCCGGGTTCGTAAGCCTCCCTGTCCTCGCGCGTCATGCCGATCGCGTACTTTCCCGGGGTCTTAACCGGGAACGCGATCTGTATCGGAAACTCCGTATCGCGCCTTCCGAAGCGCTCATAGTTAATCGTAAGCGTGTTTGCCGAATTTGTTTTTTCGGTATCGCTCACCATCCCGCTTGAAAAAAGACCGGCAGTCGCGGCCGCAATAATACCTAACAACACGATAAAGCCTATCTGACGAAAGGCATATTCGAACGTCAGCAAGCGATAACTTTCATTTATACCGGGCAACTTTTCATTTTTACGATTCATCTCTGCCATCACCGTTTCGCTTATTTACTGAACGTTATGATTTCCATAGCAAAATGCTTTTAGGACTTATCACATTTGCCACATAAAGGAATAGCAATAATACTTAATAAGTCAAGACAGCCAAAATGAAGGATATCAAATGAAATTATCAGTCATTTCAGCCTTATTAATATTACTCGCCCCTGCCGCCTGGGCAGATAATAACGGCGGGTTACAAAAGGGCGAAGCCCCCCCTCCCCCCCACGCGCTGGATGACGGTTATCGTGGTACAGACGACGCCCGTATTATGACCATTACGCAGGCAAAAGAGATGCATGACGGCGCATCAATTTCGCTGCGCGGAAACCTGATTGACGGAAGCGGCGATAAGTATGTTTTCCAGGATAAAACCGGGAAAATCGACGTCGTTATCCCTAAAGCGGTATTTGACGACAGAACCGTCAAACCCGATCAGATGATTAGTATCAACGGTTCGCTTGATAAAAAGGCATCTCCTCCCGTGGTACGCGTCGATCATCTGCAAAAGTAAATTCAGCGAAGCGTTAACGCTGTAACTATCCATCAAATCTCACCCCTTGGCCTGTAAGGAGTCAGCTATGAGTGATACAACACAACGTACGAACGCTTACCCAACCCCTCCGTTCCCCGAGCAGCCGCAATCGCCGCCGGGCCTGGCCTCTGAAATGGAGCCGGTACCTGACCACGGGGAAACGAGTTATAAAGGGCATGGCCGACTCGTCGGCAAAAAAGCGCTCATTACCGGCGGCGACTCCGGTATTGGCCGCGCCGTGGCGATAGCCTACGCCCGCGAAGGCGCCGATGTGGCCATTAACTATCTGCCTGAAGAGGAAGACGACGCGGTCGAGGTGATCGCGCTGATTAAGGCGGAAGGCCGGAACGCCGTTGCGCTTCCGGGGGATATTCGGGACGAGACGTTTTGCCAGAATCTGGTCGAAGAGGCCGTGTCTCAACTGGGCGGACTGGATATCCTGGTCAACAACGCCGGTCGCCAGCAGTATCGTGAATCCCTGGAAGAACTCACGACCGAAGATTTCGATGCCACGTTTAAAACAAACGTTTATGCCCCTTTCTGGATAACAAAGGCGGCACTGCGCCACCTCAAAGCGCCAGGAACAATCATCAACACCTCTTCCGTACAGGCGGTACAGCCGAGCGCCGTGCTGCTTGATTACGCGCAGACGAAAGCCTGTCTGGCGGTGTTTACTAAGGCCTTAGCGAAACAGCTGGGTCCAAAGGGAATACGCGTTAACGCGGTCGCACCGGGGCCGTACTGGACCGTGCTGCAGCCGAGCGGCGGGCAGCCACAGGAAAAAGTGAAGCATTTTGGTGAGAGTTCCCCGCTGGGGCGCCCGGGACAGCCCGTTGAAATCGCGCCGCTGTACGTGACGTTAGCCTCTGATGAGTGTTCATTCACCTCCGGGCAGGTGTGGTGCTCGGACGGGGGCGATGGGACGATCTAAAACGAAAGGCTGCGCGAGCAGCCTTTTTTACGTCTACCGCCGTGACGTGGCCTACAGAACACACTCCTGCTCGCGTGCGTGCAATCCTCTGTTCGGGAGTTATGCCGGGCATAGCAAAAACGATAGTCGACGTTGTACCTGCCAGAGCGGTGCAAAGAAACTCATTGAGAAAGGATGAATTGATGATTTTTTGAGAGACTGGAGCGGGCGAAGGGAATCGAACCCTCGTATAGAGCTTGGGAAGCTCTCGTTCTACCATTGAACTACGCCCGCTTTGAGGTGCGTAAAGCATTATAGACCTTACGCATCTCCATACAAGCCTCTTCACCACTAAGTGGCGATTAAATAATCACTTAGCACTTCGGTTTGCTGCCCTGCGCCGGGAGATAGCGCTGCGGATCGATGGCCGTCGCTTTATAACGGATCTGGAAATGCAGCTTCACCGAGTCCGTGCCGGTGCTGCCCATGGTCGCAATCTTCTGCCCCGCCTTCACGTTCTGCCCGTTATTGACCATCATCGTGTCGTTGTGGGCGTAGGCCGTAATGTAGTCTTCACCGTGCTTTATCATGATGAGGTTGCCGTAGCCGCGAAGCTGATTACCCACGTAGACCACCTTGCCGGCACCAGAAGCATAGACCGGCGTTCCGCGCGCGGCTGCGATATCAATGCCTTTGTTCCCCCCCTCTGAGAGGGAGTACGGCGCGACCACTTTACCGCTGGCAGGCCAGATCCAGCAGCGCTGTCCGACAGGTGGCCAGGAGGACTTAGGCACCTGATATGACGGCGTGACTTTGGCGGTTTTGCCCTTCGAAGAGGATTTTTTGGCCGAAGAGGAGCTGCCGTTAACCTTCAGTTTCTGCCCCACCTCGATGGTATAGGGCGGCGAGATGCCGTTGAGGCGTGCCAGATCCTTCACGCTGGTCCCCGTTGCGCGCGAAATGCGGTACAGCGTATCCCCACGCTTAACGGTGTATACCGCACCGGAATAGCTACCCATGTCCGAGGATTTACTTCCCGAGCATCCCGCAAGAAGCAGCGTCAACGTCAGGCAGAAAACAGCAGTGATGGGGTTTCTCGTCAGGCTTCCTGCAAACAAAACAGATCCTCGGTCAGCGTGAATGGCGCACTATGATACCAGCCCAGGCTGATATGGGTCAGCCCTTTTCCGCTCTGTGGGCCAAACCGTTCGTATAAGAATGCAGTATAATAATGACGCGAATGGCGTTGAACCGTTCAGCATTTTGGCACTGGAGCATCAATGAGCATTCAAGAACACGTTATTTTGGTAAATGACCAGGGAAGGGTGATTGGCACTCAGGAAAAATACGCGGCCCACACCTCCGATACCCCGCTGCATCTGGCCTTCTCCTCCTGGCTGTTTAACGCCAAAGGTGAATGCCTGATCACCCGACGTGCACTCAACAAAAAAGCCTGGCCAGGCGTCTGGACCAACTCCGTTTGCGGTCATCCGCAGTCCGGGGAAGCGCTTGAGCAGGCGATTATCCGCCGCTGCCGCTTCGAAGTGGGTGCTGAGATTACGGCTATTACCGCCATTGCACCTGAGTTTCGCTATCGTGAAACCGACCCTTCCGGAATTGTCGAAAATGAAATATGCCCGGTGTTTGCCGCTCGCATCACCGGCGAAATCACGATAAATGAAGAAGAAGTGATGGAGCACCAGTGGGTTGAGCTGGAAGCGTTACTCCGCGCGCTGGATGCGACTCCGTGGGCCTTTAGCCCGTGGATGGTGATGGAAGCCACAACCGCGCGCGAAAAGCTTAAGTCTTTCGCAGCGCAATAAAAAAGCCCCTTTCGGGGCTTTTTTTACGTCATTACGGCTTACTTCACCGGACGCATCGCCGGGAACAGGATCACGTCACGAATAGTGTGGCTGTTGGTGAACAGCATAACCATACGGTCGATACCAATACCCAGGCCTGCAGTTGGCGGCAGGCCGTGTTCCAGCGCGGTCACGTAGTCTTCGTCGAAGAACATCGCTTCGTCATCGCCTGCCGCTTTCGCATCAACCTGATCCTGGAAGCGCTGCGCCTGATCTTCTGCATCATTCAGCTCGCTAAAGCCGTTGCCGATTTCACGGCCGCCGATGAAGAATTCGAAGCGATCGGTAATTTCCGGATTCTCGTCATTACGACGCGCCAGCGGAGACACTTCTGCCGGGTATTCAGTGATGAAGGTCGGCTGAATCAGGTGTGCTTCTGCAACTTCTTCGAAGATCTCGGTCACGATGCGGCCCAGACCCCAGCTCTTCTCAACCTTGATACCGATGCTTTCCGCGATGGCTTTGGCAGAGTCGAAGTTATCCAGGTCGGCCATCTCGGTTTCCGGACGGTATTTCTTGATCGCTTCGCGCATGGTCAGCTTGACGAACGGCTTGCCGAAGTCGAAGACTTCTTCACCGTAAGGCACTTCAGTGGTGCCCAGAATGTCCTGCGCCAGAGTACGGAACAGGGATTCGGTCAGCTCGATCAGATCTTTATAATCCGCATACGCCATATAGAGTTCCATCATGGTGAACTCTGGGTTATGACGAACGGAGATACCTTCGTTACGGAAGTTACGGTTGATTTCGAACACGCGGTCGAAGCCACCGACCACCAGACGCTTCAGGTACAGTTCCGGCGCGATACGCAGGTACATGTCGAGGTCCAGGGCGTTGTGATGGGTGATGAACGGACGCGCAGACGCGCCGCCAGGGATCACCTGCATCATTGGGGTTTCCACTTCCATAAAGTCGCGGTTGACCATGAACTGGCGGATACCGGCCATGATCTGCGAGCGAATTTTGAAGGTCTTGCGGGAGTCATCGTTAGAGATGAGGTCCAGATAACGCTGGCGATAGCGCGCTTCCTGATCCTGCAGGCCGTGGAATTTGTCCGGCAGCGGGCGCAGGGCTTTGGTCAGCAGACGCAGCTCGGTGCAGTGGATAGAGAGTTCACCCGTTTTGGTTTTGAACAGCTTACCCTTCGCGCCCAGGATATCGCCCAGGTCCCACTTCTTGAACTGCTCGTTATAGATGCCTTCCGGCAGGTCGTCACGGGAGACGTACAGCTGAATGCGGCCGCCAACGTCCTGTAAGGTCACGAAGGAGGCTTTACCCATGATACGACGGGTCATCATACGGCCAGCCACAGACACTTCAACGTTCAGCGCTTCCAGCTCTTCGTTCTCTTTACCGTCGAAGTCTGCGTGCAGTTGGTCTGAGGTATGGTCACGACGAAAATCGTTCGGGAACGGCACGCCCTGCTCGCGCAGCGCTGCCAGCTTCTCGCGGCGGGTTTTCAGTTCGTTATTAAGATCGACTACCGCGTCAGCGCCCTGTGCTTGTTGTTCAGACATGTTGGTTCCTCATAACCCTGCTTTCAAACTTGCTTCGATAAATTGGTCCAGGCTGCCGTCCAGCACCGCCTGCGTGTTACGGGTTTCAACCCCGGTACGCAGGTCTTTGATGCGGGAGTCATCAAGGACGTAAGAACGGATCTGGCTGCCCCAGCCGATGTCAGACTTGTTGTCTTCCATCGCCTGTTTCTCAGCATTTTTCTTCTGCATTTCCAGCTCATAAAGCTTCGCTTTCATCTGCTTCATGGCCTGGTCTTTGTTCTTATGCTGGGAACGGTCGTTCTGGCACTGCGTAACCGTGTTGGTTGGAAGGTGGGTAATACGCACCGCCGATTCCGTACGGTTAACGTGCTGACCACCCGCACCGGATGCGCGGTAAACGTCGATTCGCAGATCGGCCGGGTTGATTTCGATATCGATATCGTCTTTCACTTCCGGGTAAACAAACGCGGAGCTGAAGGAGGTATGACGGCGGCCGCCTGAATCGAACGGGCTCTTACGTACCAGGCGATGAACGCCGGTTTCAGTACGCAGCCAGCCGTAGGCGTAATCACCAATAATCTTAATGGTGATGGATTTCAGACCCGCGACTTCACCTTCGGACTCTTCGATGATTTCGGTTTTGAAACCGCGCGCTTCTGCCCAACGCAAATACATACGCGCCAGCATGCTCGCCCAGTCCTGCGCTTCTGTACCGCCAGAACCGGCCTGAATATCGAGATAGCAGTCGGCGCTGTCGTATTCGCCAGAGAACATACGGCGGAATTCCAGCTGCGCCAGCTTCTCTTCCAGAACGTCGAGTTCTGCAACGGCTTCATTAAAGGTTTCTTCGTCTTCAGCTTCGACAGCAAGCTCCAGCAGACCAGAAACATCTTCCAGACCCTGCGCCATTTGATCCAGCGTATCAACGATGGCCTCAAGGGAGGAACGCTCTTTACCCAGCGCCTGTGCGCGTTCAGGTTCGTTCCAGACGTCCGGCTGTTCCAGCTCGGCGTTTACTTCTTCCAGACGCTCTTTCTTGGCATCGTAGTCAAAGATACCCCCTAAGAACGTCAGAGCGCTCCGTGAGGTCCTGAATGCGGTTTTTTACCGGATTAATTTCAAACATGGTCTGTTTTCTTTTATGAGCTTGTCAAAATGCGGTGATAAGAGCGGGATTGTACCGAATCCACGCCCTTTTTTGTAGCTTTACTGACGCTAAATTGGCCAGATATTGTCGATGATGATCTGAAGGGAGCGGTTACCGCGAAACTCGTTAATATCGAGCTTATAGGCCAGCTCAACTTCGCGCACGCCGTTGTCTGGCCAAACAGAGGTATCAACGTTGAAGGCGATGCCGTCCAGCAGCGGGCCGCCGCCAACCGGCTCAACCATCACTTTGAGATGACGTTCACCCACAATACGCTGCTGCAGCAGGCGGAAACGCCCGTCGAACAGCGGTTCCGGGAACATCTGCCCCCACGGCCCGGCGTCGCGCAGCATCTGCGCCACTTCCATGGTCATCTCAGCCGCGGATAACGGCCCGTCTGAAACCACCTCGCCCTGCAGAAGGGCCGGATCAATCCAGTCGGTCACCAGCTCGCCGAACAGACGCTGAAACTCGTCGAATTTTGCCTCTTCCAGCGATAAACCTGCCGCCATCGCGTGGCCGCCGAACTTAATCATCAGGTTCGGGTACAGCGTGTCGAGACGCTCCAGCGCATCGCGCATGTGCAGGCCCTGAATCGAGCGACCCGAGCCTTTCAGCGTGCCGTCGCCAGCCGGTGCAAAGGCAATCACCGGGCGGTGGAAGCGCTCTTTGATGCGCGAGGCCAGAATACCGACGACGCCCTGGTGCCACTCGGGATGATACATCGCCAGACCGCCCGGCAGCGTGTCGCCGCTGCGTTCGAGCTTCTCGCACAGGGTTAGCGCTTCGGCCTGCATTCCCTGCTCAATCTCTTTGCGGGTCTGGTTCAGCGCATCCAGCTCGTTGGCGAGCACGCGCGCTTCGCCGATGTTGTCGACCAGCAGGAGTGCAACACCGACGGACATATCGTCCAGCCTTCCGGCAGCGTTCAGACGCGGCCCGAGAGCAAAGCCTAAATCACTTGCCGCCAGCTTAAGCGGATCGCGATTGGCGATTTCGAGCAGCGCCTTAATGCCTGGACGACACTTGCCCGCACGGATACGGCTTAATCCCTGCCAGGTCAAAATACGGTTATTGGTGTCCAGCGGAACGACGTCCGCGACGGTGCCCAGCGCCACCAGGTCAAGGTATTCGGCCAGGTTCGGCACGGCAATACCGCGCGATTCGAACCAGCCTTTACCGTGCAGGTGCGTACGCAGCGCCAGCATCAGATAAAACGCCACGCCGACGCCCGCCAGCGATTTCGAGGGGAAATCACAGTCGCGCAGGTTCGGGTTAATGATGGCCTCAGCGGCAGGCAGGGTTTCCCCCGGGAGGTGGTGATCGGTGACCAGCACGGGGATCCCCAGCGCATGGGCATGATCGACCCCCGCATGGGAGGAGATCCCGTTGTCCACGGTCAGGATCATCTGCGCGCCGCGCGCATGCGCCTGATCGACCACTTCCGGGCTCAGCCCGTAGCCGTCTTCAAAACGGTTCGGCACCAGATAGGTGACGTTATTGCAGCCCAGCGCGCGCAGGCTGAGCACGCTCAGTGCGGTACTGGTTGCGCCGTCGGCGTCGAAATCACCCACTACCACAATCCGCGTCCCTTCACGGAACGCGTCGTAGAGCATCTCTGTCGCTTTTTCGACGCCGCTCAGCTGCTGCCAGGGCAGCATGCCTTTGACGCTACGTTCGAGATCGCTGGCCGTTCGCACGCCGCGGCTGGCATAGAGCCGCCGCAGCAGGGGGGAAAGATCGGCAGGTAAATCGGCATCTTCAACCGCTTCGCGGCGACGCAATTTTATCGGGGCTTTCACGCGAATTATTTACCAGCAGTCTGTTTCTGGTGCGCGTCGAGGAACTCTTTCATCTCTTTTGGCCCCTGATAGCCTGGCACCACATAGCCGTTGCTCAGCACGATAGCGGGCGTACCGGTTACGCCAAACTGCACGCCCAGCGCATAGTGGTTCGCAATATCGATATCACAGGAAGCGGGCTTAACGCCTTTGCCGTTCATCGCATCATCGAAGGCTTTGTTGCGGTCTTTCGCACACCAGATAGCCTTCATGTCTTGTTCTGGCTGGCTCTGCACGCCCGCGCGCGGGAAGGCCAGGTAGCGCACGGTGATGCCCAGCGCATTGTAGTCTTTCATCTCTTCATGCAGCTTGTGGCAGTAGCCGCAGGTGATGTCGGTGAAGACGGTAATGACGTGCTTTTCCTGCGCCGCTTTGTAGACAATCATCTCTTTTTCGAGCGCGTTCAGGTTTTTCATCAGCAGCTGGTTAGTTACGTTAACCGGCTGTGCGCCGCTTACGTCGTACATCGGCCCCTGAATGATGTGCTTCCCGTCTTCGGTCACGTACAGCACGCCGCTGTTGGTCAAGACGGTTTTCATGCCGGCGACGGGCGCGGGCTGAATGTCGCTGCTCGAGACGCCGAGCTTGGTCAGAGACTGTTTAATGGCTGCATCATCTGCATGGGCAAAACCGGTAAACGAAGCTGCCAGCAGGGTGAACAGCGCAAAAGACTTTTTCATATATGATCCTGTTACAATTCGTCGGCACTCACGCGCGAGGGTGGTGCTGTTGGTGTAGCTGCCGCAGGCGTTCCGTCGCGACATGGGTGTAAATTTGCGTCGTTGAAAGATCGCTGTGCCCCAGCAGCATCTGCACCACGCGTAAATCCGCGCCGTGGTTCAACAGATGCGTCGCGAAGGCGTGACGCAAAACGTGCGGCGACAGCTTTTCACTGTCTATTCCTGCCAGTGTGGCGTAATGCTTGATGCGATGCCAGAACGTTTGTCGCGTCATCTGCTGCGCGCGCTGGCTCGGGAACAGCACATCAATAGACACGCCGTTCAGCAGCCACGGTCGGCCATGCTCCAGATACGTCTCCAGCCAGTACACCGCCTCTTCACCCAGCGGCACCAGCCGTTCTTTGTTCCCTTTACCGATGACGCGCACCACGCCCTGACGCAGGCTAATGTCGCTCATCGTCAGGCCGACCAGTTCAGAAACACGTAAACCGGTAGCATACAATAGTTCAAGCATCGCTTTATCGCGTAACTCCAGCGGCACGTCAACAGCGGGCGACTGTAATAATCTCTCAACCTGTGCTTCGCTGAGATCTTTCGGCAGCCGCTGCGGGAGTTTAGGCGAGGCCAGCAGGGCGCTGGGATCGTCCGCACGGATCTTTTCGCGATAGAGGTGCTGGAACAGGCGACGCATTGCGCTCAAGAGGCGTGCGGAGCTGGTCGCCTTATAGCCGCCCTCCATCCGCTCACCCAGCAGGGCCTGCAGGTCGTCACGTTGGGCGCTCTCAAGCGTCAGTTCCCGGTGCGCCAGCCACTCCACCAGCATGGTGAGGTCACGTCGATAGGCACTGAGCGTGTTCTCGGCCAGGTTTTTCTCCAGCCACAGCGCGTCAAGAAACTGTTCGATGAGTGCGAGATCCTTTTCCACTTCAGCCCCTTTGGTTCTGCAATCCGGGCATTATGCCTGAATGCCATCGGTTTCTGGTACACTACGCGCAATGTCATAGCAAGAATTGAGAACGTTACGCGATGAATATTGGTCTTTTCTATGGTTCCAGCACCTGCTACACCGAAATGGCGGCGGAAAAAATTCGCGACATCATCGGCCCCGAGCTGGTGACGTTGCATAACCTGAAAGATGATGCGCTCACGCTGATGGAGGAGTACGACGTGCTTATCCTCGGCATCCCAACATGGGACTTTGGTGAGATTCAGGAAGACTGGGAAGCCATCTGGGATCGGCTCGATACCCTCAACCTCGACGGCAAAATCATTGCGATGTACGGCATGGGCGACCAGCTAGGCTACGGCGAGTGGTTCCTGGACGCACTCGGCATGCTGCACGACAAACTGGCACCAAAGGGCGCGACGTTTATTGGCTACTGGCCTACGGAAGGCTATGAGTTTACGAGCAAAAAACCGATTATTGCTGACGGCCAGCTGTTTGTTGGGCTCGCGCTGGATGAAACCAACCAGTACGATCTCAGCGATGAGCGTCTGGAAAACTGGTGCGAGCAGATACTGGGCGAGATGGCAGAGAAGTTCAGCTGACGCGAACTTAGTCCTGCGTCGGTTGCTGCAATATCATCCGGCGCAGTTCACGCCATTCGGCCGCATCCATACTGTCGGCAGCCAGCCACAGGTGCTGGCGGCGGCCTCCCTCAAGCTGACGCAACCTTAGCATCATACCGGCGCTCAGCATCCACGGCGTGCCGATAATTTCCCACTCTTTTCCCTGCCAGCGCAAACGCGAATCCATCAGCAGTTTGATTTCACCCTGACGGGCATTGATCCGGCGCTGGCTGCGCACGCTGTCAAAGACCACAAACGACAGCAGCAGTAGCCACAGCGGCGTGTAGCTAAGCGGCCACGGCATCAGTAAAACAAAGGCCGCGACCAGGCCGTGGAGCAATAAAGACATCCACTGCGAGCGCCATGAAACGCGAAGATCAGATTGCCACAGGACCACGTTCCCGATTCCGTGTTTGAATTAATTGCACCATCCGTTGCAACTCGGTGTCGGCGGGCTTGCCGTGGTTCATCAGCCAGTTGAATAAATCAGGATCGTCAGACTCTAGCAGGCGAACAAACAGACGCTTATCGTCATCGCTTAAGCTGTCATACTCATATTCGAAGAAAGGCATGATGGAGATATCAAGTTCACGCATGCCGCGACGGCACGCCCAGTGAATACGGGCCTTGTTGTTAATATCCATGTTCTGTTTCCTGCATTACGTTTGGCACAGTCGGTATCCCGTTCAGTGTTCTTTATTCTCTCGGGAACAGTAGCTAGTGTAACGTGTTTTTGACCGTTTCTTTACTGGAATATTGCGAACGTCGAGTAGGCTTCCAGAATAATCCCTACAAAGACAGAGGATTACACATTTTTGCGTGGCGCTACGCAGAAGTAGCCTATGGCACAAATGGCCTGCTGAAAGCGCTTGCAATGAATACAGTCTCTTTTACCATTAGGTATTATCAAAGCGTTAAGCAATTCAGGACATCACTATGGCTTTTACTCCATTTTCTCCTCGCCAGCCCGCCGCCTCTGCGCGTCTGCCGCTGACGCTGATTACTCTTGATGACTGGGCGCTGGCGACGCTCACCGGTGCCGATGCCGAAAAATACCTGCAAGGCCAGGTGACGGCCGACGTCGCCCAGTTGACTGAACACCAGCATCTGCTGGCTGCCCACTGCGACCCAAAAGGTAAAATGTGGAGCAACCTGCGCGTGTTCCGCCGTCAGGACGGCTTTGCCTATATTGAACGCCGCAGCCTGCGTGACGCCCAGCTCGCTGAACTGAAAAAGTACGCGGTCTTCTCTAAGGTCACTATTGCCCCAGACGACGAACACGTTCTGCTGGGCGTCGCGGGCTTCCAGGCACGTGCTGCGCTGAAAAACCTCTTTGTTGAACTGCCGGATGCGGAAAAACAGGTCGTCAGCGAAGGCGCTACCTCTATTCTGTGGTTTGAACACCCGGCTGAGCGTTTCCTGCTGGTGACGGATGTGGCAACGGCTGAACGCATCACCGAGGCGCTGCGCGGTGAAGCGCAGCTGAATAACAGCCAGCAGTGGCTGGCGCTGAACATTGAAGCGGGTTTACCGGTGATCGACGCGGCAAACAGCGCGCAGTTTATTCCGCAGGCCACGAACCTGCAGGCGCTGGGCGGTATCAGCTTTAAGAAAGGCTGCTACACCGGCCAGGAGATGGTCGCTCGTGCGAAATTCCGCGGTGCAAACAAGCGCGCCCTGTGGACGCTGGCAGGACACGCTAGCCGTGTACCGGAAGCGGGTGAAGATCTCGAGCTGAAGATGGGTGAAAACTGGCGCCGTACCGGCACCGTGCTAGCCGCCGTGCAGCTGGATGATGGTCGCGTGCTGGTTCAGGTGGTGATGAATAACGATATGGAAGCCGACAGCGTGTTCCGCGTGCGTGACGATGCGAATACGTTGAGCATCGAGCCGCTGCCTTATTCACTGGAAGAATAAATGTGCTGCCTGTATCGCCCGGTGGCGCTGCGCTTACCGGGCCTACGGGTTGGGTGTTCCCCCTCTCCCTGGCACTGCGCTTACCGGGCTACGGGATAGGTGTTCCCCCTCTCCCTGGCACTGCGCTTACCGGGCTACGGGTTAGGTGTTCCCCCTCTCCCTGTGGGAGAGGGCCGGGGTGAGGGCATCAGCCCCCACGGTAGCAAAAACCTACACCTGCCCTACATACAAATAAATTGCCAGGAAATGGCACACGCTGCCGCCCAGCACGAAGCCGTGCCAGATAGCATGGTTGTACGGAATACGCTTGCAGACGTAGAAAATCACACCCAGCGAGTAGACCACGCCGCCCACCGCCAGAAGGGTTACGCCCCCCACAGCCAGCTTTATCGCCAGCTGATAGACCACAATCAGCGACAGCCAGCCCATCGTCAGATAGGTCACCAGCGACAGTATTTTGAACCGGTGCGCAATGGTCAGCTTAAACAGGATCCCCAGCAGCGCCAGGCTCCAGATGACGATCATCAGGCCACGGGACAGCGGCGAGTTTAATCCCACCAACAAGAACGGGGTGTAGGTGCCCGCGATCAGAAGATAGATGGCGCAGTGGTCGAATTTCTTGAGCCAGGTTTTGGCCCGTTGATGCGGGACCGCGTGATACAGCGTGGAGGCCAGGAACAGCAGGATCATACTCCCGCCGTACAGGCTGTAGCTGGTTATCGCCATCGCGCTGGCGTTGGTGTCCACCGCCTGAACCAGCAGCAACACTAAACCGACTATCCCAAAAACCAGGCCGATGCCGTGGCTGATGCTGTTGGCGACTTCCTCTGCCAGCGAATATCCCTGTGCGATTAATGGCTTTTTCACCATAGGTAACTCCGGGAAAACTAAAGATGATTATTCATCGTATGGCTATGCTAACTGAGAATGATTCCAGTGAACACCTGTTCGCTAAAATAAAATTAAATCTAACAATTCTAATTTACAATCAGTTAGTTACATTTTCATTTCAGCTAACACGCGTTCATTATTTTATTAAATACATTTAAAATCAATCACATAAAATTGGTTCTGATGAGGGTAGATTTCCGCAATCACGCTTTTGAGCGTCTCCAGGGTCATGTTCTCCTGCTCCGCGTGTTTTTCCGTGAGCGTATCCAGCGTAACGGTTGAGGTACCGGTTACTTCAATGGTGCAAAAGTAGCCGTCATCCTCATAGCGCCCGACGCGCAGCACGTCGCCCTTCTTAAAATGGGATTCGCTTTCGTCGCGAATGGTGATGGTTTTACGCCCGGCCAGAATGTCATCCTGAAAGCGTTGAAAAAAAGTGATGTCGTTAGGCTGCATGTTATTATTCCCTGAAGAAAGTCTGATGAGTGAGTGTAGCCACAGTGAGCATGTTCTCCCATTCCGCCATTGCCGGTCTCAATAACCTTGAGATGATGGTCTACAACTATGTCATCAAGAACCGTGACAAAGTAACGTACATGACCATCCGCGAGCTGGCGGATGCGGCTGGCGTCTCAACCACCACGATCCTGCGCTTCTGCCGCAAGCTCAACTGCGAGGGCTACTCTGAATTTCGCGTGCGCTTTAAGCTCTATTTAGAGCAGAATGAACCCCAGCAGGCAAATTTCGGTGCCAGTGAAATTATCAGCTTTTTCAAAAGCGTTAACAATGAAGAGTTCGATGCGTTACTGGATGACGCGGTAGATATTATTTTATCCTCCGAGCGAATTATATTCGTCGGGGCGGGCACCTCCGGCTCGCTGGCGAAATATGGCGCACGCTTCTTTTCAAATATTGGGAAATTCAGCAACCATATCGACGATCCTTATTTCCCGGTCACCAATGATATGGCTAAAAATGCGCTGGCTATTGTACTTTCCGTTTCCGGGGAGACCGAAGAGATCTTACGCTTCGCCAGCCAGTTCAGCCTGCACCGCTGTAAAGTGCTCTCCATCACCAGCCACGAGCACTCACGTCTGGCAAAGCTGGCCGACTTTAACCTCTCCTGGCACGTTCCCCAGACGCGTATCGGTGGTGTGTACGATATTACTACCCAAATCCCCGTCATTTATATTCTGGAATCATTGGGGCGTAAGCTGGCGAGGAAATTAACGGAATAAAACACCCTGTTTTTTTGATGTGACAAATCACATTTCGCGTTAATTGTTATATCGTGACATTTAAATACGCTTTGCTAGACTCGATTTCAATGAGTCCTGAATTGAGAATAGCAAAGATGAAAAAACTCACCTTACCGAAAGATTTTTTATGGGGCGGCGCGGTTGCGGCTCACCAGGTTGAAGGCGGCTGGAACAAAGGCGGCAAAGGGCCAAGCATTTGCGACGTGCTGACCGGCGGCGCGCACGGCGTGCCGCGTGAAATCACCCAGGAAGTCATCGACGGAAAATACTACCCGAACCACGAAGCCGTCGACTTCCACGGCCGCTACAAAGAAGACATCAAGCTGTTTGCCGAGATGGGCTTCAAGTGCTTCCGTACCTCCATTGCCTGGACGCGCATCTTCCCGAAAGGCGACGAAGCCCAGCCGAACGAAGAAGGGCTGCAGTTCTACGACGACATGTTTGACGAGCTGCTGAAGTACAACATCGAGCCGGTGATCACCCTCTCCCACTTTGAAATGCCGCTGCACCTGGTGCAGGAATACGGCGGCTGGACCAACCGTAAGGTGGTTGATTTCTTTGTGCGCTTCTCTGAAGTCGTGTTTGAGCGCTACAAAAATAAGGTCAAATACTGGATGACCTTCAACGAAATCAACAACCAGCGTAACTGGCGTGCGCCGCTGTTCGGCTACTGCTGCTCCGGCGTAGTTTACACCGAGCACGACAACCCGGAAGAGACCATGTATCAGGTGCTGCACCACCAGTTCGTGGCCAGCGCGCTGGCGGTGAAAGCCGCACGCCGCATTAATCCGGAGATGAAAGTGGGCTGCATGCTGGCCATGGTTGCTCTCTATCCGTTCTCCTGCAAACCTGAAGACGTGATGTTCGCTCAGGAATCCATGCGCGAGCGCTATGTCTTTACCGACGTCCAGCTGCGCGGCTACTACCCGTCCTACGTGCTGAACGAGTGGGAGCGCCGCGGTTTCTCCATCAGGATGGAAGCTGGCGATGAGCAGGTCCTGCGTGAAGGGACCTGCGACTACTTAGGCTTCAGCTACTACATGACCAACGCGGTTAAGGCGGAAGGCGGTACCGGGGACGCGATTTCCGGTTTCGAAGGCAGCGTGCCGAACCCGCACGTGAAGGCCTCCGACTGGGGCTGGCAGATTGACCCGGTGGGCCTGCGCTATGCCCTGTGTGAACTGTATGAGCGTTATCAGAAGCCGCTGTTTATCGTGGAGAACGGTTTCGGCGCTTACGATAAAGTGGAAGAGGACGGCAGCATCAACGATGACTACCGCATCGACTACCTGCGCGCACACGTGGAAGAGATGATCAAAGCGGTCACCTACGACGGCGTTGACCTGATGGGCTACACCCCGTGGGGCTGTATCGACTGCGTCTCCTTCACCACCGGCCAGTACAGCAAGCGCTATGGTTTTATCTACGTGAACAAGCACGACGACGGCACGGGCGATATGTCCCGTTCCCGTAAGAAGAGCTTTGACTGGTACAAAACTGTTATCGCCAGCAACGGCGAAACGCTGTAATACATCGCCCTCTCCTCGCACAGGAGAGGGTAAACCTCTTATCTCCCAGACACTTCTTTACAGCTTAAGCGTTGCCAAAAAGCCTGCGCCCTATAAGATAAGCCTCGTGAATAATTGAGGCGAACATGATTAAGCGACAACGCAACGCTATCCTGCTGGTAGCCCTGGCCTGTCTGGTGGTGATGATATGCACCACTCAGCGAATGGCCGGGATGCATGCGCTCGTCATCAATCTCACCGCCACAAGCCAGTCCGTCCAGCAGGGCCAGGAGAGCGCAGAGGCGCCGGTTACGCCGTGCGAGCTTAGCGCCAAATCGCTGATGGCGGTTCCCCCGGTGCTGTTTGAAAGTGCACTCTTCGCCGTTACTCTGCTGCTGGCGCTGCTGGCCGCTAATCCGCCACGCCGCGAACGGCTGTGGCCTCCCCGCGTGATATCCCCGCCCCGACTACGGGTGCATCTGCGTCTCTGCGTCTTCCGTGAGTGAGTTTTGGCCTGATACACCAGGTTAATTCATCATTTACGGAGAAAATATATGTTTACTGTATTCAGGCGACTGCTGGTCTGCCTGCTTTGGCTCTGGCTGCCCCTCAGCCAGGCCGCCGACAGCGGCTGGCTGCGCGCTGCCGATAATCAGCACGCCAGCGTCAGGCTGCGCGCTCAGCCTGACAATAATGGCGAAACCCGCCTGCTGCTGGATGTCGCCCTTGAAAAAGGCTGGAAAACCTACTGGCGCTCGCCGGGCGAGGGCGGGATTGCGCCCGCGATTCGCTGGCATCAGCCGATGGAGGCGACCTGGCGCTGGCCGACTCCCGAGCGTTTTGACGTAGCGGGTATCACCACGCAGGGATATCACGGCGACGTCAGTTTTCCGATTACCCTGCGCGGCAAGGTCCCTGAACGTCTTGACGGCGTCCTGACGCTCTCTACCTGCAGCAACGTCTGCGTGCTGACCGACTACCCGTTCTCGCTGGATCTGACGTCCAGCACGGGCGGCGACTTTGATTACGCTTACGGCCGGGCGATGGGCACGCTGCCGCTCAGCAGCGGATTAACGTCATCGATCAGCGCCCGCTACGCCTCTGGCAAGCTCACCGTTACCGCGCAGCGTGACGCAGGCTGGCAGGAGCCGTCGCTGTTTATCGACGGCATGGACGATGTCGATTTTGGCAAACCCGCTTTTTCCGTGCGCGACGGATCGCTTGTTGCCACCGTGCCGGTGACGGACAGCTGGGGCGAAGCCGCGCCCAACCTCAGCGGAAAGCAGCTGTCGCTGGTCCTGGCGGACAGCGGCCAGGCGCAGGAGTCCAGCCTGGCTATCGGACAGAGCGCTCCCGCGCCCGCGTTCTCGTTAGGCTGGGTGCTGCTGATGGCGCTGGCGGGCGGCCTGATCCTCAACGTCATGCCCTGCGTGCTGCCCGTGCTGGCCATGAAGCTCGGCACGCTGATGCAAACCGAACGGCAGGCGCGCGGCCAGGTACGCCGGCAGTTCCTTGCGTCGGTATCAGGGATTGTGGCCTCATTCCTCGCGCTGGCGCTGATGATGACGGTGCTGCGTTTAGGCAATCAGGCGCTCGGCTGGGGGATCCAGTTCCAGAACCCGTGGTTTATTGGCGCGATGGCGCTGGTAATGGTGCTGTTCAGCGCCAGCCTGCTGGGGTTATTTGAGATCCGTCTCCCTTCCGGTACCAGCACGTTCCTCGCCACGCGCGGCGGAAACGGGCTTGCAGGTCATTTCTGGCAGGGCGCCTTTGCCACGCTGCTCGCGACGCCCTGCACCGCGCCGTTTCTCGGTACGGCCGTGTCGGTGGCGCTGGCAGCGCCGCTTCCTCTGCTGTGGGGCATCTTCTTTGCGATGGGTATCGGCATGAGCCTGCCGTGGCTGCTGGTTGCGGCATGGCCGGGGCTGGCGCAGAAATTGCCGCGTCCGGGACGCTGGATGAACGTTGTGCGGATCGCTCTCGGCCTGATGATGCTCGGCTCGTCCCTGTGGCTGCTGAGCCTGCTGGGGGTGCACATCGGTACGCTGCCCGTCCTTACGCTGGGGGTGATGCTGATCCTCGCTCTGCTGCTGGTCACCGCCTGGCGCTACCGCTGGCAGACGGCACTGTGCGCCGGAGCGTTAGCCCTTGTTGCGGCAGGCGCCGTCGCGTTTGTTACCGCTTCCGGTGGGGAGAACTCCCGTCACGATCGGGTGAACTGGCAGCCGCTCAGCGAGCAGGCTATTGCCGACGCGCTAGCGAGCAACAAGCGGGTCTTCGTCGACGTCACCGCCGACTGGTGCGTGACCTGTAAAGCCAATAAATACAACGTGCTGCTGCGCGACGACGTGCGGGATGCGCTTTCCGCACCGGATGTCGTTGCCCTGCGCGGAGACTGGAGCCGTCCCTCCGCCACGATTAGCCAGTTTTTAACCACGCGCGGCAGCGCCGCCGTACCGTTTAACCAGATTTACGGACCGGGACTGCCGCAGGGCCACGTGCTGCCTGCACTATTAAGCCGCGACGCGGTGTTAACCGCCCTGTCCGATGCGAAAGGAAAATAACATGCGAGCTTTCATTGCCTTACTGCTGCTGTCGTTATCAACGTTCAGCGTCGCTGCGCCGTCAGATCAATCATCAAATGACCAGCTGGCAGAACTGCTGTTTAACGACCCCAACAGCCCGCGAACCGGCGCCAAAGCGCCGAAGCTGACCATCGTCTCCTTCACGGACTACAACTGCCCCTACTGCAAGCAGTTCGACCCGATGCTGGAGAAAATCGTGCAGGAGAACCCGGACGTACAGCTCATCGTTAAGCTGCTGCCGTTCAAGGGGCAAAGCTCGGTGAATGCCGCCAAAGCGGCGCTCTCAACGTGGCGTCAACAGCCCGATAAGTTCTGGCCGCTGCATCAGCGGCTGATGATGAAAAAGGGGTATCACGATGACGCCAGCATCGCGGCGGCGCAGGCGAAGACCGCTACGGACAGCATCAGAACGGATGAAAAAACCATGGACTCGCTGAAGATGAACCTGCTCCTGTCTCAGGTGCTGAATATTCAGGGCACCCCAGCGACCATTATTGGCGACCAGATGGTGGCGGGTGCCATTCCTTATGACGATCTGGAGGGGCTGGTGAAAGAACAGCTGGCGCAAGCTCGTGGCAAATAAAGCGATGCGCCTGGTGCGCGAGTTGGCCCTGTGGCTGCTGATTGGCGTTGTTGTCAGCGTGGCGGTAGATTATTTCCGCCAGCCCGCGCTGCCGCAGAATTTCTCTGCGACATCGCTGCATACCCTGGACGGTCAGCCCGTCGATCTCACCGCCATGAGCAAGGAACGCCCGCTGCTGGTCTACGTCTGGGCTACCTGGTGCGGCGTGTGTCGTTACACCACGCCCTCCGTAGCGGCACTTGCCGCAGAGGGCGGCAACGTGCTGTCGGTTGCGCTGCGCTCGGGCGATGACGCCACGCTGGAAAGATGGCTGGCGAAGAAGAAAATGGCGCTGCCGACGGTCAACGACGCCAGCGGCGATCTGGCGCGCCGGTGGGACGTTCAGGTCACGCCGACGTTGGTGACAATCTCTCACGGCGAGGTGAAGTCGATCACCACCGGCTGGACCAGCGCCTGGGGTATGCGCCTGCGGCTGTGGCTGCCGTCCTGGTAGTTACTTGCCGCCCGCAAGCTCGAGGAAGCTGCCGGTCACGTAGGAGGCTTTGTCGCTCAGCAGCCAGGTAATGGCCTGAGCGACCTCCTCCGGCTGGCCGCCACGCTGCATCGGCAGCATCGCCTTCACCCGATCCACGCGCCCCGGCTCGCCGCCGGAGGCGTGAATATCGGTATAAATCAGCCCGGGACGCACGCAGTTGACGCGAATGCCCTGGGCTGCCACTTCCAGCGCCAGGCCTGTCGTCAGCGAGTCAACTGCCCCCTTGGAGGCGGCGTAATCGACATACTCACCCGGAGCGCCCAGCCGTGACGCTGCCGAGGAGACGTTCACGATGGCACCGCCCTTGCCGCCGTGCTTATGCGACATGCGTTTTACCGCCTCGCGACAGCAGAGAAAATAGCCCGTAACGTTGGTCGCCAGCACGCGGTTGATGCGTTCGGCTGAAAGACTTTCGATGGTGGACTGCTCAAACAGAATACCCGCGTTGTTCACCAGCGCCATCAGCGGCTCGCCTTCGCGATCGATGCTGTCGAACATCGCCATCACCTGCGCTTCATCGCTGATATCCGCGCGCACGGCAAAGGCTTTACCGCCCGCCGCCACGATGTGGTTGATCACCTCCGTCGCGGCCGTGATGTTGTGGTGAAAGTTTACCGCCACGGTGTAGCCTTCGCCTGCCAGCTGCAGCGCGGTCGCTTTACCGATGCCCCGGCTGGCGCCGGTGACCAGTGCAATTGCCATTGTCTTCTCCCAATAAAAAAGCCGGGTGGCGGCTTCGCCTTACCCGGCCTACAACATAGCTTATGACAGCGGATGATTACTGATATTCGCTCATCGGCACGCAGGAGCAGAACAGATTACGGTCACCGTAGACGTCATCAAGACGCTTCACGGTCGGCCAGTATTTGTTTGCCACGCCTGCCGGGAACACCGCCAGCTCGCGGGAATAACCGTGATTCCACTCCGCCACCATCTCGTGCTGGGTATGCGGGGCGTTAACCAGCGGGTTATCTTCCAGCGTCCACTCGCCGTCCTGCACGCGGTCGATCTCCATGCGGATGGCCAGCATCGCGTCGATAAAGCGATCCAGCTCGGCTTTGCTCTCAGATTCCGTTGGCTCAACCATCAGCGTACCCGCCACCGGGAAGGACATGGTTGGCGCGTGGAAGCCGTAGTCGATCAGACGCTTGGCGATATCCAGCTCGCTGATGCCGGTCTGCTCTTTCAGCGGACGAATATCCAGAATACACTCGTGCGCCACGCGACCGTCACGGCCGGTGTAGAGCACCGGGAAGGCGGATTTCAGGCGAGTCGCAATGTAGTTGGCGTTGAGGATCGCCACCTGGCTCGCCTGCTTCAGCCCTTCCGCGCCCATCATGCGGATGTACATCCAGCTGATTGGCAGGATAGAGGCGCTACCAAACGGTGCCGCAGAGACCGCGCCCTGGCGGGTCAGCATGCCTTCAATCTGCACCACGCTGTGGCCCGGCACAAACGGGGCCAGGTGCGCTTTCACGCCGATTGGGCCCATGCCCGGGCCGCCACCGCCGTGCGGAATGCAGAAGGTTTTATGCAGGTTCAGGTGCGACACGTCCGCGCCGATAAAGCCCGGAGAGGTAATGCCCACCTGGGCGTTCATGTTTGCGCCGTCGAGGTAAACCTGACCGCCAAACTGGTGCACCACTTCGCATACTTCACGGATGGTCTCTTCGTACACGCCGTGAGTTGACGGGTAGGTCACCATGATGCAGGAAAGCTTGTCGCCCGCCTGTTCGGCTTTTGCACGCAGGTCGGCCAGGTCGATGTTACCGTTTTTATCGCAAGCAACCACCACAACTTCCATCCCCGCCATCTGCGCAGAGGCCGGGTTGGTGCCGTGGGCGGAGCTTGGGATCAGGCAGATATCACGGTGACCTTCGCTGCGGCTTTCATGATAGTGACGGATCGCCAGCAGGCCCGCGTATTCACCCTGCGCGCCGGAGTTCGGCTGCATGCAGAGCGCGTCGTAGCCGGTCAGCTTCACCAGCCAGTCGGAGAGCTGGTTGATCATCAGATGATACCCTTCCGCCTGCTCGGCCGGGCAGAACGGGTGTAGCTCGGAGAACTCCGGCCAGGTAATTGGGATCATCTCTGCCGCGGCGTTCAGCTTCATGGTGCAGGAGCCCAGCGGGATCATCGCCTGGTTCAGCGCCAAATCTTTGCGCTCCAGAGAGTGCATATAGCGCATCATCTCGGTTTCGCTGTGATAGCGGTTGAAGACCGGGTGCGCCAGGATCGCGTCATCACGCAGCATGCTTGCCGGAATAGAACGGCTGTCATGCGCCACGTCTTTATCCAGCGCATCGACGTCCAGACCGTGCGCATCGCCCAGCAGCACGTTGAACAGATTCAGGATATCGTCGCGGGTTGTGCTTTCGTCCAGCGTAATGCCTACAGCGTTGTGGATATCGCTGCGCAGGTTGATCTCTGCAGTGTTCGCACGCGCCAGCACGGCGGCTTTGTCCGCTACGTCTACGCACAGGGTGTCAAAATAGTGTTCATGACGCAGCTTCAGGCCATTTTTCTGCAGGCCGCAGGCCAGAATATCCGCCAGACGGTGAATACGGTTGGCGATGCGCTTCAGTCCGGCCGGGCCGTGGAACACGGCGTACAGGCTGGCGATGTTGGCCAGCAGCACCTGCGAGGTACAGATGTTGGAGTTCGCTTTCTCGCGGCGGATATGCTGCTCGCGAGTCTGCATCGCCATGCGCAGCGCGGTGTTACCGGCAGCATCTTTTGAGACGCCGATAATACGGCCAGGCATGGAGCGTTTGAATTCATCTTTCGCGCCGAAGAACGCCGCGTGCGGGCCGCCGTAGCCCATCGGCACACCGAAGCGCTGCGCAGAGCCGAAGACGATATCCGCACCCTGTTTGCCCGGTGCCGTCAGCAGCACCAGCGCCATAAAATCAGCGGCAACGCTAACGATGACCTTGCGGGATTTCAGCTCGGCAATCAGCGCGCTGTAGTCGTGCACTTCACCTGTGGTGCCGACCTGCTGCAGCAGCACGCCGAAGACGTCCTGGTGATCCAGCACTTTGTCAGCATCGTCAACAATCACGTCGAAGCCGAAGGTTTCCGCGCGGGTGCGCACCACGTCCAGCGTCTGGGGATGCACGTCCGACGCCACGAAGAAGCGGTTGGCATTTTTCAGCTTGCTCACGCGTTTGGCCATCGCCATTGCTTCGGCGGCGGCGGTCGCTTCATCCAGCAGCGAAGCGGAGGCGATATCCATCCCGGTCAGATCCAGCGTCACCTGCTGGAAGTTCAGCAGCGCTTCCAGACGGCCCTGAGACACTTCTGGCTGATACGGGGTGTAAGCGGTGTACCAGCCCGGGTTTTCCAGCATATTGCGCAGGATAACCGGCGGCAGCTGCACGTTGGTGTAGCCCATGCCAATGTAAGACTTATAGCGCTTGTTGAGGCCGGCGATGGCCTTCAGCTCCGCCAGCGCGGCGAACTCCGTGGTGGCTTCACCCACCTGCGGCGGCGTATCAAGCTGGATGTCTTTTGGCACGATCTGGCCGATCAGTGCGTTTAATGAATCCGCGCCAACTGTTTTCAGCATCTCCTGCTGTTGCTGAGCATCCGGCCCAATGTGACGTTCAATGAAGGCGCCACGGTTTTCAAGCTGGCTTAAAGTCTGTGTCATGAGCGATGGTTCCTGAAACATGCAGTGAATTTAAGTTCCCTCTCCCTCTGGGAGAGGGTTAGGGTGAGGGGAAGACTGGCACCCTCACCCCTTCCCTCTCCCAGAGGGAGAGGGGGATAAACAATTACTCGTCTTCTAACAATGCTTCGTACGCGGTCGCATCCAGCAGCGCGGCAACCTGCGCTTCATCGCTGGCTTTAATTTTGAAGATCCAGCCGCCTTCATACGGCTCGCTGTTCACCAGCTCCGGTGAATCGCTCAGCGCGTCATTCACGGCAACGATTTCGCCGCTTACCGGGGCATAAATGTCAGAAGCCGCTTTTACGGACTCGGCTACCGCACAGTCGTCGCCTGCGCCGACGGTTGCGCCCACTTCTGGCAGGTCAACAAACACCATGTCGCCCAGCAGCTCCTGCGCGTGCTCGGTGATCCCGACGGTGTAAGTGCCGTCCGCCTCTTTGCGCAGCCACTCGTGTTCTTTGCTGTATTTCAGTTCTGCTGGCACATTGCTCATTGAAGTTCTCCTGATAAAAAGAATTAGGCGACCGGCTTACCGGCGCGAACAAAAATCGGTTTGGTCACGTTGACCGGCATTTCACGGTTGCGAATTTGCACCACCGCCGTTTCGCCAATGCCCGCCGGAACGCGTGCCAGGGCAATACTGTAGCCGAGCGTCGGGGAGAAGGTTCCGCTGGTGATCACACCTTCGCGATGGTTGCCATCGGCATCGGTGAAGCGCACCGGCAGCTCGCCGCGCAGTACGCCTTTTTCCTTCATCACCAGGCCAACCAGCTGTTCAGTACCCTTCTCACGCTGCATTTCCAGCGCTTCACGGCCAATAAAGTCGCGGTCAGCCGGTTCCCATGCGATGGTCCAGCCCATGTTGGCCGCCAGCGGGGAGACGCCTTCGTCCATCTCCTGACCGTAAAGGTTCATGCCCGCTTCCAGACGCAGCGTATCGCGCGCGCCCAGACCCGCTGGCTTCACGCCCGCTTCTACCAGCGCGCGCCAGAAATCAGCGGCTTTCTCGTTCGGCATCGCAATTTCATAGCCCGCCTCACCGGTATAGCCGGTGGTAGCGATAAACAGATCGCCCGCCTGCACGCCGAAGAACGGCTTCATGCCCTCGGTGGCTTTGCGCTGCTCGTCATTAAACAGAGATGCGGCTTTCGCCTGCGCGTTTGGCCCCTGCACGGCGATCAGCGACAGATCGTCGCGGACGGTGATATCGATGGCGTAAGGTTCGGCGTGTTGGGTGATCCAGGAGAGGTCTTTTTCGCGGGTGGCGGAGTTTACAACGAGGCGGAAGAAATCTTCAGTGAAGTAATAGACGATAAGGTCATCAATCACGCCGCCGGAGGCATTGAGCATGCCGGTATAGAGCGCTTTTCCCGGCGTCTTCAGTTTGGCGACGTCGTTTGCCAGCAGATAACGCAAAAACTCCCGGGTGCGGCTACCGCGCAGATCGACAATCGTCATGTGGGACACGTCGAACATACCGGCATCGGTGCGCACCGCGTGGTGCTCATCAATCTGCGAGCCGTAGTGCAGCGGCATCATCCAGCCGTGGAAGTCCACCATGCGGGCGCCGCATAACACGTGTTGTTCGTACAAAGGAGTCTGTTGAGCCATCTTGTCCTCGTTGAAAAATTCACCGTGAAACCCGGTGTCGGCCCCGTTTCCTGGCGCCGACGCAAACGTTCTCTTTTACCTGAACTTACCACCGAACCCGGCGGTTAACCATAAGGTAAAGCGGGTCATCACATTAGCTTATGACCAAAAAACGCTGAAAAGCCTACAGAGTTATTCACTGGGAAAATGCGATTAAACCCGCATAAAATTAACAATGATCTAACAGGATTTAGCACATGGTGATATTTCGTGCGGAAAAATGGGCTGAATTTCCTCACAGCGATAAACGCGACATTAGATTATCTAATGCGAAAAACAGCGTGGAATTAGAATATTTCAAACGAGGGAATTTACCCGGCGCAGAGGCCGGGAAATTATAGTGTGACGGGGGTCAATATTATTTAAGCCAGTCCGGCAGATCGTTCAGACCCATCGCCTGACGGAGAAGCTGAGGTTTGACGCCAGGAAGGGTGTCGGCCAGCTTAAGGCCGATATCGCGCAGCAGTTTTTTCGCCGGATTTGCCCCGGCAAACAGCTCGCGGAAGCTCTGCATTCCCGCCAGCATCATTGCCGCGCTGTGCTTGCGGCTGCGCTCATAGCGACGCAGATACAGATGCTGACCGATGTCCTTACCTTCGCGGTGCAGGCGGCGCAGCTCTTCTACCAGCTCCGCCGCGTCCATAAAGCCAAGGTTGACGCCCTGCCCGGCCAGCGGATGAATGGTATGCGCCGCATCGCCCACCAGCGCCAGACGGTGCGCCGCAAACTGACGCGCGTAGCGCCCGGTGAGCGGGAACACCTGGCGCTCGCTTTCAAGCGTGCACAGCCCAAGGCGGTTATCAAACGCCACGCACAGCGCCTGGTTGAAGGCCTCAGGCGTCGCATCCTGCATCAGCTGCGCTTTCTCAGGCACTAATGACCAGACGATGGAGCACAGATGCGGATCGCTCAGCGGCAGGAAGGCCAGGATACCGTCGTTATGGAAAATCTGCCGCGCCACGCCGCCGTGCGGCTCTTCGGTGCGGATTGTCGCTACCATCGCGTGATGGCGATAATCCCAGTACGTCAGCGGAATATCCGCTTTGCTGCGCAGCCATGAATTGGCGCCGTCTGCGCCGACGACCAGACGCGCGGTCAGCATATCGCCGCTTTGCAGAGTGATAAACGCTTCGTTTTCGCCCCACGCGACCTGCTGCAGCTGCGCAGGCGCCACCAGCGTTACGTCGCTGCACTGCTGCGCTTTCCGCCACAGCGCGTGGTGGATCACCGCATTCTCAATAATGTGGCCCAGATGACTGTAGCCCATGCTTTCGTCGTCAAAGGCAATGTGGCCGAAGCTGTCTTTGTCCCACACTTCCATTCCGTGATAGCAGCTGGCGCGCTGCGCCACGATATCGTCCCAGACGCCAATATGCGCCAGCAGTTTTTCGCTGGCGGCATTGATCGCCGACACGCGGAGTTCAGGCGGCGCATCGTGCGCGATGGGCTGGGGCGCTTTTTGCTCCAGCACGGCCACGCGCAGGCCACTTCCTTGTAAACCACAGGCCAGCGCCAGCCCGACCATTCCGCCGCCAACGATGGCAACATCAACATTTTGCACGGTGATAACTCCTTAACGCGCGACCCAACCAAGGGTCCGCTGCGCCAGCACGTCACGTGCCGGAATGAACAGTTCCATCGCCATCAGCCCGAGGTTGCGACCCGCAACCAGCGGTGCCCAGCGATTGGCAAACAGATGGACTAACCCATCGGTGACGCCGATTGTCGCCTCTTTATCGGTCTGGCGACGCTTCTGGTAATGGCTTAATACGGGATACGCGCCGCAATCTTTTTGCTCACCCCATGCCTGCGCCAGCGACTCGGCGAGGCTCATCACGTCCCTCAGGCCAAGGTTGAAACCCTGTCCTGCAATCGGGTGCAGCGTCTGGGCGGCATTGCCCACCAGCGCGACGCGGTGGGATATTGACCGGGAGGCCGTGGTCAGCGACAGCGGATAAACCGAACGCTTTCCCGCATGGGTGATCCTACCCAGCCGCCAGCCGAAGGCTTTTTGCAGCTCCGTACAGAAGCGCTCATCGGACCAGGACTTCACCTCATCGGCCCTGTCCTGGGCGTGACACCACACCAGCGAGCAGCGCCCGTCCGACATCGGCAGCATCGCCAGCGGGCCGTGCTGCGTGAAGCGCTCAAACGCCCTGCCGCGATGTGCTCCTGCGGTAGAGACGTTCGCGATAACGGCGACCTGCCCGTAAGGCTGCTGTCGCCACTCAACGCCGCACCGGGTGCCAAGCGCAGAACGCGAACCGTCTGCCGCCACCAGAAGCTGGCCGTCAAGAACGGACCCGTTTTCCAGCGTCACGCTGACCGCGTCTTCGCTGCGGCTAAAGCTGGCCACGCGTGCCGGACAGTGCAGCGTTACGCCCGGCGCATCCTTTAACAAACGGAACAGGCGCAGGCCAACATCATGCAGCTCTACAACCTGCCCAAGCGCTTCAATACGGTAATCCTGCGCATCCAGCGTCACAAACCCGGCATGGCCGCGATCGCTGACGTGCACGGTGTTAATCGCCGTGGCGCAGTCGGCAATCGCCTGCCAGATACCAATGCGTGAAAGCTGCTGACAGGTGCCCTGCGCCAGGGCAATGGCGCGCGAATCAAAACCGGGGTGGTTCGTCGCCTGCGGGGCAACGGCTTCCACAAGATGAACCGGGAGCTGGCCTTTCGTCAGATGCGAAATCGCCAGCGCCAGCGTGGCACCGGTCATCCCGCCGCCAACGATGATCACGCTCATACGCGTGCCGCTGCCATCAGCGCCTCAATGTCGTCCGCTTTTTTCACCACGGTCGCGGTCAGGTTTTCGTTGCCGGTTTCGGTGATGACAATGTCGTCTTCAATGCGAATGCCGATCCCGCGGTATTGTTCCGGCACGTCGGCATCCGGCGCGATGTACAGGCCCGGCTCCACGGTTAACACCATGCCCGGCTCCAGCACGCGCGAACGTTCGGGGCCATACGCGCCCACATCATGCACGTCCAGACCCAGCCAGTGGCTCAGGCCGTGCATAAAGTACGGGCGGTGGGCATTTTCGGTAATCAGCACGTCGACATCCCCTTTCAGGATGCCGAGTTTTACCAGGCCGGTAATCATGATGCGCACCACTTCGCCTGTCACGTCCTGAATGGAGGTGCCCGGGCGGAACAGCGTCAGCGCGGTTTCCAGAGAGTCGAGTACGATGTCGTAAACCTCACGCTGAGCGGGCGAGAATTTGCCGTTCACCGGGAACGTTCGGGTGATATCGCCCGCGTAGCCGAGATATTCGCAGCCCGCGTCTATCAGCACCAGGTCACCGTCGCGCAGCGCGCTTTCGTTCTCGGTGTAGTGCAGAATGCAGCCGTTTTCCCCGCCGCCGACAATGGTGTTGTAGGACGGGAAGCGCGCGCCGTGGCGGTTAAACTCATGCTGAATTTCGCCTTCCAGCTGATATTCGAACATGCCGGGACGGCATTTTTCCATCGCACGGGTATGTGCCAGGGCGCTGATTTCACCCGCCCGACGCATCACCGCAAGCTCTTCTTCAGACTTGAACAGGCGCATCTCGTGCACCACCGGACGCCAGTCCGTCAGCGTGGCGGGTGCAGAGAGGTTCTGTCGCGAGCCTTTACGCAGCTTGTCCAGCGCGGTGAAGACAATCTCGTCCGCATAGGCATATTCGCCCTGGGCGTGATACAGCACGTCCAGACCGTTGAGCAGTTGGTAAAGCTGCTGATTGATTTCGCTAAAGGCCAGCGCGCGGTCAACGCCGAGCTTTTCCGGTGCGGCCTCTTGCCCCAGGCGGCGGCCAAACCAGATTTCGGCCGTCAGATCGCGCACGCGGTTGAAAATCACGCTGTGGTTATGGGTGTCATTGCTCTTAATCAGCACCAGCACCGCTTCCGGCTCGTTAAAGCCGGTGAAGTACCAGAAATCGCTGCTTTGACGATAGGGGTATTCGCTGTCAGCGCTGCGCGTCACTTCGGGCGCGGCAAAAATCAGCGCGGCGCTTCCCGGCTGCATGCTGGCTAACAGCGCCTGACGACGGCGTGAATACTCTTGATTCGAGATAACCATGACACCCTCCTGTGCGTTATTTTTCTTAATGTAAGGTTGGTTTTCTGACTTCCGGCGCGGTTGGCTGCGAGCGCGTAAAGGTGTCGTGGCACAGCAGCGCCGCCACGCGCACGTACTCGATAATCTCTTCGAGAGACATTTCCAGCTCTTCCTGGTCTTCGTCTTCGTCGTAGCCGAGCTGCGCAATGTTACGCAGGTCGTCGATCGCTTCACCCGCCTCGCCGGTCACTTTATCGAGCTTCGGCTGAGACACGCCCAGCCCCAGCAGATAATGGTTTACCCAACCGGCGAGGGCGTCTGCGCGATCGAACACGCTAACGTCGTCGCCGTCAGGCAGATAAAGCTGAAAAAGGAAGCCATCGTCTTCCAGCGAATCGCTGGTCGTCGCATGCATTTTACGCAGCGCTTCCGCCAGCTCGTGACCAAACGCCAGCCCTTCATTCGTGAGGTCGTGGATCAGCGGCTGCCAGGAGCTGTCGCTGTTTCCACCGCACAGCATGCCACTGATCAGACCGTGCATTTCAGCAGGGGTTAAACCCACGCCCTGCTGGTTCAGTAACTGGTTTAAATCCTTGTAACCAGGCATTTCGTTCTGTATAGACATGCGCATTCGTCATCGTTGAGGGAAGATTCATGATATGCTACCACTTTGGACCCTGGTGATACCAGAAAAGGGCTTGTATCTTCACATCAGGGTAGCTATAGTGTCGCCCCTTCGCAGCCCCCGGGGCCGTAAGCGAAGGCAGCGCAGTCAATCAGCAGGAAGGTGGCATGTCTGCACAACCCGTCGATCTCCAGATTTTTGGCCGTTCACTGCGAGTGAATTGTCCGCCTGAACAAAGGGATGCTTTGAATCAGGCAGCGGACGATTTGAATCAGCGGTTGCAAGATCTAAAAGAACGCACTAGAGTCACAAATACTGAGCAGCTGGTTTTCATCGCCGCGTTGAACATCAGCTATGAACTGACTCAGGAAAAAGCGAAGACCCGCGACTACGCGGCTAGCATGGAGCAGCGCATTAAAATGCTCCAGCAGACCATTGAACAGGCACTGCTTGATCAAGGTCGCAATCCCGAAAGACCGGGACCAAAGTTTGAATAACACTTCCCAGTTGACTATGGTAGAGTAACTGGGAAGACAAAATTTCTCTGAGATGTTCGCAAGCGGGCCAGTCCCCTGAGCCGATATTTCATACCACAAGAATGTGGCGCTCCATGGTTGGTGAGCATGCTCGGTTCGTCCGAGAAGCCTTAAAACTATGACGACACATTCACCTTGAACCAAGGGTTCAAGGGTTACAGCCTGCGGCGGCATCTCGGAGATTCCCTCTCTTTTCTTCTACCGACTACCATGACCCAATTCCCTGAAGTTTCTGCTTCACGCCAGGACATCCGTCAGTTAATTCGCAAGCGTCGTCGTGCCTTAACGCCCGAGCAACAATCCGAATTCGCCCAGCAGGCCGCCGCGCGTATGTTGGCGTATCCGCCCGTGTTGATGGCAAACACCGTGGCCCTGTTTCTCTCGTTTGACGGCGAGCTGGATACGCAACCGCTGATCGAGCAACTCTGGCGCGCCGGGAAGAAGGTTTATCTGCCGGTCCTGCACCCGTTCAGCGAGGGGAACCTGCTGTTCCTGCATTACCATCCGCACAGCGAACTGGTAGTGAACCGCCTGAAAATCAACGAACCGAAACTGGACGTCCGTGACGTTCTCCCGCTGTCGCAGTTGGACGTGCTGATTACGCCGCTGGTAGCGTTTGATGAGCAGGGTCAGCGCTTAGGTATGGGCGGTGGTTTTTACGATCGAACGCTGCAAAACTGGCAGCAGTATGGGCTACAGCCGGTGGGTTATGCGCATGATTGTCAGGCAGTAGAAGCCTTGCCTGTGGAGAAGTGGGATATTCCGTTGCCTGCGGTGGTGACGCCCAGCAAAATCTGGGTCTGGTAGAATAAAGCCGGGTGGCGGCTACGCCTTACCCGGCCTACATCATTCCTGGGACTCTGTAGGTCGGGTAAGGCGCAGCCGCCACCCGACACCACAGACCGCATATCAGTACAGCAGACGCGCGCGAATCGTCCCCGGAATCGCCTTCATGCTCAACAACGCTTTCTCGGCAACATCTTCAGTTGCTTCAATATCAATAACCACGTAACCCATCTGCGCGTTCGTTTGCAGATACTGCGCGGCAATGTTGACGCCCTGCTCTGCGAAGATCTGGTTAATGGCGGTCAATACGCCAGGACGGTTTTCGTGGATATGTAGCAGACGACGACCGCCGTGCAGCGGCAGCGACACTTCCGGGAAGTTCACGGCAGAGAGCGTCGAACCGTTGTCGGAGTATTTGCTCAGCTTGCCCGCCACTTCCAGACCGATGTTCTCCTGCGCTTCCTGAGTCGAACCACCGATGTGTGGCGTCAGAATCACGTTATCAAACTCACAAAGCGGAGAAGTAAACGGATCGCTGTTGGTTGCCGGTTCAGTCGGGAACACGTCAATCGCTGCCCCCGCAAGATGCTTACGCTTCAGGGCATCGGCCAGCGCAGGAATATCGACAACCGTGCCACGCGCGGCGTTGATCAGCAGTGAGCCTGGCTTCATCAGCGCCAGTTCCTCAGCACCCATCATGTTTTTGGTGGACGCATTTTCCGGCACGTGCAGACTCACCACGTCGCTCATGTTCAGCAGGTCAGACAGATGCTGAACCTGAGTCGCATTGCCCAGCGGCAGCTTGCTTTCGATATCGTAGAAATACACATGCATACCAAGGGATTCAGCCAGAATACCGAGCTGCGTACCAATGTGACCGTAGCCGATAATGCCAAGCTTTTTACCACGCGCTTCGAAAGAGCCGGACGCCAGCTTGTTCCACACGCCGCGGTGCGCCTTCGCATTGGCTTCTGGAATGCCGCGCAGCAGCAGCAGCAGTTCGCCAATCACTAGCTCCGCCACGGAACGGGTGTTGGAGAACGGGGCGTTGAAGACGGGAATACCGCGTTTAGCGGCGGCATTCAGATCTACCTGGTTGGTACCGATGCAGAAACAGCCGATAGCCACCAGCTTTTCCGCTGCGGAAATAACGTCTTCAGTCAGGTGAGTACGGGATCGCAGGCCAATGAAGTGGGCATCACGGATGGACGCTTTCAGCTCTTCGGTATCCAGCGCGCCTTTGTGAAATTCGATGTTGGTGTACCCTGCTGCACGAAGGTTATCGATTGCTTTTTGATGCACGCCCTCGACCAGCAGGAATTTAATCTTGTCTTTCTCCAGTGATACCTTTGCCATTTACCCGACCCTGTATTTGTCTGAACTGATATTGTGCTGGATTTAAATCCGCTGTAGCCAACATATCAAAAAAAACTATTGCAGCAATATGAACGTTTGCGTCGGCACTCTGAAGAAAAGTCATACTGGGCGAAATGGCAGAGGAATATGCTGTGGAAAATTACGAACATGGCAGGATCGGCAAAAGAGGCGCAAAAACGTGACACAAGTCACCGAATTTAGCTTTTCAAAATTTTTTTAGCGGGGGGAGGGCTCCCCCCGTCAGATCATTTTACGATAGTTTTCACGCCGTCAGCGGTGCCAATCAGCGCTACGTCCGCGCCACGGTTGGCAAATAACCCTACGGTCACTACGCCCGGAATGCCGTTGATGGCATTTTCCAGCGCTATCGCGTCGAGAATTTCCAGGCCGTGAACGTCGAGGATCACGTTGCCGTTATCGGTAAGTACGCCCTGACGGTATTCCGGACGGCCGCCCAGCTTCACCAGCTCACGCGCGACCGCGCTGCGGGCCATCGGGATCACTTCAACCGGCAGCGGGAAGTTACCGAGGATATCTACCTGCTTGGAGGCATCCGCGATACAGATGAACTTGTCTGCAACAGACGCGATGATCTTTTCACGCGTCAGCGCCGCGCCGCCGCCTTTGATCATCTGCATATGGCCGTTGATCTCATCCGCGCCGTCAACGTAAATTCCCAGACGATCCACTTCATTCAAATCAAAAACGGTAATGCCGAGGCTTTTCAGCTTTTCCGTGGAAGCGTCGGAGCTGGAAACAGCGCCCTCGATCTGCCCTTTCATCGTGCCCAATGCATCGATAAAGTGTGCCGCCGTTGACCCGGTGCCAACACCCACAATGGTGCCCGGCTGTACGTACTGGAGAGCGGCCCATCCTACTGCTTTTTTCAGTTCATCCTGCGTCATGATCGTTTTGCCTGTGGTGTGAAAACTTAGGGCGCATTATAGAACACGTGGGGTGGAATTCGTCTGTCACGAAGGGAAAATTGTGTCATAGTGCAGATTAAGCAAAATTAAGGAGTCAGCCAGAGCAATGAAACGTCCGGACTACAGAACACTACAGGCACTTGATGCGGTTATTCGTGAACGCGGTTTTGAGCGCGCGGCGCAGAAGCTGTGTATTACTCAGTCCGCCGTCTCACAGCGTATCAAACAGCTTGAAAACATGTTCGGGCAACCGCTGCTGGTGCGTACCGTTCCGCCGCGTCCAACGGAGCAAGGCCAAAAGCTGCTTGCCCTGCTGCGTCAGGTTGAGCTGCTGGAAGACGAGTGGCTGGGTGACGAACAGACCGGCTCCACGCCGCTGCTGCTCTCGCTGGCGGTGAACGCCGACAGTCTGGCAACCTGGCTGCTGCCTGCGCTTGCGCCGGTGCTGGCCGATTCCCCTATACGCCTGAATTTACAGGTGGAAGATGAAACCCGCACTCAGGAGCGCCTGCGTCGCGGCGAAGTGGTTGGGGCTGTCAGTATCCAGCCTCAGGCGCTGCCAAGCTGTCTGGTGGATCAGCTGGGCGCGCTGGACTACCTGTTTGTCGGTTCAAAGGCCTTTGCCGATCGCTACTTCCCGAACGGCGTCACCCGCGCCGCGCTGCTGAAAGCCCCTGCCGTCGCCTTTGACCACCTGGACGACATGCATCAGGCCTTCCTGCAGCAAAACTTCGATCTGCCGCCGGGCAGCGTGCCGTGCCACATCGTGAACTCGTCTGAAGCCTTTGTGCAGCTCGCACGCCAGGGCACGACTTGCTGCATGATCCCACACCTGCAGATTGAGCGAGAGTTGAAAAGCGGCGAGCTGATTGACTTAACGCCGGGCCTGTACCAGCGCCGGATGCTTTACTGGCACCGTTTTGCGCCGGAAAGCCGCATGATGCGCAACGTCACCGACGCGCTGCTGGCGTTTGGGCATAAGGTGTTGAGACAGGACTAATCGCTTGAATTCCCTCTCCCTGTGGGAGAGGGTTAGGGTGAGGGCAAATTACTGCGCCTTAGCCGCCTCAGTTTGCTGAGTTTGAGTTGACTCCAGCTGGAACACCACATCAACCTGATCGTCGAACTGAATGGTAGGCTGCTCGTAGGTTTCCTGAGCAGAAACCGGTGCGGCATCCGCCTTCATCATTCGCACCATCGGGCTTGGCTGGTAGTTAGAGACGTGGTAACGCACGCTATACACCGGGCCGAGCTTGCTCTTAAAGCCTGACGCCAGCTGCTGCGCCTGATGAACTGCGTCATCAATTGCCGCTTTACGCGCTTCGTCTTTGTACTTCTCCGGTTGCGCAACGCCCAGTGAGACGGAGCGAATTTCGTTCAGACCCGCCTTCAGCGCGCCGTCCAGCAGTGAGTTCAGCTTATCAAGCTGGCGCACGGTCACTTCCACAGTACGCACGGCACGGTAGCCTTTCAGAATGCTTTTGCCGTTCTGATAGTCGTAATCGGGCTGGGTACGCAGGTTAGCGGAGCTGATATCTTTTTTACCTACGCCGTTTTGCTCAAGGAAAGAGAGATATTGCGCAACGCGATCGTCTGCCTGTTTCTTGGCGGTCGCAGCATCTTTTGCAGCCACGTTCACTTCAATCGCCAGGGTTGCAACATCCGGTACCGCGTCCACGCTTGCGGTGCCTGAGGTGACGATATGCGGGCCGTTTGGCAGCTCATTCGCCTGCACCGACACCGCACCTAAACTTACTAATGCCGCCAGGGCCATCACTTTAAACTTCACTGTCATTCCTCCATGTTGCGAAGAGTGCCCAACATCAGGGCGCATGCCAGCAAGCTTAGCGCGTCTTATGCAGATGTCCATAAGACAAACGCTTAGTTGAACAAACCCTGTACGTGATGAATGCCCTCTTTCGCCAGCTGGAAGGCGATAAACCACATCACCAGTCCTACCAGCGTATTGATGATGCGCTGCGCTTTCGCGGTGCGCAGACGGGGTGCCAGCCACGCCGCCAGAATCGCAAGGCCAAAGAACCAAAGGAAAGAGGCGCTTACCGTGCCGAGCGCAAACCAGCGTTTTGGCTCAACGTCCAGCTGTCCGCCCAGGCTGCCCAGCACCACAAAAGTATCAAGATAGACATGGGGGTTAAGCCAGGTGACAGCCAGCATGGTGACGATGATCTTCCAGCGCCCCTGCTTCATCACTTCCGCGCTTGCCAGTTCGAGGTTGCTGCTCATCGCCGTTTTCAGGGCACCAAACCCGTACCACAGCAGGAACGCCACGCCGCCCCAGGTGACCAGTGCCAGCAGCCACGGCGACTGCATCAGCAGCGCGCTGCCGCCGAATATCCCGGCGCAAATCAGCAGTAAATCGCTTACCGCACACAGCAGCGCAATCATCAGATGATATTGACGGCGGATCCCCTGATTCATTACGAACGCATTCTGCGGGCCGAGGGGAAGGATCATGGCCGCACCAAGCGCAAGACCTTGAAAGTAATACGATAACATGAAGAAATTCTCACAGAGTTGTCCTGGAGGCAGACTATACTGCGAGAGCGCCATTAGAGGAAATGGATAATATTAATTGGTGATTAGCAGTTCTAATAACTAAGCCCGGTGGCGCTAGCGCTTACCGGGCCTACGAAAAGAAGTTTACTCGGCCTCTTTCACTTTTTTGAAGTTCACGTCCATCTGCGGATACGGGAAGCTAATGCCGTTGGCGTCAAAGTCACGCTTGATGCGTTCCAGAACATCCCAGTAAACGTTTTGCAGATCGCCGCTTTTGCTCCAGATGCGCACCACAAAGTTAATGGAGGACGCACCCAGCTCGTTCAGGCGGACGGTCATTTCGCGATCTTTAAGAATGCGGTCATCTGATTCGATGATATCGGTAATCAGCTTTTTCACCAGCTCGGTATCAGAATCATAGCCAACCCCGATCAGGAGTTCATTACGGCGAACCGGCTCGCGTGAGAAGTTGGTGATGTTACCATCAATGACCTTCTTGTTTGGCACGATAACAATTTTGCCATCCGCTGAGCGCAGCGTGGTGGAGAAAATTTGCACGTTCAGTACGGTACCCGCCGTACCGCCGAGATCGACATATTCTCCAGCGCGGAAAGGTCGGAACGTCACCAGCAGCACGCCAGCCGCAAGGTTTGCCAGCGAGCCCTGAAGTGCCAGACCCACGGCCAAACCGGCGGCACCCAGCACGGCGATGACCGAAGCGGTTTGAACACCGACCCTGCCCATTGCCGCAATAAGGGTGAAGGCGATGATCCCGTAACGCACCAGCGCAGAAAGAAAATCAGCAACGGTAGCATCGATATGACGAGCCAGCATGACGCGGTTGACGCCTCTTGAGACCGTACGGGCAATTATCATCCCCACGACAATGATGGCAATCGCTGCCGCAATATTCACTGCATAGCTAATCAGGAGAGCCTGGTTGCGCACCAGCCAGGTTCCCGCGTTGTTGATGCCATCTACTACACCGAGATCTTCCATTCATCCATCCTTTTGCTAAACCAAATCACAAAAAACCATCCCATAGAGAGACAGGCAGGTCAGTAAAGGGTAAACAAAAAGCAACGATATTGCCAAACAGATCACAAAAACAGAGATTTCAGGCTATTGAAAAGGCATAAAAAAAGGCCCGCATTTGCGGACCTTTCTGAGGCGTTTAGCAGCTCAAATTACAGAACGTCAACCGCGTTCAGCTCTTTGAATGCCTGCTCCAGACGAGTGATCATTGAAGTCTGGGCAGCACGCAGCCATACGCGTGGATCGTAGTATTTCTTGTTCGGCTGGTCTTCGCCTTTCGGGTTGCCCAGCTGACCCTGCAGGTAAGCTTCGTTAGTTTTGTAGTAGCCCAGGATACCGTCCCATGTTGCCCACTGGGTATCGGTATCGATGTTCATTTTCACTACGCCGTAGCTTACGGAGTCTTTGATTTCCTGAGCAGAAGAACCGGAACCGCCGTGGAAGACGAAGTTCAGGCTGTTGTGCGGCAGGTTGTGTTTCTTGGAAACGTATTCCTGAGAATCACGCAGGATGGTCGGGGTCAGAACCACGTTGCCTGGCTTGTACACGCCGTGCACGTTACCGAAGGACGCTGCAATGGTGAAGCGTGGGCTGATTTTGCTCAGCTCGGTGTAAGCGTAATCAACGTCTTCTGGCTGGGTGTACAGTGCAGAAGCGTCCATGTGGCTGTTGTCCACGCCGTCTTCTTCACCACCGGTGCAACCCAGTTCGATTTCCAGGGTCATGTCCATTTTGGACATACGCGCCAGGTATTTGGAGCAGATTTCGATGTTTTCGTGCAGAGACTCTTCAGACAGGTCGATCATGTGAGAAGAGAACAGTGGCTTACCGGTTGCCGCGAAGTGTTTTTCACCCGCGTCCAGCAGACCGTCGATCCACGGCAGCAGTTTCTTCGCGCAGTGGTCAGTGTGCAGGATAACGGGAACACCGTAGTGTTCAGCCATCTGGTGTACGTGGTGCGCACCAGAGATAGCGCCCAGGATTGCAGCACCCTGAGGAACGTCAGTTTTCACGCCTTTACCTGCGATGAACGCAGCGCCACCGTTAGAGAACTGAACGATAACTGGAGCTTTAACTTTGGCTGCAGTTTCCAGTACGGCGTTGATGGAGTCGGTACCCACGCAGTTAACTGCTGGCAGAGCGAAGTTGTTTTCTTTAGCTACCTGGAACACTTTCTGTACGTCATCACCGGTGATAACGCCAGGTTTTACGAAATCAAAAATTTTAGACATGTTGCTTAGTCCTGTATCTTCGGCCGTTAGAAAAGATGCGTGCTCTTATAAGCGCGCTGAAAATTGGGTAGGTTTCCCTGCCCTTGAATGGCTTACTTCTTAGCGCGCTCTTCGAGCATTGCTACTGCTGGCAGTACTTTGCCTTCCACGAATTCGAGGAATGCGCCGCCACCAGTGGAGATGTAGGAGATCTTGTCTGAGATACCGAACAGGTCGATAGCTGCCAGGGTGTCACCGCCGCCTGCGATAGAGAACGCTTCGCTGTCTGCGATTGCGTTAGCAACGATTTCAGTACCTTTGCGGAAGTTCGGGAATTCGAACACGCCAACAGGACCGTTCCACAGGATGGTTTTTGCGTTTTTCAGGATATCAGCCAGTTTCTGTGCAGAAACGTCGCCCAGGTCCAGAATCTGCTCTTCATCTTTGATGTCGTTTACAGATTTCAGGGTCGCGGTAGCGGTTTCAGAGAACTCGGTCGCTACGCGTACGTCAGTTGGGACTGGGATATCACAGGTGGTCAGGAGGCGTTTCGCTTCGTCAACCAGGTCCGCTTCGTACAGGGACTTACCGACGTTATGGCCTTGAGCGGCAACGAAGGTGTTCGCGATACCACCGCCAACGATCAGCTGGTCAGCGATTTTTGACAGGGAATCCAGAACGGTCAGTTTGGTGGAAACTTTAGAACCGCCAACGATAGCTACCATTGGACGCGCTGGTTCTTTCAGTGCTTTACCCAGTGCTTCCAGTTCGTCAGCCAGCAGAGGACCTGCGCAAGCAACGTCTGCGAATTTACCGATACCGTGGGTAGACGCCTGCGCACGGTGAGCAGTACCGAATGCATCCATTACGAATACGTCGCACAGTGCAGCGTATTTTTTAGACAGCGTTTCGTCGTCTTTCTTTTCGCCTTTGTTGAAGCGAACGTTTTCCAGAACAACCAGTTCACCGGCAGCAACTTCAACGCCGTCCAGGTAATCTTTCACCAGGCGAACCGGGCTGGACAGTTTGTCTTTCAGGTAATTAACAACCGGCAGCAGAGAGAACTCTTCGTTGTACTCGCCTTCAGTTGGACGACCCAGGTGGGAGGTTACCATCACTTTAGCGCCCTGCTTCAGAGCCAGCTCGATGGTTGGCAGAGATGCACGAATACGCGCGTCGCTGGTCACTTTGCCATCTTTAACCGGTACGTTCAGATCGGCACGGATGAAAACGCGTTTACCTGCCAGATCCAGATCGGTCATCTTAATTACAGACATGGTGAATCCTCTCGTTGATTCTTAAAGTTTTGCAGACGCACGATGCGTCTTACCTGAAACCTTTCGCGGCCATTGCTAACGTGGTGTCGAGCATTCGGTTAGCAAAGCCCCATTCGTTATCACACCAGACCAGCGTCTTGATAAGGTGTGCGCCACTGACTCGCGTTTGCGTACCGTCAACAATGGCACTGTGCGGGTCGTGGTTAAAATCTACTGAGACCAACGGTAATTCCGTATAGTCAACTATACCATGAAATGCACCCTGTGCCGCTTTTTGCAGCAACAGGTTGACTTCACAGGCTTTTACCGGTTTTTTCACCGTCACGCTGAGGTCGATTGCGGTGACGTTAATCGTCGGAACGCGCACGGCAATCGCTTCGAAACGGTCATTAAACTGCGGGAAAATTCGGGTGATCCCCGCAGCCAGTTTAGTATCAACCGGAATAATTGACTGGCTCGCCGCGCGAGTGCGTCGTAAGTCCGGATGATAGGCGTCGATAACCTGCTGATCGTGCATGGCGGAGTGAATCGTGGTCACGGTGCCGGATTCAATGCCATACGCATCGTCTAACAGTTTGATGACCGGAATAATGCAGTTGGTGGTACAGGAGGCGTTGGAGACGATGCGGTGTTCAGCTTCCAGCTCATGCTGGTTCACACCGAAGACGACGGTGGCGTCAAGATCGTGACTGCCGGGATGGGAAAACAGGACTTTCTTCGCGCCCGCTTTCAGGTGCGCTTCGCCGTGTTCACGGTTGCCGTACACGCCGGTACAGTCAAGCACCACATCCACACCGAGTTCACGCCACGGTAGCCCTTCAATGCTGCTTTCATGCAGCACGCGGATCGCATCGTCACCGACAAACAGCTGTTCTCTTTCCTGGCGAACGTCCCAGGCAAAGCGGCCGTGGCTGGTGTCATATTTCAACAAATGCGCCATGCCCGTAGCATCCGCCAGTTCATTGATTGCTACCACGGTGATTTCCGCACGACGCCCGGATTCATATAAAGCACGAACCACGTTACGCCCGATGCGACCGAAGCCATTAATCGCTACGCGTACGGTCATAGGTCTCCTGCAAAGCTATCCCTGAGTTGAGGTGGCTGAAAGAGTAATCCAGCTACGCCCGAAGGGGAATCCTTGCCTGTCACAAACTGCGATTGATTGGTCAATTGTCGAACATTTAATCGACTGAAACGCTTCAGCAAGAATAAGCGAATCGGGGAATAAAAGGAATCTCTGCCCAGACCAATAAGCCAGCTATATGACTTGCGTCACATTTTTGAAGGAATAATGCCTGCAAAAAAGCCGGGTGGCGCGCTAGCGCTTACCCGGCCTACTTTATACTCCCTCTCCCCGTGGGAGAGGGGCGGGGTGAGGGCATCAGCCCGCACCGTACAAACGATTACAGCAGTTCTTTCGCCTTAGCGACAACGTTCTCAACGGTGAAGCCGAACTCTTCGAACAGCAGCTCTGCCGGAGCAGATTCACCGAAGGTGGTCATGCCGACGATAGCGCCGTTCAGGCCAACGTATTTGAACCAGTAGTCAGCGATACCCGCTTCCACTGCCACGCGAGCGGAAACCGCTTTAGGCAGAACGGATTCACGGTAAGCCGCATCCTGCTTGTCGAACGCGTCGGTAGACGGCATGGAAACCACGCGCGCCTTAACGCCTTCGGCAGACAGTTTGTCCCATGCTGCTACGGCCAGCTCAACTTCAGAACCGGTAGCGATGAAGATCAGCTCTGGTTGACCATCACAGTCTTTCAGCACGTAGCCACCGCGCGCGATGTTCGCCAGCTGCTCTTCGGTACGATCCTGCTGGGCCAGGTTCTGACGGGAGAGGATCAGCGCGGTTGGGCCGTCCTGACGCTCAACGCCGTACTTCCACGCCACCGCGGATTCAACCTGGTCACATGGACGCCATGTGCTCATGTTCGGCGTCACGCGCAGGGAAGCCACCTGCTCTACCGGCTGGTGAGTTGGGCCATCTTCACCCAGACCGATGGAGTCGTGGGTGTAGACCATCACCTGACGCTGTTTCATCAGCGCAGCCATACGCACGGCGTTACGTGCATATTCAACGAACATCAGGAAGGTAGAGGTGTACGGCAGGAAACCGCCGTGCAGGGAGATACCGTTCGCAATTGCGGTCATGCCGAATTCACGCACGCCGTAATGGATGTAGTTACCGGCGGTATCTTCGTTGATTGCTTTAGAACCAGACCAGATAGTCAGGTTAGAAGGCGCGAGGTCAGCGGAGCCGCCGAGGAATTCAGGCAGCAGCGGACCAAACGCTTCGATCGCATTTTGGGACGCTTTACGGCTGGCGATCTTGGACGGGTTCGCCTGCAGCTTAGCGATGAATTCGTTCGCTTTTGCGTCGAAGTCAGACGGCATGTCGCCTTTCATACGACGGGTGAACTCAGCCGCTTCCTGTGGGAACGCTTTCGCATAGGCAGCGAATTTCTCATTCCAGGCCGCTTCTTTCACCTGGCCGGCTTCTTTTGCATCCCACTGCGCATAGATGTCAGACGGGATTTCGAATGCAGGGTGGTTCCAGCCAAGCGCTTCACGGGTCAGTGCGATTTCCGCATCACCCAGCGGTGCGCCGTGGGAGTCATGCGTACCCGCTTTGTTAGGAGAACCGAAGCCGATGATGGTTTTGCACATCAGCAGGGACGGTTTATCCGTAACGGCGCGCGCTTCTTCTACTGCACGTTTAATCGAGTCAGCATCGTGGCCATCAACGCCACGCACAACGTGCCAGCCGTAGGCTTCGAAACGTGCTGCGGTGTCGTCAGTGAACCAGCCTTCAACGTGACCGTCGATGGAGATACCGTTGTCGTCATAGAACGCAACCAGTTTGCCCAGCTTCAGGGTACCTGCCAGGGAGCACACTTCGTGAGAAATGCCTTCCATCATGCAGCCGTCGCCCATGAAGGCGTAGGTGAAGTGGTCAACGATGTCGTGACCAGGACGGTTGAACTGTGCCGCAAGGGTCTTCTCAGCAATCGCCATACCTACTGCGTTAGCAATACCCTGACCCAGCGGGCCGGTGGTGGTTTCTACGCCAGCGGTGTAGCCCACTTCCGGGTGACCCGGGGTTTTTGAGTGCAGCTGACGGAAGTTTTTCAGCTCGTCGATTGGCAGGTCGTAGCCGGTGAGGTGCAGCAGGCTATAGATCAGCATAGAGCCGTGACCGTTAGACAGTACGAAACGGTCGCGGTCAGCCCATGACGGGTTCTGCGGGTTATGGTTCAGGAAATCACGCCACAGGACTTCGGCGATATCAGCCATACCCATAGGGGCCCCTGGGTGGCCGGATTTGGCTTTCTGTACTGCATCCATGCTCAGCGCACGAATAGCATTAGCAAGCTCTTTACGTGAGGACATTTTAACTCCAGATCGGACTGTTAAAGGCCATGCCCTTGACGACAGCGCGTTTTGGGCTACGCCGGAAAAAAGTGCCAACAATGTAACCCAAGCCGCAAGTCATGTACATGGAGCATTCTTTTGCGTGTTAAGAAATCTCTGGATCATGCTCGCATGTTGCGCAATCTCCTCGCCCGCCCCTGTCGATATTCCTTATACTTAGCCTCACACCGGCTTCGCTGACGGTGCACTTTTCGGATTTTATTCAGATTAACGAGTACGGAAGCAACATAATGAAAATGCGTGCAATAGTGCTGGCCCTGGGTACAACGCTCCTGCTGAGCGGCTGTCAGAACATGGATTCTAACGGTCTGATGTCGTCAGGGGCAGAGGCCTTTCAGGCCTATTCCCTGAGCGACGAGCAGGTTAAAACGCTGAGCGATCAGGCCTGTAAAGATATGGATGCAAAAGCCACTCTCGCCCCGGCTAACAGTACCTATACGCAGCGTCTGAATAAGATTGCGTCTGCCCTGGGCGACAACATCAATGGCCAGCCGGTGAACTACAAAGTCTACGTGGCGAAAGACGTGAACGCCTTCGCGATGGCGAACGGCTGTATCCGCGTCTACAGCGGGCTGATGGACATGATGACCGACAACGAAGTCGAAGCGGTGATCGGCCACGAAATGGGCCACGTCGCGCTCGGCCACGTGAAGAAAGGCATGCAGGTTGCGCTGGGTACCAACGCCGTTCGTGCGGCGGCGGCCTCCGCGGGCGGCATCGTCGGCAGCCTGTCTCAGTCCCAGATTGGCGACATGGGTGAGAAGCTGGTCAATTCCCAGTTCTCCCAGCGCCAGGAGTCCGAGGCGGACGACTACTCCTACGATCTGTTGCGCAAACGCGGCATCAATCCATCCGGTTTAGCCACCAGCTTCGAAAAACTGGCCAAGCTGGAAGAGGGTCGTCAAAGCACCATGTTTGACGATCACCCTGCCTCGGTTGAGCGCGCACAGCATATTCGCGACCGCATGGCCGCAGACGGAATTAAATAATATTATCGGGAGGCAGAGTTGCCTCCCTTTTATTTCGCATGAATTGCCAAATTAAAAGCACGTATCGGTAACTCGCCAACAAGCCCCGCCACATCTGCGCTCAGCCCCTGAAACGTCTGGTCACATAATTATTGCAATCGTTAACCTTTCCGGTAATTATCAACCACGCAATCCTTCAAATTAATATATCCAGACAGAGACGTTCCCTCCGTGAAAAAAGAATTATCATTAATTGCGTTAAGTTTATTTGCCGCATTACCCGCCGTTGCAAGCCAACAATCTGACAGCCAGGGTTTTATTGACGACAGCCATTTAGACCTGTTTTTACGCAATGCGTATATCAGCCGTGATTATCATCAGGGCCAGCAGGATAAAGCCGAATGGGGCCAGGGCATTATCGCCACCTTTGCATCCGGTTATACAGAAGGGCTGGTGGGCTTCGGCGTGGACGGCATCGCACAGTATGGCGTGCGTCTGGACGGCGGCCGTGGAAAGAGCGGCGCGGGCGGCATCGACTTCTTTAAGCAGGAAGACGACGGCCGGGCAAAATCCGATCTGGCGAAGTTTGGCGCAACGGCCAAAATGCGCATCTCCAATACCGTGCTGAGCTACGGAAACCAGCGTCCTGAGCTGCCCATCGTCAATGCCGACAGCTCCCGACTGCTGTTTGAAAGCTATACCGGTACGATGTTGACCTCAAAAGAGATCGACGGTCTGGAAGTCAACGCAGGCTACTTCACCGACCAGCAGCGTAAAAGCGACGATCGCCACGACAGCGGCCTGAAGCGCTTCTCCTTCGGCGGCGCGAGCTACCAGTTCAACGATCAGTTCAGCGGCGCGCTGTATGCCTCTCATAACGAAGAGGTGATGAACAAGCAGTATCTGGGCATGAACTTCAAACAGCCGTTCAGCACCGGACAGCAGCTGGTGCTCGACTTCAACGGCTACAACTCGCGTCTGGATCAGGGCTACGCTGACAGCCTGGACACGGGCCGCAGCAACACCATCTGGAGCCTGGCGGCGAGCTATATCTGGGATATTCACACCTTCAAGGTGGCATACCAGCAGAGCAGCGGCAGCACCGGCTACAACTACGGCGGCTACCGCGATCGAGGCGGCGTGGGTGACGGCGGCAACACCATCTGGCTGGCGAACTCCTACTGGTCTGATTTCAACGGTGAAGACGAACGTTCATGGCAGGCGTCGTACGGTCTGGACTTCGGCGGCCTCGGCCTGCCGGGCCTGAGTTGGACCACGGCCTACGTACGCGGCGACAACATCAAGACTGCTGAAACCAGCAACGGCAAAGAGCACGAGTGGTTTAACCAGATCCAGTATCAGGTGCAGGACGGTCCGGCGAAAGATCTGAAGCTGAAACTGCGCTATTCCGTGCTGCGCGTCTCCAGCAATGCCAGCGATTACAACGTGGGCGGGGATGAGATCCGCGCTTACGTGGAATACCCGTTTAACGTGTTCTGATGAAAAAAGCCGGGTGGCGGCTTCGCCTTACCCGGCCTACGGTTTTCTCCCTCTCCCTGTGGGAGAGGGTTAGGGTGAGGGGAAACAGCTAGTAAAGCGTCTTTTGCGGCGGCCCCGCAAACTTCAGCGCGCCAATCTGCCCCATGCGCACCTCCACCACCGACGGCCCCGGCATCGCCAGCGCCTCCGTCATCACCGCATCAAAATCCTCTGCCCGCTCCACGCTCCACGCCTGCAGGCCAATCGCCTGCGCCAGCAGGGTAAAGTCCGGCGTATGCAGTTCATTGTAATACTGACGCCCGCCGAAATACTTATCCTGAATACCGCGCATCACGCCGTAGCCGCCGTCGTTCATGACCAGCAGCGTCACGTTGGCTTTCTCCTGCGCCAGCGTCGCCAGCTCGCCCAGGTTCAGGCTCAGACCGCCGTCGCCTACCAGCCCCACCACCTTGCGCTGCGGGTTGGCAATCGCGGTGCCGATCGCCATCGGCAGCCCCATGCCAATCGCCCCGGCAAGGGAGTGAATGTTCATCTGCGGACCGTTGGCGCGGAACAGACGGCTGCCCCACAGGCTGCCGGAGACGGTGATATCGCGCACCAGCAGGCCGTCCGTCGGCAAGGCCTTCTCGATAGCGTCGTTGAGCTTCGCGTAGGCGCCGCACTGCTCGCGCAGCCCCTGCCCGGCCTGCTCAACCGCCTGCTGCACCTGCGCATCCCACTGCGCGTTGCCCCACTCGCGGCCCTGAATTTTGTCGGCAAGCGCGCCAAGGAACGCGGAACAGTCGGCTACCAGCGTGTTGTCCATCAGATAGTTACGGCTGGCCGCAGCCGGGTCGATATCAATCTGCACGCGCGGGGACGGCAGCTCAAGCGTCCAGGAGCGGGTTTCGTTGCTGCGCAGGCGTGAACCGGCGACCAGCGTAAAGTCACACTGCGCGATGAGCGCTTCCACCGACGGCGAGTTGTGAAACGCCCGCAGGCTGGCGCGATGGCCGTCCGGCAGCACGCCGCGCGCGTGGGTGCTCGAAATCACGGTGATGCCCGCATCCGCCAGCCTTTTCACCGCGTCAGCGCTTCCCAGCGCCCCGCCGCCCAGCCACAGCAGCGGCTGTTTGGCCTGCTTAAGCTGCGTCCACAGTGCGTCAACCGTCGCGGGATCGACGGCTGGAACCGAAGCCGGTTTCACCGGTTTCGTCACCAGCGACAGCGGGATTTTCGCGCCCTGAATATCAATCGGGATTTCCACCGAGACCGGCCCGCACGGCGGCGTCTGCGCCTCCTGAATGGCTTTATGCAGAATGGCCATCGCCTGGTTAGCGCTGCTGATGCGGTATGCCCGCTTTGAGCTGGCCTTCAGGAAGGTCAGCTGGTCGCGGGTTTCGTGGATAAACCCGGTGTCGGCATCCAGCCAGGCTTTCTCTACCTGCCCGGTTAAGTGCAGCAGCGGCGTGCAGGCGTTCATGGCTTCCACCAGCGCGCCTACCGCGTTCCCTGCCCCCGCGCCGGTGCTGGTCAGCGCCACGCCGAGGCCGGAAAAGCGCCCGTGGGCGTCGGCCATGGTGACGGATCCCGCCTCGCCGCGCGCGGGCACGAAGCGGATGTTGCCGCGCTGCCCCACCGCATCCGCGATCGGCAGGTTGTGAATGGAGATGACGCCGTAGATGGCCTCAACCTGATACTGCTCCAGCGTTCTGGCGATGGCGTCGCCGACGGTTATCATTTCGCTCATTGCTCACCCTTTTCTCAGTCGCACCAGTGGTTGACGCTGTTACCCGTCGCCAGATAAATGCTCTTTTGCTGCATCCAGACTTTCAGCCCCTGAATGCCCTTTTCGCGGCCCAGACCGCTCTCTTTAAAGCCCCCGAATGGGGTCGAAATCGCAAAAACTTTGTAGGTGTTGATCCACACCGTACCCGCCTCCAGCTGCTCGCTCAGGCGCAGCGCGCGCCCGGTATCCCGCGTCCAAATCCCCGCCGCCAGGCCGTAAACCGAGTCGTTCGCCTCGCGAATAAGCGCCGCTTCATCGCGAAACGGCATCGCCACCAGCACCGGGCCGAAGATCTCTTCCCGGCACGCGCGGGCGCTGTTGCTCAGCCCCTCGATAATCGTGGGCTGGAAGAAGCTGCCGTTCGCCAGAGCGGGATCCGCCGGGATCTCCCCCCCGCACAGCACGCGGCCCCCCTCGCGCTTCGCCAGCTCGACGTACGCCTGCACGCTCTGGCGATGTCCGTCGTTGATCAGCGGCCCTACGTGGGTTCCGTCAGCGAACGGATGCCCGACGCGCAGGCCGCGCGTGAGCTCCAGCAGCCGCGCCATCAGCGGGGCATATAAACTTTCGTGGATAAACAGGCGCGAACCGGCGATGCACGCCTGCCCCGCCGAGCTGAAAATGCCGTAGCAGATCCCGCGCGCGGCCTGCTCAACGTCGGCGTCTTCAAGCACGATGGTCGGGGATTTTCCACCCAGCTCCAGCGAGGCCGGGATCAGCTTCTCCGCCGCCACGTGCGCCAGATGACGGCCCGTGGTGGTCCCGCCGGTAAAGGAAATTTTCCGCACGCGAGGGTGGCGCGCCAGCGCATCGCCAATCACCGAGCCTTTGCCCGGCAGAACGCTCAGCAGCCCGGCGGGCAGCCCGGCCTGTTCAAAAATCCGCGCCAGCTCCAGCGCCATCAGCGGCGTGGCTTCGGCGGGCTTGAGGATCACCGCATTACCCGCCGCAATGGCTGGCGCGACCTTCTGCATCTCGCTGGCAATCGGCGAGTTCCAAGGCGTGATGGCGGCCACCACGCCGAGGGGCTCGTAGCGGCTCAGCGTCAGCAAATCAGGCTGGCGCGGCGTCGGGAGTTCGCCCTCCAGCAGCTCGCAGGCGGCGGCAAAGTAGCGCGCCGTTCCCGCCGCGCTCGTCACCAGCCCGCGCGCTTCCGTCAGCGGCTTGCCGTTATCCCGGCTCTGCATCTGCGCAAGTTCATCCACGCGGGACTCAATCAGATCGGCAACCTTATGCAGGATCTTCGCGCGAACGTGCGGCAGGCTGCTGCGCCACGCCGGATCCCGCCAGGCGCGCTCTCCGGCCTCAATCGCGTCCTGCAGATCGTCGAGGCTTGCCGCATTTAACGTCGCGTTAAGCGACCCGTCAGCCGGGAAGTGGCTCTGCATCGGGCTGCCGCCGCCGCGTTGCCACTGGCCGCCGATAAAAATATTCAGATCGTCCATCGTCACTCCTCAGCTCAGGGCCAGCTCGCGGCAGGCGCGCACCGCGCTCAGTGCCGCCAGGGTGGAGGTTTTAGGATTAGAAGCCAGCGGCAGGCCGCTCAGCTCCAGATGGAACTCGCCGAACATGCCTTCCACGTGCAGCGTGTGGGTGTTGCGTTTCGTTAACGGGTCGACCATCAGCTGCACGCGGGTGTCGTCCATCCCCACGCCGCCGAGCGCCACGGTCGCCGCCACGTTGGCGTTGGCCGGAAACAGGCGAGCCGCCTCGCGGGCGCTGCCTTCGAAGAAGACCTTTGCTTCTGACACAGAATTCAGATCGATAAGCTGCTCGGCGTAGCTGCCGCGCCAGCTGGCCGGGCTTTTGCGCGACTGATAGGTGACGCGTTCAAGCCCGCCCTCTTTCGCCGCCGCCAGCCCGTCGATACCGGCAACCGCACCGGAGAGCAGCGTCAGCCTGCCTCCCGCCGCAAGCAGCCGCTGCTCCAGCGCGCTGTCCGCCAGCGCGCCGGTGGAGATCACCGCCAGATGCCAGCCGCGCCCTAAAATCGCTTCGCCATACTGCGCCACCGCCTGCTGGCTGGCGCACTCCAGCACCAGATCGGGCGTTTGCGCGCACGCCATCGGGGAGGCCAGCGCCACCACGTCATCGCCAAACTGCGCGCGGATCGCCGCGTGGTGAGACTCACGCGCGACGATCCAGCCGATAGCGACGCCCGCAGGCAGACGCTCAATCACCGCCTGCGCCATGGCGCCAAACCCAATTAACATGACCTTTTTCATAATGCGTCCTTACAGGTGGCGGCAGAAGCCGCCGGAAACGTCCAGCGCGGCGCCGGTGGTAAACGAGGCCAGCGGCGAGGCGAGAAACAGCAGCGCCTGCGCGGGCTCCTGCGGCTTGCCGAGGCGCGCCATCGGAATGCCGCGCCTGCGCGCGATATCCGCCGTCCACTCCGGCCAGCTCTGGCTTTTGTCCGCCCGGTTCTCAAAGCGGCGCTGCCACTGCCCGGACTCCACCATGCCGAGCAGAATGGAATTCACGCGGATGCCCTTGCCCACCAGCTCTTTCGAGAGCGTGAGCGTCATGTTCAGCAGCGCGGCGCGGGCGGCGGAGGTGGCAATCATGTGCTCCTCCGGCTGCAGCGCCAGCAGGGAGTTCACGCAGGTGATAGAGGCGATGTCGGACTGCTCAAGCAGAGGCTGAAACGCCTGCACCGGGTTGATCACCCCGAACAGCTTCAGCTCGGCCTCGTGCAGCCACGCCTCGCGCGGGGTATCGTGGAAGTGCGCCACGTAGCCCTGACCGGCGTTGTTAATCAGCATATCCGCCCCGCCAAAGCGAGCCTGCACCGCATCCGCGAAGGCCTGAATCTCGTCGGCTTTCAGCACGTCGCAGCGGTAAGCAAAAATCTCCCCGTTGGGGTATTCGTTTTGCAGCGCCGCGCGGGCGCTGGCGAGCCGGTCCGGATCGCGGCCGCAGAAGGCGACCTTTGCCCCCTCGCCCAGCAGCAGGCGCAGCGTTTCAAAGCCAATGCCGGACGAACCGCCGGTGACCACCGCCACGCGGCCGTCAATGTGTGCATTCATCGCGCACCTCTTCGTTAATGCGTAAAAGCTGTTGGTTAAAAAACGCGTCGTTATCGAGATAGCTGGCGTGCCCGGCCTGCGGAATGGCGACAAACGGCATGCCGTAGCGCAGCGCCAGCCCCTGCACCAGCTCGGGCTGCGTGATCGCGTCCTGCTCGCCGCACCAGACTTCAAAATTGCCGGAGTAGCGCTTGAGCCAGCCGTGGATATCGTCATGCGCCAGCATCCACGCGGCGGCGAGGTAGCCTTCCGGGCGCAGCTTGCGCATCCCTGACGCCACGGTGGCAACATCTTCCGCACGCGCGCCGGGGCGCAGCAGCTTCGCGGCGCGGGTCTGGGCGAGGATCTCTCCGCCCAGCGCCATCTGCTGTTCGCGGCTGCGCCAGACCTGCTCGCGCTGCGCCGGCTCGGCATTGCCGTAGCCCTGCGCGGCGTCTGCCAGCACCAGATGGATGACGCGATCCGGGAACTTCGCCGCAAAGGCGCTGGCGACCAGTGCGCCAAGCGAATGGCCGACCAGCACCGCCTGCCAGACGCCCGCGCGGTCAAGCATCGCCGCCAGCGCGTCGGCGTAATCCCCCGCGTTTGCCCGCTCTACGGCCAGCATCGGGCTTTCGCCATAGCCGGGCATGTCCCACGCCAGCACGCGAAAGCCGTCCAGCGCCATCTGCTTGTGCCAGGAGGCCGCGCCCGAGCTGATGCCGTGCAGCAGCATCAGCGGGATGCCGCTTCCCTGTTCACGAAAACCCGTCATCATGCCCCCTTAGCTCCGCTTCACTTTGGACAGCGGATGATCGGCGGGATAGGTCGGGATTTCCGGCTTGTTGGTTCCCAGCATGACGCACATCAGCGCCTCTTCTTCCCCGTGGTTAAACAGCCCGCGATAGATGCCCGCAGGAACGGAGATCAGGTCACGCTCGCGCAGCACGGTTTCGGTGTAGCTGTCACCGTCCTGGATCATCAACGTGATCTGCCCTTTCAGCATGAAGAAGACCTCTTCCACGTCGTCGTGCAGGTGCAGCGGCCCTTCGCACTTCGACGGCAGCACCATGGTGGAGAAGGTAAAATGGTCCGCCTGCACGGTGTTGGTGTCGTTCGCCACGCCCGTTGCGCCGGTGCCGATGTAGCGCATCTGCGCCCGGCGGTATTTCGGGTCAAAATCGGCCTGAAACTTCAGCGCGTTCCAGTCGTACTTGCGGCCTTCGAAGCGCGCGATGCGCGACTCGACCCACTCTTCCATCGTCAGGTGGTCAGGTTTGATGCCTGAAGTGTTGGTTACGGTTGAATCAGTCATGACACTCTCCTCAGTAACGTCTCAGCAGCGGCAGTAACAGGACGCAGCCCACCGCCGCCATCACCGCCAGAAAAATCAGCCCGGAATCCATGCTGTGGGTGAAGGCAATAAGCGCCCCCATCACCGCCGGCGACAGCGCGCCCGCAAAGTTTCCCAGCCCGTTGAAAATGCCGCCCGCCGTGGCGCTCACCCGCGGATGGGTGGCCTTCGCCAGCAGGGCGAAAATGTTGGGCGCGCCGGTGCCCCACATGAAGGTGCTGAAGCTCATCGCCGCGATAACGGCCAGCGGGGAATCGAGGTGCATCACCGCCGCCAGCCCCACCGCCGCCCCCGCCATCGAGATAAAGCAGGCCGCCGCGCGCTTATCGACCCGGTCCGACAGCCACGCGCCAATGACCTCGCCCGCCAGCATGGCGATGAACGGCATCGACGACAGCCAGCCCGCGTGCTCCAGGTGAATGCCTTTGCCCTTGATCAGGTAGCCCGGCAGCCAACCGTTGATGCCCCACAGGTAGGTCAGGAAGGCGATGTTAAAGATGCAGATAATCCAGAAGTGCGGGCTAACGAGCAGCTCGCGGCGCGCGGCGCGGCGCTCGTCCTGAGATGCCTGCGAGGTGCCGGGCTTCGCCTCCAGGCGGATCCCGCGCAGGCCGATGCGCACAAAGAGAAGCACCGGGACGGTGAGCATCGCCATCACGAAGAAGGTGCTCTGCCAGCCGAAGGTGTTCAGCAGCCAGATGGAAAGCGGGAAGCCGATCGCCGCGCCCACCGGCGTGCCCAGCAGCCAGAGCATGGTGGCGCGCGCCTGCAGATACTGCGGGAAGTTGTGGCGCACGATGGCGAAGGCCAGCGGGAACAGCGGCCCTTCCGCCACGCCCAGCAGAATGCGCAGGACGATCATCAGCGTGTAGTTGTGGGTGAAGCCCATCGCCACCATCAGCACGCACCACACCGCCATCATGCCGGTGAGCAGGCGCAGCGGCGCAATTTTGTCGCCTAAGCCGCTTAAAAACACCGACGAAAAGCCGTAGCTCAGCAGGAAGGCGCTCATCAGAATGCCGAGGCGCGTGGTGTCGAAATCGATGCCCATCGCCTGCTGGAAATGGGTGTCGGAAAACAGCGCCGCGATGCTGATTTTGTCAAAAAACGCCAGCAGCACGCAGGCCAGCAGCGACAGCGGGATGGCCCAGCGCACCGCTTTTTCAGGCGTGCGGGTTCCCTCACCGCTTGCCTCAACGCGCGCGGTGTTGGTCTCTAATGTGGTCATGTCTCCCCCTACGGGTGCGGGTTAGCTATCGCAGTGACATCAGTGAAAAGGTCGGGTCGCCGAGCGGCACGTCGGACAGATCCCGCCCCGCCGCCATCCAGCGCTTCGCCAGCTTGACGGTGCGCGCATCGTCGAACGCCACCAGCTGCGTCAGCCGCCCGCTCTCGTCCAGCGAGAAGAACAGCGAATCTTCGCGCGCTACCGTTGTGCTCCCCGGCTGCGGAATGCCGAGGATCTGAATGTTGTGCTGGTATTGATCCGACCACAGCCACGGCGCGTCTTCGTAGCCCGGCGCGTCGGGGTTGAGCATCGCCTTCGCCGTCGCCACCGCCTGATTCTGGGCAAACGCCCACGACTGGATGCACAGGCCGTAGCGATGGTGCTGGGCCACATCGCCCGCGGCAAAAATGTACGGATCCGAGGTTCGCCCCTGGGCATCGACAACGATCCCGCGCTCGGTTTTCAGCCCCGCGCCGCGCGCCAGCTCAAGATTGAGATCGACGCCGATCCCGACCACCACCGCATCGAACGTTTCACGCTGGCCGTCGCAGTGGATGATCGGCAGGCCATTATCGTCCTCCAGCTCCAGCGCGCCGCAGCCGGTACGGATATCCACGCCCTGCTCGCGATGGAGGGCCTCTAAGCGCTGCGACACCTCGCCGCTCACCGAGCGCATGCACAGCGCGGGCTGCTGCTCGAACAGGGTGACCGCCACGCCGCTCCTGCGCGCGGACGCGGCAATTTCCAGGCCGATCCAGCCGCCGCCGACAATCGCCAGGGTTTGGCTTTCCGCCAGCCGCCCCTTCAGGCGCTGCGCGTCCTGCCAGTGGCGCAGGGTATAGACCTGCGGATGCGCCGCCCACGCCTCACCCGGCACGCGTGCCCGCCCTCCGGTGGCAATTAAAAGGATGTTGTAACTAAGGCGCTCGCCGTTGTTTAAACGCACCGTTTTCGCCTCGCGGTCGATCTGCTCCGCGCGCAGCGGACGGCGCCAGGTCAGGTTCAGCGCCCGCTGCGCCTCGTCGGTAAACAGGCGCGGAAGGGCCGCGTCCGGCTCCAGCAGAGAGGCTTTCGACAGCGGTGGACGCTCGTAGAAATCCCACTCCTCTTCCGCCACCACGCAAATCTCGCCGTCGAAGCCCTCGTCGCGCAGGGTTTTCGCCGCCCAGCCGCCCGCCTGGCCGCCGCCGATAATGACAATGCGCGACGTCATACCGCCTCCGGCTTTTTCTGCTGGCGGCGCGTGTCGTGGTCGATCCCGCCTTCCACCGCCCATTCGGTGAAGGAGACCAGCGAGTGCTCCAGCTCGCGCGGCTGCCAGTTTTCGGTCAGGTAGTCGTCGTTGGTGTAATACTCGAACGCGCCGCCGGTCGGGCTGTTGACGTACCAGAAGTACGCCGACGACACCGGATGGCGGCCCGGCCCGATAAAGGTGCTCCAGTCATTTTTATTCATCGCGATACCGCCGCCGATCACCTCGTGGATGTCGCGCACGGTGAAGGCCACGTGGTTCAGCCCGCGCCTGCGGTTTGGCAGCTGCAGCAGGAACAGGTTGTGATGGCCGCCGCGCGCGCCGCAGCGCAGGAACACGGCGCGGTTGATGTAGCGGTCAGAGACCTGGAAGCCGAGCACCTCGCGGTAGAATTTTTCCACCGCCGCCAGCTCCTCCACGAAGAACACCACGTGCCCGACGTTGATCGGCTGGGCGTGATCGTAAACCGGGCTGGGCGTGTCGATCCGGCGGGCGTCGCCCCACTGGTTAATCGGCTCGACGTTCAGCTCCACGTCGGTCTGCTGGCTGACCTGCACCCGCAGCGTCATGCCGTTCGGGTCAAGGCACTCCAGCGCGTCGCCCACTTCGCGAAAGCCGGGCTGCTGCGTAAGCTTCGGGCGCAGCGCGTCCAGATCTGACTGGCTGGCAACCGCCCAGGTCATGCGGCGCAGGGTGTTGCCCGACTCAAACGCCGGCGGCAGGTCGGGGCTGTCGATGGGATTAAGCTCCACGCGCGCGCCGCTTAGGGTGGTAAAACGCTGGCCGCTGGCATCGCCCGTCAGGCCAAAATCACGCATAAATTTGGCGCAGTGCGTCAGGTCTTCCACGCCAAATTCCAGCTTTTCAATTCCGGTTACACTCATCGTTCGTTGCCTCATCTGGCCCAAATTGGGCGTAAAACATGCCCGACGCGGTCAAGCGCCTGACGTTAACTCACTGATTTAACTGGCCTGTGACAGATACCCTAAGAAGCCAGAAATTTTATCCGCCGCGAGGCGAACTTCGTTTTGCAGGCGCTCGCGGTCGGTCTGCGGGATCTCCTCCGACGGCACGAGAATGCTGACTACTGCCGCCACGCGTCCGCTTCGGTCATACACCGGGTAGACGATGGAGGAGATGCCGTGGCGGAAGAAGGATTCGCCGATCACGTACCCGCGGGCTTTGTCCTGCTGCACCATCTGCCAGAGGGCTTCGCGATCGTGAAGCTGCCCCGGCGCGTTGCCCGGCAGGCGCTCGTGCGGGAACAGCTGTTCAAACTCGGCGCGGGAAATATCGGTCAGCAGCATGCGGCCCAGCGAGGTGCAGTGCACCGGCAGGCGGGTGCCAATGCTGACCTGATTAATGCGCGATCCGGCGGCGCTGACGCGGGCGATGTAGATAATGTCGCGCCCGTCGCGGATCGCCAGATGGCTGCTGCACTGGCTCACGTCGCGCAGCTGCTCGATGACCGGCTGGCCAACCTGCGCCACGTCAAGCGAGGCGATGTACTCAAAGCCCAGGCGCAGCACGTTCATGCCCAGCGAGAAGGTGTTGGTGCGCGCGTTGCGCTCCAGAAACCCCATAAACTCCAGCGTCTGCACCACGCGGTAGGCGGTCGCCTTCGGCATATCCACCAGCCGGTGCAGCTCGGCAAAGGTCAGTTCGCGATGCTGCTCGCCAAAGGCCAACAGCAGCTGTAAACCGCGCTCCAGCCCCGGCACCAGATACTTCACTTCCCGATCGTTTGCCATCATCGCCATACCTTAGTTAAAGATAAAACCGCCGTTGACCGGGATCAGCTGTCCGGTGATGAACCGCGACAGATCGCTTAACAGCCAGACCACGCTGCCGGTGACGTCTTCCGGCTGCTGCGCGCCCGCTAGCGCGCGGCCATTTTCGTAGAGCTGATGGCGTTCGGCGGGCACATATTCGGTTGCCTCGACGCGGGTCAGCCCCGGCGCGATGGCGTTAATACGAATGCGCTTTTCGCCAAGCTCGCGCGCCATTGAGCGCGTCATGGCAATGACTGCGCCCTTGCTGGCGACGTAGGCCATCAGGCGCGGCGCGCCCCAAAGCGCGGTGTCGGACGCCACGTTCACAATGCCCGCCCCTTCGCGAAGCAGCGGCACGGCGGCGCGCGTGACCAGCCAGGTGCCTTTGACGTTCACGTTCATCACGCGGTCCCACAGGTCCGGATCGTAATCGAGCATATTTTTGCCGCCCACGCCGGTCGCCATCGCCGCGTTGTTGACCAGGCCGTCGATCTGCCCCTGCTCGCCAATGGCGCTAAACGCCTGCTCAATGGAATGCGGATCGGCCAGATCGATAACGTGCGATTCGATCGCATAGCCCTGTTCGCTCAGCCCGTGCGCGCTTTCGGCCAGTTCGCCCTTGAGGATGTCGCACATCACCACCTTTGCACCCTGCTCCGCGCAGGCTTTGGCAAAGTGATAGCCCAGCCCGCGCGCGGCGCCGGTCACAACGATGCGCTTTCCGCTCAGCAGCCCGTTCATCAGGCGGCTCCCTGCTGTTCTTCGCGCAGCGCCAGCTGCTCTTTCGCGGCCTTTTGCATCATGCGGCGCAGGCGGGAGAGGCCAACGTCGTGCTGGTAGAGATATTCATGGTCGCGGGCGTTCGGGGCCAGGCTTTCCAGCACCACGCGGTCCTGCTCCAGCACTTCCCAGTGCAGTTTTTCCAGACGGTTACGGTACATGAAGCGCCACATGTCGCGCTGCCAGCCCTGCACGCGGCGGATGCGCCAGAAGAAAACGCGGCAGTTGTCGTTATCTTCCGGCACCACCATGCCGACGATAAAGAAGTGGCCACCCGGCCCGAAGCGCTTCTTGTACGGAATGGAGAGGCGCATCCAGCAGGTGCCGCTGTTGCCCAGCTCTACCCAGTCGAAGTTGACGCCGCTCTGCCCTTTTTTCTCGAAAATAAAGCCGGTTTTGGTCGGCTGGAGCACCATGTCGGCCTTGCGATCCCCTTCCGCCATCGAGTGCGAGGATGAATGCAGATAGGTGCCGTGCATCGGGTCCATCACGTTTTCCAGCGCGTACTGGTAGTTGCACTTCCAGGAGGCGGTGCAGAGGAAGTTGCTGAAGCTTTCCGTATCGGCAAGTTCATCCGGGAAGGTCAGCTCGTCCGGCTGCTGGTCAGCGGTAACGCCAAACCAGAGGAAGATGGCGCCGTGCGCCTCCTGCACGTTATAGCTGCGCACGCACTGCTGGCCGACCAGCGGGCATTTGTCCACGGCGGGCACGTCCTTCACTTCGCCGTTGCCCGCAACCTCCACGCCGTGATACCAGCAGGCAATGCGGTCGCCGAGGTTCCAGCCCATCGACAGGCGCGCGCCGCGGTGCGGACAGCGGTCTTCCAGCGCCTGCACCTGGCCGTCTTTGTTGCGCCAGACCACAATCTGCTCGCCCAGGCGGGTGATGCCCACAGGAGCAGACTGCACTTCCCAGCTTGCGAGCACCGGATACCAGAGGCCGCGCAGGCCTTTATCGAGATAGTTTTGTACGGTCGTCGTCATCGCGTTGTCCTCAGTAGCCGTTAACCTGTAAGAATGCCTGGAAGCCGGCCTCGCTCCACGGCTCGCCCTGCTGGTCGTGCATGCGCACCGCGTTCAGCCCGTTCACCAGTTCCGGTAGGGTTTCAACCCCCTGCTCGAAGAGATCTTCCAGCGTGGCAATCAGGTTCACCTCCCAGCTTTCCGGCACGCGGCTGCGGGTCTGCCAGATCAGGTTGGTGTAATCACCCGGCTTATGAATGGCACCGTTGCCGCCCTCTGCCGGCGGGGTAAACTGGCGGCTTTCCGGCAGCGCCGGGTTAAAATTCAGGGTGTCGCTCATGCCACGGTCTCCTCAACGAAGGTTATCTGGATTTGATTTTCAAAGACCCGAACCGGGTAGCGGTTGAGGTTGCGGCCGCCGGGACCGTGCAGGCACTCGCCGGTTTTAACGTCGAACACCGCCTCGTGCAGCGGGCATTCCACCTTGCCGTCTTCCACGAAGCCCTGGCTCAGCAGGGCGTAGGCGTGGGGGCATACGTCCTCCAGCGCGTAATACTCACCGTCAATCAGGTAAACGCCGATCTCTTTACCCTCGACGCTGCCGCTAAAAGGGAAATCTTCCTGTACTTGTTCTGCGTCACATACGCCTATCCAGCTCATCACGATCCTCCAGGCTTTTGTTTCATATATGAAACTCTGTTTCTTATTTAATACGGTCAATATAAAAGCGATGAATGTTTCGTCAAGCGCAAGTGTGAAGAATTTGTTAATCGATCGGCAATTAATTAACTAAGTGTGCAAAGGATCACGAAAAAATGCAGCGATATGAAATTTTCATTATTACGCCGTGATAAATACGATTTCTTAATGGCCTGTCATTTTTAATAAAACATATTGACTTCTTTTCTTTTTGTTCCTTAAAAATAAAGTAACGTCACGTCTTCAGTGTTTCACCTGTGAAACTTAATTTTTATTTATTGTTAATAAACAATGAGTTTCACCCATGAACCATTTTAGCTCCGTGACAATCACACTGATAAAAATATAAATAATTAAAAACGTAAGGCGGGCATGATGACGGCAAGATGGCAAGGCACAATCGCACTGTTATTACTGATTATTATTTCCTACATCGACAGGGTAAATATCTCGGTAATGATTTTAAATCCGGAATTTGCCGAACATTTTCAGCTAAATGAAAACAGAATGTTACAGGGAATGCTGATGACATGCTTTCTGCTGGGTTATGGCTTTTCGGCTTTATTATTAACGCCGGTTATTGAAAGCAAGCTCCATTACCGGCAGGGATTGTTAAGCAGCATTGCGATTTGGGCCGTGGTCTGCGCGGTTTCACCGCTGCTTGGCTCGCTGATGGGGATGCTCGTCGCACGCCTGATTTTGGGCATTGCCGAAGGGCCGCTCTTCTCGCTGAAGACGCGCTTTATCAGCGATAACTTTGGTGCGGAAGAGATTGGCAAACCCAACGCCGTCACCGCGCTGGGCGTCTCGCTCGGGCTGGCCGTGGGCTTTCCGCTGGTCACCTGGCTGATGGCGCATCTGGGCTGGGCCGGGTCGTTTTACGCGCTGGCGGTGATGAATCTGGTGCTGGGCGGCGGGCTTATCTGGCGTTTTCTGCCCGCGCAACAAAGCCCGGTGACCATGAAAAAACCGGGGTTTGTTCGCACCTTCACGCTGGCCTGGCAGACGCCGCTGCTGGGCTGGATCCTGCTGGTTGAAATCGCCACGCTGAGCTATCTGTGGGGCAGCAGCGCGTGGCTGCCCGCATGGCTGCGCGACGAGCATCACTTCTCGCTGCACGCGACGGGCTGGCTTGCGGCCATTCCCTTCCTGCTGAGCCTGGGGTCAAAGTTTCTGGGCGGCGTGCTGCTCGACAAAATGCGTCCGGAACAGGCCCCGGTGCTGTTTGTGGTGGGCGGCACGCTGACGGCGCTCTCTGTGGCCGCATTGATGCTAAGCCATCAGCCCGGGTGGCTGGCGCTGTTTATGCTGTCTGCCAACGTGTTCTGGGGACTTCAGGGAGCGGCTATTCCTGCGGTGATCCAGCACCACGCCGCGCGGGAGGCGGTGGGCAGCGCGTACGGCATTATTAATGGGATCGGCAATATCTGCGCGGCGTTCATTCCGCTGCTGATGGGGATGGTGATGAAATCGGTAGGGTCGGTAAGCTCAGGCTTTTCGGTTTTGGTGGTGTCGCAGGTGATTACCCTGCTGGCGGGCGGAATGCTGCTGCTGCGCATGCGTCGCGCAGCAGCAGTGAGCGCGTAAGGCTTATTCGCCTTTTTTCGCCGCCTGGATGTAGAGCATTTCCAGCGCCAGGGTCGCCGCGGCCAGCGCGGTGATCTCGGACTGGTCATAGGCCGGAGCCACTTCTACCACGTCCATCCCGACGATGTTCAGATCCTTCAGGCCGCGGACCAGCTTGATGGCGCGGTCAGAGGTCAGGCCGCCGATAACAGGCGTACCGGTGCCCGGCGCAAATGCCGGATCCAGACAGTCGATGTCAAAGGTCAGGTATACGGGCATGTCGCCGACGATCTGCTTAACCTGCGCCAGAATGTCGTCCACGCCGCGATCGTTGACCTGGCCCGCATCCAGCACGGTGAAGCCGTTGTCTTTGTCGAACTCGGTGCGGATGCCGATCTGCACCGAGTGGTTCGGGTCGATCAGGCCTTCGTTCGGCGCGGTGTAGAACATGGTGCCGTGGTCGAACTCGCAGCCGTTCGCGTAGGTGTCGGTATGCGCATCAAAGTGCACCAGCGCCATTTTACCGAAGTGCTTCGCGTGGGCGCGCAGCAGCGGCAGCGTCACGAAGTGGTCACCGCCGAAGGAGAGCATACGCTTACCGGCAGCAAGCAGCTTCTCGGCGTGCGCCTGCAGCTTTTCGCTCATCTCTCGCGCGTCGCCGAAGGCGTACACCAGGTCACCGCAGTCCACCACGTTCAGGCGCTCGCGCATGTCGAAGTTCCACGGGAAGCGGTTGTGCTCCCAGGCCAGGTTAGTAGACACCTGACGGATTGCTGCCGGGCCGTGACGCCCGCCCGCGCGGCCGGACGTTGCCATGTCGAACGGTACGCCGGTGATCACCCAGTCAGCGTCGCTGTCGTACGGCTGGAAGTTCATTGGAAGGCGTAAAAAACCAAACGCGTTAGATACCAGAGAGTTATCGTACTGATGACCTAAAGTGCTCATGTCCTGACCTCTTATAAAGTCGATACATTAAAAACAGATGAAAAAAAATCCCCTCCGCGTCGTTAAGCCCGACGAGGAAGGGATTGATTCGTAAATCGCTAATTGGGGCGAATTATCGCCGGTAATGCGTACGGGTTCAAGAGAGTATAGCATTCTGCCGGACGACGGCTCCGCCTTATCCGGCCTACATTCGTAGGCCCGGTAAGCACAGCGCCACCGGGCATCAGCGGCACAGCAGCCTGTTGCCCTCACCCCGCCCCTCTCCCACAGGGAGAGGGAGGTTTACCTACTCGTCTTCCAGATACGTGTACCCGTACAGACCCGCTTCAAACTCTTCCAGGAACTGCTGCTGCAGCGCGTCGTCCAGACCGGTGTTTTTCACCTGGTCGCGGAACTGGGTGAGCAGTTTTTTCGGATCCAGCTGAACGTATTCGAGCATGTCCGCCACGGTGTCCCCTTCGTCAGAGAGCTCAACTTCCACGTTGCCGTCAGGGAAGACGAACACATCAACCGCTTCGGTATCCCCGAACAGGTTGTGCATGTTGCCGAGGATCTCCTGATACGCGCCGACCATAAAGAAGCCCAGCATCGGCGGGTTCTCCGGGTCGTACTCCGGCATTGGCATCGTCGTTGCGATACCGTCGCCGTCAACGTAGTGGTCGATAGCGCCGTCAGAGTCGCAGGTGATGTCCAGCAGCACCGCACGACGTTCCGGAGCGTGGTTCAGCCCTTCCAGCGGCAGAACCGGGAACAGCTGGTCGATACCCCAGGCATCCGGCATCGACTGGAACAGCGAGAAGTTGACGTAAATCTTGTCCGCCATACGCTCCTGCAGTTCGTCGATAATCGGACGGTGCGCGCGGTTGCTCGGGTCGAGCTGCTTCTGCACTTCATGGCACATGTTGAGATAGAGCTGCTCCGCCCACGCGCGCTCCTGCAGGCTAAAGGTGCCTGAAGAGTAGCCCACGTGAATATCGTGCAGATCCATCTGGCTGTCGTGCAGCCATTCGCGCAGGGAACGGCGCGTGCCCGGCTCGTGCATCTCCTGCCAGGTTTCCCACATGCTTTGCAGGGAACGCGGAGCATCGTCTGCCGGAGGCGTCGCTTCGGTGATTTCGCTACGCTCAACGCCGATGATGTTAGAGACCAGCACCGTATGGTGCGCGGTCACCGCGCGGCCGGATTCGGTGATCACCGTCGGGTGCGGCAGGCCGTTCTCTTCACAGGCATCGCCAATCGCCCAGATGATGTTGTTAGCGTATTCGTTCAGGCCGTAGTTCACGGAGCAGTCAGACTGCGAGCGGGTACCTTCGTAGTCCACGCCCAGGCCACCGCCCACGTCGAAGCACTGAATATTCACGCCAAGCTTGTGCAGCTCAACGTAGAACCGCGCCGATTCACGAACGCCGGTGGCGATGTCGCGAATGTTGGCCATCTGCGAGCCGAGGTGGAAGTGCAGCAGCTGAATGCTGTCCAGACGACCGCGCTCGCGCAGAATTTCCACCAGCTGAAGCACCTGGTTCGCCGCGAGGCCGAACTTGGATTTTTCGCCGCCGGAGGACTGCCATTTACCGGAACCCTGCGACGCCAGACGCGCACGCACGCCGAGGCGCGGGATGACGTTCAGACGCTCGGCCTCTTCCAGCACGATAGCGATTTCGGTCATCTTCTCGATAACCAGATAGACCTTGTGGCCCATCTTTTCGCCAATCAGCGCCAGTCGAATGTATTCACGATCTTTATAGCCGTTACAGACGATCACCGAACGGGTCATGCCCGCGTGCGCCAGAACGGCCATCAGTTCCGCTTTAGAGCCTGCTTCCAGGCCCAGCGGTTCGCCGGAGTGGATCAGGGATTCAATCACGCGGCGGTGCTGGTTGACCTTGATCGGGTAAACCAGGAAGTAGTCGCCTTTATAGCCGTAAGATTCACGCGCGCGCTTGAAGGCGGCGTTGATGGAACGCAGGCGATGTTGCAGGATCTGCGGGAAGCAGAACAGTGCAGGCAAACGCTGGCCCTGCGCTTCACGGGCTTTCACCAGCTTGGCGAGATCCACGCGCGCGTCAGGGACGTCAGGGTCCGGGCAAACGCTAATGTGGCCCAGCTCGTTGACGTCGTAGTAGTTATTGCCCCACCAGGCAATATTGTAGGTGCGCAGCATCTTGCTGGCTTCCTCGGAGCTCATCGCAACCTCCTGCATAGAACGTAGTACACCCTGTTCGCCCGCTGACGAAGGCGAAAAAGAAGACATGTCGTCAGACATAGCGAACCTCAACTCTTTGTATTAAGTGTAAAACAGTTGACTACTATCGCAGCGTTATACGGCGATAACAACCCATAAACGGCTCCGTTTCCCAGCAGAGTATGCTGAAATCCAGACCGTGCGACCGGTTTCTTATTCATATCATTGTAAAACACGTATCCGAACTCTGTATGACAGGTTCGGCGAAACCACGAGAAAACTCTTGTATAAACAAGAGCGCCCTTGTTCAGTTTTTCAGAGCACGAAAGCGTCTCTGAAGATCCTGAGAAGCGCCGAGATGGGTCTAACATCGGCAGGTTTGCAGACTAAAAAGCGGGTGCGCGATCGCGTTCCGCGCGCCGCGTTTTATACCGAGAAGGTGGCTAAAAAGCAAAACAAAAATGCGCCCGTTGCCAGCACCGTCAGGAAATATTTCCAGCAGTGTTTTCAACGCAGTGAGAGGTGAGTCAAAAAAAACTGGAAATCGGGTGAAGAAGTGACCTAAAATAGACGTCCAGATGTTAATCCATCCATACTGATTAACACTCAGACTGCCAGTGTCAAAATCCTGCAGGCCTTGGTAGAATTATCTCCTTTGGCTATTCCACACAGCAGCTTGAGCTAACCAAATTCCTCTTAGGTGAAATAAAACATGGCAAAACACCTGTTTACGTCCGAGTCCGTATCAGAAGGACATCCTGATAAAATTGCTGACCAAATCTCCGATGCGGTGCTGGATGCGATCCTGACCCAGGATCCTAAAGCGCGCGTAGCGTGTGAAACCTATGTCAAAACCGGCATGGTTCTGGTTGGCGGTGAGATCACCACCAGCGCATGGGTTGATATCGAAGAGATCACCCGCAACACGGTGCGTGAGATCGGTTATGTACATTCTGATATGGGCTTTGATGCCAATTCATGTGCGGTACTGAGCGCCATCGGCAAGCAGTCCCCGGACATTAACCAGGGCGTTGACCGTGCCGATCCGCTGGAACAGGGCGCAGGCGACCAGGGCCTGATGTTCGGCTACGCGACCAACGAAACCGACGTGCTGATGCCAGCACCTGTCACCTACGCACACCGTCTGGTGCAGCGTCAGGCTGAAGTGCGTAAAAACGGCTCCCTGCCGTGGCTGCGCCCGGATGCGAAAAGCCAGGTCACCTTCCAGTACGACGACGGTAAAATCGTCGGTATTGATGCGGTGGTTCTCTCTACCCAGCACTCTGAAGATATTGACCAGAAATCCCTGCAGGAAGCAGTGATGGAAGAGATCATCAAGCCGGTTCTGCCGACCGAATGGCTGAGCTCTGCGACCAAATTCTTCATCAACCCAACCGGACGCTTCGTTATCGGCGGACCAATGGGCGACTGCGGCCTGACCGGTCGTAAAATCATCGTTGATACCTACGGCGGCATGGCGCGTCACGGTGGCGGCGCGTTCTCCGGTAAAGATCCGTCTAAAGTTGACCGTTCTGCCGCGTACGCTGCACGCTATGTGGCGAAAAACATCGTTGCTGCAGGCCTGGCCGACCGCTGTGAGATTCAGGTTTCCTACGCAATCGGCGTGGCGGAACCCACCTCCATCATGGTTGAAACCTTCGGTACTGAAAAAGTGCCTTCAGAACAGCTGACGCTGCTGGTGCGCGAGTTCTTCGACCTGCGTCCATACGGCCTGATTCAGATGCTGGATCTGCTGCACCCAATCTACAAGGAAACCGCGGCGTACGGTCACTTTGGTCGTGAACATTTCCCATGGGAAAAAACCGACAAAGCCGCCCTGCTGCGTGATGCTGCCGGTCTGAAGTAATCGACTGTCAGGTGCTTTATAAAAGGCCAGCCTTCGGGCTGGCCTTTTGCATTTGTGCGATCATCTTTGCCCGGCGGCGCTTCGCTTGCACGGGCCTACGGGTTTTGCGGTGTTTGTAGGCCGGATAAGGCGCAGCCGCCACCCGGCATTCTTTGAAACCGTTTACACCACGCCAAATATATCCCGCTTTCAGAATAATCCCTTTGCGCGATCGCCTTTCTTCTGCTGTTACATTTCATTTCAGTTAAGTCTGAAATTGAAATAAACGCGATGCGCATCACCGCTTTTACCTCTATATTTTCAAAGCTTTAATAATTTTTACGGTTGCACGTTAGTGTAACCGATTACACCAATGTGATTTGTCTCACATATTTTTACGGGTCACTCACCTACCCTTAACATCGACAAAACTGATAACCCAACTGGAGGGCATAATGCCTGACAATAAAAAACAGGGGCGTACGTCCAACAAGGCGATGACCTTCTTCGTCTGCTTCCTCGCAGCCCTGGCAGGATTACTCTTTGGCCTGGATATCGGCGTGATTGCCGGTGCATTACCCTTCATCACCGACGAGTTCCAGATTAGCGCTCACACCCAGGAGTGGGTCGTTAGCTCCATGATGTTCGGTGCGGCCGTCGGTGCCGTCGGCAGCGGCTGGCTCTCCTTCAAGCTCGGGCGTAAAAAGAGCCTGATGATCGGCGCGATCCTGTTCGTTGCCGGTTCACTCTTCTCTGCCGCCGCGCCTAACGTTGAAGTGCTGCTGGTTTCCCGCGTGCTGCTCGGCCTGGCCGTTGGCGTCGCGTCGTATACCGCTCCGCTGTATCTGTCTGAAATCGCGCCGGAGAAAATCCGCGGCAGCATGATTTCGATGTATCAGCTGATGATCACCATCGGTATTCTGGGTGCCTATCTCTCGGATACCGCCTTCAGCTACAGCGGCGCATGGCGCTGGATGCTGGGCGTTATCATCATCCCGGCCATTCTGCTGCTGATTGGCGTGTTCTTCCTGCCGGACAGCCCGCGCTGGTTTGCCGCCAAACGCCGCTTCCACGACGCGGAACGCGTGCTGCTGCGCCTGCGCGATACCAGCGCAGAGGCCAAAAACGAGCTGGAAGAGATCCGCGAAAGCCTGCAGGTGAAGCAGTCCGGCTGGGCGCTGTTCAAAGAGAACAGCAACTTCCGCCGCGCGGTGTTCCTTGGCGTGCTCCTGCAGGTGATGCAGCAGTTCACCGGGATGAACGTCATCATGTATTACGCGCCAAAAATCTTTGAACTGGCGGGTTATACCAATACCACCGAGCAGATGTGGGGCACCGTTATCGTCGGCCTGACCAACGTGCTGGCGACCTTTATCGCTATCGGCCTGGTTGACCGCTGGGGACGCAAGCCAACGCTGACGCTGGGCTTCCTGGTGATGGCCGTTGGGATGGGCGTGCTCGGCACCATGATGCATGTGGGCATTCACTCACCGAGCGCACAGTACTTTGCCGTGGCAATGCTGCTGATGTTTATCGTCGGGTTTGCGATGAGCGCCGGTCCGCTGATTTGGGTGCTGTGCTCTGAAATCCAGCCGCTGAAAGGGCGTGATTTTGGTATCACCTGCTCTACCGCGACTAACTGGATTGCCAACATGATCGTCGGCGCAACGTTCCTGACCATGCTCAATACCCTGGGCAACGCCAACACCTTCTGGGTTTACTCCGGTCTGAACCTGTTCTTTATTGTTCTGACTATCTGGCTGGTTCCAGAAACCAAACACGTTTCGCTGGAACACATTGAACGTAACCTGATGAAAGGTCGTCCGCTGCGCGAGATTGGCGCACACGACTAATCACCCTGTCGGGAGGTGCCTCTTGCGCCTCCCCGCTTCGCGCTTTATGCTCTGCCCCTATGAAAGCTCCCCGTCTCCCCATCGCCATTCAGCAAGCCGTTATGCGCAGCCTGCGGGAAAAACTCGCCCAGGCCAACCTGAAGCTTGGCCGCAATTATCCTGAGCCAAAGCTCGTCTATCAGCAGCGCGGCACCTCTGCCGGAACGGCCTGGCTGGAATCCTATGAGATCCGCCTGAATCCGGTGCTGATGATGGAAAACCAGCAGGCGTTTATCGACGAAGTGGTTCCGCATGAGCTGGCGCATCTTCTGGTGTGGAAGCATTTTGGCCGCGTGGCGCCGCACGGGAAAGAGTGGAAGTGGATGATGGAAGCCGTGCTTGGCGTTCCGGCTCGCCGCACCCATCAGTTCGAGCTTGAATCAGTACGCACCAATACGTTCCCCTACCGCTGCCGGTGCCAGCAGCATCAGCTTACCGTCCGGCGCCATAACCGCGTGGTGCGCGGTGAAGCGACCTACCGCTGCGTAAAATGCGGTGAACCGCTGGTTGCAGAGTAACTATAAGAACTATCAGGAACTTTCCTGATCTGACTGATTGCATACAGAAACAACATTCGTTACGTTGCGGGCTCGTTTTGACACGGAGTGTAAGATGTCCCGTAATTTCTCTCTCGCGGTTGCCTTCCTGGCGACGGCGCTCTCCGGCCACGCTCTGGCCGACGGTATTCACAGTTTCTCTCAGGCCAAGGCCGCGGGCGTTAAGGTTAACGCCGATGTGCCCGGCGATTTTTACTGCGGCTGCAAAATTAACTGGCAGGGTAAGAAAGGGGTTGTTGATCTTGAATCCTGCGGCTATCAGGTACGCAAAAACGAGAACCGCGCCAGCCGAATCGAATGGGAACATGTGGTTCCGGCCTGGCAGTTTGGCCATCAGCGCCAGTGCTGGCAGGATGGCGGACGTAAAAACTGTTCCAAAGATCCGGTCTACCGTCAGATGGAAAGCGATATGCACAACCTTCAGCCTGCGGTAGGCGAAGTGAACGGCGATCGCGGCAACTTTATGTATAGCCAGTGGAACGGCGGCGAGGGCCAGTACGGACAGTGCGCCATGAAGGTGGATTTCAAAGAGAAGGTCGCTGAGCCACCGGCCCGCGCGCGCGGCAGCATTGCCCGCACCTATTTCTACATGCGCGATCGCTATGAACTCAACCTGTCCCGCCAGCAAACTCAGCTGTTTAATGCCTGGGACAAGCAATATCCGGTGACGGAGTGGGAATGCCAGCGCGACGAACGCATCGCTAAAGTCCAGGGGAATCATAACCCTTACGTCCAGCGGGCTTGCCAGGCGCAAAAGAGCTAACCTACACTAGCGGCAATTCGCTTATATTGCATTACACACGGAATTTCTGACTATGCGCACTCCTCGCATCTACCACCCTGAACTGATTACCGCAGGCAGCGAAATCGCCCTGTCTGATGAAGCCGCCAACCACGTTGGCCGCGTGCTGCGCATGGGCGCAGGCCAGGCAATACAGCTGTTTGACGGGTCCAATCAGGTTTTCGACGCACAAATCACCCGTGCGGATAAAAAAAGCGTGCACGTTAAGGTGCTGCGCGGCGACGTGGATGACCGTGAATCGCCGCTGCACATTCACCTGGGCCAGGTGATGTCGCGCGGTGAGAAGATGGAATTCACCATTCAGAAATCCATTGAACTGGGCGTAAGCCTCATTACGCCACTTTTTTCTGAGCGCTGTGGCGTTAAACTGGACGCGGAACGTCTGAACAAGAAAATCCTGCAGTGGCAGAAAATCGCCATTGCGGCGTGTGAACAGAGCGGCCGCAACCGGATCCCGGAAATCCGCCCGGCGATGGATCTGGAAGCCTGGTGTGCAGAAGAGGAGAGCGGCATGAAGCTCAACCTCCATCCGCGCGCCAGCGCCAGCATCAATACGCTGCCGCTGCCCGTTGAACGCGTTCGCCTGCTGATTGGCCCGGAAGGCGGCCTGTCGGCTGACGAAATTGCGATGACGGCACGCTACCAGTTTACTGATATTCTGTTGGGACCTCGCGTTCTGCGCACTGAGACAACGGCACTCACAGCCATTACCGCGCTACAGGTACGGTTTGGCGATCTGGGTTGACCCATTAACGGAGAAGAACATGATCAAGCTCGGCATCGTGATGGACCCCATCGCAAACATTAACATCAAGAAAGATTCCAGCTTCGCCATGCTGCTGGAAGCGCAGCGTCGCGGCTATGAGCTTCACTATATGGAGATGAACGATCTCTACCTGATCAACGGCGAAGCCCGCGCGCGTACCCGCATCGTTAACGTCGAGCAGAACTACGACAAATGGTACGAATTCGGCGCCGAGCAGGATATCCAGCTTGCGGATCTCGATGTGATCCTGATGCGTAAAGATCCGCCGTTCGATACCGAGTTCATCTACTGCACCTATATCCTTGAGCGCGCAGAAGAGAAAGGCACGCTGATCGTCAACAAGCCGCAGAGTCTGCGCGACTGTAACGAGAAGCTCTACACCGCCTGGTTCTCTGACCTGACGCCGGAAACCCTGGTAACGCGCAGCAAGGCGCAGCTAAAAGAATTCTGGCAGAAGCACGGCGATATCATCATGAAGCCGCTGGACGGCATGGGCGGCGCGTCTATCTTCCGCGTGAAGGAAGGCGACCCGAACATTGGCGTGATTGCCGAAACCCTGACCGAGCTGGGCACCCGTTACTGCATGGCGCAGAACTATCTGCCTGCTATCGTCGACGGCGATAAGCGCGTGCTGGTGGTAGATGGCGAACCGGTGCCTTACTGCCTGGCGCGTATTCCGCAGGGCGGCGAAACCCGCGGTAACCTGGCGGCCGGCGGTCGCGGTGAGCCGCGTCCACTGACCGAAAGCGACTGGGAAATTGCCCGCCGCGTTGGCCCTACGCTGAAAGCCAAAGGCCTGATCTTCGTCGGCCTGGACATCATCGGCGATCGCCTGACCGAAGTGAACGTTACCAGCCCAACCTGCATTCGTGAAATTGAAGCGGAATTCCCGATTTCGATCACCGGAATGCTGATGGACGCTATCGAAAAACGTTTACAGAAATAACCTGTGACAGCGCCTGAGTTTGTCCCCATACTGGGCGCTGTCGCTTTTTAAACCAGGAAACAGTACCTCTGACAATGAATTTACAGCATCACTTTCTTATTGCCATGCCTGCTCTCCAGGACCCGATTTTCCGCCGCTCCGTAGTGTATATTTGTGAATATAATGAAGACGGCGCGATGGGGATCATCATCAACAAGCCGCTGGAAAACCTGCAGGTTGAAGGGATTCTGGACAAGCTGAAGATTACCACTGAAGAGCGCCTGCCGGAGATCCGTCTCGATAAACCGGTAATGCTTGGCGGCCCGCTCGCTGAAGATCGTGGTTTTATCCTCCATACGCCGCCGATTTTCTCTTCCAGTATTCGCATCTCAGACAATACCGTTGTCACGACCTCTCGCGACGTGCTTGAAACGCTCGGTACCGCGAATCAGCCGTCTGAAGTGCTGGTTGCGCTGGGCTACGCCTCATGGGAAAAAGGCCAGCTGGAACAAGAGATCCTCGATAACGCATGGCTGACGGCTCCTGCAGATATGAACATTCTGTTCAAAACCCCTATCGCCGATCGCTGGCGTGACGCGGCAAAACTGATTGGCATCGATATTCTGACCATGCCTGGCGTCGCGGGGCACGCATAATGAGCGGAACGCTTCTGGCCTTCGACTTTGGCACCAAAAGCATCGGCGTCGCCGTGGGTCAACGCATCACCGGTACGGCTCGCCCGCTCACGGCGCTGAAAGCCAACGACGGCACGCCGGACTGGAACCTTATCGAACGCCTGCTCAAAGAGTGGCAGCCGGACGACGTGATCGTCGGGTTACCGCTGAACATGGACGGCACCGAACAGCCGCTCACCGCCCGCGCGCGCAAGTTCGCTAACAAAATTCACGGCCGCTTTGGCGTATCCGTCAAACTGCACGACGAGCGTCTGAGCACCGTCGAGGCGCGCGCTGGCCTGTTCGAGCACGGCGGCTTCCGGGCGCTGAACAAAGGCAGCGTGGATTCAGCCTCTGCCGTCATCATCCTCGAAAGCTATTTCGAACAGGGTTACTGAGCGCCGGGGCCTATAGCCGCCCCTGCGCCCGCCGCTCTGCCAGGCTCTGCTCAAAGTTTTGCATTCCCGCCTGCTGGCCGGTCTGAATGATGCCGGGAAGCTGCCACGTTTTGCCTTCGCGGATCAGGTTTGCCGCCGCCGGGGTGTTCACCAACAGTTCATAAAGCGCCACGCGCCCGCCCTGTACGTCCTGACGCAGCTTTTGCGCCAGAACCGCTCTCAGGCTGCCTGCCAGCTGATTCCGCACCGGATCTTTCTCCTGCGCCGGGAAGGTGTCCACCAGCCGCTCTATGGCCTGCGACGCCCCGCGCGTATGCAGGGTCGCGAGCACCAGATGCCCGGTCTCTGCCGCCGTCAGCGCCAGACGTATGGTTTCGCTGTCGCGCAGCTCACCCAGCAGGATGACATCCGGATCTTCACGCAGCGCACCGCGCAGCGCCTCGGCAAAGGACGGGCTATGCTGGCCAACCTCCCGCTGCTGGATCAGGCAACGCTCACTCTGATACATAAACTCAACCGGATCTTCGAGCGTCAGAATATGCCCGTCAGTATGGTGGTTGAGGAAATCGACCATTGCGGCGAGGGTGGTCGATTTACCGCTGCCGGTCGCGCCCGTGACCAGTATCAGGCCGCTGTCATTTGAGAGCAGCTCCGGGATCGCCCGGGGGACACCCAGGGTTGAAAGCTGTGGGCAGGCCAGCGGCAACAGCCGCAAGGCGATCGACACGCCCTTCATGTGCGTAAACGCACTGCCGCGAAGACGCTGATTGCCTTCAAGGGTGACGGCAAAATCCACCTGCCCGTTTGCCCACCATGCCCCCTGCTGTTCGTCGTTGAGCCACGCTTTTAATAACGCGTCGACGTCAGGAGGCGGAAAGGGTGCCGGTTCGAGCCGGCCTAATCTGCGCCAGCGCGGAGGCGAATCACTGCACAGGTGTAGATCGGAGACGTTATGCTTTACACTAAGGGCCACAATTTCTTCCACATCCATAGACTACTCCTCGGAAAATGAACGACATTGCGCATAACCTGGCACAGGTCCGGGACAAAATCTCAGCCGCCGCAACGCGTTGCGGCCGTGCTTCAGAAGAAATTACGCTGCTTGCAGTCAGCAAAACCAAGCCTGCGAGCGCCATCGCAGAAGCGATTGACGCTGGCCACCGGGCATTTGGCGAAAACTACGTGCAGGAAGGGGTGGACAAAATCCGCCACTTTCAGGAGCAGGGGAATGCAGAGCTGCAGTGGCACTTTATTGGCCCGCTGCAGTCGAACAAAAGCCGGCTGGTCGCAGAGCACTTCGACTGGTGCCATACCGTCGACCGTCTGCGCATTGCCACACGTCTGAACGAGCAGCGACCGGCAGAATTGCCCGCGCTTAACGTCCTGATTCAAATTAATATCAGCGATGAAAACAGCAAATCCGGCATTGCGCTGGGCGAGCTGGATGCGCTGGCGGCAGAAGTCGCCGCCCTGCCCCGCTTAACCCTGCGGGGGCTGATGGCAATTCCGGCACCTGAGTCAAGTTATGAAAGGCAGTTTGCCGTGGCACAGCAAATGGCTGTAGCATTTGAGGCGCTTAAAGCGCGCTATGAATCGGTAGACACGCTTTCTCTGGGCATGTCGGATGATATGGAAGCCGCCATCGCGGCAGGCAGCACTATGGTGCGCATCGGCACGGCAATTTTCGGTGCGCGCGACTACTCAAAATAATAAGGAAACCTGAGGAACGCCATGAAGACGTTGACTTTCCTGCTCTCAACGGTGCTTGAGCTGTATACGATGGCGCTTTTGCTGCGCGTCTGGATGCAGTGGGCCCGCTGTGATTTTTACAATCCGTTCTCGCAGTTTGTCGTAAAAATTACGCAACCTGTCGTTGGTCCGCTGCGCCGCATTATTCCGGCAATGGGTCCCATCGACAGCTCCTCGCTGCTGGTCGCCTTTATTCTGAGCGTTATCAAGGCGATCGTGCTGTTTATGGTTATCACCTTCCAGCCCATCATCTGGATTGCTGCCGTTCTGATCATGATTAAAACCATCGGGTCACTGATCTTCTGGGTGCTGCTGGTGATGGCGATCATGAGCTGGGTAAGCCAGGGACGCAGTCCGGTGGAATATGCCCTGCTCCAGCTTACTGAGCCGCTGCTGCGCCCGATTCGCAACCTGCTGCCTTCAATGGGCGGGATCGACTTCTCCCCGATGATCCTGGTGCTGCTGCTGTATGTAGCCAATATGGGGATTGCCGAGCTGTTGCAGGCCACTGGCAACATGCTGCTGCCGGGGCTGTGGATGGCGCTATGAGTGCAGTAAGCACCTGCGCCGACGGGCTGGTTTTGCGGCTGTATATTCAGCCGAAAGCCAGCCGTGACAGTATTGTTGGACTGCATGGCGACGAGTTAAAAGTCGCCATCACCGCCCCGCCGGTTGACGGTCAGGCCAATGCGCATCTGACCAAATATCTGGCCAAACAGTTTCGCGTTGCCAAAAGCCAGGTCATCATTGAAAAAGGTGAACTTGGGCGGCATAAACAGGTAAAAATCCTCAATCCGCAATCTATCCCGACGGAAGTCGCGGCTCTGACAGAACAGGACTAAACCATGCAAAAAGTTGTTCTCGCGACCGGTAACGCCGGTAAAGTGCGCGAGCTTGCCTCGCTGTTAAATGATTTTGGGCTGGACGTGGTGGCGCAGACCGAGCTTGGCGTCGAGTCCGCCGAAGAGACGGGCCTGACGTTTATCGAGAACGCGATCCTGAAAGCGCGCCATGCGGCACAGGTCACCGGCCTGCCTGCGATTGCCGACGATTCCGGCCTGGCCGTGGACTTCCTGGGCGGCGCGCCGGGCATTTACTCCGCACGCTATTCCGGCGTAGACGCAACCGACCAGCAGAATCTGGAAAAGCTGCTCGTCGCCCTGAAAGATGTGCCTGACGAACAGCGCAGCGCGCAGTTCCACTGCGTGCTGGTTTATATGCGTCACGCAGAAGATCCAACGCCGATCGTCTGCCACGGCAGCTGGCCGGGCGTGATTACCCGCGAAGCGGCGGGCAACGGCGGCTTTGGCTACGACCCGATCTTCTTTGTCCCGACCGAGGGCAAAACCGCCGCGGAACTGACCCGCGAAGAAAAAAGCGCGATTTCCCACCGTGGACGCGCGCTGAAACTGTTACTGGAAGCGTTACGTAATGGCTAATTTGCCACCTCTGAGTCTTTATATTCACATCCCGTGGTGCGTGCAGAAATGCCCGTACTGCGATTTCAACTCGCACGCGCTGAAGGGTGAAGTGCCGCACGATGACTACGTTGCGCATCTGCTGGCTGACCTGGACGCCGATGTACCTTACGCACAGGGACGTGAAGTTAAGACCATTTTTATTGGTGGCGGTACGCCGAGCCTGCTTTCAGGCCCGGCGATGCAAACGCTGCTGGACGGCGTGCGCGCGCGTCTGAACCTTGCAGCGGATGCTGAAATTACGATGGAAGCCAACCCCGGCACCGTTGAGGCCGACCGTTTTGTCGACTATCAGCGAGCGGGGGTGAACCGTATCTCCATTGGCGTGCAGAGCTTTAGCGAGCCGAAGCTGAAGCGTCTGGGGCGTATTCACGGCCCGGAAGAGGCAAAGCGTGCGGCGAACCTGGCAACGGGGCTTAATCTTCGCAGCTTTAACCTCGATCTGATGCACGGTCTGCCGGACCAGTCGCTCGACGAGGCGCTGGACGACCTGCGCCAGGCGATTGAACTGAACCCGCCGCACCTGTCGTGGTATCAGCTGACCATCGAGCCAAACACGCTGTTCGGCTCCCGCCCGCCGGTGCTGCCGGACGACGACGCGCTGTGGGATATCTTCGAGCAGGGCCATAGGCTTTTGACCGCTGCGGGCTATCAGCAGTACGAAACCTCCGCGTATGCGAAGCCGGGATACCAGTGTCAGCACAACCTGAACTACTGGCGTTTTGGCGACTACCTGGGGATTGGCTGCGGCGCGCACGGAAAAGTGACTTTCCCGGACGGGCGCATACTGCGTACCGCCAAAACCCGCCACCCGCGTGGGTATATGGAAGGCCGCTACCTGGAGCGTCAGCACGACGTCGAGCAGGTGGATAAACCCTTTGAGTTCTTTATGAACCGCTTCCGCCTGCTGGAAGCCGCGCCGCGCGCGGAGTTTGCGCTGTACACCGGGATGCCGGAGTCGGTGATTCGCCCGCAGATTGACGAGGCGCTGGCGCAGGGGTATCTGACCGAGTGTGATGCGTACTGGCAGATAACCGAGCACGGCAAGCTGTTCCTAAACTCCCTTCTTGAGCTGTTCCTCGCCGAAGATTCCTGAAGGCTGATTCAGGATTTTGCATCCCGTTCTGCCCGCTGAGGGAAAGGCTGGCAGAGTGTGGGGATGGAAATTACTCGTTCATACGCAAAACAACTCAGACGCGAGCTGACAAAAGAAGAAAGGCGGCTTTGGTATCTACTGCGCAGCCGCCGTTTCGAAAATTATAAATTTCGTCGACAGCATCCTGTAGGAAACTACATTCTGGATTTCGCCTGCTGCGCGGCGCGGCTGGCCGTTGAGATAGATGGCGGGCAACATGATGAAAAGCAGGAATACGATCGTCAAAGGACGTTGTGGCTAAATCGAAAAGGCTGGTACGTCATTCGTTTCTGGAACAACGAACTCTGGGATAACGAAGAGGCGGTGTTAGAAAAAATACTTGAGAAACTGCAAATGCTGCAACCCTCACCCCGGCCCTCTCCCTGAAAGGGAGAGGGAGCAAACCATCCCCTCGCCCCTTTGGGGAGAGGGTTAGGGTGAGGGGCCCAGCGCGCAGAGGTGTTACTTCAGCGTCCCCACCAGCGCCTTCCGGCTATCTTCCAGCGACACCACGCGTTTACACACGTCTTTGCCAAACTGCTGGAAATCAGCTTCCTGATTTTTCCACTCGTTCTGAATCGACGTCTGCAGCCCGCCCAGGCTGCCCAGCACGCCCTGCAGCGGGTTACCGCCGCCTTTCAGCACGGCTTGCGCGCCCATCTCGTTGATGCTGTCCTGCAGGATACCGCCCATCGCCTGGTTCACCAGCTGCTGGCCGTCGGCACGCACTTCATCAATCGCCTTATAGTGGAATGTCAGGCCGTCGGTGCGATTCTCGATGATGCGGTTCATCTGCTCTTTCAGCTGCTTGTCCAGCTTGGTCAGGCGGGTGCGCATGTTGCTGCTTTCACCCACCTCTTTGGTGATGATTTTGTCCAGCGCCACGCGGCTCTTATCAACGCGCGTCAGCGCGCCGTCGTTAATCCACGGCAGTGCGGTGCGTAACTCGGCCTGATAATCCTTCGCCTGCTCGCGCTGCGCGGCGGTCAGGTTTTGCTGTTTGCCGTTAAACGTCACGTTGCCATCCGGCGTAATCACCAGATTGCCGTTCTCGCCTTTGACCTGCACGGTTTGCGGGCTTAATACCACGTCGTCACGCGGGGTGACGCTACATTTATACTCCGCATGGGCGGTGGATCCGATTGCCAGTAAAGCAACAGCCAGCAACGTTTTACGCATTTTCAACACTCCCTCAGACAAAATGGGCCAGCTATTGCTGGCCCCGTTCTGCTTTATTAGTCCCACCAAACGTCGAAAAGTTCGCTGACGCGGACATCTTCCAGTTTGTGCTCTTCAAGCCATTTGCGGACCAGCGCCTGATGTTCTTCGGTGCATTTACCGACTTCCTGCGTGCAGATCAGACCTTCCCACGCCAGATAGCCGCTCCCGTCAAAGGCCAGCTTGTTTGGCTCAATCACCTCATTGATGAACGCATCAACGTCCTGATCGATCTGCTCAACGCTGGTGCCTTCCGGGAAACGCCAGGCAACGGAGAAGCCCACTTCCTGGAATTCTTCGATGTGCATCTTTTTACGCAGACGACGGCTACGATTCTTTGCCATTATTTCACCCTCTCGAACATTAAGTCCCATACGCCGTGGCCAAGACGATGGCCACGCTGTTCAAATTTTGTCACCGGACGCGAGTCCGGACGCGGTACATAGTCGTTGCTTTCAGACTGGTTTTTATACCCGTCGAGCGACGACATTACTTCCAGCATATGTTCCGCATAAGGTTCCCAGTCGGTCGCCATGTGGAAGACGCCGCCCAGTTTAAGCTTACTTTTCACCAGCTCGGCAAACGGAGCCTGAACGATACGGCGTTTATTATGACGTGCTTTGTGCCACGGGTCAGGGAAAAAGAGCTGAACCATGTTCAAAGAATTGTCAGGAATCATTTTGTGCAGCACTTCCACCGCGTCGTGACACATCACGCGCAGGTTCTCAACGCCCTCTTCCTGCGCCGTTGCCAGGCATGCGCCCACGCCCGGCGAGTGCACTTCAATACCGAGGAAGTTCTGCTCAGGGCGCGCTTTTGCCATCGCCACCAGCGAGGTGCCCATCCCAAAGCCGATCTCCAGCGTGACGGGTGCTTCGCGGCCAAACAGGTCGGCGAAGTCGACAGGCTGTTCAGTGAACTCAACGCCCATCACCGGCCAGTAGTTGTCCAGCGCGTGTTGCTGCCCTTTTGTCAGGCGGCCCTGACGGCGGACAAAGCTGCGAATACGGCGCAGCGGGCGACCGTTTTCATCAAATTCCGGTGAAATGACGTCGTTTTTCATAAAAGAGTTGTCTGCTTGTGAGAGTGTTCGGGAAACGGGCATTATCCAAAGTTAAGGCTTCTATGCAAGCATGGGAAAGATCCGGTTTACAGCAGATTGACGCTGTGCTGCAATCTGCGTCCCTGATTATGTGAATCGATGACCATGCAAGCCTCTCAATTTTCAGCCCAGGTGCTGGACTGGTACGACAAATACGGGCGTAAAACCCTGCCCTGGCAAATTGAAAAAACGCCTTACAAAGTATGGCTCTCCGAGGTGATGTTGCAACAAACGCAGGTTGCCACGGTCATTCCTTACTTCGAGCGTTTTATGGCGCGCTTCCCGACGGTCACCGATCTGGCCAACGCGCCGCTGGACGAGGTTCTGCACCTGTGGACCGGCCTGGGCTATTACGCCCGCGCGCGTAATCTTCACAAGGCCGCGCAGCAGGTCGCCACGCGCCATAACGGGAAATTCCCGGAAACCTTCGACGAGGTAGCCGATCTCCCCGGCGTCGGGCGCTCCACCGCAGGCGCAATCCTCTCCCTGTCATTAGGCAAGCATTTTCCGATCCTCGACGGCAACGTAAAACGCGTGCTTGCACGCTGCTATGCAGTAGACGGCTGGCCGGGTAAGAAAGAGGTTGAGAAACGCCTGTGGGAGATCAGCGAAGCGGTCACCCCGGCGAAAGGCGTGGAGCGTTTTAACCAGGCGATGATGGATCTGGGTGCGATGGTCTGCACGCGCTCAAAACCCAAATGCGAGCTCTGCCCGGTGAATAATATTTGCGTGGCGTATGCCAACCATTCGTGGGCGCAATACCCGGGTAAAAAACCAAAGCAGACGCTGCCGGAGCGCACGGGATACATGCTGCTGATGCAAAACGGTGACGAGGTGTTTCTCGCCCAGCGTCCGCCGAGCGGCCTGTGGGGTGGTCTATACTGCTTCCCACAGTTTGAAAATGAAGATTTGCTGCGGGAATGGCTTAAACAGCGCGGGATTGCCGCCGATACCCTCACGCAGCAGACGGCGTTTCGCCACACCTTTAGCCATTTCCACCTGGATATTGTGCCTATGTGGCTTCCCGTGTCCTCCTTCACCTCCTGCATGGATGAAGGAACCGCTCTCTGGTATAACTTAGCGCAACCGCCATCAGTCGGACTGGCGGCTCCCGTGGAGCGCCTGTTACAACAATTACGTGCCGGTGCAATGGTTTAGCATCGACAAGAAAAAGAGGAATGAGTATGGCCAGAACGATTTTTTGTACTTTCCTGCAGCGTGACGCTGAAGGCCAGGACTTCCAGCTCTACCCGGGTGACCTGGGCAAGCGCATCTACAACGAGATCTCCAAAGAGGCCTGGGGACAGTGGCAGAAAAAGCAGACCATGCTGATTAACGAGAAAAAACTCAGCATGATGAACCCGGAACACCGCAAGCTGCTCGAACAGGAGATGGTGAACTTCCTGTTTGAAGGCAAAGACGTGCACATCGAAGGCTATACGCCGCCGGAAAAATAATATCGCGCTGCGGGTGCCCGGCGGCGCTTCGCTTGCACGGGCCTACGGTTTTGTAGGCCGGGTAAGCGAAGCGCCACCCGGCGAAAGCAACGACTAAGCAAACACAACACGCACTCCCGGAATGATGAAAAAACTTTTAGCGCTAGCTCTTGTTGCGCCGTTGCTTGTGTCTTGTTCTTCCAATAAGGGCGATAGCTATAACGAAGCCTGGGTTAAGGACACCAACGGTTTTGACATTTTGATGGGGCAGTTTGCCCACAACATCGAAAATATTTGGGGATTTAACGAAGTTCTTATTGCCGGACCTAAGGACTACGTTAAGTACACTGACGCCTATCAGACGCGTAGCCACATCAACTTTGATGACGGTACGATCACCATTGAGACCATTGCGGGCACTGAACCTGCGGCACATTTACGGCAGGCGATTATCAAAACCCTGCTGATGGGTGACGATCCGGGCTCTATCGATCTTTACTCCGATGCCGACGACGTCACCATCTCCAAAGAGCCGTTCCTGTACGGTCAGGTTGTCGATCAGACCGGACAGGCTATCCGCTGGGAAGGGCGTGCCACAAAATTCGCAGATTATCTGCTGCAGACGCGCCTCAAAAGCCGTACGAATGACCTGAAGATTATCTACAGCGTTACCATCAACCTGGTGCCGAACCACCTCGACAAGCGTGCGCATAAATACCTGGGCATGGTGCGTCAGGCTTCGCGTAAGTACGGCGTAGAAGAGTCGCTGATTCTGGCGATCATGCAGACCGAATCCTCGTTCAACCCGTACGCGGTGAGCCGCTCAGACGCGCTGGGGCTGATGCAGGTTGTGCAGCACAGCGCCGGTAAAGACGTGTTCCGCTCGCAGGGGAAATCCGGCACGCCGAGCCGCAGCTACCTGTTCGATCCGCAGAGCAACATTGATACCGGCACCGCCTACCTGGCGATGCTGAACAATGTCTACCTGGGCGGAATTGATAACCCAACGTCGCGCCGCTATGCGGTAATTACGGCCTACAACGGCGGTGCGGGCAGCGTGCTGCGCGTCTTCTCCAGCGATAAAGTGCAGGCGGCCAATATCATCAACAGCATGGCGCCGGGGGACGTGTACTCAACGCTGACCACCCGCCATCCGTCAGGCGAATCACGCCGCTATCTGTATAAGGTGAATACGGCGCAGAAGAACTACCGTCGTCGCTAGAAAACCAACACCCCTCACCCTAACCCTCTCCCCCAAAGGGAGAGGGAACTTGAACATCCATACGAAAATGTTATTTGCATCACAATTTAAACTGCAAGTTAATGTGGATTGCATTTTTTTGCGGGAAGTAACAAAACATATCGTTGCCAACTGATAGAATCGCATCAAATAACAACCCTGAATGTTCCCAAAACAACATATCTCCCGCTCACTTGTGAGGAAAGTAACATGAACCTTAAGCTGCAGCTTAAAATCTTGTCGTTTCTGCAGTTCTGCCTGTGGGGTAGCTGGCTGACCACACTCGGCTCCTATATGTTTGTGACGCTCAAGTTCGACGGTGCGTCAATCGGTGCCGTATACAGCTCGCTGGGTATTGCAGCTGTCTTCATGCCAACGCTGCTCGGTATCGTGGCGGATAAATGGTTAAGTGCGAAGTGGCTGTACATGCTTTGCCATCTGGTGGGCGCGGGGACGCTGTTTATGGCAGCCCAGGTGACCACGCCGGGGGCGATGTTCATGGTGATCCTGCTTAACTCGCTGGCCTATATGCCAACGCTTGGCCTGATCAACACCATCTCCTACCACCGCATCAAGTCTGCGGGCATGGACATCGTGACTGACTTCCCGCCTATCCGCATCTGGGGCACCATCGGCTTTATCATGGCGATGTGGGGCGTGAGCTTCGCGGGCTTTGAGCTGAGCCATATGCAGCTCTATATCGGTGCCGCGCTCTCCGTGGTGCTGGCAATCTTCACCCTGACGCTGCCGCATATTCCGGTGTCTAACCAGCAGAAAAACCAGAGCTGGAGCGCTATGCTCGGCCTGGACGCGTTCGCGCTGTTTAAAAACAAGCGCATGGCGATCTTCTTTATCTTCTCCATGCTGCTGGGCGCGGAACTGCAGATCACCAACATGTTCGGCAACACCTTCCTGCACAGCTTCGATAACAACCCGCTGTTTGCCGGAAGCTTTATCGTTGAGCACGCGTCGGTGATGATGTCCATCTCTCAGATCTCTGAGACGCTGTTCATCCTGACCATCCCGTTCTTCCTGAGCCGCTACGGCATCAAAAACGTCATGCTGATCAGTATCGCCGCCTGGATGCTGCGCTTCGGCCTGTTTGCCTACGGCGATCCAAGCCCGTTCGGCACCGTGCTGCTGGTTCTGTCGATGATTGTTTACGGCTGCGCCTTCGACTTCTTCAACATCTCCGGTTCGGTGTTTGTGGAAAAAGAGGTGAAGCCTGAAATCCGCGCCAGCGCGCAGGGCATGTTCCTGATGATGACCAACGGCTTCGGCTGTATTCTGGGCGGCGTGGTGAGCGGTAAAGTGGTTGAGATGTACACCACCAACGGCATCACCAACTGGCAGCCCGTGTGGCTGATCTTCGCGGCGTACTCGCTGGTGCTGTTCTTCGCGTTTATCGCGCTGTTCAAGTACAAGCACGTTCGCGTGCCGAACGGTGCACAGCCGATTGCGCATTGATCCTTGATGTGATGTGCCCGGTGGCGGCTTCGCCTTACCGGGCCTACAAAACCAGACCGTAGGCCGGGTAAGCGTTAGCGCCACCCGGCTATTTTATTGCAGAGAGCACCCACCCCACCGACAGCAAATCCGCACTGCCGCCCGGGCTCAGATTGCGTTCAATCAATGCCTTATCCATCTTAAGCAACGCCTCGCGATCCCAGCCGTTAGCCAGTAATTCACGCGCGTAGCCCTGAACGTAGCGCAGCCCCTCAATGCCGCCGCGCGACACGAGATTACTGTCCTGATTGACCGCCATCAGGCGCAACAGCAGGCAGTGAAGCGACTGACCGTTCCACGCATCCAAAGCCTTACGCACCGTGGCAAAGCCGCTTTCCGCCTCGCCGCGCGCGCCGGTTAAGCCGTGCTGCTGATACTGCCGCTCGCCCGCCGTCGCCTGCCCGCTGCGCCCGGCAAGCTCCCGCGAAACCAGCCCGCGGCAGATGTTACTTACCTCACAGCAGAGGCTGTCTGCGGAGATATTTTTCACACGCCCGGCGGCGAAACACAGTAAACCCAGGGCAAAAATCCCGCCCTTGTGCGCGTTCACTCCGCCCGTTGCGGCGTACATCGCCTGCTCGCAGGCCATCCCCATTGGACGGATAATCCGCAGCTGCCCGGCGGCGGGTTTATCCGCATGCGCGTTACCGAGCTCAGCAAAGCGCGAAAACCACGGCGTAATCGCCGCAATGCTGCGGACGAACAGCGCGTGGTCCATATCGCGATGGGAGCCGTTATTGAGCTTGTCCACCAGCCCCGGCTTGGGCGTCAGCTCCAGCTCCTGCCGCAGCGCCGCTTCGGCAAGCGCGGGCACGTCAGCCGGGCGCGGCTTAGTCGCGAGCAAACCAGTCATCGATCGTCTTCTCTATGCGGGACACCACCTGCTCCACGGGATGCTTTCGCGAGCGGGAACAGGCGTGCGCGGGCTCGTCGCAGACCAGGCAGCGTCTGAGATTCGCCCCCAGCGACTGACGCCCGACGTGGCCGTGCTGCGGGCAGATCACGTCCAGATCCCACAGCCTGCCGAGCGGGTGCGTCTGCTCCAGATCCGCACAGTGCGCTTTGATTTCCGCCGCCGGATGGGCCACGCACCACAGGGCTTCTGGCCCGGTCGGAAGCCACAGCACCTGGCGGTCCAGCACCTGCCAGCGTTTCTCCCACAGCATCTGGTCACACATCTGCAGCGCCACGCCCATGGTGTTGCGATAGCGCAGGCTGTCTTTAATTTCCCCAGGCGTGACCAGCGTGAGGGAAATTACCGGCTGTTGATAGTGCGTGAGCATGTCGGCCTGGCGCGCCGCGCGGCGATCTTTCGCCGCCAGCAGTTCCTCCAGGCCGACACCCGCCCGCACGGGTGTCGCTGAAATCATACTTACTCCTTCACCTGTCGTACGGTGTCGATCACACTGCCGTCGCGGTAGCGGATCACCCCAACGATTTTGTCGGTAAATTCAATCGGTTTCGGCACGCCGGTCAGGGAAATCGCCCGCTCGTAAAGCGCACTGATATCCACAACCTTCAGCCCCGCCGCCAGCAGCCGTTCGCGGATCTCCGGGCGCGCCGGGTTGACCGCAATCCCGTGGTCGGTGACCAGCACGTCGATGCTTTCGCCCGGCGTGAGGCGCGTGGTAACCCGCTTCACGACCGTCGGAATACGGCTGCGCAGCAGCGGCGCGACCACAATGGTCAGGTTCGCCGCGGCGGCCACGTCGCAGTGTCCGCCGGACGCGCCGCGCATCACGCCGTCGGAGCCGGTGATGACGTTGACGTTAAAGTCGACGTCGATTTCCAGCGCGCTGAGGATCACCACGTCGAGCTGGTCGCAGCTTGCCGCCTTGCTGCCGGGGTTGGCGTAAACGTTGGTGGAGATTTCCACGTGGTTCGGGTTTCGCGCCAGCGAGGCCGCGGCCTGGCCGTCAAAGCACTGGGTATCGAGCAACTTTTCGATCAGCCCCTTCTCGTGCAGATCCACCAGGCTGCCGGTGATGCCGCCGAGCGCAAAGCGCGCCTTCACGCCGCTGCGCTCCATCTTCTCTTCCATAAAGCGGGTGCAGGCGGTCGCCGCCGCGCCGGAGCCGGTCTGCATCGAGAAGCCCGGTTTGAAGTAGCCCGAGTGTTCAATCACGTCCGCCGCATAGCGGGCGATCATCAGCTCGCGCGGGTTGCTGGTGACGCGCGCCGCGCCGACGCTGATTTTCGCCGGGTCGCCCACGCTCTCCACCTGCACGATGTAGTCCACCCGATCCTGCACCAGGCTGGCGGGCATGTTCGGGAACGGCACCAGCTCTTCGGCGAGCAGCACGACCTTACGCGCAAACTGCGCGTCCACCATCGCGTACCCCAGCGAGCCGCAGCACGATTTACCGTGCGTCCCGTTAGCGTTGCCATACTCATCGCTGCACGGCACGCCGAGAAACGCCACGTCGATATTCAGCTCGCCGTCCTGGAGCAGCTTCACGCGCCCGCCGTGGGAGTGAATTTGCACCGGCTCGTCCATCAGCCCGTGGGAGATGGCGTCCGCCAGCCTGCCGCGCATCCCCGAGGTGTAAATCCGGGTGATGACGCCGCTTTCAATATGCTCGATCAGCGCGTCGTTGCAGGTCATCAGCGAGCTGGAGGCCAGCGTCAGGTTTTTGAAGCCCATTTGCGCCAGCAGCGCCACGACGGTGTTGATCACCCGGTCGCCTTCGCGAAACGCATGGTGGAAGGAGATGGTCATCCCGTCCTGCAGGCCGCAGCGCTTAACGGCCTCTTCAACTGAGGCGCAGAGCTTACGGCTGTGTTTCGCCTCGCTGTCCGCCAGCCATGGCGTCGCGCTGTGGGCGGTATCAAAGGGCTTCAGGTCCCGCAGATGGGGAAAAGTAACGTGAAGAAGTTCTGTCTGGTTCATTATTTTATCCTTACCGACGCACGCCGGAAGCCGCCGCGCGCTCCAGCACCACCTGCGCGTGGTTAATAATCGGGGCATCGACCATTTTGCCGTTGAGCGATACCACGCCGAGGCCGTTACGTTCGCCCTCTTCTGCCGCCTCAATCACCCGCTTCGCGTGTTCCACTTCCTGCTGGGTTGGCGCATAGGCGTTATGCAGGAGGTCAATCTGGCGCGGGTTAATCAGCGATTTGCCGTTAAAGCCCATCTTGCGGATCAGGTCTACCTCGCGCAGGAACCCGGCCTCGTCGTTAACGTCTGACCACACCACGTCGAAAGCGTCGATGCCCGCCGCGCGGGCCGCGTGGAGCACGGCGCAGCGGGCGTAGAACAGCTCGGTGCCGTCGCCGCGTTCGGTCTGCATGTCCATCACGTAGTCAAAGGCGGCCAGCGCAATCCCGATGAGGCGCACAGAGCTGCGGGCAATCGCCACGGCGTTGATGACGCCAATGGCCGACTCAATCGCCGCCATCACGCGGGTGGAGCCGACCTCGCGGCCGCACTCGCGCTCGATACGCTCGAGGTGGCCTTCCAGCTCGTAGATGTCGTCCGGCGTGTCGGTTTTCGGCAGGCGGATCACGTCCACGCCCGCCCTCACGGCGGCTTCCAGATCCAGCAGGCCAAACGGCGTGCTGAGCGGGTTAATGCGCACCACGGTTTCAATATCCTGATACATCGGGTGCTGAAGCGCGTGGAACACCAGCATGCGCGCGGTGTCTTTCTCGCGCAGGGCGACGGCGTCCTCAAGGTCGAACATGATGGAGTCAGGACGGTAGATAAAGGCGGTTGAGAGCATGGCGGCGTTGGCGCCCGGCAGGAAAAGCATGCTGCGGCGGAGTTTGCTCATTTCAGCGCCCCCCAGTTGATGCCCTGTTCATCGGCGGCACGCATCAGCGCGCTTTGCAGGCGGGCGCGGATAACACAGTCCAGCGCCCCTTTGTCTTCAATAATGATGAGTCCCTGGTGCACGCTCATGGCACGCAACGTGTCGTTGACCACCTGGCGGATCTGCTCGCCAAACTGCTTAATCACTTCACTGTGGATGACAATCTCCAGCTCGCCATGAGCGGGCGCGATTTTCACCATCAGGTCGCTGGACTCCTGCGTTCCGGCCAGCGCCTCCCTTACAATATTCATGATAAATTCCTGATAGTTATGCGACTTCCGCACTCGCACGATAATGTGCTTCGAGGTGCGCGAAGGTGGAGTCCGGGACAATCTTCCGGATCCGGGAAAACTGCTGTGTCTTAAGTAAGCGGCGCACTTCCGAGGCTGAAATGGCGTTGCCGGTGGCCTTGATGCGCGGCATTTCCACCACTTCAATATGCGAGGCCAGCAGGTCGTGCAGCGTCTGGTTGTACTGGCGGGTGATATCGCAGAACGGCTCGGAGCCGATAAAGCGGTGCGTGATGCCGAGCGCCGGGGCGATGAAGTCCCGGAAGATCAGCACGTCAATCTCGCTCCACGCCTGCTGCACCCTGCCGGTCTCCTTCAGAAAGTAGGCCGGGAAGGTGGCGCGGGAGATGATGTACTGCGAACCTTCATGCACCACCACGTTCGGCAGATGCGCCACGCCCGCGCGCACCATCTCGAGGCGCGCGCTGAACGGGAAGAACGAGGCGTCTTCCCGCACCACGAACAGATGCAGGGCATCGCACCGCGTCGCCGCCTGCTCCACCAGATGGCGATGGCCGAGGGTGAACGGATTGGCGTTCATCACTATCGCGCCAATGTTCTCCCCGCACTTGCGCTTAGCGCTGAGCGAGCGGCAGTAGCGTTCGATCCCCTGCGGGGTGTTCTCCATCAGCACCGCGTTGTTCCCGCTCTGGGCAACCGGCCAGAAGCCGCTGCGGCCAAAGCGCTCCCGGTTGCACGGACGGGTGCAGAGGAAGAGGTGAAAATGGCCGCGCTCCAGCGCCGCATTTTCCACCTCTGCCAGCAGCCGCGCGCTGAGGTTCTCGCCGCGAAGCTGTTCGTTGACCGCCACGCACTTGATGACGTTGGCGGCAAGCCCTGCGCAACCCACCAGCTGCGCGCCGGACCAGGCTTCGACAAACAGCGTGATGTCGTTGTCCAGGCCGAGGCCGCTGTCTGCCAGCAGGTAGCGGATCTGGCTTAAGCGTTCCGGGTGTTTCGCCACAACGGTGTGGCGAAAATCGATGGGTTGACTGTTCATGCCGCCTTACTCAGTGTGCCGCCGCAAGCCCAACGGCCGGCGCTTCCATAATCACGTTGCTCAGGTGACCGATATGTTCGATCTCCACCTCAATGCGATCCCCCTCCTTCATAAACAGCGGCGGGTTGCGTTTTTTCCCCACGCCGCCTGGGGATCCGGTGATGATCACGTCGCCCGGGCTGAGGCGAGTGAAGGTGCTGATGTACTCGATCAGCTCCGCAACCTTGTGGATCATGCTGCTGGTGTTGTCTTCCTGCACCATGCGGCCGTTCAGCCAGGTGCGGATCGCCAGCTGGTGCGGGTCCGGGATTTCGTCCGCCGTCGCCATCCACGGGCCAAACGCCCCGGTCTGACGCCAGTTTTTACCGGCGGTGAACCAGGTGTGCTGCCAGTCGCGGGCGGAGCCGTCCATGTAGCAGCTGTAGCCCGCCACGTGGCGCAGGGCGTCGTCGCGGCTGATGTTCTCTCCGCCTTTGCCGATGATCACTGCCAGCTCACCTTCATAGTCAAACTCGCTGGAGTGGCGCGGCTTCAGCACCGGTTCGTTGTGGCCGGTCTGTGAATCCGGGAAGCGGACAAACAGCGTCGGGGCCGGGTTGTGCTGGTCAAACTCCTTGCGCTTGTCGGCGTAGTTCATGCCCACACAGAGGATTTTTTCCGGCTGCACTATCACCGGTAAGAAGGTGATGGCACTCATCGGCACGTCCACCGCGTCGTTAATATAGCGGGTGGCCTGCGCCAGCCCGTTGCCCTGCAGCAGCGCCTTAAGGTCGCCGTAGCGGTCGCCGAGACGGCGGCCTAAATCAATTACGCCGTCGGCCTGGACGATGCCGTAGCTGCGTTTTCCCTGGTATAAAAAGCTTGCGAGTTTCATTGTTTTTTCCTGAAGACTTAAACGAGGAAGTTGCCCAGTATCAGCAGAGAGATAGAGACGTTAATCGCCCCGCCGATACGGGTAGCAATCTGGGCGAACGGCATCAGGCTCATGCGGTTGCCTGCGGTCAGGATCGCCACGTCGCCGGTTCCGCCCTGCCCGCTCTGGCAGCAGGAGACGATGGCAACATCAATCGGGTGCATACCAATCTTTTTGCCGACGAAGAAGCCGGTCGCCACCAGTGCGGAAACGGTGCTGACAATCACCAGCAGGTTGCTGACGGTGAACGCCGCCACCAGCTCATGCCACGGGGTGATGGCCACGCCGACGGCAAACAGAATCGGGTAGGTCACGGAGGTCTGGAAGAATTTGTATACCACCTGGGAGCCTTCCAGCAGGCGCGGAGAGGCGCCGTTGCAGAGCTTCACCAGTACCGCCATGAACAGCATGCCGACCGGGGCAGGCAGGCCAATCAGCTTGTGGCCGAGCATGCCCAGCATGTAGAGCAGCACCGCCAGCAGCGCGCCGGAGGCGATGGTGGTGACGTCCGCTTTGCCGGAAAACGCGGGCTGAGAGACGGTAGCATCGGCATTCGCGCGGTTTGGCATCAGCTGGCCTTCGCCGGTCAGATGCGGGTAGCGCTTACCAAGCTGGTTCAGGCAGCCGGAGATGATGATCGCCGTCAGGCCGCCAAGCATCACCATCGGCAGCACGCGGCCGAGCGCCACGCCCTGGTCCATGTGCAGCAGGGTGGCATAGCCGATGGAGAGCGGGATCGCCCCTTCTCCGACGCCGCCCGCCATGATCGGCAGAATGATAAAGAAGAAGATCTGGAACGGCTCAAGGCCCAGCGCTATACCCACGCCCATGCCGACAATCATGCCGACGATTTCACCGCACAGCATCGGGAAGAAGATGCGCAGGAAGCCCTGAATCAGCACCGTGCGGTTCATGCTCATGATGCTGCCGACGATAATGCAGCAGATATAGAGATAGAGAATGTTGGTGGATTTGTAGAACTTGGTGGTGGACTCGACCACCACGTCCGGCAGCAGGCCATAATAGACCAGCGCGGAAGGGATAAAGGTGGCGCAAATCGCCGCCGCGCCGAGCTTGCCGACAATCGGCAGGCGTTTGCCGAACTCGCCGCAGGCAAAGCCGAAGAACGCCAGCGTGGCAACCATCACCACGATATCGCTCGGCAGTTTTCCGCCAAGGCAATCAATGGCAATCAGCGCGCCCGCCAACACAAACAGCGGCAGAGGAATAATCCCGATTTTCCAGGTATCCATAATATGCCACCAGCGCTCTTTGAGCGAAGGTCGCTGAATTTCAATCGGGTCGTGGGTAACAGAGAAAGAATCGTCAGTTGTGCTCATAATAAGCCCCTTGGTTATTTTGTGCGTTCAGCTTAGAGACACAAAGGCTTACTTTATGTGAGGAATGGCATATTAAAAGCGAAGTTTTAATGGCAGCTATGGTTTTAATGGTTTCTTTTATTTAATGTGATTTACAGCTTATTTATGGGCGTGGTTTTAATGGTTTCTTTTCTAAAATGAACAAACAAATAACATTTATAAATTTCGGGTTATGTTCGGAAAATTCTTTTACAAAGCGTGCTGTGCAAGGGATCACAAGTTTTCGGCAAAGCAGGTATCCATATGAAAAAAGATGATATATTAGCCAGACTTGTTGATACCTTGCGTGATAGTTATGAAAGTATCGTTTCAGATCAAGCTGTTTGTTTCGCTGGTCGCCTTTTTCTCGGTGCTGTTCGCACTGCTGGGCGGATATTATTACGTTGACGTTGGCAGGCAGCTTTATCAGGAAATGAGTACGCGCGCAAAAATACAGGCAGAAGAAATTGCGCTTATTCCTAATTTGCAAAATGCAGTTGCGCAGAAAGATATCAATGCGATCCATGATTTCATGCAGAAAATAGCCGCGCACAGCGACGCCAGCTTTATTGTGATTGGCGATAATAAAGGGCTGCATCTGTTTCACTCCGTGTTTGCCGACCGGGTAGGTACTACTCTGGTTGGCGGAGACAACGAAGAGGTTCTGCACGGCAAAAGCACCACCACCATCCGCAAGGGCGGTTTGGGCATTTCACTGCGCAGCAAAGCGCCCATTTTTAACGACGCCGGGCACGTGGTGGGGATTGTCTCGGTGGGGTATCTCACCAGCTATCTGGATACCATCACCGTCAACAAGGTGGTCAACATTCTGATTGCCGCCGTCCTGCTGCTGATCGCCCTGTTTATCTTTTCGTGGTTCTTCACCCGCAGCATTAAGAAGCAGATTTTCTCACTTGAGCCGCGCGAAATCGGCCTGCTGGTGCGCCAGCAAAAGGCGATGATGGAGTCCATTTACGAAGGGGTGATCGCCATCGATGACGATCTGCGCATTGAGGTGATCAACCAGGCGGCGCGCAAGCTGCTCGGCCTGAGCCAGCCTGCCCGGGAGCTTCGCGGGCAGCTGATTAGCCAGGTGATCGACCCGGTTCCGTTCTTCACAGCCCAGACCATGCTGATGAAAGATACCCACGATGAGATCTGCCGCTTCAACGACCTCACCGTGATTGCCAGCCGGGTAAGGATCATGCTGGAAGATTCGCTCCAGGGCTGGGTGATCACCTTCCGCGATCGCAACGAGATCGACTCGCTCAGCGCCCAGCTTAGCCAGGTTAAGCGCTATGTCGATAACCTGCGCATCATGCGCCACGAGCAGCTTAACCGGATGACCACCCTTTCCGGCCTGCTGCATTTGGGCCGCTATGAAGAAGCCATCGGCTTTATTCAGGCGCAGTCTGAGCACGCGCAGGAGCTGCTGGACTTTATCTCGTCGCGCTTTAGCTCCCCGACGCTCTGCGGCCTGCTGTTAGGCAAAACCGCGCGCGCCCGGGAAAAAGGCGTGGAGCTGAGTTTCGACCCGGCCTGCCGCATGGATAAACCTTTCCTGCCGCTGCTTGAATCGGAACTTATCTCGATTATCGGGAACCTGCTGGATAACGCCATTGAAGCGACGCAGCGCGCTCCGCTTCCGCACGCGCCGGTTGACGTGCTGATAAAACTGGGCGAGCAGGAGCTCATCATTGAAGTCGCCGACCAGGGCATTGGCATTAAACCGGAGATCCGCGAGCGGATTTTTGAACGCGGCATCACCACCAAAACGCGTGGGGATCACGGTATTGGCCTGTACCTGATTGAAAGCTACGTCACGCAGGCAGGCGGCGCCATCGAAGTGGCGGATAACACGCCGCGCGGCGCCATTTTCTCACTGTTTATTCCCGCCACGGGAATCGCCCGGCGTCCCGCACAGGAACTGGAAGATACTGATTATGCTACATGAACTTATCGACGTATTGATTGTTGAAGACGAGAACGAGCTGGCGCAGCTGCACGCGGAGTTAATCAGTAAACATCCGCGCCTGAGGCTGGTCGGGATTGCCTCGTCGCTGGCCGACGCGCAGGTACAGCTGGAGAATAAACAGCCTCAGCTGATGCTGCTGGATAACTACCTGCCGGACGGCAAGGGCATCACGCTTATCAGCAACCCGATGCTGGCCCGCGCCAACTGCTCGGTCATTTTCATCACCGCCGCCAGCGATATGGACACCTGCAGCCAGGCCATCCGCAACGGCGCGTTTGACTACATCCTCAAACCGGTGTCCTGGAAGCGGCTCAGCCAGTCGCTTGAGCGCTTTGTGCAGTTTGCCGAGCAGCAGCGGGTCTGGAAGATTGTTGACCAGCAGAACGTGGATTCGCTTTATCTGCTGCAGGCAAAAAATTACCGCCAGGACAACGGCAGTAAAGGCATTGAAGAGAACACGCTGGCGCGGGTGCAGACGCTGTTTAACGCCAGGGCGACGCACTGTTTTTCGGTGGATGAGGTGGTGAGCGAAACGGGTTTGAGCAAAACCACGACCCGGCGCTATCTGGAGCACTGCGTGGAGGCGGGGTTTCTGACGGTGGAGATGCTCTACGGGAAGATTGGGCATCCGAGGAGGATGTATAAGCGTAGTGCGGTTTGATGAAACCCTACCCATCACCCCGGCCCTCTCCCCAAAGGGGCGAAGGTGAAAAGACGGCCCCGTGCAATCCCCTCTCCCCTTTGGGGAGAGGGTTAGGGTGAGGGGGTCTACCTTATTACATACCCATATAGCCGCTTAATCCCATCCGCGTCCTTCTCGCTATACACACCCTGCAGTTCCGGCGAGAAGCCCGGCAGCATGTTGATGCCCTCCTCCAGCGCCAGGAAGTAACGCAGAACCGCCCCGCCCCAAACTTCACCCGGTACCACGCACAGCACGCCAGGGGGATACGGTAACGCGCCTTCGGCAGCAATACGCCCTTCGGCATCCCGAATGCGCACTAACTCTACGTTCCCGCGGATGTACTCCCGGTTAGCATCCTGCGGGTTCATCACTACCGCAGGCAGGCTCTCCCGGCGGAACATCGCTTTTTGCAGATCTTTTACGTCAAAGCTGACATACAGATCGTGCATCTCCTGACACAGCTGGCGAAGGGTGTAATCTCGGTAACGCACCGGGTATTTCTGGTAAATGGTCGGCAGCACGTCCGCCAGCGGAGTGTCGTCTTCAATATGCTGCTCAAACTGACCGAGCATCGCCACCAGCTGCGCCAGCTTCTCGCTGCTTTCGGCAGGCGTCAGCAGGAACAGGATCGAGTTAAGGTCACACTTCTCCGGCACGATGCCGTTTTCACGCAGGTAGTGCGCAAGAATCGTCGCCGGAATACCGAACCCGGTGTATTGGCCGGTTTCCGGATCGATACCTGGCGTGGTCAGCAGCAGCTTGCAGGGATCGACAAAATACTGGTCACGGGCGTAGCCTTCAAAACCATGCCATTTCGCGCCCGGCTCAAAGCTGAAGAAGCGAAGCTCGCTGGCAATGGTGTGAGTGGCATGATCCTGCCACGGCCGCCCCGCCACCACCGGTGGAACAAAGGGTTTGATCATATGGCAGTTGGCGATGATCGCCTTACGCGCCTCAATGCCCAGCTCGACGCACTCCGCCCATAGCCTGCGCCCGCTTTCGCCTTCGTGAATTTTTGCGTTCACGTCCAGCGCCGCAAACAGCGGATAAAACGGACTGGTAGAGGCATGCAGCATAAAAGCATTGTTCAGCCGCTTGTGCGGGCAGAAGCGCGCCTGACCGCGAAGGTGATTATCTTTTTTATGGATCTGCGAGGTTTGCGAGAACCCGGCCTGCTGCTTATGCACCGACTGGGTCACGAAAATGCCCGGATCGTTTTCGTTGAGTTCCAGCAGCAGCGGGGACGTATCCGCCATCATCGGAATAAACTGCTCGTAGCCCACCCATGCGGAGTCAAAGAGGATGTAATCGCAAAGGTGGCCGATCTTGTCGATCACCTGACGCGCGTTGTAGATCGTGCCATCGTAGGTGCCGAGCTGAATAACCGCCAGGCGGAACGGACGCGCGTCCGCGGCTTTCTCCGGCGCGACCTCACGGATCCGCTCTCGCAGGTACGCATCATCAAAACAGTGCGCGTCGATCCCGCCGATAAAGCCGAACGGGTTACGCGCGGCCTCAAGGTAGACCGGGGTTGCGCCGGCCTGGACGAGCGCGCCGTGGTGGTTGGATTTATGGTTGTTACGATCGAACAGCACCAGGTCACCGCGGGTCAGCAGCGCATTGGTCACCACTTTATTGGCGGCAGAGGTGCCGTTAAGCACAAAGTAGGTTTTATCCGCATTGAAGACCTTTGCCGCGAACTTTTGCGCGTGCTTGGCGGAACCCTCGTGGATCAATAAATCCCCGAGCTTCACGTCGGCATTGCACATATCGGCGCGAAAGACGTTCTCACCGAAAAAATCATAGAACTGCCGCCCGGCCGGGTGTTTTTTGAAGAACGCGCCGTGCTGGTGTCCCGGACAGGCAAACGTACTGTTGCCCATCGCCACATACTGGCTCAGCGTGTCAAAAAACGGCGGAAGAAGATTCTCTTCGTAACGGCAGGCCGCAGATTCTAATTCCAGGAATTCCTGTGCTTTACCCGACATAACCGCCGTGACACCATCAGGTATGGCTTCTGGCTCTTGCGAGAACATAAATACCGGTAGCTGAAAGCCCGTGCGTTTCAGCAGCGCGAGAATGCCGCTACGGCTTTCAGCGACCGTAATGACGACTGCCGCCACATCGGTAAAATCGGTGCTGTCCAGCGTCACCTTTTCCCGGTGCGTGGACACAATGGAGACCAGCTCGCGGCTGACGGCAATTTTCATGGTTTTCATAAGCGCAGTTACCCTCACCGAACGGTGAGACAGGGAGGAGAAAATTCGCGCAATCATGTCACCTTTTATTTTGAGGTGCAAGAAAGAATCAGTATGCACAAAACCACCCAAAGCTAAGCCCTGCGCAGCGCTGGCGTGCCATAATAATGCAATATCAATGATTAAATAACAGGAGTTAACGGTGGTTATTGGACCATTTATTAACGCCGGTGCCGTATTACTGGGCGGCGTACTGGGCGCAGTATTAAGCCAGCGGTTACCGGAGCGTATTCGCTCTTCTATGCCGTCGATATTTGGGCTGGCATCGCTGGGCATCGGTATTCTTTTAGTGATTAAATGCGCCAACCTGCCGGTGATGGTGCTGGCAACCCTGCTGGGCGCGCTGATCGGCGAGTTCTGCTACCTGGAAAAAGGCATCAACAGCGCGGTAGGCAAAGCCAAAAATTTGATTGCCCGCCCGGGCAAGGCGAAAAACGGCACGCACGAATCGTTTATCCAAAACTATGTTGCCATCATTATTCTGTTCTGCGCGAGCGGCACCGGGATTTTTGGTTCCATGCAGGAAGGGATGACCGGTGATCCCAGCATATTGATTGCCAAGGCATTTCTCGACTTCTTTACCGCCACTATTTTCGCCACCACGCTCGGTATCGCCGTCGCCGCGATTTCCGTTCCCATGCTGCTGATTCAGCTGGCGCTTGCCACCTGCGCCACGCTGATCCTGCCGCTGACCACGCCGGCGATGATGGCGGACTTTACCGCCGTCGGCGGCCTGCTGCTGCTGGCAACAGGGCTACGCATCTGTGGGATCAAGATGTTTGCAGTGGTGAATATGCTGCCCGCCCTGCTGCTCGCCATGCCGCTGTCTGCGCTCTGGACGCATTTTTTCGCATAAGAGTGCGGCGAACTGGTGAGAGAGTGTGCAGTCCGTAACGAAAACAACATTTTTCGTTGACGACGGCGAGCGAATCGGGTTTAATGCGCCCCGTTGCCCGGATAGCTCAGTCGGTAGAGCAGGGGATTGAAAATCCCCGTGTCCTTGGTTCGATTCCGAGTCCGGGCACCACTATTTAGAAAAACCAGCCTTAGGGCTGGTTTTTTGCTTTCTGGGGTTGCGGTAGATTTCCGGTTGTCTTTGCCACAGTGACCACCACCTGCCCGCTTCCATCCAGCCTGAGCATTTCCCTTAAGCAACTCCCTACCCATCCAGACACAGTGCCAGACATCATTTTTCGTCACGCTGACACCGGTTTGTTGGTTAATGATATTAGCGGTACAGAAATGGCGCTCCATTCAGGTACGGCAGAGTGTTGTATACCGAAAATAGCATTCACATCTCGTTCTCTTTCATAACACTCGAGATTCCAGAGGTACTTCGTGCCGCTACAACGTACGTGATAACAGCCTGGTCAGACATAAAATGGCTGTATTTCACAATAAGATTAATTATATTTAAATAAGATATATAATAAACGCAATGCATTATTTTAATGAATGCACTTATTAAGAATGAATTTTCTTTTAGATATTTATTTCAGGTGTATAATTTACACCTTAATTTTTATATAAATAATCGCAGGGAACTCCTGGCGCCACTGAGGACGTAATATGAATTCCAGGTCAGCAGTATTTTTATATGTGGTCGCATTCCTGCTGGCAGGTTGTGCGCCACGTTCCGATATTGATGCGAAGAAAACAGGAGCATGGGCAAAAAGCGGCGTCAGCAAGAATACTTCAGTACAGCAACTGACGGACAAGGATATTTTTGGTAATGAAACCACGCTGGCGGTGACCGAAGAAGATATCCAGGCTGCGCTGGAGGAAGACGAGTTCAGCGTGCCGCTGAATTCTCCCGTCATTCTTGTACAGTCCGGCAGTCGCGCACCGGAAACAGCTATGCAGCAGGAAATGAGTAAATATTATACAGTGGCGACCTTTTCCGGCATCCCGGACAGACAGAAGGTGATTTCCTGCACTAAGGACGAGAACGGTGACGTTGTTGCCGGTGAGAATATGAACTGGATGCAGGCGTTGCGCTACGTCGGGGCAAAAGGACATCAGAAAGCGATCGTTGTTTACCAGGATATGTTGCAGTCCGGCAGATATGACCCTACAACAAAAACCATGATGTGGTCGGACTACAAAAACGAGAAACTGGCTGATGCCACCTCGCTTCGTTACCTGGTGCGTTTCACGCTGGTGGATGTGGCGACTGGAGAGTGGTCCACATGGACGCCAGTGAACTATGAAGAGAGCGTTCAAGCCACGCAGACCGGAAAAAATGACACGGATATCACAGAGCAACACATTGTTCAGCTTAAACAAAAAACCTATGCGGCAGCGGTTAAAGATTTGGTGAAGCGCTATCAGTAAAACAGCGTTACTGCTGACGGCGATTTTTAATGGTGGTGTGAAGGGTTGCGCGTCAGGGCCACTTTTCTGGCCCTGAATCATATCTGTTACTAAAACGTAAAAGAGAGATGGTGCTCTGCAGAGCAGTCAATCAAAAATCTATTTGCTTAGATATTCCTTAACCAATCCACTGATAATTATTTTTTGGATAAGTTAAACGTCAGGGCCCATGTTAACAGGAAAAAAATCATAGCCATGCATCTCAAAAAAAACTCATCAAAAGTAAATATACTTATCGAACCAAATGTCTTGAACAAACTAGAAATACCGTGTTGTGACACAATAAGATGAAAACAACATAGTACACTAGAGCTAATAAACAGAATGGATCTTGATTTTTCACTTCTAAACATTAATCGCCAATAAACAATAATTATGGAAAGCAATAGCGATCCAATAAAATAAATCACTTCAAAATAAAAAGCATTGCCATAACTATACATATTAATGATCTTCTTTTATTTGATATATACTATACATTGTACCGGCATCAACATAAGCCTCTACTCTTAATTCAAGTACGCTCATACGTCTCCAGCCGCGAGCATAATCAGTGCTAATATATCGAAATAACTTCCAGGCATCAGGTTTTAATACCTGTCTCCAAAGTCCAAAGCCAGACAAGCCTAAATCCGCTACGTTGTATACTATGTCCGCATCATTATTCTTATAACCAAGAGTGTGTGCAATATATCGGTAAGCATCTTTTGTGTATCCGGAGACATCCTCACGATACAGGAGGTAATGACCATTTTCGTACATATTCTCAGATCCATGAGCCATCAACGGAACGCCAAATCCACCGCAAGCCAGCCCAAGACTTCCCGCACATACCCCCCACCCTGCAAAAATTTGTAACGCGCCTCCCACAAAACCTACACGTTTTAGAGTAATCGTGATATTGCTGTTTTTTTCCTCTCGCTCCGCAATCATATATAATTTTGCTTTATTCATATCCAGCTCAGCTTTCTGCCGATTAAGGTTTTCAATCTCTTCCTTCATTAACCTGATACCGGCAGCATAAGATAAGCAATACTGGCCGACTTCTTTTTCTATATTGCGTAAAAAGCTTTCCTCTTCGAGGACAAAAGCATTCCGGACATCAAAATTGTAAATATAGTAATTGCCTAACTCAAAGGAGGTCTTTCTAATCTGCCTCGACAAGGCAGTAAACTCATCAATTTCATTTTGATTTCTTTGCATTTTTATTCATCCCTGTTGTAGCAAGAGAATCCTACTTAATATACCCGAGCGCGCCACAAACTATACGCACTCGTTCCCGCCAGGCAGTGTTCCCATGACACGCTGTTATAGGTAAAACTAACTGTTTCAATTGGTTGGCCTCCCGACTCTTTCAGAGAGTCCGGGCTGAATAACCGGATGTCTTTTATAGTGGCTTCTATTAGTTTAATTTTATAATAAAGTTCGTTCATTCCCGACCGGTTTGTACGATAAAAATCAAAATCGCAGGTCAGTATTTCATTTTCTGTAATGGCTTTGTTAAGTAATGGAGATGACTTATCCACGGGTTTTTTGATTACCACCGTCTGATGATTAACGTTCTGATTACGGTTTAACCCGTGCGACAGTTCGTAAATCAATATTTGGTCCAGATGCGTTGTTTGTGCCTTGTTACCGATGGACGCCAGCGATGAACATCCTGCGGAGATCGGCCCCTGTAGCTGGCCGTTAAGTGTCAGATAAATAAGATTTGCCATGGTTACTCTCCTGTTACCTTGCCCGGCATCCCGTCGTTTTTTAGTAAAAACCAGCGACTTAACGCACCGTTAAGCCGTTCTGTAATTTCGTTTTCCAGAACCCTGGTATTTTGCTTCTGTACAAGCGCGTCCTGGTACTGCGTGAGCAGGAACTCCAGCGGCGTTTCCTGATTCAACGTCCGCTCCGCCTGCCAGACCACATTTTTGATATATGAGAGAGTGAGCCCCTCTTTTTCGCGCTGCATCACCAGGTCGGCAAAAGCCCGCAAATCCTGTCGGGTTTGCAGCCAGCCTTTCATTTGCGGACTGTTTTGCGCACGGGTCTTCAGCGTTTCATTCCACTGAGCGGTCGCCTGCTGCTGTTGCAGACTCTCTGGCCAGCGGCTGTCCGCAATTCGCGTCATCTGCATACCGGTTTCAAGAAGCTGTAGCGGTGAGCTGTCAGGAAGCTGCTGCAACCGTTGACCGTAGTTGTCCAGTTCAGGGGATACCAGCCAGAGTGTTGCCGCTCCCTGCGCGGTATCCCGTACCTGCGCAAGCTGCTGATGCATCGGGTAAACCCGCCACCACCAGAGCGCAATGGCGATTACGGTGGTACAGACCGCTCCTGCCATAAAGCCCCATGCGATACCGTTCTGCCGTGTCCGGGCGGAGATGGAACTGTCGGCCATGCTGCGTACTTCCACCTTCATTTCCGGCATCGCAGGCAGAGGAGGAATGACGTCCGCCGTGGTTGACGGTAAGTTCTCCGGCGCATAAACCAGTGTTCTTACGGGGGGCTTTTGCTGCACTGTGCTGCTCGTCACTGGCTGCGGCTCAAGCCGTTTGCGCGTGTTTTGCACAAAATACAAAAGATTTTCCACCCGCGGCTGACGCTTCAGCTCCACCTGCTGGAGGGTGTCGCAGATAAGCTGCAATGCCCGCTCGGTACGGTAAAGCAGCGGCAGATCGTCCTGGGCAAAGGATGTCTGCTGGCGCAGGGTATTGCCGGTGCGGGAGTTAAACCAGTCCAGCATCTCAGTACGCGCCGAACCGCTCTGCGGCCAGAATTTATCCCATTCATGGGATATCATCGCCGCGAGCAGCTCCGTCCCCTCACAGAACCCGGATAATCCCTGTAGTCGGGTACGCGCCAGGGCATAGTAGGTGGCGGTGTGTAAATCCACCCCGTTAGTTTTAAAAATCGCCAACGCCAGCGACTCCACCAATCTCCAGTTCAGTTCCGGCTGTGACGGGTGGCTTGCTTTGTTGATTTCCTCGCGGATGGCGCTGAACTCCGGTAATCCACGCGGATCGCTGCCGGCAACAATGGTTTGTGTGAGAGCATCAGTGCTCATATCTGCCTCATTAGTACAGCGTATCCGGCAACCGGAAATGGCTGAACAGTCCGCCGCTGAATGGATTGTCTTCCGTGTCCGTATGCACTTTGTAAATCATTGCGCCGCCGTCCACGTTAAAACGCACAGTGAAGTTGCCATCCTCCACCCCCGTGAGTTGCCCCGCGCCAAACAGCCTGAACTGCGCCCACGGCCCGCTGAAGCTGATGCTGCGCGGAGCGCTACCACCGGTGCCAACCAGTGTCACCAGGCTTTTATTACCCTCGCGCATATTGTTGGGCCAGACCAGATGCGCCACGTAGTTGCGGCCCTGGCTGTAATCGACAAGCTGGCCGTCCAGGTTCAGCACACTGCGCCGTTTGTTGCCGGAGAGCGACACGGTTTCCACCGCAAACTGCGTTCCCAGCCCGTTTTGCTTACTGAAGAAGACGTCGCGGATTTTCTGAGCAGTTTCAAGCTGCGCCCGGATATCTTCACGGATAATGACGCTGCTATCCCCGTCTTCCAGACTCAGATCGTTTTCCATAAACAGCTTCAGGTTCTGCTGATAAAAAGTATCCAGCACGCCATCCGGTTTAAAGAATCGTTCGAAGGCGTCAAGCGACGCATCCTGCGACGAGCGCGGATTAAACGGATAGCTGCCCGCAAGTTGTTCGTTGAAGGGTTTCACCACCGTGTCGCGCCAGTCCACTTCCATATAGTGAACTGCCTCAACCATAACGACGTGCCACGCCCGATCCGCCAGTCTCCCCACCCAGCGGTTCAGCGGCGCGGGCAGGGTCTTCGCCATCTGGCGCGTGGCAAAAATCGGGTCGCTGCCGTTCTGATCCAGCCTCAGCTGCACGGCTTTCAGCGCCGATTTTCCAGGTACAGGCGCGTTCTGTATTGCCAGCAGGTAACGATGCAGTTCGGTCAGTTGCTGATAGACGGCCTGCATCGTGCTCTCTTTGTCCTTCTGTACCGCCAGCGTGCGGTTTTCCGGAGCAAACTCATGACCCAGCCGGGTCAGCAGCCGGTAGTCGGGTTCTGCCAGCGCATCCTCACGGGCTTTGTCATCCAGTTTTTCAGAGAGGACAGCAGGCTGCGTGTTATCGCGCAGCGCGGTCAGCGCCCGCTGGAGAGGCTGATCGCCACTGATAATCTGCTCCAGCGCGCCGGTCAGCTGTGCGACAGACGCGAAATCGCGAATATTAAGGTTATCCATTCCGGCCCGCCAGGTGGCGGTGTAGTCGCTGAGATATTGCTCGGTGAGCTGGCGCTGGATTTCCGTCCGGTCAGCCTCACTGTACTGCGCGCTGTGGGTCAGGTTCAGCACCCAGGAGTCCAGTGCGGTCAGCGATACCAGTTCATCGCGCTGTTGGACAAAATAACTCTGCAGCCCGTAGCGGGTGAGAAATTGCGGGACAACCAGTTTGTTATCATCTGCGGAGGTAAACACCAAATCAAACGTGGGGCCAACCTGGTCTCGCAGATTGAGATCGGCAGGCAGGACGCCCAGCGCCCGCGTTTTCAGGCTCTGATAGACACGCTGATAAACCGGCAGCTTACTCATCTCCTTTTGCGCCGCCACGACCGGGCTGACATATGGCGTCCAGCGGCTGATGGCGTCGTCGTCGCCCGCCATGCGCTCCGCGTGCCAGTCGGTATGTTTCAGCGCATAGTCAAGGTGGGACATGAGCTGTGTCTGGGTGCCACGCTGACCGTGAAACCGATCGCTCCAGCGCTTCGCCATATACTGCTTCACCACTTCGTCACTGCGCCCGCTTTTGTCTTCAAGCATCCTGATAACGCGCAGTACTGCGAGTTTCTCTTCACTCTCCGGGGGCGCAGCGTTCATCTCTTTCACAAGCCCATTAAATAAGGCGGGCAGATAGCGCTGTTTCAGCAACTGGAGATAGGTCTGTTCCACATACGGACCAATGCGTCTGCCCTGATACAGGCCCAGGTCGGCAAGACGGCTGCGATCGCCCCAGTCACCATAGGCAAGCGTGGCGTCACGCACCGGGTTAAGCAGCGGCAGTTGCAGGTTACCGTAATCATCCATACCCTGCGGGGGCGGAACTGCCATGAAGGCGTTAGCCTGTTCCAGAACCCGTATTCCGGCGCGCAAGTTGGTATTGTAGTAATGGTGCCAGCCGCCGATGGTCAGGACGGTAAATACGGCTCCGCAGACTGAAAACGCCATCCTACGACGGCGGGCATTCCCCAGCCAGACGCTGTTTTCACCGGACAGGTTCGGTTCGGCCAACAGCACCTGCGGGAACAGGTCGCGGGTGAAATAAGGCATGGAGTCCACCACAGGCCAGGCGACCAGCGGGCTCGTGTTCAGCCGGTACTGGCGAGCTGCGGACTGCATAAATATGTTATCTATCTGGCCGCGCTGCAGCGAGGACGTGAGGTAAACGCCGCGTAGCATCACGGACATATTTTCACCCTCCAGCAGGCCGTCAAGCAGAGAGACCAGCGGTTCACGGCTGCCCTGCATCTGGCGGACAAAGCTGAACAGGGAGCTCCGTGCCTGAGTCTGTGGCAGCATCAGATCCGGAAGAGCGTTGTTGAGCTGTTCCCCCCATGTTTGCCAGAAAGCATTCAGTTCCGCGCGCCAGTCTTCATTTTCATGAGCGCGGTGGGTAAAGGTAACGCCGAGAATGGCATCTCGCTCTTTTCTGTCCAGCGACTGAAACAGGGCGGCAAAGCCGTGTAATAAATCGAGCCGGGTCAGCACAACATAAACCGGTAACTGGCAGTGAAGATGCTGGCGCACATCCTGAAGACGGCCCCGCAATACCTGTAACAGGTGCTCACGGCGGCGCTTGTCGGCGGTCAGCAGTTCGGGAAAATCCAGCGTCAGGATAATTCCGTTGAGTGGCTGGCGGGCACGTTTTTCTACCAGCCATCCCATGACGTGCTCCCACAGACGGCGGTGCAGGGCATCAGCCTCCTGTTGTTCACAGAGCGAGCCGCTGATATCAAAAATGACCGCCTGCCTGCCGACATGAGGAATAATGTAAAGGTGTTGCTCTTCTCCACGCACGGCGTCCGTGGTATAAATGATGTCGGACGAAAAACCTTCGCGCAGCAGTGTGGTTTTACCGCTTCCGGCGGGGCCGATAACCATATACCAGGGCAATTGCCACAGATAACGACGGCTGTCGAGATGGCTTTGCAGACGCAAAAGCCACCTGTCAAGATAGCGTTGCTGTGTATTCAGCTCCACGCTGAGCGGGTCCTGGGCTTCCTCCCGTTGCAGGCGCTGCTGATGTTCAAGCTGCTGCAGGCGTTTCATTACTCTGACGGTGATCCACGCCAGGGCAATCAGTCCCCAGGCAGCCGTTGCCAGCCAGCGGGTCGTGAGCGGCTGCAGCCAATGCTCCCCGAACAGTGTCCACGCCGGGCCTTTCCACCAGATCACCACCAGCAGAAAAATCCACGCCAGCGCCAGCAGCCAGGCGGCAGAAACTTTAAGCCGTGGCATCGCAGGCCGCAGGGTGGATTTCACTCCACTGAATAGTCGAGGTATCGGTAATCTCACGTGAAAAAGCTCCTGTTATTGTTCCGCAGTAAATTTCTGTTCAAGCTGTTCCAGCAGGGAGGGTTCCCATTCAGCTACCCTCATCTGCAGCCCTGCCCTGAATAAGATTCGGTACTGCTGCTGCGCCAGTTTTGCCATCCCGGCCTCTTCCATGAGCTGCGCGCCAAGATACTGGCGGTGGAACTGGTCACGGGGGGAGCCTTCAGGCAGCATGTCCAGATACTGCAACGCGGCTTCCAGCCCCTGCTCGGTAAAACATGCCCTGGCAGCCTGTAACGCCTCGCCGACCTGTGCTGCAGGCGCTGGCTGGCGGCCGGAGGGAGATGCCAGCCACCGTTTCGTCTGTTCATTTATAAATGGGGTGCGATCATTAAACAGCAGGGTGGCAAGTGCAGGCAGACGGTCGAGAAAACGAGCAACTTCATCACGAATAGCTTCCGCCACAGCCGTATAGCCAAGATGTAATGCGGTCCGGGCAGAGAGGTAGTGCCCGTCCAGCCAGTACGGAGCCAGCAACAGACTTCTTTCCACCTGCTGCCACAAATCCATGTCCGCCACGGCAAGCCGGGCCTGATAATCCGTCACCATATCAGCGGACACTGCCGCCAGCGGTGTACGTCCATCGCTCTCCGCCTGTGGCGTGCCGGTAATGGTCTGCCACAATGCATGACGGCGCAGCCGGTATCCCTGCGGCGAATCCGGCTGGCGTTCGCAAAGAATGGCGGCAACTGTCAGCAGTGTGTCGCGCCAGGCTTTATCGTCGTGGCTGTCAATCACCACCTGCGGAGCCTGAGAAGCGGGAACGGGATGCTGGGTAACGGGTTCACCCTGCGGCACCCCGTGTGGGGAGGCGGAAGTCGTCACTAATAGACCACCGGAGGCATTAACAGAGGTCGCTGGTGCGGCATCACGAAATGCCCGCCGGTACATGCCTGAGAGATCGTCGACTGCCTGTGCCAGTTCCGGTTCGCTGTGCGCCTGCCAGCACTGGGCCAGTTTTGCCAGCTCTCCCAGCAGGGCATCACGCTGCGGGGCTGCTGCACCTTCTGCAAAACCTGTGATACCCGCTTCAAAGCGTTTTATCACCTGGGATGCAAAGCGTTTTTTATGCGCCATCTGCGGTGCGGCAACGGCCCAGTAGTGCTCCACGTACAGCGCCAGCAGTCGCAGTGCCAGCAACGGATCGCCTGCGTGTTGCAGGGTTCGCAGCAGGTGCGCCAGCAGGCGAAAATCTTTGCTTTCTGAGGCCAGCAACGCCAGCCCCCGGCGCTGAAGTTCCGGGATATCGAGCTGGCTGTGCGCCAGCGAACCGAGCTTAACAATTTCGCTGTCGATATACTCCCAGCCCGGATTATCGTCCTTCAGGGCAGAAGCCAGTTTTTCTTCCGGCAGCTTTTCCAGAAGGCTGGCAATCCAGCTTTGCGGATTACGTAAATCCGTTGTCATCATGATTCTCCCGCCCAGTGGCAGGCATCACGCAATGGCGCGATAGCCCGTGCCAGCCCGTCGATATTAAACGTCAGTTTTCCGGCTGTGCTGTCCGCGCCGATATCAACGGTCAGCGTTTTTGCGCCAGACAACTGCTTAATTTCATCAATACCGGCCAGCCCACGGCTGGATTCCAGCAGCACACCGTTTTCGCGGACAAACCAGTGGCTGCGCAGCTGCCTGCCGTCAGCGTTCAGGGTGATTTCGATATCATTGACATCCAGCGCTTTCATCAGCGCAATTTGCATCCGGGTAATGTTGTCAACGCAACTGAACATCAGTACCGGACGCGGTGGCACGTTACCGATAGCCGGTGTGGTAATAATCACTGTTGGCCGGTCTCCCGGCATCTGCGTCACCAGCAATGTAGTGGTGTTGCCAGAACGGGTTTTCTCCTGCGTGGTGGCACGTGTCCAGGCTTCGCCCCGGTAACCGGCTTTCACCAGCGCGCCGTCAAACCCCCGTGGCGACAGGGGGGCAAGCAGGCGATCGTAACAGTCCAGTCGTTCCAGCGCCGCGGAGACCTGGCGACAGGACTGCATTGCCTGTACGGTAGCCTGCGTATCCGGCGGCATTACCGTTGTGCCGGTCGGCGCCACACCGGACGCAGGTGTTGCCTCAGCATGCGCGATGCCGAAAGACAATCCTGCCAGCAGGCACACCATCACCCGTCCGGGCTGCCGGGAAACGCGCATTTTGCTCATAAAACGGTGGTTTCCTCGGTTTCCGACTCAGGCTGAACAAGGGTTTCTTCGTCGGACAGAAGATCTTCAACGTCTGCCGTAAACGCACCGTCCGCCGCGCAGAGACTAATCCGGGCAATCGCCGTATTTGCAGCCATCTTCTGCAACAGCAGCAGCGACAGTGGCGGCAGCATATCGCCATCAATCACCGACTCCAGCATTCGGGCGCCATTCTCAGCACGGGTAACGCGGCTCATGATTTCATCCGTCACTTCAGGTTGGATAACAACTTCAGCGCCAAATCGACTGCGCAGTACATTGGCCAGCCGGGCAAGTTTCCCGGCGATAATCACGGAAAGTGTCTCGCGTGACAGCGGTAGATAGGGCACCACTTCCATACGCGCCAGCAGTGCGGGCTTGAAAAAGTCTGCCAGTACCGGATAAAGCGCATCCTGCATGGCTTGCGGGTTATGCGCATGTTCGACAATCACCTGATAGCCCAGATTAGAGGTCAGGAAGAACACCACATTTTTGCAGTCAATAAGTCGGCCTTCCCCGTCTGCCATCTCGCCTTTATCAAATGCCTGGTAAAACAGGTTCAGCACGTCCGGGTGCGCTTTTTCCACTTCGTCGAGCAGCACCACCGAGTATGGCTTCTGGCGAATCGCTTCGGTCAGCACACCGCCTTCACCGTAGCCGACATAGCCCGGTGGCGAACCAATCAGGCGTGAAACGGTGTGTTTCTCCTGGAATTCCGACATGTTGATGGTGGTGAGGTACTGACGACCGCCGTAGAGCAGTTCCGCCAGTTGCAGCACGGTTTCCGTTTTGCCGACGCCGCTGGGACCGGCCAGCAGGAATGCGCCCAGCGGACGCCCCGGACGGCGCAGATCCGCACGCGCTGTCAGCAGGTGCTTGTGCAGGTGCTGAATTGCAAGTTCCTGGCCCTTGATGGTATCGCCGAGCCACTGGGGTAAATCGGTAATAACCGACATTTCGTTCTGCGCCATTCGGTTAAGCGGTACGCCTGTCCATTCGGCAATGACGGCGGCAATCTGTTTTTTATCGACGTGTGGGGAAACCAGCAGCTGCGTGTGGTGCAGGGCATCCAGTTCGGCAGTCAGCGCTGCCAGTCGTTCTGCCGGACAGAATGGGGAAATTGTTTTATGTTCAGCATCCACATCGCCTGGTTGTTCACTTTCTTCACTGCTAACAGACTCATTGAGCAGCCCACTGCGCAGCGCGATAATCTCCTGCACCAGCGCCTGCTGCTGATGCCATGCGGCTTCCAGCCCATCAAGTTCTGTCAATGTTTCATCATACTGAACCAGCACCTCATTCAAGCGCGACGTGTCAGACCGCAGGCCAATGCGGATTTCACGTTCAAGCTGGCGAATTTCAGCCTCATACTGGTGGCTCAGAGTGGTCAGCGCCGAAATTTGTCGGGGTGGCGACGACAGATTAATGGCCACGCGGGCGCAGGCGGTGTCCAGTACATCAATTGCCTTGTCAGGTAACTGGCGACCTGAAAGGTAGCGCTCGCTTAACGTTGATGCTGCCTGCAGGGCGTCATCGTCAATCAGCACGCCGTGGGACTGTTCATACACTGCTGATAGTCCACGCAGAATAATGGTGGCCTCGGCGGCATTCGGCTCGCTGACTTTCACCAGCTGGAAGCGGCGCGACAGGGCAGCATCTTTTTCAAAGTATTTTTTATATTCGCTCCAGGTGGTGGCGGCGATAGTTTTCAGTTCGCCGCGCGCCAGCGCTGGTTTCAGCAGGTTGGAAATATCCAGACCGCCCTGCTGGTTGCCTGCGCCAATGAGCGTGTGCGCTTCGTCGATAAACAGGATGATGGGTTTTGGCGACTGGATAACCTCCGCCATCAGTCCCTTAAAGCGCTTTTCAAACTCACCTTTAACGGATGCACCCGCCTGTAATGCGCCAGGATCCAGCGTCATAATCTCGGTCTCGCGCAGTTTGTCCGGCACCTGACCTACAATAATGCGCAGCGCCAGTCCTTCGATCAGCGCACTTTTGCCCACGCCCGCTTCGCCCACCACCACCGGGTTGTTTTTGCGGCGACGACAGAGGATATCGATCATCAAATCGATTTCTTTATCGCGGCACAGCACCGGATCGAGCCGCCCCTGGCGAGCCTCTTCCGTCATATTTTTTGCATACCGGGCAAGCAGGCTGTCGCCAGTATCGGCGGCGAGGCTGGCAGTTTGTCCGCTGGCATTCAGTACCACTGATTCAGCTGATTCCCGCGTCCATTGGGCAAAATCCTGTTGCAGGCGATCGCGGTTGATGCCTGTCAGCAGGCGGGCAGCGACAGGCGACACATAGCGTAACGGGGAGTGCAGCAGGGTCAGCAGCAGAATGCCGCCGCGCAGTTCGCTTTGCTGCATTTCTGCCGACGCCAGCAGCCAGGACTCTTTCAGCCACTCAACCAGCATGGGCGAAAACGTCGGGCAACTTCCAGCCGATCTGACAGTCGCGTAATTATCCACCGTCAGCGCCTGGCGCAGCGTTTCCGCAGGGATATCCGCCTGCTCTGTGATAACGCGCAGGTCGCTGCGCGGAATAGCCAGCATCTGGATCAACACATGGCTGATGGTGATCTCCGTCGCCTGCTGGCTCATACATTCCGACGCCGCCATTTCCAGTGCCTGCCTGGAGAACGGGTTAAGACGTTTTACCAGTGTCGATAAATCAATCTGAATCATGCGTATCCTTACCTGGCAAGCAACCGGTTTAACTGATGGAGAATATCCTGCGTCTGGTTATCCAGTCGCAGCAGATAGAACAGATAACACAGCGCCAGCACGACGGCGCCGCAGAAGAAAATATGGGTAATGGTCAACCGCTTGATTAACTGATAACGCCCGCCCGGGGTCTTTTTGTTCTGGTGTAGCAGCGGAAACGGCGCATCGCCGCGCAGTGTGTGCAGGACGTGGTGCAGGCGGCGGTATATCTGTTCAAACTCATCCTGAGGCTGTGCGGCCACCTTATAGCGCCCGCGAAAACCCAGCGAAAAACAGAAGTACAAAAATTCGAGTAAATCCTGGTAACGCTTCGGCTCGCGTATCAGACGCTCCAGCAGGATGAAGATCTTCTCCCCGCCCCAGGCCTCATTATGGAAATGGACCAGTAACGACTGTTTGATCCACTCGTTCTGGTTTGACCATCCGTTACCCAGCGCCGCTTCATCAATAAAGGTGCAGAGGATATAGCGAAACGACACAATCACGCCTGGCTCATACCCCTGTTCCTCTAGGAGTTGCCCCACCGCCTGCACGTCCGTCACCACCTGACTGAACAGATGCTCCGGCATAGACTGGTTATTCATGGTTGCCAGACGCATGACCATACCCAGCAGCGGCGTGGCGGCATCAAGCATCGGGTTAAGGCTGCTTCCACGAAGCGACAACCGGTATTGCCGTACCGTATCATCAGTGCCTGAATACTCAGGAAGAGAGGCTGACAGCTCGCTCATTGTTTATCCTCTTACCGCCCATAGCTGCATGTCCAGCGCCGGGAATGTGCCGGATACGTGCAGGGCAATGGCATTACTGCTGAGTACATCGGCCCATGCCTTGCCCGTCTTGTCCAGGCTGAAATAGATATAATTGGCATGGTACGGCAGCTGGCGCGGAGCGGATGAGAGCGGCACCAGCTGTATCCCCGGAACCTGCACGCTGACCACATTGCGGATTTTGTCCGGCGACGAAACTTTCGACTGCTGGACGAACTGGCGCATAAGCTGGTCATGGGGCACCTGAGCGTGGACAGCCAGCACGAAACTGGCCTCCTGCAACAGCTGTGTATCGTTGACCATAGCCTGATAAATACTGTCATTTTTCGACAGCGGCAGATTCTGCGCCCGTGGTCTCAGTACAATGCTGAGTTCCCTTCGCACGGCGGGAAGCAGCCGGTGAAATGTCTTCGTTAAATCGTGATGGTCGTAAACATCGAAGTCACAGGGCAGGCGTGACGCAGAGGTAAATGTCATCAGTTCGCCCAGAAGTGCGGCCAGATCGAGATACAGCGTTTCCGGATGCAGTACGCTGAGACGGGAACGGTGAGAAAAATAACTCTGGTTACGGTTCAGCATCTGCAGCAGCATAAACTCGGCCACATCGGCAATACCGCTTTGCTCAGGGGAACCGATGCGCCGGGCAAGATCGTCAGTGCGGTTGCGAATGGTCCCGTGAATATCCTCCAGATAACTGCTCAGGACCTGGCTGGCCCTGATCGTCTGGCAGGTCGGAATAAAATCCTGGTCAAGTGACAGAGAGCCGTCCGCAGCCCTGTCCCGTATCCGGCACAGGGGCAGCGTGGTGAATGAGCTTAAATCTTCTGCACCGCTGACGATGCGCGGAAGCAGTTGTCCCAGCATCAGCTGTACGGCATCGCCCTCATCGGTGTGCAGATCGCGGACATCAGCATAGTTTATGCCGTAGCGCCCGTTACTTTGCCCTGCACTGCGCCGACCGGCAATTTCATTCACAGCATCATGACCGATGGGAAGCGCCAGGTACACTGTCCGGCTTACCTCTGAATCCAGTACAGCAGGCTGAAACGGCGCGGGCAGCACATCCTGGTCAGGCAGGGAAAATACGGTGCCATCGGGCATACATCCCACGGCTTTATCCAGCACAATCTTGCCCTGTCCCAGCTGTTGCTGGTTAATGGACAGCTCGGTAAATCCCCATGTAAAACCTGATATTGCCTTCATGTGGCTTTCCATCAGGTAATCATTGAAACGCTGCTGTTGCTGAAAATGTTGCGGCCGGACGAACAACCCCTCCTGCCAGAGCACTTTGTTTTTCATCGCCATGATTATTCATCCTCTTTTTTCATCTCAATGCTGCTGCCGCGTACATGCACCAGCAGGCGATAGTGGTGGCTGATGCCCTCCACCGGCTCAATCTGTTTCCATTCGGTGGCCTGGTCATCAGAGAAGTACGCCACAACACCAATAAACTGCGTTTTCTCATCCAGCTTCACTGGCGGCAGGGTCTTTATGGAATCGGGCAGCAGGCTGAAGTCCTGATGGTCAATGTAGTTTTTCCCCAGCGCATCCGGCAGTGGAGTTCCGGCCACCAGGTCATAATCGGCAGCCTGTAATTTCGAATCGTCACTCAGGTAGATCAACTGAACATCCACCGGCGTGGCCTCGCCATCCGCGTTGGTATTGGTGTCCGGTTCAGTCAGCAGGGTAACGGTGATTTCAGATGGCTGTTCCGCCTGCTTCCCCACCTGAATATCCGGATTACTGATTACCTGACCGAGTTTTTTCGCCGTTTCACAGCCTGTTAGCATGACGCTTACCAGAGCACAGGCCAGAAACAACGCCTTTCTGTTCATGCTTCCGGCTCCCGTTGTTTTTCACGCAGTACGCGGTCGTAAACCTGGTCGTAAACCTCGTTAAACAGCATTTCAAAACCCTGCTGGCGGTTCGATGCCAGCTCATCGTAATAATGGCTGTACATCTGCCAGGCGCCCGCATCGTCCAGAGGCTGGCGCAGCTCGTGGCTGCGGCGGTACAGTACAAAGCGGCGCATCAGACTCTGTGGTGAAAAGGCATCCAGCAGCACGCGCAGTGATTCCACAATCGCAGTGCGGTTGGCCTCTTCATGATGGCGGATATTGCGCAGACTCTCGCCAACCGCCGCCGGGGCGGAGAGATGTACCGGGCTTCGGCCTTCGGCAAACATCACATCCAGTGCGGTGGTGTAATCCATATTCAGACGCAACGGGTTATCTTCCAGCGGGCGCAGGTGTTTGTCTGACAGGCTGTTGCGACGCTGCTGCAGATCAAGCAATCCTTTTATCGCTGCCTGCAGTGTCCGTCCGGCTTCTTCCAGAAAATCGCTGGCATCCTGTGAATTGTGTAATGGCAGGGCGCAGTCAAGCCCCCGCATCAAGGGCGTGACGGCGACATGCCGCTGTGACATATCGACCCCGACTCCCGGCCCGGTATTCGGGATATCAGCCTCAACGGGAGGCAGATCCATAAAGTGATTATCCAGACCGCCTTTTTCCGCCAGGTCGGACATCGGTGGTATCAGCGACAGCGGCTCACTCCCGGCCGTAAAATGGGCGTTACCGCCCGTCATCAGGCTCTCCGTCTGTAACGCGGCGAGCGGATCGCGCGTAAAGCTGCCAGCAACGGTAGGTGCCGTTTCCCGGTAGACGGTAGCATCTGCGTATTCCGGCTGGCCCTCCGTGGTTAACAGGGCTGTCAGCTGCTCCCTGTTAGTGACGATGGTTTCCGGCGACGCCATGTGTTCTTCATAGCGTGCGACGCTGCCAACAAACGCCTTCAGGATCAGATTATTCAGGCGGATTTCATCGCCCTGTCGTAACTGCACCAGACCGGTCCCCTGCGACACAGGAGCCTGGTTAATCTCCAGACCACCGGCATCGCTTTTCAGACAAAACACGCCATCATGCCAGCAGACAGTAAATGCGCGTTCAGGTACGGACTGTCTGCGATCCTGAAGCGGCCAGTAGCACTGCTGCGCATGGCCGACATCCCCTCCCTGTGAGGTAAACGTACACTTTGCTATCCGCCCGCTTTCCAGCTCATTACCGTTCATAACCTGTAATGTCAGTGAAGACGGCGTCTGCTGATGTTGATTCTGCTCCGGCATCCTGTTTATGCTCTCCGCGTCTGATGGTTGTTTTTATGCCCGGACTTTAATGGTGACGCCGGGGCAGACTTCCGGCTGGCCAACAAAGCTGGTCCAGCCAATACGGGAGGTGCGTTCATCTCCCAGCGTCATACCGCCAATTTGTTCAGCAGCTATCTCCAGCCGCAGATCCCATGCAAACTGATCGCGCAGAATAAATGCCACAAACATGGTTAGCGGCAGGAAGCTGTCTCCGTCGGGCAAGAATGAAAGGAACTGCTCGCGCGACAGCCCCCGGACACGCAGTAAAAATTTGCCGCTGCGATCCGGTACACGGCTGCCCAGGGTAAAATTTTGCCCCAGTAATGAACGCGGAAGCCGGTGCCAGTCCCTCTGCAGGTAGCCTCCCAGCCGGTTTTGCTGCGATGGGCGGATTTCCACCTGACGTAACTGCCAGCGCCGGAGCGTGACATCCTCAAGATCAAAACAGTGGGAAACCAGATCACAGATGATCTCCGGTGAACGACCAGGCCCCGCCAGTACCCCGGCATAGGCAAGCATTTTGCTGTGATTAATCGCCAGACGATCGCGCTGCGTCTGGCTGCCCAGTCCGACAAGGGCATACATGCGCTGAGTAAATTCGTCTGTTCCGCCATTGTTGAAACAGACATACCAGCGGTATTTGCGCCAGATGTGCCAGGTAAACTGGATCATCCGGTGTGAAAACAGATCGAGAAAATCGGCTATTCCGCTTTCACCCTGTGCGCTTTCCCAGGCAATCTGGTCCAGATAGTAGCCCGGCAGCGGCGACTGGCTGCCATGCAGGCCGGAAAATGCCACCGTCACCACGTACTGCCCGCTGTCGTTTTGCCTGACCCTGACAACATCGCTGCCGGGAAACGCGATACGGGTATCGGCTTCAAAGCGCACCACGTCTTTATCCGGATCGGTTGCCAGAGAGACATCATCATGCCTGCCCGTAAACCGGTAGATCGCGTCGACCAGCGCAAAAAAGTTATGGCGACGAACATTGATACCATCCATGGAAAATCCGCAGCCGGAAACACCGGCAGCATTGCTTACATCAGCGCGTGCTGGCCGGTTCTCTCCGTCCATGTATAACTCTCCTGAGTGCGGGTATTAACAATGCTCAGCTCATGGAAACTGTTTACGCTGGCATACAGCGAAAAGAAGAACGAAAGCATGGTGCCCAGCAGAAAAATCTCGCCTTCGCACACGAACGGTGCCGGATTGATATGCAGCGTGGTGGCAAGCCCCCGGACAGGTACGCCCTCGAACAAATGATCAACCGGACGGGTGTCAATCTTTTCGATGGCATCCAACTTTTGCTGCGACAGGCGTGCAGACTGCGGATGGTGGATACCGGGCAGGTCAAAGATATGTAAAATCTTTTTCAGCGTATCCAGATCCAGCAGGGACAGGTAGTTGAGGTTCATACAGGAAAGCAGCGTCCAGTGTAGGTTGCCGTCCTGTACCGGCCAGAGCGGCGCTGACGGTTTTGTCACATTACGGAACGGGGCTGCCGCCGTTTTTTTCCCGGCGGGAATACAGATATCGCCCGGCTGGAGTTTTGCGGGCTGATCCCGGCTGGTGCAGATCAGGCTGACCGAGGCCACCTCGTCTTTCAGTAAATGCGCTTCGGGGGTGTTGCCGTCAGCCAGCACGAAGGCAATAACATGATCAAATCCCTGATGGAACAGTGACGTTTTTTTACGGTGCTGGTAATAGACGACTTCCCTCTTCCGGGCATATTCCACCTGATGGCGGAAACCGTTAAATTCAGGGTATTCCCGCACCACCGGTTCAATACTGCCTTTGCTTACCGAGCGTACCTGGCTGGATACCTGCCTGACGGCAAAAATGTCATAACAGTCCGGGCGTTTATGGCTGGCGTAAAGAGGATATTCAATACGACCACTTTCCGGTGCAATCACCTCGGCATGATGAACGAACAGATTCACCGCAGGCGAGCAGAACAGCCGGAATGAATTTTCCCGGATTTTGCTGTCAACGGGGAGCGGGAGAGAAAAATGTAGCCGCAGGGTTATCTGCTCTGCCGTCAGGTCTGCCGGAAAAGGCTGAATGCCGCTGACATCAAAAAACAGGAAGCTATCCGGGTAACAGAGGTATTCCTGTAAGATCCTGTAGCCGCTGTAGACATTTTTAGGGTAAGGCAGCAACGCATCCTGCTTGTCAAAACCGACCGGCGTCAGGCGAAAATCAGATAACGCCGTCGAGGTGCCATTGACCAACAGCTCGGCCTGACAGAGATAACGGCACAGCCATAAATAAAGCTGCCAGCGGGTATAATCGTCATCATTTCCCAGCCAGAAGCGGATTTTATTCAGATCCAGTGATGCCAGGCTGATTTTTTTGTTGGTGGCAAACGTGATGTCAATCATGCCAAGTTTATGGCTGCTGTTGTTGACTACCGATGCAACGCGCAACGGCTGCAGCCAGACATCCCGGCTGAGGGTGAATGTACAGGCAGGCGGAAGATCCCTGTCATTGTCACTGTAGACTTCGTCATCACTGTCCATGAGAACAGGCAGACTTTTAACCTGTTCGCCACGGTCAACTTTGACAGGGGTGGTAATGGTGTTGATGTCCGGCGCGTATTCAATGATGGTCATTGAGGGAGTCGGACGCAGATAATTGGGACAGAGTGTGTTCAACAGACTGTGGGTCAGTTCTGGAAATTCATCCTCAATCTTGGCCCGCAGGTTACCGGTCAGAAACGCAAATCCTTCAAGCATACGCTCGACATCCGGATCGGTGCCTTTTTCAGCCAGAAAACGCGCCAGATGCGGCTTCTCTTTCGCCAGCACCTTGCCAAGCTGGCGGATATAGTCGAGTTCTTCCCGGAAATAGCGTTCTTCCATTGCCATAGTCTTTAATCCATCCTGTAATGCTGGCAACCATCAAGCCGTACATTAAATTCCAGAACGTTTTCGCGTCCTTCTATATCCACAAACGCCGTGATCTGAAAACGAAGATCCAGCGGACAGTTCCGGTCCTGAGCTGCAGCGGTGATATCCACCAGAGAAATCCGGGGTTCGTAATGCAGGATGCAGTGGCGGATTTTTTCGACCTGCGTCTCATAAAAACTGCCGGATGCCTGTTCTTCGCTCCCCGGATCGGCAATCCCCATTTCCGGAGCACTCTGGCAGGAACCGGGACGAGTGTTCAGCACATTATTCAGGTTGTTCCTGATAGAATTCTGCAGTGCCTGAATACCCGTGGAACGTGAACGTAACGTCTGCGTTTCATTGCATAAACGTTCAAATAAACTTCCAGCAGCGCTTTGTCCACGTCCCCTCATCCTGATGATCCTTATTCTTTGTCCAGCCGCCCTACCAGGGACAGCTCAAACGAGGCGCCCATATATTTAAAATGGGGTCTGACGGACAGCGCGACCTGATACCAGCCAGGTTCGCCTTCCACATCCAGAACCTCGACTTTTGCTGCTCGCAGGGGTTTACGGCTGCGGACATCGGCAGGCGGGTTTTCCTGATCGGCAATATACTGTTTGATCCAGTTGTTCAGTTCACGTTCAAGATCAGTACGTTCTTTCCACGAACCAATTTGTTCACGCTGCAATACTTTTATGTAATGCGCTAATCTGTTGATAATGAACATATATGGAAGCTGAGTGCCCAACTTGTAGTTCGTTTCCGCCGCCTTGCCTTCGGGGGTATTGGGGAAATGCTTGGGCTTTTGGACTGAATTTGCAGAGAAAAATGCTGCATTATCAGAGCCTTTTCGCATGGTCAGAGTAATAAAGCCCTCTTCCGCCAGCTCATACTCTCGACGGTCAGTGATTAACACCTCAGTGGGTATTTTGGCCTGAATTTGCCCCATAGATTCAAACAGATGTACGGGTAAATCTTCCACCGCACCGCCATTTTGCGGACCAATAATGTTGGGGCACCAGCGGTATTTGGCGAAGCTATCGGTCATACTGGATGCCAGCAAAAATGCTGTGTTTCCCCAGAGAAAATCTTCATGATCGCCGGTAACATCTTCCTGATAATTAAATGTTTTTACAGGATTGTCTGTCGGAGAATATGGAAGGCGTAAAAGGTAACGCGGCGCAGTGAGGCCCAGATAACGGGAATCTTCCGATTCACGCAATGAGCGCCATTTGGCATAAGCCGGCCCTTCAAATACCGCATATAGATCTTTGATTTGCGGCAGTTCAGTGTATGAATCCAGGCCAAAAAACGCCGGGGCAACAGAAGAAAGGAACGGGGCATGAGCCATTGCCCCTACGCTGCTGAGGTAGCGGAGCAGCTTCATATCCGGCGTGGTGTTGCTGAATTCATAACCACCAATCACCGCCGCGACGGGTTCACCACCAAATTGTCCGTAACCGGAGGCATATACATGTTTGTAAAAGCCGGACTGGATGATTTCTGGTGCAAATTCAAAGTCATCCAGTAGCTCCTGCTTAGTGGCATGCAGAACGTGGATCTTAATATTTTCCCGAAAATCCGTGCGATCAACCGTCGTTTTTACTGAACGCCAGAACGACTCGCGTTCCTGAAAGACGTTGTTGTGCTGAATGGCGTCCATCTGTTTGCTCATTTTCGCATCCAGCTCGGCAATCATCCGGTCTACAGCAAGTTTATTGACGGGTTCGTGTTGATCTCCACTTTGCAGCAGGCTGGTTATAAATGCGGCAACTCCCTGACGTGCAACATCATAGCCTTCAGATTCCGGCTCGATACGGGTCTGTGCCATGATGGCATCCAGCAACGATGCGGGAGACGCAGAGGCCGATACTGGTTCGGCGATGGTCAGTTCCTGTTCCTGTAAAGACATGCAGCTCTCCTTCGTGATTATTCTTTATTTACAACACTCAGCTCTTCGAGGAGCTGTTCACGTGCTTTTTCATCATCCAGCATCGCCTGGATTTGAGCCCGAAAGGCCGGAAGATTGCCCAGAGGGCTTTTCAGAGCAACCAGCGCCTCACGCAGTTCCAGTAGCTTTTTCATTTCGGGTACCTGGCGGGCAACGTTATCCGGTGAGAAATCGCTTAAGGATTTAACATCCATCATGATGTTCAACTCATCATCAGACTTACCACCGAGAAGGTTTGGTACAGTAAAGTTCAGGCTTATACCCGCTTCTGAAATAACAGAGTTGAAGTTATTTTTATTAATGGAAACGGCACTGCGCTCATCGATTGCAGAGTTATCCATCTTTCCCATATCTCCAACAACCAATAAATTCAGAGGCAGCTCAATTTCTGCGGTCTGACCATTTGTTTTTGGAACATACTTGATGTTAATTCTTTCTTTTGGAGCAACACTACCATCGCTTTTATTGCTACTCATATTCAAGAAATCCTTTTAAAGATAACATTAGCCCAACCAGTATTAACAGAGCCGACTTTAAATCATCATCTATCATTTTAGAAAATGGATTCACGCCACCATATAAAACTCAAAAACACATTCCCAAACTCAATGAATTACAATAAAAAACCACCTTTTCACCGTGAGCTTAAAATATCTTACTGCAAACTCAGCAACATGATCTGAATCATGTATTTCGCGAAGTTTTTACCACATACTCCTGACGATAAAATATGAAGATAAACAGAACCCATTCATTTGACAGGACGTAAGAGCCAATAACAAGTTCATTACCGGACATTGTAATTAGCTTTATCCAAACGGATAATCCGACTCAACTAATTGGCTGCTAAAATTATTTAAAAACCAAAAGATACAATATCTTTTGTGGGAACTTATTGTCCGAAAAAAATGTTTGGCAGCCTTGCGCCATTTACCGTTACGAAGATAAGTCAGTTGTTGTTATGGATATATTTTCCATACATCAAATGTGAAAACAATGTAAAAGGAGTGAGTCGAATGCCTACACCGTGCTACATATCCATTACTGGACAAACCCAGGGAAATATTACTGCTGGCGCGTTCACCGCGGAATCTGTTGGTAACATATACGTTCAGGGCCATGAAGATGAAATGCTGGTCCAGGAGTTTAACCACAACGTTACCGTTCCAACCGATCCTCAATCCGGCCAACCCGCCGGTCAACGCGCGCACAAACCTTTTATCTTTACCGTAGCGCTGAACAAAGCCGTTCCGTTGCTGTACAACGCACTGGCTTCCGGTGAAATGCTGCCTACAACTGAGTTGCATTGGTACCGCACCTCCATTGAAGGCAAGCAAGAGCACTTCTTCACCACCAAGCTGACCGACTCCACCATCGTGGATATCGATTGTCACATGCCGCACTGCCAGGACGCAGAGAAGCGTGAATTTACGCAGTTGATCAGAGTCTCGCTGGCATACCGGAAAATCGAGTGGGAACACGTCACTGCCGGGACTTCTGGTGCCGATGACTGGCGTGCGCCACTCGAAGCGTAAATCGGGCATAAAGCCTTCCTCAACACTGCGGAAGGCTTTGTTTTTTCAGATACAGCTTACCGGTTTTGAGGATATTTTATGCCCATACAGGGAACACATTTCACGCTAGAGGTGGACGGACAGGCACCGGATACCTTCGCTGTGGTGGGGTTTCGACATTCTCAGTCCTGCTCAACGTTATTCTCACTCAGCGTGAACGCTGCCAGCAGGAACCCGGCCGTCTCTTTTGAGGCATTGCTGGAAAGCAACGCCACCCTGACTGTCTTTCGAAACAACGTACCGCAGCGTCGTGTCATGGGTATTGTCACCGCCTGTGAGCAGGGCGATACCGGTAAAAATCAGACGCTGTATACCCTGCATATCCACCCTCCGTTCTGGCGCAGTGCGCTGCGGCGTAACAGTCGTATCTTCCAGAACACGGATATAAAAGGCATTGTTTCAACGCTGTTTGGTGAAATGCTGGTGACCAAATGGCAACCCAGGCTGTCCCACGATCATCCCGAACGGGAGTTCTGCGTGCAGTTCATGGAAACCGACCACAATTTCATCAGTCGCCTGCTGGCTGAGGAAGGCATTTTTACATATGAAGAAGAGGCTGAGGGCGAGCAACAGCTGATTCTGTGCGATAACGCCGCCAGCTTACCGGATAGCGAATCGCTTAACTATCACCCGGAACCTGGTGAGGAAACACATCTTTATCACGTTTCACAGTTCCGGCGTAGTGCACAGATCCAGCCCGCAAAGGTAACTACACAGGATTACACTTTCAAAACTCCGACGTGGCAGGGGACATTCGACCATCTGGGCGACAACCTGGATGCCCAGTACCCTATTTACGAGTTCTTTGATTATCCGGGGCGCTTTAAAGATGATGCTCACGGTAAAGCGTTCACTCAGTACCAGACCGAAGGCTGGCGTAATAATGCAGAGCGGGTCAATGGCGTAAGCGACTCGCCAAAATTGTGGCCCGGTGTGCGGTTCGAACTTAAAGAGCACCCCCGCGCCGACCTCAATGTGCAGTGGCAGGTGATAAGTAGTGAACTCATCGGGGAACAACCGCAGGCACTGATTGGTAATGAAGATCAGGGGACCTCACTGGTCAATCATTTTCAGGTAATACCAGGCAAACAGACGTGGCGGCCCACGCCGCTCCCCAAGCCACAGATGGACGGCCCGCAGACAGCGGTCGTTACCGGACCGCCGGGAGAAGAGATTTTCTGCGACGAGCACGGACGTGTCAGGGTCAAATTTACCTGGGATCGCTATAACCCGCCGGATGACGGCAGCTCCTGCTGGATACGCGTGTCACAGGCGTGGGCGGGAGCCGGGTTCGGTAATTTAGCCATTCCCCGTGTCGGGCAGGAAGTGATTGTCGATTTTCTGAATGGCGACCCCGATCAGCCCATCATCATTGGTCGCACCTATCATGCGGACAATAGATCCCCCGGCAGCCTTCCCGGCACCAAAACGCAGATGACGCTGCGCTCCAAGACCTATAAAGGCGGCGGGTACAACGAAATGATGTTCGAGGATGCCACCGGGCAAGAACTGCTGTCGATGCATGCTCAAAAGGATATGCATACCGTTGTAGAAAACGACTGCACAACGGAAGTGAAGCACGATGATCACACCATTGTTACCCACGATCAGACCGTTGACGTTAACAATGAGCAACACAGCACAATCAAAATGGACTGTACGCAGACAGTAACGGACGGCACCCAGACCGTTACCGTAGAAAAAGGCGACCAGCACATAAAGGTGAATACCGGCCAGCGTTCGCTCTTCGTGGCTAACGCACACAGTGTGACGGTAAAAGCGGGTGGAGAAACCAACACCATCCAGGCGGGCGGACAGTCAAATACCATCACCGGTAGCCGGATACTGACGATAAAAGAAGGCGATCAGACAACGGATATTACCGGAGAGCTGAAGCTGACGGTGGGGAAAGCCATCACCATTACCTGCGGGGCGGCAAAGCTGCAGATCAAAAACGACGGCTCTGTCACGCTGAACGGTACGAAATTCACCTTTACCGCGACGGGCGAAGTCAAGGTCGAAGGCAAGGAAATTACCCTGAACTAAACGGATAACCGCAGGACAAGCGCATGCCCGGAAGTAAGAATGCCGTTGAACGAAAGCTGGCGGAAGTGGAAAACCTCTGGCTGGATGCCAGCGATGATGACGATGCTCGTCTGTTTATCTGGCGCACTGCAGCAGATTCTGATCGGCTGATACAGGTTTTTTTTGCCCTTCAGCAAGAAGGGCAAAACGACTACACCACGCCGGATTTGTTTGTTCACTTCACCACGCCGTTTGAAACATCTTATGGTTATTCACATGCGCTGGAGCAGGAATTCACTGAGCGCGTCAATATCTCATCGTTTCCTGAATCACGCTGGTCATCAGATGGACGGGTCCCCTGTTACCGGGGAGAAACGTTGTTTTCCCTGCTGAATGATTTCGCCCATTACCATCAGGGCAGTTTTCGTTATCTGGCTGTCATCCTGACGCCTGCGGCTATCAGCCATTCGGATTCTTTTCATCGTTTTCTTGATGAACTGTGTTGTGCCGGTACAGCGGTGCCGTCTTACCTGCGGTTTATGCTGGTGGACACACTCGAAAATCCGACGTGGCAGGGACTGGCAGCGCGTTTTCCTGAAACGGTCCGGATACTTACCCCGGTAATCAGTGAAGACGAACTGATGCGCCAGACGCTGAACGAAACGCCCACCTCGGACGGCTCAGCCATGCTGCGTTTCCGGCAGGTAATGGTGGATTCCTTTATTTCCCTGAAAAATGGCACCGCAGCACAAACTGAACACCTCGCACAAAAAGCAGTAGTGCTAGCGCGTCAGCAAGGATGGACGGAACAGCAGGTCATCATGTTAAGCATGATTGCAGGAGCGTGGTTAAAGGAACAGCAGGCCCAACGCGCGGCTTATCACTACCGTCTCGCCGTTCAGGAGGGAGGATCCCTGCCAGCAGAATCGCGCCATATTCTGAAAACACAAAACCTGATGGGTGAAGGAAATGCCTGGTTTATGAATCAAGCGTACCTGAAATCCTCTTCTTCTTACTATAACGCCGCGCTAGAAGCGCAAAAAGTCCCTTCGCCATTACTCGCAATGGAAGGGTATCGGATGGCGGGATTTAGTCTGATGAGCGTCACACCGCTACCGGAAGACATTACTCAACATTATTACGATGCTTTCCTAACAGGGTTATCCATGAGCGAATTAGACCGTAACCAGTCTGGTTTTATGCAAATATTTCGAGACCTGCTTAATTTTCTAGCCCCTGACGCAACCGCCCGCTGCGATCGGCTGGCTAGTCATTATCGCAGCCAGCTCGAAAAATTGGTTTGCCAGGCCGAAATGCAGGTTGATCAATCCTCATTACTGAATATTAACTCTGTAGTGGCAGAGAGCGACAACATGTTAATGCAGCATTCTGAAGAGCTGTTTCACTGGACGATCGTTCAACGAGAGCATTTTTTACTGAAAGAAAGCGATCTATATCAGGACGTGCTTTCTCTTGCACGCAAGTACAGTTATGACTTCTGGAGCCCTGGAACAGAAATCTTGCACCCTGATGATAAGCCCGTTGGCGACGTGGCAATACCTAATTTTGAATATAAAAAGCAGACATGCCTTACAGAACCAGATAACTACTTGCTATTTAAAAAAGTTTTTATGTGATGGTGTACAACAGTGGACAAATACAACTTTAAGAAATTTTTCGCACATTGGTATAAGAGCATGCTTTCCTATAATGGATTATCGGGATTTAATCTGAAACGATGGTTATCAGCATGGTTGATACTATTGGCGGCAATGATAATTGCCGCCATATTTATACATTTCTCTGGCGATGAATATACGTATGAAGTCAATAAAATTTTAAGATTTATTCGGCGATTATTATTTTGAGCCACAGGGAAAAGTCATGAAAAGGACTGTCAGTAAACATTTTGATCCAATGGTTGGGATCGATTTCCATTCCTATGCTCTTCCTCCTGGCATCTGGCCTACTCCACATATATCAATTGTGTTTGATTTAATGGATTACATTAATGTGCCTTTTTTCGGTGGTGCTACTGTAACCATTCACGGTTTGAAGCGCACTGTAGCGGGAACGGAAGGGAAAGTTTTCCATATTCTGGTGGGTGTTCCTGTCCCACCAGTGAAAGTTCCCGGCGGACCGCAAACTGATGATGAGTTGTTTATGGGAAGTAAGACGGTGGTAGTGGATGGCGATCCGCTTTCCCGACGCCTCTCGCCAACCCTCGGTTGTAACGTTGTGGGAATAATTCCTCCGCTCCGTCTCAGGAGAGCCAAAAAGATACCCATACTCTCCCTTACTGCCCCCCTTACGGTGAATATGGCGCTGCCGCATCACGTTTTTGTCGGGGGACCACAAACAATCAATGTCGCAGGTATTTTACAAAAAGCAGGCCTGGCAGCTTTTAAACGCTCAGGAAAGACCAGAGCATTTCAGAAATTCATGGACAAATTTAAGTCGTTTCGCCAGAAGCTCTTTAAAAACATGGAGCCGGGCTTCCTGAAATGTAAGGTGCTTCGTGCGGAACCGGTGGATATTCGTGACGGCAGCGTGCGGCTGGAGCAGCGGGACTTCCTGCTGCCTGGGCGAGTTCCGCTGGACTGGCTACGCTATTACCGCTCTGCGGATGTTCAGGAAGAAGGCTGGCTGGGCTTCGGCTGGAAGACGCTGGCGGACTCCCGTCTGGTTTACCATCCGGAAGCGGATTACCACGAACTGGTGCTGGCGGACGGCTCGCTGTTTTTTGCAGAAGCACCGGCACACGCTGGCGCGGCTCATGCGGTGAACAGCCTGCCGGGCGGGGCGCTGATGTGGTATGAGGATGAGGACGGCGGCACGGCACGCCACTGGACGGTTGAAACACAGGAGAACCGCCGCTGGTGCTTCAGCCAGGCGATGAATGCAGCGCAGTTGCAGACAGTGCTGCGCCCTTCCCGGCTGGAGGACAACAACGGCAACGGCTGGCGCTTCCGCCATGAAGACGGCGGCCTCATGCTGACGGAGTATACGGCGCAGGGCGCAACCGGGCGCGTGGTGGTGGCGGAATGTACTGACCGGCGCATCACCCGGATTCGGCTGCACGACAGCCAGGCGTACACCGGGCCGGACGGCGACGAGCCGGAACGGGTGCTGGCGACCTACGATTATACGACGTCCAGGCAGCTTGCCCGCCACACGGACAGCCTGGGCCACAGCCGGGAGTTTGCCTGGGTGGACGCGGTATATATGCAGTACCACGCCGACCGCCTGGGCCAGCGCTTCCACTATGACTACGACGACGCCCGGCGGGTGGTTCACGCCTGGGGCGACGGCGGCTGGTACGATTATCACTTCGCGTGGAACGATGCCTGCCATGAACTGGAGATGACCGACTCGCTGGGCAACATCACGATAATCCGCTTCAGCGAAGACGGTCTGCCGCTGTGCGAGATTGACCCAGAAGGCGGAGCCACCTTCTTTCTTTACGATGAGTTCGGTCAGACGGTGAGTATCACCTCCCCCGGCGGCAGGACGTCCCGTTTCGAATACGATGAGGCTGGCCATATAGTCCGGGAATTCACCCCGGACGACAGCGAGTACACGGCGACCTGGCAGCGCCTGCATCTGAAGGACGCGGCAGACCCGGAAGGGAGCCGCTGGCAGTTTACGTACGATGAACGCGGCAATCTGACGGTGGCCACAGACCCGGCGGGCGTACAGCGGCAGTACCATTACGATAATTACGGCCATGTGGTGCGCCGCGACACGCCGGGTAGCGGGCATGAACTGTTTGAATACGACCGTCTGGGCTTTACCACCTGCGTGACGGCACGCAACGGCGGGAAGAGCTGGTATCTCCACGACAACACCGGGCGGCTGCTGTCTGAGACGGACGCGCTGAATCAAACCCGGCGCTACCGCTACGACAGTGAAAACCGACTGGTGCAGGCGAAACTACCGGAGCGCAATGCCGTCACCCTGTCTTATGACGCGGAAGGCCAGCTTGTCGCTTACGACGACGGCCAGGGCCGCGTGACGCACCTGACCTACACGCCCACCGGGGAAGTCAGCGGCTGCACCACTCCGGATGGGGAGCAGGTGCGCTATGAGTACGACACGGAAGACCGGTTAACCGGGGTCGTGAATCAGCTAAACCAGCGCTGGCGGCTGGTGCGCGACAGCCTGGGACGGATAACGCAGGAGCAGGACTGGCGCGGGCAACACACCGGATACCAGTGGGATGCGGACAGCCTTCTGGTGGCGAAGACCGCCCCGGACGGCACCATGCTTCAGTACCGACATGACAGACAGGGCCGCGTTACGGCGGAATACCACCATGACACCCTCCTCACCCGCTATGAATACGACAGCCGCGGCCTGCTGACGGCGTGCGACAACCCGCACCGCAGGCTGGGGTGGAAATATGACGCTGCAGGCAGGCTGGCTGAAGAGTCGCAGGACGACTTCCTTATACGGCACGGGTATACGGAACACGGCCAGTATGCCGGGAGAGTCAGCAGCAGCGGCCACCGGGTGATGCTGGGGTACAACGACGCCGGGCAGCTTCATCTGGTGCAGATTAACGACCGCCCGCCGGTGGCGATGACATACGACGGGCTGGGGCGCCTCCGTGAAGAGCAGCTTTCGCCAGAGCTGAAGCGGGAGCTGCGCTATAACGCCCAGGGTGCCCTGAGCGCCCGGGCGGTGACCCGACAGTCACAGCCCCTGTTCAGCACCGAATGGCATTACGACCCCCACGGCAGGGTGCGGATGCGCAGTGACAGCGCATCGGGGAAGGAATTTTACGCGTATGACGTGATGGACCGCCTGACGGCGTACACGGACGTACTGGGCCGGGTGGAGAGCTTCATTTACGACGCGGCGGGCAACCGGCTGCCGGAAGAAATCCGGTTGCGCCATCCTGAACAGCCCGGGCAAAGCGGCGATGACGGCTGGCGCTGCCATGCGTGGCTGAAAGACAGCCGTGATAACCCGCTGGAACACGACTACAACCGCAATGGCCAGATGGTGGCGCGGCGGCGGCTGAAGCCGGGAAGCTGGCAACGGGAGGTCATCACCGAACATCTGGAATGGGACGTCAGGGGCCAGCTGGTACGGCTTTGCAGCGACACGCAGGAGACGCGCTACGGCTATGACGGTCTGGGGCGGCGGGTGTTCAAGAGGACGGTGAACGCCGGAGAGCACACGGCGGCGCTGCGCTGGTTCTGGTGGGAAGGCGATGCGCTGATGGCCGAGGCGCAGGAAACCGAAGACACAACAGAAACCTGTACTGCCGCCAGCGACATACAGTTGCCGGGTTCGGACCATGCGCGCAGGGAGAAGCTGGTAAAGCTTACACAGGGACTGACGCTGCGGGAGTACGTACATTACCCGTACAGCTTTGAGCCGCTGGCGCTGATAACGCACCGGACGGGACCGGACGGCGGGTGCGGTGATAAAGACCCCACCGCCGTGTACTTCTACCACAACGACGTGAACGGCGCCCCGCTGCGGCTGACGGACAGAACCGGCGCGGTAGTGTGGCGGCAGGCGGAATCAGGGGCATGGAGCATGCGATACCGTCAGGAAGGACTGGTGAGTAATCCGCTGCGGTTCCAGGGGCAGTATTATGATGAAGAGAGTGGTTTACATTACAACCGGTACAGGTACTATGAACCGGAGAGCGGACGGTATATCTCGGCTGACCCGATAGGGCTAAGAGGGGGATTAAACCTCTACCAATATACGCCAAACCCACTGACGTGGATCGATCCACTTGGCCTTGACATTATTCGTTTACGGCATTACACAAGTAATCAAGGTTTTGCGGCAATAAAAGAAAGTATGAAGATACTTGCAGGCGACCAAAATGCTGTATTTGCTGTTAGAGCAAAAGGGAAACCATTAAGTATAGCTGATGCAGCCGATAAATTTAAAATAAAACAAAATCATGCCAGAAATTATATTGACTTTGATATAGATACCAATCGAGTGGAGTTTAGGAAAAATGACTTAGGTGTTGAGGAATATAAGATAAAAGGTGACGTTGAACTGGATAAGAAAACAACTAAATTTAATAAGAGATGCTAAAGCCATGAGAGAATACAACTCAGAAAACACAGACAATCTAAAAGATATTTTAATATCTTTAGAAGAGATTGTTACTGTAATTGATAAGATTGGCTCTGGGTTTGATAAAAGTAGCAAAACGGCATTAGCGTTGTTGCTTTTCTTTAATCAATGCAGTGTATTAGATAAACTATCCAGAACAAGAAAATACTTATATCAAGAGTTAGAAGCGAGATTAACTCCTGAAGAATATGATGAGTGGATAGAGAAAGATTTTCCTCTATGGAAACCGCCATATGATAAAACAGAAGAGCAAATGTTAGAAATGTTAAATTCTGCAATGCAGAAATAAACATTTTTGATTTAGTGTCAAATAGCTTATTAAAACCGGAAAGTTCTCCCCCGGTTAAGCTGCACTGCGTCAGCCAGTCTCTTGGCAGATATAGTTCACTGTGTTCCGTACCCAGCTCGCGCAGAAATGAGGGATGTACCTCTATATCAATCCGACTATATTTAAATTACCAGTTGATTTATAATATTTTCGTGCAGATGAGAATTATCACGGTATGGCGGTAGCGCATGAACTACGATGTAAAACCTTGACTCATTACGACCCAAATTAGGCAGTACGATCCATAAATTATACGCTTTGTGTAACTTAACCCGATAGGACTGGCGGGGGGACTGAATCTTTATCAGTATGCGCATAATCCGTTAAGCTGGATAGATCCGCTTGGATTATTAAAATGTGGACTTACTGGTAATGAAGTTGGCGATGCCTCGAATCTGCCTGTTATAAAACCTGGTTCTAAAGAGTGGAAACAGGCTGTTGATTCTATTAAGAGTGGAAGAAATAATAATTTTAGGACGGCAACTGAAAAAGACGCTATAGATCTTGTTAATAAAGGGTGTGGTCGTATGGAGCGAAAAGGCTCAATAGATGACCCTTATAACAATATGGGTGGAGGCTATAAAAAAGGGTATGAGCTTCATCCAAATGAATCACATACAAGGAATGCTTCCGAAAATAATTTACCACATGTTAAATGGAAGGATTGGGAAGATCTAGTGGAGGGAAAGGACATGTGTTTTTCTAAAAACAAAGATTTTTTTGAGTCATGGCGATTTGAAGACTGTCCAGATCTGATGGATGCTGTTGAGTGTGGAGATATTATATTATTCAATAAAGAACAGAGTCAGGTTCTTTGGTCTATGTTTGTTTCGTCAAATGCGAGGCATCTGATGAAGTTGGATATGAATATCTTTTCAAGAATAGAACATTATGATGTTGACTTTGATGAAAAAGAGTCCGCGGATGAATTATTTTTGAAATTTAATGAGATATCCGGACATCCTAAATATGTGTTTCTTTTTTTTAGTGAAAAATATTTATGTATTACACCGTATTATCTTTTGCAAAGATATTGGAACTATTATTTTTTGCCGTCTGATGAAACAAGTATAGTTATTACGGCAAAAAACGATTACTTCCTTTTTTCTTATGAAGAACGATTTTTTATCGTGACTAGATGATAGCTCGAATAAAAAGCCGGGAAGAAAATCAAATCTTTCCGGCTTTTTATTATTTAATATACGTGTAGCCGACTAAATAAGCGCTTCTTTAATCCCCTTAACCTCCTGTCTAGCCTGATAAAGCTGCTTGCGCAGTTCCTACATCTCGTTATTATCCGCCATCAACACAATACACCCCTCCGATATTTTCACGGTAACGCCGCACCCGGTTATCAAACCCCGCCTAGACCAGCCAGTTGCCCTTAACAGGCTGGGGCTGCGCGAATATCCGGTGGGGATTTTGACTTTACGGTTGGTGTGGGAAATGCCGATATAGCCGACTTTAAGACGGCGCTGGGTTTTGGAAAGGGCGGCTTTAAGATTAATATTCAGTTCAGTCAGTAGTAACGACTCCGGATAATGGATGGTGACATGCGGCCAGATACAGCGTGGATATTTAAGGCGTTTATATCATCCCCTTCGTGAATAAACAGCATGTTAAAATATGCGTTATAAACATTAAGTACGTGAGCAACTAATTACAAGACCTGGTCAGGGTGATATATTCATCAAAAATTAAAAGTATTGCACAGAGCAGTCATTCAGCAATTGGTTAATAATAAAAAAGTCGTTGCCGGAAAGCTAATATCGGTACGGGCGGTAGCATGCGACTCGAAAATACGCTTACCGCCGTTGATTTGCTGTCTGATCGGCGCCGTGCCGTCACAGTCACGCTCTTCACCGCCAGTGGCATTACGACCCTCACGGCAGGGTGCGGATGCGCAATGACAGCGAATCAGGAGACGCGCTACGGCTATGACGGTCTGGGGCGGCGGGTGTTCAAGAGGACGGTGAACGCCGGAGAGCACACGGCGGCGCTGCGCTGGTTCTGGTGGGAAGGCGATGCGCTGATGGCCGAGGCGCAGGAAACCGAAGACACAACAGAAACCTGTACTGCCGCCAGCGACATACAGTTGCCGGGTTCGGACCATGCGCGCAGGGAGAAGCTGGTAAAGCTTACACAGGGACTGACGCTGCGGGAGTACGTACATTACCCGTACAGCTTTGAGCCGCTGGCGCTGATAACGCACCGGACGGGACCGGACGGCGGGTGCGGTGATAAAGACCCCACCGCCGTGTACTTCTACCACAACGACGTGAACGGCGCCCCGCTGCGGCTGACGGACAGAACCGGCGCGGTAGTGTGGCGGCAGGCGGAATCAGGGGCATGGAGCACGCGATACCGTCAGGAAGGACTGGTGAGTAATCCTCTGCGGTTCCAGGGGCAGTATTATGATGAAGAGAGTGGTTTACATTACAACCGGTACAGGTACTATGAACCGGAGAGCGGACGATACATCTCGGCTGACCCGATAGGGCTGGCGGGCGGAATAAATCTTTACGCATACGTACCTAATCCGCTGAAATATATTGATCCACTTGGATTAAATAAAGAGACTTGTAGTGGAACTACTCGTGTGCGGCATTATACTAATCGTAAAGGTTCAAGTGCGATTGCTGAAAGTGGGATAATTAAGGCTCATGATAATGGTCGCGTATATTTGGAGCCTGCGAATAAAAAACCTCTCAGTCAAGTAGATATAGAAGCTAAATATCAAATAGGTCGTGGGAAAGGTAGAGATTATGTGGAGACGGATGTACCTAATGATCAATTAGAGTGGGTAACAAACCCTCGATACCACATAGATGAATTGACTGTGAAAGGTGACATTATTCTTTCTGACAATGCAAAAATAACTCGGCGTAAATAATATGAACAAAAACAATGAAATAATTAATATACCCGGAAAGGATGCCCTTTATATTCTGAGTGAGGTAGAGTACATGTTGATATCACTTAGGAATATTGCAAGGTATTATTTCAATGGTGTAGAACAGAACGTTATTGATGATGAATTGTTGCAGTCTTATTTTAAAGAAACCACTAAATTCATTGATGATAAAAATATCACACAACGATTATCTGAAATAAGAAAGGTTATTACTGAAAAATTTAATACCGGTCTAGGAGATGATGATATGGATGACATTGAGAGAGAAATGGAAAAGATAAAATATTGGGAGAAACCTGGTGATTAATATATAACGTTCGTTCAGCACGCTAAACACCCGGTCTTTAATTCCTTTAACCACCTGTTTAGCTTGATAAAGCTGCTCGCGCAGCTCCTGCATCTCGTTATTGTCAGCGATGATGGTCAGGCACCCTGCGAAATCTTCACGATGACGCCGCGTCCGGCCTCAACTCCAGCCTCTTTCAGCCAGTTGCTTTTAAGATGCAGGCCGGGCTGCGTGAATATCCGGTGGAGATTTTTGTTTTGCGATCGATGTGGCAGATGCCGACATAGCCGACTTTAAGATGGCGCAGTTATGGAAAGGAGGACTTTAAGATTAATATTGGGTTCAGCCAGGAGTAGCGACTCCGGATAGTGGATGGTGAGATGCAGTCAGATACAGCGTGGATATTTAAGGCGCTTATATCATCCACTTCGTGAATAAAAAGCATGTTAAAATATGCGTTATAAACAATAAGTAAGTGAGCGACTAATTACAACTCCTGGCCTGGGTGATATATTTATCAATAATTAAAAGCATTGCTCAGAGCAGTCATTCAGCAATTGTTTAATAATAAAAAGTCGTTGCCGGAAAGCTAATATCGGTACGGGCGGTAGCATGCGACTCGAAAATACGCTTACCGCCGTTGATTTGCTGTCTGATCGGCGCCGTGCCGTCACAGTCATGCTCTTCACCCCCAGTGGCATTACGACCCTCAGGGCAGAGTGCGGATGCGCAATGATAGCGAATCAGGAGACGCGCTACGGCTATGACGGTCTGGGGCGGCGGGTGTTCAAGAGGACGGTGAACGCCGGAGAGCACACGGCGCCGCTGCGCTGGTTCTGGTGGGAAGGCGATGCGCTGATGGCCGAGGCGCAGGAAACCGAAGACATAACAGAAACCTGTACTGCCGCCTGCGACATACAGTTGCCGGGTTTGGACCAAGCGCGAAGGGAGAAGCTGGTACAGCTTACTCTGGGACTGACGCTGCGGGAGTACGTCTATTACCCTTCCAGCTTTGTACCTCTGGCGCTGATAACCCACCGGACGGGGCCCGATAGCGGCGGGGATACAGACCCGATTCGCTCAACTTCAGCCACAACGACGTGAATGGCGCACCTCTGTGGTTGATTAACCGAGCGCCGTGGGCTGCTGATTACATGTGATAACCCGCACCGAAGGCTGGACGGGCAGGAAATCCCTACCCCACCCTCACCCACCGCCACCCCACAACCATCGTCCCCAGCACAATCGTCAATCCTGCCGCTACGTGCAGAAGAAAATCCAGCGGATGCACCTCCACCGGATGGCAAAGCGACAGCAGCGTCAGCGCCATACAGGCGACTCCCGCCCCCGCAACGGCAAGCGTACGCAACGGGTAAAGGGCTCGCGTACGCCGTAAACAGGCAATCACGAGCACGACCATCGGCGCGCTCACCGCCATCATAAAGACATAGCAGTTCACCTCATCGGGATGATGCACCTGGCCGCGCGCCGATCCCAGACTCATCGACACGCCGGTGAGCCAAACCGCAATCAACGGCACGAAGGCTTTCCAGCTCAATGGTTTGCGCCCTGCAATGCTTAACAGAAAGGCATTGCGGACGGCGAGCGTTCCTGTAATAAACGCCGCGGTCAGCTGAAGCGCCGCCAGCGGTGCGCCGGGCTGACTCCAGTCCGTTGCCACGCGGTGAAACACCAGGCTGCTTAACCAGCCGCACGGCAACGCCACCAGCAGCCAGCCGACGACGCGCCAGTGGCTTGCCCAGGGGCGGCGTATCGGCCTGACGTCCTGGCTCAGCTGTTTAATCAATACATCATGATCGGCCATGGTTTGCTCCCATCCGGCGAAGGTTGGTTAGTGCTCTGTGTAATAACGATTTCACTGCCGCAATACTGAGGTTGTTGCGCAGAGCGGCCTCGGCGAGGCTCATCTCCTGCAGATGAACATGCTCAACAATCTGACGCTGGCGGGAAGGAAGCTGGTCTAATATCAGCGTCAGTTCATCCTCCCGCTCGGCCTGTTCCGGGGTGTTCTCACAGGCAACCTCGAATGCACTCTCATCATCAGATTCCCGCTGACGGTGGCGCCCGCGCTTGCGTAACGCATCGATGGTGCGGGCCTGCGCAATCGCCATGAGCCACGGCAGAAACGGACAGGCGGGATCGTAAGTATGGCGCACCCGGTGAACCGTCAGCAGAACGTCCTGGATGACATCGTCAACCAGGACGCCGTCGGCAACCTGTTTGCGGACAATCGCCCGGATAACCGGAACGATGGCCCGCAGCAGCTGCGTATAGGCTTCGCGATCGCCCGCCTGCGCCCTATCCATCAACCCAGGCCATGCCTCGCGCGGCGCTAAGCCGTTATCCATATTCCGCCATGATGATTACCTCATGCTTTTTTGTTGGCCGCCTGAGTCAGAGCATTCACGACGATGGACGGCGTAAGTACCTGCGGCAGGACTTTCGGTTCACTCCCGTCCGCCGGATAAACCACATACAGCGGTAGCCCGCCTTGCCCGAAGGTGTTCATCGCATCATCGATATCCGCGTTAAATTTGGTTGAGTCCGCCACCATATAAACAGCCCCCGTACTGGCCAGCGCCTGTTTCACCGCCGCTGTGGAGAGCGACGTCCGCTCGTTAACCTGACAGGTGATACACCACGATGCCGTAAAATCCACAAAGATGGCTTTACCGTGGCCACGCATCTCCTTAACCGTCTGCGGAGACCATTTAACCCGCGTGATGTTCTCTGCGCTCTGCACGTCCGGCTGTGAAGGCTGGGTATGCATCACGCCAGGCAGCGGGCTAATCGCCGCGATAAACAGCACCACCGTCACCGCCAGCAGCGCTTTGTACGGCTGGCCGATATAGCGCCTGCGCTGGGCCATCCCGTACAGCCACGCGGCAAAACTTACCACCACGGCGCACGCCAGCATAGCCGCCAGCGCACTGGTGCCTGCCTGCTGCGTGAGTACCCACACCAGCCAGGCGAACGCGCCGAGCATAGGAAACGCCAGCCCGCGCTTGAGGATATCCATCCACGCGCCAGGTCGCGGCAGACGCTCCGCTATCGCCGGGAAAAGTGAGATCAGCGTAAACGGCGCGGCAAACCCCAGCGCCAGCGCGAGGAAAATACCGAGCGACACAGCGGGAGGCTGCACCAGCGCATACCCCACCGCACCTGCCATAAAGGGCGCTGAGCACGGCGTTGCCACAATAATCGCCAGCGCCCCGGTTAACGCCGAGCGGGCAAACGCGCCGCGTCCGACCGAGATCTCACCCGCGCGTTGCAGCGATAGCCCCACCTCAAACACGCCAAACAGGTTCAGCGCCGCGCCCAGAATAATGAGCGCCAGCGCGGCAATCACCAGCGGGGACTGAAGCTGGAATCCCCATCCGACGGCCGTTCCACCGGCGCGCAGTGCCAGCAGCACGCCAGCTAATACCAGCATGGTAAAGATCACGCCAAGTAAAAAGCCCAGCCCTTCGGTACGCGCGCTTTTCGTGTCACCCTGATGGCGCAGGATGCCCAGCGCCTTCAGGGAAATCACCGGGAACACGCAGGGCATAAAATTGAGAATAACACCGCCCAAAAAGGCGGCCAGCATGGCTGTTAACATAGCGAACCCCGGCGGCTAAATTACGAGTGAGAATTCGCGTATTTTTTCACTGCATCCATGGTTTTCTGGATGTGCTCATCCGGATTGCGATCGGTATAGCTCATCAGGATCTTGCCGTCAGGGGCGATGACGAATGAGGTGCGATCGGAGACCGTTTTACCGTTCATCTGCATCAAAGTCTGATATTCAGAGGCCACTTTCGCGCCCGGGTCGGCCGCAACGGCAAATTTATCCCGACACTCCAGCTTCGAGAACTCATCCACCTGGTCGACATTCCCGGCGGTCACGCCTACCACCGTTGCGCCCAGTTTTTTAAAGTCATCGGTCGCTTCAGCGAAGGCGTGCGCTTCAAGCGTGCAGCCCTTGGTAAACGCAGCCGGGAAGAAATAGAGCACCACCGGGCCTTTCTGCAGCGCCTGCTGGAGTGAGAAGGTCAGCGGTTTTCCGCCCAGTGCACCTTGCAGGCTGAAGTCCGGGGCTTTCGCGCCCGCTTCAAGGGCGGCATGCGCGCTTAGGGTGAAGAGAGTAAGCGTTAGTACGGCGGCGGACAGGGTTTTTAAAGGATTCATGGTCGGCTCCATCAGGGAAAAATTCATTACCTGAAGAATAGTTCGCTCAGGAAGTAAGAAAGGTTTCGCTCATGGATAAAAAAATCCGCAAGGGTCTCTTGCGGATTTGGGTTCAGTGCCTGTGGATGTTATTCATCTTTCAACACAATCAGCGGCTCGATATCGCTCTCTTTCTTCACCACCAGCGAATCATCCCCGCGCAGGCAGGTTCCGCCATAGTTGCCGCCCACGGTAAAGGTACAAACCTGAATGTATTTGCCGTCGACCTTCGGCAAGCACCACAGCTGCTGGTAGATATTTTTACGGTCAACAAACTTGCCGCTGGATTTATCCAGCAGTTCATCCTGGGCACTGATGAGGTCGATATTGCTGCCGCAGCGCCCGGCAATCGGTTTGACGGCATAACCGGTCTGTTTCAGCAGGTCGTTGACCTCAAAATCGGTATCCAGCAGGTAGCGATGGTTCGGGAACAGCTGCCACAGTACCGGCAGGATGGCCTTGTTGCCGGGGATCACCGTCCACAGCGGCTCGAAGACCAGCACTTCCGGGCGCAGCAGGACGTCTATCAGGCGCACCTCACCTTCCGGATGCCCCGTGCGGATCGGCACCGCGGCGTATTCGGTTTCGCTCACCTCGCGGATCTGCTCAATCGCCGTCTCCCACGCCCAGGTTTTCCACACGCAGTTGACGGGGCGGCCTTCCTCGTCGATGAGTTGCCCGGCGGCATCCCAGCTTAGCGCCTCAAGCCCGTGCAGAATTTTGGTTTCAAACCCGGCCTGCATCAGCGAACGCTGTATGAAGAGGGCGTGGTAATCCTCTTCGACGTCGTTGTCCTGCATGATGTGGACAAACGGACGCGCGTGGCTGTGCTTCCACGCGCCGGTAAGTTCTTCCAGCAGCCCTTCCGCCGGGTTATGGCCGTTACCGCGATAGCCGTTTTTCACCCACTCTTCCAGAATTAACCCGCCCTCGGTATGGCAGGACGCGGAATCGGCGTTGTACTCGTACACCTTGATGCCGCGCTCGTCCATGCAGAAATCCATACGACCGGTGATCATATGGTGGCGACGCCACTGCCAGGAGAGACGCAGGCGCGGCCAGAGAATTTTCGGGATGTCGAAAAGGGCGAGTAAGTTATCGTCCTTCAGCACTTTGTCCGTCGCGTGCAGGTACATCAGGTGCAGTTCGTTGGTCGCCTTGATCAGCTCCTGCTCGGCGCTTTCGGTGATGGTGAAATACTGGCAGGGATCTTTGTTGATCACGTGACCGTTCGCCCGAACGTACGCCTGCTGCAGGGCGTCGTCTTCGTTGAGCCATTTGCCGTCGAACTGACGTTTGTTTTTGAGCCGCGCACCGCTGATTTTCAGCAGTTCGCCGTCGATTTCAGGCTGCGGAATGCTGTGTTCCGTGTCGTCGGTCTGGATCATCCAGCCGAGAATCTCCGTGTCGTTGAAGGTGTCATGAAGGGTGTAGCGGCCGTCCTCAACGCTCAGGCGCAGCTCGCGCGTCCACTGCTGCCCCAGCGGGAGCGGGGAGTGGATGACGTTCTGCTCCGCGATGCGCACCTTGTCGCCCAACAGCTGGGTGATAACGGCAACGTGGCCGGTCTCGTGAAACTCACCGCCCTTTTGCCAAATCAGCAACGCGCCGGCCTGCGGGGCGCGTTTTGAACCATTGGCAAAGGCCTGCAGCGGCAGAATGTTATCGTTCACCACCTGACGCAAAAAGCGCAGCGAGAAGATCTCCCACGCCATGCCGACGTCGGTAAAGACAAAACCGTAGTTGAGGAACAGGAAACGGCGCGCAAACTCAACGCACTGCCACTTGTGGCCCATGTATTCGTTGCCGATATAGCTTCGAAAATCCGCGTCTTCCGGGTACTTCCGCGGATCGAGGCTGCCGTAGTTTGAAGAGTAAATCGCCACGCCACCCGGCGCATAGCCTAACAACGTCCCGAATGGCGCATCACTGCTTAACTTTCCTTTACGCATGTATCCAACCTAAAGCGGCAGGCGGCAATTTTTTGAGGGGTTGTCGTCGTCTGCACGTTGTGATTAACCTGACAGAGGTGGATTTATCATACACCTGCGTGGCAAATTATTCGTCGCAACAATGACTAAAATTCACAACATCGGTGGAGGACGCGGGTGTTGGGATAGCGCTGTGCGGCCTGTCATGCCGGGTGGCGGCTGCGCCTTACCCGGCCTACAAAACACGCAACCCGGCGCATTCAATGCTCAACTCTTAAACAACCAGCACGCGGTAAAATGCCCCGGCGCGATTTCCTGCATCGCTGGCGCCTGCGCCTGACAAACCGGCATCGCGTGCGGACAGCGGCTGCAAAAATGACAGCCCGGCAGCGGCGAGGTTGGCCCCGGAATTTCTCCCCGCAGGGTAGCCTCGTCAAGATTCCTGATGCGCGGATCCGGCTGCGGAACCGCCGCCAGCAGCGCGCGGGTGTAGGGATGAGCCGGGTGCTGATAGAGTTCATTCGCGGGCGCAACCTCCACCAGCTTGCCGAGATACATCACCCCGATGCGGCTGGAGATATGGCGCACCATCGACAGATCGTGGGCGATGAACAGATAGGTCAGCGCCAGCTCCTGCTGGAGATCCTGCAGGATATTCACCACCTGCGCCTGCACCGAAACGTCCAGCGCCGAGAGAGGCTCATCGCACAGCACAAACTCCGGGCGCACGGACAGCGCCCGCGCGATGCTGATACGCTGACGCTGCCCGCCGCTGAACTCGTGCGGGAAGCGCTCAAGGTGTTCCTGCTTAAGCCCCACCTTATAGAGCAGCGTTTCAGTACGTTCCCGCTGCTCTTCCCGGCTGTAGCCGTGGATCTGCATCGGCTCGGCCACCAGCTGTTGCACGGTCATACCCGGGTTCAGCGACGAATACGGATCCTGAAAAATCGCCTGCATCCGCTTGCGCAGCGGCTTGAGCTCTCTCTCAGGGGCGTGGGCAATCTCCTTTCCGGCAAAGTGGATCTCACCGGACGTGATGTCGAACAGGCGTAAAATCGCGCGACCGAGCGTCGATTTGCCGCAGCCGGACTCCCCCACAAGGCCAAACGTCTCCCCGCGCTGAATATCAAAGCTCACGCCATCGACCGCCTTCACCGCCACGCCTTTGCGCAGCAGGCCAGCGTTCAGCTGATAGTGTTTGCGCAGCTCACGCACGCTCACCAAAGGTTCACGTTGTTCGCTCATGGCTGAATCTCCTTATCTGCCCATAGCCAGCAGGCGGCGCGATGGCCCTCTCCGGTCGCGTAAAACGCGGGTTGCCGTTCACACTGCGGCATCCGTTTGGGGCAACGTTCGGCGAACGGGCATCCCGGCGGCGGATTAAGCAAGCCTGGCGGCGTACCTTCGATAGGGGATAAACGCTGATTAACCTCATTCGGGCGCGGCAGCGAAGCCAGCAGCCCTTGGGTGTACGGATGCGCAGGACGGTAAAAAATGTCCTCCACGCTCCCCTCTTCCATCACCAGCCCGCCGTACATCACCACCACGCGGCTGCACACCTGCGCCACCACGCCGAGATCGTGCGTAATCAGCAAAATGGCGGTCCGGGTCTGCTGCTGCAGGCTTTTCAGCAGGCGCAGAATTTGTGCCTGAATGGTCACGTCCAGCGCGGTGGTAGGTTCATCGGCAATCAGCAGCTTCGGGTTACAGGAGAGCGCAATGGCAATCATCACGCGCTGGCGCATTCCGCCGCTGAACTCGTGCGGATACTGCTGGTAACGGCGTTCAGCTTCGGCAATGCCCACCTGGTCCAGCATGGCTATTGCGGCCGCTTTGGCCGCTTTTTTCGACAGCTTTTTATTTCGCACCAGGATCTCAGACATCTGCTTGCCGATAGTGAGCACCGGGTTCAGGGCGGTCATCGGATCCTGAAAAATCATCGCGATCTCGTTTCCGCGAATGGCGCGCATCTGCTCGGACGTTTTCTGCGCCAGATCGTCATTCTGGAAGCGAATGCTGCCGCCAGCGATCCGCCCGTTGCTCCCCAGCAGATGAACGATCGACTTACAGGTCACGCTTTTCCCGCAGCCCGACTCCCCGACGATGCCAACCAGCTCTCCCGGCTGAACCTGAAAGCTCACGCCGCGCACCGCGTGAACGTCGCCGTCGCGCGTGCGGAAGGTGGTGTGCAGGTTCTCGATCTCTAATAAGTTACTCATCGCGGTTCGCTCCCGGCTCAAAGGCGGTACGGAACACGTCGCCTAACACGTTGAAACTGAACACCGTCAACAGGATCAAAATGCCCGGGAACATCGCCAGCCAGGAGGCTTCGCCAATGTACGACTGAGCATTGTTGAGCATACTCCCCCACGAGGCGGCAGGCGCCTGCACGCCCAGCCCCAGGAAGCTCAGGGTGGACTCCATCAAAATCGCGGAGGCGATATTGAGCGTGGCGGCCACGATAATGGTCGGCAGCACGCCGGGGATAATGTGGCGCACGATAATGCGCAGCGGATGCTCCCCCGACGCGCGGGCATACAGCACATACTCGCGCTCTTTCACCGACAGGGTTTCAGCACGCACCAGACGCGACATGTTCATCCACGTCAGCAGGCTGATGATCAGGATAATATTATCCACGCCCGGCTTGAGGTAAGCGTTCACCACCAGCAGCAGGAAGAAGGCGGGGATCGCCATCAGAATGTCGACGGCGCGCATCATCAGGTTATCGAGCCAGCCGCCAAAATAGCCGCTGACGGTGCCCACGATCGTGCCGATCAGCGTGGAAAAGATCATCGCCAGAAAACCGACCATCAGCGAGATTTGCCCACCGTAAAGCGCGCGGGTGAAGTAGTCGCGCCCGTACTCGTCGGTGCCGAACCAGTGGGCGGCGTCCGGGGGTAACGTGCGTGCGCCAAGCGCCATCTGGTCCGGATCGTACGGGCTTAAGCCCGCACAGAGCGCGGCGACAACGAAAATGAAAAGCACAAACAACGAGAACTGCGCCGGACGGTTGCGGCGCAGCTGGTGACGAACCTGCTGCCAGCGTCTGCTCATCCGGGCTACCTCAGCGTGCGAATGCGGGGATCGGCGAACCGATAGAGTAAGTCGGCGATCAGGTTGCCAACGATCAGCATCATCGACGAAAGCATGATGATCGCCATGATCAGCGGATAGTCCAGCGAGGTGATCGACTGGATCCCCAGCAGGCCCATCCCCGGCCAGGAGAAGACGCTTTCCGTCACATACGCGCCCACCACCAGCTCGCCGAACGACAGCCCGAACAGGGTAATGACCGGCAGGAGCACGTTTTTCAGCACATGGCGGAACAGGATGCTGGTGCGCGTGGCGCCGTACGCCAGCTGCGTCTGCACGTAGTCGGCGGAAATCTGGGAGATGGTATTGGAACGGATGTAGCGCACGTAGCTTGAGAGGTTGTAAAAGGTCAGCGCGATGCACGGCAGCACGCCGTGGCGCACCACGTCGAGCCAGTTATCGTCCATGCCGATGGTGCGCATCCCCATGCTGGGGAACCAGTTAAGCTGTACGGCAAACACGGTGATAAGCAGAATGCCGAACCAGAAAATGGGCACCGAGATGCCGATATAGGCAAATAAATTCAGCACATGATCCAGCCAGCGGTGCTTAAACGCGCCCGCCAGCAGCCCCAGCGGGATCGCCAGCACGATCGCCAGCAGCAGCGACGCACCCATTAACCCCAGCGTGGCCGGAATGCGCTCGGCAATCATCTCCAGCACCGGGCGGTGGTAGATCAGGGAATAGCCGAGATCGCCCTGCAGGACGTTTTTCAGCCACAGGCCGTACTGCGTCACCAGCGGCTTATCCAGCCCCAGGCTCTGGCGAATGCGCTCGATATCTTCCGGCGCCATGCGCGGCGTAATGTACGCCGCCACGGGGTCGCCGGGCGCGAGCTTGACCAGCAAAAACGCCACCAGCGAAATAAAGAAAAGCATCGGCAGCAGCTGCAGCAGCCGACGCGTGAGGAGTGTGTTCACGACGTGCCCTTAAAAGGCCCCGATCCTGCGACCGGGGCAACAGCCTATTTTTGATAAATTTTTGACAGATCCTGGAACAGATAAACGGGCTTCGGCTCCGCTTCCTTCGTCCCGCCGAAGCGTTTATCCACGGCGACGGTCGCATTGGTGTAGGCGATCGGGTAGTAGGTCATCTCGTTCGCCACGGTCTGCTGAATTTGCTTGTAAATATCGGCGCGCTTCGCGGCGTCGGTTTCCACCGCGCCTTTATCCCACAGCGCGTCAAACTGCGGATTTTTGTAGTGCGCGTAGTTGTAGGCCTCGTTGCTCATAAACAGCGATTTGTAGCCGTCCGGCTCTGACCCCATGATGTAGCCGCCGAGGTTCAGCTCCCACGCGGTGTTGTTCATATCGAGGCTGCGCTGGGACATGGCGTTGGAATCCAGCGGCATCAGCTCCATGTTCACGCCAATCCCCTTCAGCGCCTGCTGAATGTAGAGCGCCTGGCTCTCCTGGGTTTTGTTGGTGTTGACGTAGGCCAGACGCAGCTTCAGGTTTTCCGGCGCGCCGGAGGCCTTCAGCAGATCTTTGGCTTTTTGCTGGTCGAATTTGTACTGTTCGACGTCGTCAGTCTGGTAGAGCGTGTCCGGCGTCAGGAACGACGTTGCCGGTTTGGCGTAGTCCAGCGAGGTAAACGCCGTCTGGGTCAGCTCGTCTTTGTTGATGGCATAGGCGATGGCCTGGCGCAGCGCTTTGCTCTTCATTACCGGCACGTTCTGGTTGAAGGTCATATAGGCCAGACGCCCTTCCGGGTAGACAACAAAGTCGAATTTACCGGTATTTTTCAGGCGGTTCACGTCCTGCGGATCCACCATCTTGAGGTTGATTTCACCGTTTTGCAGCGCAAGGTTGGCGGAGTTGCTGTCTTTAGCGAAACGATAGGTGACGGAATCGAGCTTCGGTTTGCCGTTCCAGTAATCGTCGAAGCGCGTCAGGGCGTAATACTGCCCGGCGCGATACTCTTTAAATTTGAACGGGCCGGAGCCGACCGGCGCATCGTTTTTCGTGCTCTTTTCCAGATCGCCTTCACTGGCGAACACGTGCTGCGGGATCGGGTAGATCTGCACCAGCGTTCCGGTAAAGGCCGCGCTGACCTGAGGCAATGTGAATTTAACGGTGCGTTCGTCGACCTTACTCACCTCTACAGGCTTGCCGCCGTACGTGAACATGCTGCGGAAGAAGCTGTGCTGTTTGGCTTCCAGCAGCTTATTGAAGGTGAAGACCACGTCATCCGCCGTCAGCGGCTGACCGTCCTGCCATTTCAGATTCGGTTTTAGCGTCAGGGTATAGCTGAGGTTATCGGCAGACGGCGTCAGGCTTTCTGCCAGGCCCCACTCAATTTTACCGTCGTTAAAGCTATACAGCGGGGCATAAAGCGCCTGCATGATGGTTAAGGTGGTGCGGTCGCTGGCGTAGAGCGGGTTGACGGCTAGCGGGTCGCCGGAGGTGATCCCAATAATCAGCGAGCCGCCCTCTTTTGGCGCGTCGCTTTTTGCCGCTGGCGCATTGTTTGTTTCTTTATTTTTAGCATCATCACAGCCGGCCAGACCTAAGGCGAGCGATACTACCACTGCCGATAACAGAAGCTTACGCATCTCACTAACTCCTTGCCTGATAAAGTATTTACTACTGCGTCTTTTATTTATGTTGAAGCATCATATTCAGCTTTAGGGTTTTACGCATTAACAATGAAAATGCGATTTTCGATTAAGCTTATACCGCTTTTGATATATATAAGCGCCAGAAGGAATAGCGGTTAATTAATTGCGCTCAGTTCGTTAAACCCTTCACAAATCTCCTGCTACACTGCCTCAACACATCACTCAAAAGGCAGGTCAACATGTCAGACAACACGTATCAGCCACCGAAAGTGTGGGAATGGAATAAGAACAGCGGCGGCGCGTTCGCCAACATCAACCGCCCGATCTCCGGCGCGACGCATGAGAAGGATTTGCCTGTCGGTTCGCACCCGCTGCAGCTTTACTCTCTGGGCACCCCGAACGGCCAGAAGGTCACCATCCTGCTCGAAGAGCTGCTGGCGCTGGGCGTAACAGGGGCAGAATACGACGCATGGTTAATTCGCATCGGTGACGGGGATCAGTTCTCCAGCGGTTTTGTCGACGTGAACCCGAACTCGAAAATACCGGCGCTTCGTGACCACTCCACGAACCCGCCAACGCGCGTGTTTGAATCCGGCAGCATCCTGCTCTATCTGGCCGAGAAATTTGGCCACTTCCTGCCAAAAGATCCGGCGGGACGCACGGAAACGCTGAACTGGCTGTTCTGGCTTCAGGGCGCGGCCCCGTTCCTCGGCGGCGGTTTCGGCCACTTCTATAACTATGCTCCGGTGAAGATTGAGTACGCTATCGACCGCTTTACCATGGAAGCCAAGCGCCTGTTTGACGTGCTGGATAAACAGCTGGCGCGCGGCCGCTACGTGGCGGGTGAAGAGTACAGCATCGCGGACATAGCGATCTGGCCGTGGTTTGGCAGCGTGGCGCTCGGCAGCGTCTATAACGCCGCCGAGTTCCTGGATGCGGAGAAGTACACCAACGTGCAGCGCTGGGCCAAAGATATTGCGAACCGTCCGGCCGTGAAGCGCGGGCGTATCGTAAACCGCACCAACGGCGAGCTGAACGAGCAGCTACACGAGCGTCATGCGGCGAGCGATTTTGATACCAATACGGAAGATAAACGTCAGGCCTGATGCCCTCACCCTACCCCTCTCCCACGGGGAGAGGGAATCAATGTAGGCCGGGTAAGCGCAGCGCCACCCGGCGGAATTACGCGCCGAACCCTGCATTCAGCAAGATCGCCTTTGCCTTTTCCGATACCAGATAATCCGCCAGCGCTTTCCCCTGTGGCGTCACCACCACGCGGTTTACGTCATCAGGAACGGTGACGGTACGGCCAATCTGGTCGGTTATCTGGCGGGATGCCTGAGATGATAACGGAAGTAAAATCAGTGCGCTAAACGCGACTGCCTGCCAAAAGCGCTGTGTCATAATGTCCTCACATTTTCGTTATAAAAACAATTATATAGCGATAGCTTCATCGCGTCGCGATGTGCTTTGGGGGTATCTATTTTTGGACAAAGTAGATCGGCCAGAATTGCCGGGAGATTATTAAAATAGCGGCTTCATTTTAGACGGAACGCCACTATGCATTTTCAAGCTTTTCCAGGGATAAGGCAGCTCTTCCACTGGGTCGCCAACAACGAATCCACCATTATTCAGGGGGTGCTTAACCTCTGCGGGGCGATTTTCCTCCTGTTCGTCGGCGTGTTTATTGCCCGCATGACCAGCGCCGGATTCAAAAAACTGCTGCTCAGCCGCAACGTCGACAAAACCATTACCCAGTTCTGCTCTGCGCTGTTGCGCTACGCGATGATTGCCTTTGCGATAATTGCCGCACTCGGGCGCGTCGGTGTTGAAACCTCTTCCATCATCGCGGTGATCGGCGCCGCCGGTCTGGCGATTGGCCTTGCGCTACAAGGCTCGCTGGCCAACTTCGCCGCTGGCGTGCTGCTGGTCACGCTGCGCCCCATCCGCGCGGGGGAATACGCCAGCGTCGGCGCCGTGGCGGGCACCATTGAAGAGGTGCATATCTTTTCCACCACGCTGCGCACCTCTGATAACAAGGTGGTTGTAGTGCCGAACGGCAAAATTATCGCCGGTGAAATCACTAACTTCTCGCGTCAGAAAGAACGTCGCGTGGATATCACTCTGGGCGTGGGCTACAACACCTCTATCGAGCACATCAAAGGCGTATTGAAAACGGTCATGATGCTCGACCCGCGCATACTGCACGGCAAGGGCCACACCATCCGGTTAAGTGAATTTGCGCCGTCGTCGCTCAATTTTGTGGTGCGCGTCTGGACCGAAAATAAACACTACTGGGACGTCTATTACGACCTGATGGAAAACATCAAAAATGCGCTGGATGACAACCATATCCAGATGCCTTTCCCGCAGATGGACGTGCATTTGCATGATCCGCACAGGCTGAAAAACGCCCAGGACGTGGCCCAATGATGGATGCCGTCAAACCCACGCGCGACCTGCCCCAGGCCCTGTTCAGCATCATCATCATCCTGACGCTGCTGTGCTGTGCCCTCTGGCTTTTACACCCTTTCCTGCTGAGCGTCGTCTGGGCAGGGCTGATTGTGATTGCCACCTGGCCGCTGTTTATGCTGGTGAAGCGCAAATTTAACGGGCGCAAAGGCGCGGCCATTGCCGTGATGATGGCTTTTCTTATCGCCATCTTCCTGGTGCCGATTATCTTCAGCGCGGGAATGCTGTCGGTAGCGCTCGAAAACGCCCTCACCTGGCTGATGCACATTGATAAATCACACCTGCCGACGTTCGATTTTCTGCTCAACGTGCCCCGTATCGGCGAACGTCTGCACGGCCAATGGCTGGCATTTATCACCCTGCATGCGGATAACATCTTCACGATCCTGAAACCCTGGGTGATGAAAATTGCGCTGGTGACGGTAAAAGAGCTGTCGCAGTTTGGCGCCTTATTCGTGAACGGCGTGCTGATGCTGATCGCCTGCCTGGTGTTTTACCTTCACGGCCAGACCATCGCCAAAGGGCTGCGAAAATTTGCGTGGCGCATTGCCCGCGAGCGCGGCGACATGGCGATTACCCTTGCCGGAAAAACCGTGCAGGCGGTGGCGATGGGCGTAGTGCTGACCGCCGTGATCCAGGCCGCCGTTGCCGGGCTGGGGCTGTTCGTTTGCGGGATCCCCTCGGCGGCATTACTGACCGGGATAATCTTTATGCTCTGCCTGATGCAGCTTGGCCCCGTCATCATCATGCTGCCCGCTGCCGTCTGGCTGTTTTACAGCGGCTATCACTGGAGCGGCTCGCTGCTGCTCATCTGGTCGTTTATCGCCGGTTCGCTGGACAACATCCTCAAGCCGATGCTGATCAAGCGCGGAGCCGATACCTCGCTGCTGCTGATTATGGCAGGCGTAATTGGCGGAATGTTAACCTGGGGCATGATTGGCCTAATGGTCGGGCCAGTATTGCTGGCAGTATCCTGGACGCTTCTCTCTACCTGGGTGAGTGAAGCAGAATTTCAACCTACAGCAGTCACAAAGGAACTGTTATGAAACTGATTAAAACGACGCTGATCCTCAGCACACTGATTTTCTCCGCCTCCGGCATGGCGATGGACAGAACCGCGGGCGGCGCGCTGGCGGGTGCCGCGATTGGCGCTGCCACGGGCAAAGACCTGAAATCCACCGTCGGCGGCGCGGTCGTTGGCGGCGGCGTGGGTGCGATGACGAAGCACGGAGATACCGGCAAAGCGGCACGTAAGGGCGGCGCGGTCGGTGCGGTTGTCGGCGCGGGTGCGGCAGCCGTAACGGGCAAAAGCGTGCTGAAAGGCGCAGCGGTGGGTGCCGGTTCAGGTGCGCTTATCGGCCAGGCCACGCACTGATTTTTTCTCCCCTTTGAGGGACGGGAAAACCCTATCTAGCCAAATTGCGACCAGCCTCGATAAATGACAAATGAAACCAGCCATCGTGCTGGTTTTTTGTTGATCTCAGTTGCATATCGTATCCTTAAAGATACAATCATTTTGCATATCGTGAACTGTGGGCTACAATAATGGCTAAGGTTAAGCACTACATAACAATGGATGGACACGAAGAAAAAACAGAATGCAGATATTGTCATGGCAATTGAATATCTCAACGATTATAAGAGCAGAGTATGAGAGGTAACAGTAATGGCTAAATCAGTGCTTCATGATGATGCAATGGTTCAACTCCTGAAAGACGATCCGGCTTTTGCACCGGTTTATCTCCATCAGGCTTTTGCTGAAATTGATGATCCTGGCGGCTATGAGGCATTTATGCTTGCTCTGCGCCATGTCATCGAAGCCTCTGGCGGGATGACGCTCGTTGCGAAGCGGGCGGGCATTTCCCGCGAATCGCTCTACAAATCGCTTTCTCCTGAAGGAAATCCCTCTTTTAAGCGCATTGCCGAAGTCGCATTAGCAACGGGATGCCCCCTTTCTCGTATTGCTTCATCTGGCGCTGGCCGCCAGTGAAAAAAGCAGAACCGCGAAAAAAGAGAAGAGCGTGTGTGACGAGACCTGGCCGAACAACCGAAGGGATTACTGTAAGCAACGCATCCGGTATGGTTTTCTCCCTCTCCCGTGGGAGAGGGTCGGGGTGAGGGCAGCAGCCCGCATTGACTATCCGTTAATCAACGCCTCTATTGCCACTTTACCCTGCGGCGTCTGCAGCCAGCGCGGCGCGTTGAGCGTATCGGCGTAGAACGTCACCAGCTCATACAGCAGCCCTTCGGTTACCTCTGCCATCTCCGGCGGCAGCATGCGGCTCATCAGCACCTGCGTGAGCGTCTGGCAATACAGGCCGAGCTGGTCGCTTTCCGGCTCGAACGCGGGCAGGCGTGAGGGTAAATCATCAAGCGTTAAGCGTTCCACCAGATGCGCCGGGATTGGCTCGTTGAGCGTCGGCTGCAGCAGCGCGAGACAGGCGGAAAGGCGACCGCAGAGGGCGAGCTTTTCCGCCGGATCGTCGCTTTCCAGCAGGGTGTGGGCAAAGCGCTCGCAGTAACTCGCCAGCTCGGTGAAGTCAGTGTTGTGGGAGAACGCGGTGGTGAAAAGAGTGTGATCAAGGGTTGGGGTTGTAGCCATAATGGCAGCCTCCGATAAAGTTTTTTAAACCCACCGTCAGAGGTTCCAATCTCGTGGCGGTGGACTGAGCGAGGTTGGAACTACCGGCTTTATCGGATACCGGCGCATCTTGCGATGCCCCCGCCAGCCCACCATTGAGGTGTAGCGAAGCGTACGACATAAAACGTCTTATGTCGCCGATAAAGTTAGTCAGGGTTCCAATCCCGACGCCTGATTTTGCAGGCGTGTCAGGAGGATACGGCGAGGGAGGCGAGGCGGCAATGGGGGCCAGAACGATATCCTGGAAGCCGCCTCGCAAAACTGATTAAAACCGAATGTCCCGCGCTTTCTGGCGTCCATCCTGTTTTGTCTGTCGTTTATCCTGGCGGCATTCGTGGTTGCTTTTATTATCGTTCACAATACAGCGCTGTTTGGCATCCCGGGCATACTGCCGCGTATCCTGGCGAGTATCACGCGCTTCCTGACGGCGCTCTGAGTGTACGGTTGCCTGGGCAGCGAATGCGCACAGGAGGGTAAGCCCGACAACCGCAAATATCTCTTTAGCGATGCGGATAGAATATTTCATAGCGTTTTCCAGTTAACAGATGAATATACGACGTCGTTTTAGATTTACGTCTAACCTTTAAAGCATGAATTGCCTGGCAGGAAGTACCTTGCCAAAATCATTAATGGACCGCCATTCAATATGGCAATCCTTTACTTCATTACACCAGGACAGCTTGCGAAATGAGAAGGGGGCAACCACGCCGGGATTATTTACGGCGCTACCATTCACCCTGACACCGAATAACGTAACGTAATACGGCGTTGGGTTTTTAACGCTGACCCCTTCCCCTTCTCGCATCCAGCTTAATAACTGATACGCTTTTTCAGGATCGCCCTGCAGGTGTGCCGGGCGATAAATGAGCTTCAGATGAGAACGAACGGCAACCTGCACGGTATTCACCTGCGCTCTTTCTTCCGAAGCGGGGATCGCTGTTACCACCAAATCAAATAGCGTCTCTTTATCTTTAGCCATTGCCCCACCGTCTGACACCAGGCGAATTTTATTTTGTTTCCCACCGGCCAGAACAAATAGCGGCGGCGTGGCAACAAAAGGAATGTCTCCCGTATGCGCGGCACCTTGCCAGGCGCCGGGCTGCTGGATCTGCGTTTTCACCAAATAAGAACGCGAGTCGCTGTTTTCCAGAGTGATATTCAGCTGGGGATTATTCTCTTCGTAAACAAAACGGGTGCCGCCAACGGCGACACCCGCATGGCTGGCAACGCAAGGGGCCAGGAATACCAGCCCAATAAGACACGATTTCATTATGCGTAATTCAAAACAAAGGTCGCCGTGGCGTTGGCATCCCCTGCCATCACCGTGTCACCATTTGCCATATATTCAGCAAAAAAATTCAGGTTGACTGACTGCGCTCCCGGCGTCAGAGGATATTTTACGCTTTGGGTATTAAGCGGGACTAACTGGCGGTTAAGATCGAGGATCGCAATCCCCATACCCGTTGCCGCAGTAGAACCACCGTCAATCCCCAGAAGCCGGTCATCATGACTGTCCACGGTTCCGCTAAACGTCACGCTTACGCTACGGGCTGCATCTCCACATTTTGCCAGTTTGATGATAAATGCCTGCACGGCAGCGGTTGCACCCGTCTGGTTAAACTGCTTGCTGGCAACATTGCCCATATTGACCGTCATATTTTGTGAGTCCGTATCAACAATACAGGTATTACTCTGGATCGTACCGGTGATATTAATTTGACCGTCATGCGCCTGTGCTGCGTTTTGCCGTGCCAGTAATAGGGTAGCAAACAGAGCGAATCCGATAGACGTATATTTGTTTTTCATTCGATAACCTGTCACTGATAGTTCATATCAAAATACATGACGGAGTTTGCATTTCCCGGTTTTACCGGAACCGCGGTGGCTTTATACCGCAACTGGAAATGCAGAGCATTATCGCCCGGCACCAACGGCTGTTTCCCGGATGCCTTATTTAAGGCGATTGGCGTTCCGGCATTATCAAGGATCTGGATTGCGACACCGCTTGCCATCTCGCCAGCACCACTGGTATCCGTTAGTGCCAGAAGGTCAGTATTCGACGAATCAGCTTCAGTACCACTAAATGTGATAAGGCTGCCGGTAATATTCGCTGAACAGTTTATCAATTTAATATCGAAGCCTTTTGCCGGACTGACGTCTCCCGCTGACGCAAACGTGTACTGAGGAATATCGCCAATATGAACATCTGCGCTTGTGGTGCTTACATCACAACCCTGGGATACAATATTTCCCGACATCCTCAGGTTAGCCTCACCTAAATCACCTAAATTACCCGCCAGAGCCGGACCATTTAATAAAAGCAGTGCGAGGAAACCACCTAAAATAATTTGACGCATGATAACCCCTTAAGCAAAGTCGATGCGAATATAGGCCAATGCAGTAAATTTACCTTCTGCTGGAGCTTTACCTGTTGTACTCACCGGATAGGCTTTAAAGCTAACTCTTGCCTGACCGTTTTCCAGCGAGAACGGGATAAGGCCGGTGTTAGGGGCAACAGTGCGATCAACCAAATCCGTGATCATCACACCGACATCCGGGTTATCACTGGATATCGCATCCGGATAGTTTGCATCAGGCGTGGCCTGGATACGAAGTGTTAAATCAGCCATCGCTTCGATACCCTCATTGCACTTCACGCTAATTTGTTTGGTGACAGGGTTTACGCCACTCGGCTTTTGGCCCTTAGTATTAAATTTTGCTGACCAGATATTGCCAAAGTCAATGGTAACAATTTGTCCTGCATCCAGAGTACAACTTTGAGGAGCGGTGATTGTTCCAGAGTAACCAATATAATATATTGGTGTGTTAAAAGGGTATGTATTCGTATCTCCCAAATAAGCAGTATAGGCCTGAGGGTTAGAAATATTAACCACCCCAACAAATGGCTTAACTATCTTTAAATTTAGTAAAAAACGACTATTTTGTACATTAGTGCCATTACATACCAACCCACTATTATTTATCTTAAAATAATCAACTGGCAAATAAATAGTATCATGTGTACCATCATCATAAGTTGATGCCGCACCGAGTAAATATTCATTTATATACACATACTGCCATGGCCCATTACTCTCAATAACAGGTTGAGAACTTAGAAAAGACTGATAGGTATTTGGAGCTTTGGAAACCCCTCCAGTACAGTTACAGGTAACATTGGTCCAGTTCTGTCCTGTTTTATTTATCAGAGCGGTATTACCTGCCTTATTTTGAGCATCAGTCAGTGTTGCTGACATATCGAACATAAATGTTGGAGCAGAACCATTAGTTGGATAACAAACATTCGGTGTCTTCGAATCAGCACGCGCTAGATTAGACACGCAAGCCATAATCAAAAATATAATGCAAATAATATGTTTCATTCTTCATTACCGTATTGCTGACGAGACAGCAAGTAGATTACTGACAACTAACCTTCGCCTTCACAATCGCCTTACTCAGGCTATCGTCCGGCAGCGTATAATTCGCGGTACATTGCTGGTCGGGTTCATTTCCCCAAACCGCTTTAATCGTTCCTTTTAAGGGCAATCCCGCGAAATACACCTGCCCATCATCGCCCACCATCCCCACGTTTTCCGCATCTGCGCGGGATACCGTGGCACCAAAGGGAACGGGCTTGCCGCCTTTCATCAGCGTCAGCAGCGCACGTACGCCCACATTGGCTTTAAACTTCGCGCGTACCAGCGCCCCCTGCGTTGGCACCACATCCACCACCGCATCATCGATATCCACGTTGTTCCCCAGCGTATTGGTGTCCAGCGCAATACGGTTGGTGCGATAGGTTGTTGAGTACGGCAGTACCGCATAGCCGCGCCAGTCCGTTTTCACGCCCGTACCGTTTTCCACGCTGACGCCATCGGCGCCCGGTGCAGCAATCAGCACGTTGGTATCTCCCAGCGGCTGGCTCAGCGTGACGCCGTTTTCATGCAGGACCACGCCGCCGTTCAGGCCATAGTTCACCTGCTGATAGCCGCCGTTGCCGCTGTAGTTGTAACCCACGTTTGCATTGCCGTACGTGCCCTGATAGTTCAGACTCGCGCTGCCGCTGTTGCCGTTCCCCTGGTTGGCATACCCTTCCTGCACGCTGTAGTTGAGGTTATTGGCCTCAAGCAGCGTACCGGTCAGACCCGCCGTCTGGCTGGTGTTGCCGTGGTTATCCGTGTTGACGTTGTAGGTGGCATAGGCGTCGTTATGCCTCTGGAGATCGTCCGTTCGTGAGGACAACCATTTGCCAATCGGCAGCGACACGTTGAGCGAAAACATATGGTCGTCGTCATAGCCACCCGCTGATTTGTTAAAGCTGTAGCTCAGGCTGTAGTTCACGTCATATAAGGTCGTGTTAAAACCGGTTTGCAGCGTGAGGTCGGTTTCGCTCGTGTGCCAGTAGCTCTGCTGGGTTCCCGTCACAAACAGCGATCCCATCTTGCCAACCTGCTGGGAGACGTTAACCTGCAGTTTCCCTTTTTTGGCGTAGTAGAGGTTGTAATAATCCGTCCAGTCTGACTCATCCTGGCGAGTGCCGTCCTCATACTTGACGTGTTGCCCCTCCATCCCCTTATAGGTGGTCTGATCGAGGGTATAAAACCCGGACGTGGAGTAGCGGTAACCCACCAGCTGGAAGTTAGTTCCTAACTGGTTAAGCGACTTGGCATACAGGAAGCGGTACGACTGCCCCTGATGATGGCTGTCGTCCGGCAAAACGCTGCTCGCCTGCGTCGCATCAAAAGAGATCGCGCCCAGCTGTCCCAGGTTGAACCCCAGCCCAAGCGCATAGGCTTGATAGTCGCTGCTGAACTGGGACCCGCCGTATACCGTCATGCCATGCGACAGGCCGTAGATCAACGTTCCCTGACCAAACCCAACTTCGTCCTGCTCGTTGTTACTGGTTCTGAATTTTCCGCCCGTAACGGCATACTTCAGGCGGCCTTCACGCTGCAAAATCGGCACCGATGAGTACGGCACGGTAAAACGCTGCGAGCTTCCATCGGTCTCCGTCACGGTAACCTCAAGATCCCCGCTGGACGAAGTCGGAAAGAGATCGTTAATTTCAAACGCGCCCGGCGTCACGTAACGCTGGTCGATCACATACCCGTTTTGCTTGATAGTGATCTTGGCGTTGCTTTTAGCGATCCCGCGGATGGTTGGGGCAAAGCCCCTCAGGCTGTCCGGCAGCATGTTGTCATCTGAAACAAGCTGTGCGCCCCGGAAGCTCAGGCTATCGAACACGTCGTTGGGCGTGCTGCTGTCACCCGCAATCAACTCACCTTTCAACGGGATGATTGTGCGTTCTGCATAGGTGCTGACGTGCTGCCAGTTGTTCTGACTGTCGCCAGAGCCGCTGGTGTAGTTCCAGGTTGAAACGTCACGCACGCGCCAGGCCCCATAGTTCAGGCCGCTGCTCAGATTCAAAAAGTAGTTATCGGAAGCGGAAGTGTCGCTACCGCCGCTGTTAGAGCCGGTAAAGTTATAGTTCAGCAGCAGCGCGGAAATTCCCTGATCCCACTGTTCTGGCGGAATATAACCACGCGCGCTGTTGTTCATCATCGCCTGCGGCACGCTGATGTTCAGACGCTGTTGTTCGAAGTCGAGCGCGGTGCTGGCATCGGGCACCAGCGCCGCAAGATCCAGACACGCGTCTTCTGCCGGAGGATTTTTGACCAGTGACTGAATCGCCTGAACGTTGATCCCCAGCGCCAACAGACTCTTTTTCGTCAAACAGGGCTGCAGGCCGCTGGCGGCTTTATTCTCTGGTGCAATAAATTTGACGTCTTTCGTTACCGCAAACTGATCGTTGAGATAAATATCAACACGGTACGTACCCGGTAACTGGCCACCGTTCTTTTCAAACTTTGACAGATCGGCCACGGCTGAAGGATCGTCAGATAAAAATGACGGGTTAAAATAATTGTCTGCGTAAACGGCAGGAGCCGTGAGTATCGAAAAGACGACAATAGCGAGTGGCTTATATTTAAAGCGTTGCATTTTTGACCCGTACATTTTTATATTTATTGAATCCGTGAAAAATTAGTTACCGCAGCTTTGTCTGGACGTCATGGCGCCATAGTCATTCATGGTCTGGAAGGTTACGCCACCCGTGGCGCCCTGGGTGTTAATCACTTTGCTGCCTTTTGGCGGCACCATGTCGTTCTCAAGCTTTTTATCCCCAACGTGCAGTTGAACCAGCGTGACGTAATACGGTGAGGGATTGGTCACGGTCAAAGTGTTACCTGACACCTGGCAACGCAGCGTTTTAGGGGCATCGATCGCGGCTGTTGGTAGTTTTTTAGGGCGCACAAACAGTTTGATGACGCTTTGCGTCGCAATTTGCAAAGAACTACCGCTTTGCTTGCTTTTATCCGTTGAAGGGATGGCTTTACTGTTTAAATAAAAAACCGTTTCCCGGTCTTGTGGTAAATTATCCTGACCGACATACATGATCCTCAGAATATTTTCTTTCTTCGGCTGAATAACAAACAAAGGAGGAGTGATAACAAAATCATTAACTTTCTTACCTTCGCTATCCGACACCCAGTTCTGAATTAAAAACACATCCTTTGTGTCACTGTTGGTGATCGGCAATGAGATCTGTTTTTCACCCTGAGGATAAATAAGACGGGTCGCGCCAAGTGCAACCCCACCGGCATTCGCCGACGAGATAATACCGCAAAAACAAACAGCAGCGACGGCGGTTGAAATCATAGTACGTTTTGCTTTATTCATTTCAATATACATAAAAGACATCCAGAAGTTAATAGCTCCAGGAATATCCCTTCGCTACTGGTAAATCATCTTGAACCAAACCGTGCCCGACGCATCACCCGACTTAACGTGGTCAAGCGTGGAGCGATATTTGGCAGTAAAATGTAAAACGTTTTCACCGTCGGTTAACGGGAAATAGTTTTTCGGCTGTGTATTTGGAACCAGCAGCCGGCCGGTATAATCAAAAATCCCCAGCCCGATACCCTGCGCGGCCCCCGCGCCGTACCCCGCCTCAAAAACCTGCGGGTCGTTAGCATCGCTGATACCATCAAACCGTAATGCAACGGTGCTCCGTACGGTGGTGTCGCAATCCTCAAGGTGGATCTGAAAAGCGACCGGGTCGTACCAGGTTCCTTTTGTCGGAAAGTTATTGGTTCGCACCTGCCCCATCTCTACTATTTTATTAATGTCGTCAGCCTTAACGCTGCATGGCGCCGCGACAACCTGCCCATGGAATTTTATATTGCCACCATTGATCGTGACGTTTGCTGCATTGCCAATGCCGGGCGAAAAAATAAGCCCGAGAAAGAGTGCTTTAATTATATTATTTAACGGCATTGTTATCGGTTCCTGTTCCCTGAGGAAAAAGATAACGGGGAAAAAAACTCCCCTACGCAGAGGGGAGCTTCTAATCAGGAATAGTGGATCTTGAACGTTGCGGTCGCGGCGACATCGCCAGGGGTCGCAGCGCCAGCAGTCGCCACGTAATCAACAGACAGAGGGATACGAACAGTGGCGGTATCGATAACCACAGCAGAGGATTCATCACCCATCGCCAGTTTTGCACCGTCCGGTCCAAACAGCTGTAAAGCTACGTTTGTTGCGGCGCCCGCACCGGCAGTGTTCGCCATAGCAGTTACTTCTTTAGCGTCAGCCTGGCCGTTAAAGATTACCGCGGCGTTCTGGCTAACCGATGGGTCACAGTCTTTCAGATCGATATGAAACTCTTGCTTCTGGTCAGCATACGCACCTGCAGCGGCAAGTTTAGCTGCACGAACCTGGTCCAGGGTAACAGTCTGACCATCACCGTCGTTACCCGCGACAACTGAACATGCCGCATCAACAACAGTGCCCTTGAAATAAATGGTGCCGCCGTTAACAGTCACATCCTGCGCTTCAGCCATTGCAGACCCCATGGCCGCACTGGCGAGCACAGCAGTTACGATCATTGCAACTACATTCTTTTTCATTTCTTTGCCTTTCAAATATAAATTAAACAGTGAATTCATTTCGACAAAACATTAATGTCTCCACACCAATGTTTCTGAAGTCAACTTTATCAAGAGCCGAATGAATCCGAAAACTGTTTACTCTCTATTTTTAGATCTAATTATATTTAGAGCAGACCAACAAATAAAAAAGATAATTTAATTATAATCAACACCATCCAGCATTATCACATTTAAATGAAAATCATCCTTTACGCCTAATTTCTTCATAATGTTACGTTTATGAGAGCTTATGGTTTTCTGGCTACGAAAAAGGTGTTGAGCAATCTGAACACCGTTTTTTCCATTCCTCATGCACTCCAGCACCTTCTTCTCCGTACTGGTTAACCGTATTGGATTTTCTGGAACATGCTGACGCTTCAGGGCCTGTTGAACAGAAGGGCTTATATAGCGATGCTTACGCAGACTCGCGTCAACAATGTCCCGGATCTGGAAGCTACGTTCATCAACGCCGAGCAGCGAACAAGCATAGTGCTCGCTCAATTGCTCTATCAATCGTTTATTGTCAGTATTGACAAGCAGCAGAAGTCGACAGCCATTTTCCTTTTTGAGTAGCGCATTCTCGTTCGGCGCTACCTGTTCCAGCGATTCATAATCCGTAAAATCCAGCACGGTGAGATGCGGGCGCGCCTGCGAGCAGCCATCATGGCACAGCAGGCGATAACTCCAGTCAGGATTATTGTTTAACATCTCGTTCAGACTCAACGTCAGACCGTGAAGATATGTTTGATTGCAGGCCTCAGCCCTCAGGTTAAAAATAAACACGCGCGTCCTTTACATGTAGTGGGTATTAATCTTTTCAATCCTTGCGAGTAATTCGAGCCATTGATGCCTACTTTCCAGCCCAAGTCTTTGGCAGGCATTACGTATGTGGGCAAAGATGGTTTTGTAACTGTTATGGCGCGAGGTGGCGATTTGTTTAGCACTCATCCCGCGCGCGGAATCAAGCAAGACATTTAATTCACTCGTCGACAACATTTTCATATTATTTGCTCCTGAAAGGCGCGGAGCCTGCGTCGTCACCCCGTTCTGATGCAGAGAAAGCCTGGATAACTCTTCTGCCAGCCGCTCTTCTGCCAGGACATGTCGAACCCCCAGCCCGAACATCAGCCGAAGCATTAATTTATCCTCTTCTGGTACCCATACAACCACGTCATAGCCCTGATTTGAAAAGTAGTGGATCAAACGTAATGTGTTACTTAATTCCTCTCCCACACCATAAACACCGATAGCTATCAATGGCTTATAACTTCTGATACTGTATGCTTCTTCGGTAATGAATCCTCCGGAAACGCATACAATAGAATAATCTTTCTCCTCAAAATGGTTCCGGGCGATATTGCGGAACAATACTCTGGGTTCAAAAAGCACAACGGTTGTAGTTTGATTTTCCTGTGACATAGTCGCTTCGAGAAAGTAAAATTTTGCACATTACAAATTAAACCACCTCATATTTAAAGCAATCACGCTGAAGTCCAGCTTTGGATCTTAATTTAAAATTTTATAATATTTATTTTTGACCTGAACTATTGATACATTATCGTCCATACTAAGACTTTGTTATGGACTTAGAAAATTCCCCCGGAATTCTTATAGTTACGGTGAACCTATGAAACCAACAGGCCACATTGTCACTCTCATCAAGGCGGTATCCCAACTTCCCAGGATCCAGAGCGGGCGAATCAGGCAGATTATTTCTATCAATCAATATGCAGAGCCGATGAGCTTTATCCTGCATGAGGGTACCGTAGCACTCTACAGAGGCAGGGATAACCTGCTGCTTTCAAACGTTAAGGCACCTCTGGTAATCGGTCTAAACCTGCTTGTTAACTCAAACAGCGACATCTACATTCAGGCACGAGGGAGCATTCGCTACGAAATGGTCCCTCGTAAAACATTTGCAGATACTATTCGTACGGACAACCTCTGGGAAAGTCTGGCTAACGCCTATATGTATAATGCGCAAAAATTTCTGGAAATAAATTTTACCACCTCAGGCCTCCCCACCTACGAGCAGATCTGCAATAGCCTGTTAGCATTGATGAACGAGAGTGAAGAACTGCGCTTAGCGACAAATGCCTGCGATTACGTCCAGGAAAAAACACTGCTATCCCGCAGCGGGATCATGAAAATGCTTAGCGACCTCAAACGAGGGGGCCATATTGAAGTAGAACGCGGCGTACTGATAGCGGTTAACAAATTACCTGTTAAATACTAAGTTTCATCCAGGAATAGAGCATCTGTTTCTTGTGCTTCAAGGGGTTACAGTCTTAGGATTTGATCGTCATTAGTTTCTGGATCCTCGCTATGATCAATATCCCTCTGCAGCAAAAGCCCGTTTCCAACATCCGTATGTTGTTAGATCGGTTGTCCGTATCTTCCCGAATTGTGAAACTCAGTAAAGGAACGCTGGTATCGCTGAATGATGGTTCTGTACAGCATTGCTTTATGTTACACAGCGGCACTGCGGTTGTTCGTCGTTCGGACAATAACCTGATCGTCGGTAACATTGTTGCTCCTGTATTATTTGGCTTTAATCTGTATCTTGGAATTGGCGATCAAATACATATTGAAGCGATTACTGAGATCGAATTTGAAGTTGTCCCTTATGAGCAGTTCTATGACACCATTCGCTTACAGCAGCTGTGGGAACCCTTACTTGATGTCATGATGTACCTTTCCTCCATTTTATTTCGAAAGAATACCTTGCTAACGATTCGTGGTTCAGCAGCGATGATCTGCCATCAACTGGGTGAGCTTATGGCAGAAAGCGATACTGTTCGCCTGCATACGAGCGTCCATGACTACATTCAGCAACGAACCCATCTCTCACGTAGCGGAATAATGAAGCATCTTTCCATACTAAGAAGAAAAGGGATTATCGATATAAAAAATGGTGTGTTACACGCGATTTACACCGATCTCACCCTGTCTGATTAATAAATAAATGGTGACTTAACCCAAATCACCCTCTTTTTTCAACATCATATTTACATTGCCGAATAAACTGGCAAGAATCATTCTTATTTCCCTAAGAACCTTCGCATGTCAGAACAGGCGCTCAAGCAGCAGATTCAGAATCTGAAGAAGCACAATGCCCGGCTTGTCAGGCTGGCGCGTGACGCCCGCAGCAAGCTCAGCGCCGCGCTTGACGGCACGGGCCTGTGCCTGTGGCAGCTTGACGTGCCAACGGGAAAACTGATTATTTATAACCGCCGATGGGGCTCGATGCTTGGCTACCAGCCAAAAGAGCTGAGCGCCCAGTTTGACATCTGGCGTGAGCACCTTCACCCGGACGATAAACAGCAGGTGCTGGACGCGTTCTACGATCACCTGCACGGCAAAACCCCCTTCTATGAAGCGCTGCACCGCATGCAGCACAAAAACGGCACCGTCACCTGGGTGCTTGATCGCGGCCGCGTGACGGAGTGGGACGCGGAGGGCAACCCTCTCAAGGTTACCGGCACCCACATCGACATGACCAAAGAGAAGCAGTACGAGGAACAGCTCGCGCAGCTCGCCAACCACGATCCCCTCACCGGCCTTGCCAACCGTCACGCCCTGATTAAACATTTTGAGCAGCTGAAAGCCGCGGGTCCGCTGTGCGTGGCGTTTATCGATCTCGACGACTTTAAAACCGTCAACGACACCTTCGGCCACCGCAGCGGCGATGAGCTCCTCATCCAGCTCAGCCAGCGCCTGCGCGGGAGCTGCCCGGCAGGCACGGTTGTGGGCAGGCTCGGCGGGGATGAGTTTGTCCTGCTGCTGCCCTTCCCGCTCGCCAGCCTGCTGGTGAACAGCACGGCGCACGGCTGCCTGCGAGCGGCCTTAACGCCGTTCGAGCTGGATAACGGCGAGGCGCGCGTCGGGGCGTCGATTGGCATTGACGAGGTGGATATGCAGGATGATTTTGTGAACGCACTGCGTCGGGCTGACCAGTCGATGTACCAGATCAAACACACCGGGAAAAACGGGGTGGCGATTGGCAGCACGCTTCTTTCCGTTTCGCGAACGGGGACCGACGCATGAAGCAGACCCGCCAGCAGCATATCGTTGAACTGCTGAGCGGCTGCGACTGGCTGACCACCGAGGCGCTTGCACAAACGCTCGCCGTCAGTAAAGAGACGATCCGCCGCGACCTGAACGGGCTGCAGCAGCAGGGCAAGATCCTGCGGCAGCATGGTCGCGCACGCCTGATCCAGCCAGACAGCCGGGACGGCGGGGAACCCTTCGGCGCGCGCCTGAAGAGCCATTATGCCGATAAAGCCGACATCGCCCGCCACGCGCTGGACTGGATCAGCGAAGGCATGACGCTGGCGCTGGATGCCAGCTCGACCTGCTTTCATCTGGCTCGCCAGCTGCCGGATCTCGAACTCACCGTGTTTACCAACAGCCTGCCGATATGCCACGAGATGGCAAAGCGCGAGCGCATCAGGCTGATCTGCTCCGGCGGCGCGCTGGACCGCAAGTATCGCTGCTATGTTAATCCGGCGCTGGTTACGCAGCTAAAAGGGCTGGAGATCGACCTGTTTATCTTCTCTTGCGAGGGGGTCGATGAGCACGGCGTCCTGTGGGATCCGGTGGCGCACAACGCGGCGTATAAAGCGCAGCTGTTAAGCCGCGCCGGCCAGTCGCTGCTGCTGATTGATAAAAGCAAGCTTAAGCGCGCGAGCGACGTGAAGATTGGGCTGGTTTCGCAGGTGACAGAGGTTATTCAGAGCGATCTGCCTTCAGGGCGATAATAGCGGATCTGGCCACAGCGTAGGGCCAGATCCAATAACGTTATGCCGTCAGGCGGAACTTCTGTACCGAGCGCTGAAGGTCTTCAGTCTGGCGTTCAAGTGCGGCAGCCGCTGCGGAGACTTGCTCCACCAGCGAGGCGTTCTGCTGGGTCACGCCGTCCATCTGGGTAATGGCGATGCCCACCTGAGAAATGCCCTTACTCTGTTCCTCAGAGGCGGAGGCGATTTGCTTCATGATGGTGGTCACTTCGGTCACGTCGCGCAGAATCGCTTCCATGGTGGTGCCCGTGTCGTTAACCAGCTGCGCGCCCTGCTCGACGCGGGAGACGGAATCGGCGATCAGCCCTTCAATCTCTTTCGCCGCATTGGCGCTTCGGCTTGCCAGGTTACGCACCTCCCCCGCCACCACGGCAAAGCCGCGGCCCTGCTCGCCCGCACGCGCGGCTTCAACCGCGGCGTTGAGCGCCAGAATGTTCGTCTGGAAGGCGATGCTGTTAATCACGGTAGTGATCTCGGCAATTTTCTTCGAGCTGGCAGAAATGCCGCTCATGGTGGTGACCACATCCTCCACCAGCGAACCGCCGCGGCTGGCCGTGGTCGAGGCAACATCCGCCAGCTCGCTGGCCTGACGTGCGCTTTCGGCGTTCAGTTTTACGGTCGCGGTGAGCTGCTCCATGCTGGCCGCCGTCTCTTCCAGCGCCGCAGCCTGCTCTTCGGTGCGCGACGAGAGATCGTTGTTCCCGCTTGAGATCTCCGTCGCCCCGCGCCAGATATTTTCGCTGCCGGAACGGATGGTGCTGACCGCTTCACGCAGGCTGTCCTGCATGGCGCTCAGGAGAGGCACCAGTTGCCCCACGCAGTTGCGGCCAAAGGGCTCAATCGGCTGGCTGAGGTCGCCCTGCGCAATCTGGCGGAACTGATGGCGGATGCGATCCAGCGGTTTCACCAGCATCGCCACCAGGTAGCGGTCGGTGAAGAGCAGGATCAGCAGGCCAATAATCGTGGCGGTGATGATTACCGTGCGGGTCATGCTGGTGAGGCCGTCAACGACCACGCGGGTGCTGTCGAGCGCCCGCGCGGCGGCGTTGTTAAAGCTTTCCGCCGCTGCCCCGAACGCGCGGCTCAGCGGTGGCGTGACGTTATTGGCCTGCTGACGATAGCCGTCCAGCGAGCCCAGCGTCGCCTGCTGCATTTGCGGCGTGACGCCCCGATCGAGCAGCGCCTGCCAGGTGCTAATCACCTGCGCAGAAACCTGTTCATCCATTGGGCCAGGCGAGATGGCCTTCATCTCGGCCAGCTTCTTGCTCATATTATCCAGCGCCTGCTGAGCAGAGGCGAGGTCCGGCGTGCCGCCTGCGGCTTTAGTTTCCATTGCGCGGCTCAGGCGCGTAACGAATCGGAAATATTGATCGTTACCCTGGCTGAGCACCGTCATCTGTTTGACCAGCTGTCGGTCAACCTCGTTGCCATCGGAAACACGGGACAGTGACCAGGTGCTGTACAGACCTACCCCTGCCCACATTAAACAAAAGATCCCCAGTATCGTCAGCATGACGAAACGGATCGTGAAATTGCGAAGCATCTGCATAGAGTATTCCTTGCCGTGAGGGTGGATTCGCCCAGAGGCGAGTACTACCCTCGTTATCGGCAGAAACGGGGGAAGTTATACTCTTTCGTGCGTAATTTTATAAAAAACTTTCCTGTGCTGACGCTGTACGAGAAACGATAATCGTGAGGCGAAAGATCCGCCTGCTAAATACGTGTTTTTCCATTTCCGCAGATGATGAAATGTAAAACAGATGCGCATTAAATTAACTACCCAATCCTAAAGGGTTATGTTGCGCGAGATTTTCACCTCTGCAGAACCGCATTTTGTGCATAGAAACCTTATAATTTGCACGCTAATCACTCAGTGTCATTTGTCATATGAATACATTTTAATTTTTAAATTAGTTATATTTATTTAACCACCGCCAGCCGGGGCCTTTTAGCGTTTAAATTTCATTACATCCTTTGCTCTTAAGAAAGTTCTTAATCCCTATAAATTCATTTAAAAAGGCGCAGACAGCTTTCTATTAATCCAGAGAATGACACATGCGCAAATTAATGAACCGCACGCTGCTTTCGCAGTGTGTATTAGTCGCTTTAACCTCTTTTGGCGCTCAGGCAACCATGACGGCCGCCACACCTTGTAAGGACGGGGTGACCACGGAGACCTGCGGTTTATCGACATATACCGACGGTAGCTTCTATCAAAATCCAGGCGTGACGAATGCTATTATGGCTGACGCCACCGCAACCAATATTTTCATGGACGGCCACAGGAAAACGGGTGACGCGCAGTCATTAACCGTCTCCGGCACCGATATGTCCGGCCATTATATTCAGGGCAGTAACGGCGGTACGGTTAATATCACGCTGAATAACGGCGCAACGGTGGATATGATTGAATCGGGGAATATTGGCGCGACGACCAACACCACCGTAACCGTCGATCATTCAACCCTCAACGGCGAAAATAGCGCGGGAAGTTACGAAGGGGATAAAGCCTATATGATGGGCTCCGCGATTTATCTCGACCCGATGGATAAAGGTTATCATACCGTGAATATCCAGAACGGCAGCGCGCTGCATGGGAGTATTGTGAGCGCAGGGGCCGGTGCGCAAAACATTGCCATGAGCAACAGCACGCTGGATAAAGGCGGTATTTACGCCGGTAGCGATAAATCTGATACCCGTATTACGCTGACCAACGCGTCCGTTGATGCCAGCCAGAGTGAAATTGCGCAGAACATCGATACCCTGGCGGTAAAACTGAGCGATTACAAGCCCTTCAGCGACATTAATCTGGATGGTTTTGGCGACGTTGCCATCGCGATGTATGGGAAAACCGCCGACTCGCTGACGATGGACAGCAGCAGCGTGACCGGAGACGTTGGCATCATTAATGAAAACGGCACCACCAGCCTCTCTCTGACCAATAACAGCGTGGTGAAGGGAAATATTACCCTGGAGGGCAATTCCGCAAACACCGTTCTGGTGGATAACAGCACCGTTAATGGCGCGATCGATACCAGCCAGAATAGCGGCAACACGACCATCACAATGCAGAATAACGCCACCGTAAACGGCGATATTACGACCGGTGCAGGTGATGACACCGTCGTGCTCACCAATAATTCTCACGTTAACGGCAACGTTGACGGCGGCGACGGCAGCGATACGTTGTCAATGGATGCCGGCAGTTCCGTTTCCGGGGAAATAAGCCAGTTCGAGACGGTGAATACCACCAGCGATAACAGCATTGACATCGATAAAATTAACGATGCAACCAGCTGGAGTTTGCAAAACGGCTCTACTCTGACTGCCGCCACCACCGGCAGCAATGCGTTGGTTAATATGAGCACCGACAGCTTTGTGAACTTCGGCACGATTACCGGAGCCAATAACGCGGTGATCGTCAACAGCATTACCCCGTCCGCTCAGAATCAGCGTAACGTTATTCTGGGGACATTCACCACGTCCGGCAGCAGCGCGCCGCAGAATTATGCTGCCGCAACCTTTACTAACGGTCAGCAGAATGTCGAAAACCGCAGCGGCGCCTATAACTACGATAACAGCCTGAATATTGTTGCCGCCGACGGTGCGCCGCAGACCATGCTTGCCGCGGATAACAGCCAGAGCTGGAATATTGAATTTAACAGCCAGAAAGGCGATCTCGCGAGCGACGTTCAGGGGCTGGTTGCCGGTCTGGATGCCGCCGAGCAGGCTGGGCATCAGGTTGCGGATGACATCAGCAGCCATATGAACCAGGTGCATCTGGCGAACCTGCTGGGCATGCAGCAGGACGGCGCGCAGGTCTGGGGTGATTTCCTCTACCAGAACGGTAATTTCAGCAACGACGTCGACTATAAGAGCATCACCCAGGGAGCGCAGGGCGGCGTGGACTGGACGGCGCACCTGAACAACGGCGATAGCGTCACCGGAGGTATCGCCCTGGCCTGGACACGCAGCCGCGTGCAGGACACCAGCGCGGGTGCAGACAGCTTTAAAGACAGCGTTTACGGTAACTACTACAGCCTGTACGGCGGCTGGCAGCAGGCGCTGAACGGCAGAACATGGGGCCTGTTTGCTGACGGTAGCTTCAGCTATGGCGATATGCGTTACACCCTGTCTGCCAGTAACGTGACGGGTGATACCAGCGGCATGACGGAAGCGCTGAACGGCTCCACCGACGGCAGCCTGTACATGGCGCAGGCCCGCACCGGTGTGAACGTGTTGCTGCCTGGCGAAACCCTGCTGCAGCCCTACGCCACCTTAGGCTGGGATCAGACCAAGGCGAACGGCTTCTCTGACCGCGAAGTGACCTTTGCCGACAGCCAGGTTTCCTCCTGGAACGGCGGTGCCGGCGTTCGTTTGACCACCACCCTTAGCGATCTGAACAAGAACGTGAAGGTGATGCCTTGGATCGACGCTCGTTTCCAGAAAGAGTTTAGCGATGATACTGACATTCAGGCGGCGGATTACCACAACACCTCAGGCCACAACAACACGATGGGCATCTTCGGGGCAGGCATTAATGCCACCATCGCGCATAACTTTACGCTTAACACGGGCGTGTATGTAGGAACCGGTGATGTGGATAACGATGCCAGCGTGCAGGCGGGTATGAGCTACAGCTTCTGAATATAACCTTATTGCCCGGTGGCGCGAGCTTGCCGGGCATTCGGCTTTTTATCGCAAATATTTCTCAAACCACCCCAGGGTACGTTTCCAGGCAAGCTCCGCCGCGGGCTCGTCATACCTTGGGGTGGAATCGTTGTGAAATCCGTGGTTTACGCCCGGATAGATATACGCCTCGTAAACTTTATTATTCACTTTAAGCGCTGATTCATAGGCGGGCCAGCCCTCGTTAATATTTTTATCGAGTTCAGCATAGTGAAGCAAAATGGGGGCGTTTATCTTCGGCACGTCGGCAGCGGCAGGCTGACGTCCATAGAACGGCACGGCGCAATCCAGCTCCGGGTACGCGACTGCCGCCGCATTCGAGACGCCGCCCCCGTAGCAAAAACCGGTGATACCCACTTTACCGGTCGCATCCGGGTGCTTTTTCATAAACTCGACGGCGGCAAAGAAGTCGTTCATCAGCTTTGTCGGATCGACCTTCTGCTGAAGCACTTTTCCCTCTTCGTCGTTGCCCGGATAACCGCCCACCGAGCTTAGCCCGTCCGGCGCCAGCGCTACATATCCAGCCTTTGCCACGCGTCGCGCCACATCTTCGATATAGGGATTAAGTCCGCGGTTTTCGTGCACCACCACCACCGCGGGCACTTTTCCGGTTGCTTTGGCGGGTTTCACCAGATACCCCCGCACCTCGCCATGACCGTTCGGCGACGGGTAAGTGATGTATTCCGGAAGGATATCCGGGTCGGTGAATTTCACCTGCTCTGCCAGGGCGTAGTTGGGCTTGAGCATATTGAACAGCGCCAGCGCCGTCACGCCGCCCACGGCGTAGCGCGCCGCAAGGCTGAGGAATTCACGTTTGGTGATTTTACCGTGGGCATAATAGTCGTAGTAATCGAGCAATTCCTGGGGAAAGTCTTTGGCAGTCAGGCGCGTCATCGCTTATCTCCAAAATTTGTGATTTGATAAGCATAGAATGAAAACGCTGTTTCGAAAATTCATCGACACGAAAGGAGACATCATGTCCTGGCACCCCTACTCCGGCCGCTATGAAAGCATGCAGTACCGTTACTGCGGGAAAAGCGGCCTACGCCTACCGGCGCTCTCGCTTGGCCTGTGGCACAGCTTCGGCCACGTCCAGCCCCTCGACTCACAGCGCGCGCTGCTGCGTAAAGCCTTTGACCTCGGCATTACCCATTTTGACCTCGCCAACAACTACGGCCCGCCGGCGGGCAGTGCGGAAGAGAACTTTGGCCGCCTGCTGCGCGAAGATTTTGCCGCCTATCGGGACGAGCTGATTATTTCCACCAAAGCCGGTTACGACATGTGGCCGGGGCCTTATGGTTCGGGCGGTTCGCGCAAATACCTGCTCGCCAGCCTCGACCAGAGCCTGAAGCGTATGGGCGTAGAGTACGTGGATATTTTCTATTCCCACCGGCTGGATGAAAACACGCCGATGGAAGAGACGGCCGCCGCGCTGGCCCATGCCGTACAGAGCGGAAAGGCGCTGTACGTGGGCATTTCCTCATACTCCACGGAGCGCACGCAGAAAATGGCCGAGCTGCTGCGCGAGTGGAAGATCCCGCTGCTGATCCATCAGCCTTCCTATAACCTGCTTAACCGCTGGGTCGATAAAACCGGTCTGCTGGACGCGCTGGCGGAGAACGGCACCGGCTGTATCGCCTTTACGCCGCTGGCGCAGGGGCTGTTGACCGGGAAATACCTGAACGGCATTCCTGAAGGTTCACGTATGCAGCGCGAAGGTAAAAAAGTGCGCGGCCTGACGGAGAAGATGCTCACCGAAGCCAACCTCAATAGCCTCAGGCTGCTCAATGAAATGGCCCATGCCCGCGGGCAGACGATGGCGCAGATGGCGCTGAGCTGGCTGCTGAAGGACGAACGGGTGACGTCTGTGCTGATTGGCGCGAGCCGCCCGGAGCAGCTGGAAGAGAACGTTCAGGCGCTGAATAACCTGCGCTTTACGGACGATGAGCTTACGCGGATTGACCAGCATGTTACGGATGGGGAGTTGAATTTGTGGCAGGCGTCGTCGGATAAATAGTGCGGCCTGATGCCCTCACCCCGGCCCTCTCCCACAGGGAGAGGGAGGTTGATATTCCCTCTCCCTGTGGGAGAGGGTTAGGGTGAGGGGTAATATGTACTTTACTTCTTACTGATCTTATCCAGATACCCCATCACAAACGCCGACAGCACGAACGTCAGGTGGATAATCACGTACCACATCAGTTTGTTATCCGGGACGTTCTTGGCGTCCATAAACACGCGCAGCAGGTGAATAGAGGAGATGGCGACAATCGACGCGGCCACCTTATTCTTCAGCGACGTGGCGTCCATTTTGCCGAGCCAGCTTAGCTTCTCTTTGTGCGCAGCGATATCAAGCTGGGAGACAAAGTTTTCATAGCCGGAAAACATCACCATCACCAGCAGGCCGCCCACCAGCGTCATATCCACTAGCGACAGCAGAACCAGAATCAAATCCGCTTCGGCAATGGAAAAGATATTGGGCAGAACGTGTAAAATTTCCTGGAAGAACTTAATCGTCAGCGCGACCAGCGCCAGGGAAAGGCCAAAATAGACGGGCGCCAGTATCCAGCGAGAAGCGTACATTGCGTTTTCAAAGAAGCGTTCCATAAAGTCCTGTCTGCAAACGAAACCAGCGCCCAGTATATCTCAACGGCGCTGACTGTTTGCAACAACTAACCAACACAACGCCTACACGTCCTCCGGGTTCACTTCCGGGCGCGCATACTCCGGCCAGACCAGCACCACCAGCTCCGGGTAGGCTTCGAGGCTGAATTCGCGAAAACACTGACGCAGGTTGAGTACGTCTAAATCGGAGTACGAGACCTTCTCACCGTTAAGACAGCGCTTTTTGATGTTGTCGTAATATTTGTACACCGCCGAGTTGAGATCGCTACAGCGACGCTGCGCGTCGAATAGCCCCGGCGTATCGTTAATTTCTGTCATTTTCATACGTTTAATTGTCGCATGAAGAAAGTCGATATATTCGTGGTTGACCCGCCAGTACCAAACCGGGGTCACCGCGTTCATCAATACCGAGAAATGGTCTTCCCCTTCCTCTTTTGTCATCAGTTCCGGCTGCGGCGGTTCGCTGGCGTCTTTCGACACTTTCGGTTTATTGAACTCTTGCATCAATAAAAGAACGCCAGCGGTCAGTAATAGTAATGTAATGACCGTGAAAAAAATGCTGTTCATGGGTAGGCTCCATTTTTTTTGATTTTAAAATTGCCTCATGTTATTGTCAACGAATCTCACGCCTTTACCGATCCCACCCTTTTGAAATTAAAGGAAATCTAAATGCTGCCCGACAATCTTGTCCCGGCTAAGTACCACATTACGCCTGTGGAACAGCCTTCGACGGAAGCAGAAAAAAAGGCTAATTTCACTCAGGGAAAAAGAACGCTCTCCGATTATGAGCCAGAGATATTAATTGGTGTCTCCCAAACCGGGAAATCCCGTAATATGTTGCTGGAAGAGCACGATCGCCATATAAAAGACCGCTTATTTCGCGCAGTAAAAATCGAAGCCTTTGTTCACCTGCTGGACGACCTGCAGGCCGAGGGCGAAATAGATGCCCAGACGCTAAGTCAAATAATTACCGAAAAAACCAAAGAAATAAATGAAGCCGGTAATGAAATTTGGCTTAACTTAATTACGCGTGAAAAAAGTAACCCTGTCTTTTATAACCTGGGGGAAGATTAACGTGAAGGAAGTTAAAGATAATAACGTTTATTTGACTTTAGATGATAAAAAAAGTGATGAATTTATCTTAAAGCAGAATCTCGAGGCGTTAAAAAAGAGTAAGAACGCCGAGATGACGCGAATAACGCAGGACCTGGTCTCTATCCCGGCGACGCTGGTTCGCCTGAAATGGCAGAACCGACGTGAGATTTACTCGCTGCAGGTCAAAGAAGAGATTTACGGTGCGGTGATGAATACCATCATCGAACAGCGCCCTGAGCTCAAAGAGAAGCTTCTGGGGCGTCTGGAGGCCAACTACCAGTATCTGCTGGCGAGAGAGACCGCCACGCTGCGTCTGAGCCGCAAATTGTCCGAGGGCGATTACCGCACCTCGAACGTCACCTTTGTGGCGCTCAACGAGGATCCGTCCCCTGCCGGCCCGGCTGAAGCCAAAAAACACCCGTAGTACAGGCAAAAAAAAGCTGGCTTTCGCCAGCTCTTCGTTTTATTTCGCGGTCGCTTTCTCTTCGCCGACCAGACCAATCTTCAGGTACCCCGCCTGATGCAGCGTGTCCATTACCCTCATCATGGTTTCGTAATCAACGGTTTTGTCCGCACGGAAGAAGACGGTAGTGTCTTTCTTCCCACCGGTAAGCTGGTCCAGCGCCGGTACAACAGAGGCATCCGTCACCGGATCGTTACCCAGGAACATGGATTTATCCGCTTTCACCGACAGGTAGATCGGCTTTTCCGGGCGCGGCTGCGGCTGGCTGGAAGACGCGGGCAGGTTCACCTTCACGTCAACCGTGGCCAGCGGTGCAGCCACCATGAAGATAATCAGCAGCACCAGCATGACGTCGATGAACGGCGTCACGTTGATTTCGTGCATTTCGCCGTTATCGTCCAGATTTTCGTTAAGACGCATCGCCATACAATCAACCTACGCGCAGTTTAGACGCCGCATGCACCGGTTTAGCGGCGCTGGCGTTGAGGTCCAGGTCACGGCTCTGCAGCAGCATAACCTGGGCGGCAACGTCGCCGAGAGTCGCTTTGTAGCTGCCGATCATACGCGCGAAGATGTTATAGATAACAACGGCTGGAATCGCCGCGACCAGGCCGATTGCCGTGGCGAGCAGCGCTTCTGCGATACCCGGTGCCACAACCGCCAGGTTGGTGGTTTGGGTCTGCGCGATGCCGATAAAGCTGTTCATGATGCCCCAGACGGTACCGAACAGGCCGACGAACGGAGAGATAGCACCGATGGTCGCCAGATAGCCATTGCCACGGCCCATATGACGGCCCACGGCGGCAACGCGACGCTCCAGGCGGAAGCCAGTACGTTCCTTAATGCCTTCGTTATCTTCGCTGCCTTCGGACAGTTCCAGCTCGTTCTGCGCTTCGTTCACTAATAAGGTCGTCAGGCTTTTGGCGTGGAAGGATGAGGTCATATCAGAAGCCTGATCCAGAGAGCGGGCTTCGCCCAGCTGCTGCTGCTCGCGCTTGAGGCGGCGCTTGTGCGAAATAAGCTCAACGCTTTTGCTGAAGAAAATAGCCCAGGTGACAACGGACGCCAGAATCAGGCCGATCATCACAATCTTAACCACGATGTCAGCATGATGGTACATGCCCCAAACGGAGAGATCCGTTTGCATCAAATTATTACCCACTCTGTATCTCCAGGACGCAAATCACAAAATCTGAGCGTAATAATATCAAAACGTCGTCGAATTGATAGTAGTTCTCATTAGTATTTACATACTGCCGTAATTTTCGCTCAGTTTCCTTGCGCTTACGCAGTAAAAATTTCTTATGCGTATTTTTCATAAAATTTTCTGCTTATTCGATAAGCAGGCGGGTGCAGATTTTTACAATCGTGGTAGTCTGGACGTCCAGACGTATAAAAACAGGGTTGGCGAACATGACAAAGAAGCATCTTGATACCACGCTGGTGCAGGCCGGACGCAGCAAGCAATATACCCAGGGATCGGTCAACAGCGTGATTCAACGGGCCTCCTCGCTGGTATTCGATACGGTGGAGGAGAAAAAAATCGCCACGCGTAATCGCGCCAAAGGCGGGCTGTTTTACGGTCGTCGCGGCACGCTAACCCACTTTTCACTTCAGGAAGCCATGTGCGAGCTGGAAGGCGGCGCGGGCTGCGCGCTGTTCCCGTGCGGCGCGGCGGCGGTGGCCAATACCATTCTGGCGTTTGTCGAACAGGGCGACCATATCCTGATGACCAACACCGCCTACGAGCCAAGCCAGGACTTCTGCACCAAAATCCTCAGCAAGCTTGGCGTGACCACCGGCTGGTTCGACCCGCTCATCGGTGAAGGTATTGCCGAACGTATTCAGCCGAACACGCGCATCGTGTTCCTGGAATCTCCCGGCTCAATCACCATGGAAGTGCATGACGTCCCTGCCATCGTGAAGGCCGTGCGCAGCAAAGCGCCGGAGGCGATCATCATGATCGACAACACCTGGGCGGCGGGCGTGCTGTTTAAGGCGCTGGAGTTCGATATTGATATCTCCATTCAGGCGGCAACGAAATACCTGATCGGCCACTCCGACGGCATGATCGGCACGGCGGTGTCCAACGCCCGCTGCTGGGACCAGCTGCGTGAAAATGCCTACCTGATGGGCCAGATGGTGGATGCCGATACCGCCTACATGACCAGCCGCGGTATCCGCACGCTGGGCGTTCGCCTGCGTCAGCATCATGAAAGCAGCCTGAAAGTCGCCGAGTGGCTGGCGCAGCATCCTCTGGTTGAGCGCGTGAATCACCCGGCGCTACCGGGCAGCAAAGGCCACGCGTTCTGGCAGCGTGACTTTACGGGCAGCAGCGGCCTGTTCTCGTTCGTGCTTAAAAAGCGGCTGAGTAACGACGAGCTGGCAGCGTATCTGGATAATTTTACCCTCTTCAGCATGGCCTACTCCTGGGGAGGGTTTGAATCTCTTATCCTTCCCAACCAGCCGGAACAGATTGCGGCGCTGCGGCCTGGCGGCGAGGTGGATTTCAGCGGAACCTTGATTCGCCTGCATATTGGTTTAGAAAATGTTGACGATTTGATTGCGGATTTAGCGGCAGGGTTTGAACGTATCGTGTAGAGTGCAGCCTGAAATGTACTCCCCTGGACGCTTTAGTTAACACTGCAGCCCGAAAAGTCTGCATGACTTGCGCCCGCGATCAAACCCGACGGGCGAAATTGGGAGTACAATAGCGCTATATCTGCTGTTCCACAGGAAAGTCCATGGCTGTTATTCAAGATATTATCGCTGCGCTCTGGCAACACGATTTTGCCGCGCTGGCGGACCCGCACGTAGTGGGTATTGTCTATTTCGTGATGTTTGCGACCCTGTTTCTGGAAAATGGATTGCTGCCAGCCTCGTTTCTCCCCGGCGATAGCCTGCTTCTGCTCGCAGGGGCGTTAATCGGCAAGGGCGTCATGGATTTCGCACCGACGATGGTGATCCTCACTTCAGCAGCCAGCCTGGGCTGCTGGCTGAGCTATTTGCAGGGCCGCTGGCTCGGGAATACCCGCGTCGTAAAAGGCTGGCTGGCACAGCTGCCGCATAAATATCATCAGCGCGCGACCTGCATGTTCGATCGCCACGGTCTGCTGGCGCTGCTGGCCGGACGTTTTCTGGCCTTTGTTCGCACCCTGCTGCCAACGATGGCGGGTATCTCCGGGCTGTCGAACCGTCGCTTCCAGTTCTTCAACTGGCTGAGCGCCCTGCTGTGGGTTGGCGTGGTCACCACGCTGGGCTATGCGCTGAATATGATCCCGTTCGTGAAGCGTCATGAAGACCAGGTGATGACTTTCCTGATGGTGCTGCCGCTCTTCCTGCTGGTTGCAGGCCTGGTGGGGACGATTGCGGTGGTGATTAAGAAAAAATACTGCAGCGCGTGATCCCCTCACCCTGCCCCTCTCCCCATAGGGGAGAGGGAAAAAACCTACGCTCCCTGCATCGTTCTGATGCGCGACGCATCTTCCCCCGGCGTGACGCCGAAGTAGCGCTTAAACTCCCGACTGAACTGCGACGCGCTTTCGTACCCAACCCGCATCGCCGCCGCGCTGGCCTTCATGCCGTCGTGGATCATCAGCATACGCGCCTTATGCAGCCGGTAGGTTTTGAGGTACTGCAGCGGCGAGGTGCTGGTCACCGATTTGAAGTTATGGTGGAACGCCGAAACGCTCATGTTCGCTTCCGCCGCCAGCTGGTCAACGCTCAGGTTTTCCGTGTACTGGCTTTCAATGCGCTTCAGCACGCGGCTGATCAGGCTGAAATGGGTCTGGCGGCTCACCAGCGCCAGCAGCGCCCCGCCTCCCGGCCCCAGCAGCACGTGGTAGAGAATTTCGCGGATAATCTGCTTGCCGAGAATACGGGCGTCCAGCGGCCTCTCCATCACGTCCAGCAGGCGTTCAATGGCGCACAGAATGTCATCCGATAAGGTCGCAGAGTTGATGCCGCTCGCGGCCATTGAGGGCTGAAACAGCTCATCTTCTCCAATCTCCATCAGCAGCTCCTGCAGCTGGAGGATATCGACGTTAACGCGAATACCGGCCAACGGAACCGCCTCTGTCGCGAACGTTTCACATTCGAAGGGTAGAGGTACCGTCAGGAGCAGGTATTCATTGGTGTCGTAACGAAACACCCGCTCGTTGATATAGCCAATTTTATGGCCGGAAAAGAGAAAAACGATGCCCGGCTGGTACATCACCGGTGTTCGCGTCCCCGGCTGTGTGCCGTAGAGCAGGCGAATATCCGGCAGCAGCTCGCCCACAGCATTATCTTTATCTATCAGTCTCTTAATCTGCGACGTGAGCTGAAAGCAGATGTCATCGCGGTTCATTTTCTCTGGCTCCGGGTACGGTTTTCGACCTGTACAGTGTGCGCATTTTTTTGTGGTTCCTCCAGCGCTCTGTAGAAATGGGCAAGACATCGGCAGGAATGTGCATTGAGAGGATAGCGCCGGGCCGCCACAATGTGCAGCATCAGGTAGCCATCTGCGCCACCGCGGTTTTTCACCCACACAAGGGAACGAGCAATGAACAACTTCAATCTTCACACCCCAACCCGCATCCTGTTTGGCAAAGGCGCTATCGCCGACCTGCGCGATCAGATCCCAGCCGACGCCCGCGTACTGATCACCTACGGCGGCGGCAGCGTGAAAAAGACCGGCGTGCTGGACCAGGTTTACAGCGCTCTGGAAGGTCTGGACGTGCGTGAGTTCGGCGGCATCGAACCCAACCCGTCTTATGAGACGCTGATGAACGCCGTTAAAATTGCGCGCGACGAGAAGGTCACCTTCCTGCTGGCGGTAGGCGGCGGTTCCGTACTGGACGGCACCAAGTTCATCGCGGCGGCCGCTCACTACGCTGACGGCATTGACCCGTGGCATATTCTGGAAACCCGCGGCAGCGACATCAAAAGTGCGATCCCGATGGGCTCCGTGCTGACTCTGCCAGCGACCGGTTCTGAATCCAACAAAGGGGCGGTGATCTCCCGCAAAACCACCGGCGACAAACAGGCCTTTATGAACGATCGCGTACAGCCTGTGTTCGCCATTCTGGATCCGGTTTACACCTATACCCTGCCTGCACGCCAGGTGGCGAACGGTGTGGTCGATGCGTTTGTTCATACCGTTGAGCAGTACGTGACCTACCCGGTCGACGGTAAAATTCAGGATCGTTTTGCAGAAGGCATTCTGCTGACGCTGGTCGAAGATGGCCCGAAAGCGCTGAAAGAGCCGGAAAACTATGACGTGCGTGCCAACGTGATGTGGGCAGCGACCCAGGCGCTGAATGGCCTGATCGGCGCTGGCGTTCCTCAGGACTGGGCCACCCATATGCTGGGACACGAGCTGACGGCGATGCACGGTCTGGATCATGCCCAGACGCTGGCGGTCGTTCTGCCTGCTCTGTGGAACGAAAAACGTGATACCAAACGCGCCAAACTGCTGCAGTACGCTGAACGCGTGTGGAACATCACCGACGGTTCTGACGATGCCCGTATCGATGCCGCCATCGAAGCGACCCGCAGCTTCTTTGAAGGCCTTGGCGTGCCAACGCGTCTTTCCGGCTACGGCCTGGACGGCAGCTCTATCCCTGCTCTGCTGGCAAAACTTGAAGAGCACGGCATGACCCAGCTGGGCGAGCATGGCGACATCACCCTGGACGTGAGCCGTCGTATCTACGAAGCGGCGCGCTAAGCGTTTTTGTCATCCCGCCTTTCGTTTTTTGACATTTCGTCCAGACTTAATGCACACACGCCGTCGGGGGTTCGCCCCCGATGGATGGCAAATGAAGGAGGAATAATGGCAAACCAAACCGTAATCAAGCTTCAGGACGGCAACGTAATGCCCCAGTTGGGGCTCGGCGTATGGAAAGCCGGTAACGACGAGGTCGTCTCCGCCATTCATAAAGCACTGGAAGTCGGCTATCGGTCCATTGATACCGCCGCCGCATACAAAAATGAGGACGGCGTGGGCACAGCGCTTGCCAGCGCCGGCGTTGCCCGCGATGAGCTATTCATTACCACCAAGCTGTGGAATGACGATCAGAAACGCCCTCATGAAGCCCTGCAGGAGAGTCTGGATAAGCTCCAGCTCGATTTCGTCGACCTGTACCTGATGCACTGGCCCGTTCCGGCTATCGATCACTATGTGGATGCCTGGAAGGGCATGATTGAGCTGCAAAAAGAGGGGCTGGTGAAAAGCATCGGGGTGTGTAACTTCCAGGTACATCACCTGCAGCGGCTGATTGACGAAACGGGCGTGGCGCCGGTGATCAACCAGATTGAGCTGCACCCGCTGATGCAGCAGCGCCAGCTGCATGCCTGGAACGCCACCCACAAGATCCAGACCGAGTCCTGGAGCCCGCTGGCTCAGGGCGGCGAAGGGGTCTTCGATCAGAAAATTATCCGCGAACTGGCGGATAAATACGGTAAGACGCCGGCGCAAATCGTCATTCGCTGGCATCTGGACAGCGGTCTGGTGGTGATCCCGAAATCGGTCACGCCGTCGCGCATCGCCGAGAACTTCGACGTCTGGGATTTCCGCCTGGATAAAGATGAGCTGGGTGAAATTGCGAAGCTGGATAAGGGCAAGCGGCTTGGGCCGGACCCGGATCAGTTTGGCGGTTAATCGCGTAAAAAAGCCGGGTGGCGGCTTCGCCTTACCCGGCCTACACGCTGACCTGTAGGCCCGGTAAGCGCAGCGCCACCGGGCATTGTCACAGGTTTAACCGATCTTACGTTTTACGTTCTTCTTCGTTCCCGCCCCACCGTTCGAACGCTGATGCACAATCGGCGTGTGCTTGGTCAGTGCCGGGCGCGTGTTGCGGTTCTGACGGCGCGCTTCGCGCATCTCGTCCAGCGTCGGCGCCGGTACCAGACAGTCACGACGCGAGCCGATCAGGTGCTTTTTACCCATATCTTCCAGCGCCTGGCGGATCAGCGGCCAGTTTTTCGGATCGTGATAGCGCAGCAGCGCTTTGTGCAGACGGCGCTGTTTATCCCCTTTCGGCACCACCACGTCTTCACTCTTATAGCCAATCTTACTCAGCGGGTTCTTGCCGGTGTAATACATGGTCGTCGAGTTCGCGAGCGGTGAAGGGTAGAAGTTCTGCACCTGGTCGAGACGGAAGCGACGCTGCTTCAGCCACAGCGCCAGGTTCACCATGTCTTCATCACGCGTACCCGGGTGCGCAGAGATGAAGTACGGGATCAGGTACTGCTCTTTACCGGCCTGCTTCGAATAGGTGTCGAACAGCTCCTTAAAGCGGTCATAGCTGCCCATGCCCGGCTTCATCATTTTCGACAGCGGGCCTTCCTCGGTGTGCTCCGGCGCAATCTTCAGATAGCCGCCGACGTGGTGCGTCGCCAGCTCTTTGATGTAGCGCGGATCTTCTACCGCAATGTCGTAACGCACGCCGGAGGCGATCAGGATCTTCTTGATGCCCTTCAGGTCGCGCGCGCGACGATAGAGGTTGATCGTCGGCTCGTGGTTGGTGTCCATATGCTCGCAAATGCTCGGATAGACGCAGGAGAGACGACGGCAGGTTTGCTCCGCGCGCGGCGACTTGCAGCGCAGCATGTACATGTTCGCGGTTGGGCCACCCAAATCGGAGATAATACCGGTAAAGCCCGGCACCGAGTCGCGAATGGCTTCGATCTCGTTGACGATCGAATCCTCGGAGCGGCTCTGAATGATACGGCCTTCGTGCTCGGTAATGGAGCAGAAGGAGCAGCCGCCGAAGCAGCCGCGCATGATGTTGATCGAGAAGCGGATCATCTCATACGCAGGGATACGCGCGTTGCCGTACGCCGGGTGCGGCACGCGCTTGTACGGCAGCGCGAAGACGCTGTCCATCTCTTCGGTAGAGAGCGGGATTGCCGGCGGGTTAACCCAGATATAGCGCTCGCCGTGCTTTTGCATCAGCGCGCGGGCGCAGCCCGGGTTGGTTTCGTGGTGCAGAATACGCGAGGCGTGAGCGTAGAGCACCTTGTCGCTTTTGACCTTCTCGAAGGACGGCAGCAGAACGTAGGTCTTTTCCCACGGCTTCGGACGCGGCGGCTGTACCACAACGGCTTTGGCTTCGGCTTTTTTCGGCTCAACCGGCTTGTTGTCCGCGCACGGCAGATCTTCGCCGTACGGATGTGGGATCGGGTCAATTTTGCCCGGCATATCGATAATGCGGGAATCGACCCCGCTCCAGCCCGGCAGCGCTTCTTTGACCATGATCGCGGTGTTGCGCACGTCGCGGATCTCGCCAACAGGCTCGCCCTGCGCCAGACGGTGCGCCACTTCTACCAGCGGGCGTTCACCGTTGCCGAAGATCAGCATGTCGGCTTTGGAATCCACCAGCACCGAACGGCGCACGGTATCAGACCAGTAGTCGTAGTGTGCGGTACGGCGCAGGCTCGCCTCAATGCCGCCCAGGATGACCGGCACGTCTTTCCATGCTTCTTTGCATCGTTGGGTGTAAACGAGGGTTGCGCGATCCGGACGTTTGCCCGCCACGTTATCGGCAGTGTAGGCGTCGTCGTGGCGCAGCTTGCGGTCGGCAGTATAGCGGTTGATCATCGAATCCATGTTGCCCGCGGTCACGCCGAAGAACAGGTTCGGTTTGCCCAGACGCATAAAGTCGTCTTTGCTGTTCCAGTCCGGCTGGGAGATGATCCCCACGCGGAAGCCCTGCGCTTCGAGCATGCGGCCACAGATCGCCATGCCAAAGCTCGGGTGGTCGACGTAGGCATCGCCCGTCACCAGAATGATATCGCAGCTGTCCCAGCCCAGTTGGTCCATCTCTTCACGGGACATCGGCAGGAATGGCGCCGGTCCAAAGCAGGCCGCCCAGTACTGCGGCCAGGAGAAGAGGTCACGATCCGGCTGGATCAGGGAAATTGCGCTCATAATGCTTCCGAAGAAAAAATAGACAAAAGGAGCGGGATTATACGCTGGATCAATGTGGGAAATGAAGGGGTATTGTGCGGGCTGTTGCCCTCACCCCAACCCTCTCCCGCAGGGAGAGGGAGAAACGCAATTTACGGTGCCGGATTCACCAGCATCTGCCCCACCGATCCGCGGTCCATCATCTCCAGCGTCTGGCTGTGGAACAGGAACGGGAAGTGCGGCCACGACGGCTGGCCGTAGTAAACGAGCAGTTCAACCTGGCCATCCACCCAGACGGTGTCCTTCCAGCCCCGATCTTCCGGGAACGGCATCGCGCCATTCACATTGCGGATCAGGAACGATACCCCTTCAATATGGAACGACTGCGGCATGTCCGCGCGGACCATCCAGCGTTCCCAGGTGCCCTGCTGAGCGGTAATATCAATGCGGTTCACGTCCCAGAGCGCACCGTTAATGCCCGGGTCGTCGCCCAGGCTGATATCGCGGCTGCGCACCGGCGATCCGTTGAGGATCTCCTGCGGCAGCAGACGCATCGGCAGGTTGTCCGTCACCAGCGGCAGCAGGCCGGTCGGGCGAAGCGTTAATACCAGCGTGGATACCAAAATGCTCGACGGCTCAAAGAAGCCACGAATGCGGTCCACAATGCTGGCCGCTTCACCGCAGGTCAGAGACACTTCATCCCCGTTGGTCATATCCACGAGAATTTCACGGCGTTCGCCCGGCGCGAGCGCCAGCTGCTTAACGGAAACCGGGGCGGGCAGGAAGCCCTGATCCCCTGAAATCACGTGCAGCGCGCGGCCGTCGCTCATCTGCAGCTGGTAGCGGCGCGAGTTAGAAGCGTTCAACAGGCGCAGGCGCACCCAGCCGCGCGAGACCTCGACATACGGGCTTTGCGCCCCGTTGACGAGCAGCGAGTCACCGACGAAGCCACCGCTGCCCGGCTCGCTGTATTCCGGCGAACCGAAGTTATCAAGACGCTTGTCCTGGATAATGATCGGGAAATCATCCACACCGTAGTGGTTCGGGATCGGCAGAGATTTACTGACCTCATCTTCAATCAGCCACATCCCGGCCAGGCCGTTGTAAACCTGCTGCGCCGTGCGGTTAGGGGTGTTCGCGTGATACCACAGCGTCGCTGCGCTCTGGCGGATCGGCAGCACGGGCGCCCAGTCGGCATTAGGCGACATCATCCTGGCCGGGCCCCCTATCAGCGGCCCGGGAACCTGCAAGCCACTGACAGTCATGGCGACATTTTCAGTGGTACGGTTACTGTAAATCAGCTTAACGTCATCCCCGTTCCAGACGCGAATGGTTGGCCCGAGGTAGCGCCCGTTAATCCCCCAGACGGACGCGCGCGTCCCCGGGGTAAAGGACCAGTGGCTGCGCTGCAGGGTCAGGAATAGCGGTTGCCCACGACGGGATTCAATCAACGGCGGAATGGGCAGCGGTTGCTGCTGCCCGGCGGCGCTGGCTGTCAGCGGCATCGCGCCCGCACAAAGGGCGATACCCGAAGCCTGAATAAACTGACGCCGACTGAGTGACATATAAGCTCCATCTGAAACGACTAACAACGCGGGAATTCGTTTTCCCTTTAAACGCCGGCTTAAACGTTACCGGCGGCTTCTCTCTCTGCGACTTCTTTGTCGAGCTGCGCAATATGCTGCGCCATCAGTTCACGGCAGTGTGTCGCCAGCTCGCGCACCTGATCTTTACCGTATTTACTGGTATCCACCGGCGGCAGCATTTCCACAATCACCAGCCCGTTTTTCAGGCGGTTAAGATTAATCTTATTCGATGTATTGGAAACGCACACGGGAATAATTGGAACGCCTGCCGCAATTGCAGCATGAAACGCGCCGGTTTTAAACGGCAGAAGGCCGCGACCGCGGCTACGCGTTCCTTCCGGGAACATCCAGATAGAGATTTTGCGTTTCTTAAAATGGTTCACCACTTCCGCAATGGTGCTGTGTGCTTTTGCGCGGTTATTGCGGTCGATCAGCAGGTTACCGGTGAGCCAGTAAAGCTGGCCGAAGAACGGGATCCACAGCAGGCTTTTTTTCCCCACGGTCACCGTCGGCGGCAGAACGATGTTTGCAGCAGTCACCATATCGTAGTTGTTCTGATGGTTAGCGATATAGATGGCATTGCCGAAATGCTCGGCGCCTTCCGGCAGACGTTTTTCAACTTTCAGGCCATACAGTGGCGCAAGACGGCCGAACATGTGACCAAAGGTCGAGACATGCTTCGGATTACGCGGACTGAACAGGCAATAGATGCAGCCGAAAACACAGACCAAAATGCAGTAGATAACGGTAAGAACGAGACGAACAATGTATAGCATAGCGACCTCTGAAGCCCCAACAGCTGACAATTATACTTCACCTGTGGCCAGGTAAGGACTTTATTACGAGCGCGTATTGTTAATCGCAACGCACGAATTAACAACGTTTTTACGGGAAATTTTATGGATATTCCCCCTCTGTTACAGAGGGGGATTGGGCAGATTACTCTTCGCTGTCGCCCGCGCTGCTGCGCGCCGGAGAGTCAATCTCCACGCGATCGATTCGCTGCAGGCCGCGCATCAGTGAACCGCGGCGTCCGCGCTCGCCCACCACCTTCTGCAACTCTTCCGGGCGCAGCTTGATTTTACGCTTGCCGACGTGAATGGTCAGCGCGCTCTGCGGCGGCAGGAGGAAGAGATGCGCCAGGCCATCTTCGCCTTTTGCCGCTTCCGCCGACGGGATGTTAATGATCTTGTTGCCCTTCCCTTTTGACAGCTCAGGCAGGTCGCTGACCGGGAACATCAGCATGCGTCCAGCGGAGGTGATCGCCAGCAGCATATCGCTCTCGTTTTCGATCACCAGCGGCGTCATGACCCGGGCGTTGTCCGGCAGGCTGATTAACGCCTTACCGGCACGATTGCGCGATACGAGGTCATTAAAGGTACAGATAAACCCGTAGCCCGCATCAGAGGCCATCAGCAGTTTCTGCTCATCGGCTTCCATCAGCATATGGTCAACGGAGGCGCCCGGCGGCAGCGTCAGCTTGCCGGTCAGCGGTTCACCCTGCCCGCGTGCGGACGGCAGCGTGATCGGGTCGATGGCGTAGCTGCGGCCCGTGGAGTCGATAAACGCCACCGGCTGGTTGCTCTTGCCTTTCACCGCCGCTTTGAAGCTGTCGCCCGCTTTGTAGCTCAGCCCCGGCGCGTCGATGTCGTGCCCCTTGGCGCTACGCACCCAGCCGCTTTGCGACAGCACGATGGTTACCGGCTCTGACGGCAGCATGTCGTGCTCGTTCATCGCCTTCGCCTCTTCACGCTCGTGCAGCGGAGAACGACGGTCGTCGCCAAAGGCTTCAGCATCGGCCTGCAGCTCTTTCTTCAGCAAGGTGTTCATCTTGCGCTCGGACGCCAGAATCGCCTGCAGCTGATCTCGCTCTTTTTCCAGCTCGTTCTGCTCGCCGCGGATCTTCATCTCTTCCAGTTTGGCGAGATGACGCAGCTTCAGCTCAAGGATGGCTTCGGCCTGGGTTTCGCTGATGCCAAAGCGCGACATCAGCGCGGGCTTCGGTTCGTCCTCGGTACGGATGATCTCAATCACTTCGTCGATGTTGAGGAACGCCACCAGCAAACCTTCGAGAATATGCAGGCGCTTAAGCACTTTTTCCAGGCGGTGGTTCAGACGACGGCGCACCGTATCGCGGCGGAAGGCCAGCCATTCGGTGAGGATCTCCAGCAGGTTTTTCACCGCCGGGCGACCGTCCAGACCAATCATGTTCAGGTTGATGCGGTAGCTTTTTTCCAGATCGGTGGTGGCGAACAGGTGGTTCATCACCTGCTCCATGTCCACGCGGTTAGAGCGCGGCACGATCACCAGACGGGTCGGGTTTTCGTGGTCCGATTCGTCGCGCAGGTCGTCCACCATCGGCAGCTTTTTATTGCGCATCTGGGAGGCGATCTGTTCCAGCACTTTCGCGCCGGAAACCTGATGCGGCAGCGCGGTGATGACGACTGCGCCGTCTTCTTTATTCCACACCGCGCGCATGCGCACGGAGCCGCGGCCGTTCTGGTAGATTTTGCGGATTTCCGCGCGCGAGGTGATGATCTCCGCTTCGGTCGGGTAGTCCGGCCCCTGCACGATATCCAGCAGCTCGTCCAGTGAGGTTTTCGGCTGTTCAATCAGGGTGATGGCGGCTTTCGCCACCTCGCGCAGGTTGTGCGGCGGGATGTCCGTCGCCATACCAACCGCGATACCGGTGGTGCCGTTCAGCAGGATGTTCGGCAGACGCGCGGGCAGCATTTTCGGCTCCTGCATCGTACCGTCGAAGTTTGGCACCCAGTCGACCGTCCCCTGGCCCAGCTCGCCCAGCAGCACTTCGGCGTATTTGGACAGGCGGGATTCGGTATAACGCATCGCGGCGAAGGATTTCGGATCGTCCGGCGCCCCCCAGTTCCCCTGCCCGTCAACCAGCGGGTAGCGGTAAGAGAACGGCTGAGCCATCAGCACCATCGCTTCGTAACAGGCGCTGTCGCCGTGCGGATGGTATTTACCCAATACGTCACCGACGGTACGGGCGGATTTCTTGAACTTGGCGCTGGCGCTCAGCCCCAGCTCGGACATCGCATAGACGATGCGGCGCTGAACGGGCTTCAGGCCATCTCCGATAAACGGCAACGCCCTGTCCATGATGACGTACATGGAGTAGTTCAGGTAGGCGTTTTCCGTGAATTCATGTAGCGCGAGGCGCTCTGCCATATCGCTCATTACGTGTGATTCCTCAACTCAGAAACCGAAGGGTTTCAGGCAATATTGCCGCAGATACTACCTTATCTGGCGAGTTGAGTCACAAAGAAAAAGGGCCGGGTAAGTGAGTGTTTCGCCCCGGTTACCTGCACTTTTTATTGATATTTAACTGCGTAAGGTTTCCTTATTACGCGCCATCATTTTTCGGCGCTTACTCTTTTATGTGATAAATAGCAGGTTAATTATTTCATTAAGCCATTACATTTGTGTCTGACATAAAATCGCGCTCAGGGAATAGAGATGAGCCATATTATTTATTTAACCCTTGAGGGCAATATTCAAGGACAGATTTCTGCTGGCTGTGGTACGCAGGCCTCAATCGGAAACCACTATCAGCTGGGGCATGAGGATGAAATACAGGTATTAAGTCTTAAGCAGTCTGCAAGCGTGTCGCGGGGCAGTTTGAGCTACCACAATCTGGATTTTTGCAAACAACTGGATAAGAGTTCTCCGCTACTGATCAACGCCATTAATAATAATGAGTGTCTAAAACTGACGTTTGATATTTACCGTATAAATAAATATGGGCGTCTGGAAAGGTTTTATCTTATCGAACTGCGCGGCGCGACTCTTCACGCCGTTAATCAGACTTTCGACGCAAACCATCCGGACCATGAATATATATCAGTCAACTACGCGTATATTCTTTGCCGTCACCTTATCGCTCAAACCGAGTTCGATTACCTGCTGACGCCGGACAATTTTAACCGTCTTTTCCCGGTGGTGCAGAAAACCCAGCTTCCACCAGAGCCACCGGAGCGTAAGGTAACGCTGGTGCTGGGCGTGTTCTTCGACGGCACCGGCAATAACGCGGTGAACACGCAACACATGCTAGAGACCCTCACGGCGCAGCACTATGATATTGATAACCCTGATGCCGAAAGCATTCTTACCAAAAATACGTCGGAGAAGATGGGGATTAGTGGGGTAGGCGCGGGTAGCTATCTGGGGTATTACACAAATATCCACTGGCTGAATGAGATATACGAGCAAAAATTTCGACCCGATGGCAACTACATACAGGGTGCTATCTATGTCGAAGGAATAGGCACTCGGGCAGGCGAACCCGACGATCCAATCGGGCTGGGGCTGGGAACCGCAGAGACGGGGATTATTGCGAAAACCGACGACGCGGTGGCGCAGTTAGCTAAAGGGATAGATGCCACCTTAACGTTACTGAAAGGGAAGTTCATCGTCGAGAATCTGCTGTTTGATATCTTTGGTTTCAGCCGGGGCGCAGCCGCAGCCCGTCACTTTGCTAATCGTATACACACTAAAGATATGGCAATAACGAAGGCCATTTCGAAAGGAATGGCCGAGTACCATTATCTAGGGAAACCTACAGGACAAACACGCTTTCTAGGCATTATGGACACCGTGGCCGCAGTCGGCACGGTGGGCAACGGACTCAACCCACACAGCGCCGATACGGGCAGCGTCAATATCGTTTTGCGTCCCGGCGTGGCGCAGAAGGTGTTTCATATCACCGCCGGACACGAATGCCGCTATAACTTTGCCCTCAACAGCGTCGTTCCCGCCTGGCCGGAGCTGGAGCTTCCCGGCGCGCATTCGGACATCGGCGGCGGCTATCTCCCGCAGCTTCGCGAGGATCTTTATCTCAGCCGTCCGCTGGTAGAAACGCTTCCCTGGAGCCAACCAGGGGCTGATTCCCACGTCTACCATCAGGCCATGTCGCAGCGTGAGATGCTGGAACGCTCGCCGGCCATCAGGCCCATAGCACATTCCCATACCATCACTCCCGAAGTTTGGGAGGACGATTTTGCCCCTGCCGACCGCTACAGCCAGCCGCAGAAACGTACCTTTGCTGCCCTGACGCTACGCCACCGCACCGTGAGGTATGACTGGTCGAAGGTGGTATTGCGGGTAATGGTCGATGCGGCGACTGAAGCGGGTGCGGTATTTATGGATGTAGAGACGGTGAAGAAACATCGCATTCCTGATGAATTAATACCGTTTTGTGAACATGCCCGGAGGATGGGGAAAGCGGTTCGTCAGCATAAAACGGTGTCCGGCTTCACACCTGAAGAGATAGACATGATTGCGAGAAACTATATCCACTGCTCGGCACACTGGAACGCAGTGGAGCTCAAGCGGTCCGGTGAATTACAGGGCGGCGCTTCGGCCTCCGAAACGATCAGCTTTGTGAACAGGCCAGACACAAACTGGAAGAGAACGATTTACAACATGGATGGAAAAAAACGATGAGAAAACGCAACGTATTTGCACTTGTTCTGCTGCTGACGACGGCTGGCTGCAGCCCACAAAAAAAATACCCTTTGCAGTCAAAGCAGGCCGCCAGCGGCGACTGGACGCTTCCCTATGGCGAATGGAGTTTTTCCTTCATCACTCCAGACGATTTGATGGCTGAAACTACACATGCGCGGATACTCGATACGGATGGTTATCTCTATACGTTTAACACGCTTGACCAGACTTCTTCCGATCCCGATTCCATTGATAAATGGACAGATGTTACGTTTGGCGGCAGCGTCCATTTCAACAAAGTCAAAAAACCGCCGCAGTACATCATCTTCTGCTGGGATTCCTATGCCGATCAAAAAACCTATGAAACCAGTGCCATATTCGGGCCGGAAACCTGGCAAAGAATGAAAACGCCTGCCGACCATACTCGTCCCTCCGGTGCTCCTGTCTGGTACAACCGCATGGTGTTCGGCCTGTCTCCCGGTGGAAAAGTCAAAGTCTGGTTTTCGGACGTTGCCGGACGCCCCAGCATCCCGGTTAAACCGAGAAAGCTGGTTACCCGAACCGGAAAGGATATGACCCTCTGCAAAGCCTTCGAGAGCCCTGTTGAAGACTATGTACAGTCCATTGAAGAGATAAGCAAAGGCAGAACCTACCCCTACGGAAACTGGGAATAGCAGGGATCAAATAATGAAGATAAAAAAACGCTATATTCTCGCAATGATACTTGCCATCACCGGCTGTGTAGCGCAAAAAAAATATCCTTTGCAGTCAAAGCAGGCCGCCAGCGGCGACTGGACGCTTCCCTATGGCGAATGGAGTTTTTCCTTTGTTACCCCAAGGGATTTGATGGCTGATACCAATCACGTGCGGATAATCGATACGGATGGTTATCTCTATACCTATTACATGCTTGACCAGACCGCCCAGAGCCCAGACTCCATCGACAAATGGTCTTCGGCCGTTCATGGTCCCAGCATCAATTTCAACAAAGTCAAAAAACCGCCGCAGTACATCGTCTTCTGCTGGGATTCCTATGCCGATCAAAAAACCTATGAAACCAGTGTCATATTCGGGCCAGAGACCTGGCAAAGAATGAAAACGCCTGCCGACCATATATGGAGTAATGGAGACTTAGTCTGGTACAACCGCATGGTGTTCGGCCTGTCTCCCGGTGGCAAAGTCAAAATCTGGTTTTCGGACGTTGCCGGACGCCCCAGCATCCCGGTTAAACCCAGAAAGCTGGTTACCCGATCCGGAAAGGATATGACCCTCTGCAAAGCCTTCGAGAGCCCTGTTGAAGACTATGTACAGTCCATTGAAGAGATAAGCAAAGGCAGAACCTACCCCTACGGAAACTGGGATTAACACCTATAAAAAATGCCGTTCGTTGACCGAGCGGCATTTTCTCACGCTAATTGGGCGTTATTTGGTCAGCTTGATAACCTGCTTCACGTCGATTTCAAACTCGTTCCAGTCTTTATCGACTTTCCCCTGAAGTTCAACCTTATCCTGCGGGCTGACGGTCACGCCGTTCCAGCGTTTGTGGTCAATCTCAACGACCACCGTGCCGGTCTCATCGCGGAAGGTGTAGCGGTCATCGGACAGGCGCTCGGTGATGTTACCGCGCAGCTTCACCCAGGCATCGTCCTTCAGGTCTTTCACCTTGGCCGCCGTGGTCAGGTTGGCGTTGTTATCCACAAAACCGCCCTGCTGGGTTTGCGTCTGGGTTGCGGTGGCAGACGGGCCGTTAAATCCACCCTGTGCAGCAAAAGCAGGGGCCGTGGTCATCATCATGATGGCAGCAATAGCAGCGAATTTTTTCATCTTAATCTCTCCCTTTAATGTGGTTTCGCAGTCCATTAAACAGGGTAATCCTTAACAACTTCTTAAGGGGAAAATTTATTTATTTTTACTGTACGCAGGTTGATTCAGAGGGTTTACTGACGGCATCAAGGAGGGAACATGCGCATTTTACTGGTAGAAGACGACAGGCTCATCGGCGACGGCATCAAGGCGGGATTAAGCAAAATGGGGTTTAACGTAGACTGGTTCACCGACGGGAAAACCGGCCAGACCGCGCTCTTTACCGCGCCCTATGATGCCGTGGTGCTGGATCTGACGCTGCCGGAAATTGACGGGCTTGAGATCCTCCGCGCCTGGCGGGAGAGCGGGCGCAGCGAGCCGGTATTGATACTGACGGCGCGGGATGCGCTGAACCAGCGCGTCGACGGGCTACGTCTGGGCGCTGATGATTATCTCTGTAAGCCATTCGCCCTGATCGAAGTCGCCGCGCGCCTTGAAGCGCTGGTGCGCCGCAGCCACGGTCAGGCGCGCAGCGAGCTGCGTCACGGTAAGGTGACGCTGGATCCCACAGGCCTCGTCGCCACGGTTAATGGCGAAACGCTTACCCTCAAGCCAAAAGAGTTCGCCCTGCTGGAGCTGCTGATGCGCAATGCGGGCCGCGTGCTGCCCCGCAGGATGATTGAAGAAAAGCTCTACGGCTGGGATGACGATGTCTCCAGTAACGCCGTAGAGGTCCACGTCCATCACCTTCGCCGCAAGCTCGGGAGCGAGTTTATCCGCACCGTGCACGGCATCGGCTATACCCTGGGTGACGCATGAAACTGAGCCTGAAGCTCCGCCTGACGCTGCTCTTTCTGATCCTTTCTCTGTCAGCGTGGTTTGCCGCAAGCCTGGTGGCCTGGCAGCAGACGACGCATAAGCTCGATAAGCTCTTTGATACCCAGCAGATGCTGTTTGCCAAACGTCTGCTGACGATGGATCTGGACGAGCTTCACGCGCCGGAACGCATGCGCGAGGTACCCAAAAAAGCCAAACACGGGCATCTGGACGATGACGCGCTGGCCTTCGCCATCTTCAGCGCCGACGGCAGCATGATCCTCAACGACGGTGAAAACGGGCGCGATATTCCGTATCACTACCGCCGCGACGGGTTTGACGACGGACGGCTTCAGGGCGATAGCGACGAGTGGCGATTCTTATGGCTGACGTCGCCGGACGGTAAATACCGCGTGGTGGTTGGCCAGGAGTGGGAGTACCGGCAGGACATGGCGCTGGACGTGGTGAGCTCGCAGCTTACGCCGTGGCTGGTGGCGCTGCCCGTGATGCTGCTGTTGCTCATCCTGCTGCTGAGCCGCGAGCTGAAGCCGCTGAAAAAGCTGGCGCTGACCCTGCGTTCACGCACGCCGGATGCCACCGATAAACTGCCGACGGAAGGGGTTCCCACTGAGGTGCGTCCGCTGCTCGACGCCCTGAATCACCTGTTCACGCGCACGCAAGAGATGATGAGCCGCGAGCGTCGCTTCACCTCCGATGCCGCCCACGAGCTGCGCAGCCCGCTGGCCGCCCTGAAGGTGCAAACCGACGTGGCGCAGCTGTATCTGGACGATCCGCAGGCGCAGGCAAAAGCGCTGGCGCAGCTGCATGCCGGTATCGACCGCGCTTCCCGTCTGGTGGATCAGCTTCTCACGCTTTCGCGCCTCGACTCGCTCGACAATCTCGACGACGTTGAGCCGATCGCGATAGCCGATTTACTGCAGTCGGCGGTCATGGATATTTATCATCCGGCGCAGCAGGCGGGCATCGACATTCGCCTGAACGTTAACGCGCCGGAGGTTAAACGCCCGGGCCAACAGCTGTTGCTGAGCCTGCTGGTGCGTAATCTGCTGGATAACGCCATCCGCTACAGCCCGAAGGGCAGCGTGGTGGACGTAACGCTGAACGCGCGCGGCTTTACCGTACGGGATAACGGCCCGGGTATTTCACCGGAAGCGCTGGCGCGCATTGGCGAGCGTTTTTATCGCCCGCCGGGGCAAGACGCCACCGGCAGCGGCCTGGGGTTATCCATTGTGAAACGCATTGCTGCGCTACACGGCATGCGCGTTTCCCTGAAGAATGCGGCTGGCGGTGGGTTTGACGCCACTATCAGCTGGTAAGGTATTATTGCTGCTCAGGCAAAAGACTTTGCACATTTTGCTCATTTTTCCGCTCCGTCCTCGCGCGTAGAATACCCGGCATACTCTCAACACCGAGGACAAATAATGAGCAACATTCTGATTATCAACGGCGCAAAAGAATTCGCACACTCAAAAGGCCAGCTGAATGACACCCTGACCGAGGTCGCGGACGGTTTCCTGCGCGACGCCGGGCATGATGTTAAGGTCGTTCGCGCAGACAGCGATTATGACGTGAAAGCCGAAGTGCAGAACTTCCTGTGGGCTGATGTAGTCATTTGGCAGATGCCGGGCTGGTGGATGGGCGCGCCGTGGACGGTGAAAAAATACATGGATGACGTGTTCACCGAAGGTCACGGCTCGCTGTATGCCAGCGACGGCCGCACCCGTTCTGACGCATCTAAAAAATACGGCTCCGGCGGCCTGATTCAGGGCAAAAAATATATGCTCTCCCTGACCTGGAACGCCCCGATGGAAGCGTTCACCGAGAAAGATCAGTTCTTCGAAGGCGTGGGCGTCGACGGCGCGTATCTGCCGTTCCACAAGGCGAACCAGTTCCTGGGCATGGATCCGCTGCCGACCTTTATCGTCAACGACGTGATTAAAATGCCTGATGTCCCGAGCTATATCGCAGAATATCGCAAGCATCTCGCGGAAATTTTTGCTTAACTGGTAACCTGGAATTAGAAGGAGTTAACCATGCTTACCGTAATTGCTGAAATTCGTACTCGTCCAGGTCAACATCACCGCCAGGCGGTGCTGGATCAGTTCGCGAAGATTATCCCGACCGTACTTGAAGAAGAAGGCTGCCACGGCTATGCGCCGCTGGTGGATGCCGCCACTGATGCCAGCTTCCAGGCGACCGCGCCGGATTCAATCATGATGGTTGAACTGTGGGAAACCGTGGCGCACCTCGAAGCGCACCTGCAGACTCCGCACATGAAAGCGTGGAGTGAGGCGGTAAAAGGTGACGTGCTGGATACCCATATCCGAATTCTCGAACCCGCGCAGTAAGTCTTTCCCCCAACCTTCTCTTTCGGAGAGGGTTGGGTAGGTCACCCTTCCCTTCCCTGCTATGCTTATCCTGTTACTGTTTTCACTGGAGAAAAAGGAATGGGAATTTTTAATTTCGTTAAAGAAGCAGGTGAGAAACTGTGGGACAACCTCACAGAGTCGCATAAGGATGCAGGCGACAAAGTCAGCGAGCACCTCAAAAAGCTGAATATTCCTGGCGCGGATAACGTCCAGGTCACCGTTACCGACGGCAAAGCCAGCGTGACGGGTGACGGGCTGACGCAAGAGCAGAAAGAGAAAATCCAGGTTGCCGTGGGTAACATCGCCGGCGTGAGCGAGGTGGAGAACAACATCACCGCTACCGATGCCAAAGATGAAGCCACTTATTACACGGTGAAATCGGGCGATACCCTGAGCGCCATCTCCAAAACCGTGTACGGCGATGCCAACCAGTACAACAAGATTTTCGAGGCGAACCGCCCGATGCTCTCCAGCCCGGATAAAATTTATCCCGGCCAGACGCTGCGTATTCCAAAAGCGTAACCGCATAGCCGGGGACTTACCCCCGGCTGTTTTACCAGTACAGCTTCCAGCTCTGCGTGAAGCGCACCAGCGCCTCAACGTAGAAGTAATCCCCCCAGCTTGCGCACTCATCCACCCCTTTATTGCTTGCCAGGTGATACACCGAGTGTTTCAGGATCCCGTTGCCCTTCTCGTCTTTGCCCATCAGATACTGTTTCGTCAGCGACGACATGATCCCTTTCGCCCACTCCAGATAGCGCTCGCGGTCCGGATCCGTAACCGGAAGTTGCTTCACCAGCTCCAGCAGCCCGCATACCGCGATTGCCGCCGAGGACGAATCGCGCAGCGCGTCTGTCCCCACCAGAGCCAGATCCCAGTGGCAGACGTAATCTTCCGGCAGACGGTTGAGGAAATAGTTCGCCAGCCGCTTCGACAGGGCGATCATCGTCTCGTCGCCGGTATAGATATAGCTCAGCAGGAAGCCGTAAATGCCCCACGCCTGCCCGCGCGACCAGCATGAGTCGTCGGCGTAGCCCTGCTGGGTATTGCCGTAGCGCGGCGCGCCGGTGTTCACATCCATATAGTAGGTGTGGAACGTCGAGGCATCTTCGCGAATCAGGTACGTCGCCGCCTGCATTACGTGCGCTTTTGCGGCGTCGGCAAAGCGCGGATCGCCGGTTTGCTCGGTTGCCCAGTAGAGCAGCGGCAGGTTCATGTTGCAGTCGATGATCATGCGTCCGGCCTGTTCCGGGTCAGAAAGATCGCCCCATGCCTGAATGATCTTCGCCTTTTCATGGAAGCGCTCCAGCAGGGCTTCCGCCGCCAGCAGCGAGAAGCCGCGCGCCTCGCGGTTCCCGGTCAGCCGCCAGGCCGCTACGCAGGAGAGCGTATACAGGAAGCCTAAATCGTGGGTGTTGGTGTCGCTGCGCCCGGCGATGCGCAGGCCGAACGAGCGCACGTTTTTTTCCGCCATCGCGCGGAATTTCGCCTCGCCGCTCATCTCCCACGCCAGCCACAGCTGGCCGGTCCAGAAGCTGGTGGTCCACTCCACGTTGTCGGTCAGCGGATAAAAACCGTCCTTACAGGTTTCCGCCGGGAACTGCTCGCCGAATTCGGTTAAATGACGGCTAATCAGGTCGAGGACATGGCCTCGAGCCGAGCTGAGTTCATCGCTAAAAACGCGTGAATCAACGGGCGCAGGGATAGCGGGCAGACGCTCCTCTTTGATACGACTTAACATATTTCGGTTCCTTCTTTGACGGCGTAATTATCGTGTAGAGGTTTCTGCTACGTTCAGCGCGCGGGCTCCGCGCCATTTGCTCTGGCAGGCGGATAACGTAAAGGCAGAAATAAGGGTAAAGGTCAGCGCGGTAGCGCCCATGACGATATAGGTTTGTTCAAACCCGATGCGGTCATACATATATCCCGCAGGCGAGGAGACCACGACGTTACCGACGTACAGCATTGCCTGATAGCCCAGTAAATACATGGTGGCATTTACGCGCTTATCGAAATGCTCGGCGATATATTTAAATACCGAAACCAGCAGCAGACAGATTTCCAGACCGTACAGCGGCTTAAGCACGGAAATGAGCAGATGCGAATCGCACATGCCGGAAATAATCAGACGCGCTCCCACTACCAGCCCGACAATTAACAGCCCGCGCTTGGCGCCGATAAAGTTGACGAACAGCGGGATCACCATATACATGACGAACTCCATCCCGGACTGCACGGTGCCCAAATAGCCAAACACCGCGTTGCCCTGGTGAATATCGTCGAAGAAGGTGACGAAATAGCGCGAGAACTGCTGCTCGGCGATAAACATCATCCACGCCACGCCCGCCACGTACAGGCAGAAGGCCCAGAATTTGCGGTTACGCAGCAGGGCATAAACGTCCGACGGGGCAATTTTCTCTTTGGTGAGGACGTCACCGGCGTGAACGGAGTTAGTGTTCACTTTCAGGCTCAGCAGGACAATCAGCATCACTACCGAGGTCACGCTGCCCATGATGAAGTTATACGCCGGTGAGAGGTTAAACAGCAGGCCGGAAAATGAAGACGCCACCGCCCAGCCGAGCGATCCCCACATGCGGATCTGCCCGAACTCCATGCCGTTTAAGCGGCTGAAGCGGTCGGAATAGGATTCACACGCCGCCACGCCCGCGTACCAGGCAAAACTTAAATAGAGCGCGCCGATAATTATTCCCAGCAGGGTGTTGGACATTAACAGCGGCTGATACACATAGATAAAGAACGGCGCCATCAGGGCCGACATGGCGACCACAAAATAGAGCAGGTATTTGCTCATGCCGATTTTATCGAGAATATAGCCGTAGATGGGTTTAAGAATGACGGAGAAAATACCGTTTACCGCAAATACCGTCCCAATGACCGAGCCGCTAAGATTCGCTTTTTGACCGAGCCAGATGGCCAACAGGCCTATGCTGGCAGACCACGTAAAGAAATAGAGAAATATAAAGCTGCTGATTTTGTAATATTCGGTTCTGTTTGTTGTAGATGTACTTTTCATATCATCCTCGCCGACGTGTAGGGTCAGAGTTTTTTATAATGTGAACGACAGCTGACGTTCGCTTCCGGGTTCGCGAATAAGGACCTGGTTTTGGGTGATATTCAGCTGCGGCGTTACCGCATCGTGTTGTGATCCGCTGGCAACGACGGCGCAACAGAGCCAGCTTACCCCTTGCGGGAGATCGGTTTTTAACAGCGGAATAGAGGCACACTCCGGGAACATGATGCTGCTGTTCGGCGGCGTAACGATGCTGTCCGGCAGGCGCGTAATGGCGGGCGACAGATCGACAATCACGCTGCTGCCGTTCTCGGCTGCCAGATAACAGCCGCGCTCGCGGATCCGGTGCTCGGTTTTCATCACCGCAAAACCGCCTTCCGCCGTTTGCAGGTGACGCGCGCTGTTGATGCGGTGCAGGCGCAGATGCCACTCCCCGAACGGCACTTGCCAGGTGTCGATATGCACGTCATGCCACGGTGACCAGCGGGAGTAGATGTAGTTTTCATCCACCCGAACGTCCTCACATTCGCGGCGACCGCGGAAATAATCGTCTCCGTCCGCCAGCAGCAGCATGGAGTCGCAGGCGGCATGTTTCAAACCAAAACGCCCGCGCTCAATGGTGAAACCAAAGCGGCTGGAATAGGCAAATTTGGTGTATTTGGCTTCCGTGTTGACGTAGTTGTTCAGCTCAAGCTGGCCGGCGACGAGCATGGTCACGTGCTGCGACTTTTCCGCATGGATAAGGATCTGCCGGGCATGTGGGATTACATGCTTTTCGGCGAGCGCGGGCAGCGGCTGCTCGTCGGCCTGCCAGAAGGGATGCGCCTCCGGCAGCGCCAGAATCAGGTAGGTTTTCAGCGCCCAGTAAGGCGAACCGGGGGAGTTGTAGTCTTCGCACATCGCCAGATTCGGACAGGCAAAGCCGAGGGTCAGAATGCCGTCGCGATCGGTAATCGGCTGCTGCTGCCACCAGCGCAGATGGCGCAGCACAATCCCCTTCACGATGCCCGGCGTGAACACGTCCAGCCCGGAAAAGGCCACCGCGCTCCAGAAGGCAACCATCGCAAAGCGGTAGGTCAGGCTGCGGCCAAACGGCACCGATGCGCCGTCGGCGGCGGACCAGTAGATAAAGTCTTCGGCAAACAGGCGCGAGCGTTCGCGCAGCACCTCCGCCCTCGCCTCGTCGCCGCTCAGGGTGGCGTAGATCAGCCCGTAGAAGTGGAACGCCATAGAGATGTAATAGTCCTTCGGGCGGCCCGGTCCGTCGGAGTACCAGCCGTCACCCAGATAGTAGGCGTCCATCAGCGCAAAGCGGCGGTCGATGGCCCGCTGGTCATAGGGTAGCCCGGCGCGTTTGAAGCCGAGCTGAACCATAATGGCGAAGTAGTTCCAGTTGCTGTCCGGCATTTGCGCGTCGGTAATCTGGCTGAGCCAGGCGTGCAGGTTCAACACCTCGCGCTCGGTGAAGCGCTCGAGAAGTTTGTCACCCAGCAGGCACAATCCCAGACCGTAGGCCGCCATCTCCACCAGCCGCTGGTCGTAGGGGCCGGTTTCACCCCAGTAGCCCGCGCTTTGCGGATCGGTCCCGAGCCTGATGGCCGTTATGTACTTATCGATAAACGGCGTGGCGTCACCGCCCGCCATCAGCGGAAACAGCCCCCACAGCGCGCGGGAAAGCCCTTCCATCTGCGCAATGTCCGTCGCGTAATGTGCACAGGTATCACCCAGAGAAAACCGAGAACGCTCTGTCGGAAACTGCTTATCCAGCGCGCCCAGCATATCGTTTAAATGCGCCACCACGTCCTGCCGTGAAGACAACGGATTTGATTTTTCTTTATTTGCCGCCCACATAGGTTCGCCCTCGTAATCAACTGCGGCAAAGCATAGTGAATCCGCAAGGGGCAGAAATGTTAGCCATGTCACAGGTGCGAGCGATGAATAAACCTGCAGTTGAGAAAATTTAAAAAGGTGGTTTATAACGTGGTTGTTACGGGAAAAAGTTGAGTTTTATTGCACTATGCGCGACACGCCGATATCCGACCGTCTGGAGCTGATTACCTTAAACGACACCGTCGTGTCGTTCAGCCGCCTGTTTGCCAACACGGTGCGTTACCACCACTGGCATCAGTGCCTGGAAATTCTCTATGTGGAAGAAGGGTTTGGCGTGGCGATTGTTGATAACCGCCACTACACCATGCGCCCAGGGCGGCTCTTTTTCTTCCCGCCGTTTACCCTGCACAAGGTGATGGTCGACGAGCAGGCCGAGGCGATTTACCGGCGCACGATTATCCATCTCGATCATCACGCCGTGCTGAAAACACTGCGCGATTTTCCGCAGACCCGGCAGCGGCTGGAGCGGCTATCGCGCCGCGGCGGGGAAGCGTGGGTCGCGGACCTGGCGCATTGCCGTCACCATGTCGATCATCTGTTGAGCTGTTATCAGTCGCCGATGAACGGCGAGAGCATCGCCGGGCTGCTGATAAGCCTGTTTGCCATGCTGCCCGACGACCGTGACGGCGCACCGGGCAGCAGCCTGGGGGTTGCCAGCCAGGTGATGTTCTGGCTGGACGAGCATTATCAGGAGAAGTTTCGCCTCGACGCGCTGGCCGAAGAGTTGGGGAAATCACGCAGCTACGTGTCGCGAAAATTCCATGCGGAAACGGGCGAGAAGATCCACGACTATCTGAATACCTTACGGCTGCGCAAGGCCTGCGAGTGTTTGCTTCACACGGAATCGAGCGTGCGAGACATCGCTGCGCAGACGGGTTTTTCCGACGTGACGTGGTTTATCAGCGCGTTTAAGAAGGGGATCGGCGAGACGCCGCTGCAGTACAGGAAGAACCATCGTGCGGTTTGACGCCCTCACCCCAGCCCTCTCCCACGGGGAGAGGGGGAAAATCAACCACTCTTCTTCCCCGGCTTTAATCCACGGTGTAACTCGTTGATGCGCTTCATCGACTTGATGGTGCGCTGCGGCTCGGTGGAGGCAACGGACAGAATAATCATCTCCAGGCACAGCAGCACCGTGCCGTGCAGCGGGATTTTGCCCTTCTCGCCGCCGCGCGGGACGTGGATCACTACGCTGGCCTCTTTGCTAAAGCGCGAGTCCGTGGCGTTGGTCAGCAAAATGGTGGGAATACCCAGGCGCTTCGCCTCGCGCAGCGTGGTCTGCCCTTCGCGGTGCGCCGATTTCTGCGCCATCATCACCAGCACGTCACCGCGCTGTAGGGCAATCAGCTGTTCGGCGAGGCCAATACCGGTGCGGTTGAGCGGGATCGCAGGCAGGCCTATACGGCTAAACAGGCGCGAGGTGTACTCAGCCAGAATGCCGGATGCGCCAATGCCAAAAATAGCGACCTGTCTCGCCTGGGCCAGCAGCGACACCGCCTGCGCCATCGCGAAGCGGTTGCCCGGTTCGGACAACACCGCGCAGGTGTGCTGATGGCCTTCCAGCACAAAATCGATGCTTGCGTCGACGTCGCTGGTAAGCGTGTTTACCGTCGTGGACATCTTCTCGCTGGAGGTGACCACCGGGCCAAACCACTGCTCCAGGGTCTGCTTGAGATCCCGCAGCCCGCCAAAACCCAGCGCCTGAATGGCACGCACCACGGTGGCGTCCGAGGTGTGTAGCACAGTAGCAATCTCCATTGCCGTCTGCTCCATAACCGCTTCACGATTTTCATTGATATAGCCCGCCACCTGCAGCAGGCGCGGCGTCAGCTGGTGCGCCCGCGAGCGGAGGCGGTCGCCGTAGACATCAATTTTTCGGATCATCGTACGGCCTCCGGCAGCGGACGGCCCGCTATCTGCGACTGCACCTGCGCGGCCATCAGCCCCAGCGAGGCAAATGAATTTGAGATCGCTTCCTCGCGGGAGATGAGCACGTAATGCCCGGTTCGGCAGGCGTTAAGGAACTGACACCAGCCCGGCATCACCGCGTCCATCGCCGCCCGCTCGTCCTGCGGCTTGCCGCCGGTGTCGCCGCGCCAGGTGGCGAAAACGAAATCAGCATCCAGCTCCGGCAGGCGCTCGGCGCTGACGTCGATGCGCCCGCCCTCAGGGATGCTCTCAATCAGCGGCGGGAACCTGAACCCTGCGTCGCGCAGCACGCGCCCAAGCGAATGGTAGCTGTGCATGGCGTTGATTTTTCCCTGGTTGGCCTGAATCACCGAGACGGTCAGTTTGCTCGTATCGATGGTCGCCTTTAGCGCCGCGATCTGCTCCTGATAGCGACGCTCCAGAATCTTCAGCCGCGCCTGCGTACCGGTGAGCTGCGCCAGCTTGCGGTAGATCTCCGGCGCGCCGCCGTCGAGGTGATCGATACTCACCGTCGGGGCAATTTTTTCCAGCTGTTCGACCGGCGTGTTGCGGGTCGGCTCGGTGATGATAAGATCCGGCTTCGCCGCGGCGATGGCTTCAATATCGATATCCGCGGTGCCGATAAATTTGATGTCGGAATTATCAAAATCGACGCCCGTCAGCATGCCGCTGGAGCGCAGAAAATGGCTGCCGTCCGGTCGTGTGCGGCCATGGCTGGCAACCGGGGGCACGCCAAGCTCAATCAGCGGAATGGTGATATCCAGATCGTGCAGGGAGACGATCCGCTTCGGGTCAACCGGCACCGCCACGTTGCGGTTCAGATCGTCAGTAAAGGTCCGCGTCGGCTCTGCCGCCCCTACGGCAAAACCCACCAGCACCAGCATTGCAAAAATTACGCGCATCTCTATCCCCTAAAATCGATCCCGACGCTGCCAGAGCAGCAGCAGGAAAAACGGTCCGCCAATCAGTGAAATCACAATTCCCGCCGGCAGCTGCAGCGGGAGAAACGCCAGCCGCCCGACGTTATCCGCCGCCAGCACCAGCAGCGCACCCAGTACGGCACTTCCCGTCAGCAGTGCCGTTTGCCCTCCGCGCAGCAGCAGCCGCGCCATGTGCGGGGCAATCAGCCCGACAAAGCCGATACTCCCCACGCAGGAGACGCAGGCCGCGGTGAGCACCACGGGGGCAAACACGCGCAGCAGCGCGAGGCGTGAGGTCCGCACGCCCAGCCCCGTCGCGGTGTGGTTGCCGAGCAGGGCTACGTCTGCGGCGCGCGCGGTAAAGAGCAGCAGCGCAAACGCGGGCACTGTCCAGGCAGCAGCGATGCTGACCAGCGTCCAGCTTGCCGCATGCAGGCTCCCCGCCAGCCACAGCATCGCCGTCTGGACGTCGCGCACGTCGGCGGTCGTCATAAAGACCCCCATCGCGGCGGCAAACGCCCATGACACGCCGATGCCGATCAGGATGAAACGCGGCCGCGAGATATCACGCGCCAGCGCCACTACCAGCAGCGCGGTCAGTAGCCCTCCGGCCATGCCGATAAGTGGACGCCAGTACGGCCCCAGCGCAGGAAACTGAAAAATCAGCAGCAGCACCGCCGCGCTGCAGCCCTCTTTCACGCCGATAAGACCGGGGTCAGCAAGGCCGTTGCGGGTAATGGACTGCATGGCCGCTCCCGCCATGCCGAGCATCGCGCCGCACAGCACCGCCATCAGCAGGCGCGGCAGGCGGATATCCATTACGATGTAGCGCGCCTCCGCCGTCAGGCTTTCGGGGGCAAACAGCGCGCGTCCAACCGCGGAGGCGGGAATGGGAAGCGAGCCGTGCGTCAGGCCAAAACTCACCAGCAGGAGAGCGGCAAGCGATAATACGGCCAGATACAGCAGCGCCTTCGGGCGAACCAGCGCCGAGAAGGAGGAAAATCGTACTGCCCTCAACCCAGTCCGGTTCATTTGAACATCCTTGACGCCATAAGGATAAAGACCGGCGCGCCGACCAGCGCGGTCATCACGCCGGTTGCCAGCTCATACGGCGTAAACAGCGTGCGGGCGGCGATATCCGCCAGCAGCAAAACCAGCGCTCCGCAGAGGGCTGAAAGCGGCACCATCACGCGCAGGTCCACCGATACCAGTCGGCGAACCAGCTGCGGCACCACGAGCCCGATGAACCCGATCGGTCCGGCAATTGAAACCGCCGCACCGCACAGCAGGGCGATGGCCAGCAGCGCGAGCAGGCGCGTTTTCAGCAGCGACACGCCAAGCCCCTGCGCCATTCTGTCGCCCAGCGCCAGCATGTTCAGCGACGGCGACAGCCAGAGCGCCAGCGCAAAACCCACGGCTGCGGCCACCGCGGCGCTGGCGATCGTCTCGCCGATGACTCCCGCCACATCCCCCGCCAGCCAGGTCCGCATGGCCAGCAGCGTCTGTTCATCCAGAATCAACACCGTGGCGGTAATCGACGAGGCAAACCCCGACATCGCCACGCCGCACAGCGTGACCTTCATCGGCGTGAGCCCGGTACGCCCGGATGAGGAGAACGTCAGCACCAGCAAAAAGAGCGCGGCGGCGCCGGCCGCGGCTATCAGCGGTCGGCCAAACGGCAGCGACAGCCCGAGGGCACTCGTCAGCACCACCGCCAGCGCCGCCCCGGCATTCAGCCCCAGGATATGCGGCTCGCCGAGCGGGTTGCGGATCACTGACTGCAGCAGCACGCCCGCGACGCCGAGCGCGGCACCCGTCACCAGCGCGGCACACAGCCGCATCAAGCGCAGCCTGACGATCACGCTATGCTCAAAATTGCGCGGGTCGAAGTGGAAAAAAGCATCTACTACCGTCCGGGGGTCTATAACGCGCGCCCCGATGCTCAGGTGCGCAATCGCGCCTGTCAAAAGCAGCAGCGCAAAGAGAATAAAGGCCACAGACGTGCGCATCATGGCTTGTCGACAGCCTGACGGAACGGCATAAAGAACGGCTTGCCGGTCAGCGGGTTAACCGACATGTGCACGTCGACATCAAACACCGCCTTGATCAGCTCCGGCGTGCAGGCGTCGCCCTCATGCAGTACCCCCTCAACCTTTCCCTGACGTAAAAAGACCAGCGAATCACCGTAGTTCACGGCGAAGTTGAGATCGTGCAGAACGACCACCACGGTGCGCCCGTGCCGGCGCGTCAGCGTGTGCAGCAGTTCGAGGATCTCCACCTGGTAGCGAAGATCGAGGTAGGTCGTGGGTTCATCCAGCAGGATATAGGGCGTTTGCTGTGCCAGCACCATCGCGATCCAGCAGCGCTGGCGCTGGCCGCCGGACAGGCTTTCAACCAGATGATGGGCAAACTCTGCCGTCCCGGTCAGGCGTAACGCCTCCTCCACGGCCCGCTCGTCTTCCTCGCTCCACTGGCGCATCACGTTCTGCCAGGGGAAACGTCCGCGCGAGACCAGCTCAAATACGGTTAGCCCTTCTGGAAGCAGCGGAGACTGCGGCAGGATCCCGAGCTGGCGGGCGACCGCTTTGGTTGGCTGCGAGTGGATGGCTTTGCCGTCCAGCACCGCGCTGCCGCCGAGCGGCTGAAGCAGCCGCGCGAGGGTACTTAACAGCGTCGATTTTCCGCAGCCGTTTGCGCCCACCAGAACGGTCATTTTCTGCTGGGGGATCGCAAGTGAGATATCATCAACGATGATTTTTTTCTGGTAACCCGCGGAGAGGTTCTCAAGAACCAGTCCCGGCTTTTTGATGTAGTGAGCCACGTGAACGCCAACGTAAGAAAAAAAACCAACAAATAAAAATAAAACTCATTCTCTTTTGAGAGTTTGCCGCCGCGCCATGTAGTAGTCAAGCGAAGATATACCCTGTAAACCCCAGGGATAACTGAGCGTCACCGCGCAAATTAAAATTCATTTTTATTCATTATTTTCAATATTTTAAACAAGTAACCGAAGCGTATTAGCCAGAGAGAAGCCTCTGTAGCCAAATTTTTATTTATTCCATTTACTACTACATCCCCTCATGCTTGAATGATTCTCAATTACAAGTCCGATGCCGAAGAGGCTAACGGACAGACCGTAAGGGCAATGACTCACACATTCTTCCGCGAGCATTTCATCGCAGGATATTTTGGGATAACAGATGTAATGGCTAAGTTCACACCTTCATTCACCGGGGTAAAAGGGCGCGCGCTCTTTTCACTCCTGTTCATGGCGCCTCTGGTGCACGCAGCAGCAAAAGACGGTGAGACGCTTACCGTCACTGCCGATCCTTACGCTTCCACCGACGCCACCAGCGGCTATCAGCCCCTGAACACCTCCACCGCCACACTGACCAACATGCCGATGCTGGACATCCCGCAGGTGGTCAATACCGTCAGCGATAACGTGCTGGAAGACCAAAACGCGACCACGCTCGACGAGGCGCTGTATAACGTCAGCAACGTGGTGCAGACCAACACCCTGGGCGGCACGCAGGATGCCTTCGTGCGCCGTGGCTTCGGCGCAAACCGTGACGGCTCGATCATGACCAACGGCCTGCGCACCGTGCTGCCGCGCAGCTTTAACGCCGCAACCGAGCGCGTGGAGGTGCTGAAAGGCCCGGCCTCAACGCTGTACGGTATTCTCGACCCCGGCGGCCTGATTAACGTCGTCACCAAACGCCCGGAGAAGACCTTCGGCGGCTCGATTTCTGCCACATCAACCAGCTTTGGCGGCGGTACCGGACAGTTTGACGTCACCGGCCCGATTGAAGGGACGCGTCTGGCCTATCGCCTGACGGGGGAGTATCAGGACGAGGATTACTGGCGTAATTTTGGCACCGAACGTAGCACCTTTATCGCCCCGTCTTTGACCTGGTTTGGCGACGATGCCACCGTGACCGTGCTCTATTCGCATCGCGACTATAAAACGCCGTTCGATCGCGGAACGATCTTCGATCTCAACACCAAAAAGGCCGTCGACGTCGATCGCAAAACCCGCTTCGATGAGCCGTTTAACGTGACCGACGGCCAGTCCGACCTCGCTCAGCTCAACGCGGAGTATCGCCTCAACAGCCAGTGGACCGCGAAGTTCGACTATAGCTTCAGCCAGGATAAGTACAGCGATAACCAGGCCCGCGTGATGGCCTATGATTCAAAAACCGGCAACCTGACCCGCCGCGTGGATGCGACCCAGGGCTCAACCCAGCGGATGCATACGACGCGAGCGGATCTGCAGGGGAACGTGGATATCGCCGGTTTCTACAACGAGATCCTGACCGGCGTGTCGTATGAGAATTACGATCTGCTGCGTACGGACATGATCCGCTGTAAGAACGTTAAGGACTTCAATATTTACAACCCGAGCTACGGCAGCCTCGGCAAGTGCACCACCGTCTCGGCGTCCGACAGCGATCAAACCATCAAGCAGGAGAGCTACTCCGCCTACGCGCAGGATGCCCTGTACCTGACCGATAAGTGGATCGCCGTCGCCGGACTGCGCTACCAGTATTACACCCAGTACGCGGGCAAAGGCCGTCCGTTTAACGTGAACACCGACAGCCGCGACGACCAGTGGACGCCGAAGCTGGGCCTGGTTTACAAGCTCACGCCTGCAGTCTCGCTGTTTGCCAACTATTCCCAGACGTTTATGCCGCAGTCGTCCATTGCGAGCTACATCGGCGACCTGCCGCCAGAGACGTCGAACGCGTATGAAATCGGCGCTAAATTTGACCTGTTCGACGGAATTACCGCTAACATCGCGCTGTTTGATATTCACAAGCGCAACGTGCTGTACACCGAGAGCGTGGGAGACGAAACCGTTGCTAAAACCGCAGGCCGCGTGCGCTCGCAGGGCGTTGAAGTGGATCTTGCGGGGTCGCTGACCGAGAACACCAACATTATCGCCAGCTACGGCTATACCGATGCGAAGGTGCTGGAAGACCCGGACTACGCGGGCAAACCGCTGCCGAACGTGCCGCGCCATACCGGCTCTCTGTTCCTGACCTACGATATTCACAATGCGTTTGCCGGGAATACCCTGACGCTGGGCGGCGGCGGGCACGGCGTAAGCCGCCGCTCAGCGACTAACGGTGCGGATTATTATCTGCCGGGCTATTTCGTGGCGGATGCGTTTGCGGCGTACAGGATGAAGCTACAGTATCCGGTGACGCTGCAGGTGAACGTGAAGAACCTGTTTGATAAGACCTACTACACGTCATCTATCGCGACCAATAACCTGGGCAACCAGATTGGCGACCCGCGCGAAGTGCAGTTTACGGTGAAGATGGAGTTTTGATGTAAAAAAGCCCGGTGGCGCTAACGCTTACCGGGCCTACGATCCATTCCCTCTCCCTGTGGGAGAGGGTTAGGGTGAGGGGGCATCAGGCCTCAATATCCGCCATATCGCCTTTCTCCTGCAGCCAGTTGCGTCGGTCTTCTGAACGCTTCTTGGCAAGCAGCATATCCATCATGGCGTTGGTTTGCTGTTCGTCTTCGTCAGTGATTATCAACTGCACCAGACGACGGGTATTGGGATCCAGCGTGGTTTCTCGCAGCTGCATCGGGTTCATCTCGCCCAGCCCTTTAAAGCGCTGCACGTTAGGTTTGCCCTTCTTGCGCTTAAGCTGCTCCAGCACGCCCGCCTTTTCCTCTTCCGTCAGCGCGTAATAGACCTCTTTGCCGAGGTCGATACGGTACAGCGGCGGCAGCGCCACGTGAACGTGACCGTTTTTAACCAGCGTTTTAAAGTGCTTCACAAACAGCGCGCACAGCAGCGTGGCGATGTGCAGACCATCGGAGTCCGCATCCGCGAGGATACAGATCTTGCCGTAGCGCAGCTGGCTCAGATCGTCGCTGTCCGGATCGATGCCGATTGCCACCGAGATATCGTGGACTTCCTGCGAGGCCAGCACTTCATCAGAAGAGACTTCCCAGGTATTCAGGATCTTACCCTTGAGCGGCATGATCGCCTGGTATTCACGGTCGCGCGCCTGCTTGGCCGATCCGCCCGCCGAGTCCCCTTCCACGAGGAACAGCTCGGTACGGTTGAGATCCTGTGCGGTACAGTCCGCCAGCTTGCCCGGCAGCGCGGGGCCGCTGGTCAGCTTTTTACGCACCACTTTCTTCGCGGCGCGCAGACGACGCTGGGCGCTGGAGATCGCCATTTCGGCCAGCATCTCAGCCGCCTGCACGTTCTGGTTCAGCCACAGGGTAAACGCATCTTTCACCACGCCGGAAACGAACGCCGCGCACTGGCGCGATGACAGGCGCTCTTTGGTCTGACCGGCAAACTGCGGATCCTGCATCTTCACGGAGAGGACGTAGGCGCAGCGATCCCAGATATCTTCCGCCGACAGCTTCACGCCGCGCGGCAGAATGTTGCGGTATTCGCAGAACTCGCGCATCGCATCCAGCAGGCCCTGACGCAGGCCGTTGACGTGCGTTCCGCCGAGCATGGTTGGGATCAGGTTGACGTAGCTTTCCGTCAGCAGCTCGCCGCCTTCCGGCAGCCACAGCAGCGCCCAGTCCACGGCTTCGGTGTCGCCGCTAAAGTTACCGACAAACGGTTTTTCCGGCAGCGTCGGCAGGCCGTTTACCGCTTCGCACAGGTAGTCGTTCAGACCATCGGCGTAGCACCAGGTTTGTGCGGTATTGTTAACGTGATCGGTAAAGGTGATTTCAACGCCAGGGCACAGCACCGCTTTGGCTTTCAGCAGGTGCGTCAGGCGAGAAACGGAAAAACGCGGGCTGTCGAAGAAGCTTTCGTCAGGCCAGAAGTGGACGCTGGTACCGGTGTTGCGTTTGCCGCACGTGCCGACAACCTGCAGATCCTGCACCTTATCGCCGTTTTCAAACGCGATGTTGTAAACCTGGCCGTCACGGCGAACGTTCACTTCCACGCGTTTAGACAGGGCGTTCACCACGGAAATACCCACGCCGTGCAGGCCACCGGAGAACTGGTAGTTTTTGTTGGAGAACTTACCGCCCGCATGCAGACGGCAGAGGATCAGCTCAACGGCGGGCACGCCCTCTTCCGGGTGGATATCCACCGGCATACCGCGCCCGTCGTCGATGACTTCCAGCGACTGATCGGCGTGCAGGATGACATCAACGCGTTTGGCATGGCCTGCCAGCGCTTCGTCCACACTGTTATCAATAACTTCCTGGCCCAGGTGGTTTGGGCGCGTCGTATCGGTGTACATCCCCGGGCGGCGGCGAACCGGCTCAAGCCCGGTGAGTACCTCAATGGCATCAGCGTTATAGGTTTGCGTCATGATTTAACTAGCAATTCGCATTGATTGTCAGTGGCTGTGCAGTCCAAGAAAATCGACAATCTGGGTGAAATGATCCTCAAAGCCCGTGAAAGCATGGTTTCCGCCCTCTTCTACAGTCTGGCGGCAGGATGCGTAATACGCCACTGCCTGGCGGTAATCCAGCACTTCATCACCCGTTTGCTGCAGCAGCCAGATAAGATCGGGCGCTTCAAGCGGGTCTACCTGCATAACTTTGAGATCGTAAATATGGCGTGACTCTAGCACATATTGCTGTCCGGTGTAGGGGTTCTCGTTTTGCCCGAGAAAGTCCCTTAACAGCTCAAACGGACGTACCGCCGGGTTAACCACAACGGCGGGCAGCATAAAGCATTGTGACAGCCAGGTGGCGTAGTACCCGCCCAACGAGGAGCCGACCACACCGAAGGATTCGCCGCCGTGTTCAAGGACAATGGATTCCAGCATCTCCGCGGCATCCGCCGGGTAAGGCGGTAGCTGTGGGACGATCATCTCAACGTCCGGATGATGCTCGCTCAGCCAGTGGCGAAACTGCGTCGCTTTCGCGGAGCGCGGCGAGCTGTTGAACCCGTGAAGATAGAGGAGCGTAGACATCAATAACCTTCTGAAGCGGTATCAGGACGGAATTTAGCACCTGACAACCGGCACACTTCTGTCGTCAGCGTGCCATCGGCATGCAGTTCCAGCCAGCGCCAGCCTGGTGCGATGGTGTCCAGGGTAAAGTTGGCGCAGTGCGGCTTAAACTGTACGCAGGTAGACGGGGTGGCGAGCATTCGACGGCCGTTCCAGTCAAGATCCTGTTCCTGATGAATGTGACCACACAGCAGGTTCTTCACTCGAGGGAAATTCACCAGCACCCTGTCCAGCGCCGCAGAGTTGCGCAGGCTGTGTTGATCGAGCCAGCTACATCCCGCCGGTAGCGGGTGATGATGAAGCAACAGCAGCGTGTTTCGCTCCGGCTCGGCGGCCAGTTTTGTCTCCAGCCAGTCGAGCTGAAACTCGCTCAGTTCACCGTGCGGAACGCCAAATACCTGGCTGTCGAGCAGCAGGATTTGCCAATGCTCCCCCACAAACACGCACTTGGCTGGTGAAATACCCGCCTCATGGAGGGAGCTGTACATGGCAGGCTGGAAGTCGTGATTGCCCGGTAGCCAGACGCACGGCACGCTGAAGCTCGCGATACCTTCAGCAAAATGCTGATAGGCTGCGGAGGATTGATCCTGCGCCAGATCGCCCGTTGCGACGATCAGATCGCAGGCACGATTTTCGGCATGGATCGCGCTAAGTACCGCCTGATAGCTCTCCCAGGTGTTCACGCCCAGCAGGGTTTCATGCTTTTCGGCAAACAGGTGGGTATCGGTGATTTGCAATATCCTGACTGGCGCCCCACCAGCAACAGTCAGGTTCAACAGGCTTTCCAAATGGTGTCCTTAGGTAGGTTTATGACGCTAACAAACCGGAATCGCCATTGCTCCATGTGCTAAACAATATCTTAGCCAGTCAGCTAAAAACTGGTTAATTTGATGCTTTTCGTCGCGTTGATGCAACTTTTTATTAGGGTAATCATACCGTGCTTTGAAGCGAAAGATCTGCTGGCTTGAACACACTTCAGCGACCATCGCGTCGTGGTAGAGACGCACCGTCATCGACGGCAGGCTCCAGTAGCTAATGCTGGGCGCCGTCTGCTCAATTTCCACCAGCGTAGTGTAACGCGTTGATTCTGCGATCGTTAAACGATACTGCGCGTTGCTCACCTGATAGCTTACCGTTTCGCCGGGTGCATCGTTTCGCGGCAGCAGGCGGCGCAGCTGGGCGAAATTGGTTTCGCACAGGCGCATCATTTCTGGGAAGTCAGGTGTATAACGCTTCATTTTGTCCACTCGTTTCGTAATGTCTGATAATGCAGTTGTAGCCATTGCAGGGCGATGACAGACGCTGCGTTGTCGATTTTCCCCTCTTCTACCCACTGGTAAGCCTGCTCCCGACTCACCACATGAACCCGAATATCTTCGTTTTCATCTGCCAGACCGTGGATCCCTTCCGCCGTCGTGGCGTCCACTTCGCCCACCATAATAGATGAGCGTTCACTTGTGCCGCCCGGGCTTGCCAGGTAGCTCAGTACCGGTTTCGTCCGGCCTACCACCAGACCCGCCTCTTCCAGCGCCTCGCGCCGGGCAACGTCTTCGACCGATTCACCCTCTTCGATCATCCCGGCCACCATCTCCAGCAGCCACGGGGTTTCGCTGGTGTCATAGGCGGCAATCCGAACCTGCTCAACCAGAACAACTTCATCGCGCACTGGGTCAAAGGGTAGCAAGACTGCAGCGTGCCCGCGCTCAAAAATTTCGCGTTTAACTTCACCGCTCATTTCACCGTTAAACAGGCGATGCCGGAAACGGTAAAGATCCATTGAAAAAAAACCGCTATATAGCGTTTCTCGTGCAATAATTTCTACATCGTTTTTGGCGAATGTCACTGGCAAGGTATTTGTTTTCTGCATGAGTCGAGTCCTGGTAGCAATGGTGATGAAATTGTGAATTTCAAGGCTGTTTAGCTGCCGTATGTAAGGCTATATGGTAGATTGGTGCAAATTACCGCCAGATGGCACGTAACGCCAACCTTTTGGTGTGGATGATTCTGTTAGAATCGGCAATTATTTTTAATTAGATCAGCGCTAATACTGCTTCACAACAAGGAATGCAAATGAAGAAATTGCTCCCCATCCTTATCGGCCTGAGCCTGACGGGCTTCAGTGCAATGAGCCAGGCAGAGAACCTGTTACAGGTCTACCAGCAGGCACGTCTGGGCAACCCTGATTTACGTAAATCAGCGGCCGATCGTGATGCTGCGTTTGAAAAGATTAATGAAGCACGTAGCCCACTGCTGCCGCAGTTAGGCTTAGGTGCAGATTATACCTACAGCAACGGTTTTCGCGACGCTAACGGCGTTAACTCCAATGCCACCAGCGCCTCACTGCAGTTAACGCAGACTCTGTTTGATATGTCCAAATGGCGTGCGTTGACCCTGCAGGAAAAGAGCGCGGGCATTCAGGATGTCACCTATCAGACCGATCAGCAAACGCTGATCCTGAACACCGCTACCGCGTACTTCAACGTACTGAGCGCGATTGACGCACTCTCCTACACCGAAGCGCAGAAACAAGCGATTTACCGTCAGCTGGATCAAACCACTCAGCGTTTCAACGTTGGCCTGGTCGCCATCACTGACGTACAGAACGCCCGTTCGCAATACGATACCGTACTGGCTAACGAAGTGACCGCGCGTAACAACCTTGATAACGCGCTGGAATCACTGCGTCAGGTCACCGGCAACTATTATCCTGAGCTGGCTTCCCTGAACGTGGACAACTTTAAAACGGATAAGCCACAGGCCGTTAACGCCCTGCTGAAAGAGGCGGAAAACCGCAACCTGTCGTTACTGCAGGCACGTCTGAGCCAGGATCTGGCCCGCGAGCAGATCCGTCAGGCACAGGACGGCCACCTGCCAACCCTGAGCCTGAGCGCGTCTACCGGCGTATCGGATACCACCTACAGCGGCTCTAAAACGAACTCAGCCCAGTATGACGACAGCAACCAGGGCCAGAACAAAGTGGGCCTGAGCTTCTCCCTGCCGCTGTATCAGGGCGGCATGGTGAACTCCCAGGTGAAACAGGCGCAATACAACTTTGTTGGCGCAAGCGAGCAGCTGGAAAGCGCGCACCGCAACGTGGTGCAGACCGTGCGTTCTTCCTTTAATAACGTGAACGCCTCTGTTAGCAGCATCAACGCCTATAAACAGGCCGTGGTTTCTGCACAGAGCTCACTGGATGCGATGGAAGCAGGTTACTCGGTGGGTACACGTACCATCGTTGACGTTCTGGATGCGACCACCACGCTGTATAACGCCAAGCAGCAGCTTTCCAGCGCGCGCTATCAGTACCTGATTAACCAGCTGAACATTAAGCAGGCTCTGGGTACGCTGAACGAGCAGGATCTGCAGTCGCTGAACAGCGCCCTGGGCAAACCGGTATCAACGTCACCTGAAAGCGTTGCGCCGGAGAATCCGCAGCAGACCGCCGCCGTAGATAACTTTAACGGTGAAAACAGCGCGCCAGCAGCACAGCCTGCTACGGCACGTACAACCGCACCTGCCAGCAGCGGTAACAATCCGTTCCGTAACTAAGCATTACCCTCCCTCTCCTTCGGGAGAGGGAACCCCTATCACATCCAAACGTAAGCCAACGTAAAGATCCCCCTGAATCCCCCTCTTCGCTTCATTTTCAACCACTCATCCTCTATCCTGAGCGTTATAACCACTGGGTCCAGGAAGACAAAGATGAAACGGACAAAAACGATTAATCACGCCTCGTTCCGCAAAAGCTGGAACGCGCGTCACCTCACTCCTGTCGCCTTTGCGATCACGGCTGTTTTTATGCTGGCAGGCTGTGAGCAGAGCGACGAAACGGTCTCGATGTATCAAAACGCGGACGATTGCTCGGCTGCTACCGGTAAAGCCGCAGAATGTACGACTGCCTATAACAGCGCCCTGAAAGAAGCGGAGCGTACCGCACCGAAATACGCGTCACGTGAAGATTGCGTAGCGGAATTCGGCGAAGGCCAGTGCCAGCAGGCGCCTGCCCAGGCAGGTATGGCACCGGAAAATCAGGCACAGGCGCAATCCAGCGGCAGCTTCTGGATGCCGCTGATGGCGGGCTACATGATGGGCCGTATGATGAGCGGCGGCGCGGGCTACCAGCAGCAGCCGCTGTTTAGCTCCAAAAACCCAAACAGCCCGGCATACGGTAAATATACCGACGCCAGCGGTAAAAACTACGGCGCGGCAACGCCTGGCCGTACCACGACCGTACCTAAAACAGCGATGGCACCGAAGCCGGCGACCACCAGCACGGTCACCCGCGGCGGCTTTGGCGAATCTGTAGCGAAGCAATCCACCATGCAGCGTAGCGCGACCGGCTCCTCAACTCGCTCAATGGGCGGCTGATCATGGAACGAGTCAGTATTGTTGAGCGCCCGGACTGGCGCGAAAAAGCGACGGAATACGGTTTTAACTTCCACACCATGTACGGCGAACCGTACTGGTGTGAAGATGCCTATTACAGGCTCACCCTCGCCCAGGTTGAAAAACTGGAAGAGGTAACCGCCGAGCTGCATCAGATGTGCCTGAAGGTTGTTGAGAAGGTTATCGAGAGCGACGCGCTGATGACCAAATTCCGCATTCCTAAGCACACGTGGAATTTCGTGCGCCAGTCGTGGAAAACCAACCAGCCTTCACTCTACTCTCGTCTCGATCTGGCGTGGGATGGCGTTGGTGAACCTAAGCTTCTGGAAAACAACGCCGATACGCCCACCTCACTGTACGAAGCCGCCTTCTTCCAGTGGATCTGGCTGGAAGACCAGGCCAGTGCAGGCAACCTGCCGGAAGGCAGCGACCAGTTCAACAGCCTGCAGGAAAAGCTGATTGAGCGTTTCGCCGAGCTGCGTGAACAGCACGGTTTCAGCCTGCTGCACCTTGCCTGCTGCCGCGACACGGAAGAAGACCGTGGCACGGTTCAGTATTTGCAGGATTGCGCGGCCGAAGCGGAAGTGGCGACAGAGTTCCTCTACATCGAGGACATCGGCCTGGGCGAAAAAGGTCAGTTTACCGACACCCAGGACCAGGTCATCAGCAACCTGTTCAAGCTTTACCCGTGGGAATACATGCTGCGTGAGATGTTCTCCACCAAGCTGGAAGATGCGGGCGTGCGCTGGCTGGAACCGGCCTGGAAGAGCATTATCTCCAACAAGGCCCTGCTGCCGATGCTGTGGGAGATGTTCCCGAACCACCCAAACCTGCTCGCGTCTTATTTTGCGGAAGATGATTACCCGCAAATGGACAAGTACGTCGTGAAGCCGATCTTCTCCCGCGAAGGGGCGAACGTCTCCATTATCGAAAACGGTAAAACGCTGGAAGCGGTTGAAGGGCCATACGGCGAAGAGGGGATGATCGTCCAGGAGTTCTATCAGCTGCCGAAATTTGGCGACAGCTATACGCTGATTGGCAGCTGGCTTATCAACGATCGGCCGGCCGGGATTGGCATTCGCGAAGATCGCGCGCTGATCACGCAGGATCTGTCACGGTTTTATCCGCATATTTTTGTGGAGTAAGACTGCGGCCTGATGCCCTTACCCCAGCCCTCTCCCACAGGGAGAGGGTGCAAACACTAAAAACGGCAATCTGAAGTTGCCGTTTTGCTTTTATTATCCCACCTGCACCGACAGCATACTCAGGCTGCCCATCTCAATCCCGTCGACCGGGATCGTGATATTCTCCTGACCATCCCACGCCCCCAGCACGTACAGTAGCGGCAGGAAATGCTCCAGCGTTGGGTTAGAGAGTGAACCGCCTTCATGATCCAGATAGTTCACCAGCGGGTGCTGCTCCATCGGGCCTTGCCAGGTCAGGTTGTCTTTCACGTAGTCGTTAAACGACGTCGCCCAAGGATACGGCGTATTTTCACCGTGCCAGCGCGCCGTGCGCAGGTTATGCACCACGTTACCGCTGGCAATCAGCATGATGCCTTCATCGCGCAGCGTTGCCAGTTGACGCCCCATCTCCATGTGCCAGGCTGCCGGTTTTGTGCTGTCGATGCTCAACTGCACCATCGGGATATCGGCATCAGGGTACATCTTGATCAGCACGCCCCACGAGCCGTGGTCAAAGCCCCAGGCTTCTTTATCCAGCGCGACGGGAACGGGTGCCAGCAGATCCACCAGCTGTTGTGCCAGCTCGGGTGAACCAGGCGCCGGATAATGCGTATCATAAAGCGCCTGCGGGAAGCCGCCAAAATCATGAATGGTCTTTGGCGCTTCCATGGCCGTCACGCCGGTCCCACGGGTGAACCAGTGCGCAGACACCACCACGATGGCCTTCGGACGCGGCAACGTCTCGCCCAGATGACGCCATGCGCGGGTATAGACGTTATCTTCCAGAACGTTCATTGGGCTACCGTGGCCTAAAAACAGTGCTGGCATACGAGATGAAGACATGGTGATATCCTTACAGAAGGTGTCATTTTGATGGTTCTACATTACGCGTAATTCAGACATGATGAACGCTGATAAGCGTGAAGATCATCATCAGGAAATTTGAATGTAAGGAATATGTAAAGCAGGGTCACTCCTCTCGCTTTGCGGTCAATGAATCATTAATATTAATGAGAATCATTATCATAAGGAGCAGTGCATGTCAGTCCCTTTGATCCTGACCATACTCGCAGGCGCCGCGACCTTTATCGGTGCGATCCTCGGCGTGATCGGCCAAAAGCCGTCTAATCGTGTATTGGCCTTTTCGCTGGGTTTTGCCGCCGGGATCATGCTGTTGATCTCGCTGATGGAGATGCTGCCTGCCGCGCTGGGTACTGAAGGCATGTCTCCGGTTCTCGGGTACGGCATGTTTATCTTTGGCCTGCTGGGCTACTTTGCGCTCGACCGCATCTTGCCCCACGCGCATCCGCAGGACTTAATGCAAAAAAGCGTTACGCCAGCACCGCGCAACATCAAGCGCACGGCCATTCTGCTGACGCTCGGCATCAGCCTGCACAACTTCCCGGAAGGCGTCGCAACCTACGTGACGGCCAGCAGCAATCTTGAAATGGGCCTGGGAATCGCCCTGGCGGTGGCGTTGCACAATATTCCTGAAGGACTGGCCGTTGCCGGGCCGGTTTACGCCGCCACAGGCTCAAAACGCACTGCCGTTTTCTGGGCGGGAATTTCGGGAATGGCAGAAATACTTGGCGGGGTACTGGCCTGGCTGATCCTCGGAAGCCTGGTGTCTCCGGTCGTGATGGCCGCCATTATGGCGGCGGTAGCCGGGATTATGGTCGCACTCTCCGTTGATGAGCTTATGCCGCTGGCGAAAGAGATCGACCCGAACAACAACCCCAGCTATGGCGTACTGTGCGGAATGTCGGTGATGGGGCTAAGCCTGGTTCTGCTGCAAACCGCGGGAATTGGTTAAGGGTTTTCGCCTCCGTCCTGTACGGAGGCATACTTCATTAAGGATTGCATTTATCCATAAAACGAATTTACCCTCGCGACCTGAGGTGTAACACGATCTTTTTATCTTGTGATATAAAACAATACCCAATTCACATCTATATATATCCTAAATTAAATCACAAAAAGTTATATTTTAATATCATCTTAAATATGCTTTAAGTTCGATTAATAGTAGTTTCCCCGTATCACTCGTTATAATAATAACGAATTCTGAAATTAATATTCAGAATATGAATTCATTCGGAAAAGGATATTTTCATGAATATGGGTAAAAAATTGTTGTTAGCGACCGCCGTCGCTGCCATGTTTTCTGGCTCTGCTTTGGCTGATGAACAGGGCTCAGGCAAAATCACCTTCAAAGGTGTTGTCATTGATGCCCCTTGCAGCATCGCTCCCGACAGTGTTGATAAAGAAGTGGATCTTGGCCAGGTCACCACGGCTGTTATCAATGCAAACAAGAAATCTACACCCGTCGCGGTAGATATTAACCTGGAGAACTGCCAGCTTGACGATCCGGCTGACGAGACGGACACACCGATCACCAAAGTCGACGTCACCTTCACCAGCGCGGCGACAGACGCAACGGACACCAGCCTGATGACCAACACCTACGCCAGCGGTGCTCAAAACGTTGGCGTTCGTCTGCTGGATAACGCTGAATCCAACATCACGCTGGGTGCTGCTAATGAGGTTGCTCTGCTGGCGGGTTCAACCACTCAAACTCTGCACTTTAAAGCCTTGATGGAAGTACCGACAGGTAAAACAGCCACTGCGGGTCAGGTTGAAGCAACGGCTAACTATGTTCTGATGTACAAATAAATTAACCACATCACGATATAAACCGGCTGACATTTTATGTCAGTCGGCACGTATATCTTTTTTGAGTAACAGGACGATGACATATAAATTACAATGGATAATCATCATTACGTCCCTGTTAATGGCAAAAATTGCCTTTGCCACCGAATTTAATATTAACGCTATCGATAAAGATCAGCGCGGTAGCGTTGATTTATCGCTGTTTAAAGATCGGATCGCCGTCACGCCCGGGAGTTATTTTGTCACCGTCTCACTGAATGACACGCCGTTAGCGAATGGCTGGCAGCTTCGCTGGCGAGAGATAAACCATCAGGTTCAGGTCTGTATTCCACCCGAGCTGGCCGATACCTTTGCATTGCAGGACGCTGTCCGCCGTACCCTGTCAGAAAAAGCGGGGTGCATTGATTTCTCTTCCCGACCGGATATTACATTCAACTTTGAGCAAGTCAGCCAAACCCTGAAGGTGACCATCCCCCAGGCATGGCTCCAGTACCGCGCCGCAGACTGGATGCCGCCCTCAACCTGGGATAACGGCGTGCCCGGCGTGCTGCTCGACTACAACCTCTTTGCCAGCCATTACCAGCCGAACAACGGCAGCAGCACGGAAAACGCCAACACCTACGGGACGGCCGGTGCAAATATGGGCGCGTGGCGGCTACGCAGCGATTATCAGTATACGCAAACCCATACTGATGAAGGTGCTGAGCATGATGGACGCTTTTCGCGCGTTTACATGTTCCGCCCTCTCCCTTCGCTCGGTGCCAAACTTACGCTGGGCGAAACAGATTTCCAGTCCGCTATTTTTGATGCCTTCACCTATACCGGCGCGTCCCTGATTAGCGATGAGCGCATGCTGCCCTGGTCGCTGCGAGGTTACGCACCCCAGGTTACCGGTATCGCGCAAACCAATGCCACAGTAACGGTCAGCCTTGCCGACCGCGTCATTTACCAGAGTAAAGTGCCGCCCGGCCCCTTTGTCATTCGGGATCTTAACCAGTCGGTACAGGGCACGCTGGACGTTAAAATAACGGAAGAAGACGGGCGCGTAAGCACCTTCCAGGTGTCTGCTGAATCGGTACCTTTTCTAACGCGTCAAGGGCAGGTCCGCTACAAGCTGGCGACCGGGAAGGCGCGTAAGGATGCCTCCCATGACGTGCAGGACACGGCCTTCATGAGCGGTGAATTCTCCTGGGGAATGCTGTCGCAAACCTCCCTTTACGGTGGAACGCTCGCTGATGGCGATCGCTACCGGTCAATCGCCGCCGGGATTGGCCAAAATATGGCGTATCTGGGAGCGCTCTCTTTTGACGTCACTCAGGCTACCAGCCAGTTGCCCCATCAGAATAGCCAGACCGGGTACAGCTATCGCTTTAACTACAGTAAGCGTTTCGATACCACCGGCAGCCAGCTTACGCTCGCCAGCTACCGCTATTCTGACCCGCAATTCCTGAGCTACGCCCGTTTTCTGGATTACGACGATAACGATCGCCAGTCTGAGAAACAGACCTTGAGCGTCACGGCAAGCCAGTATCTTTCGGCGCTATCGCTTAACCTCTACGTGAACATGCTGCGCCAGACCTGGTGGAACGATTCCCCCTCCACCACGGGCAGCATAACTGCAGGCTATAACTTTGATATCGGCCACTGGAAGAATCTGGGCCTGACCCTCTCCTGGAGCAAAACACATTATGAAGATGAAGATGACGATACGCAGTTCTACGTCTCATTAAGCGTTCCGCTCGATCCCGATCACCGCCTCAATTACGACCTGCACAACAGCGATACGGTAACTCAGAACGTGTCGTGGTATGACACGTCAGACCGCAACAATACGTGGGGCATTTCTGCGGGCTCGGAAAGCGAGAAACCGGACGCCGGAGCGCAGGTTAGCGGCAATTATCAGCACTATTCTGCGTTTGGCGATCTCAATCTTTCAGGTAGTTATAAGGCTGATGAATATAACTCCCTCAGCGCCAGCTGGAACGGTTCGTTCACCTCCACGGCGAAAGGAGCCGCATTGCACCGCCGGAGCTACGGCAACGAACCGCGCGTGATGGTCAGTACCGATGGCGTCGGTAATATTCCGCTGAACATGTCCCAGGATGAAACCAACCGATTTGGCATCGGTGTTTTACCCTCGTTTTCCAGCTACTCGCCTGCCAGCGTGCAGGTCAATATGAATAACCTGCCCGATGGCGTAGACGTGGACAACCGCGTCGTCACGTCAACCTGGACGGAAGGTGCCATAGGATATCGTCAGATCGCCACGCGCGCGGGTCATGACATCGCCGGCGTTTTGCGCACCCCAACAGGCACACCGCCACTCGGTGCGGTGGTTCACCTGCTGGAAAGCGATCTACAGATTGGGATGGTCGCCGACGACGGACACGTCTGGCTGGGCGCCGTCGAGCCTGAACAACAGTTCCGCGTAACGTGGGGTGATAAGCAACAGTGTCGCTTTTCGTTACCTTCACACCTCGAAAACAGTATGCAGTTGATTCTGCCATGTCAGTAAGAAACCATGATGACACACACTTCACTTAAGTCTCTGTGCCTGATGCTAATCGGCACGGTATTCACCGCGCACGCTGCGATTAACCTGGACCGCACGCGTATTGTCTTTCCAGAGAGCGACAAGGCCAGCAGCCTGAAGGTGGATAACCAGAGCAAGGTACAGCCCTACCTGGCGCTCTCCTGGATAGAAGATGAAAACGGGCGCAAAGAAGACGCGCATTTTATGGCGCTTCCGCCTATCCAGCGCATTGAAGCAGGCTCGGCGTCACAGGTCAGGATTGTGAAGCAGGCCGCCACCAGCCGGCTGCCGAAAGACAGGGAATCGCTGTTTTATTTCAACCTGCGTGAAGTGCCGCCCAAAAGCAGCCGTGCAAGCGACGAGCGCAGCGTCATGCAGGTGGCGATGCAGAGCAGAATCAAGCTCTTCTGGCGACCGAAAGCGATTACCAAAAAGCCAGGCGAGCAGGCCGAAATGCGTTTGGCAATTTCCGCCAGCGCGCAAGGTCTGACCGTGCACAACCCTACGCCGTATTACATCACCCTGGCGTGGCTCAGTAAGAATGCAAAAACCATGCTGCCAGGTTTTGACAGCCTGATGATCGCCCCCTTTGCCACGGCGACAACATCCACCGGTAACTACCACGGCAGCTATTACAGCATCGGTTATATCGACGATTACGGCGCGCTGAAAAAGGTCGACGCGCAGTGCGCAGGAACGGCTCAATGCACCCTCACCGAACGGAAGATCGATAAAGATGCGAAAGCTCGCTAACGTACTGTTTATATTCCTGCTGTCAGCATTACCGTTTAAAGCGGCGCTGGCGCTCGACTGCTACCTTGGCGGCTCGGGTGGCCCCGTTGAGGTCACAAAGACAATCTCCCCCTTTGCTATACCCAGCAATGCTCAGGTTGGGCAAAAAATTTGGGAGTCCGATGACATTAAAATACCGGTGACCTGCGATCACAACGTCGTCAGTGGTTTTGAGAAAGAGGATGTGTACGCCTGGGTAAACCCTTATCCTTCAGCATCGGATCCTTACTACGAACTCGGGGTAACCTACGAAGGGATGGATTACGATGCAACCGGCCAGCCCAACGGGGTTGATACGCGACAGTGTCTGGATAATCAGAACATCACGATTTATACCGCTGCTCAAATCCGGCAGATGGGGTGGGAAAACCTCATCTGCTCCGGTAATCCGGATGATATCCATACCTCGCGGATTTTTGTTGCCCGATTGCGTCTGTTTGTAAAAATTAAGGCAATTCCCCCCCATGGCTATGTCAGTTCACTCGGCGATTACGTCGTTGTGCAATTTGATGGCAAGGGCGGGGTTAACCAGATGGCCGATGCGAAGAACCTCAAGTACCACATTAACGGCCTGCAAAATATTACCGTGCTGGACTGCGGGGCGACGTTTAGTATTGTTCCGGAGAACCAGGAGATCGACTTTGGCACCTTTAGCGCACGCGATATTGTGAACCAGCAGACGCGTACCCGTTCCTTTTCGGTAAAAACAACGAAAGTGCAGGATGCCCAGTGCTCGGATGGGTTTAAAATGGATTCATCGTTCTACACTAACGAGTCACTCAGCGCTGACGATACCGCACTGCTTATCGGTAATGGCTTACAGCTGCGCATACTTAACGGCAGCGAACCTTACACCTTCAACCAGTATAATGAGTACGCGGATTTTACCGGCAGCACATTGCAGTATGAGCAAAAGTACACCGCTGAGCTGTCGCCTGTGGAGGGAAAAGCGATCCGGTCCGGACCTTTCGAAACCGTGGTATTGTTTAAAATTAACTACCACTAGAGACAAAAAAGCCGGGTTTCCCCGGCTTTTTCACATCAGCTGTTTCAGCTGGCTTTGCGCTCGTGCGCCTGGCGATATTCAACCAGATCTTCAATCGTCACGACCGGCATATTGTGCAGACGCGCGAAGGTAACACACTCCGGCGCGCGCGCCATGGTGCCGTCATCGTTGGTCAGCTCGCACAGTACGCCAGCAGGTTTGAAGCCAGCCAGCGTGACCAGATCGATCGTCGCTTCGGTGTGGCCGCCGCGGGTCAGCACGCCGCCCGCCTGCGCACGCAGTGGGAAAACGTGGCCTGGACGATGCAGATCGGAAGGTTTCGCACCATCGGCAATCGCGGCACGCACGGTGGTCAGACGGTCAGCCGCAGACACACCGGTAGTCACGCCGTGCGCCGCTTCAATGGTCACGGTGAAGCCGGTACCAAAGGCGCTGGTGTTGTTCTCAACCATCATCGGCAGGTCGAGCTGCTTGCGACGGTCTTCATTAATACACAGGCATACGATGCCGCTGCCGTGACGGATGGTCAGCGCCATCTGTTCAACGGTCATGTTTTCGGCGGCGAAAATCATGTCGCCTTCGTTTTCACGGTTTTCATCGTCTAGCACCATCACACCGCGGCCTTCGCGCAGTGCATCCAGTGCATGTTCAACACGTTGAGTTGAATTGCCAAAAGAGGAAAGTAGCGTCTGATTCATGGTAAAAAAACCTCATTAACATTATGGTTACCAGAATCAGGGCAGTCTTAGGAGCGCCGTATAAGCGGCAAAAAGATAACGTGAGCGGGCCCAAGCCCGACTGGATCGTTACTCTCTCCCATCCGGACTCTAACCGTCGGCCCCGGAATTACACCGGATCTGCTGACCTTTGAGAATTCACCCAAAGCGCTCGCGGGCTTTCAGCGTTAAGCTGATTTACCGCCGGTGGGGAATTTCGCCCCGCCCTGAGAATAAGCGAGATAACTATAACGCTATTGATTACCCTGGGCAATGCATAAGCTTCAAACAATTTTGTTTAACCCGCGACATGACGCGCTACAATAGGCACTAACACCTTTTCATCAAGGGAAACGACAATGATTGACCCAAAGAAAATTGAGCAGATCGCGCGTCAGGTTCATGAGTCCATGCCGAAAGGCATTCGTGAATTTGGTGATGACGTTGAGAAGAAAATCCGCCAGACGCTGCAGGCGCAGTTGGTTCGCCTTGATTTAGTCAGCCGCGAAGAGTTTGATGTACAGACGCAGGTACTGCTGCGCACCCGCGAAAAGCTGGCGCTGCTTGAACAGCGTTTGACCGAGCTGGAAAACCGTAATGCGCCGGAAGAAGTGAAGCCGGCACCGGCTATTCCACCGGTGGATGACCAGGAGTAAGAGCGGCCTGATGCCCTCACCCCAGCCCTCTCCCACAGGGAGAGGGTGAAAAAAAACGGGCCAATCGGCCCGATTTTTACTGACTGTCTTTCTGGATTTTCTTGATGATGTTGGTGGTCGAACACCCGTCCTCAAAGTTGAGCACCATCACTTCGCCGCCGTTGGCCCAGACCTCCTCGCTACCCGCGATTTGCTCCGGTTTGTAATCCCCGCCTTTTACCAGCAGGTCCGGCAGAATACCGGCAATCAGGCGCTGCGGCGTGTCTTCTTCAAACGACACCACCCAGTCCACCGCTTCCAGCGCGCCGAGCACAATCATACGCTGCTCGAGCGGGTTCACTGGACGCGTTTCACCCTTCAGGCGCTTCGTTGACGCATCGCTGTTTACCGCCACAATCAGGCGATCGCCCAGCTTGCGCGCGTTCGCCAGATATGAGACGTGGCCCGCGTGCAGAATATCGAACACGCCGTTGGTCATCACCACTTTTTCCCCACGCTTACGGGCGGCGGCAACGGCCACCTTCAGCTCGTCTTCGGTCATGACGCCAAAACCGGTATCCGCACGACCGCGCACCGCGTTTTCCAGCTCGATTGGCGACACGGTGGACGTACCGAGTTTACCGACAACAACGCCCGCTGCGGCGTTGGCGAAGTAGCACGCCTCTTCCAGCGAATTTCCCGCGGCCAGCGTTGCCGCCAGCACGCCGATCACCGTGTCACCGGCGCCGGTCACGTCATACACTTCCTGCGCCTGAGTCGGCATATGCAGCGGCGCCTTGCCCGGCTGCAGCAGCGTCATCCCCTGCTCGGAGCGGGTCACCAGCAGCGCGGACAGTTCGAAGTCAGCAATGATCTTCATGCCGCGCTCAACCAGCTCTTCCTCGGTTTTGCACTTGCCCGCCACCGCTTCAAACTCAGAGAGGTTTGGCGTCAGCAGCGTTGCGCCACGATAGCGCTCAAACTCGGTGCCTTTCGGGTCGATAAGCACCGGCACATTGGCGCTACGGGCCAGCTGAATCATCGTCTGCACGCTGGCCAGCGCGCCTTTGGCGTAGTCGGACAGCACCAGCGCGCCGATATTGCCCAGCGCCTGGTTGATGCGCTCGTGCAGCGGCTCAGGGTCAACGCCTTCGAAACCTTCTTCAAAGTCGAGACGGATCAGCTGCTGGTTGCGCGACAGTACGCGCAGCTTGGTAATGGTTGGGTGTGTCGGAACAGAAACGAAGTCACACTTCACGTTCACGTCCGACAGCGACTTGCTCAGCGCTCGCGCCGCATCGTCGATACCGGTCAAGCCCACCAGACGCGAATGCGCGCCAAGAGAAGCAATGTTCATCGCCACGTTTGCCGCGCCGCCAGGACGCTCTTCAATGGTGTCGACCTTAACCACCGGCACCGGTGCTTCCGGGGAAATACGGCTGGTCGGCCCATACCAGTAGCGATCCAGCATCACATCACCGACAACCATAACCCCAGCACGTTCAAACTCTGGCAGTGTTACTTTCATTCCTGACTCCAGAAAGATTCACAATTTGCGCGCGATAATATCACACTTGTTTTGTTACGCACGGCTCCACCAGCCATTTCTGCCAGCTTGCCGTCACCTGCGCACGTTCATCCGCGAAACAGTCCGGCGACACGTGGCCCGGCTGTTCCTGTAAGGCCAGATGATGAAGCTCATCGCGAAGCGTGGTGTAGGCGCGCGTCAGGGCTTGCGCTTCCTGCTCGTCCATAATGTCGTTTTGCGCCAGCAGTTCCAGAATGCGCACGTTATCGGACCAGCGGGTCAGCTTCGGCTTGTCGTGCGCATGCAGCAGCACCAGATACTGGGTAATAAACTCAATATCGGTTATTCCCCCCTCATCGGCTTTAATATCAAAGCGATCGCGATGCTTATTGCCTAAATGCGCGCGCATTTTCTCGCGCATTTCCCGCACTTCCGTTTGCAATGTGGCCGTCTCTCGCGCCGTTGTCATAACGTTCTTGCGGATGACGTCAAACTGCGTTTTGAGCTGCGGATCGCCATACACCACGCGGGCGCGCACCAGCGCCTGATGTTCCCACGTCCAGGCCTCGCTCTTCTGATACTCCTCAAAGGATTCCGTTGAGGTCACCAGCATGCCCGCCGCACCGGACGGACGCAGACGCGCGTCCACTTCGTACAAGATGCCCGACGAGGTGCGGGTGCTGAACAGGTGCATAATGCGCTGCGCCAGACGCAGGTAGAACTGACGTCCGTCAATCTCACGCTCGCCGTCGGTCATCACGTCAACCGGGCAATCGTGCAGGAAGATTAAATCCAGATCCGAGCTGTACCCCAGCTCCCAGCCGCCGAGCTTGCCATAGCCCACTACCGCAAAGCCGCGGCCTTCACGCTCGGTCAGGTGCGTCGGCTGGCCGTAACGCGCCACCATTTGCACCCACGCCTGATGTACGACGGCGTCAATGATCGCCTCCGCCAGCCAGGTTAAGTGATCGCTCACTTTCATCACCGGCAGCGTTCCGGCGATATCCGCCGCCGCCACGCGCAGCATCTGGGCCTGCTTAAACTGGCGCAGCGCCTCCAGCTGCTGCTCTTCGTCCTCTTCCGGCACGCGCAGCAGATACTGACGCAGCTCATCGCGATAGGCATCGGTCGCCGTCGGCTGATACAGCGTATTCGGATCGAGCAGTTCGTCCAGCAGCAGCGGGTAACGCGCCAGCTTGTTGGCCACCATCGGCGACGCGGCGCAGAGGGAAATCAGGTGCTTGAGCGCCCCCGGAAATTCGCTCAGGAGCTCCAGATAGGTGGTACGCGTGATAATCCCGCTCAGCAGCGGCATCATGCGCGACAGCGGCACCGGGGCGTCTGCGCGCGAACAGACCTCGCTCAGCAGATGCGGCATCAGGTGATCCAGCACCTGGCGGCCGCGCGGGCCGATGGCGCGCTTGTTCAGCTCAAGACGGAAATCCGCGATCAGCGCCACCACCCGATGACGCGCGTCGTCGCTCAGGTGCGTCAGCACCGGCGTCGTGTCATCTTCCTGCAGCGCGTCCTGCCACAGCTCGCGCCAGTGCTCGGAGAGCGCATCGTCCTGCGATTCGCCCTCATCGTCGCCGATCAGGTCATTAAAGATGCGGCGCACGCCCGCCATGTGGGCATCCAGTTTTTCGGTCAGCGCTGCCCAGTCGTTCACGTGCATGCCCCACGCCAGACGCGCCCGGTTCAGGTCATCGGCTGGCAGGGTCTGGGTTTGCTCGTCATTGATGCTTTGCAGCAGGTTTTCCAGACGGCGCAGGAACAGATAGGCCTCGCGCAGCGTTTTCGCATCGCCTTCCGGTAACAGATGAAGCTGCTCAATGGCGCTCAGCGTCGGCAGCAGCGAGCGGGACTGCAGGGAAGGCTCGCGTCCGCCGCGAATAAGCTGGAAGACCTGGACGATAAATTCGATCTCGCGAATGCCGCCCGCGCCGAGCTTAATGTTGTCTTTTAGCCCACGGCGACGCACCTCACGGGCAATCATCCCTTTCATGTTTCGCAGGGACTGGATCACGCTGAAGTCGATATAGCGACGGAAGACGAACGGGCGCAGCATCGCGCGCAGCTCGTTGGCATAGGCATCCTCGCCGTCTCCCATGATCCGCGCCTTAACCATCGCATAGCGTTCCCAGTCGCGCCCCTGCTCCTGGTAATAATCTTCCAGCGCCGCAAAGCTCAGCACCAGCGGGCCGCTGTCGCCGAACGGACGCAGACGCATGTCCACGCGGTAGACAAAGCCGTCCTGCGTTGGCTGGTCCAGCGCTTTAATCAGGCGCTGACCGAGGCGGGTAAAGAACTGGGCGTTATCCAGCTCGCGACGACCGCCGCGCGTGGAGCCGTTCTCCGGCCAGGCAAAAATCAGGTCGATATCGGAGGAAAAATTCAGCTCGCAGCCGCCGAGCTTACCCATCCCCAGGATCAACAGCGGCTGAGGAACCCCTTCCTCGCTGCACGGCGTGCCCCACTCTTTACAGCAGGCGGCGTAGAGCCAGTCGCGCGCGGCGACAATCAGCGTCTGCGCCAGCTCGCTCAGCTGCAGCAACGTGCTCTCTTCGCTGACCAACTCCAGAGACTGGGCCCAGGCGATGCGCACCATGACCCGACGTCGGAACTGGCGCAGCACGCGCATCAGCGTCGCCTCATCCGCCACGCCGTCGAGATCGGCTTGCAGCCAGCCCGCATAATGCCGCCACTCCTCGGCCTGCGGGGGCGAACTTTCAAGCTCCGCCAGCCAGTCAGGGTTGGCCGTAATACTTTCCTGCACAAAATCACTGAATGTGAGCACGCTTCTGGCCTGCTCGCTTAACGATGATGCCGGTAATGACTCAGGCAGACGTTCGCAAACGGTCTGCCAGTGCTGCTCTAACTGCGAAGAAAGCGGCATTATAGGGTTCCTTGCCAGAGTTAACGTTTTCCGCTGTGCAGCCAGAACGGCTCCTGCGAAATGGCCTCGTTACGGAAATGCTCAATCTCAATATGCTGACGGGTTTCGATGGCATGCTTCAGCCCCTGCCAGTCCTCCAGCCAGACCTGTGCTTTGCCCTCATAGGCGCCAGACAGCAGCAACATGCTGTCGATATTGCGCGAAAGACGGGGAAGCTGATCGCCATACTGGTCGCCCAGCGGGTAGGCAAAGGTAGTTTTTAGCTCGGCGGCATGACGGGAAAGGTGGGTATCCGCAAACCGCTTAAAGTTATCCGCGATTTTGGCTTCAGCCTTCGCATCGAGGAACGTGCGCCAGCCGCGCGTTACCAGAAACTCGGTCAGCGCCAGTTTCGCCGTGGCCGCTTGCGGGCTGTAGATCGCCGTTTGCGCCGAGACGTCGGAGAGCATCAGCGCTTCGGTTTGCGTCAGCAGGTCACGTAAGTGAGCGCTCGCTTTACGAGGAACAATGCCGCCAAACAGCGCCAGGGTATGACGCACCAGGCCCATCGCCGCCAGCACGTGCGTTTTCGCGTTTTTCACATTCCGCGCCCACAGCTCTTCGTGGTACAGCCACTGGGAAAGCGCCAGCTCAAGCGCCGCTTCCAGACCTTGTTCAACGCTGGCTTTCGGAGCAACACGCAGGACGGTCGTCTCTTTCAACACGCGCGGCGCATTTCCGGCGGCTAAGTGATAACCGCGAGCCGCTTTGCTCAGGCTGCCCTGACGTAAACCGGACTGATTAACCAGCTTGCGCGCCAGCTTCAGCACGTCGTTTGCGTCCCCTTCGAGAAGTTCAAGTTCCAGTTCGCAGATGGGTTCCTGGAATTCGCCGGCCTTCACGTCACCCAGATCCAGAGCGATTTCGATGCGGCTCTTCCCTTCCGTTACCAGCCATTTCTCACGCCAGAAGTCGGTGCTGAACAGCGGCTGTGCCTCTGCGGATAACGTTTCCGGTAGCGTCCCCTCGGGCCACACTTCCGCCGGGAAACGTTCCAGCTCAAGTTCTGGCTTGCTGATGTCGATATTATATTCCGGACGCTGATGCAAACCGCCGACCACGCGGCCTGCAATTTTCATCGTCATCTCGTAGCGCCCGTTCGCGCCGCGAATGCGCAAGCCCATATCGTGACTGCGCAGCCAGCGGTCCGGCGTTTCGTAATAAATGTTGAGCAGCTGTACCGGTTCATGGTGTTCGCCAGAAAGCGTGTTCAGATGCTGACGAAGCGCGTCAACGCTGTCTTTTTCGACGATAAACTTTAATTCGATTTCTTGTGCCATAGCCTTGTACTTTTGCGTGCGTCACAGACGCGTCGATGAAGGCGAACTTCCTCGCCATTTATTTGTCAGTACATAGTATTTTGCGCCAAATTGCCACGCAATGAGCAATTTGACGGGCGTAAAAGTTTGAAGGTGTGGATATCACGACACAGATGATTCCGATTGATGATGAATCCTTTGCGTAGCGACACTGATACCACTACTATCGTTCCACTATTTATGAAAATAACGACTGATATGCTTAAATTACGCCTGATTGGACTTACTTTACTCGCTTTTAGCGCCGCGACCGCGGTCCACGCTGAAGAGAAGCGTTACGTTTCTGATGAACTTAACACCTGGGTACGCAGCGGCCCCGGGGACAATTATCGCCTCGTGGGCACGGTAAATGCCGGCGAGGAAGTGGTTCTGTTACAAACCAATGCGGACACTAACTATGGTCAGGTCCGCGACAGTACCGGCCGTACCTCGTGGATCCCGCTGAAAGAGCTGAGCAACGTGCCTAGCCTGCGCACCCGCGTGCCGGATCTGGAAAATCAGGTGAAAACCCTGACCGACAAGCTGACCAACATCGACAACACCTGGAACCAGCGCACGGCAGAGATGCAGCAGAAAGTGGCGCAGAGCGACGGCGTGATCAACGGTCTGAAAGAAGAGAACCAGAAGCTGAAAAACGAGCTGATTGTCGCGCAGAAGAAAGTGAGCGCCGCCAATCTTCAGCTCGATGACAAACAGCGCACCATCATTATGCAGTGGTTTATGTACGGCGGCGGGGTGCTGGGCGTAGGTCTGGTGCTGGGTCTGGTGCTTCCACACCTCATCCCAAGCCGTAAACGTAAAGACCGCTGGATGAACTAACTCGTCTTCTCTGCCACACTTACGTATTATCTTTTGAAAAGAGAAGACGGGAGCGTTAGGCGTGAAGAGTTATCTGGTCGGTGGTGCGGTACGTGATGCGTTGTTAGGTCTGCCGGTCAAAGATAAGGACTGGGTTGTGGTCGGTGCCACACCCGAAGAGATGCTTGACGCGGGCTACCAGCAGGTAGGCCGCGATTTTCCTGTTTTTCTCCATCCTGAAAGCCGTGAAGAGTATGCCCTGGCACGGACAGAGCGAAAATCCGGTTCCGGTTATACCGGTTTTACCTGCTATTCCGCGCCGGACGTAACGCTTGAGCAAGATCTCCTGCGCCGCGATCTCACCGTTAACGCCCTGGCCCAGGATGAACGCGGCCACATTATCGACGCCTACGGCGGCCAGGACGACCTGCGCAACCGTATTTTGCGTCACGTCTCTCCTGCCTTTTCTGAAGATCCGCTTCGCGTGCTGCGCGTGGCGCGTTTTGCCGCCCGTTACGCCCACCTGAGCTTCCGCATCGCCGACGAGACGATGGCGCTGATGACCGCGATGACCGAGGCGGGCGAGCTGGAACACCTGACGCCGGAACGCGTCTGGAAAGAGACGGAAAACGCCCTCACCACCCGCAACCCGCAGGTCTTTTTCCAGGTGCTGCGCGACTGCGGCGCCCTGAAAGTGCTGTTCCCGGAGGTGGATAACCTCTTTGGCGTACCGGCCCCGGCGAAATGGCATCCGGAAATTGATACCGGCGTGCACACCCTGATGACGCTAAGCATGGCCGCCATGCTCAGCCCGGAGGTGGACGTGCGCTTTTCCACCCTCTGCCACGATCTCGGCAAAGGCTTAACGCCAAAAGCACTCTGGCCCCGCCACCACGGACACGGCCCGGCGGGCGTGAAGCTGGTAGAAGGGATTTGCCAGCGTTTGCGCGTTCCTAACGACATCCGCGACCTGGCAAAACTGGTGGCGGAATTCCATGACCTGATCCATACCTTCCCAATCCTGAAACCGGCTACCGTCGTTAAGCTGTTCGACAACATCGACGCCTGGCGCAAACCGCAGCGCGTGGAGCAAATCGCGCTCACCAGCGAAGCCGACGTTCGCGGGCGTACCGGGTTTGAAGCCTGCGATTATCCGCAGGGGCGTTTGCTGCGTGAAGCCTGGGAAGTAGCGAAAGCGGTGCCGACGAAAGACGTCGTTGAGGCAGGATTTAAAGGCCCGGAGATTCGGGAAGAGATGACCAAACGGCGGATTGAGGCGGTCGCGGCCTGGAAGGAACAGCGCTGCCCTCAGCCGAAAGACTGAGGGCAGTCGGTCATCAGAAGAAGACCACGTAGACCGCAGCCGCGACGATAAAGCGGTAGATCGCGAACGGAATGAACGAGATACGCTTGATCAGCTGCAGGAAGGTTTTGATAGCGACCAGCGCCACGATGAAGGCGGTGACAAAGCCCACGGCGAACATCGGAATATCGCCAGCCGTCAGGAAGTGGTAGCTCTTATAAACGTCGAGTACGGTAGCGCCCATCATCATCGGCACCGCCAGCAGGAAGGAAAACTCAGACGCCGCATAGCGGCTCACGCCCATCAGCATCCCGCCAGAAATCGTTGCCCCTGAGCGCGAGAAGCCCGGCCACAGCGCCAGACACTGGAAGCAGCCGATGATAAACGCCTGGCGGTAGGTCATATCATCCAGGCCTTCCGCACGCGGCACTTTTGGCTTCAGCACTTCGGCTGCGATCAGCAGGAAGCCGCCGACCACCAGCGCGTACATGACGTTAATGGGGTTGAAAAGCGACTTGATGGTATCGTGGAAGACCAGGCCCAGCACCACCGCCGGAACCATGCCGAGAAGGATATGAATAAGCGTCAGGCGGCCAGTGCCTTCACCTTCGCGCTGCGGTAAACGACCAAAGTGGATGCCGATCAGACCAAACAGACGACGCCAGAACATCACCACAACCGCCAGAATAGAACCGAGCTGAATAACCACTTCAAACGTCTTTGCGGTATCTCCCTCAAAGCCCAGCAGGTGGCCAACGATAATCATATGGCCCGTACTGGAAACCGGCAGAAACTCCGTCAATCCTTCGACCACACCCAGTATTGCCGCCACCAGCAGCGAGTGCATATCGCTCATCTATAAACCCCTAAAAAGATATAAAAAAACGGTCGCCGCGACGGCTACCGTGAATGATACGGTTTTAAGACCGATATAACCTAAAATGGTTTAGCGATTATGACGTTAAATCTTTTCTTTCAGATTTGTGCCACGCTCGATAATCACGCCTACGTTGGCGGCGCGCGCAACGGCCCCCGGCTTGCTTAACTTGATGCGCACCCACGGTGCGTTGAACTTACTCAGCAGCAGCTCGGCCACCTCTTCCGCCACGCGTTCCACCAGCGCAAAACGCTGCCCTTCCACGTGGCCGACAACCGCTTCGCTGATGTCGGCGTAGCTCAGACAATCTTTCACGTCATCGCTTTTTGCCGACGTGCGGTTATCCCAGCCGATTTCGATATCGAACACCAGCTTCTGCTCAATGGTCTGTTCCCAGTCGTAAACACCGATAGTGGTGATTACCGAAAGTTGCTCTATAAATACAATATCCATCACGACCTGCCTGCTTTTTGGCTAAACCGGATACCACTTCCGGCGAATTATGCGTATTATCCACAGATGCTGAGAATACAGATACATTTTCAAAACGGAACAGCGTTATGAGTGCAATCGCGCCTGGAATGATTATCCTCGCCTACCTTTGCGGCTCAATCTCCAGCGCCATTCTGGTCTGCCGCATCGCCGGGTTACCTGACCCACGCGCCAGCGGCTCCGGGAACCCCGGGGCGACCAATGTACTACGAATTGGCGGCAAGGGAGCAGCCGTAGCGGTTTTGATTTTTGATGTTCTGAAAGGAATGCTTCCCGTCTGGGGCGCCTACGCGCTGGGCGTTACGCCGTTCTGGCTTGGCCTTATTGCCATCGCCGCCTGCGTCGGCCATATCTGGCCCGTCTTCTTCGGTTTCAAAGGTGGCAAAGGCGTCGCAACGGCCTTTGGTGCTATTGCGCCTATCGGCTGGGATTTGACCGGCGTAATGGCCGGGACCTGGCTGCTCACCATTCTTCTGAGCGGCTATTCGTCGCTGGGCGCTATCGTCAGCGCGCTGATCGCCCCGTTCTACGTCTGGTGGTTCAAACCCCAGTTCACCTTCCCGGTGTCGATGCTCTCCTGTCTGATCCTGCTGCGTCATCACGACAATATTCAGCGCCTGTGGCGGCGTCAGGAAACGAAGATCTGGACGAAGCTCAAGCGTAAGAAGAAAGACGCAAAATAAACCGTTCGTTATGCCTTATAACCAAATGTGATTTTGGTCACCTTCTGCCTGTGGTAACTGTTAGGTACACAACACAACCACACAAAAAGAAAATGGCAGAAATCACAGATTCAACTCCCCTTTCAACGGCAGGAAACGCCCCGGATGGCGACATCAGGTGGGTGCGCAGCGCATCGGACGTTTCACGTCTGGTTAACGACGGTTCTCAGGGCCGGGCCAACGCCCGTATCGTGGTGGGTATCGCGCTGGGCGGAATTTTCCTTGATGCCTACGATCTCGGCGCGCTGGCATTTGGCATCAAAGACATTACCCGCGAATTTAATTTAACCCCTGCAGGCACCGGCATGGTGGCGTCAGCCATTACCTTTGGGGCTATCGTCGGGGCGCTTCTCGGCGGCTATCTTACGGATAAAATCGGGCGCTACCGCGTGTTTATGGCCGACATGGTGTTCTTTGTCGTCGCCGCTATCGCCTGTGCCTTCGCCCCGAACGAATATGTGCTGGCGGGCGCGCGCTTTGTGATGGGGCTCGGCGTAGGGATTGACCTTCCCGTGGCGATGGCGTTTCTCAGTGAGTTCGCCAAACTAAAAGGACCGGGGAATAAGGCCTCCAGCGTCGCGATGTGGTGTCCCACCTGGTATGCGGCCATCAGCATCTCCTACCTGCTGGTGCTCTTTTTCTACGCCGTGCTGCCGGAAAGCCACAGCGACTGGCTCTGGCGTCTGATCCTCGGCTTCGGCGCGGTGCCCGCGCTGGTGATTATCGCCATTCGCAGCCGCTATATGAGCGAATCCCCGGTCTGGGCCGCGAATCAGGGCAACCTGAAGGAGGCGGCGTCCATCCTGCGCCAGTCTTACAACATCAACGCCCACGTGCCGCAGGATGCCCTTGACCAGCCCGCGCCGGTGGTTAACAAGGCAAAATGGTCGAACTACCTGAACCTGTTCCGGGGCATTTATCTGCGGCGTACCACCCTCGCCACGCTGCTGTCGGTGGTCTCCTCGTTTGCCTACAACGCCGTGGCCTTTGGCCTGCCGGTCATCATCTCCAGCTTTTTTGTGCAGTCGATGCTGACCACCATTCTGATCTCGCTGGCGCTTAATCTGCTGTTCGCCTTCGTCGGCGGGCTGCTGGCGGTGCGCTACGTGCCGCGCTTCGGCGCGTGGCGGATGTCGCTTGCCGGTTACGCCTGCCAGCTTGTGGCGCTGCTCGGGCTGGCGCTGATAGGCCGCCCGGAAGGTGCCTCTGAAGGGGTGCTTGCTGTTTCGATGCTGGCGCTGTTCCTGTTTGGTCAGGGGTTTGGTCCGGGCGCGCATACCATGACGTTTGCGTCCTTGAGCTACCCGACCTCGCTGCGCGGTGTCGGCGTGGGGCTTAACCAGACGCTGATGCGCAGCAGCTCGACGCTGTCGCTTTTCCTGTTCCCGCTGCTGGTCGCGTCTCTTGATACCGCCGTGTTCTGGGTGATTGCCCTGGCGCCGTTTATCGGGCTGGCCTCGCTGCTGGCGATCCGCTGGGAGCCGTCCGGGTATGACGTGGACGCGGAGGATTACCGCTAGCCTTTCCTGCCGGGTGGCGCTGCGCTTACCCGGCCTACACTGCGCATTATCTTGTAGGCCCGTGCAAGCGTAGCGCCGCCGGGCGAAAATCACATCAGCCGTTTTTTATCCATAAGCGACTCATATGACAGCCTTCATTTCTGCCAGGGCATACTGAAACGACCCCGATGATGAGCAGATGGATGCAGCATGTTAGCAGCTCAGGTCACTGATAATTCATACAAAGGCTGGCAGGCGTCGCTTGCCCTCCAGTTTCGTCACACCCCTGAGAAAACCCTCCTGCACTCCGCTCATCACGTCGGGCCTCTCACCGTTCAGCGCCCGTTTTATCCCGAAGGGAAAACCTGCCACCTTTATCTGCTGCACCCGCCCGGCGGGATTGTGGGCGGCGATACGCTGGACATTTCCGTTCGGCTGGACGCCAAAACCCATACGCTTATCACCATGCCCGGCGCCAGCAAGTTCTATCGCAGCAGCGGCCCGCAGGCCTGCCTCAACCAGCACTTTTATCTCGATGACGAGTCCACGCTGGAGTGGCTGCCGCAGGACACCATTATCTTTCCCGGTGCGAACGCGGCGCTGCGTTCCGTCTTCCACCTGAAAGCCTCCAGCACGCTGCTGGCCTGGGAGCTGTACTGCCTGGGCCGCCCGGTGATAAACGAAACCTTTAGCCACGGCACGCTGGAGAGCCGCCTTGAGGTGTGGGTCGACGACGAGCCGCGCCTGATTGAGCGGCTGCACCTGAGCGACGGCGATCTCACGCCCGTCGCCGGGCATCCGTGGCTCGGCACGCTGCTGTTCTATCCGGCTGCCGAGGATCGCCTCGACGCGGTGCGCGAGCGGCTCGCACCGCTGGAACATTATGCCGGAGCAACGCTCACCGATGGCCTGCTGTCGGTGCGTTTTCTCTCCCACGACAACCTGATTTGCCAGCGGGTGATGCGCGAGATCTGGCAGTCGCTTCGCCCGCTTCTCACCACCAAAACCCCCTGCTCGCCGCGAATCTGGCAGACATAAGAGAAACGAAATGGAACTGACACCCAGAGAAAAAGACAAGCTGTTGCTGTTTACCGCCGCGCTGGTTGCCGAGCGCCGCCTTGCGCGCGGGGTAAAGCTCAACTACCCGGAATCGGTCGCGCTGATCAGCGCCTTCATTATGGAAGGCGCGCGCGATGGCGAAACCGTCGCCTCGCTGATGGAAGCGGGCCGCCACGTCCTGACGCGCGCGCAGGTGATGGAGGGCGTACCGGAGATGATCCCGGATATTCAGGTCGAAGCCACCTTCCCGGACGGATCCAAGCTCGTCACCGTCCACAACCCGATCGTCTAAGGAGCATATGATGATCCCTGGCGAATACCAGATCCAGCCCGGCAATATCGCTCTCAACGTCGGGCGCAAAACCCACAGCGTGATTGTCGAAAACCACGGCGACAGGCCGATTCAGGTGGGGTCGCACTACCACTTTTACGAGGTCAATCCGGCCCTGAAATTTGACCGTGAAGCGACCAGAGGATATCGGTTGAATATCCCCGCAGGCACCGCCGTGCGCTTCGAGCCCGGCCAGAAGCGGGAAGTGACGCTGGTGCAGGTCGCGGGTGCGCAGCGGATTTTCGGTTTTCGCGGTGACGTGATGGGAGAGGTGAAACATGGCTGATATTTCACGCCGGGCGTATGCCGATATGTTCGGCCCCACCACCGGGGATAAAGTGCGGCTGGCCGACAGCGAGCTGTGGATCGAAGTCGAAGACGATCTCACGATCTACGGCGAGGAGGTCAAATTCGGCGGCGGAAAGGTGATCCGCGACGGCATGGGTCAGGGGCAGATGACCGCTGACGGCTGCGTGGATCTGGTGCTGACCAACGCGCTGATCGTCGATCACTGGGGGATCGTAAAAGCCGACATCGGCGTCAAGGACGGGCGGATCTTCGCCGTCGGCAAAGCCGGAAACCCTGACATTCAGCCCGGCGTGACGATCCCGATTGGCGCGGCAACGGAAGTAATTGCCGCCGAGGGGAAGATCGTCACCGCTGGCGGGATCGACACCCACATCCACTGGATCTGCCCGCAGCAGGCGGAAGAGGCGCTGGTCTCCGGCGTCACCACCATGATCGGCGGCGGAACCGGGCCTGCGGCAGGCACCAACGCCACCACCTGCACGCCGGGGCCGTGGTATATCGCCCGCATGCTGCAGGCTGCCGATACGCTGCCGGTGAATATTGGCCTGCTCGGCAAGGGTAACGCCTCCAACCCGGACGCCCTGCGCGAGCAAATTGCCGCCGGTGCCATCGGGCTGAAAATCCACGAAGACTGGGGCGCGACGCCAGCGGCGATCAACTGCTCGCTGGAAGTCGCGGAAGAAATGGATATTCAGGTGGCGCTGCACAGCGACACGCTGAACGAGTCAGGTTTTGTCGAAGACACGCTGGCGGCCATCGGCGGGCGCACCATCCACACCTTCCACACCGAAGGCGCGGGCGGCGGCCACGCGCCGGATATCATCACCGCCTGCGCGCACCCGAATATTCTGCCCTCTTCCACCAACCCGACGCTGCCCTACACGGTGAACACCATCGACGAGCATCTCGACATGCTGATGGTCTGCCACCACCTCGACCCGGATATCGCCGAGGACGTGGCGTTTGCCGAATCCCGCATTCGTCGTGAAACCATCGCCGCTGAAGACGTGCTGCACGATATCGGCGCGTTCTCGCTCACGTCGTCAGACTCTCAGGCGATGGGCCGCGTCGGAGAAGTCATTATCCGTACCTGGCAGGTGGCGCACCGCATGAAGGTCCAGCGCGGCGCGCTGCCGGAAGAGACCGGCGATAACGACAACTTCCGCGTGAAGCGCTACGTCGCCAAATACACCATTAACCCGGCCCTGACCCACGGCATCGCCCACGAAGTGGGTTCGATTGAGGCGGGCAAGCTGGCGGATCTGGTGGTCTGGTCCCCGGCGTTCTTCGGCGTCAAGCCCGCCACCATCGTCAAGGGCGGGATGATCGCCTGCGCGCCAATGGGCGACATCAACGCCTCGATCCCGACGCCGCAGCCGGTGCATTACCGCCCGATGTTTGGATCGCTGGGCGCCGCACGCCACGCCACGCGCCTGACGTTTATCTCGCAGGCCGCCAGTGCGAACGGCATTCCGCAGCAGCTCAACCTGCAGAGCGCCACCGCGGTAGTGAAAGGCTGCCGGACGGTGAAAAAGGCGGACATGATCCACAACGGCCTGCAGCCGAATATCACCGTCGACTCACAAACCTACGAGGTGCGCGTCGACGGTCAACTGATTACCAGCGAACCGGCTGACGTTCTGCCGATGGCGCAACGCTATTTCCTGTTTTAAGGAGTGATGATGATCTATTTAACCCAACGCCTGGACCACGCGCACCCGATTACCGCCAGCGTCACGCTGCCGATCGACGTGCGGGTAAAAAGCCGCGCCCGCGTGGCGCTGAACGACGGCCGTGAAGCCGGGCTGATGCTGCCCCGCGGCCTGTTGCTGCGCAATAGCGACCTGCTGACCACCGACGACGGCAGCGAGGTTGTCGAGGTGATCGCCGCCCCGGAGTCGGTTTCCGTGGTGCGCTGCGCCGATCCGTTCCTGCTCGCCCGCGCCTGCTACCACCTGGGCAACCGCCACGTGCCGCTGCAGATCATGCCCGGCGAGCTGCGCTATCACCACGACCACGTTCTCGACGACATGCTGCGCCAGTTCGGGCTGGACGTGACGTTCGACACGCTGCCGTTTGAACCGGAAGCGGGCGCTTACGCCAGCGACGCCCACAGCCACTCTCACGCTCATTCACATTAAGGATTAATCATGCGTAAGTATTTACCTCTACTGCTTCTGGCCGTTTCCGTTCCGGCACTCGCCCATCCCGGCCACGGTGCCGACAGCTTTCAGGCCGGTTTTCTCCACCCGCTGACCGGGCTCGATCACCTGCTGATGCTGACGGGCGCAGGCGTGCTCTCTGCCCTGAGCGGCCGCAGGCTGCTGCTGCCGTTTGCTACCCTTGGGATGATGCTTGTCGGCGCCATTGCGGGCAGCCTGCTCGGCGGCTTCAGCGGCATGGAGATGCTGATTATCGCCTCACTGGCGGTCTGCGGCGTGATGATGTTTAAAACCGAAAACCGCCTGCTGCTGGCGGTGCCAGCCCTGGCGATGTTCCACGGCTGGGCGCACGGCGTGGAGATGTCCGGCCACAGCTTCTGGCTCTTCACCAGCGGGTTTATGCTCGCCAGCGCCGCGGTGCTGTGCGCCAGCTTTGCCGCAGGGCTGCTGCTGCGCCGTCACGACGGCCTGCGTAAAACCTTCGGCGGCGGGCTGATCGTCTCCGCCCTGCTGGCACTGATGAGCTGATGGAGCACGCCCGCCAGAGGCTGCGCCTGATGCAGCTCTCCAGCAGCAGCCTGCCGGTCGGGTCGTTTACCTGGTCTCAGGGGCTGGAGTGGGCCGTTGAGGCGGGCTGGATCACGGACGCCCGGGCCTTTAAACGCTGGCAAATTCAGCAGATGGAGCAGAGCTTTTTCTGCGTCGATCTGCCGCTGTTTATCCGTCTTTATCAGGCCTGTGAGCAACGCGATCTTAAAAATGCAAAGCGCTGGACGGCATACCTTCTCGCCTGCCGGGAAACGCGCGAGCTACGCGACGAGGAGCGCAACCGCGGGGCGGCCTTTACGCGTCTCATCAAAAGCTGGGAGCCAGACTGCCCGGCAGAATGGCTGCCGCTGTTTATGCAGAGCCAGCTCTGCGGCATGGCCTGGCTCGGCGTGCGCTGGGGCATTAGCGTGCGCGAGCTGGCGCTAAGCCTGGGCTACAGCTGGATTGAGAGCGCGGTGATGGCGGGCGTCAAGCTGGTGCCGTTTGGGCAACAGGCGGCGCAGCTGTTGATTATCGAACTGAGCGACCATTTTGCCGCCGGGCTTGAACACGCACTTCTGCGGGGCGATGACGAACTGGGCGCGGCGACGCCGCTTTCGGCCATCGCCTCTGCACGACACGAAACCCAATATTCACGACTATTCCGTTCCTGAGGAGTCAACATGGCTGATTATAAACTTCCCCTGCGCGTAGGCGTGGGCGGCCCGGTAGGATCGGGCAAAACGGCGCTGCTGGAAGCGCTCTGCAAGGCAATGCGCGACACGTACCATCTGGCGGTCGTGACCAACGATATCTACACCAAAGAGGATCAGCGCATCCTGACCGAGGCGGGCGCGCTGGCGCCGGAGCGCATCGTCGGCGTGGAGACGGGCGGCTGCCCGCACACCGCCATTCGCGAAGATGCCTCAATGAACCTGGCAGCGGTGGAAGCGTTAAGCGAAAAGTTCGGCAATCTGGACCTGATCTTCGTTGAAAGCGGCGGCGATAACCTGAGCGCGACCTTCAGCCCGGAGCTGGCGGATCTGACCATCTACGTCATCGACGTGGCCGAAGGGGAAAAAATCCCCCGCAAGGGCGGACCGGGGATCACCAAGTCCGATTTTCTGGTGATCAACAAAACCGATCTCGCGCCGTACGTCGGTGCGTCGCTGGAGGTGATGGAGCGCGACACCAACCGCATGCGCGGCGAGCGTCCGTGGACGTTTACCAACCTGAAGGCGGGTGACGGTTTAGCGACGATTATTGCATTTCTGGAAGAGAAAGGGATGCTGCGGGTGTAGTGCGGTTTATTGCCGGGTGGCGGCTTCGCCTGACCCGGCCTACGGTTTTGTAGGCCCGGTAAGCGCAGCGCCACCGGGCAAAAAACTCACGCCTCCGGCAGTTCCGCCAGTGGCCAGCGCGGACGCACGGACACGCTCAGGTCGGACGTTGCGCCCGCATTCAGACGCACCATACCCGCGTAAGCGATCATCGCGCCGTTATCGGTACAGAATTCCGGGCGGGCGTAGAACACCTCTCCACGACGCTTTTGCATCATCTCGGCGAGCTTCGCGCGCAGGGTGCGGTTAGCGCTCACGCCGCCGGCCATCACCAGACGCTTGAAGCCGGTCTGATCCAGCGCGCGCTTGCACTTGATCATCAGCGTATCCACCACCGCATCTTCAAACGCACGGGCAATATCCGCGCGGGTTTGCTCGTCGTTGTCGTTATTGCGGATAGTATTGGCCGCGAACGTTTTCAGGCCGGAGAAGCTGAAATCCAGCCCCGGACGGTCGGTCATCGGGCGCGGGAAGACAAAGCGCCCTTCCGTTCCCTGCGACGCCATTTTTGATAGCATCGGGCCACCCGGATAATCCAGGCCCAGCAGCTTGGCGGTTTTATCAAAGGCTTCACCCGCCGCGTCGTCGATCGACTCGCCCAGCAGTTCATATTTGCCAATACCCGTCACGCTAATCAGCTGGGTGTGGCCGCCAGAAACCAGCAGCGCCACAAACGGAAACTCAGGCGGATTGTCCTCCAGCATGGGTGCCAGAAGATGGCCTTCCATATGGTGAACCGGGATCGCCGGAACATCCCACGCAAACGCCAGTGAACGCCCCACCGTTGCTCCAACCAGCAGCGCGCCGACCAGGCCCGGGCCTGCGGTATACGCCACTGCATCAATCTCTTTTGCCGTTAATCCGGCTTCTTTCAGCGCCGCCTGAATCAGGGGAACCGTTTTACGCACGTGGTCACGAGAGGCCAGCTCAGGCACGACACCGCCGTAATCAGCATGCAATTTCACCTGACTATACAGTTGGTTGGCCAGTAGCCCTTTTTCGTCGTCGTAAATGGCGATGCCGGTTTCATCGCAGGATGTTTCAATACCCAGTACACGCATGACTTGATTTACCTCGTTTCAATACCGCGCAGTGTAGAGCCTGGGCGGGTTGATGTAAAACTTTGTTCGCCCCAGGAAGAAGGCTCGTGTATACTCCTCACCCTTATTAAAGTCCCTTTCAAAATCGCATCGGTGCTTTACAAAGCAGCAGCATTTGCAGTAAAATTCCGCACCATTTTGAAATAAGCTGGCGTTGATGCCAGCGGCAAACCGAATTTATTAAAGGTGAGAGTTACATGCCGGTAATTAAAGTACGTGAAAACGAGCCGTTCGACGTTGCACTGCGTCGCTTCAAACGTTCATGCGAGAAAGCAGGTGTTCTGGCTGAAGTTCGTCGTCGTGAGTTTTATGAAAAACCAACGACCGAACGTAAGCGCGCTAAAGCTTCTGCAGTGAAACGTCACGCGAAGAAACTGGCTCGCGAAAACGCACGCCGTACTCGTCTGTACTAATTGGTTGAGGGCCTCAGCCCTCAATTGACAGACAGAGTAATAGTCGTAAGGCCGTGCTTCCGGAAGGAATGCGCGGCTTGTTTTCGTTTATAAGTCGCTTAAAATTTTGGGGCATATGGCCGGAAGAATCCCACGCGTTTTCATTAATGACCTGCTTGCCAGAACCGACATCGTCGATCTCATCGACGCGCGGGTAAAGCTAAAAAAGCAGGGCAAGAACTACCATGCGTGCTGTCCGTTCCATAACGAAAAAACCCCCTCTTTCACCGTAAACGGTGAAAAGCAGTTCTACCATTGCTTCGGCTGTGGCGCACACGGTAATGCCGTCGATTTTTTGATGAACTATGACAAGCTCGAGTTCGTTGAAACCGTCGAAGAGCTGGCGGCGATGCACAACCTTGAAGTGCCGTATGAAGCGGGCAGTGGGCCAAGTCAGATCGAGCGCCATCAGCGGCAAACGCTGTATCAACTGATGGATGGCCTGAATTCGTTTTATCAACAGTCTCTTAAGCACTCTGCGGCTGAGCCTGCGCGTCAGTATCTGAACAAGCGCGGACTGAGCGACGATGTGATTGCGCGTTTCGCTATTGGTTACGCCCCGCCCGGCTGGGACAACGTGTTAAAGCGTTTTGGCGGCAATAGCGAAGATCGTAAATCCCTCATCGATGCAGGCATGCTGGTCACTAACGACCAGGGACGAAGCTACGACCGCTTCCGTGAACGGGTAATGTTCCCGATCCGCGACAAGCGTGGCCGGGTAATTGGGTTTGGTGGTCGCGTGCTGGGTGACGCCATGCCGAAGTACCTCAACTCCCCGGAAACCGATATTTTCCATAAAGGCCGCCAGCTTTACGGTCTTTATGAGGCGCAGCAGAATAATGCGGAACCTCCGCGTCTTCTGGTCGTCGAAGGCTATATGGACGTCGTGGCGCTGGCGCAGTACGACATCAACTATGCCGTTGCGTCGTTAGGTACGTCCACCACCGCCGATCATATTCAGCTACTGTTTAGGGCGACCAACAACGTCATCTGCTGTTACGACGGTGACCGTGCCGGACGCGATGCCGCCTGGCGCGCGCTGGAAACTGCGCTACCTTATATGACCGACGGGCGTCAGCTGCGCTTTATGTTCCTGCCCGACGGTGAAGACCCGGATACGCTGGTGCGTAAAGAGGGCAAAGCGGCGTTTGAAGCGCGGATGGAGCAGGCTCAGCCGCTCTCCACGTTTTTGTTTAACAGCCTGATGCCGCAGGTCGATTTGAGTACCCCTGACGGGCGCGCGCAGCTCAGTACGCTGGCGCTGCCGTTAATCACACAGGTGCCCGGCGAAACGCTGCGCATCTATCTGCGTCAGGAGTTAGGCAACAAGCTTGGCATTCTGGATGACAGCCAGCTTGAACGTTTAATGCCAAAACAGGCTGAAAACGGCTCGGTTCGCCCCGCGCCTCAGCTAAAACGCACAACCATGCGTATACTGATAGGGTTACTGGTGCAAAACCCCGAACTTGCTCCGCAAGTGCCGTCGCTGGCGGGTTTGAACCATGAAAAGTTGCCTGGACTTGGCTTATTTTCAGAATTGGTCAACACTTGTTTGTCGCAGCCAGGTCTGACCACCGGACAACTTTTAGAGCACTATCGCGGCACAAAAGAGGCCGCAACCCTTGAAAAACTGTCGATGTGGGACGATATAGCAGATAAGGATATCGCAGAAAAAACGTTCACCGACTCACTCAACCATATGTTTGATTCGATGCTTGAGCTGCGCCAGGAAGAGTTGATAGCTCGCGAGCGCACACATGGCTTAAGCAGCGAAGAACGCCGGGAAATCTGGATGATTAACCAGGAACTGGCGAAGAAATAAGTCAAAGACAAAAGAATTTAACGGCTTAAGTGCCGAATATCGATCGGGAAGCCCCCGGCAGCCGCACTGAGAGGCAGCGGCAAAAATATAAGTACGCCCTCGCTTTAAAGGTTGGCAGCCTCATCGCCGACACCAATCAAACGAATTAAGTGTGGATACCGTCTTATGGAGCAAAACCCGCAGTCACAGCTGAAACTTCTTGTCCAACGCGGTAAGGAGCAAGGCTATCTGACCTATGCCGAGGTCAATGACCATCTGCCGGAAGATATCGTCGATTCAGACCAAATCGAAGACATCATCCAAATGATCAATGACATGGGCATTCAGGTGATGGAAGAAGCACCGGATGCCGATGATCTGTTGCTGGCTGAAACCTCCAACAACACTGACGAAGATGCGGAAGAAGCTGCTGCACAGGTACTGTCCAGCGTGGAATCTGAAATCGGGCGTACCACTGACCCGGTCCGCATGTACATGCGCGAAATGGGCACCGTTGAACTGTTGACCCGCGAAGGCGAAATCGACATCGCTAAACGCATCGAAGACGGGATCAACCAGGTTCAGTGCTCTGTTGCTGAATACCCTGAAGCGATCACCTATCTGCTGGAGCAGTACGATCGCGTTGAAGCGGAAGAAGCTCGCCTGTCCGACCTTATCACCGGCTTTGTCGACCCGAACGCTGAAGCAGATATGGCGCCAACCGCCACTCACGTCGGTTCTGAACTGTCTCAGGAAGAGATGGATGACGACGAAGAAGAAGATGAGGAAGAAGAAGACGACAGCGACGATGACAACAGCATCGATCCTGAGCTGGCGCGTGAGAAGTTTGGTGAGCTGCGTACCCAGTACGAACTGGCTCGCGACACCATCAAGGCAAAAGGCCGCAGCCACGCAGCCGCTCAGGAAGAGATCCTGAAACTGTCTGAAGTCTTCAAACAGTTCCGCCTGGTGCCAAAACAGTTCGATTACCTGGTTAACAGCATGCGCGTCATGATGGATCGCGTGCGTACCCAGGAACGCATCATCATGAAACTGTGTGTTGAACAGTGCAAAATGCCGAAGAAGAACTTCATCACCCTCTTCACCGGCAACGAAACAAGCGAAACCTGGTTCAACGCCGCTATCGCGATGAACAAGCCGTGGTCTGAAAAACTGCTCGACGTGAAAGAAGACGTGCAGCGCGGCCTGATGAAACTGCAGCAAATTGAAGAAGAAACCGGCCTGACCATTGAGCAGGTGAAGGACATCAACCGTCGTATGTCTATCGGTGAAGCGAAAGCCCGCCGTGCGAAGAAAGAGATGGTTGAAGCGAACTTACGTCTGGTTATCTCTATCGCCAAGAAATACACCAACCGTGGCCTGCAGTTCCTGGATCTGATTCAGGAAGGTAACATCGGTCTGATGAAAGCGGTTGATAAGTTTGAATACCGTCGCGGTTACAAGTTCTCCACCTATGCTACCTGGTGGATCCGTCAGGCGATCACCCGCTCTATCGCAGACCAGGCGCGCACCATCCGTATTCCGGTGCATATGATTGAGACGATTAACAAGCTCAACCGTATCTCCCGCCAGATGCTGCAAGAGATGGGCCGCGAGCCGACGCCGGAAGAGCTGGCTGAGCGCATGCTGATGCCGGAAGACAAGATCCGTAAAGTGCTGAAGATCGCAAAAGAGCCAATCTCCATGGAAACACCAATCGGTGATGATGAAGATTCGCATCTGGGCGATTTCATCGAGGATACCACCCTCGAGCTGCCGCTGGACTCTGCGACCACCGAGAGCCTGCGTGCTGCCACACACGACGTTTTGGCTGGCCTGACCGCCCGTGAAGCAAAAGTGCTGCGTATGCGTTTCGGTATCGACATGAACACCGACCACACGCTGGAAGAAGTGGGTAAACAGTTTGACGTTACCCGCGAACGTATCCGTCAGATCGAAGCGAAGGCGCTGCGTAAGCTGCGTCATCCAAGTCGCTCTGAAGTGCTGCGTAGCTTCCTGGACGACTAATCGGTCCTGAAATTGAAAGCTCCCTTATGGGAGCTTTTTTTTTGGGATTTTCCCCAGAGTACAAAAATTGGTAGGGGTATCCGCTTATAGATGCAATTGTAAATGATATTTATTTTCATTATCATTTTTCTTTTCGTAAACTACTGTAAAGAAAAATTACATGAATTTCAAAACATTAAAAAAACAATCCCTCTGCGCACTCGCCATTTCTCTGTCAATGCATGCTGGTACTGCTCTGGCAAAAGACTTCACCGAGGCGCAGTTCGCGTCTCAGGCTCTGGGCCACGGGGTTTATGAACTGGCGTATGACGCCGGTCAGAAATCTCTCTATACGGCCTCAGCCCCCTCATTTGATAAAGACAAAACGGGCGGGGATGTCTTCAGGCTTTCAACCGACTCGCTGAAGATTGATGAACGTATTACCACGCAACGCCGTCCTTTTGCCGTCTCCCTGGATGAGCCAAATCATATCCTCTGGTTAGGCAACGCGCTGGATGGCTCAGTCACCCTGCTGGATACGCGCACCAACAAAGAAGTCAAAATCCTGCAGCTTGCGGATGCTGAGAGTAAGGCCCACGTTCGCGAAGTGGTGCTCGACAAAAAACATAACCGCCTCTATGTCTCCGGCATTGGCAGCGAAAATAAAGGCGTGCTGTGGGTTATCGACACGCAAAATCAGCAGCTTCTGCACACCCTGAAACAGATGGATCCGGTCGGCTTTGCCGTTGATGAAGCGGGCGACAAAGTGTATGCCGTCACCGGCAGCGGCGAACTGATTACCCTGGATGGCAAGACCTCTCGCGAGATCTCCCGCGTGAAGGTTGACCCATCTGAACCTGAACACTACTTCCTGAACATCGCTCTGAACACCGTCAGGGGCGTTGGTTTTATAGCGGACACCAATACCGCCGACGTGCTGGTTGTGAAGCTCGACACCGGTAAGATCGTTCATCGTGTGCCAACCCCGAACTCTATCGCCGCGGTCTACAATGCTGCGCGCAACGAAGTGTACGTCACCCACCGCAACGCCCGTCAGATCAGCGTTATCGACGCCAGCACCTACGGCCTGAAGCACACCATCAAGACGGCAGCCATGCCGAACAGCATGGTGCTTTCGCCTGACAGCAAAACGCTTTTTGTCAGCGTGAAGCAGGATGAGAAAGCCAGCAAGGCTGACTACGTGCTTAAACTCGATTTAACCCAATTCTGAGGATGGCGTTGTGATTAACCAGACACGTACGGCGCTGGCGATTTCGCTCGCCCTCGCCACCCTACCCGCAGCGGTTTTCGCGGAAGAGACCGCGCCTGCCGGTGAAGATCAGCTCGTGGTCACCGCCACCGGCTTCGCGCAGGAACGCCGCGAGGCGCCCGCGACCATCTCCGTCGTTGGCGAGAAAGAGCTGAACACCCGTTCGAACCAGAACGTCACCGAAGCGCTTCGCGAGATGCCAGGCGTTTTAGTGGGCAACGGTAACGGCAGCCTTGCCACGGGCGACGTCCAGATGCGCGGCATGGACTCGACCTATACCTCCTACATGGTGAACGGGATCAAGCAAGGAACACGTGAGTCCCGCCCTTACGGGCACCATATCGGCACCGAAGCGGCCTTTTTACCGCCGCTTGCCGCCATCGAGCGCATCGAGGTGATCCGCGGGCCGATGTCCTCCCTGTATGGATCGGACTCCATCGGCGGCGTGGTCAACGTCATCACCAAAAAGGGCTACAGCCTGGATAAATGGACCGGCGTGCTGGAAAACAACTACTTCCTGCAGGAGAAGAGCGAGTACGGCAATACCAACCAGACGAACGCCTTTTTGATGGGGCCGGTCATTCCAGGCAAGCTCGGGGTAAGCGTGGCGGCAGATTACCTTGACCGTCGCGATGACGACAGCCAGAACGACGAGCGCTTTGTTAAGCACCAGGCCGGCAACCTGGATGCAACCATCAGTATGTCGCCGACAGACACCCAGCTTTGGGATTTGAACGTCGTCAAAGGCCATCAGGAAAAATCGCACAACGATAAAGCCTGGGAATGGGATTTTGATCGCGACGCAGCGTCCCTGTCTCAGCACGCCTGGTACGGTGACGATCTTCTGGAGGTAAAAAATTTCGTCAGCTACGAGAACGCCAAAACCGAATACCGCGTACCGGGCATGGACTCACAGTTTATTAAGCAGCGGAACTATGAGGCCAACAGCGCGAATACCTTCTCGCTTGGCGACCACAAGCTGACGCTAGGGATCAACTTCACCCGCAACGAGCTGGACGACACCTTCGGCATCGAAGACAAAGAGGTGCCGGGCGTTACGCCGGTGAGCAAAATCACCCGTAACGGCTGGGCGGTATTTGCCGAAGACGCGTGGATGATGGTGCCTGACTTCACCCTGACAACCTCAGCACGTCTGGATCACGACAGCTACTTTGGCTACCACGTGACGCCAAAACTCTACGGTAACTGGACCATCGATGAAAGCTGGGCGCTGAAGGGCGGCGTATCGGCAGGCTATAAAAAACCGGATCTGCGTGAGAACAACGAAGGTTTCACCAGCGTCTACGGCGCCTATCCGTATTCCTTTATCGGCATTGGTAACAATGACCTGAAGCCTGAGCAGAGCGTCAACACCGAGCTGGGCGTCTACTGGCAGGAGGACACACTTGCGCTGGATGCCACCGTGTTCTTCACCAAATTCAAAGACAAGATCAGCGATTACACCATCTGTACGGCAACCGCCACGCAGAAGTGTATTTACAACGGGTATGAAGCGGAAGAGGTCTCACAGTACTTCAACGTCAGCGACGCGGAGATTTATGGTCTGGAGCTGAACGGTGACTGGCAGGTAACTGCCGCGCTGAAGGCAAACGCAAACTATACCTATACCCACAGCGAGCAAAAAAGCGGCCAGTATAAGGGAGAGGCGCTGAACGAATTCCCGAGCAGCATGGCCAACCTGTCACTCACGTGGAACGCGCTTAACGACCTTGAGTTGTGGAGCAAAGCCAGCTGGCGCAGCAACACGCCGAACACCGGCAAATCAACATCAACCGAGGCCTATGCGCTGGTCGATTTAGGCGCACGCTACCACCTCAACAAGCGCACCACGCTGATGGCGGGAGTCTACAACCTGTTCGACGTGAACCCGATCTACAAAACGTCCTACAACCAGTCTTCCATCCTGGAAGGACGCCGCTACAACATGGGCGCACGCATCGAGTTCTGATAATGACGCCGGAGCCTCTGGCTCCGGCTGCTACAGCCCGCGCACCATAAGTGCCTCATCGAGTTCCCGATACGCCTCAACCAGCTTATCCAGCGTCGCCCTGTTCAACCCGCTTGGGTTCGGCAGCACCCACACCTGCGTCACGCCAATCATGATGCTCTGCTTGCCCCACTGCGCCCCGCGCTGGCTGAAAGCCTGCTCGTAGGCCTGCTTGCCGAGGATCGCCAGTGCCGCAGGCTGATAATCTTCAATTTTCCTGATTAACTCACGCCCGCCCGTGCGCAGCTCATGCAGGTTGACTTCCGTTGCCTGTACCGTGGGGCGCTCGACCAGCATGGTGATCCCACAGCGCGTATCCAGCAGGTGTTGCTCTTCTTCAGGCTTCAGGAGCCTGTCGGTAAACCCTGCCTGATAGATCACTTTCCAGAAGCGGTTTCCAGGATGGGCGAAGTGAAAACCGGTGTGCGCCGAGGACTTGCCGGGGTTGATTCCACAGAACACCACCCGCAGGCCGGGGGCCAGAATGTCGTTGATCATCTTTACTCCCAATCGATACATCGTTAAGGAAGTATAAAGGATTGATTATGCATTGTTTATAAAAACAGCAGGCAGGTGTGAATGGCTGGATTGCTGAGGGGAGTTACTTTATAATTCACCGCCACGGCCCCTTAGCTCAGTGGTTAGAGCAGGCGACTCATAATCGCTTGGTCGCTGGTTCAAGTCCAGCAGGGGCCACCAAATTTTAGCTTTAGAATCATATAATTAAGCCACTCTCACGAGTGGCTTTTTTGTTTGTGGTTCCATCATTGGCAGCAAAATGGCAGCAGGAAATTAGCTGCCACCAATAAAAAACCCGCCGAAGCGGGTTAGTTAGTCAAAAATTCAGGTGTCCCTGAACACTGTTTAAAGGGGGCGGAGGCACATGAAAGACCTGTCCGGGTGTTACGATAAAGCGCACTACGGTTTTCTATCAAGGTTATGCCTTACCCGTGTATGAGTGGCCACAGCGTGCGATATATCCTGAACCTTAAATCATGCGTGCGATGATGGACTGCCTTACTGAGATATTCAGCCAATCGACTAAAGTGCTGGTGCTACGTTTCGACTTGCATGTCAAAGAACACAGCGAGTCTAATCAGGTCATCAGCCAGTTCAGTCAGACCCTGGCAAGCACACTGAAGAAACAATATCCTGGTACCTGGTTTCATCTGATGTCGGTTCGTGAGCATGGCCGCAGCCCGAAGCAGCATTATCACTGTGTGTTAATGGCTAACGGCCAGAAGATACAGCATCCGGCGAAACTCATCCCAATGATAGAAGAATGTTGGCAGTTCTCTTCCAAGGGTACTTTCAGCCTACCATCTAACTGTTATTACTTTTGGAAACGTGGCGAAAGCCATTTACTCGGACTGATTATTTATAGACTGAGCTATCTGGCGAAAAACATCACTAAAAAACGTTTCAACACCAAAACCAGACGTTACGGCAATAGTTGTCTCTCTGCCAGCAGACAATTTCCCACACAAACGCTGAGCATACTGTTAGGCTCATAGAGATTAGCCAATATAAAACGTTAAAGTGGAATTAATTAACGCACCTTATCCTTTAAACAAGAATGTTTTTTCACGATGCCAAGCTTCGTTATTTTGAAGGCCACTTGCTCAAGTTCACCGAGGTTTACTGAGCAAATTTTAAAGTAATCATTGCCAGTGAATGGCTCAGAATGAGAATAGCTGCGCTCATTATTCACCGAAGAGCAACTCGCTGAATGCAGGCAAGTTGAATTTGTAGGATCCATTCCACGGCTTACCTCACTCCTTTTTAGCAAATTTAAAACATAGCCTTCAGGGTTTGAATTCAGCCAGTCTTTATATTGCGCTTCGCTGTTATAAAGCTCCTCGCTGTGAAATCGTACAATGGAAGCATGTTGCCCAGTAATATATTTCATCGCAGCTAGCAAATAGGAGGCTTTGAAAGTCACATCCTGGTAGTCTTTCGCTAACAAACTTTCACTTTCTTCAAACCGCTCAACAAACGCCGCAACTTCTTTAGGATCGATACGGCTGATATTATCTTTTCCATTTCGAACAAACAGCTTTGTTTCTTCAGCGTAGAGAGTAAAAGGTACATTCCTTGACCCAGTGAACAGCTCAACAGGTTGGGAAAATGACTCCAACAGTAAATGGTAGAAATCCTTATAGGCCATTATTACTCCTCCCTCATCTCTCTAACCCACAAGTAATTCGTGGCTATTTTGTTGTTCGTCATAAACTGGTGAAGGATCATCACCGGGGAAGCAACGGAACGAATCCTGCCACTCGCCTTTTACCAACTCACCAGATTCAAGGTCAAAGGGCACACACCATAGAGATAAATCTTCGTCGAAACGGAACACCGGCAATGGTGTAGCAAAGTACTGATGGCGGGGATAAATCAGCATCATATTGCCTTGCCCATGAAGGTACTTTTGCCCATAGGCGAACATCTGATACAGGTCAGCCTGGCTCATTTCATACTTCTTCAGACTGTCACCGGCTCTGTTATCTAATAGCTTCCATTTGGCATCCAGAACTACCGTCTGCTCACCGTTGATAAGAAAGTCCGGTTTAAGCATAAACCATCGTTGATATGACTCTTCACCAACAGGGACATGCTCTAACAAGTACTGGCTCTTAGTCTGTTCTATAAGTTTGAAATCATGATGCAACGCTCCAGCCAGGCCGTATCCTACCCAGCCTTCATATAACCTCTCCATCGGGAACAACAGGGAAATTCCCTGATGGGGTCCATGTTGAAAATCTGGATTCATTTGCTCAAGAATGAGCTGGCACCACGGTTTTATGGCACGATAGCCGAGGAGATACTTGCCGTCACTCCAATGCCTCAAGGATTGTGTTGTACTACCACAAATAGGCTCTATTCCATCCAGTTGGTGGCTAAGTGAATTAGCTTGTCTCCAGCTCTGCCCTTGTCTGGTTATTTTAAGCACCCAATCCAAAGCCGTCCGTAACAGACGGTTTTCGATACGCTGAGGGGAGAACTCCGCATAGCGCACATGAAACTGAGTGCCTCTGCCCGGAGGCATTCTCATTTGCGCAGTGACATTCAATTGACCGCGGATGAACGCGCTATGTTCGTCCTCGATGAGGTGATAATCGAAACGCAGTCCTTTGCGTACTAAATCAGCAAGATGCCGCAAAAACTCACTGATTATCCATTCATGTAGAGGCTGCTCACTACGTTGCAATGCCGCCTGGTTCGCCTCACGGGGCGTAATTCCCAAAGAGGCGCCTAGCATTCGGCGTAAAAGCTGACGTAGAGGGTCTACCTCCATTGGCGCTTCAAATGTGGTTTTTGGCAGAATTTCAATTGACTCGCCATTCGGGGATTGTAGATAACCGACATAGCTTCCCAAACGCAAAAACCGCTTCCCTTCTCGGCTGAGAATTTGAGAGGTCCCACTCCACGTTTGTTGCAATTGCTCAAGCCAGGAAAAGGTTGCCTCAGAGACAATTCCCAAATCCATGCTGGCTGGTTGAGAGTTATCACAGGTAAGCAGAGCATATTCCCGGACCTGGATCATCATGCGACGATCCCCTGATAAGCTTCTGCCGACGCGAAAGCATCTTCATTGATACGGAAGCGCCTGTCAGACAAACCATCCGCAATATCTTTCGGAAATAATGCAGAAAATGCTGGTAGTTGTACTGACTGCTGCAACAGAATAAAACGGTTTTCTTTCGCTTTCACCGAATCATTCAACACCCAACCAATGCGTTCATAATCATCAAAGAAATACTCTCTCAGCAATGGAATGATTTTGTCCTGGAAGATGCTGGCAAGACAGGCTTCGCGGTCAGCATTATTTTCTAATTTTTTTAGCGGCATAAAGTAAGCATGGCCAATCATATGCTCACTATCCAGCAGCGCTTCGATACGCTGATTAATACGCGTTAACAACGTTTCGACATCAACACCGAACGCAGTGACCCCAGCTAGCAGCTCCGGTCGTGCGGGCATTTCGGTAAAGCTAAAGCGTCGTCTTAGCGCCAGGTCCATTTGGATGAGTGATTTATCCGCAGTATTCATCGTCCCAATGACATAAACATTTTGCGGTACTGAGAATGCTTGCTTTGAATAAGGGAGCATCAGCGACCGCTCATCATCGGCCCCTTGACGTTTGTCCGGCTCAAGAAGAGTAATAAGCTCACCAAAGATACGCGCTATATTGCCGCGGTTGATTTCATCTATTATCAGTACATGTGGCAGATCCTGACTATCGACATTCTCAATAGGAGCCAGCAACTGGGTTAATTTTTCACGATCAATCGTCGTATCCTGCAACTCATATAGGGTCATCTGAGATAGTGACTTGATGAAAATTTGCTCTTTAGGAAGACTTGGGGTGTACGTCCTTAGCCATTTAACTGAACGCATTTGATGGTAATACTCACGTTCATCATTGGGTAAATAACTATATTCACCTGTAATCTCAGCTATTGCACGGAACTTATGATTTCCATCAGAGACGACGACTATATCGCCATTCTTAATAATATTTTTAAAGGTATTCACAGCAACAGCCATATAATTACTGGTGCCTTCCAGTGACTGTTTTTCTGATGCAATCCGAGCTTTAACTGACTCATAGGTAGAGCAGTTACTAAAATCGATATCCTCTCCCCAACCTAGCAGGACATAATTGTTTGCCAGGCAGTCCTCATACACATCCTCTTCTCCGCCCATGGTATTACCCAGAGACATCTTCCAGATCCGTCGACCTTTGAGTGAGATAGATTGTGTTGCACTCCCCTGAACTTTAACCCTGGCATTCAGGCACAGCTGTTTAAAAATACCATCCACAACTTCGTAGCGAAGCGCGCCCGATTTTTCATCAGTAGTTGCGCGAATCCCTTCGATAAAATCTTCATAGGAGAAGCTCTGGTGGAAGGTGGTAAACATAATGCGCTGCTTTTCTACCAACACCTTATAGCGTTCTTTTACCAACTCCCGTAAGCCATTGTCATGATGTTCCCGCGTGGTCTGTTGGTACCACGCATTATCGGCAATTTTGACCGCCATCTCGGTGGTACTGTAGGTTTTACCCGTGCCTGGTGGCCCAAAGAGAATCTGGTTTAAAGGGTACATTGGCGATTGTTCCTTGTTTTGGTTATCTCTTTTTATTTCGGGTTGGGTGGTAAAAGATGGTTGGCCGCCCAGCAAAGCCACCAGCGCCTGTAACGCTTCAGCGGATTCAACATCTGCCGCAAAACCATATTGGGACGTACCATTATCTTTCGGGTAACGGCGGTAGCTGGTGCTTTTTACTTTTTCCCAAAGGCAGTGGAGACCCTCGATGCGATCAATTTCCGCCTTTAGGGCATAAGTTTCTGGTGCAAGAACCAATGGGCTCTTTTTGACCACGCCGTCCTGGCTACGTTTGACGTACAGATACTTTCCATTCCCGAGTACGTGCTCGGATGCATAGCTTGGCTCGAAGTTTCCAGCCTCAAGCCGGTACCCCAATTCATTCAACGCATGGTATATCTCAAACGAATTCAGCATTTTACACCACTCCTTGATGAAAAAGCGTTAAGCCCCTTTCAACATATCAAACACCACGCGGGCAAAACCTTTCGCCAGTTCAGGATTAGAGAGGTATTGCACCATCATCTCCTGCTGGGCGTCGTTGCTGTCCATCACGGCATCATCAATGGCTTTCGGGAAATCGCCCAGCATCGCCTGCTCGCGCGTATTGTTGGCAATCTGGGTCATCACCGCCTGGTTTTCTGACAGCTTGTCGCGCACCGCGAAGGCATAATTGATCATGTCTTTCTCGGTAAGATTATCGGTAACGAACAGCTCGTTAAGACGCGCCAGAATATTCGACAGAAACTCTTCTTTCTTGTCCTTCGGCTTCGCCGTACCGACATCATTCCCCGGCGTGATTTTGTACTCTGCCGCATCTTCCTGCAGCTTCAGATGCTGTTCGTGAAGCTTCGACAGGCGGTAATGGCTCATCTCGACGTTGCTTAAATCAATCTCATCTTCTTCGATACGCTGTTCATGCAGCAACGGACGCAGATGGCGGGCAAACAGGCTCAGCTTCTCCAGATTCTTGTCGTCGTAATCGACGATTTGCGACATAAACTCGTAAAAGCGGACAAAGCTGCCGAGATCTTTCTTGAAGATATCCAGCTTACTTTTTTCTTTCTCGCACTCTTTGAAGGTGTTTTCCGCATTGGTGATCAGCACTACATCGCCGGTTTTCTTAGTGCGTTCAAACATCTCTTTGGCCAGCACATAAGCATCAATCGCTGAGGTGTAACGATGCTTCCAGCGCTCCACCGCAGGTTTGCAGATATTGCTAATGGCCGCGTTGGATTTGTTTTTACTGAAGAACGCCTCACAGAACTGCTCTACTTCGTTCCACAGGAAAATACCGCTGGTACGCAGCTTTTCATAAAGCTCAAAGACCAACTGCGGGTCGCTGACATCCATCAGCTCTGCTGTCTGGTAGTACGGCTGGAAAGCCCCCAAAATCTCGTCAGGTTCGTTGTAAAAATCGAGCACAAAGGTGCCAGACTGCGCCTTCCCCGGATAGGTGCGGTTCAGACGCGACAGAGTCTGTACGCACTCCACGCCGCCCAACTTTTTATCCACATACATGGCACAGAGCTTAGGCTGGTCAAAACCGGTCTGGAATTTGTTGGCCACCAGCATCACCTGGTAGTCGTCGGTATCAAACGCTTTACGCATATCCCGGCCTTTCAGGCCAGGGTTCATATTGATTTCGGTGAACTTCTGGTTAAGCAGCGCAAGGCTGTTGTGGTCATCTTCATGAAACTCAACTTCACCAGAGAACGCCACCATTGCGCTGATCTTGTCGTATTTTTGCTCGGCGATGTATTTATCAAACGCCAGCTTGTAGCGCACCGCCGCCTTACGCGAACTGGTCACCACCATCGCTTTCGCCTGGCCGGCCAGCAAGTGCATCACATGCTTGCGGAAGTGCTCAACAATCACCTTCACCTTCTGCGACACGTTATGATCGTGCAGCGACACCCACTGGTTCAGTTTGATCTTCGCTTTCTTACTGTCCACTTCCCGGTCAGGATCGTCGAGCTTTTGCAGCAGCTTGTACGCCACCTTGTAGTTGGTGTAGTTCTTCAGCACATCAAGAATAAAGCCTTCTTCGATGGCCTGGCGCATGGAGTAAACGTGGAACGGTTCCGGCTTATTAGTTTTTGACGCCGGTTCCTGCGGATTAGGACGACGGCCAAACAGCTCCAGGGTTTTGGCTTTCGGCGTGGCGGTAAAGGCATAATAGTTGAGGTTGTTGCTGCCTTTACGTGCGGCGACGGTGGCATCCAGAATATCTTCTGAAGACATCTCCACATCGTCATCTGTTTCTTCCGTCATCAGCACTTCTTTCAGCTGACGCGCCGTAGAGCCGCTCTGCGAGGAGTGCGCTTCATCGGCAATCACCGCGTATTTACGCTGCTTGAGGCTGACGCTGTTTTCAATGGCCTTCAGCACAAACGGGAAGGTCTGAATGGTGACGATAATGATTGGCTGCGAGTTTTCCAGCGCGCTGGCCAGCTTCTCCGATTTAGAACCATCACCTTCTTTGTTATTGATACGCCCGACCACGCCATCCTGATGCTCGAACTGATAGATGGTGTCCTGCAGCTGATCGTCAAGCACGGTACGGTCCGTCACCACAATCACCGAGTGGAACTGCTTCTCGCCATTTTCATCGTACAGGCGGGAAAGCTGATGAGCCGTCCAGGCGATTGAGTTCGATTTGCCCGACCCGGCACTGTGCTGAATCAAGTATTTATTGCCGGTGCCTTCCACCGTGGCGGCGGTGATCAGTTTGTTCACCACATCCCACTGATGATAGCGCGGGAAAATCAGACTCTCGTTTTTGTACTTCAGGCCAATGGCATCTTCTTTTTCGACGATTTGCAGATGTACGAAACTGGCGAGAATTTTCAGCAAGTTGTCCGGCAACAGCACCTCATTCCACAGGTAGCTGGTGGCGTAGTCGTTGGCATCTTCCGGGATGTCGTTCCCCGCGCCGCCGTCATGGGTGCCTTTGTTAAACGGCAGGAAGAAGGTTTTATCACCCTCAAGTTTGGTCGCCATAAATACTTCGTACTGGCTGACGGCAAAGTGCACCAGCGCGCCGCGTTTAAAGGTCAGCAGCGGCTCGGGTTTATTGGTGCCTGGGTCTTTTGGCAAACGCGTTTTCTTATACTGCGTAATGGCGTTTTGCACCATCTGCTTAAATTCAGACTTCAGCTCCAGCGTCGCTATCGGCAGGCCATTAACGAACAACACCAGGTCGATGCGCCATTTCTTCGCCTTCACGCCCGTTTCTTCAAATGCGGCGTTTGACGCATGCGGGCTGTAAACCAGCTCCGGCACGATGCGGCAGATATTCTGCTTGTAGCGCGTCAGGGTTTCCGGATTGAGGTTATGTTCCGGCTTAAACTGGCACAGGGAAAAACGCGCATTATGGCTTTTGATACCATGGCGCAAGACGCCGAGCGTGCCGTATGTGCGAGACAAAACATCGGTGGCGTTGATATCCGCTTTTTTTAGCTGAGCCACCAGCGCATCGAGGAAATGACGCTCGGTATCGGTGGGGTAAATTTTGGCAAACTTCTCCCACTCCTGCGGCTGCGTGGTCTGCACAAAGGTCAGCGCATCCTGTGAGTACAGCGCACGCTCGCGATCGTAGCCGTCCGTTTTGCCACAAATCCAGCCTTTTGCTTCCATCTGAGCAATCATTTCATTCTGGAAAATCAGCTCTTTGGTGCTGTCCATGCTCATGCGGTGGCCTCCTGTGGCTCCTCAACATCCTGCGTGTCCGGAGCAACCCAATCGCGGACGTCGATTTTTCCGGTGACGGCGGCGGAGATAAGGGCAGTACGGCGTTCCTGGAGGATTTCAATTTCCTTTTCACAACTCAACAGAAGGTTTGTGAATATAGTTTTCTTTTCTTCAATAGCCCTTACTATTTCTGCCTGTTCTTTTAGTGGAGGTACAGGTATTGGATAGCATTTCACATCAGAGCATGTAATCGCTGCTTTTGTGCTTCCCCATCCCTCAGAACTAGTGCGTATTTGCTGATATTTGCTTTGTAGCCACAAATGGATAAATTCAGGCGAGATTTTATCTTTTGCCCTAGGCGTTATATATGCAACGTGCTGGTTAATGGTTGCATTGATCATCATTAATGCAGATGTACCTCTAGTTTTTCCTTCGCCTGTAATAGCCATAATAACACTTCCTTTTTTTACTATAGGCAAACTACATTCATACAGAGCTTTGGTAGTAACGAATTGTTCTGAAGTTAATATTCTTTCATCATTAACTTTCGAGCTATTTAGCCATGGATAAGAACCATTTTGCCAATACAGCGTGTTTTCTCTACTAGGAGTACAACCATTACCTACATTACACATCCATCCTATACGAGACTGCTCCCAATGCTCAGGAATATATTCCAACCACTCAACACCTGAATCTTTCATCGGCACATCAGGGTTTAGCCCTTTGGTGACGGCATGGCTAATCACTGCCTGACGTTTTTCTTTTAGCAGTTCAATCAGTTGCTGTTGCTTCTCGATCAGGTTATCGATTTTTGCGGTTTCGTGATCGAGGAAAGATGCTACAACACCTTGCTCTTCATAAGTGGGTAGGAGGATAGGATTACATCCGACCTCTTCAACTGTAATTTGTGGAATAGCCGTTTGTGTGAACCAGAATAAATTTTTCCTATTGCCTAACATAAAATAATATGCAAAGGCAGGATAGATAGCTTGAGTCAGATGTTTACAGTAAATAGTTGTTTGAGTTGTTGTTGATTTTCCCGATACTAATTTAACAGAACCAATCGAGTTTCCTCGTGCCGGTATAACTAGGTCCCCTACACCAAGTTTAACTTGCGGACTACTAACGTAGCCAAAGTATGAGTCACCTTCAGTTGCAGAGTAAACGGGCCATTCTCCGTCATCTTCGAGTTGTTCTTTTAAGATTGTCTGCCCCATTGCGATTTTAAAATAACGCATTGTTTTGGCTACATTCCAGTGACTAGGAACTTCCCCCAACCACTCAACCCCAGAATCCTTATACTCCGGATACGCCTTATACTTAGCCATCAGGAATGTACCTCCTGCAGCAGCTTCATAATCTCGGCGCTGACCGCATCCAGATCGGCATCAATCTCTTCTAACGGGCGCGGTGGCTGATAGACGTAGAAATGGCGGTTAAACGGAATTTCATAACCGACAATCCCCACTTCACCATCTTTCGCATCGCGCTTATCGGCGTTGATCCACGCGTCATTCACGTGCGGTAGTACTTCAGACTCGAAATAGTTTTCAATCAGGTCGCTGGTGGACAATGCTGGGTTCAGAGGCACGTTCTCGTTATCACGCAGCTCGCCGTCCTGCTCAAACTCAACAACCTTGCCTTTGTATTCAAACGCACCGTATAGCGGCTGAGCGGCTTCTTTCAGCACCTTCTTCACCACCGGTTCGGCATCCGGGTTTTTGGTGGTGATGGCATCGATAAACTGCTTGTTCTCTTTCGCATCCAGCTTCACGCCAGCCGCTTTAATGGCCCCTTTCAAAGTCAGCTGGAACTGGTTGAAGTCATTGCTCACCAGCGTTTTACCACCCGCCTGCGTACCCAGAGCTGCCTGAATCTGCTGCGCTTTTTCCATCAAGGCGCGCTGCGCCAGCCACAGCTTGCTGTCGAGCAGGTCTTTAATCTGCTTCTCTTTCAGTTCGGCAAATTCGGCTTTGATGATGGCGCGCGCTTCTGCTTCCAGTTCGGAGAAATCACCATAGGTCTCTTCCTGCCATTGGGCTGCGAACTCTTCATACAGACGTTCCATCGGTGCGTTAAACGGCTTCGGCGCAAAGCGCAGAGTCGCAATCGCCTCATCCGTCACCTGAGCAGATAAACGCAGCGGGCGTTCAATGGTCAGGCGGCGATAGCCAAAGTCGGTGCTGTAAAAGATTTTGCTGGCGAAGGTTTTCGGCGCTTCGGTTTTAGTGGTGGCAGGCTGGCGACCGCGGCTGGATTTTTGCTCGGCGGCTTTTTCCAGACCCAGCTCTTCCAGGGTTGTGACATCCACCACCTCAAACTCACCGAAGGTCTGGGTGATCAGCTTGATATCGTCTTCGCCCATCAGGTTACGCTTGGAACCCAGCGATTTACGCATTTTGCCGCACAGGTTGGTGCCATCAATCAGCTGTACTTTGCCTTTACGTTCAGGCGCTTTCTTGTTGGAGAGGATCCAAACGTAGGTGGCAATGCCGGTGTTGTAGAACATGTCCGTTGGCAGCGCGACAATGCCTTCCAGCAAATCGGCTTCCAGAATGTAGCGACGAATTTCGCTCTCACCGCTGCCCGCACCACCGGTAAACAGTGGCGAACCGTTAAGGATAATCCCGATTCGCCCGCCGTTGCTCAAGGTACCATCCACATTGTGGTTGTCGCGCATTTTGCTGATCAGGTGCATCAGGAACAGCAGTGAGCCGTCGGAAACACGCGGCAGGCCCGGGCCAAAGCGACCATTAAAGCCTTTCTGCGTATGTTCGTCGTTAATCTCGCCCTCAATCTTCTTCCAGTCCACGCCAAACGGCGGGTTAGAGAGCATGTAGTCGAACTGATCCAGCGGCAACTGGTCGTTAGAGAGGGTGTTGCCCAGTTTAATACGGCTGACGTCCTGACCTTTGATCAGCATATCGGCTTTACAGATAGCGTAGGATTCCGGGTTCAACTCCTGGCCAAAGGCACGCATCACCGCGTTAGGGTTCAGTTCGTGCACATATTCCATGCCTGAAGAGAGGAAGCCGCCGGTCCCGGCCGTCGGGTCATAAATGGTGCGGATGATTCCGGGCTGCGTCAGGGCTTCATCATCTTCCATAAACACCAGCGAGGTGGTCAGACGCACGATATCGCGTGGGGTAAAGTGCTCACCAGCGGTCTCGTTAGAGCTTTCCGCGAAACGACGGATAAGCTCTTCAAACACTAGCCCCATTTCATAGTTGGAAATCGCTTTCGGGCTCAGATCGGTGGTGGCGAATTTCTTCACCACTTTAAACAGCAGGTTGGCATCTTCCAGCAGGCCAACAAACTCACTAAATTTGAAGTGCTCAAATATTTCACGCGCGTCCGGCGAAAACGCCTGTACGTAGCTTTCCAGGTTGGCTTTGATGTCGTTCTGGCCCATCTTGCCCAGATCCATCTTTGAGGTGTTGAAGAAGGAAAGCGTGCTCGCGCGCAGCAGAAACTTCTCTTTGGCATCTTCCGGCAGTGGGCTGGTTTTTAGTTCATCATACTTCGCCACCACCGCGTCTTTGGTCTCCGCCAACACACACTCAAGACGACGCAGCAGCGTAAAGGGCAGGATCACGCGCCCGTACTGAGACTGTTTGAAATCACCGCGCAGCAAGTCAGCTACCGACCAAATGAACGCAGCCGTTTGAGAAAAGTTAGTGTTAGTCATTAAGCCCTCGGAAGAGATCGCAGCCCTGGAGCAAAATGCTCAGGCAAAAATTCAGTTTTGGAATGCAGTGCGCAAAATAATACCTGCTATGAAGACTATCGCAAACGATACAGGACAAAGAAATGAACGGTGGCCTGAATGAGCGCGTTACCCACGTCCTGCACTCATCAGTTACAGGTTAGAATGGCGCAAAACCCCATTCCTGATGGCCAGGCTGGGCACCAGAACACGCTTGTAAATGGAACAATCGTCATGCCAACTGATTATGCTTACTAACGTGCCCGCCAGGCGAAGCGCAGAGCACTACGCTCCTGCTCTCGCTGGATGCAAGGCTACGAATATCTGCAAAGCCCTGTCCCTGCAGAAAGAATCAGAGGGATTCTTGCCCTGAATGAAATAACGCTGACCACTTTCGCCAGAGCGATAAACATGAGTCTTTCGGCCTGCCATTATTTGGTATATGGCAGCTCGCGGATCACGCCAGAAACCGCCGTTCGGCTCAGCTATGTGCTAGGCGGAACGCCCGAGCACTGGTTGAAAATGCAAAATGATTACGAATTACTGCAGTTCAAAGTGGATAAACGCTCACTGTCACGCCTAGCCGTAACGATGTTTAAGCCCAACAAATCATATAGTTGAATGTAAATTACTGAGCGAAAACATGATGTTCATTTTCCAAAGTGATCATCAAAAATCACGGAAAAAACTAATACAAAAAATCATCCCCACCAGCCAGCCGTTGCAGCGACTGGCTTTAACCATAGAGATCACGCATCACCGGATGCGAAAGACGCGACCCGATATATTTTTAGGTGAGTGTCATGGGCTTATGTCATAGTCGGACAATTATTCGAGTTGCCCTTATTAATTACAACGAACCGTGCCAAAGGAGTCGCGGCGGCATGTTGTAGAACTTCCATCGCTGTGCGTCGTCCGACTAGTTCCGAAGGCGTCCGTCCGGGTAACGTCGCCGTTGCTACCACGTGTTGTTCCGAAACTATCCGTGCGCCAACTATTCCCATCGTTATCGCGGGTAGTGCCAAATGAATCTGTACGATATGTGCTACCATCACTGCCTCTAGTGGTCCCAAAAGAGTCCGTTCGATAAGTTGTGCCGTTGTCACAACGCGTTGTGTTGAAACTGTCAGTGCGACAGGTAGTAGCCTGCGCGGCGCTTGCCACCAAAGCCAGTGCGATTATTAGGTTTTTCATTTCATAATGTCTCATGTATGTTGTCTGGAGTAACGCAGCGACCATCTTTTAACTTCAGCATTTACTTGAATAACTTTCGTTGGAAGTGCCGCTTCGAGCAATACTTCTTTCTGATAACCCTGCGCTTTAGCAAAGTTTTTTGCCGCTTTAACCACTTCTTCATCGACCTGGCGTCCCCTGCTTTTTGAATGTTCGAAGAGATGCAAATAGGCGTATGCCCGAAATAGACGAATCGTCCAGAAATACATAGTCGCCTCATAGACAACGAACAAGACTAAAAAGACGGCAAATAAAGTTAAAAAACCTGTCATCGATATCCCTCAATCTGGAAGTAAATATAGCAGTGCTGAGCATTAGAGCGTCGGGAGTACTTTCGATATCATTCGTTCGTATTTCGCACTGTGAAGAACATTTCCCTTGCTGAAAACACGTTTGGATTTTCACCACCACCGTAGAAAAGCAGCATTTAACAGCAAGTGAGAACGATCGAATATTGATACACACCAGAATTTTCTTAGCTAGTTGTGTCTAATCTCAACAAAATAGTTCGGCACTGCCTGTTGGAGTTTTCCAGCGAATTATATGGACTTGCTGAGCCAGAGAATTCTGCGTAATGGAGTGAATGTCGCTCGTTAGCCCCTCTGGTGAGCATTATCAAGGCGAACTAGAATGAAGGCATCAACTCTGAGGCTCTCCCTATGACAAAGAACACAGCGCATCCTTTGGTCACTAAAACGCAGCTCTTCCGCACCGTTGCCAGCTCCACTGCAATTGAAACCGGCGTTTCTGTGGAGAAAATCGAGCAACAGCTCAAGCGCTTTAAGGCACAGGCCGCAACTGTTGGTTTGGCTCATTAATCAGGAAGAATGTCGTTAACGAGCCGGATCATGGGTGCAAAGTTATCCATCCTTGAATAAACTTGATATGAAAATAAAGTCGATAAGCGTTCTACGGTCAGATTGAGAATGCCGCACAAGTCGCACTGAACGAACTGCAAAGCCAATAATGAAGCGTAGTATCCCAGGTAGAGCAGGAAACGGAGCTATCCTCACCCTCCACCTTTCTTACTCCTGTTCACTTACCCATCTCACAAACCCTAAAAACTAAAGAAATCCCCCATCGCGCCGATCATCATCCGTGTGTATTATTTCCTGTAGCTTTTACAACAACTAACCTTAACTCAAATACTTAAGCGCCAGAGCGAAAGGCATCATGAGCACACCGATCAAACGGCTAGAAATCATTAAAAATGCCATCGAACTGGAAGATGACGACATCATCCAGAGCCAGCTGACGCGGCTGAAAAATGAAGCGTTTGACGATGAGCTACAGGCAATCGTCGTGGCGCTTGAGCAGAAGAACTACACCGCAGCGATTAGGGCCATTACCGCCTGGCTGCAGAGCCAGCGCGCCGTTACCCCGTGGCGCGATCCGCAGTTGGCGGCAAGCAAGCTGGAGCTGAAGGCGCTGGAGGAGCGTCTGCGCGATCTCATTGACCGCCGCAACGCCCGCGTACAGCAGCTTGATGAGTTCAACGATCTCTATTTCTCCCGCCTCGGGCCGCTGATGCAGCAGATCCTCGCCCTGCGTAAAACGCTGGCGGAGCTAAACCTGCGTCGTCAGCAGGCGGAGGCGCGTCGTCGCGAAGAGGATTATCGCCGCTGCCAGCGCTATATGGCGCAGGCGGTGGAGGTGCTGGCAACGCTCACCCAGCGCTGGCGCGATCTGCCTGCCGATTCCGTACAGGCCGCCGACGCGCGCAAACAGCTGCAGCAGCAAAGCAATCTGATTGCCAATCTGCTGGCCGAAGCGCTGGAGCTGGAGAGCGGCTTAACCCGTGAAGAAGAGCCTGCCCGTCAGGCGCGCGATGAGGCCAACGACGAGTACGAGAAGTACCGCGAGCAGCATCACGATGCCGAAGTGCGTCTGCGCAAAGGGAAAGATCTCTCGGAAGAAGATCGGAACGAGCTGAAGCGGCTGTGGCGCCAGGCGAGCAGGCTGTGCCACCCGGATCTGGTTGCGGACGATCTGAAAGAAGAAGCCAATACCATGATGGTGCAGCTCAACCAGGCCAAACAGCGCGGCGACGTTAAGGCCATTCGCTCGCTGGTGGCGCGTCTGCAGCAGGGCTTTGAGCCGCTGATGGCGAGCGACAGGCTGAACGACCTGGAGCGTATCCGCAAAAAAATGGCGCAGGTTCGCGAGCAAATCGACACCCTGGTGAACGAGCTGGCGGAGCTGGAGAAAGAAGAGTCCTGGCTCTTGGTCTCCTCGCTGAACAATATGGAAGCCTACTTTGCTCAGCAGGAGAAAGCGCTGCATGAGGTCCGCGCCTCGCTCGAACATCAGGTGAGCGAAGCGCAGCTCGATTCAGCGGCCTGATTATTTGGCGTGCCAGTATGCGCTGGCACGCACCAGCTGTTGGTCAATTGCGTCGGTTTCAAACTGACGGCTCAGGTTTTTAACCACCTTCCCTTCCCCGGTCAGCCAGATAAAATAATCCGCCTCCGGCACGGACAGCGCGGCCAGATGCTCCGCCACCGCCTGTTCGCTATGGCCTACAACCCAGGTGATGTTGAATTCACTCAGGTGCGCCAGATAGTCCTTATAAGACGCATCGCTCACGGTGACCACCGCATGTACGTTCGGGCGGATCGGCAGTTTTGCGATGCCCTCTAAACGGCGGCGCAGCGCGGGCATGCCGGACTCATCGCAGACGTAGAGCTGCCAGGCGTAATCTTCCGGCACCACCAGCGAACCGCGCGGCCCGCCGATAGTGAGTTTGTCGCCGGGCTTCGCCGCTACCGCCCAGCTGCTGGCAACCCCACCCGCATGAACGAAGAAGTCGAGCACCAGTTCATGATTCACTTCATCATACAGCGGCGTATAGTCACGCGCCTGCGGGCGCACGCCCTCGCCCCAGTTGATGCCCTCATCCGTGACTACCGGCGGCTCAAAGGAGGTGCCCGGTGCGGGAAAAAAGACCTTGGTGTGGTCGTCGAAACCGCGGGAGCTAAAGCCCTCCAGCGCCTCGCCGCCGAGAACGATGCGTTGGAAGCCAGCGGTAACGCGCTCAACGCGGAGCACGTTCAGCTCGCGAAAGCGCAGGTCATTGCGGACACGTTGAGGGTAACGGGTTGATGTCATTTTTTTGCCCTTCTCAGGTGAATACGATATATCGAAATTGATTTTTTAATGATAATGATTGCTATTAACCAAGAATGCAAGATCTTTTAGATTGCATCTGAATATATCTAAGATATAGTTTCGATATATCAATTTGAGAGGTTCATTATGCGACACGAACACGACGGCGGCGGCCGCCGACCACGATTCTTTGGCCACGGCGACCTGCGGCTGGTGATCCTGGATATCCTGACGCGTAACGCGAGCCACGGGTATGAGCTGATCAAAGCGATCGAGAACCTGACGCAGGGGAACTATACCCCGAGCCCCGGCGTGATTTACCCGACCCTGGATTACCTGCAGGATCGGTCGTTTATCACCATTACCGAGGAAGAGAACGGCCGCAAGAAGATTGCGATAACCGTCGAAGGGCAACGCTGGCTGGAGGAGAACCAGGAACAGCTGGAACAGATTCAGGTGCGTATAAAAGCCCGCAGCGTCGGCTTCCAGCTGCGCAAAAACCCGCAGATGAAGCGGGCGCTGGATAACTTCAAAGCGGTGCTGGACCTGAAGGTAAATCAGGGAGAGCTCAGCGACGCGCAGCTCAAGCAGATTATCGGCGTAATCGACCGCGCGGCGCTGGAGATCTCCCAGCTGGATTAAGCCAGCGCGTGCTCGCTCACGCGGAAGACGCGTACCAGCGCTTTCAGGTGCATCGCCTGCTCGTTCAGCGAGGCCGCCGCCGCAACGGACTCCTCCACCAGCGCGGAGTTCTGCTGGGTGGTGGCGTCAATCAGGCCAATGGCGCTGTTAATCTGCGAGATGCCCTCCGTCTGCTCGTGGCTGGCCTGACGGATATCACGCAGAATCACGTCCATCTCCTCCACGTTGCCAACCATCCCGTTGATCAGCCCGCTGGCCTTCTCGACCAGGTTCATCCCGTCCTGGGTCTGGCTGCTGGAGCTTTCAATCAGCTGGCGAATTTCACTCGCCGATGATGCGCTTTTCTGCGCCAGCTGGCGCACTTCGCCCGCCACCACCGCAAAGCCGCGGCCGTGCTCGCCCGCACGCGCCGCCTCGACCGCCGCGTTGAGCGCCAGAATGTTGGTCTGGAAGGCAATGGCGTCGATCAGGTCGATAATGTCGGACATCCGGTTAGACGTTTCGTTTATCAGGCGCATCTTGCTGGTCACCTGTTTCATCATCTCACCGTTATTTTTGACAACCGTCGCGGCACCGGCGGAAAGGGTGGTCGCTTCTCCGGTGTGCGATGCGGTATTTTTCACCGTCGCGGTAATCTGCTCCATCGAGGCAGCCGTCTGTTCCACGGAGCTTGCCTGCTCCTCCGTGCGCGCGGCCAGATCCTGATTACCCGCGACAATCTGCGCCGCAGCGCTGGAGATGTTCTCCGAACCGGTCTGCACCTGCTGCACGATGTCCAGCAGGCGGGTCTTCATCTCCATCAGCGCGGTAAGCAGCAGGCCGGTTTCGTCCTTACCATGAGAGGCAATGCTGCCGGTCAGATCGCCTTCGGCAATGGCTTCCGCAAAGTTCACCGCCTGTCCCAGCGGGCGGGTGATGGAGCGCACGATAAACCAGCCAATCACGCTGCCCACCACCACGCTGAAGAGGGTGATCAGGATCAGCACAAGGCGATTGGTTCGGAAGTCCCCGTCGACCTGCGCGCCTGCGCTCTGCATCTCGCCGTTTTGAATGGCAATCAGCGCCTGCACCTTCGCTTTGTAGGCCTGCTGCACGGTAATCGTTTTGGTCATCATCTCCCGGATGGCACCTGCACGATCGTTATTCTGCACCGCCTGCAAAATACGGTAGCGCGAATCCAGATACTGCTGGCGCACATCCCGGATATCCGCCAGCACCTGCTGAGATTTTGCATCCTGCAGCGCGTTGTTCAGCTCACCGAGGATCACGGTGATCTGCTCGCTGATCTCTTTTAAGCGCTGCTGTGACTGCGCCGTATATGTCCCCTGTTCATCCAGCAGCATGAGCTGCTGAGTGCTAATAAATTCCTGGAAATTGTCGATTAGCTGGTTCGCTTTCACCGTGGTTGGATAATCGCTGCTGATGATGGTTTGCATGCCGTTGTTCGCCCGGTTCAGGCTTAGCAGGGAAAGACTCGCGCTCACCACCATCAGAACAATAAAGAACCCAAACGCCAGAAATAATTTCGTGCCGATCTTTACGTCATGTAAGAACATATTTACTCCATCGATGTGATTATTTCTCAGACGATCACCGTTATCGGTAACTTTTTCGCTAACTTTATGACTTTGATCGTTTTTTTCTTTAACGACATCGATGAAGCGCGGAGGGAGGAATAAGAAACCCGGCGTTTTTTAGTTATTTAATATTTATTTAACAACCTTGATAATTCAGAAAAAGAAAAAGCCGTTTATCCCTAAAGGAAATAAACGGCTTTACCGAAACATAAAACGACTCAGTGGAGCACGGTTACCGCATCTTCAAGACGCCCGGCCCGGTGCTTCACCATGGCAGAGATCTGCGCGCTCTCTTCTACCAGATCCGCATTTTTCTGCGTGATGCCATCCAGTTCCGCAACGGCGCGGGTTAATTCCGACAGCCCGGTAGCCTGTTCAGAGGTGGAGTGGCTGATCTGGGCGATAAGCTGGGTGACGTTTTTCACCTGCTCAACGATATCATCCATGGTGCGGCCCGCCGCGTGAACCTGATCGGAGCCGGACTGCACCTTGCTGGCGCTGGCATCGATCAGCTTACGAATATCGTTCGCCGCGTTGGCGCTGCGGCTGGCGAGATGGCGCACTTCGCCTGCCACCACCGCAAAACCTTTACCCTGCTCACCCGCCCTTGCTGCTTCGACCGCGGCGTTCAGCGCCAGGATGTTGGTCTGGAAGGCGATGTCGTTAATTAGCGAGGTGATGGAGCCAATCCGCTGGGTGCTGTCGGCAATGTCGTCCATGGTTTTCACCACCGTCTGCATCGCATTCCCGCCCTTCGTTGCCGCGCTGCTGGCCGCGACGGAGAGCTTGTCCACCTCCGCGGCGGTTTCAGAGTTACTTTGCACCGACGCCGCCATCTGGTTCATCGTCGCCACGGTCTGCTGCACGTTGGTGACGGTCTGGCGGGTGCGGTCGTTAAGATCCTCATTGCCCTGCGCCAGCCTGTCGCTGCCGTCGCGCACGCTCACCACCTGGCTTGAAACGTCATTGATCAGCCAGCGACACATCAGCCCCAGCTGCCCGACGGCGCGCAGCGTCAGCCCTAACTCATCGCTGCGGTTCAGGTGCTGCACGCTGTTGCGCTCGCCGGTTGCCACCTTCAGCGCCTGTCGCGCTACGTTTTCAACCGGGCGAACAATCTGCTGTTCAAACAGCAGCGTCCCCAGCAGCATGACAGCGGCGGCGGCGGCATAAGCAGCCCAGGCCGCAGAGGTTGCCGCAAGCGTTGCTGCCAGCGCCGCAAACACCACCGCCATCACCCCGCGCACTCGCCAACGCAGCGGCAGAGCCGGCAGCCTGCCGAGCCAGCCTTTTCTGACCACCAGCCCTTTATGAATGCGCTTGTTGCAACGGCCTTCATTCAGCGCTTTATAGAGCGGCTCCACGGCCGCAACCTCTTCTGCCGTCGCCTTCGCGCGAATCGACATATAGCCCGTCACCTGCCCGTGGCGCACCATCGGTACGGCGTTGGCGCGAACCCAATAATGATCGCCATTTTTGCGGCGGTTCTTGACGATCCCGCTCCACGGCTCCCCCTTCTGCAGCGTGTACCACATATCGGCAAAGGCGGCTTTTGGCATATCGGGGTGGCGCACCAGGTTATGCGGTTGTCCCAAAAGTTCCTTGAGGGAGTAACCGCTTACTTGCACGAAAGTATCGTTGGTGTGGGTCATGTAGCTGTTGAGATCGGTGGTCGACATGAGCGTGGTGTCATCGTCCAGGCGATATTCGTTCTGGGTGACAATAGAAGGAGAGGACATGGCGGGCATTCCTTGCAGGTTATTCGAATGTTAATTTTGTGGTTTATTGTTTTTTCGGCGGTAAACAATTTATCTTTAGTTGTTAAATCCGATCGGGATCGCAAATTTCAGTTAAACCGCACTTTTTGTAAGATTTTATAATCCATTGATTTAAAATACTTTCGCAAAGAAATTACTCACAAAGCATGATGTGTTAACGCCCACTTAAGAAGCAGCCCATGCACCACACCGGTGCAAATGCTCTTTGCCGGCAAAAAGCTTCAGCCCCCCGCGTCATGCCTTCATCCCGTTTGGTTTGCCTCTCCATGATTAAATATTGTGCAACATAATGTTAACCTGGCGTTTATCCCGATTTTCGCTAAGCCCTCGGAAGTGGCGTAATCCCTGCAATACTTAAAGCAGTATCATGTGATACGCGATCCCCGGGAGCATATTTTGAACAGGTTACCTTCCAGCGCCTCGGCTCTTGCCTGTACCGCGCACGCACTGAATCTCATTGAGAAGCGAACGCTCGATCATGAGGAGATGAAACAGCTTAACCGAGAGGTCATTGACTACTTTAAAGAGCATGTGAACCCAGGGTTTTTGGAGTATCGCAAATCTGTTACCGCCGGCGGGGATTACGGAGCCGTAGAGTGGCAAGCGGGAAGTCTCAACACGCTTGTCGACACCCAGGGACAGGAGTTTATAGATTGCCTGGGTGGTTTTGGCATTTTCAACGTGGGGCACCGTAATCCAGTAGTGGTTTCCGCCGTACAGAATCAACTTGCGAAACAACCTCTCCATAGCCAGGAACTGCTCGACCCGCTTCGCGCCATGCTCGCGAAAACGCTGGCGGCCTTAACGCCCGGCAAACTGAAGTACAGCTTCTTTAGCAACAGCGGCACGGAATCGGTCGAGGCGGCGCTTAAGCTCGCCAAAGCGTACCAGTCGCCGCGCGGGAAATTCACCTTTGTCGCCACCAGCGGCGCGTTCCACGGTAAATCTCTGGGCGCACTGTCGGCGACTGCCAAATCGACCTTCCGCAAACCGTTTATGCCGCTGCTGCCGGGCTTCCGCCACGTGCCGTTTGGCGACATTAACGCGATGCGCACCCTGCTGAGCGAATGCCGTAAAACCGGCGATGACGTGGCGGCGGTGATCCTGGAGCCGATTCAAGGCGAAGGCGGCGTGATCCTGCCTCCGCAGGGCTATCTGCCCGCCGTGCGTCAGCTGTGCGACGAGTTTGGCGCACTGCTGATCTTCGACGAAGTGCAGACCGGCATGGGCCGCACCGGCAAGATGTTTGCCTGCGAGCACGAGAACGTTCAGCCGGACATCCTGTGCCTGGCGAAAGCGCTCGGCGGCGGCGTGATGCCGATTGGCGCGACGGTAGCCACGGAAGAGGTGTTCTCGGTGCTGTTCGATAACCCATTCCTGCATACCACCACCTTTGGCGGCAACCCGCTGGCCTGTGCGGCGGCGCTGGCGACTATCAACGTGCTGCTGGAGCAAAACCTGCCCGCGCAGGCGGAGCAGAAAGGCGACATGCTGCTGGACGGCTTCCGTCAGTTAGGCCGGGAGTATCCGGACCTGGTGCAGGACGCGCGTGGGAAAGGGATGCTGATGGCGATTGAGTTTGTTGATAACGAAACCGGCTATAGCTTCGCGAGCGAGATGTTCCGCCAGCGGGTGCTGGTGGCCGGCACGCTCAACAACTCGAAGACGATCCGCATCGAACCGCCGCTGACGCTGACGATTGAGCAGTGTGAGCAGGTGCTGAAAGCGGCGCGTAAGGCGCTGGCAGCGCTGCGGGTGAGCGTGGAAGAGGCGTAAACAACGCCGGGTGGCGCTGCGCTTACCCGGCCTACAAAATACTGCATATGTAGGCCCGGTAAGCGTAGCGCCACCGGGCTGCTTTTTATCGGTGAAACTCCGCTACCGTCATGGTGAAGCGAAGCACGGTATCGCCTTCATTGGCGTAGCCGTGCGCCGCTTCCGTTTTCGCCACCGCCGACGCGCCCTGGCTTATCTGCGTCACGGTCTCTTCCACCGTCAGGGTTAAAACGCCCTCGTTCACGTGCAGCAGCTCAAAGGTTCCCGCCGGGTGCCCAGGAGAAGTAAAGCGCTCCCCCGGCTGTATCTCCCACTGCCACAGCTCAATCATGTCCGGGCCCGCGGTGCCCGCCAGCAGCCTGGCGTAACCGCCCTGTGGGCCCTGCCACAGAACCGGGATCGCCTCTTCCTCAATAATGTGCACCAGCGGCTCGCTGGAGACGTTGACGATATCCGCCACCGAGGCGCCCAGCGCGGCGGCCAGCTTGCACAGAATGGCTATGCTGGGGTTGGCGGTCCCTTTCTCGATCTCCACCAGCATGCCTTTGCTGACGCTGGCCCGGCGGGAAAGCTCGTCCAGCGACAGCTTTTTCTCTTTCCGCCAGCTGCGGATACGGTTCGCCACGGCCAGGCTTACCTGAGCAGCATCGGCACCCTGCGAAGTCATTATATTGACTTTATCAGTCATTGGTCACTACCATGGTATAAAACAGTCAATACAGGATTATTTATGTCTCGCGTAACGCCGTCAATAGATTCGCGCCTTGCCGAAATTGCGCCCGGCTTTCGGGCGCTGAGCATTCTGGTTGAAGCCGCCCCGATTACCCGTCCGGAGGTTGCGCCCGCCGCGCTGGCGCAGGCCTGCCAGCAGGTGTTGAATGATGATGTGCCCTGGGCTGAAGATCATCTCGCCGCCTGGGATGAAGTGTTTAAAGCCTTTGGCGCGAAACCCAAACGCACGCCCTGCTCGGCCACCGCCCTGCGCAAGCGGGTGATAAAAGACGGTTCGCTGCCGCCGCTGGACCCGGTCGTGGATATCTATAACGCGGTGAGCATTCGCTATGCCATTCCGGTGGGCGGAGAAAATCTCGCGGCCTATTCCGGTGCACCACGCCTGACGCTGGCCGCGGGTGATGAAACCTTTGATACCCTGAAAGAGGGCCAGCCTGTGGTGGAAAACCCGGAGGCGGGCGAGGTTATCTGGCGCGACGATCTCGGCGTCACCTGCCGCCGCTGGAACTGGCGACAGGGAGTGCGGACGCGTCTGGACAGCCAGGCGACGTTCATGTGGTTTATTCTCGAAAGCCTGCCGTCGATGCCGTTAGCCGCGCTGGAAGAGGCGGGTGCGGAGCTGGTCAATAATCTGCAACGCCTGATGCCCGGCGCAACGGCGCAGGTGCAGCTGCTGGAGCTGGCCTGAAAAATGCCGGGTGGCGCTTACGCTTACCCGGCCTACAAAATCAACACAACCCCGTACCCGTAGGCTCGGTAAGCGTCAGCGCCACCGGGCAACCCCCGCACCATCCCTACCCGTAGGCCAGGTAAGCGTCAGCGCCACCGGGCAAAGCGTTACGCCGGCAACAACCCCACAAAACTGCGTTTCTTACGCGGCTCCGACATCAATTCCTCAAGCTTATCCACGCACGCCAGATAGTGCGGGGTTTGCTTATGCGCCAGCACCGCCTCTTCGTCTTTATAGGCTTCGTAGATGAAGAACCGGGTTTTTACCCGCGGGTCCTGCAATACGTCAAAGCGCAGGTTTCCGGGTTCACGGATTGCCCCCTCGTGGTTGGCGCGAAACACCTCCAGAAACTCGTCCACCCGCTCGGGCTTGATATTGATCTCCACCAGCGTCACGTTCATTTTGCTTCTCCCTGTTTCTCTTCCTGCCAGAACTGGAACGCGTCGCGGGCATTCCAGTTTTCGTGAACCACTTTCTTCACCGCCTTCAGCATGGCGAGCGGCGCGCTGGACTGGAAGATGTTGCGCCCCATGTCCACGCCGGACGCGCCCTGATCGATAGCGCGCCAGCACATCTCCAGCGCCTCGTGCTCGGGCAGCTTTTTGCCCCCGGCGATGACAATCGGCACCGGGCAGCTGGCGGTCACCTTTTCAAAGCCCTCGTCCACGTAGTAGGTTTTGACGACCTGCGCCCCCATCTCGGCGGCGATGCGGCTGGCGAGCGAGAAATAGCGCGCGTCGCGCGCCATCTCTTTGCCGACGCCCGTTACCGCCAGCGTCGGCATCCCGTAGCGCGCGCCCGCGTCTACCAGCTTGATGATGTTGTTGATCGAATGGTGCTCAAACTCGCTGCCGATGTACACCTGTGCCGCCACGGCGCAGACGTTCAGGCGCAGCGCGTCCTCCATCGCCACCGCCACGCACTCGTTCGACAGCTCGCCCAGAATCGAGTTACCGCCGGAAGCGCGCAGCACCACCGGTTTGTTCGTCGCAGCTGGCACCTGGCTCCTGAGGATGCCGCGGGTGCACATCAGCACGTCGGTTTCGCCAAACAGCGGTGCGATGGAGAGATCGATGCGCTCAAGGCCGGTGGTCGGTCCCTGAAAGTAGCCGTGGTCAAAGGCCAGCATCACCGTGCGGTTGCTCTGCGGGTTGAAGATGCGCGCCAGCCGCGACTGCATACCCCAGTCCAGCGAGCCGCAGCCCTTCAGGGTGTACGGCACGTTCTGCTGCGGCGTGCCGATGCCAAAATCCTTGCCGTCTTTGATGTCGTCTAAATCAGCCATTTGCTCCCCCGTCAGAAATCGTATTTGCTGATGTTCTCTTTGGTGAACACCACGCGCTCCGGCAGCAGCACGATGCCGTTGCCCTTCGCTTCATACTGGTAACCCTGGACGCTGTTCGGCTCGACCTTCAGCGCGCCGATATCTTTTACGTCCACGCTGTCGCCGACGTTAAGATCGCCTTTTTTCAGCAGGCGATCGGCGACATTAACCGCAATTTTGCCCTGTTGCACCACGTCCCACAGGCCGAAGGCTTTCACCGTCCCGCGCTCAACGTACGGGCGCATCACGTTCGGCGTGCTGAAGCCGACAATCGCCACCCCTTCCCGCTTCAGGTTTTCCGCCGCCTGCGCCGCCGCCGGCAGGGCGTTGGCATCCGGGGCGATAATCGCGTCCAGATTCGGATACGCTTTTAAGATCCCCTCAGCGGTTTGCAGGGATTTGGTGGCGTCGTTGTAGCCAAACTGGGTGGTGACGACCTGCCACTGAGGATGATCTTTCTCGATTTTGGCCTTCGCCTCTTTCACCCACTGGTTCTGATCGGTGACGGTGGGGCTTGAGTAGAAGAACGCCACTTTAGCGTTCGGTTTGGTGACCTGCTTGCCCGCCATCTCCACCAGCAGGCCGCCCAGCTGCTCAGGCGTTCCCTGGTTGATGTAGATGCTGCGGCACTCCGGCCTGGTGTCGGAATCCCAGGTCAGGACCTTGACGCCGCGCTGCATCGCGCGCTTCAGCGCCGGACATAAACCGTCCGGCGATACGGCGGAGACGATAATGGCGTTATAGCCCTGGTTGACGAAGTTATTGATGAGCTGCACCTGGCCGGAGACGCTCGGCTCGGTCGGGCCGTCGTAAGTCACGTCCACGCCGAGATCTTTCCCCGCCTCTTTCGCGCCGTTGCCGCCGCTGGTGAAGAAGCCCACGCCCACCAGCTTCGGAATAAAGGCAATGCGGTCCGCCGCCTGCGCCGAGGCGAAGCTGAGGGCCATTGCCAGGACGAACAGTTTTGTTTTCATCTTACGCTCCGGATAGTTTTCTAAAGAGAGATCGCACCCATTCACGGTGCAGACTCAGCGAACGTCCCATCACCACCACAACCAGCAGCGCCCCTGACAGCGCGCTCGACACCTGGTTAGGGATGCCGACCATCTGTAAACCCTGCTGCAGATAGCCCACCAGCAGCGCCGCCAGCGCCGTACCGACAACCGAACCTGACCCGCCGTAGATATTGGCCCCGCCGAGCACGGCGGCGGTGAGCGCGGGCATCAGTAGATCGCGCCCCAGATCCGAACGCGCGGAGCCGAAATAGGAGACCATCACCAGCGCGGCAATCGCCGAGGCCACGCCCACCAGGCCGTACAGCGCGTAGGGCATGCCGTTCACCGACAGCGCCGCATAGCGCGCCGCGCGAGGATTCTGGCCGATTAAAAAAAGGTGACGACCAAAGCGCCCGCGGTGGGTAATCAGCCAGAAGAAAAACGTAATCACCGCGAACAGCACCAGCGGGATCGGCAGGCCAAACACCGTGAGGTTAGCGAACGCCGTAAAGCTGTCCGGGAAGCCGCCGATGCCCTCGTAGCCCGTCGCGCCCGCCATGCCGGAGAGCAGCAGCGCGCCGCCGCCGTAGAGGTAGAGGGTGCCGAGAGTGATAACCAGCGGGCTGATGCCGGTGTAGTGAATAAGCGCGGCATTAAATAATCCGCACAGCAGGCCGAGCAGCAGCGTCAATGGAACGGCGACTGCCATCGGCCACCCCGCCTGCATCATCACCCCCAGCGCGATGGCGCACAGGCCGATGGTCGAGCCGAGGGAGATGTCGATCCCGCCGCTGACGATCACAAGCGTGAGCGGCAGCGCCACGATGCCGATGCAGATAAAATCGCTGGTGCTGAACAGCAGCATGTTAACGTCAAGCATCCGCGGGTTGATGGCGCCAAAGAGCAGGATCTCCAGCACCAGTAAAATCAGCAGCGCGCTTTCCCAGTTAAGCCTCATTTACGCCACCTCTTTTTTGCGTTTTGGAAACGGGGTAACGTGCTTTCCCCCTCTGTTACCCGGCTGGAAGCGACCATACTTCAGCGCCCGCTGGTGGCGCGCCAGCGCCTGGCGCAGGCGCCCGTCGAGCACCAGCACGCCCAGCAGCACCAGCCCGGCGATAAAGTCGTTCCACCAGGCCGGGAGCCTGAACAGCACCAGCACGGTGTCGATTTGGGTCAGGAAGAAGGCGCCGAGCAGCGCGCCAATCAGCGTGCCCGTGCCGCCCAGCAGCGAAATGCCGCCGAGCACGCAGGCGGCGATGGCCTTCATCTCCAGCCCGCTGCCGGTCTGGTTGGGCACAAAGCCAATCTGCGCGGCAAAGACAATCCCGGCGCAGGCCGCCAGCATGCCGTTGAGGGTAAAGGCGAGCATTCGCGTGCGGTTCACCGCCACGCCCAGCTGGCGCGCGGCGGCGAGGTTATCCCCCACCGCGTAGAAATCTCGCCCGAACGCGGTACGCGACAGCGTCCATGCGCCAGTGACGGCGATAATTAATACCCCCATGCCGAGCGGCGATACGCCGACGGCAGCAGGTTCAGAGAGGGATTTCAGCCCCGGCGGCAGCCCTTCAATCCATTTTCCCCCCGTCCAGAGCAGCATCGCCCCTCGGTACAGCCCCAGCGTGCCGAGGGTGGCGACAATCGCCGGAATGCGCAGCCCCACCACCAGAAACCCGTTAAACGCCCCGGCCAGCGCGCCAGTCGACAGCGCGAAGAGAATGGAAACGGGCAGGCTGTAGCCGCTGTTGAGCGCCACGCCGACGGCGATGGCGGACAGCCCGACGATGGAGCCGACGGACACGTCGATATTGCGGGTCAGCATCACCAGCGCCGCGCCAATGGCCAGCAGGATCAGGATCTGCGAGCTGGCGAAGATCATCCCCAGCGTCTGTAAACTCAGATAGGACGGATTCAGCGCCACCAGCACGGCGAACAGCGCCAGAATGGCGAGAAACGCGCTCAGCTCGCGGTTTTTGAGTAAGGTCTTCATGATTGTCCTCCGAACGCCAGCGCCATCATTTTGTCGAGGCTGACGGCGTGGCGCGGCAGCTCGCCGCTGAGCACGCCCTGATGCATCACCAGCACCCGGTCCGCAAGGCCCGGGAACTCGTCAAGATCGCTTGAGATCATCAGCACCGCCACGTTCTGCGCCGCCACGCTTTTTATCAGCTGGTAGATATCCGCGCGCGCCGAGACGTCCACGCCGCGCGTCGGTTCATCGACGATCAGCAGTAAAGGATTGGCCTCCAGGCAGCGCGCCAGCAGCACCTTCTGCTGGTTGCCGCCGGAGAGCGTGCGCACGGTTTGATCCGCATGGTTCAGCTTGATCCCCAGCGCCCGGTGATAGCGCTCCACCACCGCAGACTCCCGCTTGCGCTGCTGCCAGAGGGAAGGCTCGTTCAGCGCCACGGTGTTCCAGCGGATCGGCGCGTCGAGGAACAGGCCGGAGACCTGCCTGTCTTCCGGCAGGTAGACCAGCCCTTTCTCCAGGCGTGAACTTACCGGATCGCCGGTGATTTCCTGATTTTCCAGCCAGACGCGGCCGCCGCGCACGGGCCGCAGGCCGTAGAGCGTTTCCGCAAACTCGGTGCGCCCGGATCCCACCAGCCCGGCCAGGCCGACGATCTCCCCGGCGTAGATCTCAAGGCTGAGATCGATAAAGCCTTCTCCGGTGAGATCGTCCACCCGCAGCACCGGGAAATCCTGCGCCTGGGTGCGGCGGTTGCCCGGCAGCGCCAGCCACAGCTTTTGCGTATCGCTGAGGGACTTCTCCCGGCTTACCGGCGTCATGGCGGCGATCAGGGCGCTGTCGTCAAACTGCGCGGTTTCGCCGCTCAGCACTACTGCGCCGTCGCGCATCACCGAGACGTGGCTCGAAAGCATGCGAATTTCCGGCAGCTTGTGCGAGATAAAAACAACCCCGACGCCGAGCGCCTGCAGGGCGCGGATCTGGCGAAACAGGCGCTCGGTTTCGCCCGGCGTGAGGGAGGCCGTAGGTTCGTCGAGGATCAGGATCCGAGCGTTGCGCATCAGGCCGCGCAGGATCTCCACCATCTGCTGATCCGCCACCTCCAGGGTACTGGCGGCGGCGTCGAGATTAAGCTGGCACTGCAGCTGCTGGAGTTTCTCCGCCAGCCGTTTGTCTACATCATGTTCACGCGGCAGGCGGAACAGGATATTTTCCCGCACCGTCAGGTTGGGAAACAGCAGCGGCTCCTGCGGTACAAGGTATATGCCTAACCTGTGCGCCTGCACCGGGCTGAGCCGCGCAAATGACTGGCCCTCGACGCTAAGTTCACCGCTGTCCGGGGTCTCGACCCCGGCGATGATCTTCATTAGCGTCGATTTCCCCGCGCCGTTGCCGCCCATCAGCGCGTGCACCTGGCCCGCAAGCAGCGTGAAATCAATGCCTTTTAGAACCGGCACGCCTGAGAACTGCTTGCTGATATTCCGCGCGTCGAGAAGTGGTGTCATCATCGCTCCGCTATTGAACAAATGATTTTTAGATTTAATAATGTTCAAAAGCGTAGACGGTGAACTATATTTACAACCGTGCAGGGATCACAGTTTTATCGATTGAGATTCAGATAAACCAGAAACGATCTAAAAGATCCGTTTTGCCGCGTGGCTCACACTTTCCGCCCGCGCCATCACGAACATATGATCTAAATTTTTATAAGAGTTCAACTATGAGCGATAAACGCACTGCGGAAGAAGGACGGTTTGCCGGGCTGGCACTGGCGGAAGAGGAACTGGTTGCACGCGTGGCCTGGTGCTACTACCACGACGGGCTGACCCAGAACGACATCGGCGAGCGGCTCGGGCTGCCGCGCTTGAAGATCTCCCGCCTGCTGGAGAAGGGCCGTCAGTCCGGGGTGATCCGCGTGCAGATTAACTCCCGCTACGAGGGCTGCCTGGCGCTCGAAACCGAGCTACAGCAGCGCTTTGGCCTAAGGCTGGTGCGCGTGATGCCCGCCCTGAATACGCCGCCGATGAACGTGCGGCTGGGCATTGGCGCGGCGCAGTCGCTGATGGGCGTGCTGGAGCCCGGCCAGCTGCTGGCGGTGGGATTTGGTGAAACCACCATGAGCAGCCTGCAGCACCTGAGCGGCTTCATCAGCTCGCAGCAGATCCGCCTGGTGACGCTCTCCGGCGGCGTCGGGCCGTATATGACCGGTATCGGCCAGCTGGACGCGGCCTGCAGCGTCAGCATGATCCCCGCCCCGCTTCGCGTGTCATCCGCCGAGGTGGCCGGGATTTTAAAGCGCGAAACCAGCGTGCGGGACGTGATCCTCGCCGCCACCGCCGCCGACGTGGCGGTGGTCGGGATTGGTTCGGTGAACCAGCGGCGCGATGCCACGATACTGCGCTCCGGCTATATCAGCGAGGGTGAACAGCTGATGTACGCCCGCAAAGGCGCGGTCGGCGACATTCTCGGCTATTTCCTCAATGCCGAGGGCGAGTGCGTCGAGGAGCTGGAGATCCACAAAGAACTGCTGGGCGTCACGCTCGATGAACTGGCGCAGCTGCCCACCATCGTTGGCGTGGCCGGAGGGGAAGAGAAAGCCGATGCGATTTATGCCGCACTGAAGGGTCGCCGTATCAATGGCCTGGTGACGGAAGAAACGACAGCCCGCGCGGTGCTGGCTCTGGCCGGATAAGAGCCTGCCCTGCGCTAACAGTGAGGCAAACTCATGAGTTACCTTTTAGCGTTAGATGCAGGGACAGGCAGCGTTCGCGCCGTCATTTTCGATTTGCAGGGCAACCAGATTGCCGTCGGCCAGGCCGAGTGGAAGCACCTGAGCGTGGAGAACGTGCCGGGGTCGATGGAGTTCGACCTGGAGACCAACTGGCGGCTGGCCTGCCAGTGTATTTATCAGGCGCTGGAACGTGCGCACCTGAGCGCGGCGGATATTCAGTCCGTCGCCTGCTGCTCGATGCGCGAAGGCATTGTCCTTTATGACCGCAGCGGCGAGGCCATCTGGGCCTGCGCCAACGTCGACGCCCGCGCCAGCCGCGAGGTGGCCGAACTCAAAGAGATCCACGATGACCGTTTTGAATCCGAAGTGTATGACGTCTCCGGGCAAACGCTGGCCCTGAGTGCTATGCCGCGCCTGCTGTGGCTGGCGCACCATCGCCCGGACATCTACCGCAAGGCCGCCACCATCACTATGATCAGCGACTGGCTGGCGGCAAAGCTCTCCGGCGAGCTGGCGGTTGATCCGTCGAACGCGGGCACGACCGGCATGCTGGATCTCTTTTCCCGCGACTGGCGTCCGGCGCTGCTCGACATGGCCGGGCTGCGCGCCGATATCCTCTCCCCGGTGAAAGAGACCGGCACCGTGCTGGGCGCAGTCACCAAAGTGGCCGCGCAGCAGTGCGGCCTGCGTGAAGGCACGCCGGTGGTGATGGGCGGCGGCGACGTGCAGCTGGGCTGTCTGGGGCTGGGCGTGGTTCGCGCCGGACAAACGGCGGTGCTGGGCGGCACCTTTTGGCAGCAGGTAGTCAACCTACCGCAGGTGCGCACCGACCCCGAGATGAACATCCGCGTGAACCCGCACGTTATCCCCGGCATGGCGCAGGCGGAGTCGATCAGCTTCTTTACCGGGCTGACCATGCGCTGGTTCCGCGACGCCTTCTGCGCGGAGGAAAAGCTGATTGCCGAACGAATGGGGATGGATACCTACTCCCTGCTCGAAGAGATGGCCAGCCGCGTGCCGCCAGGTTCCCACGGCGTGATGCCGATCTTCTCCGACGCGATGCATTTCAAGCAGTGGTATCACGCCGCGCCGTCGTTTATTAACCTCTCCATCGACCCGGAAAAGTGTAACAAAGCGACGCTGTTCCGCGCGCTGGAGGAGAACGCCGCGATCGTCTCGGCCTGCAACCTGGCGCAGATCTCGCACTTTTCCGGCGTGAGGTTTGAAAGCCTGGTGTTTGCGGGCGGCGGCGCTAAGGGAGCCCTCTGGAGCCAGATATTAAGCGACGTCACCGGCCTGCCGGTGCGCGTGCCGGAGGTGAAAGAGGCCACGGCGCTCGGCTGCGCGATTGCCGCCGGAACCGGTGCGGGGCTATTTGCGGATATGGCCTCGACGGGCGAGCGGCTGGTGAAGTGGAGCCGCGAGTTCACGCCGAACCCACAGCACCGCGAGCTGTACGACGGCATGATGCAGAAGTGGCAGGCGGTGTACGCCGACCAGCTTGGGCTGGTGGACAGCGGGCTGACGACGTCGATGTGGCAGGCGCCGGGGCTGGTGCGGGCAACGGCACCGTAAAGAACCGCCGGATGGCGCTGCGCTTATCCGGCCTACAAATTCCCCCCTCGGTAAACACAGTGCTATTGAGGGAAACACCGAATGGTTTATTCCGCTAAAGATCCTGGCCGCGGAAACAATTCTATTTTATTATCCGGTGTCATCTGATATTCAGTGTCTGCATCTGAAACATAAAATTGGGTATTCCTGTTTTGATATTCATCTACGATTAAAAGATAGTCTTTTATGACACAGTTATTGTGGCTAGTGATAACAGGAAAACAAAGGAGATCTTCATGTGGGCTGCTCTCATGATTCGTGAATCCGTCGCCAATGCTCATGATGTAATAGCGATGCCAACCTTCATTATATAATGGATACTTAGCTCGAACTTCTTCCCGACGGGCTAAAAACCAGTCGATTTTGCCTCTGTCTGTCCATGGAAGATGGTCAACAACCAGAACAACAGCACTGCCACCATCAGAATCAATATGTAATATATTAACAGGCCGTAATGTCCATAAATTATAAATCCCGCTCATTAAAAATAGGCATAAAGTAATAATTGAATATTTATTTTTCATTAATACTCACTCATTCTTTCAATAGTTTGAAAATTAGTAAAGAAAGGCTGAATCTAATCATTGACTGTAAAAATGACTGCCATTCCCATAACGAAGATGATCAATCATCACTCCAATTAACGTTTTATACTCCCCTTGAAATGAAAACATCTGAGCAAGCTCTTTCATTTCATTAAATAAAATATCAATACATTCCTCATGCGATATTTTTACTCCGGGAGTGATTGAGTTTAAAAATCCATCCAGATGATGTTTATAAGGGAAGTCGTAACGGATAAGTTGATAAGGGTCTACTCTTGCAGAGATATCCTTTAGACCAAGCGACAGTAGTTCTTGCTCCCCCATATCCCCACATTTCATATCGTCAGCATTAACGTCATTGAAGCATGCAACCGTTTCAAAAAGGGTAAAGGGGAGGTACATTGATGAGCTGAAAGAATGAACCATTTCGTATTTCCATCGTGAATAATCAATGAGTTAGATAAATAATCTCCCGAAGCTAGAATAAAACCCCTATAAAAAACAGGATTAACATCACATTCCTCAATTTTCCAAAGCAGTTAATATCTTTAAGCGGGCTACGACGGCGTTGAGATGATGGGCTCGGAAGGGTACCTGATTAACGAACTTCTCGCCGCACGCACCAACCAGCGGGAGGATGAATGGGGCGGCGACTATTCCCGCCGGATGATCGAACTAACAGGCGTAGCGCTTCGGCTTAACCAGTTTATCGGCGCTGCGCTTATCCGGCCTACTTTCAGCGTTTCTACTCCAGGGTGTCTGGCCGGAAGACACGCTCGATTTTCTTATCGGGAGTGAGCCGGTACTCCATTTCACTATCCGTAAAAAATCGGGGAGTATCGTCTGCATATTCATAAACGATTAAAAAATAATTTTTAACGACACAATTGCTCTCATTTTTTATTACTGTGAAGCATAAAAGGTCCTCATGAGGACTTTTTTTATAATGAGTAAATCCATCACCAATGTCGGTGATGTAAAAAGATTGCCATATATTACCAGAATATGGAAATTTATTTTTAAACTCATCCCGACGAGCAAGATACCAGTCGATTTTAGCTCTGTCTGTCCAGGGCATATGATCAACGACTAATGTCACTGTTATGCCTTCATCGGAATAGGCATATAAAATATTGACCGGTCTCGATGCCCACAAATTATAAAATGCACCAAAAAGGAATAAACATAATAGCATGACTGCAAATTTTTTGTTCATTGCTAATTACCGATCCGCTCTACACTATGAAAATTAGTAAAGAAAGGCTTAAATGCAAAATCTTTGTGCCGTTGCAAGAAAAACCAAATGCGGAAAAATCGAAACTGACTATAGATTTCATTCTGAATATCTTTAACATCGAGTCCAAAGTGATCCTGCGCCTTAAAAAATAAGGTCGCATTCCAACCGAAAGCATCCCTGGCCAGGGAGGAAAGTTCTATTTTTTGGGCTGCGATGTCATGCACGGTAATACCCAATCCATTAATTCTATCCTCATCATTGTTAAATTTAGGCAATGTCGAGTTTAATAAGATTATTTTAATTTCACGTAAAAGCATCGGGTAGTTAACAGCGTTAGGTTTAGAACTTGAATAAAGTTTTTCTATAGCATTCTCTATTAACATACGAGGGTTATTAAGCTGGTAGCTATTTAACCTCTCATGAAATGCTGCATTTAGTCGCTCGCTATAAAATCCACTACCGTTCCCGTGCCTAAAATGCTCAATCATCTCCCCAATGAGTATTTTATATTTACCATAAAACGAAAACATCGATGAAAGTTCTTTCATTTCAGCGAATAAAATATCAACGCATTCTTCGTGCGTTATTTTTGTGCCAGAGACTTTATCACTAATTATGCCGTCCAGATGAGGCATTACAGGGAAGTCATAACGAACTAACCGATAGGGATCAACCTGTGCAGATACGTCCCTGAGCCCAAGCGCCAGCAGTTCATCCTCCTCCATGTCGCCACACTGCATGTCATCAGCACGATAATCATCAAATCGGGCCACGGTTTCGAAGAGCTTGCAGGGTAGAAACATTGATGAGTTTAATGAATTGACCAATTTTCATAATCCTTTTTTATAATCAAGGCGTTATGCAATAAATGCAACCAACACTAAAATAAAAACCATATAAATAACAGGCCTAAATTCACATTCTTGATAGCTTCCCGCAGGGTTCAGATCTTTGAATCCCATCACAATCACCGCACTCCCCTTTTCCCTTTTCCTCGCGACTGGCTAAATTAGTAACTCATCCGACCACATAACAATAATTTTACATTGGAAGAGAGTATGAGCCGCTACCCGTCGTTATTCGCCCCCCTCGATCTGGGGTTCACCACACTCAAAAACCGCGTGCTGATGGGCTCGATGCACACCGGGCTGGAGGAGCGTCCGGACGGGGCCGAGCGTCTGGCGGCCTTTTATGCCGAGCGTGCCCGTCACGGCGTCGCGCTGATTGTGACCGGCGGCGTGGCCCCTGTTCCTTCTGGCGTGACGATGGAGGGCGGCGCGGTACTGAACGACGCATCTCAGCTGCCGCACCACCGCATTGTGACCGACGCAGTGCATAAAGAAGGCGGCAAAATCGCCCTGCAAATCCTGCACACCGGGCGCTACAGCTATCAGCCGAACCTGGTCGCGCCGTCGGCCCTTCAGGCACCGATTAACCGCTTTAAACCTCACGCCCTCACCCACGATGAGATCCTGGCGCTGATTGACGACTTTGCCCGCTGCGCGGCGCTGGCGCGAGAAGCGGGCTACGACGGCGTTGAGGTGATGGGCTCGGAAGGCTACCTGATTAATGAATTCCTCGCCGCGCGCACCAACCAGCGTGAGGATGAATGGGGCGGCGACTATGCCCGCCGGATGCGCTTTGCCGTGGAGGTGGTGCGCGCCGTACGCGAGCGCGCGGGCGCGGACTTTATTATCGTCTTCCGCCTGTCTATGCTCGACCTGGTGGAGGGCGGCGGCACGTTCGACGAAACCGTGCAGCTGGCGCAGGCGATTGAAGCCGCGGGCGCCACCATTATTAACACCGGCATCGGCTGGCACGAAGCGCGCATCCCGACCATCGCCACGCCGGTGCCGCGCGCGGCGTTCAGCTGGGTGACGCGCAGGCTGAAAGGCAAAGTGTCCGTTCCGCTGGTCACCACTAACCGCATTAACGACCCGCAGGTGGCGGACGATGTGATTTCACGCGGCGACGCCGATATGGTGTCGATGGCGCGTCCGTTCCTTGCGGATGCCGAACTGCTCTCCAAAGCGCAAAGCGGGCGTGCGGATGAGATCAACACCTGCATCGGCTGTAACCAGGCGTGCCTGGATCAGATCTTCGTCGGCAAGGTCACCTCCTGTCTCGTTAACCCGCGCGCCTGCCATGAAACTAAAATGCCGATCGTTCCGGCGGTGAATAAAAAACGCCTGGCCGTGGTGGGCGCAGGCCCGGCGGGGCTGGCATTTGCGGTCAATGCCGCCTCGCGCGGGCACAGCGTGACGCTGTTTGATGCGCTGGCGGAGATTGGCGGGCAGTTTAATATCGCCAAGCAGATCCCCGGAAAAGAGGAGTTTTATGAAACGCTGCGCTACTACCGCCGGATGATCGACGTTACGGGCGTGGAACTGCAGCTTAGCCGCTTTGTGAATGCCTCGGATCTGCTCGGTTTCGATGAGGTGATCCTGGCGAACGGGATCGCCCCGCGCACGCCTGCGATCGAAGGTATCGATCATCCGAAGGTATTGAGCTATCTGGACGTACTGCGTGACAAAGTACCGGTAGGTGAAAAGGTGGCGATTATCGGCTGCGGCGGGATCGGCTTTGATACCGCCATGTACTTAAGCCAGCCGGGCGAGGCCACCAGCCAGAACATCGCCGAGTTTTGCGTGGAATGGGGTATCGACACCAGCCTGAGCCAGTCCGGCGGTTTACGCCCGGAAGGGCCGCAGCTGCCAAAAAGCCCGCGCCAGATAGTGATGTTGCAGCGTAAGGCCAGCAAGCCGGGCGAAGGGCTGGGTAAAACCACGGGCTGGATCCACCGCGCCACCCTCCTCTCACGCGGGGTGAAGATGATCCCGGCGGTGAGCTACCAGAAGATCGACGACGAGGGTCTGCACGTCACGATCGATGGAGAGCCGCAGCTGCTGCGCGTGGATCATGTCATTCTGTGTGCCGGGCAGGAGCCGAAACGCGACCTCGCGGATCCGCTGCGTGAAGCCGGTAAAACGGTGCATTTGATTGGCGGGTGCGATGTGGCGATGGAGCTGGACGCGCGGCGGGCAATTGAGCAGGGGACGAAATTAGCTCTGGAGATTTAAAGCGTTGCCCGGCGGCCAGGGTAAAAGCAAAACGGCAACCCAGTTGCCGTTTTTAGTGTTTGCTCCCTCTCCCTGTGGGAGAGGGTTGGGGTGAGGGCATCAGGCCGCACATACCCAATCTTAACGACGACGCCCCAGCTTCACCGCTTTCAACACCACGAACTTGTTGTTGGTTGCAACGGTGGTGCAGTTACCGAAAATCTTCTTCAGCTTGTGGAAGTAGTCCAGGTGGCGGTTCGCCACGATGTACAGCTCGCCGTTGATTTTCAGGCAGCGGCGCGCGTGGTGGAACATCTCCCAGGCGACGTTATCCGTCAGGGCGTGCTTCTGGTGGAACGGCGGGTTGCAGAACACCGCGTTGAAGCGGAACGGCTCTACGCCAGACAGCGCGTTGTTGATCATAAACTCGCAGCGGTCCAGCGCTTCCGGCATGTTGGTTTCCACGTTCAGACGGCTGGAGGCGACCGCCATTGGCGACTCGTCGCTGAACACCACGCTGGCGTCCGGGTTCTTCGCCAGCAGCGTCAGGCCAATCACGCCGTTGCCGCAGCCCAGATCAACGATTTCGCCTTCCAGGTTTTCCGGCAGATTTTCAATAAAGAAACGCGCGCCGATATCCAGCCCGGTGCGGGAGAAGACGTTCGCATGGTTGTGGATGGTCCAGTCGGTGCCTTCCAGTTTCCAGCTCAGGGTCTCTGGCGCGTCAGCCAGCTCCGGTGCGCTGAACGTACAGTTGATCAGGCGCGCTTTTTTCCAGGCTAGCGTCGTGGTGGTCGGGCCGAGCACTTTCTCAAACAGTTCCAGCGTCGAGGTGTGGATATCGCGCGCTTTGGCGCCCGCGATAATGCGCGTTTCAGGCGTCACCACTTTACGCAGCGCGCGCAGCTGCTGCTCCAGCAGCGCCATGGTTTTTGGCACTTTGATCAGCACCACGCCCGGCGCCTGCGGGTAGTCCGCGGTGCTGTCGAGGAACTTCACGCTGGACTCTTCGAGGTCGTTATGACGCAGGTTTTCACGCGTCGCCAGCTCGCTCAGGTAGGAATCGCCGATGCTGTAAGGCGTGTGTTCTGCCAGGGCGCATCCCAGGGCGCCAAACGCGTCATTCAGGATCAAAACCGGGCCGCGGATTTCAGTCTCATCCAACTGCTGCAGCAGATATTCATCCGCCGCTTCCCACGCCATAAGCGGGTTAACGTCGTCCGTTTCCGGGAAACGTTTAAGGTTGAGTGAACGGAAACCGTTGTCTAAGTGGCTCATCGGCCCTCCTGAATGGTAAAATTTGGCGTATCCCTGAAAAGGGTGCGTGAGTATACCCGTTTTCGCATTAATTTGGGCTTTTGATGAACCAACTTACTTATCTCCAGGGCTATCCGGAGCATTTACTTTCTCAGGTTCGCAGCCTGATTGCCGAGCAGAAGCTCGGCGCGGTGCTGGAAAAACGCTATCCCGGCACGCACGATTTCGCGACCGATAAGGCCCTCTGGCAGTATACGCAGGATCTGAAAAACCGATATCTGAAGAGCGCGCCGCCGATCAACAAGGTGATGTACGACAACAAGATCCACGTGCTGAAAAACGCGCTCGGCCTGCACACCGCTATCTCCCGCGTACAGGGCGGCAAGCTGAAGGCAAAAGCGGAGATCCGCGTGGCGACCGTGTTCCGTAACGCGCCGGAAGCGTTTCTCAGGATGATCGTCGTGCATGAGCTGGCACACCTCAAAGAGAAAGAGCACGACAAAGCGTTCTATTCCCTGTGCTGCCACATGGAGCCGCAGTACCACCAGCTGGAGTTTGATACCCGACTGTGGCTTACGCATTTATCGTTAAAGAGTAATGCGCAGTAGCGCACTGGTTTTGCAATAATCCCGTGCTACAGTGGCTAAAGGTTCCCAGCTACGGAGTACGTAAACGTTTATGATACGTTTCGCAGTCATCGGTACGAACTGGATCACGCGCCAGTTCGTCGACGCCGCCCACGAAACCGGCAAATATAAGCTCACTGCAGTCTATTCCCGCAGCCTCGAGCAGGCGCAGAGCTTCGCGAACGACTACCTGGTGGAACATCTGTTCACCTCGCTCGACGAGATGGCGCAAAGCGACGCCATTGACGCGGTCTATATCGCCAGCCCGAACTCCCTGCACTTCCCGCAAACGAAGCTGTTCTTGAGCCATAAAAAGCATGTGATCTGCGAGAAGCCGCTGGCCTCAAATATCGAGGAAGTGGAAGCCGCCATTGCGCTTGCCCGCGAAAACCAGGTGGTGCTGTTCGAAGCGTTTAAAACCGCCAGCCTGCCAAACTTCCTGCTGTTGCAGCAGTCCCTGCCGAAAATTGGCAAAGTGCGCAAAGCCTTTATCAACTACTGCCAGTACTCGTCGCGCTACCAGCGCTACCTGGACGGCGAGAACCCGAACACCTTTAACCCGGCTTTCTCTAACGGCTCGATTATGGATATCGGTTTCTACTGCCTGGCCTCCGCCGTCGCCCTGTGGGGCGAGCCGCACGGAGTGACTGCCACCGCCAGCCTGCTGGAGAGCGGCGTGGATGCGCACGGTTTAGTGGTGCTGGACTACGGCGATTTCAGCGTCACGCTGCAGCATTCCAAAGTGAGCGATTCCGTGCTGCCAAGCGAGATCCAGGGTGAAGCCGGCTCGCTGGTTATCGAGAAGATTTCGGAATGCCAGAAGGTAAGCATTGTGCCGCGCGGGGGCAAAGCGCAGGAGCTGACGCAGCCTCAGCATATTAACACTATGCTCTATGAGGCAGAGGTCTTCGCCCGTCTGGTAGAAGACAACGAAGTGAATCACCCAGGCCTTGCGGTAAGCCGCACCACGGCGAAGCTGCAGACGGAGATCCGCCGCCAGACCGGCGTGGTGTTCCCGGCAGACGGCGTAGGCGCGGAAGCGATCGCGTAAAGCTGTGTAATGAAACCGTGCAGACCATTGACGAAACCAATGGTCTGACATATTTTGTTACCTGCAAAGGGGAGTAACTTCTTCGCCGGTGGATCGTCATTACGATGCGTTAAACACGCATCCGGTCGCCGGGCAACCTTCGTGGTTGTAAGTGAGACCTTGCCGGAAGGCGAGGTCTATGCATAAAAAGCTAACGGCTATCGTCTTCTGACCATGGCCGTTTTTGTTTTTTATGTGTAAGGAAAATAGTATGCATTCTGTCGGCACTCCAATGTTGTGGGGCGGATTCGCGGTTGTCGTGCTCATCATGCTGGCGATCGACCTCTTTTTGCAGGGTCGTCGCGGCGCGCACGGCATGAGCATCAAACAGGCTGCGGCCTGGTCCCTGGTGTGGGTTACCCTCTCCCTGCTGTTCTGCGCCGCCTTCTGGTGGTATCTGGCCTCGACCGAAGGCCGTGCGGTGGCCGATCCTCAGGCGCTCGCTTTCCTCACCGGCTATCTGATTGAAAAAGCCCTGGCGGTTGATAACGTCTTCGTCTGGCTGATGCTGTTCAGCTACTTTGCCGTACCGGCTGCCCTGCAGCGTCGCGTGCTGGTCTACGGCGTGCTGGGCGCGATTATCCTGCGTACCATCATGATCTTCGCCGGCAGCTGGCTGATTACCCAGTTCGAATGGCTGCTGTACGTCTTCGGCGCGTTCCTGCTGTTCACCGGGATCAAGATGGCGCTGGCGAAAGAAGACGAAACCGGCATTGGCGAGAAGCCGCTGGTGAAGTGGATCCGCAGCCACCTGCGCATGACGGACAAGATCGAAACCGAGCACTTCTTCGTGCGCAAGAACGGCCTGCTGTTTGCCACCCCGCTGCTGCTGGTGCTGATTCTGGTCGAGCTGAGCGACGTGATTTTCGCGGTCGACAGCATCCCGGCAATCTTCGCCGTCACCACCGACCCGTTCATCGTGCTGACCTCTAACCTGTTTGCGATCCTCGGCCTGCGTGCGATGTACTTCCTGCTTGCGGGCGCGGCGGAGCGCTTCTCGATGCTGAAGTACGGCCTGTCGGTGATCCTGGTGTTTATCGGTATCAAGATGCTGATCGTCGATTTCTACCACATCCCGATCGCCATTTCGCTCGGCGTGGTGTTTGGCATTCTGATCGTGACGCTGCTTATCAACACCTGGGTTAACCGCCAGCACGATAAGAAGCAGCAGGCGGAGTAAAACGTTCGGTGCGGCCTGATGCCCTCACCCCGGCCCTCTCCCACAGGGAGAGGGTGAAAAGTAATGTAGGCCGGGTAAGCGCAGCGCCACCCGGCATTTTCGTTAACCAATAGTTAAAAAACATGACGCAACACGTAAAATCCAGCATTTTACGCTTCCCTCCGTACGCGCTTTCCCTATACTCGACCAGGCAAACATTTACTTACATCCGGACATAAATGTGACCTAGAGCACATCCGGGATGGAACGCAATTTCACTTAAGGAATACCCATGACCGCATCCTCGTCTGGTCTGTTTGCGCGTCTGTCGCGCGGCAGCCTCGTTAAGCAAATACTGGTTGGCCTGGTGCTCGGCGTCGCGCTGGCACTGATCTCAAAACCTGCCGCAGAGGCCACCGGCCTGCTCGGCACGCTGTTCGTTGGTGCCCTGAAAGCGGTCGCGCCGGTTCTGGTTCTGACGCTGGTGATGGCTTCAATCGCCAACCATCAGCAAGGGCAGAAAACCAATATCCGCCCGATTCTGTGGATGTACCTGTTGGGTACGTTCTCCGCCGCGCTGACTGCAGTCGTGGTGAGCTTTATCTTCCCTTCCACGCTGCAGCTGACCACCGGCGCAACCGACATTACTCCGCCCGCGGGTATTGTTGAGGTGATGCACGGCCTGCTGATGAGTATTGTGGCAAACCCGATTCATGCGCTGATTAACGCTAACTACATTGGTATTCTGGTGTGGGCGGTTGGCCTTGGTTTTGCCCTGCGCCATAGCAATGACACGACTAAAAACCTGATCACCGACGTTTCTAACGCCGTGACCTTTATTGTGACGGTGGTGATCCGCTTCGCACCGATTGGTATTTTTGGTCTGGTCGCATCGACGCTGGCAACAACAGGTTTTGGCGCATTGTGGGGCTATGCTCAACTGCTGCTGGTGCTGATCGGCTGTATGGCCGTTGTAGCGCTGGTGATTAACCCGCTGCTGGTGTTCCTGCAGACTCGTCGTAACCCGTACCCGCTGGTGCTGATGTGCCTGCGCGAAAGCGGCGTGACCGCCTTCTTCACCCGTAGCTCTGCGGCGAATATTCCGGTCAATATGTCGCTGTGTGAGAAGCTGAACCTGGATCGCGATACGTACTCCGTATCGATCCCGCTGGGTGCAACCGTCAATATGGCGGGGGCGGCGATTACTATTACGGTATTGACGCTGGCTGCGGTTAATACGCTGGGTATTCCCGTGGATCTGCCAACGGCGTTGCTGCTAAGCGTGGTTGCTGCGCTCTGCGCCTGTGGCGCATCCGGCGTGGCAGGCGGCTCTCTGCTGCTGATCCCGCTGGCGTGCAATATGTTCGGCATCCCGAACGAGATCGCCATGCAGGTGGTGGCGGTAGGCTTTATTATTGGCGTATTGCAGGACTCCTGCGAGACGGCGATTAACTCCTCCACTGACGTGATGTTCACCGCCGCCGTGTGCCAGGCGGAAGACGCGCGTTTGGCGAAGAACGCCCTGCGAGGTTAACAGCAAAACGGCAACCCTGAGGTTGCCGTTTTTAGTGTTTGTACCCTCTCCCCCGTGGGAGAGGGTCAGGGTGAGGGCATCAGGCCGCATCGATTACAACGTCACACCACTCTTAAAGAGCGCCAGCTCGCGGAAGTCGTTCTTCTCGTTGCAGGTCTGCTTGCCGTTAGCAAATTCCACGATGAGATCGACAAATTCATTCAGCAGCTGCGGCATCGCTTTGCCGTGGATCAGCTGGCCCGCATCGAAGTCGATCCAGTGCTTTTTCTTCGCCGCCAGCTCGCTGTTGGTGGCGATTTTCACCGTCGGCACAAACCCGCCGTACGGCGTGCCGCGCCCGGTGCTGAACAGCACCATGTGGCATCCCGCTCCAGCCAGCGCGCTGGTGGCAACCGCATCGTTACCCGGTGCGCTCAGCAGGTTCAGGCCGTGCGATTTCAGGCGTTCACCGTAGCGCAGCACGTCAACCACCTGGCTGGCGCCCGCCTTCTGGGTACAGCCGAGGGATTTTTCCTCAAGCGTAGTGATACCGCCCGCTTTGTTCCCCGGCGACGGATTCTCATAAATCGGCTGGTTGTGGGCGATAAAGTACTGTTTGAAGTCGTTCACCATGGTGACGGTTTTCTCAAACGTCTCTTCGTCGCGGCAGTGGCTCATCAGAATACGCTCTGCGCCAAACATCTCCGGCACCTCGGTCAGCACGGTGGTGCCGCCGTTGGCGATCGTATAGTCCGAAAAACGGCCCAGCATCGGGTTGGCGGTGATCCCGGACAGGCCATCAGACCCGCCGCACTCCAGACCAAACTTCAGCTCGCTCAGCTTGCCCGGCTCGCGCCTGTCGTGGCGCATAGCCTCGTACAGCTGGTGCAGCTGCTCCAGGCCCGCTTCCACCTCGTCGTCCTGATGTTGGCACACCATAAAGTGCACGCGCTCGGGGTCGAATTCGCCCAGGGTTTCGCGGAAGGCGTCGACCTGGTTGTTCTCACAGCCGAGGCCAATCACCAGCACCGCGCCCGCATTCGGGTGGCGCACCATGTTTTGCAGCATGGTGCGGGTGTTGATGTGGTCGTCGCCCAGCTGGGAGCATCCGTAGGTGTGGCTAAACAGATGCACGCCGTCGGTGCCTTCGGCATCGTTGGTCTCTTTCAGGAAGCGCGTCTGGATCTGACGCGCGATCCCGTTAACGCACCCGACGGTCGGGAGGATCCACAGCTCGTTACGGATCCCCACCTCGCCGCTGGCGCGACGGTAGATCTGAACGTCGCGATCCGCCGGCTGATCGGCTTCCGCCTGGAAATCAGGTTGATAGCTGTACTCATCCAGATCGCTGAGATTGGTGCGGGTATTGTGGGAATGAATGTACTCACCCGGCGCAATATCCGCCAGCGCATGGCCGATGGGCAAGCCGTACTTCACCACGTTCTCCCCTTTAGCAATGGGGATCAGGGCAAATTTATGTCCACGTCCAATGGCCTGGCGTAACGTGACGGAATGGTTATCGAAAGTGACTTCCGTCCCTTCGGCCAGATCCGCCAGCGCGACGGCAACGTTATCCAGCGAATGGATTTTGATGTATTGCATATCAACCTCAAACGGCCTTAGTTCAGTTCAATGGCGAAGTAGTCACGCGCATTGTTAAAGCAGATGTTTCTCACCATTTCGCCCAGCAGCTGGATATCCGCCGGCGCTTCGCCAGCCTGCACCCAGCGGCCAATCATCTGGCACAGAATGCGGCGGAAGTACTCGTGGCGAGTGTAGGACAAGAAGCTGCGGCTGTCGGTCAGCATGCCGACAAAGCGGCTTAACAGACCCAGCTGCGCCAGCTGCGTCATCTGACGCTCCATGCCATCTTTCTGATCGTTAAACCACCAGCCGGAGCCGAACTGCATCTTGCCCGGCATACCTTCACCCTGGAAGTTACCGATCATGGTGCCCAGCACTTCGTTATCGCGCGGGTTCAGGCAGTACAGAATGGTTTTCGGCAGCAGGTTTTGTTCGTTCTGTTTGCTCAGCAGTTTGGACAGCTCTTCCGCCAGCGGACGATCGTTGATGGAGTCGAAGCCCACGTCCGCGCCCAGCAGCTTGAACTGACGCTGGTTGTTATTGCGCAGCGCGCCAATGTGGTACTGCTGCACCCAGCCGCGACGGGCATATTCCGCGCCGAGGAAGACCAGCACTGCGGTTTTGAACTGCGCAACTTCATGCTCGCTCAGCGCTTCACCGGACAGGCGGCGCGCCAGGATGCTGTCCAGCTCGGCTTCGTTTGACTCGGCAAACAGCACCACGTCCAGCGCGTGGTCAGACACTTTACAGCCGTGCGCCGCAAAGTGATCCAGACGTTTGGTCAGCGCGCTCTGCAGGTCGGCAAAACGACGAATGTCGGTATCAGACACTTCAGCCAGCTTCGCCATGTAGTCGTTAAAGGTGGCCTGCTCAATGTTGAAGGCTTTATCAGGACGCCAGCTTGGCAGCACTTTAATATCAAAAGAGGTGTCTTTGGCGACGACCGCGTGGTGCTCCAGGGAGTCGACAGGATCGTCAGTGGTACCGACCATCTTCACGTTCATCTGCTTCATGATGCCGCGTGCGGAGAAGTTGTCCTGCGCCAGCAGCTCATTACATTGATCCCAGATTTCATCCGCGGTGGCTGGGGAGAGCAGTTTACCGGTGATGCCAAACGGACGACGCAGCTCGAGGTGCGTCCAGTGGTATAACGGGTTGCCGATGGTATGCGGCACGGTTGCCGCCCAGGCGTCAAATTTCTCGCGGTCGGTCGCGTCGCCGGTACACAGGCGCTCGGCCACGCCGTTGGTGCGCATGGCGCGCCATTTATAGTGGTCACCCTTCAGCCAGATGTCATACAGGTTTTTGAAACGGTAATTTTCGGCAACCTGCTGCGGCGGTAAATGGCAGTGGTAGTCGAAAATCGGCTGGTCTTTTGCGTAGTCGTGATACAGGCGGCGAGCAAATTCAGTATCTAACAGGAAATCTTCGGTCATAAACGGCGTCATTATCGTCTTCCTCGTAACGAGAGCGTCTGAAAGCGTATGTTCATATGCTGCAAAGTTATCACACCAATTTCCACCAACCGAAGTTTTTTTCGTGAGTTAGATCAATAAACGTCGACAAAAAAATTACCCCAAATGGAGTAAACCCTCACGCAGGCCGCGCCAGTACTGGCTTTATTCAAACCGCATAATGTCCCTACAAAGATTCACACTTTTGTGATGTCACTCACCTTTTAAAGTTGTATGACAAGTTATCTTTTCGCCGTCGCAAACTATAAGCCGACGGAATGCATTGCCGGTGTTAGATACATCGGATTTAACGGTACGGAAACCGACTTATGCACGATTACTTATGGCAAGGTTCGGGCCGTTCCGGGAAGTTTTCCCGGTTACGCCCCTCCCGTTACAGAACAGCTCCCGGCAACGGTTGAGTTGTTGCCGTGCCCCGGCACGGAAATAACATAACGATGAGGTTTTACATGCGTAAAATTAAAGGGTTACGTTGGTATATGATCGCACTGGTGACGCTCGGCACCGTGCTGGGCTACCTGACGCGTAACACCGTGGCAGCAGCGGCTCCAACGTTGATGGAAGAGCTGCATATCACCACGCAGCAATACTCCTACATCATTGCTGCTTATTCCGCGGCTTATACCATCATGCAGCCTGTTGCAGGCTATGTTCTGGATGTTCTGGGTACCAAAATCGGTTACGCCTTCTTCGCCGTAGCATGGGCGATTTTCTGCGGTGCAACAGCACTGGCAGGCAGCTGGGGCGGTCTGGCGCTGGCGCGCGGTGCGGTCGGTGCGGCTGAAGCCGCCATGATCCCGGCGGGCCTCAAGGCCAGCTCCGAGTGGTTCCCGGCAAAAGAGCGTTCTATTGCCGTAGGCTACTTCAACGTGGGTTCCTCCATCGGCGCGATGATTGCACCGCCGCTGGTGGTGTGGGCTATCGTGATGCACAGCTGGCAGATGGCGTTCATCATCTCTGGCGTTCTCAGCTTTGCCTGGGCAATGGCGTGGCTGATCTTCTATAAACACCCGCGTGACCAGAAAAAACTTTCTGAAGAAGAACGTGAGTACATCATTGGCGGTCAGGAATCTCAGCACCAGACCAACAACGGCAAAAAAATGTCCGTCTGGCAGATCCTGGGCACCCGTCAGTTCTGGGGTATCGCTCTGCCGCGCTTCCTGGCAGAACCGGCCTGGGGTACCTTCAACGCCTGGATCCCGCTGTTCATGTTTAAAGTGTACGGCTTTAACCTGAAAGAGATCGCCATGTTCGCCTGGATGCCAATGCTGTTCGCTGACCTGGGCTGTATCGTGGGCGGCTACCTGCCACCGCTGTTCCAGCGCTGGTTCGGCGTAAACCTGATTGTCTCCCGTAAGATGGTGGTCACCATGGGCGCGCTGCTGATGATTGGCCCGGGCATGATCGGTCTCTTCACCAGCCCTTACGTTGCAATTGGTCTGCTGTGTATTGGTGGTTTTGCTCACCAGTCCCTGTCCGGTGCGCTGATTACGCTCTCTTCCGACGTCTTTGGTCGTAACGAAGTGGCCACCGCCAACGGTCTGACCGGCATGGCCGCCTGGACCGCAAGCACCATGTTTGCGCTGGTGGTCGGTGCGCTCGCAGATACTATCGGTTTCAGCCCGCTGTTCGCGGTACTGGCTATCTTCGACCTGCTGGGCGCGGTAGTTATCTGGACGGTGCTGAAAAGCAAATCCGCCGACGAACTTGCGAAAGAGTCCCTTGGGGGGCCGGCAACGCAGAGTTAGCGTTACAGTGCCGGGTGGCGGCTTCGCCTGACCCGGCCTACAAACCCCGTAGGCCCGCGCAAGCGAAGCGCCGCCGGGCATTTAAAGGCCGCTCTGTAGCGGCTTTTTTCATGGCGAAATCTGGAGACTGGCGTGCAAAAGTGGTATAACAAATAATCTGCCGTACCCTGCCTGGAGCGCATATGGAAATCACCGAACCACGTCGTTTATATCAACAGCTTGCCGCCGAGCTGAAAGATCGCATTGAGCAAGGCGTCTATCTTGTTGGTGATAAACTTCCCGCCGAGCGCTTTATTGCGGATGAAAAAAGCGTGAGCCGCACGGTGGTGCGCGAAGCCATCATCATGCTGGAAGTAGAAGGCTACGTTGAGGTACGCAAAGGTTCCGGTATTCACGTTATTTCAAACCAGGCAAAACACTCCCCGGCACCGGACGAAAGTCTGGAATTTGCCAGCTACGGTCCGTTTGAGCTGCTCCAGGCTCGCCAGCTGATCGAAAGCAATATTGCGGAGTTTGCGGCGACCCAGGTGACCAAGCAGGACATCATGAAGCTGATGGAAATCCAGGAGAACGCGCGTAAGGAAAAATGTTTCCGCGATTCCGAATGGGACCTTCAGTTCCACGTACAGGTGGCGCTGGCAACACAGAATACGGCCCTGGCCGCAATCGTGGAAAAAATGTGGACTCAGCGCGTTCACAACCCGTACTGGAAGAAACTGCACGATCACATTGATTTGCGCACCGTGGATAACTGGTGTGACGATCACGACCAAATTCTTAAAGCCCTGATTCGCAAAGATCCGCATGCCGCGAAGCTGGCCATGTGGCAGCACCTGGAAAACACCAAGCTGATGCTGTTCAATGAAACCAGTGATGACTTCGAATTTAACGCCGATCGCTATCTTTTTGCGGATAATCCTGTCGTTCACCTCGATACCGCGGCCAATCAGGCAAAATAGTTTCCCTTTCTTCTGGCAGGCGCTTCGCTGCGCCTTCCGGCCCCTTGGGGTAAGCAAAACATATATAGTGTCAGCCTTTGTAAAACTCCTCGCTCCCTCCCCGGCCTTACGCCAAAATCATTCCACCCCTGCAAATTCTGTGACGCAGAACGTCGGGCTTTGTTACAATTGGATTCACTTCGTTATTTTGTAAGTTAGTGCTTGCTAACCAGCCAATTAACAGGGAACAGTGTTGGCCACACCTCAATGTGTCCGCGAGCGACCATAATGAAATCATAACAACGTCGCCGTGCTGTTTTTCCCGGATAACAGGCGAGACGTTAACCGATTTCCAGGAACACTGAATGGAACTTTTGACCCAACTACTGAACGCCCTTTGGGCTCAGGATTTCGAAACGCTTGCCAACCCTTCCATGATTGGCATGCTCTATTTCGTCCTGTTTATGATCCTGTTTCTTGAGAACGGACTGCTTCCGGCCGCCTTTCTACCGGGCGACAGCCTGCTGGTTCTGGTCGGCGTACTCTGTGCAAAAGGGGCAATGTCCTTCCCGCAAACCGTGGTGTTGTTGACCATAGCGGCCAGCCTCGGCTGCTGGGTGAGTTACATTCAGGGTCGATGGCTTGGCAATACGCGACTCGTCCAAAACTGGCTCTCGCATCTTCCGGCGCATTACCATCAGCGCGCGCACCATCTTTTCCATAAGCACGGGCTTTCAGCGCTGCTGGTCGGCCGCTTTATCGCGTTTGTTCGCACCCTATTACCTACGATCGCCGGGCTTTCCGGGCTGAGCAGCGCCCGCTTCCAGTTCTTTAACTGGATGAGCGGCCTGCTGTGGGTCCTGATCCTGACCACGCTGGGCTACGCGCTAGGCAAAACGCCGGTCTTTATGAAATACGAAGACCAGCTCATGTCGTGCCTGATGCTGCTGCCCGTCGTCCTTCTGGTCTTCGGCCTGGTAGGTTCGCTGGTGGTCTTGTGGAAAAAGAAATACGGGGCCAGGGGTTAACCATGGTTTCCTCCCCGATCTCTTTGCGTCGCTTGTCTTACGCCATGGTCGTGCTGATGATGTTCAGCGCGTTGATTCTGGTGTGGTCTGCGTTACAGCATCAGGAGTCAACGCTGGCTATCCGCCCAGTCAGACAGGGTGCCAGCGTGCCGGACGGCTTTTCAGTCTGGCACCACCTGGACGCAAACGGGATCCGCTTCAAGAGCATCACGCCGCAGGACGATGTGCTGCTGATAAAATTTGACTCCAGCGCACAAAGCGCAGCGGCTAAAGCAGTGCTTGACCGCACCCTGCCGCAGGGTTACATCATTGCTCAGCAGGATGACGATAGCCACGTTGCTTCGTGGATGTCACGTTTACGCGATACGTCGCATCGGTTCGGATAATTACCAGGATTCCGAATCTTTTCACTCACTTTGGTGAATCCCCCGTTTACTTACTATGCTTAAGTATGCGGAGCACCCCTCAGATGTTCTCCGCATTAATCTGGAACACGGCTCACGCCGTAACACAATGGAAGGTTTCGATCATGAAATACCGCATCACTCTGGCTCTGGCCCTTTTTTCTTTAAGCACAGCATCCTTCGCCGCCTCTCTCTGTCAGGAGAAAGAAAAGGATATTCAGCGTGAAATCAGCTATGCCGAAAAGCATAACAATCAGCACCGTGTGGACGGCCTGAAAAAAGCGCTGAGCGAAGTGAAAGACCATTGCACGGATAGCAAGCTGCGTGCCGATCATCAGAAAAAAATCGCTGAGCAAAAGGACGAGATAGCCGAGCGCCGTCAAGACCTGCAGGAAGCGAAAGAGAAAGGGGATGCGGATAAGATTGCTAAACGCGAGAGGAAGTTGCAAGAAGCGCAGGACGACCTGAAAGCGCTGGAAGCTCGCGATTATTGAGTTAACGGAAATCTCAACAGGAGAGAATCATGTCAAAAGATACAACTTCAGAACATCTGCGCGCTGAACTGAAATCCCTGGCGGACACCCTGGAAGAGGTGCTGAACACTTCTACCGATAAGTCGAAAGAAGAAGTCAGCAAACTGCGCAGCAAAGCAGAGCAAGCTCTGAAAGAGAGCCGCTATCGCCTGGGTGAAACCGGTGATGCGCTGGCAAAACAGACTCGTGAAGCCGCCGCGCGTGCTGATGAGTACGTTCGCGATAATCCTTGGACGGGTGTAGGCATTGGTGCCGCAGTGGGCGTGGTGCTTGGTGTTCTGCTGACGCGTCGCTGATTATGGAAGATCCTCGTCACGCACAAGGGCCTGCTAATAACGTCCTCGGTATCGGCCAGCGTATTTTAACCACGCTGGTCGGCATTGCCGAAACGCGCGTCCGGTTGGCAGTCGTCGAGCTGGAAGAGGAGAAAGCGAATCTCTTCCAGATGCTGCTGATGCTTGGACTTACCATGCTCTTCGCCGCCTTCGGTCTGATGAGCCTGATGGTGTTAATCATCTGGGCTATTGATCCGCAGTATCGGCTCAATGCCATGATTGCCACCACCGTCGTTCTGTTGGTTGCAGCACTGATTGGCGGCCTCTGGACGCTGCACAAAGCGCGCACGTCCACCTTCCTGCGCCATACGCGCCAGGAGTTAGCCAACGATCGTTCGCTGCTGGAGGATGATAAATCGTGAGCAGCACAGCCGAACGTCAAAAGCGAAAGGCGTATCTGTTGAGCCAGATCCAGCAGCAGCGGCTGGATCTGTCCGCCAGCCGTCGCGACTGGGTTGAATCAACCCGTCGATTTGACCGCGGCTGGAACACCGTCCTGAGCCTGCGCTCATGGGCGCTGGTCGGCAGCAGCGTGATGGCTATCTGGTCCGTTCGTCATCCTAATATGCTGATCCGCTGGGCACGGCGCGGCTTTGGTGCCTGGAGCGCCTGGCGTCTGGTGAAATCAACGATTCGTCAGCAGCAGCTACGCTAGCCTTCTCGCCGGGTGGCGGCTACGCCTTACCCGGCCTACTTGCAAGCGTAGGCCGGGTAAGCGCAGCGCCACCCGGCAAATTCTCCTCCCCTCTCCCTTACTCAATATCTTTGATAAAGATTGACAGTTTTCCTTGCTAACAATTGTCACCCGCCCCGTTTACACTCCTCTCCATCGACAGCAAAGACGCGGTATCTACCCGAATTTGCACACATTTAAAGTTCAGCCGCTGATGTGGTTTCCTGGAGAGTAAAATGAAAAAATTAGAAGATGTTGGTGTACTGGTAGCGCGTATTCTGATGCCAATTCTGTTCATCACCGCAGGTTGGGGCAAAATCACCGGTTATGCGGGTACCCAGCAGTATATGGAAGCCATGGGCGTACCGGGGTTCCTGCTGCCACTGACCATTCTGCTTGAGTTCGGCGGCGGCCTGGCAGTGCTGTTCGGCTTCCTGACCCGCACCACTGCACTGTTCACAGCAGGCTTTACCCTGCTGACGGCGTTCATCTTCCACAGCAACTTTGCGGAAGGCGTGAACTCCCTGATGTTCATGAAAAACCTGACCATCGCAGGCGGTTTCCTGCTGCTGGCTATCACGGGTCCAGGCGCATACAGCATCGACCGCCTTCTGAATAAGAAGTGGTAAGCACGCTATACTGAATAAATTCAAAGCGAGGAGATATCTCCTCGCTTTTGCTATCTGACGGAGGTGAAAAAAATGGGACAACTCGTAGACGGCGTCTGGCAGGATGTCTGGTATGACACCAAATCCACCGGTGGTCGCTTCAAGCGCTCTGTTTCGGCCTTCCGTAACTGGCTTACCGCTGACGGTGCAGCCGGTCCTAGCGGAGAAAGTGGTTTTGCGGCGGAGAAAGATCGTTATCATCTGTATGTATCTCTCGCCTGCCCGTGGGCGCACCGCACGCTGATTGTGCGTAAACTGAAAGGCCTCGAATCGCTTATTCCGGTTTCGGTGGTGAACCCGCTGATGCTCGAAAACGGCTGGACGTTCGACAGTGATTTCCCTGCCGCTACCGGCGATGACCTTTATCACCACGATTTCCTCTACCAGCTTTATCTGCGCGCCGATCCGCACTACACCGGTCGCGTCACCGTACCGGTGCTGTGGGACAAGAAAAACCAGACGATCGTCAGCAATGAATCGGCGGAGATTATCCGCATGTTCAACACCGCGTTTGACGCGCACGGCGCGCGCGCCGGGGATTACTATCCGGTTGAGCTGCGCGACAAAATTGACGAGCTTAACGGCTGGATCTACGACAACGTAAACAACGGCGTCTATAAGGCCGGCTTTGCCACCAGCCAGGAAGCCTACGACGAAGCGGTCGGGAAAGTGTTTGAATCCCTGGAGCGTCTGGAGCAGATTCTTGGCCAGCACCGCTACCTGACGGGCGATCGGCTGACGGAAGCGGATATCCGCCTCTGGACCACGCTGGTGCGCTTCGATCCAGTCTACGTCACCCACTTTAAGTGCGACAAGCATCGCATCAGCGATTATCTGAACCTGTATGGTTTCCTGCGCGATATCTACCAGATGCCGGGCATTGCCGAGACGGTCGATTTTGACCATATCCGCACCCATTACTACCGCAGCCATAAGACCATTAACCCAACGGGCATTATCTCCATTGGCCCGTGGCAGGATCTGGATGAACCGCACGGGCGCGACGTCCGCTTCGGATAAATATAAAGGGTATCAATAGATACCCTTTTTTAATTCATAATATCCATCTATCCTTACCTCGATCGCTTAGAAAACAAGTGATTGACTGACTAATGAGGCAAGGAAAATGGACTGGTATTTAAACGTACTGCGCAACTACGTTGGATTTGGTGGCCGCGCCCGCCGCAAAGAGTACTGGATGTTCGTTCTGGTGAACTTCATCCTCGCCCTGGTATTGAGTATTGTGGACAAAATTCTGGGCTGGGAGCGTGCCGGGGGAGAAGGCATTCTCACCACGATTTATGGCGTGTTTATAATGCTGCCTTCCTGGGCGGTTCAGTTCCGACGCCTGCACGACACCGATCGTTCAGCCTGGTGGCTCTTGCTGCTGTTGATCCCGATCGTGGGCTGGATCGTGATCCTGGTCTTTAACTGTCAGAACGGCACGCCGGGTGAAAACCGCTTTGGTCCGGATCCGAAAGCTGGCATGTAAATCAGAGCCCGGTGGCGCTTACGCTTACCGGGCCTACGATATTATTTATTGTGGTGGGCAAAGAGCTTCGGTATTTCGCGCAGGCACCAGGATTTGGCTTCACCCATGCTGTCGCGTCGCCACGCCATAATTATATCCACTTCGCTGGTATATTCCGGGCTGACAACGCGCAGCCGCCCTTCCGCAATATCCTTTTCAACAAACGGATAAGGCATCGTCGCCACGCCCAATCCCGCGAGCAGCGCCTGACGTTTATCTTCCAGCGACGTGACGGTCAAACGCGGCTGTTTATCCAGCAGCTGTACCGTTAACACCGGGCGCTCGCGCGCGGTGTCTGCCACCGCCACGCCGCGATACTTCACGCGCGTCACTTCAGAGAGCGGCTCCGGCTCGTGATGAATCGGGTGATCCGGCGCGGCGACGTAGACGTTCATCACGCTATAAAGCTTGCGGGAGTTGATTTCAGACGATGAGCGGAAGTGCATATCTGGCGCAATGACGATATCCGCTCTGCCCGTCTCCAGCCGCTCCCACGCGCCTGCCAGCACCTCGGTGATGATCGACAGCTGGGTGTTGGCTTTCGCGGCCAGTCTGTCTACCAGCGGGAACAGCGCTTCGGTGGGCACCAGCGCTTCGGTCACCAGCGTCAGATGCGTTTCCCAGCCGCGCGCCAGCGCTTCGGCGTCCGTGGTGAGTTTGTCCGCGGCCTCAAGCAGCACGCGTCCACGCTCAAGCAGCATACGGCCAACGTTGGTGAATTTTGTTCGATGACCGGAGCGGTCAAACAGCACCACGTCCAGCTCTTCCTCCAGCTTCTGCATGGTATAGCTCAGCGCAGACGGAACGCGCCCCAGTTCATCTGCCGCAGCGGCAAAGCTGCCACGCCGGTCTATCGCGTCCATGACGCGAAGCGCCTCAAGCGTCAATGCTCTCTCTTTAGCCATCTCGTTCTCATTCAGGAAATTTGAACATACCGGGCAGAATATCTGGCTAACAATGCAGCGTCCATACCTTTACCATTGTTTTAGTGTAAAGAGAGGTCAAGTTTATGATTACGACAAGAACAGCTAAACAGTGCGGACAAGCCGATTTCGGTTGGCTGCAGGCCCGCTACACCTTTTCCTTTGGACACTACTTTGACCCTAAACTCCTCGGTTACGCTTCATTGCGCGTGTTGAACCAGGAAGTGCTCGCCCCGGGTGCCTCCTTCCAGCCGCGTACGTACCCGAAAGTCGATATCCTGAACCTGATCCTGGAAGGCGAGGCAGAATACCGCGATAGCGAGGGCAATCATGTCCAGGCAAAGGCTGGCGAAGCGTTATTAATTTCCACGCAGCCCGGCATAAGTTACAGCGAGCATAACCTCAGCAAAGACAAAACGCTGACCCGTATGCAGCTGTGGCTGGATGCCTGCCCAGAGCGGGAAAACCCGCTGGTGCAGAAGGTAGATTTAGCCGGCGATAAGCAGCAGCTGATTGCGTCGCCGGACGGCAGCAAAGGCAGCCTGCAGCTGCGCCAGCAGGTGTGGCTGCACCATATCGATTTGAAGAAAGGCGAACAGGCGAGCTTCCAGCTCCACGGCCCGCGCGCCTACCTGCAGTCGATTCACGGCACGGTGCATGCGGTAACGCACACGGAAGAGAAGGAAGCGCTCACCTGCGGTGACGGGGCGTTTATTCGTGACGAAGCGAATATCACCCTGGTGGCGGATACGCCGCTGCGTGCGCTGCTGATTGATTTGCCGGTTTAAACTCCCCCTCACCCCAACCCCTCTCCCCAAAGGGGCGAGGGGCTCGATCGATTCCCTCTCCCCTTTGGGGAGAGGGGCTAGGGTGAGGGGTACGGGTTGGATTAAATCACGACGCCTTACCTGCCATAATCGCAATAATCTGCCGATCCGTTTCCTGCATCGAGCGGCACGCAAGCGAACACAGATTGGCGATGGACTGCTCCACATCGTGCGCCACAATCCCCTCGTTGCCCGTTACGGCAGAATCATCCAGTGCCATCATCACCGCTTTCCAGGCGCTGCTGACGCTGGTTGAGACCTTCATGGCGCAGCTGTTAGACGCTCCATCGCAGATCATCCCGCTGACGTCACCGATTATACTGCCTATCGCCATCGAAATAGTCTGGTAAGAACCGCCCATCAGCCATGCCATCCCCGCAGCAGCGCCCATCGCTGCCGTTGTCGCCGCGCAAAGCGCCGACAGGCGCGGAAGCTGGACGTGGATATAGATCGCCGACAGATGTGAGAGCATCAGCGCCCGCGCCAGCCGTTCGTCATCGGCCTGAACGTGCTCAGCGACCACGACAACCGGCATGGTGGCCGCGATCCCCTGATTACCGGAGCCTGAGTTACTCATCGCTGGCAACGTCGCGCCGCCCATCCTGGCATCCGAGGCTGCGCTGGTACGGATAACAATGTCTGAGCCCAAATCCTGCGCCATCCATCCGCGCGAGCGCTGCTTACTGAGCGTTGCGCCAATGTGCAGCCCCCACTTCCCGCTGAGCCCTTCACGGGAGAGCGCATCGTTCAGTTGCCTTGCTTGCAGGATAAAGCGGATCGCCTCGAACGGCACCTGCTCAACAAATTCCAGGATCTGCGACAGCGTGCTGGTTGATAGCACCGCCAGAGGATCGGTATTTTCTTCAGTCAATTGTTCACCCAGCGTAAAGCGCCTTTCGCCCTGGCAAACCACCTCCACCACACGCGTATGCCCGCCGGCGATGGTGACCATTGCCGAGGCGTCACCCGCGTAAACGCAGGCGCGGGAATAGAGAATCTCATCGCAAGGCTCCTGCAGCTTCACCTGCACCTTACCCTCGGCCAGCAGGCATTTAGCGCGCGCCAGCGCCTCAACTGAGGCACCTTTCAGCACCTCCAGCCCGGCTTGTGCATTACCGCCGATGGCACCCAGCGCCGCCGCAATAGGCAACCCGACCATGCCCGTACCCGGCACCGTTACGCCAAGCCCATTCTTCAACAGGTTTGGCGACACCCACGCTTCAACCTGCGTGATCTCACCGGATAGCTGATCTGCGGCAATCGCACAGGCCAGCGCCAGAGAAATAGGTTCGGTACACCCAAGTGCAGGTTTCACTTCTTCCTGCACCGCGCGAATAAATTGGTTCCATAAAGTTTGAGTTTGCTCAGACATCGTTACGACCTTATTTGCCCTCAGGAGAATGCGAGGAAAGGAGAAACACAAAGCAGCAGCCCGGTGATGACGATAATCACCAGCGATACGCCTTTATATTTGTGCAGCGCCGGGACTTTGTAGACCAGCCATGCAGGGATCAGGCAGCCCACCATGCCGAAGATGGGGCTGCAAATGGAGGTGAAGCTCAGCACCGGCGCGTTTAAGACAATCGCGCTCCAGGCCAGCAGAATGGCGAACAGCATGATGCCGCGCTGGACGGTGCGCTCATTGATTTTCTCTGCCGGCATTCTGCGGCGCAGGATATTCATCACAATGCCCTGCGTGGCCTCGCGAAAGCCGAGGTAGACGCCGAAGAAGGCGGTCATGACGGCGAAAATATTGAGGATCACGCTGACGATTTTGACCCAGCCCGCGCCGTCACCGCTGATAAACTGCGCCGCAATCGCCAGAGCCGAAATATTCTGCTCGTAGGCTTTAACCGCCTCATCGTGCCCCATCGCCAGGGTGAATGAGACAGCGTAGAAAAAGACCGTCACAAACAGCACGCCAAAGGCAATGTTCATCGCTCGCAGCGCCTTATGGCGCGCCACTTCAACAGACTTTTCCCGGGAGCGATAGGAGATGACCATCGGGCTCAGGGTCTGGATAAAGAGAATCGAGGTTAAGGTGAAAGGCAGCGTAATGATGGCGTTTTTAATCAACAGGCCCATCGGCGGCAGCATACCTACGTTGGCTAAATGCCAGAGGCCAATCATCGACAGCCCCAGCGCCGCAACCACAAACAGCTTGGTAAGCACCATCAGGCTGGAGACTTTAAACAACAGCTTTTCACCGCGTGAGGAGATCGCCACCAGAATGCAGATCAGGAATAAGCCGTAGAACGGGTTTTCAGACGCTAGCCCTTCTGTTACGCCGAAGGTGTGTAAATAGGAGGCGCTGTCGTTGGTGATGGCAGTGGAATAGACAAACATCCAGATCACCAGCATCACAAAATAGAGCGCGCCTAATAAGATGCCCCAGTTCTTACCCAAATAACCGCTAATAACGCTCGGGTAGTCTTTGCATTCCGGCGATTCCGCCAGCGTATTAATAAACAGACGCTGGAATAAATACATGGCCGGATAGCCAATTATTGATGAGAGCAAAAATACCCACAGCCCCATTAATCCTACCTGCACGGGGAGAAAAACAATCCCCGCGCCGATAGCCATCCCGATACTCATGATGACCCAGCCCGTATCGGTGCTGTCGAATTTAATCGCCTCTCGCCATTCGCTGTCACTCATTCCCGCTCGCCTTGCCGCGGGGGAATCACTCACAATCACACTGCTGTTTGTTGCCGTATCCATTGGGCACTCGCTTATTTTGTAGGGTAAACAGTTATTTTTATAGGTTTCCGATCGCCAGCGATTGCGATTCAGCGTGCTGCAGGTGTGTGTTATTGGTGTGGAAAGATCATATCCGGAGAGAGGGAGAAAAAAGTCACAAGTTTTATAGGGATTATCTAAAGCAGGAGGAAAATTTACTTCTTTTATGAAAAAATGGATGTGGTTTTTCTAAATGTGATGGAGATCAAAGGAAAATCCAGCCCGCGATTCACGCGGGCAGGTGTTTAGTTCGCCAGCGCGTTAGCCATATCGGTTCTAATCTGCTTACGCTGCTCCGGCGTCAGGACCTGGCTGACGTCGAAGTAATATTTCACGCGATAGTAGCGGGTCTGCTCTTCAATTTTGCTAAAAGCAGCAAGCTGGCTTTTCACCGTGCTTTCGTCCCATTTACCGGCCTGGAACATATCAACCAGCGCACCGTCTTTCACGCCGGTCATCGGGATCTTACTGACATTCTGTTCCAGATTCTGATGCAACGCTTCGATTTTCTTAACTTGATCGCTGCTGAGCTTCAGATGCTGCACCAGCGGATCCTGCGACGGAGATGGCGCTGCTTCTATGTTGGCCGCCTGCGCCGTAAAACTGCACACCGCCAGTGACACAGCAACCAAAGCAATACGGGTCATTTTCATCATCTTACTGTCCTTACTTTCTGTTATAGGGAAATACAGGAGCATTGTTTTTCAAGAGCGGATGAATATGTGTGATTAATTATATAAACAAATTTGTATGTTTAGCGGGCAAAAAAAGGCCCCCTTAGCAGAAGGGGGCCTGGCGACTGGCTTTCGTTAGAGTGCCTGGGTAAACGTCCGCGAAATGACGTCCTGCTGCTGCTCGTGCGTCAGGGCGTTAAACCGCACCGCATAGCCAGAAACGCGGATGGTCAGGTTCGGATAATTCTCCGGATGGGCAATCGCATCCAGCAGCATCTCCCGGTTCATCACGTTGACGTTCAGGTGCTGCCCACCCTCGATGGCCGCTTCATGATGGAAGTACCCGTCCAGCAGCCCCACCAGATTGGTTTTGCGCACCATCTGATCCTTGCCCAGCGCCTGCGGTACGATGGAGAAAGTATAGGAGATCCCGTCTTTGGCGTAGGTGAACGGCAGCTTGGCGACCGAGGTTAACGACGCCACCGCCCCTTTTCTGTCGCGTCCGTGCATCGGGTTCGCGCCTGGCGCAAACGGCGTGCCGCCGCGGCGTCCGTCCGGCGTGTTCCCGGTCTTCTGGCCGTAAACCACGTTAGAGGTAATAGTCAGGATCGACTGGGTCGGGACCGCGTTGCGGTAGGTTGGCAGAGCCTGAATTTTCTTCATAAAGCGCTCTACCAGGTCACAGGCAATGCTGTCCACGCGGTCGTCGTTGTTGCCGTACTGCGGGTAGTCACCTTCGATGACAAAATCGACCGCCAGACCGGTGTGGTCGCGCACCGGCTTCACCGTGGCGTATTTAATGGCCGCAAGGGAATCCGCCGCCACCGACAGCCCGGCAATGCCGCAGGCCATGGTGCGATAGACGTCGCAATCGTGCAGCGCCATCAGCGAGGCTTCGTAGCTGTATTTGTCATGCATGTAGTGAATGAGATTCAGCGCGCTGATGTACTGCACCGCCAGCCAGTCCATAAAGTGATCCAGGCTCGCCATTACGGTGTCGTAATCCAGCACGTCGTCCCGCAGCGGAGCGGTTTTGGGCCCGACCTGGATCTTCAGCTTCTCATCCACCCCGCCGTTGATCGCATAGAGCAGCGTTTTGGCGAGGTTGGCACGCGCGCCGAAAAACTGCATCTGCTTGCCGATCACCATCGGGCTGACGCAGCAGGCGATGGCGTAGTCGTCGCTGTTAAAGTCGGCGCGCATCAGATCGTCGTTCTCATACTGCAGGGATGAGGTGTCGATCGACATCTGCGCAGCGTATTTCTTGAACGCGATCGGCAGCTGTTCGGACCAGAGGATCGTCAGGTTCGGCTCCGGTGCTGGCCCCATGGTGTGCAGCGTGTGCAGATAGCGGAAGCTGTTTTTGGTCACCAGCGTGCGCCCGTCCAGCCCCATGCCGCCGATCACCTCCGTGGCCCAGATTGGATCGCCGGAGAAGAGCGTGTCGAACTCCGGCGTGCGCAGGAAGCGCACCATGCGGATCTTCATGATGAAGTGGTCGATCAGCTCCTGGGCCTGCACCTCATTCAAACGTCCGGCCTGCAGGTCGCGTTCAATGTAAATATCGAGGAACGAGGCCGTGCGCCCCAGCGACATCGCTCCGCCGTTCTGGGATTTCACTGCGGCAAGGTAGGCAAAATAGACCCACTGCACCGCCTCCTGCGCGTTCATCGCCGGGCGTGAAATATCAAAGCCGTAGTTCGCCGCCATCTGCTGGATCTGCAGCAGCGCGCGCCTGTGCTCCGCCAGCTCTTCACGCAGGCGGATCGTGGCCTCCAGATCTTCACCGCGCTCCAGCCTGCCCTGCAGATCGGCGAACTGTAGCTCGCGCTCGCGCACCAGATAGCGGATGCCGTACAGCGCCACGCGGCGGTAGTCGCCGATGATGCGCCCGCGCCCGTAGCCGTCCGGCAGGCCGGTGAGCACGCCGGATTTACGGCAGCGCATCATGTCCGGAGAGTAGACGTCAAATACGCCCTGGTTGTGGGTTTTGCGCAGATCGGTAAACAGATATTCAAACTGCGGATCCATCTCGCGCCCGTACGCTTCAAAGGAGCTGCGGATCATGTTGATCCCGCCGTACGGATGCAGCGCGCGCTTGAGCGGCTTATCGGTTTGCAGGCCGACGATCGTCTCCAGATCCTGGTCGATATAGCCCGGCCCGTGGGCCGTAATGGTGGTGGCAATGTTGGTGTCAAAATCCACCGGCGCGTGGGTTGCGTTCTCCTGGCGAATGCCGACCATCACCTTCTGCCACAGCGCCGTCGTTGCTGGCGTCGCCTGCGCGAGGAAAGCTTCATCGCCGTCATAAGGGGTGTAGTTATGCTGAATAAAATCGCGCACGTTGACGGCGTTTTTCCATTCTTCACCGCGAAACCCGGCCCATGCGTCGCTGTAGGGCGCGACGCCCGTATCGATCGTTACTTTCATGTGATTCTCGCTTTATCAGGCGTAAGCCGCAGCCGGGGTGACCTTCCCAAGACGGAGGGCGTCCAGCGCGATCATTTTTTCTTCATTGGTCGGGATCACCGCGCAGGCCGCGCGGGAGGAAACGGTAGAGATGACGCGCTCACCCGCGCTGCCCGGCAGGGCATTTTTGGCCTCGTCGAGGGTGATACCGAACACCTTCAGGCGTTCCGCCACCAGCCCGCGGATCAGCGTTGAGTTTTCACCGATGCCGCCGGTAAAGACCACGCCATCAAGACGGTGCAGCGACGCGGCGTGGCCGGCAATGTGCCGTGCAATGCGGTGGACGAAGGTCTGAATCGCCAGCTGCGCCCGTTCATTGCCCTCGCGCCAGGCTTTCTCCAGCGCGCGTAAATCGGAGGAGATGCCGGAGATACCCAGTAATCCGGACTCTTTGTTAACCACGCGCTCCAGATCCTCAAACGATTGGCCGGTCTGCTGGGCAATCCACGCCATCGCGCCGAAGTCCACGTCGCCGCAGCGCGTGCCCATCATCAGCCCTTCAAGCGGCGTCATCCCCATTGAGGTATCGACGCTTTCGCCGTTGCGCACCGCGCAGATGGACGCCCCGTTCCCGAGATGGGCAATCACCAGGCCGCTGTCATCGGGAGACAGCCCGAGAAGCGCGTGCGCCTGCGCGGCGACGTAGCGGTGAGAGGTGCCGTGGAAGCCGTAGCGACGCACGCCCAGCTCCTCGAAATAACGATACGGCAGCCCGTAAAGATAGGCCTGTGGTGGCAGCGTCTGGTGAAAGCTGGTATCAAACACGGCCACCTGCTGAACGTTCGGGAACAGCCTCTCCGCTGCCTCCACGCCGCTCAGGTTGGCGTAGTTGTGCAGCGGTGCCAGCGGGGAGACTTCGCGGATCTGCGCGATAACCTGCTCCGTGATCAGGGTCGACTCGCTGAAGAGCTCGCCGCCGTGAGCGATGCGGTGGCCAATCAAGGCCACGCTGCTCATCAGGTTACGCTTCTCCAGCTCCAGGGCGATGGCAGCCAGCGCCCCTTCGTAGTCATTGTGAGCCAGTCCGGCTGGCTCCCCCCCGTTCACGGCGATAAAGGCCTGTTCAGTGTTGATGCCGTCCGCAATGCCCGTCATCAGGGCCTCGCAGGTTGTTGCATCAAGCGCTGAAAACTTAACAGAGGACGATCCGCAGTTAATAACCAGTACAACCGGAAACTCAATCATGGTGTGACTCCGCTCTTCCTGAGCTTTGGGTTAGAACAGTTTGTAAACGATATTCAGGATGGTCAGCAGGCCGACCACGGTAACGAAGATATTCTCGGTGCGGCCCTTGTATTTCGCCAGCGCAGGCGCTTTACGGATGGCGTACATCGGCAGCAGGCACAGCAGAGAGGCGATGATTGGCGCGCCCATGGCTTCAATAAGGTCCAGAATGTTCGGGTTGGCGTAGGCCACGACCCAGGTGGAGCCCATGATGAAGACCATGCTGATGGTATTCAGCTTGCCGACGGAGACTTTCTTCTTGTCGCCCTTATAGCCGAATTTCAGGACCAGACCGTTCAGCCCTTCCAGCGTGCCGAGGTAGTGGCCGAAGAAGGATTTAAAAATAGCGACCAGCGCGATGATAGACGCGCCGTATTCCAGCACCGTGGCGAACGTTGATTTGCTGCCCGACATCGACGCGAAGTGGTTTGCCAGATAAGAGAGCACCGGAATGTTCTGCGCTTTGGCCTCCGCCATGTTCTGCGGAGAGAGGGTGAACAGGCAGCTAAAGGCGAAGAACATCACCACGGCCACCATCAGCAGGCTGGCGCGGCCGATGATTTTGGAACATTTCTGCTCGGTAAACTCTTTCCCGAACTCAGGTTCGTACTCTTCGCGCTTGGAGACCACGAAGGACGAGACGATAGGCGAGAAGTTGAAGGAGAAGACCATGATGGAGATCCCCAGCCACACGGTGACCAGAATGCCGTCATGACCGGTGAAGGCGATATCGCTCAGGTTGACCTGGTCGATCACCGCAGAGTTCCAGTACGGAATCAGCGACAGGGATATCAGCACCAGGCTGGCGATAAACGGGAACACCAGGAAGCTCATCACCTTCACCATCAGGTCTTTACCAAACCAGATAACAAAGGCCATCAGCAGCAGCAGGAACAGCGCCACAAAGCCGCGGTTCAGCGCGGGCAGCTGGAGCTGGTTTTCCCAGAAGGTCATGAAGGTGTTGGTAATGGTGACGCCGTAAATCCACAGCAGCGGGCAAATCGCAAAGAAGTAGAGGAAGGTGATCACCACCCCGCCGGTCTTACCGAAGTGTTCTTCTACCGTTTCGGTGATGTTGCCGGACACATTGCTCCCGGACAGACACAGGCGCGCCAGCGCGCGGTGACAGTAGAACGCGATCGGGAAGGCGAGAACCAGCATCAGCAGGATGGGGATCAGACCGCCGAAGCCTGCGCGAATGGGGAAGAACAGCACGCCCGCGCCAATGGCGGTGCCAAACAGGCCAAGCGTCCAGGTGGTATCAGACTTACGCCAGGTGGACGTTTTTGTCTGGCCAACGATAATGCTTTCTGTGTTGCTCATAGGTCATCCTTTATGCGTCAACGAAGCCGGTAATTTGGGAAACACGGGAGAGATCGATATTGCCCCCGGAAATAATGCAGACGGTTTTACGGCCCTGAATATAGCTATCGAGCTTGCCGCTTAATAAGGCCGCGCAGGCCAGCGCGCCGGCGCCTTCCGTAACCACTTTATTTCGCTGAATGAGCGCGATCATGCTGTTGCGAATATCGTCCTCGCTGACCAGTACAATGTCATCAACCAGTTCACGAACAATTTCGAAGGTTAAATTACCCGGGCGAGAAACATCGCAGCCGTCTGCTAATGTTCCGGTGACGCGGTGGTTCGTTATTTCACCGGCCTGATACGATGCCGCCATACCGTGAACGTTTTCAGACTGCACGCCGATAATATTGATGGTTGGGTTGATGGATTTAATCGCCGTGGCAATACCGGCAATTAATCCGCCGCCGCCGATGGGCACAATGACGTTATCCACGTCGTATAAATCTTCGAGGATTTCCAGGCCAATGGTGCCCTGCCCGGCAATCACTTTTGGGTCATCGTACGGCGGGATAAAAATACGCCCTTCCAGCTCGACGATTTCGCTCACTTTGGCGATGGTGTCGTTGAAGTTCTCGCCGTGGAGCACGACTTCAGCGGAGTAGTCACGCGTGGCGGCAACCTTGGATTTCGGCGCGCCCATCGGCATCACCACTTTACCGTCGATACCCAGCATGGCGCAGGAGAGCGACACGCCCTGCGCGTGGTTCCCGGCGGAACAGGCAACAACGCCTTTACGTTTTTCCGCATCGGTCAATGAGCTTAACTTATTAAACGCACCGCGAATTTTGAACGAACCGGTACGCTGCATATTTTCAAACTTAAGGAATATCTCACCCTTACAGCGTTCGCTGAGATAATTTGAGCGCGGCATACCGGTTTTATAAATCTTTCCTGCCAGTCGTTTTCTGGCATCCTGAATATCTTCAATGGTCACCGGGAGATCGTAGGTAATGTGCATAATATCCTCGTTATAATAATTCATTGTTTTCAGGCAAAGTCAGGGTGTCAGAGCGTTAAAGAGTTAAGCTCTGGGGGTTTTTAAAATGGATACTGATTATTCATCGTCGTCTTTCGATATTCATCGACGAATATTGTTTTGCTAATTCAACTAATACTGACGCTGATTTTTTAATACTGTAATTTTTAGACCACACGGCGGCATAACGCGCCACGGGTAATTCATCTTCAACCGGCAGAACAATAAACTGGTCGGAGCCAAACGGCGCAATCATGTCGCGGGGAATAACCGTCAGGTAATCGGCATTGAGGACAAGGTTATAAATGGTGACGACGGAATCGGTCTGGACGATGTTTTCAATGCTGATGTGGTTGTCTTGCAGGGTGGTCAGAAGTTCTTTGTAGTAGCCCATATCGGTTTGCGGCATCACCCACTGTTCATGCGTGAGCGATGCCAGCGTCGTCGGGCCGGTGCACGTTCGTGATTTGCTCGCAACCAGCACAAACTCGGATTCAAACAGCGGCTCGACGTGAAGATCCTGCAGCAGCATTTCGTCGCTCAGCGTGCCGATGGCAAAATCAAGGCGCCCGTCGCGAATGGCGGGCAGGAACGAAGAGAGCTGTGCTTCATACATCGAGACGCGCGCTTTCGGGAACACTTCCTTGAATTTTTTGATCATCTCAGACAGGAAGGTGAAGCCAATCAGCGACGGATAGCCAAAGGAGACGTCCATGACGGTGCTAAAACTGAGGCTGTTAATCTCGCTCACCATGTTCTTCATCTCACGGGTGATCGACTCAGAATAGGACAGCAGAACCTGGCCTGCCGCAGTCAGTTTTACGCCCGTGTTCTTGCGAACCATCACTTCCACGCCGAAGTAGGATTCGATGTCGCTGATAATTTTACTGACCGCCGGCTGCGTCAAACCCAGCTGTCTGGCAGCAGAACCTATGGAGCCACTTTTAATGACTTCCTGAAATACCACGAGGTGCTGTGTTTTCGGTAGAATAATAGTGTTCATAATATTCTGCGCTTATTTCCCTATGACGGTGCGAATTCTACCTAATAGTGTTTAGGGGGGTATGTGCTGTTACTCACAATTTGTCTCTTCACCTCTTCCCTTCGGGGTTCAAAAAGAAAGTAAAATCATTTTAAATCAATGATTTGTATTAACAAAAACACGCCATTACGCTGATATTGATCAACAAAACAGGCAGTAATAACTTTATTTTATGCCAATAACCCTCGTGAATTTTTTCAATTAATAAATAACAATAAAGACTATCTTTCAGACAATTAAAGGTTAATAAACAGTCATTATTCGTTTAAAACATTTTTGTGCTTTATCAAATATGAGAATAATGATTTCGCTGGGTTAGCGGAAAGAGTGGAGCAGGTCACACATTCACAGGGCAAATGTTTTGGATTTCAATATATGCATATCAAATAAGAAAAAAATAACGACCACTTTTATAACAACCATAACAAATCCACAACGCTGTAAAATTCACATTTTTTAGCGTTAAATTTTGTGATTTCGATCGCCCGCGGAGGATGAATGTATTCATTAATCCACCAGGCAGTGAAATGTGCTTTACGTCGCAAATTTGAGAATTGGTATCATTTGTAAACATTGCCGGGAGGACAGAAAGCAAAAACCCCGCCGAAGCGGGGTTCTGTAAGAAGTTGAAGCTGACCGATAAGGCGGCTTCGTTCAACCATACGTCAAGCATCTACAGCGCTGGGGTTGTCGTGTGGCGCAGACTGTATCGCAGTTTGTGTGGCAGATAAAGCAGGTTAACAGACAAAAGAAAGGCCGGGACAAATCCCAGCCGTTCAACTCACAGATTAAATCCGCCAAAGCAGGGTTACCCTACCTTTCGACCTTGCCGGAATGCTTCGCGCGCTTCGTTCAAACTCATAACATTAGCCCCGCCTCTGTAGTCAGGCTCGTCAGCCTGAACCGGGTCATCTTCCCAATTGCAAACCGGACAAATCTCATAACTCCCCTCTTCGGGGAATTCATACTGACCGCAACAGGGGCACGAGTGTTTAAAATCCATCATTTTTGCTTCTCCCAGTATTCCATCCCACCTTTCGGCTTAAACATTGTCTTTGGTACACCATCCTTAGTCTTTACGGAAAAAGTATTTGTCGCCGGATGATAGTACATTACATCGCCATTCTGTCGGACCTTTGTTAGAGTCCCTGCGGGAGGTGTTCTTACAAAATCATGAGTAGCATCAACGTACTCCTTCGAGTTGTTGAAAGACTTGTCTTCGAATTCATGCCCGTGTTTAACCCAGTGACCATAAGCATTTTCCACAGGTTCGGCTGCTTTAGTTTTTGTCCAAATCGGGTCATCGGGATTTTTACTAAGGTAGATATAAATCGGAGGGATGTCTGACACGGGCAGGATCAGAATGTAATCCGCGAAATTTTTCTCATCCGGTGCCGGGGTTGTCGTACTGCTAATCTGAGTTCCATCCGGTAACGGATTAACAAGGATGGTTCCCGGTAGCCTTGGCGGTGCCTGGTTGCCTGTGTTTGATGGTGTGTTAACTCCCGAACTGTCCGGCGTCCAGATAATGGTAACGGGATTTTCTTCCTCAGTGGTGAAGGTATACGCCTCGTAACGGCGGTCCCATTCCATCTTGCGGACTCGCACCATATCTTTACCCGGCGGCGTGTGATATCCATGCGGTACGGGATTTCCGTTGGTGTCATTTTCCCATGTATAGCGGACTCGCGTAGGGGCTTCCCGCATTTGTGCAAGCCGCATACGGTCGATGAAGTCCTGTTCTCCTTCATTGAGTTTACCGGGCATCATGCCTACTAAGAATCCGGCAAAGGAGGCACCAACGCCGCCAGTGGCGATTTCCGCACCTCGTACCGCCCATGTTCCATATGTAGCAAATCGCCCGGCGACTTGTTCCAGAACGCCAGCACCTGCGGTGGCTGTCTGTGCTCTGGTCGCACTGGCAGCGGCTGCTACTGCGGCCTGATATTGTACCTCTTCATGATTGCCGTTTAGCCACTTATACAGGGCACTACGCTTCTTCGGTTTAGGGATATCTTCCGGGGCTTGTGGTTTTTTCTTTGCCGTCTGTGCGTGCTGTGGGGCATCTGAATCTGTTACAGCGTCAACAGCAGGTGCTGCCCGGAACAGTCCCATCTCTGCAAAATTAGTATGAGGTTCTTGTTGCTTACCTGCATCTGTATTCCCTGAGCCACGCTCGCGGGATTTAGCGAAGACAAGGACAGGCAGCAGTGCAGCGGAACTAGCCACTGGAGATGGACTTGAGGAAACGATTGTCGGCGGTGTGCTTGCCGTTACTGGTGCCGACGTTCTGAATTCACTGCGCGATTCATAGGTTTGTACGATTATCTGCGGGATGATTTGTGCATTACAGGGACAACTGCTGAAACTGTCCAGACTGCCTGCAACAAGGCGACCATCCGTTTTAATCCATCCAATGCCACCAACGATGTGGTAAGTATTGCCATCTTTACCGCAAGTGACTTTATCGCCCATTCGGGCAACTGAAGTCCCGTTGGTTCTTCTGTTTGGCGCCCCTTCCAGTATACGACCGCCACAAGTGGTAGGGTCGTACATATGAAGGATATATCCCTTAGCCATAATTCCCTCTTTCTAAAGTGCATGAATGCTCGTTCGATATTTATTGTATAAATAACACACACTTAAAGGAAGAACCCTTCTATAATAATGAAACATCGGTCCATTTTTATATGTTCGATGAATGCGTTGATTCCTTTTATTCATGCAGTGACATATCGAAGGTTATAATACTGTAGGGATATTTCTTCGACCTGGTGATGAAGGTAAACGTGTAAATACTGTTGGAATAACCGTTCGGACCGTTCAGAACGCCGCCCTGGATGTCACCAGATGAACTGGCGAAGGGCTATCGACCAAAGAGATCCCGGGATGTATTCATCAATGGGAAGCAGGACAATTTTGTCGGTTCTCACATCTGCCATTTGCCCACTCCTGAAATAGGAGTGTTAATAATTGCAGGGCGCGCTTTTTCAGGAACCTGAAACGAGTGGATGCGGATGATAGGTTATATGAACTTTATAGCCATAATCGCAATCGTTGCTGCGGAGCGTTTGGGGATGTTGCAATCGTTGGTGTATCCCATTTCTGCTTCTGAGCGTCTGAGATACACCAACGTATTGTTTTAGAATAAGTTGAAGCTGACCGATAAGCCGGGTTCTGTCGTTGGACAGTCATTCATCTAGGCCAGCAATCGCTCACTGGCTCAAGCAGCCTACCCGGGTTCAGTACGGGCCGTACCATGTGAACCCCTATTTGGCCTTGCTCCGGGTGGAGTTTACCGTGCCACGGACTGTTACCAGCCGCGCGGTGCGCTCTTACCGCACCCTTTCACCCTTACCTGATCCCGCTTGCGCGGGCCATCGGCGGTTTGCTCTCTGTTGCACTGGTCGTGGGTTTCCCCCCCAGGCGTTACCTGGCACCCTGCCCTATGGAGCCCGGACTTTCCTCCCCTCCGCCCGTCTCCCCCGAAAGGGACGACGACGAAGCGGCGACTGTCTGGTCAGCTTCGGCGCGAAGTATAGAGGGTTTGCGCCCCGCTGTCACCCTTGGGTGTGCATCCCCACCTGCAAAGTGGCGGCGATATTGCGCGAGGCGCGGTAAATATTGTCATAAGCGCCGCGGAATGCCTCTTCGAGCGAGCCGATACTGGTCAGGACGCTGAACACCGCGTCGATGCCGTACTGATGCACCACGCCCACGTCCGGGGTAAGGCTGCCGGCAATCCCGATCACCGGCTTATGGTATTTCCTGGCGACGTTTGCCACGCCAACGGGCACTTTACCGTGAATGCTCTGGCTGTCGATCCGCCCTTCGCCCGTCAGCACCCAGGTGCAGTCGTGAATATGCTCTTCAAGATTGAGCGCTTGGGTAACAATCTCAATCCCGCTCTTTAGCTCCGCGCCGAGGAAAGCCATCAAGGCCGCTCCCATTCCGCCCGCGGCCCCTGCGCCCGGGACGTGTTTAACGTCAATGTGCAGGGATTTTTTGATCATGTCCGCATAGTGGCTGAGGTTAGCGTCCAGTTCGAGGATCATCCCCTCGTTCGCCCCCTTTTGTGGGCCAAAGATGCGTGACGCCCCCTTTTCCCCCACCAGCGGGTTGGTGACGTCGCAGGCCACGCGGATTGCGCAGCCCTTAAGCCGGGCATCCAGCCCTGAGACATCAATACTGTTGAGCGCCATCAGGCTGCCGCCGCCGTAGCCGATCTCCGTACCGTTGGCGTCCGTAAGCCTCGCGCCCAGCGCCTGCATCATACCGGCGCCGCCATCGTTAGTGGCGCTGCCGCCGATGCCGATAATAATATTGCGTGCGCCCTTATCCAGCGCGCTGAGGATAAGCTCCCCGGTACCGCGTGAGGTGGTGACGAGTGGGTTACGCTGCGCGTGAGGCACAAGCGCCAGGCCGCTGGCGGCCGCCATCTCGATGAACGCCGTGCTGCCGTCGCCGGACATCCCCCAGCAGGCGTTGACCTTTTCCCCCATCGGGCCGGTAACCACGGCGTGCTGTTCCGTGCCCTGGGTGGCAGCAATCATCGCTTCGACTGTACCTTCTCCACCGTCAGCAACAGGCACAGAAACATAAAGTGCATCGGGGAAAATTTCCCGAAATCCTTTTTCTATCGCCTGAGCTACCTCGGTGGCAGAGAGGCTTTCTTTATAAGAGTCTGGAGCGATTACGATTTTCATAGTTGTAGCCTGTTACTGCACATTTTCGGCCTGGACCGTAGGCCCGGTAAGCGCAGCGCCACCGGGCACGACGTCATTAGCGAGAGACTTCTACCTTCGCCAGTTTTTCGTAGTAGCACGCGATGGCGCTGTGGTCGGCAGTACCCAGACCATCCGCACGAAGCGCCTGCATCATCTCCATGACCGCGGCGGTCAGCGGCAGCTGCGCGCCCACGCCGTGGGAGGTGTCCAGCGCGTTCGCCAGATCTTTAATGTGCAGGTCGATACGGAAGCCGGGCTTGAAGTTACGATCCATCACCATCGGCGCTTTGGCATCCAGCACGGTGCTGCCCGCCAGGCCGCCGCGGATCGCCTGATAGACCAGATCCGGGTTTACGCCCGCTTTGGTTGCCAGCGTCAGCGCTTCAGACATCGCCGCAATGTTCAGGGCCACAATCACCTGGTTCGCCAGCTTGGTGACGTTGCCTGCGCCGATTTCACCGGTGTGCACCACGGAACCGGCCATGGCTTTCATCAGGTCGTAGTACGTGTCGAAAACCGCCTTGTCGCCGCCCACCATGACCGACAGCGTACCGTCGATGGCTTTCGGCTCGCCGCCGCTCACCGGCGCATCAAGCATATCGACGCCTTTCGCCTTCAGCGCCTCGCTGATTTCACGGCTGGCCAGCGGGGCGATAGAACTCATATCAATCACCACCAGGCCCGGCTTCGCGCCGTCGATAATGCCATTTTCGCCCAGCGCCACTTCTTTTACGTGCGGGGAGTTTGGCAGCATGGTGATGATCACATCGCACTGCTCGGCAACCGCTTTGGCCGTGGTGGCCGCTTCTGCACCGGCTGAAATCACTTCCGCCACGGCGTCTGAATTACGGTCTAACACCACCAGTGAGTAACCCGCTTTGATGAGGTTTTTACTCATTGGTTTACCCATGATACCTAAGCCAATAAAGCCCACTTTCAGCGTCATAATTTTTTCCTCAATGATGGTTATTTTTTAAAAGCGTCTGCTAATTTCTGCGTGGCGGCGCGGAATACGCCGAGGTCGCTGCCCACGGCAACAAACGTCGCGCCCCACTCCAGGTAGCGGCGTGCGTCCGCTTCAACCGGGGCCAGAATGCCGCACGGTTTACCGTGCGCTTTGGCACGCGCAAAAATATGCTGGATGGCGCGCTGCACGTCCGGATGACCCGCATTGCCCAGATGCCCGAACGCAGCCGCCAGATCGCTTGGACCGACAAAGATGCCGTCCACGCCGTCGGTTGCGGCGATGGCATCGACGTTATCAACGCCCTGCTGGCTCTCAATCTGCACCAGAATGGTGATGTTCTTGTTGGACTGGGCGAAGTAGTCCGGCACGGTGCCAAACATGTTGGCGCGGTGCGATACGGACACGCCGCGAATGCCTTCCGGAGGATAGCGAGTTGAGGCCACGGCCTGAACCGCTTCTTCTTCGGTCTCCACGAACGGGATCAGGAAGTTGTAGAAGCCGATATCCAGCAGGCGCTTGACGATCACCGGCTCGTTCGTCGGCACTCGCACCACCGGTGCGCTCTGGCTGCCCTTCAGCGCCATCAGCTGCGGGATAAAGGTGCTGATGTCGTTAGGCGCATGTTCGCCGTCCAGCACCAGCCAGTCGAATCCGGCCAGGCCCAGCACTTCGGTGCTGATGGGGTTTGCCAGGGCAGACCAGCAGCCAATCTGGATCTGGTTCGCCGCCAGGGCTGCCTTAAATTTATTCGGGAAGATATCGTTACTCATCGCTTATACCTTTGCTTATTTCTGCAATTCCATACGTTTGATGTCGCCTACTACGAACAGGTAGCAGAACATCGCCATCAACGCTGAACAGCCAACGAATACCAGTGCCGCGTTGAACGAATGCAGTTCACTGACCAGATAACCAATTACCAGCGGTGTCGCGATGGACGCCACGTTACCAAAGACGTTAAACACGCCGCCGCACAGGCCAACAATCTCTTTAGGCGCGGTGTCGGAAATGACCGGCCATCCCAGCGCACCAAAGCCTTTGCCGAAGAAGGCCAGCGCCATCAGGGCAACCACCAGCGTGGTGTTGTTGGTGTAGTTACACAGGATGATGGACGACGCCAGCAGCATCCCCAGCACAATCGGCAGCTTACGCGCCAGCGTTATCGACTTGCCCTGCTTAATCAGGTAATCCGAGAACACCCCGCCCAGCACGCCGCCGGCAAAGCCGCACAGCGCGGGAATGGACGCCACCAGGCCCACCTTCAGAATCGACATCCCTTTTTCCTGCACCAGATAAATCGGGAACCAGGTGAGGAAGAACCAGGTGATAGTGTTGATAAAGTATTGACCAAAAAAGACGCCCAGCATCATGCGGTTGGTCAATAACTGTTTGATGTAGTGGAGTTTCGGGCCGCTCGCAGCCTGTACGCCCGGCTTTTTGTGATCCATATCGACCACGGCGCCACCTTCGGTGATGAACGTCAGTTCCTGCTCGGACATCCGCGGATGGTCGGTCGGGTTATGAATATACTTCACCCATACGCCGGTCAGCACGAAGCCAATCACGCCCATGACGGTAAAGACATGCTCCCAGCCCCAGGCGAAGGTCAGCCAGCCCAGCAGCGGCGAGAAGATTGCCAGCGAGAAATACTGCGCCGCGTTAAATAACGCAGACGCGGTGCCGCGCTCTTTGGTCGGGAACCAGGCCGCCACGATACGGGCGTTCGCCGGGAATGACGGCGCTTCCGAGAAGCCGAGCATAAAGCGCATGATGAACATTGATATGCCCGCCCAGGCCAGCGGAAAGACGTCCACAAAGCCCTGCAGGAAGGTGAACAGCGACCAGAAGAACAGGCTGTAGGTATAGACTTTTTTGGAGCCGAACTTATCGAGCAGCCAGCCGCCGGGGATTTGCATCAGCAGGTAGGCCCAGCCGAAGGCGGAGAAGATATATCCCATAGAAACGGCGCTTAGCTGCAGCTCTTTCGCCACCTCGGTACCGGCAATCGACAGCGTTGCACGGTCAGCATAGTTAATGGCCGTGACGATAAAAATAATCAGCAGAATTAAATATCGGGTGGGTACACCCTTTTTCGATTCTACAGTGGTATCCAGTATCATGTTTATTTCCTCAGGCACATCGATAGTTATATTTATAATTTTTAGAAGGAGTATTCCCTGATTATTTATCGATAGCAGGCAATATCAGGTAATTAACCAGACGCAATGAAATCGTGATTCAGTATAATCATCACCCGCTGTCTGCACATTGTAATAACGCTCAATTATCACGACTTTCATCAACAACATTTTGAGCATATGCACAAGGCGTTGGGCGCTGATGCACAGAATCAGCGATTAGCGGCTAAAGGGCGTGACGTCTCGCATTAGGGAGTGATCCGGATCACATTTTTATGCTCAAAGTCCTGACATTCTTTATTTAAGAAAGCAGCGTCTTTATTTCTATAATAAGAAAATAAATATCTATCTGGCTGCATTTATTATCAGACACTTTGCTGGAGAATACTGAACAATGGCCGACATTGAAATTCGACAAGCATCGCCGACGGCGTTCTATATAAAAGTACACGACACCGATAACGTGGCGATTATTGTTAACGACAACGGCTTAAAAGCGGGAACCCGTTTCCCGGACGGGCTGGAACTGGTCGAGCATATTCCGCAGGGACATAAAGTCGCGCTGGTGGATATCCCGGCTCACGGTGAAATCGTACGCTACGGTGAAGTGATTGGCTATGCCGTGCGCGCCATCCCGCAGGGGAGCTGGATTGAGGAGTCGCTGGTGGAGCTGCCAAAAGCGCCGCCGCTCAACACCCTGCCGCTGGCTACGCGCGTGCCAGAGCCGCTGCCGCCGCTGGAAGGCTATACCTTCGAAGGCTACCGCAATGCGGACGGCAGCGTCGGCACCAAGAACCTGCTTGGTATTACCACCAGCGTGCACTGCGTGGCGGGCGTGGTGGATTACGTGGTCAAAATCATCGAGCGCGACCTGCTGCCGAAATACCCGAACGTCGACGGCGTGGTGGGCCTGAACCACCTCTACGGCTGCGGCGTGGCGATCAACGCGCCCGCGGCGGTGGTGCCTATTCGCACAATCCACAATATCGCGCTCAACCCGAACTTTGGCGGCGAGGTGATGGTGATCGGTCTGGGCTGCGAAAAGCTGCAGCCCGAGCGCCTGCTGCAGGGCACCGAGGATGTCAAAGCGATTCCGGTAGACGATGCCAGCATCGTGCGCCTGCAGGACGAGCACCACGTCGGTTTTAAATCGATGGTCGACGATATTCTGCAGGTGGCTGAACGTCATCTGGACAAGCTCAACAAGCGCCAGCGCGAAACCTGCCCGGCGTCTGACCTGGTCGTGGGGACCCAGTGCGGCGGCAGCGATGCGTTTTCCGGCGTTACCGCCAACCCGGCGGTGGGCTATGCGTCCGATCTGTTCGTGCGCTGCGGCGCCACGGTGATGTTCTCCGAAGTGACCGAAGTGCGTGACGCCATCCACCTGCTGACGCCGCGCGCCGTCAACGAAGAGGTGGGCAAGCGCCTGCTGGAAGAGATGGCCTGGTACGATAACTATCTCGATATGGGCCAAACCGACCGCAGCGCCAACCCGTCGCCGGGCAATAAGAAAGGCGGCCTGGCGAACGTGGTGGAAAAAGCGCTCGGGTCGATTGCCAAATCCGGTCAAAGCGCGATTGTGGAAGTGCTCTCCCCGGGCCAACGCCCGACGAAACGCGGCCTGATCTACGCCGCAACGCCTGCCAGCGATTTCGTCTGCGGTACGCAGCAGGTAGCATCCGGCATTACGGTGCAGGTCTTCACCACCGGGCGCGGCACGCCGTACGGCCTGATGGCGGTGCCGGTGATTAAAATGGCAACCCGCACCGAGCTGGCAAACCGCTGGTATGACTTAATGGACATCAACGCGGGCACCATCGCCACGGGAGAAGAGAGCATTGAGGACGTCGGCTGGAAGCTGTTCCACTTCATTCTGGACGTGGCGAGCGGGCGAAAGAAAACCTTCTCTGACCAATGGGGGCTGCATAACCAGCTGGCGGTGTTTAACCCGGCACCGGTGACGTGATGTTGCAGTAAACCTTTTAAAGCATGGCTTCGGCCATGCTTTTTTTTGCTTTCGATTCTTTCGTATATTTTCCTTACCTTTCGATTCTTTCATTTTTAAGATGTAAATCACAAAGCAACATTCCGAAACCCTATACATTCTTTCACATAGACAAAACGAAAGGTTTCGGAGGAAAGATGTTCATCATCTCATCGAAAGCGATGCTGCTCAAAGCCCAGCGTGAGGGTTACGCCGTACCGGCATTCAATATCCATAATCTCGAAACGCTGCAGGTGGTGGTTGAAACCGCTTCTGAAATGCGTTCTCCGCTCATCGTTGCGGGCACCCCCGGTACATTCAGCTATGCCGGAACCGGGAATGTGGTCGCTATTGCTGGCGATCTGGCCAAAACCTATAACCAGCCGCTGGCGATCCATCTCGATCATCATGAAGATTTCGAGGATATCGCGCAGAAAGTCCAGAGCGGGATCCGTTCGGCGATGATCGACGGCTCTCATCATCCGTTCGCTGAAAACGTCGCGCTGGTGAAGAAAGTGACGGATTACTGTCACCGCTACGATGTAAGCGTTGAAGCTGAACTCGGACGCTTAGGGGGTCAGGAAGACGACCTGGTGGTCGACAGTAAAGATGCGCTCTATACCAACCCACTGCAGGCACGCGAGTTTGTTGAATTAACGGGTATCGACTCATTGGCCGTCGCCATTGGTACCGCGCACGGCCTCTACACTGCCACGCCGAAACTTGATTTTGAACGTCTGGCAGAGATCCGCAATCAGGTCGATATCCCGCTGGTTCTGCACGGCGCGTCCGGATTATCAACAGCGGATATCCGTCAGGCTATTAGCCTCGGCATCTGCAAGGTCAACGTGGCCACGGAACTCAAAATTGCCTTCTCGAATGCGCTGAAAGCCTACCTCTCTTCACATCCCGATACCAGCGACCCACGTCATTACATGGTGCCTGCCAAGCGCGCCATGAAAGAGGTTGTGCGTAAGGTCATTACTGATTGTGGTTGCGAAGGGAAACTCTAAATACGAAAGCCTGTAGTCCCGAACCGGAGGAAACGTGAAAGACATTATTGCTCGCCATAAGGCGGGGGAAAATCTCGGTATTTGCTCAGTCTGTTCAGCTCACCCGTTGGTTATTGAAGCCGCTCTGCGCTTCGATCTCTCTACAAGTAATAAGGTGCTGATTGAGGCTACATCGAATCAGGTGAACCAGTTTGGTGGTTATACCGGCATGAAACCCGCTGACTTCCGCGAGTTTGTATTGAACATCGCCAGGGATGTCGGCTTCCCGCAAGAGCGACTGATTCTGGGCGGGGATCACCTGGGGCCAAACTGCTGGCAAAACGAACCGGCAGAAGCCGCGATGGTGAAATCCGTCGAGTTGATCAAAGCCTATGTCGCCGCCGGGTTTACCAAGATCCACCTGGATGCCTCAATGTCATGTGCAGACGACCCAGTCCCGCTTGCGCCGGGTATCGTCGCGCAGCGTGCAGCCCGGCTGTGCAAAGCGGCCGAAGAGACGGCAACCGAGGAGCAAAAATCGGCCCTGACCTACGTCATCGGTACTGAGGTTCCCGTTCCGGGTGGCGAAGCCAGCAGCATTAATAGCGTTCACGTCACCCGCGTGGAAGATGCCGCACAAACGCTGGAAACTCACCGCGTGGCCTTTGCCGCACTCGGGCTGAACGAAGCCATGTCACGCGTGATTGCGATTGTGGTGCAGCCAGGAGTGGAGTTTGATCATACGCAAATCATTCACTATCAGCCGCACGCCGCGGAGGCGCTTTCCGGCTGGATCCGTCAGACTCCCATGGTTTACGAGGCACACTCAACCGATTACCAGACTCGTCAGGCCTATCGCGCTCTGGTCCGCGATCACTTTGCGATTCTGAAGGTCGGCCCGGCGCTGACGTTTGCCCTGCGCGAGGCCATCTTTGCTCTCGCGCAGATGGAGAAAGAACTTATCGCCCCGGAACAGCGCAGCCAGGTGCTTGATGTGATCGACGAGGTGATGCTGAACGAGCCGGATTACTGGAAAAAGTATTACCACCCCACCTGGAGCCAGGCGATGGTGGATATCCACTTCAGCCTGTCTGACCGAATTCGTTACTACTGGCCGCATCCACGAATTCGCCAGAGCGTTGAGAAATTACTCGCTAACCTGAGCGCAATCTCCCTGCCGCTGGGGCTGATCAGCCAGTTTATGCCCGTCCAGTTCGAACGATTGTCGATGAATGAGATCGCGGCAACACCACAAAATCTCATCATCGACAAAATACAGGATGTATTACGCGCCTATCGATATGGCTGTACCCCTGAACACGTCTGATGCCGGAGAAGAGTATGAGTCACGTTTTTGTTCGTACCGGAATTGAGTTTGAAAACGACCAGCAGGCGCTGGCGCATATTGGTGAAGAGATGCTGGCAAAGGGTGTCGTACACGCCACTTACCCTGCCGCCCTACTGGAACGGGAGAAAAGCTACCCCACCGGCATCGCTCTTGAGCGGCATGCGGTTGCTATTCCGCACTGCGAAGCCGTACATGCGAAAAGCCCCGCGATCTATCTGATTCGCCCGGATAAACCGGTGAATTTTCAGCAAGCAGACGATGATGGCGACATCGCGGTTTCACTCATCATCGCGTTGATTGTCGAAAACCCTGCGGCACAAATGAAACTGCTGCGCCGCCTTTTTAGTGAGCTGCAAAACCCGGACACGTTGGACATGCTGTTGTCCACGCCAGCTGAACGGTTAGCGGAATGTTTCCGGACCACGATCCTTGAGCAAGCCCCTTGCGCTCAGGCGTCATAACATACTGATAATAAAAAGGTGTACCCTATGAAACGCAAAATTATTGTCGCCTGCGGCGGCGCTGTCGCCACCTCAACCATGGCCGCTGAGGAGATCAAAGAGCTGTGTGAAGCCCACCGTATAGAGCTGGATTTGGTGCAGTGCCGGGTAACCGAAATAGAAACCTATATGGACGGTGCAGATCTGATCTGCACAACAGCGAAAGTCGACAGGACCTTTGGCGATATTCCGGTAGTCCATGGCATGCCGTTTGTGTCGGGCGTCGGCATCGAAGCCCTTCAGCAGAAAATCCTGACCATCCTCGAGGGGTAAGATCATGTTTACCGAAATCATGCGGTATATCCTCGACCTGGGCCCCACCGTTATGCTGCCCATCGTCATCATCATCTTCTCAAAGCTGCTGGGGATGAAGCTGGGAGATTGCTTTAAATCAGGCCTGCATATCGGCATTGGCTTTGTGGGGATCGGGCTGGTTATCGGCCTGATGCTCGACTCCATCGGCCCGGCAGCCAAAGCGATGGCAGAACAGTTCCAGATTAACCTGCACGTCGTGGACGTCGGCTGGCCGGGGTCATCACCAATGACCTGGGCGTCGCAAATAGCGCTGGTAGCAATCCCGGTGGCCATTGGTGTCAACATTATTATGCTGGTCACCCGTATGACCCGCGTGGTGAACGTGGATATCTGGAATATCTGGCACATGACCTTCACCGGTGCGATGCTTCACCTGGCAACCGGCTCTTACTGGCTGGGGATCCTGGGCGTTGTGGCGCATGCCGCCTTTGTTTACAAGCTGGGGGATTGGTTTGCCAAAGACACGCGTGACTTCTTCGGTCTTGAAGGGATTGCCATCCCTCACGGCTCGTCAGCCTACCTTGGTCCGATTGCGGTCCTGGTCGATACCCTAATCGATAAAATCCCTGGTCTTAATCGCATCCACTTTAGCGCCGACGACGTACAGAAACGCTTTGGGCCGTTTGGCGAGCCTGTCACCGTTGGGTTTATCATGGGTCTGGTTATCGGTATGTTGGCCGGTTACGACGCCAAATCCGTGCTGCAGCTGGCCGTGAAAACCGCCGCCGTTATGCTGCTGATGCCGCGCGTGATCAAACCGATCATGGACGGACTGACGCCGATTGCGAAGCATGCCCGTAAACGTCTGCAGGCAAAATTTGGTGGGCAAGAGTTCCTGATTGGTCTTGATCCCGCGCTGCTGCTGGGCCATACCTCCGTGGTCTCCGCCAGCCTGATTTTTATCCCACTGACTATTCTGATTGCCGTGCTGGTGCCGGGTAACCAGGTCTTACCCTTCGGCGACCTTGCCACCATTGGCTTCTTCGTGGCGATGGCAGTCGCTGTTCATCAGGGCAACCTGTTCCGAACGCTCATCTCCGGGGTCATCATCATGGGTATTACGCTGTGGATCGCCACGCAAACTATCGGCCTGCATACCCAGCTCGCCCAAAATGCGGGCGCGCTGAAAGCCGGCGGGCTGGTGGCCTCCATGGATCAGGGTGGCTCACCGATCACCTGGCTGTTGATTCAGCTCTTTACCTGGCAAAACGTGGTGGGGTTCGTCGTGATAGCTGCGATTTACTGCACCGGCGTGTTGTTGACGTGGCGTCGTGCCCGCGCATTTTCAGCGGCAGAAAAACGCGCCGCCAATCCTCAAAGCCAGACGGCATCTTAATCACAGGGGAGCAATGCTCCCCTTCTTTTTCTGGAGTGAATCATGAAATCAGTGGTAATTCACGCTGAGGGCAGCGTGCGCGTGGAAGAACGTCCAATCCCTCACATTCAGGCCGCAGATGATGTGCTGGTACGCGTTGTCTGCTCCGGGTTATGCGGCTCGGATATTCCACGTATTTTTGCCAACGGCGCGCACTATTACCCCATCACGCTGGGCCACGAATTTAGCGGATACGTTGAAGCATGCGGTACCGATATAGCCGACCTTAAAGCCGGTGATGCGGTAGCATGCGTGCCTTTGCTACCCTGCTTTGCCTGCCCGGAATGTGAAAAGGGCTACTACTCGTTATGCAAACATTATCAGTTCGTCGGCTCCCGGAGTGAAGGCGGGAACGCGGAGTACATCGTTGTAAAACGCGCAAATTTATTCCGCCTGCCCGCTGAAATGACGATTGAAGACGGCGCATTTATCGAGCCGATGACCGTAGGGTTGCATGCGTTCCATCTGGCATCAGGCTGTGAAGGGAAAAACGTCATTATCGTCGGCGCGGGTACCATCGGCCTTCTGGCGATGCAGTGCGCGCTGGCGCTGGGGGCCAACAGCGTGACCGCGATTGATATCAACGACGATAAGCTCGCGCTGGCTACAACGCTGGGAGCGTCGCACGTGTTCAACAGCCGTACGCTGAGCGCTGACGACATCCTTAGCGCACTCAGTGACCGTCGCTTTGACCAGCTGGTACTCGAGACAGCCGGAACGCCGCAAACCGTCTCGCTTGCCATTGATATTGCCGGGCCACGTGCGCAGGTTGCCCTGGTAGGCACGCTGCATCACGATCTGAACTTACCTGCGGCGACATTTGGCAAGATACTGCGTAAGGAGTTGACGCTTTTGGGAAGCTGGATGAATTATTCGGCTCCGTGGCCGGGTGAAGAATGGGAAACCGCGGCCCGTCTTCTCACAGAGAAAAAACTACGGCTAAAGCCCCTTATTGCTCATACCGGCAATAGCGATAGCTTTGCTCAGGCCGTGCAAGGACTAAACGGTGCGCCAATGCAGGGCAAAATCATGCTCCGCTTCGCATAGTGCTTCGAGCCAGCAACCTGAGCTGGCTCACATTTACTTTCGAATATTACCGTACACCTTTCGCATACCTTCGATTAGAATAGGGGCAGTTAATTATCAGGCATTTCAATATGAACTCATTTGAGCGACGCAATAAAATCGTTGACCTCGTCAACGCTCAGGGCAGTGTCATGGTGCTGGATCTGTCGAATATGTTTGGCATTTCAGAAGTGACGATTCGAACAGATCTGCGCCTGCTGGAAGAAAAAGGATTGGTCACGCGTTTTCACGGCGGCGCAGCAAGACCCGGCAGCAGCCTGTCTGAAAGCGAAAATCAGGAAGTGGTACTGGAGGATCGCTATCAGCTGGCGAGCGACCCGAAAAAGCGGATCGCTCAGGCTGCAGCGGCCATGATTGAAGAAGGGATGACGATCATTCTCGATAGCGGTAGCACCACCATGCTCATCGCCGAAGCACTCACCAAAAAAGCCAATATCACCGTCATCACCAACAGCCTGCCTGCCGCGTTTGCCCTCTCGGAAAATAAAGATATTACACTCGTGGTCTGCGGCGGTACCGTGCGCCATAAAACACTCTCTATGCATGGCACCATCGCCGAGCGCTCTCTGACCGGGATAAGCGCGGATCTGATGTTTGTCGGCGCGGACGGTATTGATACCACCAACGGCATTACAACGTTCAATGAAGGCTATTCGATTAGTAGCGTGATGGCTGCCGCCGCGCATAAGGTGATTGCCGTGCTGGACGCCAGTAAGTTCAACCGCCGCGGGTTTAACCAGGTGTTGCCGATGGAAAAAATCGACTGTGTAATTACGGATGATGGGATCGGAAAACACGAAAAAGAACTGTTGGGTAAAACGGGCACCGAGATCATTACAGTGTAGTTGTAGGCCGGGTAAGGCGTAGCCGCCACCCGGCAAAACAGGCGGCAGGGTCTTACTCTCCCTGTTGCTCCAGCGCATACTTGTATAGCGCATTTTTCTTCACGCCGTGGATCTCCGCCGCTAATGCCGCCGCTTTCTTCAGCGGCAGTTCTGCCTGCAGCAGCGCCAGCGTGCGCAGCGCGTCGGCGGGCAGCGCGTCTTCCTGCGCCTTGTGCCCTTCAACAATCAGCACCATTTCGCCCTTGCGGCGGTTTTCGTCTTCCTTCACCCACGCCAGCAGTTCGCCAACCGGCGCGCCGTGGATCGTTTCCCAGGTTTTGGTCAGCTCGCGCGCCAGCACCACGTAGCGGGATTCGCCCCAGACGGTAACCATATCGTCCAGGCTTTCCAGCAGGCGGTGGGTTGATTCGTAAAAAATCAGGGTACGCGGTTCGGCTTCCAGATCCTTCAATACGTCGCGGCGGCCCTTGGATTTGGCGGGCAGGAAGCCTTCATAGCAGAAGCGATCGGACGGCAGACCCGCAGCGCTTAGCGCCGCAATGGCGGCACACGGCCCCGGCAGCGGCACGACGCGGATGCCTGCTTCACGGCAGGTACGCACCAGGTGGTAGCCGGGGTCGTTGATCAGCGGCGTACCGGCGTCTGAGACCAGCGCAATGTTCTGCCCTTCCTTCAGTTTCGCCACCAGCGTTTCGGCTTTTTGTTGCTCATTGTGATCGTGCAGGGCGAACAACCGGGCGCTAATCGCGAAATGCTGAAGGAGTAAACCGGTGTGACGAGTGTCTTCAGCGGCAATTAAATCAACAGCTTGCAAAACGGTCAGCGCACGTTGGGTAATATCAGACAAATTCCCGATAGGAGTAGGTACAATATAAAGCTGGCCTTGAGAATTATCTGCCGTTTCGTGTTGTTTCATTGTTTAGTCCGTATTGCCGATTTAATATTGAGCATTGCGTAAAAAAAATCACTGGATACAGTATGGTACCCTTAACGTTTCTTCGAACAAAAGCCGCGCGCAGCGTGCCTCTCCTGCTGGCAGCCCTGATCTTTGCAGGCTGCGGCACTCAGGCACCCGACCAGAGTACTGCCCATATGCAGGGTTCGGCTCAGGCTGATTCTGGTTTTTATCTGCAACAAATGTCGCAGAGCTCAAATGATACCAAGACCAACTGGCAATTACTCGCCATTCGTGCACTGCTGAATGAGGGCAAAACCCAGCAGGCTGCCGAACTCTTCAACCAGCTGCCGCAGGATCTCAACGACGCCCAGCGTCGTGAGCAGGGTCTGCTCTCCGCAGAGCTGAAAGTGGCGCTAAAAGATTACGCATCCGCGAAAAAGATCCTCGGCGACATTGATGTCGGCGCGCTGGACAAAAATCAGCAGGCTCGCTTCTGGCAGGCGGGCATTACCGCTGAAGACGGTAGTCCTTCCCTGACGCTGCTGCGCGCGCTGATCGCGCAGGAACCCCTGCTCGCCGGTGCAGACAAGCAGAAAAATATTGATGCCACCTGGCAGGCACTCGCGTCCATGACGCAGGAGCAGGCTCGGGCGCTGGTCATTAATGCAGACGAAAACGTGCTGCAGGGCTGGCTGGATCTGCAGCAGATGTGGTTGACCAACCGCAGCGATCCAAACATGCTGAAAGCCGGTATCACCGACTGGCAGACCCGCTACCCGCAAAACCCGGGTGCGAAAATGCTGCCAACCCAACTGGTGAACGTGCAGAACTTTAAGCCAGCCTCTACCAGCAAAATCGCCCTGCTTCTGCCGTTGAACGGCCAGGCTGCGGTATTTGGCCGCACCATTCAGCAAGGTTTTGAAGCGGCGAAAAACGGTACCGCAGCCGTAACCGGCAGCGCCGTTCCGGAGCAGGCCGCACAGGCGGCCAACGTGAATGACGTTGTCAGCCCGTCTGCCGCAGAGACCAGCGACCTGACCACGGCGCAAACGCCTGCGCAGGGCACCCTGCAGAACCCGGTCACCGCGCCGACGACGCCACCTGCTGCGGCTCCAGCGCCTGCCGAAACCTCCGCCCCGGCCACGGCTGAACAACCGCAGCCGCAAGCCGCGCCTGCAGAACAGCAGCCTGCGGCACAGCCACAGACCGCGGCAGCCCCCGGCGCCAACCCGGGCGCTGAGCTGAAAATCTACGACACCAGCTCACAGCCGCTCGACCAGGTGCTGGCGCAGGTGCAGAAAGATGGCGCGAGCATCGTTGTCGGCCCGCTGTTGAAAAACAACGTGGAAGAGCTGATGAAGAGCAACACCACGCTGAACGTGCTGGCACTCAACCAGCCGGAGAACGTGCAAAACCGCGCCAACATCTGCTACTTCGCTCTCTCGCCGGAAGATGAAGCCCGCGACGCGGCGCGTCATATTCACGAACAGGGTAAACAGGCTCCTCTGCTGCTGATCCCGCGCAGCGCGCTGGGCGATCGCGTGGCAAATGCCTTTGCTCAGGAGTGGCAAACGCTCGGCGGTGGCGTGGTGCTGCAGCAGAAATTTGGTTCCGCCTCTGAGCTGAGAGCGGGCGTTAACGGCGGTGCGGGCATTGCGCTGAACGGCAGCCCGGTATCCGCCAGCCTGCCGCAGCAGCAGGGCGTGACCATCGGCGGTCTGACCATTCCTGCGCCACCTACCGACGCGCAAATCAGCGGGGGCGGTAAAGTGGATGCGGCCTATATTGTTGCCACGCCGGAAGAGATCGCCTTCATCAAGCCGATGATTGCGATGCGTAACGGCAGCCAGAGCGGCGCAACGCTCTACGCCAGCTCGCGCAGCGCGCAGGGCACCGCAGGCCCGGATTTCCGTCTGGAGATGGACGGCCTGCAGTACAGCGAAATCCCTATGCTGGCAGGCAGCAACCCGGCGCTGATGCAGCAGGCGCTTGGGGCAGTACGTAACGACTACTCGCTGGCGCGTCTGTACGCCATGGGCGTGGACGCGTGGGCGCTGGCAAACCACTTTACCCAGATGCGCCAGGTGCCGGGCTTTGAGCTCAACGGCAACACCGGCGATCTGACCGCCACTCAGGACTGTGTGATTAACAGGAAGTTATCATGGCTCAAATACCAGCAGGGGCAAATCGTCCCGGCCAGTTAAGCCGCAAAGAGACCGGTGACGCGTGGGAGTTGAAAGCGCGTCGCTGGCTTGAAGGCAAAGGACTGCGCTTTATCGCTGCTAACGTCCGCGGGCGTGGCGGCGAAGTCGATCTGATCATGAAAGACGGTCAGGTCACCGTGTTTGTAGAAGTACGCTTTCGACAGTCATCCCGTTTTGGCGGTGCTGCCGCCAGCGTGACGCTCGCCAAACAACAAAAATTATTACAGACTGCCCACTTGTGGCTTGCCCGCCATAATGGAAGTTTTGATACTGTGGATTGCCGTTTCGATGTGATAGCCTTCACCGGAAATGAGATCGAATGGCTCAAAAACGCTTTTGGCGAAGACGCATAATTGAGATTTAAAGGGATAACGTGCTCGAAAGAATTAAAGTGTGCTTCACAGAAAGCATTCAAACGCAGATTGCAGCGGCAGAAGCCCTCCCGGACGCGATCTCCCGTGCAGCGATGACGCTGGTACAGTCTCTGTTGAACGGCAACAAAATCCTCTGTTGTGGCAATGGCACGTCGGCCGCCAACGCACAGCATTTTGCTGCCAGTATGATTAACCGTTTCGAAACAGAACGTCCTAGTTTACCTGCCATTGCACTAAATACCGATAATGTGGTCTTAACAGCGATTGCAAACGATCGTCTGCATGACGAGATTTACGCAAAGCAGGTGCGCGCCCTGGGCCATGCCGGGGACGTGCTGCTGGCGATTTCCACGCGCGGTAACAGCCGGGATATCGTCAAAGCCGTTGAGGCTGCGGTCACCCGCGATATGACCATCGTTGCGTTAACCGGCTATGACGGCGGTGAGCTGGCGGGTCTGCTCGGGCCGCAGGATGTGGAAATCCGCATTCCGTCCCACCGTAGCGCGCGTATACAGGAAATGCATATGCTGACGGTAAATTGCTTATGCGACCTGATCGATAACACGCTTTTCCCTCACCAGGATGATTAAGGAGTTTTCATGAAGGCTTTATCGACCCTCGCAGTCCTTATGTCTGCACTGCTGCTTCAGGGATGTATCGCTGCGGCCGTCGTCGGTACCGCAGCTGTAGGCACCAAAGCGGCGACCGATCCGCGTACCGTTGGGACGCAGGTTGATGACGGCACGCTTGAGCTTCGCGTCAACAGCGCGCTGTCTAAAGACGAACAGATTAAGAAAGAAGCGCGCATCAACGTAACGGCATATCAGGGCAAAGTGCTGCTGGCAGGCCAGGCACCAAATCTGGAGCTCGCCTCTCGCGCGAAACAGATTGCGATGGGGGTAGAAGGTACGACGGAAGTGTTTAACGAGGTGCGTCAGGGCCAGCCGATTGGTTTGGGCGATGCGTCTTCCGATACCTGGATCACCACTAAAGTACGTTCTCAGCTGCTGGGATCGGACCAGGTGAAATCCTCAAACGTGAAGGTAACCACCGAAAACGGCGAAGTGTTCCTGCTGGGTCTGGTGACCGAACGTGAAGGGAAAGCGGCGGCAGATATCGCCAGCCGGGTGAGCGGCGTGAAGCACGTCACCACCGCGTTTACCTATATCAAATAACCCACATCTGACAGTAAGCCCGGTCAGCGCCAGCCGCCACCGGGCTTTTTTTTTACAGAAGCGCAATACTCCCCACTATCACCCCGCTCAACGCCACCAGCCCCGCGGTCAGCCATAAGGCTTTCGCCGGGAATGACTTACGCAGCATGATGAGCGACGGCAGGCTGATCGCAGGCAGCGTAATCAGCAGCGCCAGTGCAGGCGCGGTGCCCATTCCCGCCAGCATCATGGTCTGGACAATCGGAATTTCTGCCGCCGTTGGGATAACAAACAGGCAGCCCGCCACCGCCATCGCAACCACCCACAGCAGGGTGTTATCGATAGCGCCGTCCGCATGGGGGAACAGCCAGACGCGCGCTGCGCCAAGAACCAGTACCGCCAGGATATATACCGGAATGGTGCTCCAGAAGAGCTGCCACAGCGCGATACCCCAGCGGGCAAAGAATCCGCCCTGCGGCTCGCTGATGTCCAGCTCAACCGTGGCAGGCTCAGGCGCGTTATCCTTCACCAGATTTTGCACCAGCGTCGCAACGACCAGCACCGTCACCAGCCCGGCAGCCAGGCGGATGGCGGCGAAATGCCAGCCGAGCACGAAGCCCATAAATACCAGGGTTGCCGGGTTGAGCAGCGGGTTGCCCATCCAGAACGCCAGCGCGCCGCCCATCGACACGCGCTGACGGCGCATCCCAGCGGCCACGGGCGCGGCGCAGCAGGAGCACATCATGCCCGGCAGAGAGAAGATTGTGCCCAGCAGCGTCCCCTGAAAGCGCGGCTGGCCCAGGGTTTTCACCAGCCAGTTGCGCGGAATAAGCACCTGAATCAGTGACCCCAGAATCACGCCAAGGACGGCCGCTTTCCAGACGGCAAGAAAGTAGACCATGGCATAATCCCATGCCGCCTGAAGCGGGCTGGAATCAGCCTGAGCGAGAATAGATTTTCCGATGCTGTGCGTTTCGGCAGCGGTGAAGGCTTTGCCGTAGTACGGCTGCCATTTCACATACCAGAGGCCAACAATGACCACAAGAAAGAAGAGTGCGGGCTTCCACCATTGAACAGGTGTTGCCGCCTGAGACGAAGACTGACCAGTCATACCATTCCCCGGAGAGTGTAATGTAATTAGCCGGGGGAGTTTACGCCTCGCCCTGCGCGATTTCACGCAGTTTTGCCGAAGGGATGATGTTCACGCCTTCCTGCGAGGGCGAAAGCGCCTCTTTTAGCATCGCGCGCGCCACATCCCGCGCCTCGATCGACTTCCAGTTACCGGGAAGGATCCGGAACAGCGGCGCAAATATCGACTCGTTAAACCGGCGCTCGTCGCGATGGCCCAGCAGCATCGAGGGGCGTACGATCGTCAGGCGTTCCCACTTCTGCGCGATGAGCGCATCCTCCATTTTGCCCTTCACCTTGTTGTAGAAGAAAGGCGAGCCGGCATTCGCACCGTGCGCGCTCACCACCAGGAAATGCTTCGCGCCGAGTTTTTTGGCCGTCAGCGCCGTATCCACAACCAGCGTGTAGTCGGCATGGACAAACGCCTCCTTGCTCCCCGCCTCGCGCCGCGTTGTCCCGAGGCAGCAGAAGGCAATATCGATCGGATCCTGAACCTGCGCCAGCGCGTCCGTCAGCTGCGGATCGTGCGGGTTAAAGACGCCGGAGATATCCGCCAGCGGGCGACGCGTCGGGGCGGCAATGTAGTTTACATGGCGATCCTGAATCAGCAGCCGCAAAAGATGATCGCCCACCAGCCCGGTGGCGCCCGTAATCAAAACCTGGCTCATCATATTCCCCTTTACAGAATTGTCCGTTTGCGAACTCAGCGTGGTCTACCACACTTAGAAGTCTGTTACAGGTAAGTATTTACCACAAGCGGAGAAAAATCAGTCTGAACCCAAAACAACGGAGGAAGCATGGGCAAGAAAATCGCAGTCTTGATTACCGACGAGTTTGAAGATTCAGAATTCACCTCTCCTGCAGAGGCGTTCCGCAAGGCGGGACATGAGGTCATCACCATTGAGAAAGAAGCGGGCAAAACCGTGAAGGGCCACAAGGGCGAAGCCAGCGTGAAGATTGACGAGTCAATTGATAACGTCAGCCCGTCCGATTTCGACGCCCTGCTGTTACCCGGCGGCCATTCACCGGATTCCCTGCGCGGGGATGAGCGCTTCGTTACCTTCACCCGTGACTTTGTCGGCACCGGTAAGCCGGTGTTTGCCATCTGCCACGGCCCGCAGCTGCTGATCAGCGCAGAGGTGGTTCGGGGGCGTAAGCTCACCGCCGTGAAGCCAATCGTTATCGATTTAAAAAACGCGGGGGCCGAGTTTTACGATCAGGAGGTCGTGAACGACAAGGACCAGCTGATCACCAGCCGAACCCCGGACGATCTGCCCGCGTTCAACCGCGAAGCGCTACGCCTGCTCGGGACGTAACCAGTGCAGCTTCTTGCCAAAGCCCAGGGTGTTGTCGGTAAATTTCAGCTCATCGAGGCGAATTTCCCACACCGGGGCCTTTAGCACAGCCGCAACCGGGAAGCGACGCGTGTAGCGTATACGCTGCGCGTCGCTCTCTTCTCCATCCAGGCGGCGGATTTCACCTTTAAATTGCACCCCGCGGATCAGCGCGACGGTTTTCGGCTGGCCGTTAACCGTGCCCGCTACCTGTGCCTGCTGACCCGTCATCTGCGCATGCCGCGTGGTGTCTTCACTCATGACGTAAAACGCCACACGCTCGGGATCGTAGACGTAAAACGCGTTCGCACACCACATCTCACCCTCGTCACAGACACACCAGGTGACGACATGCTGCTTCGCCAGCCAGCGGTTAATGGCGGCCAGTGTTTCCATTTTCATTCTCTCTCATGCTATGGTGCGTTCACCTTAACATACTGAATCTGTTTACCGTGTGCTGGTTTCTCTATCTTGTCCGAACCGCTGATAACGCACTCTACACCGGGATCACCACCGATGTGGCGCGGCGTTTTTTACAACATCAAACGGGGAAAGGGGCAAAAGCGCTGCGGGGCAAAGGGGAATTACGGCTGGCCTTTTCCGCCGCCGTGGGCGACAGATCGCTGGCGCTAAGGTTGGAATACCGCATCAAGCAGCTCACAAAGCGCCAGAAAGAGCGCCTCGTGACCGGAGACGGCTCCTTTGAGGCGCTACGCGAAAGCCTGATTAAAAGCGATTGAAATGGTCGTGGTAATCCACCAGTCCGTTCACGCCGTTAAGCGCGTCATCCGCCAGCCGGTGAACCTGGAACGCGGACTCGGTGCCCGGCCAGCGGCAGCGCAGATCGTAATGCGCCGCCTGCTCGAAGCCTAAGCGGCCATAGAACGCCGGATCGCCCAGCGCGACCACGGCGGCATAGCCAAACTCATTCAGCGAGTCCAGCCCTTCATAGACCAGCTGGCGCGCCAGACCCTGACCGCGATAGTTTTCATCAACCGCCAGCGGTGCCATTCCTACCCACTGAAGATCGTCGCCCTGAACGATGACCGGGCTGAAGGCGACATAGCCGACAACCTGGCCTTCATCATCGGTAGCCACCAGCCCCAGCGTGATCAGGCCGTCTTCGCGGAGATCGTGGACCAGCTGGGCTTCCGCATCGCTCGCAAAGGAACGGCGCAACAATGCATCGATACCCGGTGCATCAATCCCAATTTCGACTCGAATCAGCATGGTTCACCTACTGAAGTGTGTTTACTGTCCGGCGGGGTTTTTAACCCAGCCTCAACGAAATCTGCCATTTGCATCAACAGCACGCGCAGCGCTTTCGGCATCTGCTCCAGCTCAATGGCATCCATCAAATTTTTCACGTACAGGCCCAGCTCCGTGTCGCCTTCAATCACCAGACGGCGCTGGAAGAACAGCGTATCCGGATCCTGCTTACGTGCGGCAATCATCAGCAGATCGCTGGCGTTAGCGCTAAAGCTCACATCCGCCTCGGCGGACTCACGCACGATCAGCTGGCCATTCTCAACGGAGGTAAACCAGCGCAGCCCGATATCATGGACGTTAATGCTCAGCCAGCGCCCTTCCAGAAACTCAAGCTCGCCATCCTGCAGCGCCTGACGGAACTGCCAGCTCAGGACCTGCTCCAGCACCTGACGTTTAAGCGCGAACGGCGCCAGTTTTACCGGCACGCTCAGCATTGATGGACCAAATTGTACGAGACGTGAACGCAGTTTCTCCAGCACGAGCTTTACTCCCTGATATCAATAGTCCTGCTATTTTGCCATATCCAGAGAAGAACATAGCGGCGTAAATCAACAAACCCTTATCCGGCATAGCGCATTATTGGTGCCATCAATACGCCATTAGCTGCCTTAAATCAAAAATTGTCGCGCATGGGTTAATTAAAATCCCAGCTCGTTAACATTTTTGCGATCTCTGCGATCGACAACATCAGGACAAATTATGGAGCTGCTCTGCCCTGCCGGAAACCTTCCGGCGCTTAAGGCGGCCATCGAAAATGGGGCCGATGCGGTCTATATCGGGCTGAAGGATGACACCAACGCCCGCCATTTTGCTGGCCTTAACTTTACGGAGAAGAAGCTTCAGGAAGCCGTTAACTTCGTCCACCAGCATCGCCGTAAGCTGCATATCGCCATCAACACCTTTGCCCATCCTGACGGCTACGCCCGCTGGCAGCGCGCGGTGGACATGGCGGCACAGCTGGGCGCCGATGCGCTGATCCTCGCCGACCTCGCCATGCTTGAGTATGCGGCAGAACGCTATCCGCATATTGAGCGCCACGTCTCTGTTCAGGCATCTGCCACTAACGAAGAGGCCGTGCGTTTTTATCATCAAAACTTTGACGTCGCCCGCGTGGTGCTGCCGCGCGTACTCTCAATTCATCAGGTTAAGCAACTCGCGCGCGTCACGCCAGTGCCGCTGGAGGTATTTGCCTTTGGCAGCCTGTGCATCATGGCCGAAGGCCGCTGCTATCTCTCCTCCTATTTAACCGGCGAATCGCCAAACACCGTTGGGGCCTGCTCGCCCGCGCGCTTTGTCCGCTGGGAGCAAACGCCGCAGGGGCTGGAGTCGCGCCTGAACGACGTCTTGATCGACCGCTATCAGGACGGTGAAAACGCGGGCTATCCAACGCTGTGTAAAGGCCGCTATCTGGTCGACGGCGAGCGTTATCACGCGCTGGAGGAGCCGACCAGCCTTAACACGCTGGAGCTGCTGCCGGAGCTGCTGGCCGCCAATATTGCCTCGGTGAAAATCGAAGGCCGCCAGCGCAGCCCGGCCTACGTGAGCCAGGTGGCGAAGGTCTGGCGTCAGGCCATCGACCGCTGCATGGCGGACCCGCAGAACTACGCCCCGCAGCCGGCCTGGATGGAGACGCTCGGCTCGATGTCCGAAGGCACCCAAACCACGCTTGGCGCGTATCACCGTAAATGGCAGTGAGATAACCATGAAATATTCATTAGGGCCGGTGCTGTACTACTGGTCAAAAGAGACGCTGGAAGATTTTTATCAACAGGCCGCCGCCAGCAGCGCCGATGTGATTTACCTCGGCGAAGCGGTGTGCAGCAAGCGCCGCGCCACCAAAGTGGGCGACTGGCTGGATATGGCAAAGAGCCTCGCCGGGAGCGGCAAGCAGGTTGTGCTCTCCACGCTCGCGCTGGTGCAGGCCTCCTCCGAACTGGGCGAGCTGAAACGCTATGTTGAGAACGGCGAGTTCCTGCTGGAGGCAAGCGATCTGGGCGTGGTGAACATGTGCGCCGAACGCAAGCTGCCGTTTGTCGCGGGCCATGCGCTGAACTGCTACAACGCCGTGACGCTGCGCCTGCTGCTCAAGCAGGGGATGACGCGCTGGTGCATGCCGGTAGAGCTTTCCCGCGACTGGCTGGCAAACCTGCTGGATCAGTGCGACGAGCTGGGCATTCGCCATCAGTTTGAAGTGGAAGTGCTGAGCTACGGCCATCTGCCGCTGGCGTATTCCGCCCGCTGCTTTACCGCGCGCTCGGAAGATCGTCCAAAAGACGAGTGCGAAACCTGCTGCATCAAGTACCCGAACGGCCGCAGCATGCTCTCGCAGGAAAACCAGCAGGTGTTTGTGCTGAACGGCATTCAGACCATGAGCGGCTATGTCTATAACCTCGGCAACGAGCTGGCGTCAATGGACGGGCTGGTGGACATGGTGCGTCTGTCACCGCTCGATACCAGCGTATTCGCGATGCTGGACGCCTTCCGCGCCAATGAGAACGGTGCCTCACCGCTGCCGCTTAAGGCTAACAGCGACTGCAACGGCTACTGGAAGCGTCTGGCCGGGCTGGAGCTGCAGGCGTAAAAAAGGCTCACTTTGTTAACAACGGTTATCATTTTTTAATGCAGTATTAAAGATTCACCGTCGACAAAGTGAGCTGTTATGACTGACAAAACCATTCCGTTTTCGGTGCTGGATCTGGCGCCGATCCCTCAGGGCTCCTCGGCTCGAGAAGCCTTTTCGCACTCTCTCGATCTCGCTCAGCTGGCCGAAAAGCGTGGCTATCACCGCTACTGGCTGGCCGAGCATCACAACATGGTGGGCATCGCCAGCGCCGCCACGTCGGTGCTGATTGGCTACCTGGCGGCAAACACCACTACCCTGCACCTTGGCTCCGGCGGCGTGATGCTGCCGAATCACGCCCCGCTGGTGATTGCCGAGCAGTTTGGCACCCTGAATACCCTTTATCCGGGGCGTATTGATTTGGGCCTTGGGCGTGCGCCCGGCAGCGACCAGCCGACCATGCGCGCCCTGCGACGCCATATGAGCGGCGATATCGACAACTTCCCGCGCGACGTGGCCGAGCTGGTGGACTGGTTCGACGCGCGCGATCCGAACCCGCACGTGCGGCCGGTACCGGGCTACGGCGAGAAGATCCCGGTGTGGCTGTTAGGCTCAAGCCTGTATAGCGCCCAGCTCGCCGCACAGCTGGGGCTGCCGTTTGCGTTCGCCTCCCACTTCGCACCGGATATGCTGCATCAGGCGCTGCATCTTTACCGCACGAACTTCAAACCGTCCGAGCGTCTTGAGAAGCCGTACGCGATGGTGTGTATCAACATCATTGCCGCTGACAGCAACCGCGACGCAGAATTCCTGTTTACCTCCATGCAGCAGGCGTTTATGAAGCTGCGTCGCGGTGAAATGGGCCAGCTGCCGCCGCCGGTACAGAATATGCATCAGCTTTGGTCAGCCTCGGAGCAGTATGGCGTGCAGCAGGCGCTGAGCATGTCGCTGGTAGGGGATAAGGCGAAAGTGCGCCACGGGCTGGACGCGGTGCTGCGCGAAACGCAGGCGGATGAGATTATGGTCAACGGCCAGATTTTCGATCATCAGGCGCGTTTGCATTCGTTTGATTTGGCGATGCAGGTGAAAGAAGAGTTGGCGGGGTAGCTTTTTGCTTTTCTCCCTCTCCCTTAGGGAGAGGGCCGGGGTGAGGGGTTCAAACCGCACGTTTTACTGGTAAACAGGCAGCAAATTAAAACTCGACAGCATGTGGACCAGCGCGTTGCCAACACCAAATACCAGGATCAGCGCGATCATCGGCTTGCCGCCCCAGACGCGGAATTTAGGGCTGCCGAAGCGTTTGCGAGATTTGCGTGCCAGCAGCGCCGGTACGATCGCCGCCCAGATGGTTGCCGCCAGGCCTGCATAGCCGATGGCGTACAGGAAACCGTTCGGCCACAGCAGACCGCCCACAATCGGCGGCAGGAAGGTCAGCAGCGCGGTTTTGAAGCGCCCCATCGCAGAATCATCAAAGCCAAACAGGTCCGCCAGATAGTCAAACAGGCCCAGCGTCACGCCGAGGAAAGAGCTCGCCACCGCAAAGTTAGAGAACACAACCAGCAGCAGATCCAGACTGCGGCTGTTCAGCACGCCGCTCAGGGCCTGCACCAGCACGTCGATGTTTCCACCCTTCTGCGCAATGCTGATAAATTCCGGACGCGGGATGTTGCCCATCGTCCCCAGCAGCCAAATCACATACAGCCCCAGCGCCAGCAGCGTACCGTACACCAGACACTTGACGATGGTGCGCGGATCTTTGCCGTAGTACTTCATCAGGCTCGGCACGTTACCGTGATAGCCAAACGACGCCAGACAGAACGGCAGGGTCATCAGCAGGTACGGCGTATAGGAGGTGTTCACTTCGGCGACGTTAAACAGCGTCGCTGGCGTGACGTGACCCAGCAGGCTGCCGAAAGTCAGAAAGAAGGTGATAACTTTTGCGCCCAGCACGATCGCCGTCATACGGCTCACCGCCCTGGTACTTAACCAGACGATAAACGCCACGGCCAGCGCAAAGCACAGCCCCGCCAGACGCGCCGGAACGTTCAGCGACATCTCAGAAAAGGTGTGATGCAGAATCGAGCCGCTCGCCGAAATGTACGCGTAGGTCAGGATATAGAGAACAAACGCGATAGAAATCCCATTCACCAGGTTCCAGCCTTTGCCCAGCAGATCTTTGGTGATGGTGTCGAAGCTCGAGCCAATGCGGTAGTTCAGGTTTGCTTCGAGGATCATCAGCCCGGAATGGAGCATGCAGAACCAGGTGAACACCAGCGCCGCCAGCGACCAGAAAAACCACGCACCGGACATGACCACGGGCAGGGAGAACATCCCAGCACCAATGATGGTACCGCCGATGATCACCACGCCGCCAAGCAGCGAAGGTGACGTTTGGGTGGTGGTTAGTGTCGCCATACAGCCTTTTCTCCAGTCAAAAATGTGGATTACATTTTAATGTGCAGCACTGTACCAGTACAAGAGTACAAAAGGAATAAAAAAAGCCCCGATAGCGTGTATCGGGGCTGTATATATTACTTTACGTCAGCGGCGTAATGCTTACGCGTCACGGCGACGGGTTGAGCTGTCGTCACGACGTGGGCCACGGCTTTCACGGCGTTCGCCTGAGAAACGACGTGGTTCAGCAGCACGACCTTCGCTACGACCGCCTTCACGACGCTCGCCACCGAAGCTGCGACCACCGCCACGACGTTCGCCGCCGCGGTCAGTGCGAGGCTGTGCATCACCCATCAGCTGCATGTTCATCGGCTTGTTCAGGATGCGAGTGCGCGTGAAGTGCTGCAGTACTTCGCCCGGCATGCCTTTTGGCAGTTCGATAGTGGAGTGAGTACCGAACAGCTTGATGTTACCAATGTAACGGCTGCTGATGTCGCCTTCGTTAGCGATCGCGCCAACGATATGACGAACTTCAACACCGTCATCACGGCCAACTTCAATGCGGTACAGTTCCATTTCGCCAGCGTCACGACGCTCGCGACGTGGACGGTCTTCACCACCACGCTCTGGACGGTCGCCGCGTGGGCCACGGTCATTGCGGTCATTACGGTCGCCACGACGTTCGAAACGATCGTCACGGTCACGGAATTCACGCTTAGGACGCATTGGCGCATCGGGTGGCACGATCAGGCTACGTTCGCCCTGAGCCATTTTCAGCAGTGCTGCAGCCAGGGTTTCCATGTCCAGCTCTTCGCCTTCAGCGGTAGGCTGAATCTGCGACAGCAGCGCACGGTACTGATCCAGATCGCTGCTTTCCAGCTGCTGCTGGACTTTCGCGGCGAATTTTTCCAGGCGGCGTTTGCCCAGCAGATCTGCATTAGGCAGGTCAGCTTCTGGAATGGTCAGCTTCATGGTGCGTTCAATGTTACGCAGCAGACGACGCTCGCGGTTCTCAACGAACAGCAGCGCACGGCCAGCACGACCCGCACGACCGGTACGACCGATACGGTGAACGTAAGACTCAGAATCCATTGGGATGTCGTAGTTTACAACCAGGCTGATACGCTCAACGTCCAGACCACGTGCTGCCACGTCGGTTGCAATCAGGATATCCAGACGACCGTCTTTCAGACGCTCCAGAGTCTGCTCACGCAGGGCCTGGTTCATGTCGCCGTTCAGCGCTGCGCTGTTGTAGCCGCTACGCTCCAGGGCTTCAGCCACTTCCAGGGTCGCGTTTTTGGTACGTACGAAGATGATCGCCGCATCAAAATCTTCTGCTTCCAGGAAACGTACCAGCGCTTCGTTTTTACGCATTCCGTGTACAGACCAGAATGTCTGGCTGATATCCGGGCGAGTGGTAACGCTGGACTGAATGCGCACTTCCTGCGGCTCTTTCATGAAGCGGCGGGTAATGCGACGGATTGCTTCTGGCATGGTTGCAGAGAACAGAGCGGTCTGGTGACCTTCCGGGATCTGCGCCATGATGGTTTCAACGTCTTCGATGAAGCCCATACGCAGCATTTCATCTGCTTCATCCAGTACCAGACCGCTCAGCTTAGAGAGATCCAGAGTACCGCGCTTCAGGTGATCCAGCAGACGGCCCGGCGTACCGACAACAATCTGTGGGCCCTGGCGCAGGGCGCGTAACTGCACGTCATAACGCTGGCCGCCGTACAGGGCTACCACGTTTACGCCGCGCATATGTTTAGAGAATTCCGTCATTGCTTCAGCAACCTGAACAGCCAGTTCACGGGTTGGAGCCAGGACGAGGATCTGCGGTGCACGCAGGTCCGAATCAATGTTGTTCAGCAGCGGCAGCGAGAATGCTGCAGTTTTACCGCTACCAGTCTGGGCCATGCCCAGCACGTCACGACCAGAGAGCAGGTGTGGGATACACTCAGCCTGGATCGGAGATGGTTTTTCGTAACCCAGATCGTTAAGGGCTTCAAGGATAGGAGCCTTCAGGCCCAGATCTGCAAAAGTGGTTTCGAATTCAGCCATGTAGTACAAGTGCCTCGATATTAATGGCGGCCAGTCTACTTAGCTCATCGTGAAAATGATTAGCAATTTTCATTGAAAAGTGTGAACCGGCTCAAAGTAGGTGTATTGACGAACAACAACGCCCTCACCAGTTAAGGTGATGACAATCAAAAGATTACGGGCTGATGTTTATGTCGTCAGCTATTGCTGGTCCGATTCTGCCAGGTCGTCTTGCTCCTGGCCCAAGAGCGATAATTCCAACAATGCATAACGGTGCTCAACGAAGTTGTGTACGTTGTTAGCAACCGCTAATTTGAACAGTGCCGTAGCGCTGTCCATATCCCCCAGACTTAGGTAGTACTTACCTAAATAGAAGTTGGTTTCACTGAGATGCTCAGCGAGCGAGGTGTTATCCGTTGCGTCCGCCTTGAGGCGATCCATTAGCGTTGCTTCGCTAATGTTGCCCAGGTAGAACTCGACAATGTTCCATCCCCATTGTTCCTTGTCCGATTTCTCGAAGCGCTGTTTTAACGCCTCTTTTGCCTGCTTCTCATTGAGCTTCTGCTCAACGATGTAAAGCCACAGGACACGGAAAGGATCATTAGGATCGTCTTGATAAAACGCCAGCAGATCATCTTGCGCTATCTTGTCACGACCGCCGTAATACAATGCGATACCGCGATTCAAGTGCGCGTAGTTGTAAGTTGGATCAAGCTCAAGTACAGAATCAAACGCTTCATAGGCAGCATCAAAATTGCCTGCCTGCGTTAAATATATACCTAAGTAATTGAATACTTCAGGCATATCAGGTCGGATTGCCAGCGCTTGTGAAAAATCATTCCGCGCTAATGCCCTCAGACCGAGACTATCATACAACACTCCGCGCTCATATAAAAGCTGTGCGCGTTCGTCATCGGTTAAAGCCCGACTGGCAAGAATTTGTTCCATGCGTGCCAGAATCACTTCCTGCTGCAAAGTCGGTTGCAATGGCACTGCGAGGACTTCGCTCTTACGCCAGGCAGAGTTGCTGCATCCTGCCAGCGTTAAAGCTGTCGCAACGAAACACCAGCGCAAAAAAGGCTTCATTTCCCACTCCCGAAGACAACTATTGGATGAACGTCCTGTCCCCCGGCGGCTTAACAAGGCGTCCTGCCTGATAATAAGCCCTCCGCAAGAGCGGAGGGCTAATGGCAACCTTACTCGCCCTGCTGTTCAGCAGCCGGAGCTTCCGGCGCAGCGGCAGCAGACTGCTCGGTTGCTTCTTTAATGCTCAGACGGATACGGCCCTGGCGGTCAACTTCCAGAACTTTAACCGGTACTTCCTGACCCATCTGCAGGTAATCGGTCACTTTCTCAACGCGCTTGTCAGCGATCTGAGAGATGTGAACCAGACCTTCTTTACCGCCACCGATGGCAACGAATGCGCCAAAGTCAACGATACGGGTCACTTTACCTGCGTAGATACGGCCCACTTCGATCTCTGCGGTGATCTCTTCGATGCGACGGATAGCGAATTTCGCTTTCTCGCCGTCGGTCGCTGCGATCTTCACAGTACCATCATCTTCGATTTCGATAGTGGTGCCGGTCTCTTCGGTCAGAGCACGGATAACAGAACCGCCCTTACCGATAACGTCTTTGATCTTGTCTGGATTGATCTTGATGGTGTGGATACGCGGAGCGAACTGAGAAATGTCCCCGCGCGGCGCGTTAATCGCCTGTTCCATCACGCCCAGAATGTGCAGACGTGCACCTTTAGCCTGGTTCAGAGCAACCTGCATGATCTCTTTGGTGATACCTTCAATTTTGATATCCATCTGCAGCGCAGAGATACCGTCGCGGGAACCCGCAACTTTGAAGTCCATATCGCCCAGGTGGTCTTCGTCGCCCAGGATGTCAGACAGAACAACAAAGTTGTCGCCTTCTTTCACCAGACCCATCGCGATACCAGCCACTGCGGCTTTGATTGGTACGCCTGCATCCATCAGCGCCAGAGAGGCGCCACACACGGAAGCCATGGAAGAAGAACCGTTGGATTCGGTGATTTCAGAAACCACACGTACGGTGTACGGGAATTTATCAGCTTCTGGCATCACTGCCAGCACGCCGCGCTTCGCCAGACGGCCGTGACCAATTTCACGACGCTTCGGTGAGCCGACCATACCGGTTTCGCCTACGGAGTACGGAGGGAAGTTATAGTGGAACAGGAAGCTGTCAGTGCGCTCGCCCATCAGTTCGTCGATGTTCTGCGCGTCACGTGCGGTACCCAGGGTCGCGGTAACCAGCGCCTGCGTTTCGCCACGGGTGAACAGTGCGGAACCGTGAGTACGTGGCAGTACGCCAGTACGAACGTCCAGACCACGGATCATGTCTTTCTCACGGCCATCGATACGCGGTTCGCCTGCCAGCACGCGGCTACGAACGGCATTTTTCTCGATAGCGTGCAGAATTTCGCTCAGCTCGTTAGCGTCCAGGGATTCATCTTCAGCTACCAGCGTTGCGATGGTTTCTGATTTGATGACGTCAACCTGAGCATAACGCTCTTGTTTGTCGGTAATGCGGTAGGCATCGCTCAGGCGTGCGCCTGCCAGTGCAGCAACGCGTGCGTTCAGCGCCTCGTTCACCGCTTCTGGCTGCCAGTCCCAACGTGGTTTACCGGCTTCTTTCACCAGGTCGTTGATGTTCTGGATAACGATCTGCTGCTGCTCGTGGCCAAATACCACAGCGCCCAGCATCTGATCTTCGCTCAGCAGTTCAGCTTCGGATTCAACCATCAGAACCGCTGCTTCAGTACCGGCAACAACCAGGTCCAGCTTACTTTCTTTCAGCTCTTCCTGAGTTGGGTTCAGTACGTACTGGTCGTTGATGTAGCCAACGCGCGCGGAACCGATTGGGCCATTGAATGGAATACCAGACAGTGACAGGGCAGCAGATGCACCGATCATAGCAACGATGTCCGGGTTAACCTGTGGGTTAACGGAAACAACGGTCGCGATAACCTGAACTTCGTTTACGAAGCCTTCCGGGAACAGCGGACGAACCGGGCGGTCAATCAGACGCGCGATCAGGGTTTCGCCTTCGCTTGGACGGCCTTCACGACGGAAGAAACCACCCGGAATTTTACCGGCAGCGTAGGTACGCTCCTGGTAGTTAACGGTCAGCGGGAAGAAGTCCTGACCTGGTTTTGCTTTTTTCTGGCCCACAACGGTAACGAATACCGCAGTGTCATCCATGCTTACCATAACGGCAGCAGTCGCCTGACGTGCCATCATGCCGGTTTCCAGCGTGACGGTATGTTGACCATACTGGAATTTACGAACGATCGGATTCAGCAAAGTTCTGTCCTTTCTTAAAAGTTTGACAGCACACCACCGGCGTGCTGACGATTTAACCCGACCTTCTTCGCATCCTCGCGACTAATGACAACCGACACCCCCATGGGTGAAGCCTCTCATTAGCCGCGCGAACCTCTGCAATGAAGATCATTTATAGCAACAATACAATAGTTTCCAGTGAATTGCTGCCGTCTGGTTGAAAAAAGGGGCCATCAGGCCCCCTTTTCTGAAACTCGCAAGACTTAGCGACGCAGACCCAGACGCTCGATCAGCGAGGTGTAGCGTGCAACATCTTTACGTTTCAGGTAGTCGAGCAGTTTACGACGCTGAGAAACCATACGCAGCAGACCACGACGGCTGTGGTGATCTTTTTTGTGCTCTGCAAAGTGACCCTGCAGGTGGTTAATCTGTGCAGTCAGCAGTGCAACCTGAACTTCGGTAGAACCGCTGTCGTTAGTACCACGACCAAACTCAGAAACGATTTTAGCTTTAGCTTCAACGCTTAGAGACATTTTCAAACTCCAGAATATAAAGAATGTAAGGATGCCGATCTCTAATTCAGCAATCCCAGTATACGACCAACAGATTGTTAAACAATTTGCAGATCGTTAAGCGGCGATATTCTACTCGTCTCCCCTGCTTATCGCAAGATGAGCCGCAATCGCCGTTAGCCTTCGACCGGGTATTCAACAACCAGACGGCGCGGCGCAACGCGTCCTTCGCCATCCATCTCACCCATGCCGAGAAACTTCCCTTCCTCACCTTCGGTCACGCGTACCAGACCTTCCAGCGGTGCATCCGTTGTGCGAACCGGATTCCCGTTCTTAAAGTAAACGGACGATGTTAAAGGAAGATTAACGATCGGAAAGTCTGCTGCGGGACTGTCCATCGGCATCAGCAGTGGATCAAGCAAATCTGCCGGGGCAATCCCCTGCGCTTCAGCTTGTTCAGCCAGCTCGCGAAGCTGCTCAAGCGTCACCATGCGCTCAACCGGATATTTGCTCACAGCCAGACGACGCAGGTAGATCACATGCGCGCCGCAGCCCAGCTTTTCACCGAGATCGTCGATGATGGTACGAATATAGGTGCCTTTCGAACAGTGCACTTCCAGCTCCAGCTCATCGCCTTCGTGGCGAATGAACAGCAGCTCATACACGGTAATCGGACGGGCCTCACGCGGGACGTCAATGCCCTGGCGCGCGTACTCGTAGAGTTTCTTGCCCTGATATTTCAGCGCCGAATACATCGACGGCACCTGCATCGTCTCACCCCGGAAGCTCTCCAGCGCAGCATCAAGCTGCTCAGCGCTGAAGGTCACCGGACGCTCTTCGACGACCTGGCCATCCGCATCGGAGGTGTCCGTGCGCTGGCCCAGCTTAGCGATAACGCGATAACGCTTATCGGAATCCAGCAGGTACTGGGAAAACTTTGTCGCCTCCCCCAGGCAAACCGGCAGCATACCGGTCGCTAGCGGATCCAGCGCGCCCGTATGGCCCGCACGGTTGGCGTTAAAAATGCGCTTCACTTTCTGCAGCACGTCGTTGCTGGATGCGCCCTGGGGTTTATCCAGCAGCAGCACACCGTGCACGTCACGACCACGACGACGAGGACGACTCATCAGTCCTCCTTGCTGTCGTCCGCTGGGTTAACACGACGTTCGTCGTCGTGTTTCACCACGCTGGTCACCAGGTTGGACATGCGCATACCTTCGACCAGCGAGTTGTCGTAGAAGAAGGTCAGCTCAGGCACGATACGCAGGCGCATCGCTTTACCGAGCAGTGAACGGATGAAGCCAGACGCTTCCTGCAGCGCTTTAATGCCATTTTTGACGGCCGCTTCGTCCTGGTCATTCAGGAAGGTCACGAACACTTTGGCATACGCCAGGTCGCGAGACATTTCCACGCCAGAGACGGTGGTCATCATGCCCACGCGTGGGTCTTTAATTTCACGTTGCAGAATGAGCGCGATCTCTTTCTGCATTTCCTGCGCTACGCGCTGAGGGCGACCAAATTCTTTCGCCATAATAAATTCTCCAGACAAAAAAGGGGCTAAAGCCCCTTTTTAAAATTATTGCCGGGTGGCGCGAGGCGATCCCGGCTTACAATCGGTAATTAAGCGATAGTACGCTGAATTTCGATGATCTCGAACACTTCGATCATATCGCCAACGCGAACGTCGTTGTAGTTCTTAACGCCGATACCACATTCCATGCCGTTACGGACTTCGTTAACGTCATCTTTGAAGCGGCGCAGGGATTCCAGCTCGCCTTCGTAGATAACCACGTTGTCACGCAGTACGCGGATTGGGTTGTGACGCTTGATGTTACCTTCGGTAACCATACAGCCCGCGATCGCACCGAATTTCGGTGATTTGAACACGTCACGTACTTCAGCCAGACCGATGATCTGCTGTTTCAGCTCAGGAGACAGCATGCCGCTCATCGCTGCTTTCACTTCGTCAATCAGGTTATAGATGACGGAGTAGTAGCGCAGATCCAGGCTTTCGGATTCAATCACTTTACGCGCAGACGCATCCGCACGAACGTTGAAGCCAACCAGGATAGCGTTAGACGCTGCAGCCAGGGTTGCGTCGGTTTCGGTGATACCACCTACGCCAGAACCGATGATCTTCACTTTAACTTCGTCGGTAGACAGTTTCAGCAAGGAGTCGGAGATCGCTTCCACAGAACCCTGAACGTCGGCTTTCAGTACGACGTTCACTTCGTGAACTTCGCCTTCGGTCATGTTCGCAAACATGTTCTCGAGTTTAGATTTCTGCTGACGAGCCAGCTTAACTTCACGGAATTTGCCCTGACGATACAGTGCAACTTCACGCGCTTTCTTCTCGTCACGCACAACGGTCACTTCGTCACCGGCAGCCGGAACACCGGACAGACCCAGGATTTCCACTGGAATGGATGGACCTGCTTCCAGCACTTCCTGACCCAGTTCGTTACGCATCGCACGAACGCGACCGTATTCGAAGCCGCACAGAACGATGTCGCCCTTGTTCAGCGTACCTTCGCGAACCAGAACGGTTGCAACCGGACCACGACCTTTATCCAGGAAGGATTCGATGACCGCACCGCTCGCCATACCGTTACGAATCGCTTTCAGCTCCAGAACTTCAGCCTGCAGCAGGATTGCGTTCAGCAGGTCGTCGATACCGGTACCCGCTTTAGCAGATACAGGGATGAACTGCGCTTCGCCGCCCCACTCTTCCGGCATAACGCCGTACTGAGACAGTTCGTTCTTAACGCGGTCCATATCGGCTTCTGGCTTATCGATTTTGTTAACTGCAACAACCAGAGGCACCTGCGCCGCTTTCGCGTGCTGGATAGCTTCGATGGTCTGTGGCATCACGCCATCGTCGGCAGCAACAACCAGTACAACGATATCCGTTGCCTGAGCACCACGAGCACGCATCGAGGTAAACGCGGCGTGGCCTGGGGTATCCAGGAAGGTGATCATGCCGTTATCGGTTTCTACATGGTACGCACCGATGTGCTGGGTAATACCACCCGCTTCGCCGGAGGCAACCTTAGTAGAACGGATGTAGTCGAGCAGAGAGGTTTTACCGTGGTCAACGTGACCCATGATGGTCACAACCGGTGCACGCGGTTCAGCCGCTGCGCCAGTGTCACGGTCGCTCATTACTGCTTCTTCCAGCTCGTTTTCACGACGCAGGATAACTTTGTGGCCCATCTCTTCGGCAACCAGCTGTGCGGTTTCCTGATCGATAACCTGGTTGATGGTGGCCATTGCGCCCAGCTTCATCATCGCTTTGATGACCTGAGAGCCTTTAACCGCCATCTTGTTCGCCAGATCGCCAACGGTGATGGTTTCGCCAATCACAACGTCACGGTTAACGGCCTGAGCGGGCTTCTGGAAGCCCTGCTGCAGAGCGGAACCTTTACGCTTACCGCCTTTACCACCGCGACCCGCTGCACGCGCTTCTTCGCGATCGGCTTTGGATTCAGCGTGCTTATTGCCTTTCTTCTGAGGACGGGCAGTTTTCGACGCGGTGCGGGTACGGCCACGGCCACCCTCAACTTCGCGGTCGTTTTCGTCTTCTGCCTGGCGTGCGTGCTGAGAAGTGGTTACGTGATAATCACTGGTGTCTTCTGTCTGCTCGACAGGATTGATACCGTTCTTCTCGTTTTCTTCTGCCATACGGCGCGCTTCTTCAGCAACACGACGTGCGTCTTCTTCCAGCTTACGGCGAGCTTCTTCTTCCGCTTTACGCTTCAGTTCGGCCGCTTCATTTTCACGACGGGCTTTTTCCGTCTGGGCTGTTTTGGTCATTTCGTCAGTCTGTTGATTGCTCACTTTGTCTTTTTCCGCCGCGTCACGCTTCGCTTTATCACTGGCATCGCGCTTCGCTTTTTCTGCGGCCTCACGTTCAGCTTTTAATTCTGCCTCACGTTTGGCAGTTACTTCTGCCTCACGCTGAGCTTGTTCTTCCGCTTCACGCTGTGCCTGCTCTTCCGCGGCAAGGCGTTCTGCCTCTTGCGGATCACGTTTTACAAAGGTGCGTGTCTTGCGGACTTCGATTTGTACCGATTTGCTTTTGCCACCGGTACCTGGAACATTTAACGTACTGCGCGTTTTACGCTGTAACGTCAGTTTATCAGGCGCCGAACCGTGTTCGCGGTTCAGGTGCGATAATAAGGTTTGTTTCTCTTGCGCGGTCACTGAGTCATCAGCGGACTTCGGGATCCCTGCATCAGCAAATTGCTGTACCAGGCGGTCCACGGAAGTCTGAATCTCAGCAGCCAGCGTTTTTACAGTTACATCAGTCATGCTGTTCCTTCCTGCTACAGTTTATTACGCTTCGTCGCCGAACCAGCAAATATTACGTGCGGCCATGATGAGTTCGCCGGCTTTCTCGTCGGTTAAACCTTCGATATCAGCCAGGTCATCAACGCCTTGCTCAGCGAGATCTTCCAGCGTACAAACACCACGGGCAGCCAGCTTGAACGCAATCGCACGATCAAGACCTTCCAGATTCAGCAGGTCATCAGCCGGCTTATTATCGCCAAGGCTTTCTTCCTGAGCCAGTGCCAGGGTGGTCAGTGCGTTTTTAGCGCGTTCACGCAGGGCTTCAACGGTGGCTTCATCAAGACCGTCGATTTCCAGCAGCTCTTTCATTGGCACATAGGCCAGTTCTTCCAGGGTAGAGAAACCTTCTTCAACCAGAACAGTGGCGAAATCTTCGTCAATATCCAGGTATTTCGTGAAGGTATCGATCGCCGCATGGGCTTCAGCCTGATGCTTAGCCTGCAGGTCATCAACGGTCATTACGTTGAGTTCCCAGCCGCTCAGCTGTGACGCCAGGCGTACGTTCTGACCGTTACGGCCGATCGCCTGCGCCAGGTTGCCCGCTTCTACAGCGATATCCATGGTGTGTTTGTCTTCGTCAACAACGATAGACGCCACATCAGCCGGAGCCATTGCGTTGATCACGAACTGCGCCGGGTTGTCGTCCCACAGAACGATATCAATACGCTCGCCGCCCAGTTCGGTAGAAACCGCCTGAACGCGCGCACCGCGCATACCCACGCAAGCACCGACCGGGTCGATACGCTTGTCGTTGGTTTTCACCGCGATTTTCGCACGGGAACCTGGATCGCGAGCCGCTGCTTTAATTTCGATAACTTCTTCGCCGATTTCCGGCACTTCGATACGGAACAGTTCTACCAGCATTTCTGGTTTAGAACGGGTCACGAACAGCTGCGCACCACGCGCTTCTGGACGCACAGCGTACAGAACACCACGGATACGGTCGCCAGGACGGAAGTTTTCGCGCGGCAGCATATCTTCACGCAGGATCACAGCTTCAGCGTTACCTGGCAGCCCTTCGGATTTGATTTCCAGAGAGATGTTATCGCGATTAACTTTCTTCACCACACCGGTGATGATTTCGCCTTCCTGATCGCGGAACTGATCGACAACCAGTGCACGTTCAGCTTCACGCACTTTCTGTACGATGACCTGCTTCGCGGTCTGGGTGGTGATACGGTCGAAGGTAACAGATTCAATCTGATCTTCAACGTACTCGCCCACGTTCAGACTTTCGTCTTCGTAACGTGCAGCTTCCAGGGTGATCTCTTTGGTCGGCTGGGTCACTTCTTCTACGATTACCCAACGACGGAATGTATCGAAGTCACCGCTTTTACGATCGATTTCTACGCGGACATCGATCTCTTGTTCGTATTTTTTCTTGGTTGCTGTAGCCAGTGCACTTTCCAGCGCTTCGAAAATCTTCTCACGCGGCAGTGATTTCTCGTTGGAGACGGCTTCAACAACAGCCAAAATTTCTTTGTTCATCGCGGGCTTTTCACCTCAATCCAGACTGTTAAAAGTGGGGAACCAGGTTCGCCTTCTGGATATTACTCAGCGCGAACACTTCATCTTTGCCTTCGACTGTCACCGTGATCATCTCGCCCTCAACGGCTTTGATGACACCCTGCCATTTGCGGCGGTTTTGTACGGCCATACGCAGAACGAGAGCCACTTCTTCACCGGTAAAGCGCACATAGTGTTCGGCCGTAAACATCGGACGATCGAGGCCAGGTGAGGAAACTTCCAGGTTGTACGCAACGGTAATCGGATCTTCAACATCCATTACGGCACTGACCTGGTGGCTAACATCAGCACAATCATCAACATTGATGCCATCTTCACTATCAATATAGATGCGCAGCGTCGATGTGCGGCCGCGAACGAATTCGATGCCAACCAGTTCGTAGCCCAGTGCTTCGACCGGTGCAGTAATCATCTCTGTTAATTTTTGCTCTAATGTGGACAAGCCCACCCCCAAGACATAAAAAAAGGGCGTAAAGCCCAGTTATTCTGTAGTCAGATAACAAAAAACCCCGATAAATCGGGGCTTTAGATAACTGAACCCTATAGCCACAACTGTGGCCTGGAGCACTTTCTGAAAGAATTTTTTCAAATCCAGCTACGAAGCCTCTAGGTCTTCACAGTATATTTGAAAAAGAACTTTATGGGAAAGTGGTTGCGGGGGCCGGATTTGAACCGACGACCTTCGGGTTATGAGCCCGACGAGCTACCAGGCTGCTCCACCCCGCGCCTGAAACGTGGCAAATTCTACGCGTTTTGGTGAGAATTTGCAAATAATGCTGGGATTTGGTACCGAAGACGGGACGTAAAATCGGCGTTTAGTATATTGATAGTTGACCCCACCTGTCAACCTAACTTCGGTCAGGGTTATCACAGGGAATTTTTTACAAAAAATGCAGGCTTCTCTTTCGGTCATCAACAAAAGATGATTAAATGAATACTCACTTATTTTGCATAAACATGCATCGAGAGCGAAAGCGGTCTCTAATCAGTCAATCAAGCAGGGTTTTATTTTATGACGACGATTCTCAAGCATCTTCCGGTTGGACAACGTATTGGCATCGCTTTTTCTGGCGGCCTTGATACCAGCGCTGCACTGCTGTGGATGCGCCAAAAGGGAGCGGTTCCTTATGCATATACTGCGAACCTGGGTCAGCCGGATGAGGAAGATTATGACGCGATCCCTCGTCGTGCCATGGAGTATGGCGCAGAGAACGCACGACTGATTGACTGCCGTAAGCAGCTGGTTGCCGAAGGTATTGCGGCTATCCAGTGCGGCGCTTTCCATAACACCACCGGCGGCCTGACCTATTTTAACACCACCCCGCTGGGCCGTGCCGTTACCGGCACCATGCTGGTTGCTGCCATGAAAGAAGATGGCGTGAACATCTGGGGCGACGGAAGTACCTATAAAGGCAACGATATCGAACGTTTCTATCGTTACGGCCTGCTGACCAACGCAGAACTGCAGATTTACAAACCGTGGCTGGATACCGACTTCATCGATGAGCTGGGTGGCCGTCATGAAATGTCCGAATTTATGATCGCCTGCGGCTTTGACTATAAAATGTCCGTTGAGAAAGCCTACTCCACCGACTCCAACATGCTGGGTGCAACGCACGAAGCAAAAGACCTGGAGTTCCTGAACTCTAGCGTGAAAATCGTTAACCCGATCATGGGCGTGAAGTTCTGGGACGAAAACGTCAAAATCCAGGCAGAAGAAGTGACTGTGCGCTTCGAACGCGGCCATCCGGTTGCGCTGAACGGCAAAACGTTCTCTGACGACGTAGAGCTGATGCTGGAAGCAAACCGCATCGGCGGTCGTCACGGTCTGGGCATGAGCGATCAGATTGAAAACCGTATCATCGAAGCGAAAAGCCGTGGTATCTACGAAGCCCCGGGGATGGCGCTTCTGCACATCGCTTACGAGCGTCTGCTGACCGGTATTCACAACGAAGACACCATCGAGCAGTATCACTCTCATGGTCGTCAGTTGGGTAAACTGCTGTATCAGGGCCGCTGGTTCGATCCTCAGGCGCTGATGCTGCGTGATGCGCTGCAGCGTTGGGTGGCAAGCGCGATCACCGGCGAAGTGACGCTGGAACTGCGTCGCGGCAACGACTACTCCATCCTGAACACCGTGTCTGACAACCTGACCTATAAAGCAGAACGTCTGACCATGGAGAAAGGTGATTCCGTCTTCTCTCCTGACGACCGTATTGGTCAGCTGACCATGCGTAACCTGGATATTACCGACACCCGTGAGAAGCTGTTCAACTACATTGAGAACGGCCTGCTCTCCGCCAACACTGGTAACGGGCTGCCGCAGGTTGAGAATCTGGAACACAGCGACAAGAAGTAGTCGTTACGTAGAAATGCAGAAGGCGCCCAATGGGCGCCTTTTTTATGCTCTTCGTAGGCCCGGTAAGCGCAGCGCCACCGGGCAAAATGGCGGGTGGCGCTGCGCTTACCCGCCCTACAAAAGATCGGAGATCTCACGATATACAGACGAAAAAAAAGACGTCTTTCGACGTCTTTCTTCTGGAATATTGGTACCGAGGATGGGACTCGAACCCACAAGCCCGTTAGGGCACTACCACCTCAAGGTAGCGTGTCTACCAATTCCACCACCTCGGTACTGAATACTTACTGCGGGATATCGCTGGTCGGCTTAGCCGGTGCAGCTGGCTGAGTTTGCTCAGTTTTCGCTGGCGCGCTCAGATTTTCCCACTCGCTTCCTTTACTGGTCTTGTTGCTGTTGATATTACCCAGCACCAGACTGATGATGAAGAACAGCGTAGCCAGAATCGCCGTGGTGCGGGTCATGAAGTTCGCAGAACCACTTGAACCAAACAGCGTACCGGAAGCGCCTGCTCCGAAGGAGGCTCCCATATCAGCGCCTTTACCTTGCTGCAGCATGATCAGCGCTACGAGAGCGATGGCTACAATAAGGAAAATAACTAAAAGAGCTTCGTACATAATCAACCTGTTCCTTGCGGATTTGCCGCATACCAATGCTTCGACCAATTAGCAGGATTTCGTGTTTCCCACTGAAGCGGGTGTGAATACTAACCAAAGCGAATGACCTTCGCAAGGGCATTTTTGACGCATTGTATCAACTGCGGAAAAAAACAGCAAAAAGCCATTAATTGCTTAAAACAAAGGCGACTAGCGCCGCCTTTTTAAACACTTACCGTGAAATGTTATGCAGCTTTCACTGCATCAGCAATACGGTGCGCGTATTCAGTCACCTGCGCTTCGTCTTCGCCTTCTACCATTACGCGGATCAGCGGCTCAGTACCCGACTTACGCAGCAGCACGCGTCCGCGATTGCCAAGTGCAGCTTCAACGTCAGCCATTACGGCCTTCACGTTATCACTTTCCAGCGGATCGCCGTTGCCGGCGGTAAAACGCACGTTAACCAGGATCTGCGGGAACATTTTCATGCCGCTGCAGAGATCGTGCAGGCTCATGTGGTTGCGCGCCATGGCAGCCACAACCTGCAGGCCAGCCACGATGCCGTCACCGGTGGTCGTTTTGTCGAGAAGGATCACGTGGCCGGAGTTTTCCGCACCAATGCGCCAGCCCTTCTCCTGCAGTTTTTCCAGCACGTAGCGGTCACCCACTTTCGCGCGAACAAACGGGATACCCAGCTGTTTCAGCGCCAGCTCCAGGCCCATGTTGCTCATCAGTGTGCCAACCGCGCCGCCGCGCAGCTGCCCCTGACGCAGGCCTTCACGGGCGATGATATAGAGGATTTGATCGCCGTCGACCTTATTACCTTCGTGGTCAACCATGATCACGCGATCGCCGTCGCCATCGAGAGCAATACCGAGATCGGCTTTCTCCGCCAGCACGCGTGCCTGCAAAGCGCGAACGTCCGTCGCGCCCACTTCTTCATTGATGTTCAGGCCGTCCGGCTCGCAGCCGATGGTGATCACTTTCGCGCCCAGCTCGCGGAAGACGTTAGGCGCAATGTGGTAGGTCGCACCGTTGGCGCAGTCCACCACAATTTTCAGGTGCGCGAGGCTCAATTCGTTCGGGAAAGTCCCTTTACAGAATTCGATGTAACGGCCTGCCGCATCGACAATACGGTTTGCCTTACCCAGCTCAGCCGAGTCGACGCAGGTGATCTCTTTTTCCATTTCGGCTTCAATCGCCTCTTCTACTTCGTCAGGCAGCTTGGTGCCGTCGATAGAGAAGAACTTGATACCGTTGTCATAGAAAGGGTTGTGGGAAGCCGAAATAACAATCCCCGCTTCCGCACGGAAGGTACGCGTCAGATAGGCAACAGCAGGCGTAGGCATTGGTCCCGTAAAGGAGGCAGACAGCCCCGCTGCGGCGAGGCCCGCTTCCAGCGCGGACTCCAGCATATAGCCAGAAATGCGGGTATCTTTGCCGATAATAATTTTACGGGAGCCATGACGCGCCAGTACCTTACCAGCCGCCCAGCCCAGCTTCAGAACAAAATCAGGGGTGATTGGAGCATCGCCTACGCGCCCACGGATACCATCGGTACCAAAATATTTACGGTTACTCATAGCGTTTCTTTTCCTTCGCTGCCAGTGTGGCTTCTACCACACGCATGGCTTCTACTGTTTCTTTGACGTCATGGACACGAATAATATGCGCGCCTTGCATCGCAGCAATCACCGCGCACGCCAGGCTGCCGCTCAGACGCTCGCTCGGCCCCACATTCAGCAACTGCCCAATCATCGACTTTCTCGACATACCCACCAGCAGCGGCAGGCCGAACTGATGAAATTCCGATAAACGCGCAAGCAGCGCATAGTTGTGGGAGAGATTTTTACCGAAACCGAACCCCGGGTCGAGCAGCAATTTCTCTTTTGCGATACCCGCACGTTCGCAGCGTGCAATATGCTCAATAAAGAAGCGATTCACATCGGCAAAGACATCGTCGTACTTAGGCGCTTCCTGCATCGTTTTCGGCTGGCCCTGCATGTGCATCAGACAAACCGGCAGGCCGGTTTCCGCTGCCGCCTCTATCGCACCTGGCTCGGTCAGCGAGCGGATATCATTGATAATGTGAGCGCCCACTCTCGCTACTTCACGAATGACTTCAGGCTTGGAGGTATCAACAGAAATCCACACTTCGAAACGCTGTGCAATAGCTTCAACTACCGGCACCACGCGCGCCAGCTCTTCTTCCACAGAAACATCCGCCGCACCTGGGCGCGTCGATTCGCCGCCGACGTCAATGATGGTGGCACCCGCATTGATCATCAAATTTGCGTGCTTTACCGCTTCGATAAGCGTGTTATGCGTGCCGCCGTCGGAGAAGGAGTCAGGGGTCACATTCAGGATGCCCATCACATGAGGATGCGAGAGATCGAGATGCGAGTCCTGGGCGAATAGTTTCATGGTCAAATCCCTGTTATTGATATGTTTAAACAGAAAAGAAAAACCCCGGAGCAAGCTCCAGGGTTTGAGGTACAGACAGCTTCGTCAACAGCAGTGACTTACTTATCGCCCAACTGTTCTGACATGGTGTTGCCCGGGTTTGGCGTACGCGGTTCATCGACCGGACGCGGTGCACGCGGGGTGCCATTGTTGTCAGAATTGTTGGAAGCGCCTGGGTCTTCCCAGCCTGCTGGCGGACGCACGTCGCGGCGAGCCATCAGGTCGTCAATCTGCGGAGCATCGATGGTCTCATACTTCATGAGCGCATCTTTCATCGAATGCAGGATGTCCATATTGTCGTTCAGGATCTGGCGTGCGCGTGCATAGTTACGTTCCACCAGCAATTTCACTTCCTGGTCGATGATACGTGCCGTTTCATCGGACATATGCTTCGCTTTCGCTACGGAACGGCCCAGGAACACCTCACCCTCTTCCTCTGCATACAGCAGTGGACCGAGTTTGTCGGAGAAGCCCCACTGGGTCACCATGTTACGCGCCAGGTTTGTCGCGACTTTAATGTCGTTGGACGCACCGGTAGAAACATGTTCCACACCGTAGATAATCTCTTCCGCCAGACGACCGCCGTACAGGGTTGAAATCTGGCTTTCCAGTTTCTGACGGCTGGCGCTGATCGCGTCACCTTCAGGCAGGAAGAACGTCACACCCAGTGCGCGACCGCGCGGGATAATCGTCACCTTATGCACCGGATCGTGTTCCGGCACCAGGCGACCAATAATCGCATGGCCTGCTTCGTGGTATGCCGTGGACTCTTTCTGCGCTTCCGTCATCACCATGGAGCGACGTTCCGCACCCATCATGATTTTGTCTTTCGCTTTCTCGAACTCCACCATAGATACCACGCGCTTGTTACCGCGAGCGGCAAACAGTGCAGCTTCGTTGACCAGGTTAGCCAGATCTGCACCGGAGAAGCCCGGAGTACCACGCGCAATGATTGCCGCGTCGATATCTGGCGACAGCGGTACGCGACGCATGTGAACCTTCAGAATCTGTTCACGACCGCGAACATCTGGCAGACCAACCACAACCTGACGGTCGAAACGGCCTGGACGCAGCAGCGCTGGGTCAAGCACGTCCGGACGGTTAGTCGCGGCAATAACGATAATACCTTCATTACCTTCGAAGCCATCCATCTCAACCAGCATCTGGTTCAGCGTCTGTTCACGTTCATCGTGACCACCGCCCAGACCTGCGCCACGCTGGCGGCCTACGGCATCGATTTCATCGATGAAGATAATGCACGGCGCTGCCTTCTTGGCCTGTTCGAACATGTCACGCACACGAGATGCACCCACACCCACGAACATTTCTACGAAGTCAGAACCTGAAATAGTAAAGAACGGCACCTTCGCTTCACCCGCGATGGCTTTCGCCAGCAGGGTTTTACCGGTACCAGGAGGACCAACCATCAGAACGCCTTTCGGGATCTTACCGCCCAGTTTCTGGAAACGGCTCGGCTCACGCAGGTATTCAACCAGTTCGCCCACTTCTTCTTTTGCTTCGTCACAACCTGCGACATCGGCAAACGTGGTCTTGATCTGGTCTTCCGTCAGCATACGCGCCTTGCTCTTACCGAACGACATGGCACCTTTGCCACCGCCGCCCTGCATCTGACGCATAAAGAAGATCCAGACGCCGATAAGAAGCAGCATCGGGAACCAGGAAATGAAGATAGAAGCCAACAGGCTCGGTTCTTCTGGCGGCTCACCTACCACTTTGACGTTTTTAGTCAGAAGGTTATCAAGCAGCTTAGGATCGTTCACCGGGATGTAGGTCGTGTAACGGTTACTATCTTTCTTGGTAACGTTGATCTCACGTCCGTTGATACGCGCTTCGCGAACCTGGTCCTGATTGACCTCCTGCAGGAAGGTAGAATAATCCACCTTGCGGCCATTCGACTCGCTGGGCCCAAAGCTCTGGAATACTGACATCAGCACAACGGCAATGACCAGCCAGAGAATTAGGTTTTTCGCCATGTCACTCAAGGGATTAACCTCACATTACAACTGTGTTAAAAACAGCGTCAGGATACTCTATATCCAGTTTCATTCAAACTTTCGCCTGAAATCTACCGGTTATCATTTTCGCCCGGTCGCTACAATATACACTTCTCGGGAACGCGCCCGGGAAGAGTCCGGCTTACGAACTTTAACCTTCGCAAACAGGGAGCGAATTTCCTTAAGGTACTCCTCGAAACCTTCGCCCTGAAACACCTTCACAACAAAACTACCACCAGGCGCTAGTACATCACGACACATTTCTAACGCTAGCTCCACCAGATACATGCCGCGGGGGATATCCACCGCCGGTGTTCCACACATATTTGGTGCCATATCAGACATGACAACCTGGACCTTACTGTCACCCACACGTTCAAGTAACGCTTTCAGCACTAATTCATCACGAAAGTCGCCCTGAAGGAAGTCGACTCCGACGATGGGATCCATTGGCAAAAGGTCACATGCGATGATTCGACCCGCACCGCCAATCTGCGTTACCGCATACTGGGACCATCCGCCAGGCGCGGCGCCGAGGTCGACAACCGTCATCCCCGGCTTAAAAAGTTTGTCACTTTGCTGTATTTCATCAAGTTTAAACCAGGCGCGGGAACGCAACCCTTTTTTCTGCGCCTGCAGAACATATTTATCGCTAAAGTGTTCCTGAAGCCAGCGGCTGGAACTGGCAGAACGCTTTTTACCTGTCATTTAACTTTTCCGTCCGGGTTCATCGTTGCTTACCTTTGACGTAAATTTCTACGCTGCTATTTGGCGATATAAGGGAGATGGCGGTAGAATGAACCGTTTTCAATCCCAACGTAAGCAAAAATATACGATGAATCTGAGTACTAAACAAAAACAGCACCTTAAAGGTCTGGCACATCCGCTCAAGCCTGTAGTTATGCTTGGCAACAATGGTTTGACCGAAGGGGTGCTTGCCGAGATTGAACAAGCGCTGGAACACCACGAGCTGATCAAGGTGAAAATCGCCTCTGAAGACAGAGACACTAAAACCCTGATCGTGGAAGCCATCGTGCGCGAAACCGGCGCCTGTAATGTACAGGTCATCGGTAAAACGCTGGTGCTCTATCGCCCATCTAAAGAGCGTAAAATCTCGCTGCCACGCTAAGGATATCCTGAATTGCACACATTTTCTGTGTAAAACGAGGGATTTCTGTCAGCAGGTGAGCAAAATGCCACGCTCCTTGAGTTGATAAAAGGCCGCTATGCGGCCTTTTTCTTTTCTTTACAATGTATCAACATCTTAGGGGAGAAGCGAATTACAGGTACTCGACCTTAATAATTTCGTATTCCACTTCGCCGCCAGGGGTGCGGATCACCACCACATCGTCCTGCTCCTTGCCAATCAGGCCACGAGCAATCGGGGAGTTCACCGAAATCAGGTTCTGCTTAAAGTCCGCCTCGTCATCACCCACAATACGGTAAGTCTGCTCTTCGTCATTATCCAGGTTCAGGACCTGCACGGTTGAACCAAAGATCACGCGACCATTGTTTGGCATTTTAGTGATGTCGATAACCTGTGCATTAGAGAGCTTGGCTTCGATATCTTTAATACGGCCTTCACAAAAGCCCTGCTGCTCACGCGCGGCGTGGTATTCCGCATTCTCTTTCAGATCGCCATGCTCACGCGCATCCGCGATAGCAGCGATGATTTCAGGGCGACGAACGGATTTCAGGAAATCCAGCTCTTCGCGCAGTTTTTCGGCACCACGTAAGGTCATCGGAATAGCTTGCATTTGTTATACCTCTTAAACATTCCTGTTGGGAGCAGTATTACCTGCTCCGGCCCCAGCCCCACGGACATCAAACCGCGAGCGGGCCAGAAGCAAAAAGAAAACCGACCCGGGTGCTACGCCCCAGGTCAGCAGCAATTTTTCAATTTGATACGCATTTTACCGCGAAGTTCACTATGGGTCATCGTTTACTTTGCAGTGCTATGCACCGTAGTATGACGGTTTGTTTTCGGGTTGTTAGCGCGAGATTATGCGATTTTCCAGTTTTATCATCGGATTGACTACCAGTATAACGTTCACCGCCCAGGCCGCGAATGTTGATGAGTACATTAACCAGCTGCCCGCAGGTGCTAACCTTGCGCTGATGGTGCAGAAGGTTGGCGCACAGGCTCCCGAGATTGACTATCACAGTCAACAGATGGCGCTGCCTGCCAGTACCCAAAAGGTGATTACTGCCCTCGCCGCCCTGCTCCAGCTTGGCCCTGACTTCCGTTTTACCACCACCCTGGAAACAAAAGGTAACGTCGAGGGTGGCGAGCTGAAGGGCGATCTCATTGCCCGCTTTGGCGGGGACCCTACCTTCAAGCGTCAGGATATCCGCAATATGGTGGCGGTGTTGAAAAAAACTGGCGTGCAGAAGATTGATGGCAACGTGCTGATCGATACCTCCATTTTCGCCAGCCACGATAAAGCGCCAGGCTGGCCGTGGAATGACATGACGCAGTGCTTTAGCGCACCGCCCGCCGCCGCTATCGTTGACCGTAACTGCTTTTCTGTGTCGCTCTACAGCGCACCCAAGCCGGATGATTTAGCGTTTATCCGCGTGGCCTCTTATTATCCGGTCACGATGTTCAGCCAGGTTCGTACGCTGGCAAAAGGGTCGCCGGATGCGCAGTATTGCGAGCTGGACGTGGTGCCGGGCGACCTTAACCGGTTCACGCTCACCGGCTGTCTGACGCAGCGTGCGGATCCGCTGCCGCTGGCCTTCGCTATTCAGGATGGTGCGGGCTATGCCGGCGCTATTCTTAAAGACGAACTTAAACAGGCTGGAATTACCTATACCGGCACCCTGCTTCGTCAGACGCAGGTTAATCAGCCGGGTAACGTTATTGCCAGCAAGCAGTCCGCACCGCTGCACGATCTGCTTAAGATTATGCTGAAAAAGTCGGATAACATGATTGCCGACACCGTGTTCCGCATGATTGGTCACGCGCGCTTCGGCGTTCCGGGCACCTGGCGGGCCGGTTCCGACGCCGTACGTCAGATCCTGCGCCAGCAGGCGGGGATCGATCTTGGCAATACCCTTGCCGTCGATGGCTCCGGGTTATCGCGCCACAACCTGATCTCCCCGGCAACCATGATGCAAGTGCTTCAGTACATTGCACAACATGACACTGAGCTAAACTTTATTACGATGCTGCCGCTGGCGGGTCACGATGGTTCACTTCAGTACCGCGCGGGCCTTCATGCCGCAGGTGTGGATGGCAAAGTGTCGGCCAAAACGGGTTCACTGCAGGGCGTTTATAACCTTGCAGGCTTTATCACGACAGCCAGCGGACAACGCATGGCGTTCGTGCAGTATCTTTCCGGCTATGCCGTCGAACCCGCTGACCAGCGTAATCGCCGTATTCCTCTGGTGCGCTTCGAAAGCAGGCTTTACAAGGACATCTACCAGAATAACTAGCGATGAAACTCCTCATAGTTGAAGACGATCTGTTATTGCAGGAAGGGCTGGCGCTGGCGCTAACGAATGAGGGATACGCTCTCGACTGTGCCGCCACGGCCGCAGAAGCCGATGCGCTGATCCAGAGCGGCGAATACAGCCTGGTGATCCTCGATCTAGGCCTGCCGGACAAAGATGGCGCCACGCTGCTGAGCCAGTGGCGCCGCCGGGGTGTGGAAAACCCGGTGCTGATCCTTACGGCTCGGGATGCCATTGAAGATCGCATCAACGGCCTGGATTCAGGTGCGGACGATTACCTGGTCAAACCTTTCGCGCTTGCCGAGCTGCAGGCGCGCGTGCGGGCGCTGATCCGCCGCTATCAGGGCCACAGCGATAACCTGCTGACCGACGGTGATATTACGTTAAACCTGCAAACCCAGCAGGTTCTTCGTCAGTCCCAGCCTGTCGAAGTCACGCCTAAAGAGTTTGCGCTGCTGACGCGCCTCATCATGCGCAGCGGACAAACCGTACACCGTGAAACGCTGCAGCAGGACATCTACTCCTGGCAGGACGATCCGGGATCAAACACCCTTGAGGTTCATATTCATAACCTGCGCCGGAAGCTCGGAAAGGATCGTATTAAAACCGTTCGCGGCGTGGGTTATCGTCTGGAGAGCCAGAAATGAACAGCATGCGTCGGCGATTGATGGTGCTGCTGGCGGTTATTCTTCTCTTTTTCCAGTTAATCAGCGTGGTATGGCTATGGCATGAAAGCCGGGAACAGATTGGCTTTCTGGTGAATGAAACGCTGTCTGCTAAAGCGCGCAACAACCACGTTGAGAAAGAGATCCGTGAAGCGATAGCCTCGCTGCTGGTGCCTTCCCTGGTGATGGTGGGCTTTACCCTGCTCTTCTCATTCTGGGCCGTCACCTGGATAACCCGGCCACTCAACCAATTACGTGACAGTCTCGCTAACCGCTCTGCCGACAATCTTACCCCGCTGCCAATGTATTCCGACATGGAAGAGATTGGCGCTGTCACGACGTCGCTAAACCAGCTGCTGGCGCGTCTTGATCACACCATCCAGCAAGAGCGTCTGTTCACCGCGGATGCCGCACACGAGTTACGAACGCCTCTTGCAGGCATCAGGCTGCATCTTGAATTAATGGCTCAGTCTGGCTCGCCACAGGCCACTCCCTTGATTAGCCGCATCGATCAGCTGATGCACACGGTTGAACAGCTGCTGATGCTGGCACGCGCCGGGCAAGCGATGGCAAGCGGCCACTACGATACCGTTAACTGGACGGACGATATCATCGCCCCCCTTAGCCTTGAGCATGAAGCCAAAGAACATAGGGTAATCTGGCCAGCCAAATGCGCGCTGACGGTTCAGGGTGACCCGGTGCTTTTACGTCTCATGCTGCGGAACCTGCTGGAGAATGCCGGCCGTTATAGCCCGACAGGGACAACGATTACGGTGACGCTGGCGGAGCTGAACGGCGGTACACAGGTTAGCGTCATCGATCAGGGCCCAGGTATTGACGAAGCGCATCGGCAATCGATCACTGAACCTTTCCGTCGGCTTGACCAGCGCTACGGTGGGAGCGGGCTGGGGTTGAGTATCGTGCAACGCATCCTTCAGCTCCACCACGGCGATTTAACGCTGGAGAACGGCGCTGAGGGCGGTCTCATCGCCAGTTGCTGGCTACCGTCAACGCTGGTGTAAAAAAAAGCCCCTTAACAGGGGCTTCTTGCAGGCATTAATGCTTGTAGATGAACTCGACGCCTTCTTCGTCGTCTTCATCCCAGTCATCGTCCCAGTCTTCATCATCCTCTTCAGCTTCCATCTCTTCGAGCTGCTCGCGGTGGTAGTCATCCCACATGAATTCGACTTTTTCAGGCTGCTTAGCTTCTTCCGCCTGAACAATTGGGTTCTCGATGATAAAGCTCATCACATCCCAGCAGAGGTCTTTTACGCCAACCTGGCTTGCCGCAGAGATCAGGTAGTACTTATCTTCCCAACCCATGGCTTCAGCAATGGCTTTCGCTTTTGCTTCCGCTTCGGCTTTATCCATCAGGTCGATTTTGTTGAAGACTAACCAGCGCGGCTTGCCTGCCAGTTTTTCGCTGTATTTTTCCAGCTCGCCAATGATGATACGGGCGTTTTCTACCGGATCGGATTCATCGATAGGGTTAATATCAACGATGTGCAGCAGTACGCGGCAGCGCTCAAGGTGCTTCAGGAAGCGAATCCCCAGGCCTGCGCCTTCTGCCGCGCCTTCGATCAGACCCGGAATGTCAGCGACAACAAAGCTCTTTTCGTGGTCCATACGGACAACGCCAAGGCTCGGTACCAGCGTGGTAAATGGATAATCCGCCACTTTCGGTTTCGCGGCAGACACTGCGCGAATGAAGGTCGATTTACCCGCATTCGGCATACCCAGCATGCCAACGTCAGCCAGAAGCATCAGTTCAAGCTGGAGATCGCGAGTGTCGCCCGGCGTACCCATTGTTTTCTGACGCGGCGCACGGTTAACAGACGATTTGAAGCGGCTGTTGCCCAAACCGTGCCAACCCCCTTTCGCCACCATCAGGCGCTGACCGTGTTTAGTCATATCACCCATGGTTTCGCCGGTACCCTGATCGATAACGCGGGTCCCGACAGGCACTTTGATAATGACGTCTTTACCGCGTTTACCGGTACAGTCGCGGCTCTGGCCATTCTGACCACGCTCGGCACGGAAAGATTTTTCGAAACGGTAGTCGATCAGCGTGTTGAGGTTCTCATCCGCCTCCAGCCACACATCGCCACCATCCCCACCGTCGCCGCCGTCAGGGCCGCCACGAGGAATATATTTTTCACGGCGGAAGCTTACACAACCGTTACCGCCATCACCTGCCACGACAAGAATCGTCGCTTCATCAACAAACTTCATTTTACTCTCCGTAACTCATTCGCCTGAGCGGGGGATCACTACAACCGCTTCATTTTTGCGCCAACGTCCCCAAAGACGATGGCCAATGGCGGAATACATCGCGCCCGCAACCACGACAAACGCACCGAGATAGCCCAACAGGTTGAGCATCGGCTTGATGAAAACATCGGGCCAGGCCATTGATAACAAATCTGAAAATAACAGCGTAAACAGCGGTGTGAGCGTAATTAATGCACTCACCTGCGCTGCCTGCCAACGCGCCATTGCTTCGGCTAGCGCGCCATAACCGACCAGCGTATTCAGCCCACAAAAAATCAGGCACGCCAGTTGCCAGTCGCTAAGCAGCGAGATCGTACCCGGCTTTGCTAATGGCAATAATGCTATTGTACACAAAGCGTACAATAAAAGGAGGATCTGCTGTGAGGCCAGACGACGCAATAACACCTTTTGCGCGACGCCGTAACTCACCCAGACCGTTGCTGCTCCCACACCAAAAATTACACCCCAGGTGTAATCCGTCAGGCGGGTGAAAATCTCAACCAGGCTGGTGTTGAAGAACATCACCAGGCCACAGAGCAGCATGCTCGCCCCGACAATCTGCGTCCCGCGCATCTTCTCCTTAAGGATAAATACGCTGGCCACCATCATACCCACCGGTGAAAGCTGCCCAATCACCTGTGACGCCGTCGGGCTGAGATATTGCAGGGAAGAGCTGAACAGAATGAAGTTACCGAACAGACCGCCCGTCGCGATAGCCAGCAGGACCAGCCAACGCGGTTTACGGAAGATGCGCAGAGGTGGAAGCTTACCTTTGACGGCCAGAATGGCCCCCAGGCCAATACTCGCCATCAGAAAGCGATAAAACACCACCGTAGGCGGCTCCATCACTTCCAGTACCTGCTTCATTGCAATTGGCAGCGCACCCCAGCACATTGCGGTGGTGATCGCCAAAAGAATACCAATGCCGGCCTGCTGCTTCATGCCCGTTTTCCCTACAGAAAATTTTCCGGGTTTCCAATGTAAAAAGCCCCGCAACACGTTGCGGGGCTTTAATCCGTTACCGGACCGAGAAAACCTTACTCAGCAACGATGCTGATGTATTTACGGTTGTTCGGGCCTTTAACTTCAAATTTCACTTTACCGTCTGCTTTAGCAAACAGAGTGTGGTCACGACCGCAACCTACGTTGTTGCCAGCGTGGAATTTGGTGCCACGTTGACGAACGATGATGCTACCCGCCAGAACGGTTTCGCCACCGAAACGCTTAACGCCAAGACGTTTAGCTTCTGAGTCGCGACCGTTACGAGTGGAGCCGCCAGCCTTTTTATGTGCCATTTAAATCTCTCCTCAGGTCTTAGGCGCTGATGCCAGTAATTTTCACATCAGTGAACCACTGACGGTGGCCCTGCTGCTTACGGTAGTGTTTACGACGACGAAACTTAACGATTTTAACTTTCTCGCCACGACCGTGTGCAACAACTTCAGCTTTGATAACGCCGCCATCAACGAAAGGAACGCCGATTTTGACTTCTTCACCGTTTGCGATCATCAGAACTTCAGCGAACTCAACAGCTTCGCCAGTTGCGATGTCCAGCTTTTCCAGGCGAATGGTCTGACCTTCGCTTACTCGGTGTTGTTTACCACCACTTTGGAAAACCGCGTACATATAAACTCCGCTTCCGCGCACATCCTCGTATGAATCAGAGTGCGCTATAAATATTCACAATAGGGCGCGAATATTACGCAAAACGCGAGCCTTTGACAAGTGCTACCATCAATACATGAAGAAAAAAAACACAACACGTACGGTAACGTTTATCTGAGCCGTTTTTTCAGTACAATCAGCAATACTATTGATAAACCGAAACCCTTTGTGAACTCACCTCGTGTGGGATAAACAGGATAAAAAGCCCGGCTTTTGCGATGAATTTAGAAAAAATCAACGAGTTAACCGCGCAAGATATGGCGGGTGTGAATGCAGCAATCCTGGAGCAACTCAACTCTGATGTTCAGCTAATCAATCAGTTGGGCTATTACATCGTCAGCGGCGGCGGTAAACGCATTCGCCCGATGATTGCTATCCTGGCCGCCAGAGCCGTTGGGTATCAGGGAAATGCCCACGTCATGATTGCGGCACTGATCGAATTTATCCATACCGCCACGCTTCTTCATGATGACGTGGTAGATGAATCTGACATGCGCCGGGGTAAAGCGACAGCAAACGCGGCGTTTGGCAATGCAGCCAGCGTGCTGGTGGGTGATTTTATCTATACCCGCGCTTTCCAGATGATGACCAGCCTTGGCTCGCTGAAAGTGCTGGAAGTGATGTCTGAAGCCGTTAACGTTATCGCGGAAGGGGAAGTCCTGCAGCTGATGAACGTTAACGACCCGGATATCACCGAAGAAAACTACATGCGCGTGATTTACAGCAAAACGGCGCGCCTGTTTGAAGCGGCCGCGCAATGTTCTGGCATTTTGGCTGGCTGTACCGAAGCCCAGGAAAAAGGGCTGCAGGATTATGGCCGCTACCTTGGCACCGCCTTCCAGCTAATTGATGATTTGCTGGACTACAGTGCTGATGGCGAAACGCTGGGTAAAAACGTCGGGGATGACCTCAACGAAGGGAAGCCAACCCTGCCGCTGCTGCATGCGATGCGTAACGGTTCGCCAGACCAGGCAAAAATGATCCGCGAAGCGATCGAACAAGGAAATGGTCGACATCTTCTGGAACCTGTACTGGAAACAATGGCGATCTGCGGGTCGCTGGAGTGGACGCGTCAGCGTGCGGAAGAAGAGGCCGACAAAGCGATTGCGGCCATTCAGGTGATCCCGGATAGCCCATGGCGTGAGGCCCTAATCGGCCTTGCCCATATCGCCGTTCAGCGCGACCGTTAATCTCTCCCCCTCCTCCCCACAGCCTCTGCGGGGAGGTTTCAATAAGATCTTATAAATTCCATATTCGTGTTAAATCATCGCCTTACAGGCGGCATGAATAAAGCCATGTCTTATTCTGAATATTGCTTCCCGTAACGTGAACTTTTTAGAACACCTGTTCGAAATGGGTATAGTAACGCTGTCTTTTCACCAGAAGAGACGTGGACGATTACCCACACAAGGACAGCATTATGGATACGAAATTTATCGACTGGCATTCCGCAGATATTATTGCGGCTCTGCGTAAAAAAGGGACGTCACTGGCGGCTGAGTCTCGTCGTAACGGGCTAAGTTCGTCGACGCTGGCAAACGCGCTGACCCGCCCGTGGCCAAAGGGAGAATTGATTATTGCGACAGCGCTGGACACGCACCCATGGATAATCTGGCCGTCACGCTACCACGACCCCGTTACGCATGAATTTATCGACAGAACGCGCATGATGCGCCAGAGCAAAACAAAGAAAGCACACCAGAACTGATGTACTCAGTTTGACAGGAACAGCAATCCCCCGGCCATTTCCGGCAGGGGGGTGCCGGAACGATTACTCGCCCTTCACACGCTCGATATTTGCACCCAGCGCGCGCAGTTTGTCTTCAATACGCTCATAGCCACGATCGATGTGGTAGATACGGTCAACAACGGTAGTGCCTTCCGCAATACAACCCGCCAGTACCAGGCTTGCAGACGCACGAAGATCGGTCGCCATCACCTGTGCACCCGACAGTTTTTCCACGCCATGACAAATAACCGTATTGCTTTCGATCTCTGCATGCGCGCCCATACGGATCAGTTCTGGTACGTGCATAAAGCGGTTTTCGAAAATCGTCTCTGTAATGAAACCCGTGCCTTCTGCAACGAGGTTCAGCAGAGTAAACTGTGCCTGCATGTCCGTCGGGAAAGCAGGATGTGGTGCCGTGCGCACGTTAACCGCTTTCGGGCGTTGACCATGCATATCCAGGCTAATCCAGTCTTCACCGGTTTCGATATCCGCACCCGCATCGCGCAGCTTCGCCAGAACGGCGTCCAGCGTATCAGGCTGGGCGTTACGGCAAACAATTTTGCCGCCAGAAATGGCTGCTGCCACCAGGAACGTACCGGTTTCGATACGGTCAGGCAGAACACGATAAACACCGCCACCCAGACGCTCAACGCCTTCGATGGTGATGCGGTCGGTACCCTGGCCGGTAATCTTCGCGCCCAGCGCGACGAGGAAATTCGCGGTATCCACGATTTCCGGCTCACGCGCGGCGTTTTCAATGACGGTGGTCCCTTCGGCCAGCGTCGCTGCCGACATGATGGTAACGGTCGCGCCCACGCTCACTTTGTCCATGACAATGTGCGCGCCTTTCAGACGGCCATTGACGGAGGCTTTAACGTAGCCTTCTTCCAGCTTGATCTCTGCGCCCAGCTTTTCCAGGCCAAAGATATGCAGGTCGACCGGACGCGCGCCGATGGCACAACCACCTGGCAGAGAAACCTGGCCCTGACCAAAACGCGCCACCAGCGGGCCCAGCGCCCAGATGGATGCACGCATGGTTTTCACCAGATCGTAGGGGGCTGAGAAGTTGTTAACGTTGCTGGCGTCAATCCAGACAGAGCCATTACGCTCTACTTTGGTACCCAGCTGACCGAGCAGCTTCATGGTCGTGTCGATATCTTTCAGCTTTGGTACGTTCTGAATCTCTACCGGCTCTTCCGCGAGCAGTGCAGCGAAGAGGATAGGCAGCGCGGCGTTTTTCGCGCCTGAAATTGTGACTTCGCCCTGGAGACGCGTTGGCCCCTGTACACGAAATTTGTCCATTGTTAACTCTCTTATGAATTCAACCGTGCCGCGGGCCCTGTGGCCCCCGGCTCAAAAACCGTTTAGTTTGCGATCGCGCGCCCACTCTTGCGGGGTAAAGGCTTTAATCGACAGGGCGTGAATGCGGTTATCCGCAATGTATTCCATCAGCGGCGCGTACACAGCCTGCTGCTTCTTTACTCGACTCATACCGTCGAAGATCTCACCCACAGCAATAACCTGGAAGTGACTGCCATCGCCAGAGACGTGGGCTTCCTGAAGGGAGAGTGCATTCATCAGCACTGTCTGGATTTCATTATTTTCCATGGGTTCTACATCATCTGATAGTGAAAACAAGCCCAACATCTTAGAGCAAAGTGGCGCCGTCTTAAACAAGCAAAAAGCCCCAACGATGAAACTGTCGGGGCTTTCAGAAGTAACGCACTGAAAATATTAACGAGGTAATACATCCTGAGGCAGATTATAAAGCTGAGCAAGCGTCACAACGTTGTCGCTCATCCCCGCAAACGCAACCTGGGTTCCCTGCTTTTTGCCTGCGGCAACCAGATGCACGAGCAGAGCAATGCCGGCGGTATCCACCCGCGTGACGCCGCTTAAATCAATCAGCGTTACCCCCTGCATCGCGTTCAGACGCGCATCCCATAACGGGTTCAGCAGATCCTGATCGAGCTCCCCCGTCAGCTTTAACGTCTCCCCCTCACGCGACCAGCTCAGTTGCTGCAACATTACTTTTTCTCGTCCAGGGAAATTTTCTGGCGAGAGATAGACTGCAGCTGTGCGGTCAGGCCATCAATGCCTTTGGTGCGAAGCAGGTCGCTCCACTCATTCTGTTTAGTGGTGATCATGCTGACACCTTCCGCAATCATGTCGTATGCCTGCCAGTTACCGGTCTGGCTGTTTTTACGCCACTGGAAGTCCAGGCGAACCGGAGGACGGCCGTTTGGATCCACAATGGTCACGCGGATAGGGATAATGGTCGCGTCACCCAGCGGCTGTTCAGGGGCAATCTGGTAGGTCTGACCGTGATACATCGCCAGCGCCTGGCCGTAAGCCTGTTTCAGGTATTCACGGAACGCGGCGAAGTAGGCCTCGCGCTGAGCAGGGGTGGCATCTTTGTAGTAACGGCCCAGCACCAGCGCGCCGGCATACTTGATCTGGACGTAAGGCAGCAGTTCCTGATCGACCACGTCGCGCAGATAATCAGGATTCGCACGAATCTTAGATTGTTCATTTTTAAGACGATCGAAGGTTTTCTTCGCGGCGGCGTCCATCTGTTTGTACGGGTTGCTCTGATCCGCAGCGTGTACCGCAGTGAGAGGGGCAATGACCAGCATGGCAACCATTAGCAGTCGTTTAAACATGAATGACTTCTCCTGAAATTAATTCGCAGCGCCAGGGGCCGGCGCAACGTTGGTAGGGTCTTCACTCTGCGCAGGGGCATCGTCAGACTTTTTATCATCCCCTTTACTGTTGTAAAGGAACTGACCAATCATATCTTCCAGCACCATGGCTGACTTCGTATCCTGAATCACACTACCGTCTTTAAGGATAGTCGTTCCCAGCTCAGGATCTTCAAAACCCACGTTCAGGGCCAGATATTGCTCGCCCAGCAGGCCGGAGGTGCGAATAGACAGCGAGCTGGTATCCGGGATGTGGTTGTAGCGCTCTTCAATATCCATTGCGACGCGCGGCAGATAGGTTTTCTCATCAAGCGTAATGTCTGACACACGCCCGATAACCACGCCGCCAATGCGCACCGGGGAGCGCGCCTTCAGGCCGCCGATATTGTCAAAGGTGGCATAAATGCGATATGTCGGCTCGGTGCGGATAGAGGTAATATCCGCCGCTCTCAGGCAGATAAACAGTGCGGCCAGCAGAGCCAGCAGCAGGAAGATACCGACCCAAATTTCATTTTTTCTCGTTTGCATGAACTCAATTCCCAAACATCAGTGCGGTGAGCACAAAATCCAGACCCAGTACGGCCAGCGACGAATGAACGACAGTACGTGTAGTAGCACGGCTAATGCCCGCCGACGTCGGGATAGCATCGTAACCGTTAAACAAGGCGATCCAGGTGACCGTAACGGCGAAGACCGCGCTCTTAATCAGACAGTTAACCAGATCCATCCGCAGGTCGATGGCATCCTGCATTGCAGACCAGAAGAAACCGGCATCAATGCCTTTCCAGTGCACGCCAACTAACGATCCGCCCCAAATACCGACCGCTACAAAGAGGATGGTCAGCAGCGGGAGCGAAATCACGCCCGCCCAAAAACGCGGGGAGATCACGCGACGCAGCGGATCAACCGCCATCATCTCCATGCTGGAAAGCTGCTCGGTCGCCCGCATCAGGCCAATTTCGGCCGTTAAGGCAGACCCGGCACGCCCTGCGAACAGGAGTGCCGCGACAACCGGACCCAGCTCACGCAGCAGGGAGAGCGAGACCAGCATTCCCAGGCTGGTTTCCGCACTGTAGGTTGTCAACACCAGATAGCCTTGCAGCCCAAGTACCATACCGATAAACAGACCGGAAACGATGATAATGAGCATCGACAACACGCCGACGTTATAAAGCTGCCGCACCAGCAAAGGCGCGTGCTTGCGGAATTCCGGCTTGCCGACCAGCGCGTTGAACAACATCAATCCGGCACGCCCGAACGTCCTGATGGTTTTTACGCCACGGTGTCCGAGAGCGGCCAACGCATTTAACAGCATGAGTGGCTTAACTCCCTATTCCCAATAAATCGTCACGATAGTCGCCTGACGGATAACGGAACGGCACTGGCCCATCCGCAATCCCGTCCAGGAACTGCCGCACGCGCGGATCGCAATTTTCCTGCAGCGCCTGGGCGCTACCGTGTGCGACGATCTTTTTGTCTGCCACAATGTAGGCGTAATCAGCAATGCTCAGGACTTCCGGGACATCGTGAGACACCACGATGCAGGTGACGCCCAGCGCACTGTTTAATTCAGATATCAACTTCACCAGCACGCCCATGGTGATAGGGTCCTGCCCGACGAACGGTTCGTCAAACATGATTAAATCAGGTTCCAGTGCGATAGCTCGCGCCAGCGCGGCGCGGCGCGCCATACCGCCAGAGAGTTCAGACGGCATCAGTTTTGCCGCGCCCCTCAGCCCCACGGCCTCAAGCTTCATCATGACGGTGCTTTTCAGGAGCTCTGGCGGCAGGCTGGTATGCTCACGCAGCGGGTAGGCTACGTTATCAAAGACGTTCATGTCGGTGAACAGCGCACCCGACTGAAAAAGCATGCTCATACGCTTGCGGACAGTATACAGACGCGAGCGTGACATCTCCGGGACGTTTTCCCCGTCAAAGAGAATTTCGCCACCGTACGGGGGGATTTGCCCGCCAATAAGACGCAGCAATGTCGTTTTGCCGATCCCTGACGGCCCCATGATGGCGGTGATTTTTCCACGCGGCACGGTCAGAGAAATATCATCAAATATCAATCGGTTGCCGCGAGAAAAACTGACACCGCGGACATCGACTAAATTCGCCATGGATTGGCTCATTTATGGTTCCTTTCTTACCCTGCTTAACGTTAAGCATTACGCTTAAATCAGCCCTAAACCCAACATTTTTACAGAATATTAGCCGTTGAGGTTAGCGAAAGCTGGCATTTGTTTTACTTTTCCGGCGCATAAAGTCAAAATTAAGAATTCGTTACGTCTCAGACTGTATGCAGCGCCAACATTATGCGCGGTGGACCGGCAAGTATACCTGAAGAAAGGACTTTTGATGCTTTTAGCAACAGCACTGTTAATAATTGGTTTACTTTTGGTGGTCTACAGTGCTGACCGTTTAGTCTTTGCTGCATCAATACTGTGTCGGCTTATCGGCATGCCGCCCATCATTATTGGGATGACCGTGGTCAGCGTTGGCACGTCGCTGCCTGAAATAATTGTGTCCGTGTCAGCCTCACTGCATGGCCAGGTCGATCTCGCTATCGGCACCGCGATTGGCTCGAACATCGTCAATATTTTACTGATTTTAGGCTTAGCCGCGCTGCTGCATCCATTTCGCGTGGATTCTGATGTTCTGCGCCGTGAATTGCCGCTAATGTTAATCGTAAGCCTGCTGGCAGGCTACGTGCTTTATGATGGCGTGCTGAGCTATGACGATGGCATTTTCCTGCTCGCACTCGCCGGGATCTGGCTGCTGTATAGTGTTAAAATCGCCCGTCAGGCTGAAAAACAAGGTAATGACAGCCTGACGCGTGAGCAGGTCGCCGAGCTCCCGCGCGAAGGGACGTTGCCCGTAGCCCTGCTGTGGCTTGGTATCGCACTCATCATCATGCCGATGGCTACCCGCATGGTGGTCGATAACGCAACGGTGCTGGCGAACTATTTCGCCATGAGCGAACTGACGATAGGTTTGACGGTCATTGCGATCGGCACCAGCCTGCCAGAACTGGCCACGGCCATCGCGGGCGCGCGTAAAGGTGAAGACGATATTGCGATTGGCAATATCATCGGCTCCAACATTTTTAATATCGCCATCGTAATGGGCCTTCCCGCCCTGATTTCGCCGGGGGCGTTTAACCCCATGGCATTCACGCGCGATTACGGTGTGATGCTGCTGGTCAGCGTTATTTTCGCCCTGCTCTGCTGGCGGCGGAAACGTCAGATTGGCAAAGGCGCAGGCGCGCTGCTGACAGGTGGATTTATCGTATGGATGGCGATGCTGTACTGGCTTTCGCCTCTTCTCTCTGGGTAAATGGAAAAGCATTATGTCGCAAATAGAATTGCAGCCGGGTTTTGACTTTCAGAAAGCAGGCAAAGCCGTACTGGAGATTGAACGTGAAGGTCTGGCGCAGTTAGATCAGTATATTAATCAGGATTTTAGTCTGGCATGTGAGAAACTGTTCCACTGTGCCGGTAAAGTCGTGGTGATGGGGATGGGCAAATCCGGCCACATCGGGCGCAAAATGGCGGCAACCTTTGCCAGCACGGGAACGTCATCGTTCTTCGTTCACCCAGGTGAAGCCGCACACGGCGATCTGGGCATGGTTACCCCACATGATGTCGTTATCGCGCTGTCGAACTCCGGCGAGTCCAATGAGATCCTGGCGCTGATCCCGGTACTGAAGCGGCTGCAGGTGCCCCTGATTTGCATGACCAGCCGCCCGGAAAGCAGTATGGGCCGCGCGGCCGATATTCATCTGTGCGTGAAGGTGCCTAAAGAGGCGTGTCCGCTTGGCCTTGCCCCCACCTCCAGCACGACGGCGGCGCTCGTGATGGGCGATGCCCTCGCGGTCGCGCTGCTTGAAGCCCGGGGTTTTACGCCTGAAGATTTCGCGCTCTCTCACCCTGGCGGTGCGTTAGGACGCAAGCTGCTGCTTCGGGTTAACGATATTATGCACACCGGGGATGAGATCCCTCGCGTCGCTAAAGGGGCGTCCCTGCGCGATGCATTGCTGGAAATTACCCGCAAAAATCTGGGCATGACGGTGATCTGTGATGACCAGATGAAGATTGAAGGTGTTTTTACTGACGGTGACTTACGTCGGGTGTTCGATATGGGCGTAGATGTCCGCACGCTGGGCATCGCGGATGTAATGACGCCGGGCGGGATCCGCGTGCGTTCGGGCATCCTTGCGGTGGATGTGCTGAACCTGATGCAGTCCCGTCATATCACCGCAGTGATGGTTGCCGATGGCGACCAACTGCTGGGTGTGGTACATATGCATGATCTTCTGCGCGCAGGCGTAGTGTAATGAAGGATAAGACAATGAGTAATGCGGGTGCATCCCTTGCAACCTGTTATGGCCCGGTAAGCACCAGCATGATGGCAAAGGCGGAAAACATCCGTCTGTTGATCCTCGATGTGGATGGCGTGCTCTCCGATGGCCTGATTTACATGGGCAATAACGGCGAAGAGCTGAAAGCATTTAACGTGCGCGACGGATACGGTATTCGCTGCGCGCTCACGTCCGGCATTGAAGTTGCTATCATCACCGGCCGGAAAGCTAAACTGTTAGAAGACCGCTGCGAAACGCTGGGCATTACCCATCTGTATCAGGGGCAATCCGACAAGATGGTTGCTTTTAACGACCTGCTGGGAAAACTGGCTGTCGCACCTGAGAACGTGGCCTATGTTGGGGATGATTTGATCGACTGGCCAGTGATGGCTGAAGTGGGTCTGAGCATAGCCGTTGCCGATGCGCATCCGTTGCTGATCCCGCGCGCTGACTACGTCACCCGCATCAACGGAGGTCGCGGAGCGGTCCGTGAAGTCTGCGATCTGCTTTTGCTGGCGCAGGGCAAGCTTGATGAGGCCAAAGGGCAATCGATATGAGTAAAACCAGACGTTGGGTTATCATTCTGCTGACGCTTGTCGCGCTAATACTGATTGGCGTGAACCTTGCGGACCGTGACGATCCGCAAACAGAAACGGTCAACACCAGCGAGCCAACCTACAAAAGCGATCACAGCGACACGGTGGTGTATAGCCCGGAAGGGGCCCTGAACTACCGCCTGATTGCCCAGCATGTCGAATATTTTTCAGATGACGGCATCTCGTGGTTTACCCAACCGTTGATGACCACATTTGATACGAACAAAGTCCCGACGTGGTCGATTAAATCTGACCGGGCAAAACTGACGAATGACCGTATGCTTTATCTGTATGGCCACGTTGAAGTCAACGCCCTGACCCCTGACTCTCAACTGCGCAAAATCACGACGGATAATGCCCAGATAAACCTGGTCACCCAGGATGTCACGTCGCAGGATCTGGTCACACTGTATGGCACAACATTTAATTCCAGCGGTCTGAGAATGCGCGGGAACTTACGCAGCAAAAACGCCGAGCTGATTGAAAAGGTTAGAACCTCCTATGAAATTCAAAACAAACAAACTCAGCCTTAAAGCTATTATCGCCAGCGCACTGTTGGCAGCCAGTCTTCCCGCGCTTGCTGTCACTGGCGATACTGAGCAGCCGATTCACATTGAATCCGATACGCAGTCTCTGGACATGCAGGGTAACGTCGTCACCTTTACCGGCAACGTCGTGATGACCCAGGGCACGATCAAAATCAATGCCGACAAAGTGGTCGTTACCCGTCCGGGCGGCGAGCAGGGCAAAGAGATTATCGATGGCTATGGCAACCCGGCCACGTTTTACCAGATGCAGGACAACGGCAAACCGGTTAAAGGCCGCGCGTCGCATATGCATTACGAGCTGGCAAAAGATCTGGTCATCCTGACGGGCAACGCCTATCTGGAACAGCTGGACAGCAATATCACCGGCGACAAGATCACCTATCTGGTGAAAGAGCAGAAAATGCAGGCCTCCAGCGAGAAAGGCAGACGCGTAACTACCGTGCTTGTTCCGTCGCAGCTGCAGGATAAAGGCAAAGGCCAGGCTCCGGCACAAAAGAAGAGTAACTAATTCGTTATGGCAACATTAACTGCAAAAAACCTCGCGAAAGCGTATAAGGGCCGTCGCGTCGTCGAAGACGTCAGTTTGACCGTCAACTCCGGTGAAATTGTCGGTTTGCTTGGCCCTAACGGTGCGGGTAAAACTACCACCTTCTACATGGTAGTGGGTATTGTGCCACGCGATGCAGGCAACATTATCATTGATGATGAAGACATCAGCCTGCTGCCGCTGCATGCCCGCGCGCGTCGTGGTATCGGCTATCTGCCCCAGGAAGCGTCAATCTTCCGTCGCCTGAGCGTCTACGATAACCTGATGGCCGTTCTGCAGATCCGTGACGATCTGACTAACGAACAGCGCCACGATCGTGCCAACGAGCTGATGGAAGAGTTTCATATCGAACATCTGCGCGACAGCCTCGGTCAGGCGCTGTCCGGGGGTGAACGTCGCCGCGTGGAAATTGCACGCGCGCTGGCAGCAAACCCGAAATTCATCCTGCTGGATGAACCTTTCGCGGGCGTTGACCCCATCTCCGTTATCGACATCAAACGTATTATCGAGCACCTGCGTGACAGCGGGCTTGGCGTACTGATCACCGACCACAACGTCCGTGAAACGCTGGCCGTCTGTGAACGTGCTTATATCGTGAGCCAGGGCCATCTGATCGCCCACGGAACACCGCAAGCGATCCTCGAAGATGAGCATGTTAAGCGCGTGTACCTTGGGGAAGACTTCAGACTCTGATAGGGTAGAGGTAACGTAACGCCGGACCGGAGAAAAATGCTCTGAACATGAAGCAAGGTTTGCAATTAAGGCTCAGCCAACAACTGGCAATGACGCCGCAGCTACAGCAGGCGATCCGTCTGCTGCAGCTGTCCACGTTAGAACTCCAGCAGGAGCTCCAGCAGGCGCTGGACAGTAACCCCCTGCTGGAGCAAACCGATCTTCATGACGAGGTAGATACCCAGGAAACGCAAGACACTGAAACGCTCGACTCCGTTGATGCACTCGAACAAAAAGAGATGCCGGATGAGCTTCCGCTTGATGCCAGCTGGGATGAAATCTACACCGCCGGAACCCCTTCCGGCACGCGTGCAGACTACCAGGACGACGAGCTGCCGGTCTATCAGGGAGAAACCACCCAGTCGCTGCAGGATTACCTGATGTGGCAGGTTGAGTTAACTCCCTTCTCCGATACCGATCGCGCTATTGCGACCTCCATTGTCGATGCTGTGGATGACACCGGCTATCTGACCGTCACGCTGGACGACATTCTGGAAAGCATCGGCAACGATGAGATCGAACTCGAAGAGATCGAGGCCGTGCTGAAGCGCATTCAGCGTTTCGACCCGGTCGGCGTGGCCGCAAAAGATCTCCGCGACTGCCTGCTGATCCAGCTGTCTCAGTTTGCCAAAGAGACGCCGTGGATTGACGAAGCCCGCGTGATCATCAGCAGCCATCTTGATCTGCTCGCAAACCATGATTTCCGCACCCTGATGCGCGTCACGCGCCTGAAGGAAGAGGTGCTGAAAGAAGCGGTCAACCTGATCCAGTCCCTCGATCCGCGCCCCGGCCAGTCGATCCAGACCGGCGAACCTGAATATGTGATCCCCGATGTGCTGGTGCGAAAACATAACGACCGCTGGGTCGTAGAGCTGAATTCTGACAGTATCCCTCGCCTGCAAATCAACCAGCAGTATGCCTCCATGTGCACCAGCGCGCGTAACGACGCCGACAATCAGTACATTCGCAGCAATCTGCAGGAAGCACGCTGGTTGATCAAAAGTCTGGAGAGCCGAAATGATACGCTGCTGCGCGTAAGCCGCTGTATTGTCGAGCAGCAGCAGGCGTTCTTTGAGCAGGGCGAAGAGTTTATGAAACCGATGGTACTGGCGGATATCGCCCAGGCCGTCGAGATGCACGAATCGACCATTTCTCGCGTGACCACGCAGAAGTATCTGCACAGTCCGCGCGGTATTTTTGAGCTTAAGTATTTCTTCTCAAGCCATGTGAGCACCGAGGGCGGAGGCGAAGCCTCGTCCACGGCAATCCGTGCGCTGGTGAAGAAGTTGATCGCCGCGGAAAACCCCGCGAAGCCACTGAGTGACAGTAAGTTAACCACCATGCTGTCCGACCAGGGTATTATGGTGGCACGTCGTACTGTTGCGAAGTATCGAGAGTCTTTATCCATTCCGCCGTCTAACCAGCGTAAACAGCTGGTCTGACACAACCGATAAGGAAGACACTATGCAGCTCAACATCACAGGACACAATGTCGAGATTACTGAAGCGTTACGCGATTTTTTGAACACGAAGTTCGCGAAGCTTGAGCAGTATTTCGAAAGGATCAATCAGGTCTATATTGTGTTGAAAGTGGAGAAAGTGACTCATATCTCGGATGCAACCCTGCACGTGAACGGGGGTGAACTCCATGCCAGTGCGGAAGGGCAAGACATGTACGCGGCTATCGACGGCTTGATTGATAAGCTTGCGCGACAGCTTAATAAACATAAAGATAAACTGAAACAACACTAATTGTCCGGGCAGTTAACGGGTGCAGGACGGCCTGTTGTAAAACACAACAGGCCATTTGTACGGTTAGCGCTTAGGTGAAATTATGATGAACAACGATTTCGCTCTTCAACTGAGCAATGTCCTTAACCAGGAATGTACCCGCAGTGGCGTTCACTGCCAGAGCAAAAAACGTGCGCTGGAGATCATCAGTGAACTGGCCGCAAAGCAGCTGGGCCTGCCGCCACAGGTGGTATTTGAAGCGATCCTGACCCGTGAAAAAATGGGCAGTACCGGCATCGGCAATGGCATTGCGATCCCGCATGGCAAACTGGAAGAGGACACCCTGCGTGCCGTCGGCGTGTTTGTACAGCTGGAAACGCCTATCGCCTTCGACGCCATTGATAACCAGCCCGTCGATCTCCTCTTCGCGCTGCTGGTGCCGGCCGACCAGACGAAAACGCATCTGCATACGCTGTCGCTGGTTGCCAAACGTCTGGCCGATAAAACCATTTGTCGTCGCCTGCGCTCAGCCCAAAGTGATGAAGAGCTATACCAGATAATCACCGAAGCAGAAGGCAATCAGGATAATGCATAATCGGGAGATGGCGTTTACATCTGTTGTCCTGGGGAGAAACGGAACATGGTGTTGATGATTGTCAGCGGCCGTTCAGGGTCGGGAAAGTCCGTGGCCCTGCGCGCGCTGGAAGATATGGGCTTTTACTGCGTAGATAACCTGCCCGTCGTGTTGTTACCCGAACTGGCACGGACGCTTGCGGACAGACAAATCTCTGCGGCGGTCAGCATTGACGTCCGTAACATGCCTGAATCACCCGAAGTGTTTGAGCAGGCCATGAGCAATCTGCCGGAGTGCTTCTCGCCGCAGCTGCTGTTCCTTGATGCTGACCGCAACACGTTGATCCGTCGCTACAGCGATACCCGACGTCTGCACCCGCTCTCCAGTAAAAATCTCTCTCTGGAAAGCGCCATCGATGAAGAGAGCGATCTGCTTGAGCCTCTGCGCTCCCGCGCCGACCTGATTGTCGACACGTCAGAAATGTCCGTGCACGAGCTGGCAGAAATGCTGCGTACCCGCCTGCTCGGCAAGCGTGAGCGCGAGCTGACGATGGTGTTTGAATCCTTCGGCTTTAAGCACGGCATACCTATCGATGCGGATTATGTTTTCGACGTGCGCTTCCTGCCGAACCCGCACTGGGATCCCAAACTGCGTCCCATGACCGGTCTGGATAAGCCCGTGGCGGCCTTCCTCGACAGGCACACAGAAGTACACAATTTTATTTACCAGACGCGCAGCTACCTTGAGCTATGGTTACCGATGCTGGAAACAAACAATCGTAGCTACCTGACGGTGGCGATTGGCTGTACCGGCGGTAAACATCGTTCGGTCTATATTGCCGAACAGCTGGCCGACTATTTCCGCTCGCGCGGGAAGAACGTTCAGTCCCGTCATCGCACGCTGGAAAAACGTAAAACATGACCGTAAAACAGACCGTCGAGATCACCAACAAGCTGGGCATGCACGCACGCCCGGCGATGAAGTTGTTTGAACTGATGCAGGGTTTTGATGCGGAGGTTCTGCTGCGTAACGATGAAGGCACAGAGGCAGAGGCCAACAGCGTGATTGCACTGCTGATGCTGGACTCTGCCAAAGGACGCCAGATTGAAGTCGAGGCGACCGGTCCCCAGGAAGAAGAGGCGCTGGCGGCGGTAATTGCCCTGTTTAATGCCGGATTTGACGAAGATTGATATCAGGCCTCGCTGGCGGGTAGCGCTACGCTTACCCGCCCTACATCAGCTTATTTCTCTCCATAAACCCTTCCCCACCCAGCTGACGCATCTGGCGCATAATCCATGCCTGACGGCTTCGCACGTATCCTGACGGCGCACCAGCCTTAAATTTGATGGGGTTCGGCAGAACGGCAGCCAACAGCGCGGCCTCTGACATGCTCAGACGGCTGGCGGGTTTATTGAAATAACGTTGTGACGCCGCTTCAACACCAAATATACCTTCACCGAACTCAGCGATATTCAGGTACACCGTCAAAATCCGCTTCTTACTCCAGACGGTTTCTATCCCCAGCGTCAGCCCCGCTTCCAGCCCTTTTCGCACCCAGCTGCGGCCATCCCACAAAAACAGATTCTTGGCCGTCTGCTGCGAAAGGGTCGATGCCCCGCGCACGCGGTTCTCATTACGCTCGTTATGGGCCAGCGCTTTCTCAATTGCTGACACGTCAAAGCCCCAGTGCTCCGGGAATTTCTGGTCTTCAGCGGCAATCACCGCCAGCCCCATCCAGGGCGAGATCTCATCCATGCTCACCCAGTCGGAGTGAGCGACGTAGCTGAAATCCCCTGAGAACCATGCGCTAAGCTGACGTTCAACCATTACGGCGGAAAACGGTACCGGAAGAATGCTGAACAGGGCGATACCGCCGCCCCAGAACACTGCCAGCACCAGCACAATACGTAGCAGGATGCGCTTTAGCCACGCACCCGCGGAGAATTTGCGGCTCATTCGGTCAGAACCAACACTCTGTCCACCAGCTTTTCAATGCCGGTAGCCGCCTCGGCAATATTCTGCGCGAGCATATACGCAGGGGTGGTGACAACCTTGTTCTCTTCATCGACCACAATGTCATCGACCGGACAGGGAACATGTTCTCCTCCCATATCCTCGACGATCTCGGCGGTATCAATATCCGTTCCGATGGTCAGGCGCAGGGGGAACTCAAAGATTCGGGGCAGCATCGCCGGTGCGATACAGATAAAGCCCTGTGGTTTCCCGGCCGCATGCATGGCCTGCGATAGCGCTTTCAGATCCGGGTCGATCTGGCATTCCGCCCCCTGAGCCGCAAACGTGCTGAGGTTTTTGGCCGCACCAAAACCACCCGGCACAATTAACGCATCCAGCGCCGAAGCGTCCGCCTGCACCAGCGGATGAATATCGCCCCGGACAATGCGCGCCGCTTCAATGAGCACGTTGCGGGTCTCTGCCATCGGCTCGCCGGTCAGATGATTAATGACGTCTGCCTGTTTTTTATCCGGCGCGAAACAGACAACCTCAGCCCCCCGTCGGGACAATGCCAGCAGCGTTAATACGGCTTCATGTATTTCTGAACCATCGTAAACGCCGCAACCACTCAGCACGACACCAATCTTTTTCATTCTGACGATCCTTCTCTCCAACGCGCTGAAGCATATTAATAATTCTGATTAAAACGCTATGCTTCACACATTTCACTGATTCATGTAACAAACCATTTAAGATTTGCTATCTTATCTGCGTGCGGCCTCATTATTCAGGCGGCGTCCAAGCGAAAACAACACAAATAAATCCGGCGCAGCCACGATTTCCCTGGTGTTGGCGCAGTATTCGCGCACCCCGGTTAAGCCGGGGTCATTTTTTTCTGGCATCCACCCAGGCTTTTAATACCGCCACATCGTTCTGCCACTCCTGCTTCATCTCCTCAACCCATTCACCCACGTTATCTTCCCATGCAGGTAAATCAGGAGATTGAATCTGTTGGCCCAGCTGCTGGAGATGGCGTAATCCCACCGAACCGGCTGCGCCTTTAATCTTGTGCCCCTCTTCAACAATGCCTTTCTGGTCACGCGCCGTCAGGTTCGACTCCAGCACGCTCAAATATCCCGGCATCATTTTCTCAAATACGGCCAGGCCATCGGTAATCAGCTTCGGGCCAACCAAATCGATATACTGCTCCAGCATTGCGGTATCGAGCAGCGTTTGAACCTTCGCGCTATCAACAGACGTCATGGTGCTCTCCTCTTCATCACAGGTATCCCAGAACTTCTTGATCATGGCAGTCAGTGCAGGCACTGCCAGCGGCTTACTGAGCACGTCATCCATACCGGCATCGAGGTACTCTTTTTTATCCTTCAGCACGTTCGCCGTCAGCGCAACCAGCGGCGGCAGCTCGTCGGCGGCATATTTGCTCGTGAGCTCACGGGAGATATCCAGCCCGGTCATATCCGGGAGCTGAATATCCAGCAGAACCAGGTCGTATTCGCCCGGGGTAAACATCTCCAGCGCGGCCTTACCGGTCATCGCCACGTCCACGCTGTTGCCCAGTTTTTCCAGCACGGAACGCGCGACAATCACGTTCAGCTCAATGTCTTCCACCAGCAAAACGTGCAGCGCCGGCAGCGGCATGTCGTCGTTATCAAAGGTATCTTCCACCTCTTCTGCCACCGCTGGCGCATGCACCGTCAGCGTGAAGGTGGACCCTTTACCCGGATGGCTGGCAACCGTGATATCACCGCCCATGCTTTTCGCCAGACGTTTTGATACCGCCAGGCCAATTCCGGTGCCGGTTGCCGGTTTACCACCGTTGCTGTCCTTCACCTGATAGTACATGGCAAAGATCTTATCCTGCTCTTCCTGCGGAATGCCGATGCCCGAGTCCTCAACCTCAAAGTGCAGCATGTCCCCTTCGTCATAGCGGATCCGCACCGCAACCTGCCCCTTCTGGGTAAACTTCACGGCGTTGCTGATAAGGTTCCACAAAATCTGACGCAGGCGCGTGCCGTCTGTCACCACTTTATGCGGTAACGGCAGCGTCGGTTCCAGCACGAAGCGCAGCCCCTTTTGCTGGGCCTGCAGGCCCGAGAGATTCTCCAGGTCAGCAAGGAAACCGGTGAAATCAACCGGCTGGTTATCGAGCTGGACCTTACGGCGCTCCATTTTATCCATATCGATAATATCGTTGAAGATATTGCCCAGCGTGACGGCGGAAACGTGGATCGTTTTGAGGTATTTTTCCTGCTCGCCGGTCAGGTCAGTGTCCAACAGAATGCGGCTCAACCCCACAATGCCGTTCAGCGGCGTACGCAGCTCGTGGCTGATGGTCGAGATAAAGGTCGTTTTGTCACGGCTGGCGCGCTCAAGCGCATCCTGATAACGCTTACGCTCGGTGATATCACGCCCAAAGCCCATCAGGCCGTGGCGTTTCCCCACGCGGTCGTAGTACGGCACCTTACGGATTTCAAAGCAGGCTTTGCGCCCGTCGGGATAGTCCAGCCACTGTTCATAGGTCAGCGACACGTTGTGGCGGAAGACTTTTTCATCGGTCTCCATCACTTTCGCTGCGGCCTCTTCGGAATAGACGTCCTGCGGCTTAAGGTTGACCAGCTGCTTTTCGCTTTTCCCGGTCAACAGCTCCATCGCGCGGTTACAGCCGGAAAACTCTTTATCTTCATTGCGGTAGAAAACCAGATCCGGTGAGGCATCCAGGAAGGAGCGCAGGAAAGAGGATTGCTGTTCGAGCTGGATCTGCGTGACTTCACGCTCTTTCATTTCGATTTTCAGCTGTTCCAGCGTGGCCTGTCGTTCGGCTTCCGCCTTCTCGCGGTCCGAAATCTCCTGGTTCAGCTGCGCAATGTTGTCCTTGAGCTGGACGTTAAGCTTGAGGTCGCGCTCGCGCATCTCTTCCAGCTTATCCACCAGTTTTGATAAACGCTGGCGAGACTCCTCCAGCTGCTCAACCACCACGGAGAGGAAATAGACCGCCCAGGGGGTAATCAACAGGCCGAAGAAAATAGAGCGGATCACGTCGATACTTTCGACCTGGCCATGCAGAACCATGGTGACTGCCATTTGCACGACAATCGCCAGAACAACCAGTGCCAAAGCCAGCAGCATGGAGAAACGCACCAGCCCAAGCTTCATCATCAGGTCGACGTAATACTGGGCAAGCATTCGAATTTGCTTCATAGAGGATCCCTTCACGACGTTATCGCTCAATAATACTCAAATTCGCGGCGCGGCGTTGAAGGTTGTGAGAAAAAGTGCGGGGTGAAACAGGAGATTAGCCTCGCTCCCGGGGAAACGGGAGCGAGGAGAGGTCTGTCAGGAACGTCTCAGCAGCAGCCAGAGGCTGATCAGGAAGAAGCTGGCGCTCGGCAGCAGCGCACCGATAATCGGCGGAATGCCATAAACCAGCGTCAGCGGACCAAAGATCTGGTCGAGGACGTAGAACACAAAGCCGAAGCTGATACCGGTGACGACGCGCACGCCCATCGGCACGCTACGCAGCGGGCCAAAGATAAACGACAGCGCCATCAGCATCATGACCGCGACAGACATCGGCTGGAAGATTTTGCTCCACATATTGAGCTGGTAACGCCCGGCGTCCTGCCCACTCGATTTCAGGTACTTCACGTAGTTATGCAAGCCGCTGATTGAAAGCGCATCAGGATCCAGTGCAACCACGCCCAGCTTGTCCGGGGTCAGGTTGGTTTTCCAGGTGCCGGACACCGTCTGCGTACCGGTGATCTGTTTCGGGTCTTTCAGGTTAGATTCATCCACCTGAGACAAACGCCACTGCCTGTGGTCAGGGTCGAACTTCGCAGAGGAGGCGTGACGAACGGACTGTAAACGGCGCTCATCGTTAAAGGTGTAAATGCTCACACCGCCCAGTTCATCATCACCTTTCACGCGCTCGATATAGACGAAGCTATTACCGTCTTTCGCCCACAGACCTTGCTGGGTTGAAAGCAGCGAGCCACCGTACATGGCCTGAGCACGATAGTTACGCGCCATCTGCTCGCCCTGCGGCGCCACCCACTCGCCAATCGCCATGGTCAGCAGCACCAGCGGGATAGCGGTTTTCATGACCGACAGCGCAACCTGCATGCGGGTAAAACCCGATGCCTGCATAACCACCAGCTCGCTGCGCTGCGCAAGCATCCCCAGCCCCAGCAGTGCGCCCAGCAGGGCCGCCATCGGGAAGAAGATCTGAATATCTTTCGGGGCGCTGAGGAGGGTATACATTCCTGCACCCATCGCGTCGTAACTCCCCTGCCCGGCTTTTTTCAGCTGGTCGACAAATTTAATAATGCCGGAGAGCGAAACCAGCATGAACAGGGTCATCATGATGGTGGTAAAAATTGTTTTACCGATATAGCGGTCAAGAACGCCAAATGCCTGCATTAGATGGCTCCTTTACGCGTAAACCGGGCGCGAATTCGACGCATCGGCACCGTATCCCACAAGTTAAGTCCTACCGCTAACAGCAGATACAGACCATTGACTACCCAGGTCCAGATCATTGGGTCGATCTTCCCTTTCCCACCGTTAGACTTGATCGAAGTCTGGAGCAGGAAGAAGACCAGATAGAGCAGCATAGCCGGCAGCATCGACAGCACGCGACCCTGACGAGGGTTGACCACGCTCAGTGGCACAACCATCAGCGCCATCATAAATACGGTGAATACCAGAGTAATTCGCCAGTGCAGTTCAGCCCGCGCGCGGTCGGTATCGGTATTGAAAAGGGTCCGCATGTCCATCTGCTCGGTGTCGGTCGGATCGAGCGCTACCGCCTGGTGACCGATAATCGCCTGGTAGTTCTGGAAATCGGTGATACGGAAGTCACGCAGCATCGCCGTGCCTTCAAAGCGCGTGCCTTTGTTCAGCGTCACTACCTGAGAGCCATCTTTACGCTGTGCCAGTTGACCAGAATCAGCCACCACCACGGAAGGACGGGCGTTTCCTTTGGTGCGTAACTGGGCAAGAAACACATCGTTAAAGCGGCTGCCGTCAACGCTTTCGATGAAGAGAACGGAGTTACCGTCAGTGGCCTGCTGGAACTGGCCCTGTGCCAGCGCCGCCAGACCCGGGTTGGCTTTGGCTTCCGCCAGGACTTCATCCTGGTGGCGGGAGGACGTTGGGCCTGCCCACATCACGTTCACGGCAGCCACGATCCCGGTAAACAGCGCCAGTACCATCGCTGCTTTTACCAGCACGGCTTTGCTTAAGCCGCAGGCATGCATCACCGTGATTTCACTTTCGGTGTAGAGCCTGCCGAGCGTCATCAGCAAACCGAGGAAAAGGCTTAACGGCAGGATAAGCTGCGCCATTTCCGGCACGCCTAACCCGAGCAGAGAAAGCACCAGATTTGTTGGGATTTCACCGTCAACCGCCGCGCCGAGGATCCTGACCAGCTTCTGACAGAAAAAGATCAGAAGAAGGATAAAGAGGATCGCCAGTTGGCTCTTGAGCGTCTCCCGCACCAGATATCTTATGATTATCACTTTAAATACGCCCGTTAAAACTCGTCTTTTGCAGGAATTTAGCTTGTTTCATGGCTTAAACGTCATTTATTCTCTTGAGTCGTCGAAATCATCGCTAAGATTATAAAACCCGGCGGATTCGCGCTTCAGAACATTTAATGACGTGCCGAAACCGTAGTAACGTAAGATTAACACGAAGTCACCACAACCGCGGACATGAGTTACGAAAGGTTTCAATTCTATCCGTAGCTGCCGCCGTTGTCTTTAAGATTCAGGAGCGTAGTGCATGGAGTTCAGTGTAAAAAGCGGTAGCCCGGAGAAACAGCGGAGTGCCTGCATCGTTGTGGGCGTCTTTGAACCGCGCCGACTCTCCCCGATCGCCGAACAACTCGACAAGATCAGTGACGGCTACATCAGCGCCCTGCTGCGCCGTGGCGAACTGGAAGGCAAACCTGGGCAGACGCTGTTACTGCACCATGTTCCGAACGTGCTGTCCGAACGTATTCTGCTGATTGGCTGCGGCAAAGAGCGCGAGCTGGACGAGCGTCAGTACAAGCAGGTTATTCAGAAAACGATTAACACGCTGAATGATACCGGCTCAATGGAAGCCGTCTGCTTCCTGACCGAACTGCACGTCAAAGGCCGCAACACCTACTGGAAAGTTCGCCAGGCCGTCGAAACGGCAAAAGAGAGCCTTTACAGTTTTGACCAGTTAAAGACCAACAAGAGCGAGCCGCGTCGTCCGCTGCGTAAGATGGTCTTTAACGTACCAACCCGTCGCGAGCTGACCAGCGGCGAGCGCGCCATTCAGCACGGTCTGGCCATTGCCGCAGGCATCAAAGCAGCCAAAGACCTGGGTAACATGCCGCCAAACATCTGTAACGCCGCGTACCTGGCTTCTCAGGCGCGTCAGCTGGCCGACGCCTACAGCAAAAATGTCATTACCCGCGTCATCGGCGAACAGCAGATGAAAGAGCTGGGGATGCACTCTTATCTGGCGGTCGGTAACGGCTCCCAGAATGAATCCCTGATGTCGGTGATTGAGTACAAGGGCAATCCGTCCGAAGACGCGCGCCCGATTGTGCTGGTCGGTAAAGGCCTGACCTTCGACTCCGGCGGTATCTCCATCAAGCCTGCCGAAGGCATGGACGAGATGAAGTACGACATGTGCGGCGCCGCTGCGGTGTATGGCGTGATGCGTATGGTCGCTGAACTTCAGCTGCCGATTAACGTGGTTGGCGTGCTGGCGGGCTGCGAAAACATGCCTGGCGGCCGCGCTTATCGTCCGGGTGACGTACTGACCACCATGTCCGGCCAGACCGTTGAAGTGCTGAACACCGACGCCGAAGGCCGTCTGGTCCTGTGCGACGTGCTGACCTACGTTGAGCGCTTCGAGCCTGAAGCGGTAATCGACGTGGCAACCCTGACCGGCGCCTGCGTGATCGCGCTGGGCCACCACATTACCGGCCTGATGTCGAACCATAACCCGCTGGCACACGAGCTTATCGGCGCGTCTGAACAGGCCGGTGACCGCGCATGGCGTCTACCGCTGGGCGATGAGTTCCAGGATCAGCTGGAGTCCAACTTTGCGGATATGGCGAACATCGGCGGCCGTCCTGGTGGTGCAATCACCGCGGGCTGCTTCCTGTCGCGCTTCACCCGCAAGTACAACTGGGCGCACCTCGATATCGCGGGCACCGCATGGCGCTCCGGTAAAGCCAAAGGCGCAACCGGTCGTCCAGTGGCGCTGCTGTCGCAGTTCCTGCTCAATCGTGCGGGTTTTAACGGCGACGAGTAATGTAAAACGCCGGGTGGCGGCTTCGCCTTACCCGGCCTACAGCGTCACTCAACCGTAGGCCGGGTAAGCGTAGTGCCACCCGGCTTTGCATTTGAATCCACGACAAGAAGCCCCATATATGAAGAATGCAACGTTCTACCTTCTGGACAACGACACCCATCAGGATGGCCTTAGCGCCGTTGAACAACTGGTGTGTGAAATTGCCGCAGAACGTTGGCGCGCAGGCAAACGCGTGTTGATTGCCTGTGAAGATGAGCAGCAGGCGATTCGCCTCGACGAAGCGCTATGGGCGCGCCCGCCGGAGAGTTTTGTTCCGCATAACCTGTCAGGCGAAGGCCCGCGCGGCGGCGCACCGGTAGAAATTGCCTGGCCGCAGAAGCGCAACAGCAGCGCACGAGATATTCTCATCAGCCTGCGGATAGACTTTGCAGATTTTGCCACCGCTTTCACAGAAGTGGTAGACTTTGTCCCTCACGAAGAATCTTTGAAACAACTGGCGCGCGAACGCTACAAAGCGTACCGCCTGGCTGGTTTTAACCTGAATACGGCAACCTGGAAATAATGGAAAAGACATATAACCCACGCGATATCGAACAGCCGCTTTACGAGCACTGGGAACAGCAGGGCTATTTCAAGCCTAACGGCGATGAAAGCAAAGAGTCCTTCTGCATCATGATCCCGCCGCCGAACGTCACCGGCAGTTTGCATATGGGTCATGCTTTCCAGCAAACCATCATGGATACCATGATCCGCTACCAGCGCATGCAGGGTAAAAACACCCTGTGGCAGGCGGGGACGGACCACGCGGGTATCGCGACCCAGATGGTGGTTGAGCGTAAAATTGCCGCTGAAGAAGGTAAAACCCGCCACGACTACGGTCGCGACGCGTTCATCGACAAAATCTGGCAGTGGAAAGCGGAATCCGGCGGCACCATTACCCGCCAGATGCGCCGTCTCGGCAACTCCGTGGACTGGGAGCGCGAGCGCTTCACCATGGATGAAGGCCTGTCCAATGCCGTTAAAGAAGTCTTCGTGCGCCTGTATAAAGAAGACCTGATTTACCGCGGCAAGCGCCTGGTAAACTGGGATCCAAAGCTGCGCACCGCCATCTCTGACCTGGAAGTGGAAAACCGCGAGTCTAAAGGCTCCATGTGGCACATCCGCTATCCGCTGGCCGACGGCGCGAAAACCGCAGACGGTAAAGATTACCTGGTGGTGGCAACGACCCGCCCGGAAACCCTGCTGGGCGATACCGGCGTGGCCGTTAACCCGGAAGATCCGCGTTATAAAGATCTGATCGGCAAATTCGTGGTGCTGCCGCTGGTAAACCGTCGTATTCCGATTGTGGGCGACGAACACGCCGACATGGAAAAAGGCACCGGCTGCGTGAAAATCACCCCGGCGCACGACTTTAACGACTACGAAGTCGGCCGTCGTCACGCCCTGCCGATGATCAACATTCTGACCTTCGACGGCGATATCCGCGAAAGCGCAGAAGTGTACGACACCAAAGGCGAAGAGTCTGACGTTTACTCAAGCGACATCCCGGCTGAGTTCCAGAAGCTGGAGCGCTTTGCCGCACGTAAAGCCATCGTTGCTGCCGTAGATGCACTCGGCCTGCTGGAAGAGGTCAAGCCTCACGATCTGACCGTGCCGTACGGCGACCGCGGTGGCGTAGTTATCGAGCCAATGCTGACCGACCAGTGGTACGTGCGTGCCGACGTGCTGGCAAAACCGGCGGTTGAAGCCGTTGAAAACGGCAGCATCCAGTTTGTGCCTAAGCAGTACGAAAACATGTACTTCTCCTGGATGCGTGATATTCAGGACTGGTGTATTTCTCGTCAGCTGTGGTGGGGTCACCGTATCCCGGCATGGTACGACAATGAAGGCAACGTCTACGTTGGCCGCACCGAAGACGAAGTGCGTCAGGAAAACAACCTGAGCGCTGATGTTGCGCTGCGTCAGGACGAAGACGTGCTGGATACCTGGTTCTCCTCCGCGCTGTGGACCTTCTCCACCCTCGGCTGGCCGGAAAACACCGACGCGCTGCGTCAGTTCCACCCAACCAGCGTGATGGTATCCGGCTTCGACATCATCTTCTTCTGGATCGCCCGCATGATCATGATGACCATGCACTTCATCAAAGATGAAGACGGTAAGCCGCAGGTTCCGTTCCATACCGTCTACATGACCGGCCTGATCCGCGATGACGAAGGCCAGAAGATGTCCAAGTCCAAGGGTAACGTTATTGACCCGCTGGACATGGTTGACGGTATCTCTCTGGAAGACCTGCTGGAAAAACGTACCGGCAACATGATGCAGCCGCAGCTGGCAGAGAAAATCCGCAAGCGTACCGAGAAGCAGTTCCCGAACGGGATCGAGTCTCACGGTACCGACGCCCTGCGCTTTACCCTGGCGGCGCTGGCCTCTACCGGCCGTGACATCAACTGGGACATGAAGCGTCTGGAAGGTTACCGTAACTTCTGTAATAAGCTGTGGAACGCCAGCCGCTTCGTGCTGATGAACACCGAAGATCAGGACTGCGGCTTCAACGGCGGCGAAATGACTCTGTCTCTGGCGGACCGCTGGATCCTGGCGGAATTCAACCAGACGGTGAAAGCGTTCCGTGAGGCGCTGGACAGCTATCGCTTCGATATCGCTGCGGGCATCCTGTACGAATTCACCTGGAACCAGTTCTGCGACTGGTATCTGGAGCTGGCGAAGCCGGTGATGAACGGCGGAACCGAGGCGGAGCTGCGCGGCACGCGCAACACGCTGATTACCGTTCTGGAAGGTCTGCTGCGCCTGGCGCATCCGGTGATTCCATTCATCACTGAAACCATCTGGCAGCGCGTGAAGGTGATTGCAGGCATCAGCGCCGATACCATCATGCTGCAGCCGTTCCCGGAATTCGATGCGGCTAAGGTTGATGAAGCGGCGTCCGCGGATACCGAGTGGCTGAAGCAGGCGATCGTTGCGGTACGTAACATCCGTGCTGAAATGAACATCGCCCCAGGCAAACCGCTGGAGCTGCTGCTGCGCGGCTGCAGCGAGGCTGCCGTTCGTCGCGTCAGCGAGAACAACACCTTCCTGAAAACTATGGCGCGTCTGGACAGCATCACCGTGCTGCCTGCGGATGACAAAGGTCCGGTTTCCGTGACTAAAATCATCGACGGCGCCGAGCTGCTGATCCCGATGGCAGGCCTGATCGACAAGGACGCCGAGCTGGCGCGTCTGGCGAAAGAAGTGGCGAAAGTCGACGTGGAAATTGGCAAAATCGAAAGCAAGCTGGCGAACGAAGGCTTTGTCGCCCGCGCGCCGGAAGCGGTCATCGCCAAAGAGCGTGAACGCCTGGTTGCTTTCGCCGATGCGAAGACCAAGCTGATTGAGCAGCAGGCGGTTATTGCGGCGCTGTAATAGCATGAAAACGCCGGAGACTCTCTCCGGCGTTTTCTTTTATAACGCATTTTTTATTCGCACCAACTTCCCGTCCGGCATGGTTATCCAGTAATACTCACTACCGCTGAAAGAGAATTTTTCATAGTAACCTTGCTCATAATCCACGCTCATAAGCATATTTTTCTCAACACAATGTTTTTCTGTTTCCTTTTCCGAGGGGAAACAAAACAGATCGTTATCACCGGATGTCTTAACATCGGTAAAGCCGCCGCCAATATCAAAAAAAGTAATTGTGTATGAGTTACTGAATGGTATCCCGTATTTTTTCTTCAGTTCCCCTTTATGATCCAGATACCAGTGAATTCGCGCCCATTCAGTTAATGGAAAATGATCCACCACGATGCCGTATGCCTCGAACCGTCTATCTCTGCTGGCAAACTGCTCCAGTACAAACGTAGGATCATACTCAATTTGACTCCCAGCCCGGATGACAGTCACCGGTCGTTGAATCCAGATGAGATAAGTGCATAACAGCAGAACCAGGCTACCGATAACGACTTTATGTTTCGGCTTCATACGCCTCCATTTATATACACATGGGCATTTAAATTAGTCATAAAAGATTTGTATAAATAATCACGATGACGTTGTAGGAAAAACAGCCACACTGCATATCATCAATATAATAATTTTCGAAACGTAGAAAAATTCTCGTACGGAAGAGATATTGTTAAAAAGTATCAATATTCATAATTCATCATCCTGATAAATAATGTAATAGCGTTTAAGGTCGAAAGGGAAAGTTAAACTATATGAAATAAATAAAACTAGAGCATTACGACGAAACTCGCCGATTAAGGATGAAAAAATTTCGTATGGGGTATATCTGTCTTGCATGAGACAAAAGAGGGTGGTATCAAATATCACTCTGATGCATTTTTTTTGATTGAGTAACAAAATGAGTTCCACGCAGCACCTCCCTACGCTCCGCCGGATAACTGCCAGCGACAACCCGGCCATTGCAGCTGTTATCCGCACGGTTTCCGCCGAATATGGCCTGACAGCCGATAAAGGCTACACCGTGGCCGATCCTAATCTCGATGAGCTTTTCCATCTGTACAGCCAGCCGGGCCATGCCTACTGGGTTGTCGAACAGGATGGCAAGGTCGTGGGCGGCGGTGGCGTAGCACCGCTCAGCTGCAGCGAGCCGGATATTTGCGAGCTGCAGAAAATGTATTTCCTGCCGTCGGTTCGCGGACAGGGTCTGGCGAAAAAGCTGGCGCTGGTCGCCCTGGAACACGCGCGCAACCAGGGTTTCAAACGCTGTTACCTCGAAACCACCGCCTTCCTCAAAGAGGCCATCGGCCTGTATGAGCATCTTGGCTTTGAGCATATTGATGCGCCGCTGGGCTGTACCGGCCACGTTGATTGCGAAGTCAGAATGCTGAAAAGTCTGTAACTTTCGTTCCTGCCCTCTTCTGTTAAGCGGCTGTAAACTGAATGCTCTACACTCTCAGTTCACACCATAACGGGGGAAACACGATGTCGAAGATAAAAAGCTACGCCGCACCGCAGGCGGGTGCAGAACTTGAGCTGTACGAATACGATGCGGGCGAACTAAAAGCAGAAGACGTCGAAGTACAGGTTGATTACTGCGGGATCTGCCACTCGGATCTCTCGATGATCGACAACGAATGGGGCTTCTCCAGCTATCCGCTGGTTGCCGGACACGAAGTCATTGGACGCGTAGTGGCGCTCGGTAGCGCCGCGCAGGACAAAGGTCTGAAAGTGGGCCAGCGCGTGGGCATTGGCTGGACGGCACGCAGCTGTGGTCACTGTGACGCCTGTATCAGCGGCAACCAGATCAACTGCCTTGAAGGCGCAACGCCAACTATCCTGAACAAGGGCGGTTTCGCCGACAAGCTGCGCGCCGACTGGCAATGGGTCATCCCGCTGCCGGACAGCATTGATATCGAATCCGCAGGGCCGCTGCTGTGCGGGGGCATCACCGTCTTTAAACCGCTGCTGATGCACCATGTCACCGCCACCAGCCGCGTAGGCGTCATTGGTATTGGCGGCCTGGGCCATATCGCCATCAAGCTGCTGCACGCGATGGGCTGCGAAGTGACGGCGTTCAGTTCCAACCCGGCAAAAGAGAAAGAAGTGCTGGCGATGGGTGCGGATAAAGTGGTGAACAGCCGCGATCCGGACGCGCTGAAAGCGCTGGCGGGTCAGTTTGATCTGATCATCAACACCGTAAACGTCGATCTCGACTGGCAGCCGTACTTTGAAGCGCTGGCCCACGGCGGTAACTTCCACACCGTTGGCGCAGTGCTGAAGCCGCTGCCGGTTCCGGCGTTTACCCTGATCGGCGGCGACCGCAGCGTGTCAGGCTCCGCGACCGGTACGCCGTTTGAGTTGCGCAAGCTGATGAAGTTTGCCGGACGCACCAAAGTGGCCCCGACCACCGAGCTGTATCCGATGTCGAAAATCAACGAAGCGATCCAGCACGTGCGTGACGGCAAAGCCCGCTACCGCGTGGTGTTGAAAGCGGATTTTTGATGTGACATTGCCGGGTAATGTGCGGCCTGATGCCCTCACCCCAACCCTCTCCCACCGGGAGAGGGTGCAAACACTAAAACGGTAACGGTTGTTACCGTTTTGCTTCTACCATGGCCTTAAACACCTCTGCCACCGCGACCGCCCCCGGGTCCATTACCCCGTCCAGATTCTCTTTATTCACATACGACGAGCGCCCCGCGCCGGCTTTCTCCATTTTCGCCGTTGCCTCTGCCCCCTGCTGTGCTGCCTTCGCCGCTGCTTGGATATCGCCTTTCTGCAACGCCTCCAGCGCCGGCTGCAGCGCGTCGATCAGGGTACGATCGCCGAGATCTGCCCCGCCGTACTGTTTCATCTGCGCCAGCCCGCTCAGCAACGCCTCCGGCAGAGACCGATCCTCGTGAAGCTTTTGCCCGGCGGCGGTAAAGAAGATCGACATCAGCACGCCGCTCGATCCGCCCATCACCGTGGCCAGACGCTCTCCCACCAGCAGCAGCAGCGTCGACACGTTATCAAGCGGGAGCTTATGCTCCTCCAGACGCTGCGCAATATCCCGCGCGCCTTGCGCAAAGGTGGATCCCGTATCCCCGTCTCCGACTTTGGCATCCAGCGCGTTAAGGCGATTTTCCAGCTGGATGAGCGTCTTCGTCACCGAAGAGACATACTCCTTCACCTGCGGGTTTTCCGACGGGGTATATTCCACGCGATCGTGAATAGCGCTATGCGCAACGGTACGCAAAGGTGCAAACGGCACGGGCTTCTGCCATCCCAGCGTCTCCACCTCGGCGTGAATCGCCTTTTCGAAGAGATCGTTGAGCTTCAGCAGCGTCAGAGAAAAGCCTTTCATATCCAGCGCGCTCACCACCGGCGCCGGGCCAATCAGATACGCAATGTCCTTTTTCAGCGCCGAATGCGCCAGCTCTTTGGTCAGCAGCGCCATTTCGAGCGCAGAAACGCCGCCGAGGTTGTTAATCAGTACCGCAAAGCGCCCCTCACCGGCCTGCGCCTTAAGCGGCGTGACCAGCGTGTCGATAATGTCTTTGCTGTTTTGTGTATCCACGACGGAGGCCCCCGGCTCGCCGTGAATACCCAACCCCAGCTCCACGTGGCCTTGCTTGATGCGCCCCTCTTCATCATCGCTGCCCGGCAGGTTGCAGGTTTGCATCGCAACGCCCAGGCTCCAGAGGTTATCGCAGGCCTGTTGCGCAATGTCCCGCACTTCGCTTAATGATTTGCCCTGCTCTGCCGCGTAGCCTGCAATCTTATGCACCAGCGCCGTACCGGCAATACCGCGGGGCTGTTTGTTATCCGGCAGCGCGATGTCGTCCGCGACAATCACCATCTCGACCTTCAGCCCGTAACGCTTTGCCTTTTCAGCCGCCAGGCCGAAGTTCAGTCGGTCGCCGGTGTAGTTTTTCACAATCAGCAGACAGCCGCGATCGCCCGTCACCGCCACAATGGCATTCAGCACCGCATCCACGCTTGGCGAGGCAAATAGATCGCCGCATACCGCCGCCGTAAGCATCCCTTTGCCAACAAACCCGGCGTGCGCCGGTTCGTGACCGGAACCGCCACCGGAGATTACCGCCACGCGGCTTTTATCCCAGTCGCTACGCGCAACGACGCGGATGGCGGGATCGATATCGAGTTTGACGAGATTAGCGTGCGGGGCAGAAATCAGAATGCCTTCAATAGCATCGTTGACCAGTTGTTTGCGATCATTAAAGAAGAATCTGGACATACATTCCCAAAATAGTGTGAACCGTATGCAAAAGCATAGTCCGCGCTGCGTAATACGCCGCAATCTCAGGAATTTACTCATCCAGATTGCCGCCAGGTTGCCTATACTCCACCCAGGATAACGTGAGGACGTGCATCATGAGTACACCATTGTTGATTGCCAGGACGCTGGAAAAAGAGCTGTTTTTACTGCCCGCGATGGCGAACCGCCACGGGCTGATCACCGGCGCGACCGGGACGGGGAAAACCGTCACGCTGCAAAAGCTGGCAGAGTCGCTTTCCGAGATTGGCGTGCCGGTATTTATGGCCGATGTGAAAGGCGATTTAACCGGAGTAGCGCAGGAAGGCACGGCCTCTGAAAAACTGCTCGATCGGCTGAAGAATATTGGCATCACGGACTGGACGCCGCATAACAATCCGGTGGTGGTGTGGGATATCTTCGGTGAGAAAGGCCACCCGGTACGCGCGACCGTCTCCGATCTGGGGCCTCTGCTGCTGGCCCGGCTCCTCAACCTCAATGACGTACAGTCTGGCGTGCTGAATATCATCTTCCGTATTGCCGACGATCAGGGACTGCTGCTGCTTGATTTCAAAGATCTGCGCGCCATTACCCAGTACATCGGTGATAACGCCAAATCCTTCCAGAACCAGTACGGGAATATTAGCAGCGCCTCGGTGGGTGCCATTCAGCGTGGGCTGCTGACGCTTGAGCAGCAGGGTGCCGAGCACTTCTTCGGTGAACCGATGCTGGATATCAAAGACTGGATGCGCACCGACAGCAGCGGCAAAGGCATCATCAACATTCTCAGTTCAGAGAAGCTCTACCAGATGCCGAAGCTCTACGCCGCCAGCCTGCTGTGGATGCTCTCCGAACTGTACGAGCAGCTGCCCGAAGCGGGCGATCTGGAAAAACCGAAGCTGGTGTTCTTCTTTGACGAAGCGCACCTGCTGTTTAACGACGCGCCGCAGGTACTGCTGGATAAGATAGAACAGGTTATTCGCCTGATCCGCTCCAAAGGGGTTGGCGTCTGGTTTGTGTCGCAAAACCCGTCGGATATCCCGGATAACGTGCTCGGCCAGCTCGGTAACCGCGTGCAGCACGCCCTGCGCGCCTTTACGCCGAAAGATCAGAAGGCAGTGAAGGCCGCCGCGCAAACCATGCGCGCCAACCCGGACTTTGATACCGAAGCCGCTATTCAGGCGCTGGGGACCGGTGAAGCGCTCATCTCCTTCCTGGACGCCAAGGGCAGCCCCTCCATCGTTGAGCGCGCCATGGTGATCGCCCCCTGCTCGCGCATGGGGCCGGTTACCGACGATGAACGTAACGGTCTGATTAACCACTCGCCGGTTTACGGAAAGTATGAAGAGGAAGTAGATCGGGAATCTGCGTTTGAGAAACTGCAAAAAGGCGTACAGGCGACAACGGAATCTCAGGATGCCCCTGCCGCCAAAGGGCAATCTGTCGCCGTGGACGACGGTATTCTCGGCGGTTTAAAAGACATCCTGTTCGGCACCACCGGTCCTCGCGGCGGCAAGCGCGACGGCGTGGTGCAAACTATGGCGAAAAGCGCGGCGCGGCAGGTCACAAATCAGATTGTGCGCGGCATGCTGGGAAGTCTGTTAGGCGGCCGTCGCCGGTAGACGCGGGATCCATGGGCGGCCAAGCGCCGAACCCTGCACGCCGTGTTCCTGCAGATAGCGGTCGATTTCCAGCATCCCCGTCCAGCGGTTCTCGCACCACAGCGGTGCCAGAAGCGTTGGGCGGCGTGCGCTGGCCGAGATACGGTGGTAGACAATTTCCGGCGGCGTGTGGCGGATCATCTCCCCTGCCGTCACCGTATAGTCCTCAAGCTCAATACCGCTTAACCGCCCGGCCTCCCATGCTTTGGCCATAATGCTGCCCTTCACGATGTGCAGCGGATGCAGCTTGATGCCGTCCACGCCCGTCTCAACGACCCTTTCCAGCGTTTCCAGCCCGTGCTGCTGACCTTCGCCAGGCAAACCGACAATCAGGTGCGAGCAGACTTTTAGCCCGCGCTCGCGGGCCAGACGCGTCGTGCGCTGGTAACAGGCAAAATCATGCCCACGGTTGATACGGTGCAGCGTTTTGTCGTGCGCGGTCTGTAAACCTAACTCCAGCCAGACCTCATACCCCTGCTCTTTGTACTCGCTGAGCAAATCCAGCACCGCTTCCGGCACGCAGTCCGGGCGCGTGCCCACGCACAGCCCGACAATGTTGGCCTGGCTGACGGCCTGCTGGTACATGGAGCGCAGCACCTGCACCTCTGCCCACGTGCTGGTGTAGGCCTGGAAATAGGCCAGATACTGCTTTGCGCGGTTCACCAGGCTGGCCTGATGGGCGAGCTGTTCCGCAATGGAGTTATGCTGCTGCGCTTCGTCGGCAAAGGAGGCCACGTTACAGAAGGTGCAGCCGCCGCGCCCGATGGTGCCGTCGCGATTCGGGCAGCTAAACCCGCCGTGCAGCGTCAGCTTATGAACCTTTTGCCCATAGCGCTGCAAAAGATCCCCACCAAACATATTGACTAATTTCTGTAACTGCATAATCTGATAGACCGTCCCGGAGAAAGGGGACAAGCCTGCCACTTTTAGCCTCAGTCGGCGATGACCTGGATCAATCGCCCTGGACGGCTTTTACCTATTTGAATAAATACTCATGATTACTGCAATTTCATTCACGCCTGGCGTGATTACTTTTCCTTATGTTCCGATGGTTTTTTTCAGTTATAGCGCCAACACAGAAAAACAGTGATTTTATGCGGGTTGCCACTCAGCACCAGAGTATTATTCTGCCATAAAAGCGCTATTCAGCATGCTGCATCGATAATACCGCTTTCATATAGTGAGTCAGATCACACTCCTCAGCCTGTTCCAGACGGGTTTGTTGCTTGTAAATATACTTAAATACCTTTTATATTCAAAACCATAGCCCCTCTTTAGCACATTTTTGTATAAATAAGATTGCCATTTGACCTGTGTACCAATTCCCGATAAGTTGGAAATCCGCTGGAAGCTTTCTGGATGAGCAGCCTGCTCATCATATTTATGCAGTAATTGAGATTCCCTCTGAAGCAAGTCCTCAAACTTGTTTACCTGCGCGAAAAGGATATTAAGAGGGCGAATGCGAGGTACGCGTATGAAACGCAAACCCCGTCGCCATGCTCTTTCTGTGCCTGTGCGCCACGGTTAAGTTCAGTGGGAAGCCCGACGAGCCTGGGGAGGTTCACTGATATGTTGTACGATAAATCCCTTGAGAAGGATAACTGTGGTTTCGGCCTGATCGCCCACATAGAAGGCGAACCTAGCCACAAGGTAGTGCGTACTGCTATTCACGCACTGGCCCGTATGCAGCACCGTGGCGCCATCCTTGCTGATGGTAAAACCGGCGACGGTTGCGGTCTGCTGCTACAAAAACCGGATCGTTTCTTCCGCATCGTGGCGGAAGAGCGCGGCTGGCGTTTAGCCAAAAACTACGCTGTCGGCATGCTGTTCCTGAACCAGGATCCTGAAAAAGCTGCCGCCTCACGCCGCATCGTCGAAGAAGAACTTCAGCGTGAAACCCTCTCTATTGTCGGCTGGCGCGACGTGCCAACCAACGAAGGGGTGCTCGGTGAAATCGCCCTCTCCTCGCTGCCTCGTATCGAACAAATTTTTGTTAATGCGCCTGCGGGCTGGCGTCCGCGTGATATGGAACGCCGTCTGTTTATCGCCCGCCGCCGCATCGAAAAACGTCTCCAGGACGATAAAGAGTTCTACGTCTGTAGCCTCTCTAACCTGGTGAACATCTATAAAGGTCTGTGTATGCCGGCTGACCTGCCGCGCTTCTACCTGGACCTGGCGGACCTGCGTCTGGAATCGGCCATTTGCCTGTTCCACCAGCGCTTCTCCACCAACACCGTTCCACGCTGGCCGCTGGCTCAGCCGTTCCGCTACCTGGCGCACAACGGCGAGATCAACACCATCACCGGTAACCGCCAGTGGGCTCGCGCCCGCACCTATAAGTTCCAGACGCCACTGATCCCAGACCTGCACGATGCCGCGCCGTTCGTGAACGAAACCGGCTCAGACTCCAGCTCAATGGATAACATGCTGGAACTGCTACTGGCAGGCGGGATGGATATCGTGCGCGCCATGCGTCTGCTCGTGCCGCCGGCCTGGCAGAACAACCCGGATATGGACCCCGAGCTGCGGTCGTTCTTCGACTTTAACTCCATGCACATGGAGCCGTGGGATGGCCCGGCGGGCATCGTGATGTCCGACGGTCGCTTCGCTGCCTGTAACCTGGACCGTAACGGTCTGCGTCCGGCGCGCTACGTCATCACCAAAGACAAGCTCATCACCTGCGCCTCCGAAGTCGGTATCTGGGATTACCAGCCTGACGAAGTGGTTGAGAAAGGCCGCGTTGGTCCGGGCGAGCTGATGGTTATCGACACCCGCGGCGGGCGTATTCTGCACTCCGCGGAAACCGATAACGATCTGAAAAGCCGCCATCCGTACAAAGAGTGGATGGAGAAAAACGTCCGCCGTCTGGTGCCGTTCGAGGATCTGCCGGACGAAGAGGTTGGCAGCCGCGAGATGGACGACGACACGCTCGCAAGCTTCCAGAAACAGTTTAACTACAGTGCGGAAGAGCTGGACTCGGTTATCCGCGTGCTCGGTGAAAACGGCCAGGAAGCGGTCGGCTCAATGGGTGACGATACCCCGTTTGCCGTGCTCTCCAGCCAGCCGCGCATTATTTACGACTACTTCCGTCAGCAGTTTGCGCAGGTGACCAACCCGCCAATCGATCCGCTGCGTGAAGCGCACGTGATGTCGCTGGCGACCAGCATCGGCCGTGAGATGAACGTCTTCTGCGAAGCCGAAGGCCAGGCGCACCGTCTGACCTTTAAATCGCCGATCCTGCTGTACTCCGATTTCAAGCAGCTCACCACCCTGAAAGAGGAGCACTACCGCGCCGATACGCTCGACATTACGTTCGATGTGACCGAGACGACCCTCGAAGAGACGGTGAATGCGCTGTGCGACAAGGCCGAACAGATGGTGCGTAACGGTACCGTTCTGCTGGTGCTGTCTGACCGCAATATCGCCAAAAACCGTCTGCCGGTGCCTGCGCCAATGGCGGTAGGGGCTATCCAGACGCGTCTGGTCGACAAGAGCCTGCGCTGCGACGCCAACATCATTGTTGAAACCGCCAGCGCGCGCGACCCGCATCACTATGCGGTGCTGTTAGGCTTTGGCGCGACGGCAATCTACCCGTACCTGGCGTACGAAACGCTGGCACGCCTGGTCGATACCCGCGCGATCGATAAAGACTACCGCGCGGTGATGCTGAACTACCGTAACGGCATCAACAAAGGCCTGTACAAGATCATGTCCAAAATGGGCATCTCGACCATCGCCTCCTACCGCTGCTCGAAGCTGTTTGAAGCGGTCGGCCTGCATGATGAAGTCGCTAACCTCTGCTTCCAGGGCGTGATCAGCCGCATCGGCGGCGCCGGTTTTGCTGACTTCCAGCAGGATCTGGTGAACCTGTCGAAACGCGCCTGGCTGGCACGTAAGCCGCTGGATCAGGGCGGTCTGCTGAAATACGTCCACGGTGGCGAATACCACGCCTACAACCCGGACGTGGTGCGCACGCTGCAGCAGGCGGTTCAGAGCGGCGAATACGCTGATTATCAGCAATACGCTGAGCTGGTGAACAACCGCCCGGCGGCGACGCTTCGCGATCTGCTGGCGGTCAACCCGGGCGATGAGGCAGTCAGCATCGACGACGTTGAGCCAGCCACGGAGCTGTTCAAACGCTTCGACACGGCGGCAATGTCCATCGGCGCGCTGAGCCCGGAAGCCCACGAAGCGCTGGCGGAAGCCATGAACAGCATCGGCGGCAACTCAAACTCCGGCGAAGGCGGTGAAGATCCTGCCCGCTACGGCACCAACAAAGTGTCCCGTATCAAGCAGGTGGCATCCGGCCGCTTTGGCGTCACGCCAGCGTACCTGGTCAACGCCGACGTAATCCAGATTAAAGTCGCTCAGGGTGCTAAACCGGGCGAAGGCGGCCAGCTGCCGGGTGATAAAGTCACGCCGTACATCGCCAAACTGCGCTATTCGGTGCCGGGCGTAACGCTGATCTCCCCGCCGCCGCACCACGATATTTACTCTATCGAGGACCTGGCGCAGCTGATTTTCGACCTGAAGCAGGTCAACCCGAAGGCGATGATCTCCGTGAAGCTGGTTTCCGAACCGGGTGTGGGCACCATCGCCACCGGCGTGGCGAAAGCCTATGCGGACCTGATCACCATCGCCGGTTACGACGGCGGTACCGGCGCAAGCCCGCTCTCCTCCGTGAAATACGCGGGCTGTCCGTGGGAGCTTGGGCTGGTGGAAACCCAGCAGGCGCTGGTGGCTAACGGCCTGCGCCACAAGATCCGCCTGCAGGTGGACGGTGGCCTGAAAACCGGCCTCGACATTATCAAAGCGGCGATTCTGGGCGCGGAAAGCTTCGGCTTCGGTACCGGCCCAATGGTTGCTCTGGGCTGTAAATACCTGCGTATTTGCCACCTGAACAACTGCGCAACCGGCGTTGCTACCCAGGACGAGAAGCTGCGTAAGAACCACTATCACGGTCTGCCGTTCAAAGTGACCAACTACTTTGACTTCATCGCCCGCGAAACCCGCGAGCTGATGGCGCAGCTGGGCGTGAAACGCCTGGTAGACCTGATTGGCCGTACCGACCTGCTGAAAGAGCTGGAGGGCTTCACGGCGAAGCAGCAGAAGCTTGAGCTGTCTAAGCTGCTGGAAACCGCGCAGCCGCATCCGGGCAAAGCGGTGTTCTGTACCGAGAAAAACCCGCCGTTCGACAACGGCGTGCTGAACGCGCAGCTGCTGCAGCAGGCGAAAAGCTATGTGGACGAGAAGCAGAGCAAAACGTTCTGGTTTGATATCCGCAACACCGACCGTTCCGTGGGCGCGTCGCTCTCCGGCTACATCGCGCAAACGCACGGTGACCAGGGGCTGGCGGCGGATCCGATTACCGCGCACTTCAGCGGTACCGCGGGTCAGAGCTTCGGCGTGTGGAACGCCGGCGGCGTTGAGCTGTACCTGACCGGCGATGCCAACGACTACGTCGGGAAAGGCATGGCGGGCGGTCTGCTGGCGGTGCGTCCTCCGGTTGGCTCAGCCTTCCGCAGCCATGAAGCCAGCATCATCGGTAACACCTGCCTGTACGGCGCGACCGGCGGTCGTCTGTTTGCTGCAGGCCGCGCGGGCGAACGTTTTGCGGTGCGTAACTCCGGTGCTATCACTGTGGTGGAAGGCATTGGCGATAACGGTTGTGAATACATGACGGGCGGGATTGTTTGCGTAATGGGTAAAACCGGCGTGAACTTCGGCGCGGGCATGACGGGCGGTTTTGCGTACGTCCTGGACGAAGACGGCGAGTTCCGCAAACGCGTGAACCCGGAGCTGGTGGAAGTACTGGACGTTGAAACGCTGGCTATCCACGAAGAACACCTGCGCGGTTTGATTACCGAACACGTGCAGCATACCGGTTCTTCGCGCGGCGAAGAGATCCTGGCGAACTGGCCGGCGTTCTCTGCGAAATTCGCGCTGGTTAAGCCGAAGTCCAGCGATGTTAAAGCCCTGTTGGGTCACCGTAGTCGTAGCGCAGCAGAGCTGCGCGTGCAGGCGCAGTAAGGAATTCAGATGAGCCAGAACGTATACCAGTTTATCGACCTGCAGCGTGTTGATCCGCCAAAGAAACCGCTGAAGATCCGCAAAATTGAATTTGTTGAAATCTACGAGCCGTTTTCAGAAGGCCAGGCCAAAGCGCAGGCAGACCGCTGCCTGTCCTGCGGTAACCCATACTGCGAATGGAAATGTCCGGTCCACAACTACATCCCGAACTGGCTGAAGCTGGCCAACGAAGGGCGTATTTTTGAAGCCGCCGAGCTGTCTCACCAGACCAACACCCTGCCGGAAGTGTGCGGCCGCGTGTGTCCTCAGGACCGCCTGTGCGAAGGCTCCTGTACGCTGAACGACGAATTTGGCGCGGTGACCATCGGCAACATCGAGCGCTATATCAACGATAAAGCCTTCGAGATGGGCTGGCGTCCGGATATGACCGGCGTGCGTCAAACCGACAAGCGCGTGGCGATCGTCGGTGCAGGCCCGGCGGGCCTGGCCTGTGCGGACGTCCTGACCCGCAACGGCGTGAAGGCGGTGGTCTTTGACCGTCACCCGGAAATCGGCGGTCTGCTGACCTTCGGTATCCCGGCCTTTAAGCTGGAAAAAGAGGTCATGACCCGCCGCCGTGAAATCTTCACCGGCATGGGCATTGAGTTCAAACTGAACGTGGAAGTGGGCCGCGACGTGCAGCTCGACGACCTGCTGAAGGATTACGATGCCGTGTTCCTCGGCGTCGGCACCTATCAGTCCATGCGCGGCGGTCTGGAAAACGAAGACGCACCGGGCGTGTTTGACGCCCTGCCGTTCCTGATTGCCAACACCAAGCAGATTATGGGCTACGGCGAAACCGCCGAAGAGCCTTTCGTCAGCATGGAAGGCAAACGCGTGGTGGTACTGGGCGGCGGTGATACCGCGATGGACTGCGTGCGCACCTCTATTCGTCAGAACGCGGCGCACGTTATCTGTGCCTACCGTCGTGATGAAGAGAACATGCCGGGCTCTAAGCGCGAAGTGAAAAACGCGCGTGAAGAGGGCGTGGAGTTCCAGTTCAACATCCAGCCTCTGGGCGTGGAAGTGAACGCTAACGGCAAAGTGAGCGGCGTGAAAATGGCGCGCACGGAGATGGGCGCGCCGGATGCGAAAGGCCGTCGTCGTGCGGAAATCGTGGCAGGCTCTGAACACGTGATCCCGGCCGATGCCGTGGTGATGGCGTTCGGTTTCCGTCCTCACAGCATGGAGTGGCTGGCGAAGCACAGCGTCGAGCTGGATTCGCAGGGCCGCGTGATTGCGCCCGAAGGCAGCGATAACGCGTTCCAGACCAGCAACCCGAAAATCTTCGCCGGTGGCGATATCGTTCGCGGTTCTGACCTGGTGGTGACGGCGATTGCCGAAGGGCGTAAAGCAGCTGACGGCATTCTGAACTACCTGGAAGTCTAAGCAATAAGCCGGATGGATGCCCATCCGGCTTTTTTTATGCGCTTATCAGACTGGCGCGCACTTTCACGACGGCCTTTTTAATCTCGCCCTCCATTTCCACAGCACACCCTGGTTTGTGCGGCTCTCCGGGCATAAACACCACGAACATCCCCGGCTTTAACACTACCGATTGTTGCCCTTCGATGCGGCTGCAAAGCTGGTAATCCTCAGCGCTGTGCATCTCCTCGCACTCACGCGCGGAACCCGCAACGCCAAAGAGAATGCGTTCCTCCCCGGCTAACAGAAGCTGGATATCAATATACTGCGCGTGCAGTTCAGCCTTCTTTTGCTCTGGCCCTTGCGTGGCAAACTGCATGACGTTCATTAAGACATCATCACCCTGCAGTTCATAATGGCCTTGCGCCTTGTCCTGCGGCCGTGCGGCAACGGCCAGCGTAAGGGCATTCACCAGTACCGCGGGCAGGCCCGACGACGCCAGCGACTGCAATTCGCCCATCATCATAGTGCGTCTCCTTGTGCTAACAGTGCCGCGCCCAACAGCCCGGCGTCGTGGCGGTAGTGTGCCGCCCTAAGTGAAACCTGATACACATCGGGTTCCTGTGAAAGATACTCTGCCACCAGCGGCAAATACCCTTGCGCCAGCCCCACGCTGCCGCCAACCACGACAACCTGACAGTCGGTGATGGCTTTGACGTCAGCGATGAGTCGCGCCAGCGTTTGCGCTGAATTTGCCACCAGCGTGCGGGCCTGCGCGGTGTCCCGGCTGAATATCGTTTTCGCATCAAGCCCTGCCAGCTCGCCCTGCGCCTGAGCGGCAATACCTCGTCCTGAAGCAATGGCTTCGACGCAGCCTCTTCGCCCACAGCCACACAGGGGTCCTTTTGGGTCCGCCAGCGTGTGGCCCAGATGCCCGGCCAGCCCGCCGCTGCCCCTCTGGAGCTTTCCATTAAGCACAACGCCGCCGCCCACGCCGGTGGAAACGGTCAGAAATGCCATATCGTCCTCATCCGGCAGCGCGCAAAACTCGGCCCAGGCGGCGGCCTGCGCGTCGTTGATTGCCATCACAGGCAGGTCGGTTATTGCCGACAGATACTCCACCAGCGGAAACTGCGCCAGCCCGCCCAGATTGGACGGGTTGATGGACGTCAGAATGCCGTTGTGGATGATCCCCGTCGAGGCCACGGCGACCTGCTCAGCCTTCGCCACGAGCGGTGCGATCAGCGTACGTAGCGCTTCCTGCAGCGCCTTCGGCGTCTGGCTGGCGGGCGTCGGACACGACCGACGTGCCGTAATGACCAGGCCGTCGACACAGGCTGCAGCAAGCTTTGTCCCGCCGATATCAATAGCCAGAGTGGTCATTTCGCACCTCGCGCATCGCGTCACTGAACCACTGGCAGATGTGCTCAAGACGGGTAATGGCAGAGCCAACCGTCACGGCCCATGCCCCGTGACGCATGGCCTGCGCCGCCAGTTCCGGCGAGTTGTAGCGCCCCTCGGCAATTACGCGGCAGCCCGCCTCACTCAGCGCACCCACCAGCGCCAGATCGGGTTCTGTCGGCGTCTCAGCCGTCAGATAGCCGGAAAGCGTTGAGCCGATAAATTCGGCCCCAAGCCGCTGGCAGTAGAGGCCATCTTCCAGCGATGCGCAGTCTGCCATCGCCAGCCGTCCGTGATGGTGGATCCGCGCGACTATGGCGTCACGCGCGGCAGGCCGAAGCCTGTCGGTGCCGTCAAAAGCAATAATGTCTGCCCCTGCCTGCGCCAGGGCATCAACATCGTCAATAAACGGCGTGATGCGCACCGGCGAATCGGCCAGGTCGCGTTTTATAATGCCAATCACCGGGATCGTGAGCAGCGGACGAGCGGCCTGCAAATTTGCAATCCCTTCAATACGCACGGCCATGGCATTGGCCTGCTCAGCCGCCAGCGCCATCGCGGCTACAATCTCAGCCCTGTCCAGCGGGCTTCCCGGCACCGGCTGGCAGGAGACAATCAGCCCGCCGCTGAGCGCGTGTTTCTGACGTAGCGTTTCAATTATGGACATCAGGTTATCCTTTGTGTTTGATCGGGCTACCTTTACCCGCTCCTAAAGGGATGGCACCGCTCAGTGGCTTACCGTCGATGGCATCATGCGTTCGCAGCGCTTCCGGTCTGACCCAGCGCTGAACGCGCGAGGGCATATCCAGACCGATGAGCAGGATCACAACAAACGTCAGGCCAAAGGAGAGCGATCCGAGCGCCGTACCAAGCTCCATACTTTGCGCCAGCAGCGCGCCAATCACCGGGGCGATTGCACCGCCCAGCGCGCCGACGTTGTAAGTGAAGCCCAGCCCGGCAGCACGCTGGTCGGTGTCGAAATAGCCGCCAATAAGCTTGGGTAAGATCCCGGAGATCCCCTGCCCCAGCATCTGCTGGAAAAAGAGTAGCAAGCCCAGAACCCAGATATTTGCGCCACCGATCGCAAATACGGGAACGATCAGCAGCTGTGAGGCCAGCAGGCTACAAACGTATGCCTTACGCGTACCTAGCCAGTCTCCGAGGAAGCCGCCGACGCAGCAGCCCACCGCCGCGCCGAATCCGCTAAAGAACAGTACCGTTGCCACCGTCGACGGATCGTACGCCAGCTCGGTTTTGAGATAGGTGGGAAGCAAGGCCTGAATGGGCCATGAGTAGAGGAAGGCAAACAGCACGACCACCATCAGGGTGACGCCCGTCGGCCAGCGTTTGCCGCTGCTTTGCACCATAAAGCTGATAAAGACGATGGCGCACAGCAGGCCAAGGATCACCACAAGCCCGGCGTTATTGAGTTCTCCCGCAAAGCAGAACCACAGCGCCGTACCGGCAAAAAGCGTCATCAGGATATTGATTACGCGGAATTTTCCGCGATAAAGAATATCGACCATGGTGCGCACCGGGGCTTTGCCTTCGTGCTTCGCTTTCCAGTCCTCGGCTTCCGGAATGTTTTTACGCAGCCACAGGGCAAAGACGATGGGCAATATTCCAATAAAGAACAGCGCGCGCCAGCCCCAGACCGGAACCACCAGGCTATAGACCTGAGCGGCGATCACCGCCCCAACGGAGAAGCCGGAAATCAGGAAACCGCTCGCCTTATTGCGCAGGTGCTTCGGCCAGCTTTCGATGACGTAGGTTGCGCTGGAGCCGTATTCGCCCGCCATCCCCATGCCAATCACCATTCTGGCGATAAACAGGGTGACGTAGCCCGGCGCAAAACCGCAGGCCAGCGTGCCGAAAGAGAAGAGGACAATACTGGTGATCATCGCCAGCTTACGCCCGTAGCGATCGCCCATCGCGCCCAGCAGCAGGCCGCCAAACCAGCGTGAGATAAAGGCGGCGGAAATCAGGCTCGCAGCTTCTACCGTCGTCAGGCCAAACTCACTTTTGACTTCCGTCAGAACTAAGGCAATCAGGACAAAATCAAAGCCATCGAGCAGATATCCCAGCCAGGCGGCGGAGAACGCGCGCCACTGCGGGCGACTAAGATGGCGGTACCACGGGATGCTTTGGGTAGACATACTCATTTCACTCTCCCGACGATTTCTCTGTCGTTTTGCCGGAGGGCGGCTGCGCTTTATCCGGCCTACGTATCGCGTTTTTGTAGGCCGGACACGCGATGCGCCATCCGGCAATGCGTTAGCGTTTTTCCGCCATTAACTGCTCTGCCAGGGCTTTCAGCGCCGGCACGAATTTTTCGTCCACAGGGGCAAACGGCTTGCGGCACAGCGGCACGGACACCACGTCCATGTAGTGCAGCACCGTTTTCAGCCCGCGGAAGACGCCCGCCTGGATCAGCAGGTCGATAACCTTGTTGCATTCGCTTTGCAGACGCTGCGCGGTGGCGTTATCTCCTTCCCGAACTGCCTTCGCAATCGCCTGGTAGCGCCAGCCCATAATGTTGTAGGTGCTGCCGATCCCACCGTCTGCTCCCGCCAGCAGGCCGGAAGCGAAGATTTCGTCATAGCCGTTGTAAAGCACCAGATCCGGGTGCGCGCGGCGGATCTGCTCCATCTGGAAGAGATCGCCAGACGTTTGCTTCAGCGCGTCGACGCCCGGCAGCGTCACCAGGGTGCTGATCTGTTCCAGCGTTAGCTTGACGCCGCTCAGCGCCGGGATGTTGTAGACCACCATCGGCAAACCATCAGCTGAGTCAATAATTGCACGGTAGTGGTCACAGTGTTCTTCAAAGCTGAACGGATAGTAAAACGGTGTGACGGCGGACACGGCGTCAAAGCCGACGCGGGCGGCGGTCGATGCCAGATGCTGGCTTTCCGCCGTACTGACGCAGCCAACATGGGCGATGAGCGTAATTTTCCCCTTCGCCTCTTCCGCCACGATCTCCATTACCTGCTCACGTTCCGAAAGGCTTTGTACAAAAGCCTCGCCGGTTGACCCCCCGACATACAGCCCGTCGATACCTTGTTCAATATTGAACTGCACCAGACGGCGCAGGCTTTCTTTATCCAGCATCTGCTCAGAGTTAAACGGGGTCAGGAGTGCGGCCATTACGCCGCGTAATTGCGTTGCCATAGTTACCTCAATGGATCGTGTGTTTGTTATAACGACATACCTTTATACCTGTTATACCAGATCAATTAAGCAGCAGTGGAATACAGAACGCTTATATTGCGATCTGCTTCACTAAAAGCGGATCGTTATTTTTTGGGTTTGGCGTGCTGCCCGAAGGCGTGCCAGGTGGCGGAAACGCTGTTGAGGTGGGTTTGCAACGCGCGATCGGCCTCATCCGGATCCCGGCGGCGGATCGCATCAACGATCGCGATATGCTGGCGATAGCTGACTTCGTTATGCCGGTAAAGCTCTGAATCCGGTACCGTTGGACGTGCGGCAATCAGCCAGTCGAGAAGCGCAACGTGGATCGCGTTAAAGATCGGATTGCCGGGGATCTCCGCCAGCACGCGATGGAAATCAACGTCGGATCGGATAAACAGCGCATTATCATCAAGCGACTGGCTGTTGATCTCCAGCGCCTTCGTCAGCAGATCGATTTGATCATCGGTTGCAAATTCAGCGGCAAAGCGAACGAGGCTGGATTCAAAAAACAGGCGCAGCTGTTCAAAATGGGCGATACCGCCGGGCTGGGCGAGGAAATCTTTCGCCATGCCGGAAAGTTCGCTGATGATGGTATCGGCAGAGGGCATGGTGACGCGAGCGCGTTCACCGTTGTTGATCTGCACCAGTCCTTTACGCTTTAACGCCGCCAGCGCTTCCCGCACGGAGGGGCGACCGACGTTGAAAAACTCCATCAGCTCGCGTTCGGAGGGCAACTGTTCTCCCTGAGCAAATTCCTTCCGGCGGATCATCTGCTCCAGCTCTTCTTCCACCATATCAGACAGCTTTTTGCGCGCCAGCGGACGACGTCGCAGGCTGCGGCCAATGGTTTCATCAGAGTTTTCAGCTTTAAGATCAGTCGGTTTCATTGCAGTCCGGTGCCGTAGAAGGAAAACAATTCATCATAACACAGGAAATCAGAGGGGGCGGAAAGCAAAACAGGCCCAATGGGCCTGTTTGATTATTTCACGACGCGCAGCGCCGGACGGCCGCCGCGCGGTGGCGGATCGTCGTCAGGGTCGTTGTCGTCCTGGTGATCGGGTTTATCGCCATCAATGAGCGACATGACCGTGTCGCTTTCGCGTTCATCGGTTGCGTCGTCGTCGTTCAGGCTGGCAACATCTTCGTCATATGCCGCTTCCGGCTCGAACATGGTGCCCGCACCGTTTTCACGGGCGTAGATCGCCAGTACCGCAGCCAGCGGCACGGAAACCTGACGCGGCACGCCGCCGAAACGCGCATTGAAGCGCACTTCGTCGTTTGCCAGTTCAAGGTTACCCACCGCTCGCGGTGCAATGTTCAGCACGATCTGTCCGTCACGTGCGTATTCCATTGGAACCAGCACGTCCGGCAACGTCACATCCACAACCAGGTGCGGCGTGAGCTGGTTATCCAGCAGCCATTCATAGAAGGCGCGCAGCAGATACGGACGGCGTGGGGAAAGTTGTGACATTTCCACAGTTATTAGCCTCGGCCGAGACGCATTTCACGTTCCGGTTCAGTTAAAGATGCCAGGAAAGAGTCGCGTTCAAATACGCGAGTCATGTAGCCCTTCAGCTCTTTTGCGCCCGGGCCGCTGAACTCAACGCCCAGCGTAGGCAGACGCCACAGCAATGGTGCCAGGTAGCAATCGACCAGGCTGAACTCGTCGCTCAGGAAGAAAGGTTTCTGGCCAAAGACTGGTGCGATAGCCAGCAGCTCTTCACGCAGCTGTTTACGCGCAGCATCTGCTTCAGAGGAGGAACCGTTGACGATAACGTTCATCAGCGTGTACCAGTCTTTCTCGATACGCTGCATGTACAGGCGGCTTTCGCCACGTGCAACAGGGTAAACAGGCATAAGCGGTGGATGCGGGAAACGCTCATCCAGGTATTCCATAATGATGCGGGATTCCCACAGGGTCAGCTCGCGATCCACCAGCGTTGGTACGCTCTGGCTCGGGTTGAGATCGATCAGATCCTGAGGTGGGTTATCCTTTTCCACATGCTCGATCTCAAAACTGACACCCTTCTCGGCCAGCACGATACGAACCTGATGGCTATAAATGTCAGTAGGACCAGAAAACAGCGTCATTACCGAACGTTTGTTGGCAGCGACAGCCATGAAAACCTCCAGGTATATTCAGAATATTTACTGCTACCAGCCCAAACAGGGCCAGCCAGATGTTGTATCGCCCATCCCAGAGAAAACACATTGTTCAAGAATCGAACAAAAAACGAGTATTCACCGATATTTGGGCAGAAAATTGGATGATAGTTTACCAGATTTTGATGGCTTTGTGGTGAGGGGATTCTGGAAATGTGGAAAAAGAGAAGATATATGCAGTGATGCTGTGGATAACCTGCACATTATCCATAAAAAAAACCCGCCGAAGCGGGTTTTTCGCCAATCGTTTCTGCGTAAGCAGAAAAGGATTAACGTTTGGAGAACTGTGGACGACGACGTGCTTTACGCAGACCCACTTTCTTACGTTCAACCTGACGAGCGTCACGAGTAACGAAGCCAGCTTTACGCAGTTCAGAACGCAGGGATTCGTCGTACTCCATCAGAGCGCGGGTGATACCGTGACGGATCGCACCTGCCTGACCGGAGATACCACCACCTTTAACGGTGATGTACAGATCCAGTTTTTCTACCATATCAACCAGTTCCAGCGGCTGGCGAACTACCATGCGGGCAGTTTCACGACCGAAGTACTGTTCCAGAGAACGTTGGTTGATTACGATTTTACCACTGCCCGGTTTGATGAACACGCGAGCTGCGGAACTTTTGCGGCGACCAGTGCCGTAGTATTGATTTTCAGCCATTGCCTATAATCCCGATTAGATGTCAAGAACTTGCGGTTGCTGTGCCGCGTGGTTGTGCTCGTTGCCTGCGTAAACTTTCAGTTTACGGAACATAGCACGACCCAGCGGGCCTTTTGGCAGCATGCCTTTAACCGCGATTTCAATCACACGCTCAGGACGGCGAGCAATCATCTCTTCAAAGGTCGCTTCTTTGATACCACCGATGTGGCCAGTGTGATGGTAGTACATTTTGTCTGTACGCTTGTTGCCGGTTACAGCAACTTTATCTGCGTTCAGAACGATGATGTAATCACCCGTATCAACGTGCGGAGTGTATTCCGCTTTGTGCTTACCGCGCAGGCGACGAGCCAGTTCAGTAGCCAGACGGCCCAGAGTTTTACCGGTCGCGTCAACAACATACCAGTCGCGCTGTACGGTTTCTGGTTTAGCTGTAAAAGTTTTCATTAAAAGCTTACCCAAATAAATAAGTTACACGTTGGTGAACACCCAAACGTTTAGTCAGTTGAGGCTCACACGACAAAGTCCGGCAAACCTACCCCTTCGAATAGCAAATGCCGACACATAGAAAGTTTTGGGAAAAAAACCTTCTCGTAACGTGGGGTCGCAAGATTATAGAGAAGTTGAGGTCAAAGATCGACCCCTAAATGCGATTTGGAATGGGTTTTTCGGGGGTGGGTATTGTGCGGTCTGCTGCCCTCACCCCCAGCCCCTCTCCCACAGGGAGAGGGTGGCATTTATTGAGGGCTGGGGGCATTTATGGCATATGCTCGCGCTTGAGGTACTCTTCGCTTTGCATCTCCTGCAGGCGTGACAGGCAGCGCTGGAACTCAAATTTTAGCCGCTCGCCCTGGTATACCTCATATAAAGGAACGGCTGCACTGACCACCAGCTTAACGTGGCGCTCATAAAATTCATCCACCAGGGCGATGAAACGCCGCGCTTCGCTCTCCATCAGGGGCGTCATCACCGGGACATCCAGCAACATCACGGTGTGGAACAGTCGCGAAAGCGCAATGTAGTCGTGCTGGCTGCGGGCATCCACGCAAAGCGTTGCAAAGGAGACGGCCAGGGTCTGGTTCTCTACGCCCAGCGTCTGTAATGAACGATGGTTGATTTCAAGCGTTGGGGCGTTTTCACGTTTTGCCCCCGCCAGCGCCAGCCACAGCTTATCCATCTGATTTGTCGTTTCAGCGTTTAACGGCGAAAGCCACAGGTGGGCCTGGGTCAGCGTGCGCAGACGGTAATCCACACCTGCATCAACGTTCATAATGTCACAGTGCTGTTTGATAGCATCAATGGCGGGCAGGAAACGCGCGCGCTGCAGGCCATTGCGATACAGATCGTCCGGCGGAATGTTTGACGTCGCCACCAGGGTGATGCCACGCGCAAACAGCGCTTTCATCAGCCCGCCCAGCAGCATGGCGTCTGTAATATCGGAAACAAAAAATTCGTCAAAGCAAAGTACGTCCGTTTCCGCCTTAAAGCGGTCGGCCACAATCTCCAGCGGATCGCTTTTGCCCTGCAGCGCCGTCAGCTCCTCGTGAACGCGTAACATAAAGCGGTGGAAATGCAGACGCTGCTTACGCGTGCCCGGCAGGCTCTGATAGAACATATCCATCAGCCAGGTTTTACCGCGCCCAACGCCGCCCCACATATATAAGCCGCGAGCGGGAGTGGTGGCCTGCGGCTCTTTTCTGCCAAGCAAGCGTCCGAATGCCGCTTTGAGCCCACCGTTTTGCACGGCGTCTGCGGGTTGTGCGGTAAGCGCCTGGTAAATTGAATCCAGACGTTTAACCGCCTCACGCTGAACGTCATCAGGCTGATGTGAACCCTCATTCAGGGCATGTTGGTATCGCGATGCGGGGGACAGATTTTGCATAATCTTGTTGTTATTCCTTCAATTAAACCTCACCAGCAGGCGTGACTGATGAAAAAAAGGCCGTTCTACACTACGCGATGATACGTCAGGATTCCACTTCTGCGGAAATAGCGGTTATAGTGGCAATATCAGGCACAGGCAGGAGCCGAGCCAACACCCTACGGAACAACAAGACAACGGGAGAAGTTCATGACCTGGGAATATGCGCTAATCGGTTTAGTCGTCGGCGTCGTCATCGGTGCTGTGGCCATGCGTTTCGGTAATCGCAAATTGCGTCAGCAGCAATCACTGCAGTATGAGCTGGAAAAAAACAAGGCCGAGCTGGAAGAGTACCGCGAAGAGCTGGTCAGCCACTTTGCCCGTAGCGCCGAGCTGCTGGACAACATGGCGACGGATTATCGCCAGCTGTATCAACACATGGCAAAAAGCTCAAGCAGCCTGCTGCCGGAATTGACGGCGGAGACCAACCCGTTCCGCAACCGTCTGGCAGACTCTGAAGCCGGTAACGATCAGGCTCCGGTTCAGATGCCACGTGACTATTCTGACGGCGCATCCGGCCTGCTGCGCGGTGGCGCAAAACGCGATTAATCGCACAACCTGAATATATTTTACGGGCGCATCTCTTGCGCCCGTCCTTTCTTCCCGTCCCCAGCTATTATTTAGTCAAACGCCTCATTGTTCAGCGGTTTAAAATTCAATAACATCAGGATGTTTTTGGGGCCGTTCTTCTTTCATTCCAGGATACGAGAGTCAGCATCAATGAAGAAAAAAAACCAGCTGTTGAGCGCTTTAGCGTTAAGTGTCGGGTTATCTCTCTCGGCGTCCTTCCCCGTCGGCGCGGCTCTGCCTTCGCAGGTGCCGGGACAAGCCGCCATTCCTAGCCTTGCACCGATGCTTGAGAAAGTGCTGCCTGCCGTGGTCAGCGTCCAGGTGGAAGGAACAGCGCGGCAAAGCCAGCGCGTGCCTGAAGAACTGAAGAAATATTTTGGCGATGACGTGCCCGACCAGCAGGCCCAGCCTTTCGAAGGCCTGGGCTCAGGGGTCATCATTGATGCTGCCAAGGGCTACGTGCTGACCAATAACCACGTCATCAACCAGGCGGATAAGATCAGTATCCAGCTGAATGACGGACGCGAATTTGACGCCAAACTGATTGGCGGCGATGACCAGAGCGACATTGCGCTACTGCAGGTGCAAAACCCAAGCAACCTGAAGCAAATTACGATAGCGGACTCCGATGCCCTGCGGGTCGGTGATTTTGCCGTTGCGGTCGGAAACCCGTTCGGTCTGGGCCAGACGGCTACCTCCGGCATTATCTCCGCTCTGGGGCGCAGCGGCCTGAACCTCGAAGGGCTGGAAAACTTTATTCAGACCGACGCCTCGATCAACCGCGGTAACTCCGGCGGCGCGCTGCTAAACCTGAACGGTGAGCTGATTGGCATTAATACCGCCATCCTCGCACCCGGCGGCGGCAGCATCGGGATTGGCTTTGCCATTCCAAGCAATATGGCGAAAACCCTGTCTCAACAGCTCATTCAGTTTGGGGAAGTTAAACGGGGTCTGCTGGGTATCAAAGGAATGGAGATGAGCGCGGATATCGCCAAAGCGTTCAAGCTCAACGTCCAGCGCGGCGCGTTTGTCAGCGAAGTGCTGCCAAACTCGGGTTCAGCTAAAGCAGGCGTGAAATCCGGTGACGTGATTGTGAGCCTCAATGATAAGCCGCTGAGCAGCTTCGCAGAATTACGCTCGCGGATAGCCACCACGGAACCAGGCGCTAAGGTGAAGCTGGGCCTGATCCGCGAGGGTAAACCGATGGACGTCGAAGTGACGCTGGATAAGAGCACCTCTTCCTCTGCCAGCGCGGAGCTGATTGCCCCGACGCTGCAAGGCGCAACGCTGAGTGACGGCCAGCTCAAAGACGGCACCAAAGGCATTACCGTTGACACCGTCGAGAAGAGTAGCCCTGCCGCGCAGGCGGGACTGCATCAGGATGACGTCATCATCGGTGTAAACCGTACTCGCGTGCAATCTATCGCGGAGATGCGCAAGGTGCTGGAGAATAAACCTTCGGTCATTGCCCTGCAGATAATGCGCGGCAACGAATCTATTTATATCTTACTGCGCTAACCATTTGCGACTCCGGACATCGCCGCTGCGTGTGATGTCCGGATAACTCATGCTATGCTGCAAACCGTTCCTTTTTTAACGATACGCGCATCATGCTTTTAAAGCTCTTTCGTTCCATTGCCATCGGTTTGATTGTTGCTGGCCTGCTGTTAGTGGCTATGCCGTCTTTACGCCAGTTCAACAAGCTGACGGCTCCCCAGTTTGACAGCACGGATGAAACGCCTGCCACCTATAATCAGGCTGTACGCCGTGCCGCACCCGCCGTGGTTAACGTCTATAACCGTGGCCTTAACAGCTCAGCGCATAACCAGCTGGAGATCCGCACGCTCGGTTCCGGCGTGATTATGGACGATCGCGGCTACATCATTACCAACAAGCACGTCATCAACGATGCCGATCAGATTATCGTCGCCTTACAGGACGGTCGCGTGTTTGAGGCCTTACTGGTGGGTTCCGACAGCCTGACAGATCTCGCGGTGCTGAAAATTAACGCCACGGGCGGCCTGCCGACCATCCCGATTAACCGCAAGCGGACGCCGCACATTGGCGACGTGGTACTGGCTATCGGTAACCCCTATAACCTGGGCCAAACTATCACTCAGGGGATCATCAGCGCTACCGGTCGAATCGGCCTGAACCCGTCCGGGCGGCAGAACTTCCTGCAGACCGATGCGTCGATCAACCACGGTAACTCCGGTGGCGCGCTGGTCAACTCGCTGGGCGAGCTGATGGGGATCAACACCCTCTCTTTCGATAAAAGCAATGACGGCGAGACGCCGGAAGGGATTGGCTTTGCTATTCCGTTCCAGCTGGCCACCAAGATTATGGACAAGCTGATCCGCGATGGCCGCGTGATCCGCGGCTACATTGGTATCGGCGGACGCGAAATTGCCCCAATGCACTCGCAGGGCGGCGGCATCGATCAGATCCAGGGAATTGTGGTTAACGAAGTGTCGCCTGGCGGCCCGGCAGCTAACGCGGGTATTCAGGTTAATGATGTCATTGTGTCGGTTAACGGTACGCCGGCTGTCTCTGCCCTTGAGACAATGGACCAGGTGGCCGAAATTCGTCCTGGTTCAATCATCCCTGTCGAAGTCATGCGTAACGATAAGAAGCTGACGATTCAGGTGACGATTCAGGAATACCCGGCAACTAACTGATGTGTATAAAAAAACCGAAGCCTGTGCTTCGGTTTTTTTGCCGGGTGGCGCTTACGCTTACCCGGCCTGCAAAGGGAGAGGACGTTTTACTTGTTAACGAACTCTTCGCCCAGCGTGATATCTTTCTTCAGCGTATCCAGCATGCCTTCCATTGCGTTTTGTTCAAACGCGCTCAGCTTGCCAATGGACTGACGCTCTTCGACACCGTTTTTGCCCAGCAGCAGCGGCTGAGAGAAGAAGCGAGCGTGTTCGCCGTCGCCTTCAACGTAAGCGCATTCAACAACGCCTTTCTCGCCCTGCAGAGCGCGAACCAGAGACAGACCGAAACGTGCAGCCGCCTGGCCCATAGACAGGGTTGCTGAACCGCCACCCGCCTTCGCTTCGACCACTTCGGTACCCGCGTTCTGGATGCGTTTAGTCAGGTCAGCTACTTCCTGCTCGGTGAAGCTCACGCCTGGGATCTGCGAAAGCAGAGGCAGAATCGTCACGCCAGAGTGACCACCGATAACAGGCACTTCAACCTCAGTTGGCAGCTTGCCTTTCAGCTCAGCCACGAAGGTGTTGGAGCGGATGATATCCAGCGTGGTCACGCCGAACAGTTTGTTCTTGTCGTAAACACCGGCTTTCTTCAGCACTTCAGCTGCGATAGCCACGGTGGTGTTCACCGGGTTGGTGATGATGCCGATGCACGCTTTCGGGCTGGTCTCAGCGATCTGCTGCACCAGGTTTTTCACGATGCCCGCGTTGACGTTAAACAGGTCGGAACGATCCATACCAGGTTTACGCGCCACGCCTGCGGAAATCAGCACAACGTCAGCACCCTGCAGCGCAGGACGCGCATCTTCACCGGAGAAGCCTTTGATTTTCACAGCCGTTGGGATGTGGCTCAGGTCAACCGCCACGCCTGGGGTTACCGGAGCAATATCGTACAGGGAGAGTTCTGAGCCTGAAGGCAGTTGGGTTTTCAGTAGTAGGGCAAGCGCCTGGCCGATACCACCAGCAGCGCCGAGGACTGCGACTTTCATCCTAAACTCCTTATTATGGTTAACTTAAGTATCTGTAACTCCGTTGCGGCGACCATAATTCAGCAGGTAAATAATTACAATTTTCGTAGCTAAATAATTAGAGGTCACACGCTTTTCACCCTCGTAAACATCCAGTCGGGGGTGACGAATCAAGAGGTGGTTACAATACACCCTGCCCAGCCACCAAAACAACATCATTTTGATAACATTTAATTTACTTTTGGGCTTATTTGCGGCGCGTGAGCCAGGCATGTTTTCCGATAACGAAATCTGATAAAATCACTCCCTTTCATAACATTATTTCAGCCTACCGCCTGGTAGATAATTTGCATAAAAATTCATCCACATGCATAATAATGTTGTTTCTATCGTCATATTCCGGGTGACTTATGCGAAGCTCGTCTAAGCAAGAAGAATTAGTGAAGGCGTTTAAAGCGCTACTCAAAGAAGAGAAATTCAGTTCTCAGGGAGAAATTGTTCAGGCGTTGCAGGAACAAGGCTTCGAAAACATTAACCAGTCGAAAGTCTCCCGCATGTTAACCAAGTTTGGCGCGGTGCGTACCCGTAACGCCAAAATGGAAATGGTCTATTGCCTGCCGGCTGAACTTGGCGTGCCGACCACCTCCAGCCCGCTGAAGAATCTGGTTCTGGATATCGACTACAACGACGCGGTTGTTGTGATCCACACCAGTCCTGGTGCCGCGCAGCTGATTGCCCGCCTGCTTGACTCCCTGGGTAAAGCGGAAGGTATTCTCGGCACTATCGCCGGGGATGACACCATTTTTACCACTCCGGCGAATGGTTTCTCCGTAAAAGATCTCTACGAAGCGATTCTGGTTCTGTTCGAACAGGAACTGTAATCCCCCTCCCCGTAGCATACGGCTGCGGGGATTGTTCTGCCCCCACTGCACTTCCCCCTTTTTTCCACTGCGCCTGCCTTTGACAAATAGTGCTATTTACTACTCATTAACATTCACTTGGTGAATGCTAAACCCGCAAATCGCACAAAAAATCAAAGTCTCATATCCATATGATTTATTTAGACATAGCCTAGAAATGTGACGAAAAAATGATCATTTATATGCATTTTGGTTATAAAAAATAGTTCCGTTAACACGTAATTACCACCGAAACAATTAGTCTGGTATTAATTTTTAGCGTGATTAGTGTATACTTGATTTTGTGATGAGGGTCACGAAACAAGACCCCACTAAAAAATTCGACGAGGTAAAGAATCATGAAAATCAAAACTACTGTAGCAGCGCTGAGCGTTCTGTCCGTCCTGTCATTCGGTGCTTTCGCAGCGGATTCCATCAACGCCGATCAGGCGCAGTCGCGTCAGGCAATCGGTACGGTATCTGTTGGTGCGATCGGTACGTCACCGATGGATATGCACGAGATGCTGAACAAGAAAGCGGAAGAACAGGGTGCGTCATCTTATCGCATCATTGAAGCGCGTACCGGTGACCACTGGCACGCTACCGCTGAGCTGTACAAATAAGTTTTAGCTATACCCAAACGTAACCCCTCAACGGCACCAGGCATAAAAATAGCGGTTCAACCCTTCTCGCCGTTGAGTTGTAAATTTTCAGGAGCAAAGACTATGAAAACCAAACTTATCATCGCAACCCTCGGCTTGGCATCCGTTCTCTCTTTCGGCGCGAGCGCGGCCGTTTCGCAGGTGAATGCTGACCAGGCGCAGAATCTACAGCCTATGGGCAGTGTATCCGTAACATCCGTTACCGGTTCTCCGATGGATATCCGTCAGGAACTGGCGGCTAAAGCTGAAAAAGCAGGGGCCAGCAGCTACCGCGTCACCGAACTGAATCAGGGTGACCACTGGCACGCTACCGCTGAACTGTACAAATAAACCCTCGTCGTATTTCATTATACGACTTGCCCCTGACCTCCCGGTCAGGGGCTTTTTTTTATGTCGGCCGCGCGTTAAAACGCAGCTGCCCTTCCAGCTCTTCTTCTGCTTCATCAAATAACAGAATCAGCGCGCCAAAACGTCTGCGAAGCTTTTCAGGCAAATGGGTAAACTCTATCTCCAGCGGTAACGGCAGTTGGCTACCGGTGACGACATCCCATAGCGTATCAAGGTTGGTAACGCTTTTCTGCTCCAGGTTGAACACCCGAATAAATTCGCGATAGAAGTCTTCCTGACTGTCGATCTCGTCAAAATCAAAGGTATAGATTTTCATTGCCAGCCACCCCGTCTTTTATAATCCCCCGATATGCAGGGTTTTGACTTCCAGAAACTCATCCAGCCCCAGAACAGAACCTTCGCGGCCCAGCCCGGACTCTTTCACCCCGCCAAATGGCCCCAGCTCCGTTGATACCGCACACTCGTTGATACCAATCATCCCGCTCTCAATGGCCTGCGAGACGCGGAACACGCGCGACAGGTTTTGCGTATAGAAGTAGGCCGCCAGCCCAAAAGGCGTATTGTTAGCGCGCATTATCACCTCATCTTCCGAGGTGAAGCGGAAGCAGGCGGCAACGGGGCCAAAGGTTTCTTCTTCCGCCAGCTTCATGCCTTCGTGGCAGTCGCCCAGCACCGTTGGCGTCCAGAAGTTGCCGCCGAGGGAGTGCGGTTTGCCTCCGGCCAGCACGGTCGCGCCTTTGGCAACGGCATCGTCAACATGTTCACGTACTTTATCGACGGCGGAAGATTCAATCAGCGGGCCGACCACCACGCCCTCCTCCAGCCCGTTACCGACTTTCAGCGCCTTCACCGCATCAGCCAGCTGATTCACAAACTTGTCGTAAACCGTTTCCTGAATATAAAAGCGGTTAACGCTGACGCATACCTGCCCGGCATTGCGGAATTTGTTGGCAATCGCCCCTTTGACAGCGGCATCAATATCCGCGTCTTCAAAGACGATATACGGAGCGTTTCCTCCCAGCTCCATCGAGACTTTTTTCATTGTCTCTGCAGCATTACGCACCAGCGTTTTGCCCACGGAGGTTGACCCGGTAAACGAGATTTTGCGCACGTCGTGGCTGGCCATGATGGCGTCGCTGATTTCCTGGGTATTGCCCGCCACCGCGTTGAGCACGCCATCCGGTACGCCGGCCTGTTTCGCCAGCGTCAGCAGCGCGAAGGCGCTTAGCGGCGTGTTGTTCGCGGGTTTAATGACCCCCGTGCAGCCGGCAGCCAGTGCCGGGCCAAGCTTGCGGGTGAGCATCGCCATCGGGAAGTTCCACGGCGTAATAGCAGCAACGACCCCGACAGGTTCACGGGTGGCCAGAATGCGGGAGCCGGGTTTGATCGGCGGAATGATCTCGCCGTTGGCACGCTTGGCCTGTTCGGCAAACCACTGAACAAAGCTCGCTGCGTATTCTACTTCGCCCTCGGCCTCTTTCAGGGGCTTACCTTGCTCGGTGGTCATTAGCCGCCCGAGCCAGCTTTTATTTTCGATAATCAGCTCATACCAGCGGTAGAGGATCGCCGAACGCTCTTTAGCGGTTTTAGCACGCCATGCGGGAAAGGCGTTGGTCGCGGCGGCAATGGCCTCTTCGGTTTCGGCTTTACCGGCCTTCGCCACCTTTGCGATCGTCTCGCCCGTGGCCGGGTTTAGGACATCAAACGTCGTGTCGAGCGTTTTCCAGATGCCGTTAACCAGATATCCGTTCTGAAAAAGAATATGGTCCTGAAGAGCCTGGGTAGTCATGTGTCCTCCCTTTCTGAATGTTAGAACCTGCAGAAATAAGTATAGCCACAAAAAAACCGACGCTTCTGGCGTCGGTTTTTGACATTACTCAGCTATCGGTAAGGGCGTTTTGATAGCGCTGCAGCATAAAGACCAGCCGGCCTACCGGCTCGGTCACCTGCGGCGGCGCTTCCCAGGTCTTCAGCTTCTCCTGATAGATATCCAGCTCTTCCAGCAGCTGCGTAAAGTAACGACGACGCTTGTCATCGCTGGAGGCGGCGATCACATGGTCAGCGGTACGCCGCAGTTTGCGGTGATAGGCTGAGAGATCGTCATTGATCGGCACTGGCGCATTTCGCAGACGCTGGTGCGCAATAATCATCGTTAACGCCAGACGGAACTTCGCGATATCCCCCGGGAATTTGTTCAGCAGTAAAAACAGCTGCTGATACAGCGCGGGAAGATGGTTCTCTTTGCGGCGCGCGGTGTTGGTCGTCAGGGACGATACGGCAGCCGATACAAACTGATTCAGCAGTACGCGGCCGGTACGTGCCTGCGAGTTATCGCGCACCAGCAGGATCACCATCATCGCCAGGAAACAGCCCACCAGCTGCCCTAACGCGCTGTCGAGGAACTGGCTGAAGTGAAACGTCATGGGGTTATCCAGCACCAGAATATTGATGGTACTCGCCAGGGCGCCCAGCGATCCCAGACGGCGCTTTTGCACCTCTATCCCGATAAAGAACGCCATGACCGCCAGGCTGATACAGAGCAACAGCATGCTCTGCTGCGTCGACGGCAGAATGACCAGAAAATAGAAGGCACCCAGCGGCAGCGCGGCTATCGTTCCGTACAGGAAGTCGACGGCGACCATGCGCGGATTGGGCAAACGCATCGCCAGCGCGGTCACAACGGCAATCATCACCATCGCGCCGCTGCCGGACGTCCAGCCGGTCCACAGCCAGAACAGCGTGCCGAGCATACAGGCCAGCGTCGTACGCCAGAAGTTAACCATCGCATGGTGGCGTTCAGCCGATTCCGCCTTGATCACCACCTCACCCAGCAGCACCTCTTCTTCCGCCGCGCTGATTTTGGTATTGCTAATCACACCGCGCTTCAGCAGCAGGTAACGCGTCGCGGCGCCTACCCAGGTGTAGATTGTCACAGGGGTGTCGCGCTCGCCTGTCCACGCGATCACCCGGCGCATACGCTTAAGCTGCCTGTGCACGTCCTGCACCGTTTCGACAGGCTCGGCAAACAGCTCGCGGAAGGTATCAGTGACCACTTCCGGGCGCGTATTTTGAATCAGATAGGTTTCACACGCCTGGGTGATCAGCGTTAAGGAGACGGTGTTGAGCGCTTTAAGGCGGCGGTTGGCGCGGGTCCAACGCGAAGATTCCATGTTGAGGTTGCTACGCATCCCTTCCAGCGCCTGCGTGCGGCGCACCAGGCCACTCCAGGCCTTGTCGACCTCTTCACTGTCGCCATGCGCAATGCACTGCTGCATCAGCTGGTACTGAGCCACAATGAGCGCGTCGAGTTCACGATCGACCTCCTGCTTGATGGAGCGCGGCGAAAACAGCAAATCCGCCACAATCGCGCAGACGATACCAATCACAATTTCGCTGCAGCGTTCGACGGCAAACTGCGGGGCAAGCAGCGGCTCGGTCTGAATGGTGATAACAATGATCAGCGCGGTATAGCCAGCCAGCCCCCAGGCATAAGAGTTCTCCACTTTCACCAGCGAGGAGACCCAGGTACAGAACCCGGCCCATATGCAGCAGACCATGAGCATCAGCAGCGGCGTGCGGATCATCAAAATAATGATGGTGAGCGCGGCGATACAGCCAATAAACGTCCCGACAATACGCAGCATCCCACGGTAGCGGATGGCGCCAGAATAGGGTTCGCCGCCCGCAGCAAACGCGGGGCCAGCCGCGACGATGGCGGCCGTCAGCACCGCCCAGCGGGGTGTTTCAAGCTGGAAGTGAAAGCCAATAAACAGCGCCAGCACAATGGCGCACGCCAGCTTCACGGCGAAGCGGAGGTGCTGGCTGGCGATGGAGAAGATACCCATAGCGATTAACCAAACTCGCGCAGGCGATGGGCAAGCTTACGGAAGAAGGAGTCCTGGCTGGCATCACGGTCTTTCTCTCCGGTGATGACCACGGTCGCGGTGGTACCCGCAGGCCACAGGTTCCCCTGCTGCTCATCCAGATGAATACGTACCGGCACGCGCTGCGCCAGACGTACCCACTCCAGGTTGGAGTCCACGGTCGCCATGCCTTTAGTATCGTTAGCGCTGCTGGAGTTGGTCACGCCCGCGGCAACGCTGTCGACGGTGCCTTTAAAGACGCGGTTACTGCCCAGCGGCGTGATCTCAGCACGATAGCCAGGACGCACGCCTTCCAGCTTGGTCTCTTCCATATAGGCGAGCACGTAGAAAGAGTTTTGCTTCACCAGCGCCACGGCGGTGGAGCCACGGGTGATAAATTCACCGGCATAGACGTTGAGGTTAGTGACCCAGCCATCAGAAGGGGCGCGAATGACCGTACGCTCCAGATCGAGCCTTGCCAAATCGCGCGTCGCTTCGGCTTTCGCCTGCTGGTGTAACACGGTTTGCAGCACGTTATTGGACTGATCAATCTCCTCGCGGGACATCGCCTGAACGCCCAGCTGGTTACGACGTCCGGCTTCACGGCGTTTTTCCGCGGCCAGCGCCTTGTAATAGGCCACGTCCGCTTCAGCTTCTTCTAACGCTTTCTGGTAGCGAGGCTGGTCGATGGTAAATAACACCTGGTCTTTCTTCACCAGCTGGTTATCGTGAACATTCACCGCCGTAATCAGCCCGGCAACGTCAGGGGCGATTGCCACCACGTCCGCGCTGAACCGCGCATCGCGCGTCCACGGTGATTCAGTGTAATAAACCCATGCGCGGAAAATTGCGATGAAGGCCAGGACGACCAGCGCCATGGTGATAGCAGTGCGGGAGATTTTTCTTGTTAGCGTTTTCACATCAACCTCAGACAAACATGCGCGATATCAGATAAAACAGGCAGCAATACAGCGCGGTATTGAACAGTGCAGGGTGCCAGACGAAATCGTAGATCCCGGTAGGGACCAGCACCTTGCGCACCAGCCAGAAGATCGCCAGTGATAAAAGAAGCTCGAAGAATATCGGTGGGAACGACAGACCGAACACCACGATAACGGGAAACAGACTCATGTTGACCTTGATAAGAGAGAGTGCAGGTTACAGAATTTTTAAGCACGCGCCGCCGCAGGAGAGCAAGAAAAGCCGGGCGAGAGTGGCGCAGCCGTTATGTAATTAATAATATATTAACGTAACTGTTATGCTGTTATCTATAATATGTGATCTAAATCACTTTTAAGCCAGAGTTAACAATGGAACGTTTAAAACGCATGTCCGTTTTCGCCAAAGTGGTTGAACTCGGCTCATTTACCGCCGCTGCGCGCCAGCTTCAGATGAGCGTCTCGTCCATCAGCCAGACCGTCTCAAAACTGGAAGATGAGCTGCAGGTGAAGCTGCTCAACCGCAGCACCCGCAGCATCGGCCTGACGGAGGCCGGGAAAATCTATTACCAGGGCTGTCGCCGCATGCTGCATGAAGCTCAGGATGTTCACGAACAGCTGTACGCCTTTAACAACACCCCTATCGGCACGCTGCGCATTGGTTGTTCTTCAACTATGGCACAAAATGTTCTCGCTGCCATGACGGCGGAAATGCTGAAAGAGTATCCTGGATTAACGGTAAATCTGGTGACGGGTATTCCCGCGCCGGACTTAATTGCGGACGGCCTGGACGTGGTGATCCGCGTTGGCGCGCTGCAGGATTCCAGCCTTTTTTCGCGTCGACTGGGCAGCATGCCGATGGTGGTTTGCGCCTCGAAAAGCTATCTGGCCCAGTACGGCACCCCGGAAAAACCCGCCGATCTCAGCAACCACTCCTGGCTGGAATACAGCGTTCGCCCGGATAATGAATTTGAGCTGATTGCCCCGGAAGGGCTCTCCACCAAACTGCTTCCGGTAGGCCGGTTTGTGACCAACGATCCGATGACCATCTCGCGCTGGCTGGTTGCCGGTGCCGGGATCGCCTACGTGCCGCTAATGTGGGTGATTAACGAGATCAACAGCGGTGAGCTGGAGATCCTGTTCCCGCGCTACCAGTCCGATCCGCGCCCGGTCTACGCCCTGTATACCGAAAAAGATAAGTTACCGCTAAAGGTTCAGGTCTGTATTAACTATCTGACCGAGTATTTTGTGCAGGTAGCAGAGCTGTTTCAGGGAATGCGGGGACGAAGGAAAGAGTAATGATATTATCCCGGAAATATATTAATCATGAATATTTCCGGGGTATTCCCCGGCTCATTAAGAAGCAGCCTGCCCTCCTATCAAGAATAGCGAATTGACACTATCACCCTCAGCCCTTTACCTTATCCATCGTCTGATAAAACGGACTGTTATATATTTGTTACCAATATGAATAATAAAATGTATTACGCAGGATGACATTAAACAAGGAACAGAAATGAATATATTTGAACAAACACCGCGTTCCCGCAGGCGCTATGGGCTCGCCGCTTTCATAGGTTTGATTGCAGGGATTGTCTCCGCCTTTGTCAAGTGGGGAGCCGAAGTGCCGCTGCCGCCGCGCAGCCCAACGGATTTATTCACCGCCGCGTGTGGACCAGAGCAATTAATAAGAGCCGCGAGCCAGATTGATTGCTCCCGCAATTTTCTTAACCCTCCTTATGTATTTCTACGCGACTGGCTGGGGATCGCCGATCCGAATGCAGCCGTTTATACATTTGCCGGGCATATATTTAACGCGGTTGGCGTAACGCATATTATTTTTTCTATTATCTTCGCCGTAGGATATTGCGTTGTCGCTGAAGTCTTCCCGAAAATTAAGCTCTGGCAAGGTTTACTGGCAGGCGCATTAGCTCAACTGTTTGTTCACATGATCTCCTTCCCGCTAATGGGGCTGACGCCACCGCTCTTTGAACTACCGTGGTATGAGCATGTATCAGAAATTGTCGGGCATCTGATCTGGTTCTGGTCGATCGAGATTATTCGTCGCGATTTACGTAACCGCATCACGCACGAGCCCGATCCGGAGATCCCGCTGGGTAACGCACGATAAAAAAATGGCGCTACCCCTGGTAGCGCCATTTTTTCATGCTTGTTCAGATCAGGCCGTACCGCCCACCGTCAGGCTGTCCACTTTCAGCGTCGGCTGGCCCACGCCAACCGGCAGGCTCTGGCCTTCTTTACCGCAGACGCCCACGCCGTTATCCAGCTTCAGATCGTTACCGACCATCGAGATCTGCTGCATGGCTTCAATACCGGAGCCAATCAGGGTTGCGCCCTTCACCGCTTTGGTCACTTTTCCCTTCTCAATCAGATAGGCTTCGGAGGTTGAGAAGACAAACTTACCGGAGGTGATATCCACCTGGCCGCCGCCAAAGTTTGGCGCGAAGATACCGTAATCAACGGATTCGATAATCTCCTGCGGCGTGGACTGCCCCGGCAGCATGTAGGTGTTGGTCATGCGCGGCATCGGCAGGTGTGCGTAAGATTCACGGCGGCCGTTACCCGTCGGCGCAACGCCCATCAGGCGCGCGTTGAGTTTGTCCTGCATGTAGCCTTTGAGCACGCCGTTTTCAATCAGTACGTTGTACTGGCCAGGCGTCCCTTCATCATCGATAGAAATCGAGCCACGGCGGTCCAGCATGGTGCCATCGTCAACAATGGTGCACAGCTCAGAAGAGACAAGCTGCCCCATCTGGCCGCTGAACACGGATGTCCCGCGACGGTTGAAGTCGCCTTCCAGACCGTGCCCAACCGCTTCGTGCAGCAGTACGCCAGGCCAGCCAGCGCCCAGCACAACCGGGAATGCACCCGCAGGCGCCGCGACAGCATTCAGATTCACCAGCGCCATGCGCACGGCTTCTTTTGCCCACGCGTCAGCGCGCGCTTCACCGTCAACGTCGCCCAGGAACCAGTCATAGCCGAAACGACCGCCGCCGCCGCTTGAGCCACGCTCGCGTTTGCCGTCGTCATCGACCTGCACGCTGATGGACAGTCGCACCAGCGGACGCACGTCGGCTGCCAGCGTACCGTCGGTAGCGGCAACCAGAATCAATTCATAGACACCGCTCAGGCTGGCGGACACTTCCTGCACGCGTTTATCCGCAGCTCGCGCCACTTTATCCACGCGACGCAGAATATCCAGCTTCTCTTCGCGGCTCATGCTCTGCAGCGGATCGATGCTGGTATACAGCGCCGTGTGCTGCACTTCGCCCAGGGTTTTCACGCGGCCATCGCCGGTATCACGTACGATGGTACGCGCGGCCTGAGCGCTCTGCTCCAGCGCAGCAAGGCTAATCTGGTCGGCATAGGCAAAGCCCGTTTTCTCGCCGCTTACGGCACGCACGCCGACGCCCTGGTCGATGTTATAGGATCCATCTTTGATGATGCTGTCTTCTAAAACCCAGGATTCGTGATAGCTCGACTGAAAATAAAGATCGCCGTAGTCGAGTCGGCGTTCGGTCAGTTGACCAAGAATGGAGAACAGGTCCTGATGGCTCAGGCCGTTCGCTGCGAGCAAATGTTCACTTACCAGGTTCAGACTCATCGTATTGCTACTCGTTCGTTGCCGCCCGGGGCGGTAAAAAGATCGTATTTATTGAGAGTGAGGCAATTACCTGCCCACGTCAAATCATTGCTGTGCAACTTTGCGCGGCTGGCGCAGCACCTCGTTAATCTGTGGTTTATCCATCGGGCCGGTAATGCGGTAGCGCAGAATGGAGACTTTGCTCCAGAGCGGCCCCAGCACTTTACTGGCGGCAAACACCGCCGCACCGACGATAGGGTTCACCACAAAGGCCGCCGCAACGCCCACGCTTGCGGAAATCTCCGGCGCCACCACGGCTTCCATATCCAGCTCCCGACGCACGAGATCCACTGAGCCTTTCATCGCGATATCCGCTTCCAGGCCATCCACCAGCGTGTCGTCGGTGTGCAGAACGCCATCTTTGATCCACGCCGTGCTGCGAATGGAATCGTAGTAGAAACCTTCGCTGAAGGTATCGCTAAAGTCGAAGCGCAGCTTGCGCAGCAGCGCGTCAAAACTCAGCAGACGCAGGATCTGCCCGGCGCGCCCCGTGCTCACATCGGCAATTTCACCCTTACCGAAGTTGGTTTTCAGGATGCCGTTAAGCGAAGCTTCATCGGGTGTCCACGGCGCCGCGCGCCAGTGTAAATCGTAATTCACATCGAATGACGAGCCGCGAAGCGGCGTGCTGATGCCAAAGAAATTCGCCGCTGCGTCCAGCTTGTTGCCCTTGATGTCGCCTTTCAGCGAGGTGCGCTGCTCGCCAGGATTGTTGACCCATTCGCCCGCAGCCGTCAGGCGGCCAAAGCCGGTATCGACCAGCCCACCGGTCAGGCTCAGGGTATTACCTTTAATGGCGATATCGCCATCAATACGGCCATATTTCTGCCCCCACAGCCAGCATTCCGCGCAGCGTAGCTGAAGGTCGGGCCAGCCGCTGAAATCGACCCGGGAAGCATTACTGAACGGCGACGGGCCAGCAGCCGGGCCTTTACTGCTCGCGGCTGTCGGGTTGTAGTAGAGATAGCGGATCGCAGCCAGCCACGGCGCATTATCGCGCATATTTAACGTGGCGTTGATTTCCCTGCCCTGCGCCTCAACCTTCGAGCCGTTGCTCGTCGGCTGCGAGACAATACTCAGGTTATTCCAGCGCTGTCCGCCCAGGGTCAGCGCAGGCGTGCGAAGGGTGATGGTCTGCGGGAACTGGGCGGCTTGATCGACGTTTTGCCCCACGCCTTTCTGGAACAGCGCCAGCCATTCAGCACCATCCATCGCCGGAAGGTTAAGTTCAATGCCTGCTTGTTCGGGCAGCGGCGGCGTGGTGCGACTGTCCGTCGTCCAGATGGCTCTGTCGAGCGTAAGCTTTCGGTTAAGCAGCCAGTGGCTGTTGAAGTGATTTGTCCCGCCTGCGCTGCCGGTAAGCTCGAAGCTGTTAAGGTTGCCATCGACGTTAAGCTTCACCGGCAGCGACTGTCCGGCTTTTTTATCCAGCGGGGCGGGAAGCTGGCTGCTGATGTTTTTCAGGTCGCCAGCGATATCGACCTTATACCGTGCTCCGGCGTGATAAGGCAGGTCGATAGCCACCTTACCGTTCCAGGAAACGGCACCATTAACCGATTCCGCGACTGGCTTTGGCAAAACGTCCATTCTGGCAGGCTGCCAGCTGGCATCCAGATTAACCGCTACCTGGTAAGCCTTTTCCCCTTCGGTGGTGGAGAAGTCAATATTGACGGGCTGGTTGAACCAGCTGGCTGTGAGCGGCTCACTCTTCAGGTTCCCGTTCACGAAGCTGAACTGCCCGGTGAGGTTATTGAGCGTGCTGTCGAGCGGCTTGATGTAAAGGCTATTGTTGTTCAGGCGAACATCGCCTTTCGCGGTGGTCATCTCGCCGTCCAGCGGGATATCGAGATGTAAGCGAGCATTCACATCGCCATCCAGCTGCAGCTGCTGAAGGGTGGCCCCCAGTGAGTCTTTTAGCGGCGTATCCTCAAAGTACGGGCCAACCGCTTTACCCGGGCCGTTGATGTCCGCATCAATCAGCAGCTTCTCTTTGGAGTAATCCGGGATGTTTGCCGTCAGGTTGCTGGCCGTTACGCCGCCCAGCGCAACGCTGTCGGACTTCATCCACAGCCCGTCATTGAGAAAGTTGAGTTCGATATCCAGATTTTTCAACGCCGGCCATTCAGGCTGGAAGGCATAGGTGGCATTGCGCAGCGGCACCAGCACCTGGAACTGACCTTCATTGTGTTTGTATGGGAACAGGTGCGGGTTACCGCCGTAGACCAGCGTGGCGTTATCGGCCTGGCCGCCCTGGATCGCGCCGCTCAGGTAGTCAACCAGCGCTTTGCCCATCAGGTTTTCCGGGAAGTAGCGCCAGGCCTGTGAGCCATCGTCAGTGCTGATGCCCGCAAGAATGCCCAGCCACGGCTCATCCCCTTCGGGCTGCAAATAGCGAAAACCTCCGCGCGCATGCACCGCTTTGGCTTTTACATCAATATCGCGGCCATCCAGCTGGAAACCTTTTTCGTTCTTCAGCCAGTTAAGCGTGGCGTTGCCTTGTTCAATTTCGAGAGGCGCCCGGAAGACGGTTTCGTAAGGCATTTTGGCGTTATGCATATCGACCGTCAGCCTGCCATCTTCCACGCTCCCTTCCAGCTTTCCGCTGAAGTGTTCGGCCCCCGGCAGCAGTTTCCACTGCTTCCAGGCGAGATCTTTCCACGTGGCCTGAAAGCGGGTTTTCTCGGTCGCCTGTAACGGGATATCCAGAGCCAGCGCGCTGACGTTCCCGCTTGGCTGTGTCGCCAGCCAGATTTCACCCAACTGCGGCGAGAGTTTTGCCGCCATCGATCGCAGCCCTTCCACCGCGGCAAGGTCCAGGTTGCTGGCGCGGATGCGCAGTTCATCGCTGCGTTTGCTGCTGTTGCCCCCGACGTCCTGCTCCGCCATCCAGGCCAGCGTCAGCGCGCCGCGTGGCCAGGGTTTGCTGTCCATGGTGATGCGGGTATCCGGAATAGCAAACTGCCAGCCTTCTCGTTCTTTTGTAATATGTGCAGTGAGGTTATCAACGGAGAGCTGATGTTGATTATCTTCACCTTTCCAGCTGGCGCCGCCCTGCTTCAGCCAGATATCACCGCTGGCGAATTCCCCTTTCGTCAGCGTCATCCAGCCTTCGAGGCTAAACCGAGCGGTTTCCAGCTGCATATTTTGCTGTATCCAGTCGCCCAGCCAGGGTTTGACGTCAACATCGTCGGCCTGCAGCCATACCTTACCATTGTTCAGCAGGCCGTCATCGTCACGCAGATCCATGCGCACCTGCATCACACCGTGCTGCCCGTTCAGGCTGGAGAGGTTCACCTGCCCTTCGGCGCGGTGACGATCTTTCCCGTTCAGCCAGGTCAGCTGCGGGATCGCCAGCTCAGCGCGCTGGCCAGAGAGCGTAATAAAGCTCACTTCGCTGTCCCGAAGATCGAAATGATCGAACTGGCGCAGGAAGAGATCGCTAAAACGGTTGGTTTCCAGACCCTGATTGCTGTCGCCGCTGCGAAGCGGGGTATTGGTCAAAAACTGAAGCTGATAAAAGGTGAGATCGCGAAACTGCCAGCGCAAATGCAGCAGGCTTTGCCAGACGTCCAGCGCCAGGGTGACGCGTTTGATTTTAAGATGGCCGCCGTCTTTCAGGCTGGCATTGATATCCCGCACATCAAGCGTGGGGCCGAAGTTCTGCCAGCTTGCGTCAATCTGGCTCACGTCCACCGGCACGCCGGTGGCTGATTCGATTTTCGCCAGCACCTGCGGACGCCAGCTGTCGAGATGCGGTAGAACGAGGCGCAGCCCGCTCACGAGCAACGCGACAATCACCACCAGCGTTGCCCCTGTAAGCAGTAAAATCCCCGGCAATCGCCTCACGCATCTCTCCTTGTCAGCTTTGGTCTCGCAGCGCACTGCGGTTTACATCATTACTACGTCAAATTGCTCCTGGTTATAGAGCGGTTCAATTTGCACTTTAACCTGTTTGCCGACAAAGATTTCCACTTCTGCCAGCGCGTGCGACTCTTCGCCTTTAAGTGCTTCAGCCACCGAAGGGGAAGCATAGACCAGAAAACGGTCGGAGTCGTAGGCATGATGGACACGAACAATTTCACGCATGATTTCGTAGCAGACGGTCTCCACCGACTTTACCGTGCCGCGTCCGTGACAGGTAGGACACTCGTTACACAGCACATGTTCCACGCTCTCACGGGTCCGTTTCCGGGTCATTTCCACCAGGCCCAGCTGCGAGAAGCCGTTGATGCTGGTTTTCACGCGATCTTTACTCAGCGCCTGCTCAAGCGAGTGCAGCACGCGGCGGCGATGGTCTTCATTATTCATATCGATAAAGTCGATGATGATAATGCCGCCCAGATTGCGCAGTCGAAGCTGACGCGCAATCGCCTGCGTCGCTTCAATGTTGGTGTTGAAGATAGTGTCATCGAGGTTGCGATGGCCGACAAATGCCCCGGTGTTGATATCCACGGTGGTCATCGCTTCGGTCTGATCGATGATCAGATAACCGCCGGACTTCAGCTCAACCTTACGCTCCAGCGCGCGCTGGATTTCGTTTTCGACGTCAAAGAGATCGAAAATAGGCTGGCGGCCAGAGTAGTGCTCCAGCAGGCCCGGCATTTCGGGGATGTACTCGGCGGTAAACTCCAGCAACGCTTCATACGTCAGTCGGGAGTCCACGCGAATGCGGTCAAGCTGCGCGTCGGCGAAATCACGCAGAACGCGCTGCGCGAGCGCCAGCTCGCCGTACAGCTGATAGCGGGTCTGGTTGCGTTTTTTACGCTCCATCACTTTGGTCCAGACGCGCTTCAGGTAGGCGGCATCGGACGCCAGATCGTCTTCGCTGATCCCTTCCGCGGCGGTGCGGATGATAAACCCGCCCTGCTCGTCACAGTAGGCGCTGACCACTTTCTTCAAGCGCTCGCGCTCGGTTTCGCTCTCAATACGCTGAGAGACGCCCACGTGCGACGCGCCGGGCATGAAGACAAGATAGCGGGACGGTAAGGTGATGTCGGTCGTCAGACGCGCGCCTTTGGTACCCAGCGGATCTTTCACCACCTGCACCATCAGATCCTGGCCCTGACGAACCAGCTCGGAGATGTCGCGTACGGCGAACTGCTTTTGCTCTTCGCCCGCCACGCACTCGGTATGCGGCATGATGTCGGAGGCATGAAGAAATGCCGCCTTATCGAGTCCAATATCTACAAAAGCCGCCTGCATACCCGGCAGTACACGACTGACACGACCTTTGTAGATATTGCCTACTATTCCGCGTCGCGCTTCACGTTCAATATGAATTTCCTGAAGAATGCCACCATCAATGTAGGCCACACGGGTTTCCGAGGGCGTTACGTTTACCAACAATTCAGCCGTCATAATTATCCCTTCCCTCACGCAGTGAGTTAAAATTGCTCAGCAACTCATACGTTTCCACCAGCGGTAAGCCGACTACGGCGTGATAGCTGCCATTAATCTTCCTGACAAAACAGCCACCCAACCCTTGAATACCGTATGCACCTGCTTTATCCATCGGTTCACCGCTGGCAATGTAAGCGGCGATCTCGTCGTCGGTAAGCACTCTGAACGTGACATCCGTAACGACCAGGCAATCCAGCACCTGCTGGCTATCCGCCAGCGCCACGGCGGTCATCACCTGATGCGTTTGCCCGGACATTTTGCGCAGCATACGCGCCGCATGTTCTGCGTCGCGTGGTTTCTCGAGCACCTCACCGTTCAGAATAACGATGGTATCCGCCCCCAGCACCGGTAAATCGCGCGGCGTTTGCGCCACGCCAGCCTGTGCTTTCTCACGCGCCAGACGGGAAACGTACTGTTGGGCACTCTCGCCTTCGGCACGTTTTTCTTCGATACCGGTAACGATACGTTCGAAGGAGAGGCCCAACTGCGTGAGCAGCTCCTGGCGACGCGGAGAGCCGGAAGCTAAATAGAGAGACGTCATAGAAACCTTTTACTGCACGGCAAACTGCTGGCGGATTTTACGCATCAGCAGGAACAGCCATGGCCAGAGCACACCGTTAACTACACTACTCCAGAACACTTCCGGTCGGAAAGAGACGTTGATCACTAAAAACTCTGCCCAGAAAACAACGATATCCGCAGCGAGCGACAACAACATCACCACCAGCGCCTGTTGCCAGAGCGCGAGGTTACGAAAGAGCTGGAATTTGAGTGCGACGAGATACGCAATAATGCTCATGGATAAGGCGCGAACGCCAAGCGTAGAGCCACTAATGAGATCCAGTATGGCACCCATCACAAAACCTGTGCCGACATTTACGCGGTGCGGCAGGGCAAGGATCCAGTAGAGCAAAATGAGCAACACCCAGTTTGGCCGGAAAACGAGAAGGTCGTCCGGCCAGGGCATGATTTGCAGCAACAGCGCGATGAGGAAAGAGAGCCAGATAACCCAGCGCCCCTGGCTACGATAACTTGCCACTACTGCCCCCCACTGGAGACTTTAGGCGGTGGCGGTGCATCCGTTATGCCCGTCGCAGGCGCGGGTACAGGTGCCGGCGGCCCCATTGCATCTGGCGCAGGGAGAACCTGTGGCATCATCTGCATCAGACGTTCATTCGCCACGCGATGCACCTCTTCAGGCGTCATCGGGTTGGTGCCGTTACGATCGGCTCCCCACAGCAGCAGCAGGTAGCGCAGACGCTGTAAACCGGCGGTAGGACGCGCCTGGATAACGGTATAAGCACGTTGCGTATCAAGCTTCACAGAAGAAACCACACCGACCGGATAGCCTTCAGGGAAGCGCCCACCCAGACCGGACGTGACCAGCACGTCGCCCACGCGGATGTCCGTGTTGGCCGGCAGGTGTTCCAGCTGCAGATCGTCCGTGCAGCCATTACCGGCGGCAATGACGCGAATATCGTTACGCAGCACCTGAATCGGCAGCGCGTGGGTGGCGTCACAAATCAACAGCACGCGGCTGGTCAGTTTGGCAACCGCCACGACCTGGCCGACAACACCTTTGTCACTGATGACAGGCTGGCCTTCGTACACACCGTTGACGCTGCCTTTGTCGATCACCACCTGATCGCTATACGGATCGTTGACGGTGGAGATCACCTGGGTGACCATTTTCTGTTCATCCTGGCGCAGCGGCGAGCCAAGCAGCTCGCGCAGACGCGCGTTTTCCTGCTTGTATTGCCCCAGCATCAGCAGCTCGCTGTTTTTCAGCAGCAGCTCCTGGCGTAACGCCCGGTTTTCGAGTTCGAGTTGATCGCGTGAAGACAGCGTTTGCGAAACGGAGTCAAGCAGTTCACGGGGACCATTTGATACAAAGTAGAAAGGACTGACGGCGGTATCCATGTACGTTCTGATCTGGCTGAACGTACCGAGGCGGCTATCGGCAATAATGACCCCAAGCGCCACCAGAACCGCCAGAATAAGGCGAAACTGTAGCGATGGGCCACGGCTAAAAATTGGCTTCATAGGCTATGCGTATTCTCGCGTCAGAGAGAAAGGGTAGCGAATCGCTACCCTCTCAAACCCGACTACTCTTCGCTGAACAAGTCGCCGCCGTGCATGTCGATCATTTCCAGCGCCTTGCCACCACCACGGGCGACGCAAGTCAGTGGATCTTCTGCAACTACGACAGGAATACCTGTCTCTTCCATTAACAGGCGGTCGAGGTTACGCAGCAGCGCACCACCACCGGTCAGAACCATACCGCGCTCGGAGATGTCGGACGCCAGTTCTGGTGGGCACTGTTCCAGCGCAACCATCACCGCGCTCACGATACCGGTCAGCGGCTCTTGCAGCGCTTCCAGGATTTCGTTGGAGTTCAGGGTAAAGCCACGCGGAACGCCTTCTGCCAGGTTACGGCCGCGCACTTCGATCTCGCGAACTTCATCACCCGGGTAGGCTGAACCGATTTCGTGCTTAATACGCTCTGCGGTGGCTTCACCGATCAGAGAGCCGTAGTTACGGCGCACATAATTAATGATGGCTTCGTCGAAACGGTCGCCGCCGATACGCACAGAGGAGGAGTACACCACGCCGTTCAGGGAGATAACGGCCACTTCAGTGGTACCACCACCGATATCAACCACCATAGAACCGGTTGCTTCAGAGACTGGCAGGCCAGCACCGATTGCCGCAGCCATAGGTTCTTCAATCAGGAATACTTCGCGCGCACCTGCGCCCTGAGCGGATTCACGGATTGCACGACGTTCAACCTGCGTTGCACCAACCGGTACACACACCAGAACGCGTGGGCTTGGACGCATGAAGCTGTTGCTGTGAACCTGCTTGATGAAGTGCTGAAGCATTTTTTCAGTCACGAAGAAGTCAGCAATAACGCCGTCTTTCATCGGGCGGATCGCGGCGATGTTACCTGGGGTACGGCCCAGCATCTGCTTCGCATCATGACCGACTGCCGCTACGCTTTTTGGCGAGCCCGCACGGTCTTGACGAATGGCCACAACGGAAGGCTCATTCAGTACGATGCCTTGTCCTTTTACATAAATAAGGGTATTCGCGGTACCCAGGTCAATGGACAGGTCATTTGAAAACATGCCACGAAATTTTTTCAACATACTAAGGGATAATCCTGAAAGCTGGGGCGGAAAACAAAATCCGCTTACTTTACCAACCACACGCATCAGCGACAAGGCGCAAAAATCGTCTGCTACGGTGAAAATTTGTGCAGCACGTTTCCTTTGTTACAAATTCGCCCCCGGAGTCCCTCAGGGCTGAGTCAACAGTAGCGTTCCTCACTTTCATTTGTAACCCGTTAAAGGGCGTTCACTGGCTTTTTGCTCGTCAAACTCAAAGCTACAGGCGCGATATTCTACGTGAAAACAAATTAAACGGCAGGTCAAACAGAGTATCTTTGCAAATATTTTTTCACATTGGTGTCAAGCGGCTGAGAGGAAGCAAAAAAATCTCCCTGACCGCCCGCCACACCGCGCTCTGTCAACATCTGCCATTCGCTTCGCGAGCGTACGCCCGTGGCAAATACTTGCGTCTGTGTTCCTTTGCACGCTTCCACCAGGCTCTGGACCAGCAGCTGGTTTTCCGTACGTTTTTCAATATTCCTTACCAGCCCCGGATGTAACTTCAGTAATTCGACATCCAGCTCCTTGATCCAGCTGGTACTGACCAACGTCAGCCCCGCCTGCGTCACCGCTACGCGGGACCCAAGCGCATTGATTAAACGCACCACCGGACGCAACCGGCTGATGTGTTGACCCACATCTGCCTCAGCAAGTTCAAAAATAATGTGTCTTCGTTGCGATTTTTCGCATTGCATTAAGGTATCGCGCAGCCAGCGCTGGAAACGCGGGCGAATTAACGACTCCACGGTCACCTGTAATGCGAGGTTCTCTTCAGGCCAGAAAGATAAAAAGGGAATCAGTCGGGTAATTTGCTGGCGGTCATACTCTTCGGAGAGCCCGAATTGCAGAACCATCGGCAGGTATTCAGCAGAAATAACCTCTTCTGAACCGTCAAAAATACGGCACATCAGCTCGCGGTGGTGCACATGGCCATTTTTCAGGACCGCCGGTTTTTGGTAAATACGCGGTCCACCACGGCTAAGCATTTGCTCAATCAAAGTACGCCAGCGTACGTTTCCACGCCCTTTTTCCGGCAGCGAATCGTCATAGACCGCCCAGCCGTTCGCCCCCTGCAAAACGGCATTCCGGGTTGCCGCCTCAGCGTGTTCCATCACCTGCTCCGTCGACTGACCGCCGCGCCATGCACAGATCCCCATATGCACCATGTCGTCTCTGTCGAGCATTTTGCTTTGCGGCAGCGCATCAACGGCCTTCAGCAGCTGGCTGGCGATACTTTCCGATTCCTTCAGCGTGCGGTGAGGCAGAAGCACGGCAAAGTCGCTCCGGTGATAACGCGCCAGCAGTGAACCGGGGTAACGCATAATAAAGGTGGAGAGCAGGTTGATCAGCGTAAAGAGGTTCTCTTCCGCCACGCGTCGGCCCCAGGTGTCGCGCAGCAGATCAAAATCAGGCAGGCGGATCATCATTACCACGCCATGCGTTCCCACCTTTTCAGGATCGTCCAGCAGCGTTGCCAGCTGGTTATCAAAGAAGAGACGGTTGTTCAGGCCCGTTTTGTTATCCTGCGCCGCATAGGAACGGATCAGGGTGTCCATGCGGCTACGCTGCTCGCTGGCGAACTGAATTTCAGAGAGTAACGTGTCCAGCGCGCTACTGGTTCGCGTTGGCCACTCGTAAACCGAACCCCGCACCTGCGGACCGCGTTCCCCGTTAAGTATCCGCACCGAACGCGTTTCCAGCAGCTCCTGGCCGGAGAGCTGACGACGCAGCCAGCGAACGGCAAGAAAGATCAGCGCAACGATAAAGGCAACGGCCACGGTGAGCGGCGCGGTGGTCATTAAGGAGTGGAAATAGTTGGCCATGGGATCCAGATAGACCATCCTGATCGTCATGCCTGGGTTCTTAAGCGAATGAACCGTCACTTCGCGATATTGGCTTACCGTTCCGGCAGGTCGATAGCTCCCCTGACGAACGTGGCTGAACACCTCGTGCGGTCCCTGCATGATGTCGATTCGAACAAGGTCAACGGGCACCATCAGCTCATCCAGCTCCCGCGACAGTGCCGGAAATGAGGTGGTCACCAGGCGAGTATCAATAACGGATGCAACGGACTGGACCCGATTGACCAGCTTGTCCTGAATGGCATTATAAAAACTCAGGGAGCAGCCAATCAGGGTGACAAAGATGGTTAACCCCGTCAGCAAGGTGATAAAAGCCGAGAACTTCGTCGTTAATCGCATCCTTGAGATTACTCCGTGGGTTGATGGGGTAGCAAGTAAGTACTAACTTGCATTTAAGATGCGGCATACTACCAAACCTGGTGTATCTGGCAATTTATTGCGTTAAATCGGCATTGCGTTTCACTGAGCGAGTATAGTCTTCAGAAATTATTTTCCAATCATCAGACCTAGTGAGGACCCTGTATGCAGGCTTTGATCTTAGAACAGCAGGACGGCAAAACGCTTGCCTCAGTACAAGCCCTTGAGCCGGGCCGCCTGCCGGAAGGCGAAGTAACCGTCGACATCGACTGGTCCAGCCTTAACTATAAGGATGCGCTTGCCATTACAGGCAAAGGTAAAATTATCCGAAACTTCCCAATGGTGCCGGGTATCGACTTCGCGGGCCGCGTGCATACCAGCGAAGATCCGCGCTTCCACGCCGGGCAACAGGTGCTGCTTACCGGCTGGGGAGTGGGTGAAAATCACTGGGGCGGTTTGGCTTCTCAGGCTCGAGTCAAAGGGGACTGGCTGGTACCCATGCCAAAAGGCATGGATGGCCGCAAAGCGATGATTGTCGGAACCGCGGGCTTTACCGCCATGCTGTGCGTAATGGCGCTGGAAGATGCGGGTATTCGCCCTGATTCCGGTGAGATTGTTGTGACCGGCGCCAGCGGTGGCGTGGGCAGTACGGCCGTCACCCTGCTGCACAAGCTGGGGTATCAGGTGGCGGCGGTAACGGGCCGTGAAAGCACCCATGACTATCTCCGTCAGCTGGGCGCTAACCGCATTCTTGGCCGCGACGAGTTCGCCGAGACGCGTCCGCTGGAAAAACAGCTTTGGGCCGGTGCGGTAGATACGGTCGGTGACAAAGTGCTGGCGAAAGTGCTGGCGCAGATGAACTACGGCGGCTGCGTGGCGGCCTGCGGCCTGGCGGGCGGGTTTGCTCTGCCAACAACCGTCATGCCATTTATTCTGCGCAACGTTCGCCTGCAGGGTGTGGATTCCGTCATGACGCCTGCGGCCCGCCGCGCAGAGGCCTGGGAGCGTCTGGTGCGCGACCTGCCGGAATCGTTCTACACGCAGAGCGCAACGGAGATCGCCCTCGGCCAGGCCCCCGAATATGCCAGCAAAATCATGAACAACCAGTTTCACGGCCGTGCGCTGGTGAAAATTGCGTAATCTTCAAATTTTCGTGACATATTCGCGCTAACCCGTCTCCTCCGTCATGCTTAGAAAAACGCCTGACGGAGGATGCCATGAAAACCCGAAAACTGACGGAAGCCGACGTAACGTCCGAATCTGTCTTTATGTTACAGCGCCGCCAGATCCTGAAAATGCTTGGCATCAGCGCCACCGCACTGACGCTCTCTCCTGCGGCTCATGCCGACCTGCTTGACTGGTTTAAAGGGAACGACCGTCCGAAGGCCCCTTCCGGTGCACCGCTCACCTTCACAAAGCCTGCCGAATGGCAAAATAAACTGGCGCTGACCCCGGAAGATAAAGTCACCGGTTATAACAACTTCTACGAATTTGGCCTGGATAAGGCCGATCCCGCCGCGAACGCGGGCAGCATGAAAACCGATCCGTGGACGCTGAAAATTGACGGCGAGGTGGCAAAACCCCTCACGCTGGATCACCACGACCTCACCACCCGCTTTCCGCTGGAAGAGCGTATCTATCGCATGCGCTGCGTGGAGGCATGGTCGATGGTTGTGCCCTGGGTCGGCTTTCCGCTGCACAAGCTGCTGGCGCTGGTTGAACCCACCAGCAACGCCAAATACGTCTCCTTCCAGACGCGCTACGCCCCGGACGAGATGCCCGGCCAGAAGGATCGGTTCATCGGCGGCGGGCTTGAATATCCTTATGTCGAAGGGTTACGCCTCGACGAAGCCATGCATCCGCTCACCCTGCTGACCGTTGGGGTTTACGGCAAAGCGCTTCCGCCGCAAAACGGCGCGCCCATCCGCCTGACCGTACCGTGGAAATACGGCTTTAAGGGGATTAAATCTATCGTCAGCATTAAGCTCACCCGCGAACGCCCGCCGACCACCTGGAACTTAGCGGCCCCCGACGAGTACGGTTTTTTTGCCAACGTGAACCCGCACGTTGACCATCCGCGCTGGTCACAGGCTACCGAGCGTTTCATCGGCTCCGGCGGCGCGCTGGATGTAAAGCGTCAGCCAACCCTGCTGTTTAACGGCTACGCGGATGAGGTGGCTTCTCTCTACCGTGGGCTGAATTTACGGGAGAATTTCTAAGTGCGTTTAACCGCAAAGCAGATAACCTGGCTGAAGGTGCTGCTGCATCTTGCCGGGTTGCTTCCTCTGGTCTGGCTGTTCTGGGCAGTGAGTCACGGCGCCTTCAGCGCTGACCCGGCAAAAGATATCCAACACTTTACCGGTCGGATGGCTCTGAAATTTTTACTGGCCACCTTGCTGATTTCGCCGCTGGCGCGCTACGCTAAACAGCCGTTATTGATACGCACCCGTCGCCTCCTGGGGCTATGGTGTTTTGCATGGGCAACGATACACTTGACCAGCTACGCGCTGCTTGAGTTAGGTATTAACAATCTGGCATTGCTCGGGCGGGAACTGGTTACGCGCCCTTACCTCACGTTGGGTATCGTAAGCTGGCTGATTTTAGCGGCTCTCGCAGTGACATCAACGCAATATGCACAGCGAAAACTGGGCAGGCGCTGGCAACTTTTACATAACTTCGTCTATCTTGTCGCGATCCTCGCCCCCATTCACTACCTGTGGTCAGTGAAGATATTATCACCGCAACCCGTCATCTACGCGCTGCTGGCTTTGGTGCTTTTAGCATGGCGTTACAAGAAGTTCCGTCAGTGGTTGCGATAGTTCGCGAAACTGTGCGTTTTCCCGCAGAATACTTATCAACCGCGAATCTTTTTCCGATAGCGGTTGATAATCTTCCCTGATAAGACCAGTATTTAGCTGCCAAATGCTACGAAATCGTTATAATGTGCGACTTTGGTTTTCCTGATGGAGTTTTCGGACTCTGATTAGGTGACAATCGCGCATCGAAGGTATATTTTGTTTTTTACCGGAGAATCGCAGGAGATAGCGGCACAATGGCTGATAAATACCAGATCTTAGTTTTGAACGGACCGAACCTCAACATGCTCGGAACCCGTGAGCCAGAGAAGTACGGCTCGCTCACATTGAGTGAAATTGTTAACCGTCTTGAAACGGAAGCAGCGTCGCTGAACGTCGATTTGGATCATTTTCAGTCAAACGCGGAGTACGCAATCATCGACCGTATTCATCAGGCTAAAGACAATGTGGACTATATCCTGATCAATCCGGCCGCGTTTACGCACACCAGTGTCGCTATTCGCGACGCACTGCTCGCGGTGAGTATCCCGTTTATCGAGATCCACCTGAGCAACGTGCACGCCCGTGAGCCGTTCCGCCACCATTCCTACCTGTCGGATATCGCCGCCGGTGTTATCTGCGGACTGGGTGCGGACGGTTATTCATACGCTTTACAGACAGCGGTAAAACGCTTGTCACAATCACACTAAACAAGAGTACGGAACCCACTCATGGATATTCGTAAGATTAAAAAACTGATCGAGCTGGTTGAAGAATCAGGCATCTCCGAACTGGAAATTTCTGAAGGCGAAGAGTCTGTACGCATCAGCCGTGCAGCCCCAGCCGCTAGCTTCCCGGTAATGCAGCAAGCTTATGCTACGCCAATGATGCAGCAGCCTGCGCTTGCCGCAGCCGTTGCACCTGCAGCAGAAGCCGCACCAGCCGCAGCCGCAGAAATCAGTGGTCACATCGTACGTTCCCCAATGGTTGGTACTTTCTACCGCACCCCGAGCCCGGAGGCGAAAGCCTTCATCGAAGTGGGTCAGAAAGTCAATGTAGGCGATACCCTGTGCATCGTTGAAGCCATGAAAATGATGAACCAGATCGAAGCAGACAAGTCAGGTACTGTAAAAGCGATTCTGGTCGAAAGTGGTCAGCCGGTAGAATTTGACGAGCCGCTGGTCGTCATCGAGTAACGAGGCGAACATGCTGGATAAAATTGTTATCGCCAACCGAGGCGAGATTGCACTGCGTATTCTTCGTGCCTGTAAAGAACTGGGCATCAAGACCGTGGCTGTGCACTCAAGCGCGGATCGCGATTTAAAACACGTATTGCTGGCGGATGAGACGGTCTGTATTGGCCCGGCTCCGTCCGTAAAAAGCTATCTGAACATCCCGGCTATCATCAGCGCCGCTGAAATCACTGGCGCGGTGGCAATTCATCCGGGTTACGGCTTCCTCTCTGAGAACGCCAACTTTGCTGAGCAGGTTGAACGCTCTGGCTTTATCTTCATCGGCCCGAAAGCTGACACTATCCGCCTGATGGGCGACAAAGTGTCTGCAATCACCGCAATGAAGAAAGCCGGTGTTCCAACCGTACCCGGCTCTGACGGCCCTCTGACCGACGATATGGATGCTAACCGCGCTCATGCTAAACGCATTGGCTACCCGGTTATCATCAAAGCGTCCGGCGGCGGCGGCGGTCGCGGTATGCGCGTTGTGCGCAGCGATGCTGAACTGGCTCAGTCCATCTCCATGACCAAAGCTGAAGCGAAAGCCGCTTTCAGCAATGACATGGTGTACATGGAAAAATACCTGGAAAACCCACGCCACATCGAAATTCAGGTGCTGGCTGACGGTCAGGGTAACGCGATCTATCTGGCAGAACGTGACTGCTCCATGCAGCGTCGTCACCAGAAAGTTGTCGAAGAAGCGCCAGCGCCGGGCATTACCCCGGAACTGCGTCGCTACATCGGCGAACGTTGCTCCAAAGCGTGCGTCGATATCGGCTATCGCGGTGCAGGTACCTTTGAGTTCCTGTTCGAAAACGGCGAGTTCTACTTCATTGAGATGAACACCCGTATTCAGGTTGAACACCCGGTGACCGAAATGATCACTGGCGTTGACCTGATTAAAGAACAGCTGCGTATTGCAGCCGGTCAACCTCTGTCCATCAAGCAGGAAGAAGTTGTGGTTAAAGGCCATGCGGTAGAATGCCGTATCAACGCCGAAGACCCGAACACCTTCCTGCCAAGCCCGGGTAAGATCACGCGTTTCCACGCGCCGGGTGGCTTTGGTGTGCGTTGGGAGTCTCATATTTACGCCGGTTACACCGTACCGCCGTACTATGACTCAATGATCGGTAAGCTTATCTGCTACGGCGAAAACCGTGACGTGGCGATTGCCCGCATGAAGAACGCCCTGCAGGAGCTGATCATCGACGGCATCAAAACCAACGTTGATCTGCAGATGCGTATCATGAGCGACGAACACTTCCAGAATGGTGGAACTAACATCCACTACCTTGAGAAGAAACTCGGCATGTACGAGAAGTAAGACAGCTGCAACGTTAAAAGGCCGGGTAACCGGCCTTTTTTATTTCTGGGGATCGCCAGGCCCCATCATGTACAATCCCCGCTTTCTTCATCCACAAGGGACAAAAAATGGACAAGCGTTTTGTTCAGGCCCATAAAGAAGCGCGCTGGGCGCTGTGGCTGACCCTTCTCTATCTTGCTGCGTGGTTAGTAACTGCTTACTTACCTGATTCCGCTATTGGCATCACCGGCCTGCCGCACTGGTTCGAAATGGCGTGCCTGCTCGTGCCGCTGGTGTTTATTGTACTGTGCTGGGCGATGGTGAAGTTCATTTATCGCGATATCCCGCTGGAGGACGATGATGCAGCTTGAAGTCATTCTGCCCCTGATTGCCTACCTGTTCATCGTGTTTGGCCTCTCGGTGTATGCCATGCGCAAAAGAACGACCGGCACCTTCCTGAACGAGTATTTCCTCGGCAGCCGCTCAATGGGCGGAGTCGTGCTGGCCATGACGTTGACTGCCACCTACATCAGCGCCAGCTCGTTCATCGGTGGACCCGGTGCCGCCTATAAATACGGGTTAGGCTGGGTGCTGCTGGCGATGATTCAGCTTCCTGCCGTCTGGCTCTCTCTGGGCATACTGGGTAAAAAATTCGCTATCCTGGCGCGTCGCTATAATGCCGTCACGCTTAATGACATGCTGTTTGCGCGCTATCAAAGCCGGCTGCTGGTCTGGCTGGCTAGCTTAAGCCTGCTGGTGGCCTTTATCGGCGCGATGACGGTGCAGTTCATCGGCGGCGCGCGTTTGCTGGAGACGGCTGCGGGTATTCCCTACGAGACGGGTCTTATCATCTTCGGAGTGAGTATCGCCCTCTATACCGCCTTTGGCGGGTTCCGCGCCAGCGTGCTGAACGATACGATGCAGGGCATGGTCATGCTCATCGGAACTATCGTCCTGCTGGTGGGTATCGTGCATGCCGCAGGTGGCCTGAGCCATGCTGTTGAAACCCTTGAGGCGATCGATCCGAAGCTGGTCTCTCCGCAGGGCGCAGACGATATCCTTTCTCCAACATTCATGACTTCCTTCTGGGTACTGGTGTGCTTTGGGGTGATTGGCCTGCCGCATACCGCCGTGCGCTGTATCTCATATAAAGACAGCAAGGCGGTGCATAAGGGCATCATCATTGGCACCATTGTGGTGGCCATCCTGATGTTCGGCATGCACCTGGCAGGGGCGCTAGGACGCGCGGTGATCCCCGACCTGACGGTTCCCGATTTAGTCATCCCAACCTTGATGGTCAAAGTGCTTCCTCCCTTTGCCGCCGGGATATTCCTTGCCGCACCGATGGCGGCCATCATGTCGACGATTAACGCCCAGCTGCTGCAAAGTTCCGCTACGATCATTAAAGATCTCTACCTGAACCTGCGTCCTGAGCAGGTGGAGAATGAACGACGTCTGAAGCGAATGTCGGCAGTGATCACCCTGGTATTAGGGGCGTTGCTGCTGTTGGCCGCGTGGCGTCCGCCGGAAATGATCATCTGGCTGAACCTGCTTGCCTTTGGTGGCCTGGAAGCCGTGTTCCTGTGGCCGCTGGTGCTGGGCCTCTACTGGGAGCGGGCTAATGCTGCGGGCGCGCTAAGCGGCATGATTGTCGGCGGCGTGCTTTACGCGGTACTGGCAACATTCAAGATCCAGTACCTGGGCTTTCACCCGATTGTGCCTTCGTTACTGTTAAGTTTACTGGCGTTTGTGGTTGGGAACCGTTTCGGTCAGCCCGTCCCACAGCCCGCTATGATTTCTACTGATAAATAAAGAGTTTTGCCATGCCGTGGATCCAATTAAAACTGAACACAACCGGCGCTAACGCCGAAGAGCTGAGTGATGCGCTGATGGAGGCCGGCTCGGTCTCAATCACCTTCCAGGACACGCATGACACGCCGGTCTTTGAGCCGCTGCCGGGCGAGACGCGCCTGTGGGGTGATACCGACGTTATCGGCCTGTTCGACGCAGAAACCGACATGAAAGAGGTGGTCGCGATTCTGGAAAATCATCCCCTGCTGGGCGCGGGGTTTGTGCATAAAATCGAACAGCTGGAAGACAAAGACTGGGAGCGCGAGTGGATGGACAACTTCCACCCAATGCAGTTTGGTAAGCGTCTGTGGATTTGCCCGAGCTGGCGCGACGTGCCGGATGCTAATGCGGTCAACGTGATGCTCGATCCGGGCCTGGCATTCGGGACCGGCACCCACCCGACGACCTCGCTTTGCCTGCAATGGCTGGATGGCCTGGATCTGGAAGGCAAAACCGTAATCGACTTCGGATGCGGATCCGGGATCCTCGCGATTGCGGCGCTGAAGCTGGGCGCGGCGAAAGCCATCGGGATCGATATCGATCCGCAGGCGATCCAGGCCAGCCGCGATAACGCAGAACGCAATGGCGTCTCCGATCGTCTGGAGCTGTATCTGCCTGATGCGCAGCCAGAGGCCATGAAAGCCGACGTGGTTGTCGCAAACATTCTGGCTGGCCCATTGCGTGAACTGGCACCGTTAATCAGCGTGCTGCCCGTTGAGGGCGGTCTGCTTGGCCTTTCGGGTATTCTTGCCAGCCAGGCCGATAGCGTTTGCGAAGCCTACGCCGATCTCTTTACGCTCGACCCGGTGGTTGAGAAAGAAGAGTGGTGCCGTATTACCGGACGCAAAAACTAAGCATCTGGCGTGGTCATCTGACCACGCCTTTCTCCCTTCGATAATTCTCCCGCCTTTCGCCTGTCTTCGGTAAAATAACCACACAAATCATATGTGTAATTTGTGGTTTGAATAATAAAATTCACAGGAAGAATATTATGAAACACGTTTCTGGCAAGGCAGCGCTGCTGGCGCTGAGCATGATCTCGGCTTCCGCTTTTGCATCACACTGGAGCTACGAAGGAGAAGGCGCACCGGAGCACTGGGGCGAACTGGATGAAGCCTACAGGACCTGTCAAAGCGGGATGAACCAGTCTCCCATTAACATTGATTCTACCGCTAAAGCCCATCTTTCCCCGCTGCAAACGCATTACAGCGAAGGCCCCATTACGCTGACAAACAACGGCCATACCATCCAGGCGGGCGAGAAGGCGGAAACCCGCGATAGCATCACCCTCGATAATCAAACCTGGACCTTACAGCAGTTCCATTTCCATGCCCCAAGTGAAAACACGGTACACGGTAAGAAATTCGCCATGGAAATGCACCTGGTGCATAAAAACGCCAACGGCGAACTGGCGGTGGTTGCCGTGATGTTTGATAAAGGGCCGGCTAACGCTGAGCTGGAAAAGCTGTGGGGCGTGATGCCCGGCCAGGTTGACCAGAACATCAGCATTAAGCCAAATCTCGATATGAATCAGCTGCTGCCCAAAAATAAAACCTACTGGCGCTTTAGCGGCTCACTGACGACCCCACCGTGCTCCGAAGGGGTAACCTGGATTGTCCTTAAGCACCCGCAGACCCTCTCTGCAGAGCAGTTAGAAAAATTCACCCACACCATGCACCACGATAATAACCGTCCGGTACAGTCACTTCATGGCCGCGTCGTCGTTGAATAACGCCTGATTTTTACGCTGAAATCATGTTCTAAAATGCGACGCAGATCGCACAGAAGCGGGATAATCTGCTGCTTAAAACAGCAGATTATCCCGATTACGTGATGCATTTATTCAGAAATGATGAGAAGTTACGGGAAATTGTAAGCGTCCATAAAATAACCATTTTAATATAACTTAATGATTTAAATAGTTAATAATTTTCCCCGAAAAGTCTTAGCGGCGGTTCATTGATCTACAACAGTGGATTGTTCAAAGTTTGGCCTTTCATCTCGTGCAAAAAATGCGTAATATACGCCGCCTTGCAGTCACAGTATGGTCATTTCTTAACTCATGCGCATCGGACACCACCAGCTCAGAAATCGCCTGATCGCAGCCCCAATGGCAGGTATTACCGACCGGCCGTTCAGGACGCTGTGCTACGAGATGGGAGCAGGTTTAACCGTATCCGAGATGATGTCGTCTAACCCGCAGGTCTGGGAAAGCGACAAGTCCCGTTTGCGGATGGTGCACGTTGATGAACCAGGTATTCGTACCGTGCAAATTGCCGGAAGCGTGCCTGAAGAGATGGCAGACGCCGCGCGTATTAACGTGGAAAGTGGCGCCCAAATTATTGATATCAATATGGGTTGCCCGGCCAAAAAAGTGAATCGCAAGCTTGCAGGTTCAGCCCTTCTGCAATACCCCGACCAGGTGAAGTCAATCCTGACGGCGGTTGTCAGCGCAGTGGACGTTCCTGTTACGTTGAAGATTCGCACGGGTTGGTCGCCGGAACACCGTAACTGTGTAGAGATTGCCCAACTGGCCGAAGACTGTGGCATTCAGGCCCTGACCATACATGGACGCACTCGCGCCTGTTTGTTCAACGGCAACGCTGAATACGACAGCATTCGGGAAGTTAAGCAGAAAGTTTCCATTCCGATTATCGCGAATGGCGACATTACTGACCCGCTTAAAGCCAGAGCTGTGCTCGACTATACGGGAGCTGATGCTCTGATGATAGGACGTGCCGCTCAGGGAAGACCCTGGATCTTTCGGGAAATCCAGCATTATCTGGACACTGGGGAGCTGCTTGCCCCCCTGCCACTGGCAGAGGTTAAGCGCTTGCTTTGTTCGCATGTTCGGGAATTGCATGACCACTACGGTCAGGCAAAAGGGTACCGAATTGCGCGTAAACACGTATCCTGGTATCTCCAGGAGCACGCTCCAAATGACCAGTTTCGGCGCACATTCAACGCCATAGAGGATGCCAGCGTACAGCTGGAGGCGTTGGAGGCATACTTCGAAAATCTTGCGTAATGAAATAAAGAGCTGACAGAACTATGTTCGAACAACGCGTAAATTCTGACGTACTGACCGTTTCCACCGTTAACTCTCAGGATCAGGTAACTCAAAAGCCCCTGCGTGACTCGGTTAAACAGGCACTGAAGAACTATTTTGCTCAACTGAACGGTCAGGATGTTAATGACCTGTATGAGCTGGTACTGGCTGAAGTTGAACAGCCACTGTTGGACATGGTGATGCAATACACCCGCGGTAACCAAACCCGCGCTGCGCTGATGATGGGTATCAACCGTGGTACTCTGCGTAAGAAATTGAAAAAATACGGCATGAACTGATTTCGATTAGCGAAATGTTGTTTAAAAAGGCGCGAACCGGCATGGGGAAGCGCCTTTTTTATTGCCCTCGCCCGCAACCGTCAACGCTTTGTAAACCTTCGCGTCTCCCGCTTTTAAAGCGCTGCTTTTCGTGTATATTTCCACCACCTTACAGGCCCTCTTCTCACGGAATGACACTATGATTCGTAAATACTGGTGGCTGGTTGTCTTTGCTATCTCAGTTTTCATCTTCGATGCGCTGCTGATGCAGTGGATTGAACTGATGAGCACCGAAACCGATAAGTGTCGCAATATGAATTCCGTCAACCCGTTAAAACTCGTCAATTGCTCTGCTCTCGATTGAGCCGCTAACGTCGCAGAAAACCCCGTTATCACCCATTAAAAACAGGGATTTAAATCCCTTTTAGTCGTTATCTTACGATGATACTGTCACGCCCTTCCAAACCGCTCTTGCGTTACTTCACACTCGAGTTGAACAGACCATGCTGGTTAGCCAATACAACCAAATCCTCGTAGTCATCTCTTTTGTTGTCGCCATCCTTGCGTCCTATACGGCACTGAATATGGCTGGTCGCGTTGCCGGAAGTCAGGGCGTCGCGGCGCGCGTCTGGCTGTCGGGTGGCGGTGTCGCAATGGGAATTGGGGTGTGGGCCATGCACTTCATCGGCATGCTGGCGATGGATCTCTCCATGGGCATGAGCTACAACGCCGCCCTGACGGTGTTCTCCATGGTCATCGCTATCGGTTCATCGATGTTCGCACTGTGGCTCGTGAGCGGCGAGCAGCTTCGTTTGCGCCGCCTGCTGCCCGGTTCACTGGTAATGGGAATGGGCATCGTCGCGATGCATTACACCGGCATGGCCGCGCTGGAAGTCACGCCCGGTATCGTATGGGACAAGACCTGGGTGGCTATTTCGGTGGCGATCGCCCTTGCTGCGTCCCTGGCCGCCCTGTGGCTGACGTTCCGTTTACGCCACGAAGCCGCACAGGTTGCACTCATGCGCCTCGGTGCCGCCATCACTATGGGGATTGCCATCGCCGGGATGCACTACGCTGGCATGAAGGCCGCCCTGTTCCCGATGTCGACAATGGTCCATCACCACGGCATTAACGGGAGTTGGCTGGCGGTGCTGGTGAGCGTCGTGGCGCTCTCTATTCTGGGCATCTCGCTTCTGGTCTCCATGCTGGACGCCCGCCTTCAGGCGCGAACCTCTTTGCTGGCCTCCTCTCTGGCGGAAGCTAACCGTGAGCTGGCTCAACTGGCGCTGCATGACACGCTGACGCGCCTGCCTAACCGCATTCTGCTCGAAGACCGGCTCGATCAGGCCATCAGTAAAGCGGACCGTGAAGGTAACCCCTTTGCGCTGATGTTTATGGATCTGGACGGCTTTAAGGCCATCAATGATGCCTACGGCCACGACGTCGGCGATAAGCTGCTTGTCGAGGTGACTCAGCGTCTGCTGCTGCCGCTGAAAGGCCAGTACACGCTTGCCCGTATCGGCGGGGATGAGTTCGTCCTGCTTGCCGAAACCGACGGCCCGGATGATGCGGCCTCGTTGGCCAACGCACTGGTGCGCGCCATTGATAACCCGTTCAGTCTGGATCCCTATGAGCTGGTCGTGACGCTCAGCATCGGGATTGCACTCTACCCGCACGACGGAAAGACCGATCGCGAACTGATGTTTAACGCCGATGCGGCGATGTACCACACGAAGCATATGGGGCGAAACGGCTATCACTTCTTCCAGCCGTCGATGAACACGCTCGCACAGACGCACCTTCAGCTTATGAATGACCTGTGGCTGGCAATCGATCGCGATGAGTTTCGCCTGCTCTATCAGCCCAAATTCCACGCCCCGGCAGGGCCGGTGCTCGGATTTGAAGCCCTGATTCGCTGGCAACATCCAAAGCAAGGTTTGCTGACACCAGACATTTTTCTGCCGCTGGCAGAAAAGACGGGGCTGATTATTCCCATTGGCAACTGGGTCATCAACGAAGCCTGCCGTCAGCTGCGCGAGTGGCATCTTCAGGGCCATCAGGACTGGTCAATGGCGGTAAACCTGTCGACGCTTCAGTTTGAGCAACCCTCGCTGGTTAAGACGATTCTCGACTGTCTGGCTCGCCATAACGTCCCGCCTGAAATGCTGATCCTGGAAGTCACGGAAACGACGGCGATGAGCAATCCGGATGAAAGCGTGCGGGTGCTCACGGAGCTGACGGATGCGGGAGTGAAAGCCTCGATTGACGATTTTGGTACCGGATATTCAAGCCTGCTCTATCTCAAACGCTTACCGGCCTGCGAGTTAAAAATCGATCGTGCTTTCGTGAAAGAGCTAAGCGGAGAAAGCGAAGATGCCACCATTGTTTCCGCGATTGTCGCACTGGCAAAAACGCTGAACCTGAAGGTGGTGGCGGAAGGCGTTGAAACCGAAGCTCAGCAGGAATTCCTGACCGAGCTTGGGTGTAACACGCTTCAGGGTTATCTGTTGGGTAAACCCGTTACGGCGCAAACCATAGCAGAACGTTGCGAGCGCGGAGACCTGCTTCCGCCCCGGCACTCATCATGAAGCAGCGTCGTAAATGACGGGCGGCACGCGCGTGATATGCAGTGTCGCCATAATATTATCCACCAGTGCAGGAGCCTGCTGGTAAAGATTAAAACTGTCGCTATTCATTAACCAGTTTTTAATTATTCCGCTAAAAAAACCATGAAAGACGATCACTGCCAGATCAATATTGACCTCAGGGGAGATGATATTACGCACACTACATTTCTCCAGCGTATTGCGAAGATTTTCGTCACTAAAACCAATACGTTTTCTGATTTCACATTCTGAAATCATATCGCTGTTAAATTCACATTTATGATACAAAATTTGTAGCAGCGCACACTGACGAGGATCGTGGGCAATATACTGAAGCCCGGTGATAAATTGCTCACGAAGTTTTAACAAAGGATCATGGATTTCTGATAGTGAAAGCCTCTCCGCGATAATGTCGCGTAACGGTAGCTGCTGTTCCCAAATGGCATTAAATATTTCCGCCTTGCTGGAAAAGTGCCAGTAAACCGCCCCGCGGGTCACCTGCGCGGCGTCGGCGATATCCGTTAGCGTCGTGTTGGCCACACCGCGCGTAGCAAACTGCCCGATTGCCGCGTCGATCAACAGCTGTCGGGTCTTTTCAGCTTCTTCTTTCTTTTTACGCGCCATCGTTGCTACTCGTTACTCATACGGTTAATGCACTATCAAAAAATAAAGTCGGGTGCTCGTACAGTTAAGTATTAACCAGAAAAAGATTTGCTTTTGCACAAAAAAAGTCAATTCCCTAAAATTATAAATACGCCGAATGAATTTTAATAATTCATTCATCATCTATATAAATCATCAAAATTAAACATCATTTACCTCATTACTTTGGCATAAGTGTATCGCTGAATACACCGGGTTGAATTCTGATTTTTTTGCTAAGGGTCACGCCTTCGCACTTATAAATTAAAAAACATTAATTACCCTCATTATTATATGCAGCTACATTTGTATTTTTTGCCCCTAACCCTCTCACCGATTAACGGCAACTTTCGGTTAATGGGTAGTTAAAGGAACAGTGATGACGAACCATTTCAGACTTTTACCCTTATCCGGTTTTATTGTCTGCGCCCTGCTGCTCGCCGGGTGCGATGGGCAGGAAAATCAACACCAGCAGGCGCAAGCTCCTCAGGTTAGCGTTCACCTGGTCAAAAGCGCCCCGCTGGCAGTAACCACTGAGCTACCGGGCAGAACCGACGCTTTTCGCGTCGCTGAAGTTCGCCCTCAGGTAAGCGGTATCGTTATGCGTCGTAACTTTGCCGAAGGCAGTGATGTGAAAGCAGGTGAGTCTCTTTACCAAATCGATCCTGCCACCTATCAGGCGGCCTATGACAATGCAAAAGGCGAACTGGCAAAAGCGCAGGCTGCAGCCAATATTGCTCGCCTGACGGTGAAGCGCTATCTCCCGCTGGTCGGTACGCAGTACGTTAGTAAACAGGAGTACGATCAAGCGGTCGCAACGGCGCAACAGGCTGATGCCAGCGTCGTTGCCGCGCAGGCTGGCGTTGAAAGCGCGCGAATCAACCTTGCCTATACCAGGGTGACATCGCCGATCGACGGCCGAATCGGCAAATCCAGCGTTACAGAAGGGGCGCTTGTCACAAACGGGCAATCTACGGCGCTGGCTACCGTACAGCAGCTCGACCCTATTTATGTCGACGTTACGCAGTCCAGCAGTGATTTCATGTGCCTGAAACAGACCAGCCTGCAAAAAGGTGATGGCACACGTTCCGTTGAGCTATTGATGGAAAATGGCCAACCCTATCCCCTGAAAGGCACCCTGCAGTTCTCTGATGTCACGGTTGATGAAAGTACCGGCTCAATTACGCTGCGCGCTATTTTCCCCAATCCTGAGCATATGCTTCTGCCGGGTATGTTTGTCCGCGCACGTATTGATGAAGGCACTCAGCCAGATGCCATTCTGGTACCACAGCAGGGCGTGACCCGCACACCGCGCGGTGATGCAACCGTACTGGTGGTGAACGATAAAAACCAGGTGGAGACGCGCACTGTCGTAGCGCCACAGGCCATTGGCGACCGTTGGTTGGTGACGGAAGGGCTGAAAAATGGCGATCGCGTCATCGTGAGTGGCTTACAAAAAGTTCGCCCTGGCGTCTCCGTTGTGGCGACACCTGATACCGCCGCTACTCCAGCCAGTTAAGGGGCGACTACATGGCTAATTTCTTTATTCAACGGCCGGTGTTCGCCTGGGTACTCGCCATCATTTTAATGATTGCGGGTGGGCTGGCCATTTTACAACTGCCTGTCGCACAGTACCCGACCATCGCCCCCCCTGCGGTGGCCGTCACGGCAACTTATCCTGGCGCTGACGCACAGACGGTTCAGGATACCGTGACGCAGGTTATCGAACAGAACATGAACGGTATCGATAACCTGATGTACATGTCCTCCACCAGCGATTCTGCCGGTAACGTGACCATCACCCTGACGTTCGAGTCGGGTACCGATCCCGATATCGCGCAGGTTCAGGTTCAGAACAAACTTCAGCTTGCGATGCCATTACTGCCGCAAGAAGTGCAGCAGCAGGGCATTGGCGTTGAGAAATCCAGCAGCAGCTTCCTGCTGGTGGCGGGCTTTGTTTCTGATAACAAAAACCTCACTCAGGATGATATCTCGGACTATGTCGCCTCAAACGTAAAAGACGCGATTAGCCGAACCTCTGGAGTAGGTGATGTCCAGCTGTTTGGCGCGCAGTATGCTATGCGCGTCTGGCTGGACAGCAACGCGATGAATAAATACCAGCTCACGCCGCTGGATGTGATTAACCAGCTGAAAACGCAGAACGATCAAATTGCTGCGGGCCAGCTGGGCGGATCGCCGTCTGTACCTGGACAACAGTTAAACGCCTCTATCATTGCCCAGACACGGCTGAAGTCGCCGGAGGAATTTGGCCGGGTAACGCTGAAGGTGAATCAGGATGGCTCAATGGTGCATCTGAAGGATGTGGCCCGCATTGAGCTGGGTGGTGAAAACTACAACATGGTCACTAAAATCAACGGCCAGGCCGCAACGGGTCTCGGGATCAAGCTGGCAACAGGGGCAAATGCGCTGGATACGGCGGCAGCTATCAAGAGCAAGCTGGCGCAGCTACAGCCGTTCTTCCCTCAGGGACTGAAGGTTGTTTACCCCTACGACACAACGCCATTTGTGAAGATCTCCATCCACGAAGTGGTGAAAACGCTGTTTGAAGCGATCGTCCTCGTGTTCCTGGTGATGTACCTGTTCCTGCAAAATCTGCGGGCTACCCTGATCCCCACCATCGCCGTGCCGGTCGTGCTGCTGGGGACCTTTGCCGTACTGGCGGCTTTTGGCTTCTCCATCAACACCCTCACGATGTTCGGGATGGTGCTGGCGATAGGGCTGCTGGTCGATGATGCCATCGTGGTGGTCGAAAACGTCGAACGCGTGATGGTTGAGGATAAGCTGCCGCCAAAAGAGGCAACGCAGAAATCCATGGAGCAGATCCAGGGCGCACTGGTGGGTATTGCCATGGTGCTGTCGGCAGTGTTCATTCCCATGGCATTTTTCGGCGGGTCTACGGGGGCTATCTATCGTCAGTTCTCGCTGACCATCGTCTCCGCGATGGCGCTATCCGTACTGGTTGCGTTGATCCTCACCCCTGCACTTTGTGCCACACTGCTCAAACCCGCTTCAAGCGAGCATCATGAAAAGAAAGGGGGGTTCTTTGGCTGGTTTAACGCCCTCTTTGATAAAAGCGTGGAGCATTACAGCAACAGCGTAAGCGGGATTTTACGTAAAACGGGGCGCTATCTGCTGGTCTACGTCATTATCGTCGGGGGAATGGCCGTTCTCTTCCTGCGCTTACCCACCTCGTTCCTGCCTGAAGAAGACCAGGGCGTGTTTATGACGATGGTCCAGCTCCCTGCGGGCGCAACGCAGATGCGTACTCAGCAGGTGCTCGATCAGGTTCAGGATTATTATCTGACGAAGGAGAAGGCGAACGTTGAATCCGTCTTTACGGTTAACGGATTTAGCTTTAGCGGACAGGGACAAAACTCGGGTATTGCCTTCGTGAGCCTGAAGCCCTGGGAAGAGCGTCCGGGTAAGGAAAATGGCGTCGGAGCGATCGTTAGCCGTGCGACAAGCGCCTTCAGCCAAATCAAAGATGGTCTTGTTTTCCCGTTCAACTTACCCGCCATTATCGAGCTCGGCACCGCTACAGGTTTCGACTTTGAGCTGATTGATCAGGTAAACCTGGGACACACGCAGCTGACCCAGGCACGTAACCAGCTTCTCGGCATGGTAAAACAGCACCCTGACCTGCTGGTACGCGTGCGTCCTAACGGCCTGGAAGATACGCCTCAGTTTAAGCTGGATGTCGATCAGGAGAAGGCGCAGGCGTTAGGTATTAGCCTCTCTGATGTTAACCAGACGGTGTCGACAGCGTTAGGTGGCACCTATGTAAATGACTTTATCGACCATGGGCGAGTGAAAAAAGTTTACGTGCAAGCCGATGCACGCTTCCGCATGTTGCCCGGTGATATTAATAACCTCTATGTGCGCAGTGCAAACGGCGAGATGGTCCCGTTCTCTGCCTTCAGCAGCTCCCACTGGGTGTATGGCTCACCGCGTCTGGAACGCTACAACGGGATGCCGTCAATGGAGATCCTCGGCGAGTCTGCGCCGGGTAAAAGTACCGGTGAAGCCATGGTGATGATGGAAAGCCTGGCGTCGAAACTGCCTTCTGGCATCGGCTACGACTGGACGGGAATGTCATATCAGGAACGCCTTTCTGGAAACCAGGCTCCTGCGCTGTACGCCATTTCTTTAATAGTGGTGTTCCTGTGCCTGGCGGCCCTGTATGAAAGCTGGTCTATTCCCTTCTCAGTTATGCTGGTGGTGCCGTTAGGGGTGATCGGTGCGCTGCTCGCAGCATCGCTGCGCGGTTTGAACAATGATGTTTACTTCCAGGTGGGTCTGCTCACCACAATCGGTTTATCAGCCAAAAACGCCATTCTGATCGTTGAGTTTGCTAAAGATCTTATGGATAAAGAGGGCAAGGGGATTATCGAAGCCACGCTGGAAGCCTCGCGGATGCGTCTGCGCCCTATCCTGATGACGTCTCTTGCGTTTATTCTTGGCGTCATGCCACTGGTCATTAGCAGCGGTGCGGGTAGTGGCGCACAAAATGCGGTCGGGACGGGCGTAATGGGGGGAATGCTATCAGCTACCCTGCTGGCTATTTTCTTCGTGCCTGTTTTCTTTGTGGTTGTCCGACGCCGGTTTACGAGCCATAAAGATTAATCGTTAGCTAAAAGGCACCTCTGGTGCCTTTTTTATTTAACGCAAACATTGATATAAAAAATGTCCCACCTCCATACTTTCTCCACTCATTTATTCGGCAAACGCTTTTTCTCCATGATTTTTACAATCTACATAATTTGAGATTATTCCCTCTGCAACGTGGGCTTATGCCGGTGGTAAAATAGCCATCGATTCGTTTATTGCCACTTTGGCTTTATAGCGGATGAATGAAAATACTGAGGTAACATCATGAAAAGATTCATTTCCGTTGCACTACTCGCTGCGCTGCTTGCAGGATGCGCGCACGATTCACCGTGTGTACCGGTTTACGACGATCAGGGCCGTCTGGTTCACACCAATACCTGTATGAAAGGCACAACGCAGGATAACTGGGAAACAGCCGGTGCCATTGCAGGCGGAGCGGCGGCAATCGCTGGTCTGACGCTGGGTATCGTCGCCCTGACTAAATAACCAAACACTGTTGAAAGCGCGGCGCTGTCCGCGCTTTTGCTTTTAAATAGTGCAGCGGTGCCACGTAAGTAAAAAAAACGCCCTTCTTTCTTCCCTGTGTTTAATTTAAGTCGATTGATAATCACATTATTATTATCGGACTATTTAAATTATCGATTCCACCGTGATGATTTTCACATATTCGGTACATTAAAGATCCTCCCAATATTCACGTCAGAAACTACCTGACGTTTTTATCTAACAGTTAAGCAAACTTTTGCTCTGATTTGTGGCGCAGGTTGGAATTTCGCACCATTTCAGGGCGCTCGGTTTATTTAACCCTGTCTACACTCTGCTTGATGCGTTTAATTCTCTGCAATTTCTTTGAACGCAAAACCTGGCATTACGTTTGCTTTATAAACGTTGGCCAACGCCACAGACAGGTAAAAGCGTTTTAAAAACGCCCCTATAACGATAAATTTCGCCACACAGGATGCATTATGAAAAAGATGATGATAGCCAGCCTGGCCGCTGCCGGCGTGTTGTTTGCTGTAGCAGGTCAGGCCCACGCGGGCACGACGCTGGATGCCGTTAAAAAGAAAGGTTTTGTACAATGCGGTATCAGCGACGGTTTGCCTGGCTTTTCTTATGCCGATGCTAACGGTAAATTTACCGGCATTGATGTCGATGTCTGCCGTGGCGTCGCCGCAGCCGTTTTCGGTGATGACAGCAAAGTAAAATACACGCCGCTGACGGCGAAAGAACGTTTCACCGCGCTGCAGTCTGGCGAAGTGGACATGCTCTCCCGTAATACCACCTGGACCTCCTCCCGGGATGCGGGAATGGGAATGTCATTTACCGGCGTCACCTATTATGACGGCATCGGTTTCCTTACCCACAATAAAGCAGGCCTTAAAAGCGCCAAAGAGCTGGATGGTGCAACCGTCTGTATTCAGGCAGGAACCGATACCGAGCTTAACGTTGCGGACTACTTCAAAGCAAACAACATGAAGTACACCCCGGTCACGTTCGACCGATCGGACGAATCAGCTAAAGCGCTGGAGTCAGGGCGCTGCGATACGCTGGCCTCTGACCAGTCACAGCTTTACGCGCTGCGTATTAAGCTAAGTAACCCTGCAGAGTGGATCGTCCTGCCTGAAGTGATTTCCAAAGAGCCTCTCGGGCCGGTTGTCCGCCGCGGTGATGAAGACTGGTTCTCCATCGTACGCTGGACACTGTTTGCCATGCTGAATGCCGAAGAGATGGGTATCAACTCCAAAAACGTCGATGAGAAAGCCGCCAATCCGTCCACTCCTGACATGGCGCACCTGTTGGGCAAAGAAGGTGATTTCGGCAAGGATTTGAAGCTGGATAACAAATGGGCGTATCACATCGTTAAACAGGTCGGTAATTACGCTGAAATCTTCGAGCGTAACGTGGGATCGGAGAGCCCGCTGAAGATTAAACGCGGCCAGAACAATCTCTGGAACAACGGCGGCATTCAATACGCACCGCCGGTACGTTAAGCAACAGCTGTAACGGGCACTGCCCTCGCAGTGCCCACTCCAGAGTCATGGTTACCGAGGTTTTTTATGTCCCATCGCCGCTCAGCCGTAAAAGGATCGTTATCCTTTTCTCATCCCGCGGTCCGCGCCTGGCTATTCCAGATTATTGCTATCATTGCGGTTGTGGTCGTCGTTGTTTATTTAATCCATAACACGGTTACTAACCTCAATAATCGCGGTATCACGTCCGGCTTTGCATTTCTGGATCGCAGCGCGGGTTTTGGCATCGTTCAGCATCTTATTGATTATCAGGAAGGCGATACGTACGGACGCGTGTTTGTGGTTGGCCTGTTGAATACGCTGCTGGTTTCGGCGCTCTGCATCGTGTTTGCCTCCGTACTCGGATTTTTCATCGGCCTGGCCCGACTGTCCGAAAACTGGCTGCTGCGTAAACTTTCAACCATTTATATCGAGACGTTCCGTAATATCCCTCCGCTGCTGCAGATCTTTTTCTGGTATTTCGCCGTACTGCGTAACCTACCAGGACCGCGCCAGGCGGTAGACGCTTTCGACCTGTTTTACCTGAGTAACCGCGGGCTTTATATTCCTTCACCACAGGCTGCTGACGGGCTTTTCGCCTTTATCGCCGCCATTGCCATTGCATTTATCCTTTCTGTCGGGCTATTTCGTTATCACCGTAAGCTCCAGATCAAAACCGGACAGCTTCGTAAAACATGGCCAATAGCGGTAGCGCTTATTGTCGGCCTGCCTTTCGTTGCGCACTGGCTGGCTGGCGCCGCGCTGCACTGGGATGTTCCGCATCTACGTGGGTTTAACTTCCAGGGTGGGATGGTGTTAATCCCTGAGCTGGCAGCCCTGACGCTGGCGCTTTCGATATATACCTCTGCTTTTATTGCCGAGATTATTCGCGCGGGGATACAGGCGGTACCTTACGGGCAACATGAGGCTGCGCGCTCGCTCGGTTTACCCAATACCGTAACGTTGCGTCAGGTCATTATTCCACAGGCGCTGCGGGTCATCATTCCACCGCTGACCAGCCAGTACCTCAACGTTGTCAAAAACTCATCGCTGGCCGCGGCCATTGGCTACCCGGATATGGTATCGCTATTTGCCGGAACCGTACTTAACCAGACCGGGCAAGCAATTGAAACTATTGCCATCACGATGTCTGTCTACCTGATTATCAGCTTGGTGATATCGCTGCTAATGAACCTTTATAACCGTCGCATCGCACTGGTTGAGCGCTAAGGAGCCATGATGACAAAAGCGATATTGTCTCACCCTTCGCGTCCTGCCAAATCGACAGGTACTCGTTCCATCACGTGGGCGCGTAAGAACCTCTTCTCTAGCTGGAGCAACAGCCTGCTGACCATTGTCTGCCTTTGGCTCATGTGGGAATTGATCCCCCCTCTGCTCAACTGGGCTTTTTTACAAGCCAATTGGGTCGGCTCTACCCGCGCTGACTGTACGAAAGCAGGGGCATGCTGGGTATTTATCCATGAGCGTTTTGGCCAGTTCATGTATGGATTGTATCCGCATGAACAGCGCTGGCGGATTAATCTGGCGCTGGCGATTGGTCTCTTCTCTGTTGCGGCAATGTTCTGGAAAAAGCTGCCTCATCGCGGACGCTATATCGCCTGCTGGGCAGTTGCCTATCCGATTATTGTCTGGGTGTTACTGTACGGAGGTTTCCTGGGGCTTGAGCGTGTTGAAACCCGCCAGTGGGGCGGCCTGACGCTTACATTGATCATTGCTTCTGTGGGGATCGCCGGCGCATTGCCGTGGGGCATTTTACTCGCCCTTGGCCGACGCTCGAAAATGCCGGTCGTGCGCGTGCTCTCCGTTATCTTTATTGAGTTCTGGCGTGGCGTTCCGCTTATCACCGTACTGTTTATGTCTTCGGTCATGCTGCCGCTGTTTATGGCGGAAGGCACAACCATAGACAAACTGATCCGTGCCCTCGTGGGGGTGATTCTGTTCCAGTCCGCCTATGTTGCTGAGGTGGTGCGCGGCGGCCTTCAGGCATTGCCTAAGGGGCAGTACGAAGCAGCTGAATCTTTAGCGCTCGGCTACTGGAAAACCCAAGGGTTGGTGATCCTGCCCCAGGCCTTAAAGCTGGTTATTCCCGGGCTGGTGAATACGATCATTGCCCTCTTCAAAGATACCAGTCTGGTGATCATCATTGGATTATTCGATCTCTTTAGCAGTGTGCAACAGGCGACCGTTGACCCTGTCTGGCTGGGTATGTCCACCGAAGGATATGTCTTTGCTGCCCTGATCTACTGGATCTTCTGTTTTAGTATGTCGCGCTATAGCCAGCATCTGGAGAAGCGCTTTAACACCGGGCGTACACCGCACTGAGGAAATTATGAGCCAGATTACTATGACACCTGCCGACGCGATGATTACGCTCGAAAACGTCAATAAATGGTACGGACAGTTTCACGTCCTGAAAGACATTAACCTTAAAGTGAAGCAGGGTGAGCGGATCGTACTTTGCGGCCCTTCAGGCTCTGGAAAATCGACAACGATTCGCTGTATTAACCATCTTGAGGAGCATCAGCAAGGGCGCATAGTTGTTGACGGTATTGAACTTAATGAAGATATACGCAATATCGAGCGCGTGCGCCAGGAGGTAGGAATGGTGTTTCAGCACTTCAATCTGTTCCCGCATCTGACCGTTCTGCAAAACTGCACGCTGGCGCCAATTTGGGTGCAAAAGATGCCGAAAAAGGAGGCAGAAGCACTGGGAATGCACTATCTGGAACGCGTGCGTATCGCAGAACATGCCAATAAATTTCCAGGACAGATTTCGGGAGGCCAACAGCAGCGCGTGGCCATCGCCCGTTCACTGTGCATGAAACCTAAAATTATGCTGTTTGATGAGCCAACGTCTGCGCTCGATCCGGAGATGGTGAAAGAGGTACTGGACACGATGATTGGGCTGGCGCAATCCGGGATGACAATGCTGTGCGTGACGCATGAAATGGGATTTGCCAGAACGGTGGCTGACCGGGTGATCTTTATGGATCGCGGGGAAATTGTCGAGCAGGCACCACCGAATGAGTTCTTTGCACACCCGAAGTCAGAACGTACTCGGGCGTTCCTGTCCCAGGTGATTCACTAATCGTTTGTTATGCCGGGTGGCGGCTTTGCCTTACCCGGCATACAGTTTGTGCAGCGTATAAACGCAAAAAGGCCATCCTTTCGGATGGCCTTCTCACTTATTTGATGTCTGGCAGTTCCCTACTCTCACATGGGGAGACCCCACACTACCATCGGCGCTACGGCGTTTCACTTCTGAGTTCGGCATGGGGTCAGGTGGGACCACCGCGCTAAAGCCGCCAGACAAATT